>Ga0268289_100004_pt1 | contig 776468 bp, 714 predicted proteins | sample MetspNORM_FD_191340 | JGI IMG/M metagenome (GOLD analysis project Ga0268289, IMG submission 191340) | Soil microbial communities from San-Diego area, Southern California, United States - Methylocaldum sp. NOR-M | ecosystem: Environmental > Terrestrial > Soil > Desert | place: USA: California... | reverse complement strand
CCTGCCCGCCTGACGACTACCAGCTGATCGTCACGCCGACCGTGCCGCCGTAGCGCCGGCTGCGCGGCCCGTCGGCGTCGAAGCCGTAGTCGCCCTTCACATGCACCGCGACGCTTGTTCCCAGGCGCGCGATCAGCCCGGCGCCGACCTCGGCCTCGGTGCGGCCGAGATCGGTGCGGATCGGATCGCTGCCGAAACGCGTCGTCTGATCGCCGGAAAAGCCGTGCCACAGGCTCGCGTGGAGATAGGGCTGGAACCCGCCATATTCGCCCTGCAGCCGAAGCCCGGCGCGGCCGGTGAGCGAATCGCCCGTCGCGAAGTCGATCGTCGAAAAGCTGTCGGCGCGGTCGTCGAGCTTCACCTGCTGCCACAAGATCTGCGCTTGCGGCTCGAGCGTCCAATTGTCCGAGAGGGCGAGCGGATAGCCCGCTTCGAGCGAAGCGGTCCACCCCTTGCCGTCGACGTCGATCGCCTCGCCGGAACTGGCCGCGGTTTCGCCGTCGAACCAGCTGTGCATGACGACGGCATCGACATACCAACCGTTTTCGCCGACGAGCGTGGCATAACCGGCAAGGCTCGTCGCCTTGACGTCGATCCGGCCGACCGCCAGGTCGTTCCAGCCGATCGCCTGTCCGCGCACGGTCCCGTCGGTCGACGAGCGTCCGACAAAGGCGCCGAGGCGGATATTCGTGCCGCCCTCGTCGCCGAAACCGGCAAAATCCTGGCCGATCTGGAAGCCCGAAAGATCGCCGTCGAGCGACGGGGCGACGTCGCCGTCCCATTTGATCTCGCTATTCTCGGCGAAGACGCGGCCCCAGGTCGCGGGCAGTGCGCCGCCGCCGCGCAGCAGCGCCTGTTCGCCGCGCCGTTCGTGGAAGGTTCCGAGCGTCGCACTGGCGAGATGATGCGCGACCGGCACGGTTGCGACGAAGGCGGCGACCTCGGGGCGATAGAGCGGCACGACTTCGCCGACTGCTGCGACCACGGGTGTGGCGCCGGGGGTCGGCGGCTCGGGCGCGACCTCGGGGTCGGGTGAGGGGAGCGGCGCGGGCTCCGCCGGCGGTTCGGGCGGCGGCGGCGGCGCTTCGGGTTCGGGCGCGGGCGGTGGCTCCGGCGTCGGCGTGGGCGGCGGATCGGTCTCGGTCACCGGCGGCGCGGGGTCGACCGGATCGGGATTGTCCGGCGTCGGTTCGGGCGGCGGCGGGGGCGGCTCGGGGGCCGGCGGCGGGGGCGGTGCCGAAGGTTCGGGGGGCAGCGGCGCGGGCGCAGGCTCGGGCGGCGGCGGCGTCAGCACCGGCGGCGCGGGGGCGGGCTCGGGCGGCGGCGGGGTTTCGGGCTCGGGCGTCGGTTCGGGCGGCGGCGGCAAGGTCGATCGGAGATACCAATTCTCGCCGCTGCCTGCCGTAGTGCCGCCGCGGAACAGAAAATATTCATAGGCGCCGACGGCGAGGCGGTTGTTGAGCGCGAAGGCACCGCTCGCGGTCGTCGCGCCACCCACCGCCTCGACGACGAGGATGCCGTTCTGCCGGGTAAGGGCGCCGGTTCCGCCCGCGTTGAGCACGGTGATTCCGGTCGTGCCCGAGGCGCTGCCGCCGTCGATCACCAGCTTGTCGGAAAGCGATGCGTCGTCGCCGAGGACGGTGTCGAGCAGCAGCAGCCCGTCGTTGCCGACATAATCGCCGCGTACCGTGAAGCTGTCGCCCGGCGTATTGCCGCCGTTGGTCAGGTCGATGCGTCCGGCGTTCACCAGGGTCGCGCGCTGGTCTGCGGCGAACGCGGCGATCCCGCTCTGCTGGCCGCCGCCGAAAATCGTGCTCGACGCGTCGAGTTCGAAGCGCCCGGTGCCCGTGCCGGCGTCGCCGAGCGTCAGAAAACCGTCGAACGTCAGTTCGCTGTCGTTCGTCGCCTGGATATTTTCCCAGCCGTCGAAGCGCGCGATCCCGTCCGTCGTGACATTGTCGAAAACCAGCGCATCGCTACCCACCCCGCCGGTGATCCGCGGCGACCCGCCGAGGTTCGCATTGGTCAGATTGGCAAGCCGCGCGCTGTCGTCGTCGCCGCCCAGGTCGACCATGCCATGCACGACGCCGCCGCCGTCCCAGACGAAGCTGTCGGTGCCGGCGCTCAGCAGCACGTCGCCGCCGACCGATCCGCCGGTGATCGTCACGCTGTCGGTGCCGCCCGACACGCTGATATTGCCGCCGATCGTCCCGCCCGACAGGATGATCGTGTCGTTGCCGAACCCGGCGACGAGGTTGCGGTCGATGACGCCGCCCGACATGTCGAAGAGATTGTCGGCGAGCTTCATATTGACGCGGCCGATCCGCCCGCCGGTCATCCGCGCGGTGTCGCCGTCGTCGAAGGCATCGACGATGCGCCCGCCGGTCATCAGGAACGTATCCATCGAACCGCCCTGATTGAGCGTGCCCACCTCGCCCCCGGTCATGACGAAGTCGTCGATGCCTTCGCCTTGCTGCACCTGGCCGGTGACGGTTCCGGCGCTGATCGAGAAGCTGTCGTTGCCATTGCCCTGGTCGACAGCGCCCTCGATCCGGCCGGAATCGATGACGATTATGTCGGCGCCGCCGCCGAAGCTGACGTCGCCCGCGATGGTGCCGGTGCCGCCGGCGGGGAGGGTGAGTTGATTGTTTCCGCCCGGATCGTCGAGCCCGCCTACAGACGTGCCACTTTCGCAGATATGGACATCGTCACCTGCGGTGGGCGTGAAGACGCATTGCGCAAGGGCGGGAGAAGCCTGTCCCAGCGCGAGGACGGCGACGGAAGACAGGAGTATCGGCCTGAGGGAATATTTCGCGGACATAGGACATCGCTCCCTTATCGGGTCGGTGTGCCCCCCTGTTCGTCGAGGCTTATTAACCGAATATTGCCAAACTGTTAAGCATCGATCGACGGCGCCGGCTCGTCGCCCAGCGCGCGCTTCAGCGTCGCCTTGATATTGCGGAGCAGACGGCGCAGCGCGATGATCACGACGACCGCGGCGACCGCGAGCAGGACCGCGATGACGATCGCCAGCGGCGGATAGGCGATGGCGAGCGCCAACAGTCCGCCGGTCGCGACATCTTCGCCGGTCGAGACCGCGGCGTTGCTGAATGGTTCGGGGCTGACGTTGACGACCGCGCGTGTCGTCGCCTTTGCCCCGTGGCTGAGCAGCGCGCCGCCGCCGCCGAGCAGGAAGGCGATGACCTGCCACGCCGGATCGGAGGAATCGACGAGGGCCAGCGCGAGGAGCGCCCCGCCCAGGGGCCGCACGATGCTGTGAACCGTATCCCAGGCCGAATCCACCCACGCGATCTTGTCGGCGAGGAATTCGGCGAGCGTACCCACCAACGCCACGCCAAGCACCCAGGGATTGGCGAGTATCTGCAGCGCCGCGAGATGTTCGGGGAGCGGCAGCCAGCCGAACCGCATCGCCACGCCGGTCGCCAATATGGTGAGATAGAGCCGCCAGCCGGCGAGGAGGCTGAGGCTGCCGGCGACGCCCAAAATCTCGACGATTCCCATCTTCTGCTCCCCGTCCCGGATCGCGTCATCGCACATCTGCTTGCACCCGTGTTCTTGCACCCGTCCGCGCGTGCCCGCAATGCCGCGATGAAATGCCGAGATGACAGCGTGGCGCGGCCCGGTTATCGCTTGGGTCATGACCGACGAAACTTCGCCGACCGCACCGCCCGAAGTCTTGCCCGACGGCGCCATTCCCGCCGCGACGCTGGTCATCATGCGGCCGGCGGACAGCGGCGGCCCCGACGAGATATTGATGGTCAAGCGGTCGGCGACCATGGCGTTCGCCGCGGGCGCCGTCGTCTTTCCGGGAGGGCGGGTCGATCCCGACGATTATCGCGTCGCGCGCCTCCATGGCTTCGGGGTCGACGAGGCCGACGGCGCGGCGCGTGTCGCCGCGCTGCGCGAGACGCTGGAGGAAACCGGGCTGGCGGTCGGCTGGCCGGGGTTGGCGGAAAAAGAGGTGGCGGAGGTGCGTCGGGCGCTGCTCGACGGCACGCTGCTTTCCGACATATTGGCCGCGCGCGGCGACCGAATCGCTCTGGAATCCTTCGTTCCCTTTGCGCGCTGGTGTCCGAACTTCAAGGAAGCCCGGACGTTCGACACGCGATTTTATGCCGTCGCCGCCCCGCCGCACAGCCATGAACTGACGGTCGAAGAGGCCGAGCACAGCCATATCTTCTGGGCGAGCGCCGAGGCGACGCTGGCGATGGCCGATCGCGGCGAACTGTCGGTGATCTTCCCGACCCGGCGCAATCTCGAACGCATCGCGCAAGCGTCTGACTTTTCGGGCTTCTCCGCCCATAGCCGGCAATTTCCGGTCGAGCTTGTCACGCCGTGGGTCGAGGACCGCGACGGGCACAGCTATCTGTGCATTCCGACCCACCTCGGCTATCCGGTGACAAGCGAAGCCTTCGACCGTGTGCGGCGCGGATAAACGCTATTCTCTGCGACAAGTTTTTCTCTATTTATTATTTACTAACATTTGGCGGGCTAGGGCAAAACGTCGTTGCAATTGCTGAAGGCCGTGCCTAAGAAGGCGCTGCAGAAGCAGACCGGGGAGGTTCCCTCCGGTGTGATTCGACAAGAGTAATCCAGTGGACGGAGAATAAGATGAACCTGCTTAAGAAGGCTGCGATCTCTCTCGCAGCGACCTCGATGATCGCGGCTCCGGTCGCCGCATCGGCAGCCCCCGCGGCTCGCGCAGCTTCGGCCGTTGACGGCCAGAGCGAACTCGAAGGCAGCACGAGCTGGATCATCGCTGTCCTCGCTCTCGTTGCCGTCGTTGGCGGCATCATCATCGCGTCGGACAACGACGACGACGAACCGACCAGCCCGTAATATCGGCTGATCGATACCGATACCAAAAGGCTCCGAGCTTCGCTCGGGGCCTTTTGTGCATTTGGGATTTCGGATATCGCTGGCCACCGCGCGAAGCCGCGGCGCCGCTCGGTCAGAGCATGATATTCCGCGCGGCGCGGGATCGTTCCAACGGGATCGCCTGCCGGGCGAGTTCGCCCCCCGCCGCGTCGATCGGCGCCAGCGCCAACGCATAATCCTTCGCGGCCATCGCTTCCGTTCCCCCCGCATCGGCAACGACCGTGCCCCAGGGATCGATCGCGACGCTATGGCCATAGGTCTCTCGGCCGTCGGCATGCGTGCCGCACTGCGCCGCCGCCACGACATGGCATTGCGTCTCGATTGCCCGCGCGCGCATCAGCACATGCCAGTGCGCCTCGCCGGTCGATACGGTGAAGGCGGCGGGAATCGCGATGATCGTCGCGCCGCGGTCGGCCAGCGCCCGATATAGTTCGGGAAATCTGAGATCGTAGCAGATGCTGAGACCCATCCGTCCGAGCGGTGTGTCGACGACCACCAACGCGTCTCCACCTTCATAGCTCGCCGATTCCCGCCAGTTTTCGCCCGAGGGCAGCGCGACGTCGAACATATGGATCTTGTCATAGCGCGCCCGGATACTGCCGTCGGCGGCGATGACATGGCTGCGGTTGACGCGCCGCTCGCCGTCGTCGGCGAGTAAGGGCATCGACCCAGAATGCAGCCAGATCCCGTGCTTTTGCGCCATCGCCTGTAGCGCCGAAGGCCAAGGGCTGTCGGCTTCGCGGGCAATATGCCCGCCCGATCGCGCGCGGTCGCGGTCGAGCAGCAGCGACATTTCGGGAAGGAAGGCCATCGCCGCGCCCTGCTCAGCGGCCGCGGCCAGCGCGCGATCAATCGTCGCCAGATTCGCATCGGGGTCGATGCCGCTCGTCATCTGGATCAGCGCGGCGAGCGGGGCGGGAGATGAAGCGTTCATTCTAGCTGGCTAAGCCCGAGCTGCGCCCCGGGCAAGCATGACAGTTCAGTGGCCAGCAAGGTTCGGAAGCGATAAGACGGGGCAATGTCCTATTCTCCCCCGCGCCGCTCGCTTCGTTTCGCCCGTTCACTTTTCCTGTCCGGTGCCGCCGCACTGCTCTTGGCGCCGCTAACCGCAAGCGCGCAGGACGGTGATCAGGCGACGACGGTGAGGAGTCAGGCGAAGAACGCCGACTGGCTCTATGCCGGCAGCGACATTCCGCGCGATACCGCGTGGCAGTTCGGCGTGCTCCCCAACGGCCTGCGCTATGCCGTGCGCAACAATGGCGTGCCGCCGGGGCAGGTGTCGATCCGCGTGCGCATGGACGTCGGCTCGATGTTCGAAACCGAGGAAGAGCGTGGCTATGCGCATTTGCTCGAACATCTGACCTTCCGCGGGTCGGAACATATCCCCGACGGCGAAGCAAAACGCATCTGGCAGCGCTTCGGCGTGACCTTCGGCAGCGATTCGAACGCGCAAACGACCCCGACGCAGACGGTCTACCAGCTCGACCTGCCCAGCGTGACGCCGGCCAATCTCGACGAAGGCATGAAATTGCTGTCGGGCATGATCCGCGCCCCGCGCATCTCCGAACTTGCGGTCGCCGCCGAACGCGGCGTGGTGATGGCCGAACTGCGCGAAGCCAACGGTCCGCAAAAGCGGATCGCCGACGCGACCAACGCGCATCTTTTCGCCGGCCAACTGCTCGGCGACCGCTCGCCGATCGGTACCACGGAGTCGCTTGGCAAGGCGAACGCAACCGCGGTCGGCGCCTTTCACGATCGCTGGTATCGCCCCGACCGGGCGGTGGTCGTCATATCGGGCGACGGCGACCCGGCCGAATTCGCACGGCTGATCGCCAAATATTACGGCGACTGGCAGGTGGACGGCCCGAATCCCGCGACGCCCGATTTCGGCAAGCCCGATCCGAACCAGCCCGCCGCGCTCGAGATCGTCGAGGCCAGCCAGCCGCTCGCACTCACCCTCGCGATGGTGCGGCCGTGGAAGAAGCGCATCGACACCGTCGCAAATACGCGTCGGCTCTACCTCGAATATCTTGCCCAGGCACTCGTCAATCGCCGTCTCGAAAACACAGCGCGCGCCGGGGGCAGCTATCTCGTCGCGACGGTCGAGCAGCAATATGTCAGCCGCAGCGTCGACGTGACGATGGCATCGATCGTTCCCTTGAGCGACTGGAAGGCCGCCCTCGCCGATGTCCGCGGGGTGATCGCCGACGCCGTGAAAACGCCGCCGTCGCAGGCAGACATCGACCGCGAGATGAACGAGATCGAGGCGTTTTTGCTGAAGGAGCTGGAGAACGCCCGCAACGAACCCGGTGCGCGGCTCGCCGACGACATGGTGCGCGCGGTCGATATCGGCGAAACGGTGACGAGCCCGCAGGGGCAGGTCGATATGTTCAAGGCGATCCGCGCCTCGGCGACGCCGCAGGTGATGCTCGACATCAGCAAGGCGATCTTCGCCGCGCCGGTCACGCGCGTCGTGCTGACGACGCCGACGTCGGCGGGCGGCAACGCCGCGGTGCTCGCCGCACTGAAGGCGCCGGTGACCGCGCGCGACGACCGGCTGGCGGCGGTCGACGCCGATTTCAAGCAGCTGCCCGCGCTCGGTCCAGCGGGGACGATCACGTCGACCAGCCCCATCCTCGGGCTGCGCGCCGAACGGATCGAATTCGCCAACGGCGTGACCGCGCTGGTTTCGAACAACAAGGTCGAACCGGGCAAGGTTCGCGTCAATGTGCGTTTCGGCACCGGCAACCGCAGCGTTTCCGCCGATGCGCCGAATCTCTTGTGGACCGGCGATTATGCGCTGGTCGCGAGCGGAATCGGCCCATGGGGCCAGAACGAGATCGACAAGCTGACCAACGGCCGCCAGATTCAGATGAATTTCGCGATCGACGACGACGCGTTCGAGCTGTCGGCCGAAAGCCGGCCCGCCGACCTTGCCGACCAGATGCGGCTCATCGCAGGCAAGCTGGCCGTTCCCCGCTGGGATCCGGCGCCGGTCGAGCGGCTGCGCATCGGCTATCTTACCGGCTACGACCTCAACGACGCGACGCCGAACGCGGTGCTCGACCGCAATTTGCGCGGCTGGCTGACCGACAATGACGCGCGCTGGGCCGCGCCCGACAAGGCGCAGATCGAGGCGCTGACGCCCGCTGCCTTCCGCGCCTTTTGGGAACCGCGTCTCGCAAGCGGGCCGATCGAAGTGCAGATTTTCGGCGACCTCGAAACGGTCGACTATAAGAAGATCCTAGCCGAAACGCTCGGCGCGCTGCCGCCGCGCAAGGTCCTCGCGCCGCCGAGCGGCCAAAAGGTCGCCTTCGCCAAGCATGTGACCGAGCCCGACATCGCCTATCACCGCGGCGAGCAGGGGCAGGCCGCAGCGATGACGGCATGGCCCACCGGCGGCGGCCTTGCCAGTCCGCGTGATGCGCGCGGGCTCGAGATTCTCGCGGCGATCTTCAACGACCGCCTGTTCGACCGCCTGCGCGCCGAACAGGGCGCAAGCTATGGCCCCGTCGTCGATAGCCACTGGCCGACCGGCTTCGACAGCGGCGGCTATCTGCTCGTCGGCAGCCTGCTGGCGCCAAAGGATCTCGACCGCTTTTATGCCATTGCGAAGGAGATCGCCGCCGACCTGGTGACGAAACCGGTCGGCGCCGACGAACTGGCGCGCAACGCCGGGCCGATCCGCGAACAGGTCGCACGGGCCTCGACGGGCAATGTCTATTGGATGTTCCTGCTCGAAGGCGCGACGCGCGATCCGCGCGTCGCCGCGGCGGCGCTGTCGATCCAGGACGACATCGCGGCGGTGACCGCCGCCGACCTCCAGCGGCTCGCACGCCAATATCTGGCGCCCGAACGGCAATGGTCGCTGGCGATCCTGCCCAAGGGGATGACGCTCGCCGACGCGTCGGCGCTGGATGCTTCGCCCGCGCCGGCAGCCGGAGGACGCTGATCGAGTACTGTCCCTAGGCGGTTTCGCCGCCGGCGGTGTGACGGCGCGTCCGCCTGATCCGCGGTTCGTGGTCGAGCTTGCCCTTGGCCATGATGTCGTGGCGCATCTTGGCGCGGACGTCGTGGATCGACGCGATCACCGGCCCCATCGCGACGCCGAGGTCGATCAGCACCGCTTCGGCGAGTTGCAGCGAGCTTTCGAGCGTCTCGGGCACCGCATCGTTCGCCCCAGCCTGATAAAGGGCTGCGGCATGGTCGGAATCGCGCGCCCGGCTGATCACCGGCAGGTCGGGATATTTCTGCTTCAGCTGGCGCGTCATGCGCAGTTGCTGCACCGGGTCGTCCATCGTCAGCACGATCGCATTGGCGTTTTCGATGCCCAGCCGGTCGAGGCTTCCGGCGCGCGCGACGTCGGCAAAACGCACCGAAAAGCCGTCGCGCCGCGCCGCCGCGACCGTGTCGATATCGGCGTCGACCGCGATATAAGGCCGGTCATGCTCGCGCAGCAGCTCGGCGACGGTGTGGCCGACGCGGCCAAAGCCGACGATGACGGTGCGCCCCTCGGGTGTCTCGTCGGTCTGCGTATCGCCGCTGCGCATCTCGATCCGCCGCGCGATGTCGTGGCCGACCCGCGCGAGCAAGGGCGTGATCGTCAACCCGATCGCGGTGACGAGCTGCCAGAATTCGGCGGTCGCGCGGCTGATCAGCTGCGCCTGAAGTGCGGTGGTCAGCACGATCAGCGTCGTCTCCGACGGGCTCGCCATGAGCAGCCCGACCTCGGCTGCCGTCCCGCGCCGCGCCGCGCCCGAAAAACGCAGCAGTGCGGCGGTGACGACGGCTTTGACCAGCACGACGCCGACGACGGCCACCACGAGCGCTGGCCACTGGCTGGCGATCGTCTTGAGATTGAGTCCCATGCCGACGCTGATCAGGAACACCCCGAGCGCGAGCCCCTTGAACGGTGCGGTGATCGCCTCGACCTCGCCATGATATTCGGTTTCGGCGATCATCAGCCCGGCGAGCAGTGCGCCGACGATCGGCGACAGCCCGACCGCCGCCGTCGCCAGCGCGGCGACGATCACGACGAGCAGGCTCGCCGCGAGAAAGAGTTCAGGGTCCTTCGCCCGTGCCGCCTGTGCGAAGATCTTTGGCAGCAGGAACCAGCCGCCGACCGCGAGCGCCGCGACGACGAGCCCGCCCTGCCACAGCGTCGTCAGCATCAATTCGGTGCTGTCACCCGATGCCGCCGGCGACAGCGCGGCAAGGACGAAGATGATCGGGACGAGCGCCAGATCCTCGAACAGCAGCATCGAAAAGGACGCGCGCCCGACCGCCGATTTGGTGCCCGCGATCGGCAGCACAAGTGCCGTCGACGACAGCGCGAGCGCGATGCCCAGGCCATAGGCGGCGGGGGTCGAAAGATTGCCGAGGAACAAGAGCGCGGTACCGAGGATCGCGCCCGCGATAAAAAGCTCCGCCGCGCCGATCCCGAACACGAGCTTTCGGAGTTGCCACAGGCGGCGAAACGACAGCTCGAGCCCGATCGAGAAGAGCAGCAGGATGATCCCGAACTCGCCGAACAGCGCGATATCCTCGGTCGAGGCGATCGTGACATGTTTGAGCCACGGATAATCGGCGGCGAGCGCGCCGAGCCCCGACGGTCCGACGAGCAGCCCGACGAGGATGAAGCCGATCACCGGCGAAATCCTGAAGCGCGCGAAGGCGGGGATGACGATGCCCGCCGCGCCGAGCACCACGAGCGCGTTGCCGATGGCGGAGGTTTCTGTTTCGGATACCATAAGGGCCGACCTTATGCAGGCCGGCCCCGATTGGCTAGATAGCTAACCCAACCTTTTTGGTTGTTTATGCGCCCATCTTCTTGTCGAGGTTTTCGACGATCGCCTCGAAGAAGCCTTCGGTGGTCAGCCAGTTCTGGTCGGGACCGATCAGCAGCGCGAGATCCTTGGTCATCTTGCCGCTTTCGACCGTCGCGACGCAGACCTTTTCCAGGTCGTCGGCGAACTTGATCAGCGCAGCATTGTCGTCGAGCTTACCGCGATGCTTGAGGCCGCCGGTCCAGGCGAAAATCGATGCGATCGGGTTGGTCGAGGTCGCCTTGCCCTGCTGGTGCATGCGATAGTGGCGGGTGACGGTGCCGTGCGCGGCTTCGGACTCGACGGTCTTGCCGTCGGGGGTCATCAGCACGCTGGTCATCAGGCCCAGCGAGCCAAAGCCCTGCGCGACGGTGTCCGACTGGACGTCGCCGTCGTAATTCTTACAGGCCCAGACGAACTTGCCCGACCATTTGAGCGCCGAGGCCACCATGTCGTCGATCAGGCGGTGTTCGTAGACGATGCCGAGCGCGTCGAACTGCGCCTTGAATTCAGCCTGGAACACTTCTTCGAACAGATCCTTGAAGCGGCCGTCATACGCCTTCAGGATCGTGTTCTTGGTCGACAGATACACCGGCCATTCGCGGGCGAGGCCATAGTTCAGGCTGGCCCGCGCGAAGTCGCGGATCGAATCGTCGAGGTTGTACATGCCCATAGCGACGCCCGACGACGGGAACTGGAAGACTTCCTCGTCGATCAGCGTGCCGTCTTCGCCTTCGAAGACCATGCGCAACTTGCCGGGGCCGGGGACGCGGAAGTCGGTCGCTTTATACTGGTCGCCGAACGCGTGGCGGCCGACGACGATCGGGTCGGTCCAACCGGGGACGAGGCGCGGGACGTTCTTCATCACGATCGGCTCGCGGAAGACGACGCCGCCCAGGATGTTGCGGATCGTGCCGTTCGGCGACTTCCACATCTTCTTGAGGCCGAATTCCTCGACGCGCGCTTCGTCGGGGGTGATCGTCGCGCACTTCACGCCGACGCCATATTTCTTGATCGCGTTCGCGGCATCGACGGTGATCTTGTCGTCGGTGCGGTCGCGTTCCTCGATGCCGAGGTCGTAATAGTGGAGATCGACGTCGAGATAGGGGAGGATCAGCCGCTCGCGGATCCACTGCCAGATGATCCGGGTCATTTCGTCGCCGTCGAGTTCGACGACCGGATTGGCTACCTTGATCTTGCCCATGCTTTCTGCCTTTTTCCTAGGGGAGTCGGAGTTGCAGCGGGCCTTAGGCAAAGCGGGACGATTGATCAACCGCCCGTCGTGCGTTCCCCCCGGTGCCGGACGGCAACGATCGGGCCGCCTTATCCATTGTCAGTATAGAAGCCGCCCCCTAGAAGAATGACCATGTCCATAATCATCTCATCGAACCGGCCCGGTGGCGGCATCAAATGGCAATGGCCCTCGGTTCATCCCGAAGGCCGGAAATTCCTGCTGATCTCGGGCATTATCACTCTTTGCCTGTGGCTGCTTCCCGTCTGGAACCTGTTCGGCTGGCTGATGCTCGGCGTGACAATATGGGTCGGCGCCTTCTTCCGCGACCCGGTGCGCATCACGCCGGCGAGTAGCGACCTGGTCGTCGCGCCCGCCGACGGGCTGATCACCCAGATCGCCGAAGTGCCGCCGCCGCCCGAAATCGCGGGTCCCGACGGGCTCGGCGCCGCGCCGATGCTGCGCGTCTCGATTTTCATGAGCGTCTTCGACGTCCACATCAACCGCACGCCCGTCGCGGGCACACTGCGCAAGCTCGTTTATATCCCCGGCAAATTCGTGAACGCCGACCTCGACAAGGCGAGCGAGGAGAATGAGCGCCAGCATTTTGTCGTCGAGCGTGGCGACGGCGTGCGCATCGGCTTCACCCAGATCGCAGGCCTCGTCGCGCGGCGCATCATGCCCTTCGTGTCGATGGGCAATGAACTCGCCACCGGCCAGCGCGTCGGCCTGATCCGTTTCGGCAGCCGCGTCGACGTCTATCTGCCCGCGGGCACCGCGCCGCAGGTGCTGCTCGGGCAGCGCACGCTGGCGGGCGAGACGGTGATCGCGCGGATCGGTGCCGCCGAGACGATTGAAGGCGTCGGGCAGTAGGGATGGCGGAGGAGGCCCAAGTTTCCCTTGATGCCGAGCATCGCCGCATCGGCGGGATTCCGCTGCGCGCCTTTGCGCCCAATGCGATCACGCTGCTGGCGCTTTGCTCGGGGCTGACCGGGGTCCGCTTTGCCATCGACGGCGATTGGGCGGCGGCGATAACGATGATCATCGTCGCGGGGGTGCTTGACGGAATGGACGGGCGGATCGCGCGGCTGCTGCGCGCGCAAAGCAAGTTCGGCGCCGAACTCGATTCGCTCTCCGATGTGATCGCCTTTGGCGTCGCGCCGGCGATGATCCTGTTCTTCTGGTCGCTCAACGCGGCGCCGAAGTTCGGCTGGACTGCCGCGCTTGCGCTCGCGGTCTGCTGCGCGCTTCGGCTCGCGCGTTTCAATTCGCGCATGGATGCCGAGTTTCAGCCGCACAAGTCGGCGGGCTTCAATACCGGCATTCCCGCACCCGCGGGGGCAGGCATGTCGTTCGTGCCCATCTATCTGTGGCTGACGACGGGCAACGACCTGTTTCGCGAATGGTATGTCGTGATGCCGTGGGCGCTCGGCATTGCGATGCTGATGATCTCGGCGATCCCGACCTATAGCTGGTCGTCGATCCGGCTGCGCCGGTCGTGGCGCCTGTTCGCGCTGGCGGGAGTCGGCCTCCTCGGCGCTGCGCTTGTCACCGCGCCCTGGCTGACCTTGCTTGCGGTCTCTGCGCTCTATGCCGCGACGCTGCCTTTCGGGCTCGCGAGCTATGCGAAGGTCAGGCGGCGCGGCTGATTGCCGGCTGCATCCGCACCGCGGCGCGGATCGGGCGCGGGGCATCGCGGCGCGCCGGCGAGCGGCGCAGCGTCATCTTTTGCGGCGCGGGGCCGGGTTGCGGCGCGGCGTCGGCCGGGAAGGCGCCTTCGCCGAGCAGCGCCGACAGAATCGCATCTTCATTATTCTTGAGCATGGCGAGGATCACCGTGACGCCGAGCCCCGCGGCGAGGGCGAAGAGAAGAGCGGCAGCGACCTGAACCATGATCTTGTCCTTTCGGCTTTCTTGTGCGAAACCTTTTGTTAACCAGCGACGGTTCCATGGTCTTTTCGTTCCATGTTCCCGTTTTGTTCTCAAGTGATTTGCGACGAACGGAGTCGCTTTGTCGCCGAACCGAGTCCGCCGCGCGCGACCGGTTGAGCGCGAAAAGGCGCCGATACCCCTTGCTTTTGGCGGCCAAGGCGGCTAACGGGCCGCCCATTCCACATGGAAGGCGCACATACCGGTGCCGGGTTCATCCCTTCGCGGATGCCTCGGTTCTTGCTTTCCAGAGGACTAACCGGAAGGAGAAAGACTATGGCGGCACCTGTCGTCACGATGCAGAATCTTATCGAAGCTGGCGCCCACTTCGGCCACCAGACCCACCGTTGGAACCCGCGCATGAAGCCGTATATCTTCGGCGCGCGCAACGGCATCCACATTCTCGACCTGTCGCAGACCGTGCCGCTCTTCGCGCGCGCGCTCGACTTCATCGCCTCGACCTCGGCCGCCGGCGGCAAGGTGCTGTTCGTCGGCACCAAGCGCCAGGCGCAGGGTGCGATCGCCGATGCGGCGCGCGCGTCGGGCCAGCATTTCGTCAACCACCGCTGGCTGGGCGGCATGCTCACCAACTGGAAGACGATCTCGGGTTCGATCAAGCGCCTCAAGACGCTCGAAGAGCAGCTTTCGGGCGACACCTCGGGCCTCACCAAGAAGGAAGTGCTCAACAAGACCCGCGAACGCGACAAGCTCGAATTGAGCCTCGGCGGCATCCGCGACATGGGCGGCATTCCCGACGTGATGTTCGTGATCGACGCGAACAAGGAAGAGCTGGCGATCAAGGAAGCCAACGTTCTTGGCATCCCCGTCGTCGCGATCCTCGATTCGAACGTCTCGCCCGACGGCATCGCTTTCCCGGTTCCGGCGAACGATGACGCCGCGCGCGCTATCCGCCTCTATTGCGAAGCGGTTGCCCAGGCGGCGACGCGCGGTGGCCAGCAGGCCCGCGCGAACCGCGGCGAAGATCTCGGCGCCGCGGTCGAGCCCGCCGCCGAAGCCGCGCTGACCGAAGAAGCGCCGGCCGCCGACGCCGCCGCTCCGGTGACCGAGGACGAACAGGTTCCGGCCGAAGCCGCAGCCGAAACCGAACGTCAGAGCGACGCCTGATCGCCTGCGGGCATGACGGGACGGCGCGGCAAAGGTTCGCGCCGTCCCTGTCATCCCTTTGACTTATCGCCCCGCCATGCGCGCGAGGCGTCCCGCGGGCCAGACGGGCTCGCCCCTTTTGAAAGGAATATTCCATGGCTGAAATTACGGCCGCTCTCGTCAAGGAACTGCGCGACCGCACGGGCGCAGGCATGATGGATTGCAAGAAGGCGCTCGCCGAAAACAATGGTGACATCGAAGCGTCGATCGACTGGCTGCGTACCAAGGGCCTCGCCGCCGCCGCCAAGAAGGCCGGCCGCGTCGCCGCCGAGGGCCTCGTTGGCGTCGCCACCGACGGCAACCGCGGCGCGATGGTCGAAGTGAACAGCGAAACCGACTTCGTCGCCAAGAACGAACAGTTCCAGGGCTTCGTCCGCGACGTGACGCAGGTCGCGCTCGCCGGCAGCATCACCGACATCGACGCGCTGAACGCCGCAGCCTATCCGGGCGGCGCCACCGTCGCCGAACAGCTGACGCAGAATATCGCGACGATCGGTGAGAACCAGTCGCTGCGTCGCTCGGCGATCGTCTCGGTGAATTCGGGCGTCGTTACCGGCTATGTCCACAACGCCGCCGCCCCCGGCATGGGCAAGATCGGCGTGCTTGTCGCGCTCGAATCGACCGCCGGTGCCGACGTTCTCGAACCGCTCGGCAAGCAGCTCGCGATGCACGTCGCCGCCGCCAACCCGCTGGCGCTGAACGGCGACGATCTCGACGCCGACCTCGTCGCGCGTGAACGCGCGATCGCCGAGGAAAAAGCCGCCCAGTCGGGCAAGCCCGCCGAAATCGTCGGCAAGATGGTCGACGGCGCGATCGCCAAGTATCGCAAGGAAAACGCGCTGCTGTCGCAGCTCTTCGTGATGGACGGCAAGACCCCGGTCGCCGAAGTCGTCGCCGCCGCCGGCAAGGATGTCGGCGCGACGATCACGCTCAAGGGTTTCGTCCGCTTCCAGCTCGGCGAAGGCATCGAGAAGGAAGAAAGCGATTTCGCGGCGGAAGTCGCCGCCGCCGCCGGCGTTTAAAAGGCACAATACGGACTGCCGCATTCGCCGCGGCAGTTCGCTTGGCAATGGCGCGTGCCCGTTCTAGGGTGCGCGCCATTCGCTTATTCATCGATACCAAGAGGTTCCCCCGCACATGGCATTGCCCGGCATGAAACGCATTTTGCTCAAGCTGTCGGGCGAGGCGCTGATGGGCCCCAGCCCGTTCGGCATCGACCCCGAAACGGTCGCGAGCATGGCGGCCGAGGTCAAGGAAGCCAAGGATCGCGGGCTTGAAATCTGCCTCGTCATCGGCGGCGGCAACATCTTCCGCGGCATGGCGGGCGCCGCCAAGGGCATGGACCGCGCGCAGGCCGACTATATGGGCATGCTCGCGACGGTGATGAACGCGCTCGCGATGCAGAATGCGCTCGAGCAGCTCGGCGTCGAAACGCGCGTCCAGTCGGCGATCGAAATGGACAAGGTGTGCGAGCCGGTGATCCGCCGCCGCGCCGAGCGCCATATGGAAAAGGGCCGCGTGGTGATCTTCGCCGCAGGTGTCGGGGCGCCCTATTTCACGACCGACAGCGGTGCCGCGCTGCGCGCCGCCGAGATGAAATGCGACGCGTTGCTCAAGGGCACGAGCGTCGACGGCGTGTATAACGCCGACCCCAAAAAGGACGCGAGCGCGGTTCGCTACGACACGCTGAGCTACGACCGCGTGCTCGCCGACAATCTGAAGGTGATGGACGCGAGCGCGGTGGCGCTGTGCCGCGACAATCATATCCCGATCGTCGTGTTCAACATCCGCGAGCCCGGCAATCTGGCGCGCGTTCTGGCGGGCGAGGGCGTTTCGACCGTCGTCGCGGACGCCGCCTGACAAGATCAAGAGAGGAAAGACAGATGGCGAAATATGACAAGGCCGACCTCGAACGCCGGATGCACGGCGCGGTCGAATCGCTGAAGCACGATCTTGCCGGCCTGCGCACCGGCCGCGCGCACACCGCGCTGCTCGATCCGGTGACGGTCGAGGTCTATGGCAGCCACATGCCGCTGAACCAGGTCGCCTCGGTCAGCGCGCCCGAACCGCGCATGCTGTCGGTGCAGGTGTGGGACAAGTCGAACGTCGGCCCGGTCGACAAGGCGATCCGCTCGGCGGGGCTCGGGCTCAACCCGATCGTCGACGGCCAGATGCTGCGCCTGCCGATCCCCGAAATGACGCAGGAACGCCGCAAGGAATTGTCGAAGCTCGCCGGCCAATATGCCGAAAAGGCGCGCGTCGCGGTGCGCAACGTCCGCCGCGACGGCATGGACAATCTGAAGCAGGACGAGAATAAGAAGGAAATCAGCGAGGACGATCGCAAGCGGTCGGAAACCGAGGTCCAGAAGCTGACCGACGCGACGATCGCCGATATCGACGCCGCCGCGACCGCCAAGGAAAAGGAAATCCTGGGCTAGTGCTATTCCGGGCTTATCTCTCTTCCGTTCGGGCTGAGCCTGTCGAAGCCCCGTCCTTTTCTTCCGAAAGAAAGAACGGCCCTTCGACAAGCTCAGGGCGAACGAGTTTTTAGGTTCTTCCTGTGACTGTTCCCGATCACGGCGCGCGCCATGTCGCTATCATCATGGACGGCAACGGCCGCTGGGCCAAGAAGCGCCTGCTGCCCCGCGTCGCCGGGCACAAGGCGGGAGTCGAGGCGGTGCGCACGATCGTGCGCGCGGCCGGCGACCTCGGCATCGAGGCGATGACGCTCTACGCTTTCAGCTCCGAAAACTGGAAGCGGCCGGAGGAAGAGGTCAGCGACCTGATGGGACTGATGAAGCGCTTCATCCTGTCCGACCTCGACGAATTCGCCGCGAACGATGTGAAGCTCAAAGTGATCGGCAACTGGCGCGCGCTCGCGCCCGACGTTGTCGCACTGATCGAAAATGCGCTCGAACGCACGTCGGGCAACAAGCGCACGACGCTCGCGGTCGCGCTCAACTATGGCGCACAGGACGAGCTCGTTCGCGCTGCGAGCGCCGCCGCCGCGCAGGGCGAGATCACTGCAGAGGCGGTCGAGGCGAACCTCGACACCGCCGATATGCCGCCGCTCGACCTGCTCATCCGCACCTCGGGCGAAGTGCGGCTGTCGAACTTCCTGCTGTGGCAATCGGCCTATGCCGAACTCTATTTCACCGACATTTTGTGGCCGGACTTCAAACCGGCCGATCTCAAAGCGGCGCTCGACCATTTCGCGCGCCGCGATCGCCGTTACGGGGGACTTTAAGGGCATGGCGACAGCGGCGAAATCGGATCTCTGGGTGCGGCTCGCGTCGGCGATCATCCTGTTCGCGATCGCGGGCACCGCGCTGTGGTTCGGCGGCATCGCCTTCGGTCTGCTGCTGCTCGTCGGCGGGGCGCTCGTCCTCGTTGAATGGTTTCAGCTCGTGAAGGCGATGACGCTCGGCAGCGGCGTCAAGACCGCGCTCCACATCCTCGGCCCGATCCTCGTGCTCGGCGCGATGGCGGGGCTCTGGTTCGTCCGCGACCATCTGGGCATGACCGCCGCGCTGTGGGTCTTCGGCATGGTGTGGGCGACCGACATCGGCGCTTATTTCGCCGGCCGCGCGTTCGGCGGCGCGCGTCTTGCGCCGACGATCAGCCCGTCGAAAACCTGGTCGGGGCTGATCGGCGGCATGGTCGCGGCGCTGATCGCCAGCGCGACGATCGGCGACCGCGCGGGCATCGCCGGCGTACCCTTGTGGATCGGCCTGTTCATGGGCCTCCTCGCGCAGCTTGGCGACCTCGCGCAAAGCTGGATGAAGCGCCGCGCCGGCGTCAAGGATTCGGGCAAGCTCATCCCCGGCCACGGCGGCCTCTTCGACCGCGTCGACGGCGTGCTGCCCGTGGCGCTGCTGCTCGGCGCGCTGGCCTTCGCCGGCCAGATCGCGGTGCGCGGCTGACATGACGCGCCGCCTCTCCCTCTTCGGCGCGACGGGCTCGGTCGGGCAATCGACCCTCGACCTCGTGCGCCGCGATGGCGAGGCGTGGCGGGTCTCCGTGCTGACCGCCAATTGCGACGTTGCCGAACTCGCGAAACTCGCCAAGGAATTTCGCCCCGACCTCGCCGTCGTCGCCGACGAAAGCTGTCACAACGCGCTCAGGCAGGCGCTCGCCGGAACGGGCATCGAAACCGCCGCGGGCGCCGCCGCGCTCGTCGAGGCGGCGCAGCGGCCCACCGACCTCGTCATGGCGGCGATCGTTGGCACCGCGGGCCTCGCCCCGACGATGGCGGCGCTCGCGGCCGGCACCGACGTCGCGCTCGCCAACAAGGAGGCGCTTGTCTCCTCCGGCGAGCTGATGACCGCGGCGGCACGCAAATCGGGCGCGACGATCCTGCCCGTCGACAGCGAGCATAATGCGATCTTCCAGTGCCTGGCAGGCGGCCGGATCGACCAGGTCCGGCGCATCATCCTGACCGCGAGCGGCGGGCCCTTCCGCACGATGCGCGCCGACGACATGGCGCGCGTCACGCCCGCACAGGCGGTCGCGCACCCCAACTGGTCGATGGGCGCCAAGATCAGCGTCGATTCGGCGACGATGATGAACAAGGGCCTCGAACTGATCGAGGCGCACCACCTGTTCCCCGTCGGGCTCGAACGGATCGAGATCCTCGTCCACCCGCAGTCGGTGATCCACAGCCTCGTCGAATATATCGACTGCTCGACGCTCGCGCAGCTCGGCTCGCCCGACATGCGCATCCCGATCGCGTCGGCGCTCGCCTGGCCGCAGCGGATGGCGACGCCGTGCGCGCCGCTCGACCTCGCGACCATCGCCCGGCTCGATTTCGAGGCGCCCGACGAGGTGCGCTTCCCCGCGACCGCGCTCTGCCGCGCCGCGATCGCCGAGGGCGGCGCGCGCCCGGCGCAGCTCAACGCCGCCAACGAGGTCGCGGTCGCCGCCTTCCTCGCCGGCCGTATCTCCTTCCCCGCGATCGTCGACACCGTGCGCCGCGTGATCGATGCCGACGCCCCGGCCGTGCCGGCATCGCTTCAGGACATATTCAGCGTCGATGCCGCATCCCGCGCGACCGCTCAGCATTTTGTGGACCAGTACGAACATGCCTGATGTGCCGCTTTGGCTTTATCTTGTTGCTTTCCTCGCTGTGCTCGGGCCGCTCGTCTTCGTGCACGAATATGGCCACTATATCGTCGGCCGCTGGTGCGGGGTGAAGGCCGAGACCTTCTCGATCGGTTTCGGGCGCAAGATCCTCGGCTGGACCGACAAACGCGGCACCGAATGGAAGATCGGCTGGCTGCCGCTCGGCGGTTATGTCCAGTTCGCGGGCGACCGCGATGCGGTCAGCCAACCCGACGCCGATTGGCAGCAACTGCCTGCGGAGGAGAAATCGCACACCTTCCCCGCGCAGCCGGTGTGGAAGCGCGCGTTGATCGTCCTCGCGGGGCCGGTGACCAACTTCCTGTTCGCCATCTTGATCTTTGCGGCCTTTGCGATGGTTTACGGCGTTGGCCGTACCCCGGCCGTGATCGGTGCGGTGGACGCGGACAGCGCCGCGCAGGAAGCGGGGTTGCGGGCCGGCGACAGGATCGTCCGCATCGACGGTCGGACGATGGATACGTTCAACGACATTCAGGGCGCGGTGGCGTTCAACCTTGGCAAACCCGCCAGCCTAGAGATCGCGCGCGGCAATGAGCGATTGAACGTCATATTGCGACCGCGGATAATTTCCGAACGCGACCCGTTCGGCAACAAGAGCGAGCGCGCCGTGATCGGAATACGTTCGGGTGCGCCGGTCTATACGGCCGTGGGTCCCGTCGCGGCGTTCCAGGAAAGCGCCGCGCAGACCTGGGAGATGGTGCGGCTGACGGGGAGCATCCTCGGCCAGTTCGTGACCGGCCAGCGTTCGATCAAGGATATGGGCGGACCGGTCAAGATCGCCAAGCAGTCGGGTGAGATGGCAACGCTGGGGATCGGCACGCTGATCTTCTTCGCCGCCTTCATCTCCATCAATCTGGGGTTCATCAACCTCTTGCCATTGCCGATGCTCGATGGCGGTCATCTGGCCTTTTACGCCTATGAAGCGATCCGGCGACGTCCCGCGCCCCCAGAGGCGCAGGAATGGGCGTTCCGATTCGGTTTTGTGGCGATCGCGACCCTCATGCTGGTCGTGACTTTCAACGATTTGGGCTCAATTGGCGTGTGGGACAGGATCGCCCGCTTGATTGGTTAGCGAGTCTGGGGCAGGGAGTGGCGCGCAATCCCGCGGTCAGGCGGGTTTGTCGCTTTTGAATTATTTTTTCGGGATGAACAGCGTGGCTTCACACAAATTTTCGGCGCGGACGCAGCTGTCGGTGGTTCTTCTGGCCGGCACGATGCTCGCGACGCCGTTGATGGCGCAGGAAGTTGCGCCGCCGCCCGTCCCCGCGCCGACGGTCCCGGCGCCGGCGCCCGAAGCGGTTCCGGCTGCGACGACGATCCAGTCGATCACCGTCGTCGGTAACCAGCGGCTCGAGGCGCAGACGATCCTGTCGTACCTGCGCCTGCGCGTCGGACAGCCATATGACCGCGCGGTGCTCGACCAGGCGCTGAAGGACCTCGCCGCGACCGAGCTGTTCAAGGATTTCCAGATCACCGACAACAATGGTGCGCTGACGATCCAGGTCGCCGAAAACCCGGTGATCAACCGCGTGATCCTCGAGGGCAACAAGCGCCTCAAGGAAGACAAGATCCGTCCCGAGATCAAGATGGCGCCGCGTCAGATCTACACGCGATCGAAAGTCCGCGCCGACGTCGCGCGCATCATCGAACTCTACAAGCGGCAGGGCCGCTTCGCCGCGACCGTCGAGCCCAAGATGGTCTCGCTCGACCAGAACCGCGTCGACGTCGTCTTCGAAATCAACGAAGGGCCGAAGTCGAAGGTCCGCCAGATCAACATCATCGGCAACGAGAAGTTCAGCGACGGTGACCTCAAGGACGAGATGGCGACCAAGGAGGCGGGACTGCTGACGATCCTGTCGTCGAACACCAGCTACGACCCCGATCGCCTCGCCTATGACCAGCAGAAGGTGCGCCTTTTCTACCTGACCAATGGTTACGCCGATTTCCGCGTGATTTCCGCGGTCGCCGAACTGACGAGCAACAAGCAGGACTTCATCATCACCTATGTCGTCGAGGAGGGCGAACGCTACAAGTTCGGCGACGTCGACGTGCAGAGCGAGATCCGCGACTTCCAGCCCGAGATGCTGAAGAAGCTGCTGCCGATGAAGACCGGCGACTGGTACGACGCCAAGCTGGTCGAGGATACGGTCGAAAGCCTCAGCGAAACGGCGGGCCTGTTCGGTTACGCCTTTGCCGACATCAATCCCGAATTCCGCCGCAATCCCGACGACCGGACGATGGCGATTACCTTCAACGTCGGCGAAAGCCCGCGGACTTATGTCGAGCGCATCGACGTCAACGGCAACACGCTGACCCACGACAAGGTCGTTCGCCGCGAATTCCGCCTGAACGAGGGCGACGCGTTCAACAGCTTCGGCGTCAAGCGCACCGAGAGCCGCCTCAACAGCTTGGGATATTTCCAGGAAAATCTGGAAATCGAGCGCAAGGAAGGCAGCGCGCCCGACCGCATCATCCTCGAAACCAATGTCGAGGAAAAGCCGACCGGCGAACTGTCGCTGTCGGCCGGTTTCTCGTCGATCGAGAATTTTCTGCTGCAGGCGTCGATCCGCCAGCGCAACTTCCGCGGTCTCGGCCAGCAGCTTCAGGCCTCGGTCAACTATTCGAGCTATTCGAAGTCGATCGAGCTTGGTTTCACCGAACCCTATCTGTTCGACCGCAATATCTCGATCGGCGGCAGCGTCTATCGCCGCGACCTCAATTCGTTCAACTTCATCGACAACGATCGCCGCACGACCTTCGAACAGGTCACGACCGGCGCGCAGATCAACGTCGGTGTGCCGCTGACCGAATATATGTCCTTCTTCGGCCGCTACAGCATCAACTTCGACGATGTGACGCTCGACAAGTCGATCTATTATTTCGGCGACGAATGCGATCCGCTCGTCGCCGGCCGCTATCTCTGCGATGCGATCGGCAGCCGCACGACCTCGCTGCTCGGCTACACGCTCGCCTATGACGACCGCGACAACCGCATTCGTCCGACGCGCGGCCAGTCGCTGTCCTTGAGCCAGGATTTCGCCGGGCTCGGCGGCAGCGTCAAATATGTCCGTACGCGCCTTCAGGGCAGCAAGCACTTCAACCTCGGCAGCCGCTTCATCCTCAACATCTCGGCCGAGGGCGGTTACATCTATCCGTTCGGCGGGCGCCCGACCCCGACCAGCGACAAGGTTCGTCTGACCGACCGCTTCTTCCTCGGCGAACCGCAGATGCGCGGCTTCGACATTCGCGGGGTCGGTCCGCGCGTCATCCGCTATGCCGCGACCTATGATCCGCTCAATCCGGTGATCGACACCAGCAACGACAATCGCGGCCAGATCGATGACGCGCTCGGCGGACGCGCTTATTATCAGGGCCGGATCGAACTCGATATTCCGCTCGGTACCGGCGCGAAGGAACTGGGGCTGCGGCCGTCGATCTTCCTCGACGTCGGTTCGGTATGGAGCGTGAAGCGTCCGACGCTGACCACGCTCGACGATTTCCGTGACCCCGCCGACGGCTTCACCAAATTCCTCTGCCGCAACGCGACCACGGGCGTCAGTCAGTTCGCGACCGAAACCGTTACGACACCGGAAGGCGGCGTCCCAACGCCGACCGGCGACTATACGACCTGCCCGGAAGGTTTCTCGTCGCTCGCGCCGTTCGAGGAACGCTTCTTCGGCGACACCTGGATGCCGCGCGTCGCGATCGGCGCCGGGGTCAACTGGAACTCTCCTTTCGGTCCCTTCCGGATCGACTTCGCTTACGCCCTTCGTAAAGAAGAGGGCGATGACACCAAACGCTTCTCATTCAATGTAGGAACCCAATTCTGATGAAGAAAATCTTTGCCGCTTCCGCGCTGGCGATCGCCGCGCTGTCGGTTTCGCCCATATTGTCGGCCCCCGCTCTCGCGCAGGCCAAGGGCGTCGGCGTTGCCGACGTCCGTATCGCCGCCGCGCGTTCGAACGCCTTCCGCACCGCATCGCAGCAGATCGAAACGACCTACAAGGCGCAGATCGATCAGCAGCAGTCGCGCGGCCAGACGCTGCAGGCCGAAATCAATGTCCTGATCGCGAAATATAACGAAGAAGCGAAAAAGACGCCGCAGAACCAGGCCGCGCTGCAGGCCGCCGCCAAGGCGGTGCAGGACAAGCGCCAGGCCGCACAGGCCGAACTCGGTCAGATCGGCGCGCCGGTCGACCTCGCCATCGCTTATGTCGAAGACCAGATCAGCGTCCGCATGAACGAGGCGATCAAGGCCGCGATGACCGCCAAGAAGATCGACCTGCTGCTCAACCCCGACGCGGTGCTCGCACGCGAGAATAACGTCGACATCACTGACGCGGTGGTGACCGAACTCAACCGTATCCTGCCGAGCGTGTCGATCGCGGTTCCGGCCGGTTACCAGCCCGGCCAGCTCGTCCAGCAGCGCAACCAGCAGCTGATGGATCAGGCCCGCGCAGCGCAGGGAACCGCGACCCCGGCCCCGGCCCCGACCGGCACCCAGCCGACCACGCGCTGATCCAATGGCGGACGGGGACAATGGGGCAGGGGCGCTGGGCCCGGTGGATATCCGCCGGATTCTGACGCTGTTGCCGCACCGTTATCCGATGCTGCTCGTCGACCGGGTGGAATCGATGGTGAAAGACACCTCGATCCACGCGGTCAAGGCGGTGACGATGAACGAGCCCTTTTTCCAGGGCCATTTCCCCGGCCGGCCGATCATGCCCGGCGTCCTCATCGTCGAGGCGCTGGCGCAGGCGGGCGGCATTTTGGCGATCGAATCGCTCGGCCTCGGCGGCTCGGGCAAGCTCGTCTATTTCATGGGCATCGACGGGGTGAAGTTCAGGAAGCCCGTCGAACCCGGCGTGCTGCTCGACCTCCACGTCACGATCCTTCAGGCGAAGCGGAACATCTGCAAGTTCGAAGGCCGCGCGATGCTGGGCGATAGCCTCGCGACCGAATGCCAGTTCACCGCGATGATCGCCGATCCGCCGAGCGACTGAGCGGACCGCCCTTCGTCGTCATCCCGGACATGATGACGAGGCAAGTGTTGCATTTTCGACTATTCGCCGTTAGGGGCAGCCGCTTCGCGGGCCCCGTGACGGGGAAAGCATCGACTCAGCCGCTGGTCGGTAACCAGCGGCACAGGAGCCAAGAGATGAAAAAAGACGTTCACCCCGACTATCACATGATCACGGTCAAGATGACCGATGGCACCGAATATCAGACGCGCTCGACCTGGGGCAAAGAGGGCGACGTGATGACGCTCGAAATCGACCCCACCGCGCACCCGGCCTGGACCGGCGGCACCGGACGCCTGCTCGACGCCGGCGGTCAGGTCGCGAAGTTCAACAAGCGTTTCGGCGGTCTCACCCTCAAGCGCTAATCCGCTTCGGGTTTACCCCAAGACTTTTGCAAGCGCGCTTTGCCACCCGGCAAGGCGCGTTTTGCGTTTCTGGTCGTCGATTGCGGGCGTGAAGCGCGTCGCGGTGCCGCGCATCGCGGCGGCGGCGCTCGCGAGATCGGGATACAGACCGGCTCCCGTCGCGGCGAGCATCGCGGCGCCAAGCGCGGTGCTCTCGACGAAGTCGGGCCGCTCGACGGTCAGATCGAGCATATCGGCGAGATCCTGCGCCATCCAGTCGTTCGCGGCCATGCCGCCGTCGATGCGCACCTCGGCCCAATCGACGCCGTCGGCGGCGAAGGCCGATTTGAGGTCGTGCGCCTGATAGGCCTGCGCCTCCAACGCCGCGCGCGCGACATGCGCCTTGCCGCTCGCGAAGCTCAGCCCCGACAGTGCCGCGAGCGCATCGGGCCGCCAGTGCGGCGCGCCGAGGCCCGCAAGCGCGGGGACCAAATAGACGCCGCCATTGTCGGCGACCGAGCGCGCCAATCCCTCGCTCTCGCCCGCGCTCGCCAGCAGGCCGAGCCCGTCGCGCAGCCATTTGATCAGGCTGCCCGCGACGAACACCGACCCTTCGAGCGCATAGGAGCGGACCTCGCCCTCCTGCACCAGCACCGTCGCGAGCAGGCGATTGTCCGATATGGGCCGCGCCGTGCCGCTCGCCGACAGAATGAAGGCGCCGGTGCCGAAGGTCGCCTTGGTCTGCCCGGGCGACAGGCACGCCTGGCCGACCGTTGCGGCCTGCTGGTCGCCCGCCATGCCCGTGATCGGGATCGCGCCGCCGAACAGCGCTGGGTCGGTCGTGCCCACCGTCGTGGTGCAGCCGGTGATTTCGGGGAGCAGCGCCTTCGGCACGCCGAGCAGGTCGCAAAGCCCGTCGTCCCAGCCCCCATTGCCGTTGATGTCCATCAGCAAGGTGCGCGACGCATTGCTCGCGTCGGTGACGTGCATGCCGCCGGTCAGGCGATAGACGAGGTAGGATTCGACCGTCCCGACCGCGAGCCGGTCGCCCGCTTCCTCGAGCTGCGGCCAATGCCGCAGCGCCCAGCCGATCTTGGTGCCGGAAAAATAGGGATCGAGCAGCAGGCCGCTCGTCGCCTGCACCGACCTCTCGTGCCCCGCCTCCTTTAGCGCGGCGCAGTCGGCGGCGGTGCGCCGGTCCTGCCACACGATCGCGCGGGCGAGCGGCTCGCCGGTCGCGCGGTCCCAGAACACCACGGTTTCGCGCTGGTTGGTGATGCCGATCGCCGCGACACGATCGGCGCCGCCCGCGCGCGTGATCATCTCGCGCGTGCAGGCGAGCGTCGCGTCCCAGATTTCGGCGGCGTCATGCTCGACGAGGCCGGGGCCGGGATAGTGCTGCCGTATCTCGCGCTGCGCGCTGCCGAGCGGGGCGCCGTCGGCCGCGAAAAGCATCGTGCGGGTCGAGGTCGTGCCCTCGTCGATGACGATGATCTTTTCGGCCATGGCATTCCCTCTCCCGTCGCTCTTCCACAAGCTCAGCACGAAACGGTGGAGGGGAGCAATCCCGTGCCAAGCAATTATCTTGCAATATCGCGTAATCCATGCCATATATTGTGCAGCGCAGCATGGCGGGCCTTCCCGCCGCAACCACCGGCAGCGTGATTTTCCCGTCCAAATCTGGCGCGGGACGAGCCGGACCAGCGCTTTGTCCCCAGAGGCACCCTTTCACGCGGGTCGTTTCGAACCCGCGGCCGTGCGCCGTCCGTTCGAACCGAACGGATGCTGTGCGCGTCGCCCCATGTGAGTATATTATGACGACTTTCAACGATTTTGGCCTGCACGCCGACATCAATCGCGCGCTCGCCGCCAAGGATTATACCCAGCCGACCCCGATTCAGCAGCAGGCGATCCCGCCGCTGATGAAGGGCCGCGACCTGTGCGGTATCGCGCAGACGGGCACCGGCAAGACCGCCGGTTTCTCGCTGCCCTCGATCCACCACCTGCTGACCTATCCGCATCGCCCGACCCCGCGCGGCTGCCGGATGCTCGTGCTCGCGCCGACGCGTGAACTTGCCGCGCAGATCGCGCAGAGCTGCCGCGACTATGGCCGCTTTACGAAGCTCAGCGTGTCGACCGTCTTCGGCGGCGTGCCGATTAACAAGCAGATCCGCGACCTGTCGGGCGGCGTCGATATTCTCGTCGCCACGCCCGGCCGCCTGCTCGACCTGATCGACCAGCGCGCGCTGCGCCTCGACGACGTCGAGATCTTCGTCCTCGACGAAGCCGACCAGATGATGGACATGGGCTTCATCCATTCGCTGCGCCGCATCGCCAAGCTGCTGCCGTCGCGCCGCCAGAATCTTTTCTTCTCGGCGACGATGCCGAAGGAAATCGCGCATCTCGCCGAACAATTCCTCGAGGAGCCGGTGACGGTGTCGGTGACGCCGGCAGCGACCACCGTCGAAAAGATCAGCCAATATTCGACCTTCGTCGAACAGAAGGAAAAGCAGGCGCTGCTCCATTCGGTCATTGCCAGCGAAGATATCGATCGCGCGCTGATCTTCACCCGCACCAAGCATGGTGCCGACCGCGTCGTGCGCCATCTCGCGGGCGCCGGGATCAAGGCGATGGCGATCCATGGCAACAAGAGCCAGTCGCAGCGCACCCACGCGCTGCAGGCCTTCCGTTCGGGCGACATCAAGCTGCTCGTCGCGACCGACATCGCCGCGCGCGGCATCGACGTGTCGGGCGTCAGCCATGTGATCAACTTCGAGATCCCGAACGTGCCCGAGCAATATGTCCACCGCATTGGCCGCACCGCGCGCGCCGGCGCCGAAGGCAAGGCGATCAGCTTCATCGCGCCCGATGAGCGTCCGTACATGCGCGATATCGAACGCGTCACCCGGTCCAAGTCGGCGCCGATGCCGCTGCCCGAGAATTTCAACGAGCTCGTCCGCAACCTGCCGAAGCCGGCACAGCCGCCGCGCGACACCGGCAGCAAGGGCCGCAACCCGCAGCGCCAGCGCGAAGACGCCCACCGCCAGCGTGACGGCGGGCACCGTGATGGGGGCCAGCCGCGCGGCGAGCGCGGCCCGCGCCGCGACGCTCCGGCGGCTGACGGCCAGCCGCAGCGCAAGCGCCGCTTCCGCCCGCGGAACAAGAGCGTCGGCGCGCACAAGGGCGCGGTGAAGCGCGTCGGTTAATCTCGAAACGTCATCAATTCCGTTCGTGCTGAGCTTGTCGAAGCACCGTTTTTTCCTCTAGCGTTCCGCAAAAGGAAGAACGGCCCTTCGACAGGCTCAGGGCGAGCGGATGTTGGGATGAACCACTTCCGGAAAAAGGGAGTGGTAAATGACTGACGGCGCAGGCGTAACGGCACCCATCGACACCCGGCAGAGCGAACGCAAGGTCATCCTGGCCTCGTCGCTCGGCACGGTGTTCGAATGGTATGATTTCTACCTCTACGGCCTGCTCGCGACGATCATTTCGGCGCAATTCTTCTCGGGCGTCAACGAAACCACCGGTTTCATTTTCGCGCTCGCTGCGTTCGCGGCGGGCTTTGCGGTCAGGCCGTTCGGCGCGCTCGTCTTCGGGCGCATCGGCGATCTCGTCGGGCGCAAGAACACCTTCCTCGTCACCATGGGGCTGATGGGCGCCTCGACCTTCCTCGTCGGCGTGCTGCCCAGCTATGCGTCGATCGGCGTCGCGGCGCCGATCCTGCTCGTCCTGCTCCGCCTCGTCCAGGGGCTCGCGCTCGGCGGCGAATATGGCGGCGCCGCGACTTATGTCGCCGAACATGCGCCCGAGGGCAAACGCGGCCTGTTCACCAGCTTCATCCAGACCACCGCGACGCTCGGCCTGTTCGCCGCGCTCGGCGTCGTGATCGTCATCCGCTCGGCGATGGGCGAGGCGGCGTTCGCCGACTGGGGCTGGCGCATCCCCTTCCTGATCTCGATCATCCTGCTCGGCGTCTCGCTTTGGATCCGCCTCCAGCTCGAGGAAAGCCCGGTCTTTCGCCAGATGAAGGAAGAGGGGACGACGTCGAAGGCGCCGCTGACCGAAGCCTTCGGACGCTGGGAAAATCTCAAATGGGTGCTCGTCGCGCTCTTCGGCGCGGTCGCGGGGCAGGCGGTCGTCTGGTATTCGGGGCAATTCTATGCGCTCTTCTTCCTCGAAAAGACGCTGAAGGTCGACGGCGCGACTGCGAACATATTGATCGCCATCGCGCTCGCGCTCGGCACGCCCTTCTTCATCTTCTTCGGCTGGCTCAGCGACAAGGTCGGGCGCAAGCCGATCATCCTCGCGGGCTGCGCGCTCGCCGCGATCACCTATTTCCCGGCGTTCCACATGCTGACCGAAGCCGCCAACCCGGGGCTTGCGGCGGCACAGACCCGGGCGCCGGTGACGGTGATCGCCAACCCCGCCGCCTGCTCGTTCCAGTTCGATCCCATCGGCAAGAACAAGTTCGATCGAACCGCGTGCGACGTCGCGAAATCGCATCTGGCCAAGGCCGGCGTGCCCTATGTCTCGCAAGACGCGGGGAGCGACTGGGCAACGGTTTCCATCGGACGCAAGGCGATCACGATCCCCGATCCGTCGGGCGGTCCCGGCCCCTGGCAGAATGCAGCGGGCATTTCGGGCCGGCTGGCCGAGATGGACGCGGCGCTCGCTGCCGCCAGCTATCCCGCCAAGGCCGACCCCGCCGCGATGAACAAGCCGCTCGTCGTCGCGATCCTCTTCTACCTCGTGCTGCTCGTGACGATGGTCTATGGTCCGATCGCCGCCTTGCTTGTGGAGCTGTTCCCGAGCCGCATCCGCTACACCGCGATGTCGCTGCCCTATCATATCGGCAACGGCTGGTTCGGCGGCTTCCTGCCGACGACGGCCTTCGCGATGGTCGCGGCGACCGGCAATATCTATTACGGGCTCTGGTATCCGGTGGTCGTGGCGGTCATCACCTTGGTGATAGGCCTTTTGTTCCTGCCCGAGACCTTTCGGCGTCCGCTCCATCCTCCGGCATAGATTGACCCTGCGTCCACGCGCGCTAGGGTCGCTTCACGCCTTGAGGGGGGCGCGTGATGATTGCTGACGATATGGATTTCGACGAGCCGCCGCCGCGGCGTCGTCCCTTGTTCCGGCGCAAGCGGGTGTTGATCCCGCTCGGCGTCCTGCTCGCTATCGTCGCCGGTTTCCTGCTGCTGCTGACCCCCGATACCGACCGCGACGAAATGATCGCCAAATATGGCGGCCCGGACGCGGCCTTCGTCGCGGGGCCGGCGGGCCAGCGTATCCACTACCGCGATCAGGGCCGCGCCGACGGCCCGCCGATCATCCTGATCCACGGCGCCAATGCCAGCCTCCATACGTGGGAGCCGCTGGTGAAGCGGCTCGGCGACACCTGGCGCATCGTCACGCTCGACCTGCCCGGGCACGGACTGACCGGCGCGACGCCCGACAGAGATTATTCGGCCGAGGGGATGATGAACGCCGTCGACGTCGTCGCGGCTAAGCTCGGGCTCGATCATTTCGTCCTCGGCGGCAATTCGATGGGCGGCTGGGTCGCGTGGCGCTATGCGCTCGCGCAGCCCGCGCGCGTCGATGCGCTGCTGCTGATCGACGCCGCGGGCATGCCGCTGCGACCGGGCGAGAAACGGCCCGAATCGAACGTTGGCTTCCGCGTCCTCGAATATCCCTTCGGCCGCTGGCTAGCGACGCGGGTGACGCCGCGGATGCTCGTCGAACAGTCGCTGCGCGGCTCGGTCGAGAAAGAGGACATCGTCGATGACGCGATGATCGACCGCTATTGGGAGCTGCTCCTTTTTCCCGGCAATCGCGAAGCCACGGTGCTCCGCGCGCGAATGGATCGCGAGCCCGAAATGGCGGCGCGGATCGGCGAGATCGCGGCGCCGACGCTGATCCTGTTCGGCGCCAGGGACCGCGTGATCAACCCCAGCGCCGCGAAGACGTTCAACGAGCGGATCGCGGGGTCGGAGGTCGTGATCCTGCCGGCTATCGGCCATTTGCCCATGGAGGAAGCGCCCGACGCGACCGCCGCCGCGATCGCCGACTTTCTTACGCGGCGGCTTGCGCCCGCGCCGGCTGGTCCAGAAACGCGCTGATCCGCGCCGAAATCGTCGCCGCGTGGGTGAAGGGGAAGAGGTGCGATCCCGGCACCACCTCGAGCACCGCGCCATCGATCAGGTCGGCGATCGCCTGGCCATGGCACGCCGGAACGACGCCGTCGCGCTCGCCCATCAGAATCAGCACCGGCGTGCCTTTGAGGTGCGGGAGCATCGCCGCACTCGTCCACCCCGCCATCGCCATCGACTGATAGGCGAGGCCGAGCGGGGTTGCGGTCGGCAGTTTGAGGCCGCTTGCCAGCATATCGTCGTCGAGCAAAGCCCCCCAGCCGATCCCCGGCGCGCCGACCGTCGGCGTCGTCGCCATCAGCACCAGCCGACGCACGCGCCCGGGAAACTGAATCGCGACCTGCTGCGCCAGCGCGCCGCCCCAACTGAACCCCGCGACGTCGATCACCTTGTGCCCGAGCCGGCCGGCAATCTCCATCACCACCGCCGCGATCGTCGGCGCGGCATAGGGCAGCAGCGCATCGGGCGATCCGCCGACGCCGGGCATGTCGAGCGTCCAGACTTCGCGGCCGTCGATCTGCGCGAGCAGCGGCGCGGCGGCGGCGATGTCGGCGCCGATGCCGTTGAGGAACAGGAGCGGCGTGCCGGGCGCGCCTTCGCGCCAGCGCGCGACGCGCAGGCTCAGGCCGTAAACATGTTCGGTGCTGATGGCGGGCCGGCCGCTGATCCTGCTCATGACGCGTGCCTTGGCATATCCTGATGACCGGCGAAAGACCGGTGCGCTAGCCCGCCCGCCTCGCGGCCTCCGCCGCCTGCTCGTAGCGCAGGCAGTCGAAAATCTTCGCGCCGGCCAGGAAGACCGACCCGGTGCACGCCAGCAGCAACAGCTTGCCGCCATAACCCGGATATTCGTGCAGATAGGCCGCGCCGCGCGCCATCGCGCCGACGGCGAGCGCATAGATGATCAGGCACGCCTCGAGGCGGGTCTTGATGACGAACAGGCGTCCGATCTTCTTCAGCATCGCCCTATCCCAAGCAAGCGCCGTGCCACCGGCGCAAATCGGGGATTCGGTGCACCGGGCTTATGGTAAATTGTAAGTTAATCCGACAGGTGGCGGAAGGGCGGGCGCTTGGAGATAGCGCGAAATCGGCCCGATCTGTCGCGTCCGGCCAGCAGCGGATCTATCCCGCCCGCGCGAACCAGATGACATGCCGCGCGCCCTTGCCGCTCGACCGCGCGCGGGTGGCGACTTCCTCGACCCGAAACCCCGCCGCCGCCAGCCGTCGCGCAAAACGAGCGTCGGGCGCGGCGGACCAGATCGCGAGCACCCCGCCCGGCCGCAGCGCCGCCTTCGCCGATGCGAGCCCCGCTGCCGAGTAAATCCCGTCGTTCGCCGCGCGCACCAGCCCGTCGGGGCCATTGTCGACGTCGAGCAGGATCGCATCATAGCGGCCTCGCCCGCCGGCAATCGCCGCCGCGACGTCGCCGATGACCAGCTCGACGCGCGGATCGTCGAGGCAGCCCGCCGCAAGCTTTGCCATCGGCCCGCGCGCCCAGTCGATGATTTCGGGGACGAGTTCGGCGACGGTGACCTTCGCGTCCGGACCGAGCGCCGCGAGCGCGGCGCGCAGCGTGAACCCCATGCCATAGCCGCCGATCAGCAGTTGCGCGGCCTCGGGCCCTCGCAGCCGCTCGCAGCTCATCACCGCGAGCGCCTCTTCGGAGCCGCTCATCCGGCTGTTCATCAATTCATTGCCGCCGATCGCGATGATGAAATCATCCCCGCGCCGGTACAGGCGCAGTTCGTCGCCGCCGGGGATCCGCGCCGTGTCGATCAGTTCGCGTATCTTCAAGCGATGTCAGTCCAGCTCGCCGAGGCTTAGTGCGGCGAGCAGCGCGCTCCGCGCCTTGCGCACATCGTTCGCCAGCGCCGCCGAAGCGAGATCGCCCGGCGCGATCGCCTCGGGCCAATGCGCCGCGACGATGTCCGCGATCCGGTCGAGCTTCGCCTCGTCGGCGACGAAGCGCGGATCGACGGTCGCGGGATCGGCGACGACGCGCAGGCGCAGGCAGGCCGGGCCGCCGCCGTTCGCCATCGACTGGCGGACATCGACGGGCAGCAGGCGGCGGATCGGGCCGTTGCCCGCGATATGCGCTTCCAGCCAGTTCCAGACGGCGGGTGTGTCCTGCGCTTCGGTCGGCAGCACCAGCCCCATGCCGCCGCCATCGGGCAGGGTGACGAGCTGCGCGTTGAACAGATAGGATTTGATCGCGTGCGCCAGGCTCACCGCGCTGGCCGGCACCTCGACGATCTCGACCGCGGGGAAGGCCGCGCGGATTTCGGCGTGCGCCGCCTCGCGGTCCTCGAACGCGGTCTCGTGCGTGAACAGCACATGCTCGTTGGCGACCGCGACGACGTCGTTGTGAAAGGCGCCGCCCTGGATCGCGCTGTCCGACTGGCGGATGAACAGCGTGCGCGCCGGATCGAGCCGATGCTTCCGCGCGATCGCCTTCGACGCGTCGAGGTGCTGGCGCGCGGGGAACCGCCCGCCGCCGACCCCATAGACGAAAATCTCGACGCCGGCCGCGTCGTGCCCGCTGCACAACCGCATATGGTTCGCCGCGCCCTCGTCGCCGAACGGCGCGGGCACGGGGGCGTGCACCTGAAACGCCGGATCGGCGAACGCAAGGCGAAGCTGCGCCAGCGTGCCCGGCCATTCGTGGCTGCGGTGCGGCATGGTGACGAGGTTCGCGACCGTCAGATGGCATTTGCCGTCGGCGCTGTCGGGCGCGGGCGAAACGGTCGCGGCGTTCGCGGCCCACATCGACGACGCCGACCAAGCCTGCGCACGCAAATGGCCTTCGGCGCCCTCCAGTGTCGTGCCGAGCGTTTCGAGCCAGGGCGCATCGGGCCGATCGAGCGGGACGAAAAAGCCTTGCGGCAGCCCGAGCGCCAGATTGTGGCGCATCTTCTCGATGCCTTGCAAAGCGGCGGCGCGCGGCTGCGACACGTCGCCGGCGTGACTCGCCGACGCGATATTGCCGCGGCTGAGCCCCGCATAATTGTGGCTCGGGCCGATGATCCCGTCGAAGTTGATTTCGGTGAGCATGGTTACCGCCCGATCCAGCTGATTTCGTCGCCCTTGCCGATGCCCAAAATCCGCGCCGCTTCGGCATCGATCGTCGCGTCGGCGCCGACCTTTCCGAAACAGCAGCGAAAATCCCCGAGCCGCCCGGTCGCGATCAGCGCGTCCTCGCCGTCGTCGGAAATGCCCGTCACCTCGACGTGGCTGGCATCACGCACGCTCGCGACCTGATCGGTACGCGCGGTCATTGTCGGGCCGCCGTCGAAGATGTCGACGTAATTTTCGAACGCGAAGCCTTCATTCTCCAGCATCCGCATCGCCGCACGACCCGTCGGGTGCGGCACGCCGATCACGCTGCGCGCATGTTCGTTCAGCATCGCGATATAGACGGGATGCTTGGGCATCAGGTCGGCGATGAACTGGTTGCCGTGGACCGCGTTGAACTGGTCGGCTTCCTGGAAATTCATCCCGAAGAATTTGCCCGCGACCCCGTCCCAGAAGGGCGACCCACCCGCCTCGTCGATCACCCCGCGCAGCTCGGCGAGGATTCGGTCGCCAAAGCGCGCGCGGTGGCGTGCGATGAACAGATAGCGCGAGCGCGCGAGCAGCAGCCCGAGCCCCCCGGCGCGCGCCGCGGGGTGCAAGAACAGCCCGCCGACTTCGGATGCGCCGTTCAGGTCGTTGCTCAGCATCAGCACCTGCGCGTGAAAGGTGCGGTTCAATTGTTCGCTATGCTTGCTGTCGGTGCCGATGCGATAGCTGTAGAAAGGCCAGCGCTGGCCTACCTGCCCGAAAATCTGGCAGGTGCCGCGCACTTCGCCGCTGTCCAGATCCTCGAGCACCATCAGATAGAGCTCGTCGGCGGGATATTCCTTGTCCGAATTGAAACCCGCCTCGGCGCGCTCGAGCTTGGCGCGCAGTGCCTTTTTGTCGGGGGGCAGGTTGGTGAAGCCGCCGCCGGTCAGCTTCGCCATTTCGTAAATGCTTTGCAGATCGCCCGGTTTGGCCGCCCGGATCACATAATTCACACAGTCCCCCGTTCCGCTATTCTCAACATGGTCAGCGCCGACAGCTGCGCCCTTTCGGCGAGGCTGTCGACGATCAGAAATTCGTCCGAGCTATGAATCGCGCCGCCGCGCGGGCCCATCGTGTCGACCACCGGAATCCCGCACGCGGCGATATTGTTGCCGTCGCACACGCCGCCGATCGCGTTCCAGCCGATCGGCGGCAGGCCGAGCGCCGTTCCGCAATCGCGCACCAGCTCGAACAGCCGCGTCGCGGCGGGATCGAGCGGCTTCGGCGGCCGGTTGAAGCCGCCATGGACGTGGCAATGCACATCATGCTCGCGCGACACCGCCGCGATGGCATCGCGCATCGCGGCTTCGGCCGCCGCCATCGCTTGCGGGGTCGTCGGGCGCATGTTGACGCGCAGGATCGCCTGATCGGGCACGATATTGTTCGGGCCGCCGCCGTCGATCTTCGCCGGATTGACCTTCAAGCTATCCGATTTGAGCGCGCCGAGCCGCAGCGCAAGGTCGGCCGCTGCGAGCAGCGCGTTGCGCCCCTCCTGCGGATTGCGCCCGGCGTGCGCGGCGCGGCCGTGGACGATCACCGAGAAATTGCCGCTCCCCGGCCGCGCGCCGGCGAGCGTGCCGTCGGGAAGCGCGGGTTCGTAGGTCAGCGCCGCGATCTTGCCCTTCGCGAGCTCGGCGATCAGCCGCGCCGACGCCTGGCTGCCCGTTTCCTCGTCGCTGTTGATCATCACGTCATAGCCGACGCGCTCCGCGAGCGGTGAGGCTTCGAGTCCCGCGAGCGCGGCAAGGATCACCGAAATGCCCGCCTTCATGTCGGCGGTGCCGGGGCCGTTGAGCACGCCGGGTTCGAGCCATTTCAATGTCTGAAACGGATGGTCGGCGGCAAAGACCGTGTCCATATGCCCGGTCAGCAGCAGCTGCACGGGCGCCTCGGGCCGCACGCGGAGGTGCAGATGGTCGCCGCGCTGGATGATATTGACGTTGCCCGCGGCGTCGACGCTCTCGACCGGATCTGCCGCGACGAGCCGGACCTCGCCCGGCAGGGCGGAAAAGGCGTCGGCCAGCGCGCCCGCGACGGTCTTGAGTCCCGCAAGATTGCCCGTGCCGCTGTTCACCGCGGCCCATCGCTCGACCTGCGCGAGCATGGGCGCGTCGGCGGCGCGTTCGAGCACGGAGGCCTCGGCGGTCGTGACGGAGTTCATGCGCCGGCTATAGACGTGCCTGCCGCCCTTTTGCCACCCCCGACGCGCTATGGCGTCTTTGCGGCAGGAGCGACGGGTTTGAGGAGCGGCGTATAACCGTGAAGCTGCAATGCCTTGCGCGGCGAAAGCGTCGCGGCGAGCGTGTCCAGCACTTGCCGCGCCCGCACATCCTTGTCCTGCGCGAACAGGGTGCGGGCGAGTTCGACCCGCGCCCGCTGGCGCACGTCGAGATTGCCGAAGGGGTCGAAAAAGGAATCGATGCGGCTCTTATCCTTGACGCCGGTCCAACCGAAAGGCTTGGCGCTCGCCGCGTCCTCGGCGATCGTCGTATAGCTCCGTGCGGCCTCTGCGAGCGATATCTTGCCCGTCAACATGCGGTGTCGCGTCTGGAACAGCCGCGCTTCGGGCGACGGGTTGCCCGCAGCGAAATCGGTGAGGACGCGTTCGATCCATTGCCAGTTTACAACGCCCGTGATCGCCTGCAGCCCGAGCAGGTTGAACGCGAGGATCGCACTGCGATGGTCCGCCGTCGTCGCCGCGCGCACGGCGGCGTCGTCGGGGCGGCCGAGGCTCGCGGCGGGCACGAACTCGATCGCGGGATCGTGCTTCAGGATCGCCTCGATGTCGGGCTTGTGAAAATATCCGACGACGACCAGCACGGTTTCGCCTTTCCGCTTGTGGGCGATCGCGCGGACGCGCTGCGCCTGCATGAAGGTGCGATAGAGATAGAGGCGGCGGGGCAGGTCGCGGTCGGCGCGCGGCGCGGGCTCGGTTGCCCATTTCTGCAACGGCGCGAGCGTCGCGGGATCGTCGGCCGAAAAGAAATCCCAATCGAGTATCTTGCGGTCGGGGAAGGTCAGGAAGCCCTGAAACCCCTGTGCCTTCCGGACTTCGAGCGGAGTATCGAGATCGAGGCCGAAGCCGAGCAGTTGGTCTTGGGCCGGCGGCATCCAGTCGATCGGGCAAAGCTCGGCCGCATTCTTCGCGGCCCAAGGCAGGATGATGCCCTGGATTTCATAAGTGAATTCGTAATAATCCTGCCGCGATGCCTGTTCGGGCGGGCGCTCGATGCACACCGCCGCAGGCTTTACGAGATCGAGCCAGGCCGCGAGCATCCCCGGCTGATCCTTTTCGGCGACGAGCTGGGCGGCGTGCTCGACGCCGAGGATCGTGACGCGCGTCCTGGCTTCTTGGGCCTGGGCGAGAGACGGAATGACGGCGAACAGAAGAGCAAACCACGGAAAGGCACGTCGCAGCACGGTCGATATCCTCGGCTAAGGAAATGGATGCTCGCATAGCATGGGTATCGGCGGGGGCAACGCGCGAACCCGCGATACGGTAAAGTCACTGCGGCGGGCCCGCCAATCGGGTAAACCCGCGCGCGAATCATCCCGAATCGTAATATATTAACCGAAAGTTCGGGACAGTCCGCTTACGCTGACGGACGATGATGAGTGGGAAGCGATGACTGCGGCCTTTATATTTGGCATTAACATGTCCGTGGCCGGCATCTTCGCCGTTGCGTTTGCCGTTGTCGCAGCGACCAACCGCACCGCGCGCGGCGCGGGGTGGCTCGCGCTCGGCTACGGCATGGGGATTCTCTATGTCGGCCTCGAATTTCTGCTGACGCAGCAGGTCGATCCGACCCCTGTCGGAATCGGCATTTTCCTCGTCTTCATGCTCGCGCTCAGCTTCGCGCTGGTCGGAATTGCGCATCATTATCGCGTGCCGCTGCCCCTGGCCGCGATGGCGGTGATATGGGTCCTCACGATCCTCGCGGTGCCCGTGATTTTCAGCATGACCTATGGTTCGACGTTGCGGCTCACTCTTTATCAGCTTCCCTATTTCGCGATGCAGTCGCTACTCGGGCTGGTGATCTGGCGGTCGGGCCGGCGCCAGGCGCTCGACCTGCTGCTGATCGCGTTGCAGGCGGTCGCGGCGATCATCTATGTCGCCAAGCCTTTCATCGCCGCGATGATCGGAACGGCGAATTCGCCGCAAGGCTATATGGCGACAACTTATGCCGCCATCTCGCAGAGCGGCAGCGTCGTCACGCTGATGGCGATCGCGCTCGTCATGCTGCTCGTGATCATGCGCGACACGACGGCGGAAATGGTCGCGCGTTCGGAAACCGATCCGCTGTCGAGCGTGCTCAACCGGCGCGGTTTCGAACATCATGCCGAACTGGCGTTTCTGCGCGGCGGGGCGGCGGTGCTGATCACCGCCGATCTCGACGATTTCAAGAAGATCAACGACAGTTTCGGCCATGCGGCGGGCGACGGGGTGATCGCGCATTTCGCTGCGATGCTGGTCGGTGCCGCGCCTGCCAATGCGATTGTGGGCCGCATCGGCGGCGAGGAGTTCGCGGTCCTGCTTCCCGACGCCTTGCTGTCCGACGGACGGCTTTATGCGGAAACCGTTCGTGCCGCGTTCGCATCGGCGCGATTGCCGGTGCTCGGCGTCGATCGCGGCTTCACGGCGTCGTTCGGTGTCGCCCAGCGAACCTCGGACCATTCGCTGTTCGAACTGGCGCGCCGCGCCGACGCCGCGCTCTATCGCGCCAAGGCCGCGGGACGGAACCAGGTTCGCGTCGCGCTCGGTGAAATGCCGCCTGTGCCGGCCGTCGGCGTCGCCTGACGTCAGACGCCGAGCAGCGGCGTGTCTTCATCGCGTGGCGGCGCGGGTTCGAAACCGGGCAGGGGCTCGAAGCCCTCTTCGCTGAGCTCGATCGACGCGAGGCCGCCGAGCTTGAAATGTCCCAGCCGCGGCTCTTCGTCCGACCGCCAGCTCTTGTTCAGGTTCAGCGCGCTGATGAACAGGTCGCCGCGGCGTTCGAACAGCAGATGCGGCGCCAGCGTCAGCGTCTGGCCGTTATATTGCGCCGTCACCAGCTTCTTGCGGGCGATGGCTTCCATCAATTTCAATCGTGTGTCGTCCATGGATCCGGATCATTAGGGGAGGGTGTCTTTTTTCGTTGTGCGTTGCAACGTAACCTACGCGGTGCGCATTGAAAAGCGCCCATTGCCAATCGAAACCAATCGCGGCATAGGGCGGCGGCCCTTTCCTCCCCGGGTCCACTGGCGCAGCCGCGCCGACCAGAGGGTGCTTGCATGACCGAATTTCTCGATCGCTCCGGCCTGTCCGTCGATTCGCGACTGGCCGATTTCATCGAACAGCGCGCGCTACCGGGGACCGGGCTCGACGCCGCCAGATTCTGGAGCGATTTCGCGGACCTGCTGGGCAAGTTCGCGCCCGAAAATGCCGCGCTGCTCGCCAAGCGCGAGGATCTGCAGGCCAGGATCGACGCATGGCACAAGGCCCGCGAGGGGCAAGCGCACGACGCCGCCGCCTATCAGGCTTTCCTGCGCGAGATCGGCTATCTCGTCCCCGAACCCGCACCGTTCAGCGTCGGCACGAAAAATATCGATCCCGAAATCGCGACGATGGCGGGGCCGCAGCTCGTCGTCCCCGCCTTGAACGCCCGCTTCGCCCTGAACGCCGCCAACGCGCGCTGGGGCAGCCTTTACGACGCGCTTTACGGCACCGACGCGCTCGACGCGCCGCCCGCAAAGCCCGGCGGCTATGATGCGGAGCGCGGCGCCGCGGTGATCGCGCGGGCGAAGGCATTCCTCGACGAAGCGGTGCCGCTCGCTTCGGGAAGCTGGGCCGACTGGCAGGGCGGGCAGCTCACGCTCGCCGACCCGGCGCAATGGGCCGGCAGCAAGTCCGGCGGCATTTTGCTCCGCCACAACGGCCTCCACATCGAGCTGGTCATCGACCCCGATAGCGCGATCGGCAAGACCGATCCGGCGGGGATCGCCGACGTCCTGCTCGAAGCCGCGCTGACGACGATCATCGACCTCGAGGACAGCGTCGCCGCGGTCGATGGCGAGGACAAGGCGCTCGGCTACACCAACTGGCTTGGCCTGATGCGCGGCGACCTCGTCGAAAGCTTCGACAAGGGCGGCAATACGGTGACTCGCGCGATGGCGGCCGACCGCGAATGGACCTCGCCCTCGGGCGAGGCGTTCACGCTGCACGGCCGCAGCGTGATGTTCGTGCGCAACGTCGGTCATCTGATGACGACGCCGATGATCAAGCTGCCGGATGGCGCCGAAGCGCCCGAAGGGCTGTGCGATGCGGTGATCACCAGCCTCTGCTCACTCCACGACCTCAAGGGCCTCGGCAAGCTGAAGAACAGCCGCGCGGGCAGCATCTATATCGTCAAGCCCAAGCAGCACGGGCCCGAGGAATGCGGCTTCACCGATCGTGTTTTCAACGCCGTCGAGGATATGCTCGGCCTCGCGCGCCACACGATCAAGGTCGGCGTGATGGACGAGGAACGCCGCACCAGCGCGAACCTCGCCGCGTGCATCGAAGCGGTGAAGGCCCGCATTGTCTTCATCAACACCGGCTTCCTCGACCGCACCGGCGACGAGATCCACACCTCGATGCGCGCGGGACCGATGATCCCCAAGGGCGAGATGAAGGCATCGGACTGGATCGCCTCCTACGAGGACCGCAACGTCCGCATCGGCCTTGCCTGCGGCCTTTCGGGCAAGGCACAGATCGGCAAGGGCATGTGGGCGATGCCCGACCTGATGCGCGGCATGCTTGAGGCGAAGATCGGTCATCCCAAATCGGGCGCGAACACCGCATGGGTGCCGTCACCGACCGCCGCGACCTTGCACACGCTCCACTATCATCAGGTCGATGTCTTCGCGCGGCAGAAGGAAATCGCCGGAGAAGCGGTGCCGTCGCTCGATCGCCTGCTCGCCATCCCCGTCGCGACGGGGCGCAACTGGAGCGAAGCCGAAATCGCCCGCGAACTCGACAATAATTGCCAGGGTATCCTGGGCTATGTCGTGCGCTGGATCGACCAGGGCGTCGGCTGCTCGAAGGTTCCCGATATCGACGACGTCGGGCTGATGGAGGACCGCGCGACGTTGCGCATTTCGAGCCAGGCGCTCGCCAACTGGCTGCTCCACGGCGTTTGCACCGAGGCGCAGGTCGATGCCGCGCTGGCGCGCATGGCGGCCAAGGTCGACGCGCAGAACGCCGGCGATCCGCTCTACGAAAAACTGTCGCCCGACGGCATCGCCTATCGCGCCGCGCGCGCGCTGATCCTCGAAGGCGTGACGCAGCCGTCGGGCTATACCGAACCGCTGCTACACAAATACCGGCAGATGAAAAAGGCGGGCTGAGCCATCGGCGCGGGGCTTTGCTTCGCCGCCGGTTGAACCCGTACCCCGGTGTCGGTAAGATAGACCTGTCAGAAAGGGATAGGCCGGTGCGGTTGGCCCGGCCCCCGCGTTCGCGGGTCCTGGCAGCCGTTCGGCGGCGAGCCCCATGACCTGGAACGGCGGCGTATCTTCGCGTTGCCGCATCGAAAGGTCGTGTCATGCAACAACAGATTTCGGTTATCACGCTCGGCATCGCGGACCTCGCGCGCTCGCGGCGCTTCTACGCCGATGGCTTCGGCTGGTCGCCGGTATTCGAGAATGAGGAGATCATCTTCTACCAGATGAACGGCCTCATGCTCGGTACCTTCCTGCAAGCTTCGCTGGAGGCGGATATGAACCGCCGCGGGCTTGTTCGCCCCGGATCCTTCGCGCTCGCACACAATGTCGAAAGTGCGGGGGCGGTCGACGCCGCGATCGACCGGCTTCTCGCAGCCGGGGGCGCCTTGCTCCGCAACCCCGATGCGCCGCCGCCCGGCGGCTATCGCGGCTATGTCGCCGACCCTGACGACCATGCGTGGGAAATCGCTTGGAATCCCGCTTGGTCCATCGACGGTGAAGGGCGCGTCGCCTTCGGACTTTGATCTCTTGCCCGAACGGTCGTTATAGGGTAGGGGGGTATAGTATGGTTCACCTCGCTTCCCGCCCCGATCTCGTCGCGCGCGTCCACCGTATCGCGGGGCAGGTCGCCGCCGTCGAAAAGGCGCTGGCGTCGGATGAACCCTGCGCGACGGTACTCCATCGCGTCGCGGCAGTGCGCGGCGCGGTGAACGGCTTGCTCGACGAAGTGATCGCCGAGCATCTGAAGGAGCATGTCGCCTTGCCCGGGCTGGACGACGATGCGCGCGCAGCGGGCGCCGAAGAGTTGCTTGCGGTCATCCGCCGTTACGCGAAATAAGACAGACCATGTCCGAATCCCCGTCCACCCAGCATCTGCACGACTTCCTCGGCGCCTCGCACGACGAGAATGCGAAGCGCACCCTTTGGGTCGTCGCGCTGACCTCGGTGATGATGGTTGCGGAGATCGCGGCGGGTTACTGGACCGGGTCGATGGCGCTGCTCGCCGACGGTTTCCATATGGCGACCCACGCCGGCGCGCTCGGGCTTGCCGCGCTCGCCTATCGCTATGCCAAGCAGCATCGCCACGATCCGCGCTACAGCTTCGGTACAGGCAAGGTCGGCGACCTCACCGGCTTCGCCTCGGCGCTGATCCTCGGCATCTTCGCGATCGGTATCGCGGTCGAATCCTTCCTGCGCCTGATCGACCCGGTGCGCGTCGATTTCGCGAGCGCGACGCTCGTCGCGGTGCTCGGCCTCGCGGTCAATGTCGTCAGTGCGCTGCTCTTGATGGGCGGGCATCACCATCACGGGCACGGGCATGACCATGATCACGGCCACCACCACGGTCACGACAATAACCTCCGCTCGGCCTATTTCCACGTCCTCGCCGACGCGCTGACCTCGCTGCTCGCGATCGGCGCGCTGCTCGCGGGGCGCTATCTCGGGCTCCACTGGCTGGACCCTGCGATGGGCATCGTCGGGGCGCTGGTGATCGCGCGCTGGTCGTGGGGGCTGATGCGCGACACCGCCGCGATCCTGCTCGACACGAACGACGATCAGGCCGCAGCGGCGATCCGCTCGCGCGTTGAGGCGGCGGGGGCGGTCGTCACCGACCTTCACGTCTGGCGCGTGGGGCCAGAGGCGCGCGCCGCGATCGTCGAAGTGACGGGCGACGTGTCGTGCGAGGAGCTGCGCGACCGGCTGAAGGATATCGTGGCGGTCGCGCATCTGACGATCGCGCTGCGCTGACCCGTCGATAGCGGTTGCGCTGCCACGCGATTTGATTAGAACATAGGGGGAACAAAATGGAGCCCTGCCTATGTCCGCCGCCGTCGACCCCGCCTATCGCCATTATCCGAAAGCAGCGCGCTATCATTCGCGCGTCGAGGCCGGCGGCGCCGCGCTGAAACTCTATCATCTGACCGCGCCCGACGCGCCGGTGCCGGACGATGTCGAAACGCTGGCGGCGCGGTGGTTCGCGGGGCAGACGCCCGCGACGCTCGCCAAGGATGATTGCGGCTTCGTCATCCTCCACCGCTGCGGCGCCGATTTCTATTTCCTGCTCGTGTCGGTGTGGCGCGGCTCGAACGAACTGTGGGAAGCGGTCTGGTACCGCCATGGCGACATGCCCGCCTTCGCGCCCTTCGACGCGGCCTATCCGCCGCGGCCCGGCGTCGTGCGCCCGACCTTCTGCGTCTGGGAACTCGGCATCGTCGCGCACGAAAGCGCGGCGTGGGCCCGCTATCTCGGTTCGCCGCGCGACGATGCCGCGCGGTCGCGCTGGGTTGATGACATCTTCGAAGGCGCGGTGTAGGCGCGAGCCCCTTTGGTCCTTCATCTTTTGCGGGAGTTTTGACGTGCAGATCGCGGTGCTGACCTTCGACGGCTTCAACGAACTCGATTCGTTCGTCGCGGCCGCCATATTGAACCGCCTCCGCGGGCAGGGCTGGGAAGCGCACATCACCGCGCCGACGCCGCGCGTCACTTCGATGAACGGCGTGACGATCGAGCGCCAGCAACCGCTGGACTTCGCGGCAAAGGCCGATGCGGTGATCGTCGGAAGCGGCATCAAGACGCGCGAGATCGCCGCCGATCCGCTGATGCTCGGCCGCATCCGGCTCGACCCCGCACGCCAATTGATCGGCGCGCAATGTTCGGGAACCCTGTTGCTCGCCAAGCTCGGGCTGATCGGCGATCTCCCTGCCTGCACCGACCTCACCACCAAGCCGTGGGTGATCGAGGCGGGCGTCGAAGTGCTCGACGCGCCCTTCGTCGCGCACGGCAATGTCGCGACGGCGGGCGGCTGCCTCGCGTCGCAATATCTCGCGGGGTGGATCATCGCGCGCCTCGCCGGGACGGCGGCCGCCGAAGAAGCGCTCCACTATGTCGCGCCGGTCGGCGAAAAGGCCGATTATGTGAGCCGCGCGCTGGCGGTGGTTCAGCCCTTCCTCGTGCCGGAAGAAGTCGCGCGCACCGCATAGCTGGCGATCCCATACAATACAGCTTGCTCCGCACCGCTATAAGGCGGCATTTTGCGGCAGAGGGCAATTGGGGGCAGGGCGATGACGGCACCGTTCAATTTCGGGCAGCTCAAATTTCTGAAGGCGCTGACCGAGGCGCTGTTCTACGAGGCCGAGATGGTGATTTCGGCCGATCAGGTCATCGCCAATGTCTGCGACCTGTTCGAAAAGATCGGCGGCACCAAGCTCGATGAGATCCGGCTGTCGCTGACCGCGACCGAACTGGTGCTCGGCGGACCTTTCTTTACCGAAAATGACGTCGCGGACCGCGTCGAACGGCTGACCGACCGTCTCAAGAACAGCCAGATCGACCTGTTTCAGGACATGGCGCGGCTGCGCGGCATCATCTATGCCTGCTATTACGGCCATTGGCAGCCGGGGCTGGAGCCCGGCGATCAGGGTGCCAACGCCGCCAATCCGGTGCACCGGCAGATCGGCTTCACGCTTCCCGCCTTCCGCCAGCGCGGCGACTATGACGTGCCGCTGGCGCCGGTCCACGGGCGCGAAATCGACCCTGCGCATATTCTCGACGCCGACAGCCTCGAGGATGAATATGACGTCGTCGTCATCGGCTCGGGCGCGGGGGGAGGGGTCGCCGCGCGCAATATCGCGGCGCAGGGTTACAAGGTGCTGATCGTCGAGGCGGGGCCTTTCTATCCCAGCCACGCGATCACCCACCACGAACTCGACATGATCGCGCGGCTCTACAAGCATGGCGCGCTGCAAACCTCGACCAACCGCGATTTCGTCGTGTTTCAGGGCCGCTGCGTCGGCGGTTCGTCGACGATCAACAACGGGATATGCCTGCGCGTCAACGAGGCCGGGCGGACGCATCCCGACGCGCAGGATGTGCTCGCCAAATGGGCGAGCATCGGCGCGCCGATCGACGCCGCCGCCTTTCACGCCAGCTATGACGCGGTGCAGGCGCGGCTCGGCATTGCGCCGATCGAACCGCGCAGCGGGCGCCACAACGGCCCGCACCTGATCGAGGGGTGGCGTGCTTATGCCGCGACGTCGAGCAACCCGCGCGACCAGCGCGCGGTCGCCGACTGGTTCGCCAAGAATTTCGGCCCGCCGAACACGGCCAGTGCCTGCGCTTACTGCGGCTATTGCAATTCGGGCTGCGCCTATGGCCGCCGCATGGGCATCGCGCAAACCTATCTGCCCGAGGCGTGCCGCGATTTCGGCGCGCGGATATTGCCCGGCACCAAGGCCGACCGGATCGTCTGGCAGACCGCCTATGACGGCCGGCGCGAGGCCGAGGCGGTGAAGCTGGTCCTGCCCGACGGATCGAAGCGCCTCGTCCGCGCGCGCGTCGGCGTCGTGGTCGCGGCGGGCACGATCGCCTCGTCGAAGCTGCTCGACCGCAGCGACATCGATCGCACCGGCTATCAAGTATCGCTCAACGTCGCTTCGCCGGTCGTCGCGCTGATGCCCGATGGCGTCGGCGGCGACGCGTGGGACGAGGACCAGATGTCGAGCTATGTCGACTGCGGCGACTATCTGCTCGAAAGCCATTTTCAGCCGCCGATGTCGATGGCGTCGCTGATGCCCGGCTGGTTCGGCGATCACGCGAGCCGCATGAAGAATTTCGGCCGCGTCCATTCGGCGGGCATCTTGTTCCCGGCCGACCGGCGCGGGCGGGTGAAGGACGGCAAGCTCGAATTCCGGCTCGACGCCAGCGACGACCTGCCGGTGCTGCGCGATGCGATGGCGACGCTGACCAAGGTCCATTTCGCCGCCGGCGCGCTCGAATGCTATCCCGCGCTGGCGAAGGGGCAAAAGGTCACGCCCGACATGGATGTCGATGCCTTTTTCCGCGATGCGATCCGCGAACAGGACGATGTGACACTGTCGAGCAGCCATCCGCACGGCGGCAATGCGATCAACGAGGATCCGCACTACGGCATCGTCGACCTCGATTGCCGCGTCCACGAAACGACCAATGTGCTCGTCACCGACGCCAGCACCTTCCCCAGCTGCATCCGCGTCAACGCGCAATGGACCACGATGGCGATGGCGCATTATGCGACTGGGCGAGGCGATCCGTTCGGGTGAAGGCTTTTTCCCAAGCCCGCTCGTGCTGAGCTTGTCGAAGCACCGTCCTTCTTTCTGACCTTGCGCGAAGAAAGAACGGCCCTTCGACAAGCTCAGGGCGAACGGCTATGGGGGCGGCCGCCATGACCTACACCGTCGCCGCCCTCTACCGCTTCGCCTCGTTCGATGATCCCGCCGCTTTGCGTCAGCCCTTGCTCGACGTCTGCGTGGCACAGGGCATCAAGGGAACGTTGCTGCTCGCGCACGAAGGGATCAATGGCACCATCGCGGGAACCGCAAACGGCATCGCCGCCGTTATCGGCCATATCCGCGCGCTTCCCGATTGCGCGGCACTCGACGTCAAATATTCGGCCGCCGCCGACATGCCGTTTCAGCGGATGAAGGTGCGGCTGAAGAAGGAAATCGTCACGCTCAAGGTCCCCGGGCTCGACCCCGCGCGCGAAGCCGCGCCCTATGTCGATCCCGCCGACTGGAACGCGCTCGTCGACGATCCCGACACGGTGCTCATCGACACGCGCAACGCGTTCGAGGTCGGTTATGGCAGCTTCGCGGGCGCGGTCGATCCCGGAACGCAAAGCTTTGGCGACTTCCCCGACTGGTGGCGCGCCAACGCCGACAAATTCGCGGGCAAGCGTGTCGCGATGTTCTGCACCGGCGGCATTCGCTGCGAAAAATCGACCGCCTTCCTGCGCCACGAAGGCGTCGAGGACGTCGTCCACCTGAAGGGCGGCATCCTCGCCTATCTCGAACAGGTGCCCGAGGACGACAGCCGCTGGCACGGCAGCTGCTTCGTCTTCGACGAGCGGGTGAGCGTCGGCCATGGATTGGTCGAGGTGGGCGAGAAGGATTGAGCCGTCAGCCCGCCGTGCGCGCCACGCCATATTCGACCCAGCCGAACGGCCGCGGCGTTTTCGGCATATAGGCGGCGCCCTGCCGGTCGACGGAAAATCCTGCCTTTTCATAGGCATCACCGATCGGGCGGGTCAGGTGGCAGTTACCGCCGATGCGCTTCCAGATCGGCTCGATCCGCCGCTGCCATTTCGCGACCCCCGCGTCGGGCGCGGCGCCATGCTCGAGGAACAGCGCCGTCCCGCCGGGCTTCAGCACGCGGCGGATTTCGGCGAGCACCGCCGCCTGATCGGTCACCGAACAAAGGGTGAAAGTCGTGACCACCGTGTCGAACCGCGCGCTTTCGAACGGCATCGCCTCACCGACGCCGCTCCGGATGTCGGCGTCGATCCCGCGCGCCGCCGCCGCCGCCGTGCTCATCGCGAGCAGCTCGGGCGAGGGGTCGAGGCCCGAAAAGCTCTCGATCTGCCCCGGCCGGTAGAATTCCATATTGATCCCGCCGCCGCAGCCGAGTTCGAGCACATGACCGCGCGCGAGCGGCACGACTTTGCTCCGCACCTTCATGATCTGCCCCTGCGAACAGGCGCATTTGATCAGCCGCGGCACTCCATGACGTTCCCACCAGCTTGCCATTCGCCAGTCTCCCCTTGGCGCGGAAGGTGACCCTTGCTAGCGCGGTTGGCAACACCCATCTGTGCCTGCCGCACAGCCAATGAAAGATCGCCATGCCCGCCGTTCACCACACCAAGATGCTCATCCTCGGTTCCGGCCCCGCCGGCCTCTCGGCCGCTATCTATGCCGCGCGTGCGGGCATGATGCCGATCGTGGTGCAGGGACTCCAGCCCGGCGGCCAGCTGACGATCACCACCGACGTCGAAAATTATCCGGGTTTCGCCGAGGTGATCCAGGGCCCGTGGCTGATGGAACAGATGACCGCGCAGGCGACGCACGTCGGCACCAGCATGATCTGGGACACGATTGTCGACGTCGACTTGTCGCGCCGCCCGTTCAAGCTGACCGGCGACGGCGGCGACGTCTATATGGCCGAAACGCTCGTCATCGCGACCGGCGCGCAGGCCAAATGGCTCGGGGTTCCGGGCGAGCAGGAGCTGGGCGGCAAGGGCGTCTCGGCCTGCGCGACGTGCGACGGCTTCTTCTATCGCGGCAAAAAGGTCGTGGTGATCGGCGGCGGCAACACCGCGGTCGAGGAAGCGCTGTACCTCACCAACCACAGCGACGACGTGACCTTGATCCACCGCCGCGATCACCTCCGCGCCGAAAAGATCTTGCAGGACCGGCTGTTCGCCAATCCGAAGATCAAGATCCTCTGGAACAAGCGCGTCGACCGCTTCGTCGCGGGCGAAGGCGTGTCGGGACTGGTCGGCGTCGACCTGGTCGACACCGAAACCGGCGAAGCAAGCCACGAGCCGACCGACGGCGGTTTCGTCGCCATCGGCCACAGCCCGTCGACCGAGCTGTTCAAGGGCAAGCTGCCGCTCGACGCCGACGGCTATCTCGAAGTGACCCCGGGCACCTCGCTGACCTCGACCCCCGGCGTCTTCGCCGCGGGCGACGTCACCGACAAAATCTATCGCCAGGCGGTGACCGCGGCGGGCATGGGCTGCATGGCCGCACTCGACGCCGAACGCTTCCTCGCCGAAGCCGAATATCACGCGATGGCGGACGCCTAGCCGGCTAGAGCCGCCAAAACCCGCGCCGCCAGCCAATCCCCATCCTCGCCGGCAAAGCTGTGCGACGCGCTGGCAAGGCGCTCGACGCGGACCGCGCCGGGCTCCTTTTCGATATAGGCGAGCGCCGGACCGCAGCTCTCCGCAAAGGCCTGCGCGGTGCGGTCGCCGGTCGCGAGCAGGATCGTCACCGGACAGGAAAGTTCGGCGAGCGCGCTTTCGAGGCGGTGGGCGAGGCTGTCCGCCGCCGCCGGTCGCGGCGCTTGTTTGAGCGCCGAAAGGCCGCGGAACAATTTGCGGAAATCGATCTCGCCTCGCAGCAGGCGGAGCAGGCTCTTCGGATCGCGCAATCGCGACAGGTAGCGCGCGCGGATGGCGGACGCGGGGGGCAGCGCGGGTTCGTCGCCACCGTCCTCGTCGGGCCCTTCGTAAGTCCACGGATTGGCGAGGATCAGCGCGCCCAGCGCGAGCGGCTGGTGCAGCAGCAGCGCGCTCGCCGCGTCGCAATTGCCGAAGGCGACGACGCGCGTGACGTGGGGCGCGGCCTGCCGAAAGGCGGCGATCGCGGCGGCGATGTCGGCGCCGCTTCCTTCGAAGCCGCGGTTTTCTCCTTCGCTGTCGCCGATCCCGCGCCGGTCGAAGCGGAACACGGGATGCCCGGCCGCCGCCACGTGCTGCGCCAGCATCGCCATGCCGCGGTGCGCGCCGCTGCGGATTTCATTGCCTCCCGACACGATCAGCAGCCCGGTGCCGCCGGGCGCATCGTCGAGCGACGCGGCAAGCGCGGCGCCTTCGCAATCGAAGGTCAGCTGATGCCGCATGTCTTGCCCCATGCGGCGATGTCGGCCGCGATCGCCGCCGCCATCGCGGCATCCTCGCCGGGTTCGGCGCGCAGCCAGAGCGGCGTGCCCGCGATGCCGTCGGCGCCCAGCGTGACGCTGCGCAGCGGTTTTACGGGTTGCGCTTCGGCGGCGCCCAGTTGGGCGACCATTGCGGGCGAAAGCGCATTGCCGGCGAGGAGCAGCGGCGCGGTTTCCGCTGCGGTCTGCAGGCTTTCGAGCGACGAGGTGAGCCCCGCCTCGCGGTCGGCGGCGACCCGCGCGCGCATCAGCGTCCTCAGCAGCGAGGCGCCGCCGACGGGGGCAAGGCGCCACCATGCCGCAACGCCGGCGCTATGATCGATCAGCGCGCCGCCGCGCACCGACGCGGCGATGACCGGGCCGTCGATACCCGCCGCAGCCTCGGCGAGCGCGTCCCGCCAGCGCATCAGATCGGCCTCGACCAGCGGAACAGGGCTCTCATTCTGCCCCGGCAGGTCGGGCAGCACCGCGGCGAAGCCATGTGCCGCCAGCGCGCGCATCGCGAGCACCAGCGTTCGGCGCGTGCGATTCGCTTCCTCGAACAGCGGCGGAACGATCAGGACGGTGGGGTGCGGAGAACCCGCGGGAGCGATGCGCAGATGATGTTCGGTCATACGCGCATCGGCTAGTTCAGCCGTTCACCTTGCGCCACGAGAAGGCGAGAAGATTGCCGTAGGTCTCAAAGATTTCGCCGTCGACCTCGTCATCGTCGATGACAATGCCGAGCCGGTCTTCCATCTCGGTGAGCACCGTCGCGACCGCCATCGAATCGAATTCGGGAAGTTCGCCGAACAGTCCGCTGTCATCGGTCAGCGCGGCCGCGCGCGCTTCGCCCAAGCCGAGTACATCGGCGAGCAGCGCGCGAAGGGTGGCGTCGACGCCGGTTGCGTCAGGGGCGGGTTCGGTCACGGGTCTTTCCTCAACAGCGAACGGGCAAAAGCCTTCAATGCCGGTCCCCATGCCGCGAGGCGCGACGGATTGAAAGCCTCGATGCGCCATAGCGGCTCGTGCCGGTTCATCCAGTCGCGTTTATAGGCGTCGTTGCCTGTGCCGAAATCGACGCGTTTCACTCCATCGACCTCGATGACATGACGGAACAGCGCCGCCGAGAGCAAAGTGCCGGGAGAGGCTTTCAGGCTGTCCTCGACATGCGCGAGCTTGTGGATGAAGGCGGTGCCGCCCTCGACCGTCCAGAACTGCGCCGCGACGGGCGCGCCCTCGATCCGCGCGATTCCCATGCGAAAGGTGCCGCGCGCGCTTTCCATTTCCGCAAAGGCGCGAAGCAGCGCGGGATGACCCTCTTCGGGTTTCCAACTCGCGGCATAGATTTGCTCATAGGCCGCCCAGCTGCCGGGATCGAAAGTGGCGAGCAGCTCGATCGCGACGACCCCCTTTTTCGCCTTGCGTTGGACGGTGCTGCGCAGCGCGCCGGGGCGGCTGGCCCACCAGCCATCATGGTCCAGATCGGACAGATCGAGCCAGTGGCGGTCCCCCGCCGGATTGGCTTTCACCCACCAGCCCGCGTCCCGAAGCGCGGAAGCGATTTGCGCCCGATCTTCATCGCGCAGGGGATAGAACGACAGCCGCGCTGCCTTGGCGCGCAGATCGTGAAACAGCGTGGTCAGCGCGGCAGCATGATCGCCGCGGCCCGAAAAAAGCGGCCGGATGGCAAAGCTATACCAGTTGGTGAGCCCCGCCAGATGCCCGGGCGTCTCGGTGCGCAGCGGCAGCCACGCGGCGGTGCCGTGCGCCGAACCGCGCGCATCGATGCGTCCCTGGCCAGCAAAGCCATGCGCCGCGAGTAGATCAAACCATTCGGCCCGGTCGAAAGGCGCGGCGAAACCTGCGGCGCGCGCCGCATCATCGTTAGCCTGATCTTCACCGTTCCCTTGCATCGTGCGGCCCTCTATCACCTCACTCCTAACAGCCGATGACCAAAGCCGAAAACCCGCCTTCGTATCCGATCGACCATCTCGCCCTTCGCGGCGCGGCGAATGCGGCTGCGCTGCTGATCGGCGACAAGGTCACGACCTTCGCCGAACTCGACGCCGGGGTCGGCCGGCTCGCCGCGTGGCTGCTCGAACAGGCGGGCGGACCCGGCGAGCGCGTTGCGAGCTGGAGCGCGAAGACAAGGACGGCCTGCCTGATGCCGCTCGCCGCGGCGCGTGCGGGGCTGATCCATGTGCCGGTCAATCCGCTGCTCAAGGGGCCGCAGGTCGCCCATATCCTTGCCGACAGCGGAGCGAAGCTGCTCGTCACCAATGGCTCGCGCGCCGACATGCTGGGTGATGGACGTCCCGAAGACTGCGCGCTGCAGGATCTGAAGATCGCCGAAGAGGTAATCGATTCGGGCGGGCAGGGACTACCGCCGTCGATCGCCGAGCCAGGCGACCTTGCCGCCATCCTCTATACCAGCGGTTCGACCGGGCGGCCGAAGGGCGTGATGCTGAGCCATGCCAATCTCTGGCTCGGCGCCGAAAGCGTCGCCTCCTACCTCAAGCTGTCTCCCGACGACCGGGTGCTCGGCGTGCTGCCGCTCAGTTTCGACTATGGGCAGAATCAGTTGCTTTCGAGCTGGTATGCGGGCGCGGCGGTCGCACCGCTCGACTATCTCACCGCGCGTGACGTCGTGAAGGCGGTCGCGCGGCACGGGATAACGACGCTCGCCGGAGTGCCGCCGCTCTGGGTGCAGCTCGTCGAGACTGAATGGCCCGCCGACACGGCGGGCCTGCTCAAACGTCTGACCAACAGCGGTGGGGCGCTGACGCCGTCGCTGATCGACGCGATGCGCCGGACCTTCCCGGGCGCCGACATCTACCCGATGTATGGGCTGACCGAGGCTTTCCGTTCGACGTATCTGGACCCCGCGCTGGTCGCCGACCATCCGACCTCGATGGGCCGCGCGATCCCGCACGCCGAAATTCTCGTCTGCCGCCCCGACGGCAGCGTCACCGCCGACGACGAGCCGGGCGAACTCGTCCACACGGGGCCGCTGGTGGCGCAGGGCTATTGGCGGGATGCCGAGCGCACCGCGCAGCGGTTCAAGCCCGCGCCCGCCGCGTCGCGCTATGGCGGCACCGCGGTCTGGTCGGGCGATACCGTCCGCCGCGACGCGTCGGGACTCCTCTATTTTGTCGGCCGCGACGATGCGATGATCAAGACTGCGGGCAACCGCGTCAGCCCGACCGAGGTCGAGGATGTCGCGGTCGCGTCGGGGCTGATCTATGAAGCCGTCGCCTTCGGGGTGCCCGACGCGCGGCTCGGCGCCGCGATCGTCCTGATCGTGCGCGGCAGGGGCGCCGCCGCCGACGAAGAGGGGCTCGCGGCTTGGCTTCGCCAGAACCTCCCCAATTTCATGCAGCCGCAGACCGTCGAATGGCGGGATGAACTCCCGCGCAACCCGAACGGCAAGCTCGATCGCGTCGCCATCGCCGCGGGCTGGACACAGGAGGAAGTGGTATGAAGCCGCATGGCCCGATCCCGCCCGGTTTCGTCGCCGATGCGGGCGGCATGCTGCTGATCGGCGGCGACCGCGCCGCGGCGCTCGCCGACGTCGCGGGCGACACGCCGCTCTTCGTCTATGACAGCGCGATGCTCGCCGCACGCGTTGCGGAATGGCGCGCCGCGATGCCCGCCGAGGTGCAGCTTCACTACGCGATGAAGGCGAACCCCTATGCGCCGCTGCTCGCCTTCATGGCAGGGCTCGTCGATGGCTTCGACGTGGCATCGGGCGGTGAGCTCAAGGCGGCCCTGGCGAGCGGGATGGCGGCGGCGGACATCAGCTTCGCCGGTCCCGGCAAGCGCGACCGCGAGCTCGAGGCGGCGATCAGTACGGGCGCGACGCTCAACCTCGAATCGGCAGGCGAGGCGGCGCGCGCGCTGTCGATCGCCGACCATCTCGGCGTGACGCCGAGCCTCGCGGTGCGCGTCAATCCCGATTTCGACCTCAAGGGGTCGGGGATGAAGATGGGCGGCGGCGCCAAGCCCTTCGGGGTCGATGCCGCCGAGGCTCCCGCGCTCGTCCGCCGCCTGATCGAAGTCGGCGCCGACTGGCGGGGTTTCCATATTTTCGCGGGATCGCAGGCGCTGGGCGCCGCCGCGATCGCCGAGACGCAGGCGCAGACCGTCGCGCTCGCCGCGCGGCTGGCGGATGAAATCGGCGCGACGCCGCCGCTCGTCAATATCGGGGGCGGCATGGGGGTGCCCTATTTTCCCGGCGATACGGCGGTCGATGCGGTGGCGGTCGGGCAGGCGCTAGGCGAAACGCTGCGTGCGCGCGACCCGATCCTCGCGGACAGCCGTTTCGCGATGGAACTCGGCCGCTGGCTCGTCGCCGAGGCGGGGGTCTATCTGACGCGCGTCGTCGATCGCAAGACCAGCCACGGCGAGACCTTTCTCGTCACCGATGGCGGCCTCCACCACCAGCTCGCCGCGAGCGGCAATTTCGGCACGGTGATCCGGCGCAACTATCCGATCGCCCTCGCCAATGCCTTCGGCCGCGAGCCCGCCGAAACCGTGTCGGTCGTCGGTTGCCTTTGCACCCCGCTCGACCGGCTTGGCGATCAGGTCGCTTTGCCACGCGCCGAGGTCGGCGACCTGATCGCGATCTTTCAGGCGGGCGCCTATGGCGCGAGCGCGAGCCCGGCGGCGTTTCTGGGGCAGGGGCCGGCGCGCGAAATGCTCGTCTGATGCTGCGCGAACTGTTCCCAATCGGGACAGTTTGATGCGCTCGCGGTCCAGACTTATGTCAATACTAACATTATGTTCACCCTTTTCGAGCAAGGACGAACGCTGACGATATGGCTGTCGCCGCTTAAGTTCCGGACCGCGGCTCCCCCGGCGGCTCGAAAGGTTGATGATTATGGCTTCGTTTCCCTCGCTCCGCATCGCGCGCGCCGCGCTCGTCTCGGGCATCGCCGCGACCGCGCTGACGGCGTGCATGGGCGCCGGCAACGCGCCGCAGCTTCCCAGCGCGAATTTCGTCGCGAACCAGGAAGGGCCGGGCGAGGAATATATCATCGGCCCGCTCGACGAGCTCCAGATCTTCGTGTGGCGCAATCCCGAACTCGGCGGCAAGGTCCAGGTGCGCCCCGACGGTCGCATCACCACGCCGCTGATCACCGACATGCCCGCGGTGGGGAAAACCCCCACGATGCTGCAGCAGGACATCAAGCTCCAGCTCAGCCAATATATTACCGATCCGATCGTCAGCGTGATCGTCACCAGCTTCAACAGCACCTTCTCGCAGCAGGTGCGGATCGTCGGCGCGACCGAGAAACCCGCCTCGATTCCGTTCCGCGCCAACATGACCGTGCTCGACGCGATGATTGCAGTCGGCGGCCTGGGCGAATATGCCGCTGGGAACAAGGCGCGACTCGTCCGTTTCGACAAGGGCAGTGGGAAGCAGCAGGAATTTGCCCTGCGGCTTAATGACCTGATCAAGCGCGGCGATATCAAAGCGAACGTGCGGCTTCAGCCGGGCGATGTGATCATCATCCCCGAAAGCATGTTCTGATATCGACCGGCGGCCACCCACCCATCTCCCAAGGATAGATTTCGAGCGATGAACAGCCTCTATGACGAATTCCGGGTGGCCGTGCACAGCGTCTGGACGCGCCGCTGGCTCGTGCTGGCGGTCGCTTGGGGCATCTGCATCCTCGGCTGGCTCGCCATCGCGTCGATCCCGAACCGCTACGACAGCCGCGCACGCCTGCTCGTCGAGATCAACCAGATCCTGCCCGACGAGGCGCAGGGCGGCCGGGGACCGCGCATCGACCAGATCCGCGAGACGCTGACCAGCGCGCGCAATATGGAAAAGGTCGCGGCGACGACCGGTCTGCTTCCGGCGGGTGCCAACGATCGCGAAAAGGCCGGCACGGTCGCGATGCTGCAAAAGAGTATCAAGGTCGTTCCGCAGCAGGACAATATCTTCGAAATCACCTCGAGCATCGCGGTGGGCAGCCTTTCCGACGCGGACAATGCGAAGCTCGCGTCGGGCGTGCTCGACAGCCTGATCACCGTGGTTCGCGACGATCAGCTGCGCGGCGGCCGGATGAACGCGCGCGAGAGTCTGAAATTCCTCGATTCGCAGATCGCCGACCGCGAAAAGGCGCTGCGCGAGGTCGAGGCGCGCCGCGCGGCGTTCGAGGCGCAGAATATCGGGCTGATCCCCGCCGGCGCCGGCTCGCCCGCGCAGCGCGTCGATGCGGCGCGCGCCGAACTCAGTCAGATCGATTCGCAGCTCGTCTCGGCGCAGGCGCAGCTCGCGGCGGCGAACGGCCAGCTCGCTTCGACCCCGCAGTCGATCCCCGGCGGAGGCGGCGTCGGCGGCGGTGTCGCGCGCCAGCAGCTCGCCGGCGCGCAGAACGAGTTGTCGGCGATGCGCGCGCGCGGCCTGACCGACGCGCACCCCGACATGATCGCGATCAAAAGCCAGATCGCCTCGCTGAAGGCTATCGCCGACCGCGAAGGCACGGGCGGCGGCGGCGGCATCCAGAACCCCGCCTATGCCTCGCTCGCCGCGATGCGTGCCGAGCGCCAGGCGACGGTGAGCGCGCTGTCGGCGCGCAAGAGCCAGCTCATGGGCGACATTGCGAAGATCACGGCGCAGCAGATCCAGAACCCCGGCATCGCCGCCGAATATGACCGGATCAACGGTGAATATACCGCGTTCAAGGCGCAATATGACAAGCTTCTCGCGCAGCGCGAGCAGGTACGCCTGCGCGGCGAGGTGCAAACCGAAACCGACGCGGTCAAGATCGAGCTGCTCGATCCGCCGTCGAAGCCGACGAGCCCCGCGGCGCCTAACCGGCCGCTGTTCCTGACGCTCGTGCTGCTTGCGGGGATCGGTGGCGGTATCGGTGCCGCCTTCGGATTGGCACAGGTGCGGACAAGCTATGCGACCGCGGCGAAACTCGAACGCGCGAGCGGGCTGCCGGTGATCGGCTCGATTACCGAGGTAGTGACGCCCGAACGCCATGTCGAGCGGCGCAAGAAGCTGGTCTGGCTGGCCAGCGGCGGCGGTGCGCTCGTCGGGCTCTATGCCTTGCTGCTCGTCGCCGAATTCATCCAGCGCGGCATGGTTGCGTGACGGGGGACGATGACATGAACGATCAACGCAAAGTCAAGCGCCCGCCCTCGCTCCTCGAACGCGCCGCCGATATGTTCGGGCTCGATCCCGCCGCCAACGCGCCGACGATCGACGTGTCGAACCTGCCGCCCGAGCCCGAGAAAAAGGCGAAGGCCAAGCCGGCCGAACCCGTGGTCGAGGTGCCGCAGCCCGAAATTCTCGAGCCGGTCGTCGAGGCCGCGCCCGCCGTCGAAACCGCCCCGGCACCGAAGCCGTCGCCGCGCAAGGACGTCGCAAAGGCTCCGCCCGCGATCGTCCCGACGCGACAGGGGACGATCGACCGCGAGCGGCTCGCCTCGCACGGCATGATCGTGCCCGGCACGCCGGTTACCGGCATCGCCGAAGAATATCGCATCGTGAAGCGCGAACTGATCCGGAATTTCGGCGGCGCAGGCAACCGTCCGATCCTGCCGCGCGGCCACCGCGTGCTGATCGCCTCGGCGAACCCGGGCGAAGGCAAGACCTTCTCCGCGGTGAATCTCGCGCTCAGCCTCGCGGTCGAGGCCGATCACGACGTGCTGCTGATCGACGCCGACATCGCGAAGCCGAGCGTGCTCGACGCGCTGGGTCTGGAAGACGGCCCGGGCCTGATGGATGCGCTCGCCGATCCGCATCTGCCGCTCGGCGATTGCCTGATCCAGACCGACATCGCGGGGCTGAAGGTCATGCCCGCCGGCACCCAGCATATGCATGACACCGAGCTGCTCGCCTCGGCGCGAACCGAAGCGCTGCTGGCGCAGCTCGAAGCGGGTGCGCCGGGCCGCATCCTGATCCTCGATTCGCCGCCGGTGCTCGCCGCCTCCCCCGCCGCCGTGCTGGCCGGCCACGTCGGTCAGACGATCATGGTCGTGCGCGCCGACGAGACGCTCGAATCGGCGCTGCGCGACGCGATCGGGTTGATGGGCGCGTGCCCGCATATCCAGCTGCTCCTCAACGGCGTGAAATTCTCGCCGGGCGGCCGCCGCTTCGGCACCTATTACGGGCAGGGAGGCGCGTGATGCGCTCCGCGACCATCCTGCGCCATGGCGCGGCGCTGGCGGCGCTTCTGCTCGCCGCGACGGCGACGGGCGCGCAGGCGCAATTTTCGGGCGATCCGGGCTCGGGCGCCGGCGAGGCGCCTTCGAGCGCGCCCGCTGCCGAAACGGGCCGCACGGCGGAACGCGGCGAACGCCAGCGTTCCCAGCGCCAGGTCGATGTCAGCCCCTATCTCGAGGTCGGGCAGGTGCTGACCGCCGATCTCAAGAACGGCGGCGACGTGCTCACCTACACAACCGTCGCGGCCGGCATCGACGCTGCGATCGTGACGCGCCGCGCCGAACTCGCCGCGACCTTGCGTTACGAGCGTCAATTCGGCTGGGGCGATCAGGGCGATACCGATGTCATCAGCGGCCTCGCGCGCGGACGGCTGGAAGTCGCGCGCGGCCTCAATCTCGAAGGCGGCGCGCTCGCGACGCGCACGCGCGCCGACGGGCAGGGCGCCGACAGCGGCCTGTTCATCGGCGACGCCAGCAATGTCGCCAACCTCTATTCGGTCTACGCCGGGCCGACGCTCGCGCGGCGGATCGGTGGGCTCGACTTCGGCGCCGGCTATCGCTTCGGCTATACCAAAGTCGATATCGACCAGCCCGCGATCCTGTCGCCCGGTGTGCAGCCGCAGGATATTTTCGACAGCTCAACCAACCATGTCGCCTGGGCCAGCGTCGGCGCGCGTCCCGGCGACCTGCCGTTCGGCTGGCAGGTGTCGGGCGGTTACGAGCGCGAGGATGCGAGCCAGCTCGATCAGCGTTACGAGGGCAAATACGCCCGCGCGGACGTCACCGTGCCCATCGGCCCGACGGTGGCGCTGCTCGGCGGCGTCGGTTACGAGGATATCGAGATCGGCCAGCGCGATCCGGTGCTGGACGCCAATGGCGTGCCCGTGCGCGACGCGAACGGCCGCTTCGTCACCGACAAATCGACCACTCGCCGCTTGTCGTTCGACACCGACGGGCTGATCTGGGATGCCGGCGTGATGTGGCGGCCGAGCCGGCGCACGTCGCTGACCGCCCGCGTCGGTCGCCGCTATGGCGATACTATCTATACCGGCAGCTTCGCCTACCGCGCCGACCATGCGACGACGATCCAGGTCGGCGTCTATGATGGGCTGTCGAGCCTCGGTCGCGGCCTTTCGGGCGGGCTTGCCGCGCTGCCGACGCAGTTCGACCCGACCCGCAACCCGATCGGCGGTAATATCAACCCGTGCGTATTCGGGCAGGAGGGCGGCGGCTGCCTCAATAACCAGCTCGGCAATGCGACCTCGGCGCAATATCGCAGCCGCGGCGTCCAGGCGACGCTGTCGTCGCGCTTCTCCGGTTGGGCTTATGGCGTCGGCATCGGTTACGACCAGCGCAAGCTGCTCGCGCCGCAACTGTCGCCGATCGGCGGGCTCAACGGGATCAAGGACGAGAGCTACTATCTCTTCGTCTCGGCGGGCCGCCAGCTCGACATGGATTCGGACCTCAGCCTCTCGGGCTACGTCAATTATTTCGACAATGGCGCCCCGGGTGCGAGCGACGTCCAGTCGGCCGGTTTGTCAGCCGCTTATGCGCGCCGCTTCTGGCGCGGCCTCACCGGGACCGCGGCCGCCAGCCTTAACGCCTTCGATCAGGACGGCTTCAACAGCCAGCTTATCGGCTCAGCTTTGGTGGGACTGCGTTACAACTTCTGATGGGTTCGACCCTTCGGGCAACGGGAATTCGCGATGTACGATCAATTTTATGGTTTCACCGGCCGTCCGTTCCAGCTGACGCCTGACCCGCATTTCTATTTCGAAAGCGGCACGCACCGCAAGGCGATGTCCTATCTGGGCTATGGTCTCGCGCAGGGCGAAGGCTTCATCGTCATCACCGGCGACGTCGGCGCGGGCAAGACGACGCTCGTCGGCCATCTGATGAACACGATCGATCCCAATCGCCTGACCGCGGTCAAGCTGGTGTCGACGCAGGTCGAGGGCGACGACCTTCTCCGGCTTGTCGCCGAACAGTTCGGCATCGAATGGGAAGGCGAGAGCAAGGCCGAACTGCTGCGCTCGATGGAACAATATCTGCGCGAACAGGCGCGCGCCGGCAAGCGCACGCTGCTGATCGTCGACGAAGGGCAGAATCTCGCCATCTCGGCGCTCGAAGAGCTGCGCATGCTCTCGAACTTCCAGCTCGGCGGCCATTCGCTGCTGCAGATCTTCCTGCTCGGCCAGCCCGAATTCCGCCAGACGCTCTTCCACTCGCCGACGCTCGAACAGCTGCGCCAGCGCGTGATCGCGACGCACCACCTCGACCCGATGGAGCCCGAGGAGGTCGAACCCTATATCCTGCACCGCCTCGGCAAGGTCGGCTGGACCGGAAACCCCAGCTTCAGCCCCGACGCGTTCGAGGAAATCTTCGATTACAGCGAAGGCGTGCCGCGCAAGCTCAACGTCCTCGTCAGCCGGCTTTTGCTCTATGGCGCGGTCGAACAGATGAACCGCATCACCGCGCAGAATGTCCGCTCGGTCGTCGCCGAGATCGAGGCCGATCGCGGCATCGACGCATCGACGCTCGCGCCGATGCCGGTCGAAGAGGTGGTCGCGGCCGCCGCGACGGCGGTCGCGCCGACCCCCGCGCCGTTCGCCGCCCCGACGGCCACGGACGAAACGCCCGAATGGCCGCAGCGCGCTACCGAACCCGCCGTCGAGGGCCCGGCGCCTTTCGCCGTGCCCGCCGAACCGGCGCAGGTCATCACGCTGACCCCGCCCGCAGCCGAAGCGGACGCGCCCGCAGCGCCCGAAGCGCCGCCGCCCGCCGCGCCGGCGATCGACCCCGAACATCTCGCGGCACTCGAAGCGCAGGTCGCCTCGCTCGAGGAGCGCCTCGTCGAACAGGATGCGGCGCTGCGCCGCGTGCTCGACCTGCTCATCGAATGGGTCGAGCGCGATCCCGAAAACGCACCCAATCCGGCGACGTCGCGGACCTGGGCCGCCTGACAAGCCGGCCGAAATCGGCTATCCCGCTGATGAAGGTGAGGGAAAATGCAGAACGGCCTGTCGGTCGATGTCGAGGACTGGTTTCAGGTCGGCGCCTTTGAGCGCACGATCGACCGCGCCGACTGGCCGACGCTCGAATGCCGGGTCGAGGCGAATTGTGATGCGGTGCTGCGCATTTTCGCCGATGCGGGCGCGACCGGGACCTTCTTCACATTGGGCTGGGTCGCCGAACGCTATCCCGCGCTGATCAAGCGCATCGTCGCGGCGGGGCACGAGCTCGCCAGCCACGGCTATGACCACAAGCGCGTCTTCAACATGACGGCGGACGAATTCGCCGCCGATCTCAAGAAGACGCGAGCCATCCTCGAGGATCTCGGCGGCGTGGCGGTGCGTGGCTATCGCGCGCCCAGCTTCTCGGTCGATACGCGCACGCCCTGGGCCCATGCTGTGCTCGCCGAACAGGGCTATGCCTATTCGTCGAGCGTCGCGCCGGTCGTCCATGACCATTATGGCTGGCCGCAAAGCCCGCGCCATGCGTGGCGGCCGGTGGCGGGCAGCGACCTCGTCGAATGGCCGGTGACGACCGCGCGCGTCGCGGGGCGCACATTGGCGGCGGGCGGCGGCGGCTTCATGCGGATGCTGCCCTATGGCTTCACGCGCTGGGCGATCGCGCGGATGAATGAAGAGGGGCACCCCGCGATCCTCTATTTCCACCCGTGGGAAATCGACCCCGGTCAGCCGCGCGTCGCCGACGCGCCGATCAAATCGAAGATCCGCCATTACAGCGGCTTGTCGGCCATGGCTGGCAAGCTCAGGAAGCTGCTCGCCGACTTCGAATGGACGCGCGCCGACGCCTTGCTTCCCGCGCAGCAGCAACGCGCGCAGCCGTGGCGCGTGGCGGCGTGAACACAACGGTGCTTGCCGCGAAGGACGGCTTTTCGGGCGCGCCGCTTTCCGACGCGGGCGAATGGGACGCCTATGTCGCCGCGCATCCGGAGGCGACCCCCTTCCACAGTCGCGCCTGGTGCGAGGCGATCACCAGCGCGACCGGGCATCGCTGTCACCTCGTCACCGCGCGCGACGCGGCGGGCGCGCTCACGGGTATTCTGCCGCTCCACCATATCCGCTCGCCCCTCTTCGGGCAGGCGCTCGTCGGCAGCGGCTTCGCGGTGGGGGGCGGCATCTTGGCCGACGATTCCGCCGTGGCCGCGACGCTGGCGCAAGGCGCGGCGGCGATGGCGAAATCGCTCGGCGTGCCGTCGGTCGAACTGCGCGGCGGCGCGCAGCCCGAAGGCGAGAGCTGGGCCCAAGAGGAAGGCGTCTACGCCGGCTTCGCGCGCGACCTCGCGGCCGACGATGACGCCGAGCTCCTCGCTATCCCGCGCAAGCAGCGCGCCGAGGTGCGCAAGGTGCTCGAAAGCGGGCTGACCGTCACCACGGGAAGCGACGCCGCCGAACGCCGCGACCATTACCGGATCTATGCGACCAGCGTTCGCAACCTCGGAACCCCCGTCTTTCCGAAAGCCTTGTTCGATGCCGTCCTCGACACCTTTGGCGACGAGGCGGATATTCTGACCGTGCGCGAAGGCGGCCGCCCCGTCGCGAGTGTGCTCAGCCTCTACTGGCGCGGCGTCGTGATGCCTTATTGGGGCGGCGGCACTGCCGACGCGCGGCGGCTGCGCGCTAACGAACTCATGTATTTCGCGCTGATGCGCCACGCGCGCGAACGGGGCTGCACGCGCTTCGATTTCGGCCGCTCGAAGCTCGGCACCGGCCCCTTCGCCTATAAGAAGAATTGGGGCTTCGAGCCGCAGCCGCTCGTCTACGCGCGCTGGCTCGCGGCGGGGGAGGCGCCGCGCGATACCAATCCGAACAGCGCCCGATACCGCCTCCAGGTCGACCTCTGGAAGAAGCTGCCGCTGTGGGCGGCAAACCGGATCGGGCCGCTGATCGCGCGCGGGCTCGGCTAATGCCCGAAATCCTGTTCCTCGTTCACCGCGCGCCTTGGCCCCCCGACCGCGGCGACCGGATCCGCAGCTGGCATATGTTCGAGGCGCTGGCGAAGCTCGCGCCGGTGCATCTCGCGGCGCTCGCCGATAATGAAGCCGATGCCAAGCTTGCCCGCGAAAAGATGGCCCCGCTTTGCAAGAGCCTGACGATCGAAGTGCGCAACGCGTCACGCCCGGTCGCGCTGGCGCAGGCCGTCCTGACCGGCGATCCGGTGTCGAACCGCTTGTTCCGCAGCGCCGCGCTCGCGCGCCATATCGACGCGCTGATCGGGCAGGGCGGCATCAGCCATATCGTCGCCTTCTCGGGCCAGATGGCGCAATATCTCCCCGCCCGTTTCGACGGGCCGGTGCTGATGGATTTCGTCGACGTCGATTCGGCGAAATTCGCGACCTATGCCGAACAGGACCGGCGCCAGCCGCTCCATTGGGTGCACAAGCGCGAGGCGCGCGTGCTCGCCGCCTATGAAGCGGTTGTTGCGCGCCACGCTGATACGAGCCTGTTCGTCAGCGAAGCGGAGGCGGCGCTGTTCCGCGGCCAAAGCGGCCTCGGTGACGACAAGGTGCGCGCGGTGGGGAATGGTATCGACACCGAGCACTTCGATCCGGCCGTCCCGTTGGAAACGGTCGGGGCGGGGGAGGGGCCGCTCGCGGTCTTCACTGGCCAGATGGATTACCGGCCCAATATCGACGCGGTGCACTGGTTCGCGTCCGGCATATTGCCGCTGATCCGCGCGCGCCATGCCTCGGCGCGGTTCGCGATCGTCGGCCGCGCGCCGACGGGCGAAGTGCGCGCGCTCGAAAAGCTGCCCGGCGTGACCGTAACCGGCGAGGTGCCCGATGTGCGCCCGTGGCTTGCCGCCGCCGATGCCGTGGTCGCGCCGCTACTGCTCGCGCGCGGGGTACAGAACAAGCTGCTCGAAGCGATGGCGATGGCGCGTCCCGTGGTCGCGAGCACCGCCGCCGCGACGGGGATCGACGCCGTGCCGGGCGAGCATCTGCTCGTCGCCGACGGGACGGAGGCGATGGCCGACGCCGTTTGCACGCTTTTCGACGACCGCAACGTCGCCGCAAAGATGGGGCAGGCTGCGCGCGCGCAAATGATCAAGCGTTACGGCTGGGACGCGCGCATGGCACCGCTCGGCGAGCTGCTGGGGCTGCCCGCATGACGCGCTGGCAGCGCCATCTTGCCGCCCTCGGCCTGCTCGCGGTCGTCATCCTCGCGCTATTCTGGCGCGATGCCGCCGACATGGCGGGCATCTGGTGGAATAGCTCGACCTTCACCCATTGCCTGCTGATGGTGCCGATGATCGGCTGGCTGGTGTCGCAGCGCGTATCGCTGCTCCGCCCACTCACGCCCGCCTTCTGGTGGCCCGCGCTTATCTGGATGGCGGGCGCGGGGCTGGTGTGGCTGGTCGGTGAAGCGGCGGGGGTCGGCCTGTTCCGGCAGCTCGGGCTCGTCCTGATGCTGCAGGGCGCGGTCGGCGCGGCGCTCGGCGAAAAGCTCGTGCGCGGATTGCTGTTCCCGCTCGGCTATGCGCTGCTGCTCGTGCCCTTCGGCGAGGAACTGGTGCCGCTGCTCCAGACCTTCACTGCGCATATCAGCGTCGTCTTGCTCCACCTCTCAAGCATCGCCGCCGAGATGCAGGGCGTGTTCATCACGACGAAGGCCGGTTTCTTCGAGGTCGCCGAGGAATGTTCGGGGGTCAATTTCCTGATCGCGATGCTCGCTTACTCGGTGTTCGCGGCGCATCTCTGTTTCAAAAGCTGGACGCGGCGGATCGTCTTCGTCGCGGCGGCGCTTGCGACAACGATCCTCGCCAACGCCCTGCGCGCTTATGGCACGATGGTCGCCGCCGAAATCTGGGGGATCGAGGCGGCGGGCGGCATCGACCATATCTTCTACGGCTGGATTTTCTTTGGTCTCGTCATCCTGCTCGTCATGTTCGTCGCGCTCCGCTGGTTCGACCGGCCAGCGAACGACGCCGCGGTCGATGTAAGCGGGCTGGGCGGCGTGCCGCGCTTTGCGGGCACGGCCAAAAGCGTGCTGCCTGCCGCGCTCGCGCTTCCGCTGGTCTTTGCCGGATGGGGGACGCTGATCGGCGGTCGCAGCGCGCCGCTGCCCGCGACAATGGCGATCATCGCGCCGCCGGGCTGGAGTGAGGTCATTCTCGAGCGCCCGATATGGTCGCCGCGCTTCGATGGTGCCGACCAGATCCGGCTCGTGCATTTCGTCGACGGCGCCGGGCGGCAGGTGACCGTTGCAATCGGGGGTTATGAGCGTCAGGCCGAAGGTCGCGAGGTCGTTGCCTTCGGGCAGGGCGCTGTCGATCCTGACAGCAAATGGGCATGGAGCGCGGCGCTCCCCGCGGTCGAAGGCGCGAAGACCGAACGCCTGCTCCATCCCGGCCCGGTGCTGCGCGATGCGGCCACCTGGTACGTTGTCGACGGCAGTGTGACGGGCGATCCCCGGCGCGCCAAACTCGCGGAGCTGCAGGCGCGGCTGCTTGGCGGCGACCCGCGCGCGCTGTCCTTGATCCTTTCGAGCGAGGAGCGGCACGGCGGCCTCGATGCGATCACCGATTTCGTTTCCGCGTCGGGTGGGGTCAAAGCAATGGCTGACCGCGCGCTGAAACTGCGATAGGAGCGCAGCATATGTGCGGCATCGCGGGCATCTATCATCTCGAAACCGCGAAGCCGGTCGACCCGGCCCGCTTGCGCGCGATGCTCCAGCCGATGCAGCATCGCGGCCCCGACGGGTCGGGCGAGTGGACCGCGCCCGGCGTCGGCCTGGCGCATCTTCGCCTGTCGATCATCGATATTGAGGGTAGCCCGCAGCCGATGGCGAGCGACGACGAAGCCGTCACGCTCACCTATAACGGCGAAATCTATAACTTCCGCGAGCTGCGTGCCGAACTCGAGGATCGCGGCCATCGTTTCCGCACCAGCGGCGACACCGAAGTCATCATCGCCGCATGGCGCCAGTGGGGCCCCGATTGCCTCGCGCGGCTCAACGGCATGTTCGCCTTCGCGATCCACGATCATGCGCGCGGGTGCCTGTTCCTCGCGCGCGACCGGCTTGGGGTAAAGCCGCTCCATTATGTCCGCCTGTCCGACGGCTCGGTGGCGTTCGCGTCCGAACTGAAGGGGCTGCTGCGCAATCCCTTGCTGCGTCAGGAAGCCAATCTCACCGCGATCGAGGATTTCCTCGCCTTCGGCTACGTCCCCGACGACAATTGCATCGTCGCGGGCGTGGAGAAACTGCCCGCAGGCCACTATCTGATGCTCGAACGCGGCAAGCCGGTGCCGGCGCCGACGCGCTGGTGGGCGCCCGATTTTTCGAAGCGGATCCGCGCATCCGAAGGCGAGGCGGCCGAGCATCTCGTCCACCTGATGCGCGCCGCGGTGACCGACCGCATGGTCGCCGACGTGCCGCTCGGCGCCTTCCTGTCGGGCGGGGTCGATTCGAGCGCGGTCGTCGCGCTGATGGCCGAAGCGAGCGCGAAAGCGGTCAAGACCTGCACGATCGGTTTCGACCAGGCGGCACTCGATGAGACGGCGTACGCGCAGCGGATCGCCGAGCGTTTCGCGACCGATCACCGCACGCGTACCGTTTCGCCCGGCGATTTCGCGCTCGTCGACCGGATCGCCGACATGTTCGACGAACCCTTCGCCGATGCGAGCGCGCTGCCGACCTACCGCGTCTGCGAACTCGCGCGCGAAGAGGTGACGGTCGCGCTGTCGGGCGACGGCGCCGACGAGGCGTTCGCGGGCTATCGCCGGCTCGTCTTCCAGCATCAGGAGGAAAGGCTGCGCGGGCTGATCCCCGGTTTCCTGCGCCGCGGCCTGCTCGGCCCGCTGTCGCATGTCTGGCCGCAGATGGACTGGGCGCCGCGCCCGCTGCGCGCCCGCGCGACGCTCGCCAGCCTCTCGAAAAGCGGGGCGGAAGGCTATGCCGAGGCGGTCGGCGTGACCGGGCCGGCGCAGCGCGCAAGGCTTTTCAACGATGCGGCACACCATGCGCTCGGCGATCATGTCGCCGAAGCGCGCTACTGGAAAGCGATGCGCGAGGCGCCCGCGCGCGAGGCGCTCGACCGCGCGCAATATGCCGACCTGATGATCTGGCTGCCGGGCGACATTTTGACCAAGACCGACCGGATGAGCATGGCGGTCAGCCTCGAGGCGCGCGAGCCCTTGCTCGACTATCGCCTCGTTGAATTCGCCGCGAGCCTGCCCGCGTCGATGCGCGTCAAGCGCGGCACGGGCAAGGCGATCATGAAACAGGCGATGGAGCGTTATCTGCCGCATGATATTCTTTATCGGCCGAAGATGGGGTTCGTGACCCCCGTGTCGGCGTGGTTCCGCGGCGCGCTCGCGCAGCAGGCGAAGGGGCTCGCGACCTCCTCGACGCTCGCGCGCTCGGGCTGGTTCGACATGGCCGAGATCGAACGCATCGTTGCCGCGCACCAGTCGGGCCGCCGCGACCATGGCCGGCTGATCTGGCAATATTTCATGCTCGAAAAATCGCTGGCGAAGCTGTTCGGGATTTGAACGGGCTGGCGATTTGGGGGTGGAAGGTGGATGTTTCATGATCCTCCCTGTGGCGAAGCCATGGGGAGGGGGACCGCCGCCGCAGGCGGTGGTGGAGGGGCGACGACGTTGCGTCATGGCCCCTCCGTCAGCGCTTCGCGCTGCCACCTCCCCATCGCTTCGCGACAGGGAGGATCGCTTGTTTCCGCAATCGACCGAAAACCGCCCACCATCCGAAAATCGCATAAGAAAAGGGCCGCGCCTCCATCCGGAAACGCGGCCCTTTCAAAAGGCTTCGGCCTGAAAAAGCTTAAGCTTCTTCGGCCTCGTCGGCAGCCGGAGCTTCCTCGGCGGCGAGTTCCGAAGGCGGGGTCGCGTCTTCGAACTCGTCCTCGCTGTCGGGTTCCAGCGCCGAAGCGACGGCTTCGGCCTGTTCTTCTTCGAACATCGCGGCGATGACGTCGATGCCCTGCTTCTGCATTTCGGCTTCGTCGGGCGAGCGCGCGACGTTGACGCCGACGGTCACGACGACCTCGGGGTGCAGCTTGACCTTGACGTCGACCAGACCAAGCGACTTGATCGGGCGTTCGAGCTCGACCATCGCCTTGGTGACGCCCTGGACGCCGTCTTCGGTCAGTGCCTCGACGATGTCGCGGACGGCAACCGAACCATAAAGCTGGCCTGTGTTCGACGCCTGGCGGATCAGGACGATCTGCTTGCCGTCGATGTCCTTGGCGCGGCCTTCGGCGTCGGTGCGACGCTCGGCGTTGTCGGCTTCGATCTTCGACCGGTTGGCTTCGAACAGCTTCTTGTTGGCGTCGTTCGCACGAAGCGCCTTATTGTTCGGCAGCAGATAGTTACGGGCAAAGCCGTTCTTGACGGTGACGACGTCGCCGATACCGCCCAGTTTCTCGATACGTTCGAGCAGGATGATTTCCATCTGTCCGCCCTCCTTACTTCACGATGTAGGGGAGCAGGCCGATGTGGCGCGAACGCTTGATCGCCTTCGCCAGCTCACGCTGCTTCTTGGTGGACACCGCGGTGATCCGCGACGGGACGATCTTGCCGCGCTCCGACAGGTAACCCTGGAGCAGGCGGACGTCCTTGTAATCGATGACCGGTGCGTCCTTCGCGCTGAAGGGGCAGGTCTTGCGGCGGCGGAAAAAGGGTCGTGCCATGCTACTGTTCCTTATTCTTCGCCGTCGCGGTCACGGCCACGGCCGCCGCGGCGTTCCTGCTTGCGCATCATCACCGACGGACCCTTTTCGAGTTCGTCGACCTTGATGGTGAGCCAGCGGATGATATCTTCGTTGATCGCAGCCTGACGCTCGATCTCTGCGATCGCTTCGCCCGACACTTCGGCCGACAGCATCACATAGTGACCCTTGCGGTTCTTCTGGATCTTGTAGGCGAGCTGCTTGAGGCCCCAGGTCTCGGTCTTGTGGACCTGGCCCTTATACTCGCCGATGACGTTGGTGACGGTTTCCGCCAGCGCATCGACCTGAGCCTGGCTCAGGTCCTGACGCGCGATAAAGACATGCTCGTAAAACGGCATGGTTTGCGTCCTTCGATTTGGCCGATCGCTGATTTCGCGCCAATCGCGAAACCCCTCCGGCTGTCGTCCGGCTTTGCCTATTGGTGCAAAGCAAACGGGGCGAACGGCACAAGGCCTCGCCCCGAATGAGCGCGCCTATACAGATTCGCGCGCGGAAATCAAGCGTGGAGGGCGAGCTTTTCCAGCAACTCGCGCCCGAATTCGGTGAGCGTGTCGTCGCGCGCGCCGAGGATCAGGATGCGGTCGCCCGGCTTCGCTTCGTCGAGCATCGCCGCGCCGCAGTTCGCGCGGGTCGTCAGATGGACGGCATCGCCGCCGCCCGCGACGATGTCGGCGACCAGCGCCTCGCTGCCGATGCTGCGGTCCACCGTGCCGCCGAAATAGACGGGATCGCAGATGAACAGCCTGTCGTCAGGCCGCATTCCCGCCGCGAAACTCGCCGCCAGCTCCTTGCCCATCTGGCGCAGCGGACCATAGCCGTGCGGCTGGAAGAAGAGCAGGGCGCGGCCGGGCAGTTCGGCCACAGCCGCCAGCGTCGCGGCGACCTTGTCGGGATTATGCGCGAAATCGTCGATGACGGTGACGCCATTTGCTTGCCCGAGCACTTCATAGCGGCGTGCAAGACCGGCGAAGTCCGCCAATGCCTCGACGGATTGTGCGACGGTCGCACCTGCCGCGTGCGCCGCGGCTATGGCAGCGAGCGCGTTGGCGGCATTGTGGCGGCCAGGCATGCGGAGCTTCACCTGATAGGCGGTACCATCGACATGGACAGCGAAGCGGCAGCCGTCGGGCAGTGCCTCGAAATCGCTGCCACGCACCGCCGCATTTTCGCTGAAGCCAAAGGTTACCACATTACGCCCCGACAGCAACGGCGCCGATTCCGGATCGTCGGCGTTGATCACCGCGACCCGCGCCTTCGCGGCGAAATCGCCGAACAGCTGGTGCAATTCGGCGAGGCTCTTGTGGTCGAGGCTGATGTTGGTGACGACCGCGACGTCGGGCGCGTAGAGCGCGATCGACCCGTCGCTTTCGTCGACCTCGCTGACATAGAGGACGGCGTCGCCGACCAGCGCGCTCGCGAAGGGCATTTCGGCGCCGGCGAAATTGCGCATCACCGCGCCGTTCATCACCGTCGGTTTCCGCCCCGCGCTTTCGAGGATCCAGCCGATCATTCCCGTCACGGTCGACTTGCCGCTCGTGCCGCCGACGCCGATCGCCTTGTCCGCCGCGTTGAACAGCGCCGCATTGAGCTCGGCGCGCGTCATCCGCGGGAGGCCGAGCGCGTTGGCGGCGGCGACATCGGGTACGCTGTCCTCGATCGCGGCCGAAGCGACGAGGGTCTGCCCCGCCTGCGGCCCGCTGCCGTCCTGCGCGAAAAAGGCGATGCCCTGGCCTTCGAGCCAGGCGAATTTTTCGGGCGTCCGGCCCTGGTCGCGGCTGCGATCCGACCCCGAAACCGCCGCGCCGCGCGCCGCGACGATCATCGCGAGCGGCAACATGCCCGACCCGCCGATGCCGCAGAAGAAATAGGATTTGTTTTCGGCCATCGCGGCGCGATATGGCTTTGGCGAAGGGTTTGCAAATAGAGATGGGCGCGATGCTTCTTCATCGTCACCCCGGACTTGATCCGGGCCTGCCTTTCTTGAAGGAAAAGGCGGATACCGGGTCAAGCCCGGCATGACGGAGAAGGAAAACGAGTGATGCGCATCGGGATCGTGGCCCCTTCCACCCCCATCCTGCCCGACGATGCCGAGGCTGTCCGCGCGGTCGTCAGCCTCGGCTACCCCGGCGTCGAGCTGGAATTCGACCCGCAATGCTTCGCCGTCGCCGGCCATTTCGCGAGCGAGGATGCGCAGCGGCTCGCCGCGCTGGTGACGATGGCGAACCGCGCCGATATCGACGCGATCTGGTTCGCGCGCGGCGGCTATGGCGCGTGCCGGATCGCGGAAGCTGCTGTCGCCGCGATGGAGCCGGTGGCGCGCGGCAAGGCGTTTCTCGGCTTTTCGGATCAGGGCAATTTGCTCGGCTGCCTTTATCGCGAGGGGTTCGACCATGTCGCGCACGGGCCGATGGTCGCCGACATCCGGCGCGAGGGCGGCGAGGCGACGGTGCAGCGCGCGCTCGACTGGCTCGTCGCGCGCGACCCGGGGGCGTGCGAAGCGGGATTGCAGCATGGCGCGCGCCACGCCGCGTTCAACCTGATGACGCTGTCGATGATGCTCGGCACCCCGCTCGAACCCGACCTGTCGGGGCATATATTGCTGGTCGAGGAGGTCAGCGAATATCTCTATGCCTTCGATCGCGTATTTTTCCATGTCACCAGCGTCCTTGCCGGGCGCGGGCTGGCGGGGCTCAGGCTTGGGCGGGTCAGCGACGTTCCCGAGAATGACCGGCCATTCGGCATCGAGGCCGAAGCGATCGCGCGTTACTGGTGCGAGCGCAACAATATTCCCTGGCTGGGCCGCGCCGACATCGGGCACGACGGGGACAATAAGGTGGTGCCGTTCGGCTTGCATCGCGCGGGGTGAAGGAATAGGCGCCCGTCCGTCGCCCCCGCGAAGGCGGGGGCCGCTAGAGTTAGAACGCCAACGGCCCCCGCCTTCGCGGGGGCGACGATAAGAGGTCAGGGTCATGCGCGCATTCATCTTTCCGGGTCAGGGCAGCCAGTCGGTCGGCATGGGCAAGGCGCTCGCGGACGCATCGAGCCACGCGCGCGAAGTGTTTCAGGAGGTCGACGACGCGCTGGGGCAAAAGCTGTTCCAGCTGATGAGCGAAGGCCCCGAGGACCAGCTCACCCTCACCGAAAACGCCCAGCCCGCGATCATGGCGAACGCGATCGCGACGCTGCGCGTGCTCGAAAAGGAAGGTGGAGTCGCGCTCGCCGCCAAGGCCGATTATGTCGCGGGCCACAGCCTCGGCGAATATAGCGCGCTCTGCGCCGCGGGCGCCTTCGACCTCGCGACCACCGCGCGGCTCTTGAAGACGCGCGGACAGGCGATGCAGGCGGCGGTGCCCGTCGGCGTCGGCGCGATGGCGGCGTTGCTCGGCGCCGACATCGAAACCGCGCAGAAGCTTGCCGACGCTGCGGCCGAAGGCGAAGTCTGCACCGTCGCCAACGACAACGATCCGTCGCAGGTCGTGATCTCGGGCCACAGGGGTGCGGTCGAGCGCGCGGTCGCTCTCGTGAAAGATTATGGTATCAAGCGCGGCGTGCTGCTCCCCGTTTCGGCGCCCTTCCACTGCCCGCTGATGCAGCCCGCTGCCGACGCGATGGCAGAAGCCCTCGGCGCCAATCCGCCCGCCGCGCCGCTCGTGCCGGTCGTCGCCAATGTCACCGCGAGCCCGGTCAGCGACGCCGACACGATCCGCGATCTGCTCGTCCAACAAGTCACCGGCCGCGTCCGTTGGCGCGAAAGCGTTGGGTCGATGGAAGATATCGGGGTCCAGCAGTTTGTCGAATTTGGCGGCAAAGTGCTGTCACCGATGGTCAAGCGCAGCGCGGCGGGCGAAGTCGAAACCATCAGCGTCATCTCGATGGACGACATCGAAGCGCTGCTGAAGACGCTCTAAACCAAAGATTTCAGGAGACCAAATATGTTCGATCTCACCGGCATGACCGCCCTCGTCACCGGCGCTTCGGGCGGCATCGGTTCGGCCATCGCGCAGGCGCTCGCCGCGCAGGGCGCGCGGCTTGCGGTGTCGGGCTCCAACGCCGACAAGCTCAACGCCTTCCGCGATACGCTCGGCGGCGACCATGTCGCGCTGCCGTGCAATCTCGGCGACGCTGCCGCGGTCGACGCGCTCGTCCCCTCGGCGGTCGACGCGCTCGGGCAGATCGACATCCTCGTCAACAATGCCGGGGTGACGCGCGACAATCTGATCCTGCGCATGAAGGACGATGAATGGTCGGACGTGATCCGCATCAACCTCGAGGCCAATTTCCGCCTCGCGCGCGCCGCCGCCAAGCCGATGATGAAAGCGCGTTTCGGCCGCATCATCTCGATCACCAGCGTCGTCGGCGCGACCGGCAACCCCGGGCAGGCCAATTATGCAGCGTCGAAGGCGGGCGTCACCGGCATGACCAAGGCGCTCGCGCAGGAGCTCGCTAGCCGCAACGTCACCGTGAACTGCGTCGCGCCGGGCTTCATCGCGACCGCAATGACCGAGGTGCTGCCCGACGCGCAGAAGGAGGCGCTCAACCAGCGCATTCCGGCGGGCCGGATGGGCGAGGGCAGCGACATCGCCGCCGCCGCCGTCTATCTCGCGTCGAAGGAAGCGGGCTATGTCACCGGCCAGACGTTGCATGTGAACGGCGGCATGGCCATGCTATCCTGACGGCGCGATCCCTCCGGACAGAAGGACGAGTCGATGATCAAGGCTTTGATGGCGGGTGCTGCGCTGGCGCTGGCAACGTTGCCCGGTGCGGTCGCGGCGCAGGATGGCGAGAAGCTCGATTGCGTCGCCCTGTCGGTGCCGGGCGACACCAGGGATTCGATCGGCGCGGCGATGGCCGGCGAGGGCGATGAGGCATCACGCGAAGCCCTGTTCAAGCAACTCGCGAGCATCACCGACGCCTGCGTCGCGCGCCACGGCGTCACCGCCGAGCAAAAGGGGCCCTATTTCGATTACGGCCTCGCGCGCATTTCGCGCGAATGGCTGGCGAAGGACATCGCCAAGCTCGACCTGTCGCCGGTGATCGTCGACAAGGCGCTCGACTTCGGACCTGCCGGCGCGAACCCCGACCTTTCGGCCGACATGACCGAAGAGCAGATCATGAAGATCGTTCAGGCCTATGTCGAATCCGGGGTCGATATCGACAAGGTCGACGGCGCGGTTTGGGAAAAGGTCGGCGCCTACGCCGCGGCGACCTCGATCTACTGGAACAAGCGCAAGCTGCTCGTGCCCTGATCTGAAACCGTCGCCCCCGCCTACGCGGGGGCGAGGGGCTTTTTAGAAGCTCGCCCGCGCCGTCAGGCGGAAATCGCGCCCCGCGAGCGGCACATAATCCTTGGTGAAGCTCGCATGGCGGCGCGCTTCGACGTCGAAGATATTGTTCGCCGACAGCATCAGCGTCAGATTCTTCGTATCGGGAAGCGGGCGCCAGCTCAGCGAGGCGTTGACCAGCGTGAAGCCGTCGGTCGGCGTCTCGAATTGCGCGACGCGTGTCTGGTCGTCGGTCCATTCGACCTCGACGCGCGCATCGATACGCTCGCCCTGCGCCTCGAGCCCGCCGAGCACGCGCAGCGGCGGGATGCGCGGGATATTGCGGTCGAGCCCGGCATTCTTGATCTTCGCGCGCGTCATGTCTGCGGTCACGTCGCCGACGATGTTGAAGCCGCCGATCTGCGCCAACCGCGCGCTAGCCTCGGCCTCGAAGCCATAGACGCGCGCGTCGCGCTGGAAATATTGAAAGACGGGCAGCTCATCCTCTTCGGCGCCGGTGGCGGCCGAATAGATGAAATTGTCGAACCAGTTCGAATAGCCGGTGAGGTTGAGGTTGAAGCCGTCGGACTTGAACTTGAACGACGCTTCGGCGCCCCAGTTCGATTCGCGCTTCAAATTCGGGTCGCCGACCTCAAAGCTCTGCGTCGCGATGTGCGGTCCGTTCGACAGCAATTCCTCGGCCGACGGCGCCCGCACCGCGCGCGATATCGAAACGCCGAACTTCGCGCCTTCGAAGATATCATAAGTCGCGCCGAGCGCGCCCGAGAAGCTGTCGAAATTGCGCTCGAAGCCCAGCGTCTGCGCGCGCACATTGGTCTTTTCGTAACGCGCCGCGGCCTCGAGCCCGAGCGGGCCCATCGTATATTCCTGCAGCGTGAAGAGCGCGAACTGGTCGGTCAGGTTGCGCGGGACGAAGGCTTCGGCGCCGACCGCGTTGAAATCGCGGTGACTGTACTGCACGCCGCTCGCGCCCCGCCAGCCGCCGCGGTCGTTCTGCGCCAGCTCCAGCCGGCCCTCGACGCCCTGGTTGGTAAAGATCGTGCCGACCTCGTCGCCCTCGAACTCGGTGTGCTTGTAATCGGCAAAGCCCGCGCGGACGCGCAGCTTGTCGAAGAATCCATCGCCCAACTCGACCTCGCCGCGCAGGTCCGCGCGCCATTGCTTCATCCCGATCGTGACCGGGCCTTCGCCATGGTCATGGCCGCCTTCCTCTTCCTCGCCGCCATGATCGTGCGCGGTGTTCGGGCGTGCGGGGACGCCATAATTGGTGTCGAAATAGCCGACCGAAATGCCGAGCTGGCCGCCGTCGTTGATCAGCGAGATGCCGCCGCCCGCGGTCCAGGTCTCGCTCTGGGTGTTATCGATCTTGCCGCGCTTGCCCGCCTGTTCGGTCAGCTCGGCCGCTTCGTCGAGATGCCCCTCTTCGACTTCATGCTCGGCGAGGTGGAGCAGGTCGCCGCGAATATCGGGGGCATAGACGAAGCCGCCCGAGCGCGTGTCGCCGGTCTTGCGCCAGCTGCCGTCGAGATGCGCGACGATCTGCGGGCTCAGCGCGACGTCGATCGAGCTGCCGATATTGCGGTCGTTCGCCGCGGTCGCATAGCCGCCGATCGCATCGACATGGACATGGTCGGCGGGGACTTTGCGCGGGATGCGGCGGTCGAACATATTCACCGCGCCGCCGATCGCCTGGCTGCCGAAAAGCAGCACCGCGGGGCCGCGCAGGATTTCGATGCGCTCGACAGTCAGCGGGTCGATCGTGACGGCGTGATCCGCCGACGTGTTCGACGCGTCGATCGATCCGATGCCATCGGTCAGGATTTTGACGCGCTCACCCGAAAAGCCGCGCAGAACGGGCCGCGATGCGCCGGGGGAGAAGCTCGTCGCCGACACCCCCGGTTGCCGCGTGAGCGTATCGCCGATCTGCCCGCGAATGTCGCGCGCCAGCTCGTCGCCCTCGAGCACCGATACATTGCCGAGGATGTCGAGGCTGCGGACATAAGGGGCGGTGACGACGATCGGTCCGCCGGAATGCACATCGTCGTCGTTGCTGGGCGCCGTGCTGTCCTGTGCGAAGGCCGGGGCGGCAAGGAAGAGGGCAAAAGTAAAACCGGCGGAACAAAGCAAGCGCATGGGGAGAGAGTCCTGTATTTTTGGCGACCAGATGGCGCGTCAGTAATGATATACTGTCACAGTGACAACCCCCGGCGCTCGTCCGGCCTGTCGTTCGTCGGACCGCGGGGCCCGTTGGTCGACAAGACCGATCATCGGCGGCGCAAGCGAAGCTGTCTTGCGGGGCTGCGGGCGGCGCCCTAGATCATGGGCATGACTATTGCTGCAAACAGCCTCGACCTGATCGGCAACACCCCGCTAGTGCTGCTGAAAGGGCCGAGCGAAGCGACCGGCTGCGAAATCTGGGGCAAGTGCGAATATGCCAACCCCGGCGGCTCGGTGAAGGACCGCGCCGCGCTCTATATCGTCCGCGACGCCGAAGCGAATGGCAGCCTGCGCCCCGGCGGTACGATCGTCGAGGGGACGGCGGGCAACACCGGCATCGGGCTGGCGCTTGTCGCCAATGCCTTGGGCTACAAGACGATCATCGTCATGCCCGACAATCAGAGCGCCGAGAAAATGGCGACGATCCGTGCGCTCGGCGCCGAACTGGTGCTCGTTCCGCCCGCCCCCTTCGCCAACCCCGGCCATTTCGTCCACACCTCGCGCCGCATAGCCGAGGAAACCGACAATGCGATCTGGGCCAACCAGTTCGACAATATCGCCAACCGCAAGGCGCATATTTTCGGCACGGCCGAGGAGATATGGGAGCAGATGGACGGGCGCATCGACGGCTTTACTTGCGCGGCGGGCACCGGCGGCACGATCGCGGGGACCGGGCTGGGGCTGAAGGCGCATAATTCGGACGTCGTCATCGCGCTCACCGATCCGCACGGCGCTGGACTTTATAATTATTATCAGTGCGGCGAACTGAAGCCCGAAGGGTCAAGCGTCGCCGAGGGCATCGGGCAGAACCGTATCACCGCCAATCTCGAAGGCGCGCCGATCGATACGCAGTTCCGCATCTCCGACGCCGAAGGGCTTGCGGTGGTTCGCCGCCTGCTCGACGAGGAGGGGCTGTGCCTCGGCCTCTCGTCGGGGATCAACGTCGCCGGCGCGATGGCGCTTGCGCGGCAGCTGGGCCCCGGCAAACGCATCGCAACCATCCTCTGCGACAGCGGGTTTCGTTACCTCTCGACGCTCTACAACCCCGAATGGCTGGCGAGCAAAGGATTGGAGGCGGCAGCATGAGCGTGCGGATCGACACCCCCTCGGCGCCGAAGCCGCAGACCGCGCCGCCAGCGCCGACGGCGCCGGTCAACGACACGATGCGGCGGTTGCAGATCGGCATCGCCGGCGTGCTTACCGTGCTGCTGCTCGTCGGCATGGCGGGGCTCATCGGCGAGCGCGCGCGCGAACGGGCCGAAGCCGAGGCTCCGGCAACCGCCGAGGTGAAGATGCCCGGCGAAGAGCCCGCCGTCGGCGCGCCGCTGGAGGAACTCGGCGTCCAGCCGGTCTCGCCGTCGTCGTCGAAGGATGAAAATGCGGCAACCTCGGTCAAGGTCCCGCAAGCGGTGGCGCCGGCGGCGACCGTTCCCGATCTCGAACCCGACCCCGAACTCCAGCGCGCGCGCCAGTCGAAACAGTGATCGCGGCATCGCGCGGGCCGGTGCTGCGCGCTTCCACTATCGCCGTCACGATTGTCACCTTCGCGTGGGTCGCGGGCGGACAGGCGCTGCTCGGGCGCATCGACCCCGCGCTCGCCGTCCCCTTGCTTGCGCCTCCGATGCTGCTTCTCGCCTGGTGGCAGCGCCGCGAGCCCGCCGCGGCGCGGCGGCGCACTTGGCTCGTGACGCTGGCGTTTCTGGTCGCCGCCCAGGCGCTGCTCGGGCTTGCGTTCGCGGGCTCGGCCGGCTGGTCGCAACTGCTGCTGATCATCGTCGCGGCGGGCGTTGCCGCATCGCTCGCCGATCTTGTCGTCCAGTGGCGTCCGCGTCCGGCATTCCTGCCATGGCTCGCCGCGTTCGCGCTCGCCGCCGGCTGGTTCGTGGCGGGGCACGCGCTCCTCGCCGCCCTCTACCGCCCCGCCGCGGCGCGCGCGGACGCGCCCGCCGTCACCATGCTCACCAGCCTGCCGCTGCGCTGGTCGGGCGGCGGCGACATCGCGGCGATGATCGCCGAGGGGACGAATGACGATCCGGCGCTCGCACGGCTGACCGCCGCCGGCCCGGTGTCGCTCGTCGACAGCCTCGTCGATCATGTCCCGCCCGCCGGCGGGGCGCTGCTGCTCGCGCATCCGCGCGCGCTCGCGCCGCGGGAACTGGTCGCGATCGATGCCTTCGTGCGCGGTGGCGGCCGCGCGGTCGTCCTCGCCGACGCGCTGTCGGGCTGGCCGGCGCTCCACCCGCTCGGCGATCCGCGCAACCCGCCGGTGACGAGCCTGCTGACTCCGCTCCTCGATCATTGGGGCATCACGCTTGCCGCCGCACCCGGCGCCGAGGGCGTGGCGCTTCCCGCCGATGTCGATGGCGCGCGGCTGCGGCTGTTCAGCGCCGGCCGCTTCGACCGCCTTCCTCCGCAATGCCGGACCTTCGCCGGCCGGCGCGTTGCCCGCTGTCCGATAGGGGGGGGCGAGGCCTGGCTCGTCGGCGACGCCGACCTCCTCTTCGCGCCGCTCTGGCAGCCGCTCGTGCCCGGCGCCGACCATTTGCGGCAGGCCGACACGATGGAGTGGCTCTCCGCGCGCCTCTGGCCCGGCGCGGGCACCGGCCTGCTCCGCCCGCTTTGGATTCGCGCCCGCGCGACCTGAGTCGGCGTTTTCGCCCCAATTTACCCCGATCGAAGCTGTCCGACGGTGCCTCCGCTGCGCCGCGCGACCGCCATTTACCCAATTCGGAGTGCTTTTTGCGGCAAATAGGGGCTAGATTCCCTATTTCACCCTAAAATACCCCTTTTCACCCCGATCTATAGTTGATACTCAGGAATCGGAGAGGGGCATTCTCCACCCGCGCCGAACCATCCGGAATCCTGCGATTCCGGGGCCGGGAAAGTTTTGCCCGGTGGCGCGATACGGGGGGCAGAGCGATGGCGATTGTGACGCCCGGCCAGTATGCGGGCACCAATTTCGCCGCGATCGATGGCAAGGGGCGCGTCGCCGTTCCCTCTCAGTTCCGCAACAATGTGCCCCTCAATGCGGACGGCCAGCGCGTGCTCTGGGTCGGTTTCCACGAAAAACTGCCCTGCCTCGTCGCTTATGGCCCGGACCAGTACGACCGGCTGAACGGCGAGATCGAACGCGACCGCGAAACCGCGCGGCTGCGCAACCTCGACTTCGACGAGGACGCCGAATTCAAGAAGCGCTTCAGCTATACCGAGCCCTACACGCTCGACGACAGCGGTCGTTTCCTTCCCAGCTTCATCCACCGCGACCGCGTCGGCGATGCCGGCGCGACGGCTTTTGTGGGCTCGGGCCGCCGCCTCGAAATCTGGTGGCTGCCGACCTTGGCCGAATGCGCCGACGCCGACCCGGTTCTCCAGCGGCTCGCGGCGTCGTGGGACGCGACGAAAGGGAAGGGGCGCAAGTGACCGACCTCCTCCCCAGGGATCCCCGCCACGACCCGGTCCTCCGCGAAGAAGTCATCGCCGCGCTCGCCATCGCCCCGGGTGAGCGCCATGTCGATGCGACCTTCGGCGCCGGCGGCTACACGCGCGCGATGCTCGCCGCGGGCGCCGATGTCGTCGCCTGCGACCGCGATCCCGACGCGATCGCCGAAGGGCGGGCGCTCGTTGAGGAAGCCGGCGGAAAGCTGACGCTGGTCCACGGCCGCTTCGGCGAAATCGACCGGCTGCTCGCCGAGCGCGGGATCGACGCGGTCGACGGCATCACCTTCGACATCGGCGTTTCGTCGATGCAACTCGACCGCGACGAACGCGGCTTTTCCTTTCAAAAGGACGGCCCGCTCGACATGCGCATGGCGCAGGAGGGCGAAAGCGCCGCCGACTGGCTCAATCGCGCCGACGAGGCCGAGATCGCCGACGTGCTCTTCCACTATGGCGACGAACGCCAGTCGCGCCGCGTCGCGCGCGCGATCGTCGCCGCGCGCCCGCTGACGCGCACCGCCGAACTCGCGAGCGTGATCCGCAAGGCGCTGCGCCATCCGCCTGGCGCGCCCAAGGATCCCTCGACCAAAAGCTTTCAGGCGATCCGCATCCACATCAACAGCGAGCTCGACGAGCTGGTCGCGGGCCTTTCCGCCGCCGAGCGGCTGCTGCGCCCCGGCGGCCGGCTCGCCGTCGTCAGCTTTCACAGCACCGAGGACCGGATCGTGAAGAATTTCCTGCGCGAACGCAGCGGTGGCGATGCCGCGGGTTCGCGTCACCGGCCCGCGCCGATCCCTCTGGCGCGGGCCGCAACCTTCGAGACGCCGGCGCGCAAGATACGCCCGGGCAAGGAAGAGGAAGCGCGCAATCCGCGCGCCCGTTCGGCGACGCTGCGCAGCGCGGTCCGCACCGCGGCGCCCGCCTGGCCGGATAGTTCGATGAAGGAGGCGATGTCATGCTGATGGCGGCCCGCAAGCTCCAGGGAATCGGCCTGGTCCTGCTCGTGCTCATCTTCGCGATGATGCTGTATCCGGTGTCGCTCAAGGTGGCGGCGACGCGCAGCGAATTGACGCGTATCGAACGCGATATCGTCCAGGCGCGCGACAATATCCGCTATCTCGAATCCGAACTCGCGGTGCGCGCCTCGATGCGCCAGCTCGAACAGTGGAACGCCGATGCGTTCGGCTATTCGGCGCCCGACGCGGCGCAATATCTGGAAAACGAACGCCAGCTCGCCTCGCTCGACCGGCTACCGCGCGCGCGCGGTGCCAACGAGGTGGCGCCGGTGCTGATGGCGATGGTCTCGCCGGTCGCGGTGCCCGCCGCGCCGAAGGACAGCCCGGTCGCCAGCGCACCCACGGCGACGAAGCCCGCGGCGGCCAAGCCCGCCGCACCCAAGCCGGTCCAGCTCGCGCAGGCCGATACCGGCGTGCGCAGCGACGTGACGCCGCGCATGGCGCCGACGCGCCGCCGCGAACAGCTCAAGATGATCGAGGATCAGTTGCTCGCCGAATCGACGCTCGCCGATCTGAAGCGCGCGGCCGCCCTCGAAGCCGCGGGAGGCAAGCCCGGCCGATGAACACGCTCGTCGTCCGACCGACGCGGGTCCGAACCGCCGGGGTGCGGCAGCAGATATTGCTGACCGCGCAACAGCGTTTGATGATCCTGATGCTGCTGTTCATGGCGGCATTTTTCGTCGTGTCGGTGCGTCTTCTCTATTTCGCGCTGTTCGATACCTCGTCGGGCCATTCGTCGGCCGCGGCGTTCGTCCCGGCACGCGCCGACATCGTCGACCGCAACGGCGTCCCGCTCGCGCGCACGATCGACGGCTATTCGATCCGCGTCGTGCCGGCGAAACTGCTAAACGACCGGCAATATCTGGCGGCCGAGCTGCACAAGATTTTCCCCGACATGACGCGCCAGGATTTGCTGGCAAAGCTGACCGGGCCGCGCCCGACCTATATCCGCCGCCGCGCGCTGCCCGATCAGGTCGCGGCGGTGAATGCGATCGGCGATGTCGGCTTCGACTTTCCGCGCGAAAAGGAACGCCTCTATCCGCAGCTGACCCTCGCGGCGCATGTGCTCGGCTTCATCAACGCCGACGGCCATGGCGTGACGGGGGTCGAAGGCGCGTTCGACCAGCGGCTGATCGACGAGGCGACGCGCGGCCAGCCGCTCGCACTATCGATCGACGCGCGCGTGCAGGGCGTGCTCGAAAGCGAGCTGAGTTCGGCGGTCACCAACCTCGAGGCGATCGGCGGCGCGGGCATCATCCTCGACGTCCACACCGGCGAAGTCGCCGCGATGACCTCGCTGCCGACCTATAACCCCAACAAGCTGACGGGTAGCGATCCGACGACGCGCCGCAACGCGGTCACCTATAATCTCTATGAGCTCGGGTCGACCTTCAAGCCGCTCTCGATCGGCGCCGCGATCGACGCGGGCACGGTGACCAGCATGGCGCGCCGCTATGACGCGACGGCGCCGCTCCCGATCGCGGGCTTCCGCATCCGCGACAGCCACCCCGGTCGCTGGTATAATGTGCCCGAGACGCTGATCGAAAGCTCGAACATCGCGACCGCGCGCATCGCCGACGAGCTGGGGCGCGAAAAGCTGGAAGCGCTGTTCCGCAGCGTCGATTTCGACAAGCGCCCCGAAATCGAGCTCAAGGAACGCGCCTTCCCGCTCTGGCCCAAAAATTGGGGCCGGGTGACGACGATGACGACCAGCTACGGGCACGGCATCGCGGTGACGCCGCTGCATCTCGCGAGTGCATACGCCGCGCTCGTCAATGGCGGCCTCTACCGTCCCGCGACGATGCTCAAGCTCGGCGACAAGCCGCCGCCGCAGGGGCGCCGCGTGTTCAAGGCGTCGACCAGCGCGCGGATGCGCCAACTGCTGCGGCTGATCGTTTCGGACGGCACCGGCAAACAGGCCGACGCGCCCGGCTTCCGGGTCGGCGGCAAGACCGGGTCGGCCGAAAAGCCGGGCGCGGGCGGGTATCGCCGCCATTCGCTCGTCTCGACCTTCGCCGCGGCCTTCCCGATGGATAATCCGCGCTATATCGTGCTCGTGATGATCGATGAGCCCAAGGGCAACGCCTACAGCTCGGGCCAGCGCACCGCGGGCTGGACCGCGGCGCCGGTGGTGCGCAAGGTCGTGACGCGCGCGGGTCCGATGCTCGGCGTATTCCCCGACGAAAGCCGCGACGTCGACGTCTCCGAACTCACGCCGCTGCTGCAAAGAGGCGAGGAAACGCACTGATGCGTCTCGCCGCGCTGCTCGAGGATCAGGCGCTGGAGGGGGGCGGTCCCGTGGTGACGGGGCTCGCGATCGATCATCGCAAGGTCGCCCCGGGAACCATTTTCGGCGCTTTCGTTGGCGAAAAGTTCAACGGCGAGGACTTCATTCCCGCCGCGGTCGAAGCGGGCGCGGTCGCGATCGTCGCGCGGCCCGAGGCGGAGGTGGAGGGTGCGGTGCATGTCGCCGACGCCAATCCGCGCCGCGCCTTCGCGCATATCGCCGCGCGCTTCTTCCATCGTTTCCCGGCGACCTCGGTCGCGGTCACCGGCACCAACGGCAAGACCTCGACCGTCGAAATGACGCGCCAGTTGTGGCGCATGGCCGGCTTCAACGCCGCCTCGATCGGCACGCTCGGCATCACGACCTCGATGGAGAGTGCCTCGACCGGGCTCACGACGCCCGACATCGTCACCTTTCTGTCGACCATGTCGGGCCTCGCCGCCGAAGGCGTCACCCACGCGGCGTTCGAAGCGTCGAGCCACGGCCTCGACCAGTATCGCACCGAGGGACTGCCGGTGAAGGCGGCCGCCTTTACCAACCTCAGCCACGACCATCTCGACTATCATGGCACGATGGAGGCTTATCTTCAGGCCAAGCTCCGCCTCTTCGCCGAGGTGGTCGAGCAGGGCGGTGCGGCCGTGGTCTGGGCCGACGATGACTATTCGTCCGCTGTGATCGATGCGGCAAAGGCGCGCGGCATCCGCCTGCTGACTGTCGGCACGAAGGGCGAGGCGCTCCGCCTCGTCTCGCGCGAGCCGACCCAGCTCGGCCAGTCGTTGATGATCGCGGCGGGCGACGCTACGCACAAGGTCAACCTGCCGCTGATCGGCGCCTATCAGGTCGCGAATGCGTTGGTATCGGCAGGACTCGTCATTGCGACCGGCGGCGACATTGGCCAGACGCTCACCAACCTCGCGCGGCTCCAGCCGGTGCGCGGGCGGCTCGAACGCGCCGCCATCACCAAAAGCGGCGCGCCGATCTATGTCGACTACGCCCACACCCCCGACGCGATCGAAGCCGCGCTCGACGCGCTGCGCCCGCATGCGGCGGGGCGCCTGATCCTCGTTTTCGGCGCGGGCGGCGATCGCGACCAGGCGAAGCGCCCCGAAATGGGCAAGGTCGCCGCCGCCAAAGCCGACGCGCTCATCATCACCGACGACAATCCGCGCGGCGAGGACCCCGCCGCCATCCGCGACGCGATCGCCGCTGCGGCCCCGAATGCGCAAGTGATCGGCGACCGCCGCGCCGCGATCGCCGCCGCGATTGCGGAGGCGCGCGCCGACGACATCATCTGCATCGCGGGCAAGGGCCACGAACAGGGCCAGATCGTCGGGCGCGGCGACGATATGCGCGTTATCCCCTTCGACGATGTGACCGTCGCGCGCGAGGAGGCGGCATGAACCCGCTCTGGACCGCTCGCGGCATCGCCGCTGCCACCGGCGGCACCGCCAACGCCGACTTCACCGTCCAGGGCGTCGCGTTCGACTCGCGCGAGGTGACGAAGGGCGATCTCTTCATCGCGATGAAGGGCGAGAGCGCCGACGGCCACGCCTTCATCGACAAGGCGATCGCGGCAGGCGCCGCGGGCATAATCTGCGAAACCCAAATCGACCATCCGCACGTCCGCGTCGCCGACAGCGCCGCCGCGCTGAACGCGCTCGGCATCGCTTCGCGCGCGCGCAGTCATGGCCGCATCATCGGTGTCACCGGATCGGCGGGCAAGACGGGGACCAAGGAGGCGCTGTTCGCCGCGCTCGACCGCTTCCGCCCGGGTAGGGCGCATCGCTCGGTCAAAAGCTACAACAATCATGTCGGCGTGCCGCTCAGCCTCGCGCGTATGCCGAGCAGCGCCGATTACGGCATCTTCGAAATGGGGATGAACCATGCGGGCGAGCTCGCCGCGCTGACGTGCATGGTGCACCCGCACGTCGCCGTCGTCACCACCATCGCCCCCGCGCATATGGAGTATTTCGGCAGCGAGGAAGCGATCGCCGACGCGAAGGGCGAGATTTTCGAAGGGCTCGAACCCGGCGGCACCGCGATCGTCCCGTTCGACAGCCCGCATTATGCACGGCTGCGCGCCAAGGCCGAACAGCATGCCGCGCACATCGTCAGCTTCGGGCTTAGCGAGGGCGCCGACGTCCGCGCGGTCGACTGGCTGCCCGATGGCCAGGGTGGCTCGCTCGTCACCGCGCAGGTGCAGGACTCGCTGCTCTGCTTCACGATCGCGCAGGCCGGCGCGCACTGGGTCGCCAATTCGCTCGCGGTGCTCGCCGCGGTGAAGGCGGTCGGCGGCGACCTGCCCGCGGCGGGCCTCGCCTTTGCCGAAATGGGCGGGCTGGCGGGGCGCGGGGCGCGCCACCGCATCGAGGTGCCCGGCGGCGACATCCTCGTCATCGACGAAAGCTATAACGCCAACCCCGCCTCGATGGCGGCGACGATCGGCCAGCTCGGCGCCGAATCCGCAGGCCGCAAGGTCGCGATTCTCGGCGCGATGAAGGAGCTCGGCCCGGACGGCGAGGCCTATCACGCCGCGCTCGCCGCTCCGCTCGTCGCGGCCGGAGTGCAATTCGCCCTGCTTGTCGGCGAAGAGATGGCGCCGCTCGCCAAAGCACTTGAGGGCCGCATCGATTTCGAGCATGTGCCCGCCCACTCGGCCGCGGTAGGGCGGCTCGGTGACCTGATCCGCCCCGGCGACGCCGTGCTGGTCAAGGGGTCGAACAGCGTCGGCCTGTCGCATGTCGTGACGGCGCTGACCAACGGGGATTATTGATGTTATATTGGCTGGCGGAATGGCTTGGCTTTCCGGGGGCGCTCAACCTCATCCGCTACCTGAGCTTCCGCTCGGGCGCCGCGGTCGCGACCGCGATGATCCTCGGGCTGTGGATCGGGCCGCGCTTCATCCTGATGCTGCGGATGCGGCAGGGGAAGGGGCAGCCGATCCGCGACGACGGCCCGCAGAGCCACCTCGCCAAAAAGGGCACGCCGACGATGGGCGGGCTGATGATCCTCATTTCGCTGATGATTTCGGCGCTCCTCTGGATGGATCTCTCCAACCGTTTCGTCTGGGCGTGTCTGTTCGTCTCCGCGGGCTTCGCGGTCGTCGGCTTCCTCGACGATTACGACAAGGTGACCAAGGCCAGCCACCGCGGCATTCCCGGCCGCGTGCGCCTGCTCATCGAATTCCTGATCGCGGGGGTCGCGGTGCTACTGATCGTGTCGCGCACCGGCACCGACCTTTATCTGCCCTTTTTTAACGACGTCTATGTCCCGCTCGGCCCGCTCTATTATGTCTTTGCGATGGTGCTGATCGTCGGTTTCGGCAACGCGGTGAACCTCACCGACGGGCTCGACGGGCTCGCGACCTTCCCGGTGATCATCGCCAGCCTGACCTTCCTCGTCATCGTCTATCTCTCGGGTAACGTGAAGTTCGCCGAATATCTCGGCATCCCGCACGTCCCCGGTGCGGGCGAGCTCGCGGTGTTCGCCGCCGCGATCATCGGCGCTTGCCTCGCCTTCCTCTGGTTCAACGCGCCCCCAGCCGCCGTCTTCATGGGCGACACGGGAAGCCTTGCGCTCGGCGGCGCGCTCGCGACGATCGCGGTCACCGCGCAGCACGAACTGGTGCTCGTCCTCGTCGGCGGACTGTTCGTGGTCGAGGCCTTGTCGGTGATCATCCAGGTCTTCTGGTACAAGCGCACCGGCAAGCGCGTCTTTCGCATGGCGCCGATCCACCATCATTTCGAGCAATTGGGCTGGCCCGAATCGACCGTCGTCATCCGCTTCTGGATCGTCTCGATCGTCCTCGCGCTGGCAGGGCTCGCGACCTTGAAACTCCGGTGATCACCTCGCGCGCCTTCGCCGGCCGCCGCTACGCGGTGCTGGGACTGGCGCGCTCGGGCCTCGCGACGGTCGAGGCGCTCGTCGCCAGCGGCGCGGGCGTCACCGCGTGGGACGAGCGCGAGGACGCGCGCGACGACGCGATGGCACTCGGCGCCGACATCGGCAATCCGCTCGAGATCGACCTCGTCGGTTTCGCCGGCGTCGTCGTCTCGCCCGGCGTGCCATTGAACCGCCACCCGATCGCCGCGCACGCGCGCGAAGCCCATGTCCCCGTCATCGGCGACATCGAGCTCTTCGCTGAAGCTGAGGGCGACCTTCCGCCGCACAAGCTCGTCGGCATCACCGGCACCAACGGCAAGTCGACCGTCACCGCGCTTGTCGCCCACATGCTCGAAAGCGCGGGGATCCCGACGCTGATGGGCGGCAATATCGGCCTGCCGATCCTCAGCCGCGAGCCGCTACCTGAAGGCGGCGTCTACGTCCTCGAACTGTCGAGCTACCAGATCGACCTCGCGCACAGCCTCGCGTGCGATATCGCGGTGCTGACCAACCTTAGCCCCGACCACCTCGACCGCTACGACGGCTTCGCCGGCTATGCGGCGTCGAAGGCGCGCCTGTTCAGCCTTCAGCACCGCGATCAGGTCGCGATCGTCGCGGTCGACGACGATCCGTCGAAGATGATCGCGGGACGCGTCAATCACCGCCTCCACCGCGTCTCGGGCAAGGATATCGACCCGGTGGACCAGGCGCGCTGGCCCGCGCTGCAGGGGCCGCACAACGCCCAGAACGCCGTCTGCGCGATCGCGGTGTGCCGCGTGCTGGGGCTGGATGACGAGCAGATCGAGCGGGGGCTCGCGACCTACAAGTCGCTGCCGCACCGCATGGAATTGGTCGGCGAAGCCGATGGTGTGCGCTGGTTCAACGACAGCAAGGCCACCAACGCGGCTTCCGCTGCACCGGCGCTGGCGGCATTCCCGCCGGCGCCGGACCAGCGTTTGCACTGGATCGCCGGCGGGCAGGCGAAGGGCGACGGGCTCGCCGCGTGCCGGCCCTGGTTCGGCCACGTCAAGCGCGCCTATCTGATCGGTGAGGCGATGGAGGGTTTCGCCGCCGAGATCGGCGACGCTGTTCCGCTCGAGCGGTCGGGCGATCTGGCGACGGCGGTGAAGCAGGCGGCGGCGGCGGCGCAGGCGGGCGATATCGTCCTGCTGTCGCCCGCATGCGCCTCTTTCGACCAGTTCAGGGATTATGAGCAGCGCGGCGACGCGTTCCGCGAACTCGTACAGGCGCTCGGGGCATGAGCGGGGGAGACAATATGGACGCGACGAACGAACGTCCGGTGATCGCCGCCACGCGCACGACCAAACGCCGCGGCCCGCGCCTCAGCCGCGCCGACCGCACCCCGCTCGGCCTCTGGTTCTGGGAGATCGACCGCGTCCTGCTGCTGCTCGTCTCGATCCTCGTCGCGGTCGGGCTCGTCGCGGTCGCGGCGGCATCGCCCGTCGCGGCGCAGAAACTCTCGACCTCGACCGCGGCGCTTGATCCGCTCTATTATTTCTATCGCCAGCTGATGTGGGTGATCGTCGGCGTTCCCGTGATGCTGATGGTATCGATGCTGCCCAAGCCGCAGGCGCGGCGCTTCGCCATTTACGGCACCGTCGCCTTCCTCTTCCTGCTCTTCCTCGTGCCGCTGGTCGGCACCTCGGTCAACGGCGCGCAGCGCTGGCTCGGCAGCGGGATGCTCCGTCTCCAGCCGTCCGAATTTCTGAAGCCCTTTTTCGCGGTGTCGCTCGCCTGGGTGCTGTCGCTGCGCCTTCACGACCAGAGCCTGCCCGTCGTCCCGCTCGCCGCAGCGCTCACCGGCGTCATAGCGCTGCTGCTGATGGGCCAGCCCGATCTGGGGCAGACGGTCATTTTCGCCGCGACCTGGTTCGTGCTCGTGCTCGTCGCGGGCCTCTCGATGCGGATCATGGGGATGCTCGCGGGCACCGGCGTCGCCGGCCTCATCCTCGCCTATTTCTTCTATCCCGTCGCGCAGCAGCGCATCAACATCTGGCTGTTCGACAAGGGCGACAGCTTTCAGGTCGACAAGGCGCATGCGACGCTCACCGCCGGCGGGCTGATCGGCACCGGCCCCGGCGCCGGGCTTGCCAAATTCCAGCTGCCCGAAGCGCACACCGACTATATTTTCTCGGTGATCGGCGAGGAGTTCGGGATGATCGCGTGCATCGCGATCGCGGCGCTGTATCTGGCAATCATCGTCCGCGTGCTCGTCCGCCTGCTCGACGAGGAGGACAGCTTTCTTATCCTCGCGGTCGCGGGGCTGATCGCGCAGTTCGGCGGACAGGCGGTGATCAACATGGGGGTGAACACGCAGATCTTCCCGTCGAAAGGGATGACGCTGCCTTTCATCTCCTACGGCGGCTCGTCTTTCATCGCTTTGTCGATCGGCATGGGTTTGCTCTTGTCGCTGACCCGGCGAAACCCCTATGCGGCACGGGTGTCGATGACCCGCAACTGGAACAAGAAATGACCGCAACCCGCCACTTTCTTCTCGCCGCCGGCGGGACGGGAGGCCATATGCTGCCCGCCTACGCCCTCGCGGGCGAACTGATCGCGCGCGGCCACCGTGTCGCGCTGGTCAGCGACGACCGCGGGCTGAAGATTCCGGGCGCGCCCGCCGAGATGGAAACGCATGTCCTGCCCGCCGGCCGCGTCCATGGCGGTCCCGTCGGCTGGCTCAAGGCCGCGCTCGCGATCCGCAAGGGTCGCAGACAAGCGATCGACCTGATCCGCGAGTTCGATCCCGCGGTCGTCGTCGGCTTCGGCGGCTATCCCTCGCTCCCCAGCCTGCTCGCGGCGGGCGCGACGCGGCGGCCGCGCGTGCTCCACGAGCAGAATGCCGTGCTCGGCCGCGTCAACCGCATGATGGCGCCGCGCGTCGACGCGGTCGCGGTCGCCTATCACAATATCCAGCGCTATCCCGCGGGGCACGAGCTCAAGAAACATATCACCGGCAATCCGGTGCGCGACGAGATCATCGCGATCCGCGACGACGGTTTCCCGCCTTTGCCCGAGGATGGCATCTTCCGCCTGCTCGTCGTAGGGGGCAGCTTGGGCGCGACGGTGCTCAGCGAGGTCGTGCCCGCCGCGATCGCGATGCTGCCGCGCGCCTTGCTCGACCGGCTGCAGGTCGTCCAGCAATGCCGTGAGGATGATCTGGAAGCGGTGCGCGCCCGCTATGCCGAGCTCGGTGTCGCCGCCGAATGCGCGTCCTACATCAAGGATTTCCCAGATCGGCTGCGCTGGGCGCATATGGTCATCGCGCGCGCCGGGGCGTCGACCGTCGCCGAACTCGCCTGTGCGGGGCGCCCCGCGATCTTCGTCCCCTATCCAAGCGCGATGGACGATCATCAGACGTGGAATGTCGTCGACCTCGTCGAAGCGGGCGGTGCGATCGCCTTTCAGCAGCCGGCCTTCACTCCCGCCGAGGTCGCGAAGCATATCCAGCGCATGGCGCTCGAACCCGGCGCGCTCGAGGAAGCCGCCGAGCGTGCGGCAAGCTGCGGCCTGCCGAACGCGACGCGCGACCTCGCCGATCTCGTCGAATCGCTCGTCGCGCCGCCGATGATGGACGTGATCCGCGTCGGCGCGCCGTCGCGCTCGGCCGCGGTCGCGGGCGGCGTCGCCGCCACCCGCGCGGGAGACAAATGATGCGCGGCGTCGCGACCGACATCGGCACCATCCATTTCATCGGCATCGGCGGCATCGGCATGTCTGGCATCGCCGAGGTGATGCACAATCTCGGCTATCAGGTGCAGGGCAGCGACATCGCCGACTCTTATGTCGTCGAGGGGCTGCGGGGGCGCGGGATCAAGGTCGCGATCGGGCATGAGGCCTCGAACGTCGACGGCGTCGCGGTGGTCGTCACTTCGACGGCGGTCAAGCGCGGCAATCCCGAGGTCGAGGCCGCGCTCGCGGGCCGCATCCCGCTCGTCCGCCGCGCCGAAATGCTCGCCGAACTGATGCGCCTCAAATCGACCGTCGCGATCGCGGGCACGCACGGCAAGACGACGACGACCAGCCTTGTCGCCGCGCTGCTCGACGCGGGCGGGATCGACCCGACGGTGATCAACGGCGGTATCATCAACAATTACGGCTCGAACGCGCGCCTCGGCGCCAGCGACTGGATGGTCGTCGAGGCCGACGAGAGCGACGGCAGCTTCCTGCGCCTCGACGGGACGATCGCGGTCGTCACCAACATCGATCCCGAGCATCTCGATCATTATGGCAGCTTCGATGCGATCAAGGACGCCTTCGTCGAGTTTATCGAGAATGTGCCCTTTTATGGCGCCGCGATGCTCTGCCTCGACCATCCCGAGGTGCAGGCGATCATCCCGCGCATCCGCGACCGCCGCATCATCACCTATGGCTTCTCCGCCCAAGCCGATGTGCGCGGCACCAATGTGACGCCGGGTCCCGACGGCAACCGCTTCGACGTCGTCGTGCGCGACCGCGACGGCAACAGCCGCACGATCGAGGGGATTCACCTGCCGATGTCGGGGCGTCACAATGTCCAGAACGCGCTCGCCGCGATCGCGGTCGCGCTGCACATGGGCGTCAGCGACGCGAAGATCGCCACTGGCTTCAACGGCTTCGCCGGGGTCAAGCGCCGCTTCACCAAGGTCGGCGAGATCGCTGCCGGAGACGGCGTCGTGACCGTGATCGACGATTACGCCCACCATCCGGTCGAAATCCGCGCCGTGCTTTCAGCGGCGCGCGAAGGGGCGGGGGCGGGGCGCGTCGTCGGCGTCGTCCAGCCGCACCGCTTCACGCGCCTGCGCGATCATATGGACGATTTCCAGCAGGCGTTTAACGACGCCGACATGGTGCTCGCGCTTCCCGTCTACGCCGCGGGCGAAAGCCCGATCGACGGCGTTTCGTCCGATACGCTCACCGCTGGACTGCGCGACCGCGGCCACCGTCACGCGCAAGTCGTCGCCGACGCGAACGCGCTCGCCGCGAGCCTCGCCGCGAGCATCCGGGCGGGCGAGCTCGGCGCGGGCGACATGATCATCTGCCTCGGCGCCGGCGATATCACGAAGATGGCGGCAGGTCTGGCGAGCGCGGTGGAGGCGGCGAAGTGACCTCCAACCCCAAAACCGCTCGTCCTGAGCTTGTCGAAGGACCGTCCTTTTCTTCCGCGACGGAGAAAGGGAAGAACCACCCTTCGACAAGCTCAGGGCAAACGGCATTTGAAAATGTTCGCGGCAAACTCACGCCCAAAGCCGCGCTCGCCCCGCTCGTCTGGTTCAAGTCGGGCGGTCCCGCCGACTGGCTGTTCGAACCGAAGGACGCCGACGATCTCGCCGACTTTCTGCGCGACCTCGATCCCGCCACCCCCGTGATGGCGCTCGGGCTCGGCTCGAACCTCATCGTTCGCGACGGCGGCTTCCCCGGCGTCGTCGTCCGGCTCGGCAAGGCGTTCGCGAAGGTCGAGGCGATCGACGCGACCACGCTGCGCTGCGGCGGCGGTGCGTCGGGCATCCTCGTCTCCTCGACCGCCCGCGACGCAGGCATCGCGGGGCTCGAATTCCTCCGCTCGATCCCCGGCACCGTCGGCGGCTTCGTGCGCATGAACGGCGGTGCCTATGGCGGCGAGGTCAAGGATATATTGATCGACGCCGACGTCGTGCTGCGTTCAGGCGAGCGCAAGTCGCTGCCGCTCGCCGATTTGGGCTACACCTATCGCCACAGCGAATTGCCCGAGGGCGCAGTCGTCATCGGCGCGACCTTCCGCGGCCGCCCCGGCGAAGCGCAAGCCATTCAGGCCGAAATGGACCGCATCTCGGCGAGCCGCGAGGCGTCGCAGCCACTGCGCTCGAAAACCGGCGGCTCGACCTTCAAGAACCCTGATGGACACAAGGCCTGGCAATTGGTCGACGAGGCCGGCTGCCGCGGCTTCGCCGTCGGCGGCGCGCAGGTCAGCGAGAAGCACACCAATTTCCTCATCAATACCGGCGAGGCGACGAGCGCCGACATCGAGGCCTTGGGCGAGGAAGTCCGCCGCCGGGTGAAGGCGAAAAGCGGCATCGAATTGCAATGGGAGATTCAGCGCGTGGGGAAGGCCAAGTGAGCCGGGGTCCGTGGCATGTCGCCGTCCTGATGGGCGGCTGGTCGGCCGAGCGCGAAGTGTCGCTGATGAGCGGCAACGGCGTCGCCGACGCGCTCGAATCGCGCGGCCACAAGGTCACGCGCATCGACATGGACCGCGACGTCGCGCAGCGGCTTGCCGAGGCGAATCCCGACGTCGTGTTCAACGCGCTCCACGGCGTCCCGGGCGAGGACGGGACGGTGCAGGGCATGCTCGACCTGATGGGCCTCAAATATACCCACAGCGGCCTCGTCACCTCGGTGATCGCGATCGACAAGGAGTTGACGAAACAAGCCCTCGTGCCGCATGGAATCCCCATGCCGACGGGGACGATGGTCGATAGCGAAAGCCTCTTTTCCATCGACCCCTTGCCGCGCCCCTATGTGCTGAAACCCGTCAACGAGGGCTCGTCGGTGGGGGTTGCGATCGTCAAGGACGACAGCAATTACGGCAACCCGATCGCGCGCGAAGCCGTCGGCCCGTGGCAGGAGTTCGACCGCCTGCTCGCCGAACCCTTCATCAAGGGGCGCGAGCTGACCGTCGCGGTGCTCGGCGATCAGGCGCTCGCCGTCACCGAACTGCGCGTCAAGTCGGGCTTCTACGACTATGACGCCAAATATACCGACGGCCTCACCGAACATGTCTGCCCCGCCGACGTCCCCGCGGACGTCGCGCAGCGGATGAAGGACCTCGCGCTTCAGGCGCACCGCCTCCTCGGCTGCAAGGGCGCGTCGCGTTCGGATTTCCGCTGGGACGACGAACATGGCCTCACCGGCATCTTCCTGCTCGAGGTCAACACCCAGCCCGGCATGACGCCGCTCAGCCTCGTGCCCGAACAGGCGCGCGCGGTGGGCATGGATTATGCCGAACTCGTCGAACGCATCGTGGGGGAAGCGTTGTCATGAGCAAGACACAGATCAAGCGCGGGAAAGCACCGCCCAGGCGGCCCGCGCGCGCGCCGAAAAAGCGGCGCAAGATCCAGCAGTCGCGCCTCAACGCGATCATCAACGCGCTGCCGGTCAGCCCGCAGCGGCTGCAGAAGATCGCCAACTGGACGATCGGGCTCAGCCTCTGCGCCGTCGTGGCGATCGCCGCCCACGCGACCGGCGTCACCGCCAAGGTCCACGAGGAATATGCCCAAGCCGTCGGCCGCGCGGGCTTTCAGGTGAAGAAGGTCGAGGTCGTCGGCGCCGACCGCATCGACCGGCTCAAGGTCTATGACATCGCGCTCGCGCAGAAGGACCGCTCGATGGCGGCGGTCGACCTCGAGGATGTCCGCGCGGACCTGATGAAATATGGCTGGATCAAGGATGCGCGCGTGTCGCGCCGCCTTCCCGACACGCTCGTCGTCGACATCGTCGAGCGCACCCCGGCGGCGATCTGGCAGCATAATAATCGCCTGTCGCTGATCGACGAAAAGGGCGTCGTGCTCGAACCCGTCACCGTCGCGACCATGCCCGACCTGCCGCTCGTCATCGGGCCGCGCGCGAACCAGCGGTCGCAGGATCTCGCGCGCCTGCTCGCCTCGGCGAGCAGCCTCAAGGAATTGCTCGCCGGCGCGACCTGGGTCGGCAACCGCCGCTGGGACCTCCGCTTCCGCAGCGGCGAGACGCTGTCGCTGCCCGAGGGCGAGGCCGAGGCGAAGGCCGCGCTCGCCAAATTCGCGCATATGGACGGCGCCAACCGCCTGCTCGGCCGCGGCATCCTCCGCTTCGACATGCGCGACCCCGCGCGCTTCGTCCTCCGCCTGCCGCATGAGGGGCAGGTGGCGCCCGCGAAGCTCGACGACATGCGCGCCGCGGTCGATGCCGTCGCCGACGCGGCGGCGGAGAAGGGCTGAGCCATGGCGCCGCCGCGCATCGAAAAGATCATCACCGCGCTCGATGTCGGGTCGTGGAAGGTCTGCGCGCTGATCGCGGGGCAGACCGCCGACGGCCAGCTCCACGTCCTCGGCACCGGCCAGCGCGAGAGCCGCGGCGTCCAGCGCGGCTATGTCGCCGACATGGAACAGACCGAACATGTCGTGCGCGAGGCGATCGAACAGGCCGAGCGCATCGCGGGCCTCAACATCGACGACGTCTGGGTCAGCTTCTCGGCGGGCAGCCTTTTGAGCGACGTCGCGCCGATCGAAAGCGAGCTCGGCGGGCACCGGATCGAGCAGGAGGATGTCGACGACCTGCTCGCCGCGGGCCGCGCCGGCATCGATCCCGAAGGCCGCATGATCCTCCACGCCCAGCCCGCGCTCTACACGCTCGACGGGCTCAACGGGGTCAAGAACCCGATCGGCCTTCACGCCGACCGCCTCGGCGTCGACATCCACATCATCATGGCCGACGGCGCGCCGGTGCGGAATCTCGAGGCGGCGGTGCGTCAGGCGCATCTCGACGTCAACGCGGTCGTCGCCTCGCCGATCGCCGCGGGGCTCGCCTGCCTGTCGGAGGAGGAACGCGATTTGGGCGTCGCGCTCGTCGAACTCGGCGCGGCGGTCACCACCGTGTCGCTCTACGCAGGCGGCATGCTCGTCGAAATGGCGTCGCTGCCCTTCGGCGCCAGCGACATCACCGACGACATCGCCTCGGCCTTCGGCATCCGCCGCAGCCAGGCGCAGCGGCTCCAGAGCTTCTATGGTTCGGCCTCGGCCAGTCCGCGCGACAATAACGAGATCATCGAGCTCGAACCCGGCGCGCCTTCGGGCGGCGATTCCCCGCGCATCACGCGCGCGCAGCTCGTCGCGGTGATCCGCCAGCGCCTCGACGCGATGATGGGAGAGATCGGCCGCACCTTGAAGGACCTCCATTTCGTCGGCCCGATCGGGCGCCAGGTCGTGCTCGTCGGCGGCGGCGCCGACCTCAAGGGCATCGCCGACTATACGCAGGCCGCGCTCGGCCGCGCCGCGCGCGTCGGGCGACCGCGCGGCTTGCACGGCCTGCCCGATGCGCATGGCGGCCCGGCTTTCGCGACGCTCGCGGGTCTGGTTCTCTATGCCGCATCGGACCCCGTCGACCTTCGCGACCTGCCGATGATGGCGCAGGATGTTTACAAGCCGGCGGGGACCTCGATCCTCCACCGGCTGATGGCCGCGTTGAAAAGCAGTTTTTAGCGATCGAATGGTCGAAAAGGTTAATTTTTTGGGTGATTCCGACGTCACAATAGTGCAATGCGGTAACAGTTATCCGGGCGGCAGGACCACCGCCCGACGGGTCGCAAGGTGCAGGGAAGCGGCATCGGTTCGCCGCTGCAGGGAGATTATTTGATGAGCATCAATATTGGCCCGCCGCAGGTCGACGAGCTGAAGCCGCGCATCGCGGTGATCGGCGTCGGCGGCGCGGGCGGCAATGCCATCGCAAACATGATCGCGGCGCGCGTCGAGGGCGTCGATTTCGTCGTCGCGAACACCGACGCGCAGGCGCTCAACGCCTCGCCGGCCGAACGGCGCATCCAGCTGGGGACGCAGATCACCCAGGGACTGGGCGCGGGTTCGCGGCCCGAGGTCGGGCGCGCGGCGGCCGAGGAAAGCATCACGCAGGTCGAAGAGGCGCTCAACGGCGCGCATATGTGCTTCGTCGCCGCGGGCATGGGCGGCGGCACCGGCACCGGCGCGGCGCCCGTGATCGCCAAGGCGGCGCGCGACCGCGGCATCCTGACCGTCGGCGTCGTGACCAAGCCCTTCATGTTCGAAGGCTCGCGGCGGATGCGCTCGGCCGATGCCGGCATCGCCGAGCTGCAAGAGCATGTCGACACCCTGATCGTCATTCCGAACCAGAATCTCTTCCTCGTCGCCAACCCGAACACGACCTTCAAGGAAGCGTTCACCATGGCCGACGAAGTGCTGCAGCAGGGCGTGCGCGGTATCACCGACCTGATGGTCATGCCCGGCCTCATCAACCTCGACTTCGCCGACGTGCGCAGCGTGATGCGCGAAATGGGCAAGGCGATGATGGGCACCGGCGAAGCCGAAGGCGACGGCCGCGCGCTCGAAGCCGCCCAGAAGGCCATCGCCAACCCGCTGCTCGACGGCGTGTCGATGGCGGGCGCGAAGGGCGTCATCATCTCGATCACCGGCGGCGAGGACATGCGCCTGATGGAAGTCGACGAGGCCGCGAACCATATCCGCGAGCTGGTCGACCCCGACGCCAACATCATCTGGGGCAGCGCCTTCAACGACAACCTCGACGGCAAGATCCGCGTCTCGGTCGTCGCCACCGGCATCGACGGCACGGGCGAAGCGGCGCAGGCGGCGCCCGCGACGCGCAGCTTCTCCTTCGCACCTGCCCGCACGGCTGCGCCCGCGCCGGTGGCCGAAGAAGTGGTCGAACCGGCTGTGCAGGAAGAGCCGGTCGCCGAAGCGCCGGTGGCCCAGGACAATGATCCGGCACCCGGCTTCTCGCTCGGCGATGCCGCCGAACCCGAAGCCCCCGCTGTGGCGGAAGAAGAAGAGCCGATGGAATTGTCGCAGGTCGCCGCGACCTATGACGATACCGCCGACGAACTGGTGCTCGACGCGCCCGAAGCCCCGGCGAGCGACTATCGTTCGGCGCCCGCGGCGGAGGCTCCGGCCGAAGCACCGGCGCGCTCGGTCGGCGGCGGCACGCTGTTCGAACGCATGTCGCGGCTCTCGCGCGGGGCATCGACCCCCGACGCCGAAGAGGGCGGCAAGGACGACGGGGTCGATATTCCGCGTTTTCTGGGACGGCAGAACAACCAGTAACGGGGCTATCGAGCGGCCGCCCGCCGGGCACGGCAGGCCGGAAATCGGGATGAGTTGCCCATGCGGCAGGTGAAATTGACGGCGAAGCCGGCGCGCGCGCGCTATCTTGTTCGCGCGCTCGGCGCGCTGTTGCTTGGAACCGCGGCGCTGGCGCCCGTACTGGCTCAGGTGACGCCGCCCGACCCCGCGACGAAGGCGGCGATGGAAAAGCGCACCGCCGCGCGCACCTTGCTGTCGTCGTCGCTCGCCCGCATCGCGGCGAACAACAGCGACACGGCGGCGCTGCTCGATGCGGGGCGCGCGTCGATCGATCTCGAGGATTATCGCGCCGCGCTCGGTTTCCTCGTCCGCGCCGAACAGGCTCGCCCGCGCGACGGCACGATCAAGGCGGCGCTCGGGTCGGCGATGGTCCATATGGAAAATCCGACGCGCGCGCTCGACTATTTCGGCGAGGCGCAGCTGATGGGTGCCCCCGAACGGCTGTTCCTCGCCGACCGCGGCCTCGCGCGCGACCTGCTGGGGCAACAGGACGCGGCGCAGCGCGACTATCAGCTCGCCCTGTCGATCGCGCCCAATGACGAATTGACGCGGCGCTATGCGCTGTCGCTCGGGATCAGCGGCGACGCCGATCGCGGAATCGCCATGCTGACCCCGCAACTCCGCGCGCAGGATCGCGGCGCGTGGCGGCTGCGCGCGATGATCCTTGCGATGAATGGCCGCGACAAGGAAGCGACCGAGATCGTCAACGCGACGATGCCGCCCGCGATGGCGCAGAATATCACCCCCTATCTGCTCCAGATGGACCGGCTCAATCCCGCGCAGCAGGCCGCGGCGGCGCATTTCGGCCGCTTCCCCAGCGGCCAGCCGGGTCCGAAACGTGCGCCTGTGCAGGTCGCGGCGGCGACGCCGGCACCCGCAGCGGCGGGCAAGCCGGCGGCGACCGACCGGCCGCGGCCCGCAGCAGCGGTAACGCCGACGCCCGCGCCGATGCCCGCCACGCGCAAACCCGAGCCTGCACCGGCGGTGCGCACACCCACGCCTGCGCCGCCGCCGGCCGCCCGGCCGGTCGCCGAGCCTCCCCCCTCGACATCCGCGCAGGCGGAGGCGGCGCGCTCCACTCTGGCGCCCGCGCGGCCCGCGGCGGCACCCGAACCGGTCGGTGCGGCCGTCGACGCCGGAAAAGGACCGATCGGTCCCGGATTTTCGATCGCCGATATGGGCCGTTCGACCGCGTCCACATCGCCGCCCGCGCCGGCCGCTTCTTCGCCCGCCACGAGCGCGGCTGCCGCGTCCGCCCCGCTCGCGTCGCTCGCCGACATCGTCGGGTCGATCGAAATCCCGGCCGAAGAGCTGAGCCGACCCGACAATGCGATCGGCGCCGACACGCTCGCGATGCTGCTCGAAGACAAGCGCAAGGCCGAAGCGGCCGAAGCGGCGAAGCGCGAAAAGGAGGAAGCGGCCGCCAAGGCGAAGGCCGAAGCCGACGCCAAGGCGAAGGAAGAGGCCGCGAAGAAAAAGGCGAACCCGGCGCGCATCTGGGTCCAGATCGCGACCGGTTCAAACCTCAAGGCGCTCGCCTTCGACTATAATCGTTTCGCCAAGCGCAACGCCGCGCTGTTCAAGGGCAAGTCGGGGTCGACCGCCGAATGGGGCCAGACGCGGCGCCTGCTCGTCGGGCCCTTCGCCAACCGCAAGGCGGCGCAGGACTGGCTCGCCGACTATAAAAAGGCCGAAGGCGACGGCTTCCTCTTCGACAGCGAGGCGGGCGAAACCGTCGACCCGATCAAGTGAGCGAGGCTAAATTGAACCCCAATCCTCCCTGTCGCGAAGCGATGGGGAGGGGGACCGCGCCCGAAGGGCGTGGTGGAGGGGCAGCGACCTCGCGTCATAGCCCCTCCGTCAGCGGCTTCGCCGCTGCCACCTCCCCATCGCTGCGCGACAGGGAGGATCTGCGTGATCGCTAACTGCGCCAGCGACCCCGCGCGCAGCCGTGGCCGCCGCCACCCCGAACCCGGCCGCGTCGTGCGCGGTCCCCGCGACGATTTTCAGCGCGACCGTGACCGCATCATCCATTCGATCGCCTTTCGCCGCCTGCGCCACAAGACGCAGGTGTTCGTCGCCCCCGACGGCGACCATTATCGCGTCCGCCTGACCCACAGTATCGAGGTCGCGCAGATCGGCCGCGGCATCGCGCGCGCGCTCGGGCTCAACGAGGATCTGACCGAAGCCCTGTGTCTGGCGCACGACATCGGCCATCCGCCCTTCGGCCACGCGGGCGAGGATGCGCTCAAGGCCGCGATGGCGGCGCACGGCGGATTCGACCACAATGGTCACACGCTGCGCACGCTCGCGCGCCTCGAATGCCCCTATCCGCTGTTCGACGGCATCAACCTGACGTGGGAAACTTTGGAGGGGCTCGCCAAGCATAACGGCCCCGTCGCAAGCCCCGGCTGGGCGCTCGCCGAAATCGACGGCGATTTCGGGCTCGATCTCGCCAGTCACGCCAGCCTAGAGGCGCAGGTCGCGGCGATCGCCGACGACATCGCCTATGACAATCACGACATCGACGACGGGCTGCGCGCCGGTCTGCTCGACCTCGACCAGCTGATGGCGCAGCCCTTCGTCGCGGCCAATTATCGCGCGGTCGAGGGGCGCTTCCCCGGCGCGCCACGCGACCGGCTGCTCCGCGAACTCGTCCGCGACCAGATCGGCGTGATGGTCAACGATGTGATCGCCGCGACCGCCGCCAATGTCGCCGATGCCGGCGTCGCGAGCGCCGACGAGGTCCGCGCCGCGGGCCACACGCTCGGCGGCTTCTCGCGCGAATTGGCGGCGCAGGAACGCGAACTCAAACGCTTCATGTATGCGAACCTCTATCACCACCCCGAACAGCTCGCCGCCGCCGAGGCCGCGAACCGGGTGGTCGCCGACCTCTTCGCCGCCTATGCCGCCGATCCCGCGTTGATGGGCGCCGACTGGGCGGCGCGGCTGCCCGGCGAAACATGCGCGACAAACCGGCATATCGGTGATTATATCGCCGGCATGACCGACCGCTTCGCCATCGACCGCTATGCCGATATCTTCGGCCGCGACGCGGTGCCCGCCGCGCTGGCCCATGCCTGACGCGCTGATCGTCGGGGCGACCGGGATGGTCGGTCGCGCGGTGATCGCCCGTTTCGGATCCGCACCCGTCACCGTGCTCGCGCGGCGCGAGGTCGAGGGACTGGCCCCGCATCACCGGGAACTGGTCGCGCCGTCCGAAGGCTGGGGCGACATCATCGCCGCCGAACGGCCCGCCGTCCTCATCTCCTGCCTCGGCACCACGATCCGCCAGGCGGGATCGCAGGCCGCCTTTCGCGCGGTCGATCACGACCTCATACTCGCCGCCGCGCGCGGGGCGAGGGCGGGCGGCACGCCGCACATGATCGCGGTCAGCTCGGTCGGCGCCGCAGCGAAGAGCGGCAATTTCTACCTCCGCACCAAGGGCGAGACCGAGGATGATCTCCACGCGCTCTGCTTCAATCGCCTCGATTTCCTGCGCCCCGGCCTGCTCCGCGGCGACCGCCCGGGGCCGCAGCGTCTCGCCGAAGGGCTGGCGACGATCGCCGCGCCGCTGACCGATGCGCTCCTCCACGGCTCCTTCCGCCGCTACCGCTCGATTTCGGGCGACCGTGTCGCCGCCGCGATCGTCGCGCTGGCCGGGCAAAAGGGTTCGGGCGTGTATATCCACGAAAACGACGCGATCCGCGCGCTCGCCGATTGACTCCGCCGGGGCGCGGCGCCAAGGCTCGCGGCGTCTGTCGGGTTCCGCCAAGGGATTCGACCGGCCGCGCGGGAGAGCGCGGGGGCAACCCCGCCACCGAAGGAGCAACCGCCCCGGAAACTCTCAGGTCAGCAGGACCGCGCAGGCTGGAACGGACACTCTGGAAAGCGTTCCGGCCAATTCTGCCGGAACCACCGAAGGGGTAACTCCGTGATATCATGGAGGAAAACTCTCAGGTTCCCGTGACAGAGGGGGCATGGCACAGGGCGGCACCGGGCCGCGCCTTGCCGTGTCAACGACGGGAGTGCGATATGCGCGAAGATGAAGAAACTCCGATCGAAACGGCGACCCTACCGCTCGACGCCTGGCACCGCGCGAAGGGCGGCCGCATGGTCGAATTCGCCGGCTATTGGATGCCGATCCAATATGAAGGCATCATGGCCGAACATCTCTGGACGCGCGAGAATGCCGGCCTGTTCGACGTCAGCCATATGGGGCAGCTGCAGCTTTCGGGCGACGGCGTTGCCGAAGCGCTCGAAACGCTCGTCCCCGGCGATATTTCGGCGCTGAAGCCCGGCCGGATGCGCTATTCGCTGCTGCTCGACGAAGACGGCGGCATTCTCGACGATCTGATGATCACCAACGAAGGCGACCAGTACGGCATCGTCGTCAACGGCGCGGTGAAGTGGGACGATATCGGCCACTTGCGCGAAAATCTTCCCGATCACATCACGCTCAATCACAATGAGGATTACGGCCTGCTCGCGCTGCAGGGACCGAAAGCGATCGATGCGCTCGCGCGGCTGGTGCCCGAAGCTGCGACGCTCGTCTTCATGCAGGCCGCCCGCGCGACCTGGCAAGGCCATGCGATCGGCCTTAGTCGCTCGGGCTACACCGGCGAGGACGGCTTCGAAATCTCGCTGCCGGACGAGGCGCTGACGGCCTTTGCCGACGCGCTCTGCGCGATGGACGAAGTCAAGCCGATCGGGCTCGGCGCGCGCGACTCGCTGCGGCTCGAAGCGGGCCTGCCGCTCTACGGCCACGACATGACCCCCGAAATCGACCCCGCCGAAGCCGACCTCGGCTTCGCGGTTAGCAAACGCCGCCGCGAGGAAGAGAATTTTCCCGGCGCCGCGCGCATCCTCGGCCATCTCGAGGACGGCCCGCCCCGCAAGCGCGTTGGCCTCACCGTCGACGGAAAGCTGCCGGTGCGTGAAGGCGCCAAGCTGTTCGACGGCGAGGATGAAATCGGGGTCGTGACCTCGGGCGGCTTCGCGCCGAGCGTCGGCGCACCGATCGCCATGGGCTATGTCCCGCGCGATCACGCCGCGCCCGGCACCGCGATCGCCGCCGAAGTGCGCGGCAAGCTGGTCCATTGCACCGTCACCGCCATGCCATTCATTCCACACCGCTATGTGCGCAAACAGGGAGCCTGATCGATGCCGCGTTATTATACCGAAGAACATGAATGGATCGACGTCGATGGCGATGTTGCGACGGTCGGCATCACCGACTTCGCGCAGGGCCAGCTCGGCGACATCGTCTTCGTCGAGGTTCCCGACACTGGCGCCGAACTGACCGCGGGCGGCGATGCCGCGGTGGTCGAATCGGTGAAGGCCGCCAGCGACGTCTATGCCCCCGTCGACGGCACCGTGACCGAAGGCAATGGACAGCTCGAGGAAGACCCCGCGCTCGTCAATTCGGACCCCGAAGGCGAAGGCTGGTTCTTTCGCATGACGCTGTCCGACAAGGGCCAGCTCGACGGCCTGATGGACGCAAAGGGCTACAAGGCCTTCTGCGACGCCCTGTAACCGATCGCCCCTCCCGCGGGCGGGAGGGGGAGGGATGCGATGACCGACGCCGCGCCAGCCAATTGCCGCCTGATGGTGGCGACGCCGATCTATGACGGCGCGCAGGGCCCCTATGTCCGCGCGGCGCTGGGTCTCGCGTTGGCGGCGCAGGCCGAGAGCGTGCCGGTGCGGTTCGAGTTCATCCTCCACGAAGCGCAGATCCACCGCGCGCGCAGCCTGCTCGCCGACCTGTTCGTGCAAAGCGATTGCAGCCATCTGCTCTTCGTCGATGCCGACATCGACTTCGCCGCCGCCGACATTTTCGCGATGATCGAGGCGATGGCGGGCCGACCGGACTGCGCGATCCTGGGGGCGGCGGTGCCGCGCCGCACGGTCAACTGGCCGCAGGTCGCGCGCGCCGCCGAGCGCGGACTGGCAAAGGACAATGCGGCCGACCTCGCCCGCTATGCGGGCGATTTCGCATTGAGCTTCCTGCACGCCGATCAACGCTTCGCGCTGACCGACCTCGTCGAGCTGTCGCAGCTCGGCACTGGGCTGATGCTGATCCGCCGCGACGTCGTCGAAACGCTCGGCGCGCGGCACCCCGAACTCGCCTTTCGCACCGATGCGCGCGACCGGCGGGGAACGGGTGTGGGCGAAAGCGTCCACGCGCTCTTCCTGCCCGAGATCGACCGGACCAGCGGCCTGATGCTGTCCGAAGACTATGCTTTCTGCCGCCGTGCGCGCGAAGCGGGCTTTCGCATCTGGCTCGCGCCCTGGGTCCGCACGACGCACAGCGGCCCCGCCACCTTTCGCGGATCGCTCGCCGATCTCGCCCCGCTTTTTGCTTCTTCTTCCGATAGCTGACCGGAGTATTTCATGCGTTATCTCCCTCTCACTCCCGATGACCGCGCGGCGATGCTCGGCGCTATCGGTGCGTCGTCGATCGACGACCTGTTCGCCGACGTGCCCGCCGAGGCGCGGCTCGATGGCCCGATCGCGGGCTTGCCGAACCATGCGAGCGAGCTGGCGGTCGAGCGCCACATGGGTGCGCTCGCACGCCGCAGCCGCGCCGCGGGCGAAGGTCCCTTCTTCCTCGGCGCCGGCGCCTATCGCCACCATGTGCCCGCCAGCGTCGATCATCTGATCCAGCGCGGCGAGTTCCTGACCGCCTATACGCCCTACCAGCCCGAAATCGCGCAGGGCACGCTGCAGATGCTGTTCGAGTTCCAGAGCCAGGTCGCGCGGCTGCTCGGCACCGACGTCGCCAACGCGTCGATGTACGACGGTTCGACCGCCTGCTGGGAAGCGATCGTCATGGCGCGCCGCATCACCAAGCGCGCCAAGGCTTTGCTCTCGACCGGCCTCCACCCGCATTACCGCAGCGTCGCGCGCACGATGGCGAAATATACCGGCGATGTGCTGGTCGACGGCGACCCCACCCTCGAAGCGGGCACCGACTGGACGGCGCTCGCGGGCAGCATCGACAAGGATATAAGCTGCGTCGTCGTCCAATATCCCGACATCCTCGGCCGCATCGACGATATGGCGAAGCTCGCCGAAGCCTGTCAGGCCGCGGGCGCACTGCTGATCGCGGTCGTCACCGAACCCGTGGCGCTCGGCCTCATCAAGTCGCCCGGCGAAATGGGCGCCGACATCGTCGTGGGCGAAGGGCAGTCACTCGGCGTCGGCCTGCAATTCGGCGGGCCCTATGTCGGCCTCTTCGCGTGCAAGACCAAATATGTCCGCCAGATGCCCGGCCGGCTTTGCGGCGAAACCGTCGACGCGAACGGCAAGCGCGGCTTCGTGCTCACGCTCTCGACGCGCGAACAGCATATCCGCCGCGAGAAAGCGACGAGCAATATCTGCACCAACTCAGGCCTTTGCGCGCTGGCCTTCAGCATTCATATGACTCTGCTCGGCGAAGCCGGCCTCCGCCAGCTTGCCGCGATCAACCATGGCCGGGCAAAGGCGGCGGCCGCCGAACTGGCGAAGGTGCCGGGCGTGTCGGTGCTGAACACCAGCTTCTTCAACGAATTTACTTTGCTGCTGCCAACCGCGGCGCGGCCGGTGATCCACAAACTCGCCGAAATGGACATCCTCGGCGGCGTTTCGCTCGGTCGCCTCTATCCCGACAACGACGGCCTCGAAAACGGCCTCGTCGTCGCCGTGACCGAAACCGTGACCGAGGCGGATATCGCCGCCTTCGCCGCGGCCCTGAAGGAGGTGCTGGCATGACCGCGCTCAACCGCGCCGGCTGGCGCCCCGAAATGAACGCCGCCGGCGGCGCCGACGACAATGTCACCTTCACCGGCAACCGCGCGCTGATGCTCGAAGAACCGTTGATCTTCGAGATCGGCGGCAACGACACCACCGGCGTCGATTTCGACGAGGACGCGCCCGCCGCCGATCTGGGCACGCTCGCGCGCACCGCGCCGATCGGCCTGCCGGGGCTCAGCGAGTCCGAAACGGTGCGCCATTACACGCGCCTCAGCCGTCAGAATTATGCGATCGACCTCGGGCTCTTCCCGCTCGGCAGTTGCACGATGAAGCACAACCCGCGCCTTAACGAGAAGGTCGCGCGGATGCCGGGCTTCGCCGACGTCCACCCGCTCCAGCCGCAGGAAACGGTGCAGGGCGCCTATGCGGTGATCCACGAACTCGCCGAATGGCTGATCACGCTCACGGGCATGCACAGCGTCGCGATGTCGCCCAAGGCGGGCGCGCATGGCGAGCTTTGCGGCATCCTCTGCATCAAGGCGGCGCTCGAAGCGCGCGGCGAGGATCGCCGCGTCATCCTCGTCCCCGAAAGCGCGCATGGCACGAATCCGGCGACCGCGGCCTTCGCGGGCTTCACCGTCGAGGATATTCCCGCGACCCCCGAGGGCCGCGTCGACCTCGAGGCGCTCAAGGCACGCCTCGGCCCTGACGTTGCGGGGGTGATGATCACCAACCCCAACACTTGCGGCCTGTTCGAGCGCGACATGAAGGCGATTTCGGACGCGGTCCATGGGGCGGGCGGCTACGTCTATTGCGACGGCGCGAACTTCAACGCGATCGTCGGCCGCGTGCGTCCCGGCGACCTCGGCGTCGATGCGATGCACATCAACCTGCACAAGACCTTCTCGACCCCGCATGGCGGCGGGGGACCCGGCTCGGGCCCCGTCGTGCTGTCCGAAGCTTTGGCTCCGTTCGCACCGCTGCCTTTCGTCACCAAGCAGGGCGATGGCTTCCGCTTGATCGAGGAGGAAAATGCGGGCGAGGATCATCCGCAGACCTTCGGCCGCATGACCGCCTTCCATGGCCAGATGGGCATGTTCACCCGCGCGCTGACCTATATCCTCAGCCACGGCGCCGACGGGCTCAAGCAGGTCGCCGAAGATGCGGTGCTCAACGCCAATTATGTTCTGCGCAGCCTCGAGGACGTGCTCGACGCGCCCTTCGCGGCGTCGGGCCCGTGCATGCACGAGGCGTTGTTCAGCGACAAGGGCCTCGCCGAAGGCTTCTCGACGCTCGACATCGCCAAGGGGCTGATCGACGAGGGCTATCACCCGATGACGGTCTATTTCCCGCTCGTTGTCCATGGCGCGATGCTCGTCGAGCCGACCGAGACCGAATCGAAAGCGGTGCTCGACCAGTTCATCGGCGCGCTGCGCAGCATCGCGATGCGTGCGAAGAATGGCGACCCGGCGCTCAAATCGGCGCCGCATTTCGCTCCGCGCGCGCGGCTCGACGAAACGCTCGCGGCGCGCAAGCCCGTCCTCGCCTGGGAGGATTGATGGCCGGAACGGCGCCCGGCCCCGAACGCCCCGAACCGCGCACGGGCGCCGGGTGCATCGCGGCCGGCGCGCTGTTCGGGGTCGTCGCGCTTCTCGGCTGGCTCATCGCGATCACCGCTTACGGTCTCGTCGTCGAACAGTGGGAGCTGGTGCGGGTCCGCCGCGAATTCAGCTATGACTGGGCGTTCGTCTATGCACCGTTGTTCGCGGTCGGTTTGGGGCTCACCGTGGCCTTCGCGGCGTCGCGCCGCGCGTCGGCGGCGCGAATGGCCTTGCTGATCACGATCACCGGCGCCATTGCCTTGCTCGCAGGGGTCGTCCTTTTCGGGCTCGGCGGGCTGATCTGACGGGGGAGGGGCGCATATGAGCTGGGACACGATTTTTCTGCTAGCCAATTATTGGGCCTTTGCCGGCTGGATCGCGCTCGCCTTCCTGCCGCGCGGGCCCAAGATCCTCGCGGCGATCCTCTATGTCGGCGTGTTCCTGCTCTGCCTCGCCTACACCGTGCTGATCGTCGGTTTCCTCACCGGCGGCATCGACCCGGGCGGCGCGAGCGGGGCCGATTTCACGACGCTGAAAGGCGTGATGAAATTGTTCGACAGCCCGGGCGGGGCGACGATGGGGTGGATCCATTATCTGGCGTTCGATCTGTTCACCGGCATGTGGATCGCGCGCGACGCCGACCAGAAGGGCTTCAGCCGCGCCGTGCAATTCCCCTTCCTGTTCCTGACATTGATGGCCGGTCCTGTCGGCCTCTTCGCCTGGCTGATCATACGCGAGCGCCGCGCGCGGGCGCAGACGACGCAGACGAAAAAGTGACGCCGCAACCCTGGATGCCGGCCGACGGCGGCGAGGCGGACAAGCGCCATGCGCCCGCGACGCTTCGTAACCGCGACGCCATCGCCGCCGTGCTCGCCGACTGGCTGCCGGCGGCGGGAACGGTGATCGAGGTCGCGAGCGGGTCGGGCGAGCATGTGATCCATTTCGCCGCGGCCTTTCCGCATCTCGACTGGCAACCGAGCGACCCCGATCCCGCCGGCCTCGCTTCGATCGTGGCTTGGCGCGCCGACGCCTGGCTCGCCAACGTCGCGCCGCCGATCGCGCTCGACGCGTCGGCATCCGATTGGCCCGTCGACCGGGCCGATGCGGTCCTCTGCATCAACATGATCCATATCAGCCCGTGGGAAGCGACGCTCGGCCTGTTCGCCGGGGCCGCGCGATTGCTCGCATCCGGCGCACCGCTGATCCTCTATGGGCCCTATACCGAACCCGATGTGCCGACCGCTGCGAGCAATCTCGACTTCGACGCCAATCTGCGCGCGCGCGATCCGGCGTGGGGGCTGCGCGACACCGATAGGGTCAAGTCGGTCGCTCGTGACGCCGGACTCGCCTTCGCCGAGCGCCGGGCGATGCCCGCGAACAACCTGATGCTGCTCTTCCGTCGCACCTGACGGACCTGACAGGGTCGGCCGATCGACGCTTTACCTCGCCGGTAGAACCGTTAGCTTTCTCATCAATTGCGCGCAAACGACGCGATTCGAGGAGAGAGAGGCGATGGGCCGCGACGTTTCGGAGCTGTTTACGTTCGACGAATTCCTGGCGCATTGGGCCGCCGAGCGTCCCGAGCGGGTGGCGATGCGCGAAGAGGATCGCGTCTACAGCTACGCCCAACTCGATGACCTCACCGCACGCGCCGCCGCGGCGCTGATCGCGGCGGGTCTGAAGAAGGGCGACCGCATCGCCTGGATCGGCAAGAACAGCGATCTCTATTTCACCCTTTTTTATGGCGCGGCGCGCGCGGGCATCGTGATGGCGCCGGTGGGCTGGCGCCTGTCGCCGGCCGAATGGGCGTTCATCGTCAATGACACGCAGGCGAAGATCGTCTTCGGGGGGCCGGGGTTCGAGGGATTGGCCGATCAACTCGCGGGCAAGCTCGCGAACGACCCGGCGATCATGAGCGCCACCGACGCATGGGGGATGATCGAGGGCGCGGCGCGCACGCCCTTCGCGCCGTCGGGCGCCAACGATGCGGTGCTCCAACTCTATACCTCGGGCACCACCGGCAATCCCAAGGGCGCGGTGCTGTCGAACCGCAATCTCTTCGCGCTGCGCAAGCATTCGAGCACGCTCGATATGCCCTACACCAAATGGGACGATGACGAGGCGGTGCTCGTCGCGATGCCGTGCGCGCATATCGGCGGCACCGGGCTCGGCATCATGGCGCTCGCGGCGGGGCTGCCCGGCGTCATCCTCGCCGAATTCAACCCCGACGGCGTGTTCGACGCGGTCGAACAGCATGGCGTCACGCGCTTCTTCATGGTGCCCGCGGCGCTCCAGATGCTGTTGATGCACCCGCGCTGCGCCAGCGTCGATTACAGCCGCCTCAAATATATCCTCTACGGCGCCGCGCCGATCCCGCTCGAATTGCTGCGCCAGTGCATCCAGGTCTTCGGCGCGCAGTTCATTCAGGCTTACGGGATGACCGAGACGACGGGCACCATCTCGATGCTGCCGCCCGAGGACCATGATCCCGCGGGCAATGCGCGCATGCGTTCGGCGGGCAAGGCGCTTCCCGGGGTCGAAATCGTCATTCTCGGCCCCGACGGGCAAGCCGTCCCCACGGGCGATGTGGGCGAGGTCGTCACCCGCTCGTCGAACAATATGCTCGGCTACTGGAACCTGCCCGATGCGACGGCGATGACGATGACCGACGACGGCTGGATCCGCACCGGCGACGCGGGCTACCTCGACGCCGACGGCTATCTCTTCATCCACGACCGGATGAAGGACATGATCATCACCGGCGGCGAGAATGTCTATCCGGCCGAGGTCGAAAGCGCGATCTTCGGCCACCCCGCGGTGCAGGAGGTCGCGGTGATCGGCATCCCCGATGCGAAGTGGGGGGAAACGGTGAAGGCGGTCGTGGTCGCCAAGCCGGGGAGCGCGGTGGAGGAAGCAGACATCATCGCCTGGGCGCGCGAGCGAATCGCGCCGTTCAAATGCCCGCGCAGCATCGACGTGATCGACGCGCTGCCCAGGAACGCCAGCGGCAAGATCCTGCGCAAAGACCTGCGCGCGCCCTATTGGGAGGGGTATGAGCGGATGGTGAATTGAACGGCCGGGCTGTCGCTCGCTTGTTTGCCGGCGGCCACAACACCAAATGATGGCTGCGGCCGGTAAGGGCAGGTTCATTTTCCCGATGCTTAGCGCGCGATCATGGAATGGCTTCTCGACTTTTACCGTCCGCTGAGTGCTGCCCTCGGCATGAGCACGGGCGCCTCGGATAGTCTGCTGCACGTGCATGGCGGCATGGTCGTCCTGTTTCTCGCCCGAATCGCGACCCAGCGTTCGCTCGCGACATGGACGCCGTTTCTGTTCGTTCTGGCGGCGGCGCTCGCGAAAGAAGGAGCCGATCGCATCGCGCACGGCGCATGGCGGATGCCCGACAGCGTCTTCGATGTCCTCAACACGATCTTCTGGCCCTTCGTCCTGATGGTAGGGCTGCGGTGGCGTCGGGCGCGGCCGGATGATTCCAGCGTCCGCGACCGGAGTGTGGGCGGCAGCTAACGGCCGGAAGCTGCCGATAGAGATGTGCGCCCCGGCGAAGGCCGGGGTCCAGACTTCTATCGCAAACCTAGTGTGTTTCCGCACTGGGCCCCGGCTTTCGCCGGGGATCACAAGGGTGGGGCAGCGTCCACTCACCACCCCAAAGCAGCGCTTTAAACTCCGTTCGCCGCGTGCACCCCGAAAGGCCGATGCGTTTTCCTCGTTGGCCTGCCATGCATGGGGGCAAGGAGGGCCTCACCTTAATGGTGGAGCGCGGCCGCCTTCTGCCGCGCACGCGCGCGCTGGAACCCGTCGCGCGCCATGCAGCGATCGAGCCATGCCCTCGTCGCATCCCCCAGCACATCGTCGGCGCCGAGCGTCGTCGCGAGGAAGGCCGCATAGCCGATCGCGATGTCGGCAATGGTGAAGCGCCCGGCGACGAGCCACTCGCGCCCGTCGGCGAGTTCCGCCTCGATGCTCTTCGCCCGGCCGCCGAAAAACGCCTTATAATCATCAACCGCCTGCGCGAGCCGCCGCTCAGCGGGTTCGACGCGCGTATAGCGGATCATGATCGCGAGCGGGAAGGTCAGCGTCGCGTCGCTGCGGTGCAGCCAGTTGCGATAATCCCAATAATCACCTTCGTTCCGCCGGACTTCGAGTGGCGTGCCCTCCGCAATCCGTTCGCAGATCGCGGCCGATTCGGTCATCAGCCGCCCATCCTCGACCCAGCCGGGGATGGTCATCAGCGGGTTCACCGCGCGATAATCGGGCTCGAACGCGCGCGGCGGGAATTTGAGCAGCTTGAGGTCTACGTCGATCCCGGCCTCCTCGACCGCCCACAGGCAGCGCAGCGAGCGGGCGTCGGGGCAGTGGTAGAGGATCGGTAACGTCATGCGGCAACCTCCTTGGGGCGGTCGATGTGGCGGCGATGCTCGCGCCAGGCGATGAACAGGCCCGACATGATGATCAGCGGCGCGCCGAGCCACGTGGTGTCGGCGGGCAGCGTGCCGAAAAACCACCAGCCGGCGGCGATCGCCCAGAGCAGGCTCGAATAATCCATCGGGATCACGACCGACACCGGCGCGAGGCGCAATGCGCCGGTCAGCGACATCTGGACGACCGCGCCGAGAAAGCCGAGTCCGATCAGCAACAGCCATTCGTGGCCGTCGTGCGGCGTGATGACGAAGGGCAGGGCGATGCCGAGCGGAATCATCGAGAGCAGGCTGAACCAGAAGACGATCGTCGCGGCATTTTCGGTGCGGCCAAGATCACGCACAGCGATGGTGATGAGCGCGGTCATGATCGCGCCGGTCAGCGCGACCAACGTGCCGGCGCCGTGCGTGCCGCCGAAACCGCCCGCGAAGCTCGCCAGCGGATCGAGCACGACGAGCACGCCGACGAAGCCGACGATCACCGCGCTCCACCGCTGCCACCCCGTCGCCTCGCCGAGCAGGAGGGCGGCGAAGATCACCGCAAAGATCGGCACCGAAAGGCTGATCGTCGTCGCCTCGGCCATCGGCAGCAGGATCATCGCGCCGAAATTGCACGCCATGCCGGTCAGCCCCATCAGCATCCGCCGCGCGTGCGCACCGATCCGCCGCGTCTTCAGCGACGAAAAACCGCTTGTCGCCATCACCCAGGCGAGCAGGAAGGGCAGGACGAGCGCCTGCCGCCAGAACAGGCTTTCGACGACATGGATGCCCGCCGCGTCGATCTCTTTGACGAGCACGAACATCAGCGAGAGGCTGACCATCGCGAACAGTCGCAACCCGATGCCGCCGAGATAATGCTGCGGCGGCCCGTGGATGGGGAGTGTGGGGGGCGGGGCGGGGGACGACGCGTCGCTCATTGGAAAATGCGCATATCAGCACGGCACGCGCGCGCAAGCCGTCATCCCCCTTGCCCCGTCCCTTCAATCCGGCTAGTGGCGCACTCCGGCCTAGGGGTATAGCTCAGTTGGTAGAGCATCGGTCTCCAAAACCGAGGGTCGCGGGTTCGAGTCCTGCTGCCCCTGCCATTATTTTGATGGTTTGGCCGGATTGACGAGAGGTTGGCAAAGCGCTCCTTCTCTGGATCAGCCTATCGGTTTCAAGGTCCTGTTTCGGTTTGGGTCGCCATTTCGCGTCGAAATGGGCGGGACGTCGGGTTGCTATCCGGCGCGCTGCTACGCATGGCATAGGCGCGGGCTGTTCGATTGCCGACGCTGGCGAGTGAGTTGATAGCGGCGAAGCAATTGAGGGCGGTACGGATACAGCAACGCCCCCGGTTCAGAGGCCGAGGGCGTTGCAGTCTATTTCTACCGTCTCGTCCGGTGGGCGATCATGTCGCGATGGAGCCCCAAGCTTTCCAAATTCCGGGGGACCCCGCCGTAACACATACCCACCCCATGGTGCCGCCCGGCGTGGGGACGCTGTTCCAGACCATCTCGCCCACAGCATGATATCTCGAGGAGGGCGCGGCGGACGCATAGCGCTCCGCTCGCTGCGTGGGCGCACGCAGCAGCCTGTCCGTCGTCTTGGCAAACTGAGACTGATCCTCCGACACTTCCATGAGCCGGAAAACTTGGACGTAATTCTCGGATGCGACAGTTTGGTTGGCGTAACAGCGAACGGCTTTGCTCCCGGTCGAACTGACCGTAAATGGTACGCCCGGAGCGCGCACGACCCCATCGACTTGAGCCGTTGCGACGGGACTACCCGCAACATTTTTGCTGTGCAGCCAAAGGACATATGTCTTCGTACTGTCGAGATTGACGCTCTGTTTCATGCCTCGAATGCCGGTCAGGGACGTCGCAATTTTGAAACCCCCTTCTACGGGATCCCAGCCGACAAACTCGGAGGTTCCGTCCGAGACCCAAGCTTGTGGGTCCAGAAGATCGTCACCATAGATCATCGGGACAATAGCGGCGCCATATTTCAGACCGATATTGTCGGTGGTCCCGACTCCGGCGAGATATTCGGTGTCGCGACCCCATGCCGACTGGAAGCCATATCGCTTCGACCACCGGTCGCCGTGCGACTGCCCGGAGGTATACCAGTCGGCATTGCCAATGACGTTGCGCGTCCGCATGACCAGGTTCACACCCGCGCTCGGATGGCTATAATTATTGACGTCCTGACCGCCCGTGTCGGTGAGTTGCGCGCCGGCCGTGACATTGTTTTCGAAATAACAGCGTTCAAGGGTAAGGTCGCCGATATTGTTGCGGATGCCGACGCCGCAATATTCGGCGATGACAGTGAAGGTCGAGCGATAGACGTAGGTTGCGTCGATCCCGTAATCATCGCAGCCGATGACGTAGCAGTTGAAGAGCTGAACGGTGGTAGAGAAGTCGGCGCCGCCCGTGCCGTTTCGTCCGAACTTGAGACCCGTCTTGCAATGACGATGGAAACAGGAAATCATCGTTAGGTCGAGAGCGTTGCGGAACTCCACTCCGACGCCGCTGAAATTCTCGATATTGAGATCATAGTTATAGACGTGGCCGATCGAGCCGCTGCCCTTGGTGTAGAGGAGGCCATTCGTTCCGAGGCCATCGCCTTCCGTTCCCTCGCTGCGCAATTCGAGATGGCGGAAGTGCACCCAATCCTTACTGACCGTAAAGCCTGTCTCACCGTTCTTTACGATGAATCTGGTACCGCGGGACTGACCCTCAATGACAATATGCTGCGCGTCGATCGTGAGGCCCCCGACAAGATAGGCGCCACTGCACAGCAGCTTGCCGCCACCGGTCGATTCCAGGTGGTCGATTGCCGCTTGAACGGACGATGTGTCGTCTGCCACGCCATCGGCCGTAGCGCCGAACATTTCGGGCGTGACATATTTGATCGCGTCCTGAACATTGCCGCCTTGAGCAAGGCCCACCATGTCGCCGCCCGCGGAAGAAGCAAGCTCATTCCGGAGTTCCTCGCAACTCATATATTTTCTCCTTTGTAAGATCGCGGGACCATTTCCCCGATCTGAACAAAAGAAGAACAAATGAAATCCTACATTGCACCCTATTTCGTACGACCTCTCTCCTATTTCGTAAGTCTGCCGCTGAGACTGAGGGCTTGGATCTCGGGTGCCGAGGGTCGCGGGTTCGAGTCCCCTGCCAGGCTGTCCGATCGCTAACGTAGGACCCAGGGCGACCGACCGCCGCGCGGGCTTTGCAGTCGATCAACCGCCTCCCCGCGCCAGCCGTGCCTCGAGCTTGCTGGCGCGCGCCTTCGCCGACGCATCTTTCGCTTCGGCAAGCGCTGGCGTCGCCTTCGCGAGGAGCCGCCGCGCTTCGGTTTGGTCGCCGCTTCCCAGCGCCGCTTCGGCGAGCGCGAGGTCGGCGGCCGCGCCGATGTCCGGATTGCCGAGCAGCTGCGCCATTTTTTTCCGGTCGAGGCCGGTCAACAAGCCGCGCGCGTCGGCGAAACGGTCGTTGGCGATCAGGCATTCGGCCGTGAAATAGCGCACGACATGCGTGAGCGGATAGTCGGCGCCAAAGGCGGCGCGCGTGGTCGACAAGGCGTCGTTGGCGATTGCCATCGCCTGCTGGCGGCGGGACGTCTGGCACAGCGCCGACGCATAGTCGGTCTGGCCGACGAGCGCCTGGTGCGATTGCGGCCCGGCCAGCGCCGCCGCCCCCCGCCAGACGCGTTCGGCTTCGCGCGCCGCGGCATCATATTGTCCGAGCGCGGCGAAACTCTCGAACCGCGTCGAATGCAGACCCAGCGTGAAGCGGTGATCGGGGCCGAACCTTTTCTGCATCGCGGCGAGGAGCGGCACGCTGGCTTTCAGCGCCTCGTCATGCCGTCCCGTCATCGACAGGCTGTTCAGCCAATGCTGCCGCGTGACGAGCGTATCGGGATGGTCGGCGCCCCGGATGCGCGTCGAATCGCGCACGATCGCGCGCGCGACCGGTTCGGCCTCGTCGGCGCGGCCGAGCCGCATCAAGGTCAGCACGAGCGACGAGCGCGCCTTGAGCAATTGCCCCGCCGGAACCTCGCCGCCCGCCGCTTTGCCGATCCGCACCGCGCGCTGGAACGCGCGCTCGGCGGCTTCGATGTCGGCCATATAGCCATAGGCGCCTTCGGCCGAGGCGAGGGCGAAGCCGACGCGCCCGCTGTCGCCGCGTGCCCCCAGCCGCTCACGCTCGGTCGCGAGCAGCTTGCCCGCCACCTCGAGCCGTTCGGGCTGGCCCGACGTCGATTCCATGTGGATGCGCCCGAGCCGGCCGACCACGGCATCGTCGCTCGCCGCCTCGCCCGCCTTGTCGAACAAGGCGTCGGCGCGCGCATATTCGGCGCGCGCGGTGTCGGAATCGGATCGCTGGTGAAAGGCGCGGGCGACCGCGAGATGGAGCCGCGCGGCGACATGCGGCGCTCCGGCGAAACGCTGGTCGATCTGCTGGCTCGCGCGCTTGATCGCATCGATCACCGTCTCGTCGGCGCTCGATTTTGCGGGATCGGGGCTGCCGAGCACATCCTCGGCGATGAAGGCGTAGCTGGTTTCGGCGAGTTCGCGCGCCGCCACCGCCTGGTTGCGCTGATGCCAGGCATAGACGGCGAGCGCCGACGCGGTCAGCAGCCCGATACTCAGGCTGGCGAAGGCGGCGCGAACCCATGGACGCCGCGCGGCGCGCCGCTCTTCGAGCCTTTGTTGCTCGGCGAGCCGCGCCGCGCGTTCGGCTTCGGCTTCGGCTTCGGCGCGGCGCTGCGGCAGGCGATCGAGCCGGTCGGCCAACTCTTCGGCGCTCGCGAGCCGGTCGGCGGGCGCACCCGCCGCGGCGCGCGCGACGTCGTCCCGCAGCAACGGATCGGCGACGCGCGCTTCCCAGCCCGGCGCCAGCGCCGCCGAGAAATCGCCGATGACGAGCTGATAGAGAATGAGGCCGAGCGCATAGATGTCGCTCTTTACCGTTGGCACCGCTTCGCCCGCGAGTTCGGGCGCGCGATATGCCAGCGTTCCCGATCGCGGCTCGTCCCTGCCGAGGTCGGCGTCGAGCGATCCCGGGTCGGTGATGTGGTAATTTGCGAGGACCGCGTCGTCGAGCAGCCGCCCGCTACCGAAGTCGACCAGCCGCACCACCGGCTCGTCGTCGACCCGGTCGATCAGGATGTTCGCGGGTTTCAGATCCTTGTGCAGGACGCCCATGCCATGCACCGCCGCGAGCGCGCGCGCGATCATCGCGGCGACCGACAGGCGTTGCTCCAGCGGAATGGCGGATAGGCCGCCCGCGGCCTCGGCCCACGCCAGCAGATCCTCGCCGCCCCAGGCATATTCGAGGAAGAAGGGTGCGGTGTCGAAATTCCATTCGTGGAGCGCGGGGATCGGCGCCGCCTTGCCCAGCCCGGCGAACAGCAGGCGCGACAGCGCCGCCTCGCGCTTCAGGCTGCGCAACCGGTCGGGCGCGTCGGCGAATTTGAAGACGCGCGCCTCGCCGGTCTTCGCCTGCCGCGCGCACCAGACATCCTCGCTGCCCGTATCGCCGAGTGGACGGTCGAGCTGCCACAGCTTGCGGCCGGGCACGCTGTCGCCCGGCGCAAAGGCGAAGCGCGGCGCGAGCGGGGTGTCGATGCTCTCGACCGCGACCGGCGCGACCAGCCGGTATCCGACCCGCGGCACGGTGGCGATGATCGCATCGGCTTCGCCGCCCAGCGCCTTGCGCAATTTCGATATCGCGGTGGCGAGCGAGCCTTCGACCACGGTGACGCCCGGCCATACGGCATCGAGTATCTCGTCCTTCGTGACGACCTCGCCCGCGCGCAGCAGCAGTTCGTGCAACACCTCGAGCGGCTTGCCCTCAAGCGCGACGGCGCGCCCGTCGACGCGCAGCGCCCAGCTCGCTTCGTCGAAATCGGCGTTCGCGAAATGCCACAGGCGCCGCCGGCGCCGCGACGAATGGGTTCCCGACATAGAAATCACAGCCCCCCGATCATTCTTTAGAAAAGCTTTAGAACAGGATCAGGACGCGAATTCAAGGATGTGCGAGCACCGTATCTCGAATGATCGGGGAGGCGAAGATGAGCAGCAATAACGAGCAGCCGGTCCGGCGCGTCGAGGACATCCACGGCTTTTTCCGCACCGGCACCGTCCGCGGCGTCGGAAACTGGTCCGAAACCCATGTGAGTTCGTCGAGCAGCGGCGGGGGCGGCTATATCCATAACGGGTCGGGCCACATCTCGGCGCCGACGGTGAGCGTGTCGTCGACGACCACCGAAGTGATGCGCTTCTTCATGGAATATGGCGAGGACGACGAGGAAGAAGTGACGATCAAGGGCGGCGGCTTTGCCGCACGCGAGGGGCAGCGAGTCACCGTTATCCGCATCGGCTCGCGCCCCGGCTGGGGCTATAATGTCGGCTATCACAACCATAATACGGGATCGACCTATACCCCGGACCACCGGCTCGAATGGCCGCTCGACAAACGCCCGTCACGCAAGATGATATTCTTTGCCCCGATCATTGGCGCGATGCTGGGCGCGGCGGTATTGTGGTGGTTTTTCGCCTTGGGCGCCTTTGGCTGGGCACTCTACGCCTACAGCAAGAAAAATGGCGAATATCAGCGGCTTAAGGCGGCGGTGCGCCAGCGCGTCGACGAGCTCGTCGTCGAAGCGAAGGCCGGGCACGGCCGGATTCGCAGCGCTAACGACAGCGAAGCCGCGTGATCGGGGGAATGGGAATGCGTCGCAACTGTAAACATCATGCTCTGCTCCCCGTGCTGCTCCTTGCGGCCTGCGGCAGCGGTGAAACGCCTTCGGGTGGGGCGGCCGGCACGACCGCGCCGCAAAAGGCCGGTGCTGTCGTCCCGGCCGCCTCGCTCCCCAAGGGCGGATCGATCGAACAGGACCGCGAAGGCGCGCTTCGCGCCGCGGGCTATCAGCAGCGCGGCGGAGCTTGGATGGCAAGCTGCGAAGCCGACATCGAGCCGGTGCCCAAGGACAGTTGGTACGGCCTCGAAAGCGCGGAGATGCGAGATATCAACGGCGATGGGGCCGCCGAGGCGGTGATCAGCGGCGGCAGCAGCTATTGCTTCGGCAACACCGGCCTCTCGTTCAAGCTGCTCGCCAAATCGGGAACGGGCTGGAAGCTGATGGCCGACAGCATGGGAATCCCCGCCTTCCATCGGCGCAAGGGCATTGCATGGCCCGACATCGAGATCGGGGGGCCGGGATCCGACTGTTTTCCCTTCCTGCGCTGGGACGGCCGCAAATATGCCTATGGCGGGCGCTCGCTCGAAGGGCGAATCTGCGAACTCGCTCCGAAAGCGCAGGTGAGTAAAAGCGGTCTGCCGATGGCGACCGGCCTCTGGGCGCGCAACCATGCCGCCTGCGATGCGCTGGCGCGCGGGCAGGGCGATCCCGACTTCATCTTCGACGGCAAGATCATGACCGGCCCGCAGGATTATTACAGTGTCACGCCGTTCAAGGCGCTCGGTGACGGGCGCTACCGGACCGGCGGTGAGCATGAGCGGCAGGTCATCGACATGAATGACCCCAAATTCATCATCGTGGTAGAGGGCAATTGGTGGAGCGGCGGCTACACTTGGTGCTCGCCCGCGCAAAGCTGGAAGCCGTGGGAATATTCGCCGGAGGATTATTCATGATCCGTTCGCTTTTCACGCTCGCATCGGCGCTGCTGCCGGTCGCCGCGCTGGTCCAGTCGCAGCCGCAGCCCAAAGCCTGGCCGCGCGAGGTGCAGGCACTCTATGACGAGCTCAAGGCCGAATGCCGCGCGGGCGGCGGCAAATTCGTCCCCGACCGCGCGAATTTCGCGGTCGAGACCGAAGTGACCGGTGACGGCAAGCCCGACTGGGTGGTCGAGTACAGCGCGGCGCATTGCACCAATCAGGGCTATTCGGCGTGGTGCGGGACGGCGGGCTGCATGATCGCGATCCTGGGATCGGCGCGCGGCGGCGGTCTCACCGAAATTTTCAGCAACAACGTCCGGGGCTGGGAGGCGGTGAAGCTCGACGGCGGTCGCACCGGACTCGGCCTGTCGGTGCATGGCACCGCGTGTGGCAGCGTCGGCGCCGACATGTGCCTCGAAGTGCTGCGCTGGGACGGTCGCAAATGGGTGCTCGCGGCGCGGCGGCGTGGGACGGCCGCCGATCTTGGCCCCGACAGCGGCGAGCCTGCGTCGCCGCCGCCGCCGGGCCATGACGCGCGCTGGCAGTTCGGCGGCACCGGCGCGGGGGCGGTCGCGGCGGTGACGGGGCATCCCGAATTCATGGCGCTGGGTCTGCGCTGCCAGCCGGGCGGGGGACTCTATATGAGCGTCGTGCCGACGAAGGCGCTGCGTCTGCCGCCCGCGGGGCGACCGCTCCTGATCGGTTTCAGGAGCCACGCGGAGTTTACCGAAACGACGCAGCAACTGATGCTCGAGCCGGGTAAGCCCGATTTCAGCGGCACGCTCGACCCGGCGACGAAGGCGCTGCTGACCGGCGCCGACACCGACCTCGCCGTCTATGCCAGCACCGACGGCGGCGACGAATGGCGGGAGATCACCTATCTGTCGCTCGCCGGCTCGACCGCGGCGATCCGTTCGCTCGAACGGCAATGCCCGCAGGCAGCGGCTGCCTCGTCTGCGGCGAAGCCCGGGCAATCGCGGGCCGTGCCGCTGCCTGTCGGCTATTATGTCGATATGCGCATCGGCACCTGTGCCAAGCCGTTCGCCGACGGAACCCTTTATCTTGCCGAGGATCGCCTCGTATCGCCTTACAACAGCTGCAAGTTCACCAGCCTCAAGATGGTCGATGGCCAGAATTTCCGGCAAACCGAAAGCTGTCCGGACGAGGACGGGCGGCCGACCGCCGGGGCGACCAACTACCGCGTTACCGGGCCCCGGTCTTTCGCAGTCGAAACCTATAGCGAAGACTGGACCTGGTGTCCCGCCGCGCAGCTTCCTGCAAAAGCGCGCTTCTACAAGGGGGCGGGGCGATGATCAGCCGAGGCGGCGCGCGCAATCATGCCCGTTCGGTGCCTCCCAAATCGGCCGCCGCGACATCCCGCTCGTCGGCGCGTCCGGCGCCCCCCAATATTATTCGGGTTGCGGCGGCGGGAAAATCTGCTGATCAACCCGTATCGGGCAGGCGGGGCGTGGGCATGTTGGCAAAGCATAATATCCTGATCGTCGACGATCACCGCATTACGCAGAGCGGGTTGCGGTTCCTGTTCGGCTCGCTCGACCGCTATACGGTCGTCGGGGCGCTCGATCGCGGCGCGACGGTCAATGCCTTCGTCCAGTCGCAGCCCGTCGATCTCGTGATCCTCGACCTCAATCTGCCCGACGTGCGGGGGATCAACGTGCTCGCCGAAATCGTCGGCTCGCGCGACATGACGGTGATCATCCTGACGGGCGAGACGCATGTGAACGAGATTCATTCGGCGCTGAAGCTCGGCGCGCGCGCGATCGTCAGCAAGTCGGACTCGCTCGATCATATCGTCGCCGCCTGCGACGCGGCGCTCGCCGGCGAAATCTACGTCTCGCCGCATATCGGCGAAGCGTTGGGTAAGTTCCAGCAGCCGCCCGTTGCGCTGTCGTCGCGGCAAATGGCGATTCTTCACTATCTGGCGCAGGGTGAAACGAACAAGGAAATCGCCTATCGGCTGGCGATCGCGCCGCCGACGGTGTCGTTCCATATCGCCGAACTGCGGCGCAAGCTCGACGTCCCGCACAATCGCAAGATCGTCGAGCGCGCGAACGAGCTAAACCTGCTCTGATCGCGCACCGAAAAGCGGATGCAGCGCCATTTCGCTACACGCGGGCTTGATCGCCATCATCGCGACCAGCTGGCTGAGCCGCCCGCGCGTCACCGTCGTGTCGTCATAGGTCAGCGCGATCGTGCGGCCGACCGCGGTGCCGGCGTTCAACGCGGCTTCGAACGCCGCGCGGTCGTCGAAATCGAGCAGCGTCCAGCCGTCGAGTTGCGACCCCAATTCATCGGCGGACACCGGCGTGACCGAGGGAAAGGCGGCGGGCAGCGTGATCCGGATTTCTGTCCCGGCGGCGCTTGACGCAACGATCCTCATCGACCCGCGCAGCGTGTCGATGATACGCCGCGCCGACCCGAAGCCCGATCCGGTGCCCTCGTCCTTTTCGTCGGAGCGGATCCGCGTCGCGGTGCCGGCGTTGAGCGCGGCGACGAGGTCGGCCGGCATGCCGGCGCCGCTATCGCGGATCGTGATGATCGCGCATCCGTCTTCCAGCGCAAGCGTGATGCCCGCGCCGCCGGTTTCGGTATATTTGTAGCTGTTGCTGAGCAGGTTGGCGAGCGCGCGCATCAGCAAGGGCCGGTCGGAAATGATCGTCACCTTGTCCACGACGCGGACGTCGAGAGTCAACTTCTTGCCCGCGAAAGGCGTTTTGAACATCATCGACAAGGGTTCGACCAGCGCCTCGGCGCGGAAGCTGCTGAGCGCGATGAAACCTGAATCGCTGGCCGCTATATTGGCGCCGGAGATCGTCGTCGACACGATCTCGCTCAGATAATCGGCCGAGCTTTCGAGCATTTCGACCAGTTCGTCGTCGGCATCCGTCCGGTTCTGGCGCTTGAGCACCGCGATCGCGCTGTTGAGCGCCAGGATCACCTGCCGGCTGTCGTGGCCCGATGCGTGGAGCAGCGCATTCTGGCTGTTGACCGTTTCGAGCGCGAAGGCCTTTTCCTCGGCAAGCCGCGTCGCGCGCTCACTGATTTCCAGCCTTTCGCTCAACGACTGCGCATATTTCCAGTCGGCGACGACCTTGTCGCGCTGGATTTTCTTGAGGTTGAGCCCCAGCGCGACGGTTACCATCACCGCTTCGAATAGCCCCACCGGTCCGGCGAGGTGCCAGTTGATGGGCAGCCAGGCGAAAATGCCCATCGACGCGATCGCCGCATAGACGATGAAGAGCGCGAGGCTCGCCCAGCCGACGAAGAGCGGCCAGAGCTGGAAGCCGAGCTGTTTCATCGCGGCGTAGCCGACGAAGGGAAGGAACAGCGCGACCGCTACCGCGACCAGCCACGTCGCGACATGCAGGAGGAAGCGCAGCTCGGGCGGGTAATAGGCGAGGCCCGGCTGGAAGAGCATGATTGCGAGCGCGAACCAGATCAGCGCCTTCAGCACCATGTCGCGCCGCGGAAAATGGGTCGCGGTGTCGACGAAGCTCCGGCAGAATTGCGCCATCGACGCGGCAAAGCCGCATTTGATGAAGTCCTCTACCGCCAACCCGGTCAGCGGTTTGTCGTAGAGGAAGAAGATCGTGATATAGCCTTCGGAATGGATCGTGTTCAGCGCGAAAAAAGCCTCCGCGACCGCCAGCCACAGAAATTCCCTGAAACCCGTGATCGAGAAGAAGAGGAAGTTGAGCAGCAGCAGTGTCAGCGCGCCGACCACGACGCCCGACACCATCGAGATATTCGCGCGCCGTTCCTTGAAGAAGGTGCCATAGCTGTTGATCTTCAGCGGCATATAGGTCGAATTTTCCGAAATAAACTCGATGGCCACCAGCGCGTCCTGACGCGGGCCGAGGACGAGTTCGGAGCTGAAGGCCTGATATGTGCCGAGATTTTGCCGGGCGGCCTGCGGATCGGTGCCATCGACCACCAGGGCGAGGCGGCCCCCTTTTGCTTCATAGAGCCGGAAGTGTTTGAGCGACCCGCGGCCCGTGGTCAGAATCCAGCTTCCTTGCTCGTCGCTGGCATTGCGGACCTGCAGCAGAACGACGGTGCGTGTGCCCGGCGGCCCGAAGTGGATGGTCGAACCCTCCACCTGCTGAAGCGGGCCTTGGAGGATGGCGTCTAATTGCGGCGTCCGGATGTCGCCGGGGCGCTTGGCGAAGCGTATGAAAGGCGCCAGATTCGGCGCATCCTCATGCGCATGTAGTTCGAGCACGGGCAATGCGTCCGGCGCGGCCCATGCCGGCTGCACCAGTCCGAGCAGCGTGAAAAACAGGACGGCAAGCAGGCTTCGCATCATGGACACCCGTCGTTCGCTTACGGGGCCAGCGGTTCCATCATGTTCACGGAGGGCAGACGCGCAAATCTACGCGCTTCCCCCGAATACCCACCCCCCGGTGACGGGTCACCGTAACGGCCGAGCGGCCCGCTGTGCAAGCATGACGTCAACGGTCCGTCGCAAATTCACCCAAAAAAACATTGGGTAGACGCTCGGGGGACCGTCGCCCTAGTCAACGCGCACAAAGCTGAAAGATGCCAGTCATCCGATCAGCTGGGGGACGCACATTTCGAGGTGGGGGTGACCAGCCGGAGGACCAAAGCGTTCTCCGGCGAACCCTTTGCCATCTGCAATGTCGAGGGGAGTCATATCATGTCGCGTATTTCGAAATCCCGCCTGCTGGCCACCAGCGCGATCGTCGGCCTGTCGATCGGCCCGATCGCGGCGCCCGTGGCGGCGCAGGACTCCTTTGGCATTCACAACGATCAGCCCGAATTGCTGGAGATCATTGTCGAAGAGGAAGATGCCGATGTCGAGGGGCTCGACATTGGCGTCTATGCTGACAATGGCCCTGTCACCGTCGACAATGCCGGTGAGATTCGCGGCCTTGGCACCAGCGTCGGCAGCGCCAACAGCCGTCCGAGCGGTGGTATTGTTATCGCGCAGCCCGGATCGAGCGTCACCAACCGCGACAGCGGCGAAATCACCGGCGGCTCGAACGGCATCGCCACCTCCTATTTCTTCAGCGAGGACGAAAATGACAACGAGCTGCCGCCCGAAGCGCGCGCGGCCGACACCGCCGTCACCAACAGCGGACTGATCCGCGGCGAAGCAGGCTCGGGCGTCGCGCTTGCCGGCGGCGGCAGCGTCACAAACAGCGGCACGATCCAGGGCCTCACCGGCAATGTCGGCAACGGCGCGCAGGGCATCGGGGTCGTGATTTCCGAATTCGCCGATCGCATTGCCGAGGGCGTGACCGGCGTCGGGATCATCACTAACAGCGAAACCGGCCTGATCGAAGGGACAGTCTTCGGGGCGCTGCTTCAGGGCGGCGGCACGATCGACAATGCCGGTATCATTCGCAGTACCGGCAATCCCAATCCCGCGACGCCGGGCGTCAGCCCCTTCGGTATCATTCTCACCGCCTCGCCCGATCAGGTCGGCCGAACCGCGACCGTCAATAACAGCGGAACCGTTTCGGGCTTTCTCGGCATACTCGCGGGCGGCTCGCTGGACACGGCGGTCATCAACAACAGCGGCACCATCAACGCCCCGACGACCGCGATCTTCGCGAACCTGACGGGCGACCTCGTCGTCAATAACGAAGAGGGTGGCGAGATCACGTCGAACGGCTTCATCACGATCAATTCGACCGGTGGGACGTTGACGCTCGACAACGCCGGGCTGGTGCGCAGCAATGCCAATACCGCGATCAACATCCGCACTGCGGGCGCTTCGATCACCAACAGCGGCTTGATCGCCGGCGGCGGAAACGACGGCATTTATGCGAACGCCGACGGCGTCACGACGATCGACAACGCCGAAGCCGGCGTGATCAACGGCGCGGCGTCGGGCATCCATGCCGAATTCGGCGGGCTCGAGCTCACCAACGCCGGCACGATCCACGGCGACGGCGTCAATCCCGGCTTCGACGCGCCGCCCGACGCGGGCGTCACCATTTCGGGCGGGGTCAGCTCGGTCACCAACAGCGGCAGCATCACCGGCAACCGCTTCGGCATCACCACCGCCAATTATTTCAATCCCGCGACCGGCCAGCTCCAGGGTCTCGCGACCGGTACCACCGTGGTCAACAGCGGCAACATCTATGGTTATGCCGACGATGGCGTGCGCCTGATCGGCGGCGGCAGCGTCACCAACAGCGGCGAGATCGGCGGCCAGATCGACGCCTTTGCCGACGGCGTGTCGATGTTCGCCTATACCGACCAGGCGAACGAGGATTATAGCGCGCTCGTCACCAACGAGGCCGAGGGGCGGATCATCGGCGTCCGCTTCGGCGTCATCCTGTCGGGCGGCGGCGAAGTCATCAACGACGGCGAGATCATCGGCGCGTCGGGCGGCGTCTATATTCAGGGCACCGCGCTCAACAGCGACCCGAACGAGGAACGCAGCGGGCTCACCGCGAACGTCGTCAACCGCGGCACGATCACCGGGCTCGGCGATTTCGGCGGCACCGGCACCGAAGGCTATGGCGTCGGCTTCGGCAGCGACATGTCGAGTGCGACGCTGGTCAACAGCGGAACGATCAGCAGCGATTTCGCGGAAGGGGTCAGCCACGGCTCGCTTGCCGACCTGACCATAACCAACGAGGAAGGCGGTGTGATCACCGGCGCCACCTCGGGCATCTACAGCGGCGCGGGCGGCACGCTGACCGTCGACAATGCCGGAACCATCCGCGGCGACGGCGTTTATGACGGCTTCGACGCGCCGCCCGACGCCGGCATCACGATCGGCACCGCGGCGTCGAGCGTGACCAACAGCGGCACGATCTCGGGCGCCGGCGCGGGCATCAGCACCACCGCATTGTTCGATGAGGAAATCAACGCGCTCGTCGGTCTCGCCGTCGGCACCGAAATCACCAACAGCGGCAGCATCCTTGGCGAAGCTAATGACGGTGTGCGCCTGATCGGCGGCGGCACCGTCACCAACAGCGGGTCGATCCGCGGCGAAGGTACCGCCTTCTCCGACGGCGTCTCGATGTATGCCTTCACCGATCAGGCGAACGAGGATTTCAGCGCCTCGGTCGTCAACGCCGAAGGCGGCGAGATCGAGGGCTCTCGCTTCGGCATCATCCTGTCGGGCGGCGGCGCGGTCGAGAATGCCGGCGACGTCACCGGCGTCGACGGCGGCATGTTCCTTCAGGGCACGGCGATCAACACCGATCCGGGCGAGGATCGCAGCGGCCTGACCGCAAGCGTCGTCAACAGCGGCACGATCACCGGCACCCGCGCCGACGAGATCAACGGCTACGGCGTCGGCTTCGGCAGCGACCTCTCGACCGCGACGCTCGATAACAGCGGGACGATCAGCAGCGTGGCGGCGGCGGGCGTGTTCCACGGCACGCTCGGCGACGTGACGATCAACAACAGCGCCGACGGGGTGATCGAGGGCGCCGCCTATGGCGTCTACGCCGACGGTGAAGGGACGCTCGACCTCAACAATGCCGGCACGATCCAGAGCGCCGGCACGGGTATCGAATCGACGACGCAGACGAACCTCGTCAACAGCGGCACGATCACCGGTGATGGCGGCATCGCGGTCCAGCTCGGGGCGTTCGATGATAATGTCACGCTGGGCACGGGCAGCGCGATCACGGGCCTCGTCGACGCGGGCGACGGCACCGACACGCTGACGCTCGACGGCGACGTGCTCGAACTCACCGAAGCGCAGCAGCTCACTGCCGCCAACGGCTTCGAGGCGCTCGACGTCGCGGCGGGTTATTGGTCGACATCGGGCTTCGTCGGCGAATTCGGCAACGTCACGATCGACGAAGGCGCGTCGCTCCAGGTAAACGAAGTCGACCTCGGCGAGGAAGGCACCTCGTCGCCGATCCTCACCTCGACGGTGCGGACCGACGGTCTGCTCGTGCTCAACTTCGGTGAGGACGAAACCGTCTCGGCGCTCGATGATCTGACGATCGACGGTGCGGGGCAGCTGCAGCTGATCGGCGACGCCGTGTTCACCGTTGATACCGCGAATATCGCGCACACCGGCGGCACGATCATCTCCAACGGCGGTCTGGTGCTCACCGGCGTTCTCCAGGGCGATGTGCGAACCGAAGGCGATGGCTATTTCGAACTCGGCGCTGGCGGGACAGAGGGCAGCTTCTCGGGCAATATCGTCAACAACGGCCGCTTCGTCTTCAATCGCTCGGACAACTATGACTTCCTCGGCGATTTCTCGGGCAATGGCGCGCTCGACAAGATGGGCGACGGCACGCTGACCTTCATGGGCGACTATGCCTTCGAAGGCGTGACGAACATCCTCGGCGGCTCGGTGCGCATCGGCGGGACGATCGATCCGACGACCGATTTCAATCTCGGCAACGGCGGCACGCTCGACATCACGGGCAAGGACCAGACGATCGGCGGCCTTGAAGGCCAGGAAGGTTCGAACGTCGAACTCGGCGACAGCGAGCTGACCGTCGACCAGCCGGGGAACACAGCCTTTGGGGGCAGCATTTCGGGCACCGGCAGCTTCGTCAAACAAGGTGAGGGCACGCTCAACCTGACCGGCGACAGCACCTACACCGGCCCGACCTCGGTCAACGGCGGCACCCTCGCGGTGAACGGCTCGATCGTCTCGCCGGTCACCGTCAACAGCGGCGGCACGCTCGGCGGCAACGGCAGCGTCGGTTCGACCACGGTCGGCGATGGCGGTACGATCGCGCCGGGCAACTCGATCGGCCGGCTCACCGTCAACGGCGACCTCGCTTTCGCCGCCGGCTCGACCTACGAGGTCGAAGTCAACGCCGCGGGCGAAGCCGATCGCCTCGACGCCACCGGCGCGGTGACGATCGACAGCACGGCCAGCGTCGCCGTCCTCGCCGAAGACGGCGAGTATAATGGGCGGACAGACTATGTGATCCTGACCGGCGCGGGCGGCATCACCGGCACCTTCGGGACGGTGACGAGCGATCTCGCCTTCCTCGATCCGCTGCTGCGTTACGACGCCAATTCGGTGATCCTGTCGCTCTATCGCAACGACATCGACTTCGCCGACATCGCGATCGGTTTCAACCAGGCGAGCGTCGCGACCGCGGTGCAGGCGCTCGGGATCGACAATCCGCTTTACGAAGCGGTGCTGGTGCAGAATGCGGCGACCGCGCAGGCCAGCTTCGGCGACCTGTCGGGCGAAATCCTGGCGAGCGCGATGAGCGGGCTGACCGACGACAGCCGCCATCTGCGGAACAGCCTGATGGGCATGAAGGCACCCGCGGAAAGCGGCGCATTCGTCTGGGGCTCGGCCTTTGGCGGCTGGGGCGATTTCGACGCCAATCGCGGCAATTTCGCGATGGACACCGACCACAAGGGGCTCGTCGCCGGCGTCGGCTTCGGCGGCAACGGCTTCGCCGCGGCGCTGTCGGCAGGGATCGGCGGTTCGGACTTCCGTTTCGATGGTCGCAATGACCGCGCCGAGGTCGACAGCAAATATCTCGCCGCGCACGCCACCTATGGCAGCGGTGAAGGGCTGCGCGGCACCGTCGGGGTCAGCTACGCTTGGCACGACATCGACACCAGCCGCGGCATCAGCGGCGCGCCGCTCGCCCAGACGCTGACGTCGAAGCGCGACGCCGACACGCTGCAGATATTCGGTGAAATCGGCTATGACATCACCGCCGGCAACACGGCGATCACCCCCTTTGCCCGGCTGGCGCATGTCGACACCGGCAGCGACGCCTTCACCGAAACCGGCGGCAATGCCGCGCTGACGGTGGGCAAGGCTGACCAGAAGACGACCTTCCTCAGCCTCGGCGCACGCGCCCAGTTCAATGCGGGACAACCGGGCTTCCAGCCCTATCTGTCGGCGGCATGGAACCGCGCCTTCAACGACCGCGGTGCCCCGATCGTCTCGCGCTTCGTCGCGGGCGGGCCGGCGTTCGACATCATCGGCATCGCGATCCCCAAAAATTCGGCGGAGGTCGAGGCCGGTTTCGAATTCACCACGGGGGCCTTCCGCCTCGGCGCTGCCTACACCGGCACGCTGGCGTCGGATCGCAGCGCCCATGGTGCACGGGTGACTGCGCGCATCGCCTTCTGACAGCGACCCGGTCGGAAGCGGCTCGCGCAGCCTGAGGCCGAGGCAACACCCGTTGCCTCGGCCTCATCCTTTTGTCGGGTTCGTCAGAATTTGACGCTCAGGCCCGCGGTGATCCGGCGATCGGTCAGGCCCTGGAAGCAGAGCAGCGCCTTGTTGTTCACGCAATATTGGTTCTGGTCGCCGCGCAGCAGGTTGATGCCCTCGACGCCGACATTGATATGATCGTTGATGTCGTAATTGATGCTGGCGTTGAGCTGGCCCCGCGCGCCATTGATCAGCGGCAGGCCAAAGAAGAAGGGATCGTCCGACACATAGCTCGAACGCCACGTATAGCGCACGCGCGCGTTAAGTCCGTATTTGTCGTAGAACAGCGTTGTATTATAAGAATATTTCGACAGGTTGGTCAGCGAGATCAGGTCCTGCGAACCCGGATAGCCGAGCTGGGTGAACACCGTCCGGGGCCCGTCGGCGGTGCGATACTCGCGCGCCGAGCCGCCTGCCTTCTGGTAGGTGAAATTGCCGATGAAGCCGAAGCCCGAGGCGAAGCCGAGCACATCTTCCCACGCCGACAGATCGTGCTGGAAGGCGACCTCGACGCCGGTTTGCGTCGTCGTGCCTGGCACGTTGAAGGTCGAACTGCGCGGAACGCAGATGCCGACGCCCTGGATCGGGTTGTTGATGTTGCGGTTGGCGATCGGATTATAGATGCCGCCGTCGGGGCACGAGGGGTCGATCGAAATATTGAGGTTGCCGTCGGCGTCGAGGTTGGGCGCCGGGTCCTCCTGCCGCTGCGCGAACAAATTGGTGCGGCTCTTGTGGAAGAAACCGATGCTGATCAGGCTCGACGGCGCGAAATAATATTCGCCCGACAGGTCGAACGACCACACCGCTTCGGGGACGAGGTCGGGATTGCCCACCGCGACCGGCGTGTTCGCGCCGGTGCCGAAGGAGAAGGAGGTCGACAGCGTGTCGAAATTCGGGCGGCGGATATCGCGCGCGATACCGGCGCGGACGAGGAAGCGGTCGGCGGGTTCGAGCACCAGGTTGAAGCGCGGCAACAGGAAATTATACGAGCTTTTGGCGATCGTCTGCCCCGTGACCTCGCCGTTCGCGATATTGTTGCCGGTCGAGGACAGGCTGGTGTGCAGCCAGCGCAGACCGGCGTTGCCGCGCACCGGCATGCCGGCGATTTCGCCCTCCATATTCGCCTGGAAATAGGCGGCGTTCGTCGTTTCCTTGATCTTGAAGAAACCCGCGAAGGATTCGGTCGGCGTCGTCAGCGGCGCGACGGGCGGCCCCTCGGTCGCGGCGGCATTGCTCGCGTCGATCGCGGCGTTGAGCGCGTCGAGCACCTTCGCGGGATCGTCGAACGCCAGCCCGCCGTCGATCAGCAGGAAGTCGGAGAAATAGAGCCGGCGCCCGTCGGCCGCGTTGAAGTTGCTCGGCCCCGGGATCAATATATCGGAAAACAGGTCGCCCGACGGCCGGTTCCACGCGCTCGTCGTGTTGGTCAGGCTGACGTTCCGCGAAAATTCGTTGTTTTCCGCCGAGGTCCGGTTCCAGCGATAACCGAAATCGACCGAGGTGACGAAAGGATTGAGGTCGCTCGTGTCATAGGAGAAATCGAGGCGCGCCGCGCGTTCCTGATTGTCGGTCGAATTGGCGCCCTGCGCCACCTGTTGCAGCTGGTAATTGGCGGGATCGAGCAATTGTGCCGCGGTGGGCGCGAAGGGGCTCGACTGGTCGATGCCGAACTGCAGCGTGCCACCCCTGAGATCGAATTCGATCGGCACGCCATTGTCGATGCTGCGCCCGATTTGCGGTTGCGGGCCATTGGGGTTGATGAAGTCGAGCGTCGTCGAGAAGTTCGGAAAGTCCGATTTCGAGGTCGACAGCGATACTTCCGCGCGCATCCGCAGCTTGTCGGTCACCTGCCAGTCGCTGCCAAGGTCGAACACCCGGCTCTTGGTGACGCGCGCGCCCGTGTCGCTCGACGTGCGCATATTCGGATCGATCACCCCTCCGGTGGCGCCGCCGATGCCGATGGTGCCGGCAACCGTCGCGTCGACGCTGCCAAGGTCGATCGGGCCGTTCGGTCCGTCGAGCTTGCCCCAGTTGACGGTTTCGAACGCCGTGTTGTCGGTCGCATCGACGACCGACGGCGTCGCCGTGCCCGAAATCTGCACCCGGTGGCTCTGCTGCCCGCGCGTCTGGTTGTTGAGCGTCGCGTCGAAATAGAATTTCAGGTCGTCGTTCGGTTTCCATTCCAGCGCGGCGGTGCCGTTGTAGGTTTCATATTCGTAATTCTCCAATCCCTGCTGAAGGAACTGGATGCGCAGAAAGGGAAAGGCCTCGGCGCTCGGGCCCGATCCGGGAAGGACGACCGCGTCGCGGTCGACGCGCGGTTTGAACGCGGCGACGTCCTGCCGGGCATAGCTCCCGCTCACCACGATGCCGATCTCGCCGATGCCGGTGTCCCACCGGTTGCCGAGCGTGGCGGACAGCCGCGGCAGGGTCGATTTCGACAGGTCGCTGTTTTCCATCTGCGCGCGCGCGGCGATCAGCGGTTCCTTGAGCTCAAGCGGGCGGATGGTGCGGAGGTTGATCGTGCCGCCGACCGATCCCTCGATCGTCTGCGCGGTCGGCACCTTGGTCACCTCGACCGATGCGATCAGCGCCGCGGGCAGATCCTCGAAACTGATACCCGACCGGCCGGCACCCGATCCGATCGTCGACACGCCATTGATTTCGGTCCGGTTGGCATCGGTGCCGCGGATCTGCACCGCGTTGCCGACGCCGGCTTGCCGGGTGATCTGGACCCCGGTGACATTCTCCAGCACTTCGGCCAAATTCTGGTCGGGCAATTTGCCGATATCTTCGGCCTGGATGACCTCGACGATATTGTCGGAGGTGCGCTTTTCGCCCAGCGCGGTGGCAAGGGAGCTGCGGATGCCCGTGACGACGATCGCGTCATCGCCCGCCTCGTCGGCAGGGGCCGTATCCTGTGCCGCCGTGTCCTGCGCAAAGGCGGGAACGGCGAGCATCGATATGGCGGTCGTGCCCAGCAGAGTTGCTGCCAAATTCATCTTACCGCGCGAAACGCGCCCGAGGCTGCCCCGAATCATCCCACTCTCCCTCATTGCCTTTGTTTGGAGAGAAGCTCCTCTTGTCACACCAATATGTCAACCCATGATCCAGACCATAAGCGGGTTGATATTGTCCTACCTCTTGTATAGTCCAATAGGCGAGAATCATAAAAAGGGTGAGGCGCGGTGCAGATAAGGGCGATTCTAACGGTAGCGATGCTGGTCTCGACCGCGCATCCGGCGCTGGCGCGCGACCTGCTCGTGGCCGATCAGGCGCAATATAAGGCCGCGGTGAAAAAGGCGCAGCCGGGCGACACGATCATCCTCGCCGACGGCGAATGGCGCGATTTCCAGATCGTCTTCACCGGCACCGGCACCGTCGCCAAGCCGATCGCGCTGACCGCGCAGACCAAGGGCAAGGTGCTCATCACCGGCCAGTCGAACCTGCGCATCGGCGGAAAGCATCTGCTCGTCTCGGGCCTCGTCTTCAAGGGCGGCGCCAGCCCGACCGATCAGGTGATCAGCTTCCGCCGCGATTCCAAAACGCTCGCGAGCGACAGCCGTGTCACCGAGACCGTGATCGACGGCTTCAGCAAGTCCGACCGCCGCGCCGAGGATATCTGGGTCGCGCTCTACGGCACCGGCAACCGCGTCGATCATTCGCATTTCGAGGGCAAGACCAACGCGGGCGTGACGCTCGCGGTGATCCGCCGCGCGGGCGATCCGCTCGATAACGGCCACCGCATCGATCATAATTATTTCGGCCCGCGCCCGCCCCTGGGTTCGAACGGCGGCGAGACGATCCGTATCGGCACCAGCGAGGAATCGCTGTCCGACAGCCACACGGTCGTCGAACGCAACATCTTCGACCGCACGAGCGGCGAGGTCGAGATCGTCTCGGTCAAGGCGGGCGGCAATATCATCCGTGAAAATCTGGTGCTCGAAGCGCAGGGCGCCTTCGTGCTCCGCCACGGCAACGGCAATCTCGTCGAGCGCAACATCTTCTTCGGCAAGGGCGTGCCCGACACCGGCGGCGTGCGCATCATCAACCGCGACCAGATCGTGCGCGACAATTATTTCGAGGGTCTCGCGGGCAGCTCGTTCAAGAGTGCGATCACCGTGATGAACGGCGTGCCCAATTCGGTGATCAACCGCTATCATCAGGTCGCGAACGCGCGCATCGAAGGCAACAGCATCATCGACGTCGCGCGCATCACCCTCGCGGCGGGCGCCGACGCCGAACGCTCGGCGCCGCCCGTGGACAGCAAGTTCGAACGCAATCTGATCGTCGGCGCAAAGGGTGCGGACCCGTTCCGCGCCGAAGGCGAGATCGGCGGCATCGCCTTCGCGGGCAATGTCGAGGCGAAGGTCGCAAAGCCCTTGCTGGCCAGCGGCGTCGAGCAGCGCGAAGTCGTGCTCGAACGCGCCGCCAACGGTCTGCTTTATCCCACCGATCCGGCGCTCGCTGCGGTCGGCGCGCCGCGTGATCTCAAACCCGTCACGCGCGAAGAGGTCGGTGCGAGCTGGTATCGCGGCGACGCTCCGGAGGCGGCGTTCGGCACCGGCGCCACGCGGCCGCTCGCGGCGGGCGCATCGCTGGCGCAGGCGGTCGCCGATACGAAAGCGGGCGATACGCTGATGCTCGCCACCGGCACCTATGACGTCGCCGCGCCGCTGACGGTGCGGCACCGGCTGACCATTGCCGGCGCCAAGGATGCGAAGCCCGTGCTGCGCGTCGCGTCGAACCTCGCGCGGATCGCGGGCGGCGGCGGGCTGCGGCTCGAAAACCTCGCGATCGACGCCAGCGCGGCCCCCGGCGACGGCGCGCTGATCGCGGTCGAGGGCGGCGTCGCGCCCAACTATAGCATCGCGCTCAAGGGCGTGTCGGTGCGCGGTCCGGGCAAGGGCCGTCTTGACGGCATCGCGATGGCGCCCGGCACCTTCGCCGACGATGTGACCGTCACCAACAGCGATTTTTCCGCAATGGGCGTCGTCGTCGCCGCGACCGGCGAGCAGGAGCCGAAGGGCTGGTATCCGATGGAGCGGCTGACGATCGCCGGCAGCCGCTTCGCAGGCGTCGCGATGGTCGCCGACCTCTTGCGCAAGGGCAGTGACGAAAGCACCTTCGGTCCCTGGTTTTCGATGACGGGATCGAGCGTCGCCAATAGCGGGGCGGACGGCGTGTCGCTGCGCGTCTCGGGCGCCCAGCACACCGACATTGCGCGGAACAGCTTCGCCAAGTCGGACGGCATCGTCGTCATCCATTCGGTCGGCGCGCCCGAAACGCGCATCGCGTCGAACGCCTTCGCCGCGACCCCGGCGCCGCGCATCGAGGAACTGGTCTGGAAAGGCCCGCCGCGCGGGCAGCTCAACGGCAATGTCGTGGAGGGGCGCCCGTGACCCGCACGCTTGCGCTCCTGCTCGCCGCCGCCACGCTGCCGGCCGTTCCCGCCGCGGCGCAGACCCCGCCCGCGGCTTCGGCGCAGGCTTTCGCGCCGCTCTTCGCCGCCGAAATCGAGCGCGCGCGGCGCGACGTTGACGCGTCGATCAAGGCGGGCATCAACGTGCCGGTGCCCAAGGATCCCGGCGGCGGCTTCACCCACGAGCAGCACAAGCGCAATTACCGCATCATCTTCGAGGGCGGCCAGCTCTTCCGCCTGACCGGCGAGGCGCGCTACCGCGACCATGTCCGCGACCTTTTGCTCGCCTATGCCGATCTCTATCCGGGGCTCGGACCACACCCGGCAAAGGCGAACCAGAACGCGGGGCGCCTCTTCTGGCAGAGCCTCAACGACAGCGTCTTCCTCGTCAACGCGGTGCAGGGCTATGCCGAGATCCGCGATGCGCTGTCCGCCGCCGACCGCAAACGGATCGACGACAATGTGATCCGCCCGATGGCGCGCTTCCTGTCGGACGAATCGCCTCAGGTCATCAACCGCATCCACAATCACGCGACGTGGGCGGCGGCGGGCGTCGGCCTGTCGGGCTATCTGCTCGGCGACCGCGACCTCGTCGACAAGGCGCTGCTCGGGCTCGACAAGAGCGGCAAGGCGGGCTTTCTTCGCCAGCTCGATCTGCTCTTCTCGCCCGACGGCTATTATGCCGAAGGCCCCTATTATCAACGCTATGCGCTGCAACCCTTCGTCGTCTTCGCGGCCGCGATCGCCGCGAACGACCCCGAGCGCAAGATCTTCGAATATCGGGGCGGCATCGTGCTGAAAGCGATCCGCACCGCGATCGACCTGACCCACGACGGCTATTTCCTGCCGATCAACGACGCGATGCCCGACAAGAGCCTGCGCACCGAGGAGCTCTATCACGCGGTCGCCATCGGCTATGCCGCGACCAAGGACCCGGCCTTCCTGTCGATCGCCGACTGGCAGGGGCGCACCGTGCTGACCCCGGCAGGGCAGGCGATGGCCGCCGACCTCGCGGCGGGTAAGGCAAAGCCCTGGCCGTTCGGCTCGCGGCTGCTGTCCGACGGCCCCGACGGCAAGGGCGGCGCGCTTGTGCTGCTCCGCACCAACGCCGATCCGGCGGGTCCGCTGCTCGTCGCCAAAAACACGGTGCAAGGCATGGGTCACGGCCATTTCGACCGGCTCGGCTGGCTCTATTATGACGAAACCGGCGCGGTCGTGACCGACTATGGCGCCGCGCGCTTCCTCAATGTCGAGGCGAAGCACGGCGGGCGCTATCTGCCCGAAAACGACAGCTGGGCGAGCGCGACGATCGCGCACAATACGCTTGTCGTCGATGAGCAAAGCCACTTCGCAGGCGACTGGAAAGCCGGAGAAAAATCCGGAACGCGCCAGCTCGCCGCATCACTCGAAGGCCCGACCCGCTACACGATCGCCGAAATCGACAGCGCGTATAAGGATGTCGCAATCCGCCGCGCGCTGCTGCTGGTCGAGATCGACGGCCTCGCCAATCCTCTGACGCTCGATATCCTCCACGGAACTGGCAGCGGCAGGCATGTCTATGACCTGCCGCTGCATTTTTCGGGGCATATCATCGACAGCGACATCGCGTTCGACCGCCATCTCGCCGAGCGCCCGGTGCTGGGGAAGGCGAACGGCTATCAGCATCTGTGGGTCGACGGGACGGGGACCAAGGCCGGCAAGGCGCGGCTGACGTGGATGCAGGGCAGCCGCTTCTACAGCTACCATATGCTGCCGCCCGCGGGTGCGCGCTTCATCGTCGCCGAAAGCGGCGCGAACGATCCCGAGTTCAACCTGCGCCGCGAACCCGCGCTGATTCAGCGCGTCGACGGCGCCGCCAACGCGACCTTCGTCAGCCTGCTCGAACCGCACGGCGCCTATGACGCCGCGGCCGAGACGGTGGTCGCGAGCAGCGCGCGCGTCGCGGCGCTCGAGCATCGCAAGGAAAAGGGCGCCGATCTCGTCCTGATCACCCTCGTCGACGGCCGCCGCCTCGCAATCGCGGTCGCCGACGACGTCGCCGCCGATGCGAAGCACAGCGTCGCCGTCGATGGCCGCACCCTCGCCTGGACCGGCCCCGTCGGCCGCCTCGACCTCGCCAAGACCGGAGCGAAAAAATGAGCAATATCAAAGGCCGCTTCCGCTGGGGCGTGATCTCGCTGATCGCGCTCGCCACCGTGATCAACTATATCGACCGCAACGCGCTCGCGGTGATGTGGCCCGAGGTGTCGAAGGAGATCGGCGCCACCAAGGAAGATTACGCGCTGCTCGTGACGATCTTCATGATCTTCTACGCCTTCGGCCAGTCGCTCTTCGGGCGCATCTTCGACGCGATCGGCACGCGGATGGGCTTCACCCTCTCGATCATCGTCTGGTCGCTGTCGATCGCGGCGCATGCCCTCGTGCGCTCGATGCCGCTGCTCGTCTTCCTGCGCGCGACGCTCGGGGTCAGCGAGGCGGGCAACTGGCCTGGCGCCGCGAAAGCGAACGCGCTCTGGTTCCCCTCGCGCGAACGCGCGCTGGCGCAGGGCATCTTCAACGCGGGCGCCTCATTGGGCGGCATCATCTCGGCGCCGCTGATCGCCTTGCTCTTCGTCCAGTTCGGCTGGCACGGCACCTTCCTCCTCATCGGCGTGCTCGGCTTCATCTGGCTCGTGCCATGGCTGTGGTTCTACAAGGCCGATCCCGACAAGCATCCGGGGCTCAGCGAGGAAGAACGCACCTATATCCTGACCGGCCGCACCGAGGCCGGGCGCGACGACGGCCGCCGCGTGCCGCTCGGCGAACTGCTGCGCTATCGGCAGAGCTGGGGCGTCATCCTGTCGCGCTTCTTCCTCGATCCCGTCTGGTGGCTCTTCGTGTCGTGGCTGCCGATCTATCTCGCCGAAACCTTCGGCTTCGACGTCAAGCAGATCGGGCTTTTCGCTTGGGTGCCCTTCGTCGGCGCGATGCTCGGCAGCCTGTTCGGCGGCTGGTTCGCGGGGCGGATCATCACCGGCGGCGGCGGCGTGCACAAGGCGCGCACGCTGAGCATCGCGATCGGCTGCGCGATCATGCTGCCCGCGTTGCTGCTGACGATCGGCGCCGGCGATCCGTTGACCGCGGTGCTGCTGATCGCGTGCATCCTGTTCGGCTTCCAGATGGCGATCGGCAATATCCAGACGTTGCCGAGCGACTATTTCGGCGGCGGCGCGGTCGGCAGCCTCGCGGGGATCAGCGGCACCGCGGCGGTCGCGGGTACGCTGATCACCACCTGGCTCGTCCCGGTGCTCACCAAGACGAGCTACGCACCGATCTTCGCGCTCTCCGCGGCGATCGTACCGATCTCTTTCCTGTGTTTCTGGCTGGTCGGCGGTCGCGTCGAACCGGTCGCTACCCAATCCACCCACGATCAAGAATAAGGAAATGCACCACATGAATCTCCAGGGCAAAACCGCGCTCGTCACCGGCGGCGGCCGCGACATCGGCCGCTCGGTCTCGATCGCGCTCGCGCGCGCCGGCGTCCGCGTCGCGATCAACTACAACAGCGGCCGCGAAGCCGCCGAGGAAACGCTCCGGACGATCAAGGACGCGGGCGGCGACGCCTTTCTGGTTCAGGCCGACGTCACCGACAGCGGCGCGGTCAAGGCGATGCTCGAAGAGGTCGGCATCGCGTTCAGCGGCCGGCTCGACATCCTCGTCAACCTCGCGGGCGGCATGGTCGCGCGCAAGACGCTGAGCGAGATGGACGAGGACTTCTTCGACCATGTCATGACGCTCAACCTCAAATCGGCCTTCCTCGTGCTCCAGGCGTCGCAGCCCTTCCTCGGCGAAGGATCGGCGGTGGTGAACGTCTCGTCGCTCGCCGGTCGCGACGGGGGCGGTCCGGGCGCCTCGATCTATGCGACCGCGAAGGGCGCGCTGATGACCTACACGCGTTCGATGGCGAAGGAACTCGGCCCGCAGGGCATCCGCGTCAACGCGGTCTGCCCGGGCCTGATCGGCACCAGCTTCCACGACATCTTCTCGAAGCCCGAAGGCCGTGCCGCGACCGCGAACAACACGCCGCTCCGCCGCGAAGGCCATCCCGACGAGGTCGCCGACACGATCGTCTATCTCGCGTCGCCTGCCGCGAGCTTCCTCGCCGGCGTCTGCCTCGACATCAACGGCGGACTGGGCTTCTCGTGACGCGCTGGCTTGTCGCCTCGGCCGCCTGTGCCCTGCTTGCGAGCGGGGCGCAGGCGGCGCCGCGCGAGCGCACCGACGCGCCGCCGCTCGAGCCCTACAAGATCATCCTCGTCGGCGATTCGACGATGGCGCCGCACAGCGGCTGGGGCGGGGCGTTTTGCGCGCACCACGTCAAATCGTCGGTCGCGTGCCTCAACGCGGGGCGCGGCGGGCGTTCGACGCGCAGCTATCGCCAGGAAGGCAGCTGGGACATCGCGCTCGCCGAGGCGAAGGTGCCGGGCTATCGCGGCACCTGGGTATTGATCCAGTTCGCGCACAACGACCAGTCGTCGAAATCCGAACGCTGGACCGACGAGACGACCGAATTTCCCGCCAACCTCCGCCGCTTCGTCGAAGAGGTGAGGGCGGCGGGCGCCATCCCGGTGCTCGTCACCCCGCTGACGCGGCGCGAGTTCAAGGGCGGCAAGCTCCGCAACACGCTCGCGAGCTGGTCGGACCAGATCCGCGGCGTGGCCAAGGCGATGGACGTGCCGCTCGTCGATCTGAACGCGCTCAGCGCGGCACAGGCGCAGGACATGGGTGCCGAGACGGCGACCAAGCTCGCGCAGGTCCCGCCGACGCCCGAGGAACTCGCGGCGGCGAAAGCCGGGACGACGCTGCCCGCGCGCCCGGCGCCGCCACCGCCGCCGCCGATCACGGGCGACGGCGCGCGTGGGCAGGTGACGCGCAAGTTCGACTATACGCATCTCGGCAACGTCGGCGCCGAAGTCACCGCCAAGCTGGTGACCGAGGCGCTCGCCCGGGCGGTGCCGGGGCTCCGGAGCCAGCTCGTCCGCTGACAAAACATGTATGGCAAAATGGACTAACCAATCTGCCATACACAGTGGTTGACAATCATGCTGCGATGTTCGACAGCATTGGTCATAACAGAATCGATATTTGGGAGAGACGAAGTGAATTCTCGTAATCAGTTCCGCGCGCGCACGCTCCGCGCCGCCCTTCTGGCTGGCGCCGGCACGACTCTGCTCGTCGCCGCGATGCCCGCGATGGCGCAGGACGCCGCAGCGCCCGCCGCGCAGGATGAAGAGGACGCGATCGTCGTCACCGGGATTCGCGAGACGATCCAGAATTCGATCAACACCAAGCGCGAGGAAACCGCGATCGTCGATGCGCTGTCGGCCGACGATATCGGCGACCTGCCCGCGCTGTCGGTCGGTCAGGCGATCCAGACGATCACCGGCGCGACGACGCACCGCGAAAAGGGCGATGCCTCCGAAATCGCGCTGCGCGGCCTCGGCCCCTTCCTTTCGAACGCGACGTTCAACGGCCGCGACGCGACCAACGGCAGCGGCGACCGCTCGGTCAATTTCAACCAGTTCCCGTCCGAACTCGTCAACAATATCAAGATCTACAAGACCCAGCAGGCCGACCTCGTCGAGGGCGGCGTCGCCGGCACGATCGAGATCGGCACGCTGCGCCCGCTCGATTTCGGCAAGCGCCGCATCCAGGGCGAGGTCAAGGCGCAGTACAACCCCTATGGGGACCGCATCGTCGGTGGATCGGGTGGAATCGGCTGGCGCGGCACGCTGAGCTATGTCGACCAGTTCGCGAACGACACGATCGGCATCGCGATCGGCGTCCAGCGCAACGACACCAACAACCCCGAGGAAACCTACGCCGCATCGACGACCTGGACCGCGTGCCAGGCCGACATCACCGTCGCCAACAACAACTGCAACGAGTTTGAACGCGACGAATATGGCGAGGGCCATCCCTTCTACCTCGTCCCCAACGCCTATACTTTCCGCCAGATCAGCGAAGTCGACAAGCGCGATGCCATCTTCGGCGCGATCCAGTGGCGGCCGTCGGACCAGTTCAACATCAACCTCGACGTCCAATATTCCGACCGCACCTTCGTCGAGAGCCGCCGCGACCTCAACCTGTCCGAAGCGCGTCGCAGCCTGACCGACGTCGTTTATGACGAAAACGGCATCGTGCAGAGCTTGAGCGGACAGAGCGCGCTCGAATCGAACGGGTCCGAACTGTCGCGCGCCGAGGAATATCTGGGCGGGGGCCTGTCGGTCGAATGGCAGCCGAGCGACCGGCTGACGCTGACCGTCGACGGCAGCTATTCGCGCACGATCCGCGTCGAGGACGAACGCAATGTCCGTTTGCGTACCGATCCCAAGGATCTCAACGGCGATACCACCGTCTTCAACAACATGCGCATCCCCTATACTTACGAGATCACGCCGGGCAGCTTCGTCCCGACGATCACGATCGATCCGCGCTTCGATCTCAACAACCACGACCTCTTCTGGGACGATGCGCGCTTCCGCCGCGACCAGAGCCGCCGGCATAACGAGATCATCGCCGGCCGCTTCGACGCCGGATATGAAATGGACGGTTTCCTGAGCAAGCTGTCGGCCGGCGTCCGCTGGTCCGAAATGACCTTCCGCGACTATGACGTGCGCAACGAGGATTTCGATCTCACCACCGACATCGACGAAGAGCGCCGGATCAACAATCTGTGCCGCAACCGGGCCTTCCCGCAGACCGGCTTCCTGTCGGCGGCCGACGACAATTCGATCAACAGCTGGGCGACCTTCGACGTCGATTGCCTGTTCCGCGAATATACGGGCAGCGAAGACCCGGGTGCGCTCGCGGACAAACGCTCGCCGGCAAACCGCGACGTCACCGAACGCACGCTCGCCGGCTATATCATGGCCGATTACGACGCCGACCTCGGCAATATGCCGGTGCGCGGCAACATCGGCGTGCGCGTCGTCAGGACCGACGTCACTTCGAACGGCCTGCGCAGCGAACTCACCATCATCGACAATGGCGACGGCACGATCCGCCTCGACACCACCGGCGATTTCGAAACGGTGACGATCAAGAGCAGCAACACCCGCATCCTGCCCAGCGTCAACGCGATCTTCGAAGTCGCACCGAACACGCTGCTGCGCGTTGCGGGCTATCGCGCGATGTCGCGCCCCGCGCCGAGCGCGCTTGGCGCCGGCCGCACCTTCCAGATCGACGCCGACGACTTCACCTCGGTCGAGGAAGCGATCGGTAACGTCCGCGCCAACGGCAGCCCGCGCCTGAAGCCGCTGATGTCGTGGAACGCCGACGCGGCAATCGAATGGTATCCGAACAAGGACAGCCTCCTGTCGGCGACGGTCTATTACAAGCAGTTCAACGGCGGCTTCCAGCCGGTGGTGTTCGACGAGCAATTCGTCATCGACGGACAGACGGTGACCGTGCCGGTGACGCAGACGCGCAACAGCCCCGACAAGTCGCGCATCTACGGCCTCGAACTCACCGCCGCGACGCGCTTCAGCTTCCTGCCCAAGCCGCTCGACGGCCTCGGCGCGAAGGTCAGCTATAACTATGCCGACTCCAATTTCGAAAATCAGGACGTCAACCTCGGCGACCAATATGATCCGGAAACCGACACCGTGTCGCCGGGCATCATCCCCGCGGCCGGCCTCTCGGGCTATTCCAAGCATGTGCTGTCGGCGCAGGCCTACTACGAAATCGGCCCGGTATCGCTGCAGGCGATCTATAACTACCGGTCGAAATATTATCAGGACTTCGTCGGCGGCAACAGCCAGCTGCGCTATGTCGGCCCCAGCGAAACCGTCGATTTCCGCGCGTCGATGGATCTGATGCCCGGCGTTTCGCTGCGCTTCGAGGCGCTCAACATCTTCAACGAGCCCAAGGCGACCTATATGCCGGTCTATGGCAGCAGCCGTCAGTATCATTACTATGGCGCCAAATATTTCGTCGGCCTGCGGGCGCGGATTTAGGCGGAACGGAAACTAAGTTCGGTCATGGGCTTCAAACTCGTCCTACCTGATTGTATGGACTCCCATACGCCTATGTGGGGAGATGATTGAACATGGCCGAACGCCGCCTTTTCGAGGATGTCGCCGATACGATCCGGCGCCTGATTCTCGATGGAACCTATCCGCCGGGAACGCGGCTGCCCGGCGAGCGCGAACTGTCCGAGCGGTTCGAGGTCAGCCGGGTGACGATCCGCGAGGCCGAGATCGCGCTGCAGGCGACGGGGTGGATTCACATCCGCACCGGTGCGGGTGCATATGTCGAGGCGGTCCTGCCCGGCGACAATGCGATCCTGCCCAAGGTCAGCGCGTTCGAGCTGACCGAGGCGCGCTCACTGTTCGAGGCCGAGGCCGCGGCGCTCGCGGCGCCGACGATCTCGAGCGAAACGCTCGAAAAGCTTGACGAATTGCTCGCCCTGATGGCTGACGACAGCAAGAGCGAGGAAGAAATCAGCGCGATCGACCGCGAGTTTCACATGACGATCGCCGCCGCGTCGAGCAACAAGGCGATCATCCATGTGATCGAGAGCCTGTGGCGGATGCGCATGGAATTGCCCGAAGTGCGGAGCAGCCATTCGCTCGTCTGCCGCAAGGACGGCGCGGCGCGTCAGGCCGAGCACGCCGACGTCGTCGCCGCGCTGCGCAATCGCGACGCGACCGGCGCGCGGCTCGCGATGCGCCGCCATTTCAACCGCCTGCTCGAATCGATGCTCGACGAGACCGAGGAGCGCGCGATGGTCGAACTGCGCCGCCAGTCGGCCGAAAGCCGCCAGCGTTATCTGCTGAGCGCAAAACTCGCCTGATGCCTGACGCGCCGGGTCCGGTCGCGGCGCTGCTGGCCGCGCGCCTTTCGGGGCAGGCGCTTCCCGCCTTTCCCGCGCCGGTGCCCGCGACGCTGGCCGAAGCCTATGATGTGCAACAGCGGCTGACAGCCGCGCTCGGCGCGCCGGTGCTCGGCTGGAAGGTCGGGCGCATCCCGCCCGCGCTCGTCGAAACGCTCGGCGCCGAGCGTGTTGCTGGACCGGTGCTGCGCGTCGCCGAACTCGACGGGGACAGACCGGGGGAAGCACTGATCTTCGACGGCGGCGCGGGCGCGATCGAATCCGAGGTGATGCTGCGTCTGCGCGCGGTGCCCGATGGACGCGTGACCGGGGACGACGGCGCCCGCTGGATCGACGAGATCCGCGCGGGGTTCGAGGTCGCAAGCTCGCCCGCGCCCGACGTCCACGATCACGCCCCCTATGGAATCGTTGCCGACATCGGCATTAACAACGGCCTGCTGCTCGGCCCCCGGCTTGATCCCGACGATTTCGCGACGCTCGCGGTCGAAACGCGGATCGACGGCGTGGCGGTCGGCACCGGGCGCCCGATCGACGTACTCGACGGCCCGTGGGGATCGCTCGATTTCCTCGCCGACCTTCATCGCCGCGGCGTCATCGAGCTCAAGTCCGGGCAATGGATTTCCGCCGGCGCGATCACCGGGGTCCACCCGATCGCGATCGGCCAGACCGCGACGGCGCGTTTCGGCTCCGTCGCCGCCATCGCCTGCGTCGCCGCCGCGGAAACCGGATTCATCGCATGATCGCTCCGCCCCGACACATCGCCTGTTTCGGCGAAATCGTCATGCGCGTCTCGGTTCCCGAGGGCGAGTTGCCGCTGCAATCGGCGCGCTTCGGCGCGCATGCCGGCGGCGCCGAGGCCAATGTCGCGGTCGCGCTCGCCGCGCTCGGTCGCGCTACCGCGATGATCAGCGCGGTTCCCGAAGGCCCGATCGGCGACGGCGTTATGGGCGAACTGCGCCGCCACGGCGTCGATACCGCGTCGGTGCTTCGACCCGCGGGCCGCATGGGCCTCTATTATCACCTCCCCGGCGGCCCGATGCGCCCCGCCGAGGTCGTTTACGACCGCGCCGGCTCGGCCTTCGCGACGGCGGCCCCCGAGGACTGGGACTGGGACGCGTTGCTCGATGGTGCCGACTGGCTGCATGTCTCGGGCGTCACCCCCGCGCTCGGTCCCGACAGCGCCGCCGCGACGCTCGCAGCGGTCACACGCGCCCGCGCGGCCGGGATCGGCGTGTCGTTCGACGGCAATTGGCGCGGCCGTCTGTGGGAGCGCTGGCAGCCCGATCCGGCGGCAATCCTGAAACCGATCGTCGCGCAGGCGACCTTGCTTTTCGGCAATCATCGCGACGCGGGGCTGCTTCTCGGCCGCGAATTTTCGGGCGAGGGCGAAGACCGGCGGCGCGAGGCCGCGCTGGCGCTATTCGACCATTTCCCTTCGCTCGACCATATCGCCTCGACCGCGCGCGAAATCCTCGGCCCCGACGTCCACCGGATCACCGCGCGCATCGATACCCGCGACGACCGCGGCGTGAGCGAGCCCACCCTCGTGACGCCGGTGATCGACCGGGTCGGGACCGGCGATGCCTTCGCGGCGGGGGTTCTCGACGGCCTGTGGAGCGGCAAGGACCTCGCCGATACGGCGACGCACGGCCTCGCTTTGGCGGCGCTCAAACATGGCTTGCACGGCGATTTTGCGCCCTTCGCGCGCTCGACGCTGGACCGCGCGTCGAGCGCCGCACAGGATATTGCGCGCTAGGGGCCATTGCGGTAGACGCCGCCAGCAGAGGCCACGTCCTCGCCCGCGCCAGGCGGGTTCTCAAGTCCGGGACGGCCCGGCAGCTCTGAAACGGAGGCTGCCATGGCCTGGATATATTTGACGATCGCCGGAATTTTCGAAATCGTGTGGGCTTTTTCGATGAAGCAGTCCGAAGGCTTCACGCGCCCGGGCGCGACCGCCATCACCATCGCCGCGATGATCGTGAGTTTCGCGCTGCTCGCGCTGTCGATGAAATCGCTCCCGCTCGGCACCGCTTATACGATCTGGACCGGCATCGGCGCGGTCGGCGCGTTCCTCGTCGGCATCTTCATCCTCGGCGAACAGGCGAACGCGATGCGGATCGTCGCCGCGCTGCTGATCGTCAGCGGCCTCATCCTGATGAAGCTGTCGTCGCCCGCCTGAGCGCGGGCACCCCGACAAGCGAGGCCACGTCCTCCCCGGCGCATCCCGCAGGTGCGCCGGCATCAGGTCCGGGACGGCCCGGCGACTCCCAAAGGAGGCCGCCATGCCCGCCAAGTCCGCCGCATCCATTTCCCACGCGAGCATCGGATCGCAATCGGGCGTGCTGCTCGACTATCTGCCGATCCTGATCTTTCTGGGCGTGGCGCTGCTGCTGTCGATCCTGTTCGTTTTCCTGCCCATCGTCCTCTCGCGCTTCACCGGAACGCACGCGCCGGACAGCGAGAAACTGTCGGAATATGAATGCGGCTTCCCGGCGTTCGACGCGTCGCGCAAGCCGTTCGACGTCCGCTTCTATCTCGTCGCGATCCTCTTCATCATTTTCGATCTGGAAGCCGCCTTCCTCTTTCCGTGGGCGGTCGTCGTGCTCGACCTCGGCTGGGAAGCGTGGGGCGCGATGATGGTATTCCTCGGCATATTGACGGTCGGGTTCGTCTACGAATGGAAAAAGGGCGCGCTCGATTGGGAATGATGCCCCGTCGCTCGCCGGGGCTATTCTGTGAGAATGGCCCCGGCGAGCATTAGGCCGAGCGGCGGGAAGACCGCCGTCCTAATCGCGCAAGATGTGAAGGATGTGGGGCTGCGGGCGCGTGAAACCGCGCTCCAGCCGTGCCAGCCCGTTTTCGTCGATCCGCGCCCTGTCGACCAGTTCGACGCGGAAGCGCCCATGCAGCGCCCGGATCGCCCGGACATTGGCCTCGCCGCCAAGCGCGCCGATTATGTCGGCGGGCAGTGCCGATGCGTCGTCCAGGTCGCCGCTGTGCCGGATCGCCGCCCGTGGGGCGGCCGCACCGCCGCCGCCGGCCAGCGCGCCGCGGATTTCCTCGGCGACCAGATCGGCCACCGGCCCCAGCACGACCTGCGCCGCATTCTCCGACGGCCGGATGATGCCGCGCGCGCCGAGCGCCGACAGCGCCGCGTCGTCGACCGCGCTCTGGTCGGCGACGATCAGCCGCAGGCGCGTGGTGCAGGCATCGACGCTGACGAGGTTGGCCGCGCCGCCGAGCGCCGCGACGAAGGCTTCGCCGCGTGCGCCGCCCGCCGATGCGGTCGCGGCCTCGGCGACCTCGCCGCGCTCGCGCCCCGGCGTGGTCAGGTCGAAACGGCGGATGAAGAAGCGGAACAGGCCGTAATAGAGCAGGGCATAAGCGGCGCCGATCGGCAGCAGCAGCCAGGGCCGCGTTGCAAGGCTGAAATTGAGCACATAGTCGAAAAGCCCCGCCGAAAATCCGAAACCGAGCTTCACGTCGAGCGCGTTCATCAACGCCATCGACGCGCCCGTCAGCAGCGCGTGGATCGCGTAGAGCAGCGGCGCGACGAACATGAAGGTGAACTCGATCGGCTCGGTCACGCCGGTGAGGAAGCTGGTGAAGGCAAGGCTGAAAAGCATGCCGCCGACCGCCTTCTTCCGCTCGGGCCGCGCCTCGTGATACATGGCGAGGCAGGCGGCGGGCAGGCCGAACATCATCACCGGGAAAAAGCCCGACATGAACGCGCCCGCGTCGGGGTCGCCCGCGAAGAAACGGCGAAGGTCGCCCGTCGCGCCTTCGAAGTCGCCGACGACGAACCAGGCGGCATTGTTGATGATATGGTGCAATCCGGTGACGATCAGCAGCCGGTTGAGCGCGCCATAGACGAACAGCCCGATCTCGCCCGAGGCCACGACGGCGCGGCTTGCGGTGTCGATCGCGCCGCTGATATGCGCATAGCTGTAGCCGATGAGTGCCGCGAGCAGCAGCCCCGCGACCCCGCTGGCGATCGGCACGAACCGGCGGCCGCCGAAGAAAGCGAGATATTCGGGGAGCGCGATCGTCGCGAAACGATTGTAGAAATGCCCGCCGATCAGCCCCGACAATATGCCGACCGGGACTTCGAGCCGGTCGATCAGCCCGACCGCCCATTGCTTTGCCGTCAAGGCGGCCGCGGCTTCGGGAAGTCCCGCGCCGATGTCGGGGGGCGGGGTCATGAAGGTCTGCGCGCCGGTCGTCGTGACGAAATAGCAGACGACCCCCGCAAGCGCCGCGGCGCCATTGCCGTCGCGTGCGAAACCGACCGCAACGCCGATCGCAAAGAGGATGCCGAGATTGTCGAAGATCGCCGCGCCCGCCGCCGAGATGAAGGCGATGTCGAGCAGGTCGGGCTGGCCGATGCGCAACAGCAGGCCCGCGATCGGCAGCACCGCGATCGGCAGCATCAGCGCGCGGCCGAGTGGCTGGAGCGTTTCGAGAATCTTCCTCATCGACGTGTCTCCTCGAACGCGCGGGCGAGCGCGCGAACCTCCGCCGCCGACTTGCATTGCAGCGCGAGTTCGGCATGCGCGCGCGCCTCGACCAAAGTCAGGCCGCGCACGATCTGTTTCGCTTCGGCGACGAATCCCGGCACTGCCGACAATTCGGTGACGCCGAGCCCGATCAGGATCGGCAGCGCCGCGGGATCGGACGCGAGGCCGCCGCAGACGCCCACCCAGCGCCCGTGAACGGCGGCGAGACGGCACGTCTCACCGATCATCCGCAGCACCGCGGGGTGCATCGCGTCGACCCCGGCGGCGACCGCCGGATTGCCGCGGTCCATCGCCAGCACATATTGGGTCAGGTCGTTGGTGCCGATCGAAAGGAAGTCGGCTTCGGCGGCGAGCAGGTCGGCGGTCATCGCCGCGGCGGGGGTTTCGACCATCACGCCGACCTCGACCGGCGCCGTTACACCCATCTCGCCGCGCAGCCGCTCGACCACCGCGCACACCTGCCGCAGTTCGTCAACGCTGGCGACCATCGGAATCATGATCTTGCATTGCCCGGCGGGTTCGACGCGCAGGATCGCGCGAAGCTGCGTTTCGAGCAGGTCGGGCCGCGCGAGCGCCACGCGAATGCCGCGCTGGCCGAGTGCCGGATTTTCCTCGGTATCGATCGGGATATAGGTGGCGGGCTTGTCGCCGCCGATGTCGAGCAGGCGGACGATCACCGGCCTCTCCGCGAGCGCATTGGCGATCCCATGATAGGCGGCGTGCTGCTCATCTTCCGACGGCGCGGTCTCGCGCCCCAGGAACAGGAACTCGCTGCGCACGAGCCCCGATCCCTCGGCGCCCTGCGCGGCGGCGGCCTGCGCTTCGTCGACGCTGCCGATATTGGCGAAGATTTCGATGCGCGTGCCGTCGGCGCTGTGGCAGGCGTCCTTCGCCGCCGCCTGCGCTGCTTCGCGCCGCGCGTCGCGCTTGGCGAGCCGGGCGGCGAATGTTTCGGTGTCGGCGGGCGAGGGCGCCACCGTCGCGTGGCCCAGTTCGGCGTCGAGCAGCAGCGGCGCGCCATCCTCAATGCTGTCGAGCGCATCGCCCATCGCGACGAGCGCGGGCAGACCCATCCCCGCGCACAGGATCGCGACGTGCGACGTCGGGCCGCCGCGCGCGAGGCAGATGCCGGCGGGCTTCGCCGCGGCCAGCGTCACGAGCTGCGACGGCAGCAGATCCCCGGCCACCACGATCGCGCCCGCCGGAACGTCCGCGCCGCCCAGCGCCGTCCCGGTCAGCGCCGCGAGCATCTGTCGCTCGATGTCGATCAGGTCGTCGATGCGTTCGATCAAATGGGCATTGCCCGTCGCGCGGATCGCGTCGATCTGGTCGTGGATCGCGCCGCGCCACGCGAAACCGGCGCTGCCTCCCTCGGCGATGCGCCTCTCCGCGCCTGCGAGCAGTTCGGGATCGTCGATCAGCGCAAGATGCGCCTGCATCACCGACGCGACGCTGCCGCTCGCCCCGTCGGCGCGCACGGCGATGCTCGTCCGAACTTCGTTTCGCGCCGCGAGCAGCGCCGCGCTTTCCTCGGCAGCTCCGCTGCCCTCGCGCGCGACGGTAATTTCGGTCTGCCGCAGCCGCGCGGCGGGGCCCATGGCAAGGCCGGGCGAGGCGATCACGCCGCCGATCTGCCCCGCGCGCAGCGGACTGGCCGCGGCGGCGGGCAGGGGAGCCACGACCGCGGGCGCGCCTTCACCCATATCGGTCGCGAGCAAGGCGACGATTGCCGCGAGCGCCGCCTCGGCATCGTCGCCGCGCGCCTGCACGACCACTTCGTCGCCGAAAGCTGTGCCAAGCGCGAGCAAGGCGACCGTGCTCCGCGCATCGCCGCGCTTGTCGCCCTTCACCAGATGCACGTCGGCCTCGAAACCGCGCGCCGCTTCGCCGATCCGCGCGGCGGGCCGCGCGTGGATGCCATGCGGCAACGACAGCGTCACCGCCTGCTCGACCAGCGTCCCGTCATCGGACCGGCGGCGCGCTTCGGCTTGCACGGGCACGAGCGTCATCAACGCCTCGCACGCGCCGATCGCGGCGTCGGTCGTGCGGCGGCTGATTGCAAAGGCTTCGGCATTGGTGACGATCACCGGGGTGATCAGGCTCGTCGCCGCGAGCGCGACCGCATCGAGGTCGAAACGGATCAGCGGGTCGCCGCGCGATACCATGTCGCCGGCGACAACGAGCGGCGTAAAGCCTTCGCCCTTCAGCATCACCGTATCGAGCCCGATGTGGATCAGCACTTCGGCGCCCTCGGCGCTGCGCAGCGAGACCGCGTGACCCGCATCGTGCAGCGTCACCACCTCGCCGTCGAACGGCGCGACGACGGTATCGCCGAGCGGCTGGATCGCGACCCCGTCGCCCATCATCCGCTGGGCAAAGACCGGATCGGGAACATCGTCCAGCGTCGTCGCCCACCCTCGGAGCGGAGACGTGATGATCAGGCTCATCGATTTAGAGCGGTTTTCGACCATTTCAGGGCACCGTGATTGGGCCAGGCAGTCCGCTGGCGAGGCGCGGCGCGCGGCAGGGGCTGGTAGCCCCTGCAAGCGCCGCAACGCGGCCAGCGGACTGCCTGGCCCAACCGCTCCGCGGCGGGCCGATTTTGGCCCATTGCTGCGTCGAGATGTCTTGGAATATCGACATATACCTACGCCATCCCTCCTTGCACTGAGCCAAAATCGGCTCCGTCACGGCGACCTGAAATGGTCGAAAACCGCTCTGATCCCCAAAACTTCCGCCGCTTATGTGCGGCTTGTGTATCATTGCACGGCTTGAGCAAGGCTCCGCGTCGATTCCGAAACAATCCCGCCGCCGATCCACGTCGCGCGCGGGTCGAGACCGGCATCCAGCCATACCCAGTCGGCGCGCTGTCCCGGCGCGATCGCGCCAATGCGGTCCTCCAGCGACAGGAAAGCGGCGGGCGTCGCGCTCGCCATCGCCGACACGTCGGGGACGGAGAGGCCGGTGACCTCGACTGTCTTGCGCAGCGCAGACGCCATGTCGAGATGCGTGCCCGCCAGCGTGCCGTCCTCGAAGATGCAGACGCCGTCCTTCACCGCGATGCGCTTGCTCTGCAGCGTGAACTCGCTGACGTCGGTGCCGACGCTCGGCATCGCGTCGGTGACCAGCATGATGCGGTCCTTGCCCTTCGCATGCACCGCGAGGCGCACGACGGCGGGATGCAGATGGACGTCGTCGACGATCAGCCCGCAATAGCTGTCCGAATCGAACGCCGCGCCGACCGCGCCGGGATTGCGGTGGTGCAGCGGCGACATCGCATTGAACAGGTGCGTGAAACCGGTCAGCCCCGCGCCGATCGCGCGCTGCGCTTCGTCATAGGTCGCGTCGCTATGCCCCGCGCTGACGATCACACCGTGCCGGACGAGGGTGCGAATATCCTCCTCGTCGCACAGTTCGGGCGCGAGCGTCAGCATCACGCGCCCGCGATGCGGCGCGGTGAGCGTCGCCAATATCTCGGTATCGAGCCTTCGGATGCGATGCGCTTCGTGAATGCCGCGCTTCGCCTCGTTGATAAACGGGCCTTCGATATGGATGCCGACGACGCCCGGCACGCCTTGCTCGATCGCGGCATCGACCGCGGCGAGCGCCGCAGCGATTTGCGCGGGCGTGTCGCTGATCAGCGTCGGCAGAAAGGCGGTGGTGCCGAAGCGCGCGTGCGCGGCGCCGATCGCCGCGATGGCTGCGACATCGACCTGATCGTTAAACAGCACCCCGCCGCCGCCGTTGACCTGCGTATCGACGAAGCCGGGCAGCAACCAGCCGCCCTCCAGGTCGACCTCGCGGTCGGCGGGCGCATCGCCGGGATCCGAGACCGCAGCGAGAACGCCGTCGATCACGGTCAGATCCGCCGCCTCGACGGCGCCGCCCGGCAGCGCGATCCGGCCGTTGTGGAAACGAAAGATCATAAAGTCTCGGTAACCTTGTTGAGATGCGGTGGCGAGTCGGGGTCCTGGCCGCGCGCGAGCGCCAGCGCGCTCGCCATGCGGTAAAAGCTCTGGATCATCAGCACCGGTTCGATCGCCGGGTGCGCGGCGAGGACGGGCAGGTCGCCGTCGCCATCGGCAAGCAGCACCGTCGCGCCGCGTCCGCGGAACTCGGCCGCCGCGTCGCGCACGCTGGCGGCCGCCAGGTCGGTGCCGCCGAACGCCAGCACGTGAAAGGCGTCGCCGACGATCGCCATCGGGCCGTGGCGCACTTCGGCGGCGCTGAAGCTTTCGGCATGCAGCGCCGAGGTTTCCTTGAACTTGAGCGCGGCCTCCTGCGCGACGCCGAGGCCGTAACCGCGGCCGAGCACGAACAGGTTGGTCGCGCCCCGAAAGGCCGCGACCGCCGGCGACCAGTCTAGCGCGAAAGCCTGCTCGAGCTGGCCGGGCAGGGCGGTCAGCGCCGCGTCGAGCACCTCATCCTCGGCCCAGGCGGCGACGAGCGCGGCGATGGCGGCGAGCGAAGCGATATAGGATTTGGTCGCGGCGACCGATCGTTCGACCCCGGCGGAGAGCGGGATCACCACATCAGCCAGGCCCGCGAGCGGCGTCGCCCCGGCATTGACGAGCGCGACGACGAAGGCGCCGGCGTCGCGCTGCTGCTCGACCGCCGCCAGCAGGTCGGGGCTCTTGCCCGACTGCGACACCGCAAGGCACAGGCGGTTTCCCGCGACCGCGGGCGCGTCATAGAGCGACGCGATCGACAGCGCGGCCGACGCGGTCGGCGTCCCCGTCATCGTCTCGATCAGATATTTGGCATAGGTCGCGGCATGGTCCGACGACCCGCGCGCGCAGGTCACCACCGCGGCGGGGGGCGAGGCGCGCAGGCGCCGCCCGATGGCGGCGAAGGCGTCGCGATTCGCGGTCAGCATCGCGGCGACGGCGGCCGCTGCCTCCCCGGCTTCCTGCTCCATCAACGTCATTCGTCCGTCTGTTGCGGCGTTCGGCATCGTCCATCACTCTCCGGATCGGGCGACGTGACGCCATCCGATCATTGGTATTATATAGGTTATATAGGTCTCATCAAGAGGTATGTTTGGGCGATCAGATTTTAATGATCCATCCCTTGCGGCGCAGCCATTCCATCGCGCCCCAGATCAGCAGCATATAGAGAAGGATGGGGATGAGCGACGCGACCGGATCGCCCAGCGTTTCGCGCAGCGCGCGGAAGGGCAGGAGCAGCAGGTCCCATGTGACGACGCCCGCAGTCACCTGATGCAGCGTATAGGCCGCGATCGCATTGGCGCCGAACGCCAGCATCGCGGTCGCGGCAACCCCGGGCTTGCGGCCTTTGCGGTCGAGCCAGTGATGCAGCAGCGCGAGCGCGAGGACGGTGATGCCGCTGGTGACGAGCACGAAGCTGCTCGACCAGATATCCTTCACGATCGGGAAGGCGAGGCTCCAGGCGCCGCCGACCACCAGCATCGCGGCGCCGATCATCGCGAGCCGCCGCGCCGCGGGACCTTGGCGGCGGATCAGCATCTCGCCGATCGCGACGCCGATCAACCCTTGGGCGATTGCGGGGAGGGTGCCCAATATCCCCTCGGGATCATAGCCTTCGGGGCCTTTCACATAGAGGTGACTGCCGAGCAGCAGCCGGTCGACCGACGCGACGAAATTATGCCCGCGCGCCCAGATGTCGGTCGCGAGACCGTCGAGCGACGGCAGCAGCGCGAGCGGCCAGTAAAGCGCGAGGATCGCCGCCGCGATGATCAGCCGCGCGCGGGGTCCCGCCAGCAGGAACAGCAGCGCGCACGCGCAATAGACCAACCCGATTCGCTGGAGCACCCCGAACAGCCGCCAGTCGCCCGACGCGAAGCTGGTGAACCAGTAAAGATTGCTGAGGATGAAACCGAGCAGCAGCAGGCGGCCGGTGCGGCCGAGGATATGCCGGCGCTGCGCCGAATCGAACGTCGCGTCGCGCATAGAAAATGGGATGGCGATGCCGACCATCGTCAGAAAGCCGGGAAAAACCAGGTCGGCGAGGGTAAGCCCGTCCCAACTCACATGGAGCAGGATCGGCGCGACATCGGCTTCGGCGCCATATTTCATCGCCGCGGCCGAATTCACCAATATCATCCCGGCGACGGTCAGCCCCCGCAGCACGTCGAGTGAAATCAATCGCATGGCTTTTCTCCCCCGGTCGCCAGCGCCCCCTCGGGCGGTATCTTGGCGCTGCCATAAATTTGCAATGGACAGCGCGTTGGATTTGTAGTCTATTGGTAATAGTCCAAGGACGCAATTGGTCTTATAGAGATTGTGGGAAGGCAATCTGGACCGGATTGGATGGGGGAAAAATAAAATGATCAAGGGGCCTGCCAAGACTTATCGGATTCGCCACAGCCTGCTCCAGGGGATTTGCGGGGCGGCACTGGCGAGCGCGATGATCCTTCCCGCCGCGGCGCAGGAAAGCACCGTGCCGGTATCGGCGGACGAGGAAAAACCCGATGACATCGTCGTCACCGGCATCCGCGCCAACCTCGAATCGGCGCAGAACCGCAAGCGCAACGCCGACACTGTCGTTGATTCGATCACCGCGGAGGATATCGGCTCCTTCCCCGACAAATCGGTCGCCGAAGCGCTGCAGCGCGTCCCCGGCATCACCGTCATCCGCTTTGCGGGCACCGACGACACCTCGCACTTCTCGGCCGAGCCCTCGGGCGTCGTCATCCGCGGCCTCAACCAGGTGCGTTCCGAATTCAACGGCCGCGACACCTTCAGCGCGAACAGCTCGCGCGGCCTCAGCTGGCAGGACATCTCGCCCGAGCTTCTCGGCGGCATCGATACCTACAAGAACCAGACCGCCGATCTGATCGAGGGCGGCATCGCGGGCACGGTAAACCTGCGCACGCGCGTGCCGTTCGATCAGGACGGGCGGCTCATCTCGATTTCGATCAAGAACACCTATGGCGACATCGCCGAGAAATCGACGCCCGAAATCTCGGGTATCATTTCGGATCGCTGGCAGACGGGAATCGGCGAGATCGGCCTGATGCTGAGCGGTGCCTATTCGCACGCGATCACCGCGAGCCAGGGCATACAGTTCGATCGTATGGCGATCTTCGACGGCGTGTTCGGCCCCGGGAAACAATATATCCCGAGCGGCATCTACATGCGCGACAATGAATATGACCGCAAACGCTACGGCGTCTCGGCCGCCTTCCAGTGGCGCTCGAACGACGGCGACATGGAACTGACCGGCCAGTATCTGCGCTCGCAATATAACAACAGCTGGCGCGAGCATGCGATCTATTCGAGCGCGTTCAGCATCTACGGCCAGCCGAGCGACTATCAGGTCACCGATCCGACGCTCGTGAACCCGCTCACCGGCACCGCGCCGTTCCAGTTCGACGACGACGGCAATTTCCTCAGCGGCTGGTGGTCGGCGCCGCGCCCCTATGTCGGCGAAGGCGACGCCAATCTCGGGCTGGGCGTCAACGAGGATGGCGAGGCCTTCTTCAATCGCTGCTACGGCTGGGAAGGCTGCGTCCCGCAACAGCGCGCGCCGCAGGTCGACACCGCGGCGAACGCGCTCAAGAACAAGCAGATCACACAGGATTTCGGCCTCAATTTCCGCTGGGATGTTTCGGACCGCCTGCGTGTCACGCTCGACGGCCAATATGTCGACGCCAGCGTCCAAAACTACAACGCATCGGTCACCGCGCGGACCTTCGCCGACACCTTTGTCGACCTGACGGGCAAATATCCGCGCCTCGAATTCCTGCCCAACCAGGCCGAGAACATCAATCTGTCGAGCGGCGGGCTGAACAACCCGAACAATTATTTCTACTACGCGGTCACCGATCACACCGAGGACAGCGACGGCGAGGAGGTCGCCTTCCGCGCCGACGTCGAATATGATGTCGATTCGGGCTGGCTCGACGCGATCAAGGTCGGCGCGCGCTACGCCGACCGCGATCAGACGGTGCGCTGGGGCGCCTATAACTGGGCGAATATCTCGAACACTTGGACCTTCACGCAGGCGCCCTATTTCAACATCGACAGCCCCGCCTATGCGCCGGGCACCAACGGGCTCCACACCTTCGGCGGCGATTTCTTCGCCGGCAACCAGATCAATCACAACAGCTTCGCCTTCTTCAACATGGACATGTTGTCGAATCGCGAACAGCTGGCGGCGGCGCTCGGACGGCCGTCGATCGGCGTCGGCGATTATTATCCCGTCTGTTCGGGCGAGGGGTATCGCGGCGCGGAGACGATCGAAAAGGCCTTCGGCTGCTATTTCCCGAGCGAAGTCCACCGCGTCAGCGAACGCACCATCGCCACCTATGCGATGGCGAAGTTCGGCGGCGACAGCCTCGCCATCGGCGGCGTGCCGATCTCGGGCAACATCGGCGTCCGCCTTGTCTGGACGCGCGACGATACGGTGGGCGCGACCACCTTGCCCGTTCCCTTCACGCCGACAGGGCTTCTTTGCGAGCGGGGGACCGATCCGGGCCCGCCGCCGCGCCCGACGGCATCATCGGGCTGCGTCGTCACGCAGCAGGAGATTGATTTCAGCAACGGCGCGACCGTTGCCGACACGACCAAGGTCAATCATTTCCACGCGCTGCCCAGCTTCAACATCAAGTTCGACTTGACCGACAGGCTGGTATCGCGATTTGCCTATTCGCGGGCGATGTCGCGCCCCGATTTCGGCCTGCTCCGCAATTTCCTGACGGTGAACCGGCTGACGCCGAACCTGAACGATTTTTCGGACGAGAATGTGACGCGCGACGCGGATGGCAATGCGATCGCCTATGATTGGCAATATACCGGCCAATCGGGCAACCCCAGCCTCAAACCGATGACGGCCGACCAGTTCGACCTGACGCTCGAATATTATTTCGGCCGGTCGAGCTCGTTCACCGCGACAGGCTTCTACAAAAAATTCTACGATTATATCCAGGCGGGCCAATTCAACCTCGAAGTGACGAACAACGGGGTGACCGAGGACGTCCGCGTCAACCGGCCGGTCAACGGCGACGGCGCGAGCATCTATGGCGCCGAATTCGCCTTCCAGACCTTCTTCGACTTCCTGCCGGCGCCGTTCGACGGCTTCGGGGTGCAGGCGAACTACACCTATGTGAAGAACGACGGGATCGAGACGGTCAATTTGACCAACGAGACCGCGGGTGGAACGGCGGGCGGCGGCCTTACCTATGAGGATAGCACGGTAAAGGCCAATGCGCTCGAAGGCATTTCGAAGCACAGCTACAACCTCGTCGGCATGTATGAAAAGGGCCCGGTGTCGGCGCGCGTCGCATACAACTGGCGCTCCAAATATCTGGTGACCGCGATCGACTGCTGCGTCGGTTTCCCGATCTGGCAAAAGAGCACGGGCTATCTCGACGCCTCGCTCCGCCTCCGTGCGACCGCGAATATCGAGTTCGTGCTGGAGGGCACCAACCTGCTCGGCACCGACACCGTGCTGATGCAGCAGGTCGACGGCGACGGAACGCTCAAGCCCAACGCCTGGTTCAAGAACGACCGGCGCTACCAGCTCGGCGTGCGGCTCAACTTCTAAAAGGGGGAAGGGGCGTCGGTCCATTGGGGCTGGCGCCCACTTTCTTCCGCGTTAAGCTAGGCCGCCATGGGGGATAGGTTCGAACTCGTTATCGTCGGCGGCGGGACCGCGGGGTGGATGTGCGCCGCGGCCTGCGCCGCCAAGCTCGACCCCGCGCGCTTCCGCGTCCGCCTCGTCGAATCCGAGGAGATCGGGACCGTCGGCGTCGGCGAAGCGACGCTGCCCCAGATGAAGGATTTCAACGACTTCCTCGGGCTCGACGAAGCCGAATTCATGCAGGCGACGCAGGCGACCTTCAAGCTCGGCATCGAGTTCGTGAACTGGGGGCGCGAGGGCGACCGCTACGTCCACCCCTTCGGCACCTTCGGCCGCCCGATCGGCGAGGCCGATTTCTTCAGCTACTGGATCCGCGCGCACCTTGCCGGCACCGCGGCGCCGCTCTCCGACTATTGCTTCCCGATCGTCGCCGCGCTGCAAAACCGCTTCATGCTGCCGAGCGGCGACGCGAACGACGTGCGCAATGCCTTCGCCTATGCCTATCACCTCGATGCCTTCCTCTACGCGCGTTACCTGCGCGGCTGGGCCGAAGCGCGCGGGATCGAGCGCGTCGAAGGGCGGATCGTCGAGGTCGAGCAGCATAGCGAAAGCGGCGACATCGCCGCGGTGAAGCTGGCGTCGGGCGCGCGCATCGCCGGCGACCTGTTCGTCGACTGCTCGGGCTTTCGCGGGCTGCTGATGGCGCAGACGCTGGGGGTCGGGATCGAGGACTGGTCGCACTGGCTGCCGTGCGACAGCGCGGCGGCGGTGCCGTCGGCGCGCTCGGCGGACTTTCATCCCTATACGCGATCGACGCGGCGCACGGCGGGCTGGCAATGGCGCATCCCGCTCCAGCACCGCACCGGCAACGGCTATGTCTATTCGAGCGCCGACATTTCGGACGATGAGGCGGCGGCGACCCTGCTCGCCAATCTCGACGGCGAGGCGATGGCCGAACCGCGCGTGCTGCGTTTCAAGGCGTGCAAGCGCGAGAAGGCCTGGGCGCATAATTGCGTCGCGATGGGGCTGGCGAGCGGCTTTCTCGAGCCGCTCGAATCGACCAGCATCTATCTCGTCCAGATGGCGATCATGCACATGCTGACGCTGCTGCCGTCGGGCCCCGCGATCGACCCGGCGCTTCCGTGCGAACTCAACCGCGTGATGGACATCGAATATGACCGCATCCGCGACTTCCTGATCCTCCACTATATCGCGAACGAGCCCGACGCGCCGCTATGGGAGCGCGTGACGGCCATGGACCTCCCCGACACGCTCGCAGACAAGATCGACCGTTTCCGCCACCGCGGCCATGTTCAGGCCTATCGCGACGGGCTGTTCGGGCCGCCGAGCTGGCAGGCGGTGTTCGTCGGGCAGGGGATCGAACCGCGCGCCGCCGACCGCCTCGCCGACGTGCTGCCCGCCGCGACGGTCGACGAGCGCCTCGCGAACCTCGCCGCGACGATCGCCGACGCCGCGGCGACCGCGCCCTCGCACGCCGACTTCATCGCGCGCTATTGCCCGGCGCCCGCGCCATGACCGGTCCGGTGCAGCAAGTGATCGTCCATGGCGGCGGCGTCGCGGCGGCGATGGCGGCGCTCGCGGTCAGCCGCGCCTATTCGCGGCTCGGCACCGACGTCGTCTGGGTCGATACCGGCGAAGCGCCCGCACCGCACGCCGCGCTGATCGCGCCGCCCGACCTCGCGACCTTCCACCGCCTGCTCGGCATCGACGAAGCCGCGCTGCTCCGCCACGCCGCCGCGACGATCAACATGGGCCAGCAATTCGCCGGCTGGTCGGGCGGCGACGCGGCTTTCCTGCATGCCTATGGCGACGCGGGCAGCGCCTTCGCCTCGCTGCCCTTCGTCCAGCACTGGACGCGCGCGCGCGCCGCGGGGCTGCGCGTCGCGCTCGAGGATTTCTGCCTCGCCGCCGCCGCCGCCAAGCAGGGCCGCACCGGCGCGCCGCGCGAGCCGGCGACGCGGCAGGCGGTCAAGGCGGGCTGGCACCTCGACGCGGCGGGCTACGCGAAGCTGCTCCGCGCCGCGTGCGAGCAGGCCGATATTCGCATCGTCCCCGGCGCGGGCGCCGTTCCGCACCGAGGGGGCGCAGGCCTCGACCGCATCGACCTCGCGGACGGCGAGCAACTCGGCGCCGACCTGTTCATCGACACCGACGCCGCGCTGATCGCCGCAGTCGACGGCGGCGCGGAAGCGCGCGCCGGCTTCTGCGACCGCATCATCACCGCGTCGGCGCCCGCCTTCGACCCGCTACCGCTCTACAGTCGCGTCGCCGCGCACCCGGCGGGATGGCTGGCGATGATCCCGCTCGCGAACCGCACCGCGATCGAGTTCGCCTACGACAGCGCATCCTTGGCCGACGCCGGCGCTCCCGCCGCTCTCGCGGCGGCGCTTGGGCGCCCCGCCGACACCGCGCCGCCCGCCGCGTTCGGGGCGGCCGCGCGCCCGCGCCCGTGGATCGGTAATGTCGTCGCGGTCGGCCCTGCGGCGGGCGCCGCCCCGCCGCTCGACGGCGCCGAACTGCTCCTGCTCCAGCTTGGCATCGCGCAGCTCGTGCTGCTCTGGCCGATCGACCGCGCTGCGATGCCCGAAGCCGCCATTTACAACGAGGAACTCGCCGGCACCCGCGCGCGCGTCGCCGACTTCACCGCGCAGCATTTCCGCCTCAACGCCCGCACCGGCGAATCCTATTGGGACGCCGCGCGCGCCGCGCCGGTCTCGGCCGAACTCGCCGCCAAGATCGACCTGTTCGCCGCGCGCGGCATGTTCGCGCATTATAATCACGAGGCGCATGTCGAGGACAGCTGGGCGCTCGTCATGGCGGGGCATGGCGTGACCCCACGCAGCTTCGATCCGCAGGCGCTGCTCGTCGAAGATCAGGCGCTGATGGCCGAATTCCAGCGCCAGCTCCGCGCCGTCGCGAGCGACGTCCACGCGATGGAAAGCCACGCCGACGCGTTGCGGCGGATACGCGGATGAGCGCGCGGGCGCGCCCCGTCCGGCGCATCGTCATCGTCGGCGGCGGCACCGCGGGCTGGATGACCGCCGCGGCGCTCGGCCGCGCGCTGTCGGGGCAGCCGCACGGCATCACCCTCGTCGAATCCGACGCGATCGGCACCGTCGGCGTCGGCGAAGCGACGGTGCCGCCGATCCACGATTTCAACCGCTACCTCCGCCTCGATCCGGCCGAGTTCCTCCGCGCGACGCACGGCACGATCAAGCTCGGCATCGAATTCGAGGGCTGGGGCGGGGCGGACCACCGCTATTTCCATCCTTTCGGCTATCTCGGCATCGAAATGTCGGGCATCCATTTCCACCATTTCTGGCTGCGCCATCTCGCGGCGGGCGGCGACGCCGATCACGGTCCCTATAATCTCGAAACGATGGCCGCGCGCGAAGGCGCCTTCGCTCCCGCGACGCGCCACGGCCCGGTGCATCATGCGGTCCATTTCGACGCCGCCGCCTATGCGCGCTTCCTGCGAACCTATGCCGAGGAAAAGGGCGTGAACCGCATCGAGGGCAAGGTCGCCGACGTCCGCCTCGATCCCGAGGATGGCTTCATCACTTCGCTCGCACTCGGCGACGGACGCGTCATCGAAGGCGACCTCTTCGTCGACTGCTCGGGCTTTCGCGGCCTGCTCATCGAGGGCGCGCTCCACACCGGCTATTCCGAGTGGAGCCATTGGCTCCCGTGCGACAGCGCGGTCGCGATGCCCTGCGAAAATGTGGGCGATCCCGCCCCGTTCACGCGCGCAACCGCGCGCGAGGTGGGCTGGCAATGGCGCATCCCGCTCCAGCACCGCACCGGCAACGGCCATGTCTATTCGAGCGCGCATCTGGACCATGACGAGGCCGAGACGTTGCTGCGCTCGCGCCTGCCGGGCGCACCGCTCGCCGATGCCAACCGGCTGCGTTTCGTCGCGGGGCATCGCAAGGCGATCTGGAACCGCAACTGCATCGCGATCGGGCTCGCGGGCGGCTTCCTCGAACCGCTCGAATCGACCTCGATCCATTTGATCCAGACGACGATCGTCCGCCTGCTCGCGCTGCTGCCGCGCGATGCGATCGACCCGAACGTCGTCGCACGCTTCAACCGCGACGCGCTCCGCGAATATCAGGTGATCCGCGATTTCGTGATCGCGCATTATGCGCTCGCGAACCGCGACGATACGCCGTTCTGGCGCGATGTCGCCGCGGCGGGAATGCCCGACAGCCTCTCCGAACGGATCGAGGCGTTCCGCACTACCGGCAATATCCTCTTCGAACCCGGCGACCTCTTCGGCCCGACCAACTGGTATGCGGTGCTGACGGGGCAGGGGGTTCGCCCGCAAAGCTGGCACCCGATCGCCGACAGCCTGTCCGACGCCGAACTCGCCGCGCGTCTTGCGACATTGCGCGGCCGCGTCGCCGAACAACTCGCCGAACTGCCGCCGCATGGGGAATTTCTGCGAGGGTTGAACTAATTACCGCCGTGCTCCCGCGAAGGCGGGAGCCCATCACCTGATCGCGCTATCTTGCGCCGACCGGAGATGGATCCCCGCCTTCGCGGGGACACGGCAATTCATTTCGCGTCGTTCGGCTTCAGCCGTTCAGCTCCGCCACCACATCATAGGCATCACCGCGATAGAAGCTCTGCGTAAACTCCGCGGTGCGCCCGTCGGACAGAAACCCCCGCCGCTCGATGAACAGTCCCGGCGTGCCGGGCTCGATCTCCAGCATCTCGGCCTGTTCGGCCGTCGCCGCGATCGCGCGGAGCCGCTGCAGCGCGCGGACGGGCAGGTGCCCCGCCGCCTCCAGTGCTTCATAGAGCGACGCGCCCACCGCCTCGACCGACGGGAGGCAATAGGCGGGGATCGTCGCGATCTCGAGCGCCATCGACGTGTCGTCGGCATAGCGGATGCGGTGAAAACGATAGACGAGCGATCCCGGCGACAGGCCAAGCGACAGCGCCTCTTCGGGGGTCACCGCGCCCGCGGTCTTGCTCACCCATCTGCTGTGCGGCTTGCGCCCGCGCGAGATCATATCCTCCGAAAAGGAGGTGAGTTTCGAAAAGCTCTTCTCGACGCGCGGCCGCGTGACGAAAGTGCCCGCGCCGCGCCGCCGCGTGACGATGCCGTCGGCGACCAGCCCGTCGATCGCCTTGCGCACCGTGATGCGCGACACGTCGAATTCTTCGGCCAGGTCGCGCTCGGTTGGGATCGCTTCCTCGGCCTTCACGACCTGTCCCTCGATCGCGTCGCGCAGGATTTTCTGCAACTGCAGGTAAAGCGGTGTCGGATCGTCCTTCTGGAGCGGACCCACGCGTTCGATCAGTGACAAGGACGATGCTCCACCTGGTTGCCCGGCGCGCCGGTCGGATAGGACCAGCGCCGGATTCCCATGTGTTGCATTGGTATCGTTCCGTCAACCTTGTTGCGACTTATTCGCGCGAAAGCCCACGTTTGATCGCCTCCGTCAGCGCGTGGTCGGGGGTGTCCTGCGACAATTCCCACACCATTATGCCGCCCGCCTTTTCGGCCGCCAGCCGCGCCTTCTTTTCGATCGTCGCGGGGCTGTTGTGGGTGATATAACGGCAGCCCGCGCACCGATCGCCGATCACATCGGCTTTGGTCGCATTTATGCCATGTGCGTCGGCAATCTCGCGATAGGACCAATTCGCCTTCGCGCCGCCGAACCCATAACCGTAAAAGGGCACGCCGAGGACGAGTCGCTCGCGCGCGACGCCGCGCGCAAGCCACAGGTCGAGATCGCGCGCCGCCATCGCATAGCTGCTGTGCTCGGCGCCCGCTTCGCCCCAACTCGGCCCGATCGCGTCATAGGACATGACGTTGACCAGATCGAAATAGGGGATCGAACTCACCGGGATCATCCCGCCTTCATAGGAAGCGGTGGCGCAGGTCAGCAGCTTGCCGCGCGTCTTCATCGCTTCGGACAGCGCCGCGATGAAGGGCATATAGTCGCCCGCGCGGTCGATTTCGGTGAGCAGCGCCCCCTCGATGTCGATATCGATCCCGTCGAGTCCCAGCGTATCGGCAAGCTCGACCAGCGCCGCGACCGTCGCCGCGCGCCGCTCGGGCGTCAGCAGCGCCTTCCAGTCGCCCGAACAGCCGGGGATCACGCCGCCCGCGGTCGAGATCAGCACCTTCGCCCCGCTCGCCTGCAGCCGCGCGACCGTCCCCCGCAAGGCCGCGACCGACATATTCGCGCCCGTCTCGTCCTCCATGCACGTCATCCGTCCCGCTTCGACGAAGCGCCCGTCGGCGTCGGGGTTGGCGAAGGACAGGTTGTAATGCGTGAAGGCCGAAAGATCGGTGCGCGCGATCGACAGGTCGAGCCCCTTGAACGCCGCAAGATAGCCGACCACAACGGGACGCCGCTCGTCGGCTCGGGCGGGCAGCGACAATACTAATGTAAAACCAATCAGAATCGACGCGATGAGGCGAAAAGCGCGAATATTTGCCATTTTATCAGTTTCCCCTTGAATTCCGCCCGATCCGAAAGGCGTTGACCCGTCCGCGACTACATGACAAATTAGATACAAATTGTCGAGCGGGAGAAAATTGATGCGGGCTGCGGGGTGGATCACGATGGCAATGGCGGTGCTCGCCGCGCCGCAGACGCTGGCGGCCGAGGCGGGGTCGCAAGCATCGCTCGACCGCCTCGCCGACACACTCGGCTACCGCCTCACGATGGTCGACAATGGCCCGACATGCCCGGCGGGGATCGAAGGCTGTTTCCTCACGACGATCACCCTGACCGTGCCCGAAACGCTGCCCGCCGACATGCCGACCAAGGGGCTCGCGCTCTATTTCAGCTTCGTCAACCGGCTGCCGCTCGTCGAAAGCGACATCTTCGCGCACCGGCTGATCAACGGCGACGTCCAGCAATTGACGCTGAAGCCCGGCGCGACGCTGCGGCCCGGCGCGCGTCACGAGATCAAGCTGTGGGGCGTCGGCTCGAATTTCTCGAAGGCGTTCGGCATGCCCAATGCCTATCTCGTCGCCGACGGGCTCGAACCGCGCACGATCGCCGCGACGCGCGCGGTGATCGATCCCGACACCGGGCTCGAAACCTTGCCCTTCGTCGCGCCGATGACCGACGAGGCGAAGCTTGCGACCAAGAGCGAGGCCGATAAGACGCGCTGGCTCACCGCCGAGCGCGCCTTCGACCTGCAGGCGGGCCGGCTCGCGCCCGAAGCCACCGGCGTCGTGATCCTGCCCAAGCCCGCAAAGGCGGTGCAGGGCAAGGGGCAGCCGGTCGACCTCGGCCGCGGCGTCGCGCTGACATTGAGCGGCGTCGAGCGTGGCGCGATCGCACCCGCGCTCGCGGCGCTCGGCGCCAAGGAAGGCGCGTTGCCGCTGACGATCCACATCGATCGCGCCGCCGCCGCGAAGCCCGAATCCTATATCCTCGACGCCAGGGCATCGGGCATTGCGATCACCGCGCACGACGCCGCGGGCGCGAGCCATGCCCTGCGCTCGCTCGCGCAGCAGGCGGCGTTCGAAAAGGGCAAGCTCACACCGCTGCACGTCGAGGACGCCCCCGAATATGGTTTCCGCGGTCTCCACATCGACCTCGGGCGCAATTTCCACGGTCGCGAGGAGATATTGAAGCTCGTCGAGGCGATGGCGACCTACAAGCTCAACAAGCTCCACCTCCATCTCGCCGACGACGAGGGCTGGCGCATCGAAATCCCGGCGCTTCCCGAACTCGCCGAAATCGGCTCGAAGCGCTGCCACGATCCGTCCGAGCGGACGTGCATCCTGCCGCAACTCGGCGCCGGGCCCGACGGCATGGGCGGCGTCAACGGCTATCTTTCGGCCGCCGACTATGTCGCGATCGTCGAGGCCGCGGCGGTGCGGCAGATCGAAGTCATCCCGTCGATCGACATGCCCGGCCACAGCCGCGCCGCGATCAAGGCGATGGAGGTGCGCCACGCGCGTCTGACCGCGGCGGGCAAACAGGCCGAGGCCGACGAATATCGCCTCATCGACCCCGCCGACACGACCGAATATCGCAGCATCCAGAATTACGACGACAATACGCTCAACGTCTGCATTCCCGCGACCTATCGCTTCGTCGATACCGTCGTCGATGCGCTCGCCGCGATGCACAGCCAAGCGGGCGTGCCGCTCAAGACCTTCCACCTCGGCGCCGACGAGACCGCGGGCGCGTGGGTCAAATCGCCCGCGTGCAAGGCGATGATCGCCGAAAATGGCGGCGATGCCGGCAAACTCACCCCGCGCTTCATAGAGCGCGTGACCGCGAGCCTCGCGGCGAAAGGCCTGCGCACCGGCGGCTGGAGCGACGGCATGGGGCATACCGAAACCGCGGCCATGCCCAAGCAGCCGCATCTGGTGCAGACCAACATCTGGGGCGTGCTCCACACCGGCGCGATCCGCGAGGCGCACGACCAGATGAACCGCGGCTGGGATACGGTGCTCTCGATCCCCGACCTCGGCTATTTCGACATGCCCTATGCGCCGCATCCAGACGAAGGAGGCTACGACTGGGCCTCGCGCGGGGTCGATCCATATCAGGTCTATGGCTTCATGCCCGACAACCTGCCCGCCAACGCCGCGACGATCCGCAACATCCATGCCGAGGGCAAGCCGATCGAGGACAAGCCGGTCCTCGAGCCCGGGCACCGCGTCGCGGGATTGCAGGCGCAACTGTGGAGCGAGACGATCCGCACCGACGCGCAGGTCGATTATATGCTCTTCCCGCGCCTGCTCGCGCTCGCCGAGCGCGCCTGGGCGCCCGCGCCCTGGACCCCGCCCTATCAGGCGGGCACCAGCTACGAATGGGGCGACAGCCGCGTCGACGCCGCGAAGCTCAAGGCGGGCTGGCAGGATTTCGCCGGGCGCGTCGCGGCGCAGTGGCCGATGCTCGAAAAGATCGGCGTCGCCTATCGCGTCGCGCCGCCGGGTGCGCGGATCGCGAATGGCAAGCTCGAGGCGAACAGCATGTTCCCCGGCACCGCGATCGAATATCGGGTCGAGGGCGGCGCGTGGACGCGCTATACTGGGCCCGTCGCGGTCGGCGGCGCGGTGGACCTGCGCAGCCGCTCGGCCGACGGCAAGCGCGCCAGCCGGACGGTGCGGGTCGAACCCGCCCGCTAAGGGGCAGGGGAGACGAAGTGAGCGGGACGTTGGAAGAAATCGCCGGCAGCGACCATGGCGCGATCGCGCGCGCGGTCGCGGCCGCCGAGCAGCCCGTCGTCATCCGCGGCATCGCGGCCGACTGGCCCGCGGTCGCCGCGGCGCGCGAGGGCGACGAAGCCATTGCCGCCTATCTTGCCGCGCGCGACAATGGCAAGCCGCTCACCGTGCTCGTCGGTCCGCCCGAAACCGGCGGGCGCTATTTCTACACCGACGATATGCGCGGAGTGAATTTCCGCAGCGAAAAAATGCCGATGGCGGCGCTTGTCGAGCAATTGCTCGCGCTGCGCGATACCGCCGACGCGCCGACCCTCTACGCGGGATCGACCCCGACCCCCGAGAGCGTCGCGAGCTTCGCCGCCGAAAACCCGCTCCCCCTCGACACCGGCGTCGACCCTCGCATCTGGGTCGGCAACGCCAGCCGCATCGCCCCGCATTACGACATGGCGGCGAATATCGCGGTGGTCGTCGCGGGCCGACGGCGCTTCACGCTTTTCCCGCCCGAGCAGATAACGAACCTCTACGTCGGCCCGGTCGAGCGCACGATCGCGGGCCAGCCGACGAGCATGGTCGACCCCGACCATCCCGACCACGCGCGCTACCCGCTCTATGCCGAGGCCGAGCGCCACAAGCTGGTCGCCGAACTCGCGCCCGGCGACGCGATCTACATGCCGCCGATGTGGTGGCACCATGTCCGCAGCGAGGGCGCGCTGAACGTCCTCGTCAACTACTGGTTCGGCCAGCGGCCCGACCGCTTCCCCTTTGCCGCGCTGATGCTCGCGATGCACTCGATCCGCGAACTGCCCGACGCCGAACGCGCCGCGTGGAAAAGCTGGTTCGACCATTATGTCTTCGGCGAGGGGGCGACGCACGCCGTCGATCACCTCCCGCCGCACGCGCAGGGCGTGCTCGGCCCGCCGTCGCCGCAGCGCGACCGGATGATCATCGACTATGTCGTCGGCTTCTGCCGAAGCGGCGGCAGCGGCTAGGCCGCCTTCATCCACACGACGAGCGCAAAGCGCGTCGCCTTCGTCGGCAGCGTGCGGTGCGGCGTAAAGCGGTCGAGAAACAGCGCCGTCCCCGCCGGGCATTCGGGCCGCACCCGCGGCAGGCCCGCAAGCCGCCATTCGGGAATCTCGAACCCCTCGTCGCCCGCGCTCGCGAGCGGCGCCGGCTGGCGCCCCGCCGCGACCTCGAGCCCCCCGCTCTCGGGTCCGGCATCGCTCAGCGGAATCCACGCGGTCACGACAACCTTGCCGCACCCGGTCCCATCGTCGCGCGCGACGTCGCTGTGCCACGCATGGCGATGCTCGGGAAAGCAAGCGATGCTCGCGCGCACGCGCACGATCTTGCCCGACAACGCGCGGCCGCCGAGCTGCTCGGCGGTTTCGACCAGCCGCGGATCGTTTGCGAGCGCCTGCAACCGCTCGCCACGATGGGCATCGGTGCAGACCGCAATGCGCAGCAAATTCGCGATGCTGCGCTCGTGCGCGTAAACGCGGTCGATCCGCTCGGCCAACGGTGCTTCAGGACTGCTCTGCCCGAACGGCAGGTAAAGCGCCCGCGCCACCCGGTCGATATGCTCGGCAATGTCACCCGCCGCCGCGCGGACCAGCGCGGGATCGAAGATCGGCACCGCCGCATAACCCTGCTCGGCGAACTGCGCCGCGCTCATCGCGCGCGCCCGAAGGTCGTGATCGTCGGCCATTCGCCGCCGGTCTCGACACGCGCATCGATGCCATAGACGGCGCGCAGCCGTTCTGCGGTCAGCACCTCGGCGGGCGTGCCGTCGGCGACGATCCGCCCGCCGTCGATCAGCAGCAGCCGGTCGCAATAGCGCGCCGCCATGGTGAGGTCGTGGAGCACCGCGATCACCAGCCCGCCGCCGTCGGCTTCGGCGCGCAGCAGCTCCATCACGTCGATCTGATGCCCCGGATCGAGGCTCGCGAGCGGCTCGTCGGCGATCAGCGCCGGCGCCTCGACCGCCAGCGCGCGCGCGAACAGCACCCGCGCGCGCTCGCCGCCTGACAGCTCGGTCGCGATCCGCTCGCGCAGTTCGAGCACGTCGGCGCGGTCCATCGCACGCTCGATCGCCGCGCTGTCGGCATCGGCAATCCGCGACATCGGCGCAAGGTGCGGCAGCCGCCCCAGCCCGACGAGCCGCTCGACCGTCAGCGGCCAGTGCAATGTCTGCCCCTGCGGCACATAAGCGATGCGCCGCGCGAGTTCGCCGCGCGGCATCGCCGCCGCATCGACCCCGTCGACCTCGACCCTTCCGCTTGCCGGCACCAGCGCGAGCATCGCGCGCGCCAGCGTCGACTTGCCCGCGCCATTGGGCCCGACGATCCCGGTCAGCGTGCCCGCGCCGAACGCGGCGCCGACATCGTGGACCACCGCGCGGCGGCCGAGCGTGACGCCGACATGATCGAGGACCAGGCTCACCATAGCCGCCGCTCCCGCATCAGGTGGAGAAGGAAGACCGGCACCCCCAGAAAGGCGGTGACGACGCCGAGCTTGAGCTCGTTCGTCGTTGGAATGATCCGCACGCCGAGGTCGGCGAGCGTCAGCAGCGCCGCGCCGCCGATCGCCGAGGGCAGCAGGATCGCCGACGGGCTGCGATCGGTCAGCGGGCGGATCAGGTGCGGCACGATCAGCCCGACAAAACCGATCGCCCCTGACACCGCGACCGCGCCGCCGACCCCGATCGCGGTGCCGATCAAGAGGCGCAGCCGCGTGCGCCGCAGGTCGGTGCCAAGCGCCTGCGCCGCATCCTCGCCGAGCGTCAGCGCATCGAGCGCGCGCCCGTTCCACAGCAGCATCGCACCGCCGATCGCGATGCACGGCAGCGCGATCCACACATGATCGAACGACCTATTCTCGAGGCTCCCGAGCAGCCAGGTCATGATTTCCATCGCCGCGAAGGGATTGGGCGACAGGTTGAGCGCGAGGCTCGTCCCCGCGACCGCAAGCGTCCCCACCGCGATCCCGGCGAGGATCAAGGTGAGCGGGCTTTCGGCGCGGCCCGCGAGAACGAAAAGCAGCGCGAGCGAAACGAGCGCGCCCCCGGTCGCGAGCAAAGGCAGCACCAGAGCATGGATTTCGGCGAGCCCGAAATAGATCGCCGCCACCCCGCCGAGCGCCGCCGCGTTCGACGTCCCGAGCACCGACGGCTCGGCGAGCGGATTGCGCAGATAGCCTTGCAATGCCGCCCCCGCGAGCCCGAGCATCGCGCCGACCGCCAGCGCCAGCAACGTGCGCGGCAGGCGCAGGTCGAAGAGGATGATCGACGCGACCCGGTCGCCGTCGCCGCCCGCCGCCGCGAGCAACCGCGCCACCGACAGGTCGACCGCGCCGAACAGCAGCGACGCGACCGCAGCGACGAGCGTCAGCGCCGCGAGCGCGGCAATCAGCGACCAGCGCGGCAGGGCAAAGCGGCTCATGATCGGCCCCCGTCGTGCCGCGCGATCTGCGCCGCCATGCTACGCGCCGCCTGCGTATAGGCAGGGCTGCCGCACACCGTCCACGCCTGCGGAACGCTGATGCGCGGAATATCCGCGATCGCCGGATGGTGGAGCATCTCGCTCCCCTGGTCGGTCACCACATCGGTCGCGCTCTCGACGATCAGGAAATCGGGCTCGGCGGCGACCATCTCCTCGAGGCTCAGTTGCGACAGCGGCGGCTTGCCGAGCTTGCCGGCAAGATTGACCAGCCCGACGCGCGTCATCATTTCGTCGATCAGCGTGCCGGTGCCGGTCATATAACCGCGCCGCTGATAATAGGCGGCGACGCGGCCCTTGCCCGGCTTCGGAAGCCCTGCAAGTTCGCCTTCCATCCGCGCGATCAGCGCCGCGCCGCGCTCAGGGTGGCCGACCGCCGCCGCGGTCTCGCGGATCGACGTGTAGATTTCACCCAATGTGTTCGCGGTCGCCAGATCGAGCAGCGGATAATGTTGCTGCGGCAGCGCGCGGAGCGCCGCGCTGCGGCTCGCGGGCATGCCGACGATCAAATCGGGCTCGATCGCCAAAATCTGCTCGGCCGAATTGCTGAGTAGCGGGATGCCGTGCGCCTTCGCCGCCTCGCCCGACATTTCGGCGTCGGTCGCGTTCTTCGTCAGCCCGGCGATCTGCCCCCGGTCGGCGAGCGCGAGCACGAGCTGGTCGGCGCACAGGTTGATCGAAACGATACGCTGCGGCACCGCCGGCGCCTTCACGGGCGGGGCGGGGGAGGCCGCCCACAGCAGCCCCACGCCGCTCGCGAGCAGCGCGGCCGCCGCCAAAAGGCCGCGCCGCCGCATCAGAACTCGACCCCTTTCTGCGCCTTCACATTCTGCTCGCGGAACGGATGCTTCACCTGCGCCATCTCGGTGACGAGGTCGGCGGCGTCGATCAGCGGCTGCGGCGCGTTGCGCCCGGTGATGATCACATGCGTCATATGCGGCTTCGCGCCCAGCGCCTCCAGCACCTCGCCCACTGGCAGATAATCGTAACGCAGCACGATATTGAGCTCGTCGGCGATCACCATCGCATAGTCGGGATCGGCGATCATCCGCTTCACTTCCTCCCACGCTTCGCGCGCGACCGCGATGTCGCGCGTCCGGTCCTGCGTATCCCAGGTGAAACCTTCGCCCATCGGCTTGAATTCGATCAGGTCGGGGAAGCGGTCGAACACCGCCTTCTCGCCGGTCGTCATCGCGCCCTTCACGAACTGCACGACGCCGACCTTCATCCCGTGGCCGATCGCGCGCACCGCCATGCCGAGCGCCGCCGAGGTCTTGCCCTTGCCGGGACCGGTGTGGACGATGACCAGCCCCTTTTCGACCGTCTTCGCCGCGACCTTCTTCGCCTGCGCCGCCTGGATTTTCTTCATCTTCGCCGTGTGCTCGGCGTCGCTCCGCGCCTTCATCAGAAGCGCGCCCGCACGCCGCCATAGGCCGCGCGGCCATAGGTGCCGTAATGGAAGGCGGTCGCATAATCGGCGTCGAACAGATTGTCGACGCGGCCATAAATCTCGAAATTCGGTCCCACCGGGAAGGAGGCGCGGATCCCCGCGAGTGCATAGCCGTCGAGCGGCACCGCATTCGCCGCATCGTCGAAACTGTCGCCGACCATCGTCAGCGTCGCGCCCATCGACAGGCCGAACGACCAGTCATAATCGGCCGACAGGCTGACCGCATGTTCGGCGCGGCGGGGCAGGCGCTTGCCGTCGAACGCGGGGCGCCCCGACCGGTCGCGCGCGTCGATATAGCTGTAGGATGCGGTGACGTTCAGCGCATCGACGGGCTTCAGCGCCAGCGTCGCCTCGACCCCCTTGGCGCGCGTGCGGTCGATATTGCCATAGGTGAAGGTCGCATTGTCGTAATTGATCTGGTCCGTGGTATTGCGCAGGAACGCGGTCAGCGAAACGAGCGCGCGGCCGTTCGCCAGGCTTTGATCGATGCCGATGTCATAGCTTTTCGACCGCTCGGGGCGCAGCGCGGCATTGCCGCTGAACGCGTCGTAAAGCTGATAGAGCGACGGCGCCTTGAAGCCTTCGCCATAGCTCAGCCGGAAATTGGTCGCGCCCGCATTCGGCGAATAATTGGCGTTGGCACCCAGCGTCGTCGCGCCGCCGAACTGACTGTGATCGTCGTGGCGGACGCCGCCCGACAGCGACAGGCCGGCAAGCGGCTGGACGATCGCGAGCGCATAGGCGCTGTCGATATTGGCCTTCTGGCTGTCGGTCGATCCAAAGCCGAAGAAATCATAATCGGGGCGCTCATGTTCATAACCAAAGATCAGCTTCGCCTGCTGCACCGGCGTCACGACGCCCTGATATTCGAAGCGCAAATTACTGCCCGAATAGCCATAATCGGGCGCCGTCCCGCGCACGAAATAATAATCGCGCTCGTTGCGCATCCATGTCACCGCCGCGCGGCTGGTGAAATTGCCGTCGAACAGGCCGAGGTTCAGCCCCGCATAGCCTATATATTGGTCGAGCTTGGCGACGTCGGCGCTGTCGGCGGGCGCGCCGAAGAAGCTGTCATAATCGAGGTCGGCGTTGATATAATAGCCGCGCAGATCGAGGCTCAGCGCATCGCTGAACGCGACCTTCAACCGCGCATTGCCCGCGAAATTCTTGTATCCGTCCTTCTCGGTGCCGACCGCCGCCGACGAAATGCCGTCGGTGCGGAAATAAGCCCCGCCGATCCCGCCCGAAATCGCCCCGGCGGTGCCCGACACGTCGGCCTTGGCATTCAAACTGTCGCTATAGCCATATTCGGCCGAGGCATTGGCGGCGAAGCCCTCGGCGGGCGTCGCCGTCATCAGGCTGACGACGCCGCCGATCGCCTGGCTGCCGTGGACGACCGAGTTCGACCCGCGCAGCACCTCGATCCGGTCGATATTGCCGGTCAGCAGATGGCCGAAATCATATCCGTCGCCGATGCCGCTCGGATCGTTGACCTTCACCCCGTCGATCAGCACGAGCGTCTGCGTCGTTTCGGCGCCGCGCAGCGATATGCTCGCCACCGATCCGGTGCTGCCCGACCGGTTGAAACGCACCCCGGGCGTCGTGGCGAGCAGGTCGACGACATCGACCGACTGGCGCCGCGCGATCGTGTCGCTGTCGATGATCGTGATCGCCTGGCCGACTTCGTCGCGCGATTGCTCGATGCCCGACGCGGTGACGACGATATCGTCGCCGCTTTCGCCGCCCGCCGTTTCGGCCTGGGCCGGCGTCGCCACGGCCAATGCGATCAGCGAAATAGTGTTAAACTTCAACATGGCTAGGCCCCGCACGCCGGCAACGAAGGCGGAGCCTGCCGATGCGCGGGCGCGACCGGCCGATGCTGGCGGCGCAAGTGGCGTCATGCCTGCGACCCCGGCACCGAGGCGGCTCCAGCCGCCTGGTCGTCGCTCGACGGAAACCTCCGTGCCGCGGCCTTTCCCTGGGCCTTGGCATTGAGCGACCCACGCCGGCAGGTCTCCTGGCTCGCGGGTCAGGGCTTGATGCACGCCTTCCCAGGTCACCCCAGTGGCTGCCCGGATCATGGGTCCGGGCGGTGCATCGCGCTCGCCGCTTACAGTTGCAGGGACAGCCTCGGTTTCGGCGCGCCTTCCGGCGCGCCTACCGCGTTCCCTATTAAGCCCTCTCGGGCACCGGCGCGATCATGCGCGGGGCAAGCCCCGCACGCGCCGCCCATAGCGCAGCCACGCTTTTGCGCAATCGGCTTTTATCGGGACGGTATCGACCTTCCCCCTTGATGGGGGAAGGATACGCAGCCTTGCCACGAATGTGGCTAGGCGAAGTTGGATGGGGGTGATGGTGCGCCCTTGCACCCTCGTTTCAGGCCGAAACCGCACCCCTACCGCTGCGACTAAGCCAGCAAGCTGGCAAGTCTCGCTACCTCCCCCATCAAGGGGGAGGGAACTCGGGCGGACAAGAACTGAATTCTTACAAACCCTATGCTTCCACCCGCTCGACCACCATCGCCGCGCCAACCCCCATCGCGCCGGTCAGCACGACCAGCCCGTACCGCCCGCCGCACGCATCGAGAGCGTCGAGCAGGGTCGAGGTCAGGATCGCCCCGCTCGCGCCCATGGGATGGCCCTTGGCGAGATGCCCGCCGCTGACGTTGACCCGCGCCGGATCGGCGTCGCGGTCGCGGTAGAATTTGGCGATGGTGACCGCGAACGCCTCCATGAACTCGATCCGGTCGATGTCGCCCATCGTCAGCCCCGCGCGCGCCAGCACCTTGTCCATTGCGGCAAACCCCGCGGTCAGCGACGCCGCCGGATCGCCGCCGCTCTCGGCAAAGGCGACGACGCGCGCGCGCGGCGCGATACCGAGCCCTTCGCCACCCACCAGCGCGAGCCCCGCGCCATCGCAGATCGGCGGCGCGTGCGCGATGCTATGCAACGGCTCGAAGGTCGCGCCCTCGAGAGCGCCCGCATATTGCGCCTGCAATTCGCCGAACGCCGCGGGCGCGGCGGCGAGCGTCTCCGCGCTCGTTTGCGGCCGGATACATTCCTCGCCGTCGAGCGATCCGGTCGCGATGCGCGATTTCTGAAGCGCGGCGTCACTTTCGGCCGCGCCCGCCTTCTGCTGCGAGGCGAGTGCGACGGCGTCGAGTTCGGCGCGCGTGATCCCCTCGACGTGCGCGAGCCGGTCGGCGGCGAGCACCGGCGGCACGAAGCGCGCGGGCGGGGGCAATTCGTCGTCGGTGTAATATCGGGCGCGATCGCCGAGGAAGGGCGCGCCGCTCATCGACTCGACCCCGCCCGCGAGCGCCACCGCGATCTCGCCGCTTGCGACCTTCGCCACCGCCTGCCCGATCGCCGACAGCCCCGAAGCGCAATAATTGTTGATGCTGTGCGCCGCCGTGGCATCGGGCAGCGCCGCGTGCAGCTTCGACACCAAGGCGATATGCCCGCCCTGCGCGCCGCTCTGCGTCACGCAGCCGAGGATCAGCGCGTCGGGCACGAACGCGCCGCATCGCGCCGCGAGCGCCGCCGCCTGGCTGCGCACCAGTTCCTGCGGGCTGAGCTTGGCGAGCCCGCCATCGGGCCGCGCCTTGCCGCGCGGCGTGCGGACCGCGTCGTAAAGATAGGCCTCGGTCAAATCAGGTGCCGACCACGAAGCTGACCGCCGTGGTCGCGCTGCCGCCGACGTTGAAGGTCGCGAAGTTGCGCGCGCCCTCGACCTGATAGTCGCCCGCATTGCCCGTCACCTGCCGCCAGCCATCGAGCAGCATCCGCACCCCGGTGGCACCGACCGGATGCCCGAGCCCGATCAGCCCGCCCGACGGATTGACCGGCAGTTTTCCGCCTATGGCAATCGTCCCGTCCTCGACCGCGCGCCAGCTTTCGCCCGGTTTGGTGATCCCGAAATGATCGATCGCCATATATTCGGTGATCGAGAAACAATCATGCACCTCGACCCCGTCGCACGCATAGATGTCGGGCATCTCCGCGCGCCGCAGCGCGTCCATCATCGCCTTGCGAACACTAGGAAAAACAAAGTCTTGGCCGCGACTATCCCGAACCTTGGTCGAATAGAGCAGCGGCGCCGTCGCATGCCCCCAGCCCTTGATGCGCGGAATCGAGTCGATCGAAATCCCGCGCCGCTTCGCATAGGCTTCGGCGACCTCGCGCGAGGCGAGGAAGATTGCCGCGGCGCCATCGGTCACCTGTCCGCAATCGGATTTGCGAAGCGAGCCCTCGATCAGCGGGTTGACCGCGTCATTCTCGCCGAGATGATCGTCGGTCACCGCCCAGCCGCGCGTTTGCGAATTGGGATTGCGCTTCGCATTGGCGAAATTATTGGCGGAGATCCCGCGCAGATGCGCGCGGTCGAGCCCGAAGCGTTCTTCATATTCCTCGGCGACGCGCGCGAACATGTACGGCCAGAGGTAGCGCGCCTCCTGCGCCTCGCGCCCCGCCCACGCCGCAGCGCCGAGATATTCGGCGGCGCGCTGGCCGGGGACGTTGCGCATCAATTCGATGCCGAGCACGAGCGCGAGGCCGTAGCGTTCGGCCTCGATCTCGGCGGCGGCGACGAGGATCGCGATGCTGCCCGACGCGCAGGCGGCCTCGTGGCGCGACGCCGGGATGCCCGCGAGGTCGGGATGGACATGGCCGAAGAAGCCGCCGAGCTGGCCTTGGCCCGCAAACAGTTCGCCGACGAAATTGCCGACATGCGCGGTTTCGACTTCCTTCGGCTCGATGCCCGTCGCGACGAACGCCGCTTCGGCGACGTCGCGGAACAGCTCGAACAGCCCGCCGCCCTCGCGTTCGAGGTTGCGCGCGAAGTCGGTCTGCGCGCCGCCGAGGATGAAGACGTCCCTTGCCATGTCAGGCTTCCTTTTCGAGGGTTGCGAGCGCCATTTCGCGCACTTCGCTGCGCATCACCTTGTTGGTGACGTTGCGCGGCAAGGCGTCGAAGCGGAACAGGCGCTCGGGCAATTTGAACACCGCGAGGTCGTGACCGCGCAGATAGTCGGCGACCTCGCCGATCCCGACGTCGTCGGCGCCGCGCGGGACATAGGCGAGGCCGATCCGCTCGCCCATCGTCGGGTCGGGCAGCGAGAAGGTGCACGCCTCGGCCAGCAACGGATGGCCGCCGAGCAACTGGTCGATTTCTTCGGGCGAGATGTTCACGCCGCCGCGGATGATCAGATCCTTGCAGCGCCCGACGAAGCGGTAGAAGTCGCCGCCCTCGGCGATCTCGAACAGGTCGCCGGTGCGGAACCAGCCGTCGTCTGTGAAGGCTTCGGCGGTGCGCTCGGGGGCGTTGTGATAGCCCTCGAACAGCGTCGGCCCGCGGATTTGCAGTTCGCCCGACACGCCGTCCGCTTCGATCGGATCGCCGCCGCCCGGCGGGACGAGCCGGCTTTCGATATTCGGCGCACGGCCCTCGCCATAGGGGCGCTGGTAGGTGCCGCGGCGCGGGAACAGGCTCGCGCGCTTGTCGGGGTCGGGCATGTCGCCCTCGCCGGTGATGAAGCTCATCCCCTCGTTCGACCCGAAGACGTTGACGATGATGATGCCGAGCTTTTCCTGAAAGCCGCGAACCATCGCAGGTGCGAGCGGGGCCGAACCCGAAGCGATGACGCGCAGGCTCGACAGGTCGACCGAGGCGAGCAAAGCCTCATTCTGCAGCAGCATGTTGAGCACCGCGGGCGGCGCGATCGTCAGGCTCGGCCGCTCGGTCGCGATCTGCTTGAGGTAGACGCCGGGGTCGAAGGGGTGGTGCAGCACCATCGTCCCCGCGCTGGTCAGCCAGCACATGGTAATACCGCCGATGCTCGCCATGTTGATGAGCGGGAAGGGGTTGAGCAGCACATCGCCCGGCCCGACCTTCATCGCCTCATAACCCGCGCCCGCCACGGCGATCCAGTGATTGTGGCTGCGCGGCACGCCTTTGGGCACGCCGGTGGTGCCCGAGGTCCAGCAGATGGTGAAGATATCGTCGGCGTCGACCGGGTTCGCCGCGACATGCGCGGCGAGCGCGGCTTCATCACCGACGCCGGTCGAGAGGTCGAGCGCCTCGTCGGGCGGGTTGGGGCCAAAGGTCATCAGCCGGATGCCACCCAGCAGCGGCGCCGCGACGCCGACATGATCGCATCCCTTGACCGTCGTCGCGCAGACGAAGGCTTTCGGTTCGACGACACCGATCATGCCCTTCAGCTCGTGGCTGCGATACTGCACTGCCGCCGGGCTGACGATCGCGCCGATCTTCGCCGCGGCGAAATAGAGCGCGACGAACTCGCTGATGTTCGGAAGCTGGACGAGCAGTACATCGTCTTTGCAGATCCCGGCTGTAACGAGCGCGCCCGCGATCCGGTCTATCTCGGCCTCAAGCTCCGCATACGTCAGCCGTTGTGGCTCGCCGAACGCGAAGTCTCCGCGATTGGGCGCATCGACCAGCGCCAGCCGTCCGGGATGCGCCGCCGCATTGGCCACAAACAGGTTGGCAAACGTCTCGTCACCCCACCAACCACTCTCGCGATACCGCCGCCTTTTATCCTCTCCCGCGACGATCATCTCAGGCGGCCAGCACGCTGTTCGGTCGCATGCCGATATCGTCGCCGCTCGCCCACACGGTGTGCGTGCCCGAGCAGATGCGTTCGGGCAGGATGATTCGGCACACCGGTCCCGCCTCGATATTTTTCGCGTCGATCAGCACGCATTCGGATCGGTCGGTTTCGAGGTCGGCGATGAAGGAGACGAGATAGCCGTCGTCCTCGTCTTTCGCATTAATCCGCGGCGCAAAGGGCGCCTCGCTGCCAAAGCGGCCGGGACCGAACTCGTAGCTTTCGCTCGTCCGGGCGTTGAGGTCGTGTTTCACGAGGCCGCGAAACAGAAACCAGCCCGGCTCGGGGATCGCGCTATAGGCGTAGCGATAGGGCTTGCCCGCATAGCGGTGGTTGAACATGCCGAATTCGAGGTCGCGGTCGTCGAGCCGCTCTTCTTTCGTCTCGCCGGTCTTCAAATTGAAGCGCCAGCGGTGAAGGCGCGGCTTGAGCAATCCCTGGTCGAGATAAGCCATCATCCGCTCGAGCCCCTCGGGCGCGTTCGGATAGGACTTCGGCATCGGCTCTTCCTGATAATAGCCGTCGAGGATGATCTCGTCGCCTTCCTCCCACGCGTTGAGCCAATGCAGCGTGTAGGTGGGCTCGGCCTCGAACCAGCGGATATCCTCGGGCTGCCCGTGGCGCGGAATGATCGCGAAGCGCGTCTTTTCGTCGGGGTGGAACTGGACGACGTGCAAATTCCGTTCGAGCAGCTCTTCGTTCCAATAGAGCGGCATGTCGTTGAGGATCGTGTAATTTTCGGTGAACGCCATGTCGTGCGGCAGCCGCGGCCCCGCGAGCGGCACGGGTATATAGTGCTTGAGCCGATTGTCGGCGCCCACGACGCCATAATGCATGTAAGGCGCGTGCTTGGAGTAATTGAAGAACATCAGCTCGCCGGTCGCGAGGTCGACCTTGCAATGCGCCGAAATGCCGTCGAGCGGGACCCAGCTTTCGGTGCCATGTTGTTCGAGCGTGAACGGGTCGAGCCGATAGGCTTCGCCGCATTGGTAGAAGGTCGAAATGATCTTGCCCGCATGGATCGCGACGTCGGTCGATGACGAATCCTTGAGCCACTCCTGCGCACCCCAGCCATGGCGCGTCGATTTGTGCGGCGGCTCCATCAGCCCCGCCCACAGCGAGCGGCCCGCTTCTTTCTCGGCCTCGAACCCCTTGGTGCGCACGAAGCGGCTGCGATAGCTGGCGCGGCCGTCCTTGAAGCTGATCGCGTGGATGAAGCCGTCGCCGTCGAAGGGGTGATAGCGGCCGATCGGCTCGTGGATCTGGTTTTCGCCGGTGCGTACATAAACGCCGTCGATGTCGGTCGGGATATTGCCGATCACCTCGGCATCGCCATCGGCGAAGATCGCGTTCCATTCATTATAGGTCGGGCGCCACGCGCCTTTCATATAGGGATGGTCGTTCGGCTGGATCGTGGTCCGGATCGTTTCGACGAGTTCGGCGGTCATGCGATGACTCCTGCGGTTGCTGCAAAGCGCGGCCGTGCGGCGGCGACATCATATTCGGAAACGAGGCGGTCGACGATGGCGGCAACGGGTTCGATGTCGCGCACCGCGCCGACGCCTTGTCCTGCGGACCAGACATTCTTCCACGCCTTCGCATCGTCCTGCGCGTCGGAGAAGTTCGGGCGCTTGTCCTCGGGCATGTTCGCGGGGTCGTAGCCCGCGGCGATCAGGCTCGATTTCAGCCAGTTGGCGGTCACGCCGGTGATACCTTTCGAAGGGATGATATCCTCGGCGCCCGCCGCGACGATCATCTCCTTGTACCCCGGCACCGCCATGCTTTCGGCGCAGGCGATCAGCGAGGTGCCGAGATAGGCGAAGTCGGCGCCGAGTATCTCGGCCGCCCGCACCGCATGGCCGGTCGAGATCGCCCCGCCGAGCACGAGCGGTCCGTCCCAGAACTGCCGCACCTCCTCGACGAAAGCGAAGCCTGCGGTCGCGCCCGTATGTCCGCCCGCGCCCGCCGCGACGAGCACCAGCCCGTCGACTCCGGCGGCCGCGGCCTTGCGCGCGAAGCCCACCGAATTGACGTCGGCGAAGACGAGCCCGCCATAGCCGTGAATTTCCTCGACGACGCGCGCCGGGCTACCGAGCGCGGTAATCACCAGCGGTACCTTGTGACGAACGACGCAGGCGAGGTCTTCGGGCAAGCGGCTGTTCGACGGATGGACGACGAGGTTCACCGCCCACGCCGCCGCTTCGGGATCGTTCGACAGCGCCGAATCGATCCGGCTCACCCAATCCTCGAGGTCTTCGGAGGTGCGCGCATTGGGCGCGGGGAAGCTGCCGATCACGCCCGAGCGCGATGCGGCGATCACCATCTCGGGACACGAGACGAGGAACATCGGCGCGGCGATCGCGGGCAGGCGCAGATTGCGCGTAAGCGCCGGTGGAAGGCCGTTTTTCGGCACCTTTGATCCTCTCTAAATTATCTCACTTGCATAACGATACTTAAAGACGATAAGAGTCGCAAGGCCAGAAAAACATCGCGGGGCAAATCCGACGATGGTGGGAGGGAGAGACATCATGAAGAAGCATTTGGTCGCGCTGCTTGCTGCATCGGCACTTGCCAGCCCCGCCGCCGCCTTTGCGCAGGACGCGGCGCCCGCCGAGGACCAGGGCGGGCTCGAAGAAATCATCGTTACCGCGCAAAAGCGCGCCGAGGGGCTGTCGGACGTGCCGATCTCGATCTCGGCGGTCAGCGGCAAGCAGGTCGAAAGCTACGGCCAGACCAACCTCGAGCAAATCTCCTCGTCGGTCCCGAACCTCAAGATCACCCAGACCGCGATCGCCAACCGCATCGCGATCCGCGGTATCGCGTCGGGCGACAACAAGGGGTTCGAGCAATCGGTCGCGATGTTCGTCGACGGCGTCTATTACGGCCGCGACCAGCTCTCGCGCCTGCCGCTCGTCGACATGGAGCGCGTCGAGGTGCTGCGCGGGCCGCAACCGACCTTGTTCGGGAAAAATGCGATCGCGGGCGCGGTCAACATCACGACGCGCAGCCCGACCGACGAATTCGAAGGCTCGATCAGCGGCCTCTATGAATTCAACCACAAGGAATTCCAGCTCACCGGCGTGCTTTCGGGCCCCTTGAGCGACGGCATCGAAGCGCGCATCGTCGGTTACCACCGCTCGATGGACGGCTATTTCTACAATCAGGAGCTCGATCGCGACGAGCCGAACGTCGACGAATATTATTTCCGCGGCAAGCTCGAATTCGACAAGGGCGGTCCCTTCGCGGCCGAACTCAAGCTCGAATATGCTGACTTCGAAATGAAGGGGCAGCCGCGCGATGTGTTCGGCGCGGTCGGCAATTACAATGCCGTTTTCCAGGGCCCCTTCTTCGTCAGCACCGACCCCGACTATGTCCGCGAGGACAATGGCTATGAGAGCAAGAACAAGGTGTTCGGCGCGACATTGAATGCCGACTTGGAACTCGGCGACCACACGCTGACCTCGGTATCGTCGTTGCTCGATTACAAGACGCGCGAGATCGTCGACGTCGATTTTTCGGGGATCAGCTTTCTCGACGGCACCAATTTGCGCGAGGATTATCGCCAGTTCAGCCAGGAACTGCGGCTCGCGTCGCCCGGCGGAGAGGCATTCAATTATATCGCGGGCGTCTATTATCAGCACGCGAAGCTCGACGTGCAGGACTTCACGCTGTTCAACCCGACCTTCCTCGCGCTGGGGGCACCCTTCAGCGCGCTTGGCGATACCAGCAACGATCGGGATTATGCGCAGAAGTCCGACCTGATTTCGGGCTTCGCGCAGGGCGAATTGTCGGTCACCGACCAGCTTCGCATCACCGCGGGCGCGCGCTTCAACCATGAGAAGAAGACGGGCAGCCGCAGTCTCGCGATCGTTCAGGGGCCGCTCAGCACCGCGCCCGCGCCGGTCGTCGCGGCGGTGTTCCGCGCGCTCAATATCGAGGCGCACAGCATCTCGGGCAAGATCAGCGAGGACAGCTTCAACCCGATGGTCAACGTCCAGTATGACGCGACCGACGATCTGATGCTCTACGCCTCCTACGCCAAGGGCACGAAGGCGGGCGGCTTCGACATCCGCTCCAACTCGCTCCCCACCTCGACGACGGTGGCCAAGCCCGGCGCGTTCGAGTTCGAGGATGAAAGCGCCGACAATTTCGAGGCCGGCCTCAAATACAAGGGGCGCAATGTCGCGTTCAACCTCTCGGTCTATCGCACCGATTACAAGGATCTTCAGGTCAACATCTTCGACGGCACGCTGAACTTCAACGTCCGCAATGCCGCCGAAGCGCGCACCCAGGGTGTCGAGGCCGATTTCCGCGCCGCGCTCGCGCCCGGGCTGACGGTCAGCGGGGCGGTCGCCTATCTCGACTTCAAGTTCAGCAACTTCACCGATGGCCAATGCTATTATCTGCAGACGCCCGACGCGAACGGCTTCTGCGACTATTCGGGCAAGCGCAACGCGCTCAGCCCCAAATGGTCGGGCAACCTCAATGTCGATTACACGACGCCGGTGACGAGCGACATGAAGGTCGCGTTCAACGTCAACGCCGACTTCTCCTCCTCCTATATCGCGGCGGCGAACCTCGACCCGCGCACGCATCAGGACGGCTATGTGAAGCTTGGCGCGCGGCTCGCGCTGGCTGAGGTCGACGACCGCTGGGAGGTCGCGCTGATCGGCCGCAACCTCACCAACCAGCGCATCCTGCAGACCGCGAGCTCGATGCCGCTCGCGACGACGATCACACGAAACGCCGGCAACGCCTATAACGGCATCGTCGACCGGCCGCGCACGATTGCGGTGCAATTGACGGGGCGTTTCTGATGCAGCGGGGAGGGTGGTTCGGCGCCGCCCTCCCTGTCGTAGGTGCCAGCCTTGTCGGCATCCCATGCTTCGTTTAGGGGGCGGGGAGAAGTAAGGACGGCTTATTTGAAACACGACCGCACCATCAGGGCCTGCTCGATCTGGCGCGCGCTCGATGTCGTCGGCGATGTGCCGGTCCTGCTGATCATGGAACAGACGTTCCTCGGCATCCACAGCTTCGACGAATTCGTCGCGCGCACCGGCCTCGCGCGCTCGGTCGTCAACGGCCGCCTCAAGAAGCTGGTCGAGGAGGATTGCCTCGCCAAAATGCCCAAGAAGAACGGGCGCGGCTTTCATTATATCCTGACCCAAAAGGGCCGCGACCAGTTCCCGAACGGACTGATGATGCTGCGCTGGCAGCATAAGTGGGAGGCGGACAGCCGCGATTTCCAGGTCCGGCTGCATCATGCGACGTGCGGCCATGCGACCGAGCCGGTGCCCGTGTGCGCGCATTGCCGGGTCGAGATCGATCCGCGCGACGTCGACTGGCGCGAAGGGCCGGGGCTCGCACAGGTCGTCCCGCATTACGAACGCCGCCGCTTCAACGGCGAAATCGGCGCGCGACGCCCCGGCGGCCGCCCGCTCGTCGACACGATGATCGAACTGTTCGGCGATCGCTGGGCGACGCTCGTCGTCCGCGCGATGTTCACGCACATCAACCGCTTCGACGACATCCAGCGCGACACGCTGATGGCGACGAACATATTGACCGGTCGCCTCGAACGGCTCGTGCGGCAAGGCATTTTGAAGACCGTGCCCTATTCGAGCCACGCCGACCGCGTCGAATATCGCCTGACCGACAAGGGGCGCGATCTTTACCCGGTGCTGCTCGCGCTGCTGCAGTGGGGCGACAAATGGTTTTCCGACGAGCGCGGGCCGCCGGTGTTGCTGACGCATCGCCCGTGCGGCCACGACCTCCACATGGTCGCGGCGTGCAGCCATTGCGGCGACGAACTCGCGCTGTCGAACAGCCGCTTCACGATCGAAGAGGCGGGCTAGGGTCCTGACCCTAAGCTCAGGGCAGGATGTGGCCCTCGTCGCGGCGCGGCATCGGCGCGACGAAACGCAGCACGAGCGCGGAGAGCAGAAGCCAGCCGGCGGACCCGAGGATCGCCGCGGGCAAGCTGCTGAGGTCGGCGACCAGCCCGAGCGTATAGGCGCCGAGCGCCATCGCGCCGAAGGTCACCGCCTGATAGATCGACAGGCAGCGGCCGAGTATCTCTTCGGGTGAGCGGAGCTGCATCGCGACGTTCAGCGTCGTCAGCGTCGACACCCATGCGCCGCCCGCGACGAAGGCGGCGACCATCAAGGCGGGGAGGTTGGCCGTGAGCGCGACGGGCAGCATCGCGGCGGCGAAGATCAGCGACGCCGTCGTCACCACCCGGTCGCTGCCCCAGCGCCGCCGCGCGGCCCCGACCCACAGCGCGGCAAAGATCGATCCCGCGCCAAAAGCGGCAAGGCACAGGCCATAGACGATCTCGGTCCCGTGCAGCCGGTCGCGGACGAGCGAGGGAAGCAGCGCCTGAAACCCCGCCGCGCCGAAACCGAAAGCGAAACCGCGGATCAACACGCGGCGCACCGGATCCGAATGCGCGCAGAATCTGATGCCCGCGGCGATCGCCGTCAGCATCGGCGTCCTTCGCGGCGGCTGCGTTTCGGGATGCCAGCGCAGCAGCACGACGATCAGCGCGACATAGCTTAGCGCGTTGAGTCCGAAAGCGGCGGCGGTGCCGACGATCGCGACCAGCATCCCGCCGAGCGCGGGCCCGACGCTGCGCGCGAGGTTGAACGCGATGGTGTTGAGCGCGATCGCTTGCGGCAAATCCCTGGGGCCGACCTGCAAGCGCACCGACGCCTGCCATGCCGGGCCGTTGAGCGCGGTGCCGCACCCGACCGCGAGCGTGAAGAACAGCAGCGTCAGCGGGGTGATCGCATCCATATAGGTCGTGGCCGTCAAGGCCGCCGAGACGATCAGCATCCCCGTCTGCGCCGCGAGCATCACGCGCCGCCGGTCGAAATTGTCGGCGATCGCGCCCGCGAAGATGCCGAGCAGCATCACCGGGATCGTCGTGCTCGCCGCCACCAGCGCGATCAGCAGGTGCGATTGGGTCAGCTCGGTCATCAGCCACGCGGCCGCAACCGACTGGATCATCGATCCCATGTTCGAAGCGAGGTTGGCTATCCAGATCGCGCGAAAGGCCGGGTAGCGAAAGGGCGCAAACGCGGATGGCGGTTCGGGGCTCACTCCGTTCCGCCTACCGCCCGCCCGCCATCATCGCAACCCGCTCAGCGGATGGCGGGCCCGCTCGTGTCGGTATATTCGCGGCGCAGTTCGACCAGCCGCCGCTTCATCGCCGCGATCGGGGCCTTCATCGCCGGGTCGTCGATCCGGTTGTCCATCTCGGCGGGATCACTCTCGAGGTCGTAAAATTCCCACGCGTCGAGCCCTTCGCCATAGAAGCGCACGAGTTTATACCGCTCGCCGCGCACGCCATAGTGCGCGCGCACCGAGTGGAACCCCGGAAATTCATAGTAATGATAATAAACATCTTTGCGCCAGTCGCGCGGCGTGCGGCCGGCCAGCAGCGGCGTCATCGACCGGCCCTGGATCGTCGCCGGGCCCTTCACCCCGGCATAGTCGAGGAAGGTCGGCGCATAGTCGATATTCTGGATCGGCGCCGCGATGCGCGTGCCCGGCCGGATATGCCCCGGATACTGGATCAGGAACGGCGTGCGCATTGATTCTTCATAGATGAAGCGCTTGTCGAACCAGCCATGTTCGCCAAGGTAAAAGCCCTGGTCGGAGGTATAGACGACGATCGTGTTCCGATCGAGGCCGCTTTCCTCCAGATAGTCGAGCACCGCGCCGACGCCTTCGTCGACCGCCGCGATCGTGCCCAGATATTGCTGCATGTAACGCTGATATTTCCACAGCGCGAGGTCGCGGTCCGACAGCGGCGCGGCGTTGAGCCGGTCGTTGTCGGCCTGCATCGCCGCATCCCATTCGGCCTGCTGCGCGTGCGTCATGCGGTCGAATGCGCCCGGCCAGCGATTATAGCGCAGCTGCGCCGATCCTTTCGCGACCGTCATCTTGAGGTCGTGCCCCTCATACATGTCGCGATAGATGTTCATTTCCTGCGTGCCGGCGGCGATACGGCCGCGGTAATCGTCGAAATAGTTTCCGGGCACCGGAAAGGTCACGCCCTGATATTTCCGCACATGGCGCAGCGCCGGCATGAAATTGCGGTGCGGCGCCTTGTGGTGAATCAGGATCGCGAAGGGTTTCGACTTGTCGCGCCCGGTCTTCAGCCAGTCGAGGCTGTACTGCGTGATCAGGTCGGTGGCATAGCCTTCGACGACGCTGCGCCCCTTCGGGGTGATGATGTCGGGATTATAATATTCGCCCTGGTCGTCGAGCACCTTCCAGTCGTCGAAGCCGATGCCTTGGGGCGAATGGTTGATGTGCCATTTGCCGAACATCGCGGTCGCATAGCCCGCCTGGCTCAGCGCGCGTGGCCAGACCCAGACCTTGTTGTCGAACCGCTGGCCGTTCTGCGTAAAGCCGTGCGCGTGGCTCTGGCGTCCGGTGAGCAGCGTCGCGCGGCTGGGGCCGCAGAGCGAATTGCCGACGAAGCTTTGCGTGAAGATCGCGCCATTTTTCGCGATCCGGTCGATGTTGGGTGTCGGCGCGAGCTTCGACAGCGGCGAGCCATAGGCCGAAATCGCCTGATAGGCGTGGTCGTCCGACATGATGTAGACGATGTTCGGGCGCGCGGCCGGCTGCGCCCCCGCCGCGGCAACGAAAGCGAGCGGGAGCGCGAGCGCGACGGGAAGGCGAAAGCGCATCTATTCGGTAAGCTCGAAGCTGGCTTCCTGACCCTCGGCCGACGAAGGTCCTACCCATAGCTTGAACTGGCCGGGTTCGCTGCCCCAGCTCATATCCTGCCGTGTGAAGGCCAGATCGGCGTCGGTCAGGGTGAAGCGGACCGTCCGCTTCTCACCCTTCTTGAGGCCGATCTTCTCGAAGCCTTTCAATTCCTTGACCGGACGCGTCACCGATCCGACGAGATCGCGGACATAGAGCTGCACGACCTCCTCGCCGTCGCGTGCGCCGCTGTTTGTAACCGTAACGCTCGCCGTCAGCGTCTCGCCCGGGCGAATCTTGGCTCTGTCGAGCGTCACCGGCGAATAGGAAAAGCTCGTATAGCTGAGGCCATAGCCGAACGGATAGAGCGGCGTGTTCGGCGTATTGAGGTAGCGCGATACATATTTCGCGTTGGGATCCGCCGGATTGATCGGCCGCCCGGTGTTCTTCATGTCGTAATGGATCGGCACCTGCCCGACGTTACGCGGAAAGGTCACCGGCAGCTTGCCCGACGGATTATACCGGCCATAAAGAACGTCGGCGATCGCGTGGCCGCCCATCGTGCCCGGATACCAGGCCTCGAGGATCGCGTCGACATGGGCGTCGGCCCATTCGATACTGTTCGGTCGCCCGCTCATCAGCACGAGGATGACCGGCTTGCCGGTCTTCTTGAGCTCCTGGAGCAGCGCCAACTGATTGCCGGGCAGGTCGAGCGAGGTGCGGCTCGCCGCCTCGCCGGTCATGTCCCAGCGTTCGCCCATCGCGGCGATGATCACGTCCGATTTCTGCGCCAACGCGATCGCTTCGGCGAACCCGTCGGTCTTGCCCGCGTCGGCGAACGCATAGCTTGCGCCCTTGGCATAGGTGACGCTCGTCCCCTTTGGCGCGCCCGCCTGCATCCCTTCGAGCAGGGTGACCGGCCGCGTCTTGCGGTCGCCCGCCGCCGACCAGCTGCCGATCATATCCTCCTTGCTGTTGCCGAGCGGGCCGATCACCGCGATCGATTTCGCCGCCGCGGCGAGGGGCAGGGCATTGTCCTTGTTCTTGAGCAGAACGATCGACTTGCGCGCGACATCGCGCGCGGCTTCGAGGAAGTCGGCGCGATAGATGGTCGCCTTTTCGCGCGCTTCATCGGAATAGCGATAGGGATCCTCGAACAGGCCGAGGCGGTATTTCATTTCGAGGATCGCCTTCACCGCGGCATCGATGCGCTTCACGTCGACCTTGCCTTCGGCGACCGATTTGGCGAGGTGGTCCATGAACACCGCGCCCTGCAGATCCATGTCGACACCCGCGTTGATCGCCTGCTCGCCGGCTTGCTTGAGGTCTTTCGAATAGCCGTGCGGGACCATTTCGTTGATCGACGTGTAATCGGTTACGATGAAACCCTTGAACCCCCATTTATCGCGCAGCACCTCGGTCAGCAGATAGTGGCTGCCCGACGCCGGCACGCCGTCATATTCGTTGAACGAGGTCATGAAGGTCGCGGCGCCCGCATCGGCTGCCGCCTTGAACGGGGGCAGATAGACGTCGCGCAGCGTGCGTTCCGAAATATCGACCGTGTGATAATCGCGCCCCGCCTGCGCGGCACCGTAAGCGGCGAAATGCTTCGCGGTCGCCAGCACGGTATCGACGCGCTTCAGATCGTCGCCCTGGAAACCGCGCACGCGCGCCGCGGCGATCTTGCTGCCGAGGTAGACATCTTCGCCCGCGCCTTCGGACATGCGGCCCCAGCGCGGGTCGCGCGCGACGTCGACCATCGGCGCGAAGGTCCAGTGAATGCCCTCGGCCGAGGCTTCGGTTGCCGCGATTCGTGCTGCCTTTTCAATGGCTTTTAGATCCCAACTCGCCGATTCGCCGAGCGAGATGGGGAAGATGGTGCGGTGACCGTGGATGACGTCATAGCCGAAGAGCAGGGGAATCTTGAGCCGCGTTTCCTCGACCGCCAGCCGTTGCAGGTCGCGCGTATATTTGGCGGTGAAGGCGTTGAAGATCGACCCGATCCGGCCCTTGCGGATATCGTCCTGATAGCCTTGGCGCATCGTCGGACCGGTCGAATCCCAGTCGCTGGTCAGCAGCGACAATTGGCCGATTTTTTCGTCGAGCGTCATCTTCGCGATCAGTTCGGCGATGAAGCGATCCATCTTCGGATCGGGGCGCATCCATCCCGCCGAATCCTCCAGGGCGGCCTCGCTCTTGCTCGCTGCCGGTTTCGCCATCAGCGGAGCGGGGGTGAGCTGTCCTGCCACCATCAGGGTGGCCAGCGTCAGGCATGTGAGGTTGCGCGTCATCGGCGGCATGATTCGTCCTTCCCGGTCGGGTCTGTTTATACATTTGTCACGCGGATTGGCCGAATTTCGGCCGAAAACCGGCTGGCCCCCGATCGCATCCATCTGTGTCGCTTCCCCCTATACAGCTATCGTGAAACCGGTTACAAATCAAAAAAACAACGACGCGGTTTTCGCGACTCGTCGCTGCACGGTGGCAAGGCCGGGCGGCTGGCAAGGCGAGAGCGGAAATGGTCGGGGCACAAAAAGGGAGGATGCCGTGAAGGTTTCAAATCAATTTCAGATCATGGTCGCGCACCGGCCGCGCGCGCGTCGGTTCGCCGCCGCGCTTGCATGGAGCAGCGCCGGCGCCGCGCTGGCGATCGGCGTCGCAACGCCCGCACATGCCCAGGTTTCGAACGCCTCGCTTCGCGGTACGGTGAAGGCTGAGGGCGGCGTTTCCCAGGTCACCGCGATCAACGTCAACACCGGCCTGACGCGCAGCGTCGCGGTGGGCGCGAACGGCACCTACAATATCGCGTCGCTCCCGGTTGGCACCTATCGCCTTGAGCTGACGACGCCGGGCGGCGTCCGGCGGACCGACGAATTCACGCTGTCGGTCGGACAGAGCGCGGTGCTCGACTTCGATTTCTCGCAGCCCGACATCGCCTCGGCCGAAGGTGACGCGATTATCGTCACCGGCACGCGCATCCGGTCGCTCGAAGGCGGCGAGGTCGGCTCCAACATCACCCAGCGGCAGATCGAAGTGCTGCCGCAGAACAACCGCAACTTCCTCGCCTTCGCCGATCTCGCGCCGGGCGTGCAGTTCGTCACCGGCGGCAACGGGCAATCGCGGTTGCAGGGCGGCGCGCAGGACAGCCGCAGCGTCAATATCTTCATCGATGGCGTGGGGCAAAAGGACTATGTTCTGAAGAATGGCGTCACCGGCCAGGATTCAACGCAGGGCAATCCCTTTCCTCAGCTCGCGGTCGGCGAATACCGGGTCCTTTCGTCGAACTACAAGGCCGAGTTCGACCAGGTGAGCTCGGTGGCGATCACGGCGGTGACCAAGTCGGGCACCAACGAATTCCACGGCGAAGCCTTCATCGACTATACCGACCAGAGCCTTCGCGAAGCGCGTCCGAACGAGCTCACGACGTCCAAGGTCAAGACCAAGGACTTCCAGTTCGGCGGCGCGCTCGGCGGCCCGATCATCAAGGATATGCTGCATTTCTTCGTGACTTATGAAGGCAAGCGGCAGGAAAATCCGGTCGATGTCCGGCCGGGTCTCAACCTGCCGGTCGACTATTTTCCGTCCGAATATCAGGGCGTGTTCGGGCCAACCAACGCAACCTTCAACGAAGATCTTTATTTCGGCAAGCTCAGCTTCCAGCCGTCGAACAGCGACCTGATCGAGGTGTCGGGCAAATATCGCAAGGAAAGTGGCGAGTTTCTGTCGAGCGGCATCAACGCGCGTAGCACGATCAGTTCGCAGGATGTCGAGGAACTGCGCGTGACCGGCCGGTGGGAACATACGGCGGACAATTGGATCAATGATTTCAAGCTGACCTATGAAGACGTCAAGTGGGCGCCGACGCCGGTCGAATTCGGCAACGCGTTCCTCTTCGCCTATGCGGGCCCGTCGCCGACCAATCCGCAGCCGGGCGTGATTGTCCGCGACGATCTTTTGCGGATCGGCGGGGGCGGCAATTATCAGGAGAAAGGCCAGAAAGGCTGGGGCGTTCAGAACGACTTCACCTGGACCGGGTTCGAAGGCCATACGATCAAGGCCGGCGTGAAGGCCAAGTGGGTCGAACTCAACACGCTCCAGCTCGGTAACTTTAACCCCCTCTACACCTATAACACCGCGTTCAATCCGGGCGGCGGCAGTTTCAACGACGATGTTCCGTATCGCGTTCAGTTCGGCGCGCAGACCGGCAACGGCAGCCCGATCGTCAATTCGAAGAATTTCCAGTTCGGCATCTATGTCCAGGACGATTGGGAAGTTACCGACCGGCTGACGCTCAACCTTGGCGTGCGCTGGGATTATGAGCGGACGCCGGCCTATCTCGACTTCGTCCACCCCGCCGACGCGGTGAATGCGGTGTCGCCGGCCAACTATCCGAACCTGATCAACGCCGATTACGACATCAACGACTTCATCTCGACGGGGTCGGAACGCAAGGCGTTCACCGGGGCGTGGCAACCGCGCATCGGCTTCAGCTACGAACTCGACGACGAGGCGCGCTATGTCCTGTTCGGCGGTTTCGGCCGCTCGTATGACCGCAACCAGTTCGACTTCCTGCAACAGGAAATCAGCGTCGGTTCCTATACTACCCGCACGTTCAACTTCATCACGGGCGACCCGGAGAACAGCTGCGTGCCCGGCCCGACCTGCGTTCCCTGGGACCCGATCTATCTGACCGAAGCGGGCCGCCAGCAATTGCTCGCTGGCGCCGGGCCGGGCGGCGGGCGCGAACTGCGTTTCATCGACAACGACCTCAAGGTGCCCTATTCGGACCAGTTCAGCCTGGGTTTCCGTGCTCGCGTGACCCCGCTGTTCGAAGCCGAAGTCGGCTATAGCCACATCGAGAGCAAGGATGGTTTCGCCTATTTGCTCGGCAACCGCCGCCCCGACGGCACCTTCTTCCCGCCGGCGCCGGCAGCGCCGGGATCGCCCTTCGGCTTCGCGCCTCCGGGTTTCGGGTCGATCATCATCGGGACGAACGGTCTCGAAACGAGTGCGGACTCGGGTTATCTCAAGCTCGTCAAAAATTACACCGCGGCGTCGCCGTGGAGCTTTGCGGCGACCTATACCTATACCGAGGCCGAGGAGAATCGGAACTTTGGCGAGGTATTCAGCCTCGATTTCCCGTCGCTCGACGATTATCCGATCACGCGGTCGAGCGGGGTGCGCAAGCATCGCCTCGTCGCGACGGGGTCGGTCGATCTGCCGATCGGCGTCACGCTGTCGGGCAAGTTCCAGATCGCTTCACCGCCCTATCTGAAGCGCTTCATCGACGTCGGCGGCGCCAATCCGTCGCGCAACGTGATCTCGAACGAGGCCGACGGCAACGGCGATCGCTGGGGTTTCCGCCAGATGGACATCGCGATCACCAAATATATCCCGTTCCGGTTCATCAGCGAGGAATCGCGTCTGCGGCTTCGCGTTGACATTCTGAACCTGTTCAACGACCGCAATTATGTCGATTATAACAATGATCCGACGTCGCCCGACTATCTGAGCATTTCGGGCAACGGTGTTGGCGGAAACCCGCCGCGCACGATCAAGCTTTCGGCCGGTTTCTCATTCTGACCGGCTGACCGGGCGCCCGGCTCCGCACCCCCTCCCGCGGGCCGGGCGCCTCAATTTTTCTGGAGTAGTTCATGTCGTTTCGCAGCGGGGTCCTTTTTCTGCCCCTGATCGCGCTGGCTACCGCCTGCACCCCCGGTCCGGCGCCCTCCGCCGCCGCCCCCGCGCCGACGCTGGCGCCCATGACCGAGGCGGCCTTTTCGGAAGAGCTGACCGAGCGCACCTTCCGCTATTTCTGGGACACGACCGATAGGGAGCGGTGCCTCGCGCCCGATCGCTGGCCGAGCAATCCCTTCTCGTCGATCGCCGCGACCGGTTTCGCGCTCACCGCTTTTGGCATCGGCGCCGAGCGCGGTTACGTCACGCGCGCCGAGGCCGCGCAGCGCACCCGCGACTGCCTGAACTTCTACTGGACCGCCCCGCAGGGGCCCGCCGAGACCGGAATGGCGGGCCACAAGGGCTTCTTCTATCACTTCCTCAACAATGAGGACGGAACGCGGCGCGGCAAGACCGAGCTTTCGACCGTCGATACGTCGCTGCTGCTCGGCGGCGTGCTCTTCGCGCAAAGCTATTACGACCGCGACACGCCCGTCGAGGCCGAGATCCGCGACCTTGCCGAGAAAATCTACACCCGCGTCGACTGGACCTTCGTCCAGCGCGAAAACAGCGATATCCCCTCGGCCAATGGCGGCGGGCGGAAGGCGATCGCGATGGGCTGGTATCCCGAACGCGGCGACGGCGGCGATTTCGGCACGCACGACTGGGTCGGCTATAATGAGGGGATGCTCGTCTATATCCTCGCATTGGGTTCGCCGACGCACCCCGTCGGCAAGGATGCGTGGGACAAGGGCTGGGCGGCCGATCTCGAAAAGGATTGGGGCAGCTATTACGGGCAGGATCATCTCCAGTTCGAGCCGCTGTTCGGGCACCAGTACAGCCATGTCTGGGTCGATTTCCGCGGCATCCGCGACGCGTTCATGCGCGGCAAGGGCATCGACTATTTCGAGAACAGCCGCCGCGCGACGCTGGCGCAGCGCGCCTATGGTGCCGACAATCCGAACAAATGGTCGGGTTACAGCGCCGATATCTGGGGCTGGACCGCCTCCGACGGGCCCGGCTATTCGGAAGGCAAATATAGCGTCAACGGCACGCCGCGGAACTTCAACGGTTATATGGCGCGCGGCGTCAGCGCGATCCGCGTCGTCGACGACGGCACGATCGTCCCGACCGCGGCGGGCGGCTCGGTCGCTTTCGCGCCCGAGGCGGCAATCCCCGCGCTGATGGCGATGCGGACGCAATATGGGCCCAGGCTCTATACGCGCTATGGTTTCAAGGATGCGTTCAACCCCAGCTTCGCCTTCACCGATTTCGGTTCGAAATCGGGCGCGGTCGACCCCGTCCACGGCTGGGTCGCGAACGATTATCTCGGCATCGATCAAGGACCGATCCTCGCGATGATGGAGAACCATCGCAGCGGACTGGTGTGGAAGGTGATGCGCAAGAATCCGCATATCGTCCGCGGATTGAAGCGCATCGGTTTCACCGGCGGCTGGCTGGATCAGGCCAAGCCCGAATAGGGTGCCTCAGCAATCCTTTCCGATACAAAGATCCGCAACCACCGGATAATGATCGGAGGGCAGCTTGCCGCCGGTCTGGTCGGTCAGCGTCGCATGGCGCAGAACCTTCACCTCGTCGCTGACGAAGATATGGTCGATCGGGCTCGCGTCCATCCGCGCGATGTCGAAGCCGGTGAAGGTGCCGAGCGGGCCGTAGTGCGGCGTGCGGCTGATCGTGCGGCTGTCGTGCAGCGCGCCCTTGCCCGGCTCGACGATCGCGGCATAGGCGGTGCTCGTCGCCGGGCTGTTGAAATCGCCCATCAGCACCGCACTCTCGCCCGGCTTGCGCTCGCCGTCGATCCAGCGGCGGATCTGCCGGGCGCTTTCCTGCCGCGCGACCTCGCCGACATGGTCGAAATGGGTGTTCACGACGAGCAAATCGCGCTTCGCCGTCCGGTCGTGCAGCCGCGCCCAGGTCGCGATGCGCGGCAGCGCGGCGTCCCAGCCCTTGCTCGGCACATCGGGCGTCGGCGACAGCCAGAAAGTGCCCGATCCGGTCAGCGCGAAGCGGTCGCGGCGGAACCCCAGCATCGAATATTCGCCTTTCTCCTTGCCGTCGTCGCGCGCGACGCCGACGAATTGATAGGCGGGCAGATCGGCCTCGACGGCTTGCTTCTGGTTCTGCAGCACCTCCTGCATCCCGACGAGGTCGGGCGCCTGATAGGCGACGAGCGCGATCAGCGCCGCGCGGCGGTGCGGCCAGGCGTTGCCGCCGTCCGACGCGATATCGAGCCGGATATTATAGGTCATCGCTTCATAATGATCGGCGCGCTCTTTCGCTGCCGCGGGCAGCGCAAGCAGTGCCGCCGCGAGGAGCAGGGCTTTGCGGGTCATCCGAGATTTCCTCCGTTGGCGGCGATCACGCTGCTATAGAAACGCGCGCTGCGCTTCGGCGTGCGGGCCTGCGTTTCATAATCGACATGGACGATACCGAACCGCTTCGAAAAGCCCAAGGACCATTCGAGATTGTCGAGCAGCGACCATGCCATATAGCCGCGCACGTCGACACCCTGCCGGATCGCATCGCCGATCGCCGAGATATGGGTGCGGAGGTAATCGCAGCGCAGCGGATCGTCGATCCCGTCGGGGCCGGCCTTGGGCGGGTCATAGAAGGCGGCGCCGTTTTCGGTGATATAGACGGGAATGTCGCCATAGGTGTCGCGAAACCAGATCAGCATGTCGGTGAGCGCGGGTGGATAGACTTCCCAGTCGGTGGTCGTGTGCGTCGCGACCTGCCGCACCGGCGACGCGCCGACGGGCCATTGATGCGGGTCGGCCTTCACGACGTTGCGGGTGTAATAGTTGATCCCGATGAAATCGAGCGGCTGGCAGATGTCCTTAAGATCCTCGGCCGACCATTGGGGCCAGGCTTCGCCGAAGATTTCGGCGAGTTCTTCGGGATAAGCGCCTTTGAGCGCCGGGTCGAGATATTGGCGGTTCATATAGGCGTGGGCGCGCGCGGTCGCGGCGACATCCTCCGCGCTGTCGCTCGCGGGATATTTGGGCTCGATGTTGACGACGAGGCCGATCTCGTGTGCGCCTTCGCTGCGATACGCCTGCACCGCGCGGCCGTGCGCGCGCATCAGATTGTGGCTCGCGATCGGCGTCTCGAACAGGTTGCGATGCCCGGGGGCGAGCGCGCCGTGCAGATAGCCGCCGTCGGTGATCACCCACGGCTCGTTCAGCGTCACCCACTTCTTCACCCGCCCGTCGAGGCGGCGGTACATCACCGAACCATATTCAGCGAACCAGTCGGCGCTGTCGCGGTTGAGCCAGCCGCCCTTGTCGTCGAGCGCCGCGGGCAGGTCCCAATGGTGGAGCGTCAGCAGCGGTTCGATGTCGTGCTTCAGCAGTTCGTCGACCAGCCGTTCGTAGAAATCGAGCCCGGGTTCATTCACGCGCCCGATACCCTCGGGCAGCACGCGGCCCCAATTGACGCTGAAACGATAGGCCTTGAGCCCCAATTCCTTCATCAGCGCGACGTCGGCGGGCATGCGGTTATAATGGTCGCATGCGACGTCGCCGGTGTCGCCCTTCGCCGCCATCAGCCGGGGGTCGTGGCTGAAGCGCTGCCAGATGCTTGCGCCCGCGCCGTCGGCGAGCGGCGACCCCTCGATCTGATAGGCCGCGGTCGCCGCGCCCCACAGGAAATCGTCGGGGAAAATCGTCTTCGTCATTTTCTTTCCTTGGTCTTCTTGTTTGCCGCCGCGTCGGGCGGCGTGGGGAGGCGGTGAGAGAGCAGCCAGAGATAAAGCGCGGGATCGTCATAGGCCGGGTCCCAACTGTTATGTCCGAGGTCTGGGTAGATGGTCAGCCGCGAAACCCGGCCGCCGCAGGCGCGGATCGCGCGCGCCATCGCGAAGCTGCCCTCGGGTACGACGACATCGTCGCGGTCGCCGTGAAAGGCCCAGATCGGCGTGTCTTTGAGCGCGCAAGCGGTCGCCGTCTCGCCGCGCCCCGCGACCGGCGCGACCGCCGCGAAGCGGTGCGGCTCGGCCGCGGCCCAGCGCCAGCTCGCATGGCCGCCGCGGCTGAGCCCGGTCAGATAGATGCGCGTGCGGTCGATGCGCAGCGTCTTGGTCACATGATCAAGCAGTTCGTCGAGCTTCGCGACGTCCCAGTCCTGATCGGCGCCGAGCAGCGGCGAGACGGTGACGAAGGGAAAGTCGGGGGTGCGGTCGGCGATCTTCGGTGGGCCGTGGACCTTGACCTTGGCGACGTCGTCGCCGCGCTCGCCCGATCCGTGGAGGAAGATCAGCAGCGGCCAGTTCGCCTTGGAATCGGCGGTGTAGCCGCGCGGCAGGAACAGCTGATAAGGGTAATTGCCCGCCTCGATCGCGGGTTGCGGGTTTTGGCCGTCGCCTTGGGCGAAGGCTGGCGGGGAGAAAGCCAACGCGATGGCCGCGAGCGGAGCAAAGACGAACGAGTTTTTGGACAGCTTCAACAAATTGCTCCTGATAAATTTCATCCCTTCACGCTCCCGGTCAGAAGCCCGCTCAGATAATAGCGTTGCAGCGCGAGGAAGAGGATGAGGACGGGAAGGGTGGTGACGACCGCGCCGGCCATCATGATCTCATAATCCTGCACATTCTGGCGGCTGTTCGCGGCGAGCGCGACGGGCAGCGTGTAGAGGTCCTGATCGGCGAGGATGATCAGCGGCCACATGAAATCGTTCCAGCTCGACAGGAAGACATAGAGCGCCAGCGTGACGATGATCGGGGTCAGGATCGGCAGGACGATCCGGCGCAATATCTGCCCCTCGCTCGCGCCGTCGATGCGCGCCGCCTCGAGCATCTCGTCGGGGATCGACAGACAATATTGGCGCACAAGGAAAATGCCGAAAATCCCCGCGAGCCACGGCACGAGCGCGCCGGCATAGCTGTTGACGAGCCCCATCGCCTTGAGTTCGAGGAACAGCGGCAGCATCCCGATCTGCCCCGGCACGACGAGCGCCGCGACGAGCAAACGGAAGGTGGCGTCGCGGCCCCTGAACCGCAGCTTGGCGAAGGCATAGCCCGCCGGAATCGTGAAGAGCAGCGCGAGGCCCGTCGCGAGCGTCGAAACGAGGATGCTGTTGAGCAGGAAGCGGCCGACGCCGAAACTGCCGAAGAGCAGATGGTAATTTTCGAGCGTCGGGCTCGCGGGCCACAGCGGCGGCGGAAAGTGCGCCGCCTCGCCGCGCGCCATCAAGCTGACCGAGATCATCCAGAGTAGGGGCGCGATCGTGACCAGCGCGACGAGCGCGGCGAGCAGGGTGACGGACCAGCGGTGCAGGCTCATATCGCACCGCTCCGCTTTGCGAGGCGTAATTGCACCAGCGTCACCGCGAGGATGCAGAGGAAGAGCAGGAAGGCGACCGCCGCGCCCGACCCCAGGTTCCACCATTTGAACCCCTCCTCATACATGAAATAGAGGATGGTGACGGTCGACTGGGCGGGGCCGCCCTGCGTCATCACATAGGGTTCGGCGAACAGCTGGAACATGCCCGCGACGGTGAGCACCGAGACGAGCAGCACCGTCGGCGCGATCGCGGGCAGGGTGACGTGGCGGAGCCGCGTGAACCACCCCGCGCCGTCGATCCGCGCCGCCTCGTCGAGTTCGCGCGGCACCGTCTGCAGCGCGGCGAGGAAGATGATCATATTATAGCCGAAAGTCTTCCACCCCACGAAGAGCAGGATCGCGGGCAGCGACGCGGTCGGACTGCCCAGCCAGTCGACCGGCGGCACCCCGAAGAAGGAGAGCAGATAGTTGAGCAGCCCGTAACGCGTGTGGAGCAGGTAGCGCCACACCACCGCGGTGGCGACGAGCGTCGTGACATAGGGCGCGAACAAGGCGACGCGCCACACCGGCCGCCATTTGAGCCAGCGCGAATTGACCAGCATCGCGGCGAACAGTGACAGCGCGACGATGAAGGGGGTGCCGACCGCGACGAACAGCAATGTGTTCGTCATCGCTTTCCAGAACAGCGGATTTTCGAGCAGACGCTCGTAATTCTGGAAGCCGACGAAGCGCAGGTTTCCGATGTCGGCGAGCGCGTAAATGTCGAAATCGGTGAAGCTCAGAAACAGCGAGGCGATCGCGGGCAGCACGAAGAAGAGCAGGATCGCCGCGAGCGCCGGCGACGACATCGCCCAGCCCGCGCGCGCCTCGCTCGCCCGGCCGACCGCTTTCATAGTGCCCGCCCCTTATCGAGCATCCATCGCCGCTTTTCGAGCAGCCGGTCGGCGCGCGCGTCGATCTCCTTCGCGGCCGCATCGACGCTATATTGCCCGCGCACCATGCGCTCGGCGACGATCTGCATCTCGGTGACGATCCGCTCCCACTCGGGCACCTTGGGCAGCGCGGTTGCGCGTTCGAGCTGGACGCGGAAGGGCGCGACCGCGGGGTCGCGCATCAGCCCCGCCGCGGTCCACACCGAGCGCCGCGCGGGCAGGTCGCCCGTCGCCTCGTGAAGCGCGAGCTGCGCGACCGACGCTGTCAGCCGCGCCACCAGATCCCACGCCGCCTTGCCATGCGCGCTCCCGGCAAAGACCACGAGGCTCGACCCGCCCGGGGCTGCCGATCCGATGCCTTCGGGGCCGGGGTTCACGGCGGTGCCCCAATCGTCCTGCCGCTCGGGGCCGAGGCGGCGCTTCATGTCGCCGATCGTCCACGGGCCCGACAGGAACAGGCTGAAATGGCCGCGCCCGAATTCGGTCCAGACATTCGAAATCTGCGCCATCGAAACCCGCGGCGCGAGCCCCTCGTCGAACAGCGATTTATAGAAAGCCAGCGCGGCCTTGAACTCGGGTTCCGAAAAGGCGCCGCGCCCGCTCTCGTCGCGCAGCATCCGCGCCCCCGCCGACAGCGCCAGCGTCGTCAGCTGCTCATATTCGTTGAGCGGATAGAGCAGCGCGAAATTGCCGTCGCCCGCTTGTTTTTTCACCTTGTGAAGCGCCGCCTTCCACTCCGTCCAGTCGGACGGCGGCGCGGCATAGCCCGCGCGCGCGAACAGATCCTTGCGATAAAATTGCAGCCGCGTGTCGACATACCAGGGGACGCCCCACGTCTTTCCCGCGATGCGGTTGGTGTCGATCACCGCGCCGAACTGGTCGGCGAGCAGGCGCCTCGCATATGGAGGAACCGGCTCGATCGCGCCGATGGCGGCCAATTCGGCGATCCAGCTGTTGCCGACCTGCCCGACGCTCGGCAGCGACCCGCCGGCAAAGCCCGTGAGCAATTTCTCGTGCGCCGCGGTCCATGGCAGCGGCTGGACCGCGATCGGCGGCGCGTCGGCGGGCCAGGCGATGCCCCCCAGCAGCGCGGGCAGGCTCGCCGCCTCATTGCCCATCGCCCAGATCGTGAGTTCATCGTTCGGGCGCGCGTCGCAGCCGCCGAGCAGCGAGGCGAGGGGCAGCGCGGCGAGCACGCCGGTCATATGGCGGCGCGTCAGCTGCATCGGCAAAGGCGCGCCAGTCGGCTCACGTCGGCGACGCTCCCGCTGCAGCGCTCGCTCGTGGGGCGCCGGGCAGGCTCGCGGTGGTGCCGCGCGCGATGAGGTTAGGGTTCAGGATCGTCGCGCTCGCCGCGGCGAGCGTGTCGCCGCGAAGCAGGCGGAGCAGCATCATCATGCCGGTCGACCCCAGCCGGTCGATATTGACCTGCATCGTCGTCAGTCCGGGGCTCAGGTGACGCGCGAGCGGAATGTCGTCGAAGCCCGCGACCATCACGTCGCCGGGCACCGACACGCCCGCGCGCGCCAGTTCGGCGATCAGCCCGACCGCCATCTGGTCGTTCGCGGCAAAGACCGCATCGGCGGGAAGCTGCCCCTCGACGATCAGCCGCGCCGCCTTCTCGCCGCTTTCCTCCGAAAAATCGCCGGGCAGGATCACCGGGCTGCGTTCCTTGGCGATCTTCGCCATCGCGTCGACAAAGCCGCGCTGGCGGTCGCGCGCGTCGCGGTTGTGCTTGGGCCCCGCGATATGGACCACCTGCCGCGCGCCCTGTGCCAGGAGCGCCTCGGTCATCGCATAGGCGCCGCGATAATTGTCGACCGCCACGAATGGCAGGTCGAGCGAACCCGCATCATAATTGAGCAGCACCGTGGGCAGCGCCGGATCGAGATAGTCCGACAGCAGTTCGGGCTTCAGATCGGGCGGCATGACGAGCAGCCCGTCGACGCGGCCGCGCATCGCGGCGATCGCCGCGGCGGTCTCGTGCGTGCTGCCGTGCATGTTGCCTAGGAGCAGGTGCATCCCCGATTCATGCGCGACCAGGTCGATACCGCGGATGATTTCGGAAAAGAATTCGCCGAACAGGTCGGGCAGGATGACCCCGACGGTGTCGGTCTTGCGCCGCGTCAGGCTGCGCGCGCCGCTGTGGGGAACGAAGTTCAGCTTCTTGACCGCCGCCATCACCGCCGCGCGCGTCGGCGCGGTGACATTGCCGAGCCCGTTGATCGCGCGCGACGCCGTCGCGACCGAAACTCCCGCCTCGCGGGCCACATCCCTCAATGTCGCCATGCCGCTGGCCCCCTTTCCCTCATATGGCGCCGGGCCGCCGATGCGACTCCGTTGCTCTTTCGCCGGGCGCGGAAACGGCAACAGCGTAACCGGTTACAATGGCGAAATGCAAGGTCATTTCCCCATCGTCTCCAACGCTTTGCCGTCGGCGTCGAACAGGTGGAGATGGCAGGGTGCGAAGGACGCGGCGACCGTGTCGCCCTCGCCGAGGCTGCCGTCGTCGCGCAACTGGCACGCGAGGGGGACGCCCGCTTCGCGCGCGCCGAGATGCAGCGTCGCCAACCCGCCGAGCCGCTCGATAAAGCTGATGGTGAAGGGCAGCGCGCCCGGCGCATCGCCGATCGCGATATCGTCGGGCCGGATGCCGATCGACAGCGGCGTCCCGGCCGCCAGCGGCGCCGCGAGCGCGGGCAGGGCGATGCCGCGGCCGTCGGCCAGCATTGCGCGCCCGTCTTCGGCCATCGTCGCGGGCAGGATGTTCATCCGCGGCGTCCCGAGAAACTGCGCGACGAAGATATTCGCCGGCCGGTCATAAAGTTCGCGCGGGGTGCCGACCTGTTCGATCCGCCCTCCGCGCATCACGATGATGCGGTCGGCGAGCGTCATCGCCTCGACCTGATCGTGCGTCACATAAAGCGTCGTCGTGCCGAGCTGGCGGTGAAGCTCGGCAAATTCATAGCGCATCCGCACGCGCAGATCGGCGTCGAGATTCGACAGCGGCTCGTCGAACAGGAAAATCTGCGGCTGGCGGACGATCGCGCGTCCGATCGCGACGCGCTGCCGCTGCCCGCCCGACAGTTCCGCGGGCTTGCGATCCAGCAGCGCCTCGATGTTCAATATCGCCGCCGCGCGGCGCACCGCGGCATCGATGGCAGCTTTGTCCATCTTCGCGATGCGCAGCCCGAACGCCATATTCTCATAGACGGTCAGGTGCGGATAGAGCGCATAGGATTGGAAGACCATCGCGATCCCGCGTTCCGACGGCGCGAGGTTGGTGACGTCGCGGTCGCCGATGCGGATACGGCCGTTCGTCAGTTCCTCAAGCCCCGCGACCGATCGCAAAAGCGTCGATTTGCCACACCCCGACGGCCCGACGATCACGGTGAATTCGCCGTCGGCGACCGCGATCGACACATCCTTCAGGACCTCGGTCGCGCCGAAGCTCTTGCGCGCGCTCTCGATCGACAATCCGGCCATGATCCCCCGCGTTCCCCGATCCTCAGTGGACCGTGACGCCCGCGCCCGCCTGCCGCACGGGCGCGCGCCCGGCGGCGATGGCAAAGACGCACAGCGCGACATAACAGGCGGCGGGCAAAATCAACGCGGCGGTATAGCCGACAGCGCCCGACAGCAGGCCGATCAAATAGGGGATCGCCGCGCCGCCGACGATCGCGGTGCACAGCAGCCCCGACGTCGCCTCGGCGCGCGCGGTCGAGCGTTCGAGCGTCAGCGTGAAGATCACCGGAAACATGATCGAATTGAACAGGCCGATCGACAGCGCGACGAAGCCCGCGCTCACCCCGCCGACGAACACGATATAGAGGCAGAGCAGCGCCGCGATGGCGGTAAAGATGACGAGCAGCTTCGATGCCGAGAAACGCGCGAGCAGCACCGATCCGATCGCGCGGCCTACCATCGCGCCGCCCCAATAGAGCGCGACCGCCTTGCCCGCTTCCTGCAACGACACGCCGGGAACGCCGTCGCTGCCCATGATCCAGCCGAATGTGCCGAAAGGCGCATCGGACTGGCCCCAGATCGCATCGCTGTTGAGGAACAGCGCCATCTGCGTCCCGATCGCGACTTCGGCGCCGACATAGAGGAAGATCGCGACTCCGCCGAGCAGCGCCCAGCGCGACGAAAAGGCCTCGCGGATCAACTCGCCCATTCCGGCGCGCTCGCCGATCGGCGCGGGCGGCACCGCTTCGTTGACGATGCGCCGGCTGAACCAGAAGAAGAACAGCAGCGCGATGATCAGGCCGCAAATCCAGAAATAGGCCGCGTCGATCCCGCCGAGCGCCTGCGCGCGCACCGCTTCGGTCACCACGGTGCCTTCCTTGACCTCGACGCCTTCGAGGAACAGATGCGCGCCGATCAGCGGGCCGAGGAAGGTGCCGAAACTGTTGAAGGTCTGGCTGAAGGTCAGGCGGAAATGGCTGCGTTTCGGATCGCCGAGCGCCGCCGCGAGCGGGTTCGCCGCGACCTGCAGGATGGTGATGCCGCTCGCGAGGATGAACAGGCCCGCGAGCACGAGCGGATAGACGGCGAGGTTTGCCGCCGCGAGCATGACGAGGCAGCCGACGACCATCGTCGACAGCGCGGTCAGGATCGACGGCACCGAATGAAAGCGCGCGATCAGCGCCGCGGCGGGGAAGGACATCAGGCCATAGGCGATGAAAAAGGCCGATGCCGACAATTGCGCCTCGGCATCGCTCAGCGTGAAGATACCCTTCACCGCGGCGACCAGCGGGTCGATCAGCGACGTTATGAAGCCCCAGGCGAAAAACAGCACGGTCACCGCGGCAAAGGCCGCCATGGCATTCGACCGGCCGCTACTGTGAGCGGTCGCCTGGCTGGGCAGGTTCATTCGGAATATCCTCTTCGCCGTTACTATGTTATGCGGCGGGTCTAACGGGGCCTCGGAAGCAATGCAACCGGTTACATCGGCATCGATGCCGCGCGCCTCCGCGCTGCTCCGGCGGCCCTCCCGAATCGCGTGAAATAATCGTTCGTCCCCCACTGGCGCGCGCGGGCGCGACTGGTTACATGGGCCGCCACCAAATGATTCGCGTGTGCCGCCCCGAAAGCTTGGGGGCAGGCGCCGCCCGCACCAGAAAGTGGCATCCATGGAAATCATCACCGGCCTGACCTTCGACGACGTGCTGCTGGTGCCCGGCGCGTCGGACATCCTTCCGTCGGACGCCAATCTGTCGACCCAGCTGACCAGCGAAATCAGCCTCAACATCCCGGTCCTGTCGTCGGCGATGGACACGGTGACCGAGGCCGACATGGCGATATTGATGGCGCAGATCGGCGGCATCGGCGTGCTTCACCGCAACCTGACCGTCGAGGAACAGGCCGCCGCGGTGCGGCAGGTCAAGCGTTTCGAAAGCGGCATGATCGTCAACCCGATCACCATCACCCCCGACGCGCCGCTCTCCTACGCGACCGCCTTGATGGATCAGCACCGGATTTCGGGCATTCCGGTCGTCGAAACGGGCGGCAAGCTCGTCGGCATCCTGACCCACCGCGACGTGCGCTTCGCCGACAATCCGGGGCAGCCGGTGCGCGAGTTGATGACTGCCGAAAATCTCGCGACCGTGCGCGCCGGGGTCGGGCAGGACGAGGCGCGCAAATTGCTCCACCAGCGCCGCATCGAAAAATTGCTCGTCGTCGACGACGATTATCACTGCATCGGCCTGATCACCGTCAAGGACATGGAAAAGGCGGTCAATTTCCCCGACGCGACGAAGGATGGGAACGGCCGCCTGCGCGTCGCCGCGGCGACGAACACCGGCGATAGCGGCGTCGAACGCGCCGAGGCGCTGCTCGAGGCCGAATGCGACCTCATCGTCGTCGACACCGCGCACGGCCACAGCAAAGGCGTCGGCGAGACCGTTGCCCGGATCAAGAAATTGTCGAACCGCGTGCAGGTGCTCGCGGGCAATGTCGCGACCGGCGACGCGACCAAGGCGCTGATCGACGCGGGCGCCGACGGCGTGAAGGTCGGCATCGGACCGGGTTCGATCTGCACCACCCGCATCGTCGCGGGCGTCGGAGTGCCGCAGCTCACCGCGATCCTCGACAGCGTCGAGGCGGCGTCGAAGCTCGGCGTGCCGGTGATCGCCGACGGCGGCCTTCGCACCTCGGGCGACGTCGCCAAGGCGCTTGCGGCGGGCGCGTCGAGCGTCATGGTCGGATCGATGCTCGCGGGCACCGCCGAGGCGCCGGGCGAGACCTTCCTCTATCAGGGGCGCACCTATAAAAGCTATCGCGGCATGGGCAGCGTCGGGGCGATGGCGCGCGGCTCTGCCGACCGCTATTTCCAGCAGGATATCAAGGACCAGATGAAGCTGGTTCCCGAGGGCATCGAGGGTCAGGTGCCGTTCAAGGGGCCCGCGAAGGACGTCATCCACCAGATGGTCGGCGGCGTGAAGGCGGCGATGGGCTACACCGGCAGCCGCACGCTCAAGGATTTCCGCGAGCGCGCCAAATTCGTGCGCATCACCAATGCGGGCCTCCGCGAAAGCCATGTTCACGACGTCGCGATCACGCGCGAGGCGCCGAATTATCCGGCGGGCTGAGGCCGGCCGGTGACGCCCGCAGCGCGCATCCAGGCGGCGATCGAGATTCTCGACGCCATCGCCGCCGCCGCGCGCGAGGGCGGGGCGCCCGCCGACGCGATCTTCGCCGAGGCGATGCGCGCGCGCCGCTATGCGGGGTCGAAGGACCGCCGTGCGATCCGCGGCCATGTCTATGACGCGATCCGCGCCGTGCGCTCGGCGCCCGCCTCGGGCCGCGCGGCGATGCTCGCGTTCGCCGATGCGCAGCCCGAACTCGCGGCGCTCTTCGACGGCTCGCCTTACGGACCCGCGCCGATCGCCGCCGACGAACCGCGCGCCGAGGCCGGGCTCGCCGCCCAGGCGCTGATCGACCTCTTTGATCCGCTCGTCGGCGAAGACGAGCATGACGCGATGCTGACGCGCGCGCCGCTCGACCTCCGCGCCAACCGCATCAAGGCGACGCGCGACGATCTCGCCGATCTCTTTCCCGAAGGCGAAGCGATCCCCGGCGGTCCCGACGGCTGGCGCCTGCCGCCCGAAACCGCCGCCATCCAGCATCCCGCCTATGCCGAAGGCCGCTTCGAGGTGCAGGATGCCGCGAGCCAATATGCCTCCGCGGCTTTGGACGCCGCGCCCGGACAGGCGATCGTCGATCTTTGCGCGGGCGGTGGCGGCAAGACGCTCGCGATCGCCTCACTCACCAGCGACGACGCCGACATCCTCGCGTGCGACACCAACCGCGCCCGCCTCCAGCAACTCGCGCCGCGCGCCGAACGCGCGGGGGCAACGCGCATCGAAACGCGCCTGCTCAATCCCGGGCAGGAGCCCGCGATGCTCGCCGACTGGCGGGGCAGGGCGGCGCGCGTCTTCGTCGATGCGCCCTGCTCGGGCAGCGGCACCTGGCGGCGCAGCCCCGAACTGCGCTGGCGCCTCACCCCGGCGCGGCTCGACCGCCATCTCGCCGATCAGGCGAAGCTGCTCGCCATCGGCGCCGATCTGGTGGCGCCCGGCGGCAAACTTCTCTATGCTGTCTGCTCGGTTATCGCGCGCGAGGGGCGGGCACAGGTGGATGATTTTCTGAACCGGAATCCGGGCTGGACGGCCGACGCGGGCTATCTCCCCGAGGCTATCGGCCGCGCCGCGGGCGCGGGTTTCCTGCTGACTCCGGGGCACGACGGCTGCGACGGATTTTTTCTCGCACGGCTGACATCGCCATGTTAGCATCCCCTGCAATGAAGCGATGGGAGAATGCGATGCGCATCAGTTTTCTGGCTATTGGCGCCGGCCTTGTTCTGGCCAGCCTGCCGACCGCCTCCGATGCCCAGCGCGCCGACAACGACATCTTCCCCCGCTCGATCGCGCTCCAGCAGGAAGGGCATCAGGCGCAGGAAGCCGGCGACCTCGACCAGGCGATCGACTTCTATGAATCGGCGCTCGCCGCCGACCCGCGCAACCGTTCGGCGATCATCGCGCTGGCGCAGGTCGCGCGCGCGCAGGGGCTGCCGGGCAAGGCGATCGGCCTCTATCGCGAGGCGCTGATCCTCGAACCCAAGGACATCGTCGCGCTGACCGGGCAGGGCGAGGCGCTCGCCGACAAGGGGGCGCTCGAACTGGCGCGCGAAAAGCTCGCCGAGGCCGAGCGCGTCTGCGGCGCCAAATGCCCGCAAGTCGCCGCGCTCGAAAAGACGATCGCGTCGAGCGCGTCGAAACGGGTCGTCGCCGCGGAGGCACTGGTGCCGACGCCGGTCGTCGCGACGGTCAAGCCCGCCACCGGCCAGAACTGAGAAATTACGCGCCGAGCGCGCGCGCCAGCGCCACCCACTCATCAACGCTGACGGTTTCGGCGCGCCGCGTCGGGTCGATGTCCAGCGCCTCGGCCGCCGCGACCGCGCCCTCGATCCCTTTCAGGCTCTGCCGCAGCATCTTGCGCCGCTGGCCAAAACCCTTCTCGGTGAGCTTCGAGAGCAGTTTCGGGTCGACGCCCGCGGGCTGATCGCCCGGCGTCACATGGACGATCGCCGACATCACCTTGGGCGGCGGGGTGAAGGCCGACCGGTGCACCTTCATCGCGATTTTCGCATTCGAGCGCCACTGCGCGAGCACCGCGAGCCGGCCATAGGCGCCCGTCCCGACCGGCGCGACGATCCGCTCGGCGACCTCGAGCTGGAACATCAAGGTCAGCGATAGCCAGCGCGGCGGCCACGCCGCGGGCTCAAGCCAGCGCGTGAACAGCGCGGTGCCGACATTATAGGGCAGGTTGGCGACGATATGATAGGGCGCCCCGCCGGTCAGCGCGTCGACGTCGACCGCCATCGCATCGCCCGCGATCACCGTCAGCTGCCCCGGAAAGGCTTCGCCGAGCTCGGCGAGCAGCGGCAGACAGCGATCGTCGCGCTCGACCGCGATCACCTTTGCCCCCGCGCGCAGCAGCGCCCGCGTCAGCCCGCCTGGGCCCGGCCCGACCTCGAACACCGTCGCGCCGTCGAGATCGCCCGGAAGCGCCGCGATCCGGTCGAGCAATTGCTCGTCGAACAGGAAATTCTGCCCCAGCGCCTTGCTCGCCGACAGGCCATGGACGCGCACCGTCTCGCGCAGCGGCGGCAGCGGCGTGCGCGGCTGGACCGTCACTTTGCGGGCGCACAGCCGCGCTCGCGCGCCGTCGCCATGCGCGCGGCCATCGCGATCGCCGCGATCGTCGGCCCGGCATCGGCGCGGCCGGTGCCGGCGATGTTGAAGGCGGTGCCATGGTCGGGCGAGGTGCGGATGATCGGCAGCCCGAGCGTCAGATTGACCCCGTCGTGGAAATGCAGCGCCTTGAACGGCGCGAGCGCCTGATCGTGATAGCCGCACAGCAGCGCGTCATATTGGTCGCGGATGCCGGGCGCGAACAGCGCGTCGGCGGCAACGGGGCCATCGACGGCGATGCCCTCGCTCGCCAGCTGGGCGACCGCGGGCTTCATGATCCGCTCCTCCTCGCCGCCGAGCTGGCCGCTCTCGCCCGCGTGCGGGTTGAGCCCCGCAAGCGCGATGCGCGGCGTATCGATGCCGAAATCGCGACGCAGTCCGCGCGCGACGATCCGCGCCTTGGCGACGATGAGTTCGCTCGTCAGCCGCTCGGGCACCTCGGCGAGCGGGATATGCACGGTCAGCGGCACGACGCGAAGCGACGGTCCCGCCAGCATCATCACCGCATTGGTCGCGGTCACGCCGCAGCGTTCGGCGATGAATTCGGTCTGCCCGGGATGGGTGTAGCCGATGCCGTGCAGCGCATGTTTCGATACCGAACCGGTGACCAGCGCCGAGCTCGCCTGGTTGCGCGTCAGCCCGATGCCGGTTTCGAGCGCATGGAGCGCGCACGTCGCGCCGGCCGGTGTCGGCGATCCGGGGGTCAGCGGGCCGCTGTCCTCGAGATGCCAGACGGGCAGCGCCTCGCCAAAGGTCCGCACGACTTCGTCCATGTCGCCGACGCGCGCCACGGGCCCGTCCCACACGGCTTCGATCGCGGCGATGTCGCCGATCGCGACAAAGGGAGGCAGGCGGTTTTCACCGCGCGCGGCCCATGCGCGCGCCGTGACTTCGGGGCCGACGCCGGCCGGGTCACCCATGGTAACCGCGATCGGGCGTCGAGTGCTCAATTCAAACATCAGCTATATTCGATCACGGCATCCCGGCGCAGGTCGCGCAGATAGCGCTGGGCCCGCTTGTTGACCTTTTCCTCCAGCAGCTTCTGCTCGATCTGTTCGAGGTTCGGCGCCGTTGCGGTCTGCGGCATGTCGCGGCCGCAAAGGACAAGGACGCTCACGCCTTCGTTCGCGGCGCCGAAGGGCTGCGTCGTCTGGCCGACCTGAAGGTTGACGAGCGTCGCCTGGAGCGGCGCGGGCAGCGCGCGCATTTCGATATTGTCGCGCGACACGACGCTCGCGCCCAATTGCTGGGCCACCGCGTCGGCGGCGCCGCAACCGGCGATCGTGCGCGTCGCTTCGGCAAATTTTCCAGCGAGCTCGGACGCCTTTTCCTGCGTCGTTCCGGCCGGAAAATCGAGCGAAATCTGCTTGAGGCTGAGCACCGCGTCGCGCGGGTCGGCGGTCAGCACCTGGCGCCGGTCGATCAACAGCATGATCGAAATGCCGCCGGGCACCTCGATCGGCCCGACCAGCTGGCCGGGCTGCATCTGCGTCGCGGCCTCGCCCATCGACGCGGGCAGCTGTGCCGCCTTTACCCAGCCGAGGTCGCCGCCGACGACGGCGGTCGACGCTTCGGAAAACTGGCGCGCATAGGCGGCGAAGCTGCCGCCCGCCTGCAGCGCCTGGATGATCTTTTTGGCGTTTTCGGTGACCGCGGCCATATTGTCGGGGGTCGCCGACAGATAGATTTCGCCAAGATGGAATTCATCCTGGCCCTTCGCGGCTTCCATCTGCTTGACGATCAGGTCAACCTCTTCGGTCGATACGTTGGTCGTCGACTGGATATTGCGCGACAACAGGCGATCCCACGCGAATTCGCCGCGGATCTGCTGTTTCACCGCCGCGGCGGACGAGCCTTTCGACGCCAGATATTCCGAAAACTGCTCGGGCGTCTGCTTGAAGCGTGTCGCGAGCCGGGCGAACTGCTCGTTGACGACATTTTCGTCGATCGCGATTTCGACCGCCTTGGCTTCCTGAATCTGCAATTTCTCGTCGATCAGGTTGCTGAACACCTGGTTGCGCAGTCGCTCGATTTCCTCGGGCGGCAGCTCGACATTATTGTTCGCGATGCGGATCAGCGCCATGCGCTGTTCGATGTCGGTCGCGGTGATGATCTCGCCGTTCACCGTCGCCGAGGGGCGATAGACGTTCGGCTTGGCGTCGCCGTAAAGCTGCACATTGCCGGGGATGTTGAGGCTGGTCGTCGGCACTTCGCTGTCGGGGACGGTCTGGGCCAGCACGGGCGCCGCGCCGACGGCGGCCAAGGCGATCAGGCCGGTCATGGTCGAAAATTTGGTCATCTTTACCCTATTCGAGAAAGTCCGGACGCTCCGTATCAGCGGACACGCCCGATGGTCCAGCGCAATCCGCCTCGGACGCCATTTGATGTCGCCGCATAGCTCGCAGACGCTGAACCTAGGCTGAGCGAAGGGCGTCCGCTTTGGGGTGGGGAGCGGACGTTCTCACTTTCGTCATCCCGGACTTGATCCGGGATCCATTTCTCCGGTGCTGGCGTGAATGGACCCCGGATCAAGTCCGGGGTGACGATGTGTGAGGGGCGACTTCCGGCCGATTTCTGCTCTCAGAACCCCAGATTCCTGAACGCGATCCGGAACGAGAAACTGTTGCCGCGCCGCGCGTCGCCGGTGTCGGCATAGTCGCGCCGCCAGGTCAACGCGATCGACAGGCATTCATCGTCATAGGCGAGCCCGAGCCGGTGTCGAATCGGCTCGAACCCGTCGGCACCGCTCAGCGGGTCGTCGCTCTGCTCGGTCAAATCGACGATCGCCGAGCCGAACAGCGACCAATGTTTCGCGAACGCGACGCGCCCGCCGGCCCGCACTTCCTCGCGATCCTGCAAATCCTCGCCGAGCAGCAGGATGTCGCGGTTGAGCCGCGAATAGCCGACCACGGCATAGGTCGAGCGGCTGCCGATCGTCGCATCGAACTCGTTGCGGCGGACCGCGAGATTATCCTTGTCGAGCCGGTAGCGGTGGGTGAGGCGCAGGAAATCGCGATACGCAATCGTCGTACGCCCGACGATGTCCGACGAGCGATCGGTCAGCCCGGTACCGTCGGGGAACAGGCTGGGCTTGTCGGTCAGGCGATAGCTTTGCCCGACGATGCTGTTGATGTTGAACCCCGGGCGGCTGTAATTCCATTCGAGGCCATAGGTGATGCGCGCGCCGTCTTCGAACCGGTCGTGGCCGTTGAAGCGGTTGATCGCGAAGAGATTGCTGTCCTCAAGATCGAAGGCGCGCGAATCCTCGTTCGGAATGTCGAGATTCTTGATCGGCGGGGTCGCGACGACCTGGACGCGCGGGGTCAGCGTCTGCGTGCCGCCGGCGAATTCGCCGATGAAGGGCCAGCGCATGTCGGCCGCCACCGCGGCGATCGCGCGCGCCTGCCAGCCCGACTTGCCGCGATAGCCGGGGATCGCGGTCAGCAGATTCTCGTCGCTGTGATAGACGTCGCCGCGCACGAGCGCGGTGAGCGTGACTTCCTGCCCGAGCCCGGTCAGCCCGCGCAAATTCCACTGCGCGCCGGCAAAGGCGCGCTGCGTGTCCTGCCCCGCGGTGCGGCCGATCGCCAGCGTGTTGAGTTGCAGCTCCAACTGCCCGCCAAACAGCGGATCGTCGAGCCGCTGGCGGTAATCGATGATTGGCAGCGCGATCGGCTGCTGGCCCTGAATGTCGTTGACGCGCAGCGTCTGCGTCGCCCAGCCGGCGATCGAGAGATAGGAGTTACTGCCGATCCGCTCGAGTTCGAACGTCGAGCGCAGCCGGTCGTCGCGGCTGATGTCGTAACGGCGCATGAAGGTGCGGTCGGTTGCGATGCGTCCCGAATAGGTGAGGCTCCAGCGCGGATCGAACTGAAATTTGCCCGCGCTTTCCAGATAGCCGCGAAAACGTTTCTGTGTATCGGGGGTCTCGCCGACCAACGGGACGAGCGAGCCATAGGTCGCATAGCCGTTGATCCGGAACGACCCGATATCGGTCAGTGCGCGGAACTCGCCTTCCAGCATCGGCGCCGCGTCGGTGTAGAGGTGCGGCGTGATCGTCATGTCGCGGTCGGGGGCGATGCGCAAATAATAGGGGACCGCGATCTCGAACCCGTTGCTGCGGTCGAGCCGGATTTCGGGGACCAGGATGCCGCTGCTCGGCTCGTTGTTGATCGAATGGCTGAGGCCGGGGAGCGGGATTAGCGGCAGGCCGAAAATCTCGATCCGTGCGCCCTTGTAGCGAACCTTGTTTTTCGCCCTGTCGTAAAGCACGCGAACGGCGCGGACCTGCCAGCTCGGATTCTTCGGGCAACCCTCATCGTCCTCGACCGGGCAGGGGGTGTAGGCGGCATTCTCCAGCTCGATATTGCCGTTGTCGAAGCGCGTGCCCTTGACCGCCGCGAGGCGCGATCCGTTGTCGAGCACGACGAGCAGATTTTCGACGACGCCGTCGCGCAAACTGTCGGTCAGTTCGATCTTGTCCCCATAGGCGATGTCGCCTTCGGGGTTCTTGATCATGACATTGCCCTCGGCGAAAACCTGTCCCGTCTGCCGGTTCCACGTCACCTTGTCCGCGCGCATCTCGACCGCTTCGCGGTTCATCTGGACATTGCCCTCGGCAACGACGACCTCGGTGTCGCCGTCGTAATTGAGGTTGTCCGCGGCAAAGCCGATCTGCTGCTCGCTCGCGGTATCGGGCGCGTCGGATGTCGTCGGGACGACGTCGGGGGTCTGGAGGTCGGGTTCGCCGATCACCTCTTCGGGCTGGGCCGGATTCGCCTCGCTCTGGGCCAGCACCGGGCTCGCCGCCAGGGCCAGACCGCTCGCCGTCGCCAGCCAGAACGGCCGCGCACCCGCCGCCCGATGGAACAAAGCCCAGCTCATTTAATCCCTTTGTCCCGAACCCTATATCGACGTCTTCCGGCTTGGACCGGCAGCTTTGTTTTTGCAACTCGCAAGCGAAACCCCTATCGGTCCGCCACGTTCCAATCAATCATCGCATGAGAAAGTTAAGGCATGGACATTCAGTTTGTCGCGCAAATCGATGCGTCTGCCGACGTCGTCGCATTTCCGGTCCGCAAGGGCGAAGCCGGGGCGCTCGGAGCGCTGCTCGGCGCCGCCGCGACGCAGGCGCGCTTCGATGGCGCGGCGGGCACGCTCGCGGAGACCGCGGCGATCGACGGCGCACAGGCGAAGCGCCTGCTGCTCGTCGGCATCGGCGAGGGCGGCGAGCAGGATCTCGAACGCGGCGGCGCCGCGCTGACCGCGAAGCTGCAGACGAGCGGCGTCACCCATGTCCATGTCGATTTTGCCAGCGCGGGGCAGAGCGACGCCGACGATGTGCTCGCCTTCGCGATGGGTGTGCGCCTCCGCAACTGGCGCCTCGACACCTATCGCACGCGCCTCGCCGACAAGGCGAAACCGAGCCTCAAGACGGTGACGATCGCCTCACCGCACGGCGACCTTTCGGCGCGCTGGGCCGAGAATGAAGCGATCGCCGAGGGGGTCGCGCTGACCCAGACGCTCGTCGCCGAGCCGCCGAACATCCTCTATCCCGAAAGCTTCGTCGAACGCTGCCAGCATCTCGCCGACCTCGGCGTCGAACTCGAAGTCCTCGACGAACGCCAGATGAAGGCGCTCGGCATGGGTGCGCTGCTCGGCGTCGCGCAGGGTTCGACGCGCCCGCCGCGGCTGCTCGCGATGCGCTGGAACGGCGGCAATCCCGGCGATGCGCCCGTCGTCTTCATCGGCAAGGGCGTGACCTTCGACACCGGCGGCATCAGTCTCAAGCCCGGGCCGGGCATGGACATGATGAAGTGGGACATGGGCGGCGCGGGCGCGGTCGCGGGCGCGATCAAGGCGATCGCTGGGCGCAAGGCGAAGGCGAATGTCGTCGGCGTCGTCGGGCTCGTCGAAAATATGCCCGACGGCAATGCGATGCGCCCCGGCGACATCGTCACCACCATGTCGGGCCAGACGGTCGAGGTGCTCAACACCGACGCCGAAGGCCGCCTTGTCCTCTGCGACGCGATCAGCTGGGCGCAAAAGGCCTATGATCCCAAGGTGATCGTCGACCTCGCGACGCTGACCGGCGCGATGGTGATCTCGCTCGGCCACGAATATGCCGGCATGTTCGCGAACGACGAGACGCTCGCCGCCGGCCTGCTCGCGGCGGGCGAGGCGTCGAACAACAAACTGTGGCGCTTCCCGCTCTCGCCCGCTTACGACAAGCTGATCGACAGCCCCATCGCCGACATGAAGAATATCGGCCCGCGCGAAGGCGGCTCGATCACTGCGGCGCAATTCCTCAAGCGCTATGTCGAGGACGGCGTCGCCTGGGCGCATCTCGACATCGCGGGCATGGCGTGGGGCGACAAGGACGGCCCGGTCTGGGCCAAGGGCGCGACCGGCTACGGCGTGCGCCTGCTCGACCGCTATATCGCCGCGAACCACGAAGGCTGAGCGGGGCAGAAAGAAGGATAGGGAGGGGAGCGTGCCGCGCGTCGACTTCTACCGGCTGACCCGCGACCCCGTCGAACGCGTGCTCCCCGCGCTCGCGACGCGCATCCTCGGCAATGGCGACCGCCTGCTGGTGGTCGCCGCCTCGGCGATGCAGCGCCAGGCGATCGACGAGGCGCTCTGGACGCTCCAGCCCGCCAGCTTTCTGCCGCACGGCCACGCCGGATCGCCCGACGAGGCGATCGAGCCGATCCTGATTTCGGGCACGCTCGACCCCTCGCCCCCCAATGGGGCTACCCTCCTCGCGCTCGCCGACGGCGAATGGCGCGACGAGGCGCTGGGGTTCGAGCGCACCTTCCTCCTCTTCGACAACAGCCGCATCGACGACGCCCGCGCGCTCTGGCGCACGCTCGCCGCGCGCGACGATGTCGACAACCGCTTCTGGAAACAGGACGAAAACGGCCGCTGGTCCGAAGGGCCCTAGCGCCCATGCGCTCTGTCCTTGCGATACCGCGAAAGCGCGGCTAGAGGCGCGCGCATCATATAACACAGCACGCAGGAGCTTTCCCATGGCGGTCACCCGCACCTTTTCGATCATCAAGCCCGACGCGACGCGTCGCAACCTCACCGGCGCCGTCACCAAGATGCTCGAAGACGCCGGCCTCCGCGTCGTCGCCTCGAAGCGCATCCACATGAGCCGCGAACAGGCCGAAGGCTTCTACGCGGTCCACAAGGAGCGCCCCTTCTTCGGCGAACTCGTCGATTTCATGATCAGCGGCCCCGTCGTCGTCCAGGTCCTCGAAGGCGAAAACGCGATGCAGGCGAACCGCGACATCATGGGCGCGACCAACCCCAAGGACGCCGCGCCCGGCACGATCCGCAAGGAACTCGCCGAGAGCATCGAAGCGAACACGGTGCACGGTTCGGACAGCGACGAGAATGCCGCGATCGAGATCGCCTATTTCTTCAAGCCCGAAGAAATCGTCGGCTAAGCCAACCGGCAAATCGATACGAAGAGGCCGCCGGAGCGATCCGGCGGCCTTTTTCGTCAACCGTCGGAATTTCCGGCGCGCAAGGTCGCTTCTCTTTCCGCTGCTTCCTGCTGTGCCTGTTGTCTTATCCGGTAATCCGAACGGAAATATTCATCGGCTTCGCGGAGATGCGCTATTCCATCTTCGTCCCAGCCTGACATTTCGGCATCGTCGATCAGTCCGGCGAGCCCGTTCAAGAAGATGGCATAATAGTCTGGCAGTTCTGACATCGCGCGAGCCTGCCACTGTGCGGCGGGCTAAGCAACGACTCTAAAACTCGTCCGCGACCGCCATCAGCCCAGCCAGCTTCCTCGGTGCGACCGCCAGCCAGCTCTTGCGAAGCCATTCGCCGATCGCGTCCCAGTCGGTGTCGCCCAGATCGAGCCGGATGCCGATCCAGCCGTCGCCGAAATAGGCCGGCCGGTAATAACGCGCTTCGTCCATCTCGATCAGCGCCGCCTGCTCGTCGGCACCGCTGATCTTGACGAGGATCGCGACCTTGCCGTCGCCATGATGATCCTCGGTGAAATAGGCGAATTTCTTGCCCTTCACGATGCCGAAGCAGGGCATGCCGTGCGATACCACCTCGTCGGCCTCGGGCAGCGTCATCGCGAGCTCGCGGACGCGGCCGCGTAGATAGTCGGGCGACCGCTCGCGCGTCACAAAGGCCGCGAGCGTCGGCGGGTAAAGCTGGTGCTCGGCGAATTGCACCCGCCGCGCGAGGCTTTCGGCGGTGTCGCCGGGGATGATCGCAACCGCGGTCTGTGCGAGCAGCGGGCCCTCGTCGACGCCGGGCGTCACGATATGGACGCTGCATCCGCCGAACTTGTCGCCCGCCTCGATCGCCTGGCTGTGCGTGTTCAGCCCTTTGTAGAGCGGCAGCAGGCTGGGGTGGATGTTGATCATCTTGCCCGCCCAGCGCGCGACGAAATCGTCTGACAGGATGCGCATATAGCCCGCGAGCGCGACGAACTCGGCGCCCGCCGCGCGCACTTGTTCGTCGACCAGCGCGTCGAACGCATCGCGGTTCATGCCCTTGTGCGACAATCCCCACGTCGCGATGCCCTCGCCCTCGGCGATTTTCAGCCCCGGCGCGTCGGGATCGTTGCTCGCAACAAGTACGAGCTGATAGGGGCAGGCTTCGGCCTTCGCGGCATAGAGTAGCGCCGCCATATTGGTGCCGGCGCCTGAGATCAGGACGGCGACCTTGGCTTTCGTCACAGGGCCATTCCTTTGATCCGTTCGTGCTGAGCTTGTCGAAGCACCGTTCTTTTCTCTTCTGCAGTTGAAAGGAAGAACCGCCCTTCGACAAGCTCAGGGCAAACGGTTTTGGAAATTATCCGTGGTGCGTCGCACTCCACGCCGCCATCGCGCTCCACGTCTCGGCGCTTCCCGTCACCGTACAGCCCTTTTCGCCGTCGACGATATGGCCGACGCGGAACACCGTTTCGCCCGCAGCTTCAAGCGCCGCAGCCACCTCGGCGACATCGGCTTCCGCCACGACGACCGCCATGCCGATCCCGCAGTTGAAGGTGCGCGCCATTTCCTCGGGCTCGATATTTCCTTGCGCCTGCAGGAAGGCCATCAGCCTCGGCTGCGCCCACGCGTCGGCATCGACATGCGCGTGCAAGGTCTTCGGCAGGATGCGGGGGATATTCTCGAGCAATCCGCCGCCGGTGATATGCGCGAGCGCGTGGATCCTGCCGGTCTTCACGAGCGGGAGCAGGCTCTTCACATAGATGCGCGTCGGCGCCATCAGCGCGTCGATCAGCAGGATATTCTGGTCGAACAGGGCCGGGCGATCGAGCTTCCACCCCTTGTCCGCCGCGAGCCGGCGGACGAGCGAAAAGCCGTTCGAATGCACTCCCGACGACGCGAGCCCCAAAATCACGTCCCCCGCCGCGACCTTGTCGGCGGTCAGCACCTGATCGCGCTCGACCGCGCCGACGCAGAAACCCGCAAGATCGTAATCGCCGTCCGAATACATACCCGGCATCTCGGCGGTCTCGCCGCCGATCAGCGCGCAGCCGGCCTGCTTGCAACCCTCGGCGATGCTCGCGACGACCTCGGTCGCGACATCGTTGTCGAGCTTGCCGGTCGCATAATAGTCGAGGAAAAACAGCGGTTCGGCGCCCTGCACGATCAGGTCGTTCGCGCACATCGCAACCAGGTCGATGCCGACGCCGTCATGCTTGCCCGATTCGATCGCGAGCTTCAATTTCGTGCCCACGCCGTCGTTCGCCGCGACGAGCAGGGGGTCGTTGAACCCCGCCGCCTTCAGGTCGAAGAAGCCGCCGAAGCCGCCAAGGTCGGCATCGGCGCCGGGACGGCGCGTCGCACGGGCGAGCGGGGCAATGGCACGGACCAGCGCGTTGCCGGTCTCGATCGATACGCCGGCCTGCGCATAAGTGTAGGAGGCGGGTGAGTTGTGCTTGGAATCCATGGCCAGCGCGACTAACGACTCTGGCCACGAAATGCCATGATTTCCTTGTCCGGGGGCAAGCTTTTGGGCAAAGCATAGAGAAGATATGATTTCGGCCGCTTTCCCCCGCTTCGCCCCAAGCTTTTCCTTCGACGCGCTGCGCGGCCGCGATTGGCGCTGGGCCGCGCTCTTCGGCCTGTTCCTCGCGATTCTGCTCGCCGGAATCGTCGATGGTCAGATCACCCGCGGCGACCGCGGCATCACCCCGATCAACAGCAGCGGCGATTTTCTCGCCAGCGGCATTTTGGTCGACGTTACCGGCGACAATGCCGACGATGCGCGCTCGAAGGGCTGGCGCGAGGCGCAGCGCAAGGGCTGGGCGCAGCTCTACCGCCGGCTGAACGGCACCGACGGCCCTGCGCTCACCGATTCGGTGCTCGACGGCATCGTCACCTCGATCGTCGTCGAGGAAGAACAGATCGGGCCGCGCCGCTATGTGGCAAAGCTCGGCATCCAGTTCGACCGCGTCCGCGCCGGACAGATATTGGGGGTCAGCGGCCGCACGCTCCGCTCGCCGCCTTTGCTCGTGATCCCCGTTTATTCGATCGATGCCATCCCGCAGGTGTTCGAACAGCGCAGCGCCTGGCAGCGCGCCTGGGCCGAATATAATACGGGGCAGAGCGCGATCGACTATGTCCGCACCGCGGGCACCGGCGCCGACACGCTGCTGATCAACGCCGGGCAGACCGGTCGCCGCGGCCGCGTCTGGTGGCGCGTGATCCTCGACCAATATGGCGCCGCCGACGTGCTCGTGCCGATGGCGCGCGTCGAATATTCCTACCCCGGCGGGCCGATCAAAGGCATTTTCACCGCGCGCTTCGGCCCCGACAGCAAGCTGATCTCCAGCTTCACCATGACCGGGCCGAGCCCGGCGGCGCTGCCCGACATGATGGAAAAGGCGGTCGCGCGGATGGACCGCATCTATACCGACGCGCTGACGGCGGGCATTCTCAAGACCGACACCTATCTCGTGCTCGAGAAACCGGTCGAAAAGGAAGATCTGCCCGAGGATCTCGCGACCGAGGAAGAGATACTGCCCAGCGAGATCGACGCGAGCATCCCCACCGCGCCCGCCGCGGGCGTGCAGAGCTTCACGGTGCAATATAGCTCGCCCGACGTCGATTCGGTCACCGCGACCGAACGCGCCGTCGCCGGCGTCGCGGGCGTCCAGTCGGCGTCGACCACCAGCCTCGCGCTCGGCGGCATGTCGGTGATGCGCGTGACCTTCCGCGGCGATCTTGCGGCGTTGCGCGCGGCGCTCGCGGCGCGCGGATTCAACGTGCAGGAAGGCGGCGGTCAGCTCAGGATCAGCCGCTGATGGGACAGATCGCGCTACCGCTCGACTGGAGCGCGGGCGGCTCGAACGACGGCCCGCTGATCGTCGGTACCAGCAACGCCGACGCGGTGCGCTATCTGCGCCATGTCGCGACCTGGCCCGTTCGCACCGCGGTGCTCACCGGTCCGCGCGGCTCGGGGCGCAGCCTGATGGGCCGCCTTTTCGCGCGCGAAACCGGCGGCCGCGTCATCGACGGAGAGGGCAGCGTTTCCGAAGAAGAGATTTTCCACGCCTGGAACGCCGCGCAGGCGAGCGGCACGCCGCTGCTGATCATCGCCGATGCGCCGCCGTCGGAATGGAATGTCGCGCTCCCCGACCTTCGTTCGCGCCTCGCCGCCGTCCCCGTGCTCGCGATCGGCGAGCCCGACGACTGCCTCGCGCGCGATCTGATCGAGGCACTGTTCGCGCAGCGCGGCGTGGCATTGGCACCCGGCGTCGCCTCCTATATCGTCCCGCGGATGGAACGCAGCTATGCGATGATCCACCGCGTCGTCGCGGCGCTCGACGCCGCCTCGCTCGAAAAAAAGGGCGGGATCACCGTTCGTCTTACGCGTGAAACATTACTGTCACAGGGGCTGATCGATCCCGATCTCCTCGAAGGACAGGAAACGAGCACATGTCGATAAGTGGCGGACCTCTTCGCGCCGACAATGACGCCGATACGGCCATTCCGTCCTTCGGTCCCGAACGTTTCTTCAACCGCGAACTGTCCTGGCTCGCCTTCAACCGGCGGGTGATGGAGGAGGCGCGCAATCCCGCGCATCCCCTGCTCGAACGCCTCCGCTTCCTTTCGATCTCGGGCAGCAACCTCGACGAATTCTTCATGGTCCGCGTGGCGGGGCTCAAGGGGCAGCAGCTCCAGGGCATCGACGACCCTTCCGCCGACGGCCGCTCGCCGGGGCAGCAGCTCGCCGAAATCGAGGCCGAGGTGCACCGCCTCGTCGACCAGCAGCAGAGCGAATGGCAGTTGCTCCACCGCCAACTCGCCGAACAGGGCATCGTCGTTCACGGCGCGGGGTCGGACAAGGAAGCGCTCCGCCGGGCGCTGCGCCAATATTTCATCGAACAGATTTTTCCGATCCTGACCCCGCAGGTGCTCGATCCGGCGCACCCCTTTCCCTTCATCCCGAACCGCGGCCTCGGCGTGATCTTCGATCTTCAGCGCAAGACGAGCGGCGAGACCGTTCGCGAGCTGGTGATGATCCCCGCCTCGCTGGCGCGCTTCGTGCCGGTTCCTGGCGAACCGGGCGCCTTCGTGCCGATCGAATATCTGATCGAACTGTTCGGCGACCTGCTGTTTCCGGGTTTCACGATCCGGTCCCTGGGCGTGTTCCGGATCATCCGCGACAGCGATATCGAGCTCGAGGAAGAGGCCGAGGATCTCGTGCGCCTGTTCCGCACGGCGATCCGCCGCCGCCGCCGCGGCCGCGTGATCCTGATGGAACTCGAGGCCGACATGCCCGCCGAAATCGCCGAGGTTCTGGGCGCCGATATTCAGGGGCACGAGGCGATCGTCGCCAAGATCGGCGGCTTCATCGGGCTCGCGGCGCTGTCGGCGCTCGTCGACGTCGATCGCCCCGACCTCAAATTCCCCGCCTATTCGCCGCGCTTTCCCGAGCGTATCCGCGAACATGGCGGCGACTGTTTCGCGGCGATCCGCTCGAAGGACATCGTCGTCCATCACCCCTATGAAAGTTTCGACGTCGTTCTCTCCTTCCTGCGGCAGGCGGCGGCCGACCCCGACGTCGTCGCGATCAAGCAGACGCTCTATCGCGCCGGCGACCAGTCGCCGGTGATCCGCGCGCTGATCGAGGCGGCCGAAGCGGGCAAGTCGGTGACCGCGGTCGTCGAACTCAAGGCGCGTTTCGACGAGGAGCAGAATCTGCTCTGGGCGAACCAGCTCGAACGCGCCGGCGTGCAGGTCGTCTACGGCTTCATCGAGTGGAAGACGCACGCCAAGATTTCGATGGTCGTGCGCCGCGAAGGGCAGGGCTATCGCACATACTGTCACTTCGGCACGGGCAATTACCATCCGGTCACCGCGCGCATCTATACCGACCTCAGCTTCTTCACCGCCGATCCGCGCGCGGGCCGCGATGCCGCGCAGCTCTTCAACTATATCACCGGCTATGTCGAACCCGAACGACTCGACCTCATCACCATGTCGCCGCTCAACATGCGCGCGCATCTTTGCGAGCTGATCGACGCCGAAACCGCGGCGGCGAAGGCGGGGCGGCCGTCGGGCGTCTGGGCCAAGATGAACAGCCTCGTCGACCCCGACATCATCGACAAGCTTTACGAGGCCAGCGCGGCGGGGGTGCCGATCGAACTGATCGTGCGCGGCATCTGCTGCCTGCGCCCCGGCGTGGCGGGGCTTTCCGAAACGATCCGCGTCAAATCGGTCGTCGGCCGCTTCCTCGAACATAGCCGGGTCTGGGCCTTCGCCAACGGCGCGTCGCTGCCGCACCGCGCCGCCAAGCTCTATATCAGCAGCGCCGACTGGATGCCGCGCAACTTCGACCGCCGCGTCGAATATATGATCCCGATCGAAAATCCGACCGTCCATGATCAGATACTCGATCAGGTGCTCGTCGCGAACCTCATCGACAATGAACAAAGCTGGATATTGCAGCCCGACGGCACCTCCGAGCGCGTGGAGCCGGGAGACAAGCCTTTCAATTTGCATCATTATTTTATGAACAACCCGTCGCTTTCGGGCCGTGGCACCGCGCTTCACAAGCGTCAGGACGTGCCGACGCTGGCCTTCGATATGCGTGAAGATTGAGAAGAGGTTGAACTTCCTGCGCAGCTCCCGACAAGCGGTCAGCCGGTCCGCCGTCATCGACATCGGCTCCAACTCGGTCCGCATCGTCGTTTATGAAGGCCCGTCGCGCGCACCCGCGGTGATCTTCAACGAAAAGGTCGCCGCCGGCCTCGGCCGCGGCCTCGCGATCGACGGCCGCATCGCGCCCGAGGATGCGACACGCGGCATCGTCGCGCTTCGCCGCTACGCGCTGCTCGCGAAGCATATGGATGTGAAGACGATCCAGTGCGTCGCCACCGCCGCCGTGCGCGACGCGGCGAACGGTCCCGACTTCATCGCCGCGGCCGCCGAAGCCGGGCTCGATATCCGGCTGCTCTCAGGGGAAGAGGAGGCCGAAGCCGCAGGGCATGGCGTGCTTTCAGCGATTCCCGACGCGCGGGGCATCGCGGTCGATCTGGGCGGTGGCAGCCTCGAACTGGCCGAAGTTTCGGATGGCCGGGTCGGCCGCTGCGCCTCCTTCCCGCTCGGCGTGCTCCGCCTGCCCGCGCTGCGCCAGGATGGCGAGCAGGCGTTCGAACGCGCGATCCGCAAGATGCTCCGCGCCGCCGGCTGGCCAGGCGAGGGGCTCAGCGGGCTGCCGCTCTATCTCGTCGGCGGCTCGTGGCGCGCGCTCTCGCGTCTCGACCTCGAACTCACCAAGGATCCGCTCGCGGTGCTCGACCAGCATACGCTGCCGCGCAGCGCGCTCCGCCGCCTGATCCGCGCGACCAAGAGGCTGAGCTTCGAGGAATTGCGCGCGATCCCCGGCATGGCATCGAACCGCGCGGCCGCCTTGCCCGACGCGGCGGCGCTGCTCGCGGCGCTCGTCAACATCCTCGACGTCCCCGAAATGACGGTCTCCTCATCGGGCCTGCGCGAAGGACTGCTCTATCAGGCGCTCGATGCCGAGACGCGCGCGCAGGATCCGCTGATCGTCGCCGCCGAATTCGAAGGCCGCCGCCTCGCGCGTTTCGCGCCGCACGGCCGCGCGATCGCCGACTGGATCGCGCCGCTTTTTGCCGACGAAGGACCGGCCGATAGCCGCGTCCGTCTCGCCGCGAGCCTGCTCAGCGACGTTGCCTGGTCGGCGAACCCCGATTTCCGCGCCGAACGTGGTACCGAGATCGGCCTCCACGGCAATTGGCGCAGCATCGACATTCCGGGCCGCATCCTGCTCGCGCGCGCGCTTTACGCGGGCTTCGGCGGCGCCGACGCCGAATTTCCCGCGATGGGAGCGCTCGTCGCGCAGGAACGGCTAGCGCGCGCGCGGCAATGGGGTCTTGCGATACGCCTTGCCCAGCGGCTGACCGGCGGGGTCGAGGCTCCGCTCAAGGCCAGCGGGATTGTGCTTGTCGAGGGCAGGCTGCGGTTGTCCCTCGACGCCGGCTGGCATCATCTGGCAGGCGAATCGGTCGAGCGCCGCCTCCGCGTTCTCGCGCAGGCGCTCGATGCGAAACCGGAACTGGTGCTGCTCTGACAATGAAAAAGCTGTGTGTCGCCGCGAAGGCGGGGACCCATCTCCTGCCGGCTCGAAATAGGACCGTCCGGTAATGGACCCCCGCCTTCGCGGGGGCACACGATCTTTCGATCAGACCTCGCTTGTCACCGCGGCGTCGATCTCGCTCATCACCAGCTTGCCGTTCTTGACGGCAAAGCCCATCCGGCCTTCGACCAGGTCGAGCGCGGCGTGGCCGAACACGTCATAGCGCCAGCCTTCCATCATCTGGATGCCTTTGCGCGCGCCCGCGGCAAGCGCCTCGAGATCGTCGCTGCGCGCGATCAGCCGCGCCGCGACATTGAGCTCGCGCGCCCGGATCTTGAGCAGCAGTTTCAAAAGGTCGGCGACCAACGTGCCTTCTTTGCCGAGTCCCGGGCCGCGCGGCGCGCGGTCGGGCATGTCGTCCTTCGACATCGGCTTGGCGTTGGTGATCGCGTCCATCAGCCGGCCGCCGATGTCGTTGGTGCGCCATGTCGCCGACAGCCCGCGGACGCGGCCAAGCCCGTCCTGATCCTTCGGCGGATGCGCGGCGAGGTCGGCGAGCGTCTCGTCCTTGACGATCCGGCCGCGCGGCAGATTCTTGTTCCGCGCCTCGCGCTCGCGCCAGGCGGCGAGCGCCTGCAACCGGCCGAGCACGTCGAGTTTGCGCGTCGGCACCTTGATCCGCTGCCACGCCTTGTCGGGATCGACGCTGTAATTGGCGGGGTCGGCGAGCTTCTCCATCTCCTCGTCGAGCCAGTGGCCGCGACCGGTCTTGATCAGCTTGTCGAGCATCATCGGGAAAATCTTGGCGAGGTGCGTGACGTCGCCGATCGCATAGTCGATCTGGCGCTTGTCGAGCGGACGGCGGCTCCAGTCGGTGAAGCGCGCGCCCTTGTCGAGCTGCAACCCGATCCACGCCTCGACAAGGTTCGAATAGCCGACCTGTTCGGCCTGACCCAGCGCCATCTGGCCGATCTGCGTGTCGAAGATCGGGTGCGGCGTCTTGCCGGTCAGGTTGAAGATGATTTCGACATCCTGCCCGCCCGCGTGAAAGACCTTGAGCATGTCCTCATTGTCGACGAGCAGGTCGAGCAACGGCTTCAAATCGATGCCGGGCGCCATCGGATCGATCGCCGCGGCATGGTCGCGGTCGGCCACCTGGATCAGGCAAAGCTCTGGCCAGAAGGTGTTTTCGCGCATGAATTCGGTATCGACCGCGATGAAATCGCTGTTCCGAATGAGGTCGCAGAATTCGACGAGCGCGGCGCTGGTTTCGATCAACGGATGGACTTGCATAGCGCGCCTATACAGCTAGTTGAAAGGAACGGGCAGGAAAAATTGCCCGCGCTCTTCGGGTCGCGGAGCCGGAACACCGGCCAAGGGGAAAACGAAGGGATTTGGGGCATGATGTGGCTCGGTTGGGCGCTGGCGGCGCTCGGTTTTGTAATGCTTTTCGGGCAATATGCGGCGGGGCAGGCGGATATTTTCGTCTCGATCGCCAATCCGCGGCCGCTCGATGAGGAGATAATGGTCGTGACGCTGAAGGGCTGGGGGTTCGCCGCCCATGCCGCGCAGCCGTTCCTCACACCCGAATCCGATCATGGCCTCTGCGACGTGCGTGTGTTCGCGACGCGGCGCCAGATGCTCGTCGCGATCGCGACTGTCGGATTCCTGCGCCCGGTGACGGTGGCGTGGCGCGCGCACGCCGGCGTCCTCCCGCTGGGAGAGGCGTGATGCCGATCGTCAAGCTCCGCGAGGAGGGCCGCTGGACCAATTATCACGGCACCGGGACCTGCGAGGCGGCGACGCGCTTTGCGCTGCGCAGCGGCGACGCCGAGCGCGGGCGCGACGAAATCGCGATCGCCGCCAGAACCGTGCGGGACTGGCTCGCCGAAGCCGCCGCTGCCGGGCGCTGCGTCCGCCCGCTTGGCGCGGGCTGGTCGCCTTCGAACGTCAACATCGCCTCGCAAAGCTGGCTGCTCCACACGCGCCGCTTCAATCGCTGCTTTCGGATCGATGCCGACGATGTCCGTCCCGGCGTCGACGCCGCCGCGCTGATGCTCGTCGAAGCGGGGGCGCTCGTCGACGAAGTGTCCGACAAGCTCGAGGCGCAGGGCCGCTCGCTGTGGACCAGCGGCGCCGGCAACGGTCAGACCTTCGCGGGCGCGTGCGCCACCGGCACCCACGGCTCGATGATCGCGCGGGGCGGTATCCAGGATCATATCCGGGCGGTGCAGGTCGTCACGCCCGGCGGCATCCACTGGATCGAACCGGAGAGCGGCGTGATGAGCGACGCGTTCATCGCCGCGACCGGATCGACGCCGCTGCGCGACGACGATGTCTTCGCGGCCGCCCAGCTTCCCGTCGGCGCGCTCGGTATCATCACCGCGCTCGTCGTCGACAGCGTGCCCCGATTTCTCGTCCGCCCGATCCAGAATCTGCGCAAGGTCGCCCCTGGCGCGCTCGACTGGCTCGCCGCGGGCGATTTCCGGCGCTTCTCGGCGACCTATGCGCTCGACCGGGACCCCGATTTCGTCCAGATGATCGTCAACCCCTACAAGCCGTTCAAGCGGCCCGCGATGGTGCGATTCCTTTATCGTGAACCGTGGCGCGACGATTATCCCCGCGCGACGCCGGGAGAGCTCGGCGCCGGCTATGACGCGCTCAGCCTGCTCGGACGGCTGCTCGACGATTATCCATGGGCGCGGGGGTCGCTGCTGCAGTTCGCGATGAAGCTGGGCTACGCCGCCGGCCCCGACGTCGACGATCCAGCCGTCACCGGCAGCTGGGGCGAGGGGCTCGACACGCACCGCCCCATGGCGGACCTGTTCAACGCCTCGGTCACCATCGACCGCGCCGACCTTGCGCAAGCGTTCGAGCGGATCTGTGCGGTTTATGCGCGCCATGGCGGCTCGACCGTCGTTACGGTGCGCTTCATGGAGCGTGCGCAGGGATTGCTGGCGCCGGCGCGTTTCACGCACAATGCGGTGATCGATTTCGATGGGCCGCGCAGCCAGCGCACCGCCGATGCCTATGCGCGCGTCGTCGACTGCCTCGATGCCGAGGGGATCGCCTTCACGCGGCACTGGGCGAAAAGCTGCCACCTCGACGCGGCGCGGGTCGCCGCCGATTATGGCGAGGATTTTCGCCGCTGGCGCGCGGCGCAGGGCCGCTTGATGCCCGATCCCGCGCACCGCGCGCTGTTCGGCAGCGAAGTTCTCGACGGGCTCGGGCTGACCTGTTGATTGCGCCCTCCACCCTTGACAAATCGCTCGCCGCGCTGCCTTAGGCGCGGCCATCTCGGCGCGTTTTTCCTGCGCGCCTTCCCGGACATTGAAAGACGATCAAATGCACGCCTATCGCACCCACACCTGCGCAGATCTTCGCGCCGCCAACGTCGGTGAGGAAGTTCGTCTCTCCGGCTGGGTGCATCGGACGCGCGAACATGCGAATGTGCTCTTCGTCGATCTTCGCGACCATTATGGCATCACCCAGATCGTCGTCGAGACCGGTTCGGATCTCTATCCCACGGTCAACGCCCTTGGCCCCGAGTCCGTTCTGACCTTCACCGGCAAGGTCGCCGCGCGATCGCCAGAGACCCTCAACCCGAAGCTGGCGACCGGTGAGATCGAAATCTACCCGAGCGCGGTGACGGTTCAGTCGGCCGCCGATCGCCTGCCGTTGCCCGTGTTTGGCGACACCGAATATCCTGAAGAAATTCGTCTCACGAACCGCTTCCTCGACCTGCGCCGCGAGCGGCTGCACAAGAATATCGTGCTGCGTTCGAACGTGATTTCGTCGCTGCGCCGCCGGATGATCGATCAGGGCTTCACCGAATTCCAGACGCCGATCCTGACCGCGAGCAGCCCCGAGGGCGCGCGCGACTATCTGGTCCCGAGCCGCGTTCACCCGGGCAAATTTTATGCGCTGCCGCAGGCTCCGCAGATGTTCAAGCAGCTGCTGATGGTCGCGGGCTTCGACCGCTATTTCCAGATCGCACCCTGCTTCCGCGACGAGGATGCGCGCGCCGACCGTTCGCCGGGCGAATTCTATCAGCTCGATTTCGAGATGAGCTTCGTCACGCAGGACGATGTGTTCGCCGCGATCGAGCCGGTCCTGCACGGCGTGTTCGAGGAGTTCGCCGATTTCGACGGCAAGGGCCGCACCGTCTCGCCGCTGCCGTTCAAGCGCATTCCCTATCGTGAATCGATGCTGAAATACGGCAGCGACAAGCCCGACCTGCGCAACCCGCTGCTCGTCCATGATGTCGGTGAGCTCTTCAAGGGATCGGGCTTTGGCCGCTTTGCGTCGATGGTCGAGGAAGGGCAGGTCGTCCGTGCCGTTGCCGCCCCCGAAACGCACGAAAAGAGCCGCAAGTTCTTCGACGAGATGAACAGCTGGGCGCAGTCGGAAGGCTTCCCGGGGCTTGGCTATGCGACGCAGAAGGACGGAGTGTTCGGCGGTCCGATCGCCAACAATCATGGCCAGGAAGGCATGAAGGCGATCGCCGACGCGATGGGTCTCGGCCCGAACGACGGCATCTTCTTCGCCGCGGGCGTGGAAGCGAACGCGGCGAAACTCGCCGGCCTCGCGCGCACGCGCGTCGCGGATCAGCTCGGCCTCATCGACAAGAGCCGCTTCGAATTCTGCTGGATCGTCGACTTCCCGATGTTCGAGGCCGACGAAGACACCGGCAAGATCGACTTCAGCCACAATCCCTTCTCGATGCCGCAGGGCGAGATGGACGCGCTGACGGGCAAGGATCCGCTCGATATCCTGGCCTATCAATATGATATCGTCTGCAACGGCGTCGAACTGTCGTCGGGCGCGATCCGGAACCATCGTCCGGACATCATGTACAAGGCGTTCGAGATCGCGGGCTACAGCCAGGCCGATGTCGACGCCAACTTCAGCGGCATGATCAACGCCTTCAAGTTCGGCGCGCCGCCGCACGGCGGCTCGGCGCCGGGCGTCGACCGCATCGTGATGCTGCTCGCCGACGAACCGAACATCCGCGAAGTGATCGTCTTCCCGATGACCCAGAAGGCCGAGGACCTGATGATGGGCGCCCCTGCGCCGGTCAGCGAAAAGCAGCTCAAGGAACTCAGCATCCGCCTCGTCGACGGTCCGAAGAGCTAAGGCATGGGTGAACAGCCGTGCGAACACCGGCTGGGAACGCCGGACGGCGAGATTTGCTGGTTCGAATGGGGCGACCGTTCGGACCGGCCCTCGCTGCTCCTGCTCCACGCCACCGGTTTTCACGCACGCCTTTGGGACCAGGTGGTCGCTGCCTTGCCCGCGGGAACGCATGTCGTGGCGCCCGACCATCGCGGTCATGGGCGCAGCTTTCGCCCTGCGACCCTCGCCAGCTGGTCGGCGACTGCCGACGCGCTGCTCCCGCTGCTCGACGGCCTTGGTGGTCACCCGCTCGTCGGCTGCGGCCACAGCATGGGCGCCTATGTGCTGACCCGGCTCGCGTCGCAGCGGCCGGCCGCCTTCGCCCACCTCGTCATGATCGATCCGGTGATCATGGATCCCGCCCTCTACGAGGGCGAGAGCGCCAAGCCGATTCCCGATCCCGCCGGCCATCCGGTGGCGCGCCGCCGCAACGCATGGGCCAACGCGGAAGAGATGCGGGCGCGCTTCGCCGATCGGCCGCCCTACGCGAACTGGGATCCGCGCGTGCTCGCCGATTATTGCACCTATGGCCTGCTTCCCGCAGCCGATGGGGAAGGGCTCGAACTGGCCTGCCCGCCGGCGCTCGAAGCATCGGTTTATCAGAATGCGCTGCGCACGAGCCCGCACGAATGGCTGCATTATCTGTCGGTGCCATCGACACTGATCCGCGCGCCGACCGGCGAGCGCGGCGGCGAACTCGACTTTTCGTTGAGCCCGACCTGGACCGGCCTCGGTCCGGCGATCGGCGCCGAGCGTGACGAACTGTGGGCTGAGCATAGCCATTTCATTCCGATGGAGAATCCGGCGCGCGTTGCCGCGCTGCTCGCCAATTTTCTCTGATACGGACGCGCGCAACGAAATCGGCGCGCGCTGTGCCAGAAAATGACATCGGCGTATCGCCCGCTTGGTGCGAAGGGCGACGCGCGCTAGGGTGGGCGGATGAGCATTGCCCTTTCCGATTATGAAACCGGCGCCAAATATGACGGCGACTATTCCGACGATCTCGGGGAGCTCGAGGATCGGCTCGAACGGCTCCAGGCCGCGCATATCATCCACGGCCAGCGCAGCATCATCATGTTCGAAGGCTGGGACGCGGCGGGGAAGGGCGGGATCATCCAGCGGCTGACCGCGTCGCTCGACCCGCGCTTTTTCGAGGTATGGCCGATCGGCGCACCGACCGATGAGGAAAGGGCGCGCCATTTCCTCTGGCGCTTCTGGAAACGCCTGCCCGGCAATCGCGAAATTTCGATCTTCGATCGCAGCTGGTACGGCCGCGTCCTCGTCGAACGCGTCGAGGGCTTCGCGAGCGAGGCCGAATGGCGCAAGAGCTATGACGAGATCAACGAATTCGAGGCGCAGCTTACCGGCAGTGCGACCAATCTCGTCAAGCTGTTCGTCCACATCACGCAGGAGGAGCAGGACGAGCGTTTCGCCGCGCGCCTCGACGATCCGTGGAAGCGCTGGAAGACGGGCACCGAGGATTATCGCAACCGGTCGAAGCGCAAGGACTACCTCGCCGCGATCGAAGAGATGTTCGCGCAGACCAACACGCGGTGGGCGCCGTGGAAGGTGATCGACGGCAACCACAAGAAAGCGGCGCGCATCGCGGCGTTGACCCATATCGTCGAAACGCTCGAAGCCGCGGTGCCGATGACGCCGCCCGATCTAGATCCCGCGGTGGTCAAGCTCGCGGCGAAAGCGTTCGGATACAAGCCCAAGGACTAGTACGGACCCTGGGTTTTTCGGCCCGCTCGGCTAGCAATTCCGGCCCCCTGCCGCTACATGGGACGGCATGAGCCGCGCCAAGAGATCCGACGACTGGGGTTTTCCCCGCTGGCGCCCCTATGGCTCGTCGCGCGAGGCGCAGAAGATGCGCCTGTGCGACCGTCATGGCTGCACCAACCCCGGCAATTGCCCCGCGCCCAAATCGCCGAACAGCTCCGAACGCTGGTATTTCTGCGAAGCGCACGCCGCCGAATATAATCGCGGCTGGGACTATTTCGCCGGTCTTTCGGCCGAGGATGCCGCGGCGCGCGCCGCCGAGGAGGCGCAGGGCGCGCGCAGCTATGCCCGTGCGCAGCATTACACCTGGGGCGGCTCGGGCGACGGCAGTCGCAGCGCCGACGAAATGCGCGCGCTCGAAATTCTCGACCTCGAACCCGATGCCGATTTCGAAGCGACGAAAAAGGCGTGGCGCAATCTGGCCAAAGAATGCCACCCCGACGTCAAACCCGGCGACGCCGAGGCCGCAAAGCGCTTCGCCGCGGGGCAAGCGGCGTTCGAGGTGCTGAAGCAGGCCGAAGAGCGGAAGAGCTGGAAGCCGGCCTAGCGAGCGATCTGGTCGGCGGCTTGGCTGGGTCCGGCCGAAACTAGCCGTCGCCCCCGCGAAGGCGGGGGCCGCCATCGGCCTTGCGCTACCTCTCCAGCGGCCCCCGCCTTCGCGGGGGGCGACGGGTTGCGGAACGTCCGCTCACCACCCCCAAACCACCGCTATTTATAAACGCACGCGTCCAGCCCGTCGCGCCGCACTACGCCGATGCGCGCGGTGATCGTATTACCGTAACGCCGCGTGAAGCCTGAGGGGCTGATCGCCTCGCGTTTCTTCGGCAGCGGCAGGATCGCGGCGATCCGCGCCGCCTCGCGCGGGGTCAGCTTGGCAGCGCCATGCTGGAAATAGCGCTGTGCCCCCGCTTCGACGCCATAAGTGCCGATGCCCGTCTCGGCGACGTTGAGGTAAACCTCCATGATCCGCCTTTTGCTCCAGATCGTCTCGATCAGGAAAGTGAACCACACTTCGGGCACCTTGCGAACATAGCGCGTCCAGCCGCTGCCCTGCCACAAGAAGGCATTCTTCGCGGTCTGCTGGCTCACCGTCGATCCGCCGCGCAGTTTCTTGCCCTTGGCGTTGCGCTCGATCGCCTCTTCGATCGCGTCGCGGTCGAAACCGTTATGGCTGCAGAATTTGCCGTCCTCGGCCGCGATCACCGCGCGCACCATGTTGCGGTCGATGTTCGACAGGCTTTCCCAATCCTTGGTGATGCCGTTGCTGTCGAGCAGCATCGTCAGCGTCACCGGCGGCGGCACGACGGCGTAGACGAGTACCCACACGACCGAGATCGCGACGAACCAGAGCAGCCATTTGAACGGACGGAGATACCAGGGGAGCTTGCGCTTCTTCGCGCGGGAGGAGGTTGCCATGGGCGCAAATTAACCGCTTGCCGTTTCGAGGCAAGCGGGCTTGATCGGTCGATCGAATTTCGAGAAGAAAAGCGATGAAAGGAAGGCTCCCATGCCGCTTCGCTCCGTCCTGCTCTTCGCCACGCTCGCCTTCGCCGCGCCGGCCCTCGGGCAAGAGGGCGGCCGCGCTCTTTGCCCCGACCGGCCGGGGCTCGGTACGCCCGCCTGCACGCTCGATGCGGGCGCAACGATGCTCGAGATCGGGATCGCCGACTGGACGCTCGATCGCAACGCCGACAGTCGCACCGACGGCCTCGCCTTCGGCGACGCGCTGCTCCGCGTGGGGCTCACGCCGTCGCTCGAAGCCCAGATAGGTTGGACGATGCTCGGTCATGTACGCGAACGCGACCGGACGACCGGCGATGTCGCGCGATGGACGCGGACGGGCGACGTCACGCTCGCGCTGCGGCAAAATCTCCGTAATCCCGATGGTTCGGGCTTCTCGGCTGCGCTGATGCCCTATGCGACGCTGCCGGTCGGGGGTCGGGGCGTCGGCGCGGGCGATTGGGGGGCGGGATTGATCGTGCCGGTCAGCTTCGAGCTTGGCGCGGTATCGCTCGGGGTCTCGCCGCATGTCGACGCGGCGGTCGACGCCGACGGCGACGGGCGCCATCTGGCCTATGGCTCGGTCGTCGGCCTCGGCTTCGGCGTCTCCGACGATGTCTCAGCGGCGGCGGAAGTATCGCTGACCCGCGACCGCGACCCCGACGGTCGCACAACCGAGGCGCTCGCCGGCCTCTCGGCCGGATGGCAACCCGGCCCCGACAGCCAATGGGATGTCGGCGCCAATCTCGGCCTCAATCGCGCCAGCCCCGATATCGAACTCTATTTGGGTTTCGCGCATCGTTTCTGAGATTTGCGCGCCAGGCCTAACCGTCGATGTTGTTGTCCGGTGATCGTTTAGCCGACAAGAAAAGCTGCGCGAGCCCGTACGGCGCTGCGCCCAGCGCGCAAATCAGAGCGGCGCCGATGGGAAAGACGATCAATGCCATTCCCGCCCCTCCGCGAAGGTCGCTCGTCAATCCGACCCACACACCATAGGCGAGAAAAAGCACCGCCCCGAAAAGACAGGCGAACCAAAATCTTTTGAAATATAGCAAGATTCTCGAGAACAGGCCGGGACGACCCGACGCCTCGACGGCCAAATGACGACGGTATCTTGTCAGTAGATCCATCGGCTAGCCGCGATACCCTCGAAAAACCGCCAGCGGGCGAAAAGGATGGGCGCCGATCAGGCGCCCACCAGCCGCCGGTCGCCGGCGAGCTTGAGCATCGCCTTTTGAAGCTTTTCGAAGGCGCGCACCTCGATCTGGCGCACGCGCTCGCGGCTGACGTCATAGACCTGGCTCAGATCCTCGAGCGTCTTCGGATCGTCGGTCAGGCGGCGCTCGGTCAGAATGTGGCGCTCGCGTTCGTTGAGCGTTTCGAGCGCCTCGTTGAGCAGCGCGTGCCGCACGTCGCGCTCCTGCGCCTCGGCGACGCGTTCGTCCTGCAGCGGGCCTTCGTCGCCGAGAAGATCCTGCCACTGGCTGTCGCCATCCTCGCCCATGGGCACGTTGAGCGAGGTGTCACCGCCCATCGCCATGCGGCGGTTCATGCTGACGACCTCGTCCTCGGTCACGCCGAGGTCGGTCGCGATCTTCGCGACATGCTCGGGGCTGAGGTCACCATCCTCGAACGCCTCGAGATTGTTCTTCATCCGGCGGAGGTTGAAGAACAGCTTCTTCTGCGCCGCGGTGGTGCCCATCTTGACGAGGCTCCACGAACGGAGGATGAATTCCTGGATCGAGGCGCGGATCCACCACATCGCATAAGTTGCGAGGCGGAAGCCGCGTTCGGGGTCGAACTTCTTCACGCCCTGCATCAATCCGATATTGCCTTCGCTGATCAGTTCGCTGACCGGCAGGCCATAGCCGCGATAACCCATCGCGATCTTCGCGACGAGGCGGAGGTGCGAAGTGACGAGCTGCGCCGCCGCCTCGCTGTCTTCATGCTCCTGAAACCGCTTAGCGAGCATATATTCCTGCTCGGGCGTCAGAAGCGGAAATTTGCGGATTTCGGCCAGATAGCGGTTCAGGCTCGCCTCACCGCCGAGCGCGGGCACCACTGCCGGAACGTTGCTTTTGTTAGCCATAGCGTCTTCCCTAAAATTCCAGAGGAGAGATATGCCGCGGTTGACATCCACGGTCAAAATAGATTTTCATTCGAAACCTAAACGCGCAATTCATCGATCAGTTCCCGCATGTCCGCTGGGAGTTCGCTGTCGAGCGCGATCCTGTTACCGGTCACCGGATGAATAAAGCCCAAATGGGCCGCGTGCAATGCCTGCCGCGCGAAATTCCGCGCTTTCAGCACCTCCGACAGCGGCTTTTTGACGCAGCCATAGACCGGGTCGCCGACGAGCGGGTGGCCGATATGCGCCATATGGACGCGCACCTGGTGGGTGCGCCCGGTTTCGAGCCGGCATTCGACGAGCGTCGCGTTCTTCAGCGGCTCGATCGTCCGGTAATGAGTGACCGCACGCTTGCCGCGTCCCTCGGCGACCACCGCCATTTTCTTGCGGTTGGTGCTCGACCGGCCGAGCGCGGCATCGACGGTGCCGTTCGCGGGCAGTGGGCGCCCCGTCGCGATCGCGAGATAGCGGCGGTCGATGCTGTGCGCGGCGAATTGCTTCGCAAGTCCTTCGTGCGCCCTGTCGTGCTTGGCGGCGACGATCAGCCCGCTCGTATCCTTGTCGATGCGGTGGACGATCCCGGGGCGCGCGACGCCGCCGATCCCCGACAATTGCCCTGCGCAATGGTGAAGCAGCGCATTGACCATCGTGCCGTCGAGATTGCCGGCGGCGGGATGGACGACCATCCCCGCGGGCTTGTCGACGACGATCAGATGCTCGTCCTCGAACGCGATGACGAGATCCATGTCCTGCGCGACATTGTGCGCGGGCGTTGCGGCGGGCAGGCGGACCTCGATCGTCGCGGGCGCGGCGGCTTTCGCCGATGGGTCCCACAGGATCGCGCCGCTCGCATCGGCGACGCGTCCGCCCTTGATCAGCGTCTTCAATCGTTCGCGCGAAAGGGATGGAAGCGCCTCGGCCAGCGCCCGGTCGAGCCGCAGCCCGGCCGCGCTGTCCAGAAGCGTCACGGTAAGTATCTCGTCGTCCCCCAACATTGACGGGGATATGGGGCCGGGGCGCCGATTTTCAAGGGGCCGGGGCGCGCCCCCGATGACGGTAAGTGAGGTGAATGGACCAGGAACCAGCTTGCCCTTGCGCCTATCCGTGCCCTAGGAGCGACCCACGCCGGAAATATCCGGCCACTGCGCTGGGGAGCCTGTTCATCCATGTCCGACGATCGCGTCGATTTCGCCTCGATGCTGGCCTCGCGCCTGTGTCATGACCTCTTGAGCCCGGTCGGCGCCTTCGCCAACGGCCTCGAACTGCTCGCCGACGAAAAAGACCCCGAAATGCGGGCGCGGTGCATCGAATTGCTCGAACAGAGCGCGCGCACCTCGGCGAACAAGCTCAAATTCTTTCGCCTCGCCTTCGGCTCGGCGGGCGGTTTCGGCGAACTCGTGCCGGCCGACGAAGCGAAGTCGGCGATCCAGGGCATCATCGGCGACCGCGCGATCACGCTCAACTGGATGATCGGTGCCGAGCCGCTGCCCAAGCCTGCGGTCAAGATAATCCTCAACCTGTCGCTGCTGCTCGTCGATGCGCTGGTGCGCGGCGGCCGGCTCGACATCGGCTGTGAAAAACAAGGTGAGGCGGTCGAGATTGCGCTCCATGTCGAGGCCGAGCGCATCTTCCTCGACGCCGATGTCGAACGCATATTGGCCGAAGGTGAAGGCGCGACTGCGATGACGTCGCGCACCGCGCCCGCCGTGCTCGTGCAGGCGGTCGCGCGGCAGAGCGACGGCACCGTCATGCTGGCACGCGAAACGCCGACCTCCTTGCTGGTCGGAGCTGTCCTCCGCGGCCGCGGGTAAAGCCACTTTTAACCATTGTCCGCCATGGTGAGCCCTCAATTTTGGGGCGCACCGGGACGGCGATGGACGATCTGCTGAACGACTTTTTGGCCGAAACGGCGGAAATCCTCGCCGAAGCGGGCGGGGCGATCGTGGCGTGGGAGGCGGATCCCGCCGACCGCGCGCAACTCGATGCTATTTTCCGGTTCGTGCACACGATCAAGGGCAGCTCGGGCTTCCTCGCCTTGCCGCGGGTGACGGCGCTGTCGCACGCTGCCGAAGATGCGCTCGATCAGGTGCGCCGCGGCAACCGCGTCGCGAACGCCGCGCTCATCACCGGCGTGCTCGGCATCCTCGACCGGCTGAACGAGCTGTGCGCCGCGCTCGGACAGGATGGAACCGAGCCGGCGGGCGATGACCGCGACGTGATCGGCGCGCTCGCCGAACGCGGAGCGGACGAAGAGGCCCCGCGCGAAATCGCGGGCGTTCCGCTGCGCCGCGAGGACGATCTTGGCGCCGATTTGCAAGGCTGGCGTTCGATCCGCGTCCCGCTGCCGCTGCTCGACAGCGTGATGACCGGCGTCACCGACATCGTGCTCGCGCGCAACGAATTCGCGCGGATGCTGCGCGAATCGGGCGCCGACCTGTCGCTGATCGCCTCGTTCGACCGCCTGTCCGATTCGATCGCTGGGATGCGCCAGTCGGTCAGCCAGATGCGAATGCAGCGGATCGACAAATTGTTCGCACCGCTGCCGCGCATCGTTCGCGATCTCGCGCAGGAAATGGGCAAGAAGATCGCTTTCCAGACGAGCGGCGGCGAGGTCGAACTCGACCGCGAAATGATGGAGAATATCCGCGACCCGCTGATCCACATCGTCCGCAACGCGATCGATCACGGCGTCGAGCCGCTCGAGGATCGCGTCGCGGCGGGCAAGGAGATTACCGCGACCATTTCGGTGTCGGCGCGCCAGTCGGGCAATCAGATCGAAATCGAAATCCGCGATGACGGCCGCGGGCTCTCTCCCGATGCCCTCGTTGCGAAAGCCATTGCGGCGCGCCTTGTGACCGCGACCGAAGCGCGCGCGCTCGGGCCGAAGGAGAAGCTCGAGCTGATCTTCCGGCCGGGATTCTCGACCGCCGCGAAGGTCACTGCCATTTCGGGCCGCGGCGTCGGCATGGATATCGTCAAGGCGAATGTCGAAAAGATCGGCGGCATTGTCGAACTGCGCAACGACGAGGGCCGCGGACTGACGATTCTGCTTCGCGTGCCGATGACGCTGACGATCATCTCGGGCCTGATGGTGCGCGCGGCGGGGCAATATTTCGCGATTCCACGCGGCGCAGTGCGCGAAATCCTGCTCGAAAGCGGCGATACGGTGCGTATCGACCGCGTCGGCGGCGGCGAACTGGCGACGGTGCGCGGCGAGCAATATCCGCTGCTCCGCCTTGAAACCATACTCGGCCGCGAGCGCCATGACGGCGACGACGTCGAAGATCGCGCGCTCGTCATCGTCCGGCCGGGGCAGGGGCAAAGCTATGCGCTGAGCGTTGCCGCGATCCACGATCATGAGGAACTGGTGATCAAGCCCGCCGCGCCGATGATCATGGCGACGGGGCTTTATGCGGGAACGACGCTTCCCGATAACGGCCGCCCGGTGCTGCTGCTCGACGTTCAGGGCCTGCTCGCCGCCGCCGCCATCGATGCGAGCGAGGCGGGCCGCAGCCGCGACCGGACCGCCGAAGCCGAAGCCGAGGCGGTGGCGGCGCGCAATGCCGCGCAGTTGCTGCTTTTCCGCGACATGAACGCCCGTATTCGCGGCGTCCGCCTGTCGGTGATCGAGCGGGTCGAGGAATTACCAGCATCGGATTTGTTCGAAAGCGCGGGGCGGATACAGGTCCGGATCGGCGACGAAATCTTCCCGGTTCATGCCGCGGCGCTGCCAGGGGGCGAGGCGACGCTGAAACTGCTTCGCCTCTACGACGGGCAGGCGGTGCTCTGCTATCCGATCGCCGAGGTGATCGACATCGTCCGTCTGCCCGACGCGGTGCGGCCGTCGGTGGCGCCCGGGCTGATCGCGGGGGTCGTGCTTGTCGGCGGTGAGCCGGTCGAGCTCATCGATCCCTTCTGGCTGATGGAGCAATATGCCGCGGGCGCGCCGGCCGCGCTGGCGCCGCGCCAGCCGTTGTGCCGGCTTGCCGACGATCGCGACGGCTGGGGCGACAATTTCCTCGCGCCGATCCTGCGCAGCGCCGGTTACCGGGTGATCGCGGACGGCGACCCGTCCGACGAGGCGCCCGACGTGCTGCTCTGCCTCACCGGCGACGACGCGCTCTGCTTGCAGCTCGCCGGGGGCGTCCCGGTGATCCGGCTGCGCACGTCGATCGCGGCGGCGGGACCAGAGGACGAAACCGTCTATCGCTACGACCGCCAGGCGCTGCTCGATGCGATGCGCCGCAGCGTAGGGGGAGCGGGCCAATGATGGAAAAACTCTATCTCGTCGCGCGCATCGCCGACACGCGCGTCGCGCTGCGCAGCAGCGCGATCCATTCGGTCGTCACCGTCGGCACCCCCGTCGAGGTGCCCGGCGCGCCGCCGCATGTCGCGGGCCTCTTCGCGCTGCGCAGCCGCGTCTTCACCCTGATCGATCCGCATGTCGTAATCGGCCTTGCCGCGGTGCCCGTCGCGCCGGGACAGCGGGTGATCGTCGTCGAGGTCGCCGAGCATGGTTATGCGCTGCTCGCCGATGAGATCGAGGATGTCTGTTTCATCGAGGCGCCCGAGACGCGCATCGCCGGAAAGCTGCTGCCCGGCTGGGCGCGCGTCGCCGATGCGATGATCGAATATCAGGGTGCTTCGCTGCTCGTCGTCGACCCGTCGAACTTTATCTCGCTGCCTTCCTTAAAAGCCGCATGAATCTGGCCGTTTATTAACGGGCTGCACACGTCTTGGTCATACATATGCCCAAATCCCGGGGGTCGGAGTTAATTGAATGTCGAAATCTTGTCTGGTGGTCGATGACAGCAAAGTCATTCGCAAGGTCGCGCGCCATATCCTTGAAAGCATGTCCTTTGCCGTCGATGAAGCGGCCGACGGGCAGGAGGCGCTGACCTTCTGCCGCGCCAATCGGCCCGACGTCATCCTGCTCGACTGGAACATGCCGGTGATGAGCGGAATGGAGTTCCTCGGTGCGTTCAACGATCTCGATTACGGGCATCACGAGCGGCCGCGCGTCGTGTTCTGCACCACCGAAAACAGCATCGACCATATCCGCGCCGCGATCGAGGCGGGCGCCGACGAATATGTGATGAAGCCGTTCGACCGAGAAACGCTGGAAGGAAAATTGCAGCTCGTCGGCATCGCCTGAATTCGGAAACCCTAGCGCGTGGCTCAACCGCAACCTTCGATACCGGACGCAGAACCAACCGCACGCACCGTGCGCGTGATGCTCGTCGACGACAGCCTCGTCGTTCGCAGCATCCTCGAACGGATCGTCGATCAGCGCGCGGGGCTCAAGATCTGCGCTTCGGTCGCCTCAGCGCAGGACGCGCTTGACTATCTATCGCGCGAACCCGTCGATGTCGTCGTGCTCGACGTCGAAATGCCCGGCATGAACGGCCTCGACGCGCTGCCGCACATATTGGAACGCGCCGAAAAGGCGCGCGTGCTCATCCTCTCGTCGAACTGCGTCGAGGGCGGCCCCGCGGCGATAGAGGCGCTTGCGCTCGGCGCCAGCGATACGCTCGCCAAGCCCGGGCGCGGCAGTTTTTCGGGGCGCTTCGCCGACGTGCTGACCGAGCGGATCATGACGCTCGGCCACCGGCAGGATCATCCGGCGCCGGTGCCGGCCGCCGAACGCCGCGCGGCGCAGCCCGCCGCGCTCGCGATCGACACCGACCAGCCGATCGAGTGCATCGCGGTCGCGGCGTCGACCGGCGGCATTCCCGCCTTCACCAATTTCCTCGCGCACCTCGATCCGCGGATCAGCGCGCCGATCCTGCTCACCCAGCATCTGCCCGACGCCTTTATGGAGTTTTACGCGAAGCAGATCGGGATGATGACCGCGCGCCGGGTGCGCGTTGCCGAAGCGGGGATGGCGATCGAGCCGAACTCTATCTATCTGGCGCCGGGCGATGCGCATCTGATCGTCGTCGAGGGCCGCGGGCGCCGCGAAATCGCGCTCGATCGCCACCCCGTCGACAATGGCTGCTGCCCGTCCGCCGATCCGATGCTCGCTTCGGTCGCCGAAGTCTACGGCAAGGGCGGCATCGCCGTGATCCTCAGCGGCATGGGCCGCGACGGCGCGCTCGGCGCGGCGCGGCTGAAGCAGGCGGGCGGGACGATCTTCGCGCAGGCGCCCGAAAGCTGCGTGATTTGGGGCATGCCGGGTGCGGTGGCGAAGTCGGGCATCGCGGCGGCGACGCTCAATCCTGACGCGATCGCGCTGATGCTCGGCAGCTTCCTTCCCGGACGGCGCAAGCTATGATGGGGGGCAGCGCCAGCGAATCGGCCTATCGCGTCCTGATGGGCGTGCTCGAATCGCGCACGGGCCAGACGCTTTCGCCGAGCCGCATCTGGCGGATCGAAATGTCGCTCAAGCCCGTCATGCAGCGGCACGGGATCGCCGATCTCGACGCGCTGGTCGCCGCGCTCGTGACCTCGAACAGCCGCGCGCTGCTCGACGACACCGTCGACGCGATGCTCAACAACGAAACATATTTCTATCGCGAATACAGCGTTTTCGACGAGATAGCTGCGACAGCACTTGAGCAAATTCGCGAGATCAACAAACTGCGCCGCCGGCTGACGATCTGGCATTGCGGCGTGTCGACTGGGCAGGAAGCCTATTCGATGGCGATGCTGATCGCCGAACAGGGCGCGAAATGGGCGGGATGGCAGGTCGACATCGTCGGCACCGACGTCAGCCATCATGCGATCGGCCGCGCGCGCGTCGGCCTCTACACCCAGTTCGAGATCCAGCGCGGGCTGCCCGTTCAGCGGATGGTGCGCTGGTTCGACCAGACCGAGGGCGGCTGGCTCGCCAAGGCGGACATCAGGCGCCGGATCGATTTTTCGGTGCAGAACATGCTCACCGACCGGCCGCCGCTGGCGAGCCCGGCCGACCTCATCTTCTGCCGCAACCTGCTGCTCTATTTCTCGGCACCGATGCGGCAAAAGGCCTTTGCGCGGCTGCGCGCGATGGCGGCGCCGCAGAGCTTCCTCGTCCTCGGTGCGGGCGAAACCGTGCTCGGGCAGACCGACCAGTTCGTCGCGAGCCCGCGCCTGCGCGGCCTCTACGAGCCCGCAGACCAACAGGTCCGCCGACCCGATTCGCGCTCGATCGCCGCCTGACCTTGCTTTTTGCGCCCCGCTGGCGCAATCGACGGATTGGCAAGAACAGGACGGGCCCGCAAAGCGCATGAGCGATTTTATCGAACGCTGGTCTCCCAATTTCGACGAGCGTTCACTGCCCATTTCGATGATCATTCTCCACTATACCGGTATGAAGACCGGTGCCGAAGCCATTGATTGGCTTGCCGATCCCGACGCTAAAGTGTCGGCGCACTATGTCGTCAGCGAGGATGGCCAGATCACCCATATGGTGCCCGAGGACAAGCGCGCCTGGCACGCGGGCAAATCGCACTGGCGCGGCGTCAGCGACATCAATTCGGCAAGCGTCGGGATCGAGATCGTCAATCCGGGGCATGAATGGGGCTATGTGCCCTTTCCCGACCCGCAAGTCGCCGCGGTCGTCCGGCTCGTCCACCTGATCAAGGACCGGCACGCGATCACGCGCGGCAATGTCGTCGGCCATTCGGACATCGCCCCGACGCGCAAGCAGGACCCGGGCGAGCTTTTCCCCTGGGAAGAACTAGCGCGCCGCCGCCTCGCGCTGCCGCGCCCGACAAAGAAGCTCACCGACCCCTTGTGGACCGACGCGGGATTCCTGCTCGCGCTCGAACGTTTCGGTTATGACGTGACCGATGGCTTCGCGGCGACGGTGGCGTTCCAGCGCCGCTTTCGCCCCGAACTGATCGATGGCACGATCGATGGCGAATGCCGCGCGATCCTGCTCGCGCTGCTGCTGCCGCAGCCCGAGGGCAATTGACTCGTCAAACCCGGCCGGAAGGCTTATAATCACCGGCGCCAGAGGGTCGGGCGATCGCCGCCGCGCAAGCGGGGGAGGAAAGTCCGGGCTCCACGGAAACCACGGTGCCGGATAACGTCCGGCGGGCCGGTCTTCGGATCGGTTCAGGGAAAGTGCCACAGAGAGCAGACCGCCCAAGGCTTCGGCCCGGCGAAAGGTGAAAGGGTGCGGTAAGAGCGCACCGCGCGGACGGTAACGGACGCGGCATGGCAAACCCCACCGGGAGCAAGGTCGAATAGGGATGGCACGGAGAAATCCAGGGTCGGTTCCGGCCCCGCCGTCCGGGTTGACTGCTTGAGCGTTCGGGCAACCGTCCGCCTAGAGGAATGATCGCCTATCCCCGCAAGGGGTGGACAGAACCCGGCTTACAGACCCTCTGGCAATTCTCTCCAGCCCCCGCGTGCGGGAACGCCCGCGCACGGGCCGCGTTCTGAAGGAACCAGAAAGGGAGACGAACCATGAAAGTCGTCGATGACCATGTCGAAGTGACCGAGACCGAGGCAAGCAGCGGGGTAAAGGGACATAATGTCCGCTATGTACTGGCCATTTCGTTGATCGCGGTGATCATCGTGCTGTCGGCCGTATGGATTATTCCGGCACTGCTGCAGCCCTGATTCGTGGGCGGTCATTGAGGGTTCCGGTATCTGAATCTGTTGGCGCTGCGTCACTTGGTGCCGGCGTGCAGGGTCGTTTGGGCTGATGTCGGCTTTGGCGTGGGGAGGTGTCGCTTACCTTTTTCGTCATCCCGGACTTGATCCGGGATCCATTAGGGCGACGGTAGCTGTGGACCCCGGATCAAGTCCGGGGTGACGATGAAAGAGAGGCAACTTCCGGCCGTCAGCGGTCAGTCGGGCCCGCCTAAAAAAACGCGATCCCGAGGAAGGCGACCAAGATCAGCTCGCCGGATAGCCCACCGCCATCACTTCCCATTCCTTCGGCCCGGCGGGAAGCTGCACGGTGCGCAGATCGCCCACCGCGGCGCCGCGTAGTGCGCGGGCGAGGGGGCTGTTCCAGCCGATCCGGCCTTCGCCGGCCTCGGCCTCATCATCGCCCACCAATGTGACTACGCGCCGCGCGTCATCGTCATCGGCGAGTTCGACCGTCGCGCCGAACCAGATACGGCTCTTGTCGGGTTGCCCGGCGGGGTCGACGACGCGCGCCGCCTTCATGCGCCGAGCCAGAAAGCCCAGGCGCCGGTCGATCTCGCGCAGCCGCTTGCGGCCATAGATATAGTCGCCATTCTCGCTGCGGTCGCCGTTGCCTGCGGCCCAGCTGATCACCTCGACCAGCTTGGGCCGCTCGTCGCCCAGCAGCGCGTCATATTCGGCGCGCAGCGCGGCATAGCCCGCCGGGCTGATGATGTTGGTCTTGTCCCCCGCCATGCGGTTCCTACCCCGGCGTGCGCTTGCCGAGGTAGAAGCTCAGCGGCGCCTGCGTCCGCGCCGAGCCGCCGTCGCGCAGCGTGTCATAGACGACGGCATTTTCGAGCACGCGCTGGACATAATTCTTCGTTTCGAAGATCGGGATCGCTTCGATCCAGTCGAGCATCGGGATCGAACCGGTGCGCGGGTCACCGTTGGCGCGCAGCCATTTGTTCACATTGCCCGGCCCGGCATTATAGGCCGCGACCGCGAGCGGATAGCTGCCGCCATAATAGCGCAGCATCTGCTGAAAATAGGTCGACCCCAGCGTCATGTTGTAATTGGTGTCGGTGGTCAGCGACCCCGCGTCATAGCTCATCCCCAGCTTGCCCGCGACTTCGCGCGCGGTGCCGGGCATCAGCTGCATCATGCCGCGCGCGCCGGCATGGCTGATCGCGGCGCGGTCGAACTGGCTTTCCTGCCGCGTGATCGCGTGGATGAAGGTCCAGTTGCTTTCGTGGCCCGACGGCACGCGCACCGTCGGGAAACCCGATACCTCGACCGCATCAAGGCTGTTCGCCTGCGCGCTGCGGCCGATCATCACGCCGAGGTCGGGGCGCCCGATCTGCTTGGCGAGCTGCCCGGCGAGCACATGATCGGCGGGCGAGCTCGCCTGTTGCGCGAGCGCGCGCAGGAAGGCCGATTGCTCGCGCCACGCGCCGATCTCGCCGAGCGCACGCGCGGCGCGCACCAGCCGGTCGTCCTCGAACGCGCGGCGCTCGGCGCTGCTGACCTCGATCGTCGGGTCCGGCGTCGGTTTGGGCTGCGGGCGGTCCAGCCGCTCGAGCGAAAGCTGGCCATAGAATTGGTCGTAATGCTGCGCCGCGTCGTTGAAATGCGCGTTGGCGCTGGTGCGGTCGCCCGCTGCCAGTGCCGCGCGGCCTGCCCAGTAAAAGCCCTTGGTGCGCGTCTGCGCCGAGCGCGCGGCCTCGCCATAGGCGCGAAAATGCCGCACCGCTTCGGCCGGGCGACGCAGGTCGTTCAGCGCGAGCTGCCCGGCGAGCCAGGCGAGCGAGGTATAATCGTCGCGCACGCCGAGCGGGGTTTCGCGAACGACGGTGCCGGGCGGCAGCGCGTCGTCGAGCTGTCGCGCGATATTATAGGCGGTCAGCTTGTCGCCGCCCGAATCGGCGAGCCGCGCGTTGGTGAGCAAGGTTTCCAGCCATTCCTCGGCGTCGGTCGGCGGTTTGGCCAGCGACCGCGGCGCGGCGAGCAGCGCGCGCGCTTCGCCGGCGCGCCCCGAGGCGCGCAGCCAGGTCGCCTTGGCGGTGATGTAGCCGGGGTCGGTGCGCGTCAGCGACGGGTTGGCGCTTTCGACCGCCGCCGCCTGAAAGGCCGCGTCGACCGCGCCGCTGCGCATCGCGAGCCGCGCGGCGAAGATGCTGCGCTTGGCGGGCGAGGTGTAGGCGAGCTGGCGGCTCGCCGCCGCGGTCGCGCCGAGCCACAGCAGCTTGTCCATGCGCGCATCATGGTCGGCGGGGGTGATCGCGCCGGGAAACATGCTGAGCGCGCGGCTCGTTTCATAATCGTCGAGCGGCCCGCTCGTCCACGCGCGGCGGACGGCGGCATTGGCGTCCTCGCGCCGGCCCGCCGCGTTGAGCGCGAGCGCGTAGCGAAGCTGCCCGCTCGCGGTCTGCGGCGGATAGGACTGGAAATAGGCGAGGGTGCGCTGCGGATCGTAGCTGTCGAGCGAGATCGCTTTCTCCGCGCGCGTGCGCAGCTTCTCGGCATCGGGCCAGCCGCGGTTCGCCATCAGAAAGCGCGAGAGCTGGTCGAACGACGCGCCGGTGTTCGCGGTAAGGCGGCGCCATTCCATCACCGCATCGCCGACCGAATTGGGCGACGGCGGCGGTCCCGATACCGATGCGAGCCCCATCTGGGCCCGATACCAGGCCATTTGTTCGGGGGTGAGTTCGCTCGCATGAGCGACGGTGGGGATCAGGAGGGCCGCAGCGAGGGCCAAGCGGGAAATGCGGGGCAGCGTGGTCATGACGGCCATGTTAGTGCCAAACTCCTTGCGGGGCGCTGAATAGACGTCCAATAGCGGCGCGCTGGCCGGATTCTACCGGTCGCAGCGGGTCATTGTAAAGGAGCGGAGCATGTTTTCGGGTTCGATTCCCGCTTTGGTGACGCCATTCCGCGACGGGGCGTTCGACGCGCCCGCCTTCGCGCGCCTCGTGGACTGGCAGATCAAAGAGGGCACCAGCGCGCTGGTCCCGTGCGGAACGACCGGCGAGAGCCCGACGCTCGGCTTCGAAGAACATTATCAGGTCATCGACACCTGTATCCAGGCGGCGGCGGGGCGCGTTCCCGTGATCGCCGGTTGCGGGTCGAACGACACCGCGACCGCGATCCGCCACATGCGCCACGCGCAGGCCGCCGGCGCCACCGCCGCGCTCGTCGTCGCACCCTATTACAACCGGCCGAGCCAGGAGGGGATGATCGCGCATTTCCGGGCGCTCGCCGATGCGAGCGACCTGCCGATCGTCGTCTATAACGTCCCCGGCCGCACCGTCGCCGACATCAGCGCCGAGACGATGTGCAAGCTCGTCGCCGAAATCCCGAGCGTCGTCGCGATCAAGGACGCGAGCGGCGACCTCGCGCGCGTGACGGCTCACCGTGCTGGCGCGGGCGCGGATTTCTGCCAGCTTTCGGGCAACGACGACCTCTGGCTCCCGCACGCGGTGATGGGCGGCGTGGGCTGCATCTCGGTCACCGCCAATGTCGCGCCGCGCCTCTGCGCCGATTTCGCCGCGGCCTGCGCGGCGGGGGACTGGGCGCGCGCGCTCGTGCTCCACGACCGCCTGTTCGATCTGCACAAGGCGATGTTCTCCGACACCTCGCCCGGACCGGTCAAATATGCGCTGTCGCGTCTCCACGACTGGTTTTCGCCCGAAGTGCGCCTACCTATCATCCCGGCGTCCGACGCATCGTGCAAGGCCGTCGATGCCGCGCTGTCGTCGGCAGGAGTGATCTGAGCTTTCGTCATGGCCCGCCCGCAGTCCGCCGCCGAATTCGACAAGAAAAAGGTCGTCGCCGAAAACCGGCGCGCGCGCTTCGACTATGCGATCGAGCAGGTGTTCGAGGCCGGCATCGCGCTGCAGGGCACCGAGGTGAAGTCGCTCCGCTTCGGCGAAGGCACGATCGCCGAAAGCTATGCCGAGGTGACCGGCGGCGAGGTGTGGCTGATCAATGCCAACATTCCCGAATTCAGCCATGGCAACCGCTTCAATCACGAGCCGAAGCGCCCGCGCAAGCTGCTGCTCAATTGGCGCGAGATCAACAAGCTGCACGCGGGCGTGATGCGCCAAGGCATGACGCTCGTGCCGCTCTCCGTCTATTTCAACAGCCGCGGCCGCGCCAAGGTCGAGCTCGCGCTCGCCAAGGGCAAGAAGGCGCACGACAAGCGCGAGTCGATCAAGGAACGCGACTGGAAGCGCGACAAGCAGCGGCTGATGAAGGACCGCGGATGAGCGGCGGCAAGCCCAAGGATAAGGCGGCGGTGATGAACTGGATCCGCCGCAACTCGCCGACGCGCGAGGAGCTGCTCGAAAGCCGCTTCATCAAGCCCTTCGCCCACCGCGTCGCGCACAGCCATTTGTGGCGCTTCACGCGCACTTCGGTGCCGCGCGGCACCGCGCTCGGGCTGTTCGTCGGCATCTTTTTCCTGATCCCCGGCGTGCAGATTTTGGGCGTCGCGCTGCTCGCGCTGCCCGTTCGCGCGAACATTCCGATCGGCGCGGCGATGACCTTCCTGTCGAACCCCGTGACGACGCCCTTCATCATCCTCGCCTCGGTGTGGCTCGGCGACTGGCTGTTCGGGCTTCACGCCAACAGCGCGACCTTTTCGGCGATGATCGAGCATGGCGCCTCGGCGGGCGAGTGGGTGCGCTGGGTGTTTTCGGACGCCGCGCCCGCGATGCTCGCCGGGCTGTTCGTGATCTCGGTCGTCTCGGCGGCGGTGGGCTATGTGCTCGCGACGCTGTTCTGGGACAATTGGATTCGCCTGCGCTGGCGGCGGAAACTGGCGCGCGCACGCGACCAACGACTTGAGGCATCGACGAGCGACACGGCCACCGGTTGAACCGCCCCGAAAGCGGGGCGTATAGCTGTCGCATCGCTGATCCGCGGTGTTTTTCGACGGCGCGGATCGTCGCTTCAAATCGATAATCGGGGAATATCATGACTCGCTTGAAACTCTCTTCGCCGCTGCTGGCGACCGCCGCGCTTGGCGCGCTGATACTCACAGCCATTCCCGCGTCGGCGCAGGAACAGGCGGCGCCCGCTGCCGCCACCGACGCTAAGCCTGAAATCGGCGACTTCGGCTTCGACCTCACCGGCATGGACAAGAGCGTCCAGCCGGGCGACGATTTCTATGCCTATGCCAACGGCACCTGGGCGAAGAACACCCAGATCCCGGCCGACAAGTCGAATTACGGCATGTTCACCGCGCTCGCCGATCTGTCGCAGAAGCGCACGCAGGAAATCCTCGAAGCGGCGAAGGCCGATCCGAACAGCATGATCGGCCGCGCCTATGCCTCCTATCTCGACGCGCCGGCGGTCGAGGCGAAGGGCCTCGCGCCGATCCAGCCCTGGCTGAACAAAATCCGCGCCGTCGACAAGGCCGGCCTCGCCAAGCTTCTTGCCGAAGCTGACCGCAGCGGCGTCCAGCATTTCTTCGGCGGCTATGTCGGACAGGACGACAAGAATCCCGAGGTTTACATCTACACGATGTTCCAGGGCGGCATCGGCATGCCCGACCGCGATTTCTACCTGAAGGAAAATGAGCGGAACACCAAGCTGCAGGCCGCTTACCTGAAGCATCTCGAGAACGTCCTGACGCTCGCGGGCGAAAAGGACGCCGCCGCGCGCGCCAAGGCGATCTACGACTTCGAAAAGCAGGTCGCGACCGTCCACTGGGACAAGAATGACAGCAGCGACGCGACCAAAGTCTATAACAAGATGACGATCGCCCAGCTCGCAGAGGCCGCGCCGGGCTTCGACTGGCAGAGCTTCATCCGCGGCGTCGGCGTCAATGAGGATTCGATTCTCGTGTCGCAGCCGAGCGCCTTCACCGGCGAGGCGAAGCTGCTGGCGGGCGCGCCGATCGGGGTGATCCGCGACATGCTGATCGTGCGCAGCCTCGACGGCTTTTCGGGCGTGCTGCCCGACGCGGTCGCGGAGGAGGCCTTCTCCTTCTACGGCACCGCGCTGTCGGGCACGCCGCAGATGCAGGAACGCTGGAAGCGCGCTGTCGATTTCACCACGAACAATATGGGCGAGGCCGTCGGCAAGGATTATGTCGCGAAATACTTCCCGCCCGAAACCAAGGCGGCGATGGACATACTCGTCAAGAATGTGCTCGCGGCGCTCGACACGCGCATCACCAATCTGACGTGGATGCAGCCCGAAACCAAGGTGAAGGCGAAGAAGAAGCTCGCCAATTTCACCACCAAGATCGGCTATCCCGATCGCTGGAAGGATTATAGCACGCTCGAAATCAAGGCCGACGACCTGTTCGGCAACGCGCTGCGTTCGAACCAGTTCGCGCACGACGACAATATCAGCCGTCTCGGCGGCCCGATCCGTCGCTGGGAGTGGGGGATGACCCCGATGGAGGTCAACGCTTACGCCAATTTCGGGATGAACGAGATCGTTTTCCCCGCCGCGATCCTGCAGCCGCCCTTCTTCGATCCGCACGCCGACGATGCGATCAACTATGGCGGCATCGGCGCGGTGATCGGCCACGAAATCAGCCATCATTTCGACGATCAGGGCGCGAAATATGACGAGACCGGCAAGCTCGCCGACTGGTGGACCCCTGCCGACGTCGCGGCGTTCGAAGCCGCGGGCAAGGCGCTGATCGCGCAATATGATGCCTATGAAGTGCTGCCCGGTGAAAAGCTCGACGGCACCTTCACGCTGGGCGAGAATATCGGCGACCTCGCCGGGCTGACGATCGCATACGACGCCTACAAGAAGTCGCTCGGCGGCAAGGAAGCGCCGGTCATCGACGGGCTGACCGGCGACCAGCGCTTCTTCCTCGGCTGGGCGCAGGTCTGGCGGCGCAACTATCGCGAGCAGAATCTGTCGCAGCGCATCACGACCGATCCGCATTCGCCCTCGATCCAGCGGACTTGGGTCTCGCGCAATCTTGACCCTTGGTATAAGGCCTATCAGATCAAGCAAGGCCAGAAGCTCTATCTGGCGCCCAAGGACCGCGTCCGCATCTGGTGATGCGCCACTGAGAAAGACTGTCATTTGACCGTGCAAAGCCTGCCCTCCGCTGATGGTGATGTCATCAGGGGGGCGGGCCCCGCCGGGCTCTTGTCCACTCCGGCCAGCCTGTCGCCGGTCGACAAGGCGATACTCGGCGGATTGGCTTTGCTGTCCGCCGCGCTGCTGTTCTGGGCGACGCGCGAAATGGTGCTCGCGGCCGGCTTCCTCGCCGGGCTTGCCGTCGCGGCGGGCGGGGTGCTGCTCGCGCGCCGCCTGTTCCCCGCGGCGGTGGCGGGCGAGGCGGTCGCGCCCGACTGGACGATGCTGCGCCAGGCGGTCAATCACGACGATGTCGCGATCGCGGTGACCGACCGCGCGGGGCGGATGGTCTGCGCGAACGACCTGTTCGGAACATGGTTCAATGGCTTCGTGACGCCGCCGGGCCTCCCGCTCGAAGGGCGCGGCGCCGAAGAGCTGAAAAATGCCGGCCGCATCGCGTGGCGCGACGGCGAAGGCTATGCCGAGGATATCGCGATCGGTCCGCTGCAATTGCGCGCGCAGGTGACGCGCACGGGGCAGTCGGAGGATTATCTCGTCTGGCGCTTCGCGGCGCTCGAACGGCTCGATCTCGTCGCCGAAATCGTCCGGCATCTCGACGGTCCCGCGGGCCGCACGCTTGGTCATTCGGGGGTGATGGCGGCGCTCGTCAGCTCCGAAGGGCGGCTGCGCGTAGCCAATCAGGCCTTTCTTGTCCGCGCGCTGGGCGAGGATGACGCGGTCCATTATGCCGGCCGCGACGTCGCGCCGATGATCCGCCTCGACGATGCCGGCGCGCTCTATTTCGCGCGCGAAGGCGACCGCGCGACCCCGGTGCGCCTGATCCAGATCCCGCTCGCCCCCGCCGACAGCAACACGCCGATGCTGCTCGCGCTGCTCGACGAGGAAATGGGCCCGACCGACCGCGGCACCGCGCAGACCTATGTCGAAACCCTGTTGTCGCTGCTGCCCTTCGGGCTCGCGATGGTCGATCGCGACGGGCGCTTCCTTTACATGAACCGCGCTTTCGTCCGCGCGGCGAGCCTGCCCGAAGGCAGGATGCCGCGCTACCCCGGCGACATCGTCGTGGGTGAGGACAAGGGGCCGCTCGCCGACATGATCCGCCGCCACAGCAGCGGGCAGCAGGTCGGCGGCGACCTGTCGATCCGTCTCGCGGGACAGAGCGGCGATCCGGTGTCGATGCGCGTCGTCGGCGTGCGCGGGCTCGGCGAAGCGGCGGTGCTCCTGAGCCTCAAGGATTCGAGCGAGGAATCGCGGCTCAAGCGCCAGGTCGCGCAGGCGTCGAAGATGCAGGCGGTCGGCCAGCTCGCGGGCGGCGTCGCGCACGACTTCAACAATATTCTGACCGCGGTGCTCGGCGCCTGCGACCTGATGCTGATGCGCCACACGCCGGGCGACAGCGATTATGACGATATTCAGCAGATCCGCAGCAACGCCAATCGTGCCGCCAGCCTGACGCGGCAATTGCTCGCCTTCTCGCGCCAGCAAACATTGCGGCCGCAAATCCTGCAGCTCCCCGACGTGATCTCCGAAGTGTCGCATCTTTTGAAGCGGCTGATCGGTGAGACCGTCCAGCTCTCGGTGCATCACGGCCGCGGGCTCGGCGCGGTGCGCGCCGATCCGGGGCAGCTCGAACAGGTGATCATCAACCTCGCGGTCAACGCGCGCGACGCGATGCCGGGCGGCGGGACGCTGACGATCGAAACCTATCCGGTGTCGGCCGCCGACGTGCGCCAGATGGGCAATGAATTCATGCCGCCCGCCGATTATTGCGCGCTCAAGGTCAGCGACACCGGCACGGGCATTCCCGCCGACGTGCTGCCCAAGATTTTCGAACCCTTCTTCACGACCAAGGATGTCGGCAAGGGGACCGGGCTCGGGCTTTCGACCGTCTACGGGATCATCAAGCAGTCGGCGGGCTACATCTTCGCCGACAGCAAGCCGGGGCAGGGGACGAGCTTTTCGATCTATCTGCCCGTCCACCGCGCCGGGGGCGATGCGCCCGTCGCGCCGCCGCCGCCGGCCAAGCCGAAGAAGAGCCAGTGGGGCACCGGCACCATCCTGCTCGTCGAGGATGAGGATATGGTGCGCGCGGTGGCGGAACGCGCGTTGACCCGTGCGGGTTATAGCGTCGTCACCGCCTCGCAGGGAGAAGAGGGGCTCGAGCGCTTTGCGCAGATGGAGAAGGTCGATTTGATCATCAGCGACGTCGTGATGCCGACGATGGATGGCCCGGCGATGGTGCGCGCGATGCGCGCCAAGCGCCCCGACCTGCCCGTCCTTTTCATGTCGGGCTATGCCGAGGAACAACTGCGCCAGTCGATCGACATCGACGACGTCGCCTTCCTGCCCAAGCCCTTTTCGGTCGCGCAGCTCGCCGAGGCGACGTCGGCGGCGCTCGACGACGCCGCGCATCGGGTGCCGAATGGCCAGTAACCATCGCATCCTGCTCGTCGAGGACGATGTGCTGATCGGCATGATGCTCGCCGACATGTTCGACGCGCTCGACCTTCCCGAACCCGCGCAGGCGACGAGCAACGAGGAAGCGCTCGCGCTGATCGCCGCCGAACCGCTCGGCGGTGCGCTCGTCGACATCAACCTCGGCGACGAAAAGGGCTGGCCGGTCGCCGACGCGCTTGCCGCCAAAAACATCCCCTTCGCCTTCACCTCGGGCGGCGGCGACGTCATTCCGCCTGCGCACGCGCATCGCAAGCTGATCACCAAGCCGTTCCGGATCAGCGACATCGAAGCGGCGCTCGAGGAATTTGGCGCTTCATAATCCGTCGCCCCCCCCCGAAGGCGGGCGTCGAAGAATATTTTGTTCTCCTCTTGTTCCATGAGAACAAATGTGGCACATGGTTCCGGCGTTGCGATGCTTCCGCTGTCGCTCTAGAGCTGGAAAGGGACGGCAAATGGCCGGACAATTGTCACTCGTCGAATCGGGGAAATCAGTGAACAACACGGACAGGCAGAAGGCGCTCGACGCCGCGCTCGCGCAGATCGATCGCGCGTTCGGCAAGGGCTCGGTGATGAAATTGGGCTCGAAGGAAGCGATGCAGGTCGAGGCGATCTCGACCGGTTCGCTCGGGCTCGACATCGCGCTCGGCGTCGGCGGGCTGCCGCGCGGCCGCGTCATCGAAATCTACGGTCCCGAAAGCTCGGGCAAGACGACGCTCGCGCTGCACACGCTCGCCGAAGCGCAAAAGACCGGCGGCACCGTCGCTTTCGTCGACGCCGAACATGCGCTCGACCCCGTCTATGCCCGCAAGCTCGGGGTCAACATCGACGAGCTGATCGTGTCGCAGCCCGACACCGGCGAACAGGCGCTCGAAATCGTCGACACGCTCGTCCGCTCGAACGCGATCGACGTGCTCGTCGTCGACTCGGTCGCCGCGCTCGTCCCCCGCGCCGAAATCGAAGGCGAAATGGGCGACAGCCATGTCGGCCTGCAGGCGCGGCTGATGTCGCAAAGCTTGCGCAAGCTCACCGGCTCGATCAGCCGCTCGCGCTGCATGGTGATCTTCATCAACCAGCTGCGCATGAAGATCGGCGTGATGTACGGCAATCCCGAGACCACGACCGGCGGCAACGCGCTCAAATTCTACGCCTCGGTCCGCCTCGACATCCGCCGCACCGGCCAGATCAAGAATGGCGACGAGATCGTCGGCAACACCACGCGCGTGAAGGTCGTCAAGAACAAGGTCGCGCCGCCGTTCAAGCAGGTCGAATTCGACATCATGTACGGGCAGGGCATTTCGAAGATCGGCGAGATTCTCGACATCGGCGTCAAGGCCGGGCTCGTCGAGAAATCGGGTGCCTGGTTCAGCTATGACTCGATCCGCATCGGTCAGGGCCGCGAAAATGCGAAGAATTTCCTGACCGAAAACCCCGAACTCAAGGAACGGCTCGAAGCCGCGATCCGCGGCCGCACCGACGAGGTGGCCGAGGAAATGATGGCCGGCCCCGACGACGAGGGCGACGACGACAATTGATCCGATAGCCATCCGGCCGGTTCGCCTTGCTCGAACCGGCCGGCCGACGGCGGCGGGCCACCAGCCCCTTTGACCTGCACCCTCTCCCCCTCCCCAGCAGGTCGGCCCGCCCGCCGTTGATCCTTGCGCCGCCCTTGCCAGCGGCTACAAGCGGCGCATGCCCGCGATCCGCCTCTTCGGCCTGCCCACCGACATCAACAGCAGCTTCGAACGCGGTGCTGCCGCCGGTCCCGCCGCGATCCGCGCGATGCTGTGGAGCGACCGCGGCAATATGGCGAGCGAAATCGGCCCGGAGATCGGCAGCGACATCGCCCTCACCGACGACGGCGACCTCCCGCTGACCGAGGACACCGCGCAGGACGACGCGGCGATCCGCCGCCACATCGCCTATGTGCGCGAAGATGGAGATATTCCGCTCGCGCTCGGCGGTGACCACGCCGTCACCTTTCCGCTCGTCGAGGCGGCGGCGGCGTGCCACGGGCCGGTGACGATCCTCCACTTCGACGCGCACCCCGATCTCTACGACGATTTCGCCGGCAACCCGCGCAGCCATGCCTCGCCCTTCGCACGCATTTGCGAGGCGGGCCACGCGAAACGGCTGGTGCAGGTCGGCATCCGCACCCTCACCAATCATTGCCGCGAACAGGCGGCGCGTTTCGGGGTCGAAATCGTGCCGATGGCCGATTTCTCCCCCGACCGCGTCCCGGTTCTGGGCGGCCCCCTTTATATCTCGATCGATCTCGACGGCCTCGACCCGTCGGCGGCGCCCGGGGTGGCGCATCCGGAGCCGGGCGGCCTGACGGTCCGCGAACTGCTCGCGGTGCTGCACAAGCAGACCGCGCCGATCATCGGGGCGGACATCGTCGAGCTGCATCCCGGCCGCGACGTCGGCGGCGTCACCGCGATAGTCGGCGCCAAATTCGTTCGCGAACTGGCGGCGCTGATCGACCGCAACGGCCCTTATCGGCCCTGATCCAAAGGAAAGCCCATGAGCCTGATCGTCCACCACCTCAACAACAGCCGTTCGCAGCGCATCCTGTGGCTGCTCGAAGAAATCGGCGCGGCGTACGAGATCAAATATTACGACCGCGATCCCGTGACCAATCTCGCCCCGCCCGAACTGCTCGCGGTGCATCCGCTCGGCAAGTCGCCGGTGATCGAGGACGATAGTCGCGTGATCACCGAATCGGGTGCGATCACCGAATATCTCTGCGAGCGGCACGGCGGCGGGCATCTGGTTCCCGAACGCGGCAGCGCCGCGCACATCACGCACCTCGAATGGCTGCACTTCGCCGAAGGGTCGGCGATGACGCCGATCCTGCTGCGTATCTACACCGCGCGGCTCGGCGACGCCGCGGCACCGATCGAGCCGCGCATCGCGCAGCAACTCGACGCGCACTTCGCTTATATGGAAAGCCGCGTCGGCGAGAATGGTCATTTCATTGGCGACGAGCTGTCGGCCGCCGACATCATGCTGAGCTTCCCCGCCGAAATCGCGATCATGCAGGGCATGGCGCCGCGCTATCCCAAGCTCGCCGCCTTCGTGAACGCGTGCCACGACCGGCCGGCGTGGCGCCGCGCGCGCGAAAAGGGCGGCGCCTATTATGGCTATTGATTGTCGCGGTCGTGCGCTGCTGACCGCCGCAGCCTTGATGGCCGGAGTTCCGGCCGCCCTCGCCGCGCCGCCAACGCTCGCGCCCGAGGTCGATCGTCAGATTGTCGCCCCCGAAGGAAAGGATTTCAAACCGACGGCGATCGATGAGGAAGGCGCGATCGACCGGTTCGCCGAATATACGCTCGCGCTGGAGAAGCGCGATTTCGCGGCCGCCTATGCGATGTTCCGTCTGTCGTTCCAGGCATCGAACCCCCGGCTCGAATGGGAAATGAACCTGCGCAAGCGGGAAACCTTGTGGACCGACGGGCAAATCCGCCCGCTGCGCCTCAGCTGGTATCTCGATCCCGCCGGGCAGCCCGCCGGGCTCTATGCCGCCTTCGATTTTCGCGGCGACCGCAAGGACGGCACGATGGACTGCGGCTATGTCGTCGTCCACCGCGCGCAGCCGGGCGCCGGCTGGACCGTCGTGCGCACCGACACCTCCGAAGTGCCGCCCGAGCTGATCGAGGATGGCGTGCCGAAGGCCGACGTGCTGCGCCAGCTGCCCTGCTATCTGGGCAAGGGCATCGCCACAGCCTTTTGATCCCAAAGCTAATTTTGGCTTGTTCATAGCTGTTTGCCTGCTGCATCACGTCGCGGGCGCCGAGACCGAATCGTGGCGCAGAAGCGGAGCCGGGGCGCGGTTATGCCGCGACGGTTCCGGTGATCGACGAGAACCAGTACACGCCGGTCATCGAGCGGATAAAGCTGATGGCGGCCGAACGGTGCGGGCGGCAGAGCGTCCGCTATGGGCGCTTCTTTTTCGACAATGAGATCGATGTCGAGCGCGGCGTCACGATCATCAAGGATTTCCGTCAGGCCTTTTCCTGCTTCGATCCCGCCACCGATCCCTACAAGCCCGTGCCGGCCGACTGGAAGGCGAGCGCGGCCGACACCGCGGCCGCGACCCAATATGTGACGCGCTTTCTGGACAATCTCGACGCCGGTAACGGGCGGGCGCTGGCGGCGATGATGGATCCGCAGCTCGAGGCGACGACCGAGGAAATGAACCGCTTCAGCCGCGAGGCGAAGGCGCACCAGACAGGCTCGGGCAGCTTCACGGCGCGGCTGGACGGCTGGATGAACAATCCCCCCGACGCCAGCTATCCCGGCGCCTATGCGCTTTTTGCCGTCATCAGCTCGCATCCCGGGATTGCCGGGACTTGCGGGGGCGTGCTCGTCTATCGGGTCGGCGAGAGCAAATATCAGATCGCGCAATATGACGTGCGCTATGTTTCGCAGAAGCTGATCGACGAGGAGGGGATGAGCGACGAGGAACTCGATCGCCTCTGCCGACGCTAGATGGCAAGTGCGACCGCGCGCATCGCGCTTGAGAAACGCGTCGTTCCGCACTAGATCGCGCGCATGATATCGACCAACGACATTCGCCGCTCCTTCCTCGACTATTTTGGGGGGACGGGGCACCATATCGAGCCGTCGGCGCCGCTGGTGCCGTATAACGACCCGACGCTGATGTTCGTCAACGCGGGCATGGTGCCGTTCAAGAATGTCTTCACGGGGCTCGAAAAGCGCCCCTACAGCACCGCCGTGTCGGCGCAGAAGTGCGTGCGGGCGGGCGGGAAGCACAATGATCTCGACAATGTCGGCTATACCGCGCGGCACCATACTTTCTTTGAAATGCTGGGGAATTTCTCCTTCGGCGACTATTTCAAGGAACAGGCGATCCACCATGCGTGGACGCTGATCACCAAGACCTGGGGCCTCGCGCCCGAGAAGCTGACCGCGACCGTCTATCACACCGACGACGAGGCGTTCGACCTGTGGAAGAAGATCGCCGGCCTGCCCGACGAGCGCATCATCCGCATCGCGACGAGCGACAATTTCTGGTCGATGGGCGACACCGGGCCGTGCGGGCCGTGCAGCGAAATCTTCTATGATCATGGCGACCATATCTGGGGCGGCCCGCCGGGATCGCCCGAAGAAGATGGCGACCGTTTTGTCGAGATCTGGAACCTCGTGTTCATGCAATATGAGCAGATGCCGGGCGGCGAGCGCGTCGATCTGCCGCGGCCGAGCATCGACACCGGCATGGGGCTCGAGCGCGTCGCGGCGGTGATGCAGGGCGTCCACGACAATTATGACACCGACACGTTCAAGGCGCTGATCGCGGCGTCGGTCGACCTGACCGGCGTGCCCGCCGAAGGCGCGACGCAGGCCAGCCACCGGGTGATCGCCGATCACCTCCGCGCATCGAGCTTCCTTGTCGCAGATGGCGTGCTGCCGTCCAATGAAGGACGCGGCTATGTGCTGCGCCGGATCATGCGGCGCGCGATGCGCCATGCGCATCTGCTCGGCGCGAAGGATCCGCTGATGCACCGGCTGCTGCCGTCGCTGACCGCCGAGATGGGCGCCGCCTATCCCGAACTGATCCGCGCGCAGCCGCTGATCGCCGAGACGCTCGAGCGCGAGGAAACCAAGTTCCGCCAGACGCTCGACAAGGGGCTGAGGCTGCTCGACGAGGCAACGGTGGGCATGGGCAAGGGCGATACGCTGGCGGGCGAGGTCGCGTTCAAGCTCTACGACACTTTCGGCTTCCCTTACGATCTGACCGAGGACGCGCTGCGAGCGCAGGACATCGCGGTCGACCGCGCGGGCTTCGACGCGGCGATGGCGCAGCAGAAGGCGGCGGCGCGCGCGGCGTGGAAGGGCAGCGGCGAAAAGGCGTCGGACGAAATCTGGTTCGACCTCGCCGAGACCAACGGCAGCACCGAATTCACCGGCTACACCTCGACCGCGGGCGAAGCGACGGTAATCGGCCTCGTCAAGGACGGCAAGCCGGTCGACGAGGCGAAGGCGGGCGACGAGGTCGTCGTGCTGACCAACCAGACGCCCTTCTATGGCGAAAGCGGCGGCCAGATGGGCGACGCCGGGACGATCGCGACGCTCGAAGGCGCAAAGGCGGTGGTGAGCGACACCGGCAAGCCGCTCGGCCGCCTGCACACGCATCAGGCGAAGCTCGAAGCGGGGACGCTGAAGGTCGGCGACACGGTGCAGCTGACCGTCGACGCCGAACGCCGCGACCGCATTCGCGCCAATCACAGCGCGACGCACCTGCTGCATGCGGCGCTGCGTAACCAGCTGGGTGGGCATGTGACGCAGAAGGGCAGCCTCGTCGCCGAAGATCGCTTCCGCTTCGACTTCTCGCACCCGAAGGCGCTGAGCGCCGAGGAGATCGTGCAGATCGAAGCCGATGTTAACGCGCAGATCCGCGGCAACGAGGCGGTGTCGACGCGGCTGATGACACCCGACGACGCCGTCGCGGCGGGCGCGTTGGCGCTGTTCGGTGAGAAATACGGCGACGAGGTGCGCGTGCTCAGCATGGGGGCGGCGGATGATAAGTCATATTCGGTCGAGCTTTGCGGTGGCACGCATGTTCGCGCGCTGGGCGACATCGCGCTGTTCAAGATCGTCAGCGAAAGCGCGGTTTCCTCGGGCGTGCGGCGCATCGAGGCGCTGACCGGCGAAGCGGCGCGCGTTTGGCTCAACGGCCGTGACGAGGCGCTTAAAAGCGCGGCGGCGGCGCTCAAGACGTCCCCCGACGAGGTGCCGGCGCGCGTCGCGGCGCTCGCCGAGCAGCTCAAGAAGGCCGAGCGCGAACTGGCCGATGCGAAGAAGGCGTTGGCTCTTAGCGGTTCTGGCGGCGGCGGCGGTTCGGCGGCGGGCCCCGCGGTCGAGCAGGTCGGCGATGTGGCCTTCCTCGCGCAGGTGGTCGACGGGCTCGATCCCAAGGAATTGCGCGGCACGGTCGATGGCCTCAAGAAGCAGGTCGGCAGCGGCGTCGCGATGCTCGTCGCGGTCAACGACGGGCGCGCCTCGGTTGCGGTCGGGGTGACCGACGACAGGACCGGCAGCCACAGCGCGGTCGATCTGGTCAAGGCGGCGGTCGCGGCGCTCGGCGGGCAGGGCGGCGGCGGCCGTCCCGACATGGCGCAGGGCGGCGGCCCCGACGGCGGCGCGGCGAACGCTGCCGTGGCAGCGGTCAAAGCCGCGCTCGCTTGAAACCGACCAAGAAGACGCGGCGCGTCGATCATGCCGAGCGGCTGATCGCCGCTCCGCTGGTTGATGTCTTCGCGGCCTTCACAAGCGCGACAAAGCTCGCGCAATGGTTGCCGCCCGAGGGTGCGACGGGGACGTTCGAGCATGTCGATCTGCGCGCGGGCGGCGGCTTTTTGATGCGGCTGACCTTCGACGACGCCGATGTCGAGACCAAGAGCGACGACGATAGCGATGTCGTGGAAGTCTATATTCCGACGCTCGACGACGGGCGGCTGGTGGTGTGGCAGGTCGAATTTGAGTCCGACGACCCGCGCTTTTCGGGGACGATGGAGATGCACTGGTATCTGTCGCGGCAGGGCGGCGGCACGCTGGTGACGATCGACGCGCACCATGTGCCGCCGGGGATTTCGGCGAAGGATCACGAGGTGGGGTTGAATTCGTCTCTGGCGAATCTGGCAGCTGTGGTGGAGGAATAGCCGTCGTCCCCGCGAAGGCGGGGACCGCAGGCCACATTGCGCTAGGCCGATTGCGGCCCCCGCCTCCGCGGGGGCGACGATTGAGTTTATCCTTCGACCCCCTTCGCCTTCCCCCACGCCCTTGCGGCGGTGTAGCCCAGATAGCCCGTACCGAAGAGCGCGTAGAGCGGTTCGGGGATGCCCGCGAGATAGGCGTTCATGCCCTCGGCGATGCCCTTTGCCATCTCGGGCCGCGCGGCGGCGATCAGGCCCATCGGGATCGCCCAGAGCAGCAGCGCATACATGACGTAGAGGAAGCTCGGCCGTGCGCGGCTGGTCCAGGGGTCGGCGCTGCTCGCCTCGGCGACGATCGCGGTCATCCGGGTGCGGATCGCCTCCATTTCCTGGCTGCCTTCAAGTTTCAGCAGTTCGAGCTTGGCGCGGTCGCGCGCTTCGGGGTCGGGGATGATCTTGTCGATCAGCTTGGCGATGGGGCCGATGAGGCCTTCGATGATGCTCATGTTTCGATGTCCTTTTGCTGGAAGTTGTCAAAGTTCATAATACGTCCCGGTATAATGATACCCGTCGGCGCGTCGGGTCAGTCCGGTCCGACGCGGTTCGCGAGCCAGCCGTAGAGGAAAGCTTCCTGGCTCGGGCGGCGTTCGGCGAGCGCGATGTAGCGTTCGCCCTGTAGCGCCTCCATCGCGCGGAGAAGGACGGTCTCGCCGCCCCTGCCGCGCGTCTTCAAAAAGCCGTCGAGTGCCGACAGAGTGCGCGGGCCGATCTCGCGGTCGACCGCGATGTCGGGATAGTCGCGCGCGGCGCGGTTGAGCGCGTTGAGCGCGCGCTGAAGGAAGCCGGCGGCGGTTCCGGTGCCCATGTTGACGCCGGTGTCGAACAGTTCGGCCGCGATCTTCGCGGCGCGCAGCGCGACCCTGTCGAAGCGGGGGTGCAGCCAATAGAGGCGGCGATAGATCGACGCCGCGTCGGCGCGCGGCAGGTCGCGCATCGCGCCGGCATAGCCTTCGGCCCTTGCGACCGCTTCGGTGATTCCCCAGCAAGTCGGGCCGCCGCGGTCGGCGGGGTGGTTTACATAGCGGCCTTCGCGGTCGATGACGGCGTCGATCAGCGCGTCGGCGTCGGTTGCGAGTGGGTCGGGTTTTGGCATGATTCACTCCTTCTGGTTTGTCTAGCAAGTAAAACGAACCATATTGGAATATTGTAGGAAAGGCTTTTTCGCGATGCGGGCTTTGCAGGTGCGTGAATTGCTCGCCGATCATGGCGGCGCGGGGCTGGCCGATCTGGCGGTGCCGGTGCCCGGACCCGGCGAAGTCCGTGTGCGCGTGCGCGCGGCGGCGGTGAATTTCCCCGACCTGCTGATGACCTCGGGCGGCTATCAGTTGAAACCCGAACTTCCCTTTGTGTCGGGGCTGGAGTTCGCCGGGGAGGTCGATGCGGTGGGCGAGGGGGTGACCGGCTGGACGGCGGGCGACGCGGTCGTCGGCGGCAATCGTTTTGGCGCGATGGCCGAATATGCAGTGGTTCCCGCGAGCGCGTTGCGCGCGAAACCCGGCGGTTTGAGCTGGGAGGAAGCGGCCGCCTATCCCGTCGCCTATCTGACCGCCTATGTCGCGCTCGTCCGTTGCGCGCGGATCGAGCCCGGCGAGTGGCTGCTCGTCCACGGCGCCGCAGGCGGCGTCGGGCTGGCGACGGTCGATTTGGCGAAGGCGCTCGGCGCGCGCGTGATCGCGGCGGCGAGCAGCGAAGAGAAGCGCGAAGCGGTCGCGCGGCTTTATGCACCCGATGCGGTGATTGCGGCGGGGCCGGGGTTCCGCGAAGAGGTGAAGGCGCTGACCGGCGGCAAGGGCGCCGATGTGATCTTCGATCCGGTCGGCGGCGATGTCTTCGACGAATCGACGCGCTGCATCGCTTTCGGGGGACGCCTGCTCGTCGTCGGCTTTGCCTCGGGCCGGATTCCCGAGGTGTCGGTCAATATGCCGCTGATCAAGGGTTTCTCGGTCGTCGGGGTGCGCGCGGGCGAATATGGCCGGCGCTTTCCCGAACGGGGAGCGGAGAATGTCGCGGCGATCGACGCGCTGGCGCACGGGGGAAAGATCCGGCCGCACGTCCATGCCGCGCTCGACCTCACCGACTGGCGCGAAGGGTTCGCGATGCTCGAACGGCGCGAGGCGGTGGGGAAGGTCGTGTTGAAACCGTGACGGGACGAGCGGTGCTGGGATAATTTTGCGACATCGCGCCGTCATTCCCGAACCGGGACGTCGCGGCGAAGTCGCCGCATCATTCGAGAGGATATGACGTGAAGACAGCTATCTGGATTGTCGCTTCGCTGGGTTTGGCGCTGCCGGCCGTTGCCGCCGCGCAGCCGCCGCAGGGTGGCGGGCGCATGTTCGAGCGGATGGACGCCAATGGCGACGGAAAGCTCGACAAGGCCGAAATCACCAAAATGATGGAAATGCGCGCCGAACGGCGGGGCGATGCGACGCTGAAGAGCCCCGAAAAGATCGACGCCTTCATCAAGCGCGCCGATACCAATGGCGATGGCGCGGTCGACAAGACCGAAATGCAAGCCACCCGCAAGAAGCGCGCCGCGCCGCCGCCGCCGGCAGAGGGCGACGGTGAGGGCGAAGGCGAGCCCTAAAACAGATCCCAGAGCGGATTGGCGGGGTCGGCGAGCAGCTTTGCAGTGAGCGCGAAGGACATGACGACGAGCAGCGGCCGCACTCCGCGCCCGCCGAAGCGGATCGCGAGCCGCGCGCCGAGCTGATTGCCCGCGACATTGGCGGCGGCCATCGACAGGCCGAGCAGCCAGAGGACGTGGCCGCCGACGATCATCGCGAGCAGGCCCGCGATATTGGTCGCGAGATTGAGGAATTTCGTGTTGCCGATTGCGCGCACGAACCCGAGCCCGCCGAGTGCGACGAGCGTCAGCGTCAGGAACGAGCCGGTGCCCGGACCGAAGAAGCCGTCGTAGAAGCCGAGCGCGGCGACAACGAGGGTGAGGCCGAGCGGGCCGGTGCGCGCGTGGCGATCGACGCTGCTCATCGGCGGCGCGAGCAGGAAATAAAGGCCCATCGCGATCAGGAGGACGGGCACGAAGGCGGCGAGGAAATCCGAGCCGACATATTGGACCGCCGTCGCGCCGAGCACCGAGCCCGCAAAGGCGCCCGCCGCGGGCCAGGCGAAGCGGCGGAGATCGACGTGCCCCGCGCGCCAGAAGGTCGCAAAGGCCGACCCGGTGCCGATCGTGCTTTGCAGCTTGTTCGTCGCGAGCGCCGATACGGGCGGCACGCCGGCGGCCATCAGCGCCGGAATGGTGAGGAGGCCGCCGCCGCCCGCCATCGCGTCGATCGTCCCCGCAAGAAAAGCGACCGCGATGAGGAAGGCGAAGATTTCGGGAGCAAATTCCATGCGGGCGCTCGTAGTGTGCTGTATCGCAATGCTCAAGCGGCGGCGATCTGGATCGCCTGATAGAGGAAAGTCGCGCCGATGATCGTGAGGATCCAGCGGCGACTCGCCCGGAAATGCGCCTCGCTGATGCGGTCGAGGATCGCGCCGCCGACCATGATGCCCGCCATCGACGCGAGCACCGCGACCGCAGTGACGGGCAGCGGGACGACTTCACGCGCCGAGACGCCGAACAGCACGGCGCCGTAGATGAGAATCTTTGATGCATGGCCGATCGCCTGCATCACCGCCTTGGTTGCTACGACCTGGTGCCTGTTCAGCTTGCTGTGGATGAAAAGCAGGTCGGTCACCGGGCCCGACACGCCCGAGACGAGCGCGAGTCCCGTCGAGACGAAACCGCCGCCCATCGCGTGCCAGCGATTGGTCGCATCGAGCGCGAGCCAGCGTTCGGGCAGCCAGACGAGGGCCGGCATCAGGCCGAGGCCAAGGAAGACGTAGAATTTGGTTGGGGTGAAGATCAGCAGCGAGAAGAAGCCGATCGCGGCCGCCGCGCCGATCCCGAACCAAAGCAGGACCGGCCAGGCGACATGCGCGCGGTGCAGCAGGGCGCGCCAGACGTTCGATGCGAACTGGATTACGCCATGGAGCGCGAGCGCGGGGGCCACGGGCAAAATCCACGCGAGCACGCCCATGAAGACAAGGCCGCCCGCCATGCCGAAAATGCCCGAGAGGATGGACGTGAGGAATGCGGCGGCAACGATCAAAAAGCCTGCCTGCATTGTCGTCCGCTTTCTTGCTGCGCGCGGCCGCGCGTTGAGGGGCCTCGCCAATGGCGAAGCCATGCTGTCAGCAAGCTGTCAATGTGTTTGGAAAAATTGGTCGGGACGAGAGGATTCGAACCTCCGACCCCCACACCCCCAGTGTGATGCGCTACCAGGCTGCGCTACGTCCCGACCGGCCCGATTGGGCAGGCGAGGCCCCTAGCGCGCCTTGGCGGGGGATGCAAGCCGCGATGGCGGCTTTTCGGCCGATTGATGCCGCGGGCTTGATCTCGCCGCCGCGGACCCCATTTCGGGCGCGGCTGCCACGGGGGAGGCGCGTGCACGACCGGTTGCGCGCAAGGCCCCTGCATGATAGGCGCCGCGCCATATTTGCGCGCTCGCTCCGGAGGGGATCGGGTGCTGCCTGTAACGAAAGTTTTTCATCCATGTCGACGCAATTGCTTCTGACCCAGGCGGCCGGATCGGGCGGCGGGGCTGCCGGTTTCCTGATGCTGGTCCCCTATCTGCTGATCTTCGCGGTGTTCTGGTTCTTCCTGATCCGCCCGCAGCAGGTGCGTGCGAAGGAACATCGCGCCAAGGTCGCGGCGGTCAAGCCGCGCGACCAGGTGGTGACGGGCGGCGGCATCGTCGGCAAGATCACGCGCGTCGACGATGATTTCGTCGATGTCGAAATCGCACAAGGGGTGAAGATCAAGGTCGTGAAGTCGACCCTGGCCGACGTCCTCCAGCCCGGTGGCAAACCCGCCAACGACTGACGCGGCGGGGCCGGCTCTCCCGCGGCCCTCGCTCTTGCTATCGGATCCTCAAGACTATGCTCGATTTCCCGCGCTGGAAAACCATCGGCATCAGCATCATCCTGCTGCTCGGTATTCTCTTTTCCATCCCCAGCTTCCTGCCCGAACCGACGCGGGAGAGCCTGCCGTCGGTTCTGCAGGCGAAGGTCAATCTGGGCCTCGATCTGGCCGGTGGTAGTCACCTGCTGCTCGAGGCCGACATTGCCGACCTCCGGAAGACGCAGCTCACCAACATGGAAAAGACGGTGCGCACCGCGATGCGCGCCGAAAGCGGCCCCGACGACGACATAGCGATCGGCGAGCTGTCGAATGCGGGCGGCCGGATCAGCTTCCTCGTCCGCGACCAGACGCAGCTCGATGCCGCGCGCGAACGATTGTTCAGCGAGACGCAGGGCGCCGGGCTGACCGGGCAGCGCGACTGGAGCATCGACGTCATCGACTCGCAGCGCATCGTGCTGACCCCGACGAGCGCGGGACAGGCGCAGGCGGTCGCGAATGCGATGGATACCGCGCGCGACATCATCGACAAGCGCGTCAACGCGCTCGGCACGCGCGAACCGACGATCATCCGCGAAGGCAATGACCGCGTCGTCGTGCAGGTCCCGGGGCTGCAGGATCCGGCGGCGCTGAAGGAACTGATCGGCAAGACCGCGCGCCTCGAATTCCGCATGGTCGACACCAATGCCGACCCCGCCGAAGCCGCTGCGGGCCGCGTGCCGGTGGGCAGCGAAATCGTCCCCTATGCCGAGGGTGAGGGTAGCGGCGCACCGTTCGAAGTGCTGCGCCGCCAGGTGATGATCAGCGGTGAGCAGCTGATCAACGCGCAGCAAAGCTATGATCCGCAGAGCAATCAGCCGGTCGTGTCGATCCGCTTCGATTCGGGCGGGTCGAGCACCTTTGCCAAGGTGACCGCGCAGAATGTCGGCAAGCGTTTTGCCATGGTCCTCGACGGCAAGGTGCTGTCGGCGCCGTCGATCAACGAACCGATCCTGGGCGGCAGCGCGCAGATTTCGGGCAGCTTCAGCGTCGCAAGCGCCAACGCGCTGGCGATCTCGCTGCGCTCGGGCGCGCTGCCGGTGAAGATGACCGTCGTCGAGGAACGCACCGTGACCCCCGAACTCGGCGCCGATTCGATCCGCAAGGGCGCGATCGCGGGCATCATCGCCACCGTATCGGTGCTGGTGCTGATGATCGTCGTTTATGGCCGGTTCGGCATCTATGCCTGTATCGCATTGATCTTTAACGTCTTCCTGATCGTCGCGATCATGGCGGCGTTCAACGCGACCCTGACGCTACCGGGTATCGCGGGTTTCGTGCTGACGATCGGCGCCGCGGTCGACGCGAACGTGCTGATCAACGAGCGCATACGCGAGGAACTCAAACGCGGGCGCAAGGTGTTTCAGGCGGTCGAGCTCGGCTATACCGAAGCGAGCCGCGCGATTTTCGACGCGAACGTCACCAACGTCATCGCGGCGTCGCTGATGTTCTGGTTCGGCTCGGGTCCGATCAAGGGCTTCGCCGTCGTGCTGACCATCGGCATCGTCACCAGCGTCTTCACCGCCGTGACCGTCACGCGCATGTTCGTCGCCCATTGGCTGCGGACCAAGCGTCCGACGGCGATCAACATTTAAAGGAGGGAGCGAAAGATGCGTCTGCTCAAACTCGTCCCCGACGACACGAACATCGATTTCCTGCGGTGGCGCAAGGTCGCCTCGTTCATGAGCTTTTTCTTGGTCGTCATCTCGATCGCGCTCGTGGCGGTGAAGGGATTGAACCTCGGCATCGACTTCGTCGGGGGCCAATCGGTCCGCGTCGAATTCACCGGCACGATGCCGCCGATCGACGACATCCGCGACAAGGTGGGCGACATCGGCCTTGGCGAAGCGACGATCCAGCAGTTCGGATCGGACAAGGCGGTGTCGATCCGCACCGCGCTGCCCGACGGCGACAAGGCCGCGGCCGAACGCGCGGGACAGCAACTCGTGTCGGGAATCCAGAAGGCGTTCCCGAATGCGAAGGCGGGATCGGTCGAAACCGTGTCGGGCAAGGTGTCCGAAGAGTTGCTGCGTACCGGTGCGATCAGCCTCGCGCTCGCGATGCTCGGCATCTCGATCTATATCTGGATCCGCTTCGAATGGCAGTTCGGCGTCGGCGCGCTGGGGCGCCTGTTCCACGAGGTCGCGCTGACCTTTGGCTTCTTCGCGGTGACGCAGCTCCAGTTCGACCTCAACAGCGTCGCGGCGCTGCTGACGATCGTCGGCTATTCGCTCAACGATACGATCGTCGTGTATGACCGTATCCGCGAAAATCTGAAAAAATACCGCAAGATGGACATCGTTCCGCTGCTCAACCTCAGCATCAACGAGACGCTGTCGCGCACGGTGATGACGAGCGTCGCAATGCTGCTCGCGCTCGGCATGCTGCTGATCTTCGGCCCCGACGTGATCTTCGGCTTCACCGCCGCTATCCTGTTCGGTGTGTTCGTCGGCACCTATTCGTCGATCCTGATGTCGACGCCGGTGCTGGTGTGGCTGAAGGTCGGTCCGCACAGCTTCGTTCCGCGGACGACCGCGGGTATGGAAGGCGGCGAACGCATCGAGCGCAAGGACGACGGCGCGGTCGTCTGATCGTCAGCATTTGAGAATAACCGGCGCCGGTCCGCTCTGCGAGCGGGCCGGCGTTGCCGTATCTAGCCCCCGGCGCAGCGACGCAGATGGTCGGCGAGTTCGCGGCCGTTGCGGTCCCAGTCGAAGCGGCCGCCGAGGCTGGATGCGACGTCGGCGGCAGAGGGCGGGCTCGCGAGTATGGCCTGAACGGCTTCGGCGATCGCCTGCGGCGCGCGCTCGACGATGCGGCCGGCGATTGGCGACGTCACCAGCTCGGCGGCGCCGCCCGCGTTGCTGATCACGATCGGTGTGCCGCAGGCGAGCGCTTCGACCCATGCATTGGCGAGGCCTTCGCTCGCCGACGGCATGACGACGGCGTCGGCGGCGCGATAGAGTTGCGGCAGGTCGGCGTTGGCGACGGGGCCGAGGAAATGGACGCGCGCTTCGACGCCGAGTTCGCGGGCGAGCGCGCGGTAACGGGCTTCTTCTTCGCCGGCGCCGGCGAGCCAGTACTCGACGCCGGGCAGCGCGGGCAGCGCCGCGATCACCAGCGCCTGTCCCTTGCGCGGGATGAGCGCGCCCACGGTCAGAATCGCGGGGGAATCGTCCATGCCGAGCGACGCGCGCGCCGCGGCGCGGTCGCCAGGATGGAAGCGCGCGGTGTCGATGCCGGTATTATGGACGGCGATCTTGGCGCGATCGATGCCGATCGCCGCCATGTCGCCGCGCATCGCTTCGGACACCGCGAGCAGGCCAGCGGCTTCGGCGCCGGCTTCGATCACTTGCGATCTTGTTGCGGGGTCATGGCCGAAATGGCTGATGTCGGCGCCGCGCGCCTTGGCCGAAAAGGGAAGACCCAGGGCGCGGGCCACGCGCATGGCGGCGGGGCCGTCGGGGTAGAAGAATTGGGCGTCGACGACGTCGAATTTGCGATCGCGCACCGCGCCGAGGACCGCGCGCGCCACCTGTGCGGAGTTGAAGCGCGCGCCGTAGCGCGGGATCAGCGTGAAGCGCGGGCGCAGGACGGTGACGCCGTTCCATTGCTCGGTTTGCGGCAGATTGCGGAGCGCGCGGTAGCGTTTGTGCAGCGACAGCGGGAAGGGCGGCAGGCCGACCGGTGCGACGATGATGAGCTCGATCCCGGGCTGTGCGGCGAGCGCGCGCAGGCTTTTCTCGACGAACAGGCCGAAATTCGGCCGCGCGGCGTCGGGGAACAGCGTCGCGATGCTGAGGACGCGCAGGGGTGAGGGGATGGGCACTCAGAGCGTGCGGAGCAGGCGGACGGCGACGGCGGCCCAGGGCGGATTGCTGACGACCTGCTGGCGCTGGCCGGTGCCGAGCGGGAGCAGGTGGAGCTTCTCGCCGTCGACGTTGAGCAGCCGCGCGAAGAAGAAACGGCCCGCGGGGCGTGGCACGAGCAGATCGCGGTTGAGCATGCTCGCCCAGTCGCCCTTGATGCGGCGGCACCAGATTTCGTCGCCGGCGCGATAATCGCCGATCGACGAGGTGACCCGCACCGCGACCATATCCTCGCCCGGGCGCGCGGTCAGCGCCTGCTCGACGCGCGTCGGTGCGGTCGCGCCGTCGGCGGAGAGCAGCGCGGTGATCGTGAGCTGCGTATCCTGCGGCAGCTGGACGAGCTCGGCGGCGTCGACACCGAGCGCTGCGGCGATGCGGTTCATCCAGCCGAGCGACAGCGTGCGCGTGCCCGTTTCGAGGCGGCCGATCGTTTGCGCCGTGGTCGGCGGGACGCAGCGCTGGCCGACCTCCTCGAGCGTCAGGCCCTTGGCGCGGCGGACGGAGCGAATGCTGTTGATCATATGGCTGACCCTCGAATAACCAAATCGGTTTCTTCTTTCCTACAAAATAATCCAGTGTCAAGCCCGGTGTGCAGCAAAGGAGAATCGCATGACCGCACGCCGCCTCGAAACGCGCATCCACCCCGACGACCGGATCGATCCGGGCAAGGCGGGGCCGCAGGTGATGCGGCATGTGACGGTGAATGTCGCCGAGAGTCCGATCGCCTGGCTGGCGTCGCGGGGGATGCTCACGCCGGCGCAGCTCGGGGCGGGCTTCGCGGCGATTATGAGCGCGCCGGATTGGCGGCGCGGGTGACGATGCGCTGGGATGCCGCGCCGCCGGGCAAGAGCCGCGGCGGCGCGCGCGCGTCGGATGCGTCGCTGGCGCGGATCGACGCGCATCGGCGCTTTCACGCGGCGCTCGATGCGGCGGGGCCGGGGCTGGCCGATATTTGCTGGCGGGTGATTTGCGCCGGGGAAGGGATCGGCGGCGCGGAGAAGGCGTTGGGTTGGCCGGCGCGGTCGGGCAAACTGGTGCTCGGTCTGGCGCTTGACCGGCTCGCGCGCTTTTATGGGACGGGGTGAAGCGCGCTAGCAGGGAGGGGGTTCCGTCCCTTAGGCCGGCTTGTCATAGGTATATGCCACGCGCTTCGACATCATCAAATAAGCTGTCCAAACGACAGCAAAAACACATGATATTCCAGCCGCACGTAGTGCGTTCGGAACAAGCGACGCGCGATAATCAGCGATGTCTGTGAAAAAAGCTGCCTTCATGGCAAAATCCGCCAATATCGGTATCAGCGTCAGGCACCAGAGGCCGATGACGGCGATCCGGATGGATGACCAGCGGCGGGCGGCAATGAGCCGATAGGCGAGAAAGATCGAAACAGCGGCGGCAACAAAACCCAGTATCCAGCTGGAGCTGATGTAGCTTTGTGTATTGGGGCCGAATAGAACCTCGTTGAGCATCGCAGCCTCTCTTACATTCGCCATCGCTCTGAGCAATAACAGGATCGGACATACGATCAGGAGAAGAAAAACCAGAAACGCAAGCCACCCACCGACGCCGACAAGTTTTTCTCGTGCGCTGTTGTCTTCCATTATTTCTCCCCTTCGGCGCGCCATGTCGTGTCTTTGTGCGATTGCCAAGGCTTTCGGACGTCACCCCAGCGCTTCGACCTCCTCGGCCAGCGCCAGCCAACGATCCTCCGCGGCCGCCTTTTCCTCGCGCAGCGTGTCGAGCTTCGCCGTCAGCGCATTGAAGCGTGCGTTGTCGCGCGTGAACAGGCTGCCGTCGGACAGCTCGGTCTCGATTCCCGCCATCTCCGTCTCGATCTCTTCGATCCGGGCGGGGAGGAGGTCGTAGTCGCGCTGGTCCTTGTAGCTGAGCTTCTTGCGCGCGGTGGGTGGCGGCGACGGTGCGGCGCCTGATGCTTTGGCCTTGGCGGCATTGGGTTTGACGCGTTTCGCTTCCCAATCGGCATAGCCGCCCGCGACGATATCGACCTTGCCGGTTCCGTCGAGCCCAAGCGTCACCGTCACCGTGCGATCGAGGAAGTCGCGGTCGTGGCTGACGAGCAGCACGGTGCCGGCATAGTCGGCTATGACTTCCTGGAGCAGGTCGAGGGTTTCGAGGTCGAGGTCGTTCGTCGGCTCGTCGAGCACCAGCAGGTTCGATTCGCGGGCGAATTCGCGCGCGAGGAGGAGGCGCGAGCGTTCGCCGCCCGAGAGCGCGCCGACGCTCGCCTCGACGACGGCGGGATCGAAAAGAAATTCCTTCAGATAGCCTTGGATATGCTTTTTGACCCCGCGCACCTCGACCCAGTCGCCGCCGCCGGCGAGGATATCGCGGACGCGCTTTTCGGGCGAGAGCAGGCTGCGCTGCTGGTCGATGATGATGCCGTCGAGCGTCGGGGCGAGCGTGATCTTGCCGCTGTCGGGCTGAATCTCGCCGGTGAGCAGCTTGAGCAGGGTCGATTTGCCCGCGCCGTTGGCGCCGACGATGCCGATGCGGTCGCCGCGCTGGACGCGGAAGTCGAGGTTTTTGATGATCGTGCGGTCGCCGAAACTTTTCGACACGCCCTCCGCAACGATCACCGATTTCGAGCGCACATCGTCGTTGGCGAGACCGAGCTTGGCGACGCCGGGGCCGCCGATCATCGCGGCGCGGGTGGCGCGCATTTCCTTGAGCTTCTCGAGCCGGCCCTGATTGCGCTTGCGCCGAGCGGTGACGCCGCGTTCGAGCCAATGCGCCTCAAGCCGCAGTTTCGAATCGAGTTTCTGTGCGGCGCGCGCTTCCTCGGCGGCGACGGCGTCGCTCCATTCCTCGAAACCGCCGAAGCCGATCTCCTTGCGGCGGATGCTGCCGCGGTCGAGCCACAGCGTCTGGCGTGTCAGGCGGGTGAGGAAGGTGCGGTCGTGACTGATCACGACGAAGGCGCCGGTGTAGCGCGCGAGCCAGCTTTCGAGCCAGTCGATCGCGGCGAGGTCGAGATGGTTGGTGGGCTCGTCGAGCAGCAGCACGTCGGGGCTTTGCGCCAATGCCCTCGCCAGCGCGGCGCGGCGCCGCTCGCCGCCCGAGGCGCTGGCGGCGGTGCGGCTCATGTCGATGCCGAGCTGGTCGGCGATCGCGGCGACTTCGAAGGCTTCGGGGGCATTGGGCGGGGCGACGGCAAAATCCATCAGCGTCGCGAACGGGCGGAAGTCGGGTTCCTGTTCGAGCATCACGACATGGGTGCCGGGGACGATCGTGCGCTTGCCCTTGTCGGGGTCGATCCGCCCGGCGAGCAGCTTGAGCAAGGTCGTCTTGCCCGCGCCATTGCGGCCGATCAGCGCGAGGCGGTCGCGTTCGCCGACATAGATGTCGAGGTCCTGGAACAGCCAGCCGCTGCCCTGGACCAGGCCGAGGCCTTCGTAAGAAAGAATGGGTGCTGCCATGATGAACGGCTCGCTACTGGCGCGTTCAGCATCATGCAAGCGCCGTCCGCGCAAAGGCCGGAACGGGTCTGCTCCGTCTGCGTTACGGAGCGGAGATTATATCGGGCGGGAAGCCCGGTTCGCAGGAGAATGAAATGACGAAGCAAATGCTCGCAGCTATGGCATCCGGTCTGGCCCTGATGGCGGCGGTGCCCGCCGTCGCGCAGCAAGGAGGTTCGACGGTGACGGCAGCAACGACCCAAGGTCCGATCCTGAGCTTCAGCGTCAGCGAGGAGGTGCGCTCGCGCCCCGACCAGGCGACCGTCGGCGCCGGGGTGACGACGACCGCGCCGACCGCGGTCGAAGCGATGCGCGCCAATGCCGCGGCGATGGACAAGCTGATCGCCGCCGCGAAGGCGCGCGGGATCAAGGCCGAGGACATCCAGACGAGCGGCATCAACCTGTCGCCGCAATATGACTATAACAACCGCACCGACGGCCAGCCGCCGCGCTTCCTTGGTTATCAGGTCAGCAACACGGTGCGCGCGACCACGGGCAAGATCGACGACATCGGTCCGCTGCTCGACGCGCTGGTCGCCGCGGGCGGCACCAATATCGACGGGCCGTGGTTCGGCATGAAGGACGCCGATGCCCAACTGGTCGGCGCGCGCGGCGCGGCGATCAAGGCGGCTGAGGCGAAAGCTCAGGATTATGCGAAGCTTGCCGGTTTTCGCGGCGTCGAGCTGGTCTCGATCAGCGAAGGCAGCTTCAGCGGCCCGCAGCCGCCGATGCCCTATGCGCGCGGAATGATGGCGGCCGAGGCGAAGGCGACGCCCGTCGAACCGGGGCAGGTCGCGAACACGCTGACGCTGAATTTCCAGTATCGGCTGGTTCGGTAGATCATAATCCGTCGCCCCCGCCTTCGCGGGGACGACGTTTATGCCAGCTCTCCCTCCGCCCACGGCCACGGCCGTTCGCGGAACCATTTGGTGATGATATATTTGCGGCCCTTGCGCACCTTCATCCCGTGGTGGAGGGTTTCGGGGTTGGCGGTGCCGTCGGGCCGCACATTGTTCCACGCGAGCAGCTTGCCGACCTCGGGCTGGTGCATCTTGCCGGTCGCGAGGAAGCGGGTGGCGCCGCCCGCGGCCGGTTCGTTGAGATAGATCATCAAGGTCCAGCTCCGCTGCCCGGGAATCGCGCAATAGGTCTCCCAATCGGCGCCGTGCGGGTCGAAATAGTCGGTGTGCGCCTTGAACTCCTGTCCGACGTCGTAGCGCTGGCCCTGCATCGGCTCGCCATATTCGAGCGGAATGCCGGTGAGGTCGTGGAGCCGGTCGTTCAGCGCGATCACCAGCGGGTCGCGGTGGTCGAGATCGCAGGTCGTGCTGGTGCGAAAGGCGTCGTCGCCATTGGGATCGGCGATGGTCGAGGGGCGCACGTCGCGGTCGATCTGCGCGATCAGCGCGGTGCAGGTTTCGGCATCGAGGAAGTGCGACAGCATGAACTGCTGGAGCTTCGGCGTCGGTGCGCGGCGGATGCCGGGAACGGCGGCGAGCCGATCGGCGGTGCGGTCGGCGCCCGAGGTCGCCATGTCGACATGTTTGTTCCCGGCCATGGCGCGCTTTTACCGGCCTAGCCCGACACGAACAATGCTTGACGAAGGGGGAGGGCGCGCCTATCGCCGCGCGCTGTCGCAGGCGGTTTCGCCCGACATGTGGCGACCATAGCTCAGTTGGTTAGAGCGCCGGTTTGTGGTACCGGAGGTCGCGGGTTCGAGCCCCGTTGGTCGCCCCATTTTCTCTATCTTCATGCATATGCGGGATTTGGGGTGACTCTCAGTCCCTATCGGATTATTGCGTTTGGACGTAATTTTCTAATGCGAGGATGAGTCTATGTCCGCTGTCTGGGATTTCGCCGATTTCGACGATCATGAACATGTCCACATGTTCCGCGATCGCGCCAGCGGACTTACCGCGGTCATCGCCGTCCACTCGACGCATCTCGGGCCGGGCGCGGGCGGGGTGCGTTACTGGCATTATCCGCAGCGCGCGGCGGCAATCACCGACGCGCTGCGCCTGTCGCGCGGGATGAGCTACAAGAATGCGATGGCGGGGCTGCCGATGGGCGGCGGCAAGGGCGTGATCCTCGCCGACGAAGGCGCGGCGAAGACCCCCGAACTGCTCGCGGCGTTCGGCCGTGCGGTCGATTCGCTCGGCGGTGCCTATGTGACCGCCGAGGATGTCGGGATCACCGACGCCGACATGGTCGAGATCGCCAAGCAGACGAAGCATGTCAGCGGGCTTCCGGTGGCGAGCGGCGCCGATGCCGGCGGCGATCCGGGGCCGTTCACCGCGCTCGGCGTCTATCTGGGCATCAAGGCGGCGATTCGCGAAGGGCTGAACACCGACAGCGCCAAGGATGTGCGCATCGCGATCCAGGGCGTCGGCAGCGTCGGCGGCGGCGTCGCGCGGCGGCTGGCGGCCGAAGGCGCGAAGCTGACCCTCGCCGACGTCAATCTGGCGCGCGCGAAGGCGCTCGCCGAAGAGCTCGGCGCCGAGCTTGCCGATTCGGCGGCGATCATGGAGGTCGAGGCCGACGTGCTGAGCCCCAATGCGCTGGGCGCGATCCTGACCGAGCAAAGCATCGAGAAACTGCGCGTCCCGATCGTCGCGGGCGGCGCGAACAACCAGCTTGCGACCGCGGCCGACGGGCAGCGCGTGCACGACCGCGGGATCGTCTATGCCCCCGACTATGTGATCAACGCGGGCGGCATCATCAACGTCGCGCTCGAATATCTGGGGCAGGGGAGCCGCGAGGAAGTCGAGAGCCGCATTCACCAGATTCCGGGCCGGCTGGCCGAAATCTGGGCCGAAAGCAAGGCGAGCGGGACGCCGGCTTCGGTCGTCGCCGACCGGATGGCGCAGAAGTTGATCGGACGGGGCTGAACTGCTTCGAGGGCTGGCGCGGAACGGTAATTCCGCTAAGCCAGCTTTGCATGAAACGGCATTTCTATCTGGTCGCGGGCTGGGCGTCGTTGGGGCTTGGCGCGATCGGCGCCTTTCTGCCGCTGCTGCCGACCGTGCCGTTCGTAATTCTCGCGGCCTTCTGCTTCGCGCGCTCGTCGCCGCGGCTCGAAGCCTGGCTGCTGAACCATCCGCATTTCGGGCATCATATCGTCGCGTGGCGCGAGAAGGGGGCGATCAGCCGCAAGGGCAAGATCGCCGCGACGGCCGCCTTCGCGCTGAGTATCGTGCTGGCCGCGATCTTTTCGCCCTGGCCATGGGTGATGTTGCCGGTGATCGCCGCGGCGGTGACCGGGAGCTGGATCTGGACGCGGCCGGAGGGGTAAGCCCTAGTTGATGATTTCGGCGCGTTCGTCCGCGCGCAGTGCGGCCAGTCTTTCTCTCCACGATTGCAGTGCTTCGGGCGTCAATCTGGCCCAATCGGTGATTTCGCAGATGATCTTGAGCGGTGCGCTGCTGCGATATGACCGGGTGGGATTGCCGGGAAATTTCTTGTCGGTGACATTCGGGTCGTTCTCGAATGCCCCGGTCGGCTCGACGGCATAAACACGCGGAACCGCGCCGCCTTTGTCGAGGTCCGCCGCGATCTCGGCGGCAAGCCCCGCACCGTCGACAAGAGCCGTGAAATAGATGTGGTTCATCACCACCTCGGGGCGATAGTTTGACCGGAATCCCGCGGTAAGGAAATCACCCACGCGCAAATCCGCGATTGTGCCGTGAAAGAATGGTCCCTTGTCGAGCACGTCGGTCATCGTCATCACCCCTATCCTGCAAGTCTGCTGTAGTCGGTGAGCTAGACGGAGCCAACGTCGCCAACCCGTAGAAACCTGCCATTCGGTATCGGAACGGGCCCGGGCGAGGCGAGGCAGCGGACTCTTGACGCGATGTTCCGGCCAGGCAACACGAGCGCCGCCGGGTCGCGCCGGGCAAATCGCTGGACCCTCCTGTCCGGCTCGCCTAAGGACGACGCGAAACCGATGCACGCCTATGCCAATCCGACCCGTTTTCTGGCGATCGCCAAGCCGCTGACGCCGTGGTTGCTCGGCGCCGGATTGCTGCTTGTGCTCGGCGGTGCGTTCGCCGGGCTGACGATGGTGCCGGGCGATTACAAGCAGGGCGAAACCGCGCGAATTCTGTATGTTCATGTGCCGTCGGCGTGGCTCGGCATGGGCGGCTGGACGTCGCTCGCGATCGCCGGGCTGGTGCAGCTCGTGTGGCGGCATCCGCTGTCGGGGATCGCCGCGCGCGCGATTGCGGTGCCGGGGATGCTGTTCACCGCGCTTTGCCTCGCGACCGGATCGATCTGGGGCAAGCCGACGTGGGGCACCTGGTGGGAGTGGGACGGGCGGATGACCTCGATGCTCGTGCTGCTCTTCCTCTATGCGGGCTTCATCGCGCTGACGAGCGGCGATGACGGACAGCGGCAAGGCGGTTCGCTGTCGCGTGGCGCGGCGATCTATGCGCTCGTCGGGGCGATCAACATCCCGATCATCAACCGCAGCGTCGTGTGGTGGAACAGCCTGCATCAGGGACCGAGCATCACGCTGTCGGGATCGAGCATCGACAATGCGCTGCTGTGGCCGCTGGGCTTGACCGTGCTCGGCTTTTCGCTGCTATTCGGGGCGATCGTGCTGATGCGGATGCGGCGGATCATCGCCGACAACCGCGTCGCGGCGCGATTGCGGCGACTGGCCGACGAGGAGGAATAGAGGCGTGACGGGGGTGATCAGCGGGGGCGGCCAATGGGCGTTCGTCGCCGCGGCCTATGGACTGACGGCGGTGCTGACCGCGGCGGTGCTGTGGACGAGCTGGCGCGCGATGAAAAAGGCCGAGAAGCGCAGCGATGCGCTGCGAAAGGATCGCAAGTGAAGGCGAAGCATCAGCGATTGATCCTCGCGCTGGTCGCGCTCTGCGGCGTTGCGGGTGCGGGTGTGCTCGCGGCGAGCGCGCTCAGCGACGAGGCGGCCTATTTCCGCACCCCGGTCGAGATACAGGACGGCAAGGCCGCGGTCGGTGAGGCGATGCGGCTGGGCGGCATGGTCGCCAAGGGCAGCATCGTGCGCCAGGCCGACGGGCTGACGATCCGTTTCGTCGCGACCGACGGCAAGGCGTCGGTGCCGGTCGAATATAAAGGCATTGTCCCCGACCTGTTCGGCGAGGAGAGCGGCATGGTGGCCGACGGCCGGATGCGCGCCGACGGGACTTTCGTGGCCGATCGTATCCTCGCGAAGCATGACGAGCGCTATATGCCGCCGCAGATGGGCGAGATGCCCAAGGATATGAAGGCGGCGGCCGCGACATGATCGCCGAAACCGGTCTGGCCCTGTTGTGGATCGCGGCGGCGCTTGCTTGCCTGTCGCTGGTCGCGGGAACGCTGTTCCTTCGCGGTGGTTCGAAGGATCTCGCGTCGCTCGTGCGCCCGGCGAGCGTCGCGCAGGGGGTGCTGACCACGGCCGCCTTCGGCCTGCTGATCGCGCTGTTCGTACGCTCCGACATGTCGGTCGAACTCGTCGCGCGCAACAGCAACAGCCTGAAGCCGATGATCTTCAAGATCGCGGGGACCTGGGGCAATCACGAAGGATCGATGCTGCTGTGGCTGATGATCCTGTCGCTGTCGGGCGGGTTGATCGCGATTTTCGAGAAAAGGCTGCGCGAGGATACGCTGGTTGCGACCCTCGCGGCGCAGGCGGCGCTGAGCCTCGGTTTCTTCGCCTTCCTGCTCTTTTCGTCGAACCCGTTCAAGCGGTTGCCGGTGGCGCCGCCCGACGGGCAGGGGCTCAACCCGCTGCTCCAGGACATCGGCTTGGCATTTCACCCGCCGACGCTCTACGTCGGCTATGTCGGGCTGTCGGTCGCGTTCAGCTTTGCCGTCGGGGCGCTGATCACGCGCGAGATCGGCCCGGCTTTCGCCCGCGCGATGCGGCCGTGGGTGCTCGGAAGCTGGATTTTCCTGACATTGGGCATCACCGCGGGCAGCTATTGGGCCTATTATGAGCTTGGCTGGGGCGGCTGGTGGTTCTGGGACCCGGTCGAGAATGTCTCGCTCGTGCCGTGGCTCGCGGGCGCGGCCTTGCTTCATTCGGTCGCGGTGACCGCGACGCGCAACGCGTTGCGCGCGTGGACGGTGATGCTCGCGGTGATCGGTTTTTCGATGTCGATGGTCGGGACCTTCATCGTGCGGTCGGGGCTGTTGACGAGTGTTCACAGTTTCGCGGTCGATCCCGAGCGCGGCACCTTCCTGCTCGTGCTGATGGCGATCTATATCGGCGGCGCGCTGACCTTGTTCGCGCTGCGCGCCGGGGCGGTCGCCGAGGGCAAGAAATTCGCGCTGCTGAGCCGCGAAGGTTCGCTGGTGATCAACAATCTGCTGCTCACGACGATCCTCGCGCTCGTGCTGCTCGGCACGCTCTATCCGATCGTCGCCGAGGCGATGGGCGAGAAGATTTCGGTCGGGCCGCCCTATTATAACCGCGTCGCGGGGCCGCTCGCGTTGATCCTCTGCCTCGTGATGGTCGCGGGGCCGTTGCTCAGCTGGCGCAAGGACGACGGGAAGCGGCTGTGGTCGCGGCTGCCGCTGGCGCTGTTCGCGGGGGCGGCGGTGCTCTTTTCGCTGATCCTGTTCGGCGGCAAGGTCGGTATCTTGCCGCTGCTCGGGATGACCGTCGCCGGGATCGTCGCGGTCGCGAGCCTCGCGCCGCTGTGGGGACGCAACCTCCGCCGCACGCCGCTGCCGACCTGGGGCATGGTCGTCGCGCATTTCGGCGTCGCGGTGTGCCTAGCCGGCATGGGCGCCGAAAGCGCGTTCATCAAGGAGCGGCTGGTCGCGGCGGCGCCGGGCGAGGACATAAGGATCGGCGATTTTTCGGTGAAGTTCGCCGGGGTGAAGCCGGTCGCGGGGCCGAATTATACCGCGATCGAGGGGACGCTGGTCGCGACGACATCGTCGGGAAGCAGCTTTACGATGAAGCCCGAGGCGCGCACCTTTCCGGGCCTGATGGGCACCGCGCCGACCGAGACCAATGAAGCGGCGCTGCTGACGCGGCCGGGCGGCCAGCTCTATGCCGTGCTCGGCCAGCCGGTGACGGGCGACGACGGCCGCGCCGACCGCTACCAGATCCGCCTGTGGTGGAAGCCGCTGGTATGGTGGATCTGGCTCGGCGGCGCGCTGATCGCGGTTGGGGCGACGCTGTCGATGCTCGGCCGCGCGCAATTGCTGGCGATCTGGCGCGCGCGGCGTGCCCGCAAACTGGAGGAACGTTTCGCGCCATGAAGAACCGCTGGGTCCTGTTCGTGCCGCTGGCGATCATGGGGTTGCTGTTCGGCGCCTTCATCTATCGGCTGGTGACGCCCGCCGAGACTCTGATCCAGTCGCAGTGGATCGACAAGCCGATGCCCTTGTTCGACCTGCCGCCCGCGACCGCGGGGGTCGAGGGGCTGAAGAGCAGCCAGCTCGCCGACGGCAAGCCGCGCCTCGTCAATGTGTTCGCGAGTTGGTGCATCCCGTGCCGCGCCGAGGCGCCGCAGCTCGAGGCGCTGAAGGCCGCGGGGGTGCCGATCGACGGCATCGCGATCCGCGACCGGCCCGAGGATGTCGCGATGTTCCTGCGCGAATATGGCAATCCGTTCGACCGCATCGGCGCCGACATGCAGAGCAGCGTCCAGATCGCGCTGGGATCGTCGGGCGTGCCCGAAACCTTCCTGATCGACGGCAAGGGCATCATCCGCGAGCAGATTCAGGGCGTGATCCTCGCCGATCAGGTGCCCGAAATCGTCGCGAAGCTCGAGGCGATGAAGTGAGCCTGCGGCTGATCCTGCTCTGCCTGCTCGGCGCGCTGGCGCTGCCGCTGGCGGCGCAGGACCGCTTGCCGCCGGCGCCTTATGCCTATCAGCAGCTTAACGATCCGGCCAAGGAAGCGCGCGCCAAGGCGTTGATGGAGGAATTGCGCTGCCTCGTCTGTCAGGGGCAGTCGATCGCCGACAGCGACGCGCCGCTCGCGGGCGATATGCGGCACGAGGTGCGGAGCAAGATCGCGGCGGGCGAGAGCCCGGACGAGATCAAGGCCTGGCTCGTCGCGCGCTATGGCAATTGGGTGAGTTATGACCCGCCGTTCGACGGCGCGACGGCGCTATTGTGGCTGGGGCCGCTCCTGTTTCTCGCGATCGGCGGCTGGCTGGCATTCGGGCGGTTCCGGCGCGGCAAGGATGATGTGGAGGACGCGGCATGACCTGGCTGTGGGTCCTGCTCGCCGCCGTGCTGACGATCGGCGGCATTTTCTGGCTCGGCAAGCTGCCCGCGGCGGCGCGGCCGCTCGCCGGGGCGGCGGTGATGCTGGGGCTCGCGGGCTATGCGCTGCAGGGCAATCCCTCGCTGCCGGGTAAGCCCGTGGCGGCGGCCGAGGAGCCCGAGGGCTTTGGCGAGGCGATCACCGATCAGCGGCAGGGGATGGCCGAACGCTTTGGTCCCGCGGCGCAGTGGCTCGGCATGTCCGACGGCTTCGCGCGCACGGGCAAGACCGAGCTGGCGGCGAAGACGCTCGAAAAGGGGCTGGAGAAATATCCCGACAATGTCGACCTGTGGGTCGGGCTCGGCAACGCGCTCGCGGCGCATGGCGGCGGCATGATGTCGCCCGCGGCGGCGCTCGCGTTCGACGAGGCGGCGAAGCGCGATCCGTCGCATCCCGCGCCGCCCTTCTTCGCGGGGCTCGCGCTCGCGCAAGGGGGCGACCTCAAGGGCGCCGAGGCGGTGTGGAGCGGGCTGCTCGCGCGCAGCCCCGCCGATGCGTCGTGGCGGCCCGATCTCGAGGTGCGGCTGGCGCAGATCAGGCAGGCGCTGGGGCCGCGGCTTCCTTCTGAAACTCCGGCCAATGCACCGGCCGGGGGCGTCCCAAATTGAAACCTGTTCCAAAGGCGCGGGCTCGTCTAAAGGCGCGCGATGACTGCTGAGTCGCAACAGGCGGGCGGGGGCGCCGCGGGCGCTGTCGAAGCTGCTGCCGATACCGGCCATCAGGGCCATGGGCATGAGGGTGATGGCAAGCTGAAGCTCGCCGTCGGCGCGATCGGGGTCGTGTTCGGCGACATCGGCACCAGCCCGCTCTACGCGTTTCGCGAAACCTTTGCCGGGCACCACCCGATCGAGGCCGACCGGCTGCACATCTATGGCGTCCTGAGCCTCGTCTTCTGGTCGATGATGCTCGTCGTCACCTTCAAATATGTGCTGACGATCATGAAGGCCGACAACAAGGGCGAGGGGGGCAGCCTTGCGCTGCTCGCGCTGATCAGCCGCTCGTCGGGCGAGAAGCGCTGGACCTGGCCGATCATCCTGCTCGGCGTGTTCGCGACCGCGCTCTTCTATGGCGACAGCATGATCACCCCGGCGATGTCGGTGCTCTCGGCGACCGAGGGGCTGAGCTACGTCAACAAGGGGTTCGAGCCCTATATCGTGCCGATCGCGCTCGCGATCCTGATCGGGCTGTTCGCGATCCAGTCGCGCGGGACCGCGAAGGTCGGGATGCTGTTCGGGCCGATCATGCTTGCCTATTTCACGATGCTCGCGATCCTCGGGATCATCCATATCGTCGATCATCCGGGGATCATCCTCGAAACGCTGAACCCGGTGAACGCGCTGCGCTTCTTCTACGTCGACGGCTTCACCGCCTTCATCGCATTGGGCGCGGTCGTGCTCGCGGTGACGGGGGCCGAGGCGCTTTATGCCGACATGGGGCATTTCGGGCGCGGGCCGATCGGCCTCAGCTGGCTGACCTTCGTGCTGCCCGCGCTGATGCTCAACTATATGGGGCAGGGCGCGATGGTGCTCGATGCGGAGATGGGGCCGCGCGGCGACCTGATCGCCGATCCCTTTTTCCAGATGATGCCCGATGCGTGGCAGATACCGGTCGTCATCCTCGCGATCCTCGCGACGATCATCGCGAGCCAGGCGGTGATTTCGGGCGCCTTCTCGCTGACGCAGCAGGCGATCCAATTGGGCTTCATGCCGCGGCTGCGCGTCGAACACACCAGCGCGTCGGCGGCGGGGCAGATTTATATCCCGATGGTCAATTGGGGGCTGATGGTGATGGTGATCCTGCTCGTCCTCGGCTTCGGATCGTCGAGCAACCTCGCCGCCGCTTATGGTATCGCGGTGACGGGGGCGATGTTCATCGACACCTGCCTGATGAGCGTCGTGCTCTTCACCTTGTGGAAGTGGCCGGCGTGGAAGGCGCTGCCGATCCTCGCGGTCTTCTTCATCGTCGACATCGCCTATTTCGGCGCGAATCTGATCAAGGTGCCCGACGGCGGCTGGGTGCCGCTGGCGATCGGCCTGACGATCTTCACCATGCTCACCACCTGGTCGCGCGGGCGCAAGCTGATGCAGCAGGAAATGGCCGAAGGTGCGATGCCGATCCCGGTGTTCGTGAAGTCGGCGGCGAACAGCGCGACGCGCGTTCCGGGGACCGCGGTGTTCATGACGTCGAGCAGCGACGGCGTGCCGCACGCGCTGCTCCACAATTTGAAGCACAACAAGGTGCTGCACGAGCGCATCATCCTGCTGACGATCAAGATCGCCGACGTCCCCTATGTGCGCGAAGAGAATAAATGCGCGCTCGACGATCTGGGGCAGGGGTTCCACCGGCTGATTCTGAATTACGGCTTCATGCAGCCGATCGACGTGCCCGCCGCGCTCAAACGCGTGACGAGCTGCGGCGGCGAGTTCAAGATGCTCGAAACGAGCTTTTTCCTCTCGCGCCAGACGTTGATCGCGGCGAGCAAGCCGGGCATGCCGATCTGGCGCGAAAAGCTGTTCGCGTGGATGCTGCGCAACTCGGAAAGCGCGATGGAATATTTCCGCCTGCCCACGAACCGCGTCGTCGAACTGGGCAGCCAGGTCGCAATCTGACGCGACCGGCGGAGCATGGGCGCCCGATTAACTTTCCGACATGTATAGATAAGCGTTTGAACATTCGGGTCGGTCTTGCGATGCAAGCGGTGAACCCACGAAGGCGCGCGACAGATGGATGCCGATGACCGCGATGCGTTGATCCTGCCGGTGCCGCCGGAACCCTTCACGCTGATTCTCGGGCCCGCTATACGCGGCGCATCGGACGACGCGATCGAAACATCGCTCCGGCATATGGGGTTGCAGCCCGAGCGGGTTCGCGATGTCGGCGCCGATCTGGATGCGCGGGTTGCGGCACCATCTTTTCGCGTGAGGTTCGGGGCGGTGTCGGTTCTCGCCGGCCGCGCGGCGCGCGCGGCGCTCGACCTCGCCGATCCCGATCACCCGTCCACGAGCCTGCTCGCCGCCAGCCTGCCGCGCGGCTGGCGCGAAAGCGGCGATTGCTGGATCTTCGTTCCGGAAGATCGCGGGGCCGCGGCATCGGCGCGCGCACAGACGACGCGGATGCGCGAATTCTTCAAGACGATGGTGCTGATGATCGACCTGTTCGATGCCAGCCACATCTTCTGGTCGCCCGCGCGGCTCTGGTCCGATGCGCCGCAGTTCCGCGCCTCGATTGCCGAAATGCTGGCGAGCGGGATGCCGCCGGTGCTCCACCTGGTCGCCTTTCGGCGCAAGGATCTGGGCGATGGCGCGAGCATGCGAACGCGCGGGCTGGCGCTGTTCGCCGGGCAGGAACTCGAGGCGCGCATACCGGGCGGTTGGACGGTCGCCGAAATGGTGCGGCGACTGTCGCGGCTCGCGCTCGACATGATGCTCAACGGCCCGGTCCAAACCGCGCGGACGATGCGCGGGCTGGATGCGGGCGAGTGGATCGACCTGCTGCCGCCGATGGATGGCGCGAGCCAGAGGTCGACGGTGATCGTCGAATTCGGTCGCGACGGTTGATCGGGCGCGGCTGGCATGGGGCGCCGGCGGCGCAGGCCGGGTTCCAGCGCCACCATTTGATCCCGATCGCCTTGCTGCGGCGACCACAGATGGCGGCGATGTTCGATCACCTTCGCGACGAGGGGTTCGCGCTCCATCATTTCGACCGCAACGGGCTGGTGCTGCCGGCGTGCGAGCCGGCCGCGCTGCGATCGGGGCACGCCCTGCATCGCGGGCCGCATCAGGGGTATAGCGACGTCGTCGCCGCGCGGGTCGAGCGGATCAGGGCGCATTTCGCGGTGCAGGCGGCGGCGGACCTGCGAGGCGCGCGGCGCACGGCGGTCATGCGCCTGCGCTTGCTGCAGGACACGACGCGGCGCGCGCTGACCGACCGGCACCGCGGCGGCTTCTGGCTCAACCGGCGCGACCCGATGCGGCTGTTCGTCGACCGCCCCTATCTGGACGAAGCGATCGAGCGGTTGTTTGGAGGATAGGGCGGCAGCGAGCGACCGGTGGTTGCCGTTCCCTTTATCGTCACCCCGGGCTTGACCCGGGGCCTGCCTTGCCTTTTCGCCGTCGCCAGGAAGAAAAGGCGGGTCCCGGGTCCAGCCCGGGATGACGAAGCTGGAGAAAGCAGTGGCAGCTCTCCACCCCGAAGCAGCCGTTGCCGTCTGGCCGGGCTATGTTGGGCCTACAACCGCACCTTCGCTTCGAGTTCGCGGCGCGCGGCGAGATATTGCGCTTCGAGTTCGGCGACATATTCGGCGACCGGGCGCACCGCGGTGACCGGGCCGATGCCCTGGCCCGAGCCCCAGATATCCTTCCACGCCTTGGCCTTGGTATTGCCGCCCGAACCGAAGTTCATCGTCTTCAAATCGCCTTCGGGCAGATTGTCGGGGTCCATGCCGGCGGAGACGATCGACTGACGCAGATAATTGCCGTGCACGCCGGTGAAGAGGTTCGAATAGACGATGTCGGCCGCGCGCCCCTCGACGATGCCGTTCTTGTAGCCGTCCTCGGCATTCGCCTCCGCCGTCGCGATGAAGGCGCTGCCGATATAGGCGAGGTCGGCGCCGCACGCCTGCGCGGCGAGGATCGAGCGGCCGTGGCCGATCGCGCCCGACAGCGCGACGGGGCCGTCGAACCATTCGCGGATTTCCTGCACCAGCGCGAAGGGGGACTGGCGCCCGGCGTGGCCGCCCGCGCCCGCGGCGACGGGGATCAGGCCGTCGGCGCCCTTTTCGACCGCCTTGCGCGCGAAACGGTCGTCGATGACGTCGTGGAGGGTGATGCCGCCCCAGCCGTGGACGGCTTGATTCAGCTCCTCGCGCGCGCCGAGCGACGTGATGGTGATCGGCACCTTCCACTTGGCGCAGGTCGCGATGTCGGCTTCGAGCCGGTCGTTCGATTTATGGACGATCTGGTTGACCGCATAGGGCGCCGAAAGGCGGTCGGGATTGTCGCGGTCCCATGCGGCGAGTTCCTCGGTGATCCGGTGCAGCCATTCGTCGAGCAAGGACTGCGGCCGCGCGTTGAGCGCAGGGAAACTGCCGACGATCCCCGCCTTGCACTGCGCGATGACGAGATCGGGGCCCGATACGATGAACAGCGGCGAACCGATGACGGGCAGGCGCAGGCGGTCGAAAATCGGGGGAAGGGCCATGAATCAGTCTCTCCGGTTGCCAATTGCAACTGACCTTAACGTAAACGGAAGGTTGCGCAAGATGTTCAGTCGAAGGCGGGACCCTTGAGCTCGACGATATTGCCTTCGGGGTCGGCGATGTAGATCGACGGGCCTTCGCCCTCGGCGCCGTAACGCGGGCCCGCCTGCTCGATCGCGACGCCGTGGCGGTCGAGGTGGGCGCGGATCGCCGCGTCGTCGAAAGGGGTGATCGCGATGGCGAAATGGTCGACGTTGCGGCCCTCCTTGCCCGGCGCCGCGCCGCCCATCGAGCCCAGCTTGCCGTCGATGGTGACGAGGTCGATCAGCGAACCGCCGGCGCGCAGTTGAAAAAGCCCGATTTCGGCCTGCACGCGCTCGTCGGTGCAGCCGATAACCTCGCGGTAAAATGCCATCATGCGGTCCACGTCGACGACGCGAAGGACCACATGGTCGATCGTGCGAAGGGTGAAGGGGGGTATTTCCATTGGCAGTCACTCCTCGAATTTCTTGCGCGGACGGACTTTCTAACTTGGGCGTGCCCCCGCTGTCCATCGAGCGCAGACGGGGGTTGGTCCGGCGGCGGTTGCGGCGGGCCGCGGGGTGCGACATGATCGCGCGATGCAGTTGCTCCAGCCCAGCCTCTTGCCCCCCGCGGCCGACATCGCGCGGCACCGCCACCGCGAACCCTATGCGACGGTCGTGCTGGCGGGCGCCTACGAAGAGGCGGGCGATGCCGGACGGATCGCGGCGCAGGCGGGCGAAGTGCTGCTGCACGGGCCGTTTTCGGCGCATCGCGACCGGATTTCGGCGAAACGGACGATGGTGCTCGACCTGCCGCTGCCGTTCGACGGGCGCGAATGGCCGGCGCGCGCGCGGATCGCCGATCCCGACCATATAGTCCGGCTGGCCGAACGCGACGCGGTCGCGGCGGTGGCGACGCTGCTCGGCGAACTGGTGCCGGTGGCGGCCGCCGATGAGGAGGATTTGCCCGACCAATTGTCGGCGGCGCTGCGGACTTCCGCACCGCCGCGGATCGGGCAATGGGCGGCAGCGCGCGGCCGGTCGCGCGAGCATGTCTCGCGCAGTTTCGAGACGCTCTATGGCGTACCCCCCGCCGCCTATCGCGCCGATTGCCAGGCGAAGCGGGCGTGGCGGATGATCGTCGAGAGCAAGGACAGCCTTGCCGGGATCGCGGTCGAGGCGGGCTATGCCGATCAGGCGCATATGACGCGCGCGGTGACGAAGGTAACCGGACTGTCGCCGCGGCGCTGGCGGATGGCGGCGGGCTGATCGGGGCGGTTTTGGGTGGGGAGCGGACGTTCCTCATTTCGTCATCCCGGGCTTGACCCGGGACCCGCCTTCCTCTTCCTCAATGTCGAAAAGACAAGGCAGGCCCCGGGTCAAGCCCGGGGTGACGATAAATGGGACGACAGCTTCCGGCCGATACCCGCCCTCAGTTCCCCGCAAACCCATGCGCGGCGAGCCAGCTCGCCAGCAGCGCGAAATATTCGGGCGAATCGGGCCGCTCGGTGCCGTCGTGCTTGGGGTCGAGCGACGTCTTGAGGTCTTCCGACATCTGCATCGCGTGATCGGCGCCCGCGATCACATGCACCTCCATATTGGGCATCTGCGGCGCGATGGCTTTCAGGCGCTCGGCCGAATCGGCGACCGGGACGACCGCATCGTCGGCGCCAAAGAGGATGAGCGTCGGCACGGTGACCGCCTTCATATTGACCAGCGGATCATTTTCGATTTCCTTGCGCCAACCCGACACGTCGCGGTCGCGGAAGGTTTCGCCCATATAGAGATATTTGAACCACGGCTTGGTCTTGATCCCGTCGAGCTTCGCCTGCGCCTCGGCGCGGCTCACCGTGCCGCGCATATAATCGTCGACGGCCTTGCGCGCCGCGACCATCTGCTCGATGTCGGCCTTAGAATAGCCATTGGCCTTCAAATGGTTTGTCGAGGAAAAGATCATCTGGACGTCGGCGGTCACCACCGGCGCCGACACCGCGACGACGAAGGCGAAGTCGGGGCTTCGCGACGCGGCGAGCGGCGAAATCCAGCCGCCCTGGCTCAGCCCCCAGGTGCCGATGCGCCGCGGATCGATCCGCGGGTCACTCTTCAGGCTCCGCGCGGCGGCGATCGCATCGTCGGCGAGGACCGCGAAGTCGCCCCCGGCATCCTGCGTGCCCGACCGGCCCGATCCGCGCCGGTCGTAGGTGAAGACGGCAATGCCGAGCGCCGGCAGGACCGTTTCGAGATGATCGTAGAGCGACGCCGAACCGAGCGGCGACGACGCGCTGTGCGTCACGACGATCGCCGCGACGGGCTTGCCGCTGACCGGCAGATGAAGCGTCCCCGCCAGTTCGCGGTCGCCGCTGGTAAAGCGGCGTTCCTCGGTCACCACCTCGGTCGTCGCGGGCGCGCTCCACGGCAGGCCGGGCGATTTCGGCGCCGCCTGCGCGGCGGGCAGCGAAGCGAGGCTCGCCATAAGGGCGAACAGCACGGCGGCGGGACGCGTCACTTCTTCAGCCCGATCTCGCGCAGCCGTTCCTGCAGATAGTCGTCGGCGGTGATCGGCGCCGGGTAGAGGTTCGGGTGCGACGCGTCGATGCAGCTTTCGAGCGTTTCGATCGGATAGTCCGAGCGGAAGTGGAGGAAGAAGGGCATCGAATAGCGCGCGACGCTTGCGCGGCCCGCGTCGGGGTTGCGGACGCGGTGCGTGGTCGAGGGCAGCTTGTTGTTGGTCAGCCGCTGGAGCATGTCGCCGACGTTGACCGCCATCGCGCCGGGCGGCGGCGAGACGGGAAGCCAGCTGCCGTCCTTGTCGAGGATTTCGAGCCCCGCTTCCTCGGCGCCGAGCAGCAGCGTGATCGTGTTGATATCCTCATGCGCCTCGGCGCGGATGCCCTTCGCGGGCGCTTCGACGGGCGGGTAATGGAGCAGGCGCATCACGCTATTGCCGTCGGCGACGGTGTCGTCGAAGAAATCGGGCGCGAGGCCGAGGTAGCGCGCGATGCCCGACAGGAGGCGCGCGCCGACGCGGTCGAATTCGGCGAAGAGCTTGTCATAGGCGGTGCGAAAGCCCTCGACCTCGGCGGGCCAGACATTGTTCGGCTGTTGCGCGGCGAGGCGGTGGCCGGCGGGCAGATCGCGGCCGACGTGCCAGAATTCCTTGAGGTCGACTTCCTTCGCGCCCTTGGCGATCTCGGTCCCGAACGGCGTATAGCCGCGCGCGCCGCCGCCGCCGGCGATATGATAGGCGCGCTTGACCTCCTCGGGCAGCGCGAAGAACGCCTTCGCCTTCGTCCAGGCTTCGTCGATGAGCGCGGGATCGATGCCGTGATCGGTGATCATCGCGAAGCCGAAGCGTTCGAACGACGCCCCGAAATCCTTCGCGAACTGGTCGGCGGGAAGCGACATGGAAATGACGGGAACGGCAGCGGTCATGCGATTATAGTCCATCTGAAAGGGGCGGCGCCCGCAGGCGCGTCATAAACCCCGATCTAGGCGCTACGGCGGGCGCGTTAAAGGGAAAAAGGCGGTTCCGTCCCGCGTGTGGCTCGGCTAAGCCCGCTCCATGAGCAAGCAATATTGGCTGATGAAATCCGAACCCGACGCCTATGCGTGGGACCAACTCGTCAAGGACGGCAGCGGTATCTGGGACGGGGTGCGCAACCACACCGCGAAGCTCAACATGATGGCGATGAAAAAGGGCGACGAGGCGTTCTTCTATCACAGCAATATCGGCAAGGAATGCGTCGGGATCATGGAGATCACCGAGGAAAGCTTCCCCGATCCGACCGCCGAAAAGGGTTCGCCTTGGGTCGTGGTGCGCGTCGCACCGGTGCGCGCGCTCGCGCACCCGGTGACGCTCGCGGCGATCAAGGCCGACCCGAAGCTCGCCGACATGGACCTGATCCGCCAGTCGCGGCTGTCGGTCGGACGCGTGACGCCCGCCGAGTGGAAACATATATTGAAGAAGTCGGAAAAGCCCGAGGGCTGACCGCTTACTGGCCGCGCAGCTTCGCCTGCAGATGCTGGGCGACCGACACATGGAGCGGGTGGACGAACTCGCAGCCGTAATTATTGCCGTCGGCGCGGCGGACGACGGCTTCCAGAGGCTGGAGCCCCGGCAGGTTGACCCAGATATGCTTGCCGATCTGCGGCCGGAATGATGTCACCATGCGAAAGCCGGTCGACGACAGGTCGAACAATTCGACGTTGAAGGGGTTGAGCCCCGGTTCGCGGAAGCGCGCACGCGCGGTCACCGGCGCGCGTTCGGCGCCGCGCCCGGCCTTGGGCGCCTTCTTGGTTTCGATGGTGCGATTCCCCAACACGGATTCGGTCCCTGCATGTCATTCTTGGTCGCGGCAAATTTAGGGCATCGCTGGTTACCGCAAAGTAAAGCGATATGGTGAAGCGCAGCTATACCGGGGGAACGTCGCCGACCGCCATCAACTGGCTCGGAAAGGGCGCGGCGAGCGCCACCGCGGCGCGCCATTCGCCGCTCAGCCAGGTCGCTTGATCTTCGGGGTGCAGGATCACCGGCATGGCCTTGGGCTGATGATGCGCGACCAGCCGGTTCGCCTCGGTGGTCAGCATCGCGAAGCACGGCCAGTCCTCGCCCTGCCGCACCACTCCGGCAAAGGCGAAGATCGGCTGCGAGGGCACGGAAAACCAGTGCTGTCGCCGCGCGCCGCCCGCTCCCGACCAATAGGCAAAGGCGGTCGCGGGGATCAGACAGCGCAGTTCGGCATGGCGCAAGGTGCCGATCCAGAACGGGCTGGTCAGGTTGCGGACGTGCGTGACGGGCTCGGTGCCTTGCGGCGGCGGGGGGACGCCCCACAGCTTCGGGCGCAGCCAGCGCCGCGACCCGCCGCGCCCGTCGCTGACGATTACCGGCGCGGGGCAGGCGGGTGCGACATAGTCGCCGGTCCACGGGTCATCCCCCGCCTCGGCGCCGAAAGCGGCGGCGATCGCGCTTGCGGGCGCGTCGAGGCGGTAGAGGCTGGTCATCGGCCCGGCGTCAGTCGGTTCCGCGCACCCGCCCGCGCCCGGCCTTGATGCTGCTTCGCGCCTTCTTGCTGTCGACGCGCCTCGCCTTGGCGGCCTTGCTCGGCTTTGTCTTGATGCGGCGTTCGGGACGCACGAGCGCGGCGTCGATCAGCTCGTTCAGCCGCGCGCGCGCATCGGCGCGGTTCGCTTCCTGGGTGCGGAAACTGCGCGCGAGGATGACGAGTTCGCCCGCCGACGTCATCTTGCTCCCGGCGAGCGTCTTGAGCCGGCGATAGGCGTCGGGCGCGAGGCCGAGCGCGAAAACGTCGACGCGCAGCTGGCACGCGGTCGCGACCTTGTTGACATTCTGGCCGCCCGGGCCCGACCCCGCGAGAAACTTCTCGGTTATCGCGCTTTCGGGGATTTGAGGGTTCGAACTCATTACCAGCGGGCCCGAGGCGTCAAAATGGCGAAGATATCGGACGAAAATGCCCGCCGGGGAACAGTGGTTCTGTTTCCAAGGGCATTTTCGTCCGATATCTTCGCCATTTTGACGTCCCTTCGGGATTTGATCGATTTTGCTCGGGGCTGCGTCGGCAAGCCTTGGAATATCGACATATACCTACGCCTTGCCTTCTTGCCCCGAACAAAATCGCTTCAAACCTCGGGTCCGCTGGTAATGAGTTCGAACCCTAACCACGCGTCGGCTCCGCTCCCTCCGGCGCCGCGAAGCCCAGCGCAGCAAAGGCGTCGGGAAAGGGCGCCTCGGCAATTATCGACGGCTTGACGTCACGTTTTACGACCAGCCGTTCGGCGTGGAGCAGGGTGCGCGTCTTCGTGCCGCCGCGCCCATAGACGGGGTCGCCGACGAGCGGGAAGCCGAGCCCTTCGAGCGCGTGGACGCGCAGCTGGTGGGTGCGGCCGGTTTCGGGGCGAAAGCGGAGCAGCGCGCGGCCATCGACCACCGCGAGTTTCTCCCAATGCGAAACCGACGGCTTGCCTTTCGGGTCGCCGACCATGCGCCAGCCGGTCTCGGCGGTCGAGGTCTTGGCGAGCGGCAGGTCGATCGTGCCGCTGTCCCCCTCGGGCACGCCGTCGACGATCGCGAGATATTGCTTGTCGACCTCGCGGTTTTCGAAGGCGCGGGTGAAGCGGCCGTGCGCCTTGGGATTGCGCGCGAGCAGCAGGCAGCCCGACGTGTCGCGGTCGAGCCGGTGGACGGCGAGCGGCCAGCGCTTGAAGCCGAACCGCAAGGAATCGAGATGGTTTTCGAGGCTGAGGCTGCCGTCGCGCGGCGCGTCGACGGGAAGCCCCGCGGGCTTGTCGATGACGAGGGCCTCGCCGTCGAGGAAAAGGACACGATCTGAAAGGAGCATGGCGCGCTATAGGCGGGCCGGCGTTCAGTCGAAAGCGTAAACGTCCATCGCGAGCAGCCCATAAGTGACGCTGTGGTGCAGCCGTTCGGCCTTGATCGGTGTCCCGCCCGCGCCCATCGCAACGAACAGCGGCAATATATGGTCGGTGGTCGGGTGATTATCGGCGCCGTGCGGGGCGCGTTCGATGCTGTGGAGGACGCCATCGACCGCGCCCGCCGCCATGCGTTCGGCGATCCAGTCGGTGAAATCGGTGACCCACGCTGGCGCCGGAGCATCGATCGGCAGGCGCGCCGAGAACAGCGCGCGGAGGTTGTGCGTGATGCTGCCCGATCCGACGACAAGCACATCCTCGTCGCGCAGCGGCGCGAGTGCCTGGCCGAGCGCATAATGCCAATCGGGCGAGGCGTTCGAGGCGATCGAGAGCTGGACGACCGGAATGTCGGCCAGCGGGTAGATCAGCGACAGCGGCACCCATGCGCCATGGTCGAGCCCGCGCTCGTGGTCGGCGGTAACGGCGAGGCCATGGCCGGCAAGCAACTCGACGACACGGCTCGCCAGCGCCGGATCGCCCGGCGCGGGGTAGCGCATCGCGAACAGTTCGTCGGGGAAGCCGCCGAAGTCGTGGATCGTCGGCGGCGCGGGCGACGCGGTCACCGTCGCACGGCCGCCCTGATACGCCGCATCATGGTGCGCCGAGACGACGAGGATCGCGCGCGGGCGCGGCAATTGACTGCCCAGCCCCGCGAGAAAATCCCGCGCCGGGCTTGGCTCGAGCGCCATCATCGGCGAGCCGTGCGAAAGGAAAAGGCTCGGCAGACGGCGCATCGGGTCAGGCAATCAGCTTCGCCGCGGTCTTCGCGACACGCTCGCCGAGATAGCGGGCGCCGCCAAGGTCGGCTTCGCTCGGCTGGCGCGATCCGTCGCCATCGGCAATCGTCGTCGCGCCATAGGGGGCGCCGCCCTTGACCTCGCCGACGCCCATCTGGCCGGCATAGCCATAATCGAGCCCGACGATCGTCATGCCGAAGTGGAGCAGGTTGGTGAGGACCGAGAAGAGCGTCGTTTCCTGCCCGCCGTGCTGCGATGCGGTCGAGGTGAAGGCGGCGCCGACCTTGCCGTTCAGTTTGCCCTGCGCCCACACGCCGCCGGCGGTGTCCCAGAAACTCGCCATCTGGCTCGCCATCCGCCCGAAGCGCGTCGGGGTGCCGACGACGATCGCGTCGTAATTGACGAGTTCATTGGGGTCGCCGAGCAGCGGATGCGCGGTGTCGGTCTTGAAGCCCGCGGCCTTCACCACCGCTTCGGGCGCGGTTTCGGCGACGCGGCGGATGTCGACTTCGGCGCCTGCCGCACGCGCACCCTCGGCGACGGCGTCGGCCATCTGCTCGATATGCCCATAGCTCGAATAATAAAGCACCAGAACCTTAGCCATCGTTACGTCCTTTCGTTGGAGAAATCGGGTGGGGTGGGCCGCCGCCGGGGGAGGGAGGGCGGCGGCCCGGGGGTGTCAGGCGGCCTGTTTCAGCCCGTCGATCGCGGTCGCCGCGCGGGCGATCGCCTCGCCGTCGGTCTGGTGGCCGTCGGCGGCGATGACATGCACGTCGGTGATGCCGATGAAGCCGAGGATATGCCGCAAATAACCGCTCGCGAAATCGACCTGGCTGCCGAGCGGCACGCCGCCGGAGGCGAAGACGATATAGGCGCGCTTGCCCTTCAGCAGCCCTTCGGGACCGGCCTCGGTGTAGCGGAAGGTGCGGCGCGCGCGCGTCACCTGGTCGATCCAAGCCTTCAGCGTCGCGGGGATCGCGAAATTATAAATGGGCGCGGTGATGACGATCGTGTCGGCCGCCTCGATCTCGGCGATCAGTTCTTCGGACCCGGCGAGCAGCGCCTTCTGCTCGTCGCTGCGCTCGGCTTCGTCGGTGAAGTTGGCGCCGACCCAATGTTCGGTGAGGAAGGCGGGCGGGGTGAGGCCGAGGTCGCGGCGCGTGACGGTCGCGCCATAATGCTGCTCGACGAGGCGGGCTTCGAGCTGGTCGGCGAGGCGGCGGGTGGTCGAGCCCGACTGGCGGGCGCTGGCGTCGATGCGAAGAATATGGCTCATGGGAAAGCTGCCTTTCGAAAAGAGAGGGGGTGGGCCGCCGCCAGGGAGGGGGAGGGGCGGCGGCCCGGGGGCGTCAGAGGCTGTCGACGAGCACCAGTTCGGCGTCGTCGAGCGCCTCGACGGTGATCGTGCCGACATCGCGGAGCGCGATGCCGTCGCGTGGGTCGGCCTCCTCGCCGTTGACGCGGATGCGGCCCTTGGCGGCGACCAGATAGGCATGGCGCCCGGCTTCGAGATCGTAGGAGACCTGCTCGCCGGCGTTCACCGTCGCCGCGGCGACGCGGGCGTTGGCGCGGATCGGAAGCGCGTCATCGCCCTCGATGCCGCTCGCCAGCGTCACGAACTGCCCCGACCGGTCGGCCTTGGGGAACTGGCGCGCGCCCCAGCCGGGGTTGCCGCCTTCGCGATCGGGAATGATCCAGATCTGGAACAGCGTCGTTTCCTCATCCTCGAGGTTGAACTCGCTGTGCGTCACGCCCGTCCCGGCGCTCATCACCTGGACGTCGCCCGCGGCGGTGCGGCCGGCGTTACCCATGCTGTCGCGGTGGCTGATCGCGCCGGTGCGAACATAGGTGATGATTTCCATGTCGCGGTGCGGGTGCGGGGGGAAACCCGACTGCGCCGCGATGGCATCGTCGTTCCAGACGCGCAGCGCGCCCCAGCCCATCCGCTTCGGATCATGGTAGTTCGCGAAGGAGAAATGGTGACGGGCGTCGAGCCAGCCATGGTCGGCGTGGCCCAGCGTGTCGAATTTGCGAATATCGATCATTGGCCTTGTCCTTTGCTTGCCGCCCCCTTGGGCCTGAGCGCCCGGCGGCTCATCTGTTGAGGACAAGATAGGCGCTTGGATCGTTTCGAAAATAGCGTAGATGGAAAACCATCGTTTCCAATTGAGGGGTATTCCATGGCGCTTCCCGACTATGAAGGCTGGGCCTGTTTCGTCGCCGTCGCCGATGGCGGCAGCTTCACCGCCGCCGCCGCCGCGCTCGGTCTGTCAAAGGCGAGCGTGTCGAAGGCGGTGACGCGGCTTGAGGCGTCGCTCGGCATCACCCTGCTGCACCGGAGCTCGCGCGTCGTCGCGGTGTCGACCGCGGGGGCGGGCCTGCTCGACGAGGCGCGCGCGATGGTCGCGGCGGCGACCGCAGCGACCGAGGCGGCGCGCGGCGACCGGCTCGACCTCGCGGGGCCGATCCGCCTCGCGGCACCGATGAGCTTCGGGATCAAGGTGCTCGGCCCGCCGCTCGCGGCCTTCCTCGACCGGCATCCCGCGGTCGAGATCGAGGTGCTCTTGAGCGACGCGCGCAACGACCCGGTCGCCGAGGGGATCGACCTGACCTTGCGCATCGCGCCGCTCGCCGATTCAAGCCTGCTCGCGCGGACGATCGCGCCTGTCGCGGCGTCGGTGATCGCGAGCTCCGCCTATCTGGAAAAGCATGGGGTGCCGAAACATCCGCTCGACCTCGCGGGCCACCGGCTGATCGGCTACGGCCACCGCCAGCGCGCGATGCCGCTCCATTTCCACCGCAGGGGCGAGGAAGCGACGGTGCTCCCGACCGGACCCTTGTTCGCGAACAACGGCGACATCGCGGTGCCGCTGGTGGTCGCCGGGGTCGGGATCGCGCTCCTGCCCGACTTCATCGCCGCCGACGCGCTGGCGTCGGGCGCGGTGGTGCCGATCCTCACCGACTGGTCGCCGCCGCAGTCACATCTGCACCTGTTATCGCCGCCGTCGCGGCTGCGCCCGGCGCGCGTGCGGGCGCTTTCGGACCATCTCGTCGAAACGCTGAAAATCTCCTGCACCGGCGCGCACGACCAATATCTGGCGCTGCATAAAGGATGATGGGCGCGCGGCCGACTGTGACAAATAGGCCGCGACTCGTGGATTTACGCGGGTTAAATCAAAATTAACCTTTTCCCTTCATTAGTTTCGTGGTTAATGTTCCGGCAGTCCTGCAGGGGGTTTGGTCGGTGACATCCTTGATGGTCATGCGATCGGTTCGCGGGATCATCGTGGGAAAAAGGGGTGCCCAATGCGCGTACTGCTGATCGAGGACGAGCCGACGACCGCGAAAGCGATCGATACGATGCTCACGACCGAAGGCTTCAACGTCTATACCACCGACCTGGGGGAAGAAGGCCTGGATCTGGGTAAGCTCTATGATTACGACATCATTCTGCTCGACCTGAACCTGCCCGACATGCACGGGTATGACGTGCTGAAGAAGCTGCGCACCGCGAAGGTGCAGACGCCGGTGCTGATTCTGTCGGGTATTTCCGAAATGGATTCGAAGGTGCGCTCGTTCGGCTTCGGTGCCGACGATTATGTCACCAAGCCGTTCCACCGCGACGAGCTGGTCGCGCGCATCCATGCGGTCGTCCGCCGCTCGAAGGGCCACAGCCAGAGCGTCATCAAGACGGGCAAGCTCGCGGTCAATCTCGACACCAAGACGGTCGAGGTCGATACGACGCGCGTGCATCTGACCGGCAAGGAATATCAGATGCTCGAGCTGCTCTCGCTCCGCAAGGGCACGACGCTGACCAAGGAAATGTTCCTCAACCACCTTTATGGCGGGATGGACGAGCCCGAACTGAAGATCATCGACGTCTTCATCTGCAAGCTCAGGAAGAAGCTGGCGCTCGCATGCGGCGGCGAAAATTACATCGAGACGGTCTGGGGCCGCGGTTACGTCCTTCGCGACATCGACGACGAAGGCAATGAGGTGCGCCGCGTCGCCTGACGCACAGTGCTTCAACCATTTACCGAGGGAAACCGGCGCGGAGCGATCCGCGCCGGTTTTCTTTTGGGCGCGGGTGGCCGGTTTCGGCCGATAGCCACCCTCGCGCATCACATTCGTTCAAGAAATTGGGCATGCCTCGCGATTAGGCCGGTCGCATGACAAGCCTCTCTCCCGCTTCGCCGCGCCCGTTTGTGGCGCTTTCCGGTTTTCGCTTCCGCCTGTGGCCGATCCTGCTCGCCGCGGTGCTGATGCAGGCCATCCTCGAGCTGGGCCGTATTCCGGCACGCGAAATCTATCGTGCGGGGGCGCCGCTCTGGGATGGCTATATCTCGGTCTTCCTGCTCCTGGCGATCGCGTTTCAGGCGCTGCTCGGGCTGGCCGCGATCCTCGCGATGCGCCGATTGCTGCCCGCCGCCGACCCGCATCTGCGCTGGCCACCGGGCGCGAGCTATGTCGGGATCGCCTTTCTGATCGGCGTCGGCATGGGGCTGGTGATGCTGGTTGCCGATTATTGGCCCGCGCTCGCCGCGCAGACCGCACCGGACATGAGCTATTCGAAGGCGCCGCTCGATTCGGCGGGCTATCTGCTCGGGATGATCACGACGGGGCTGGCCGAAGAGACGATCTTTCGCGGGCTGCTCGTCGGGATGCTCGTCGTGCTGGTGCCGGGGCGGCTGCGGATCGGGGCGCTCGACCTGCCCGTCGCCGCCTATCTCGTCGCGCTGATGTTCGGGCTCGCGCACTGGAAGTCTTTCACCGTCGACCCCTTTTATCAGGCGATGGCGCAGCAGATTTACGCCTTTGCGTGGGGGCTGATCTATGTCTGGCTGATGGAGCGGTCGCGGAGCCTGCTCGCGCCGATCGTGGCGCACGGGATGGGAAATTTCACCGAGGTTGCGATCGTGATCGCGCTCAACGCGCTGTGGGCGTGACGCGCCAAGGGCGGCCGCGAGGCCGCCCTTGCGTCGTTCCGGCGATGATCAGGCGGCGATCGGGCGCCGGCTGGCCTTGACCGCGACATATCCGAACAGGATCGCGGCGAGGAGGAGCGCGCCCTGCGCCGCGGCGAACGGGGGTTCGGTGCCGTTCGGGGCAAGGGCGTTGAGCGCGGGGACCTTCAGGAAGGACTGCACCACCAGCACGAAGAGGTTGAGGTAGAGCGCGGCGGTCGCGCTGGCCGCATAGACGGTGGCGGCGCGGCCGGCGAGCTTGCGGCCGTAAAAAGCAGCGAAGGCGAAGATGAGGATCAGCGTCGAGAGGATGCCCGTGCCGAGCGCCGGGGTGAAGGCGACGATCGGGAAGAGAAAGCCGGTGAGGCTGGTGAGCAGGGTCGCCCAGAGGAAGATGTGGGTCGTGCGGCGGAGGAGGCGCCCGCGCGCGAAGGCGGGAAGGGCGATGAGGCCCGCACCGATGCCGATCAGGCTGATCGCGACATGGAGTGCGGTGAACTGCGGGATGGTGAGGCCGAGGATCATGGTCGTTACTCCTTGTTTGGAGCGGACGGCGAGCGGGTCGCCGCCCCGTTCGGTCAGCTGTTGATGAAATCGAGGAGGTCGGCGTTGAAGCGGTCCTGATGGGTGACGGTCAGGCCGTGGTCGGCGCCTTCGTAGATTTTCAGCACCGCATGCTTGACGATCTTGACCGTCGAGCGGGCCGAAGCGTCGATCGGCACGATCTGGTCGTCGTCGCCGTGGAGGACGAGTGTCGGCTTGTCGAACCGCTTCAAATCTTCGGTGAAGTCGCTTTCCGAAAAGGCGCGGATGCTGTCGAGCAGGCCTTTGAGGCCGCCGTTCATGCCCTGCCGCACGAATTCGTCGCGCACCGCCTCGCTGACCGCCGCGCCGTCGCGGTTGTAGCCGTAGAAGGGCAAGGTGAGGTCCTTGAAGAATTGCGGGCGGTTGTCGAAGGTGCCCTTGCGGATGCCGTCGAAGACGTCGATCGGCAGGCCGCCGGGGTTGGCTTCGGTCTTGAGCATCAGCGGGGGGACCGCGCCGATCAGCGCGACCTTGGCGACGCGTGCGGTGCCGTGGCGGCCGATATAGCGGGTGACCTCGCCGCCGCCGGTCGAGTGGCCGACGAGGATGACGTCTTTCAGACCCAGCTGTTCGATCAGTTCGGCGAGATCGTCGGCATATTGGTCCATATTATTATTGTCCCAGACCTGGTCCGAACGGCCGTGGCTGCGCCGGTCGTGGGCGATGGTGCGAAAACCCTGGTTCGCGAAAAACACCATCTGCGCGTCCCATGCGTCGGCGCTGAGCGGCCAGCCGTGCGAGAAGATGATCGGCTGTCCATCCTTCGGACCCCAGTCCTTGAAGAAGATGTTGGTGCCGTCCTTGGTGGTGATGGCGGTCATGTCATGGTTCCTTTCGCTTCGAGAAGGGCGGGGTGTCCGTCCCGGTGAAACAACAGATACGGCGATGTGTGCTTGATCGGGATTGGCGGACGCGACATTATCCGGTCCGATTCCGACAAAGGAGCCGCGATGCCCAGACTGACGGTGCCCGACGAAGCCAATGTGCCGCTCGTCGAGGTCGGAATGATGCTTTATCCCGACTGCCAGATCGGCATGGTCCACGGCATCACCGACCTCTTCGACGTCGCCGGGCGGTTCGCGATCGACCATGGCCGCCGCCCGATCCGCGCCAGCCACTGGCGCTTGCAGGAGGGCGGGGGCTTCGCGCGCTGTTTCGACAGCCATCCGGACGAGCCGGCGGGTAATTCGCCCGCGGTGCTGATTGCGCCGGGGAGCCTGCACAAGCTGCTCGAGGCCGAGGAAGTCGCGCCTTATGCGCGCTGGCTGGTCGACCGGCACGCGCAGGGAGCGGTGCTCGCTTCGAATTGCGGCGGCGCCTTCGCTCTCGCGGCGACGGGGTTGCTCGCGGGGCGGCCGGCGACGACGCACTGGTTTTTCGCCGAGGAGTTCAGGGCGCGCTTTCCCGAGGTGCGACTGGAGGCCGACCGGATGGTCGTCGACGATGGCGACATCGTCACCGCGGGCGGGCTGATGGCGTGGACCGACCTGGGGCTGCGCATCGTCGAGCGGCTGCTCGGCCCGACGGTGATGATGGAAACCGCGCGCTTCTTCCTGATCGACCCGGCGGGGCGCGAGCAGAAAAACTATGCGAGTTTCGCGCCGCGGCTGACGCACGGTGACGAAGCGGTCCTGAAGGTGCAGCACTGGTTGCAGGCGAAAGGCGCCGGACCGGTCGCGGTCGCCGAGATGGCGCGCGAGGCGGGGATGGAGGAACGCACCTTTCAGCGCCGTTTCAAGGCGGCGACGGGGATGACGCCGGTCGAATATGTCCAGCATCTGCGCGTCGGCAAGGCGCGCGAACTGCTCGAGTTCACCAAGCGCACGGTCGACCAGATCGCGTGGAGCGTCGGATATGAGGATGCGGCGGCGTTCCGCAAATTGTTCCACCGTCTGATCGGCTTGTCGCCGGGCGAATATCGCCAGCGTTTCTCGACGCCGCAGTCGCTCGCCGAGGTCGCCTGAAAATTTTTTCTTGCCCCGCGTCGATTTGACGGCGGCTCGTTCGTCGTCTGGATACGAGCCGCTGTTGGCCCGATCAAAAGGAGATGGAAAATGCGTGTGATGGTTTTCGTGAAAGCGACCGAAGACAGCGAAAAGGGCCTGCCGCCGACCGAGGACATGACCGAAATGTTCGAGGCGATGGGCAAATTCAACGAGGAACTGGTCAATGCCGGCGTGATGGTCGACGGTGACGGACTGAAGCCTTCATCGGCGGGCAAGCGCATCGCATTCGACGGCCCCAACCGCGCCGTGATCGATGGCCCCTTCGCCGAAACGCGCGAGCTCGTCGCAGGCTATTGGATCTGGGAAGTCAAGGATATGGACGAAGCGGTCGCGTGGGCGAAACGCTGTCCCAACCCGATGCCGGGGCCGAGCGAGCTCGAAATCCGACCCTTCTATGAAATGGAAGATTTCGGCGACGCGCTGACCCCCGAACTGGCCGAGCGCGAGCAACAGCTGCGCGACAGGCTCAGCGGCCAATAATCGATGCCGGTCGCCATGCTTGCCTCCCCGGCTCCCTTGCCCGAGAAGGCACGCATGGCGACGGACGAAACTCGCGGCCAGATCCGCGATCAGGCCCATCGGGCGATAGAGGCGATATTCCGGATCGAGCGCGCGCGGCTGATCGCCGCGCTCGCCCGGATGACGCGCGACGTCGACCGCGCGGAGGAACTGGCGCAGGAAGCGCTGCTGATTGCGCTCACCGAATGGCCGAAGAGCGGTGTGCCCGACCGACCGGGCGCCTGGCTGACCGCCGCGGCGAAGCGGCGCCTGATCGACGGCGTCCGGCACGACGCGATGCGCTCGCGCAAACAGGCCGAAATCGGCCGCGAACTCGATGAGGAACAGGATATGCGCGTGGAAGCCGCCGAAGCGGCGTTCGACGATCCGCTGGGCGATGAGTTGCTCGGGCTGATCTTCGCCGCCTGCCACCCCGTGATTTCGCCCGAGGCGCGCGCCGCGCTGACGCTGCGGCTCGTCGGCGGGCTGACCGTCGAGGAGATCGCGCGCGCTTTCCTGTCGAACGAGGCGACGATCGCGGCGCGGATCACGCGCGCTAAGAAGGCGATCGCCAAGGCGGGCGCCCAGTTCGAGGTGCCACGCGGGGCCGAGCTGGCGGCGCGGCTCGGTTCGGTGCTCGAAGTCGTCTATCTGATCTTCAACGAAGGCTATGCCGCGACCGCGGGGCCGTCGCTCGTCCGCCCGCCGCTCTGCGCCGAGGCGCAGCGGCTGGCGCGCATCCTCGCCGGGCTGATGCCCGAGCAGCCCGAGGTGCTGGGATTGCTCGCGCTGGTCGAGATCCAGGCATCGCGGCTGACGGCGCGCGCCGGGCCCGACGGGGGCTTCGTGCCGCTGACCGAGCAGAACCGCGCGCGCTGGGACCAGCTGCTGATCCGGCGCGGGCTGAATGCGCTGAACCGCGCGGAGGCGCTGGGCGGTGCCGGAGGACCCTATGCGCTGCAGGCGGCGCTTGCGGCGTGCCATGCGCGGGCGCGCACGGCGGAGGCGACCGACTGGCGGCGGATCGCCGCGCTCTACGACCGGCTCGGGCAGGTGATGCCGTCGCCCGTGGTCGAACTCAACCGCGCGGTCGCGCACAGCATGGCGTTCGGCCCCGAGGCGGGATTGCGGCTCGTCGACGAAATCGCCGATGGCGCAATGCTGCGAAACTATGCGCCGCTCCCCGCCGCGCGCGGCGATTTCCTGCTCCGCGCCGGCCGCCGCGACGAGGCGCGGACGGCCTTCGAGGCGGCCGCGGCGCTGACCGGCAATGAGCGCGAGCGCGACTTCCTGCTCGAACGCGCGGCGGCGTGTAGCGAATGACGGACATGCGTATCGAGACCATCGGCGCCGAGGGGCAGCCGCTCGTCGTGATCGACGATTTCGCGCCCGATCCCGCTGGCCTGCGCGCTTTCGCCGCGGCCGCTGATTTTTCCCCGGCGCTCAACCATTATCCGGGGGTGCGGGCGGCGCTGCCCGAGGCCTATCTGGCGACGCAGCTCCCGCTTATCGCCGAGGCGGCCGCCGCCGCCTTCGAACGGCGGGGGGCGCCGCGTGTCGTCGATGCGAGCTTTTCGATCGTGTCGATCCCGCCCGGCGCGCTGACGATCCCGCAGCGCCTGCCGCATGTCGATGCCTTCACCGAGGACCGCATCGCGCTCGTCCATTATCTCTCGCCCGAAGGCGGCGACGGGACCGCCTTTTTTCGCCATCGTGCGACGGGATTCGAGACGGTCAATGCGGCGCGGCGCGATCTCTTCTTCCGCCATCTCGATACCGAGATGCGCCACGGCGGGGTCCCGCCGCCCGGGTATATGCTGGGCGATACGCCGTTGTTCGAACGCATCCGGACCGAGCCGGCGCGTTACAATCGCGCGCTGCTCTATCGCAGCTGGAACCTGCACAGCGGCGCGATTTCGGCGGCCAACCCGCTATCGGCCGATCCGGCCCAAGGGCGGTTGACGGTGACCGCCTTCCTGTCGATCGATTGACGGACGCCCGCCGCAGATTTCCAACGGTCCTTCGCCGAAAATCCGCTGATGTTCCGGAACGGGACAACGGTCCGCCGCACTTCGGTGTAAGGCGTGCGACGAACGGCCTATGGGCGCCGGCGCTTTCCTCTTCGAATATTAGGACAAACTCGTGGCCTTTCCGATCCGCACCCTGGTTTCCGCCGCGCTTGTCGCGGCCGCGCTGGCGAGCCCGGCGCTCGCGCAGAGCAAGTCGATCACCGGCATCGACGCGCTGCGCGAATGGAATCTCGTCGTGCTCGGCAATCTCGAATCCTCGTCCGAGGTCGAGGGACGTACCTTCGTCGGCGGCAATCTGACGGGCAATTCGTCGAATTACGGCATCCGCGCCACAACCTCGCCGAACGGCCAGCCGGGGCTGACCGTCGTCGGCAACGTCACGGGCAGCCACAAGAATCTGAACAACGGGTCGGGCGCGGTCGTCGGGGGCAATGTGACGAGCGGCTTCAACCTCAACGGTCCGAACCAGACGGTGAAGGTCGGCGGGACGATCAACAACACCAACATCAACCAGAACAGCGTCCTGTCGAACCTCGACCGGAGCAACCCGGCCTTCGGCCTGGGTTTGCAGCAGCAGAAGGCCGACCTCAAGAGCAGCCTCGGCAGCCTGTCGTTCGACATGGGCACGCTGGCGGCGAACAGCCAGATGACGGCGCAGGGCAATCGGGGCATTTTCAACGCGCAGCCGAACGCGCAGGGGCTCGCCGTGTTCAACATCACCGCCGCCGACCTCGACAAGATTGGCGAGATCCAGTTCAATCTGGGCGGGGCCGACACCGCGGTCGTCAACGTCAGCGGCCGGTCGGTCAATCTCAACGACAATTTCCTTGGCGGCACCAACAATCTTGGCGAACGGGTGATCTGGAACTTTCCCGATGCCGAGGAACTGAAGCTGACCACCGCCTGGGGCGGGTCGGTGCTCGCGCCGCTCGCCGATGCCGAGACGCGCAATTACATTCAGGGGTCGGGGGTGTTCGGCAACCTCAGGCAGAATGGCGAGATGCACGTCGGCATCTTCAAGGGGGGCTATGCGACGCCGCCGTCGGGCGGCACATCGACCGGCGGCGACAGCTCGACCGGGGGCGGAACGTCTGGCGGCGGCGGATCGACCGGCGGCGCGGTGCCGGTGCCCGAGCCGGGGATGTTCGGCCTGTTCGGGCTGGGGGTCGCGGGGCTCATCCTGTGGCGCCGCCGCCGCGCCAGCCGGGATGATGGATAACCGTCAAGTCGTTTGTCGATTCGAACGCGCCGCTCGTCGAAGGAGTAGACGGGCGACCGCGCGGCATATGGCAATGAAATAATATATCTTTTTCCGGAAGGTCGCGGCTCGCGCGACGATCCGATCGCGCCCGTGCGCCCAAAGGAGATGCGTCGCCGACCCAATTTCGCCCCGGCGGCGGTCATGGCCGAACAGGCCGATGCGACCGCCCCCTTCGTTTCCCCCACCGAAGGCTCTCCCCATGAAATTCCCCCACGCCATCAGCGGCCAAAAGGACAGCGACTGCGACTGTCTGCCGCGCCCCGAAACCTCCGCCAACGTGCGCACCCTGACGCCTTTCCTCCTGCGTTATCGCGATGCCTGGTTCGGGATGGAGAAGCGCGTGGCGTTCGAGGCCGAGGATGTCGCGGCGGCGCTGGTGATGATGGAGCGCGAGCCGATCGGCGAATGGGCCGAACTGTCGAGCGGCGATAAGGTGATTTGCCGCCGCGGGCACGAGCCGGGCGGGGCGGCCGATTATTGGGTGGTCGATTAGGGTCCCGACCCGCTTCAATCGAGCGCCTTTCCCATGCGGACCAGCGGCACGGCGACGCCGCCCGGACCGGGCGCCGCGACTTGTTCGATGGGGGTGTAGCCGCAGGCGCGGTAGAGCGGCTCGCCCGACAGCGTCGCCATCATTTCGGCGCGGCGGAAGCCCCCGGCGCGCGCCGCATCCTCGCAGAGTGCCATGACGAGACGTCCGACGCCGCGGCGGGCGAAGTCGGGATGGGTGTACATGGCGCGGATGCGCGCGGGGTCGAGCGGGGCGGGATCGCGCAGATCCTTGCTGTGGTCGCCGCCATAGAGCGTCGCGCGGTGCGACCAGCCGCCGCAGCCGGCGATCCGGCCCTCTTCCTCGACGATGAAATAGGTGCTGTCGGCGATGAGCTGGGTATCGAGGCCCATCACCGCATGGCTCGCCGCGATCTGTTCGGGGCTGAGAAAGTCCTTCTGCAGCTCGGCGATGGCGAGCGCCATCACGGCGCGCAGCGCTTCGAGGTCGGCGGGGGTGGCGATACGGTGCGTGAACATGACCCGGCCATGACGCGCCGCCGGCGTCCGCGTCAACCGGCGTGCGCTGCCGCGATCGCGGCTTCCTTTTCGGCGCGGAGCTTTTCGGTGTGGAGCAGCTTGTCGGCCATCGCCTGCCACGCCGCGGCGGCGCGCAAATTGCGGTCGCGGACCTGCGTCAGCGCCGAGGCCTCGGCCTCCGCGGTGCATTTTTCGGCCTGTGCGACATAGAATTCGATCGTGGCCGACATGGCTGCTCCTTTAAGGGTTCGGGTCGATCAATCGACCATTTCGGCGATCAGGCGCCGGAGCTCGCGGCGCGACAGCGTCGGGCGGCGGCGGCGCGGCGGGGTCGCCGTCATCGCCTTGCCGGCCAGCGACAGCGCGGGCAGAGCGGGGAAAATAGCATTGTTGTTATGGAATGGTGTCATCATCTTTATCTTTGATTTAAAACGAAAATTGCTTGGGTTGGAGATGGAAAGGGAGCGCCCCGGAAGGCGCGGCGGTATCGCCGGCGGCGGGCGGATGCGCGAGGTGCGACACCCGGCCCGCCGCGCGGGATCGGTGCGGATCAGGCCTGCTGGAGGTTGATCGCCGAAACCTTGCCGTTGCGGCCGGTTTCGAGTTCGTAGGAGACGCGCTGCTCCTTCTGGAGCGTGTCCATGCCCGCGGCCTGGACCGCGGTGATGTGGACGAAGCTGTCGCCCGAGCCGTCTTCATTCTCGATGAAGCCGTAACCCTTGTCGCTGTTGAAGAATTTTACGGTGCCGATGGGCATGGGGTGTTTCCTTTCACGAGAAACGGGAATCCACCGGCAAAAGCACCGGCGGAGCTGGTAGCATGTGAAGGGAAGATAGTGCCCCGAAGGGCCGTAAATTTCCGTCGCAGGCGACGATAGCTTCGCGAATATGGCGGTTTTGCTGTAAAAGTCAAGGTTTGGGGGATTGGGGAGCGTCTCAACCTCCGTCATTCCCGCGTACGCGCTACGCGTCGCCTTCGGCTCCGCGGGGATGACGAGGTGGGGTAGGCGCATCAGCCGCTCGCACTTTTGCGCGCCTTCCCGCCTTCGGGCGCCGGGTCGTTCGCGGGGGCGGGCAGGTGGAAGAAGGCGCGGCGGGCGGCTTCGCCGGCGATGCGCAAGGGGGCGTTCTCGGTGTCGCGCAGTATTTCATAGAGCTCGAGCTCGTCGTCATCGAGCGCGCGGGCATAGGCGGGGTCGCCGAACTGGCCCTCTTCATGGCCGTAAAAACCCTCGGGCGGCGGGAAGTCGGTGCGCCAGTCGCCGGCGCGGTCGTCGAACCAGACGGTCATCGCCGCGGCCGCCTCCTCGGGCGTTTCGACGCTGTCGTATTCGTCGCCCAAATCGTCGGAAATCTGCGCAACTTCATTCGCGATTTCGCTGTCCTGCCACAGCGCGGCGAGCGGGTTGGCGTTGTTGTCGCGGCCGGCGAGCCAGAGGGCGAGGGCGGCATTATGTCCCTCGGCGTCGCTGTTCTCCGCATCCAGGTCGAAGAGCGCGAGGAAGCCCGGCCAGTCGCCGGCGACGATCTGCGCGAGCATCTCCTCGCCGGCTTTCGCGGGGGTTTCGACCATCTTGTCGAGCCGCGCGAGCATCGCGAGGCCGAGGCGCGATTCGATGCGGCGGCGCTTGTAAAGGCTGCGGTCCTCTTCGCGGTAGACGGTGGTCATCTCGTCATGCCCCCAGATCGCGCGGTCGAGCAGCTCGTCGGCGAGCCGCCCGCGCGCGATCAGCACCGCCGCCGCCCAGCCGAGCCGGAACGCCGCGCCCTGCGGCTTGTGCTTGAGATCGTAGGTGGCGCGCGGCGACATGCCGACCGACGCGCTGGCGATCTTCACCGACCCGGTGGTCGCCAAGCTCTCCAGAAACGCGCGCTGGAGTTTGGGTGTCCAGTGATAGCTGCCGGGGGCGGGGATGTCGGCGGGATTGGGCGTGGCGTCGTCCATCGATTCGTCCTTTCGGTTGTGTGAAACCGACAGAATGAACCATATGGGTGAAATGTAGGAAAGGGATTTTCTCTATGGAAGAATGTCCAGTCCGGATTGTTGTTCCCCTTGCGTTCCGGCTTACAGCGCGCTATGCGAGTAGCGCTGACTTGCTCCCTTATTCTCACTTGGCCCGGATCGGGTGCGGGTACGAGAGTCGGGGACCATCGTGTGGCGATTAGCCTCGCGGTGCAGGTCGATGCGTCAGCGGCTATTGCCGTGGGCGCTTCGTCTGGAGGACGCCCGCACGCCCCGGCTACGACGTGCGAGACTGGTGTTCCGTCGTTGGCGGCCTGTCGTCCAGTCTCCGAACTTAAGTGTCGCCCGGGGCGGGGAGCCGCGCAAGAGCTTGACGCGCCCAAAAAGCTGTTATGCTGGAGGGGGGAGTTATTATGCGTGGACGCGGAGTTGCATCGATGTCGGTCGCGGCGATGAGTCGCTGGTCGGCAGTCGCTTTGGGCCTGGCCCTTATTCTCACTTGGCCCGGATCGGGTGCGGGTACGAGAGTCGGGGACCATCGTGTGGCGATTAGCCTCGCGGTGCAGGTCGATGCGTCAGCGGCTATTGCCGTGGGCGCTTGGTTAGCCGGGGGGAACTTTGACGGCAGGCCCCACAGCTAGATCGACGAAGGTGCCAGCATCTCTATGCAGGCGTGTGCGCTCGATGAAGGTGCTGGTTTCAGCATGGCATGAAATCCGCCGCAATGCGGAAACTTCCCAAACAGAACAAACGAAGCAAGCGGCTTTAAGGTTTGGCGAAAACTTGCCTCGAAAGCTCCGCCAGCTTCAGGACCGGCTTCGAGATGGTTATGAGTTCTCGCCAGCTTTCGGCGCTACTCCGCCAAAGGGAAAAGGGAAGACTGGGAAGCGGCCCATAGTAGTTGCACCGCTTGAAGATCGCATTGTGCAGCGCGCAATATTGGACGTACTGCAAGACGCTAAGGAGGTTCCGGACGTCCAAGCTGTTTTGGCGACCAAAACTTCAATCGGAGGTATTCGAGGAAGGGGCGTCGATCACGCGATCCAGATATTTGCGGAGCGGGTGGAGGCTGGCGACAAATATGCAGCAGGTTCGGATATCTCGGGTTTTTTCCAGAAAATTCGACCTCGCGATGTTGTGACGTTCCTAATTAAAGCTGGTGTGGAACGGGACTTTGTCGAGCTAGTAAAAGATGCGCTGACGGTTGAGCTTATTAATGAAAGTCAGCTTAGTTCGGAAGACCGAGCTTTATTTCCAACAGGAGAAGATGGCGTCGCGCAAGGATGCCCGTTGTCCGCGCTTGCGGGGAACATCGTTTTGCACGAGTTCGATGAGCGAATGAACGATCGGGGCATTACGTGCATTCGCTATATAGACGATTTCATTATTGTTGGAAAAAGCCGTCGTTCTGTTGAGGCGGCGATGAAGGCCGCAAAGGTCCTTCTCGCAAAACTCAATATGGACATCTATGACCCGGTGACCTCGCCTAAAAAAGCTTTTTCCGGGCCGATCGATACTGGCCATGAATTTCTTGGATATCAACTGATACCCGGCCGGTACCCGCCTTCGAAAGCGTCAGCGGAGAAGTTTCTGGCCGGGATTGGCGGCCTGATTAATGAAGGGAAGCGCTCGATAAAAAAAGCGGTTGCTGATCGGAAGCTGAATAGTCGGGATCGCTGCTATGTGCAGACATTGGCCTCTGTGGATAATGCAATCGGTGGATGGCGCGGCTCATTCAAATCTAGCGTGAACTCTGACGATTTTGTTCAATTGGACGATCTGATTGATAGAAGATTACATGATTTCCGGAAATTCTATTTGCAGCACTTGGCAAATCAGCCCTCCCGCCGTCAACGCCGAGCTTTGGGCGTCAGACTCCTAAGCGAACCTAGGTAATTCGAAGGTTGTCATGACCACATCTGACTGGGCCTTGATAATCAGCATCTTTTCGTTGCTGATCGCGTTGGCAGGGTTCGTTTGGAATGTCTGGTCGAAGTTCATTTATCCTAAACCGAAGATGAAGGTCAGCTTTATGCTGATGAAGCTTGACGGCAGTAGTCCACCTCTTCGTTTATTCGTCCTTAAATTCACTAATTTCGGTCCGGGCGAAGTTGTCATCGATTGCGCCGTTGCGCGTCCGAAAAGGTCGCTTTTTCAATGGCGCGTGGCTCTCGGAATGCTCAACCCGATCGACAAGCTATGGCAACCAGAAAAGGCGACCGGCCCATTTGCGGGAGGGCTGCCTAAAAAACTTGCAGCTGGAGAGGAGCACTCGCTGTACTTTACCCACACAGCTGAAATGTGGCTCAAGGAAGACCTAGAAGCGGTTGGTGTGCATGATAGCTTCTTGCGTTCGCATTGGGCTTCGAAAGCTGATTTTCGCCGAGCTCGAGAACAGTTCCGGCGAAATTTTCCCGCTTAGCTTAGTCGAGAGTCGCACTTATCGGGTAGCTAAGCCCCATTCGCCGCGCTCAAAATCGCCCGCACGCTCGCTGTCGCGACGTCGGTGTCGAGCCCGCACCCGAACAGGCTTTTCCCGTCCGCGGTGCGGCATTCGACATAAGCCGCGGCCTGCACATTGCTGCCTTGGCCGATCGCGTGCTCGCTGTAATCGACGATGTCCATCACGGGGCCGCCGCTTTCGCTCAATGCGGCGATGACGCTCGACATCAGGCCGTTGCCGCGACCGCTGACGCTGCGCGGGGTGCCGTCGATGGTGAGCTTGCCGGCGAAGATGCGGTCGGTGCCGCTGTGGGTCTCCGACCAGTCGACGAGCTGGAAGCGCTTGGCTTCGGTCGCGAGATACTGGCCCTCGAACGCGTGCCAGATATCCTCGGCGCCGAGTTCGCGGCTGGTTTCGTCGGCGAGCGCCTGGACGATATGGCTGAAGCTCGCCTGCATTTTCTTGGGCAGTTTCAGGCCCTTGTCCTGTTCGAGCACCCAGGCGACGCCGCCCTTGCCCGACTGGCTGTTGACGCGGATCACCGCTTCGTAGCTGCGGCCGAGGTCGGCGGGGTCGATGGGGAGATAGGGGACTTCCCAGCGTTCGTCATTCTGGCGCTCGCGCGCGGCGAAGCCTTTCTTGATCGCATCCTGATGGCTGCCCGAAAAGGCGGTGTAGACGAGCTCGCCGCCATAGGGGTGGCGCGGGTGGACGGGCAGATTGTTGCAATATTCGACCGTCGCGATGACCTCGTCGATGTTCGAGAAGTCGAGTTCGGGGTCGACGCCCTGCGTGTACATGTTGAGCGCGACGGTGACGAGGCAGGTGTTGCCGGTGCGCTCGCCATTGCCGAACAGGCAGCCCTCGACGCGGTCGGCGCCCGCGAGCAGGCCGAGCTCGGCCGCCGCGACGCCGGTGCCGCGGTCGTTGTGGGTGTGCAAGCTGATGATCGCGGCGTCGCGGTTCGGCAAATTCTTGCAGAAATATTCGATCTGGTCGGCGTAGATGTTCGCCGTCGAGGCCTCGACCGTCGCGGGGAGGTTGAGGATGATCGGCTTGTCCGCGGTCGGCTGCAGGATCTCCATCACCGCCTCGCAGCAGGCGATGCTGAAATCGAGCTCGGCGGTCGAGAAGGTTTCGGGGCTGTATTCGAAGCGCCAGTCGGTGCCGGGCAGGCGCGCGGCATTGTCGCGGAGCTGCTTCGCGCCCTCGATCGCGATGCCCTTGATCTCGTCCATCTCCATGCCGAAGACGATCTTGCGCCACGCGGGGCTGACCGCGTTATAGACGTGGACGATCGCGGCCCGAGCGCCTTCGAGGCTGTCGAAGCTGGTGCGGATAAGGTCGGCGCGGCTCTGCGTCAGCACCTGCGGCGTGACGTCGTCGGGGATGCGGCCGGTGCGGACGAGGTTCTGGATATAGTCGAAGTCGGTCGCGCCGCTGGCGGGGAAGCCGACCTCGATCTCCTTGAAGCCCGCCTTGACGAGCAGGTCGAAGAAGCGCGTCTTCTTCTCGGCATCCATCGGGTCGATCAGCGACTGGTTGCCGTCGCGGAGGTCGGTCGAGAGCCAGATCGGCGCCTTGGTGGTGACGCGGGTGGGCCATTCGCGGTTCGTCAAGGGAACCTGCGGGAAGGCGCTATACTTGACCGAAGGGTCGCGGAGCATGGTCATGGGGTTGGAACTTCTTCTGCTGTCGGTTGCGGTGCTTTGTCGATCGGACCCTTGAGCGGGTGGCCGCGACTAGCGCGCAGCCAGTGTCACGCCCAAGGGCGTGTAAGTCGCAGAAGAAGAAGGGCGTTGCCGCGCATGGGCGCCCTAGTGATGCAAAATGTCGCGCTTGGCAAGGGGGGAGTGCGAAAATTGCGTCGCTGCTCTCTCCCTCCGTCATTGCGAGCGCAGCGAAGCAATCTCCAGCCGCCGGCCTTGTGCGAGGTCGATGGCTGGAGATTGCTTCGTCGCCTTCGGCTCCTCGCAATGACGAGGTGGGTTAGGGGCTCAGCCTGTCACCCACTCAACCTTCGCATCGTTGAAATCGACGACGTCGGCGAGTTCGTGGACGTTGGGATAGCCATAGCCGACGAGGTTGATGAAGGTCTGGATGTTGAGCGCGAGCGGCGCGGATTTGAGCGGCACGGGGCTTTTGTGGTTCGAGAAATTATTGTTGCAATAGATGAGGATGGGGCGGTTCGGGTCGGCGCCGATCACCGCGGCGAGGCTCTCCGCGGTGAAGTCGGTGAGGGGGAGGTTTACCGCGCCCTTGATGTGGCCGCGCGCGAAGGCGTCCTTCGAGCGCGCGTCGAGGAGCAGGGTGCCGGGTTTGGCGGCCGCGGCCTTGAAGGCGTCGAAGGCGATCAGGCGCTGGGCGCGTTCGGGGGCGACGCTGGCGGTGAGCGCCTGGAAACCGGGATAGTCGATCTGCGGATTGGCTTGTGCCAGCGCCGGGGTGGCGACGAGGATGGGGGCGAGAGCGAGAAGCAGCGTGCGCATGGTGATCCTCCCTTGAATGCGGGGAAGCTAAGCCGCGCTTGCTGGCTCTGCGATGAACCGAAAATGTCGCCGGGCCGCGAAGAGACCCGCGGCCCGGCGTAGTGCAGGGGATGGTTGCGGAGCGGGCCTCAGGCGGCTTCGCTCTCGTCGTCCTCGTCCCAGGGTTCGTAGACCTCGTCCTCGATCAGATTGTCGACCGCGTGGACGCGCACGCCGACGACCCAGTCCTCGAGCGGGCCTTCCCAGCCGGCCTCGACTTCGCTGAGCGCCTCGGCGGCGTCGCCTGAAGAAAGGGTGGGCGGGCGGTCGCCGACGAGGTCGAAATCCTGCACGCCGTCGTCGGGCGGGGTGATATAGACATGCGGGTCGAGCCGGACGTTGGTCCAGCCCGCGGTGGCGGCGAGGCCCTCGACCTCGACGATCAGCAGCGGATTTTCCTCGTCGCCGTCGATCCCGGCGTTCACTTCGACGATTTCGCGTACCAGTTCGCTCATCACACGGCTCCTTGTGCGAAAAGGGGCGGGACCATGCCGGTCCCGCCCCGTGATACGCGGCGCGTGTGACAGATTGGCGCGTGTCTTACTGCTTTTCGAACGCGGCGTGGATTTCGAGTTCGACTTCGTCGCTGACCATCGGAATGCCCATCGAGACGCCGAAATCGCTGCGCTTGATCGTGGTCTCGGCCTCGAACCCGACGGTTTCCTTCTTGTTCATGCCGACGCCCGCGCCGTGGAAATCGACGTCGAGGGTGACGGGCTTGGTCACGCCGTTGAGCGTGAGGTTGCCGGTGACCTTCGCTTCGTCGCCGTCCTCGTCGACGACGACGCTGGTCGACACGAATTTGGCGTCGGCGGGATTGGCGCCGAAGAAGTCGGCCTTGCCGCCGTCCTTGCCGGGGCGGAGGAGGTGGCTGGTGAGGCCGGCGCTGGCGGTCGTGACCTTCGACACCGGGATCGTCACATCGACCTTGGCGGCGGCGGGGTTGGCGGGGTCGATGACGAGCGTGCCGGTCACGTCGCCGAAGATGCCGCTATATTTGCTGAAGCCGAGGTGGTCGACTTCCCACACGACCATCGTGTGGCCGGGATCGGCGGCATAGGTGCCCGCGGTGACGCGCGACTTGTCGGGCGCGCCGGGGGCGGAGCCGCCCTGGGCGACGACGATCGGGGTCGCGACGGCGGCGATGAGGGCGATGGCGGCGAGGGGGGCAATGCGGCGCATGAACGATCTCCTGCTGGGACGGCGGACGCTAGGCGAAGGCGAGGGATGGCGTCAACAAGCGGCGAAGAAACGCAGCGTTTCGGTTCGCATCGCGGGGCGCACGTCGTCGCAAGACGCTTGTGCCCTGCCGCATTTCATGCTGCTACGCAGGAAGGCACGAAGGCTGGGGGGGCCTGGCGGCATGGATAGCGTGTTTGCCCGCGAAGCGGGCGAGATCGGGAATGCCTTTCTGGCGGCGCCGTTCGAGGCGGACGGCTGGAACGCGGCGCTGCGCCTGTTCGCACGCCGCACCGGATCGACACATGCGCAACTGATCGGCATCGGCGCCGACGCGGCGCTGTTCAACTTCATGCCCGACATCGACGCGAGCTATCAGCGCGAATTCATCGAGATCGAGGCATGGCGGCCCGAGGTCAACTGGCGCGTCGCGGCGACCGGGCGCCCGCTCGAGGTGCTGAGCGAGAGGCATTACGATGTCGTCCGCGAACGGAGCGGGACCGACGAATATGAAGAACATATCCGCCGCTGGGGCGGGGTTCAGGGCTGCCAGACCACGTTGATTCAGGGCGAGGGGCTGCTCGTCGGAATGGCGGCGCTGCGGACCGAGCGCGACGGCCGGACGGGCGAACGCGACCTGCAATTGTTCGGGACGGGCGCGCGCCACGCGCTCGCGGCGATCCGGATGCAGCAGGCGATGGCGGGGCGCGGCGCCGAGATGACGGTGGCGGCGTTCGACGCGATCGGCGTCGCCGCGCTGCTGATCGACCGGCACGGCGCGGTCGCGGCGCTGTCGGGCGTCGCCGATGCGATGCTGAGCGAAGGGCCCGACGCCGCGCTGTGCCTGCGCCACGGGCGGCTGGGCGCGGTGCGGCGCGACGCCGACGCGCTGCTGCAAGCGGCGCTTCGCAGGGCGCTGGACGACCCCTCGGCGGACGGCGCGGTGCAGCAATATTGGATCGAGTCGCCGCGCGCCGGCGCGTCCGGGGTCCTGTGCGAGCTGTTCCGGCTGCCGCGGCGCGAATGGGATTTCGGGTTCGAACCGCGCGTGCTGGTCGTCGCGCGCAAGGCGGCCGACATTCCCGCGATGCGCGCGGTGCCGCTGCGCGCCGCGCTCGGCCTTACCGCCGCCGAGGCCGAGATCGCGCTGCGGCTCGCCAACGGCGAAGCGCGCGAGGCGATCGCGGCGGAGCGCGGGACGAGCGCGCAGACGCTGGGCACGCAGATCAAGTCGATCCTGCGCAAGAGCGAGGTCGGGCGCGAAGCCGAACTGACGGCGCTGGTGAACCGGCTGTTGCGCTGAGGGGAGCGGACGGAGCGGCCGGGAAAGGATATCGACGGCGGGTCGCTGGCCGCCGATACCCCCCCGCCGGACGCCGGCGCATCAACGGCCGCGCCCGGTTTTCGATTGCCCCCCACACAATCAGGGCCCCAGACGGCGCGGTATCAGCGATTTAGGAAGAGGACATACCCCGTGCGGGGTATATGCGACGAGCCGAGTTTGCGTTGGCGGGCGCGTCGCGCCGGGGGTCAAGGCGCGCGGCGTGCCTCGAACCAGTCGCGCAGCGCCGCGGCGGCGCAGCCGGTGAAGCCGTAGCTGCCGATGGGCGAGCAGCTGTTCGGGCGGCTCGCGCGCGCGACATTTTCATAGCCTTCGACCTTGGAGGCCCAGCTGCCGCCGCCGACGGCTTCATCCTCTTTCAATTCCTCGCGCAATTCCTTGGGCACGCGGTAGCGTTCGGTTTCGGGCTGCTGCGCGCAGACGACGATCTCGCCCTCCTGCGCTTCGGGGCAGGGTTCATCGCCATAGGTATAGAGTATCGAGGTGCGTTCGGGCGGCGTGCTGGACTGCGCGAGGCTGCCGTCATCCTCTTGCGCGAGCGCCGGCGCGGCAAGCGCGAGCGCCGCGAGGAGGGGGAGGAGGCCGGCTTTCTTCTTCGTCACAATCGCATTCCCAGACCCCGGTCCCTAGCATCGCAGATGAAGCGCCGCAGATGAACCTAAGCCGAACTGCCCCCTGCATAATTGCCGTAACCCTTTGCGCTTTCGGCGCGAACTGGGTGGCGACGGGGGCCGGCGCGGGGCCGATGCCTTCCAGATGGAGACTGCCCATGAAAAACCAAGCCTTTTTCGCACTGCTCGCCGCGGTGCTCGCTCCCTTGTCGGTCGCGGCGTTCACGCCGCAGGCCTATGCGAAGCCGGTCTATGTCGGTGTTGACGGTGGCAACATTGCGGTGAGCGGCTATGATCCTGTGAGCTATTTCGAAGAGGGCGGGGTGCCGGTGAAGGGCGACGCGGCCTTTGCGGTCGAGCATGACGGGGCGGTCTATCATTTCGCCAGCGCCGAACATGCGGCGAAATTCCGCGCCGATCCGGCGGCGTTCATGCCGCAATATGGCGGCCATTGCGCGTGGGCGATGTCGCGCGGCTATCTCGCGCCCGGCGATCCGCTCGCCTATGCGATCGTCGACGGCAAGCTTTACCTGAACTTCAATCAGGAGGTGAAGGCGAAGTGGGACAAGGACCGCGCAGGCTTTATCGCGGCGGCGGAAAAGAATTGGGCGGCGATGCCCGACGACGCCAAATTCGGCGAGTGAGGCCGGCCGGAGCCGGGGACGGCCTTTCGTTCCCCGGTTCCCGTCCGCCAACGAAAAAATTTCGATTATGCGACACGGCCTTATCGCCCTGCCGTGCACCAAGCTCGACGACCTGCGCAACTTTCGACCGGCCCACGAGTATTCATGTCCCAGAAAGGGCCACGTCAACGGGCGGGCCTGAGCTGCGGGGGCAGCTGGTTCAATTGAAGGAGTAGGGTATGGGTGCCGTTTCGAAGAGCTCGGGCGCGATGTTGATGCTGGCGATGCTCGCCGCACCGGCGACGGTCAGCCTGACGGCGCAGGCGCAAGAGCAGGCGCCGGAGCAGGCGCAACAGACGTCCGACAGCGAAGTCATGACGACCGTTTACGGTCAGCTGCCTTCGCCCGACCAGATGACCAAGGGACCCAAGGTCGAAGGCATCATCTCGGCGCGCAGCGACGGCCGGATCCAGGTTACGACCGCGGACGGCAACAACACGCCGATCTCGATCGCCGAATATACCAAGATCAAGAGCAGCGGCGGCTTCCTCGGCCTCGACCGCGACAAGCTCGCGGCGAATTCGCTGCTCAACGGCCTTCCGGTCAGCGTCGACACCCTGCAGTGGGACGGCGGACTGGTGGCGAACGAGGTCAGCCTCAAGAGCAAGGATCTGCGCACCGCGTCGATGATCCACACCGGCACCGACCAGCGCTTCGCCGAACAGACGGCGGCGACCGAGGCCCTGCGCGGCCGCGTCGGCGACATCGACCAGTATAATGTCAAGGCCACGACCAACGTGAACTTCGACACCGGCAAGGCGGTGCTGTCCGAACAGGCGAAGGCCGATCTTTGCAACGCGGCGAACCAGGCCGAGGGCATGGACAATGCGCTGCTGCTCGTCGTGGGCTACACCGATTCGACCGGCAGCCAGGAGCTCAACCAGGAGCTCAGCGAAAAGCGGGCGGGCCGCGTGGTCAACCATCTGCAGCAGGCCTGCGGCTGGAAGCCCTATCGCATGCTGAGCCCGACCGGCATGGCCGAAGCCGACCCGGCGGCGGACAACACCACCCCCGAAGGCAAGGCGCAGAACCGCCGCGTCGCGGTGAACATCCTGGTCAGCAAGGGCCTCGATGGCATGTAAGCCTGGATGGCAGGCAAGATAAGCGGGGCGGGCCTTGGCTCGCCCCGTTTTTTTGGGATTCAGTCCGCAAGAATATCGAGCGACGCGCCGATCGCTTCCCAGACCTGCGCCAGTTCGTCCGCAGTAATGCAATAGGGCGGCATCACATAGAGCGTATTGCCGAGTGGGCGGAGCAGCACGCCGCGGTCGCGATAAAAAGCGATCAGGCGCGGCGCGAGATTCGAGAGATAGCCCGCGTCGGGGACGGTGATGTCGAGCGCGGCGATCGTGCCGAGGCGGCGCGGGTTTTGGGCGCGCGGGTCGTGCGAGAGTAAAGACAGATGCGCAGCCTGTGCGTCGACGAGCGCGTCGATCCGCTGCTGCACGGGCTCGTCGCGCCAGATTTCGAGATTGGCGTTCGCGGCGGCGCAGGCGATGGGATTGGCCGTGTAACTGCTTGAATGATAAAATGTCTTCGCGCGGTCGGTCGAGAAATGCGCTGCGAAGATCGGCTCGATGCAGAGGGTGACCGCGAGCGGCAGGCTGCCGCCGGTCAGGCCTTTCGAGAGGCAGACGATGTCGGGGATCACGCCCGCCTGGTCGCACGCGAAGCGCGTGCCGGTGCGGCCCCAGCCGGTCATCACCTCGTCGGCGATGAACAGCACGCCGTGGCGCGCGCAGATGGCGCGCATCTCGGCGAGCACCCATGCGGGGTAGACGAGCATCCCGCCCGCGCCGAGGATGAGCGGTTCGACGATGAAGGCGGCGGGCGCGCTGCCCGTTTCTTGGCTTGCGCAGGCGGCTTCGAGCGCGTCGAGCGTGGCTTGCTCCACGCCTTCGTGCGGGAAGGGGATGGTGTCGACGTCGAACAGCAGAGGCTGCCAGGCGCGATTGTAGACGCCGCGCTCGCCGACCGACATCGTGCCGATCGTGTCACCGTGATAGCTATGTTCGAGGACGAGGATGCGGCTGCGCGCCTCGCCGATGTTATACCAATAGCCGAGCGCCATCTTGAGCGCGACCTCGACGCTGGTCGAACCCGAGTCCGAGAAGAATACGCGGGTGAGCGGGTCGGGGGTGATGCGGATCAGTTCGGCGGCGAGCGTCTCGGCGGGTTCGTGCGTCCAGCCGGCGAAGATGAGCTGGTCGAGCTTTTCGGTCTGGTCGCGGATCGCGGCCATGATGCGCGGGTGCGCATGGCCGTGGGTGGTGACCCACCAGCTCGAGATGGCGTCGATCCAGCTTTGGCCGTCGGCGGCGTAAAGTTTGGCGTCTTTGGCGCGCGAAATCAGCGGGATGGGGTCGCCGAGGCCGTGCTGGGTGAAGGGGTGCCAGACGGGGGAGGTATCGGCCATATCCAAATTCCGTTCGTGCTGAGCTTGTCGAAGCACCGCTCTTCTTTGGCGGCGGATAAGAGAAGGACGGCCCTTCGACAAGCTCAGGGCGAACGGTGTTGGGTTAGGCGAAGTCGGCGATCTGGAAGTTGGCTTCGAATGCCGCTGCCAGCGTTGCGCTGTCCAGCGGATCGACGATCGGCAGGCGGCCGAGGCGACGGACACCCGAGATGGCGGCGATGATCGCTTCGCTGTCCTCGACCCCATCGCCGAGGAAGGCTAGGCCGTGGATCGGGACGTTGCGGGTGCGGAGCGCTTCGATCGTGAGCAGGCTGTGGTTGATCGTGCCGAGCGCGGTGCGCGCGCAGACGATCACCGGGATCTGCCAGCGCGCGAACAGGTCGGCGTAGAGGGTGGTGCGCGTGACGGGGACGAGCGCGCCGCCGGCGCCCTCGATGATCAGGTCGCCGGGCGGCGGCACGAGCGTTTCGAGATCGATGTTAACGCCGTCAATTTCGGCGGCGCGATGCGGCGAGGCGGGGGTGACGAGGCGGTATGCTTCGGGCAGGACGGGCACGCCGGCGAGGCGCGCGACGGCTTCGCTGTCACTCTCTTCTTCGAGACCCGACTGGATCGGTTTCCAGTAGGGAGCGCCGGTCGCCTGCGCCAAAGCGGCGGAAAAGATGGTTTTTCCGATGCCGGTGTCGGTGCCGGTGACGACGAAGCGCGTCATGCCGCGGCCATCGCATGCGCCAGCGCGTCGGCCATCGCGTCGATGTTAGCTTCGTCAACATTGAGCGTGATCGCGATGCGCAGACGCGCGGTGCCCTCGGCCACCGTCGGCGGGCGGATGCCGCGGATGTCGAAGCCCGCGTCGCGGAGGCTGCCCGCGATGCGCATCGTGCGATCGTTGTCGCCGATGATCACGGGCAGAATCTGGGTGCCGCTGGCGGGGATTCCCAAGGGCACGAGGCGCTCGGCGGCGTGGCGGACGAGCGCGTGGAGGCGCGCCTGGCGCTCGGGCTGGTTCGCGGCGATCTCGATCGCCTGGCGGACGAGCCACGCGATCAGCGGCGAGGGCGCGGTCGAGAAGATGAACGGGCGGCCGCGGTTGACGAGGAAGTCGCACGCGATCGCGGGGGCGCAGAGCAGGGCGCCCTCGGCGCCCAATGCCTTGCCGCAGGTGTGGAGGGTGACGAGATTGTCGCGGCGCGGCAGCGCGTGCGCGAGGCCGGCGCCGCCGGGACCGAAGACGCCGGTGGCGTGCGCTTCGTCGACGATCAGCACGGCGTCGTGGCGGTCGGCGACCTGCGCGAGCTGTGTCAGCGGGGCGCGGTCGCCGTCCATCGAATAGAGGCTTTCGACCGCGATCCACGGCGTTCCGGCGCCGCCGCCGGCGCGCCAGCGCGAAATGATGTCGTCGAAGGCTTGCGCGTCGTTGTGCGCGGCGGCGACATGGCCCGCGCGGCCGAGCTTCATGCCGTCGTGCGCGCTCGCGTGGATCAGCTCGTCGTGGACGACGAGGTCGCCGCGCTGCGGCAGCGTCGCGAAAAGCGCGGCGTTGGCGGCGAAGCCGGTCGCGAAGAAGAGCGCGGCCTCGCTGCCATAATGGCGCGCGGCGTGCGCTTCGAGCGCTTCATGCTCGGGGTGGTTGCCGCGGAGCAGGCGCGAACCGCCCGAGCCCGCGGGAAGGCCGCGTTCGATGCCGGCGGCGAGCGCATCGCGCAGCGCGTCCGAATCTGCGAGGCCGAGATAGTCGTTCGACGCGAAATCGCGGCCGGTGCGCGGCGCGAGCGTGCGGCGGCGGCTGTCCTGCGCGAGCGCCGCGAGATCGGCGCGATGGGCGGCGAAGGGAGAGGGACCCGGCATCGGGGTTCCCTTAGGGCATCCGGTCGAAATGACAAACCCGCGCGTGCCGGCTCAGCGGCGGCTGAGGGCAAGCTTTTCTTCGTCGGTCAATCGGTGAGGTTGGGCGATCGGTTCGAGGGTTTTTGCGTCGAAAAGTGGCGACCGCCGGCGGTCGCCCGAGACGATGTCCTTGATCGCGCGCACGAAAAAGCGACGCATCAGCGTCGGTGTGCCCATTTTGGGCAGGTGGCTGGCGTCGCCGGTCGCGTCCTGCGTGAAGAGATGGCCGCGCGGTGGTCCGAACACCGTTCGCCTTGCCGGATCGCAGGCGGCGATCAGGATAGTGATGAAGGGCAGCTTGCCATTCTTGAACGTGTTGAACAGCGGCGTGCGGCAGCAGGCGGCGTACCAGCGCAGCGTCGGCGCGTCGGTCAGGTGGAGGCAGGCGAGCTGGTCGCGGCCGGTGTCGATCCGCATATGCGCGCAGCGGGTCTGGTAGAGCGCAGTGCCGCCGTGCGCGTCGAGCAGGCGTTCGGCGTGGCCGAGATGGTGCGTCAGCTTCTGGCAGTCGGTGCAATGGCAGACGACATGGTCGCCCCCGCCCGAGATGACCTGTAGGGTTCCGGTGACGGTCCCGCAATCGCAGGCGAAGGAGAGGTCGGATGCCATGATCCGGCCGTAGCTCTTCGCCCGCGATTGCGAAAGGCCGTCAGTTCTTCGACTTGTCGACGAGCTGGTTCTTGGCGATCCACGGCATCATCGCGCGGAGTTCGGCGCCGGTCTTTTCGAGCTGGTGCGCGGCGGCGGCCTTGCGGCTCGCCTTCAGCTCGGGCTGGCCGGCCTGATTGTCGAGCACGAAGTCCTTGACGAAGCGGCCCGACTGGATGTCGGCGAGGACGCGCTTCATTTCCTTCTTCGTTTCGTCGGTGATGATGCGGGGGCCGGTCTTGATGTCGCCATATTCGGCGGTGTTCGAGATCGAGTAACGCATGTTCGCGATGCCGCCTTCATAGAGGAGGTCGACGATCAGCTTGGTTTCGTGGAGACACTCGAAATAGGCCATTTCGGGGGCGTAGCCCGCCTCGACCAGCGTTTCGAAACCCGCCTGGATCAGGTGGGTGATGCCGCCGCAGAGCACCGCCTGTTCGCCGAAGAGGTCGGTTTCGCACTCTTCCTTGAAGGTCGTCTCGATGATGCCGCTGCGGCCGCCGCCGACCGCCGAGGCGTAGCTGAGGGCGAGCGCTTTCGCGAAGCCGTTGCCCGACGAACCCGCGCCCTGTGCTTCCTGCGCGACCGCGATCAGGCAGGGGACGCCGCCGCCCTTCTGATATTCGCTGCGCACGGTGTGGCCGGGGCCCTTGGGCGCGACCATGAAGACGTCGATGTCGGGACGCGCGTCGATCAGGCCGAAGTGGATGTTGAGGCCGTGCGCGAAGGCGAGCGCGGCGCCGGGCTTCATGTTCGGGCCGATGTCGTCGGCGTAGATCTTCGCCTGATGCTCGTCGGGGGCGGCGATCATGATCACGTCGGCCCATTCGGCGGCTTCCTTGTTCGAAAGCACCTTGAAGCCCGCGGCTTCGGCCTTTTTCGCGGTCGCCGAACCGGGGCGGAGCGCGATCGCGACTTCCTTGACGCCGCTGTCGCGCATATTCTGCGCGTGGGCGTGGCCCTGGCTGCCATAGCCGACGACGGCGACCTTCTTGCCCTTGATCAGATCCTGGTCGGCGTCGCGATCATAATAAACCTGCATGTTCTTCTTCCCTTATTTTCATTCGTCATGCCGGACTTGATCCGGCATCCATGGACCCCGGATCAGGTCCGGGGTGACGAAGGTTGAAACGTCATTCTGTAATTCTAGAGCGCCTCCGACCCGCGGGCTATGGCGACGACGCCGGTGCGGCCGACCTCGACCAGCCCGCATTCGCGCATCAGCGCGATGAAGCGGTCGACCTTGTCGCTCGTCCCGGTGATTTCGAAGATGAAGCTCGACAGCGTCGTGTCGACGACCTTGGCGCGGAACACGTCGGCCATGCGGAGCGCCTCGATGCGCTTGTCGCCGGTGCCCGCGACCTTGACGAGTGCGATCTCGCGCTCGACATGCGCCTCGCCCGCGTCGTTGAGGTCGACGACCTTGTGCACGGGCACGAGCCGGTCGAGCTGCGCGATGATCTGGTCGATGATCGGCGGCGGGCCCGAGGTGACGATCGTGATGCGGCTGAGCGCGTGGTCGGCGGTGATGTCGGCCACGGTCAGGCTTTCGATATTATAGCCGCGCGCGGTGAACAGGCCGGTGATCTTGGCGAGCACGCCGGCCTCGTTATCGACGGTGATGGCGAGCACATGGCGCTCGCCGGCTTCGGTCTTGATTTTCATGTGTTTACACCAGTGCCTTGGCTTCGTCGTCCATCGTGCCGGTGATGTCGTTCGGCTGAAGGATCATGTCGGTGTGCGCGGCGCCCGACGGGATCATCGGGAAGCAGTTGGCGAGTTTCGCGACGCGGCAATCGACGATCACCGGTCCCGGCGTGTCGATCATCTTGCTGATGCCCGCTTCGAGTTCGCCCAAGGTGTCGATGCGCAGCCCCGTCCAGCCATAAGCTTCGGCGAGCTTCACGAAATCGGGCAGGCTGTCCGAATAGCTGTTCGAATAGCGGCTTTCATAGGTCAGTTCCTGCCACTGGCGGACCATCCCCATCCATTCATTGTTGAGGATGAAGATCTTCACCGGCAGGCGGTACTGCGCGACCGTGCCCATTTCCTGAATGTTCATCTGCAGGCTGGCTTCGCCCGCGATGCAGATGACGAGGCGGTCGGGGTTGGCGATCTGCGCGCCGACCGCGGCGGGAAAGCCGTAACCCATCGTGCCGAGCCCGCCCGAGGTGAGCCAGCGGTTCGGCGCCGAGAAGCCGAAATGCTGCGCCGCCCACATCTGGTGCTGACCGACCTCGGTCGTGATGATCGGGTCGCGGCCGCGCGTCGCGTCGAACAGCGCCTTCACCGCGCGCTGCGGCATGATGTCGGCCTCGGCTTCCTTCTTTTCGGGGAAGTCGAGGCAGCGCGTCGCGCGCCAGCCGTCGACGCGGCGCCACCATTCGCCGAGGTCGCGCGCCTTGTGGCCCTTGTCCTGCCATGCCGCGATCAGCGCATCGAGCGCGCGGCCGGCGTCGCCGACGATCGCGAGGTCGACGGGCACGATCTTGTTGATCGAGCTGCGGTCGATGTCGATGTGGATCTTCTTCGATTCGGGCGAAAAGGCATCGAGGCGGCCCGTCACGCGGTCGTCGAAGCGCGCGCCGACCGCGATGATCAGGTCGGCGCGGTTCATCGCCATATTCGCTTCATAGGTGCCGTGCATGCCGAGCATGCCGAGCCACTTGTCGTCGTCCGACGGGAAGGCGCCGAGGCCCATCAAGGTCGAGGTAATCGGCGCGCCGGTCAGGCTGACGAGCTGGCGCAGCGCCGCGCTCGCATTGGGGCCGGCGTTGATGACGCCGCCGCCGGTGTAGAAGACCGGGCGCTCGGCCGCGGCGATCATTTCGATCGCTCGGCTGATCGCATCGGCATCGGGTTCGACCTGCGGGCGGTAGCTGTTGTGCAGGATCTTTTCGGGCACGACATATTCGCCCGTCGCGACCTGCACATTTTTCGGGATGTCGATCACGACCGGGCCGGGGCGGCCGTGGGTCGCGATATGGAAGGCCTCGTGCAGGATCGCGCCGAGCCGGTCGGGGTCCATCACGAGATAATTATGCTTGGTGCAGTGGCGCGTGATGCCGACGGTATCGCATTCCTGGAACGCGTCGGTGCCGATCAGCGCAGTCGACACCTGGCCCGTCAGCACCACCATCGGGATCGAGTCGAGCAAAGCGTCGGTGATGCCGGTGACGGCGTTGGTCGCGCCGGGCCCCGAGGTGACGAGCACAACGCCGGGCTTGCCGGTCGAGCGCGCATAGCCTTCGGCCGCGTGCGTCGCCGCCTGTTCGTGGCGGACGAGAATATGCTTGATCGTCGGGTGTTTGTAGAGCGCGTCATAGATCGGAAGGACCGCGCCGCCCGGATAGCCGAACACCGTGTCGACCCCGAGGTCGACCAGCGCCTGAACCACCATGTCGGCACCACTCATTTCCGTCACGACGAAACTCCTTTCAGCAACAAAAAAGGCAGCGCCTTGTGCGCTGCAACAGGATGCGGGCAATAGGTGTATGATTCTATCCTGTCAACAGCTTATCACGTAATATTATTGCTAATTGTCCAATTGAATCGATGTTTAATGACTCTTCGTGGCGTGGCCAGTCGGCGGGTGACTGGTGGCGGAACCACGTATATTGGCGCTTCGCATATTGGCGGGTGGCGGCTTGCGCGGCTTCGAGCGCGTCGGCGCGGCTGATTTCGCCGCGGAGAAAAGCGGCGATCTGCGGCACGCCGATCGCGCGCATCGCGGGAAGATCGGGGTCGAGATCGCGCGCGAGCAGGGCTTCGACTTCGGAGATCGCGCCGCCCTCGAACATTTGGACGAGGCGGGCATCGCAGCGTGCGCGGAGCCAGTCGCGCGGGGGCAGGAGGATCAGCGGGGCGAGGGCGATGTCGTCGGCAATGCCGCCTTCGCGCGCCTGCTGCCAGTCGGCGAGAGTGCGGCCGGTCGCGCGGACGACCTCGAGCGCGCGGGCGACGCGCGTGGCGTCGGCGGGATTGAGGCGTTCGGCGGCGGCGGGGTCGGCCATCGCCAGCGCGGCATGGGCGTCGGCGACCGGAAGTGCGCGCACGGCGTCGCGGACCCGCGGGTCGATTTCGGGGACGGGCGCGATGCCATGGAGCAAGGTGCGCAGGTAAAGGCCGGTGCCGCCGACGAGGATCGGAATCCGGCCTGCTGCGTGCGCCTCGGCGATGCTGTCGCGCGCTTCGGCCGCCCAGCGTGCGGCATTATGCGCTTGCGATGCGTCGACATGGCCGAACAGGCGGTGCGGCACGCCGCCCATCTCTTCCTCGGTCGGGCGAGCCGAAAGGATGGCGAGGTCGGCGTAGACCTGGCTGGCGTCGGCGTTGACCACTGTTGCGTTTCCGGGCGCCGCGTTTCCGGACGTCCCGTTTCCGAGCGATTTTGCGAGCGCGACCGCCAAAGCGCTCTTGCCGCTGGCGGTGGGTCCGGCGATAAGCGCCACGGGCGGCCGCGCTTTCGCGGTCAAGATAGAAGGAGATGCCATGTTCGTCGCGACGCTGATAGCAGCCGGGAAGCTGACCGACGAGGTGGTTCGCGAAGGGATAGACCGGTTGGCCGCGACGGGGCACGATGTCGGTGCGCCGCACTGGCTCGACGAGCATGACGCGGCCGACATCGTCTTTCACGGCAGTCTGGTCAGCGCGCGCAAGGAACTGGCACAGATGGACCATGGCGCGCTCGACATCGTCGTCCAGCCGCTGGGCGACCGGACGAAAAAGCTGATCATCGCCGACATGGATTCGACGATGATCACGGTCGAGTGCATCGACGAACTGGCCGATTATGCGGGGCTGAAGCCGCAGATCGCGGCGATTACCGAGCGCGCGATGCGCGGCGAGCTCGATTTCCGCGCTGCGCTGACCGAGCGCGTCGGGCTGCTCGGCGGGATGCCCGAGAGCACGCTGGTCGATTGCCGGATGGAGCGCGTGCGGCTGACGCGCGGCGCGCGCACTCTGGTGCAGACGATGAAGGCGCATGGCGCATATTCGGTGCTCGTGTCGGGGGGATTTATGCCCTTTGCCGGGCCGGTGGCCGAGGCGATCGGGTTCGACAAGGTGGTCGCGAACGAGCTGGAGATCCGGGACGGCAAGCTGACCGGCAAGGTGCTCGAACCCGTCGTCGACAGTTCGGCGAAGCTCGAGACGCTGAAGGCCGAGGCGGCGAAGCACGGCCTGCCGCTCGCCGAGACGCTTGCCGTGGGGGATGGCGCGAACGACATACCGATGATCACGTCGGCGGGGCTGGGGATCGGCTATTATCCGCATCCCGCGGCGGGCGAGGCGGCGGCGGCGGTGATCCGGCATCATGATTTGACGGCGTTACTGTGGGCGCAGGGCTATTCGCGGCGGCAGTGGGTTATGGGGTGATGATCGTTGCCGCGATCGTTCTGGCCGTGGCAGCTTGGATCGCGTCTCTGGCAGTTTTGAAAAGCTTGCGCTCGGGCGACGCTCAGCCCGCCAGCTTTTTCCTGATGCGGTCAGGAAGGGCCCCGATAAGTCGCAGTAAGCGGGCGGGACTGTTCTGGTTTCATTTGGCGCCATGGCTGCTGCTGGCGCCGCTGTGTGCCATCCTTTGCGCAGGCGCTTTTTATGCCGACTTCACCTTTCCGGCCTGCGATGAAGTCGATCGACAATCTTGCGTCGTGCGATAGCGTTGCCGCGGCGCATAACGAGTGAGGTACGGATGACCAAGCACCGCATCTATTCGATCAGCGTCGCGAGCGTGTACCCGCATTATATCGCCAAGGCGGAGAAGAAGGGGCGGACCAAGGCCGAGGTCGACGAGATTTTCTGTTGGCTGACGGGCTATAGTCAGAAGGCGCTTGAGGGCGAACTGGCGAAGGGCACGAGTTTCGAGGAATTCTTTGCGGCGGCGCCGAAGCTCAACCGGGCGCGCGAGTTGATCACGGGTGTGGTCTGCGGCATTCGGGTCGAGACTATCGAAGACCCGCTGATGAAGGAAATCCGCTATCTCGACAAGCTGATCGACGAACTCGCCAAGGGCAAGGCGATGGCGAAGATTTTACGCAGTCCGGCGGAATAGCTGCGGCCCGTGTTAACAGCGTTATCTTTGACGACGGCAATATTTACATTGTTAACTTGGGGCTGATCTACGCGGTTTCCGGGGCTGCCATCTCTTCGGTCAGCCACTCGCGGAAGCGCCGCATCGCGTCGCTTTCGGGACGCGACATCAGGCGGGTGAGCCAGTAGCGGCCGGCGTCGATGCTGACCGCGAAGGGCTGGACGAGAAGTTCGGCGGCAAGCTCGCGCGCGAACATCGCGGGCGGGGCGAGCGCGACGCCCTGGCCCGCGGCCGCGGCCGCCGCCATCAGCGCCGAGCTGTCGAAGACCGGGCCGCGCAGGACCGGGACGGGCACGCCGGCGGCGGCGAACCACAGCGCCCATTCGTCGGCGCGATACGAGCGCAGCAGGCGTTCGGGGACGAGGTCGGCGGGTTTCTGAAGGCGCGCGGCGATCGCGGGGGCGCAGAGCGGTGCCAGCGGCGCGGCGAGCAGCGGCTCGGCATGGGTGCCGTGCCACGCGCCGTCGCCGAAGCGGATCGCATAGTCGAGCGCCTCGCCTGCGAGGTCGACGCGGTTGTTGTTGGTCGCGATGCGCAGGTCGATCGACGGGTGCGCGCGCGCGAAGGCGTCGAGGCGCGGCAGCAGCCAGCCGGTCGCGAAGGTGCCGACGACGCCGACCTTGAGCGCCTCGCGGAAGCGGCCGCCCATATATTGGTCGAGCGTAGCGGCGACGCGGTCGAACGCCTCGGCGACGACGGGGACGAGCGCGTGGCCTTCGTCGGTGAGCGCGAGGCCGCGCGGCAGGCGGTGAAAGAGCCGTGTACCGAGGCGGCGTTCGAGCTCGGCCACCTGATGGCTGACCGCGCCCTGGCTGACATGGAGTTCGAGCCCCGCGCGCGTAAAATTGAGGTGGCGTGCCGCGGCCTCGAAGGCGCGGAGGGCGTTGAGCGGGAGCTGGGCGCGGTCCATGGCCTGTCATTAATTATTCTCATGGCTTTGTCGAGAAATGATGCTTTGTCGCGAGGCGCGTCGCTTGGCATTTTTGGGGCGAAGGGAGACAAAAAATGTTCGATGCAATCAGCCTGTTCGCCTGGCTCGCCGCGGTGAGCGGGGCGCCGGTTCCGGCGGTCGATCCGCTGACGCGGCCGATCGAGAGTTCGCATGCGGCCCAATGGCTGGCGCCCGCGGAGCCCGAGAAAGTCTTCGGGAAGACCTATCTCGTCGGTTTCGCGGGGATGAGCGTCGCGCTGATCGACACCGGCGACGGGCTGATACTCGTCGACGGCGCGTTGCCGCAGGCGGCGCCCGCGATCCTCGCCAATGTCCGGGGGCTGGGCTTCGATCCCAAAGACATCAAATTTATTCTGAGCACCGAGCCGCATTTTGACCATGCGGGCGGGCTCGCGGCGCTGGCGCGCGACACCGGCGCGACGGTGGTGGCGAGCGAGCGCGGGGCCGAAGGGCTGCGGGCGGGCCGCCACGCGAAGGACGATCCGCAGCTTGCCTATGGTGGCAGCTGGCCCGCGGTGGAGCGCGTGCGCGTGATGCGCGACGGCGAGGTGCTGACGCTCGGCAAGACCGCGATCACCGCGGTCGCGACGCCGGGGCACACGATGGGGAGCATGAGCTGGCGCTGGCCAGCGTGCGCCGAAGAAAATGGGGGAAGCACCTGCAAGACGGTCGTCTTCGCATCGAGCCTCAACCCGGTCTCGGCCGAGGGGTATCGCTTTACCGCGCCGGCCGGCGCGCCCTTTGTCGAGGGCTTTGCGGCGAGCTATCGCAAGATGGATGCGATGCCGTGCGACATATTGATCGCGGCGCACCCCGACAATGCGGGGTCGGGGCGGTACAACGACCGGCCGGGCGCATGCCGCGCCTATGCCGACCGTTCGCGGAAGCTGCTGGTGAAGCGGCTGGCGGAGGAGCGAAGCGCGGCGAAATAGCAATCAATTCTGCGCCTTTTCAATCTTGTAAGCCCCCGCAATCGCGCTAGTCTGATGAGTTTACGGGGGATCGCTTGATGTTGGACGCCGCCTTGCTGTTCGCTTTCCTGCCGGCTGCGGCGCCCGCGCCGCCCGTCACCGGCAATTCCGTCTATTCGCAGCAACTGCTGGCGTGGAATCCCGGCGAGATCCGCTGCGATGGCGCGGCGGTCGCCGGCACGGCGCTGCGCCCCGCCGTCGATGTGGCGACGATGGACCCGCAGCGGATCAAGCCCATATCCTATCGCTTCGCGATCGACGGCGCGGGGCGCACCCACTCGATCGTGCGCGACGCTGGCAGCGTTTCACCCTTCGGTCAGGATATCGGCCCGGCGCTGGCGGCGAGCCGCTTTACCGCGAGCGCGCCGCGCGCGAATTGCGAAATAGGCTATTCGCCGCAATTTGCGTCGCTGGCGCAGGCGCCGCTCGCTGACATCGCCGCCTATTCGATCTTTCCGACCGGGCTAAGGTTGCCCAAGGCGGGTTGGGACCGCTTCGCCGCCGTCGGCGATTGCCGCGACAAGCCGCGCCCGGTCGCGCTGCTGCGCGCGCGTCCCGATTTTGCGAAGCTGAGGCTGAAGGCGACGCCCGGCGCGCGCGACTGGTCGCTCGTCGCCTATGACACCGACGCTGAAGGCACCCCGGTCAATGTGCGCGTCGCGGAGGGCACCGGAAGTGAGGAACTCGACGCGGCGGCGGTCGAGGCGGTGCGTGCGTCGCGCTTCACCGGCGGCGCGCGGACGGGCTGCCTCTATCCCTATTGGCGCGGCGCTGCGAAAGTCGCGGCGCCCGAACGGCCCGACAAGGCGGCGATGCGCCCCGCAAACGCCGTCTGCCCTGCGAAGATCGAGTGGGCGAGCCGGCCGACCACCTCTTATCCGACCGCCTATCGCAAGCGCGCGATCGAGGGCTGGGCGATGGTTTCGTTCGACGTCGCGCCGTGGGGCGAGGTCGGCAATGTCAAGCTGCTCGAAGCGCAGCCGTCGGCGGATTTCGGGGGGCAGGCGATCTCAATCGTGCGCAGCGGCCGCGTCGTGCCTTCGGCGCGGGGCGCGTCGGGCTGTGTCGAGACGGTGAAATTCCTGATCCCGGACCGCGGCGGGATGGCCGACGACGACGAGCCGCCGGTCACCGACTGATCGCGCGAGGTTGCGCTATTTATCGACGACCAAGCAAGGCTGGCCGTTCTTGCGGAGGGCCGCGCAGAAGCTTTCGGCTTCGCCCTTGTTCGCGAAGCCGCCGGCCTGGAGGCGGGTGAGCTTGCCGCCCTTGACCAGATAGGGCTGGCGTCCGGCGAAGGCGGGATTCTTCTTTTCGAGCGTCGCCCAGAGTTTGCGCGCATTGCCTTCGACGCCGAAGGCGCCGAGCTGCGCGCGCCACGGGCTGGCGGCGGCGGCGCTGTGGACGCGAACGGGGGTGGGCGTCGTCTTTGCCGGTTCGGGCTTGGCGGGTGCGGGTTCGGCCTTGGCGGGTTTCGCCGGTGTGGGCGCAGGGGCAGGAGGTAGCGTGCCGCTTTTGGGCGGCGGCGCGTAAGTGGTGCCGGGCGCCGTCTGACCGGTCGCCGCGACGGCGTCGGCGGTCGCTTCGGCGGCGGCCGCTGCCGCCGCGCTGGCGGCGGGCGAGGACGGCACGGCGACGCTGCGGATCGGTTCGGGAACCTTCGCGGCGGGTGACGGCGCCGGCTGCGCCTTGATCACCGGCGGGGGCGTGTAGCTGGTGCCGGGGGTCGAGGCGGGCAGGCTCGCGGTCTTGATCGGCGAGGCGGGCGCGGGTTTCGGCGCGGGCGGCGCCGCGGCGCTGACCGCGGCGAGGCGCGCCTGCTGTTCGCCGCGCTCGATGTCGGGGATCATCGCGAGGCCGCGCTGGCGCTGGTCGAGCGGGATCAGATTGTCGAGCTGGACGAGGCGCGCCGAGGCGATGGCGAGCCCGGCGTCGCTCGCGCGCTTGGTCAGCGCATAGGCGCGCGGCCAGTCCTGCGCCGCGAGGTCGCCGTTGAAGTGCGCGGTGCCGAGGACATATTGGGCGCGCGGTTCGCCGCGTGCGGCCGAGCGGGTGATGAACGTCATCGCCTCTTCGCGGCGGTTCGCGGTGAAGAGGACGAGGCCGAGATTGTCCTCGGCCTGCAAATGTCCCTGTTTGGCGGCGCGGCGATACCAGGCTTCGGCCTGCGCCAGATCGGTCGGCACGCCGCGGCCGAGCTTGTATGCCTGGCCGAGGTTGAACTGCGCATCGGCGTCGCCGGCGATCGCGAGCGGGCGCCATTCGGCGACCGCCGCCTGATAATTGCCCGCTTGCCACGCATCGACGCCGTCCTTGACGTCGGCAAGGGCGGGCGCCGCCAGCATCGACGCCAGAGCGAGCGGCAGGGCCAGTGAAATGGCGGTGCGGAACGAACGCATCTTATTCTCCAATGACTTGCGCGGCATGACAGCGGCTGCAGTCCCCGGATGCTTCATAGCGCCAATTGGCTAACACGGTGTTAGCGACAATATGCGGCGCGACCGACTTGATCCGTTCTGGGACAAGTTGGTCTTGAGGGGTTGTTTACCATAGGTGTGAGGAAGTCGTTCACCCTCTTTTTATCATCGTTAACCCAATTTTAGCGCCCCGCATGGCATCCCTTCGCCGATTTTAGGATTTCCGAGGGGGTAAACGCAGTGCGCGTATTGGCATTGGCTTCACAGAAAGGCGGGTCGGGCAAGACCACGCTGTCGGGGCACCTCGCGGTGCAGGCGCAGCTTGCCGGCGCCGGCCCGGTCGTCCTCATCGACATCGATCCGCAGGGCTCGCTCGCCGACTGGTGGAACGAGCGCGAAACCGACCTTCCGGCCTTTGCCCAGACCACGGTCGCGCGGCTCGCCTCCGACCTGGAAATCCTGCGCCAGCAGGGCTTCAAGCTCGCGGTCATCGACACGCCGCCGGCGATCACCATGGCGATCCAAAGCGTGATTTCGGTCGCCGAACTGATCGTCGTCCCGACGCGCCCGAGCCCGCACGACCTGCGCGCCGTCGGCGCCACGGTCGACCTGTGCGAACGCGCGGGCAAGCCGCTGGTGTTCGTCGTCAACGCGGCGACGCCTAAGGCGAAGATCACCAGCGAGGCCGCGGTCGCGCTGTCGCAGCATGGCACGGTCGCGCCGGTCACGCTGCACCACCGCACCGATTATGCCGCGTCGATGATCGACGGCCGCACGGTGATGGAGGTCGACCCTAACGGACGCTCGGCCGACGAAATCCGCCAGCTGTGGACCTATATGAACGATCGCCTCGAAAAGAATTTCCGCCGCACGATCTTTGCCGCGCCGGTCCCGACGCAGGGCAATTACGGCGCGGTCCGCCCGATGGGCGGTGGCTTCGGCCGCCGCATCGCCGGTCAGTGACGGGAGCGGGAACCATGGGCGAACCGAAACCCCTCGCATCGCTGAGCGCCGGCCTGCTGGCCCGCAAGGGCGGAGCGCGTCCCGCGATGCGCCGCCAGCCGCTCGGCAGCGGCCCCGCACCGCTGAACAGCATGGGTTATGACGACCTCGGCTGGAACGACATGGGCTATGATGTCGATCCCGACCAGTCGGCCGAACCCACGCGGATGCTCGACCTGAAACCCTTGCTCACCGGATCGGTGCCGGCGCACAATGTCGAGGCCGAACATGCGGTCGACGACAGCGCGCATCTCGAGCTGGCGCAGGAAGTTGCGGACGATTTTGCCGGGCCGACCGACGATTATGGCGCCGACCAGTTCGAGGCCGAAACGCACGAAATCCCCGAGGTCGTCCGCCAGCAGGAATCGCTGATCGAACGCGTCGCCGCGGTGGCGCGCAAGGTCGAGGCGCGTCCTGAGGCCGCGCCGAAGAAAGAAAAGGCGCCGCGCGCGCTGCGGGCCCGCGAAAAGGCGGCCTTCACGCTGCGCCTCGACGCCGAGCGCCATTTGCGTCTGCGGCTTGCGAGCGCGGTGACGAACCGGTCGTCGCAGGTGATCCTGACCGATCTGCTCGACGAATATCTGGCGTCGCTGCCCGAAATCGACGCGATGGCGAGCCGCCTGCCGGCCGCGCGTCCGGCGCGCGCAAAGCGCTGACGAACCAAGAGGGGGACCCGTCATGAACCGCAAGTTGCTGAAGAAGCTGGCCCTTTCGGGCTTCGTCCTCGGCGTGGCGACCGGATGCAGCGGCATGGGCAAGATGGCCGATGCGCCGTCGCGCGCTGCCGGCGCGCCCGCGCTCGCCGCCAAATCGGCCGACAAGGCGCGCGCCGCGCTCGAAGCGGGCAAGGCGAGCAAGGCCGTCGGCCTCGCCGAAGCCGCGGTCGCGGGAAGCCCGCGCGACGCGGGCTTTCGCGCGCTGCTGGGTCAGGCTTACCTCAACGACGGCCGCTTCGCATCGGCGAGCGCGGCGCTGACCGAGGCGATGGAACTCGGCGCGACGGACAGCAACACGATCCTGTCGCTGACGCTGTCGCAGATCGCACAGGGCAAAAATGCCGAGGCGGTATCGTTGCTGACGCGGCACCGCGACACGGTTCCGGCGTCGGACCTCGGGCTGGCGCTCGCCTTGGCCGGCGATGCCGAAGGATCGCTCTATGTGCTGGGCCAAGCCGCGCGCGCCGAGGGTGCCGAGGCGCGGACGCGGCAGAATTTCGCGCTCGCGCTCGCGTTGTCGGGCCGCTGGGCGCAGGCGCGCATCGTCGCGTCGCAGGATCTGTCGCTCGACAAGCTCGAAGGCCGGATGGCCGAATGGTCGAAGCTCGCCGAACAGCCGAATGCGCAGGTGCGCGTCGCGGGCCTGATCGGCACCGAGGCGCAGCAGGATGCGGGGATGCCGGTCCGCCTCGCGCTCAGCAATTTCGCCGATACGCAAATGGCCGCGGCCGAGCCGGTAAGCGAGCCCGCGACCCAGATTGCCAGCGCCGATCCGGCGCCGGTCGCCGACTATGCGCCGCCGCCGCCGGTGCTTGCCCCGGTGCTTGCCGACGCGGGCAGCGCGATCCGCAGCGTCGAATTGCCGATGCCGGTGCGCGGCGAGGGCGGCGTGGTGCCCGTCACCGAATTGCCGCAGCCGCAGCCGGCGGGCGAGATGATTCTCGCCGAAGCTACCCCCTATCGCGCTGCGCCGCGTGTCGCGGGCGAGGGACGCATCCGCCCCGCGCAGCAGCAGGCGCTTGAACTGGCGACGGTGCTGATCCCCAAGGCGATGGGTTTCGACGCGAAAAAGCCCGACGGTTGGGCGGTGCAGCTTGGCGCCTATGACAGCCTGGCGATCGCCAAGGAAAAATGGGGCACACTGAAGAAGCGTAACGGCGTGCTCGGGAATTTCCCGGCATCGAGCCATGCCGCGACGGTCAAGGGCCGCACTTACTATCGCCTGACGGTCAACGGCCTAGCCTCGCGCACCGACGCGACGAGCCTGTGCAACCAGCTGAAAGCGCAGGGGCAGAGCTGCTTCATCCGTGCGATGGGCGGCAGCGAAACGATCCAGTGGGCGGCGAAGGCCGGTTCGATGCGGCTCGCATCGCGCTAAAGGATTTTACCCGGATAAGGGGGGAGGGGCGTGGCCGCGAGGCTGCGCCTCTCTGTTTTTTGGGGTGGCCGCGACCGACGGCAGCTGAGGGTCAGAAGCGAAAGAAATAGGGCATGCTTTCGAGTGTCTCGACGACCTTGCATTTGGCGCCCACGCTCTTGCAACTGCCCATCACCGAACGTTTCGCGCCGCCGGGCGTGCCCGCGAAGCCGGCATAATATTGGCCTTCCTTGTCGCGCGCGATCGCGAAATGGCCATTGCCGCCCCATAAGCCGACGACGCAGTCCCGGCCGCCCGCCTCGCGGCACGCCGTCATCGCATATTGTTCGGCCTGCTCGCGATTGTCGCCGCGCAGCGCGCCATAGCTATAGCCGGGCTGGCCCGACGCCGAGCGCCAGAAGGCGATCGCGGCGAAGCTGTTGACCATATAGCCGCCGACATATTCCTGTTTTTCCTGTTGAAACGGGATGACCTGTCCGGGCGCGGCCGGGGGGCGGGCGTCACCATAGATTTGTTGCAGCACCTGCGGCGGCGGGGCGTTGCAGGGGAGCCCTTGCGCGCAGGGGATGCCCTGGACGGGCTGCATCTGCGCGGCGGCGGCGGTTGCGAAGAAGGCGGCGGCGAGAGCTGGAACGGCGAATCGGCGCATCGGATCATTCCTCGCTATTGTCGGTCGTCCGCCGAGGAGTATCGAATTAGATCAGCGAGATAAAGCCGGTATCAGCGTATCCGCTGGCCGCCTTTCCACATCATCGTCGCGCGGCCCTGCACCGGCATGCCGTCAAAGGGGGTGTTGCCGGCCCAGGCGGCCATTTTCTTCGCGTCGACCTGCCACGGCGTGCCGTGGTCGACGAGGATGAGGTCGGCTTCCTTGCCCACGGCGAGGTTGCCGGCGTCGACGCCGAGCAGGCGGGCGGGGGTGCCTGCGAGCAGTTCGAACAGGCGGCCGGGCGAGACATGGCCGTCGCGCACGAGGCCGAGGCCGAGCGCGAGCAGGGTTTCGGCGCCCGCCATGCCGGGCAAAGCCTCGGCGAAGGGGAGGCGTTTGTCCTCGGGGCCGCGCGGGTCGTGGCCCGACGACAAGATGTCGATCGTGCCATCCTTGATCGCGGCGAGGCACGCGTGGCGGTCGTCCTCTGAGCGCAGCGGCGGTGAGAGGCGCGCGAAGGTCCGGAAATCGCCGATCGCGGTGTCGGAGAGCAGCAGGTGCGCGGGGGTGATGCCGCAGCGGACGGGGAGCCCCTTCGCCTTGGCGGCGCGGATCAGGTCGAGGCCGCGCGCGGTGGTGACCTGGCGGAAATGGACGGAAGCGCCGGTTTCCTCGACGAGCGCGAGGTCGCGCGCGATCGCCATCGCCTCGGCGATGGCGGGGGCGGAGGCGAGACCGAGGCGCGTCGCCATCTCGCCGTCGGTGGCGACCGCGCCCGCGGTGAGGCCTTCGTCCTCGGCATGGATGATCGTCACGAGGCCGAGCGAGGCCGCGTAGGACAGCACGCGGCGCATCACGCCGCTGTCGGCGATGCGGCCGCGGCCGGTGGCGATGGCGCGCGCGCCCGCTTGCTTCATCAGTCCGATCTCGGCGAGTTCCTTGCCCGCGAGGCCCTTGGTCGCGGCGGCGAGCGGGTGGACCCAGAGGTCGGGCTTGCCGCCTTTCGCTGCGCGCTCGACCAGCCCGGCGCCGTCGAGCGGGCCGCTGTCGGGCATCAGCGCGGCGCGCGTGATGCCGCCGAAATGAAAGGCGGGTTTGTCGGTCGCGAAGACGCCGAGGTCGATGATGCCGGGGGCGAGCCACTGGCCCTTGGCGTCAACGGTTTCGGTGCCGTCGGGGATTTCGGTCGGGTCGAGCGCGGTGATGCGGCCGTTTGCGACGAGCAGGCTACCCGCGCGCGGCGTGTCGCCATCGATCAGTTGCGCATTGACGATGTGGAGCGGTTTCAGTTCCATCCCGGGACCCCCCGCTTGCGGCGCGTCAATATGTCGAGGCACGCCATGCGCACCGCGACGCCCATTTCGACCTGTTCGGTGATCGTCGAGCGCGCGGGATCGTCGGCGATGCTGCTGTCGATTTCGACCCCGCGGTTCATCGGGCCGGGGTGCATGACGATGGCGTCGGGCTTGGCCTTTTCGAGCCGCTTCGGCGTGAGGCCGTAGAGCGCGTGATATTCGCGCGCCGAGGGCAGGTACGCGCCGTCCATGCGCTCATTCTGGAGGCGGAGCATCATCACGACATCCGCATCCTTGATGCCTTCGTCCATGTCGGTGAAGGTGGTGACGTGCATCCGCTCCATCGCGGGCGGGGTCAGCGTCGGCGGCGCGACGACGCGCACTTCGTTGCCGAGCAGCGTCAGCGCGAGGATGTTCGAACGCGCGACGCGGCTGTGGAGGACGTCGCCGCAGATCGCAATCGTGAGGCCCTCGACGCGGCCGAGGCGGCGGCGGATGGTAAGCGCGTCGAGCAAGGCCTGCGTCGGATGCTCGTGGCGGCCGTCGCCCGCGTTGAGGACGGGGCAGTCGACCTTGTCGGCGATGAGCTGGACCGCGCCCGACGAAGCGTGGCGGATGACGATCGCGTCGGCGCGCATCGCGTTCAATGTCATCGCGGTGTCGATCAGCGTCTCGCCCTTCTTCACGCTCGACTGCGCGGCGTGCATGTTGACGACATCGGCGCCGAGGCGCTTGCCCGCGATCTCGAACGAGAGAAGCGTGCGCGTCGAATTTTCGAAAAAGGCGTTGATGATCGTCAGGCCCGCGAGGCGGTCGTCATGCTTCGATGCGCCGCTGCGGTTGAGTTCGACCCACTCTTCGGCGGCGTCGAGGACGTAGGAAATCTCCCACGGGGTGAGCGGGGCGATGCCGGTGAGGTGGCGATGGCGAAAGGCATCGCCGCCGGGCGGATAGTCGCTGGCGGGTCGGGTGGTGGAGCTTGTCATTAAAGGGGAGCGTTTAGGTGGGTGCGGCGAGTCTGGCAAGTGCGGAAGGGGTGACTCCGGCGATATTGCCGGCCAGACGCGCGGAACATTGCCCTGTCGTCTAATGGTAGGACACCGCACTTTGACTGCGGCGGTCATGGTTCGAATCCATGCGGGGCATCTAGCGTTCCAATTAGCCGCGCGTCATCGCGTCGATCGCGCCTTGCAGGATGAACGCCGCGGCGGCGCTGTCGACGCGTGTCGCGCGTTTGGCGCGGCTGACGTCGGCGGCGATCATCGCGCGCTCGACCGCGGCGGTCGACCAGCGTTCGTCCCAGAGGAGCAGGGGCAGATGGAGCGGGGCGAGGTTGCGCGCGAAGGCGCGGGTGCTTTGCGTGCGCGGGCTGTCGGTGCCGTCCATGTTGAGCGGCAGGCCGACGACGAGGCCAACGATATTGTGCTGCGCGATCAGCGCCTTGAGTGTTTCGAAGTCGACCGAGAATTTCTTGCGGATGATCGTCTTGTCGGGGGTCGCGAAGCTCCAGTTCGTGTCGCAGAAGGCGACGCCGATCGTCTTGGTGCCGACGTCGAGGCCCGCGAGGCGGCCGCCGTTCGGGAAATGGGCGGCAAATTCGGGGGCGGTGGTGGTGATCATCGAGCGGGACCCCGGATCAGGTCCGGGGTGACGAAAGAGGAGAAGCGGGCGCGGTCGGCTCGGGCAACGGTTCCGCCGGCGGCGGCACCGGCGACGGCTTGCCCTCATAGGTCGCGAGGCGGCGCAAGGCGTCGGCGCGGACGTTCGCCCAGAAGAGGGTGATGTCGTAGACGTGATAATTGTTACCGGGGAGCACATAGCCCGCGACGACATATTCCTTGGCGATGTCGGCGTCGCCGATCATCAGGAAGCCGCGCGTATCGTCGCAGGCGGCGCCGATCTTGCCCGCGATCAGCGACCCCGACTTGAAGCCTTCGGTGGGCTTGAGCGTGCCGATATTGGCCTCGGGCGGCGCGGCGGTGTCGGGGATGCCGGTGAGGGGGTTGGTGCAGAGCATCCGCGTATCGGCGCGCGGGCGGCCGTCGAAGCCGATCGTGCCGTCATAGGCGTCGGTGACCATCACCGGATCGGCGGGGTCGGCGAAACTCGCCCAGCTGAGGATGCAGCCTTTTTGCTCGGGCGTCTGGCAGGCGGGCAGGCCGAGGCCGGCGATGTCGGTGTCGAGGCTGACCGGCCAGCCGATGATATAGGCGGCGGCGATCCGCTTCGCGAGCGGCGTGCCCGCAATCTTCGTGCGGAGCAGGGTGGTGAGGTGGAGCGCGCCCTGGCTGTGGCCCGCGAGGATGATCGGCTTGTCCTTTGGCTGCGCGGCGAGGAAGGCGTCGAACGCTTCCTCGACGTCGCGATAGGCCGAATCGATCGCCTTGCCGGCGGTGACGCGGTCCTGCGCGAGGAAGGCGCCGAGCGTCGCCTGGCGATAGCGCGGCGCCCAGATTTCGCCGGCGTCGGCAAAGGCGCTCGCCATGCCCTGCACGAAGAGGTTCGCGCGGTGGTCCGAATCGCGGTCCTCGAGCGGGGCGTTCCAGCTCGAGCGGCTGTAATAGCTGGTCGGGTGGACGAAGAAGACCGCGGCGTTGCCTTTGGGGACGGGCGCGGCGGCGGCCGTCTGCGCCGCCTTGGCGGGCGGGATCAGCTGGCCGGATGCCTTTTCGCCCGGAAGCTCGGTGCCGGGGGTCTCGCTGCCGTCGGCGGCGGGGCGCCATGCCGAGGGGTCTTTTTCCATTCCCGGCCGCGCGAACCACATCTTGGGGTCGTCATAGGCGTTGGGCGCGACCGCGGCCTGCGGCTTGAACTCGGTGCTGGGCACGAAGGCGGTGCGCGCGATCCAGCCGGGGAACAGCTGGTACACGACCCCGGCGGCGAGGATGAGGAGGATGATCGCGGCGATGAAGTAGAGGAATTTGCGGGCCAAATGGGGCTCCATGCGGTCGGGGAGAGGCAAGATCCGCCCTCTCTACCCGTTCGCCCTGAGCTTGTCGAAGGGCTGTCCTTCCTTCGAGGAAAGGAGGACGGTGCTTCGACAAGCTCAGCACGAGCGGATGAGGGGCTATTCGTATCGACCGCATTTGGCTTGCCGCGCGCTGTGAAACAAGCCCAGATGTCGGCATGACCGATGCAGCCGCAGCCGGCGCCGCCGCCGATTCGCCTTCCCATCCACCGCTTGCTTCGGCGCGCCTCGACGACAGCGATCCGCCGTGGCCGCTGCGCCCTTGGATCATGGCGGCGATCTGCGCCGTCGCGGGGCTCGCCTTTCACCTGCTGATCGACCACCATTATGACGATGCGCTCGCGCATTGGCGGAGCGCGCTGGCGGCGGGGGTCGCCGCGGCGACGGTGGTGTTCGTGCTCGGGGTCGAGCGGCGGCGCTGGCACTGGGCGCTGGGCTTCGCGCTCGTCTGGGGCGTGATCCTCGGGCTGATCGCGCGGACGACCGCGGCCTATAATATCCAGGGCAATCCGGTTGAATGGCCCTTTTGGTCGGGCATTCTCGCGGTGCTCGTCGCGACGCCGCTGTTCCAGACGCGGCGCGACGTCGCGCCCGACTGGCGGTTCTGGAAGCTGTGGGCGATGCCGTACGAGCGGCTGCACAGCCATGCGTGGACCGATGCGGTGATCGGCGCGGCGAGCTTGGCCTTCATCGGCATCACCTTTCTGCTCACCGTGCTGATCGGGCAAATGTTCAAGCTGATCGGGATCAACCTGATCTTCGACCTGCTGGACGGCGAATGGTTCGGCTGGATGCTCGCGGGCGCGGCGTTCGGCGGGGCGGTCGGTCTGTTGCGCGAGCGCGACAAGCTCGTCGCGACGCTGCAGCGGCTGGTGATGATCATACTCGCGGTGCTGGCGCCGGTGCTCGCGGTCGCGCTGGTGCTCTTCCTGCTCTCGCTCGCGGGGACGGGGCTGCAGAAACTGTGGGATTCGGGATTTTCGACCGCGGCGGTGATGATGGCAGTCGCGGCGTTCGCGGTGCTGCTCGCCAATGCGGTGATCGGCAACGGCGGCGACGACCGCGCGACCAATCCCGCGCTGCGCTGGGCGGCGCCGGTGCTGGCGGTCGCGGTGCTGCCGCTGGCCGGGATCGCTTATTATTCGATGCACCTGCGCGTGATCCAATATGGCTGGACCCCCGAGCGCATCTGGGGCGTGATCGCGGCGCTGATCGCGCTCGCTTATGGCATCGCGGGGCTGTGGGCGGTGGTGAAGGGGCGACGCAATTTCGACGATCTGCTGCGGCCGCTGCAGCAGAAGCTGGCGATCGGGCTCGCGCTGCTCGCGCTGTTCCTCGCATTGCCGATCCTCGATTTCGGGGCGATTTCGACGCGCGACCAGCTCGCTCGGCTGAAATCGGGGGCGACGCCGGTCGAGAAATTCGATTGGGCGGCGATGGCCTATGATTTCGGTCCGAGCGGGCGCGCGGCGTTGGCGGAGGTGGCGCGCTCGCCGCGGAAAGAGCGCGCCGACGCCGCGAAGGCGGCGCTGGCGGCGAAGAACCGCTGGGACCTGACCGGGCCGCGCGGCGCGCTGCTGCTGAAGCCGTTCGCCGAGCGGTTGCGTGTCATTCCCGCGGACCGCGCCGTGCCCGCCGCGGCGCTCGACCGGATCGCGGGAAGCTATATGTGCAGCCGCGCCAAGGCGTGCGTGGCGCTGTGGCTCGACGACAAAAGGATCGGCGTGCTCGGGCAGAATGAGCCGGGCGATGCGCTGAATTTCGACTTTGTGACGCAAAATGACGCCGGCCAATGGGTGCAGGGCGATTGGGCCAAACCTGCGCCCGCGAAAAAGCCGGCGGTCGATTTGTCGAACGCGCGGATCGAGGTCGAAACGGTGACGCAGCGCCGCGTGCTGGTGAACGGCGAGCCGGAATCGGGGGCGTTCGACTAGCTTCTCCCGAACAATCTCTCCCTCGTCATTCCCGCGAAAGCGGGAACCCAATTGCCACCGTCGCGGGCTGGGTTCCCGCTTTCGCGGGAATGACGAGGGTTGTTGCCGAGTTTCGATGGCCACATCTTGATGCGATCCGGTGGGGATGCTAGCGGCGCGGCTTCGTTAAAGTTAGGGCGATCATGGCAATCGATCAGGCAACAGTGAGAAAAATCGCGTCGCTGGCGCGCATCGCGATCAGCGATGCCGAAGCCGCCGCGATGGAAGGCGAATTGAACGGCATTTTGGGCTGGGTCGAGCAACTCGGTGAGGTCGATGTGACCGGGGTCGAGCCGATGACCGCGGTGATCCCCAACACGCTGCGGCTGCGCGACGATGTCGTCGACGCCGACCCGCTGACCGGCGGCAACCGCCGCGACGACGTCCTCGCCAATGCACCCGCGCCCCAGCACGGCTTTTTCGGCGTGCCGAAAGTGATCGAATAATGACCGAACTGACCAACCTGACCGTCGCAGAGATCCGCGACGGGCACCGCGCGGGCGATTTCAGCGCCGTCGAGGTCGCCGAGGCGTTCAACGCCAATGTGGCGGGCGCGAAGGCGCTCAACGCCTTCATCGTCGAGACGCCCGAACATGCGATCGCCGCGGCGAAGACGGCCGATGCCGATCGCGCGGCGGGGACGCTGAAGCCGCTCTCGGGCGTGCCGATCGGGATGAAGGATCTGTTCGCGACCAACGGCGTCCAGACCACCGCGGCGAGCCATATGCTCGAAGGTTTCGTGCCGCGCTACGAATCGACCGTCTCGGCGAAGCTGTGGGACGCGGGTTGCGGCATGCTCGGCAAGCTCAACCTCGACCAGTTCGCGATGGGGTCGTCGAACGAGACGAGCTATTTCGGCAATGTGATCAGCCCGTGGAAGCGCAAGGACGGCGGCAATGCCGCGCTCGCGCCCGGCGGCTCGTCGGGCGGGTCTTCTTCGGCGATCGCGGCGCGGCTGTGCCCCGCGGCGACGGGGACCGACACCGGCGGCTCGATCCGCCAGCCCGCGGCCTTCACCGGCATTTCGGGGATCAAGCCGACCTATGGCCGCTGCTCGCGCTGGGGCATCGTGGCATTCGCGAGCTCGCTCGATCAGGCGGGGCCGATGGCGCGCGACGTCAAGGACTGCGCGATCATGCTCGAGAATATGGCGGGCTTCGATCCGAAGGATGCGACGAGCCTGAATATGGCGGTGCCCAATTGGGAAGCGGCTTTGTCGAGCGATCTCAAGGGCAAGACGGTCGGTATTCCCAAGGAATATCGCCTCGAAGGCATCGATCCCGACATCGACGCGATGTGGGATGCGGGGATCGCGATGCTGAAGGATGCGGGCGCGGACGTGGTCGAGATCAGCCTGCCGCACACCAAATATGCGCTGCCGGCCTATTATATCATCGCGCCGGCCGAAGCCTCGTCGAACCTCGCGCGCTATGATGGTGTGCGGTACGGTTTGCGCGATCTGCCGCAGGGTGCGGGGCTGCAGGACATGTACGCCGCGACGCGCGCCGACGGCTTCGGGCCCGAGGTCAAGCGCCGCATCATGATCGGCACCTATGTGCTGTCGGCGGGCTTTTACGACGCCTATTACACGCAGGCGCAGAAGGTGCGGACGCTGATCGCGCGCGATTTCGAACAGGCGTTCGGGGTGTGCGACGTGATCCTGGCGCCGACCGCGCCGTCGGCGGCGTTCGGGTTGGGCGAGAAGATGGCCGATCCGCTGGCGATGTATCTGAACGACGTGTTCGCGGTGCCCGCGAGCCTTGCGGGGCTGCCCGCGATGTCGGTCCCGGCGGCACTGAACCGCGAAGGGCTGCCGCTGGGGCTGCAGATCATCGGCAAGGCGTTCGACGAGCAGGGCGTGCTGAACGCCGGCTTGGCAATTGAAGAGCGGGCGGGCTTCACGGCGCGGGCGGAGAAGTGGTGGTGAGTTTGAACCTGTCCGTTAAGCCTATCTATGGATGGGGCTGGACGGACGGGGCTGGCACCGTCGAAGCACCAAGTGAGTTTACAGCCATTGCCGAACGCAGCGGAGATCAATTGGTGGGTGTCATCGGACCGGGTGAATTCTCCGGTTGGAAAGTTACCATGTCGAAAAGACATGCCGGACCTTTTGACGGGTTGGTGAATGTGGCGATTCAGAACTATGGCGCAGAGGAAATATTCTCCGGTTCTGCGGAGATATCGAAGGACTTGATGGAATAATGAGCGACTATCGCATCAAGGGCGAAACCGGTGAGTGGGAGGTCGTGATCGGCCTCGAGGTCCATGCGCAGGTCACCTCCAACGCCAAGCTGTTTTCGGGCGCCGCGACGGCGTTCGGGGCCGAGCCGAACACGCAGGTGTCGCTGGTCGACGCCGCGATGCCGGGAATGCTACCGGTGCCGAACCGCGAGTGCATCCGTCAGGCGGTGCGCACGGGGATGGCGATCGAGGCCGAGATCAACAAATGGTCGCGCTTCGACCGCAAGAATTATTTCTACGCCGACCTACCGCAGGGTTACCAGATTTCGCAGCTTTATCATCCGCTTGTCGGCGAAGGTTCGCTGACGATCGAGGCGGATGAAAAGGCGGGCCTGCCCGAAGCGAAGCGTATCGGGATCGAGCGTATCCATGTCGAGCAGGATGCCGGCAAGCTGATGCACGACCAGCATCCGACGATGTCATACGTCGACCTCAACCGTTCGGGCGTCGCGCTGATGGAGATCGTCTCGCGCCCCGACATGCGCTCGCCCGCCGAGGCGGGGGCCTATGTCCGCAAGCTGCGCTCGATCCTGCGTTATGTCGGATCGTGCGACGGCAATATGGAAGAGGGCTCGATGCGTGCCGACGTCAATGTCAGCGTGCGGAGGCCCGGCGACGAGTTCGGGACGCGGACCGAGACGAAGAACGTCAATTCGGTGCGCTTCGTGATGGCGGTGATCGAGGGCGAGGCGAAGCGCCAGGTCGAGCTGATCGAAAGTGGCGGCACGGTGGTGCAGGAAACGCGGCTGTACGATCCCGACCGCAACGAGACGCGCTCGATGCGGTCGAAGGAAGATGCGCATGATTACCGCTACTTCCCCGATCCCGACCTGTTGCCGCTCGAACTCGACGATGCGTTTCTGGCCGAGTGCCGCGACAGCTTGCCCGAACTGCCCGACGCCAAGCGCGCGCGCTATCTGGCGGCCGGGATTTCGGCGTATAACGCCGACGTGTTGACCGCCGAGGTCGAGAGCGCGCTGTGGTTCGACACGCTGCTCGAGACCGGCGCGAAGCCGGCTGCGGCGGCCAACTGGGTATCGAGCGAGTTGTTCGGCGCGCTCAACCGGCTCGGCAAGGGGTTCGACGATTGCCCGGTCACCCCGGCGCAGGCGGGCGAACTGCTCGGCCTCGTCGCCGACGGCACGATTTCGGGCACCATTGCGAAACAGGTGTTCGAAAAGATGCTCGAAAGCGGCGACGCCGCGGGCGTGATCGTCGAGCGCGACGGCCTGAGGCAGACGAGCGACACCGGCGCAATCGAGGCCGAGATCGCCAAGATCCTGACCGCCAATGCCGACAAGGTCGAGCAGTATAAGGGCGGCAAGGAAGCGCTGTTCGGTTTCTTCGTCGGGCAGACGATGAAGGCGATGCAGGGCAAGGCGAACCCGCAGGTGGTGAACGAGCTGCTCAAGAAGGCGCTGGGCTGAGGATGCGCGCGGCTCTTCGCGCGCTTCTGGCTCTCTGGCTGCTGATCGCCGGCGCTACGCTTGCGCGGGCCGAGACGGTCGTCTTCACCGACGTCAACGTCGTGCCGATGGACGCCGAGCGCGTGATTCCGCGCACGACGGTGATCGTCGCCGACGGCGTGATTGCCAGCATTGGGAGCAAGGCGAAGCTGCCCGCGGGCACCAAGGTGATCGACGGCAAGGGCGCGTGGCTGGTGCCGGGGCTGGCCGACATGCACAATCATGTGACGAGCCGCGACGACCTGTCGCTGCTGCTCGCGAATGCCGTGACGACGATGCTCAACATGGGCGAGGCGACCAACGCCTTCAACGGGCGGACGCGGATCGCAGTGAACAAGGGCGAGGTGCCGGGGCCGCAGGTCTTCACCGCCTTTGTCGTCGATGGCGACCCGCAATATGGTCATTTCGTCGTGCGGACGGCCGACGAAGGGCGCGCGATCGTGAGGCTGGCGAAGGCGAACGGCTACAGCTTCATGAAGGTTTACACGAACCTGTCGGCCGAGGCTTTCGCGGGGCTCGCCGACGAGGCGAAGCGCCAGGGGATCGGCGTCGTCGGGCATAATGCGAAGGCGGTCGGGCTCGCGGGGCAGCTCGCGGCAGGGCAGGCGATGGTCGCGCATGTCGAGGAATTCTTCTACGGCTTCTTTCCCGAGCCGCCGGCGGACGATCCGAACGCGCCGCCGGACGATGCTCGGATCGCCGATGCGATCGCGCTGGTGAAGGCGCATGGCGCCTTCGTGACGTCGGACCTGTTCAACTACCGCACGATCGCGGCGCAGTTCGGCAAGCCCGAGGTGGTGAAGGCCTATCTGGCGGCGCCCGAAGCGCGTTACCTGTCGCCGGGCGACCGGATCGGCTGGGCGCAGTCGGGCTATCAGAAAAAGGCGGTCGATCTGTCGCGCCGCGTGGCGTTCGAAGCGCGCTTCGTGAAGGCGATGGCCGATGCCGGCGTGCCGTTGATCACCGGCGGCGATGCGCCGACGATTCCGGGGCAGGTTCCGGGCTTCGCGCTGCACGAAGAGATCGACGCGATGCTCGCCGCGGGGCTGACACCGTGGCAGACGCTGTCGGCGGCGACGCGCACGCCGGGCGAATTCATCGTGAAGACAGTGCCGGGCGCGGCGAAGTTCGGCGTGGTGGCGCCGGGCTATCGCGCCGACCTGTTGCTCGTCGCCGAAAATCCGCTCGAAAAGCCCGCAACACTCCGCGCGCCTCTCGGCGTGATGGCGGGCGGGCGCTGGCACGACGCGGCGGCGCTGAAGGCGATGCTCGCCGACGTCGCGGCGAAGCGCGTCGTTCGCTAGAAGCGCCGGGTGCCCGCCGCCCAGTCGCCGCTGTCGCACTGGCCCGAGAAATTGGTGATCGCCTGTATCGTGATGCGGCCCGAACGGCGATCGACGGTCAGTTTCGGCTTGTTGAGGCCGTTGATCCGGTAGCTCGCGGTGATGCGGTCGGGGGTCACGACCAGATTGTCGAGATCCCACCAGCCATGATCGTCGCCGCTGTGGATCGGCGCGACGAGTTTGGGCCCGAGGTGGATGCGGCCATGGTCGCCATAAAGTTCGATCTGGACGTCGCTGTTGAAGCCCTGCGCGCTGTTCGACAGTTCGTTGCTCCATTCCCATTTATGGTTGCGGGGGTTCCAGCTGTAGCGCGGATTGTTCTGGACCGTCGGACGTGTGCCCGCGCCATAGCAGACGAGAACGAGCGAGCCGGGGTCGCGGTAGCCGGGCTCGGCGGCGGGCTGATGATGATCGGCGGGCGCGGTCGCGTCGGCGTCGCGGCAGTTTTCGGCCGGGACGGCGATCAATGCGCCATAGCGCCCGTCGACGGTCGAAACCGAGATGCAGCGGCCGGTGCGCGCATTCCACCAGAAGGTGTAGCGTTGGTCGCCGACGGTGTTGGAGAAGCGCGATTCATAGCCGCGCGCGAGAAGTTGGGTCTCGCCGCCCGCGGCGCGCGCGCCGGCAAGATCGGCGACGTCGGGCGCGGATTGCGCGAAGGCGGCGGCGGGAACAAGGGATGCGAAGAGGAGAGCAGCGAGAAGCGGTCGCATCGTGGGACTCCTGTTGCTGTGCGGCGCGATGTTACCAATGTCGATGATGCCCCGACAGAGCGATTCGTCCCTAATCGACCGCTTTCCAGACGCTGCGCCCTTCCTTGATGGTTTCGCGGACCTTGATCGCCTTGATGCCGTCGACGAGCGTCGTCAGCGGGTTCTTGTCGAGGATGACGAAATCGGCGAGCAGGCCGGGCTTGATGCGGCCCTTGCGGTCTTCCTCGAAGATTTGCCAGGCGGGGCCGGTGGTGAGTGCCTGTAGCGCGGCGTAGGGGCCCAGCCGTTCCTTTGCGCCACTGACGACGCCGGTGGGCGAGACGCGCGCCATCGAGGTCCAGAGCATGAAGCGGGTATCGAGCGGGGTGACGCTGTAGTCGCTGTGGTTGGAGGCGATCAGTCCCGCGGCGCGCGCCGAGACGAACGGACTGATGAAATCGACCACTGCGTCGGGGAAATTGGTGCGGTGAATATCGGCCCAATACCAGGCGTGGTTCGAAAAATAGGCGGGGCCGACCCCGATGCGCTTGTAGGCGGCGAGCTGATCGGGGCGCTGGAACTGCGAGTGGATGACGATCGGGCGACGGTTGTCGGCAGCGGTAATGCCGAGCGCGTCGAAGCCCTTGATCGCCATGTCGATCGCCGCGTCGCCATTGGCGTGGACGAAGAGCTGCCAGCCGCGGTCGTGGGCCTTGCGCGCCAGACCAAGGAATTCCGCGTCCGACATGCCGGGATGGCCGTGCCATGGATGATCGCCGGCAGGGCTGCCGCGCGCATAGTCGCGCGTGAAATAGCCGGTGCGCGCCTGCACCGATCCGTCGAGGATGAATTTGATTCCCTGCAATTTCACATGGTCCTGATAGACGCCGAACTTGCGATCGGGACCGGCGAGCAGCGCGTCGAGCTCGGTGTAGATGGGGAGCAGCGCGAGATCGATCTTGAGCCGTTCGCGCGCGGCGGCGCTGGTAAGGAACGCGATGTCGGCGCGCTGCGTCGCACCGTCCTGTGCGTGGGTGTAACCCTCTGCGAAATAGCGATTCTGCGCCGCGTCGAGCGCCGCGAGCTTCTGCTCGGCGCTGGGCTGCGGCAGCTTGGCGAGGAGGATGAACATCGCCTTTTCAAGGAGGACGCCGTTCAGCTTGCCCGCACCGTCGCGCAAGATCATCGCGCCGGGCGGGACGGGCGTGCTTTCGTCGATGCCCGCGGCGGCCAGCGCGGCGCTGTTCGCGACGGCGCCGTGCAGCGAGACGTGAAAGACGACGATGGGCCGGTCGCTTGCCACGGCGTCGAGCTCGGCGCGGGTGATGTGCCGCTTTTCCGCGAGCGTTTCATGGTCATATTGCCAGACGATCACCCAGCCGCCCTTGGGAAGCGCGCGCGCGGCGACATGATCGCGGATCGCGGCTTGCAGGCCAGCGATGTCGGTTACCGGCAGCCCGCCACCATCGCGCAGGTCGAGTCCGCCCGTCATCATCGTCGCAAGGGTGAAGTGCGAATGCGCGTCGATAAAGCCCGGCAGCATCGTCGCGCCCGCAAGGTCATGGACGACGGCGTCTTTGCCGGCAGCCTTGCGCGCGTCCCGCTCGCTGCCGGCGAAGGCGATGCGATCGCCCGTGGTCACGACCGCTTCGACGGTCTGCGGAGTGGCGCCGTCCATCGTGATAATCGGACCGCCGCGGTAAAGGGCGGTATCCTGCGCGATGGCGGGCGTGGTGGCCGCCAAAAGGGCCGCGATGACGGTGGTGATTTTCATGTTGTCTCTCCCCGGCGCGATGTTGGCTGCTGAGGCGAGGGCTGGTCAAGTAGTTAGTATGCTATCCTCCCTGTCGCGGGGGATGGGGAGTGCAGGAGGAGCCGCGGCGTCGCGTTATTGCCCCTCCGTCAGCGGCTACGCCACTGCCACCTCCCCACGCCTTCGGCGCAGGGAGGATTTGAATTACACCTGCTGCGGCGGCACTTCGTCGGGGCCACGCCCGGGCTGGTCGATATCGCCGCCGCCGGGGCTGCCGGGGATTTCGACCGGCTGACCGGCGGGGTCCTCGAGCGGCGTCGGCTGGGTCGGCCGTTCGGGCGGTGCGACCGGATCGATGATGTCGGGCTTGGGCTTGGGCAGCGGGTCGGCGGCCTTGACATGGAGGTCCGAGGGGTAGGGCATCATATATCTCCTTGACCCGATCAACGAACCGGCGCGACGCATGTTCCGCCAGCGGGCGCCAAGCATGTTCCGCCCGCGGAAGGGGGGCTTTGTGCCCTTGCCCTTGGCCGCGTGTCTGCTATAGCCCCGCGCGGCCCGCACGGGCGTGCGCGGCAGCGCGCGATTTCGTGCACCCGGCCGAAAACACCTGCGGGCGTGGCGGAATTGGTAGACGCGCTGGTTTTAGGTACCAGTATCGCAAGATGTGGGGGTTCGAGTCCCTTCGCCCGCACCAATCCGCAATGCAGGCCGGGATCATGGGGAACTCCGCCATTTTGGCGGGGTTCGATACGAGATTTTGAGCAAGGATAAGACCAAGGCAATGAAGACCGTCGAAACGCTGAACGAAGGCCTGAAGCGCGAATATCGCGTCACGATCACCGCCAAGGATATCGACGCGCGCGTCGACGACGAGGTGAAGAGCATCGCCCCGACCGTCCGCATGCCCGGTTTCCGTCCCGGCAAGGTGCCGCCGAACCTGATCCGCAAGATGCACGGCCCCGCGCTGTCGGCCGACGCGCTCAACAAGGCGATCGACGCCGGGGTGCGCGACCTGATGGCGAAGGAAAAGCTTCGCCCGGCGCTGCAGCCCGCGGTGACGCTGGCCGATGGTTATGAAACCGGCAAGGACGCCGAAGTCACCGTCGCATTGGAAGTGCTGCCCGAAATCGAAGCGCCGTCGATCGACGGGCTGAAGCTCGAGCGCCTGACCGTTCCCGCCGACGACAAGGCGGTGATGGCGAAGATCGAGGAATTCGCCGCGCAGATGAAGCGGTTCGAGGAAGCGCCGAAGACGAAGAAGGCCGCGACCGGCGACCAGGTCATCATCGACTTCGCCGGCAGCGTCGACGGCGTCGCGTTCGACGGCGGCACGGGCGAGGACATGGCGGTCGAAATCGGTTCGGGTCAGCTGATCCCGGGCTTCGAAGACCAGCTCGTCGGCGTCAAGACCGGCGACGAAAAGGTGCTGAAAGTCACCTTCCCGGACGAATATCCGGTCGAGAATCTGAAGGGCAAGCCCGCCGAATTCGCCGTCACGGTGAAGGAAGTGAAGGTTCCCGCGGCGTCGAAGATCGACGACGAGTTCGCGAAAACGCTCGGCCTCGAAAGCCTCGACAAGCTCAAGGAGCTGATGAAGGATCAGGTCGAGCAGGAACTCAACGGCCTGACGCGCACCTATATGAAGCGCAAGCTGCTCGACCAGCTCGCCGCTGCCCATGATTTCGACGTGCCGCCGACGATGGTCGAGGCCGAATTCAACCAGATCTGGCAGCAGCTCGAGCATGAAGCGAGCCACGAGGAAGATCCCGAAGCGGCGAAGGCCGAGCTCGAGAGCGACCGCGACGAATATCGCAGCATCGCGGTGCGCCGCGTCCGCCTCGGCCTGCTCCTGTCGGAAATCGGCCAGGCGCATGGCGTGCAGGTCTCGCAGCAGGAGATGCAGCGTCTCGTCATGCAGGCGGCGCAGCAGTATCGCCCCGAAGACCGCCAGCGCTTCGTCGAATATGTCCAGCAGGACGCGCTCGCCGCCGCGCAGCTCCGCGCCCCGCTCTATGAGGACAAGGTCGTCGACTTCCTGTTCGAAAAGGCCGAGATCAGCGACCGCGAAGTGACGCGCGAAGAGATCGAGGCGGCGATCGAAGCCGATGATGACGGTCACGTCCACGGCCCGGGCTGCGGTCACGACCATGACCATGACGCGAAGCCCGCCAAGAAGGCGGCCGCGAAGAAGCCCGCCGCCAAGAAGGATGCGGTGAAGGAAGAGGCCAAGGCCGAGGAAGCCCCCGCCAAGAAGGCGCCGGCGAAGAAGGCCGAAGCCAAGGCCGAGGACAAGCCCGCGGCGAAGAAGGCTGCTCCGGCGAAGGCCGCTGCGGCCGAAAAGGCCGAGCCCGCGAAGAAGGCTCCGGCCAAGAAGGCTGCGGCGAAGAAATAAGCTTCGGCTGACAATCGACAAAAAGGCCGGGTGGAGGATGCTCCACCCGGCCTTTTCGTTTGGAGCTAACTCCCTCCCTCGTCATTCCCGCGAACGCGGGAACCCAGTTTCAACCTAACGGATCAAAGCCAAAGTCTTCGGCAAGGTCGCGCCAATCGGGGTTAGCGCTCTCGATCAGTTCGAGCTTCCACGCGCGATTCCATTTCTTGACGCGCTTTTCGCGCTGGATTGCAGCGTCCATCGTCGCATGCTGTTCGAACCAGGCCAGCAGCTTCACACAATATTCTCTCGTGAAGCCGGGGATGATGCCTTCGCGATGCTGGTGGATGCGTTGAGCAAGATTAGACGTGACGCCGAGGTAGAGCGTGCCATTGCGGCGCGAGGCAAGGAGGTAGACGGTCGGGCTGAAGCTCTCGTGCATCGACGGCGCTACTGGGTTCCCGCTTTCGCGGGAATGACGAAGAGGGGAGGGGCTATTCGCTTCACCCTCAAATCACATCCATATTATAGCAATGCCAGCTGAAGATCGCGGCCGCGCCGCGGTGCGGGCGCCAGGCTTCGGCCAGTTCGCGCGCCAGCTTCTCGCTCGGGCGCGCCCCCAATTGCAGGATGCGGCCGACGGCCTCCTGCACCGCGAGGTCGCCCGCGGGCCAGATGTCGGGGCGGCCTTCGGCGAAGAGCAGGTAGATTTCGGCCGACCAGCGGCCGATGCCCTTGACGCGGGTGAGAAGCGCGATCGCTTCCTCATCATCGGCGGGAAGCGCGTCGAAGGTCAGATCGCCGTCGAGGATGAGCTGCGCGAGGCTTTTGGCATAGCCCTGTTTCTGCCCCGACAGGCCGCAGGCGCGCAGCGTGTCGAAATCGGCGGCGGCCATGACTTCGGCGGGGCAGCCTTCGCCGAATTGCGCTTCGAGCTTGTTCCAGATCGAGGTCGCCGCGGCGACACTGACCTGCTGGCCGACGATGGTGCGAAGAAGCGTCGTATAGCCGGGCGCGCGGATGCGCGGCTCAGGATAGCCCGCGTTGCCGAGCGCGCGCGCGAAATTGGCGTCGCGCTCCGCCAGCGCGTCGATTCCCGCGTTCAGCTGCTGCTGGCTGAGGCCCATCGCATATTCTCCTTTTGTTCCCAAAGTTGCTGATAGCAACGCTTGATTTGGCGCGCAACGCGCGACATAGCGCCTGCGACAAGAAACCTATGGGGACTAGCATGGCCAAGCTGATTGTCGTGACGCGCGACGGAACCGAGCATGAGATCGAAGGCGACACCAGCCTGACCGTGATGGAAAATATCCGCGATGCCGGTTTCGACGAATTGCTCGCGCTGTGCGGCGGCTGCTGTTCGTGCGCGACCTGCCACGTGCATGTCGAGGCGGGCGACAAGGACGCCATGCCCGCGATGAGCGAGGACGAGAACGACCTGCTCGATTCGACCACCGACCGCGACGATAATTCGCGCCTGTCGTGCCAGATCCCGTTCAGCGACGCGCTCGACGGCCTCCGCGTGCGGATCGCGGCGGAGGATTAGGCCTTATTGGCCCGTCGTCGCGACCGCGTAGAGCGCGATCGCGGCGGCGTTCGAGATATTGAGGCTTTCCATTCGCGGCGAGATGGGAAGCTTTGCCAGCACGTCGCAATGCTCCATGACATTGTGGCGCATCCCGTCGCCTTCGGAGCCGAGCACCAGCGCGACCTTGCTGCCGTCGAGCGTCGATCCCAGAGTCGTTTCGGTGTCACCCATCAGCCCGATGCGCCAATATTGCGCCTCGGCGATCTCCTCCAGCGCGCGCGACAGGTTGACGACGCGCACCCACGGCACCGTTTCGAGCGCGCCCGACGCCGAGCGCGCGATGACGCCGCTTTCGGGCGGGCTGTGGCGGTCCTGCGTGATGATCGCGGCGGCGTCGAACGCCGCGGCCGAGCGCAGCACCGCGCCGATATTGTGCGGGTCGGTGACTTGATCGAGGATGACGAGCGGGCGCTTGCTCTCCGCATCGACCTCTTCCTGGAGCAGGTCGCCGAGATGGATGTTCTCGAGCGGGTCGACCTCGATCACCAGCCCCTGATGCGGCGCGTCGCGCGCGACGAGTCGCGCGAGATCGGCGACGTCGGCGTAGCTGATCGGAATCACCGGCGGCAGGTCGAGCTGGCCCAATGCCTCGCGCGTGCCCCATATGCGCTTGACGGTGCGTTCGGGGTTGGCGAGCGCCGCCAATACGGCGTGACGGCCCCAGAAACGGACGGCCTGGCCGCGCGAATTCTGCCCCTGCGGGCGGCGATGACGGGAAAATTGCCTCATGCGGGCGCCTTTCCCATGACTGGCATTGACAGGCAAGCCTCGTTTCGCCATTGGACCGCTTCCCAAAGCGGGCCCCAAGGACAGGTGGCCGAGTGGTTAAAGGCAGCAGACTGTAAATCTGCCCGGGTTTCCGTACGCTGGTTCGAATCCAGCCCTGTCCACCACCCTCTGGTCTGAGGGCATCCCAAAACTCCCTAGAAATGGCAGAAAACCTAGCGTATACTCGCATAGGTCGGCTCCCTGCATCCCACTCCGTTCCACTGCAGCTCAGCAAAAACTGTGGGGAGAATGTGGGGATAGATTTTTTGACCTTCGAGAATCGGCCTCCCAAGTGTGGGGATAAAAATTTGGGGTAACCCTATGAAAAAGCTTACAGCTTTCGCGATCAAGGCAGCTATGACACGTCCTGGTACCTACCAAGACGGTGACGGGCTGTTTTTGAAAGTAAGCAAAAGCGGTGGAGCGTATTGGCTTTTGCGTCTGCAACGTGACGGCAAGCGTCATGACATCGGCTTAGGCAGCGCCAAATTGTTATCGCTCTTGGAGGCTCGTCAAAAGGCCAACGAACTTCGCAAGGCGGTCAAAATCGATCGCCGCGACGTGCTAGCGGAGAGGAAAGATGAAGCCGCGGCCAAGGTAACTTTCCGCGAAGCCGCGCGCCAGTATCATGTAGAAAATGCGGCGGGCTGGAAAAGCGCCATCTATGCGCGCCAATGGCTCGCGGCTCTCGAGAGCCACGCCTTTCCGAAATTGGGCGACGTTCCGACCGGGCGAATCACGGCGGCGGCGATTATCGACGTGCTGTTGCCGATTTGGCAGGAGATTCCTGAAACGGCGCGTCAGGTGCGCAACCGGATCTGCGTCGTCCTCGATTATGCGCACGCGAAAGGCTGGCGCTCCACCGAAGCTCCGTCGGGCAATGGCAGCCTGAAAGCCGGGCGTGGATTGCCCCGTCAGATCAAGTCTCGAGAGAATCGCAAGGCGATGCCCTACAGCGCGCTGCCTGCCTTCCTCGCGGTTTTGCGACGAAAGCCGGCTTTCGGGCGGCTGGCGCTCGAACTGCTCATCCTTACCGGCGTGCGCAGCCAGGAGGTTCGGCTCGCGACATGGGCCGAGTTTGATTTCGAGGGGCGCCTCTGGACTATTCCCGCCGACCACATGAAGCGGGACAAGGCGCACATGGTCCCGCTATCCGACGCGGCTCTCGCGGTGCTGGCCAAAGCGAATGCCTTTCGGCTTCCCGATACCGATGTCGTTTTCCCAGGGGTGGCCGGAAAGTCGATGTCCGACATGACGCTGCTGAAGGTGCTACGCGACATGAAGGTACCGTTCCATGTCCATGGTTTCCGGTCCACATTCACCGACTGGGCAGCCAACGAAGACTTCGCCGACGCCGTGGTGGAGGCGGCGCTGGCTCACAAGACACCCGACGCCGTGCAGGCGGCTTATCGCCGGACAACCTATCTCGGTACGCCGGCCCAGCCGGGCGCGCGTGTCAGGCTGATGGAGGCGTGGGGGAGCTATTGTGGCGGCAGCGCCGCCGGAACGGACAATATGGCTCCGCTGACCGAAGGCGAGCGCAGCCTCGATTGAGCGCGCACTGGCGGCGGCCGGCTGCCGTCAGAGGTTGCGGGTTTTCACAGTAGGCCGCGCAATGGGCGAGGATTCGGCCTGCTGCGAAAGCGTCTGTCCGGCCTTCAGGACGTGAGCCGTCCGGCCATCCAGTTTTCGATCTCCGATTCACGCCATGCGACGCATCGGCGCGTGAGCTGGAGCTGGCGGGGAAAGCTCCCGTCGCGGATTTGTCGGTAGAGCGTCGCGCGGCTGAGGCCGGTCCGGTCGAGCACGCTTTGCATTCTCAGAAAACGGTCGGGTTCCATGGCATATCCTGTCTTCGCTTTGGCGCTCCCGAACCCGATCTGGATGCATAGCGTTCCTGATATCAAGGCCCGCCAGCCGGTGGCGGGCAGGCGTGCGGCAGCGCTTCGCCATGCCGCCGGAGGATGCAGGAACGCACCATGGAATGCGCCGCCCTGCGCGCAAACCATCCGACGGTGCCGGGTCAATCGAACCATGGACCGCTGAGCGGCGCGGCAAGATAGCGGCGCGCGACGCGGACGAGCCTTTGCACCCTGAGGCGGTAGGACGCGCTCTCGATCTGCTATCGCCCGGCAGCTATCCGCCGCGGGCTTGCCCGGCAAGTCCGGAAGGCCCGTCTTTCCGGAAACGCCGATATCCGGAGCGGAAAGATGTGCTTTTCCGCTCCGGACGAAAGCTCCGACTTCCGATATCTTTTTGTCCTGGCCCGCTGCCGCCTGGCCCAGGACGGGCGATATCTAGAAGCGAACTCCGAGCGTGACGCCATAGGTTCGCGCCGCGTTGACATAGGCAATATTGCTGCCCCAGAATTCGCTGGGATCGTCAACAACAAGCGCCACGCGCTTATTTGTCAGATTTCGGATCCACAGCGACCCGTACACGCCCTCGCCGGGGCTGGTGTAGGAGAGGCGGGCATCGACGGTCGCGAAATCGCCGAGCCGGACGATATTTTCCTTCGACGTGTAATAATGGCCGCGATATTTCAGGTTCACCTCGGGCGCGAAGGTTCCGAGGCTTGTGTCGAGATCGTAGCGCATCGACGCGTTGAGGTTGAAATTCTCCGCGAGCGGCAGCTTGTTCCCGATGAGCGCGGGATCGGTGGATCGCCGGATCGAGGTGTCGGTAAAGCCCGTGCCGAGGTTCAGCCGGAGATTGTCGACCGGCACGGCCTCGATCTCCAGCTCGGCCCCGAGCATCCGCGCTTTCGGCAGGTTGCTGAGAAGCTGGAGCCCGCTGTTGGGGACGAGCTGGTTCGTCTGATAGTCACGGAAGTCGTAGAGATAGGCGCTGGCGTTCACGCGCAGCCTGCCGGGGATGAGGCTGCTTTTCACGCCGATTTCATAGTCGGTGACCGTTTCGGGGCGCACCGAGAGAATGCTCCCGTCGGCGTTGAGCACTTCGCTCCGCACGTTGGCGGTCGGCTTGAACGACCCGCCCTTGAAGCCGCGCGAGACGAGCGCATAGATCATGGTGCCCGGGCTGACCTGATAGTCGAGGGCGATCTTCCAGCTCAGATTTTTCCAGCTTTCCTTCCCGCCGAGCGATGGCTGCGCCGCCTGGAGCAGCGTGCCCAGATTCTGGGTTTCCACCGCGCGCTTGAAATCGGCGGCCTGGAAAGACGTGCGCGGGACGCTCGTCGGGAAATCCCAGCGCGACCGGAAGATATAGAAGATGTCCTTGTTCTCCCAGGTATAGCGCGCCGCCGCCGTGAGCATGAGTTCAGGGGTGATCTCGTAGGTTGTATGCGCAAAGACGGCGTAGGATTCGGTGCCCTGCCGCTGGCCGCGGGTATAGAGCACGGTGTTCGCATTGGGATAAAGCGTCTGGCCGAGCCACTCGGTCGCATCCCAGCTCAGCCGCGCCTTGATCTTCTCGTCCATATAGAAGCCGCCCACGATCCACTTGAACGGACCGGTTGCATTCGAGGCAAGGCGAAGCTCCTGCGTCCATTGGCGCACATTGGTCATGTAGTATGCGTTGAGGATCGGCACCGGCGACGTGTCGCCGTCGGTCATATAGGCCTGCTTGGCTTTCAGATAACCCGTTGCCGACGTGAGCGTGACGGGGCCGAGGTCGATGTCGGCCGTGAAGGAAATCGGGAGATGCTTCAGATTCCCGTCGGGGTTTCCGTCGATTTCGGTCACGCGATACTTTGTCGACGCGCCGAGATTCTGAAATCCGTAGTCGGCTTGCAACTCCGCCACGCTGCGCCCGTCGACCAGGGGACCGAACCCCGGCTTCGACGCGAGGCCCGGCGTGCTCTTCCACGACAGAACCGGGGAATTCCGGTTGAAATATTGCGCGCGCAGCACGGCGTGTACCCGATCGCTCGGTTCCCATTCCACGATGCCGCGAATGCCATAATAGTCGTTGCCGATCTTTTGCCGGGTGACGGTGTTGTAGACATCGCCATCGGACCTCTGGCCGGTGTAGGCGATGCGGATGCCGAGCGTGTCGCTGAGCGGACCGCTGATGGCGCCGTTGACGATATTCTGGTTGAACCGCCCCAGCGTCACATCGGCATAGCCGCTCCACGACTTGGTGGGCATGGCCGAAATGAAGCGAATGGCGCCGCCGGTCGCATTGCGGCCGAAAAGCGTGCCCTGCGGGCCGCGCAGCACCTCGGCGCGTTCGATGTCCCAGGTGAGCGCCGATTGCGCGAGCGCGGCGTTCAACGGCACGTCGTCGAGATAGACCATGTTCGAGGTCGTCGCGTTCGGGTTGAAATCGGACTGCGCGATACCGCGGACCGACAGACGCGGTACGCCCTGCGCCTCATCGATCTGGACATTGGGAATCTTCGCCGCGAGGTCGTTGATCGTCTGCATGGTCGCCAGCGCCTCGGTGCCGAGGACGGTCATCGAGATCGGTACCTTCTGGGCGCTTTCCTCGCGGCGCTGGGCCGTCACGAGGATTTCGGTCAGGCCGGCACTCTCGTCGGTCGCGGTTTCTGCGTCCGGTGCGCGGGTCTCCTGCGCTTCGGCCTGCGCGGCGGTCGTGAGCGCGATGGCGCAAGCGCTCGTCAGAAGCGTCGATTTCAGCCAGTTATCCATAACCATCCCCTTTCGTTCGGTCCCTCGGCGGTGCCGGCAGAAAGGAGGACAAGGCTCGGAGCGACTTTGGTAACGCGAAGTTGCTTTCAAGCGATCCGGTGCGGGCCGGATCGGAATAGTCGGGGGAGACGGAGCCGCTAGGCGCGGATACGGCAGGGAAGGCCGCGCATGAGCCACGACCCCATGACCGGATCGAGATCCGCGTCCGCGTTGCTCGTGCACATGTTGATGCTGGTCTCGGCGACGCCGAACGGGTCGGCCGGCGTTGGCCCGCGTTCGGGATACCACCAGCGATCGGCATGAACGACATCGGGAGCGAAGCGCTCTTCGATCCGCGCCATCTGCCGCGCCGACCCGACGGGGGTCTCGATCGTGACCCATTGCTCTGCCTCGATTCCGAGCTTGCTCGCGAGGTCGGGGTGCAGGGTCACGAAAGGATGGGGATTCTTGCGGCGGAAGGCCAGCGTCTGCTGCGAGCTTTGGTGGAACCCTTCAAGCTGCCGTCCGCCGGTCGTCAGGATCAGCGGATAATCGGGCGCATGGTCGAAGACGCCGGACCAGCGGAAATGCGGCAGCGGGTCCTGCCCCCATTCTTCCATCATGCTGCTGCGCAGTTCGACCTTGCCCGACAAAGTGCCATAGGCGCGGGCGGAGGGTGGCGGCGGGCCGCTATTGTCCGGGTGGCGCGCAGCCGCTCCCGTCACCGGGCCGAAATGCCCCGCAACCGCGTCGAATGTCAGCCCTGCAGGTTCGAGCATCCGGTTGTAGAAGGCTTCGGCGCTTTCGGGCCACCAGTCTTCCTGCCCGCATCGCCGGCCGAGATCGCGAAACAGATCATAGTCGCTGCGATGCTCGTGCTCGGGCGCGATGGTGGCGGCGTTTGCCTCGACATAGTCGCCGGACCATCCCATGAACCCTCCACCGACCGAGAAATAGGGTTTCTCCAGCCAGTGCGCGGCGGGCAGCAAATAATCGGCGAGGCAACTGGTGGCGTTCAGGAACAGATCGTGGACCACCAGCAGTTCCAGATTGTCGCTGAGCAGCGCCGTGCGCGCCTCACCGCTATTGGCGCTGCCGCCAACCGGATTATGCGTCTGGATGACAAGTGCTTTCACCGGATAGGGGCGCCCGGACAGGATCGCCTGCCACAAGGTCGGTTCGTGCGCGCTTGAAATCCATTCGGGAATACCGCGCTTGCCGTACCAGGCCTCGCTCATCGCCTCGTCCAGCCGGTCGTAGCCACCGATGCTTCCGAAGCGATCGGCGCCCAGCGCCTTTGCGCGCTGTTCCCTCGATATCGTCTCGGGCGCCATCCAGTCGGCGTTCGCGAGAATGTCGCGCGGCGGTCCCTTGAGCATATGGCCGCCCGGCCGGTTCAAATTGCCGGTGATCGCGATGAGGCACGCCATGATGCGCCCTTGCTGCACCGCCGTCACCCCTGACTGGCAGAGGCCATTGCCGCAGCCGAATACGGTCGGTCCATCGCCGGACATCATGTGGGCAGCGGCGCGAATGTCTGCCTCCGGAACCCCGGTGATGGCGGACACGCGATCAAGGGGATATTCGGCTGCCCGCGCCTTCAAAGCCTCGAAGCCGATTGTCTCGCGGGCGACGAAACCGGCATCGTAGCGACCGGACGCGATGATCTCATTGAGCAATCCCAAACCGAGCGCGGCATCGGTACCCGGCCGTGACTGCAGCCAGAGGTCGGCGCGCGCGGCCTCGTCGGTACGCGCGGGATCGATGACGACGAGCCGGGTTCCTTCGGCGAAGGCCTTTTCCATCACGCGCCACGCGGGTCGCGCCGACTGCGTCGGCCGGCGACCCCAAAGGACCAGCGTTTCGGTCACGCCGGGCACGGGCGAAGACGCATGGGTCGGCCCGAAGCCATAGGTCAGATATTCGCCCATGGCCGTCGGCCCGACGCAGATCTTGTCCTGCGCGACCATATTGGGGCTGCCGATAAGGTTCATGAAACGCTTGCCGATGCCGGCATCCGAACCGCGCGTGGTGCCGCAGGAATGCGCGATACTCTCCGGGCCGTGGTCGGCGGCAAGCTGCATGAGCTTTGCGGCGATTTCGTCGAGCGCCTGTTCCCATGAAATCGGCTCCCACTCGCCGCTGCCGCGCGCGCCGCTCCGTTTCAGCGGACGATGAATGCGATCGGGCGAATAATGGAGTTGCGGAGCCTGCGCGCCCTTCGGGCAGATAAAGCCGCCAGTCCTCGGGTGATCGCGATCCCCCTGAAGCCGCACCACCTCGCCCGCCTTCAGATAGGCGATATGGCCGCACTGCTGCGAGCAGGTGAAGCAAATGGTGCGCTTCTGGATCGTTTCGGACACCGGGCAGCCTTTTCTCTAGTGAAGTCCTCTGTTCCGGCGACAATCGAAGCGCCTCGACTGGTAACGCGCGGCGCTTATTTTTTGAACCGGTTCCGGAGGCGGGCGATCGCGCGTGCCCGCGGCGGATGATGTGCAGGGAAGGGGCGTGCCGCCTGCTGGCGACACGAAGCAAGACGTGCGCTGTTCGAAATTTCGTCGAGGCGGGCAGGGCAATTGTTCCGCCTGCCCGAGGCTGTGGGCGTGCGGGAAAACCGGAAGCGATTCTCTCGCCTCCTTGTCCGGCTTTGGCTGCTTTGGCGAGCCTCCCTGCCTTTCGATGCGGGAATTTTATCATCCGGAACAGCGCCCTACCCGAAAAAGGGCTCGCGACAATTTTTCTTATTGACTGATCAATCAGTCAGCGAAATATTCGCACGGTAAGCGGGGCCAGGAGCGGAAATCCGACGGCGGCCCGTCGCGGCTTCGGGAGAGGAATCTTGAAAATGGCAAACGCGTGCCGCGGTGCAAAACCGCAAAGTCAGCGAGGGGAGAGTCGTCCCACCGGCCCGGCGAGGCTCCGCGATGGCATCGGAAGACTGATCATCCGGTGATCTGAAAACGGGCCATCCGTTTCGGCCGCCCGAACAATCGCTGCACCCGTCCCGTTCGGACTGCTTCCGTTCGTCCTTTCCGGCTTCGGCCTTGTTCCCCGATTTTCGGGGAGGGGAGACTATTGCATGGTCGATGATCACGCGCTGGCATATTGGTTCCGCACCGAAGTCCTGCCGCTCGAAGGAGCGCTGACCCGCTTTTTGAGGCGGAACTGGCGCGCATCGCAGGACGTCGGCGACCTCCGTCAGGATGTCTACGAACTGACCATCTCGGGCGCCCGCAGAGAACTTCCGCACAACGCCCGCGCCTATCTTTTCACGGTCGCGCGCAATCATCTCATCAATCGCAGCAAGCGCGCCAGGATCGTCGCTTTCGATCTGATGGCCGAACCGGAGGTCGTGATCGCCGATGTCGATTTTCATGCCGCCGAGCGGCATCTGACCGCGCGGGATTCGCTCCGGCGCATTCAGGATGGCATGAACCGCCTCTCGCCGCGCATCCGTGAAATCGTCGAGCTTCGCAAGATGGACGGATTGAGCGCCCGCGAAACCGCCAGCCGTCTCGGTATCGGCCTCGACGCGGTGAACAAACAGACCGGCATGGGCGTGCGCGCGCTCGCGAATTTCGTGCAGGGCGGTCGCGGGCTGGTCGTCCGCCAGCCTCGTCGCATCACCGGGCGTACGGCCGTTTCGGCCGGCGCAAACTGATGCCTTCGCGTTCGGTCAATAAATGTCCGAGGCTTCGGCCGTCGACCGGAAAGAGCGTTCCCATTTTTGCCGGACCGATTGTCTCCGACCCGGAGTGCCGACCTTCCGGCGTTCGGGTCTCGCGCCGGACGACCGGCCGGCCTCTGCCAACAACGAGTTGAACGCCATGGCCTCGATCTCATCCCGACCCTGTTACCGGTTCATCGTGCTGGCGCTGCTCCTGCTCGTCTACGCCTCCAACTATATCGACCGGATCCTCGTCGCCGTGCTGGCGGAAGACATCAAGGCCGACCTGCAGCTTTCCGACGCCCAGCTCGGCGTCCTCGGCGGCCTCGCCTTTGCGATCCTTTATACCACGCTTTCCATTCCGTTCGCGATGCTGGCCGATCGATCGAGCCGGACCTGGGTGATTACCATCTGTCTCTCGGTGTGGAGCGTCTTTACCGCGCTTTGCGGGGTGGCGACCAGTTTCTGGCAAATTCTCTCGTTCCGTATGGGAGTGGGGATCGGCGAGGCGGGAGGTGTCGCGCCCTCCTATTCGGTCGTGTCGGCCTATTTTCCGCCCGACCAGCGCGCCCGGGCGCTTGCTGTCTACAGCCTCGGCGGCCCGATCGGGGCGTCTTCGGGCTATCTCCTGGGCGGCTTCGTCGCCGAGGTCGCCGACTGGCGCACCGCGTTCCTCGCCGTCGGGCTTCTTGGCCTGTTGCTCGCTCCGCTATTCCGTATCGTCGTACGCGAACCCGCATCCCGGGAGGTGAAGGAGGTTTCGGTTCCGGTCAGCCGCGTTTTCTCCATCCTGGCGCGTCAGCCGAGCTTCTGGCTACTGTCCTGGGGCGCCGCGATCGCCAGCATCCCGGGCTATGCCGTCCTGTTCTGGTTGCCGAGCGTCATGCAGCGCAGTTACGCGCTGCCGATGGAAGCGGCGAGCCAGATCGTCGGCATGCTCGTGCTCGTCGCCGGTGTTTCGGGTCTGCTGGCTGGCGGATGGCTTTCCGAAAAATCGGGCAAGCAGGACATGGCGGCTTATGCGCGGCGACCCGGTCTCGCGCTTGTCGCTGCGGCGCCTCTCTTCCTCGCCGGGCTGTATGCCGATCAGCTGTGGCTGACCCTCCCGTTGGTGATGGTGGGGCTTGCCATGTTCTACGCATGGATCGGGCCGAGCCTTGCGATCGTGCAGAATATGGTGCCCGCCAATATGCGATCGACCGCTCCGGCCTGCATGCTTCTCATCATCAATCTCGTCGGTCTCGGGGCGGGTCCGTGGATCGTCGGTCTGATCTCCGACGCCTTCTCGGCGCTTTCGGGTCCCGATGCGCTGCGGCAAAGCCTGCTGACGACTTTTCCTCTTTTCGCGGTCGGGGGCCTGATGCTGATGGCTGCGGCGCGGCGCCTCGATCTGCGGGCCGCAGCGGCGTGATATCGAGATCGTTTCGGTCTCGGCATTTTGCGGAGCGGCGAAGCGCGGACCAATGCGCCATGGCAATTCGCCCGGATGGCATTATGCCTGAGCTTCCTTCCGCGACGATCCAATCGATGAAAGGGTATCGAGCGATAATATGGCGAACCTAACGCAAAGCGCGCCGCGTGAAACGGCCGGCCGCAGGAAGAGCCGCAGCGAGATCGCGGCCGAACGGCGCAGCGAGATCATCGATGCGTTCATCGATTGTGTCCGGCGCCTTGGAATTCACGGCAGTACGGTCGAGCAGGTCGCCAAGGCCGCGGGCGTCAGCCGGACACTGATATTCCACTATTTCGGCGACATGGACTCGCTCTTGCAGGCGGCGCTGGAACGGATCGTGTCCAGTTCGGTCTATGGCCTCACCCTCCACGGGGAAGGGCTGGGCGCGCAGGAGCGCCGCAAGCGGCTGGTCGACTTCATCGTCAGCGGCGAACATTTCCAGACGCCGAGCGACGTGGTGCTGATGGCCGAACTTGTTTCGCTGGGCGTGCGCGACGCGGGCGTCGGCGACCTTGCCTGCCGCGGATATGGCGAGTCCATAGCGACGAAAGAAGCCGAACTGGCGGCCTGTTATCCGGAGGCCGATACCCCAGCGCGCCGGGCGGTCGCCTATGCGTTGATGTGCCTCTCGGAGATGCACTGGCATTTTACGGCGATCGGCCTGGGCGGCGAGGCGCGGAACCGGGACGTCCGGCTCGCCTGCAACGCGCTCCTCGGCATATTGGAGGAACCTCCGGTGAGCGGCGCCTGAAAGGGGAATGGCGAGCGGCTCCCTGGGATAGGCCGCGCGTCGCTTACGGCATATGCAAGATGCTGCCCAGCGTGGCGTAGGTCGGCCCACCGAGCCGCGCGACCGGTGCAAGCCGCCGCTGATCGATCTTGCCATCCCCGATCAGTTCGTCGTCGATATGAAAGCGGACGACCTCGCCGACGATCGCCTCCGCTCCGTCGGAGCCATATTCGATGCTCGAATGGAAGATGCATTCCATCTGGACCGGAGAGCCGGCGATGCGCGGCGCGGAGATCAACTCGCCGGGTATGAGCTCGACTCCCAGCAGCTCGGCCTCGCTCGCTTCGGGAGGATAGGGCGCCGATGTCGCGTGAGCGGTTTCAAGCAGCTTTTCGCTTACGATGTTGATGACGAAACATCGCTGCGCGAAAATGTTGCGCGCGGTGTCCTTGCGCCGGCCATTCTCGCGCCAGATACCCACCTGGAGCAGCGGGGGCATGTTCGAGACAAAGGTGAAGGCGCTGAACGGCGCGAGGTTCACGATGCCCCGGCTGTCGATCGTGCTGATCCAGGCAATGGGGCGCGGCACGACGATCCCGACCAGCAATTTGTAGATTTCCAGTTCGCTCAGGCTTTGGGGGTCGATTAGCATGGGGCGCCTTCTTTCCGAGCGGTTGTCGCAGGATGACGGTATGAAGGAAGACAGGCAGGGTCGGGAATTTGGTAACGCCTCCGCATGGCTGATCATTTTTGACCTTGAATTCGGGAAGGACGAGCGCCCGAACCGCAACAGATGCTGAATTCGATATTTACACGATATTTATCGAAAATTATTGCGGTCATCTTCCGATCCCTTTAGGAATGTGAAGGATCGGAGGACCGCTCAATCTCCGAGGGGAGTGGTCGCCGAGGACGTGCCCGCGCGTTGCGGCCCGATGCTGCGGCGTGTGAGTTCGGTTATCGACATGTTTGGCGCGGGTCGGCTCGCGACTTGGGAGGATAATATCTTGCGCGAACAGAACAATGGCAGCTCCGATTTCGATGTATCCGTTCTGGGGCTGGGTGCGATGGGAACCATCATCGCGCGCACGCTGACGGAAAGGGGAAAGCGCGTCGCGGTCTGGAACCGGTCGCCCGGCAAGGCGGAAGGTCTGCGCGCGAGCGGCGTCCATATCTGCGATACGGCCGAAGATGCGCTGAGGGCCAGCCCGGTATCGATACTGGTGCTGCTCAACAGCGAGGTCGCTCGCGAAACGCTCGGCGCACTGTGCGCCTCCGGCGCGCTCGCCGGGCGCGCACTGTGCGCCTCCGGCGCGCTCGCCGGGCGCACCATCGTCAATTACAGTTCGGGCAGCGCCGAAGAAGGCGAGGAATTGCAAAAGCTGGTTGCGGGGGCCGGTGCGCGCCTCGTCAAGGGGACGATCATGTCCTATCCGCGCAACATCGGTCATCCCGAAAGCTATTGCATCCATACCGGCGATCCGGGCGCCTTCGAGGATCATCGCGAACTGCTCGAACTGCTCGCCGGCCACGCGATCTTCCTTCCGTGGAAGGAGGCTTATGCTTTGGCGACCGCGATCAACGCCCAGACCTTCACGGCCATGCTTTCCTTTTTTGAAGTCGCGGGCGCCGCGCATCGCATGGGCCTGCCTGTTCGCCAGATGGCCCGGCAGATCAACGATGCTTCGCGCTTCTTCGCGGCCGACGCGATCGAGGACGCCCTTTGCCGCTTCGAGGGAGCCGGGTTTGCGGGCGATCAGGCGACGATCGACGTTCATGAGGCCGGCTTTACATATATCAGGGAATATATGCGGTCGCAGGGCGCTTCGACGCCGATTTTCGACGCCGTGTGCGAGGTGGTCCGCCGCGCGCAGCGCGAGGGTCACGGGGAGGCGGACATAGCGGCCACGACGAAAATCTTCGCGCCCGCTGAGGCGTTCACGGAGTAAAGTCGCGGGCGGTATGCTCAATTGCTGTCGGCGACAGGCGTGCGCCGCGGTGAAGCTCTCCGGAAAGCTTCGGACAATTCCTGCCTGTAAGCTTGCGCTTCCTTCGGCGAGGCGGACCCGCACGCACATGTTCCGGGCGTCAGAAGCTGGGTTATGGAATTTTTATCGTCATATGCGCCCGAATTCGGCGCGTATTTTCGTGTTTTGGCCGTTTGATCTCGATAAGAGTCGATATTTATCGAAAAATATTGCAGCTACGCCTCTGCGGCATTAAGGTGGGCGCAATGGCGAGGAATATGCGCCGCTATTCGAAAGCGCTGCATTGATCCGGCAGGACGGGAGCGGGCCGACAGGTGCCGGAAGCGGAAAGCAAAATATGAGCCATATCGCGGAGGAAGTTGCCGGGGAGATCATCCGGGTAGACGTCTTGATCATCGGTGCCGGAATTTCGGGCATCGGCGCGGCCCATCATATGAGGGAGCAGCTTCCGGACAAGGATTTCCTGATCCTCGAGGCGAAGAACAGCTACGGGGGGACGTGGGATACCCATCGCTATCCGGGCGTCCGGTCCGATTCCGACCTCTACACCTTCGGCTACAGGTTCAAGCCATGGGTCGGTCCGCCCGTCGCCGGCCGGAGCGAAATCCTGCGTTATCTCGAAGAGGCAATTGCGGAGGGCGGGTTCACCGACAGGATCCTATATGGTCACCGCGTCGAGACCTGCCGCTGGAGCAGTTCGGATGCAAGCTGGCTGGTCGAAGCGGTCCGCAATGGTGACGAGAAAAAGATAGTCTTCGCCGCGAATTTCCTCTGGATGTGCCAGGGCTATTACGATCACGAAAAGCCCTATCTCCCCGAATGGCCCGCGATGGGCGACTTTGCGGGGCGAATCATCCATCCGCAGCAGTGGGACCCCGAACTGGACTATTCGGAAAAGCGGGTCGTGGTCATCGGCTCGGGCGCAACAGCGGCGACGCTGGTGCCCGCGCTCGCCGAGAAGGCGGCGCAGGTCACCATGCTGCAGCGCTCGCCGACCTATTTCTATTGCGCTCCGAACAAGAACGAGCTTGCCGACAGGCTGCGGGAAATCGGGATCGACGAACCGACGATCCACCGCGTGGTTCGTGCCGAAGTCCTTCATGATCAGGAGCTTCTGGCGCGCCGCGCGGTCGAGGAACCCGACGCGCTCTTCGAGGAACTCAAAGTCGCCATTCGGGACTATGCCGGCGAAAGTTTCGAGTTCGATCCGCATTTCGTGCCGCGCTACCGCGTCTGGCAGCAAAGGCTTGCTTATTGTCCCGATGGCGATCTCTTCCAAGCCTTCGGCAGCGGCCGCGCGAACGTCGTCACCGACGAAATCGATCACTTCACCCGCACGGGAATCGTGACGAAATCGGGCGAAGAGCTCGAGGCCGATATCGTCGTTGCCGCCACCGGCTTCCGGTTGCTGATGATGGGCAAGATCGAATTCGAGGTCGACGGGCGGCCGGTCGACTGGCACGAAACCGTGAACTACCGGGGAATGATGTTCACGGGCGTGCCGAACCTCGTCTGGGTCATGGGCTATTTCCGCGCCAGCTGGACCTTGCGGGTCGATCTGGTTGCCGACTTCGTCTGCAAGCTTCTGGCGGAAATGGACCGGCGCGGCACGCGCAAGGTTGAAGTCGCGTTGCGCGAAGAGGATCGCGACATGTCCTTGCTGCCCTGGATCGATAGCGAGAATTTCAACCCGGGCTATATCGTGCGGGGATTGGCGGAGATGCCTGTGCGCGGCGACAAGCCCGAGTGGATGCACAACCAGGATTATTGGCGGGAACGCGACGAGTTACCGCAAATCGACCTGTCCGGCGCGGAATTTATCTACCAGTCGGGCCGCGCAGCCTAGCCGCCGAACGGCGGGTTCCATTCTCAGGCGATGCAGCTTTTCGGGGCGGCGGCCCGCGTGACGAATATCTTTGCGGGCGTTCCGACGGGCAGACGGCAATCCCTCGTGCGCAGGATGCCGGGCGCAAGCGCAGCCCGGCATCGACGGCGATCGGCGCCGGTCAGTGCTGGCTTTCGGGCATTCGGACCGTCAGCCCGTCGAGCGAGGCGTCGATCATGATCTGGCAAGCGAGGCGCGAATTGGCTTCCACGCCTTCGGCGATTTCGAGCATGTCATTCTCCATTGCACTGCGTTCGCCGGTCTTTTCGAACCATGCCGGATCGACATAGACGTGGCAGGTCGCGCAGGCGCAGGCGCCGAAGCAATCGGCATCGATGCCGGGCACGTCGTTATTCTTCGCCGCCTCCATCACGGAGACCCCGTCTTCGGCTTCGATCGTGTGGACGGTATCATCATGTTCGACAAATATGATCTTGGTCATTGTCCGCTCGCGCGCCGTCAGACGCGCGCCTTTTTCTGAGTGGTGGTGGTGAACAGGAGTGCGGCGGCGCTCAGAGGCGCCGGGGAATGACGACCTGCATCGAATTATAGCCGCGAACGAAGCTGTTCGGCACGCGCTCGGGCTCCGCCGTCACGACGATCTCGGGAAAGCGTGTTGCGATTTCTTCCCAGAGAATCTTCAGCTGGAGTTCGGCGAGCCGGTTGCCGACGCAACGATGAATCCCGAACCCGAACGACAGATGGCGGCGCGCGTTGGGGCGATCGATCAGATAATCGTTCGGTCGGTCGATAACCGTTTCGTCGCGGTTGCCCGACAGATACCACATGGCGACCTTGTCGCCCTCGCGTATCGTCTTGCCGCCGAGTTCGACGTCGCGGGTCGCGGTCCGGCGCATATAGGCCAGCGGCGTCTGCCAGCGGATCGTCTCCGATATCATCGAGGGCAAAAGCGCCGCGTCCCGGTCGAGCTTCGCGCGCTGCTCGGGAAACCGGTGCATGGCATAGACCGAACCGGTCATCGAATTGCGCGTCGTGTCGTTGCCGCCGACGATGAGGAGCATCAGGTTGCCCAGATATTCTTCGGGGCTCATGTCCTTCATCGCCGGGCTGTGCGCCATCATCGAGATGAGATCGTCGCGCGGCTCGGCGCCCGCCCGCTCGTTCCACAGTCCGATGAACACCGAATAGGCCTCGTCCATCACCGCCTGAAACTCGGCCTGCCAATTGTCCGGTGTGTATAACGGGCTCGTCGGGTCAGCCGAGATCATGTCCGACCAATAGGTGAGCTTTCGGCGGTTCTCGAACGGGAAATCGAAAAGGGTCGCAAGCATCTGCCCGGTGAGCTCGATCGAGACCTTGTCGACCCAGTCGAACGGCTCGCCGACAGGCAGGTCGTCGAGACATTTCTGCATCCTGCTGCGGATGAGCGGTTCGAGATCGCGCAGACGGCCCGGCGAGACCGACGGGGTGACGGCCTTGCGCTGGACGTCGTGCTTCGGCGGGTCCATTGCGATGAAGCCTGGTGCGAAATCATCGTCGAGCGTGATATTGGGGCTCGACGAGAAATTATTATGGTCGCTGTCGACCGCGACGATGTCGTGGAACCGCGTGACCGACCAATAGGCGCCGCCGGGATGTTGCCCGGACGGATGATAATGCACCGGATCCTCATGTCGCAGGCGCTCGAAATAGGGGAGTACCGAATCGCTCGCCCATAGCGCGGTGTCGGTAAGATTAATCGCATCGAGCGGCACGGAGTTCGCTCGTTCGTGCGCTTCCGCACGTGCATGTGCCAGGTCTGTGCTCATGGAATCTCTCCTCTTTCCGTATCGGTTCGGCGCCCGTCCTGCGCGAACGGTTCCCGGAACGCCCAACCGGAGTGGCGTTGCATCTCATATTATTACAACTGTTGTAATGTTGATCTCACAATATGATACTGCCGTCAATCCTGCTTCTGCGAGAGGTCGGGATCAGGCCCGGATGCGGGAGAAAAACGCGTCGATGACGGCTTTGTGATGTTCGGCGGCGGGCAGGTCCGGATAATAGACCCCGTTGAGGCCCATGCCGTCGAAAAGATAGCCGAGAGTAGCGGTCTCATGGTCGATGTCGATATCGGGGCGCAGCAAACCGAGGCCGCGCAATCGCTCCAGACTGGCTCTCCAGGTGGCATTGACCCGGTTACTGAGATCGATCTGCCGCATCCGCTGTGCCGGTCGCGAATAGGCGCCGGTCGTGAAGGCCAGCCAGACTTTCCACCAGCGTCGCAATTCTTCGGTCGACGGCATGGAGGCAAGGAGGGCGTCCCGGAATGCCTCGACGGTTTCGAAGATATCGAAATGACGCCGCTCTTCGAGAAGTTCGACCATATTGTCGAAGACGAAATCGAGCAATTCTTCCTTGTTGCGGAAATGATAGGTGAGCACGCCCGTGCTGACGCCCATTTCCTGCGAAATTTCGCGCATCGACGTGCCTTCGAGGCCGACCCGCGCGATCACATTCGATGTCGCGAGGGCGACCTCGTCGCGCCGTCCCTGTTCGGAATTGTCATATCGTCTTTTGGGGTTCGCTATATTTGGCACGACGTCCGCCCGCTCCTGTCCGGGCGCTTCCATCGGGCGAAGCGCGGGGAAGTGTCAACCGTCCACGTGGCAGGAGCGGGTGGCAGGCGCTCCGGCGGAAGTTTCTTGTCTTTCCGCTCCCGCGCCCGTCTGCCCGGGGTTCCAGGGCATCGCTAGAACGCCGAAATGCCGGTGATCGCGCGGCCCAGAATGAGCGTGTGGATGTCGTCGGTTCCATCGTAAGTGCTCACGGCCTCGAGGTTGTTCATGTGGCGAATGACATCGAAACCCGCCGAAATTCCGTTTCCTCCGAGCATGTCCCGGGCCTTGCGCGCGATGTCGAGCGCCTTGCCGACATTGTTCCGTTTGATGATCGAGATCATCTCGGGCGAATATTCGTGGGCATCGATGAGGCGGCCCACCCGGAGCGACGCCTGGAGGCCGAGGCCGATCTCGGTTGCCATGTCGGCAAGCTTCTTCTGATAGAGCTGCGTTGCGGCGAGCGGCCGCCCGAACTGGCGGCGATCGAGACCATATTGGCGTGCGGCCGCGTAACAGCTTTCGGCCGCGCCCATGACGCCCCAGGAAATCTCGTATCGGGCGCGATTGACGCAGTCGAGGGGAGCCCGAAGCCCGAGCGCGGTTGGCATGATCGCATCGCGGCCGACCACGACATCGTCGAGGTGGATCTCGCCATTGATCGAGGTCCGGATCGAGAGCTTGTTGCGTATCTTCTTCGTCGACAGGCCCTTGGCGCCCTTTTCGATGATGAAGCCGCGTATGGCCCCGCCATGGGCTTCGCTGCGCGCCCAGACGATGAACAGGTCGGCGATCGGGGCGTTCGAAATCCAGGTCTTCTGTCCGACAAGCCGGTAGCCGCTATCGATGTCGACCGCGCGCGTCTCCATCGCGCTCGCATCCGACCCCGATCCGGGTTCGGTGAGGCCGAAGCATCCGATCAGCTCGCCCCGCGCCAGCGCGGGCAGATACCGCTTGCGCTGTTCGGGCGAGCCATAGCGAAGGATGGGGTACATGACGAGGCTCGACTGCACGTTCATCATCGAACGATAGCCGGTGTCGATGCGCTCGATCTCGCGGGCGACGAGACCATATGCGACATAGGATGCTCCCGCGCATCCGAAGGCTTCGGGCATGACGATCCCGAGCAGCCCGTGTTCGCCCATTTCCCGGAACAATGCCGGATCCGAATAATCGTCGCCGAAATCCTCGTTCACGCAGGGAAGCAGGCGCTCCTGCGCAAATGCCCGCGCTGCGTCGCGAACGATCCGCTCGTCGGGTTCCAACTGGGACTCGAGGCAGAACGCATCTTCCCAGTCGAACGCGGTCATGGCCGGGCTGCGCAAAACATGTCGAGGCGTTTTCGCCTCATCGCGTCGATCACTGACAGGCCTCCCGGTCGATCGCGGCAGTCGCTCCGCGCACGCAATTCCATCTATTATCGATTTATATCTAATATGATTTCCTGCGTCAACGATCGAGCCGACCCGCGGAACTTTGCAGTCATCGCTAGAAAACTCGCCAACAAATAGAGTGTGTTTCGTAGCAAGGCCAAGACCGCGACCCCGGCTCTCATCCCGGCTTCCTCGATGGCGTGACGAATATTATCGATATTAATCGATTAAAAGCTTATGGTGGGGCAGGAGATGCCGGAAGGCGATTCGGTAAAAGGGACAGGGATGAGGGAGAGCGCGAAACGCTGCGGTCCGCGGCCGTACCCCGATGGTCCGGACCGCGGGAACGGGGAGTATGAGTGATGAAAGTCGCGATATTGGGCGGCGGCGTCATCGGGGTGACGAGTGCCTATTATCTTTCGCTTGCCGGTCACGAGGTCACGCTGATCGACCGGCGGCAGGGGCCGGGTCTGGAAACGAGCTTCGCCAACGCGGGCGAGATATCGCCGGGATATGCCTCGCCCTGGGCGGCGCCCGACGTGCCCCGCAAGGCGCTCAAGTGGCTCTTCATGGAGCATGCTCCGCTGATCCTCAAACCGCGGTTCGACTGTGCGATGCTGTCCTGGCTCGCCGCCCTCCTCGGCAATTGCACGGCGCGGCGCTACGTCGAGAACAAGGCGCGCATGGTCCGTCTCGCGGAATATAGCCGCGACCAGCTTCGGGAAGTCCGGGAGGCCACGGGTATCGCCTATGACGAGCGCATGCAGGGCACGCTGCAACTGTTTCGCACCGAGGCGCAGCTCGACGGTATCGCCAAGGATGTCGGCGTCCTTGCCCGCGACGGTGTTCCGTTCGAGGTCCTCGACCGGCGGGGTTGCGTGGCGGCCGAGCCGGGGCTGGCGCACTCCGCTGCGGACATCGCCGGCGGGCTGCGATTGCCCGCCGACGAAACCGGCGACTGTTTCAAATTCACAACTGCGCTGGCCGACGTCGCGCGATCGCAAGGTGCGACCTTACGCTTCGGGGAAAGGGTCGAACGGCTGGTGAGGGGCGCGGGCGGCATCGAAGCCGCCGTAACCGACAAGGGGGTCGTCAAGGCCGACGCCTTCGTCGTCGCGCTGGGCAGCTACTCGCCCGGGCTGGTGCGTAGTCTCGGGCTGCGGCTCCCGGTCTATCCCGTCAAAGGCTATTCGATCACCGTTCCCATCATCGAGGAGGCGCGTGCGCCGGTCTCGACCCTGCTCGACGAAAGCTACAAGATCGCGATCACGCGTTTAGGGGACCGTATCCGCGTTGGCGGCATGGCCGAAGTCTCGGGGTTCAATGCCGAGCTTCCCGAACGTCGCCGCCGCACGCTCGAACACTCGCTTTCGGGCCTTTTCCCCGCGGCCGGAAACCTTGAAGGTGCGACCTTCTGGTCGGGACTCAGGCCGATGACGCCCGATAGCACGCCCGTCGTCGGCCCGACGCCTGTCCCCAACCTTTTTCTCAATACCGGCCATGGAACGCTCGGGTGGACGATGGCATGTGGTTCGGCGCGCGTGATCAGCGACATGATGAGCGGGCTGTCGCCGCAAATCGAGACGCGCGATCTCGGCATCGCGCGCTATGGCGCCTGACCCAGGTGCATGGTCACGATAAATGAAAGGAAGATAGCGATGACAATCAAGCGGATCGATACGGGACCGCGCATGAGCGGAGCGGTTGTCCACAAGGACACGGTGTATCTGTCGGGGCAGGTGGGCACGCCCGGCGAGAGCGTCGGCGACCAGACCCGCGAGGTCCTCCGCGAGATAGACAGTCTGCTGGCGGCTGCGGGAACCGACAAGACGCGCCTCCTGAGCGCAACCATCTGGCTTGCGGATATCGCCGACTTTTCCGAGATGAACAGGGTGTTGGATGCCTGGGTGCCCAAGGGGCAGGCCCCGGCCCGCGCGACCGGCGAGTCCCGGCTCGCCGCACCGGGCTACAAGGTCGAGATCATAGCCATTGCGGCGCTATGACCGCCTTTTGCTGACACTCGGAAGGCCTGAGCCCGTGCCGGACGCGGGCGCTGCCGTGCCCGAGCGCGACGACCGGCGGGACTCGCGGGCGGATATTTCGGCCCGGCTGTCGAGGGACGGATGGGCGCGTCAGGCCGCGGCGGAGATGAGGGCTATGCTCGGCGCCGACGAAAGCGATTGGCGGCGTTTTGCCGGCGGTTGGGATGCAATGCCTCTAGATGCCTATATGGCCGACGGCGGCAGCTACCGGCGGCGGCGATATGGCGTCTTCGATATAGGTTCGCGCCTGATTACGCCCGTTCCCGCGCGGCCGCATTACCAGAGCCTCGGGCACAACAGGCTCAACGGCGGTATCGATCGATGGTTTGCGCCTTTGTCGGAGGATGTGGCCGGCAGCATCACGCTCGCGCGAATTCTCGAATGCTGCCGCGCGCTATATGCTCCCTTGGCACCGATCGTGGAAAGCTGGCGCGCCGAAGTGCACCAGTTCCGGATCGAGGCGATCGGGCGCGACGCCGGTCTTCCCACGCCCGAGGGGCGCCACCGCGATGGGGTCACGGCCGGCTTCGCGATGCTGATCGCGCGCGATGGTGTCGATGGGGGTGTGACACGCCTCTGGACACCTGGCGGCGGCCATTTGGCGAGTTTTACGATGACGGAGCCGGGCGAGGCGCTTTTCTTCGACGACCGCAGGCTCCTCCACGATGTCACGCCCGTAAGTGCGACCGCGAAAGTTTCCGGGGGGTGCCGCGATGTTCTCGTTGTCACCTTCGCGCCGGGGAACTGAGGCTGGCGATGCCGCAGCTCCGGGCGGCTCCATATCGATATATATTATGTAAATTCCATTCGTGGCGGCGCGGTCTCCGGCGATGCGTCATGCCTGCGATCGGGCTCGCGGCCACTGAAGGCAAAAGCGAAGGGGGCGGCCGCACGCGGATGACAAGTCGGCCGGATTGTCGAACTCTGTTAAAAATGACTTTGAAAACCGGGTTTTCGAGCGCGCACCCTGTCTGGGCCGGCGCGCGTCTCTCGTGGGGATGGACGCCGATCTCCTGTGCGTACGGCGCAAGGAGGGGCAGGAGGCCTCCGGACTGAGGATGAGAAATAGTCGATGTTTATTGATTATCTCTTGACATCGGTCCGGAGATAGCGGAGCTTCATCCCAGACGCCGGTCGCTTGGTGGCCGCGAGCTTCGGTGCGCATTGGCGCAGTTCAGGGATGGGAGCAGGACATGTATTCGATGGAAGCGGTGTTGGGCGCTCACCAGAAGCGCAACGAGCTATTGGCGGCGAGTTCGAACCCGCTCGCGGGCGGTGTCGCATGGATCGAGGGCGAGCTCTATCCGCTTGCCGAAGCGCGCATTCCGATCCTCGATCAGGGCTTCCTCCGGTCCGATCTGACCTATGACGTTCCCGCCGTCTGGGACGGGCGCTTCTTCCGGCTCGACGACCATCTCGAAAGGCTGGAAGCGAGCTGCGAGAAAATGCGCCTGCGCATGCCGATGGATCGCGCATCGGTCCGCGAGAAGCTCGTCGAGATGGTCGCAAAGAGCGGCATTCGCGATGCCTATGTCGAACTGATCGTGACGCGCGGCCTCAAGTTCATCCGCGAATATCAATCGTACGAGAATAATCTCTATCTGATGGTCATGCCCTATGTCTGGGCGATGCGGCCCGAGATGCAGATGACCGGCGGTCCGGCGGTGGTGACGCGCACGGTGCGGCGTACGCCGCCCGGCGCGATGGATCCGACGATCAAGAATCTGCAGTGGGGCGATTTCGTGCGCGGCTGGCTCGAGGCGATGGACCGCGGCGCGGTCTATTCGCTGCTTCCCGACGGCGACGGCAATATCACCGAAGGCGGCGGCTACAATGTCTGCGTGATCAAGGATGGCGTGCTGTCGACGCCCTCGCGCGGCGTTCTCGAAGGCGTCACGCGCAAGACCGTGCTCGAGGTCGCAGCGGCGAAGGGGTACAAGACCGTCGTCGATTTCGTCCCGGTCGACGACCTGTACCACGCCGACGAAATCTTCGTCTGCACCACCGCGGGCGGCGTCATGCCGATCACCGAACTCGACGGGAAGCAGGTCGGCGGCGGCCAGGTCGGCCCGATCACCCGCCAGATCTGGGAAGGCTATTGGGAAGCGCATTATGATCCCAAATACAGCTTCGCGATCGACTATCCCTGAGCCCGGGAGACGAGACGCATCCGGCTAGACAGCAGCCCTGCTCCGGTCCGACCGGGGCAGGGCTGTCGTGTTTCAGGGCCATGGGTTCGGGCCGTAGGGCGATAGCGGAGGATATCATCAGATGGGAACGGCGATGAACGAAGTCGAGCTCCTCCAGGCCGGGGGCCCTGCGCGCATATATTTCGGGTGGCGTATCGTCCTTGCGCTCTTCCTTTGCACGCTCGCGCTCTTCGGCGTGAGCATCTATTCCTTCATCGTCCTCGCCCATCCGCTCGGCGCCGAATATGGCTGGTCGGCAACGCAGACCGGCGCGGCCGTTTCGGCGATGTGGTTCGCGGCGCCGATGGCGCTTTTGTCGGGGCCGCTGATCAGGCGTTTCAATCCGTGGCACATCATATTCGCCGGCCTGCTCATGCAGGCGGCAGGTTTTGCGATGCTTCCCCTGATATCCAGCATCGAGTCGCTCTATCTGCTTCGCCTGATGATGGGCATTGGCAAGGTGACGCTGGTCATCGCGGTTCCGATCATCGTGACGCGATGGTTTTCGCGCCGCTTCGCGACCGCCATGGCGATCATCTGGGCAGGCGGTTCCGCGGGCGGCTTCATCATGGCGCCCGCAACCGACGCCCTCCTTCAGATTTTCGGATGGCGTATGGCGGCCGCCATCATCGCTGCGGCGATGGTCGCCGCCGTCATTCTGATCGGCCTGCTTGCACGCGGGCCGGCATCGCCGTCGGCTTTGGGGCTGGCGCCGGACGGAGGCCTCGTCTCGGCGAGCGACGCCGAAACGGCGGAGGCATCGGCGGGAGATGGCGCGGTCCTCGACTGGCGGGCGGCGCTCGGCCGTGTACAGCTTTGGGTCGCGGCGCCGATGCTGCTTTCGGTGATCGGCATCGGCATGGCATCGATAGCGGTCCTGACGCAGGAGCAACTCGTCCTCGAGAGCGCGGGAATATCGGCGTCGCTGGCCGCGACATTTCTCGGCCTGACCGCGGTGGGGAGCCTCACCGGTTCGGCGTCGATCGGCCTGCTGCTTGACCGGGCGCCGGCGCGCTGGAGCGGGCTGCTCATCGCCGCGGCGATCTTCGCGGGCCTTCTTGCCTTCGCCGGAATTCAGACGAATGGCAGCGCGGGGCTTGCCCTCGTTGCGGCGATAAGCTGCGGCTATGCCTTCGGAGCGGGCGAAGTGCTCTGGATTACCTTGACCAAGCGGCAATTCGGGACCGCGGCGTTCGCGACGACATATGGCGGATGGTATTTCGCGCTTCAGATTGGCTATGCCGCCGGGGGCGGCGTCGCGGGATGGGGATATGAGCGTTTCGGAGCCATGGGGTTCATCGGTCTTGTCGCCGTCATGTATCTTCCCGCCGCCTTGTTCAGCCTGACGCTCCGCGGCGCGCGCATCAAACCCGGACAGGAGGGCTGAGCGCGAGCCTGGCTCTCAGGTCAGCGCGATCCCGTTCGCGATCAGCTTCTCCCTGAGCGGGGCAAGATGCGTCCCGTAGTTCCGCCAGATCCCCGATGAACTGGTATAAATCCCCCCGCGCACCTGCGCCGCGCTGGCGGTGAGCGAAGCGGCGCTGTTCTGCGCAATATCGAGCGCGCTGTCGTGCCAGGGAAGGCCGCACCGGTCGGCGAGCCAGGGCGCAACCGTCCCGGGCTCGGCGACCAGCCGTTCATAATCGACGCGGATCAGGCGCTCGCCGAACAGCGAAGTCCAGTGGCGCATCAGGCGATCATAGGCGGCATAATATCGGGCGAGTTCGTCGAAATCATAGCTGAAGGGATAGGCGGCGCCGAACAGCGTGCGGAACATGGCGAAGCAGGAATCGACCGGATCGCGCCGGACCCATATGATCGGCGTGCGTGGAAAGGCCCGAAGGATGGCGCCGACATAAAGATAGTTGAAGGGAAGCTTCTCGATGATCGGGCCGGGGTGATCATTCCCGCCGGCGAGATCCTCATATTCGCCGGCGACCGCAGCGAAGTCTGCCTTCGCTGCCCGCTCGAACACATCGCCTCCCGCCGCCGGCGCGTGGCGAAGCAGCGCGGAGGAGAAATTGTTCGTTTCATTGTTCGAGCGGACGTGAGGCAATCCACCGAGGATGCGTTCGGTGAGCGTCGTTCCCGACCGCGGCAGACCGATGATGAAGATAGGCCGGCCCGCCGGCTCCTGCGGCGACAGCGGCGAGGCGGATCCGAAGGCTGCGGCGATGCGCCGCATCTTGTCCTCGTCCATCGCAACATCATAGCGAAGACTGCGCCGCCTGGCCGTGGCGCCGCGTTCGAACGCCGCGAAAGCTTCGTCGAACAGGCCGAGCTCGTGCAGCTCTTTTCCGAGCGCGTAGGAAAGGAACATCGTGTCTGAAGCATGCGGGTCGCGCGCAATGCGCGCCTGCAAGTCCTCGACATTGTTTTGTTCCGGCGTTGCGCGCGCCAATTCGGATCGCAGCAGGATCGCAGGACGCATGGCGGGGTCGATTGCCATCGCGCGCTCGCACGCCTCGAGCGCGTGCGAAAGCCGACCGAGGCTGCGCTCGCTCGTCGCATAATTGTACCAGAACTGGGCGTCGTCGGGCTGCAACTCCGTCGCGCGTCGATACAGGCGGTTGGAAAGCGTGTGACGATCGAGTTGCAACGCGAAAAAGGCGAGCGCGTCATGCGCGTCGGGCGCTTCGGGTCCGGTCGCGATTGCGGTGTCGAGCACCTCGATGGCGTCCTTGCGCCGGCCGAGTGCGATCAATGCTTCGAGGTAGAGGGCGTGCGCCGGTCCAAAGGAGGTCGCATCACTCGTCCATGACCGGAGATGGTCCACGGCGACGGCTGCCCGGCCGCTCCTGACGAGACGCGCCGCTTCGGCCAATTCCTCTTTCGAAGGCAACATGCGTCAGGGTTCCCGGATTTTTCGAACGTGGATGCCGATCCAGATCGTGTCGATGGTCGAGGGCGTTCGTCTTGCCTATCGAGGCCTGTGAAAAGTTCAATTAAAATCGAGTATTGTCCGGCCTTTTCGCATTTTGCGGTTCGGTTTTCGATTGCAGCTCCAATCATCGTGCCCGGCGAACGATATCCGCCCGCGCTCGATCGGAGCCTCGAAGTGCTGTCAAACGCGCATTTCCTCGACCTCCCACTGCGAATCGCGTGGCCTCGTGCGCTTCTCCAAGTCGATATGATTCGAGCGGACTTGGCGCAAATTCGCGATTGAGCTTCATGGATGGCGTGCGCCATGATCGAAGAACGGATTAATAAATACATATAAAATCATATAGTTAGACTAATAATCTTGATAGATCGGCGCTCGTTCTCTCGCTGTCCATCGCGCGTCACATCGCGATCATCCATCTTGCAATGCCAACAAATATCGAGTATCTGCAATGCGAACGGGTGAATGCGGCTAAAGTTTGCAGGCCCGGCGGAGGAGCGGCGGCATCGGCTAGGCGATGCTGTCTGTCTCGACATGGGAGGATTAGATATGCGGTCGAGGGACATTCATTTGGTCCGGCTTCTGGGGGTTACGGCGCTGAGCGGTGCGCTGGCTTCGCTGGCAACGCAGCCCGCGCTGGCGCAGGATGCGCCGGCCGCGACACCGGCAGCGGAAGAGACAAGCTCCAGCAACGATATCGTCGTGACGGCCAATCGCCGCCAGCAGGATGTCACGCAGATTCCGTATAACATCACGGCCGTGACCGCGGAGTCGATCGAGCGCTCGGGTGTGGCAACGCTCGAGGATCTGTCGCGTCAGGTTCCCAACCTGGTGGTGACGTCGAGCGGCAACCAGTTCCTCGGTGCCCAGCGCCAGATCATGCGCGGGCTGAACGCGTCGGCCAACAACCGCAACGGCGTGGCGCTCGAGCAGAATCCGGTCGGAACCTATCTCGGCAACGCGCCCTATGCGAGCTACTTCCAGGTCGAGGACATCGAGCGCGTCGAAGTCCTGCGCGGCCCGCAGGGCACCCTCTACGGATCGGGCGCGCTCGGCGGAACCATTCGTCTGATTCCCAACCAGCCTGCGCTGGGCCGCTTCGAAGGCCGCCTCAAGGCGAGCGCCGCCGATATCGCGCATTCCAAGGACTATGATTACGGCTTCGGTGGGCTCGTCAACATCCCGGTCGGCGAAACGCTGGCGGTGCGCCTCTCGGCGAGCCACGATTATGAAGGCGGTTTTATCGACACCTACGGGATATTCGCGCGCGGCAGCGATGATCCGATCGGCAAGCCGATCCTGGCCGATCCCAGCCAGCCGCAGACGAGCGCGCCCTCGGTCTACAATAAGAAGGACGCGAACACGTCGCGTGTGACCAATATCCGCGGCGCCATCCGCTGGCAGCCGGTCGCCGAACTCGACATCACGCTCGCGCACAATCTGTCGCGCCTGAAGGGGTTCGGACCGTCGAACGATACGCCCGCCTACGACGGTGGTCCCGATCCGCTGGCGCCGTCGATCAGCTATCCCGACACGGGCGAATATGAGGTCGTGGCGCGCAGTCGCCAGCCGTTCGAGCGCACCTCGAACATGACGACGCTCGACATGAGCTACGACCTCGGTTTCGCCACCCTGTCGTCGACGTCCAGCTACTTCAAAACCGACGGCGAGGTTTGGGTCGACGGCACGTGGGGCAATCTCGGATTGCCGCCCGCCTATCTTCCCTATTACTCCGGTTCGCCGATCAATCCGCGATACAATGCGATCTACCAATATTCCGACCGCACGACCTCGAAGACGCAGGAACTGCGCCTCGTGTCGAACGGCGACGGCCCGATCGATTATACCGTGGGTCTCTACTATCAGAACGAGAAGGCGCGAACCGCGTGGAACGGTCATGCGCCGGGACAACAGGCCTATAATCAGCTTCCCGGCGTGACGACCCCCGGCCTCGGCCCGCTCGGTCCGGAAGAATTCATCTTTGCGGTCTCGGGCACCAATCGCTTTATCGAGAAAGCCGCCTTCGGCGAAGTCACCTGGCACGCGATCGAGGGCCTCGACCTCACCGCCGGCGTTCGGGTGTTCGAGCAAAAGCTGAAGCGCTCGGTCGACAATATCCTTCCGGTGTTCGGAATATCCGAGAGCAGCGTCAATTCGGCGAAATTCTCGGATGCGAAATTCCGTTTGAACGCGACTTATGAATATTCGGACGGTCACCGCGTTTATGCGACCTTCTCGCAGGGCTTCCGGCGCGGCGGCGCGAATGCCTTCGCGCTGACCGGTTTCATTCGCGAGCCGGCGTCGCTCCTCAACTATGAACCGGACTCGGTCGACAATTTCGAGATCGGGGTAAAGGGGCGCTTCGATAATGGATGGCGTTACACCGCCGACGTCTTCCTCGCCAAATGGAAGGACCCGCAGATCGGCGGCTTTACCGCTGTCAACTTCTGGCCGGCGGTCTTCAACGGCAAGGAAGCCGAAAGCAAGGGCTTCGAGTTCGAGCTGTCTGGCAATATTACCGACACGCTGAGCTTCCAGGGCGGTTATGCCTATACCAAGGCGACGCTGACCAAGGACTTCTGTGTGGAGTCGGGCGATGGCAGCGGCGTTCCGGGTGCCGATATTCCGTGCGCGATCGTCGGCACCAAGGGCACGCCCTTGCCCTCCGCGCCGCGTCACAGCGGGACCTTCTCGCTCAATTATGAGCATGACCTCAACGACGAGGACACGATCACCGCCTCGTTCAACGGCAATTACAAGGGCAAGTCTCGTATGAACCTGCCGACGTTGGGTCAGCGCTACCCGACGATTTCGTCCTACTGGCTTTTCAACGCCTATGTCGGATGGAGCCATGGTCCGGTCAGCGCATCGCTCTTTGCCCGCAATCTGTTCGACAAGCGTACGGTGTTTGCGGTCAATACCCGCATCACGCCCTATGCGCCGATCGATCTCTATGAATCGGTCGGGCGGCCGCGCACGATCGGCATCGAACTCGGATATAAATGGTAGAGTAAGGGTGGCAGCAAATGGCCGGGACATTGTCCCGGCCATTTTTGTGCCGATAAACGAGCATGCCCGTCGTTGTTGTGCTGGGGAAGGATGCGCGCCGCGCGTCAGCGAATGCCGTGAGTCATGTTGCGGGCCAGAGCCGCAGGCGATCAATCGCCCTCGTCATCCGGGGAAGCGTCTTCGTCGTCGCCGTCATACGGTAATTCGATTGTCCCGCCATTGCGGGCGGCATCGAGAAGAAATTCGCGCGGTTCGAGATGATCGGGAATATAGAGACGGGCATAGGCGATCGCGGCCTTCGTCGACTCCTCGAAATATTCTTCGGTGATGGTTCCGTGACGGCGGACCGAGATCTGCCAGACGCTGTCGAGAATCCCGAGGCGTATCTCGAACTTCTTTTCGGGCTCGCGAATGACCGGCATGTGGAAGATGCGATTGAGCCGGTCGTAGCTCGAGGTTGAAAAGGAAAGGGCGAGAACCTTATCCACATTATGGGCGTCAACGCCCCCGTAGCCGCCGTAGATGATCTTCAGATAGGGCGGATTGCTGTTGTAGAACTCCATCGCGCGGCGCGCGTCGATGCGGTAAAGATCCTGCCAGGTTTCGATCAGCCGGGCCTCGATCGGAGTCCGGTGAACATCCAGCAGTTCCTCGCTGCAACGCGACGCGAGCGCGACATAGGCCGCCTCCTTTGTCGGGAAGAAATGATAGACCGAGGCGGGCGGAACGTCGGCCCGCTCGGCAATCTGGTAGAGGCCGATCGCGTCGGGCGCTTCTTCGCGAAGGAGTTCGGCGGTGGCATCGAGCAGCGCGGCATAGCGGCGGACGCCGCGCCCGCGCGAGGGCGCGCGCGGGCTCGCGCCGCGTTTGCGGGCCGCTGCCGGCTTTTCGGTCGCCTTGATACTCGCCATCCCAAAATCCCTGTCCTGCCAACCCGCTTTCGGGTCTAGATGAGTCTCAAAAACGGGGCAACCTCGGAGCCGTTGTTCTCTTCTTGCCCGGCCATGCGGCCTGCGCCGTCGGGCGTTGCGCGCCGGCCCCGGAGCCTTTTGCCCCCGATGGACCGCAAGGTCTGCTTTCCGCTCGCGGGAGATCTTCGCGGCGCCGGACAAGACCGGACGTGCCATGAGGAAAGCCAGCTTGCGATCGAGCGGCAATAGCATTGGCACATCTATATGGAATAGCCAGATAATAATCGTGAAATGGCGCGACGTGTCGCGATCCGCTCTTGGTCATGCGGCGCGATGGCATCTCGATTGCGGGGTGGATTATCCAAATTTCACGGTTTCTTCGGGACGGAACTGTCCCGCGCCGGTCCTGATGGCCGCCTCGGTCGTCAGTGGCTTGATTCTCGATAAATATTCATATTATGCTGAGGCGGCCATTCGGTTCGTAGCGGCGCCGGGGAGCAGGAGGATTGTGCATGACGACGGAATTTCGCCACTATACGAGCTTTCGGGTGAGGTTCGCCGAAATCGACGGCCAGATGGTCGTCTTCAATTCGCGCTACCTTGAATATGCCGACAATGTGCTGACCGAGTTCATGCGCAGGGTCGACGTTCCCGTGTCTGGCCCGCAGTCGTTCGAGATGCAGGTCGTGCAAGCCACCGTGAAGTACAAGCGCGCGCTCCGGTTCGACGACGAGGTCGAAGGCTGGCTGCGTGTCGAGCGTGTCGGCCGGTCGAGCGTCATTTTCGAGATCGAGTTTCGCATCAAGGGGGCCGCGGAAGCGTCCGCCTCGGTCACGCTCGCCTATGTGCATGTCGATCTTGAAACCGAGAAGTCGCAGGAAATTCCCGCCTCGGTACGAACCAAATTTCTAGGCGAGCTGTAATGGTGGATCGCCGGCACTCAGATGTGCGGGATCGGCCGGAGCCATCGCAACCTGTCCCGTCAGGCAAGGCGCCGATCCTGGCCGGGCCCGCGATGCGCGAACATGGTCGATCGACCACCGGCGAACTCATCGAACCGCGCGAGGCGACCATCCGCCGTCCGCGACAGCAGCGCAGCCGCGAGCGGTTCGAAGCCATTCTCGATGCCGCGGAACGAATTTTGCAGGCGCGCGACCCGCACGAGGTGAGCATCTACACGATCGCCGAGGAGGCGGATATGCCGCCGCCGTCGATCTATCACTTCTTTCCCGACGGCAATCATGTGTTCATGGCGCTCGCCGAGCGCTATTTCGAGATGTTCCTGGGCGGGCTCGAGAGCATCGAGGGGAAGCGGTTCGACGATTGGCAGTCGCTCGTGGAATTTCGCTACGCTCTTTCGCGCCGCTTCTTCAACGACAATGTCGCGGCCCGAAAAATCCTTCTCGGCGCCGCCGCGACCTGGGCGATCCGTACGCGCGACATCGACACCAACCGCCTTTTGGCGCGCGGCGCGATCGTCGAGCTCAACCGCTTTTTCATCCTGCCGAAGGTGCCGGGACTGGTCGATCGTGTCACCGAAACGATCATCATGAACGACGCCATCTGGGCCCTCTACGACCATCGGTTCGGGCACTTGCCCGGCGATGAAGAGGTTTTCGCCCGCCGCGCACGCCTGGGCCACATGCGAACCTATCTGCCCGAATATCTGGCTATGCGCGACGCCGTTCTTACCGTCGAGGAAGCGGCGGCGATCGCCTTCTAACCGCCTTGCGCCGGTTGCCAACTCGCCGCGCGGCGCGTGCCGAGCCGGCGAACGGAATGGATGGCTGGCCTGAAACTAACCGCTGGAGGCATCGTTGAACCAAATACAGACCGGCGCCTCTTCCGGAACGGCCGTCGTCGCGGCGTCGCTCCTGACCGGCGTCAACCAGCTGCTCGTCAACGTGCAGCCCCTGCTCTTCGGAGTGCTCGCTGTCCGGCTCGGGCTTGACGACGCGGAACTCGGGTATCTCGGAGCGGTCGTGATTGCAGCCCTGACGCTCGGCTCCATTTCCGGTCCTTTTTGGGTCCGCCGCACAAATTGGCGTCTCATTTGCGCTCTGGCCCTCGTCGGCGCGGCGGCCGCCTTCGCCCTCGGCGCCGTGGCAACGACGCTCGATTCCGCGCTTCTCATATTCGGTGCCGCCGGACTGTTTCTCGGCCTTCTCTCGCCTCCCGCCTTCGGTTGCCTCGGTGAAGCCGAAAATCCCCCGCGCGCATTCGCGATCTCGGTCGTGGCGCAAAGCTCGCTGGCGGCGGCAAGCACGCTTGCCCTGTCGTTCGCCATCATCCCACGCTTCGGGGCGCCCGGCGCTTTTGTTTCGGTCGCGATTGCGGTTGCCGCCGCGCTTCCTCTCTGTCGGTTGTTGCCGCGGGGCGCAGGCCCGGTTCGGCAGGTATCGGCGACGGTCGACGGAGTGCCGCTGCTGTCGCGCGCCGCCATCCCCGCCTATGCCATGCTCTTTGCCAAGGGAGTCTTCGTCGCGGGGATTCTCGGTTACTGGATTTTCGTCGAGCGGATCGGTGTCGCCCACGGTATCCCGGGCGAGCGCATCGGTCTCACGATCAGTCTTTGCGCGGTTGCGAGCGCAGCGAGCGCCGGAATCGTCGGCTGGCTCGCGGGTCGCGTCCGCCTCGCGGCGATGATTGCGATCGGAACGACGATCGTAATCGGCGCCTTCATCGCGCTCGGCGTGCCCGGCTTCCTTGCCTTCGCCCTGTCCAATTTCCTTTTCGCATTCGGCTGGGGTTTCGCCCAGTCGGCCTATTGGGGCCTGCTTCGTGAGGTCGATGCGACAAACCGTCTCTTCGTGGCCGGTCCCGCCGCCGCCGGGGTCGGCGGCGTCGCCGCGGGGATGGCGGCCGGACCGATCATTGCCGCCGCCGGTCTGCCGGCGATGACGCTCGCTTCGGGTGTCGCGCTGTCGGCGGCGGCGCTCATCGCCTTTCTCGTAGCCGGCTCGCTTCGTGTCCGCCGGTCGCTGACGGCCGGTGTCGATATGCGGACGCCCGAACGGAATGATCAGACGCTCCGCCCCCCGGGCGAGGCGGTCTGAATGACCTGTGCGTCGTGGACCTTTTTCCCGGTATCGTTCCTTTCGCCGCTTCGAACAGGGCCGTCGCCACGGTCCTGGGGTGGCGACCCCGCACCGCCGGGCTGTGCTCGAGCGCGTCGATGCAACCGAACGCCGTCCCGGTGGCTTGCCCCGTAGCCGGTACCGATCAATGTCCCGGATGGCTTATTGGCCCGAGGCAGCCATTGGAGACGGCTCGGCTGCGGAAGCAGGGCGCGTCAGATGACGCGCGAGCGCCTGGTAGGCGAAATATATCTCCGCGAATCCAAGCGCCCAGACCCAGCCGGCGAGAAAGAAGAAGTTCAGGATCAGGTTGGTTTCCTCGCCTGGAATGGCGATGATTCCCTCGAGCAATGCCATGATCACGAAGCTGACATTCACCAGCATGATGCCGAAGGCGTGAGCCTGCTCTCCCACGCGCGCCAGCCGGACTGCGAAATAGACGAGGAAAATGTTCGCGACGATGCCGCAGGCAAAGAATGCATAGGGGAGAATGGGCTGTATCGGCGGATAGGCGAGGAGAGCATAGGCAAGCGGGAAACCTCCCACCAGCAGGAGCCATTTTGTCGTCTTTGAAACGTCGAAACCGTGCGTGAGCTTGGCAAGGCCCAGCGTTGCAACGACGGGAATGCCGATGCTGCGCGAAAAGGCGTCGCAGACCATCGAAATTTCGAAGGAAAGCTGGAAGCCGAACGTGACCCAGAGCGCGAAATTGAGCGCCGAAAAGCCGAGAATCGCCCATTCGGCGCCGAGTAAAATATTGCCCTGACGCCAAAACCGGTAACCGAGGCCAAGGCCCGTCGCGACCAGCGCCAACATGCCGCTGGCGATCAGAATGTCCCGCAGATCCACAATTGCCCTCCCGTCAAAGCTATAACCGATTATTATCAGTTTTCTCTTGCTTGCCTAGCGAAATATTGCTTCGTGGCTGGTTGACGCGTTGCGCGACGCGAATCCATTTGTCTGAGGATATGCAGGGATTATGGGTGGTATAACCTTCGCCTGCCATGGGCCGACAATATGATGGCTTTCAGAAATAAGCGGATGTTTATCCGTCAATGTGGTCCGTTGCCCGAGAGGCCGGCCGCCGGAAACAGGGCGGCGGCACGATCAGATGGGAGAAGATGATGAGCGAGAGATTCGGTTCGATGGCGCTTCTGGGCTGCGCGGCGCTGGCGCTGGCTTCCTGCGACGCGTCAAAAGATGGCGGCACCACGGGCGGATCGCTCGACGCGGCTGAAAAGGCCAGCGAGGCTTTGCTCAGGACGGGCGGCAACGGCGATAATTGGGCCGGCATCGGTTATGGCTATGATGAGCAGCGCTTCAGTCCGCTCGCCGACATCAACGACAAGAATGTGGGTGAGCTCGGTATCGCCTGGTTTGCCGATCTCGAGGACGCACGCGGGCAGGAAGCGACTCCCGTGGTGGTCGATGGGGTGATGTATGTCAGCCACGCCTGGTCGAAGGTCGATGCGTGGGACGCGGCGACGGGCAAGCAGCTCTGGTCGTTCGATCCCAAGGTTTCCGGCGAGCATGCGGTCAAGGGGTGCTGCGACGTCGTCAACCGCGGTGTTGCCGTCTGGGGCGACAAGCTTTTCGTCGGCGCGTTCGACGGGCGCCTGATCGCGCTCGACAAAAAGTCGGGCAAGGAAATCTGGTCGACGCAGACTGTCGATGCGTCGAAGCCCTATACGATCACCGGCGCCCCGCGCGTCGTGAAGGACATGGTGCTGATCGGCAATGGCGGCGCCGAGTTCGGGGTGCGCGGCTATGTCACCGCCTATGACGCCGATACCGGTAAGGAACGCTGGCGCTTCTACACCGCGCCGAACCCGACCAAGGCAAAGGACGGCGCCGCGTCGGATGAGATTTTTGCGGCTAAAGCCAACGCGACCTGGTCCGACAAGGGCGAGTGGCAGACCTCGGGCGGCGGCGGCACCGTGTGGGACGCGATCGTCTACGACAAGGATCTCGACCAGATTTACCTCGGGGTCGGCAACGGCAACCCGTGGAACCATGGCACGCGCTCGAACGGCGAGGGCGACAACTGGTTCCTCTCGTCGGTCGTCGCGCTCGACGCCTCGACCGGCAAGTATAAGTGGCACTATCAGGAAACACCCGCCGAAACCTGGGACTATACCGCCACGCAGCCGATCATCCTCGCCGAGCAGACGGTCAACGGCAAGCCGACGAAGGTGCTGTACCACGCGCCCAAGAACGGCTTTTTCTTCACCATCGACCGCATGAACGGCAAGCTGATCGATGCCAAACCCTTCGTCGACGGGATCAACTGGGCCACGGGCTACGACCTCGCCACCGGCCGCCCGATCGAGAACCCCGAGGCGCGTTTCTACAAGACCGGCAAGCCTTTCATCGCGATCCCGGGAGCGATGGGCGCGCACAACTGGCATCCGATGAGCTTCAACCCGAAGACCGGCCTTGTCTATATTCCCGCGCAGCAAGTCCCGCAGGGTTATCTTGAGGACATGAACGAGCTCGACCGGCGCCAGCTTCTCGGATTCAATACAGGAAGCTCGATGACCGGGGGTGTCCTCCCCGACGACAAGGCGGCGTTCAAGGCGGCGGTCGCCGCGACCACCGGCCGCCTCGTCGCCTTCGATCCGCGCACCGGCAAGGTCGCGTGGGGCGTCGATTATCCCGCCGCGTGGAACGGCGGTACGATGACGACCGCGGGCAATCTCGTCTTTCAGGGAACGAGCACCGGCCGCTTCCGCGCCTATGCCGCGGATACGGGCAAGCAGCTCCTCGACCTCGACATGCAGTCGGGAATCATCGATGCTCCCTCGACATTCCGGGTCGGCGGGGTGCAATATGTCGCGTTCATGACGAGCAAAGGGGGTGTCTTCCCGCTTGCCGCCGGGGTCGCCGGCGGCGTGACGCGAAAAATCCCGAACATTCCCCGCCTCGTCGTGCTCAAGATCGGCGGCACGATGAAATTGCCCCCTCTGCCGGCTGCGACCGCGCTTGCCTGGAATCCGCCGCCGCAATTCGGCACCCCGGCACAGGTCGCCGCCGGCAAGGTGCATTTCGCCCGCTATTGCCTGGTGTGTCACGGCGACAGCGCGATCGGTAACGGCTTCACCCCCGACCTCCGCGTCTCGGGCACGCTTGCCAATGCCGATGCCTGGAAGTCCGTGATCATCGACGGTGCGCTCAAGGACCGCGGCATGGTCAGTTTCGCGAAAGTGATGACGCCCGCCGACGCCGAAGCGATCCGTGCCTATGTCATCGACCGGTCGAACTGGACCAAGGCAAATCTCGCGGAAACCGGTCAGCCTTTCGGTCGCTGATATTCTGCCGGGCCCTTTCGGAGCATGTGGTGCCATGCTCCGAAAGGCCAGGCGATCTGCTTCGCCGATCGCGCATGTTGCCGGCATTCGCGCGGGTGCGTCGTCGTCATGGGTGCGCCGCGCCCGCGCGCTAGTTTTCCCGATAAAAATATCATTTTGCCGGGAGCGGGAAGCGCGCGCGCCATGCGAATGACGCCGGCTGGCCTGTTGCAGCGCGCTCGGCGCAGTCCCGGTGCGGCCGCGTTCACGGCTCATGACCGTGCCGATTCTCCGAGTTTCCGGCGAGTATGAATATGCATCGCGTGCGATGATTCTCCGTCCGGCCATGCGCCGATCGGTTGTTGACTCCCGTCCATCCGTGAGCAATTATCGATTTATATCGAAAAAATCGGGAGACGTCATATGTGGTCGGACAAGCGGGCGAGGGAGCTCAAGGAGCGCGCCGAGAAGGTCATTCCGAACGGAATGTATGGTCATGAATCGACCCGGCTTCTCCCCGAGGAATTCCCCCAATTCTTTCACCGGGCCGAGGGCGCGCGGCTCTGGGACGCCGACGGCAACAGCTACATCGACTATGTGTGCGCCTATGGCCCCAATCTCTTCGGGCATGGCTATGCGCCGATCGAAGAAGCTGCGCGCCGGCAGCAGGAGCTGGGCGATACGATGACCGGCCCGAGCGAAATCATGATCGATCTCGCCGAAGCGTTCGTTGCGCAGGTGCAGCATGCCGACTGGGCAATGTTCTGCAAGAACGGCACCGACGCGACGACAATGGCGATGACGCTGTCGCGCGCGCATCGTGGTCGCAAGATCATCCTCTATGCGACGGGTACATATCATGGGGCGGCGCCTTGGTGCACGCCGCGCCCGGCCGGGATCATTCCTGAGGATCGCGCGGCGATCGTCTATTATAGTTACAATGACCCCCAGAGCCTCGAAGATGCCTTTCGCCAGTATGAGGGCCAGATCGCCGGCGTGTTCGCCACGCCGATCCGTCACGAGGTCTTCGTCGACAATTACGAGCCCAGCCTCGAATATGCGCAGACCGCGCGCCGTCTCTGCGACGAAAATGATGCGCTCCTCATCGTCGACGATGTCCGGGCCGGCTTCCGGCTTGCGCGCGGGTGCAGCTGGGAGCCGCTCGGCGTCCTGCCCGATCTCGCCTGCTTCGGAAAATGCATCGCGAACGGCTATCCGATTTCGGCGCTTCTGGGCTCCGACAAGGCGCGCAACGCTGCGAAGGAAATATTCGTGACGGGCTCCTTCTGGTTTTCGGCGACGCCGATGGCAGCCGCCATCGAAACGCTGAAGCAGATCAGGACCACCGACTATCTCGAGCGGACGCGCGCATCGGGCGATCGGCTGCGGGCGGGGCTTGAGGCCCAGGCTGCCGCGCACGGCTTTTCGCTGCGTCAGACGGGGCCATCGGTGATGCCGCAGATGCTGTTCGACGACGACCCCGATTTTCGTGTCGGCTATGCATGGACCGTCGAATGCCTGAAGCGCGGCAGCTACATCCACCCTTATCACAACCAGTTCATCTCATATGCGCATGACGACGCCGTGATAGACGAGACACTGGCGGCAACCGACCTCGCCTTTGAGGCGCTCAAGGGACGCATGGGGTCTCTCGAACCCCATCCCGTGCTCATGCAGTTGCTGTCAGCGAAGGCGTCCTGACCCGGGCAAGATTTGCGGACAACGCGGCGTCGTTCCGCGGAGCGGCGCCGGTTTTGTATATCTTCCATCGCGCAGCGATGGGTGTTCCTGTTTCCCGCAGAGGGCAGCGAGCGGCCCTGGTCGCAAGCGGCAGCCGGCTGCCTTTTCGGCGCGGGGCCGGAACCGGGGCTCCGGATCATGAGGGCCTTGCCGAACGCTTCAGTCCGCGGCGAAATCCCCAATCCGGAAATTGCGGCCGAATGCGAGGGCCAGTGTCTCGGCATTGAGGGGATCGAGCAGGGGAAGCCGGCCGAGCGAACGAACATTGCCCATGGTGGCAATTGTCGTTTCGCTGTCCGGATTGGTGTCCCCGACGAAAGCGATGCCGGCGATCGATATCTTCCGCGCCCGCAGCGCCTCGATCGAGAGCAGGCTGTGGTTGATCGTTCCGAGGCCGGTTCTGGCAACAAGGATCACGGGCAGGGCCCAGCTTGCGAACAGGTCGGCCATGGTGAGTGAGCGTGTGAGCGGGACAAGGGCCCCGCCCGCGCCTTCGATCACCATCGGACCGTCAACGGGCGGAACCACGAGACGCGCCGGATCGATCTCGACGCCGTCGAGTTCGGCCGCGCGGTGGGGAGACAGCGGGGGTGTGAGCCGATAGACTTCGGGCAGGCGCCGTTCGACGCCGAGCGGCCGGACGGTGTCGGTATCGGCACCGTCGGCGAGGCCCGTCTGTACCGGTTTCCAATATGTAGCACCCAGTGCGCCGGCGAGCGCGGCGGCGAAAACCGTCTTGCCCACATCGGTATCGGTTCCGGTAACGACGAAGCGGGCGGTCATCGCCTCCTGATGTGTCGCCCGCGATTCAGCCATGTGTCGGGATCATGTAAAGGAAGCGGGTCGGCACCTTCGCACGATAGACGATCTTGCGGCCTTCGGGCATCCACAGGAACTCGCCGGGGGAAATGACGTGCGTCTTGCCGTCGCCGTCGATCTCGAGTTCGCCGTCGATCACGAAAATGCCTTCATTGAAAGGGAGCTCGAAATCCACTTCGCCCGGAGCGATCTCGGAAATGCCCGCGCGCATGCCGACCTGATGATCGGCGGTCAGGAATGCAAAGGCGGTCGCAACGCCCGATGGCTTTCCAGGCTGGCGCGGAAGCTTTTCGATCTTCGAGATAGTGCCCATTCATCGTCTCCTGCGAGCGGGTCGGTGTCCCCGAGGTGGTGATGCCCCCGACCGAGGGAGGCCGTCGCCGGGCCTCCGGTCCGACCGATTACCCGGCGTGCGTATCAGTCGCTCTGTCAATACTCAATTAAAATCGATTATCTTCGGTGCGATCGGGCGATAGCGGCAAATTTCCGGCCGCGGCCGATTGCCCGATCAGACCTCGCCCGAGGCCGCTGCGGGCTGCCTCGCCCGCCGCTATCGATCCGCGCCTGCGCCGCGACGCCTCTCTTTCAGCCACGCGATGATCCATTGCGGCCGCCGCGCGAAGCCGAGCAGCAGGCCGGAAGCGATTGCAGCGCATCCCGAAACGAGCACCAGCTCGACATCGCGCGCCGCGAAGAGAAAGCCCGCGATTGTGGGGATGATCGCAATGCCCGCGAGCTGCGCGGCCGGGGCAAAGGGCAGGGCGGCACGACGCGGATCGGCGTCGCTCAGGATGCTCGAGAGAACCGGCACCGACGACAGCCACCATATCCCGAACCCGGCGGCAGCGATGGCGGACCCCGGCCATGCGAACCACGCTCCGGCCGAGAGCAGGAGGAGCAGCGTCGTGCCCGTCAATCTCAGGCGGTCGTGCCTGCTGCTCGGGATCAGGCATGCCGCGAACGCTCCCACCGCCTGACCGGCGAGGCTCGACGAGAGGATGGTCGCAGCCGCCGGGGCGCTCACATTCTCGCTTTCGAGCCAGACGCCGGCATAGGCCCAGATCGTCAGCACGCCGCCGACGAACAGGAACATCACCGCGAGCCAGCGAATGCCCATGGCATCGGGTCTCCCGGTCCCTTGGTCTGTTCCCATTTCGGTCGCGGGCGCCGGGCCCGCGCCGAGGCGGCGCGGCAGGAAGGGAAGTCCGGCGAGCATCGCGGCGCTGGCAATCGCGAGCGAGAGCAGAAGCTCTTTGCTCGTCGGCGCCGGCCAGAAGAGAGCGAACCATTGCAAATGGAGAAACTGGCTCGTCGCCTGCGCGAGAAGATAGGCGGCCGCCCACTGTCCGACCCGGCTCGTCGCCGCGATCGCCATGCCGGCGATGCCGACGAGAAAGCCGCTGCCAAGGCCGGCGACCATCCGGAAGACAAAAAGCATATCCGCGCTTCCATGCAGCGTCTGGAAATAATTGGCGGCCGCAACCAGCAGTATCGCCAGCCCGGCGATCGCCCTGACCGAGGCGTGCTTGAGGGCGGGAATGGCAAGGCTGCTCCCGATCGCAATGGCGATGACCTCGGCGGCCGACAGCAGGCCGAGGCGATCCGGTTCGATCAGGCCCTCGCCGACGAAAGCCGCATAGAGAAGAGGCTGGATGCCGAAAATCAGGATCGCGAGCGAACCGAGAATGATGCTCGTCGCCGTCTGCGCCGGTCTTGGCGAAGCGCCATTTTCCTCGGACGCTGGTCCAGTCATTCGCGCTCCCCCTTTTTGCCCGGGTCGCCGGGCGATATTTGCCTGCCCGCCGACCCGTCCTCTGCCCGCGATCCAAGTTTGCGAATATATATCGATTCTTTTGCGCCTTCAATTGCCAGAATTCGGTTGACTCGAATGAGGATGTGGGCATATTTTCGACTAAAATCGGTTATTGGGTCGTCGTCGGCCACATGGAAGAATTGCCCGGGTGATCAGGGGTGCGCCCTCGAAAGGCGGCCGTCCCGGGCGATGGCCACTGCGCTTGCTTGGCTGAAGGGAGAGTCCGAATGAATGCTGCCGCGTCCGCTACGAAGAAATCCGATTTTGTCACGGCACCCTTCGGGACGCCGGTCGGCGACGTGATGGAAATTATCCGGCGCGATGGCGGCATTGTCCTCGAGGGCGTGCTGTCGCGTGACGAGGTCAGGCAGGTCAACGACGAACTCGATCCCTATCTCTACGATTATCACACCGGATCGCAGGGCGGCGACGAACTCATGAAGGAGTTCTGGGGCGCCTTGACGAAGCGGCTCACCAATGTCGTCGTGTTGAGCAAGACCTATCGCGAACGCTTTCTCTCGCGGCCCGAACTCCACGACTATATGGCCGCCATGTTCAAAGGGGTGAGCGACAGCTTCTGGGTGCAGGCGACTCAGGCGATCGAGATCATGCCGGGCGAGAAGGCGCAGATGCTCCACCGCGATGTCGGCAACTATCCCGTTTTTCGCAATTCCGGCCCCTCGGCCCCGGAAGTGACCTGCAACACTCTGCTGGCACTCGTCGATACCGACGAGGCGTGCGGGGCGACGCGCGTCATACCCGGAAGCCATGAGTGGGACGCCGAGCGCGAATATGACGACGGCATGACGGTTCCGGCCGAGCTGAAAGCAGGCTCGATCTTCTTTTACTCGGGCAAGCTGCTCCACGGCGGCGGTGCCAATCGCTCGCAGAATGTCCGGCGGCGCGTCATCGCGACCGCGTTCAACGCGGGCTTCCTCGTTCCCGAAGAAGCCTATCCTTTCACGGTCCCGCTCGAACTCGCGCGAACAATGCCGCAGCGGCTTCAGCAGGCGCTCGGGTTCCGTTCCTTTCACCAGCGCGATCCGGTCGGCGGAAGCCTCTGGCAGCATAATTACGAAGAACTCGCCGACTTTCTCGATCTCTGAGAGACCTGGCTGCCTGGTCCATGCGGCCGGACCGGCAGCGAAGGTCCGTGCCGGGGACGGCGAAGCACGGCGCATTTGCCGACCCGATTTTCCCATATGACCGATCGATCGGGCGCTGCCCGGTGGGCGGCGTACGGCGTCTCCGCGGGAAGAAGAGAGGAGAAGTCTCCGGATCGCGACCCTCGATGGCCGGGCGCTGCGGCTGCACGCGCGCGGCCGGGAAGGGGCTGGCGCGGTGATGCCGGCTCGCCAATCTTGACCCGCGACAATAGTCTTGATTCTCGATAAATAACGACTAAAGTTTTCACGGTCCAGGTCGGCGCTATGGCGACGACGAGTCTGCTTGCTCGTTCCGACCGCGACGCCCTCTGTCGGGGCCAAGTCCCGGCAGGGCGGGGGTTTCTTCTCGGGAGATGATGGCAATGGCGGAAGAGAGCGGCAAATTTCCTTGGAGAACCAGCTTCTGGTGCGCCGAATCCGTCGAGCCGGAGAATCGTCTCGGCCAGCAGGATGTCGACGTCGATCTGGCCGTGATCGGCGGCGGATTCGCCGGCATGTCGTGCGCCTATTATGTGAAGAAGGCGCGCCCCGATCTCTCGGTCGCGGTTTTCGAATCGGAATATATCGGTTTTGGCCCAAGCGGGCGTAACTTCGGAGCCGTGGCGCCGGGCGTCCGCGAACTGCGCGCCGGGATCCTCGATCTGCCCGATCCCGTAGAGGATCGGTTTGCGGTCCAATGGTATCTCGGCAAGCGCGAGGAACTCGAGCGACGCATCGCCGAGGGCGGTATCGATTGCGAGTATCGCGACGAGCAATTGATGATGCAGGCGCTCGACGAGCCGGCATGGGAAGCGATGCAGCGCGAGTCCGAAGTCCTGAAGGCCCGCGGCACGCCGCATCTGCTGCTCGACACGGCGGCGCTCGAGAAGGAAATGGCGCTTCCCTACCGGCCGCTCGGCGGGATCGTCCGGACGGCTTGGCGCGCGGTGCAGCCCTTCAAGCTGGCGCGCGGCTTCGGCCGGCAACTCCGCGACATGGGCGTCGCCGTCCATGAGGGAACCCGTGTGACCGACTTCTCGGACCCGGGTGACGCAGTGGTCCTTCGCACCTCCGATGGCGCGACGATCACCGCGCGCAAGGCGGTGCTCGCGACCAACGCCTACACCCATCACCTTCCGAAGGCTGCCGATCTCGTCAACCCGCGCCACACCTATGTGATCGCGACCGAGGCGCTCGACGAGGCGCGTCTCGCATCGCTCGGCTTCGGAACCTACAAGTTCGTCGAGGACTCGGGGTTCGTCTTCTATTATTCGCGGGTCTACAAGGGCCATCTGCTGATCGGTGGCGGCGAGCTGACGACCGGCTTCTTCACCCCTTCGACTGTCGACCATGATGCCGACACCAAGACGGTGGAATTCCAGCGGCTCTACGACGAAATGGTGCGGCGCTGGCCGCAACTCGACGGCGTGAAGATCGAGGCGGCATGGGCGGGTCCGATCGACATGACCGAGAATTTCGCGCCGGTTATCCGGACGCTTGACACCATGCCCAATGTGACGGCCTGCGTCGGCTTCAACGGCGAAGGACTGATGTCCGGGAGCCTCGCCGGCTTGCTCGCGATCGGGCAGATCCTTGGCCCCGACTATGTCGATCCGGATGCCGAGCGCGTCAGGCAATATCTGCTCAAGCCGATCGATTGACGGCCATGAAGATCAGCGCCCCATCCCTGAAACTCGATCTTGCGGTTACCGAAATCGTCGTCCGCGACGGCGAGCCCGTCGTGATGTGCCGTGTCGGCGTCTACGATGCCACGGCGAAGCTCGACGGCAAGGATGTCGTGGCTGCGCTTCGCTCGTTGATGAAACCCTCCGTGCTGTTCTCGATCGTGCGGTTGGCGTTACGCGGCAAGGCGCGCGAGAAAAAATAGATGCCCGCGTCCGCAGATCAGAGGACGGGCTCCGATCGATTCCAGGATGCTGGTTGCCGGCAATCTCCATCGCACCGCGCCGGGACAGGCAGCGGACGCCTACACGAAAGGGAGCGGAATGAGTCAGCTTGAGGGTAAGAAGATATTGATCACGGGCAGTACGCGCGGCATCGGGTTCGGCATGGCTGAAAAGATGGCGGCGCTCGGTGCGTCGCTCATTCTGACGGGCCGCGACCAGACCGCCGCCGACGCCGCCGCGGCGGAGCTCGCTTCGGCAACCGGTGCGAAGGTCGCCAGCCTCGGCGCGCCGCTGACCGACGAGGACGCGGTGAACGGCCTTGTCGACCGGGCGGCCGCGATATTCGGCGGCATCGATGTCCTCGTGAACAATGCGGGAATCGATTCCGACGGTCCCGCGCTCGACCATGCGCTCGAGGATTGGCGGCGGGTGATCCACGTCAATCTCGAGGTTCCCTTTCGCCTCGCCCAGCAGGCGGCGCGGCATTTTCTCTCGGAGGGCAAGGGCGGTGTCGTCATCAATGTCGCCTCGGTCGCCGGGTTCAAGGCCATCGACGAAGCCAGCTCCTATGTCGCTTCCAAGCATGGCCTCGTCGGCCTGACCAAGGTGCTCGCGCTGGAATGGGGCCGCAAGAATATTCGCGTCTGCGGGATCGCGCCCGGCCTCATCAAGACCGACATGACCCAATATATCTGGGGCAACGAGGCCGGCCAGGCTTATGTGAACAACAAGATCCCGATCGGCCGTATCGGCCTGCCCTCGGACATCGGGGCGTTGACCGCTTTCCTCGCTTCCGAGGATGCGGGCTTCATTCATGGCGAGACGATTATCGTCGACGGCGGAGCGACGATCGACTGATCCGGCCGCGGGGCATCGGGGGCGATGCAGGACCGGCGGCCATGGGCCGCCGGTCCGAAAGCGCGCGCGGCGCCGACTTCGCCGAACGCTCTAGGCGCCGATGGTGGCACTTTCTTCCAGGGGCTTGAGCAGGAAATTGGGGTCCGCGAGCACGCCGTCGACCTCGATCCAGCCCAGCGCGCGGCCGGACATCGACCAGCCGAGCAGGCGCTGGACTTCTTCGGGATAGCTCGCGACGAGGTCCGGCGTCAGCGCAAGATAATGATTCTCTTCCTGTCGTACGAAAGAGGCGTCGAGCGCGAAGGTCACACCGGTACGCCACTCGCTCCCGGTTCGATTGGTCCCGCCGCCATGATAGACGCCGCCCAGGAAAAGGAGCGCCGAACCGGCCTTCATCTCGGTGGGAATCGCCTCCTCGGCGAGAGGTTTGCGCTCATCGTCCCAATGATGGCTTCCCGGAACCACCATGGTGCCGCCATTCTCCGCGGTGAAGTCGGTGAGCGCGATCATGACCTGCAAGCGCGCCTCGCGGCCGAAATTGCGGCTCCAGAAGAAGGCTCCGTCGTCGCGGTGCAGCGCTTGCCCGCCTTCGCCGGGGCCGATCTGGATCGCCTGGCTGACGCCGACCTGAAGATCGCAGGTCACCTCCATATAGCTGTCGCCCGACCAGCGATGCTGCGGCACGCACACGAAATGCCTCGCGGCCGGAAGGTAAAGGGGATGGGTGACGACATCGGCGCTGTAGCGCGTCTTTGCGAACAGCGCGGAAAGCCGGCGCGTATTCTGGCCAAAAAAGGCATCTCGCCCGGTCGACTGCTGCTCGATCAGCGGAAGCAGGTCGTCGCGCATGCCCGCCAATTGCGCAGACGTCAGGAAGTTCTCGATGATGACCCCGCCGTCGCGGTCGAGCACCGCGATGACCTGTTCGATCGACGCTGTCGTCCCATCCAGTCGTTCCATGGTCATCTTCCGCTCTCCTTACCGTGCCTTTTCATGACCACAGCAAAAATTTATACAAAACTCAATAAAAATCGAGTATGGGCATCGCATCGCGCCTGGAATTGTGATGCGCGGTTAGGTCAGGGGATGGGGTTTATGGCCAGCTTGGAGCCACAACGGGCGGCTGCAGACAGGAAGCGCGAACCAGGTTTCATCCGGTCGCGCCCGTTCTGCGAAAGGAATTGAGGATGCGTATCGCCGTCCTGAAGGAGCTCGCCGGCGGCGAGACCCGCGTCGCCGCGACCCCCGAAACCGTGAAGAAATTCATCGGGCTGGGCGCCGAAGTTGCCGTTGAATCGGGGGCGGGCGACCAGGCCTCGATCGCCGATGCCGACTATAGCGCGGCGGGCGCATCGGTCGGCAGCCGTGCCGACACGTTGAAGGGTGCGAACATCATCCTCGGCGTGCAGGGGCCCGATCCCAAGGGGCTGTCGGGCTTCGCCGATGGCGCCTGGCTCGCCGCCGGGCTCAATCCGTTCGGTGAGCGCGCGCGCGTCGACGGCTATGCGAAGCTCGGGATCGAGGCGCTGGCGATGGAATTCATGCCGCGCATCACGCGCGCGCAGTCGATGGACATTTTGTCGAGCCAGGCGAACCTCGCGGGTTACAAGGCGGTGCTGATGGCGGCGAACGCCTATGGCCGCGCCTTTCCGATGATGATGACCGCTGCGGGTACGGTCAGCGCGGCGAAGGCGTTCATCATGGGCGTCGGCGTCGCCGGGCTTCAGGCGATCGCGACCGCGCGCCGCCTCGGCGCACAGGTCAGCGCGACCGACGTGCGTGCCGCGACCAAGGAACAGATCATGTCGCTCGGCGCCAAGCCGATCTTCGTCGAGAGCGTCGCGGGGATCGAGGGCGAGGGCGCGGGCGGCTATGCCACCGAGATGTCCGACGAATACAAGGCGGCGCAGGCCGAACTCGTGTCGTCGCATATCGCCAAGCAGGACATCGTGATCACCACCGCGCTGATCCCAGGGCGCCGTGCGCCGCGGCTCATCAGCGACGCGCAGCTTGCAACGATGCGCAGCGGCAGCGTGATCGTCGACATGGCCGCTGAAAGCGGCGGCAATGTCGAAGGATCGGTCTCGGGCGAGGCGAAGAAGATCCACGGCGTCACCGTGATCGGCGCGAAGAATATCGCGGCGCTGATGCCCGCCGATACGAGCGCGCTGTTCAGCCGCAACCTGTTCAACTTCCTCTCCGCCTTCTGGGACAAGGAAGCCGGCAAGCCCGTGCTCGATGAGGAAATCGGCAATGCCGTCCGCCTGACGCAGGGCGGCAAGGTCGTCAACGAGCGGCTTCTGGCATGAACGCGATTCTTGCCGGTATCGGTTTCATCGGCCTGTTCGTTCTCGGCATCTGGCTCGTTGGCCGGGACCGGGTCGCACCCCGCGCACCGCGCTGCGACGATGGCCGCATATCCATCGAGGATTTCCATCATCGCGTGCAGCGGGCGGAGCAGGCGGCCCGAAGCAAGGCCGACCCTTCCGGGCTGCGGCCCTGATCTTTCGGAGCAGACTTATGGACTTCATCGCCATTTTTTCGATTTTCGTACTGGCCTGCTTTGCCGGCTATTTCGTCGTCTGGTCGGTGACCCCGGCGCTGCACACGCCGCTGATGAGCGTCACCAACGCCATTTCGTCGGTGATCATCGTCGGTGCACTGATCGCCAGCGCCGCCGCGGGTTCGGCGACCTCGAAATGGCTGGGCCTCGCCGCCGTGGTGATGGCGAGCATCAATATCTTCGGCGGCTTCGCCGTCACGTCGCGCATGCTCGCGATGTACAAGAAGAAGGAGCGCTGAGATGGACATTCAGGCCATTCTCTCCGCTGCGACCGGCGGCCATGGCGCGGTAAATCCGTACGCGGCGATCGCCTATCTGGTGTCGGGCATCCTCTTCATCCTCGCGCTGCGCGGGCTGTCGTCGCCAGCGACGGCGCAGAGCGGCAACCGCTTCGGCATGATCGGCATGGGAATCGCGGTCGTCACCACCATGCTCACACATGCGCCGATGGGCGCCGATGGCGTGCTCGACACCATCTCGCTCGTCGAGATCCTCGTCGCGATCGGTATCGGCGCCGTGATCGGTATCGTGATGGCGCGCAAGATCGCGATGACCGCGATGCCGCAGCTTGTCGCGGCGTTCCACAGCCTTGTCGGCCTCGCCGCGGTCGCGGTGGCCGCCGCCGCCTATCTCAACCCCGTCGCCTTCGGCATCGCCGATGCCGCGGGGCAGATCCATGTCGTCAGCCGCGTCGAAATGGGGCTTGGCATCGCGATCGGTGCGATCACCTTCTCGGGGTCGGTCATCGCCTTTCTCAAGCTCAACGGCAATATGTCGGGCTCGCCGATCATGCTGCCCGGGCGGCATGTCATCAATCTCGGCACGCTCGCCGCGATCGTTGCGCTGACCGCCTGGTTTACGCAGGACCAGTCGCCGTGGGTGTTCTGGACGATCACCGGCCTCAGCTTCCTGATCGGCTTCCTGCTGATCATCCCGATCGGCGGCGCCGACATGCCCGTCGTTGTGTCGATGCTCAACAGCTATTCGGGCTGGGCGGCTGCGGCAATGGGCTTTACGCTCGGTAACACGGCGATGATCATCACCGGCGCGCTCGTCGGCTCGTCGGGTGCGATCCTCTCCTACATCATGTGCCGCGCGATGAACCGCAGCTTCATCAGCGTGGTCGCGGGCGGCTTCGGCGCCGACGCCGCGGCAGGCGATGGCGGATCGAAGGAACAGCGCCCGTGGAAGCCGGGCAGCGCCGACGACGCCGCTTTCCTGATGAGCCAGGCCGAGAATGTCATCATCGTCCCCGGTTACGGCATGGCGGTCGCGCAGGCGCAGCACGCGCTGCGCGAGATGGCCGATGTGCTCAAAAAAGAGGGCGTGAACGTCAAATATGCGATTCACCCGGTCGCGGGGCGTATGCCCGGCCATATGAACGTGCTGCTCGCCGAGGCGAACGTGCCCTATGACGAGGTGTTCGAGCTCGAGGACATCAACGGCGAGTTCGCGCAGTGCGACGTCGCGTTTGTCATCGGCGCCAACGACGTGACCAATCCGGCGGCGAAGACCGACAAGACGTCGCCGATCTACGGCATGCCGGTGCTCGACGTCGAAAAGGCGAAGACCGTGCTGTTCGTGAAGCGTTCGATGGGCGGGGTCGGCTATGCCGGCGTCGACAACGAAGTTTTCTATATGGACCAGACGATGATGCTGCTCGGCGATGCCAAGAAGATGGCCGACGACATCGTCAAGGCGCTGAGCGGCAGCGGGCACTGAGGCATGAATGGAGCGACGACGAGCCGAGGTGCATTTTCCGGGACCGACGCGCGTCGGCGGTCCGGCGAGGCGCTCCCGCCGGCTTCGGATCGCTGTTCCTGGATGCATCGATGCGCTGGGGTCTCCGCTTGCAGCGACGAACCTCCTTTCGGAACACTGCCCGCCGTATCAGCGACCGTTCGGCGAGCAGTGGACGGCATCCCGGCACTCTGGAACCCGGTGCGGGATGCCGTCACTATCCGGCGCCGGCGATGTTCGTTGCCCGGCTCCGCGCTGCCGCCGTTACGGCAACGCGGCCGCGCGGTGAGGGCGAGGGTCTCCCCTTGCTTTCCGGCGCCGCCGCGCTGATCCTGCACCATAATCAGGCCTGCCGGGCATAAGACCGGAGGCGCAAAAAGAACGGAGAGATGACCCGTGGCGAATGACCCGACCAGCGACCCTGTAGTGCCGCTCGATCCGGCATGGCCGAAGATGTCGCTCGCCGATGCCTCCGCTGCGCTCACCGCACCGGGGGCTCCGTTCGAGATGGACACGGTCATGATCGGCGGGATCCCGACGCGGACCTGGAAAAATATCCCGCACGACCTTGGCGCCCTGCTCGATATTTCGCGCCAACATGGCGATCGGCCGTTCACGATCCTCGATGAGGAGCGCGTGAGTTTCGAGGCGAACTGGCGCGCGGTTGCGACCTTCGCACGCGCGCTCGGCGACATGGGCATCGGGAAGGGCGACCGCGTCGCGCTCGCGATGCGCAACCTTCCCGAATGGCCGATGATCTTCTTCGCGATCACCTCGATCGGTGCGATCGCCGTGCCGCTCAACGCGTGGTGGACCGGCACGGAGCTGGCCTATGGCATCCGGGATTCGGGTTCCAGGCTCCTGATCGTCGATGCCGAGCGCTACGAGCGGATCGCCGAACATCTGGAGACGATGCCGGCGGTCGAACGTGTCATCGTAGCGCGCGCGGGGACAGCGCCCGATCGTACGACGGCGCTCGAGGATATCGTCGGCACGACCGGCGATTGGGCCGGTCTACCGGCCACCGGGCGCCCGGTCGTCGCTCTCGACAGCGACGATGACGCGACAATCTTCTATACGAGCGGGACGACGGGCAATCCCAAGGGAGCGCTCGGAACCCATCGCAATCTCCTCACCAACATCCTCTCGACGGGCTTCTCGTCGGCACGAAGCTTCCTGCGGCGCGGCGAGGCCTTGCCCGCGCCGACGCCGCGTACGATGCTGACCGTGATTCCCATGTTCCATGTCACCGCCTGTTCGGCGACGCTGATGGGCGCCATGGTGGCGGGGCACACGACGGTCTTCATGCGCAAATGGGAGCCGGTGCGCGCGATGGAGATCATCGAGCGCGAGAAGGTCAATCTGACCGGCGGTGTGCCGACGATCGCCTGGCAGCTCATCGAGCATCCCGACCGCGCAAAATATGATCTCTCCTCGCTCGAGGCGATCGCCTATGGCGGCGCGCCCTCCGCACCCGAACTGGTCAAGCGCATCTATGAGGAATTCGGGGCGCTGCCCGCCAATGGCTGGGGGATGACCGAGACGATGGCGACGGTGACCCACCATTCGTCGGAGGATTATCTCAACCGCCCGACGAGCGCGGGGCCGCCTGTCGCGGTCGCCGACCTCGAAATCCGCGCCGACGACGGCGTGACCGTACTGCCGACGGGGACCGTCGGCGAGCTCTGGGCACGCGGGGCGATGATCGTGAAGGGCTATTGGAACAAGCCCGAGGCCACCGCGGAAACCTTTGTGAAAGGCTGGGTGCGCACCGGCGATCTCGCCCGCCTCGACGACGAGGGCTTCGTCTATATCGTCGACCGGGCGAAGGACATGCTGCTGCGCGGCGGCGAGAATATCTATTCGTCCGAGGTCGAGAATATCCTTTACGAACATCCTGCGGTGACCGATTGCGCGATCATCGGCATTCCGCACCGCACGCTCGGCGAGGAACCGGCCGCCATCGTCCATCTGGCGCCGGGAACGAGCGCGACCGAAACCGAACTGCGGGACTGGGTCCGCGCGCGGCTGGCGGCGTTCAAGGTACCCGTCGCAATCCGCTTCGTGACCGAGACCCTGCCGCGCAACGCCAATGGCAAGATCCTGAAGAAGGATCTGAAGCTGCTCTTTGCCGATCGGGAGGGCGAGGCCGCCGCCTAGCGCCCCGACGCCGGTCGCTTGATTTGCGGCCGGCGGATGCTGGAATGCGGCTATTGCAATCGATAATGTGTGTGGCGGTTTTGCGGCCGCTCCGGGAGACCCGGACCTTGGGCGGTCGATGTTCGCAGCCGTTACGAAGTCCGTCAGCCTCCGGGCCCTGTTCTGCTACGACCCATGTCCACGGCACTTGCGCATTGCCTCGGCGCCTAAATTCGCCAGCGTCGGAAAGCTTTTGGCGCGATCGCGGGCATGTGCCGATGCCGCGGTGCCACGAATGGCGCGGCCCTTGATGCCGTGGAAGATCGCGGCAAGGCGGAAATAGTTGAAGGCGATGTAGAAGTCCCAATTGGCGATGCCGTCGCGGCCGGTACGCCTGCAATAGGCCGCGACATAGTCGGCCTCGGACGGGATGTTGAGCGCCGCGAGGTCCGCGCCGTCGAGCCCGGCGACGATATGCGGCGGCATCTGGTACATCATCGCATGATAGGCGAAGTCGGCGAGCGGGTGGCCAAGGGTCGAGAGTTCCCAGTCGAGCACCGCGATCACGCGCGGTTCGGTAGGGTGGAAGATCATATTGTCGCAGCGAAAATCGCCATGGACGATGCTGCTCTCGTCACCCGCCGGAATGTTGGCGGGCAGCCATTCGACCAGTGCATCCATGGCGGTATCGCGGCCGGCGTCGCTGTCTTCGTGATATTGTTTCGACCAGCGTCCGATCTGCCGCGCGAAATAATTGCCCGGTTTGCCGTAATCGCCAAGGCCGAGCGCGTCATAGTCGATGCCATGGAGCCGCGCGATCGCGGCGTTCATCGCATCGAAATATGCCGGTCGCTGATTGCGATCGACGCCTGGGAAGGTTGCATCCCAAAAGATACGCCCTTCGACCATCTCCATCACATAAAACCAGGTGCCGATCACGCTGTCGTTGGTGCACAGTCCGTGGATATGCGCGACGGGAAAGCCCGTTTTCCCGAGCGCCGTCAGAATGCGCGCTTCGCGGTCGATGGCATGCGCGCCCGTCAGTATCTGGCCTGGCGGCTTGCGGCGAAGCACATAGGCGGCGGCCGGCGTCACCAGCTTGTACGTCGGGTTCGACTGCCCGCCCTTGAACTGCTCGACGCGAAGCGGCCCGGCAAAGCCTGCGACATGCCCGGTCATCCAGCGCGCCAGCGCTGCCTCGTCGAAGCGATAGGCGTCGCGCACCGGGGTCGTTCCGACGTTCGCGTCCTGCGCCGGCGCGCTCATATCTGCGCTTCCTTCCAGTCGCGCTTGATCTTCTTCGCGAGGCTCCATTTGTGAACCTCGGTCGGGCCATCGTAGATGCGGAAGGCACGAACCTCGCGGAACACCTGTTCGACGATCGTCCTGTCGGTGACGCCGGTGCCGCCCATCACCTGGACGCAGCGATCGGCAATGCGCATCAGCGCTTCGGATACCGCGACCTTCGCCATCGAGCTTTCGACTGTGCCGAGCGATCCGGTGTCGAGCACGCCCGCGCACCAGTCGATCATCAGTTCGGCCTGCTTCAGGTCGATCATATTCTCGGCGAGCATGAAGCCGACGCCCTCATGGTCGATCAGCGGCTTGCCGAACGCCTCGCGGCGGTTGGCATAGTCGGTCGCGATCTCGTGCGCGCGGATGCACGCGCCGAGCCAGCGCATGCAGTGCGACAAGCGGGCAGGGGAGAGCCGCACCTGCGCATAGCGGAAGCCTTCGCCGGCCTCGCCGAGCATCTGGTCGGCGGGAACGCGCAGATTGTCGATCGTCAGCGTCGCATGGCCGCCGGGCATCGAGCTGTCGATCGTGTTCGGCACATGGTCGATGCGGATCGCGGGGTCGGGCAGGTCGATCAGGAACATACACGCGCCTTCATCCGCCTTCGCCATCACGATGCCGACGCGCGCGCCCTGTGCCCCGGTAATGAAGGTCTTGCGGCCATTGATCACCCAATGATTGCCATCGGGACGGCAGGTCGTCTTCATCATCGATGGGTCGGACCCCGCGCCGCCCTCGTCGGCGGGCTCGGTCATGAAGAAGGCCGAGCGGACGCGTCCGTCGACCATCGGTTTCAGGAAACGGTCCTTGAGTTCGGGGCTGCCCTCCTTGCCGAGCAGGTACATATTGCCCTCGTCGGGCGCCATCGTGTTGCAGGCGAGCGGGCCGAGCGGCGACAGGCCGCTCTTGATGAGCACCACCGCGGTCTCGCGCTGGTTGAGGTGGCTGCCGTCGCCGAGAATGTGCGGCGTGAGCACCTCCGCGGCGCGCGCATGGTTGCGCATTTCCATGACCAGCTCGTCGGTCGGTGCGCCGTGATGGTCGCGGCGCGGATCCTGCTCGTAGGGAATGATGGTTTCGCGAACGAAGGCTTCGACTTTTGCCGCGATGGCCAGCGCCCGATCCGATATGGTCATGCCACGAGACCCCGGACTGTGGGCGCGCGCGAAGTCTCCACCGAGTATTTCCTGCTCATCATGGTCTCCAATTTCTTTCGGGTAGCTGGCGGTCGGAGGCCGGGATCAGGCGGAGCGGACCGAGACCGGGCCGAACCGGACGCCCGCCTCCTTCATCCACACCGCCGCCTTTGCCGGATCGAGCGCGCGTTCGGCCGTATAGATGCCCGGCGCGAGCGGAACGCCCGATGCCAGCCCGGCCGCCCCGTCGAGCAGCATCGCGATGGTGATCGCCGTGATCGGGGCGGTATCGCGCGGCGCGACCACTTCCTGCCGGATGACGACACGGCTTCCGTCGCTCGCGGTCCCGCGCGCCTCGATCACGATCTCGTCGGATGAAAGCCGTTCCTCCAGCCACGATAGGGAATCGCCCCAGGTTTCGAGGACCGTGACATCGCGTGCGCCGGTCGCTGCGCCGATGGCGACCGCATCGACCGACACCGCCGGCGAGCCTTCGAGCTTGCGCCCGCCGGTGCCGGTGTAGTCGGCCTTTCCTGCTTCGCCGGTGACCCATTTGTAAATGCCCTGCGAGCGCAGCGGCATGCTGGTGCAGGTGCCGAGGATACGCTCGAAGTCGGCGCGGGTCGCGGGTCCCGACGGACCGTCGTTGCGGTCGATCACGATACCGGCCGTGACCGCTTCGACGCTCGAAAGCTCGCTGCAGAGAGCGAGGATCGCCATCAGCGCGCCGCCGCAGAACCAGTTGGAGGCGATCGTGATCGAGCAGTCGTCCATGGCATGCATGCCGATCGCGAATTGCAGACCCATCTCGAACGCGCCGCCCGTGACGGCTACATAGGGAATGGCGTGATCGCTCGCGAAACGCAGCGCGTCGCCGGTCTCGTCCATCAGGAAGACGGCCATCGCGCTGAATTCGCCGTGCGGCAGGCCGAGGTCGGGGACATTTCCGCAGATGTCTGCCGCATAGGCGACCGCGTTGCCCAGTTCGTCGGCAAATGCCTGCGCGGCGGCAAGATTGCGACCGGCGATCGCAAGCGGAACGTGCGGATGGCGCAGACGAAGCTGCTGCGCGGTTTTCCGGCCCGTGATCCCGTGGCCGCCAATGAGGAGAATGGGCTTCATCGGACTCTATCTTTCATGGTTCGAGGAATGTCGAAGCGTGGGCACGCCGCCATGCCGCAGCTCTGGAGGTCCGGCGGAAGCCGGCTGGAGGGCGGCGCATCCTCTCATGGAAGATCGCGTTTGCCGGGTCGCCAGACGGCGATCGTCAGTGCCGGCAGATACAAGGCCATGATCAGCAGGGGAAAGGATGCCGGAGACAAGCGGTCGAACGCCCAGCCGCCGACAGGGCCGCCCAGCGCATAGCCCGCAGCGAGCGCGCAGCTCCAGCCCCCATAGGTATAGGCGAAGAGCCGCGATCCGAACTGCCGTTTGGTGAGGGTGATCCAGAGCATCTCGTTCGCGCCGATGCCGACACCGAACGCAAGCGCCCCGACGGCGGCCGCCGCAACGCCATGATCGTGCTGGAGGAGAATGAGAGCCGCGAGACCGGCGGCGAGGAGAAAGGCGACCAGAAGGTTGCAAAGGCCGAGCTTCCAGCGATCGAGAAGCCAACCGATGATGATCTGGCCGGCGGCGGACGCGGCGGCGGTCAGGCCGAGGAAGGTGGCGGCCAGTTGCACCGAAATGCCGCCTGCTTCCATCAGCGACGGCACCTGGCTCATCGCCGCAAGGGCGCCGATCCCGCTCAGCATTAGCGCGATGGACATGATTGCGGCCGTGACGAAATTGATCGACCTGAGCTCGGAAGCCTGCACCTTCGGCGCGGCGCTCGCGTCCGGGCCGCCCGCCGGGTCGAGGGGCAGGACCCGCGGATCGCCATCGAGTCCGATGCCGATGGCGGCGGGATTGCGGGCGCCGCGGCACAGCAGGAAAATGACAAGGGTGGCAACCCCCATGAGCGCGCCGAGCGACAGCGCCGCCTCGCGCCAGTCCATGAACGATAGCAACCGCTCGGTCGCGGGGGCCATGACGAAGCCGCCGAAGGATCCGCCGCACCAGGCCAGCGCCATCGCCGTGCTGAAACGGCGCGAAAACCATGTCGTCACCATCACCGGCACCGAGACGATCGAGACGACTTTCCCGACTCCCATGACGACGCGCAGCAGATAGAGCTGCCAGAAACTGTCGATACTCCCGACCAGCGCGAGGCAGACGACCTGCAGCAGCAGTCCGCCGATCAATATCGTGAAGGCGCCGAACCGGTGAATGGCCGGTGCGATCACCAGTGCCAGCGGGGCTATCAGCCACATCGCCGAAACGAGCGACCCGGTGGCGGCGGAGGACCAGCCAAACTCTCTTGCCAGCGGGTCTGTCAGGATGATGAAACCGAACAGCGTATTGCCGTAGATCATCATGGTCGTAAGGAACATGGCGAGGACGATACGCCAGCCGAAATAAAATCCGGTTCGCGGCTGCGGCGGTCCCGCCGTCAAAATCCGAGCGTCGTCCATTTCTTTTTGTCTCCCGTCCCGCCGGTCGGGCAGCGCTGAAACGCTTCACATGGACCGGCAAGAAAGTCGATAATTACCGATATTTTGGCATGGGGCAAGCCCATAGCCACGATCGAGCGGCTGCGGGGCCGATCGGCCGCCTATGCGATCGACCGGCCGAGTTCCTCTACCGTCTCGAGATGGGCATCGCGATATTCGGCACCGCTCTCGACGTCGAGCAGGAGATGCGTGTGAATGCGCCGGATGCCGCAAAATTTGAAGATTCCTGTGGTGACCTGCGTGTCGAAAGCCGTGTAATAACCGTGCTTGGTATAGCCGTCGTTGCTGCCGCCGCCAACGCCGAGCAGATAGACCGGAATGTCGCGCATGGTGCCGACAACCTTGCCTTCTTCGAATCTGAACGCCCAGCCAGCGATGAAGACGCGGTCGATCCAGCCCTTGAGAACGGCCGGAAACGACCACCAATAGACGGGGAAGACCAGGACCAGCGCATCGGCCGCGTCCACGCGCGCCTGATGGGCGCGCACGTCATCGGGAACCGGGGTCTTGCCGTGGTAATGGTCGAGGTCGGGCTGGCCGAAGCCGGGCGAGAAGCCGTCGTTGGGCAGGTTGACCGCATCGACCGAGTGGCCGGCGGCTTTTGCGCCTTTGGTGAAGGCGGCCTCGATGGCGGCCGAAAAGGACGCCGCATCGGGCTGGGACTGCACGATCAATATCCGCATCGCTGACTTTCCTTGCCGATAGGTGCCGCAGGACATGAGTCAATAACAGATAATTATCGTATAATCTGCTGTCGAGATTGCAATGTAGATTTGGGAAAAGCTGGATGTTCCTGTGGCTGGAAGCGAGCATATGTGCGGATGGCTTCGGACGCAGAATGAGACCTTCGTCTCGATCACAAGAACCATGGACCCGACAAGGGCTGCCGGAGATATTCGCGGGCGACCCGTGCAAGTCGCTGAACGCGCAGCCGGTACGAACTATTCTCGATACGCCAGCGCCGCTCTGCAATCGACGAGCCGAAAAGCGCGCGTGCTATATCCTGGTGACCGGCACCGTCGAGAATGGCGTCACCGACGCGCAATTCGGCAATCCACTGCGCCGCGCGCCTCTCTCGAGGCATCATCGAGGCGGGGAGATTGCGGCGCTGGGCAAGGACGACAAACTGGCGCAGTGCTTCGAGCTTGGACTTTGCCGATTCCAGACCTGTCACGCGATGCTCGACGAGTATGGGACCAGCGAGCAGTGTCCCGTCGTGCAGGTCAAGACGGATCGTCCAATGCCCATCGCTCATTAGCCAATGTTCGGCGTGATTATCGTCGATCTCTACCGAGACGAATGCGGCAAGTGCTCGAATGTCGAACAGGTCTTCGGCGACGCTCCGCTCGTCCACCGGCCGGCCGCGTAGGACGCGACCATCGACTTCGACACTCCAGATTGGCCGCGCCTCCGGGGCAGGCAGCGCGGGGTTGACCCACCCGAGCAGCCCGAATTCCCCGGGTGCGGCGCAGCAAGGATTGTCCCTCATAGCCCAGGCATGGCGATAGCGATGACTGCGGCGAAGCCATTCCCACGCGAAGATGCCGCGATCGCATAGCAGAAGCTCGCCATAGGGTTCAGCCGATCGCCAATCGACGGCGGGCCCCGTGAGCGTCACACCAAATAGTTCAAGCTCGTGAGCCTCGCGGGCTTCACGCTCGTGCCTTTCGCGCTCTGGGGCCGCACCGCTTTCCTCGCCGAGCGGGTGCTCGGCAGCATCGTCACCTCGGGCATCAAGGTGATGGTGCTCGGCGTCATCGTCGGCATCGGCTCGGGACTCTTTTCGGAGATGCTTGGCGGGGCGGCGGGGCGTGATCTCGACGTCGAGCAGGCGATGGCGCTCGCGCTCGCGGCGCTGGCATTGCTCGGGCTCGGCATTTTCGGCCCCGGCATCGCCTCGGGGCTCGTCGCCGGCGCGCCGCAGCTCGGCGCCGGGGCGGCGGTCGGCACGGCGGCAGCGGCCGCGGGCACGATGGTCGTCGCGGGCGCCGCCGGTATGGCCGCCGCGCGGCTCGGCGGCGGCGCGGCGCTCGGCGCGGTGCGCGCAGGCACCGCGATGGGCAGCGCCGCGGGCACCGCCTGGTCGCTCGGGCAGGAGGTGCGCGGCTCGAAATCGCCCGGCGCCGGACTCGCGGGGCTCGCCACCGCCGCCGGCGGCGCGGCGGGCGAGGCGATGCGCGGCGCGGCCGCGCGTGCCGGGCTTGGCGCGGCGGCAGCGCGCGGGCGCGATGCGGCATGGAACGCCGGCACGAACCGGAGCGGCGGCGGGCAGGGTGCATCTTCGGTGGCCGCGCCGGCGGGGGCCGCGCCGGTGGCCGGGACACCCGCCTGGGCGAGCGCGATGAAAGCCGACCAGCGCCGCCGCTCGGCGCGCCAGGCGGCGATCCACACGCTGTCGAGCGGCGATCGCGGCGGCAGCGGCGCCAACCCTGAAATCAGCGAAAAGGAGGATTGAGGCCATGCGGTTCAAGCGATCGGTCGAGCGCTACGGGCGGACGCCCGAGCCGGTGACCCCCTATCAGCGCGCCGCGCAGGCCTGGGACGAGCGGATCGGCTCGGCGCGTGTCCAGGCGCGCAACTGGCGGATTATGGCGCTCGGCGGGCTTTTGCTCTCTGCGGGTCTCGCAGGCGGCCTCGTCTGGCAGTCGGTGCAGAGCCGCGTCACGCCCTATGTGGTCGAGGTCGACCGTTTGGGGGAAGCGCGCAGCGTCGCGCCCGCGATCAAGGCTTACCGGCCGACCGATCCGCAGATCGCGTGGCACCTTGGCAGGTTCGTCGCGAACGTCCGTTCGCGGTCGCTCGATCCGGTCTTGATGCGCGAGAACTGGCTCGCGGCCTATGATTTCGCGACGCCGCGCGCCGCGCTCTTTCTCGGCGAATATGCAAGGAGCGCCGATCCGTTCGCCGAGGTCGGCCGCCGCACCGTGTCGGTGCAGGTCACGAGCGTCGTGCGCGCGTCGGAGCGCAGCTTCCAGGTCAAATGGACCGAGCAGGCCTATGAGCGCGGCAGCCTGTCGGGAACCTCGCGCTGGACCGCGATGCTCACCGTCAAGGTGCAGCCCCCGCGGTCAGCCGATGTGCTGCGGAAAAATCCGCTCGGTCTCTATGTCGACGCGATCGACTGGAGCCGCGAGCTCGAAACCCCCACCGATCGCTCGGGCCCCGCGCAGGCGATGCCGACGCCGGGCGATAGTCTGCCGCCCGGCTCGCCGGCCGATGCCGATCGCACCCCATCCGAACCCCTCGATCCGCTCGAAAGGAGCCAGCCATGATCCGTATCCTTTTCCTGTCGGCGAGCGCGCTGTCGCTTGCCGCTCCTGCGATGGCCCAGCCCGGCGCGGCGGTGGCGGCCGCGAACAAGGCGGCGCTGCGCGAGCCGTCGCGCGCGGGCTATGTCGACGCGGTGCAGGTCTATCCCTACGCCGAGGGCGCGCTCTACCGGCTCTATGCCGCGCCCGGGCGCGTGACCGATATCGCGCTGCAGCCCGGCGAGGCGGTAACCTCGGTCGCCGCCGGCGACACGCTGCGCTGGACCGTCGGCGACACGGCGAGCGGCAGCGGCGAGGGCAAGCGCACGCATATATTGGTGAAGCCCTTTTCCACCGGGCTTCGCACCAACCTGATCATCACGACCGACCGCCGCGTCTATCATCTCGAACTCGAGAGCCATGCGAACGGCGCGATGGCGGCGCTCGAATGGCGCTATCCGCACGACGAACTGATCGCGCTGCGCCGCGAGGAGGCGGCTGCCGCGGCGGCGGCTCCGATCGCGTCGGGGCTCGCGGTCGAGCGGCTCGATTTCCGCTACGCGATTACGGGCGACAAGCCGGCGTGGCGACCCTTGCGCGCCTTCGACGACGGGCGGCAGACCTTCATCGAATTCGCGCCGTCGATCGCGGTGGGCGAGGCGCCGCCCTTGTTCGTCATCGGCGACGAGGGCGAAGCCCAGCTCGTGAACTACCGCGTCGCGGGGCGCTATTATGTCGTCGACCGGCTGTTCGGCGCCGCCGAACTGCGCCTTGGCGGCAAGAAGCAGCAGGTCGTGCGGATATCGAGCGCGCGGCCCAAGCGGAGGAAAGGCCAATGACCGATCCTCAGCATCCGCCTGCCGGCGCAGCGCCTCAGAAAGCCGACCCCGAGACGCTGGTGCTGCGCGGCGCGCCCGGACGCGTGACGCGCTTCCGCCGCGGCGCGATCGTCGCCATCGCCGCCGCCGGATCGACCGCGATCGCCGTGGCCGCGTGGCTGGCACTCAAACCGGCGTCGTTCACCCTCGTCGCCGCAAGCGACGACAAGGTGGTGGGCGCAAAACCGCCGCCCGACGCGCTGGAGGGCGCCCCGACGGGCTATGGCGATGTTCCGCGGCTCGGACCGCCGCTCCCCGGCGACCTTGGAAGACCGATCCTCGATCATCAGCGTCGAATGGGAATGGCGCCTGGCGAGCCCGCCGACGAGGCAGCGCGGCGCGCCGCGCAGGAAGCCGAAGCCGAGCGCCAGCGCCTCGCTGCCGAAGCGCGCGCGGCGCGTGAATCGGGCCTCATGCTGCAAACGCACGGCGATGCGGCAAGCGCGCCGGCCGTGACCGTTCCGGTTGGGGCGTCCGAGACGGCGTCGCTGTTGCCGGTACCCGCAGCGACAGCGACGGCGCCCGACGCCAACGGGCAGTCGAAGGCGGCGCTGGCCGGGCGCGCCAATGACAGTGCCGATACCAACCCGCACGCGTTGGCCGCGCCCGCTTCGCCTTGGACCTTGCAGGCGGGGAGTATCATCGCCGCGAGCCTGATCACGGGGCTCAACTCGGACCTGCCGGGGCTGGTCACCGCGCAGGTCACCGAAAATGTCTATGACAGCGTCACGGGGCGCTCGCTGCTGATCCCGCAGGGCTCGCGGCTGATCGGCCGCTACGACAGCGACATCGCGTTCGGGCAGAGCCGCGCGCTCGTATTGTGGCAGCGGATCATTCTCCCCGACGGATCGTCGATCCGGATCGACAATGTGCCCGCGACCGATACCGGGGGCTATGCCGGTCTCACCGACCGGATCGACCGGCATGGCTGGCAATTGCTGAAGGGCGTTGCGCTATCGACGCTGCTCGGCGTCGGCAGCGAACTGAGCTTCGGCAGCAGCGAAAGCGATCTCGTTCGTGCCTTACGCGAATCCGCGCAGCAGGGCGGTGCGCGTGCCGGCGACCGGCTTGTCTCGCGCAACCTCGACATCCCTCCGACCTTGCGCGTGCGTCCCGGCTGGCCGCTTCGCGTTGTCGTTCACAGCGATATCATGTTGCGGCCCTGGCAGGCGCGGGGAGACTGACGATGGCAGCTATCAGCCTCAAGCGGCTCCCCGAGCGAACGCCGGTCAAGCTCGTGATCAACCTCATGCCCGACCTCCACGCGCGCATCGGCGAATATGCCGCCTTCTACCGCGAGCAATATGGCCGCGAAGAGCCCGTCACCGAGCTGATCCCCGCGATGCTCGAAGCGTTTTTGGGCAATGATCGCGCGTTCCAGCGGCGGCGCCGCGAACGGGGCGGGGAGGGGGAATGATGATAGCCTATGCTTCGCGCACCGGTACGCGCCGCAACCTCGATGCCTTGCGCCGCGCCGGATGGCGGCTGATGGTGTCGGCGCGCGGCGTGCTGCGGACGGAAGGTTTCCGCTACGCCCTCGACAATGGCGCGTGGACCTCGTTCCAGCGCGGCGAGCCGTTTGACGAAGCCGCCTTCGAGCGCGCCTTGGCCCGGCTCGGTGCCGGCGCGGACTGGATCGTCGTTCCCGACATCGTCATGGGCGGCATGGCATCACTGAAATTTTCGCGGACCTGGCTCGCCCGGCTCCGCAATCGTCGTGTCCTTTCCAATGCGCGCTTCATGATCGCGGTCCAGAACGGCATCATGCCGGCGCATGTCCGCGGCCTGGTGGGGCCGCGCGTCGGGGTCTTCGTCGGCGGCGATACCGAATGGAAGCTGGCGACGATGGCGAGTTGGGCAAGCTTTGCACGCGCGCGCGGCGCAACATGTCACGTTGGCCGGGTCAACAGCGCCCGGCGTATCCGTCTTTGCGCGGCAGCCGGCGCCCACAGCTTCGACGGATCGGGCGTGTCGCGCTTTGCCGAGGCGCTGCCGCGGCTCGATCTCGCGAGACGGCAGGCCCGATGACTGCGCCGACACCCGGCGAACATGTTCATGCCAGGATCGCCGCTTGTCAGCGAATGCAGCTTTACCTAGCTTCTCGTGCGGCCAACCAAGGTTCAATGCGCCGGATGGCCTCTTCGACCAGGTCGGTCGAGACAGCGAAGCTGAGGCGTATGAAACCCTTGCCGTCGACCGGATCGAAATCCAGTCCGGGCGCGATGGCCACGCCGGTATCGCGCAGCAACGCTTCGCAGAAGGCGAGGCTGTCATCGGTCAGGTGGCTGACGTCGGCATAGATATAGAAGGCCCCGTCGGGAGGCGCGATCCGCCGGAGACCCATTTCCGGAAGGGCTTTGAGCAGGAGTTCGCGATTGCGCGCGTAGGTTTCGATATGGGCTTCGAGTTCGTCGCGGCAGTCAAAGGCGATCAGGCCGGCGTGCTGGGCGAGCGAGGGCGGGGTCAGGAACAGATTACCCATTCGGGCGCGAGCGGCATCGATCAGGCTCTCGGGAACGACAAGCCAGCCAAGGCGCCAGCCCGCCATGCTGAAATATTTGGAGAAGCTGTTGACGACCAGCGCATCTGGCGCGTGCTTCAGCATGGTTTCGGCGGCAAGCGTATAGCTCAGTCCGTGATAGATTTCGTCCGAGACGAGCGCGATGCCGCGGCGCTTGCAAACCTCGGCGAGGGCCCGGAGCTCCTCTGGCGGGATGATCGTGCCCGTGGGGTTGGCCGGACTCGCGACGATAAGTCCGTCCGGGGCGGGCTCCAGTCGCTCGATGGCCTCGGCTGTGATCTGGAACCGTTCGGCTTCGCCGCACGCGAGCTCCACCGGCTCGAGATGAAGCGCTTTCAGCGTGTTTCTATAGGCAACATAACCGGGCCTCGCGAGGGCGACGCGCGCGCCGGGGGAAAACAGGCAGGAAAGGGCAAGGACCAGCGCCGGCGAGGCGCCGCATGTGAGGATGACCTGTTCGGGGTCGACCTGGACCCCATAGGCTTCTTCATAATGGGCCGCGATACGTGCTTTCAGACCCGGGCTTTCCCAATAGCCCATGCCGTCGGTATCGAGGATGTCGTGCGCCGCCCTGATTGCGGCCGACGGGGCGCCGGTCGACGGCTGGCCGAACTCCATGTGGATCACCGACCGTCCTTCGGCCCGTAGCCGGTGCGCGAGCCGGCTGATGGCGATGGCGTGAAAGGGATCGATCTCGACGGGCATGGGGAAACTGGCTCCTGTCCTGATCATCGCGCTGCGATGACGATGATTTCGATCTTGTAGGCGGGCGTCGCGAGCCTGGCCTCGCCGGTCGCGCGCGCAGGCGCGTCCTTGCCGTCGATCCATTTGTCCCAGACGGCGTTCATCTCGGCGAAGTCCGCCATGTCGGCGAGCCAGATCGTCGCCGACAGAATCTTTGACTTGTCCGACCCAGCCTCCGCGAGCAGCGCCTCGATCTGGCCGAGGATCGCCTGCGTCTGGTTCGTGACGCTTTCGCCCGGGGCACCGACCTGGCCGGCGAGATAGATGGTGTCGCCATGAACGACGGCCTGGCTCATGCGGGCGCCGGACTGGATGCGGGCGATGGTCATGTCTATTCCTTTCGACCGGTTGACGGGATCAGCATGCGCCATAGCGCGCGATTGAAAGATCTTCAGCCTCGATGTCGGGCGCACGGCCGCTGACGAGATCGGCAATCAACCGGCCCGACCCGCAGGCCATCGTCCAGCCCAGTGTGCCGTGACCGGTATTGAGGAAGAGATTGTCGTAGGGCGTCGCGCCGATGACGGGCGTGCCGTCGGGGGTCATGGGGCGCAAGCCCGACCAGTAGCTGGCGGCTTCGACATCGCCGGCGCCCGGGAACAGGTCGGTGAGCGAATGGACGAGCGTCGCGCGGCGGCGCTCGGGCAGCGCATTATTATAGCCGGAAATCTCTGCCATTCCGCCGACGCGAATGCGGTCGCCGAGCCGCGTGATCGCGATCTTGTAGCTTTCGTCCATCAACGTCGATTCGGGCGCACGCGCCGCATCGACGATCGGGACGGTGATCGAATAGCCTTTTACCGGGTAGACGGGCAGCCCCAGTCCCAGCGGTCGCAGCATCGCCGCCGAATGGCTGCCGAGCGCCAGGACATAGCGATCGGCGGCGATCCGCCCACGGTCGGTTTTTATTCCGGTAACACGCCCGCCCTCGACCGCCAGCGAACGGATCGCTTCGCCATAATGGAATTGAACGCCGCGTTCGGCTGCCATGGCGGCGAGTGCGACGGTGAACTTGAAACAGTCGCCCGTCTCGTCATTGGGAAGACGGAGACCGCCGACGATCTTTTCGCGCGCTGCGGCGAGTCCGGGTTCGGCCGTGATGCACCCCTCGCGGTCGAGCAGTTCGAACGGGACGCCACCGGCCTGGAGGACGGCAATGTCCTTGGCGGTCCCGTCGAGCTGCTTTTGCGTCCGGAACAGTTGCAGCGTCCCCTGCATCCGTTCGTCATAGGCGATACCGGTATCGGCGCGCAGCGCCATGAGCCGGTCGCGGCTATATTCGGCAAGCCGCACCATTCGCGCCTTGTTGACCGCGTAGCGCGCGCCCGTGCAGTTGCGCAGCATCGCGAACAGCCAGCCGAGCATCTCGCGATCGATCGCCGGCTGGAGGATCAGCGGGGCGTGGCGCATCATCAGCCAGCGGATCGCCTTTTGCGGAATGCCGGGTGCGGCCCATGGCGAGGCGTAGCCCGGGGAGATTTCGCCCGCGTTGGCAAAGCTTGTTTCGCGTGCGGGTCCGGGGTGGCGGTCGATCACGACGACATCATGCCCGGCCTCGGCGAGATACCAGGCCGACGCGACGCCGATGACGCCGCTGCCAAGGACAGCGACCTTCATGCTTTTTCTCTCCGTCTCATCGGGCGGTATCCATCGGGTTGTCGGGGTGGTCAGCTCAGGCGCGGCGTGTCGATACCGGGCAGATGTCGTCAGCCGATCGCCGCATCCACATTCCGCGCCACCAGCGGCAATGGCAACCCGCCCGGCTTCAACACGAGGTCGTGGAAGTCGCGGATGTCGAAGCGGTCGCCAAGCGCCGCTTTCATCCGCTCGCGCTGATCGAGGAGGAAGGTGTCGCCAAGCTTGTAGGCGAGCGACTGCCCCGGGATGCCGCAGGAGTAGCGAAGCGTTTCGGATTCGATCTCGCGCTCCGACATGAAGCTATGTTCGCGCATATAGTCGCGAGCCTGCTCAAGGGACCATCCGAGCGCGTTCATCCCGGTGTCGACCACGAGCCGGCATGTCAGGAAGGCATCCATCATCAGTCGCCCGAATTTCTCCGCGGGCTCCTCATACATCCCGAGTTCGCCGGCGAGCGTGGCCGCATATTCGGCCCAGCCTTCGTTGAACGAGGAGAAGCTCGACTTCTTGCGCAGTTCATGAAGCTCTTCATTCTCGTTTTGCGAGGCGATGTGGAAATGATGCCCGGGGACGAGCTCATGGTAGGTGAGCGCGCCGATGTTGAGCAGCGGGGCCTGGGACAGGTTGACGGCGTTGAACAAGTAGCGCCCGTCAGGCTGGTGCGGCGACGGCATCGCGTAATAGCCGAATGTCATCGATCCGGTGAGCTCGGGTGCGAGAGGCCGAACGCCATAGGCCGCCCTGGGTTTGAACCGGAAAACTTCGTCGACCTTTGGCACCATGCGATTGATGTAGCGCTGGAAGACGTCCGCAATCGCCTCCGGTTTTTCCGCCCGCCACTTCGGATCGGCCGTCAACGCTTCGAGATAGGCTTGGGGATCGTCCTTGAACGCCATCTCGTCGAGCAGCGCTCGCATTTGCGCCCTGACCTCGCGCATGCGTTCATGCCCGCGCGCGTGAACTTCCTCGGGCGTAAGCTCCAGCGTGGTGTGCAGGTGCACCAGCTCGGCATAGACTTCGGCGCCGCCCGGATACTGGCTTAGCCCGACGGTATCGGGCGCATTGGCCGCATAGGCGGAATCCTCGAGATAGGCGATGAGCGAGTCGAATGCGGGCAGCACCGCCGTATCGATCGCGGCCTGCAGGTGCGCAGCGAAATCTTCCGAGCCGGGGCCGCTCACGCGGTCCGGGGACATCGCCAGATCGTTGATCGCGGCCGTCCGCGCATTCCGCATCAGCGGGCCGCAATGCTCGAGCTGCGGCTTGGGGATGAAAATGCCGCGCTCGGCCTGACCGCGGGTGCGCTCCTCCATCTGCGACACCAGCCGCGCATAATCATGCACCAGCGCGAGATAGCGATGCTGATCGCCGCGTGATTTCACTTCGAGTGCAGCGAAGACGGATTTCAAGGTGTTGAGCAGATATCCGCCGCCATAAACCGTCGGCAGGAAGGCGACCGGGAAGGAGGCGTCGATTATCAGCCAATACCAGTCGCTGCAGCGCGACCAGATTTTCGCCTGCCCGCGTGCGATCTCGAAGGTCAGGCCGAGGTCGCCGGGCAGGACCCCCGCATCGACCGCGTCCGCCCGTTCGAGCAGGTCGCTTCCGAGCGTCGCGACGCGGACGGCCTCGTCATATCCGAGGTCGGGCAAGCGCGTCGGCATGATGCCTTGTGCGAGCACCGCGAAGGGTGATTTGCCGCGCTCGCCGATGACCTCGTCGATCACCTTGAGAGCGAGGTTCATGTTGCGCGTATCGAATGGCATTAGCTGATCCGTTCATTTTTCAAGGCGTCATGCTCATGACGACCGACGGCATTCATGGTGGCTTCGCAGGAGGCTCCGATGGACGGTGTGCCCGAGCCTCAGGGCATATCCTCGCCCAGATATCGCGCTCGCAGATGGCGCTCGAGCGCAGATGCCGACAAAGGCGCGCCGGTCGCCTCGGTAACCAGTTCGTTGAACGGCATCTGGCTCGCCTTGGCGTGGATACGCGGGCCGACCCACGCGCGATACGGAGCGAAGTCGCCTTCGGCCAGATTTGCGAGGACGGCCGGATCGTCCTTCACCGCCTGCTCGAAAAGCTGCGCCGCGAGGCTCACGCCCAGCGCATAGTTCGGGAAATAGCCGAACAGCCCGACAGCCCAATGCATGTCCTGGAGGCAGCCTGTCGCATGATCGGGAGGCCGGCGTCCGAACATCGCCTCCGACATGTCGGACCATGCGGCGGGGAGATCCGCGACCTTGAGATCGTCGCGAAGCAGGGCCTGCTCGATGCGATAGCGGAGGATGATGTGAAGCGGATATGAAATCTCGTCGGCCTCGACGCGGATGAACCCGCTCCCCACGCGCCGATAGGTATTGAGAAGATTGGAAGCGGTCCAGCAATCGGGATTGCCGCCAAAGGCTGCCGCGCACTGCGGGGCGAGCCAGGACAGGAATTCGCGGCTGCGGCCGGCCTGCATCTCGACCATCGTCGACTGGCTCTCATGGGCGGTTGCGCCGCGCGCCTGCCCGACGGGCGTGAAGGCATGTTCCCGCGGGAGTCCCGCTTCGTACAGCGAATGGCCTGCCTCGTGCAGCGTGGCGAGAATAGCATAGCGCACATTGTCCGCGTCGAACCGTGTGGTGATGCGATTGTCGCCCGGCGACCCCGCCAGCGCGAAGGGGTGCGGAGCCGCGTCGATGCGCACATGGGCAAGATCGTGCCCGACGGCCTCGACCAGCTTGTAGGAAAGTTCGCGCTGCCGGTCTGCCGAGAAATCGCCTTCGAAAGGGATCGGGTCCGGCCAGCTTTTCTGACGCTCGATGACGTCGGCGAGTAGCGTGGGAAGGAATCTCTCAAGATCCGCGAAGATGGGATCGACGACCTGCGTGCTCAGGCCCGGATCGAACTCGTCCATCAGCGCGTCGAAGGTGCTGAGCCCCAAAGCTTCTCCCTTCGCCTTTGCTACCTCACGGTAGATCGGCATGAGCTCCTCGAAGGCAGCGCCGAAGGGTGCGAAATCATTGGACTGCTTGGCTGCGAGCCAGATCGGCTGGATGGCAGAAACCCGGCGCGACCTTTCGAGCATCAGCTCCTTGGGAACCGCGGTGCTATGACGCCAGATGCGCCGCATCTCGCCGAGATTGGTGCGTTCGACCGGCTCCAGCGCGCCCGCCGCCGCAGCCGCGGTCTCGAGCAGCTCTTCTGTTTCGGGCGAGGCGATGAGGTCGGTGCAGGTCGCGTCGATCGCCGCCATTTGCTCGCTTCGGCTCCAGGCGGCTCCGGGGGGCATATGTGTCTGGCTGTCCCAGAACAGGGTCGCGCGGGCGGCACCCAGCCGGCCGACCGTTCCAAATCGCTCTCCGAGCGCCGTATAGGCCCGGTTGTCATTCGGAATGTCCATAACCTCTCCACGCACTCCCATCGAGTCCAACGCGCATCGTCCATGCATATCTGTATGCTATGACGCGCGAATGCAAGATTTTTAACCGGAGAATTTGACAAGGATTCGAACAATCCTAGCTATTTTCTGGATATTAAAATGCAATAATGCATGTTGACATGGCGGGTGCCGTTTGAAATTCTTGTCCAAGCGCGACGACCGCCGACGTGATGCGGTCGCCGCTCGAACAGGAGGCCTTACGTGACGCTGCTGCTGACAAATGCCCGCATCTTCGACGGCGTGAACGAGGAATGCGCCGAAGGCATGTCTGTCCTGATCGACGGCAGTCACATTCGCGAAGTCTCCGAAAAGGAAATCCGTGCACCGGATGCGCAGGTCATCGACGTCGGCGGAAAGACGCTGATGCCCGGACTCATCGATCTTCACACCCATGCCTACACCGCCGATGTCGACCTGACGCAGCTCGAAAAGGTCGGTACGCCCTATAACGCCCTTCATGCCGGGCGCATGCTGCGCCACGGCCTCCATTGCGGCTTCACGACGATGCGCGATATCGGCGGGGGCGACTGGAGTTTGGCCAAGGCTCTTAAAGACAAGATCATCGAGGGGCCGCGCTTCTTCTATGCCGGCAAAATCCTCTCGATGACGGGAGGGCACGGCGATTTTCGGGACATGCACGATAGCGAGCATGAATTCGGAGCCTGTTCGTGCAGCGTGGTCGGCACGATGAGCGTGATCGCCGACGGCATCGATGAGTGCATCAAGGCGGCTCGCGAAGAGCTCCGGCGCGGCGCCCATTGCATCAAGATCATGGGGTCGGGCGGCGTGACCTCGCCCCTCGATCCCATCTGGATGAACCAGTACCGGGACGACGAGATACGGGCCATCGTTCGCGAATGCGAGGAGCGCCGGACCTATGTCTCATCGCATTGTCACCCGGCGAGCGGCGTCCGCCGCTCGGTGGAGGCGGGGGTCAGGGTGATCGAGCATGGCACGCTGATGGATGCCGAAACGGCGGCATTCGTCGCCGGGAAGGGTGCGTATGTCGTTCCCACGCTGGCGATCATCTTCGCCCTCATGGAAGGGGGGAGCGCCATGGGAATTTCGTCCGTCGTCATGGACAAGCTCAAGGTCGCCCATAAGTCGGCTATCGAGGGACTCGATCATATGCGGTCGGCCAATGTGAAGCTTGGCCTTGGCACCGATTTGCTCGGCGAACTCTATGATCAGCAATGCCGCGAATTCACCCTGCGGCGCGAAGTATTCGAGCCGATCGAAATCCTGCGCCAGGCGACGTCGATGGGCGCGGAAATCCTGATGCACGAAGGGCGACTGGGCTGCGTCAAGCCCGACGCATTCGCCGATCTCATCGTCGTCGATGGCGATCCGCTCAAGGACATCGGCTTGCTGTCGCAAAATGGCGAGCGCCTCGACCTCATCATTCGCGACGGCGAGATCATCAAGAACCGGCTGTAGAGCCGCCGGGCGCGCGGTGAGCGCTGAACTTGCAGGATCGGCTCAGTCGATGACGGGCTTGAGCCCCGGATCGCCGACCGCGAGCGCGCGCTTGAAGGCGGGGCGCCCGGCTATCTTCGCCAGATAGGCCTTCAGCTTCGGATAGGCGGCGATTTCGCGTGGCACGAACAGCCGCATCGTGGTCAACGGGAACGCCATGATGATGTCGGCTGCGGTAAATTCATCCCCCGCAAAATAGGGCGCTTCCGACAAGCGCTGCTCGACGAGAGCGAAGGCGCGATTGCCGCGGCCGCGCAAGGCCTCGGCGATATCGGGATTCGCAGGCTCGATTGCCGGGATGATCATCTCGACCATGAGCGCCGACATCAGCGAGGAATTGGCGAAATGAAGCCAGAACAGATAGTCCGGATACGCAGCATCCGACGGTGGCAGAGCAAGCCGGCCGCCGCCGAGGCGGTGGATGATATATTCGATGATCGCGCCGGACTCGCCGAGAACCAGGGCGTCATGCGCGATGACGGGCGCCGTCCCGAAGGGCGTCAGCGCCTTGTAGACGGCCGGCGCCGCCCCGGTTGCCGGATCGCGATCATATTTCTGAAGGACATAGTCGATCCCCAGTTCCTCGCAGAGCCAGATGATACGGTCCGACTGGGAGATGCCCAGATGATGGATCGTCAGCATCGTCAGCGCCTGCTTCCCGTCGGCGCTTCTTGAACCGCCTCCGACAACAGGGCCTCGACATAAGGCGCGAAGGAGCGCCAGACCTCGAGATGGAAACTCTCGGGGGCGGTCCGCCACACGATGATTTCGGCCTTGTGGAACAGGGTTCGCGCACAGGTGCCGACAGGGAAGGCGCCAGTCGCCAAATCCAGCGGGCAACCGCTCGCCAGCCAAATCTCCGCCTCCGGGCCGCCCAGCGTGATCGCGACCTGCCGGTGACTGACGTCGACAAAGGCTCCGCCGAGAGCGGACAACCGCTTGCCCGCCTCGGACATGGTCGATGCTGCTGTTCCGGTCGCCAGAACCAGCCATTCGTCGGGCCCCAGCCATAGCGCATCGAGCCCGTCGCCCGATGCCGAGCGGCAGGCTGTGCGCGGGAGCGAAAGCCCGAGGATCGCCGAGGCCTTCTCGATCGCCCCCTCGCGGCAGCGCAAGATGTGGCGCGACCGGGTATCTGAATGCACGACCGGGCCGCGCTGGTCGTTTCGGTCAGTCATTGAGACGTTGCCCTTCGGGATCGACGAAAACGGTCCCCGTCACTTTCACCGCGATGTTGCCATCGGGCATCGGCACCACAAGCGACTGGTCCTCGATGGCCCGGCCGTCCTTGATCATCGCGAGCGCGATCGAGCGGCCGAGCGACGCGCTATAGTAGGACGATGTCACATGGCCCAGCGACGGCCCCCCGGCCGGCGCCATGAGCTGTGCGCCCTCTTCAAGGACGATCGACGGATCGGTCGTGAAGAGGCCGACAAGTCGCTTGCGGCCCTTTGCCAGGAGCGCAGGCCGTTCAAGAGAGCGTTTGCCGACGAAATCGGGCTTCGCCTTGCCGATGGCCCAGCCAAGCCCGACGTCTTGCGGAGTGACCGTGCCGTCGGTTTCCTGTCCGACGATGATATAGCCTTTTTCGGCGCGCAATATGTGCATCGCCTCGGTGCCATAAGCGGTGAGGCCGAGCGTCTGCCCCCGAGCCCAGATCGCCTCCCAGACCTGACGCGCCTGACCCGAGGGGATGTTGACCTCGAAGCCGAGTTCGCCGGTGAAGCTGACGCGCATCAGCCGGGTCGGTACGCCGCAGATTTCGGCATCGCCGACGCTCATATGGGGAAAGGCGGCAGCCGAGATGTCGAGCCGCTCGGCCAACGGCGCCAGCAGCTCGCGGGCGAGCGGGCCCTGGATCGCGATCACCGACCATTGCTCGGTCGTCGAGGTCAGCCAGACGTCGAGATCGGGCCATTCGGTCTGGAGATAATCCTCCATGAGCCCCAGGACCCGCGCCGCTCCGCCGGTCGTCGTGGTGACGTGGAAGCGATCGCTCGCAAGCCGGGCGATGACGCCATCGTCGAGGATGAAGCCGTCTTCGCGCAGCAGCACGCCGTAGCGGCATCGTCCGACGCCGAGCTTTTTCCAGGCGTTGACGTAGAAGCGCTCGAGGAACTCGGCCGCGTCGGTCCCGACGACCTCGATCTTGCCGAGCGTCGAGGCGTCGAAAATGCCGACCGCGCTCCGGACTGCCAGGCACTCGCGGTCGACCGCTTGGCGCATCGTCTCTCCGGCACGCGGAAAGTAGCGGGCGCGCTTCCATTGCCCGACATCTTCGAAGACCGCGCCTTTCGCTTCGGCCCAGCCGTGGATCGGGGTGCGCCGCGCGGGATCGAAAAGTTCGCCGCGCGCGCTCCCCGCCAGCGTACCGAAGGTGACCGGGGTATAGGGCGGCCGAAAGGTGGTGAAGCCGACGGCTTCGACCGCTCGCCCGGTGTCAGCGGCGACGATTCCGAGCGAGTTGATATTCGACAGCTTGCCCTGATCGGTCGCCATGCCGGTGGTGGTGTAGCGCTTGACGTGCTCGATCGAGCGGAACCCCTCGCGGGTCGCAAGGGTGAGGTCCCGCGCCGTCACGTCGTTCTGCCAATCCACGAAGGCCTTGACGCGCAAAGTGTTCCTGCCGTGCGGGAGCGCGCCGATGACGCCGCCGTTGCCGATAGACTGGCGCACGTCGGCTCGCGGGGGCAGCGGGGCCGCCACGATTTTGCCGCCGCTCGTCTTGGCGGCGTCTATTCCCGCCCACCAGCCGTCTTTCAACGCGTCTGCCAGTTCGAGGCGTCCGCTTGCGGCGCCGACCGTTCGTTCGTCCTCGACCGAGCCCGACGGCACATAGGCCTGGACGTCCGCGCTCCACGCCATTTGGCCGCGCGACTGCGAGGCGAGATGAATCGTCGGCGTGAAGCCGCCGCACATCAGGACGGCATCGCACGCAAGGCGTTCGCGGCGACCGCCGGCGACGATATCTATCGCATTCACGCGCAATTTGCCCCGCGTTCCCTCGATGCGGGCATCGCGGATGATGCGGAAGGGGGCGCCCGAAACGGCTGCGCCAGGCCGGACGTCGACCAGCACCGTGGCCATCCCGGCGCTCGTCAGTTCCCGCGCGACGCGATATCCGGCGTCATGTGCGGTCACCACCACCGGGCGGGCGCCGACGGCGACACCGTAGAGCTGGAGATAGGTTCGCGCCGCGTCGGCGAGCATGATTCCGGGGCGATCATTGTCGGGAAAGACGAGGGGGCGTTCGATCGCGCCGGTCGCCAGTATGACGCGCGCCGCCCGAACCTGCCAGAGCCGCTCGCGGACAGGAGCGGCGCCATCCTCGACATGGTCGCCGAGGCGCTCGGCAAGGCCGATCATATTGTGCGGATAATAGCCGAACGCCGTCGTGCGCGGGAGCAACCGGACATTGGGAAGCGCTGCGAGCCTCGCGAGTGTGCGGGCGGTCCATTCGGTGGCGTCCTCGCCATCGATGCGCGCCTCGCTCGCAGCGAGAAGCGATCCACCCATGCGCGGACGATCGTCGCAGAGGATCACGCGCCCGCCTCCGGCCGCCGCCGCCGATGCGGCCGCGAGCCCGGCCGGACCCGCGCCGACGACAAGCACTTCGCAGTGCGCGTAACGCTGCGCGTAGCGGTCGGGGTCGGGTGCGTCGGGCGCCACGCCGAGCCCGGCCACGGCGCGAATGCGCGGTTCGTAGACCGCGTCCCAGGCGCGGCGCGGCCACATGAAGGTCTTGTAGTAGAAGCCGGCGGGCAGGAAGCGGCTGAGGCGATCGTTGATGCTCCAGCGATCGTGCTCGAGGCTCGGATTGCGGTTCTGGCTGTACGCGACGAGCCCGTCGACCAGTTCGACCTGCGTCGCCGGAAGATTGGGTGTGACCCGCCCGCGACCGCGAACGATCGTGACCAGGGCATTCGGTTCGTCGGCCCAGGCGCCCAATATTCCGCGCGGCCGGTGATATTTGAACGAACGCCCCACGAGGTGAACATCATTGGCGAGCAGCGCGGAGGCGAGCGTGTCGCCCGCAAAGCCTTCGTAAATGCGGTCGTCGAAACGGAAGCGCAGCGGACGGCTGCGATCGACGAGGCCGTGCCCGGCCAGACGGTATTTCTGGGTCATGACGCACCGGTCTCCGGCAGGGGGTCGTCCACGCGGTAACTTGCCAGAATCAGGTCGGTGCGCGTGTCGCGGAGGATGTTGAAGAAGCGTGCGCAACCATGCGAATGGCGCCAGCGTTCGCGATGAGGGCCGCGAATATTGTCGCGGCCATAGAGAAACGAACCCCATTGCTCGTCGTCGAGCGCCGCAGGCACCGGCGGCCGGGCGATATGCGCCTGCCCTCCGTAGCTGAATTCGATTTCGGGGCGGTCGCCGCAATAGGGGCAGGGGATGAGAAGCATCGCCGGTCTCAGTGCGCCACCGCCGCCGCGGCCGCTTCGTCGATCATGTAGCCGTCGCGGAAGCGTTCGATCGTGAAGGGCGCATTGAGCGCGTGAGGCGCATCGGTCGCCATCGTATGCGCCAGCAGGTGCGCAGCGCCCGGCGTCGCCTTGAACCCGCCTGTCCCCCAGCCGCAATTGACATAGAGGCCGGGAACGGATGTCTTCGCGATGATCGGCGATCGGTCGGGCGTGACGTCGACGATCCCGCCCCAGTTGCGCAACATCCGCATTCTGCGGAATTGCGGGAATATCTCGCAAATCGCCTCCAGCGTATGCTGTGCGACGTGAAGCCCCCCGCGCTGGGTGTAGCTCGTGTATACGTCGGTGCCCGCGCCGATCACCAGTTCGCCCTTGTCGGACTGGCTGATATAGGCGTGGATCGTGTTCGACATGACCACGCAGGGCAGGACCGGCTTCACAGGCTCCGACACCAGCGCCTGCAACGGGAAGCTCTCGAGCGGCAACCGCAGGCCTGCCATGCTCATCACCACGCTGCTGTTGCCGGCCGCGGATACGCCGACCTTCGCCGCCCGGATCGCGCCGCGGGACGTCTGGACCCCGATCACCTGCCCCGAACGGTCGCGGTCGATCCCTGTCACTTCGCAATTCTCGATGATGTCGACGCCCATCGCGTCGGCAGCCCGGGCGTACCCCCAGGCCACGGCATCATGGCGAGCGGTGCCGCCGCGGCGTTGCAGCGCGGCGCCAATTATCGGGTAGCGCATGCCGGGATCGATGTTGAGCGGCGGGCAATAGGCCTTGGCCTGCTCGGGCGTCAGCCACTCGTTGTCGACACCGTTCAACCGATTGGCGTGGATGTGACGCCGGAACACCTGCTCGTCATGGACCGTGTGGGCCAGCATCATCACGCCGCGCCGCGAATACATGACATTGTAGTTCAGTTCCTCGCTCAGCGTGTCCCACTTCCTGACCGCATGATCATAGAGCGACGAGCTCTCGTCGAAGAGGTAGTTCGAGCGGATGATCGTCGTGTTGCGGCCGGTGTTGCCGCCGCCGATCCAGCCCTTTTCCAGCACGGCAATGTTGGTGAGCCCGTAGTCGCGGGCGAGATAGAAGGCGGCGCCGAGGCCATGGCCGCCGCCGCCGATGACAATGGCGTCATACTGCGATTTGGGCGCCGCGGCGCGCCACTGCTCGCGCCATCCCGAGTGATTGCGCAGTCCGTGGCGAATAAGCGAGAAGAGCGAGTAACGCTGCATGTCAGTCACGCACCGGAACGGTGTGGTTGAGGACAAGGCGGCCGCCATCGGCGTAAAGGATCTGGCCGGTCATATAGGAGGAATCCTTGCTGGCCAGGAACGCGGCGATGCCGGCAATCTCTTCGACGTCGCCGACGCGGCCGAGCGGCGTTCGGGAGAGCACGGCACGCAGCGCGTCGGCATCGCGCAGAAGCGTGTTCTGGGCCAGATCCGTGGCGATGGTCCCGGGACCGATCGCGTTCACGCGAATGCCGGACGCGGCGAGCGCCAGCGCCATCGCGCGGGTCATCTGGTTTATCCCGCCTTTCGACACGGCGTAGGCGAGTTGATCGCCGATCGCCACCACCGCGTTGATCGAACTCATATTGATGATCGAACCCGGGATGCCGTAAGCGACCATCTCGCGGGCGACATGCTGACTCATGAGAAAGACGGACTTGAGATTGACGCCGAGCACCCGGTCGAAATCGGCTTCCGCCAATTCGAGGAACGGAGCCTTGTGGACGATGCCGGCGACATTGACGAGCACATGGGCAGGTCCACCCCATTCGAAGATGTCCGCCAGGCATCTTTCGACGTCTTGCGCGCTTGATACGTCGAGCCCGTAGCCCCGTACATCCGTACCGCTTGCGTCGAGCCGGGAGGCTTCCGCTCCGACCTTCGCGACGTCGATATCGCACATCGCCACCTGATATCCGTCATCGAGAAAGCGCGATGCGCAGGCGAGACCGATTCCCCGCGCGGCGCCGGTGACTATGACCAGAGGTTTGACGTGCTCGCTCATACCGCCTCCGCTGCTCCGGAACGACGCGGGTCCGCGCAGGCACTGGCGACGCCGCCGGGCGAAATATGGATGCCCTCGTAGCTGCCGGCATGGAAGCTCCACGGGCTCGTCAATTCGAATTGCAGGCCCCGCGCCGCGGCCGCTGCGTGTATTGCGGGCGTCCCGCAATCGAGCTCGACCGCGACGCTGTTCGCCGTGCTCCCGCCATAGATCGGCCCGCCGATCCGCGGCCGGTGCACCGATGTCTCGATATCCATACCGAAATCGAGGATGTTCAGCGCGTTGGTCACACAATTCTGGATCAACGCCACGCTCGGCGATCCGGCCGCAAGCAGGGGCTTGCCGTTCGAACCGAAGATGATGTGCGGCGCGACATAGCAGGTCGCGCGGTCGCCGGGTTTCGGCATGTTGCGCGCGAAGTGAGCGGCGCCGGACCACAGGCTCATGCCGTCGACCATCAGTCCGTTCATCCACGGCAGCGACATGACCGAGTGGAGGACCGTCGCGACATTGCCGTCGCGATCGACCACCGTCAGATGGTTCGAGCCGGGGTAAGGGGAGCGCGCCGGATCGACCGGCACGGGGTCGCGCATCTTCATGAGCTCGAAGCGCATCGCCGCATAATCCTTCGACAGGATCGTCTCGAGCGGGGTCGGCCAGCTGTTGGGGTCGCCTTGCGCGGCCCCGTCGAGCGGGACCTCGAGGCAGAAGCGCGACAGCCAGTACAGGCTGTCCGCGCTGTCGGTCGGCATGCCCCATTCAGCGAGCGGAATCTGCTCGATCAGGTTGAGGATTTCGATGATGTGAGTGCCGCCATTGTCGGGCGGCGGCGAACCGGCGATCCTTTGCCCGCGATAGCTTCCCCAGGCGGGCTCCATCCAGCGCGGCGCGAAGCGGTCGAAATCCTCCATCGTCAGCACGCCGCCGGCGGCACGAACGGTTTCGACCACCTTTTCGGTAAAGCGCGACCGGTAGAAATAATCGACCCCGCCGGTTGCCATCTTCTCAAGCGTATCGGCGAGCCGGTGGTTGACGACGACCTCGCCGGGGCCGCGCAGCGCATTGTCGCGAAAATAAATCTCGCGGCCGTCCTCGCTGAGGCCGATCTTGCCCGCCTGCTCGAACATCATGCCATAGAGAAAGGGATAGATCGGAATGCCCGTCCGCGCGAGCTCGATAGCCGGAGCGGCAAGTTCCTCACGCGATTTCGTCGCATGGCGCTCGCGCGCGGCTTCCCATGCCGCCCAGAAGCCCGGGACTGCAACCCCGCGTCCCGTGGCGAGGTCCGCGCCGGTTATTCCGCCAAGCCCGGCGAGCGGCGCGTTCATCGAACCGTTGAGATATCGGGTAGCCCCCGTCGCGGCGTCATAGTGCATCATGCTGAGCATGCCGAAGGCGGTGGTCATATGCGGCTCGACCACCGTTTGCGCCAGCGAGGCGGCAAGGATTGCGTCCACTGCATTGCCACCAGCGCGCAAGATCGCGGTGGCGACGCGCGTTACGATGGGGTGCGAGGAAACTGCGACCCCCTCCTTGCCCGAAGCCATGCGTTTCCGGCCGAAAATCGCACGGTCGGAAAGCTGGCGGATATCGTCGACGTCGAACATCATCAAACTCCCGGGGACTTGGTCTTGAGGCAGCGAATAGTCACGCGAAGGCGCTCATGCCGCCTTTTCCGATGCTGTAATCGCGCGGCGGGGTTTGGCGCATCAGATGCTCGACGAAATAATCCCATTGGCGCCGCAGAAAGTAGGGCTCTGCGAGATAGAAATGCGTGCCATTGGGCATGTAGAGCAAATCATAGGCGCGGTTGGCCTGGTTGAGCGCCGCGCAAAGCTGCAAGGTGACGGCTGGAAACGCATTTTCATCCATGTCGCCATAGGCGAGAAGGAGCTTGCCTTTCAGGTTGGCCGCGAGGACGCCATTGTCCAGCTTCCGGTAATTGTCGGGGACAGCCCCGGCGTCGGGCCTGAGGCGCACGCCGTTGCCATAGTCGGGCAGGGGGCCGCCGCCTGCATAATAGAGGCCGTGGAAATTGTGACTTCCGGCCGACGAGAAGGCGACCTTGAAGACGTCCGGATGACGCAGGATGGCACGCGCCGAGGTATATCCGCCCGCGCTATGCCCATAGACGCCGATGCGGTCGCCATCGAGCGTTGGGTCGCGTTCGCAAAGCTGCCTCAGGACCTCGACATGATCGTCGAGGCAGACGTCGCCCGAGGCCTCATAGCCGGCGTCCTGGAATGCTTTCGATCGCAGCGGCGTGCCGCGTCCGTCGACGACAACGACGGCGAATCCGAGCGCCGCAAAGGCTGCGCGACCATGATAGCCGACACCGAAACGCCCCGCCGCGAAATTATGCGGTGCGACCACGATCTGCGGCCCGCCGTAGATCGCCGTGACAACCGGCGCCGCGGCGCCGGTCGCACCGTGAGGACGGTAAATCGCGCCGTAGAGATCGGTGACCCCGTCGGCGGCCTTCGCGACGAAAGGTTCGGGCGGGCGCCAGCCGGTTTCATAGAGCGCGCTCGCATCCGCTTCCTCGAGCGGCGCAATAATCCTGCCGTCATCGGTGGAACGCAGGACCGTCGTGCCGGGCGTCGAGACCGTCGACCAGCTGTCGATGAAGACGCTGCCGTCGGGTGAAATCGCAGATGCAGGGCGCGCCATGCCGAAGATGCGCGCGAGCAAGGACTCCGGAGGTCCGTCGACCATATGATCGGCTGCCTCGGGACTGAGGAGCGTCAGATTTTGACCGTCGAGGTCCACGCGGTACACGCGGCGCTGGTAGGGATCGCCCGGTTCGCGGCCCGAGGCCGTGAAATAGATACGTCCTCTCGCTTCATCGACCCCAAGCACATCGCGCACGGGCCAATCGCCCGCAGTGATCGGGTTGATCAGTTCGCCGGTCGAAAGATCGTACAGGTAAAGATGCCCGTAGCCGCTGCGTTCGGAATACCAGATCGCCCGGCTGCCGCCGGCGATGATCCGGCTGTTGGGCTGCTTGTACAGTTCGGCGCCGAGCTTGAGAAATCCCGTCGTCGGTTCGGCGATGGGGATGCGAAGCCCCCCAGTGGCCACGTCGATCTCGAGAAGCATCGTCGCCCCGGTCCTGTCGGGCGCGGTGGCGACGAACACCCGGCGGCTGTCGGCGGACCAGCCGAGCGGCTCGAGATGGATGATCCCCTCACCGAGATCGCGCCCGAGCGTGTCGTGGAGCAGGATCGGCACCCGCCGGCCCGTGGCGATTTCGATCGCACAGGCGCTGAACAGGGGGCCTCGCTCCCCGACGAGCGCCTGCTGCACATGATAGGCGCGCGGCCGGGCGCTACCGTCCTGCGGCACCGATTCCAGAAAGGGATAGGGTTCGATATGCCGCTCATCGACCCGCCCGCCGACGACATATTTTCCGTCGGGCGACCATGACCAGCCGAAGGGCATCAGCGGGATGTTGGCCTGGCGCCGCGCGATCGCAAGCAAGGCGGCATCGGGATATTTGCCCCAGGCGTAACTCTCCTCGCCATCGTCCGTGAGGCGGCGTTCGGCGCCGCTCGCGATGTCGAGCACGGCAAGATCGTGGCCGCGCACGACCAGCGCCTGGTCCCCCGCGGGCGATAGCAGCAGCCCGGGCTTTGCCCCCTCGATCGCCCCAAGCTCCTCGGCAACGCCGGAAATGACCCGCCAGCGGCGCCCGCCATGGTGCAGCACGCATTCCCCGTCCGCGGCAATGGACTCTACCATCAGCAGGTCGGCATTCGCCGCTTGTCCCGCTGCGGTCGCGATCGCGCTTGCGGCGGCCGCATGGTCGAACGCCGGGCGGCGCGTTCCGCCCTCCACCCAGATATACCGGCCTCCTCCGGCCAGCTCGCGCCGATACCAGAAGCTATTGGCGCCCACCCAGTTCGGCCGCACGCTCTCGTTCAAGACCAGGCGCATCACGCTGGCATCCAGCACGGCTTCGGCGGCCCGATATCTTGCCAGCATGTCCGCGGCGCCGGAGGCGGGTTGGTCCAATGCCTCGTCGTCGGCTGCTACCGGGGATTGGTTCATCGAGCGAACTCCGATTGATCGCGGGGGGAGGGTGCCGGCGCGGGGTCCAGGCTGGTCGCGAGCGGCGGTGGAAGACGACAAGCTAGGGTCCCTTGCGCGGCCCTATCAAGGCCGCCGGGACGCTTTCAGCGGTTTTCAAAAGAGATTTGGCCGAGGGCGAAAATCCGGTGTCCTGTCGAACGCGGCGCGGCGAAGACGAGGCCGGGCGGGGCCTTCATGCCCGGCCGATCGGCGATGTCTGGATCTCCAGCCAGGACCGGACATCCGGGGGCACCAGCGGGCCGATCGACCCGAGGACGGCCGCATGATAATCGTTGAGCCAATCGAGTTCGGCATCGGTGAGCAACGCGGTATCGATCAGCATTCGGTCGATCGGCGCCATCGTGATCGTCTCGAATCCGAGCATCGGCTTCGTTGCGCCGGGGATGTCGCGCGGGACGGCGACGACCAGATTCTCGATCCGGATGCCATAGTCGCCCTCCTTGTAGTAGCCGGGCTCGTTCGACAGGATCATTCCTGCCTCGATGCCTGCGTCACCCGGCCGGGGTGCGGCCAGCATGTGGGCCGGCCCTTCATGGACGTTGAGAAAATGCCCGACGCCATGGCCGGTGCCGAGGGCGTAATCGAGACCGACCTCCCACAGCGCCCGCCGCGCGAAGGGATCGAGGCGAAAGCCCATCGTACCGGCCGGGAAGGTCAGCCGGGCAATGGCGATATGACCCTTGAGCACGCGGGTGAACCGGTCACGGATCTCTTGACGCGCGCCGCCGATAGCGACCGTTCGCGTGACATCGGTGGTTCCGCCGGAATATTGCCCGCCAGAATCGACGAGATAGATGCTGTTCGGATTTATCGGCCGGTCGGTCTCCGCCGTCGCATCATAGTGCGGAAGCGCGGCATTGGCGTCGGCCGCCGAAATTGTCGGGAACGACAGGCCATGAAACCCTGCCTCCGCGCGGCGGAACCCGGCGAGGCGTTCGGCCGCCGACATCTCGGTCTGCCGTCCCTTCGGCGCTTCGCCGGACAGCCAGTACAGGAATTGCGTGAGAGCGGCGCCGTCGCGGAGATGCGCTTGCTTCATACCCTCGATTTCGACCGGGTTCTTGATGGCCTTGGGCATGCGCGTCGGGTCGGCCATGTCGCGAACCTGCGCGCCGCCCTTGGCCAGCGCTTGATAGACGGCGATGGGCGAAAGGTCGGGATCGACCGCGACGCGCCGCCCCGCCATCCTTTCGAGCGCCGGGTAGAAATCATCGTAGCCAAAGGTCCGCACCCCGGCTCCCAGATGCCGGAGGACTGCGTAGCTCAACTTGCTTTCATCGACGAACAGGTCGACGCTGCCATCGCTCCAGCAGATGCCGAACGCGTAGGCGAGCGGCGCGAATTCCACATCGCTCGCGCGGATGTTCAGGAGCCAGGCGATGGAGTCAAGCGCAACCAATATGGAGGCGTCGAGCTTGCCGGCCCTCAGCAGGTCAGCGACCGCGCAACGCTTGTCGTCCGAACTCATCCCGGCCTTTTCGATCGGCTGGACGAACATCGGTGTGGCCGGGCGGCCGGGTTGGTCGAGCCAAAGGCGGTCGAGCGGATTTGCCGCGACCGGTATCAACTCTACGCCCGATACGGCGAGCGTCGACGTGATCTGGTTTATCGAGGTGCGGGTATACAGGCGCGGATCATAACCTATCCGGTCGCCGCCCCGGCCATGCTCGGCCAGCCATGCGCCGGGGCCGGTGTGCGGCACTGGTGCGATCTGATAGCAGTCGCCGTCGACCTGGTCGCGCGCTGCGACCGTGTAGCGGCCATCGACGAATAGCGCCGCTCGATCCATCAGCACTGCGGCCGAGGCGGTCGAACCCTTGAAACCCGTCAACCATTCGAGCCGTTTGGCATAGGCTGCCGGATATTCGGTGATGTGCTCGTCGCCCGTCCCAAGCAAAAAGCCGTTCAGACCTACCCCTGCCAGTTCCGCCCGCAAGGCTATCAGATGCTCAAGGTACCTGCTCATGACGATCGGAACAATTCTTCTGCCTACGCTTCCTTTCGGGCAGTGCTCGGCGGCCAGCGATCATCGCGGGCAAGCTCGCCCGAAGGAAGGGGAGGGGACGTGTCAGGCGCGCGGACCTTTGCGATCGTTCGAGCGATATGCCTGTCAGCGAGCCAGTAGATCGTTGCGCCGATCACGACCGCGGGGAACGCCACGGACAGCGAGGCCATCTGCAGTCCGCTTTCAGGGCCGAACACATGATCCGACAACAGCCCGACCAGGACCGGGCTGATCACCCCGAACAACGTCGACGAGACCGTCGAGATCGCAAAGAATCGTCCGAGGAGCTGCGGGGGCGCGAGGTCCTGGACGACGGTCGGCAGCAAGGAGTTCCCCCCGATCCCGAGGCCCATTTGAATCGTCGCGATCACGAAGATTTCGGTAGGAGTCCGGGCGAAAAGGTAGAGCGGAATGATGAGGGCATAGAGCGAATATCCGATCTGCGACACCCGCACCGGAGTCATGACGCCCCACCTCGATTTCATGGCCTTGGCTGCGCTGCCGGCAAGAACCAGCCCGCCCACGCTGCCGAGCACCATCGCCGTTCCCAGTCCGGCGCCGACCGCACCTGGGGTCATTTCGAACTTGCGCATGAGTATGATCGGCAGCCATGTGAAAACCGCCGATGCTCCGAGTATGACGAGGCCGAAGGGTACGAACACGGCTGAAATCGCTTTCCAGTTCGCGGCCAGATAGGCGCGGAAATTCAGCTCTGGCAGCTCGACGGCGGTTGGCGTTGAGATGGGCGCAGGAGCAGGCTGTGAATTGAGGCGAAGGAAAACAATTGCGATGGCCAGAACCGGGCCGGGCAAGGCTACGGCGAAGAAGACAAGGCGCCAGGTTTCGCGCGTGAACTCTCCGGTCGGGACCAAATGGCTGATCACGCCGATATGATCGATGATCAGGCCTGCGAGCGCGATGCCGACGCCGCCGCCGACGACGGACGCCGCATAGTAAATGAAATTGGCCGTCATCCGCTGCTTTTCGGCGAACAATTGGGGTATCAGCGCAAAAACGATGATCGACAGGCCGGCCTCACCAGCCCCGAGCAATGCGACGCTGGCCAGCAGCGAGGGATAGCTTGTCGCCAGGCCACAGGTCGCGATCCCGATCGACCAAACAATGACGCACAGCGACAGGAGGACGCGGCGATCCATCCGGTCGGCAAGCCAACCGAGCGGAAAGGCGGCGATACTGGCGAACAATACGGCACCGAAGCCCTGCAGGCTTCCGATTTGCGTGTCGCTGAGATGCAAATCCGCCTTCAACTGCTGCGAGAGGAGGATGATGACCTGCCGGTCGATGACCGCGTAGAGCGTAGCCACCGAGAGGACGAGAAGCGCATACCAGGATGCGAGTGATGCCCGCGATTGCATTATCTTGATTTCCCCTCCTGCAGCGATGCTGCCATCGCTGTCCGGACTTCAGGCAAGTCGGCGTGGTCGGTGGGCGCGCGGCGTACTCGCCCGCGGTCCCGATTGCTTGCGATGGCTAGAGCCGCAGCGCGAAGCGCAAACCGCGGCTGATGGCCGCAGGGAATACGCTCAGGTGCGTTTCGTTTTCGAAGACGATGGCCTCGACTTCGCATGGAGCCGGGGCTTCGAGCGCGCGCAGGCGGCCGGCCAATGCCACCGCATTGGTGACCATCGCGAACGATGTGAGCATCGCCTGCATCTGTTCGCGCGTCACGCCGGGATGGACCGGCACATGATCGGCCAGCTTTTCCTCGAGCTCGCCCAGGGTGAACAAGACGCGCGGTGCGACTTCGCCCGCCGCAACCGGAGCCGTGAGCTTGATCTCGTCGTCGAGGATCGCCCCGCCGCTCCAGTTGATCGACGGACTGCCGACGAGATAGGTCTGATAGGCGGCGGGATGATTGAACAGGACGTGCAGCGCAAACAGTCCGCCGAAGGAATCGCCCCACAGGATGTTGTTGCGGCGATCGGTCGCGTAAGTGGTGTCGATAAGCGGCCGCAGTTCCTCGATCATGAACCGGTGAAAATTCTCCGCGTCGCCATAAATCGCGCCCTGGGTGATCGGCGACGCTTCAAGCCCCGCGAGCGTAGCCGCGTCGGGCTGGGTCGGCAGCAGGTCGGCGCAACGCGCACGCGACGCAAAGGCCCAATCCTTGCCATACCCGATTCCCACCAGATAGGCAGGCTTCAGTTCCAGGCCCACCGCCTGCATCAGAAGCGTGTCGGCAAATGTGTGAAAGATGAAATCTGCGTCGTTCAGATATATAACGGGGAAGCCTTCCGGCGGCGGATCGCCCGCCCACTCGGGCTTGGCTACATAAACCCGATATGTGCGCCCGGTGGACTCGGAGGTCATGTCCCATTGTTCGCAATTGGCGCGCTCAACGGGCAGTCGGACGGGCGCGGTGGAAGCCGGTGACGGCGCTATCTCGGCGATCGGGTCAGTCATGAAACACCTTTTGATGAAATGGCGGTCAGACTAGCCATCGATTCCCGGCCCGTCTTTCGCCCCTCGCCAAAAAGATTTCGCATGCCGCCAAATGGGCGAACGCCGAGCCGTGCCGGCTGTGTTCAGTTCGGCGAAAATGTTCAAGGAAACATGGACGGCCGTTCAGCTTCGCGGCAATGCGCTGCGCCGGCGAAGCTCGCTCGGAGTGGCGCCGAAGTGCCTCTGAACGGCGACCGTGAAGCTCGATGCGCGATTGTAACCGACCGCATAGGCAATCTGCGTGATCGAGGCGTCCCGCTCGTTGAGGAGTTCCAGCGCCTGCTGCATGCGCAGGCCATGGACATAGTCGAACACGGACTGGCCGAGTATCTGCCGGAACCCGCTGCACAGGGCGCTGCGGCTGAGCCCGACGCGGCGCGCCAGCACCTCGAGCGAAGGCGGGGAGGCCAGATTATCGGCCAGCACCTGCTGCGCCTTCAGCACCCCCCGCGCCGTCAGCCGCGTCGTCTCGGGCGAGGTGAAGCCTTCGCTATGGTCGAAAGCCTCGAACATCTGGCAGATGATCTCGATGGCCTTCGATTGCAGGAACAATCGCCGCCTGTGCCCCTCAAGCGGGCAGCCATGCACGTCGTCGAGGCACCGGAACATCGCGGCCGACAATGGCAGCGCGCGGCCGGCTGTCTGCCGCAGGTCGCCGTTGAGGAAATCCTGGACGTCGACCGGCAGCTCATGCTCGCCGCCCGCGAAGAGCGCCTTCAGGGTATTCCGATGGATGACGATGTAGATATATCGTGCCACCCCTGCGAGCGTCACATCGGCGGGTGGCTGGTATTCGGGTTCGATGATGAGCGCCGTACCCGGCCCTTCGAAGCTCACCGGCTCTCCGTCATGCGCGACATATTCTCCATCGCCGCTGCTGGCGACGTAGAGCTGCAACGTGTCGGGCGACAGGACATGACTCGATTGCGGCGAGTAATATTCGGTCTCGCTGAAAATCATGTAGAAGCCGTCGGTAAACCCGCAAAATTCATGTTGGCCGGTCCCGAAGGAGCCGCTTGCGCCGAAGCGATAGTGACGGTTGTCGCTCAAGCGGACGAAGGCATCGGGGAGCTGCCCTTCGGCTATGACCGGGTCGATCGCATAGTCGTCGATCGCATAGTGGATGGTAAGCTGTTCGGCATCCCGGTCGGGGGAGGGGAAGCGGCGCGCAACGGGGAGTCGGGAGGAAGTCCGCGCCTGTCGCCGCGGTGCAATCCAACCCGCGCCGAGCCGAGGTCCGTGTTTCTGCCCGGCGGAGAGTTCGTCTGACGCTTGCATCGCTTACAGTCCTCTTAGGTGTCGATGCAGTTCAGCCCGGTTCGCGGAGCTGGTCAAGTAAAAATACAGCATCGTCAAAAATTGGAATTTTGGCCGCGAGCGAAATCCATTTGGCGGTGTTCGAAAGGCGGATGGCTTGCTCTCCCGCAGAAAAGGCTTTCAGATGCGGGGCGGGCCACGCGAGAATCCTCCGTCGGCGACAATATAGCAAACATACATTTATGTATTATGACGAGGGAGTGTTTTGATGACCGGGACCATCGGAAAAAGCTGTCTTTTGTCGGCTAGCGTGGTTGCGCTATGCTTGACGGCGAACCACGCGAAGGCACAAGTTGCACCTGATAGCGTCGTCCTGCCGGCTGTTGCCGACGAGGTTCCGAACGATGGTGAAATTGTCGTGACGGCCAGCAAGCGCGAAGAGAAGCTGCGCGATGTCCCCTCGGCCATCACCGTGCTTGGAGGCGATGCAATCGAGCGGCTCGGCATCCAGTCGGTTCGCGACTATGCCACGCTCACGCCCGGCCTGACCGTTCAGGACGATGGCACTCCTGGCTCGGGGAAAGTCTATATCCGGGGTCTGCAGACAGGGGCGCTCCAGCAATCTGCCACGACGGTAGTCTATCTGGATGACGTGCCGTTCACCGCCAGCTCGTCCAATGGCGGCGGCGCATTCGTTGCGCCCGATCCGGAGCTCGTCGACCTCGATCGCATCGAAGTGCTGAAGGGTCCGCAGGGCACGCTTTATGGCGCGTCGAGCCTCGGCGGCGTCATCCGGATGATCTCGAAGCGGCCCGACCCGTCAAGCTTCTCTGCCAGTGTCCGGGCGGAAGCGACCGCGGTCGACGGCGGTGGTTTCGGTTATCTGGCCAATGCCAGCGTCAACATACCCCTCGTGGCGGATCGGCTGGCGGTGCGGGCAACGGCATTCTACCGGCGCGCGCCGGGCTATGTCGACAATATCGGTACCGGCACCAAGAACGTCAACGAAAGCGATTCGAAGGGCGCCCGCCTCGCGATCGGATGGACGCCCACCGACCGGCTGACGATCGATCTGGTGGGCCAGTTCCAGGACACCGATACAAATGGCCTGGCGCTGCAGGACAATGTCACGGGCACCTTCACGCCTCTCTATGGCAAGCGGAAATACAGTCAGTTCTTCGACGCGCCATCGAGCACTCGCTACCGGCTGGTGTCCGCGACCGGAACTTATGATGTCGGGATCGGCCGGGTGATCGCCGTTGCCGCCTATTCCGAGAGCAAGCTGCATACCGAGAACGACTTTTCGGCGAGCTATGTGCCCATTCTCCCGCTCCTCGGACTGCTCGGCTACAACTATCCGGCGAACACGGGCTTTGCCTATCAAAGCACGATCCCCCAGAAGAAGAAGACTGCCGAACTCCGCTTTGTCTCGAACAGGCTTGGCCCGGTCGAATTTCTCGTCGGCGGTTTCTACACCCATGAGCGAGTGGATCCGCTCACGACCGATATCGTCGCGCGCGACACCGCGACCAACACGCAGCTTCCGGGCGCCCTCGGCTCCTTCATCTCCTCCCCCATCAGGGACCGGTACGAAGAGCTGTCCGCCTTCGGCAACCTCACATTCTATCTCTCGGATAACTTCGATATCACCGGCGGTGCGCGACTGGCGCACTACAAGGAAAATTTCACCCTGAACTACAGCGGCGTCTATTATGACGCGTTGCTGGGCGGACCGCAGCAGACACCCGGGCTCGACGCCAGCGAGAATCATGCATCCTATCTCGCGACGGTGCGCTGGCGGCCGACAAGCAACCTCAGCCTGTTCCTCCGCGCCGCAAGCGGCTTCAGGCCGGGCGGTCCGCAGCCGGCTGTAGCCCCGCCAGCAGGCGCTCAAACCGTGATCAACCCTGACACGGTCTGGAACTATGAAGCGGGGATCAAGGGCGACTTCCTCGACAGGACGCTGAGCCTCGAGGCCTCGGTTTACAGGATCGATTGGAAGAATATCCAGCTCTACACGATCTTCCAGAACCAGATCGTGCTCGCCAATGCCGGCAAGGCAAAGGTCGAGGGCTTCGAGGTCTCGGCTCTGGCACGCCCGTCCGATCGGCTGAGCATTGGCGTCAATGCCGGCTACACCGATCCGCGGCTCACCAGGATCGATCCCGGCGTGAGCGCTGTCATCGGCGCAGCGGCCGGCGACCCGATCCCCTACACACCGCAATGGACTGTCGCGGCAACCGTAGACCAAAGCGTTCCGCTCGGAAACGATGTCGAAGGGCAGCTGGGGGCAACGATGCGCTTCCAGTCGGAAATGTTCACCTCCTATCCGAGCAGCGTGACCGCCCCGAACGTGAAGCTCCCGTCGATCGGCACCGTCGATCTGCGGGCAGGTGTGAGCTTCCGGCAATATCTGGTCCAGTTCCGCGTCGACAATGTTTTGAACGAGTTCGGCATCATCAACTACGCGCCCGGCACGCCCGGGGTCCCGGCGACGGCAAACATCATCCGTCCGCGCAGCTTCACCTTGTCGCTGAGTGCCAAGTTCTAGCGGGGCCGGCGCGTCCCGGTATCACCAGCCGGGCAATGCGCGGTCGATTGGAGCCTGTCGCCGGGGGGAGGCAGGCTCCCTTTTTAATAGGTGCCGCATATTGTGGGCGGGCTAGGCGAAGCCCCGGGTTCGGAGGCGTGTCGCGATCCGGGCGGTGGCACCGGATCGCTATTTGCGCACCCGGCGCGACATGCGGAAGCGCAACGGTTCCCGGAGAAATTAAGTTGGCGGCGAAAATCATCGATGGCCGTAAGTTGGCAGCGAAGCTGCGCGAGGCTTTTGCTCTTCGCGTGCAGGCGCTCGAGGCGTCCGGGGCATGTCCGCCGGGTTTGGCCGTCATCCTCGTCGGAGAGGACGCAGCCTCGGCCGTCTATGTCCGCAACAAGATCAGGGCCTGCGAGGCGACAGGGATCAAATCCGTCAGCCATCGACTGCCGTCGACGGTATCCAATGCCGAACTGCTCGGCATGATCGTCGAACTGAATGCGGACCCCGACGTGCACGGGATCTTGGTTCAACTGCCGCTCCCTGCGCATATCGATGTCGCGCGGGTGCTCGAAACGATCGCGATCGAAAAGGACGTCGACGGGTTTCATCTGTATAATGTGGGTGCGCTGGTAGCTGGGAATACCGTTTTCCCGCCATGTACGCCCTATGGCGTTGTGAAGCTGCTCGAAAGCGAGGGCGTGTCGGTGGAAGGCCAGAATGTCGTCATCGTCGGGGCCAGCAACATTGTCGGAAAGCCGATGGCGCTCATGCTGATGGCCCGCGATGCTACGGTTGCTATCTGCCATGCGAAGACCCGAGACTTGGCCCAGTTCACCATTCTTGCGGACATTCTTGTCGTCGCGGCGGGCGTGCCGAACCTGATTTTGCCCCAGATGGTGAAGACCGGCGCGATTGTGATCGATGTCGGCATCAACCGGCTGCCGGACGGGACAATCACTGGCGACGTCGATTTCGCCGGCGTCGCGCAGAAGGCGGCAGGCATAACGCCGGTACCGGGCGGGGTCGGCCCGATGACGGTCACCATGCTTCTGGAAAACACGATTGCATCGGCGGAGCGCGCGAGTGCGCGGCAGAGGCTGGGGCTCACTGAAGCACGCCATGATTGATGTCCGCGCGATCTGAACAGGCGCCCGATGGGCGAGCCGTCCCCGATGTTGTTTGGCATTATTGAGCCGCGAGGCGCATATGGCTTTGCGGCGATCAGCGCTACTCATGCGCGTTTGCCGTAGACGGCTTCACCGGATTGCCCGTGCCGGCCTGGTCCGTGATTAGCGGCGGCGGCCTTTGCCACAGAATCAGGATAGCGCTTCCGGTGAGGGTCGCGAGTGCCGACCAGAGCAGATCGGAGGGCGCGATGATCGCGCATGAGGCCGTGAAAATCACGGTGTCGATGCCAAGCTGAATTTTCCCCGGGTTCACGCCGTGGCGGCGCTCGATCCACAGAAACAACGCGCCGAACCCGCCTACGCCAGCGCCATGCCTCGCCAGCGAAAGGGCGCCCATCCCGAGCATCGCGCCTGCCGCGAGCGCCGCGATCGGCTTGCTGAGCACGTCGATGTGGAATGCCAATGGGGTGAGGCCGGACAGGATGGACAGGCACAGGCTCGCCGCGACGGTTTTGACCAGGAAGCCCCGGCCCATCGCGCGCCCCGCGAGCAGGAAGAATGGCACGCTGAGGATCATCAGCAAGATTCCGGCTTCGATCGGAACGAAGTAGGAGATCAGCAACGCGATTCCCGAAAGCCCCCCGATAATAAGGCGAGCGGAAGAAAGCAGCGCGAGGCCGGCGACTATCAACAGCGAACCGACGAAGATCGCGTAGGCATCTTCGAATGTGGCGCGCGTCGGCCAGGCGCGATCGAGCGGCGGCGGTTCGGCATTCCCTATGTGCTCCGTCATCGGATGTCATCACGCCCCTGGCTTTGCCGCGACTGCCGGATTGCGACGCGGACATGCCGGTTTGTCCGGCTTCGGCGCGAGCCCGAGCGGGCGGTGAGCGCTCTCGGCGATCCGGCGAGTCGAAGCCTCCTCGGCTCCGGCGGCCTATCGATGAAACGAATAAATTAGGCAATAGTGCATTATTTTGCGGGCGGGATTGGCGTTTCGCCATCGAAGGCCCGTAAACAATCGAGGAAATATAGGAAAATCGCGCGCATCCGAAGGCGCGAAGGCCGGGCCTTTGCCGGGAAAAATATGGAGGAGACTGTGCCGAATTTCTCTTGCGGTGTGACATGCAGTTGTGCATTAAACTCATATGAAAGGAAGGGGGAGGCTGTGACGAGACGCTATTCCGCACTGTCGCTGATACGCGAAGGGTTGAGCGGCCAGCGAGGCTGGGAGCCCGCGTGGAGGGAGGCGGCGCCCAAGGCGGGATATGACGCGGTCATCATCGGCGGCGGCGGACACGGTCTTGCCACGGCCTATTATCTCGCCAAGAATCACGGCATGACCAATATCGCCGTGATCGAGCGGGGATGGATCGGCGGCGGTAACACCGGGCGCAACACCACCGTGATCCGGTCGAATTACTTCTTTCCGGAGACGGCGCAATTCTTCGATTTCGCGCTGAAGCTCTACGAGGGCCTGTCGCGCGAGCTCAACTACAACATCATGTTCTCGCAGCGCGGGATCTGGATTCTCGGCCACGACCGGCACGGCATGGAGATGCTCAATCGGTCGGCCAATGCGATGCTCCTCAATGGCGTCGATGCGGAACTCCATGACGCCACCTCGGTGCGCAGGAATATTCCGGGGCTGAACGACAATCCGCGTTTCCCGATCCACGGGGCGCTCAACCAGCCCCGCGCAGGCACGGCGCGTCACGATGCCGTCGCCTGGGGATATGCCCGCGCCGCCTCGCGCCTCGGGGTCGATATCATCCAGAATTGTGAGGTGACCGGCTTTCTTATCGCGAACGGCAAGGTGCGCGGGGTTGAAACGAGCCTGGGCATAATCGGCACCGGCAACGTCGGGATGGCCGTGGCCGGGCACTCGACGGCGCTCGCAGCGAAGGCGGGCGTCCGGTTGCCGATCAGCTCATACGGTTTGCAGGCTTTCGTGTCCGAACCCGTCAAGCCCTGCCTCGACACCGTTTTGCTCTCGCCAGCGACCGGGACCTATCTCAGCCAATCGGACAAGGGCGAGCTCGTGATCGGCGCGGGGCTGGACATATTTCTGTCCTATGCCCAGCGAGGCAGTCTGCCGTGGATGGAGCGCGCGGCCGCCGGGGTGGTCGAACTCTTCCCGGGTTTCTCCCGCATGCGGTTTCTGCGGCAATGGGCGGGACTTGTCGACGTCACCCATGATTCCACCCCGATCCTCGGGAGGACCCCGGTCGACGGCCTCTATGTCAACGGAGGCTGGGGGACGGGCGGCTTCAAGGCGATCCCGGCAGGTGGTTGGTGTCTGGCCCACCTCATGGCGACCGGGCAGTCGCATCCTCTCGCGGCAGGCTTCGGCCTCGAACGCTTTCAGACCGGCGCCCTGATCGACGAAGCGTCGGCCGCCGGCATCGTGCACTAAGGACCCAATATGCTGCTGATCAACTGTCCCTACTGCGGGCCGCGCGCCGAACTCGAATTCCGCTGCGGCGGCGAGAGTCATATCGAGCGGCCTGGCCCCCATGGTGACGTCGATGACGAGGCCTGGGCGGATTATCTCTTCTATCGGCAGAATCCGAAGGGCGAGCACCGCGAGAGATGGGTTCACGCCGCTGGCTGTCGGCGCTGGTTTAACGTGGCGCGGGACACCGTCACGCACCGGATCAATGCGGTCTACCAGATGGGGGAAAGCATGCCCGTGACGGGAGATATCCGGTGACCGGATGGCGAAACAATGCGGGGACGACGATCGATCGTTCTCGCCGGGTGAATTTTACCTGGGCGGGTCGTTCCTATGAGGGGTTCGGGGGCGACACGCTCGCCTCGGCCCTCCTCGCCAATGGTGCCTCGATCGTCGGGCGAAGTTTCAAATATCATCGGCCTCGCGGCCTGATCGCCGCAGGCCTCGAGGAGCCGAACGCTATCGTCCAGCTCGAAGCCGGTGCGGCCACGATACCCAACATGAAGGCGACGCAGGTCGAACTATATGAAGGGCTGGTGGCCAGTCCCGTCAATAGCTGGCCGAGCGCGACATTTGATGTCCTGGCGGTGAATTCGCTGGTGAAGCGCTTCATTCCCGCCGCTTTCTACTACAAGACATTCCTGTGGCCGAACTGGCACTTGTTCGAGCGGTGGATTCGCAAGGCTGCGGGTCTTGGCGTCGCGCCGCAACACCCCGACCCCGACCCGTACGAGCATCGCTTCGAGAATATCGACACGCTTGTGGTGGGATCAGGGGCGGCGGGCCTTGCCGCTGCGGAGGCTGCCGCGGCGAGCGGAGCGCAGGTGTTGCTCGTCGAGACCGACGCGGTCCTTGGCGGAGGGTTGCTGGCGTCGACCGAGCCGGTCGAAGACCAGTCGCCGGCCGCGTGGCGCGACTCCGCGCTCTCGCGGCTTCGGGCGCTTCCCAATGTGAAGATACTCGCGCGCACGATGGCGTTCGGCTTCTATGATCACGGGCTGGTCGCCCTTTGCGAACGCCTAAGCGACCATCTGCCGCTGTTGCAGCGCAGCGGGCCGCGCCAGCGGCTCTGGAAGGTTCGTTGCCGCCGCGCGATCCTGGCGACCGGGGCTTTCGAACGACCGATTGCCTTTTCGGGCAATGATATCCCCGGCGTTATGCTGGCATCTGCCGCCCAGACTTACGCGCTTCGCTATGGTGTTGTCCCTGGAAGGCGGATCGTCGTCGCCGCGAACAATGACAGCGGGTATGAAGCCGCCTTCGCACTCCAGGACGCCGGGGCGACGATCGTCGCCATCGTCGACACGCGGGCCGAAGCGCCTGTAGCTGCCCAGGCTGCTTCCCGTTCGATCCGTGTGATCTTCTCGTCTGCACCGGTCTCGGCGCGCGGCGGGCGCCGGGTGAAATCGCTCTCGATCGGCGATGCGGCCGGCGGATCGGCGCGCGAGACCTTGCAATGCGACACGATCCTTACCGCCGGCGGCTGGAATCCGGCGGTCCACCTGCATTCCCAGTCGGGCGGCTCGCTCGCGTTCGACGAGGCGCTGCAGGCGTTCCTTCCCTCCCAATCCGTCCAGGAAGCTCCATGCGTGGGGGCGGCAGCCGGCCTGTTCGATATCGAAGCCGCGATTTCCGGCGCGCGCGCCATTGCGCGCGGCGACGAACCAATCCGCTCCGTCCCCGTTGCGGTCGGCCCGACACGTCATTTTGCCGACGGCGACGTCGCCGCGCAGACCGCGTGGCTCGATTTCCAGAACGACGTCACCGTGGCAGATGTCCAGCTGGCTTCGCGCGAGAGCTTCCGCTCGGTAGAGCATCTCAAGCGCTACACAACGCTCGGCATGGCCTCGGACCAGGGCAAGACGTCCAATGTCGCGGGTATCGGTGTCCTCTCGCACCTGTTGGGCAAGCCGCCGCAAGCGATCGGCACGACCAAATTCCGGCCCCCTTATGATCCCGTAACGATCGGCGGCTTTGCCGGCCGGGCTGTCGGACAGGATCTCATGCCGGTCGCGCACCTGGCAGCGCATCACGAACAGATGGCCGCCGGTGCACAAATGGAGCAATATGGAGGCTGGCTGCGTGCCGCCTGGTACAGGAAAAGCGATGAAGCCGAGGAAGCCGCGGTTCGCCGCGAGGTGCTCGCGGTCCGCAATTCGGTCGGGCTGTTCGACGCTTCGCCGCTCGGCAAGATCGAGGTCAAGGGTCCTGACGCCGCCGAATTCCTGCAGAGGATGTATGTTAACGGCGTGCGCAACCTGAAGGTCGACCGGTGCCGCTATGGTCTCATGCTGAACGAGCATGGCGTGGTTTACGACGATGGCGTGTTCGCGCGGATCGGAGAGAATCACTTCCTGGTCGGCACGACCAGCGGCCATGCCGCGGCGATCACCGATATCTTCAACGAGTGGCTGCAGTGCGAATGGCGCGATCTGAATGTTCTGGTCGAGAATGTCACCACCGGATGGGCGGTGATGAACGTGGCGGGGCCGAAGGCGCGCGACGTCCTCAAGACTGTCGGGACCGATATCGATCTGTCGTCCGCGGCCTTCCCGCATATGACCTATCGCGAAGGGCGCGTCGCCGGCGTTGAGGCGCGGGTCGAGCGTGTCAGTTTCTCGGGCGAACTCTCCTACGAGGTGGCCGTGCCGTGGAGCTACGGCGCTTCCTTATGGAATTGCTTCATGCGCGCCGGGCGCAAGTTTGGCATCGCACCGTTCGGCATCGAGGCGCTGATGGTGATGCGTGTCGAGAAGGGGTTCCTGCACATCGGCTCCGATACCGACGGGACGACCTACCCCCAGGACGTGGGATTCGGTCCGGCGATCGCAAAAAAGCCGGATGACTTCGTCGGCCGCCGATCGACGACACGTCCCGACGGGCTGCGCAGCGATCGCCGCCAGCTCGTTGGACTTGAAGTCGTCGACGGGGGCGGGCCGATCCCGATCGGCGCTCATCTGCTTCCGAGGGGATCGACCGACCCGCGCGGCACCGAGGGCTGGGTGACGTCGAGCGTGATGTCCCCGACCTTGCAGAAGCCGCTGGCCATGGCGCTGGTTGCTGCGGGCTCCGCTCGCATGGGTGAGGACGTCCGCACCTGGCATCTTGGACAGACGCGACGGGCCCGGATCGTGGATCCGCGCGCCTACGATCCCGAAGGAGCACGGCTCGATGTTTGATCGCGATGGTTCGGCGACGCTGGTTCGCCGCGGACCCTCGGGGCTGGCCGGCTTCAACGAGGCGGGCGCCGCGCTCACGCTGGAGGACGGGCTCGGGGTAGGAAAGGTGCAGTTCCTGAGGGGAACCACCGCCGCCTATTTTTCCGATCTGTTTGGCCAAGCCGCCCCGGCCGACCGCCAGTCGCTCGCGTTGGACATGGTCGAGGTTTCCTGGCTCGCACCCGACGAATGGCTTCTGACCGGCGAAGAGGCCGAGGTGCTCGCGATGATCGGACGCGCGGCCGTGATCGGAGATTCCTGCCTCGCGACGAACCTGTCGCACGCGCGTAAGGCTTTTCGGCTTTCGGGGGCCGGCGCGCGCGACAGGCTCGCCGCGGTCACGCCGCTCGATGTGACCGATGCTGCGATGGCGGTGGGCGACGTCGCGCGGGCGCCGCTGAGCGACACGGGAATGTTCATAGCACGCTTGCCCGATAGCGAAGGGCAGCCGGTTTTCCGGATCGTCGTCGATCAAACCATGGCCGCCCATGCCGTCAGAATGTTGCGCGGGCCGGCCCTGACTCCAGGAGTTGATTCTTGATTACAGAATTTGTGCTGCGTTTTCGCGCGCCGGACCGCCCCGGCATCATGGCCGCCCTCGCGACGCTGCTTGCGGCCAATGGGTGCGATGTGCGGGGTGCCGAGGTCTACGGCGACGACGATACTTGCGGCTTCTTCTGCCGCATGGTCTTGACCGGCTCTTCGCCACGCGAGGAACTCGCGGCGATCATCGAGCCCACCGCGCGCGATCTCTCGCTGGACTGGGAATTGCGCGATCTTGGGACCAGGCTCAAGGTCCTGATTGCCGTTTCCAAGTTCGGACATTGCCTCGTCGACCTCATTCACAAGCGCGAGATCGCGCAGCTGCCGATCGACATCGTCGGTGTCGTCTCCAATCACGAAGCGATGCGCAAGACCGTCGAGTGGCACGGGCTACCCTATCACCATCTGTCGATGGATCGGGGGAAGCCTGCGCAGGAAGAGGCGTTTCTGTCTATCATCGAGCAAAGCGGCGCCGAACTGACCGTCCTCGCGCGTTACATGCAGATTCTTTCGGATGACTTTTCCGCGAAGCTCTCCGGGCGTTGCATCAATATTCACCATAGTTTTCTGCCGAGCTTCAAGGGCGCGAAGCCCTATCACCAGGCCCATGCCCGCGGCGTGAAGCTGATCGGCGCGACGGCGCATTTCGTGACGCCCGAACTCGATGAAGGACCGATCATCGAGCAGGATGTGCGCCGCGTATCCCATTCGGTGACGGCCGAAGAAATGGTCGCCATCGGCCGCGAGATCGAAGCGTCGGTGCTGAGCCGCGCCGTCCGCTGGCAAGCCGAGCACCGCATTTTCCAGAACGGCAACAAGACCGTTGTCCTGTCGTCGATCTAGGGCATTGCTCGCGGCGAAACCGGTGGTCTGTTTCGACGATAGGGACAGGTCTGCATGTTTTGATCGCGCTGGCGGAAATATGATCTCGCCGTTTCGCATTTGTCGAAAACGTGGGGTGCGTGACGGGAAAGTGCTTCGCGATGAGCGGGACGGGAGTATGAGCCGCCGGGTCAGGCCAGAGGTTTCCGTGCCTCTGCGCTTTGTAACTGGGTGCATATATGGCATGGGCGTCTCTGACGCCTTGTAAGGCCCAGCTGGAAGCATTGATCATGGTTGGCCGCACGCCGAAGAATACAATTCAGGACTGGATTGAAGCAGCCAAGCGAATGCTGGTTGAAGAGGGCATTTCCGGGCTCAAAGTCGACCGCCTCGCCAATCGCCTCGGCGTGACGCGCGGGGGCTTCTACCACCACTTCAAGGATCGCGACGAGTTCTTCGATCAGGTCATCCAATATTGGGAAGCGACCTGCCGGTTCTTGCCCGACGATGCACCGCCGTCGAAGCCCGCGGAAGCCGCCGACTGGCTGGACCGCGCGGTGGCGCGGCTTATCGAGGGCGACGGGTACGATTATCAGTTCGATCTTGCGGTGCGCGAGTGGGCGCGCGGTGACAAGCGCGCGGGTTGGGCCGTGGAGCGTACCGATCGGGAACGGTTGGAGCGTCTGCGCGCCTTTTTTGAAGCGCTCGGCTACGACCGCCAGCACGCAGCGATCAGGGCGCGTGTCTTTTACTATCACCAGATCGGCTACTATGCGATCGGCGTGCTGCAGAGCATCGCCGAACGCCGCAAGAACGCAGATCTCTATATCGAGATCATCTGCGGCGAGGAGAAGCTGGCCGCGGCCCGCGCGAACGCCGGGAAGAACCGAAAGGTCCGCGCCGCCTGAGTGGTTGCGGGGCAGCACCGCGGCTCGACCACGGACGAGAGTTTGCCTGCCGCTGCCATCTTCCATTGACGGGAACCCCGTCGGCGTTCCGATGTGCGTTCTGCTGTCCCAAAAACATTTTTGCGTCGCCCACCCGGCGACCGCTTCGCGATCGATTCTAGGGATCGAGAAGATCCGCAGGACGCCTTCTCGATCCGGGCCGCAGTTGATTGTCGAATGCTGGTGGATAACCTTGTCTCAGAAGCGATAGCGCAGGCTGGCGGTGACGTTGGCCGGGTCGCCAGCCATATTCCCGTAAACAAGAGTTTGATAATTATTGATAAAATATTTCTCGTCGAACAGGTTCTGAACGTTCAGCTGAAATGACCAGCGTCCTATGTCATAAGTCAGGCTTGCATCGACGACTGTGTAGCCGGGGATGTCGATGGTTGCGCCAGTGTAGGATGTCCGAACTGCATCTACATATCTTGCGCCGCCTCCGATCGTGAGGCCGCTGAGGGCTCCCTGTCCGATCGTGTAGGTCAAGAATGCGCTAAAGCTATTTTCGGGAAGATAGAGGACGCGTTGGCCGATGGCGGATGCGTTGGTGTCCTTCACGACCTTTGCATCGAGATAGGCATAGCCGGCATTGATCTGAAAGCCGTCCCCGATCTCGCCGAGCGCCTTCAATTCGAAGCCGCGATGCTTGACCTCGCCGACCGGGCGGTAATAGTCGATACCGTTGAGGTTCCGGTCAAATGCCGCAAAATTCTGCTGAACAATCTGATAGACGGCACCCGTCAACAGCAAGCGTCCTTTGAAGGCCTTTGCCTTGACGCCCAGTTCATATTGCTCCCCCGCCAGCGGCGGCAGAACATTCTGGTCGACCATCAACCGTGGTTGGGGGCTGAAGGACTCGCTGTACGAGGCATAGAGATTGGTGTTGTCGAATATTTCATAAGTGAGCCCGGCGCGGGCGCTTACCTGACCGGGGACGTCATAGACCTGGACCGCGCCGTTGGTGTTCCGTTTAGCGTCGGGCTTGGAATAGGACGCACCGAGCAGAAGCGAAAGGCGATCTGTCGGCTTGAACACCGACTGACCGGCGAGCGTCAGGGTCTTTGTGCGAATGAAAGACGCGAAGGGAAAGAGAGGATTGTTTGCCAGGCGATCGTTGAACGCCCGCCGGATATTTTCGGTGGTATCGAAGATGTTGATTGTCCCTGTACCCCGCGGCGAGTTGGTCGTCGTCTTCTGATCGCTGTCCTGATAAAGCGCCGCCAAGGAAACGAAACTTCCGGCGAGACCCAGCCCGTCCAACTTGTAGATCGCAGAGGCACCGATGCCGTAATTGACAGTGCGGACGGCGGATCGACGGTTCACCTGAAACGAGGCATCCCCGTTTGCCTGAAGATTATAGGCGTAGCCGGCCGCGCCCGATTGGCGCGCGTCCTCGTAATTTCCTTTCAGTATCAGTTCGAAGTCGTCGTTGGGAGCCCAGCGGATGTTGGAGGTGCCGTAAAAGGTGCGGCTGGTGACGGCGATATCGCGCGAGCCGAGAAAAAACGAGCGCGGGACGTCGGCGGGTTCGCCATTGGCGTAGACCGGGATACCGTCGAACGACGTTCGCCGATACCTCTCATAGCCAGCGTGCGCGAACATGCTGAGCGTGTCGGTCATGTCGGCGTCGATGCCGCCGTAAACAAGCGATTTCTTTCGCGACAATTCATCAATGAAACTGTCGCCCCGATCGTGGGCGACGATGCCGATGAGGCGGACGTCGCCATTTTTGTCCACCGGGCCGGCGAGCTGCGCCTCGCCGCGAAAGGCATTCCACGAACCGGCCTTGACCGACACGTAGCTGGGCGTATTTGCCTTGGCTCCCTTCGTCACATAATTGACGAGCCCGCCGGGACTGGAAATGCCGTAAACGACCGATGACGGGCCTTCAACAATTTCAAGGCGCTCGAAGATAGCGAAGTCCGGCTCGTAGGAGGTAAAGGTCGATATGGCCGTGATGCCGTCGATCGCGCGCCCGGCGGTGAAGCCGCGCAGCTTGATCACCGTGCCATTATTCGACGGATTGCCGCCGTGGATCGCGCCCGGCGTATAGGCCGCAATATCGCCCAGCGTCCGCAGGTTCGCCGCCTTGATAAAGTCCTCGCTGACAAGGCTAATCGATTGCGGGACCTCCTCAATCGGCATGGGAAGATTAGTGGTTCCGCGCGTGTCCGCGTCAAGAAAACGGTAGCTGCCCGTGACGATGATTTCTGCGTCGTCGGAAGCCTCGGTTTCTTGCGCGAAAGCGCTGCTGTCGAAACCCGTGGCGAGAAGGCCGGCCCATGCCAAAGTAGCCGCTGTTGAAGCCCGAAAATTGAGATGCGTCATATCGGTTTCCCCCATCCAGTTTGGATGGCGCAGGTTAAGGGGATATTTTATCCAATTTCAAGTCATGTTATGTCTGCGCCCCGATTTTTGGCTTTTCTGCTCTCGCGACGGTCAGCCGCTCCTCGCCATCAGCTTCCCCCAGCTTGAAACAAACTGCATCTTTCCATCTGGCCGGGGCCGCAGAAAGCGGATGGTTCTTTGGTCGGCCGGCGGCGTGTTCGCGCGCGTCCGGAAGGTGTCGTTCCCGATGGGGTCGAGAAAAATCGGCGGCTTGTCGTCGCTCGAATTGTCATAGGTGAGAAATTTGTCCGCCGTGCGAAGAGCGAGACCGCCGCCGTCGCGATCGATACGATAGCGGTCGGCAATATCCTCATAGATGCCGAGATAGGGAGCGAGGTCGACCGGCCGGTCGTCCACGGGGGGCTCGACAGGACGGATACCCGTCCATGATTGCATGATCGGATCCATGAACGTCTCGATCAGTTGGTCGCCGTTGTCGGAATTGGTCAGCAACGCTATGACCCGCCCCGAAGGCGGGTGGGCATAGAGCTTGGAACGAACCCCGGGACCGCTGCCGCCATGACTCAGCACGCCGCCCGGCTGGATCATCCAACCGAGGCCGACCTGGTCGGCCCATGCGCCGATCGGCGCGAATGCGGCGGTAGGGGTCGCCATGGCGCGCGCCGATCGCGCCGAGACTATGCGCTTGCCATTCGGGCCGATTCCATCGTTGATCAGGGCGCGAGCGAAAGTGACTACATCGATCGCGGAGGCCATCTGCGTCGATCCGGCGGGGGCGAGGCTGGTGGCGAGAAAGGCGCGCGTGGTTTGAACCAGCTTGCCCGACGCGGAGTCCGTGAGATCGCCCACGCTCACCCTGAAGCGCGGCGCGTCCAGCGGATCGACCAGCGCATGGTGCATGTCCAGCGGGTCATAGATTTTTTCCTTCGTCAGCCAGTACCAGCTTCTCTCGCGGACCTTCTGGACCAGATAGCCCGCGATGACCGTTGCGACATTGTTGTAGGAGGTCTCCGCGCCCGGCGAAAACAGCTGCCCGAGCGCCGCGCACCGGTCGATAGTGTCGACGATGCGTTCCTGGTCTGGTCCATATTCGGGCAGCCAGGCGCCGTCGATCCCGCTGGTGTGATTGACGAGCATTCGGCAGGTAATGCGTGCTGCGGATTGCATGTCGCCCAGCCGCAAATCGGGAAGGTGCTTGAGAATGGGATCGTCGAGCGTGATGCGGCCCTCGTCGACGAGCTGCATCAAAAGGGTCGCGTTCATCACCTTCGTGATCGAACCCAGATGCATCAGCGTGTCGGTCGTTACCGGATCGCGGGTCACGCTGTTGCGAAGCCCTGACGCCGCACTGTGCAACATCTTTCCGTCCCAATAGGCGAAAGACGCGCCGGTGACGCCAATCGCTTTCCGCGCCGCGTGCAGCTTCGCGGCATAATCGTCCGGCTCATCGACAGGGGGGGAGGCTGGATTCGATCTGGTCTCGGCTTGCGCAGTCGTGCCTCCGGCCAGGGCTGCGGTGGCGATTGCGCCCGCCGAATGCCGGAAAAATTCTCGCCTGCTCGCCATATCAAACTCCTTTTCCAACCTGCCCATCCGTCCGCGTGCTCGGCCTCGGTCAGCCTCCCAGAACCGCCTTTAGTTCGACAAATTCATCGAACCCGAATGCACCCCATTCGCGTCCATTGCCGCTCATCTTGTAGCCGCCAAAGGGAGCCAATATGTCGCCCGCAACGCCATTGACAGCGATGCGGCCCGCACGCAGCCGGTTGGCAACGGCTGCCGGATCGTCGCCATCGCCGCTCCACAGATAGGCGGCGAGGCCATAGTCGCTGTCGTTGGCGATCCGCACGGCGTCGTCGACATCGTCGTAAGCGAGGATCGACAGGACTGGCCCGAAAATCTCCTCTCGCGCGATCGTCATCTCGGGCGTGACATCGGCGAACACCGTCGGCCGCACATAATAGCCGGTGCCGAGGCCGTCGGGTTTTCCCGGGCCGCCCGCGACAAGGCTGGCGCCTTCCGCGATTCCGGCTTCGATCAGCTGCTGGACGCGCCTCCACTGCGTTTCGGAGACGACCGGGCCGATGGTCGCGTCCGTCGCCGGAGCGCCCACGCTGATCGCAGCAATAGTCTCGCGGACGATTTCGACCACCTCGACCATGCGCGCGGCGGGGACCAGCATACGGGTGGGCGCGTTGCACGACTGGCCTGAATTGTTCAGCACCTGCTTCAGGCCTGCCGCCGCGGCTTTCGGGAAATCGGCGCCGGGAAGCAGGATGATCGGCGATTTGCCGCCCAGTTCCTGCGCCACGCGCTTGACCGTCGGTGCTGCGGCGATCGCGACGGCGACCCCGCCGCGGGTCGAACCGGTGAAGGAGACCATATCGACCTCGCGATGCGATGCGATCGCCGCGCCGGTGGCCGCGCCGCCATTTACCAGGTTGAAGACGCCCGGCGGTACGCCGGCGGCGTCGAGGATCTCGGCAAAGATCACGGCGGAGAAGGGCGCGACTTCGGATGGTTTCAGCACCATCGTGCATCCCGTTGCAAGCGCCGGGGCGACCTTGCACGCGACCTGGTTCATTGGCCAGTTCCACGGCGTTATCAGCCCGCAAACACCGATCGGTTCCCTGCGGATCCGTGTCGTGCCGCGCTGGTCCTCGAACGAATAATCCTTCAATACCGTGATCGCGGCTTCCAGATGCGAGAGGCCGCTTTTGGTCTGGCCGCCCTGCGCCAGCGCCAAGGGAGCCCCCATTTCCAGCATGACCGCCTCGGCAATATCGCCTTCACGCCGCCGATATTCGGCCACGATCCGTTCGAGAACATCCAGTCGTTCCTGACGCGACGTCGCCGACCAGCCGTCGAAGGCGCGCCGCGCCGCGGCGACGGCACGGTCGACATCGATCGACGCTGCTTCGGCGACCTGGCCCGCAACCTGTTCGGTCGCGGGATCGATCACGTCGATCGATTGCACCGTGGCAGGGGAAACCCATTCGCCGTCGATATAGAATTTCAAATGCGCGCGCACGGCGGACTCCTTTGCTACTTGGGAGAGGGATTAGTTTGTAACGGGACTGGAACTGCGCCGCGCCGACCACAGCATGCTGATCGCTGCATAGGCGACGACCAGAATGACCAGCCAGCGCAGCCAATCGAGCGGCAGCGATTTGACGATATAGGCAGCGATCAGCACAGCGGGCACGCCGCCGAAGGCAAGGCCGAGCGCGGCGCGCAGATTATAGCGGCCGGTAGACACAAAGCGCGCGCCGCCGATCGGCATAAGGAAGGCGCAGCTTCCCATCATGATCGGGAATGCAACGAGCGGGTTCATGCCGAGCAGGCTGACGAGGATCAGGCAGGGGGCGTAGAGTCCGACGCCCAGCATCATCAGCGCGCCGAGCAGAAAGCTGGCGCAGATGGCCAGGGCAAGCTTCGCGCCGGCCAGTCCCTCGGCCGTGCCGCCACCGGGCATCCATCCCAGCAGGCTGACGAGGAACAGCAGCGCGGCAGCGAGCAGCGCCACGCCCATGCCAAGCTGGATCGCCCGGCGCGGCAGGCGCGCGACATAACCGACACCCAGCCATGCGCCCGCGACCGCGGCGGCGATCATTCCCACGAGCGTTAGCGGTTCGACCGAAACGATCGAGATGAAGATGAGCGCCTGCGCGATCGTCGGCAGCGCGTGGCCGACGTTGAGCGTGCCGGGGATATCCTCGTCCGCGACCCGGCCAGACAATTTGAACGCCGCGGTCGTCGGGGCGAAGGAACCGATCCCCAGCGTGTCGAAGAAATTGGCGACGAAGCCGATGAGAAGTTCGACAGATCCGGGCGTGCGGTTCCCGGCGGCTGTGGTGCGTCGTCGTTCCACTCGCCACCAGCGCCTGATGAACCACAGGCTTGCCACGACCAGCGCGGCAAGGATCAGGGTTGTGATCGACAGCTTCATGCGGGCGTCCCGTCGGGCAAAGCGGTGCGGGCGTGCTTGACGGGGGCGGTTTCGGGCAGCGCGAACATCGCCACCAGCCCGACGATGACACCGCCGATCATGTACCAGGCGGGTGTCATCGGGCTTCCGGTAAGCTGGGTCAGCCAGGCGACGAGGAACTGTGCCGATCCCCCGAAGACCGACACCGCGAGCGCATATATCAGGCCGAGCGCGCCGGATCGGACGCGTTGTGGCAGCGATTCGGCGATGACGACGAAAAACACCGATGACGCAAAGGTCGATGCGGTCGCGAGAATGGCGCAGGCCAGATAAAGCGCTGCTGCCGATCGCTGGTGCTCGAGCAGTTCGAAGCAGGGAAAGACCGCCAGCGCCAGCAGGATCCACGGCGTCAGCATGACCGGCCTGCGTCCGATGCGATCCGACAGCGCACCGGCAAGGGGGGCGCATATCGCGCCGCAAAGACCGACGACGACCGTCGCGCCGAACGCGAGCTGCGTCGACATGCCGAGCGTCGAGCTGGCATAGGTGGTCATATATTTCAGCAAATAGTTGGTCGTTGTCGCTGCGGCCACAAGGCAAACCCCCGCGATCGCGACGCGGCGATAGCTGATGCCGGGTGGAACATCGTCCGCGGCCTCCGCCGTCGGATGCAGTGTTTCAACCAGCGTACGGCGCAGGAGCAGGCCGACAGGAATGATCGCGGCCCCGAGAAGCAGCGCGATGCGCCAGCCCCACGCATCGAGCGCGGCGTCGCTCATCACGCTCGACAGGATCAGCCCGATCATGCCCGCCGTCAGGGCGGAAATATCGGCGCTCATCGCCTGCAGCGAGGTATAGAGGCCGCGGCGGTTGATCGGAGCGGCTTCCATCAGGAAGGCGGTGGCCGCGCCGACTTCGCCGCCGACTGCAAAGCCCTGGATCAGGCGGCACAGAACGACCAAGACCGGCGCTGCGATGCCGATTGCGGCATAGGACGGGATGAGGGGCAGCGCGAGCGATGCAAAGCCCATCAGCGCGAAAGACACGAGCATCGCGGGCTTCCGCCCGGCGCGATCGGCGAAACGACCGAGCAGGATCGCGCCCAGCGGACGCGTGAGAAATCCGACCCCGAAGGTCGCGAGCGACGCAAGCAAACTGAGGCCCGGCGTATCCGAAGGAAAGAAGGTGCGGCCGATCTGCGCCGCGAAATAGGCATAGGTCACGAAATCATAGAATTCGATGGCATTGCCAAGACATACGCCGCCGATCTGCCGTTTCGAGACGGGCAGCGTTGTTGTTGCGACCATGTTCCTATTCCCCCCAGACGGATTCGTAGACGCGCAGCCAGTTGTCGCCCATCAGCTTGCGTAATTCGCTGTCTGTCCAGCCGCGGGTGGCGAGGCCGTGCACGACGTTCGGAAGTTGGGCGATATTTTCGAAGCCCTTGACGTAGTACCAGGGTGTTTCCTGGCTATAGGCCTCGGGCGCCATCAATATCTGGTCCTCGGGGGGCAGTGTTCCGGCATCCCGGTTTCGACCTTCCAGAAAGTCGGGGCCGATCCCGATATGGTCGACGCCGACAAGGCGCTTCAGATAGTCATATTGGTCGAGATGCCGGTCGAGGCTGGCCTGCGGCGAGCGGGGAATCGCGGCATCGCTGGCCTTGCGAACATGAAAATCGCTGAAGGCGGATAAGCCAATGACGCCGCCCGTCTTGGCGATCGCCTCGAACATCGCGTCGCTGTTGCAGCGCGGATTGTCGTTGAGCGCGCGAACATTGCTGTGGCTGCAGATAACGGGCACGCCAGCCGACATCGCGATGGCCTCGAAAGAGGTTTTTTCGTTGGTATGCCCCGCGACGTCGAGGAGCAGGCGTGAGCGATGGACCTCTTCGACCAGCCGGCGTCCGGCACGGGTCAGGCCGACATCGGGATCGAGGCAGCCGCCGCCGAATGGATCGGCTACATTGTAGGATATGCCGCAAATCCTGAGGCCCAGCTCGTAATAGACGCGCAGATTGTCCAGAGCGGGCTCACCATCGACAAGCAGTCCGCTCGCCGATTGCCAGCCAGAAATATGCGCAATGCGCCCATCGCGGTGGAGGCTGCGGATGTCCCGGACGCTTCGCGCCGAAGCAATCTGCGTGCCATTGGCATCGAAGAACCGCAGCAGCCGGGAAAAAGCAGCGAAGCTGGTACCCACGCTCTGGTGCCAGCAGGTAACACCGCCAGCCTTCAGCATCGACAGATAGTCGGTCGTCAGGGCAGAAGGATCGAGCCCGTTGACGACTATGGCGTTGCGCGAAAGCGCCTTGCTTGCTGCGCGGGCAGAACGCGAACGGCCGAGTGTCGCGCCCATGGCTATTCCGCCCGCCAGGACCGCGCGGCGGCTCGGATCAACAGGCACTGGCAAGGTGCCGTCCCTCATCGGCGACGAAACCCATGGCGCGGCAGGGTTTGGGCCAGGCAAAGCCTATCAGCATCGACGTTTCCCGCCGCCGCGGACTGGGCATTCGAGTATATCGCCGCCCGTCAGGTCGAACGCCGCTCCTGATTGGAAGAACGCAGCCCGTATTGACATATGTATCCTACCTCCCGATCCGCCTGTGCCAATGCCCCGCTTCCTCGCGCTCTCTTGATACCTACCGTACGAAAAAGGCACCGGAGAAATTTTCGTTTGGCAATTGGATAAAATGTCCTAAATGACAGTTTGCGTTTTTCATAGGGGGATTGCCATGTCAAGTCTGCGCGAAATGAAATGCTCCGCCCGGCAGGCCGGATGGATGAGTTCGGTCGCGACAGCGGTGTTTTTAGCCGCCCTGATTCCGGGGCAGGCGGCGGCCCAAACCCCGGCAGACGAAGCCGAGGCGAGCAAGAATGAAATCGTCGTAACCGCGACGCGCCGCACGACGACGGTCCAGGAGGCTCCTATCAATATCGCGGCGGTGACCGGGGCCGAGTTGGAGCGGCAGGGCTTGGGCACAATTTCGGAAGCGGTGCGTTCGATCCCCGGCATCAATATCGTCGACCAAGGCGGACGTGGGGGTAGTCAGATCATCGTGCGCGGCCTCAACGCCGAACCTCTGGTGAGCAATGACAACAGCAATGACGGCGGCGGTACGGTCGCGACCTACCTTGGTGAAACGCCCGTTTTCATCGAATTGAAGCTCAACGACATGGAGCGTGTCGAAGTGCTCCTCGGCCCGCAGGGCACGCTTTATGGCGCGGGCACGCTGGGCGGCGCAATCCGCTATATCCCGCGGCGCCCTCAGTTCGACGCGCGCACGCTGGATTTTCGCGGCGACATCTATGGCTACAGCGCGGCTGGGTCGGCCAGCGTCGATGCGGGGGCGACGGCCAATCTGCCGATCACCGACAACTTCGCGCTCCGGGCGTCGGTCGACCGCCTCGCCGATTCGGGCTTTATCGACCAGCCCTATGTGGTGATCACCCCCGGGGTCTCGCTACCCAATGGGCTGGATAGCGAGGCATCCCGGGCCGCCAATTTCCGCCGCGTCAAGGATGTCAATTATGAGGACACCTGGTCCGGCCGCGTCGCGGCACGCTGGCAGCCGTCCGGCGCGATTGACCTCAACCTGACCTATTATTTCCAGTTGCAGGAAACGGGCGGGAGGCAGTCGTCTTCGCGGCGGCTGACAAATCTGCCGGTCACGCTCGGCAAATATGAATCGGCGCTCCGGATCGAGGAGCCCGCTAAACGGGACAACCATCTGGTCGCTCTGGAAGCCAGCTTCGATTTGGGCTTTGCCCAATTAACCTCGGCGACGAGCTATTCCAAATATCGCCTGCACGCAAACCGTGACCAGACAGACCTCGCGATCCAACTCGGCTTTGGCTACGAGAACTTCAATCCGCTGATCGACATGACCGACGAACGGATCAAGGAAGAACGGATCAATCAGGAAGTACGGCTTGTCTCGTCGGGGGACGGTCCGTTCAACTGGACGATCGGTGGATTCTACAATCGGTTCAAGCGCAGGGTCGATTATGCTGAACTGCTTCCAGGTTTCTACACTGGCGACCTGCGCGACTATATTTCCATCGATCAGAGCAGGCGCAGCGAATATGCCGCCTATGGCGAGCTATCCTATGACCTGACCGATGCCTGGACCGTGACGGTCGGCGGTCGCTATTACAAATATGATCTGGAGACCGCGTCGCAGTTTGCTTTCGGTCCGATCCCGCCTTCGGGGCCGACTTTTTTCCCCGCCACGCCGGGCGGGCAGAAGGACGACGGCGTGCTCGGCAAGTTCAACATGTCCTATGAATTTTCGCGCGATATCCTTGGCTATTTGACGATCAGCCAAGGTTATCGCGGGGGCAATTCGAACAGCGTCTCGGCCTGTCCGGTGCCGCTGCCGCCTAACACTTTCGTCTGCGGCCAGCCGAACGAGCTTCTCTATACTCCCGATACGACGACCAATTATGAGCTTGGGTTGAAAACGCAGTTCCTCGATCGCCGTGTGACACTGAACGGTTCGATCTTCTATATTGACTGGAAGGATGTGCAGGTCAGTTCAGCCACGCAGGTCGGGCAGGTCGGCATTACCGTCAACGGCAAGGGGGCGTCGAGCAAGGGCGTCGAGTTGAGCCTCGATGCGGAGGTAGCACAGGGGCTGCGGCTCCAGGGCAGCTATGCCTATACCGACGCGCAGCTTGACGAATTGTCGCCCGATCTCATCGCGACGATCTCGCCGCCGGGTTTCGGCACCGTCTATATCGATGGGCAGAAGGGCGATCGCCTGCCGGGTTCGGCGAAGCATCGCGGCAGCCTCGGCCTGTCCTATGTCGCACCGGTCAGCGACGGGCTCGATCTCGATCTTGGGTGGAACACCGTATTTTCGGGCAATGTGCTCACGACGGTTGGTGGCCGAGGTGGCGGGCTGGTGCTGCCGTCCTATTCGATCAGCAGCGCGCGGATCGGGCTAGTCAGCAAGGAGGAGGGCTATTCGGTCACGCTCTATGCCGACAATATCTTCGACGAATTTGCCGAGGTCGGCGTGCGTAATTCCCCGCTCTATAATCAGAATGTGATCAACGCGAGCGGCGACACGGTCTATTTCCGGCGTTTTTCGACCAGCGTGATGCCGCCGCGGCGTGTCGGCGTTCGCTTCACAAAATCTTTCTGAACATCGTCGCACCGGCCAGACCCTGACATTGGGCGGCCGGTGTGCCATGACCCGCCGAGGAGAAATTCGTGAAGCGCGGTACGGTCCTCATCTCGCTCGCAGCGCTCGTCGCTACCGGCGTAGCGGCGTTAGGGTTCGCACCCTATCTCTATGTCGAGAGCTGGCCCTATCTGAATACTCCCGCCGCGATGTCCGACGCGCCGGTCAGGCTTGTGAAGGGGCGGATGTTCGACGACTATTTCGCCATCCAGGATCTGGGCGACGGCGCCCATGCGATCGGCGAGCCGCGTTATTATCAGGCCAACTATTCCTATCTGATTGTCGGTGAAAAGCGGGCACTGCTGTTCGATGCGGGATCGGGAACGCGCGATATCCGGCCAGTGGTGAAGAGCCTGACGAATCTGCCCGTCACCATATTGCCCTCGCACCTTCATTACGATCATTTTGCCGGCCTTCACCCTTCCGACCGTCTGGCGCTTGTCGATCTGGCGTCGACGCGCGCGGATGTCGTCGGCGGGCGCTTCAGTCCGGGCCGGTACGAGTTTCTTGGCATGTTCGATGAACTGACCAGGCCGTCGGTTCCCGTCGCGGAATGGATCAAGCCCGGCGCGACGATCGACCTTGGCGGACGGACGCTGCGCCTCCTGTCGACCCCCGGGCACACGCCTCAATCGGTGTCGCTCCACGATCCGCAAGGACGGCGGCTGTTCACCGGCGATTTCATCTATCCTACCATGCTCTATGCCTTTCTTCCAGGCGCCGATCTCGGTGTGTATCGCCGTACCGCCGATCGGTTGCTTCTGGACTTTCCGCCGGACACCCGGCTGTGGGCGGCCCATTGCTGCCGCCGTAACGAAGGCTATGCGGCGCCTTGGCTCGGGATGAACGATCTTGCCGATCTCCATCGTGCGCTACAGGAGATCGAGGCGGGTGAGCGCGCGTCGACGGGCTTTTTTCCGCGCCGCTACCATGTCAACGATCAGATGGACATCGGCACCCCGCTTTTCTCGTTGGGGCATTGAGCGCCGCGCGTCAGAAGCGCGTGAGACTATATGGCGCCATATCGAAAGGCGTGTCTTCCCCGGCCATCAAATTGCCGACGAGTTTTGAGGTAATTGCAGCCTGTGTAATGCCCAGATGCTGATGGCCGAAAGCATAGCCGATCGCTGGCGCATCCTTGAGTATTCCGATTGCAGGAAGTGAATCGGGCAGGGAAGGGCGGCTTCCTATCCAGACCGTCGGGCTGGACGGTTGAAGGGGGGCGGCGAAATATCGCTGTGCCGCGACCGCCAGGCGATGCGCGCGGCGCCAGTCGGCTGGTGCGTCGGCAGCGGTGAATTCTACTGTTCCCGCGAGCCGAAGCGTGGACCCCATCGGCGTCGCGACGCAGGATTCGCGTTGGAAGGTAACCGGACAGCCCAGGCGGTTGCCCACGTTGTGCAGCGCGAGGTGATAGCCGCGCTCGGCTTGCAACGGGACTGCGGCGCCAAGCGGGCGCAACAGATCGCCGGAGGACAGTCCCGCCGCCACGATGATCTGATCGACGACCCGCTTGTCGCTTTCGATCAGAAGTTCGGCGCCGCGTTCGAGCGGCCGGATCGCCTTGGCGCGCTGTCCGATGACGGTGCCCCCCGCCGCACGAAAGCGTCGAAGCAATATCTGGCTAACGCCAAAGGGTTCACCGATATCGGCGTCGCTCTCGTGCAAGAGCCCGCCGATCACTGCATCGCTAAGCGCGGGTTCCAGCGTTTTCAATTCCTGCTCGTCCAAAAGGCGCGACGGCAAGCCATGCCGGGCCAGCCGTTCGCCCGTCTCGATCAGTTCGTCCAGGTCGCATTTTTCGCGGATTAGCCGGATCATGCCCTTTTCGCGCAGCCTGCCGGGCGCGCCGCAGAGAGTCAGCAGATCGCGCCATGCGTCGACCGCCGCGCCGTTAAGCGCGACCAATCCGTCCACAATCTTCCGCTGCCGGGCCGCGGAAAGCGTTGTCGCGGCGCGCAGCATCCAAGGCATAAACTGCGGAAGTCCGCGTAACCGGATAACGGCAGGTGCATCGCGCGCCACCAGCATTCGGGGCAGGCTGGCCAGCCGTGCTGGCGTGATCAACGGATAGATTTCCGACGCCGCGATTATGCCCGCATTGCCGAAGGAACAGCCCGTTCCGGGATCGGCATGATCGAGCAAGGTGACATGATGGCCGCGTCGCTGCGCATCAATCGCACAGGCGAGCCCGACGATTCCTGCGCCGATCACGAATATCTGCTTCTCACTCACCGAGTTTTTGCCAGACGAGCGTGGCGGCAGCGAGGTCGGCGAGGGCAGTGCCCACCGATTTGAATAGCGTCCGCTGGTCGGGGGAATGTGAAGTCGCGCCGGTGAGGAGATCGTGGATGTCGCCCGCGATTATATCCGGCCCGACGACTTTTCGTTCGATGGGCGACCGAATGTCGCCGGCTTCGGCGAGAACGCCTTCGATCGTGTCGACATAGACGAGGGATTGGGTGAGGCCCCGATCGTCGATTTCGCGCATGTCCGGGCGGTAGCCGCCGACCAGGTCGACGTGGGTGCCAGGGCTGACCCATGCGCCCTTGAGGAGCGGCTCCGTCGCGCGCGTCGCGACTGAAACAATGTCAGCCCGGGCAACGGCAGATGCGAGCGCTCCGGCGATCGTAACCGACAGATCGGGTCGGCGCCGTGATATATTCTTTCGGGTTGCTTCGACCTTTTCGGGTGTTCGGCCCCAGATCTCGATGTGGCTGATCGGACGAACTGCCGCGTGAGCCTCGGCCATATAAGGAGCAAGGTGCCCGCTTCCGACTATAAGCAGCCGGCTGGCATCCTCTCGCGATAAGGCGCGCGATGCAAGAGCCGACACGGCCGCGGTCCGGCGCGCGGTCAATTCGTCCGCTTCCATGAGTGCCAGCGCTGAACCGGTGCGCGTATCGATCAGCATGAAATGTCCGCCGATCACAGGCAGCCCCTTCGCGCCATTGCCGCTGGTCACGGTTAATATCTTCACGCCGGCGAACCGGTCATCCATCGCAGGCATCACGAGCAATTCCTGTCCCGTTGGCGCCGACAGGCGAAGGCGCAGTGGCGCCGCCGCCACTTCCGTCAGCGCGGCGCCAAGATGGTTGATAAGCGCCCAAAACGGTAATGCTGCCGCGACCTCGCGTGTCCCGATCGATTTGATAGTCACTGCTTCACGCCCCAGAATGCTGTCATCCAAAGGCTTTAGGGATTTTTGGATACAAAATCCAATAGCAATTTAAGTCGGTGTGAATGTTGCTCAGGCGACGGCCTCGTCAGCCTGAACCTCCGCACTTTCGCGTGCGTCGAGCATCCGCAGAAGATCGGCCCCGGTGCGTTCGATGTGATCGCGGGTCAACGCAACCGCCTGGTTGACCAAGCCTCGTCGGCAAAGATCAAGCAATCCGCCATGATCTTCCTGCGCCTTTTCAACGCCGTAACCGAGGGTGAGGACAAGCCGGGTATAGCGATCCGCGTTCACAAGCAAACCCCGAACGATATCCAGCGTTTTAGTCCGCCCGGATGGGGCATAGAGAGCCATGTGAAAGCGTCGATTCAGGTCGCCCCAACTGTCCACATCGTCGGTTAGCAATGCCGCGTCATACTCTTCCAAGATGGTTGCGGCGGTTGCGAAGTCGTCAGCGGTCATGTTCGGGATGGCGCGGCAGATCAGATCGGGTTCAAGCATGCCCCGCAGGTCGAACAATTCCTCGATGTCATTGCGCGACAGACCCGTGACGACATACCCCCGATGCGGGAAACTGGCGACAAGCCCTTCACTTTCGAGGCGCGATAGCGCCTCGCGTACCGGAATCCTGCTCGTGCCCATCTGTTCGGCCAACGCATCTTGCCTCAGGGGCGCGCCATCGACGATCTCGCCGGACAAAATGAGTTGGCGTATTTCATCGGCAACGGCGTCTGCAATCTTCAGCCTGGTCACCGCTTTCGGTCGCCTGCCGGACTCTTTCTCCACGTTCGCTCCCCGCACGTTTCTTGCTGCGAGGATAGGCGGTGATGCCCCCTTTCGCAATTGGATAAAAAATGATTGCTGTCTGACTTGCCGGCGACGGAGCCGGCTCATCTACTCGCGCGGCCTCGATCTCGCCGATCCGTCATGGGCGACGCCGATCGGCGCAGGGGTAAGGTCTGCGAGCGAGCGAACTGCTTGCAGCGGGCTGTTCCGCCGATCGGCAGGGCCGTGGCCATCGATCAGAACCGGAGCACCTTGGCCCCATATCCCGTGGCCTGACATGATCCCCCTTTTTCGCGGCGAACCGACTGGAAGGTCGCTGGTGCGCAGGGAGCCGATCGGCGAAGAAACGACGGGCGAGAGAAATCTTACCATCTCGGCTTCAGCGCTGCGCCACTCGCGATGAAAACCAAAAATATTGCGACAAGAGCCGCCAAAGCGAGCGGTCGAGGCCGTCGGGACAGCGCAAATTCTGGGGTGACGGCGCGAACGAGCTCGTAACCGGATACCGGTGCCTGCGTCGTTTGGCCGGTGATCCGAGCTGTCCGACTGGATTGACCCGGACGGCGTGCCTCGCCCCGCCGTCGTTTATGGTCTCGTGGCAACGGATTTCGAGGGCATCGAGCTCGATCTCCATCGCCACGCGAAGGGGCAGATCATGCTTGTCCAGCGCGGTGCGCTCAGCTGCGAAGTCGAGGGCGGGCTCTGGGTGGTTCCCCCCGGCAGCGCGGTCTGGATTCCCGGCGGGGCACTCCACAGTGTCAGGATCGCGGGCGCGATCGAGGGCTATAACGCCTTCGTCGCATCATCGATCGGGCTGCGCATGCCGGTGACCTGCTGCGCCGTCGCGGTGTCGCCGTTGCTTCGCGAACTCCTCGTCCGTTCGTCACAGCTACCGCTGCTCTACGATGAGGGCGGGGCCAACTCGCGGTTGATTGATGTGCTCGCCGACGAACTCGCGGTGGCCGAGATCGAGAACCTGCATCTGCCGATGCCGATCGATCCCCGGCTACGCCGAATCGGCGCCAAGATGCTGGAGCGCCCGGGAGAACGGGGGACGCTGGGAAGCTGGGCAAAGCACGCCGGAATGAGCGAGCGGACGCTCGAGAGGCGGATTGGCGAGCAAACCGGGATGAGCTTTGGCCGTTGGCGCCAGCAACTCGCTGTCGTCCTCGCGGTCAAGTGGCTCGCCGGCGGCGCTTCCATCCAGAAGGTGGCAGCCGATCTGGGTTACGAAAGCGTGCCGAGCTTCGTAACAATGTTTCGCAAGGCGCTCGGCACGTCGCCCGGCCGCTATATGGCGGAGCGTCACTCAAGCAGAAACTAAGTTCGGGTCAGTGCAAGCGCTTCGATATCAAGGCGTTCAACGCCGTCGTGCTGAACGATGGCGTCGTGCCGTTGGCGCTACTGCGCAAGAATGTGGAGGCATGGATCGCCAGTCAGAAACGATAGCTGAGCGCGATCCGTAGACGTCGACTGTTCGTATATCGCGCCGGGAGAAGACAGGCCGCAACTGGCCACTACCGCCCGCTGCAAGCTCGTGTCAGAATTCACTGGCAATCGCCCCGATCAGAACGGTCCAGACGCCCAGCGACAGCGCATGAGCCAGAATGCAATCTCCGCTTTCGCGAATGACAGCCCGCATAAATCGTCGTCTACGTCCCGCCTCGACATCGGTCCCGCCGTCTGGCGGTGGCCGGTCTTCGAGCCGCAAGGCGTATTTGCCCACAGCAGCAGGTCCCGATGCCGCCACCTTGTCACCCATTAAGGCGCATAACGAGCGTGAAATTCATCCCCGATTTGGTAGGGACTTGCTAGTAGGGCCGCGTAGTGGTGGTCGTCGACGACAGGAAACGCGATACGGAGCCAAATGGCTTGATCGTCACTCGGTGCGCTCGCAAGATGCCGCCATGGCACAGAATATTTACGACAACGCCAACTTCTTTGCTGGTTACAGCGGCCTTCCGCGGCAGGTTCGCGGCCTCGACGGCGCGCCGGAATGGTCAACAGTCAGCAGGCTATTCCCGAGCCTCGTTGGAAAGCATGTCCTCGATCTCGGCTGCGGTTTCGGTTGGGCATCGCGCTGGATGCGCGCGCAGGGAGCGGCATCGGTAATCGGAATCGACCTGTCGGACCGGATGATTTCGCGGGCCCGCGCGGACACGAACGACGCCGCGATCGACTATCGTATCTCCGATCTCGATGCGCTCGATTTACCCTCGGCCACCTTCGATCTGGCCTTCAGCTCGCTTGCCTTCCATTATGTCGAGGATTGGACGGTGCTCGTCAGCCGACTTGCCGCGGTCCTGAAACCCGGTGGCGACCTCATCTTCACCATCGAACATCCGGTTTATATGGCGCCCGCCCTTCCGGAATGGACCGTGGACGGCGATGGGCGCCGAAGCTGGCCGGTGAATGCATATTCCGTCGAGGGGGAACGACGCACGAACTGGTTCGCCGACGGTGTGATCAAATATCACCGGACTTTCGCCACCACGTTGAACGGGTTGATTGAGGCCGGATTTTTGCTGAACCGCATCGATGAATTCGTTCCCACGGCGGAGCAGATAGTGGCAGATCCCGCGCTATGCGAAGAGGTCGATCGGCCGATGTTGCTCATTGTCTCGGTATCGCTTCGGGAACGATGAGGCTAATCGCGTCGTGATCACGATTAGCCCACTAAAGCCTCCACGTTATGTCCTCAAAACCGCAAGCTGACTGACCGCTACCGGCCAGAAGTGCTAGAGTTCTGCTTCCATCACAGCTTTGAATTCAGTCCGCATCGGTTGGTCGCTGGACCCCGGCGATCACCCATGAACTTTTTCGTGTCGCTCGAGCATCGCGACGAACTCGGCGATTTTGCGCGCTCTCGTCTCCCTCTTCTTCACAGTTCCTATGCGATAGAGGATCGCATACCGGTTCGAACCGGTCAGCGTTGCAAAGAAGGCTGCCGCCCCAGGGCTCTGATCCAATGCTGCTTGGAGGTCGGCGGGCACCTCGGCCTTACTTGCGGGTGCGTAGGCGGCTTCCCACCTGCCGTCTGCCTTGGCAGCCTCGATCTGTGCCAGCCCGCGCGCATGCGTCCGTCCAGCTTCGAGAAGCTCGGTTGCGCGGGTGCGGTTTACTTGGGACCACTTGCTGTCCGCCTTGCGCGGTGTGAAGCGGACAAGCCAGTGTTTATCGTCGTATTTGTCGAGCTGCCCATCGATCCAGCCGTAGCAGAGTGCAGCGTCGATTGCCTCGGGCTTCGTCACGCTGGCGATGCCCGACCCCGCCTTGGCGAACTTGATCCAGAGCCCAGAAGAGTTTGCAGGCTGCGCCTCAAGCCAACGCTCCAAAGTTGCCGCATCGGTAAAAGCAATGACCGGCAGACCGCAGTGATCTTCGGCCATCGGACACTCTCCCTTTAAAATTTGAGCACGACGCTTTTCGAAATGCAAAGCTCGATATGAGCCACAAATTCTCAGCATGTCTGGCTCTATCGAACATTTTTTCATTCGCAATAAGCCAGCGGCCGCTTTCGAAGAATCCCTTCCCATGGGAGGCCGACCGCAACCGGCCACTGGCGACGCCCGCAATCATTGAGCTAGTGCGGAGTTGGATGGGCCCTTGTCCCGTATCGGTTCAAATATACCGAAACAACTTTGGCGTCTCGGGCGCGCGCGCCTTTTTTTGTACGAAATTGAAGGTGTTGTGATTGCCCTGCGCGTCTTGCGCCCTTAACCGGTCGGCCAAACAGAGGAGGCGGCATGATCGGGCAATTCTCAACGCACACACAAGCGACACGCGCTTCTCGCAGCCTTGGGAAACTATTCGCCTCCACAGCGATCGTCGCATGCGCGATGGGGCTGGTCTCAGGCGTACCCGTTGCATCGGCGCAGAGCGTGACGACGTCGGGCGACGTCAATCCTTCCCCTGCCACCTCACCGGACTGGGACGTCGGCGGGGTCCTCAACGTTGGCGACGCAGGCATCGGTAGCCTGACGGTGGCGGGCGGCGGAACGGTCACGAGTACCTTTGGCCAGATTGGCGTCGATAGCGGCGGCACCGGAACGGTCACGGTAACGGGGACAGGTTCGAACTGGACGAGCAGCAGTAGCGTCTACGTCGGCATGTTCGGTTCCGGAACGCTGAACATCGCGAACCGCGGCAGCGTGGACGTCGACACCAATAGCACGCTCGGCGAATATGGCGATTCCTCGGGAATCGCGACAGTGAGCGGCCCCGGCTCGCGCTGGACAACCGACAATCTCCTTTATGTCGGCGCGGCGGGTAACGGAACGCTGGGGGTCGAAAATGGCGGCTCGGTGTTCGCTGCGGATGCCATCGTCGGCGAGGATGCCGGCAGCGTGGGTCTGGTGACAGTCGCCGGGACGGGTTCGTCTGTCAGTCTCGACAGCAATTTGGTCGTCGGCCAGGCCGGTACCGGTACGCTGGAGATCGCCGGCGGAGGCGCCGTGACGACCGGCAACCAGGGGATCCTCGGATTTTTTGCCGGATCGGAGGGCGTGGTAACCGTCACCGGGCCGGATTCGGTCTGGAATCTGAGCAATTCGCTGCAGGTGGGCCGCGAGGGAAGCGGCGAGCTGACCATCTCCAATGGCGGTGTCGTTTCCACCGCGGCGGCGCACATCAGCGTGGATTTCCGAACGATCGGCTCGCGGCAGGGCGCGAGCGGAGAGGTGACCGTGACCGGGGCTGGCTCGGCATGGCTTGGGGATGCCAATCTCACAGTGGGCGGTGAAGGCACCGGCACGCTGACGATCGCTGCCGGCGGTCTGGCCACGAGCGGGACGGCCGTCATCGGCAGCTCGGTCGATGCTGTTGGCACGGCGACGGTAACCGGCGGAAATTCGGCCTGGACGAACAGCGACCAAATGTTGGTCGGCTTTTCGGGGAAAGGCGCGCTGACGATCTCGAACGGGGGAAGCGTAAGCAACGCGATCACCTCGATCGGCGAAGCTGCCGGTTCGACCGGCGCGGTATCGGTGACGGGCGCCAACTCGATATTGGCGAACAGCGCCGATCTTTTTGTCGGCAACGCGGGTTCGGGCACGCTGACCGTCACCGGCGGCGGCTCCGCCGCGGCGACGCAGATCATGATCGCCGCTCTGGCCGGAAGCACTGGCATCCTCAACATCGGCTCTGACGCCGGTCAGGCGGCGACGGCTGCCGGAACGCTTGGCGCCTCCGAGATTGCGTTCGGCGCGGGGGCGGGATCAATGATCTTCAACCACACCGACGCGGACTATGACTTCGACGTTGCGATTACGGGCGCGGGCACGATTCAGCAGGTGGCGGGTGTCACACGCCTGACCGCGGACAACTCGGGGTTCACCGGCTCGATCGCAATCTCGGGCGGTACGCTGCTCGTCGACGGCACGCTCGGTGACGCGGCTAGCGAGGTCGTCGTACTCGGCGGCGGCACGCTGGGCGGCACCGGCACGATCGGCGGTGACGTCACCGTCGGCGGCGGCGCCACGCTGGCGCCCGGCAATAGCCCGGGCACGCTGACGGTCGGCGGCGATCTGGAACTCACACCCAATGCGGTACTTGCCTTCGAGTTCGGTCAGGCGGGTATCGTCGGCGGCGCGCTCAACGACCTTGTCGATGTCGGCGGCAACCTCACGCTCGATGGCACGATCAACGTGTCGGCTTCTGCTGGGGGGTCGTTCGGTCCCGGCATCTACCGTATTTTCAATTATGGCGGCGCACTGACAGACGACGGGTTGGCGCTGGGGACGATCCCCGGCGGCACCGCCGGCGTTTCCGTGCAGACGGCCGTCGCGGGACAGGTCAATCTGGTCAACGCCGCGGGGCGGACGCTGGGCTTCTGGGATGGCAATGCCGGACCCAAGAATGACGGCATCGTCAACGGTGGGAACGGCGTGTGGCGCGTCGGCGGCGGATCGAGCAGCTGGGCCGATGCCGATGGCGCGCTCAATGCCGACTATACACAGGACAGCTTGGCGATTTTCTCCGGCGCACGGGGCACCGTGACCATCGACGATATTGGCGGGAATGTTCAGGCATCGGGTCTTCAGTTCGCGAGCAACGGCTATTCGATCACCGGTGACTCGCTGACCTTGACCGGGACACGGGCAACCGTTCAGGTCGGCGACGGCAGCGCCGCGAGCACGGCCTACACCGCGATTATCGCGAGCGAGCTCACGGGCTCGGCGCAGCTGGTCAAGACCGATGCGGGCAGGCTGATTCTGACCGGTAGCAACAGCTACACCGGCGGCACCGCGATCGACGGCGGCACGCTGCAGATCGGCAACGGCGGCGCGACCGGCAGCATCATCGGCGACATCGACAATGACGGCGCACTGGTGGTGAACCGTTCGGGCACGCTGTCGCTCGGCGGCACAATCTCGGGCAGCGGCTCGCTGGCCAAGTCCGGCAGCGGCACCCTCGTCCTCACCGGCACCAACAGCTATCGCGGCGGCACCACCGTTAGCGGCGGTACCGTGCAGATTTCGAGCGACGCCAATCTTGGCGATGCTGCGGGCAGGCTCTCGCTTCAGGGCGCCACGCTCCAGGCGGGCGCTTCCTTCACCTCGGCGCGCGACATCCTCGTCGGCAGCCCGACCGCGAACCGTATCGATACGCAAGGATTCGATGTCACGCTGACCGGCACGATCGGCAACGGGGCCAACAATCCGGCGAGCAACATCCTCGAAAAGACCGGCTCGGGAACGCTGACGCTGACCGGCGACAACATCTATGTCAACCGCACGGCCATCAGCGGCGGCACGCTGGCGCTGGCCGGCGCGGGCCGGGCGGGGGTCGGCAACTTCATCGTCGGCGCGGGCACCGTCCTCGACATCTCGCAGACCGACACCGGCGCGCGGGTCATCCAGCTGGGTAGCGGCCCGGCGGGCACCATCGCGCTGGGTTCCAGGATGCTGACGCTGGGCCTCGAGAATATGTTCAGCGACTGGTCGGGCACGATCACCGACGGCGGTATCGCCGGCGGCACCGGCGGCAGCGTCGTGATCGCCGGTCTCGGCGGAGGGGTCCGCTATCTCGAGGCCAACAGCTATACCGGCGGCACGACCCTCTTGTCGGGCCGATTCGAGCTGGTCGGCAACGGCTCGCTTCATTCGGGCGGCGCGGTGACGGTGCACGGCGGCGTGTTCGACATCTCCGGCATCACCGGCTCCGGTACCACAATCGGCGACCTTTCGGGCTCCGGCGGGGGCGCGGGCACGATCGTGCTCGGCGACAAGACTCTGACCTTCGGCGCTGACAACGACAGCTATTTCACCGGGACGATCGCCGGGGCGGGCGGCGCGCTGGTCAAGAACGGCGCCGGCGCCTTCACCCTCACCGGCGCCAACAGCTATACCGGGACGACGAGCGTCAACGCAGGCACGTTGCTGGTCAATGGCGACCAGTCGGCCGCTACCGGCCTCACCAGCGTCGCGGCGGGCGCAACACTTGGCGGATCGGGCACCATCGGCGGCGACGTATTCGTGGCCGATGGCGGCACGCTCGCGCCGGGCAACAGCCCCGGCACTCTGACAATCAACGGCGGACTGACGCTGTCGGGCGGATCGACGCTCGCTTATGAATTCGGCGCGCGCAACGCGGTCGGGAATCCGCTTAACGACCTCGTCGATGTCGCCGGGAACCTGACCCTGGACGGCACGATCAACGTCTCGGTAGCGGCAGGCGGCACGTTTGACGTTGGCCTCTATCGTGTCGCCAACTATGGCGGCACGCTCACAGATAACAGCCTCGCCATAGGCACGATGCCGGCGAGCGCCGATGCGTTCGTGCAGACTTCGGTCGCGGGCCAGGTCAATTTGATCAACACCGGCGGCGCGCTGCTCAACTTCTGGGACGGCAGCGCCGGGGCAAACAAGTTCAACAATGTGGTCGACGGCGGCAGCGGCATGTGGCGGACCGGGTTGGACAACAGCTGGACCGAGGCGACCGGCGCCGCGAACGCCGGCTATGCCAGCGGCGCCTTCGCGATCTTCGCGGGCACCGGCGGCGTGGTCACGATCGATAACAGCCTGGGTGCGGTGTCGGCGTCAGGCATGCAGTTCGCGGCGGCGAATTACCGGGTCCAGGGCGGTGCGCTGACACTGACTGGTCCGCAATCGGTGATCCGCGTCGGCGACGGTGGCAGTGCCGGGCTCGGCTATAACACGATCATCACCGCCGAGATCACGGGCAACTCCCAGCTGGTCAAGACCGATCTCGGCCGGCTCGAACTCACCGGGACCAACAGCTACACTGGCGGCACCGCGTTCAACGGCGGCGCGGTGCAGATCTCGAGCGACGCCAATCTCGGCGCCGCCTCGGGCGGGCTCAGCTTCAATGGCGGCACGCTCGCAACCACGACCGATATCAGCTCGGGCCGCACGGTCGATCTCGCGGGCCAAGGCGTGTTCTCCATCGACGCGGATACGACGCTCACGCTCACCGGCAATCTCACCGGCGCGGGTCTGATCGGGAAGCTCGGTGCCGGCACCCTCTTGCTTGCGGGTGCCGGCAGCCACAGCGGCGGCATCGAAGTCGTGCAGGGCACGCTACTGGTGAACGGCGACTATGGCGCGGCGACTGGCCCCGTGACCGTAAACCAGCTCACGACGCTGGGCGGCACCGGCACGATCGGTGGCGACATCAACCTCAGTGGCACGCTGGCGCCGGGCGCGGGCGGTGCGGGTACGCTGACGGTGGGCGGCGATCTGTTCATCCGCCCGACCGCGACGCTTGACTTCGAGTTCGGCGAGGCCGGCGTGGTCGGCGGCGCCCTCAACGATCTCGTGAACGTCGGCGGCGATCTGGTGCTCGACGGCGTACTCAACGTCGGCGTCCCGGTGGGGGGCGCCTTCGACGTCGGCATCTATCGCATGTTCAACTATGGCGGAACGCTCACCGATAACGGCGTGACGCTCGGAACCATGCCCGCAGAGTCCAACGCCGTCGTTCAGACCTCGATCGCGGGCCAGGTCAATCTCGTCAACTCGGGGGTCCTCGCGCTCAACTTCTGGGATGGCGCGGCCGGGCCTAAGAACGAGGGCGTGATCAACGGCGGCAATGGAAGCTGGCAGGCAAGCGGCGGCGACGACAATTGGACCGGCGAGAACGGTGCTGTAAACGCCGGCTATACCGACGGCGCCTTCGCCATCTTCGGCGGCACCGGCGGGACGGTCACAGTGGATGACGGTCTGGGCGCTGTTGCCGCTGTGGGCATGCAGTTCGCTGCCAATGATTATGTCATCGCGGGCGACGGCATCACGTTGACCGATCCCACCGCTACGATCCGCGTCGGCGACGGCAGCGCGGCGGGCGCGGACTTTACCGCGACGATCAATTCCGCGCTGGGCGGTGCTGCGCAGCTGATCAAGACCGACGCGGGCACGCTCGTGCTTGGCGGCACGAACAGCTACACTGGTGGCACGCAGATCGTCGGCGGGACGCTCCGCATTTCGAGTGACGCCAACCTCGGCGCGGCGAGTGGCGAAGTAACCTTCGATGGCGGCACGCTCGAGACGATTGCCTCCCTCACGAGCGCACGCGATATCGAGATCGCCAGCGCGGGAACGATTACACCTGCGGCCGACACGCGCTTCACCTACGATGGCCTCATCTCTGGCACCGGATCGCTCACCAAAGGGGGGGCGGGGACTCTGCTTGTGACGGCCGACAGCAGCGGCTTCGGCGGCAGCACGTCGGTCGCTGCCGGGACGCTCGTGGTGCAGGGCGGCCTTGGCGGTGCGGTCTCCGTCGGCGCAGCGGGCCGCCTCGAAGGCACGGGCCGCGTCGGCAGCCTCGCCAACGCAGGCGTCGTCGCGCCCGGCACCAGCATCGGTTCGCTCACTGTCGCTGGCGATTACACCGGGAACGGCGGCGTGCTCGAGATTGAAGCCGAACTGGGCGGCGACAGCTCGCTTGCGGATCGCCTGATCGTGGGCGGCGCGACATCGGGCAATACACGGGTGACGGTCACCAACCGCGGCGGTCTCGGCGCGCAGACCGTCGAGGGGATCAAGATCGTCGACGTCGCGGGCGCGTCGAACGGCAGTTTTGTCCTCGATGGCGACTATTTGTTCGACGGTGAGCAGGCGGTGATAGCGGGGGCCTACGGCTACCGCCTCTACAAGAATGGTGTGGCCACGCCGCAGGATGGCGACTGGTATCTGCGCTCTGCACTTCTCGCCAGCGAGAATCCGCAAGGTCCGCTCTATCAGCCAGGCGTGCCGGTCTATGAAGCCTATGTCGGGGCGCTGCAGTCGCTGAACCGCCTGCCGACCTTGCAGCAACGCGTCGGCAATCGCTCGTGGGCGGCCTCGCCGATTGCCGGCGCGGGCCTCTGGGGCCGGTTCGAATCCGAGCGCCAGCGTCCCGAGGCGCTCGTCTCGACGAGCGATGCCGACCGCAAGGTCGACCAGTGGCAGGCGCAGATCGGGCTCGACGCGGTGGTGGCGGAGCGGAGCGACGGCGCCGCGCTCGTCGGCGGGCTGACCGCGCATTATGGCAAGGCGGACAGCAGCGTCGCGTCGATCTTCGGCAACGGCACGATCGACACGCAGGGTTACGGCATCGGTGCGACGATGACCTGGTACGGGCCGAAGGGCTTTTATGTCGACGGACAGGTCAAGCTCAGCTGGTTCGACAGCGATCTGGAATCCAGCATCCTCGGATCGCTCACGCGCGGCAACAAGGGTGATGGCCAGGCGTTCAGCCTCGAAGTCGGCAAGCAGACCTCGATTGGCGGCAATCTGTCGATCACGCCGCAGGTCCAGATGAGCTATGCCAAGGTCGATTTCGACCGCTTCGCCGACCCTTCGGACGCCGCAGTGTCGGTTGCGAAGGGCGAAAGCCTGAAGACCCGCGGGGGTTTGGCAATCGATCATCAGACGAGCTGGAAGGGTGCTGCCGGCGATACGCGCCGGACCCGCCTCTACACGGTAGTGAACCTCAGCTATGAATGGCTCGATGGGGCCGAGGCCGATGTGTCAGGAACGCCGATCGCAAATCGCGACCACCGCCTGACGGGCGAACTGGGGCTTGGCGGCAGCTACAGTTGGGGCGACGACCGCTTTACCCTCTACACCGAGGTGTCGGGCGATACGGCGATCGCCGACTTCGGTGCGGGCTATAATCTGAAGGGCACAGCAGGCTTCCGGGTACGGTTCTGATCGCTGTCTAATCCGGCGGCGGAAAGCAAGTGAGCTCTTGAAAGATTGTGAGGGCGTCAGGTCAATTTGGGTCTGACGTCCGCTTCTTGCGATTTGTCGCCAAAAGCCGACTGACAGCAACCGGCCATAACGCGCTGTTCACATACGGTTCGGCTCCGCAACGCTATCTAAATCCACCATCAAAGGAGACGGGCCATGAAAAAATACATCGCCGCCGCGGTCCTTGCCGCGCTCACGGTTCCTGCGGGGCCAGCGCTCGCCGACCCCCCGCCATGGGCGCCGGCGCACGGCAAGCGCGCCAAGGATCGCGGCCTTTATGACGGATATGGCCGCTACTATGAGCCCCGCCGTCTGTCGCACGGCGATCGCATCTGGCGGAGCAAGGATGGCCGTTACCACTGCCGCCGCGAGAACGGAACCACGGGACTGATCATCGGCGCGGCCGTCGGTGCGCTCGTTGGGCGCGAACTCGATGGCGGGCGCGACCGCACAGTCGGGACGATCATCGGAGCGGCGGGCGGCGGCTTGCTCGGGCGGGCGATCGATCGCGGCGAACTTAAATGCCGCTGATATGAAAGGACGGCGCGAGAGGGACCAGTCTGCTCGCGCCGTCCTCATGACACCGCACGCTGTGGGGGAGCGCGCGGTGAGAAAGTCTATCCGATAATCCGGTTGCGCATGCTTCCTGCCTTTGTCACCCGCAGCCCAGCTATGCCCGCTCGGTCGAGCGTGCGGCGCCAGGATTCCAGCTCTTCGTCGCTGAGGCGATATCGGGCGCAAGCGTCTGCGAGCCCGATCAGCCCGCCGTCGATCGCGGCAAGCAGCTCCGCCTTGCGGTGCGCGACCCAATAACCTGCCGTCGGCGGCGGCAGATCGTCGATTGTGAGCGGCCCGGCCGGTCCGGCGACCGATGTAGGTCTTATCGTCGTTTCGAGCACTGCGAACTCTCCATCCGCACGGCCGCTGCCGCCTGTGTGCCCCCCGCAGCGAAAATGCGGTTTCGAGGTTAACAAAAGGTTGCGATGTGAGCGTCATTGCGCCGAACCGTTTGCCGCCGAGCATCGCTGCGCAGGCTTTGGTGGATGACACTGCGAAGCGACAGCGGGGCGTTCGTTAGTTGACGGCCTCTCTTGCTAGAGCGGGCAAATTGCGGCAGTTCCTTCCCCCATAGGGGGAAAAAGACCCGAACTGCGAATTAATTGATGGCACTGGCGCTGGCGCGGGTGCAGGCCCGGCTCAGGCTCAGACGATGCCGGACCTGCCCGCGAACCCGCTCAAGGCGATCGATGGCGAGTGGTACGGCGTCGACCGCAAAGATCAGGCTGTCCGTGGCAAACGGCATGGTGACGATCGGGGAAAACGACACGGCCGATCCCTGTTCAAGAAGATCGCGGCACCAGCGGGAACGGTCATTGCCCGTATCACGGCGGTGGAATCGGCCGGATCGAAGTCAGCGCGCTTTGTCGGCCGGTGCCTCGAGTTGATCGACACATCGCGTTCGGACACGATCGCATGTCCCGGCCGCGCATTTGTGCAATCCGCCGCTGATGGCGGCAAGCCCGGCTTGAAGATCAATTTCTGGACAGCCGCCGTCCTTCGCAAGGATAATATCCCCGAATATCAGTGGCAGTATCGCAAGTGAGTTTCGGGCGAAGCGGAGTTGCCGCTCCACGCGCTCCGTGACCGCTCGCGTCTATAGAATCGACGGTGTCCACTCCGCACCGGGCCATCTTCGACGTTATGCTCCCGGAATTCCTGCCAGCTCAGCGGGCGTGATCACTGGCTCATTGCGATCCTTCCGCTCCGAATAGCGGTCGACCAGCTGGTCGGAATGGCCACGCGTCAGCACGGTGAAGCGCACCAACTCCTCGGCGACATCGACGATCCGGTCATAATAGCTCGACGGCAGCATCCGGCCCGCTTCGTCAAACTCGGCGTAGGCTTTAGCGACGCTCGACTGGTTGGGGATGGTGATCATCCGCATCCAGCGCCCGAGGATGCGCAGCGTGTTGATGCTGTTGAACGACTGCGATCCCGCCGACACCTGCATCACCGCCAGCGTGCGCCCTTGGGTAGGGCGGAGCCCCTTGTAGGCGAGGGGCAGGTGATCGACCTGCGCCTTCATGATGCCGGTGATCTGGCCGTGCCGTTCGGGGCTGCACCAGACCTGCCCTTCGGACCAGAGCGAGTGCTGCCTCAATTCCTCGACCGCCGGATGATCGTCGCCGGGGATCAGATCAGGCAGGGGTAAATCGGACGGATCGAAGATGCGCGTCTCGCAGCCGAAGAGCTGGAGCAGGCGCGCGGTCTCCTCGACCACGAGACGCGAATAAGAGCGCTCGCGGAGGCTGCCGTAGAGTAGCAGGATGCGCGGTGCCGGATCGAGCGGGCCCAGACCGAGGGCCGGCTGGGCGCGCAGATATTCGGGACTGAGCGCCGGGAAATGGTCGGCATCGACGAGCGCGCGCAGGCGCGTGAATTCTGGGTCTGTCATATTCATGCTTCCGGAGGAGTGCTTGCGGGGAACCAACGGCGCCCGAGGCGAAATGCCACGCCGACGAGGAGGATGAGGACGGGGACCTCGACGAGCGGGCCAATCACCGCCGCGAAGGCGACGGGCGAGGCGAGGCCGAAGGCCGCAATTGAGACAGCAATCGCGAGTTCGAAATTATTGCCCGCGGCGGTGAAGGCGACCGCGGTCGTGCGCGGATAATCGGCGTCGATGAGCTTACCCATCCAGAAGCTGATCAGGAACTGCACGACGAAATAGATGGTGAGCGGCATCGCGATGCGGACGACGTCGCCGGGAATGGTGACGATCTCGCCGCCCTTGAGGCTGAACATGGCGACGATGGTGAAGAGCAGCGCGACAAGCGTGATCGGTGCGATCTTCGGCAGAAAGCGGATCTCATACCATTCCTCACCCTTCTTTCGGGTGAGGATAGTGCGCGTCAGATATCCGGCGAGGAACGGGATGCCGAGATAGATGAGCACGGCTTCCGCGATCGTCCAGAAGCTTACGTCGATGATGCTGCCTTCGAGCCCGAACAGCGGCGGGAGCACCGCGAGGAAGAACCAGGCGTAGACGCTGAAGAAGAGGATCTGGAAGATCGAGTTGAAGGCGACCAGCGCCGCGACATATTGATTGTCGCCTTTCGCGAGCTGGTTCCAGACGATCACCATCGCGATGCAGCGCGCGAGGCCGATCAGGATCAGGCCGGTCATATACTCGGGCTTGTCCGACAGGAAGAGGATGGCGAGAGCGAACATCAGCACCGGACCGATGATCCAGTTCTGGATGAGCGAGATTGCCAGTACACGCCGGTCGTCGAACACGCGCGGAAGCTCGTTATAGTGGACCCGCGCGAGCGGCGGGTACATCATCAGGATCAGCCCGATCGCGATCGGGATGTTGGTCGTGCCGATCGACAGCGCCTCGATCGCGCTCGGCAGGCCCTCGAAGACGGTTCCGAGAACCACGCCCAAGGCCATCGCCAGGAAGATCCAGAGCGTGAGATAGCGGTCGAGGAACGACAGGCGTTCGCGCTGGGTCTGCGGCACCGATCAGTCGCCGATGCGATTGCCGGCGGCGTCGACGACCTGCTCGCCGTCCTCTTTGGCGAAGGCGCCGAGCTGCCTCGCCGGAAGGATGTCGAGCACGGCTTCGGAAGGGCGGCAGAGCCTCACCCCGAGCGGCGATACGATGAGCGGGCGGTTGATCAGGACCGGATGCGCCATCATCGCGTCGATGAGCTCCGCATCGCCGAGCGCAGGATCGTCGAGGCCTAGTTCGGTGTAGGGCGTCCCCTTCTGGCGGAGGAGGTCGCGCGGCGCGATTCCGGCGCGGGCGATCAGTTGTTCGAGCAGCGCGCGCGATGGCGGCGTCTTCAGATATTCGACGACGTGTGGTTCGATCCCGGCGTTGCGGATCAGCCCGAGGGTGTTGCGCGACGTGCCGCAGTCAAGATTGTGATAGATGATGATATCGGTCACGGCCTTGGCTTCCTTCAGCAGCAGGCGAGTTCGGCGAGCAAGGGCTCGCAAAGCTCGGCGCGACCCTGGCAACAGTCCTTGGCGAGGAAGAGCATGAGGCCGCGAAGCGCATCGATGTCGGCGCGCTGAATGAAGTGGCGCCCGCGTTTTTCCGACTGAACGAGCCCAGCCTTGGCGAGCACCGCCAAGTGCGTGGAGAAGGTGCTCTGCGTCAGTCCAGCATGTTCGACGAGCTGCCCTGTCGAAAGTCCGTCGGGTTCGTGCTGGAGAAGCTGCCGGAAGGCATCGAGCCGTGTCGGATGCGCGAGCGCGGCGAGAGCGAGCAGGGCAGCGCCATTGGTCATACATCGGAATTATCCGATGGGTGTGAATCGGTCAATACTCATCGTATTTTTCCGATGGGTTTATGTTGCTCATCTCGCGCTGCGTCCGGGAGGGTGCCTTGATTGTCCGGCCGCGGCGGGTCAGTGTGTCCAGATTCTGATTTGATGTGGTGAAAACATGGATGTTCGTCAGATAGACTTGGAGGACGCGCCGGCGGTTCAGGCAATCTACGCACCCTATGTAACGTCCACCACCGTCTCGTTCGAGGAAGTGCCGCCCGATATTTCGGAGATGGAAAGGCGCATCGCCGCCATTCTGCTCAAATATCCTTATCTCGTTGCCGAAGTGGATGGGCAGATTGTCGGTTACGCCTACGCCAGCGAGCACAGGACGCGCGCGGCATACCGGACATCCGTCGATGTAACGGTCTATGTGGCGCCCGGCGCAAAGCGGAGCGGGGTGGCGCGCCGCTTGTAATCCCGTTTGCTGCCTGCCGCGGCGAACATGGGCTATCACGCCGCATTTGCTGGCATCGCGCTGCCGAACGACGCGAGCGTCGGGCTGCACGAAGCCATGGGCTTCGAACCGGTGGGCATCTACCGCGAGGTCGGACGAAAATTTGATGCCTGGCACGATGTCGGTTGGTGGCAACGACTATTGTGAGCGATCCGGAAGGGGCCGCGCGGTTAATGGATTTTCTCCGGTAGCAGGTAGCGAACGCCCGAATCACGACTTTCCGCGATTTTTTGTGCAGCAGCGGACCGTCTCAAACCGGCCAATCTAAGCTGTTTGTCCATCCGCGCCGTTTCCCTGACTTGAGCTACCGGGTGACCCACAAACGGGCACAGAAAAGCCCGCGCAACTCACTGCGCGGGCTTTCGCCGATCAGGGACGGATCAGTAGCTTGTTTCGAACTCGTCGATCTCGCGCTCGGCTTCGTCGCGCCCGCGGCCGTAACGTTCCTGTATCTTGCCGGCGAGAATCTTGCGATTTCCGTTGATCTCGTCGAGTTCGTCGTTGGTGAGTTCGCCCCATTTCTTCTGGACATGGCCCTTCACCTGTTCCCAATTGCCTTTGAGCGTATCGCTATTCATCTCGTTTCTCCAACTTCCGGTACGCGGAAACAACGCGGCGCTTTTCCGGATGTTCCGCAGCCGCGCCAGACGGCGGCCTTTTTTCGGAAAAATCTCTGCCTTGGACGCAGCACGAGGCTGTTCGGTCTGGCAGGACCTCGGTTCGCCTGCCCTTCGGCAAGGGCGTGAAAGGGACCGGCTTATCTGGCGCGATCTTCACCGGTGCGGGCTGGTTGTACAGTCGTAATGCAGTCAGCCTTTGGCCACGACCAGACCCTTGTCCGGGCGCACTTGAAAACACACACCGTCAGCCCCATCTTCCATACATCGCCGACTTCGTTTCTGCATGTCGGCGCCTGAGAGACGATCGCGCTCCCGCAAAAGGGAGGCGTACGTGGATCTCAATCAACTCCTTTATCATCACCAGATGGCGCTGTTGGCGGTAAGCCAAGCGCGGCGCGACGGTCATCTGCTGCCCAACTTCGATCTGCCACGCTATTATGCGAAGCGCATCGATCAATATCGCGAGCGCAGAGGGCTAATTGACTGCTTCGCGGCATTGACAGACGGTGCGTCCGGCGGACCCAGGGCTGATCCTCCGATTTCGGCGGCTGCGACGGATTATCCCATGTTCGTCGGCGACACGCTGATCGCCGAACTGCTCGTCAACGAGGCGCTCGCCATGACCGAGGAGGAGCGCGCTTCCTACGCGCTCGACGACGTCGTCGGCCGCTTGGCGGATATCCAGGAGGATATCTGGATCATCGGCCGCGATATCTACCGCGCGCTCGGCCTCGATGAGGAAAAACTCGCCGCGCTTGCGGCAAAGCTGCCGGTCCCGCCCGATCTGCACCGGGAAGGCGCGGTGGCTTTCCGGTCGCGGTCCGAAGAGGGCATCGAACATCTTTACGTCGAGCAGTTCCGGGTCGGACAGTTTCGATATTCGAACATCGAGGATGCACGCGCCGCCCTCGCTCGCCAACGCGGGGGCGCCGGTCCGACAAGGGAACAAGCCAATGACGCCTGATCCGAAGCAAACCCGCGCCGTGCCGGCGAATATGCGTACGAACCCGTTCCGGCGACATCGCAAGGTGCCGCCGCTCGCTCTACACGACGCACAGCGCCAGGGCGCCATAAGCGCCCTGGCCTTCCAGCTCCTCGGTGGGCGGGACCCGGCAGTCGATTTCCTCAACACGCAAAACGACCCGTTGGGCGGGCGGCCGATCGCCATCGCGACCCAAAGCGACGCGGGTTATGCGAGCGTCGAGCGGGAGATCCGTTCGCGGGCCCTGTCGAGAAGCGAACCCCATGCCGGATAGCCGGGAGCTCGCGAACCATATCGTTCGAAGCTGGTTCGAATGAGAGCTCGATGGCCTCGCGCGCAAGGTCATTCTCGTCGTCGAAACGGATCTTCCGATGCAGCCCGACGAAAGCGGTTATGACCCGATCATTCTCGATGAGCTGCGGGCCGTGGCGATCGCAAGGTCGCGTGCGTCCCCCCGGGCTATCGATCGCATCCGCATCGTACCCATTCGCTACTAGCGCTTTCCGACGAGAAGGCTGGATTCATCCGCCCATGGCCGATTATGAAATCATCGCAGTTCGCGAAGGGGCGGGTAACGGCCGGACGCATCATATCGCTGCGGTGAAAGTGGGAGACAGCCTGTTTCTTACCGACCAGATCGTCGACTGGATCGGTGCGGGAACCCACCGCTTCTGGATATGGTTCCAGAATGAGGAAGTGGACGTGATTGCGAGGGAGATCGGCACGTCACGGCGCTGTTATCTGACCATCGCGGACGGCGGCTTCCCGCCCATCGCCTTGCTATCGCTGCCGCGGGTCTGAGGTCTTTACCGGGCGAAGCGGGCTAAGCCGTCATTCTTTCATTCCGGGTTCGAGGGCAGGAACGGACGATCGACTGCTGCGCGTTTCCGATCATGGACGCCCGTCTTGGCTGCCCATCATCCTTCCGCCGTTTGAAACGGCATCGTGCCGGTCACACCCCGCCGCATCATTGCAGAGTGGGTTTGGGAGTGTAGCCGTTCTTGTGCTCGGTCGTGTCTGGAAGACGTCGCGCGGGATCGGGATGAGGCGGTAGGTCCGGCTCGGGTTTCACATAGCCTCCTTTGCCAGGCCCCTTCCTGCTATCGGTCATCGCAATCTTATCCATGCCTCCTCCTCCCATCTGCTTGCTCTCGGATTTGTCCCGGCCCAGGCCCGGTCCTATGCCCATGAGCCGGAAGAACGCGCCGACAGGGAACAAAGCGGCGCCCATCATCCGATGCCGGGTGCGGGTCCGCTATAACCGGCAAAGTCGGGCGGGAGCCCCCGGCTCTCGCGGAAGCGGTTGATACGCGTCACATAATGATGGGCCAGATTGAAGCCCGCGAGGGCCCGCCCCTCCTGCCGCGCACGGTTGGCGGTCATCAGCGCGATCTGATGATGGTGGAAGAGCTGGTTCATATCCATGATAAAGTCCTGAATGGAGCAAGTCCTCAACCGCTGTTGAGGAACGAAAGCCTGGGGCGTTCCCTGTCTCAAGGGCGCGGATCGGGCATCTCGAGCCGCCGCCGCACGACTTCTTCGAGCTTGCCGGCAGCCGCCGCCGCCATATCGGCGAGGAGCCAGGGAACGGCGCTGAGGTTGTTCTGTGCCGTGCAGCCAATGGCTTCGAGAAGAATCTTCTCGATATGGTCAGCGAGAGTGAGGGCCCGCAGCGGGTTGGGCCGCGTTATAAAGATATGGGGATGCAGCGTCTCGAGCGCGGCGCGAATGATCTCGCGCTGTTCATATGTCGTGATCTGCGGTTGCGGCGGGCCGGGCATGACAGGCTCGCTCGACCCCGCCATCTCAAATGACCCGAAGGTCGCTCATGCGAGACACCGCTGACGCACCGCCTCTGCTAAACGGTCCTTCTCGGCGCGCGCCTCTTCGGACTTCTGCTGCCTCGACGCCATGGCGTGCCATGCGGCCGCCGAGCGAAGGTTGCGATCGCGCACTTCCGTCAGGTCGGACGCGGCGGCGTCGGCCTCGCAGCGTTCGGCCTGCTCGCGACAATGGTCGCTCGTTGTGTTTGCGGCCATGCTGCTATCCTTTCGATCAGTCGATCATGTCGGCGATGAGCCGCCTGAGTTCGCGCCGCGAGAGTGTCGACGAGCGGCGCGCTCGCGCGCGCGTCTGCATCGGCTTTCCGGCGATCGGCAGAGCGGAGAGGCTCGGGAAGATACTGTTATTCTGAAACATATTGGTCTTCTTGAATTGAATGTCAGCGCCGCTTGCTGGCGGCGCCGGGACTGCCAGGTCCGCGATCGCGATAGACGATGCGGCCCTTGGTCAGATCATAGGGTGTCATTTCGACGCGCACTGCGTCGCCGACGACCGACCGGATGCGGAAACGCCGCATCCGGCCCGCCGTGTAGGCAATCAGCCGATGGCCATTTTCAAGTTCGACGCGAAAGCGCCCGTCGGGCAGAATCTCGTCGATCATGCCCTCGAAGGTGAGGACCTCTTCCTTGGCCATCTGAAAGCGTCAGGCCGCTTCGAGGTTCACGGCCGAAACCTTGCCGTCGCGGCCGGTCTCGAGCTCGTAGCTGACCCGCTGGTCTTTATTGAGGGTCGCCATTCCGGCGCGCTCGACCGCGGAGATGTGGACGAAGCTGTCGCCCGAACCATCCGCGTTCGCGATGAAGCCATAGCCCTTGTCGGAGTTGAAGAATTTGACGTTGCCGATCGGCATGGATGTTTCCTTTCACGAAAACAGGGTACCCGCCGGCAAAAACACCGGCAGAGCTGGAAGCGTGAGAAGGGAAGAATCGCCCCGAGAGGGGTATCAAAATTCCGTCGCAGGCGACGTTAGCAATCGACATATGGGCCGAGACCTTGAAAAAGTCAAGAATTTCTCGGGTTTTCCGCAAGGGCGTGGGCGCCCGGTGATTGTCGAGCGATTTGTCGCCACCATATTTGCCGGGTTGGCGAACGCCCGATAGCGACCGGTCGCCTGCGGCGCCGGCCCAGGCGGTCCCCGGAAGGTGGCAATCGGGTCGCCGGATTGCAGGCAATGCCGGCGCGGGCATGGGAATGGGGTCAAGCTTCACCATATCGATCGGGATCCATCGCATGCAACTTGTCACGGGTTCGCGAATTGATTGCCGACGGTGCCGTGTACACGGGTGCGAACGCTTCGGTCTCGCTTTTGTGATGCGCATCCCGAGCCGTCCGCATGCGGCGGACGTCATGCTGGAGGCGGCCACGATGCCGCGATATTTTTTCGACATTCGTGACGACGACACGACGATCGACAGCGAGGGCATGGAATTCGCCGATACGCATGCCGCGATCGCCTTCGCCTACAAGGCCGCGCGCGAAATCGCCGCCGAGACCGCGGTTGCGGGAAGGCTCGTCACCGGGCACCGGATCGAGATCGCCGACGCCGATCATCGCTTGATCGACACGGTGACGTTCGGCGAAGCGGTCGGCCTTGATCTGTAACGATCGCTTCAGCCTGTGGTGGGGCGCGCGATTCCGGATAGCTCATGCCGCGGCGGCGAGGCGCGTTGTTCGTCTTTCAGCGACGCCGACCTGCCAATGTCGCGCGGGTTTCCAAATGGATCGGAGCTGACGCTTTCGGATCGAAAGAGCAGGGCCGCTCGCTGAATAGCGAGCCCGGCTTCGCCAAGATGGAGATAATGCGGGTCGAAGCAGCCGATGGCAGCGAGCGCGGAAAAGTCGGGAACGAGCAGACGGCGTTCGCCAATCTCGATGGCCGCTCGCCGGCGCAGATGCTGTATCGTGCGATTGACGTGCACCGACGTTAGACCGGTGGCATCCGCCATCTGGCTCTGCGTGAGCGGAAAGTCGCATTCGCCGCCGCGCTTGTCGGCATGTTGCCGTACATAAAGTTCGCAGAGCAGATGGGCCACCCGCTCGAGCGCATTGCGTTGACCGATGCTCGTCATCCATTCGGCCTGAATGGCCGACGAGACGATTTCGCTCCAGCTCAAGACCTGGGGAAGGTGCGGACAGGCGGCGAGAAGGTGCGAGGCCTCGTCGCGGCCGATCTCGGCGACGGTCGCCCGGCTCGCGACGGCGAGACTGCTGGTGGTTCGCATCACCGTGAAAAGATCGAGGTCGCAAATCTGACCCGGCAGGAAAAAGGCCAGAATCTGACGCCTCCCGTCGGCAAGCTGCCGATGTTTCTGTACCCATCCCGAAAGAACGACATGCAGCGAACGCGGGGCGTCGCCCTCACGGACGAGGTCATAGCCCTTCGGAAAGTCCTTGGCGTTGCGGGCGAGGCTCGTTTCCCAGCGGGTTCGCTCGCTCGCGGGGAGCACCCGGTTGAGGATTTCATGAAACGGCATCGCAGCTCCTCACAGAGTATCTCGATATGCATTTCGTCGGCTTGGCAGTCCGCCCGGCCACCCGCGGCGGAAGAAATTTCCGCCTGTCCGAACGCCTATGGCCACGACAAGGTTCAACAGCGCACCGGAGCGGCGAGCGAAATCCAACCCATTTCTTCCGCTCATTCAGAAGCGTTGCGCGTCGGAAAACCCCTCCCCGATACGGGGCAGGGACCGTTCATCCCTGACAATTGGCCCGAAAGCAGATCGCCTGCATCCGGCCATATTTCTCAATGGCGCAAGCTTTTTCGGTCCAAATCCTTGAGAACCGCGTCCCAGAAAGCAATCTCTTGCTCATTACCGCGATCGCGCGCCCAGCGAACCTGCCGCTCGACCAGAAACTGTGCCTCCTTCCCGTGCCGCAGTTTCAGTTCCGACGCGCAATTCCGAACACTCTGGCCAGAGAATGGCATAGCGGATCTCCTTTTAACCTCTCCTTCGGCGGTCCGTGAACGAGTGAGGGCGGCGGGCTTCCCGCCGCCCTCCATGTGTCAGAAGTCCATCGCCGGCATCGGCGCAGCCTTCTCATCCTTCGGCAACTCGGCGACGAGTGCCTCGGTCGTGATCAGCAGCGAGGCGACCGACGCCGCGTCCTGCAGCGCGGTGCGCACGACCTTGGCGGGGTCTATGACGCCCGCCTTGACGAGGTCCTGATATTCGCCGGTCGCGGCATTGAAGCCCCAGCTATAGTCGCCGCTCTCGAGCAACTTGCCGACGATCCACGCACCATCTTCGCCGGCATTGTCGGCGATCTGGCGCGCCGGCGCGCGCAGCGCCCGGCGAACGATGTCGATGCCCGACTGCTGGTCGTCGTTCGCGGCCTTGAGGCCCTCGAGCGCCTTCAGCGAGCGAAGCAGCGCGATGCCGCCACCCGGAAGAATGCCTTCCTCGACCGCCGCGCGGGTCGCGTGGAGCGCGTCGTCGACGCGGTCCTTCTTCTCCTTGACCTCGACCTCGGTCGCGCCGCCGACGCGGATCACCGCGACGCCGCCCGCGAGCTTGGCAAGCCGCTCTTGGAGCTTTTCACGGTCATAGTCGCTCGTCGTAGTCTCGATCTGCTGGCGGATCTGCGCGACGCGGCCGTCGATGTCCGACTTCGCGCCGACGCCATCGACGATCGTCGTATTATCCTTGTCGATGACGACCTTTTTGGCGCGCCCGAGCATGTTGATCGTGACGCTCTCGAGCTTGATGCCGAGCTCTTCGCTGACGACATTGCCGCCGGTGAGCACCGCGATATCCTCGAGCATCGCCTTGCGGCGATCGCCGAAGCCCGGCGCCTTGACCGCCGCGACCTTGAGCCCGCCACGCAGACGGTTGACGACGAGCGTCGCGAGCGCGTCGCCCTCGACATCCTCGGCGATGATCAGCAGCGGCCGTCCCGACTGCACGACGCTTTCGAGCAGCGGCAGCATAGCCTGCAGGTTCGACAGCTTCTTCTCGTGGATGAGGATGTAGGGGTCGTCGAGTTCGACCTTGAGCTTCTCGGCATTGGTGATGAAATAGGGGCTCAAGTAGCCGCGATCGAACTGCATGCCCTCCACCGTTTCGAGTTCGGTCGCGAGGCTTTTGGCTTCCTCGACGGTGATCACGCCCTGGTTGCCGACCGTCTCCATCGCCTCGGCGAGGATGCGGCCAACCTCTTCGTCGCCATTCGCCGAGATGGTCGCGACCTGCGCGATCTCGCTGTTTGCCTCGACCGACTTCGCATGTGCCTTGAGGTCCTCGACGACTTTGGTCACGGCGAGATCGATGCCGCGCTTGACGTCCATCGGGTTCATGCCCGCGGCGACCGCCTTAGAGCCTTCGCGCACGATCGCCTGCGCGAGCACGGTCGCGGTCGTCGTGCCGTCGCCGGCCTTGTCGTTCTGCTTGCTGGCAACCTCACGCAGCATCTGCGCGCCCATATTCTCGAACTTGTCGGCGAGCTCGATTTCCTTGGCGACGGTAACGCCGTCCTTGGTGATGCGCGGTGCGCCGAAGCTCTTGTCGATCACGACGTTGCGGCCCTTGGGGCCCAGCGTGACCTTCACTGCATTCGCAAGCGTATCCACGCCGCGCAGCATGCGATCACGCGCGTCCGACGCAAATTTCACTTCCTTGGCAGCCATTTGTACCTCCTTCTTGATGTCCTTTCAGTTGCTGGATGAATGCGGCGTCAGGCCGCCTTTTTGAGCGCCTCGGCCTGCTCGATCACGCCGAGGATGTCGCTCTCCTTCATGATGAGCAGCTCCTCGCCGTCGATGCGGACCTCGGTACCCGACCATTTGCCGAACAGGATGCGGTCGCCGGCCTTGACGTCGAGCGCGGTGACTGTGCCGTCCTCGGCGCGGATGCCCGGACCGATGGCGACGACTTCGCCCTCCTGCGGCTTTTCCTTGGCGGTGTCGGGGATGATGATGCCGCCCGAGGTCTTCTCCTCGGCTTCGATGCGGCGGACGACCACATGGTCGTGCAAGGGACGGAAATGCATGCATAACCTCCATGTTGCATAACGATATGATAAACCGGCGCGCCTGTCCGGGACGCGCGGCGCCGATGAACTAGGAAGCGGATTTTTTCGCTTCAAGAGGTTTGGCGAGAAATTTTTTGGCGCTCGCGATCATCAGAAACAAATCCGCCTTATCAGGGGCGTGCACCCTCTTGACTCGACTCGCTTCGTTTCCAAAATCTGTCTCTGCGGCGCCTTGCCGCACGACGAGAAAGGAATGGCGACAAAGGAAGGAGGCACGATCATGTCCGAGCCATTTTCCCGTTTTCTTCACCCCTTCGACGTGGCGCGCCACCCGAGCCTCGAGCCCGAGGTCAAGCGCGCCCTCCTCGCATTCTGGGCGTCGGACCGCGCGTCGGTCCGCAACAAGCCTGCGCTTCGAAAACCGCCCGGGGCACGGCGCGCCGTGCCGGTCGACGAGGTGCTGGCGGCGCTTCGGTCACTCGACGGCGGCGCGGCGCGCGCGCCATGACCGACCGCGCCCTCGTCGCGCAGCTGGACGGCTATGGGCTGACGACCGCCGAAATTCATTATTACCGGCCCGATCATCCTTCGCTGCTCCAGCTGTACGTCTGGCAGGATTATGACCTCCCGCCGGACTTTCCGGTGCTGTTCGATTTTCTGGCCATGTGGCGGCGTCAGATCGAAGCCGCGCTCCATTCGGTGCGGATCGCGCACGACGCGCTGATCGGACCCGCCGAATGGCGTGCGGCCGATATCGTCCGGGCGATCGACTGACCGGGGGAGGGGCGCTGGTCGCCCGGCAATTTTCAGCTTCTTCTCATGTTTCAAAGAAGCGGGGCCGCTGCTGAACGGCGGCCCCGCAGCATGTCAGGCGTCCTCGGGCGCCTTTTCCTTCGACGATCCGATTCGGCGCGGTTCGGCAGCGTTGCTGCCGATCGCGATCTTGCGCGGCTTCATCGCCTCGGGAATGACGCGGTTGAGTTCGATCGCGAGCAGGCCATCGGCGAAGCTCGCCGCGCCGACCTCGATATAGTCGGCGAGTTGGAAGCGCCGTTCGAAGGCACGGCGCGCAATGCCGCGGTGGAGATAGGTGCGCTTCGCATCCTCTTCGGCCGGCTTGCCCGTGACGGTCAGCTGGTTCTGCTGCGCGACGATCTCGATCTCGTCGGGCTTGAACCCCGGGACCGCGAGCGTGATCCGGAAGCGGTCGTCGGCCTCGCGCACGATGTCGAAGGCGGGATAGCCGTCGGACGTCTCGCCGCGCTGGCCTTTTTCGAGCAGGTCGAAAAGATGATCGAAGCCCACCGTCGAGCGGCGATAGGGGGTAAAGTCAAAGTCGGTTCTCATTTCCAAATCCTCCTGATTGAGCAATTCGGGCATGAGATGCGCCGGTACATAGAGCCGGCGCTCTCTATGTCCTCAGGACCCGGGAAACCCGGCATCCGCAGAAAAATTAGGAAGGCATTTCCCTGTTTCAAGACCCGTCGCCGATACCGGACGGCAACTCGTCGCAGAGCCCGGAACGCCTGCCGCGATCAAGGTGCGGAGCCGCGGTGAGCGGCTCCGCGATGGATCAGGCAACGCGGCTCCCGCCGCTGTCGCTACTCCAGGCAGCGATCTGGCCTTTGACCGCCAGCTTCAGCTTCTTGAGCCGCGCGATCAGGACCTCGTCGGGCCGGCGCTGGCGCGCTTCCCGATCGATCTCGGCTTCGAGGCGGGCATGCTCGCGCCGGAGGTAATCGATATGTTTTCTGGACATCTTCTTCTCCATGCCAAGTTGAGGATGTTGCAGCCCGCTCGGCTGCGGCGCGGATATAGGAAAGGCAGTCGATTGATTTCAATGGGATGCCTATGGCTACACGATCCGTTCGCGACGGGGCCTCCGCTGCCGCTTGGACCATCTTGCGATCATTGCCGCATGCGCATCGTATCAACCTGCGCGCCGGCGCGCACTTTTGTTCTCACAATGACAGGTGAGGGCGATCGCCTCGCCCTTTTTGCGGGACGCGGCCGAGAGCGCGTCCGGCGTGGCTGCCGGGCAGCCCTGTCGCGGTTCGAGGGAGCCGCAGGGCGTGCGGCGCGCGAAGACATCTCCATTCCGGTGCCACCGCGACCGCCGGCGGCGTAATGTCCGCTGATTGGACGCAGCGCGAGGCAGACGCACAAAGCCTTCATTCTATTCGCGGATTTGGGGTCGGCCCGAACCGCTGCTTGCGGGTTATTGCCAATCTGGTAACAATAGCGGTCCGCAATGGATGATTAATAAGCAGTAACCACATTCAAACTGGGGCATATTGCAGTCGTCATTGCAGCCACGGGGGGTGGACTCATGCATGCAATTGTGGGCGGCGTTCCGGAAGACTCGGGCGCGCAGGACAGGGTTCAGCAGATCGAGGCCGAGGTTGGACGTCTGTCGCGCCTCGTTACTCAGTTGATGGCGGAATCGGGCAGCAGGTCCGAAACCATGGGACTTCCCGTGGGATCGCACCGATACGGCAGCCGGCTCGCAGCGGCGCCACTTTCCTTCGATCGCGCCAGGGCGCGGATGGTCAGGGAGATCATCCGCGATCGCCGCAAGCGCGAACAGCGCTTTTCCGCCCATTTGCTGGCTGATCCCGGCTGGGATATGCTCCTTGACCTTTATGCCGCACATTATGAGGGGCAGAAGGTGTCGATATCGAGCCTCTGCATCGCGGCCTCCGTTCCCGCGACGACCGCGCTGCGCTGGATGAAGACGATGGAGGAGGACGGGCATTTCGTGCGCGAGCATGATCCCTACGACCGCCGCAGGGTCTTCATCGCGATCAGCGACGATGCACGCGCCAGAATGGACGATTATTTCGACGACATTGGCGGCTAGTCGCTGAAGTGGCGGCGCTGCAGCGTCTCGATTTCCTCGGGGCTGGTCGTTTCGCCGAGGCGGTCGTTCAGCACCTCGATCGCGGCATTGACCTCATTGGCGGCCATCCGGATCCTGAGGCGATCGAGCTCGGCGAGTGCGAGCTTCAACTGGCTCCTGACCGCCCGGATCGCAATCTTGTTCTGCTCGCTGTCGGCCATGAGTTCCCCTCGCTGCCTCGCTTGTCTGGCGAACGCGGCGCAGCCGCTTAACAGATGACGGGGGATGGGGGAACCGGGATTTAGTTCCCGTTTCGGGGCGATGGTCCGCGGCGGACCATCGACAATTTTACGTCGTCGCCCACCAAGCTTGCCTCGATGAGGCGCTCGTCGGCCATGATGGCGGCAGTCCGGACGATCGTCGTCGCCGGCAGCGCCGTCGCACGGGAGAGCTCGGAAATGAGACTGATGCCGGCGTCCATGCTCTTCATGATCGCCATGGCCCGGAGAAGATAATCCGGCGACGGCTTCTCCCGTTCGGGGTCAAACATTCCGCGTCCGATCACCGGAAGGCGTGCGGCTCCGGATCCATTCGCGAAGGAGCTTGCGGCGCACGCTATGCATATGGGCCGCCGTCACGATCAGAAGAATCTGGTAATAGGACCAGTGGCCCTGCGCGGCGACATAGGCGCGCGGGATGATGTCCGGCGCGATCAGCTTCGCGACATGGGTGATGCATACGATTGCCTGCAAGGCCGGGAGGCAGAGCGTCCAGTAGCGGCGGCTGGCAAGCGATAACCATAGAAATACCCCGAGAATGGCAAAATCGACGAGCCCTACGAGTGCGTTTGCCGACTCATAATATTGGCCCGAATTATAGACCGCGACGATCGTGAGCACCGAACCGCCGACCAGCGTAAGGATCGCGAGACGTGCCTCCCGGTCTCCCGCGTAGAGGATATAGGCCGTTGCGGCAGCTATCAGCGCGATGAAGATATATCCCCAGATCATGGACGGCTTTCTTCTAGGATCGCTCCATGACCCGGGGAGGGAAAGTCAGGCCGCCCGCGCTTCGGAAGCGGCGGCGTTGTCGTCGTTGCGCCCCTGCGGTTCGAGGATCTTGACCGCATCGCCGGTCGCGGTGATGCGGAAGTTCCTGAGGCCGACACGATCCTTGATCCGATCCATTTCGTGATGGAAGGCGACGAGGCTCGAGCGTCCCGTGAACAGCGAAGCGACCGCGCCCTGGATGTGGCCGTAGGCGGCGTCGCCGACCACCGGCGAGAGCTTCGCGGCGGTCTGGGCATCGGGCAGCGAGGTCACAAGGGCTCCGAGTTTCGCGATCGCGAGATCGACTGCGGCCTCGGCTTCGGCGAGATCGGTCGCGACCTTGTTCGCGGCAGCAAGACGTTCCTTGAGCATGCTTATTCTCCCTTCACCGCCTCCGTCAGAAGCGGTCCCCCTCGGCGTATCGAGCAGTCGGGAAAGGGTGGCCAGTCCGTTGACCATCGTACCCACCGCCACGAGAAAGCCGAGCGCGATGGCGAGAATGATCAGGATGCGGCGCCCTGCCGAAAGCTTGTTGATACCCCAAAAGAATGTGGCGAACGGATGGTTTCGCTTGGGCCGTATCTTCCCCCGCCCGGAATCCCGAAGGGAAACCAGCCTGTGAAGTCGTTCGCGGCCATAGTCGTCGGGGCCGTTGCCTTCCCCCGCCGACGACCCCTTGTCGCGTGGATCGGAAGCGTCCGGAATCCCCGAATTTTGAGGCCTCAAAATTGAGGTGTCCTCAAAAGCCCCTGTTTTCGCGCGAGAAATTGCAGCCACATAGATTTGGGCCGCATGGGCGCGATTATTCGCCTTCAATTTGCTGCACGCCGAGCGAATCCGGTCGTCGACGGTATTGGGTTTGACGTCGAGTTGGCGTGCGATTTGTTTTGAGGATTGCCCTTCGGCGACGAGGAGCAAACAGGCGCGTTCACCGGCATTCAGTCGGTCTATTCCGGAGCCCGGTATACCCGGTTCTTCATTCATTATGCCTGACCCCCACGCACAGTCTCCTGCTCCTATACGTTGGTCCCTCCTGTCACTTAAGCGGTAGTTAAGGCGGTCGAAACCATTTTTTCTCCTCGTTGCCGCAGCTTAAATTTACCGGGCTGTTTTGTCTCGGTGATTCAGGTTTCCGTAACGCAAAGCGGGTTTTGGCCCGCCATGCGCCGGGACCGTGGTTGTCGGCTTCCGAGATCGGCGACCTTGCCTCGATGTCGTGAAGATGCGTCGCGGCGATGCGGTGGGGGGCATCACAGAGCCGATTTCCGGTCCTCGGCGACAACTGCTGCGCTTGGGCACTGGCGGCGGCGGCGTCCATCAGAGGCTGCGTCCCGCCCTGAGGTCTCGGCCCCGGCTCGCCGAACCGCCGTCGTCGCTCTTCACGCAAAGCCGCCCGTCATGGTCTTTGCTTAATTCTCGGCGATTGTTTCGTCGTCGATCGCCGCCGCTATCATTCGCTCCCAGACCGCCGCGTCGCCTGCGGCGGCCATCCGGCCGCTCGGTTCGCGGAGCGTGCGCAGGATGGCGAGCGCCACGGGCGTATAATCGGGCCAATGCGCGTTCACCGCCTCGCCAGCCGAGTGCATATCCCCGTCGGCATTCTTGCTGAGGTCATGCGCCGCGAGCACGCGCGCGATACGCTCGACCGGTGCGGTCGCGGCAACGTCCCAGTCTTCGCCCGCAGTCATCGTCCGGTCTTGAGATAGGCGCGGACATGACCGGCGTTATTGCCGACCGCGTCGACGGCTTCGCGCAATTCGGCTTCACTCACGCCGAGCGAATTCGTCCAGTCGCGAACCTCATAATCTTCCGAGAGACTGATGCGATCGCGATCGGGCGAACCGATGTTTCCCTTGTCGTCTGCCATGAACATGTTCCCTTTTGTCCTCGCACAGCGAAGCCGGGTCGCGCGGGAGCGGCGACCCGGCCCAGCGAGCGCAACCAGGCGCGCCCGTCTGTCGTGCTGGCGATCAGCGGTTCTGGCGATCTTCGTCGTCTCGGCGGGTCGGGTTGCCGCCCTGATCATCGTCTTGATCCTGCCCGGGCTGACGCCGGTTCGGGTCCTGCTGTTCCTGCTGGCGATCCTGGCCAGGGTTCTGGTTCGGCTGGTTGCCGCCCTGTTGGCTGTTCTGCGCCATAATGGCCTCTCCTATATTGACGAGCCCGGGGATGGGCATCAGGAAGACGCAGGGCGTTTTCCAATTGTTCCCGGAAAATCATCATCTTAACATAGGTTATGCAAATAGGTTCGAGGCTGATCGAGCGCCTCCGCCGCGGAACCAATTCCCTGTTCGCGGCGTTGAATACGGCATCCGGCATGGATGGATTTGGCGGCCCCGCCGAAGCCTTGTTGCGCGAGCAAACAGGGCATGCGGGGGCTCGCCCCGACGGGAGAATTTCGATGTTCAGATGGGCTATTATTTTCGCGGTCGTCGCGCTCGTTGCGGCACTGCTCGGCTTCGGCGGGATCGCCGGCCTTTCGGCTGATATTGCCAAAATCCTTCTCGTAATCGCTGCTGTGCTGTTCGTCGTCGCCTTCCTCTTCGGGCGGGGCCGCCGCACGCTCCCCTGATTGCTTGACCCCCACGGGACGGGCACTCCTCCGCCCCGACCCCTGCCTGATGCCGGCGACGTCACCGTTGCCGGCATCCGTTTGAGGAGGCTTCCTCGTGTCGGCCGGCCCGAAAGGCGCAAGTGCCAAGCTTCACGAGCATCCTCCCGTCATCCCTGACCGACGCTATTTCGGGTGAAGAGGCGGCTGGCAGTCTGTGCTCGCTGTACCCCAGCAACCATCGCGCAACATTGCTATGATCGCGCCACCAACTGCCCGATATACTCGTCAAGCGTCGTATCTCCCCGGACGGGTCTTTCGTCGTTATCGAACCCGCAGTCGAGGCTCACCGCGGTCATCCGGGCATAGGAACTTGCGGCCGAATCCGAAAAGCCGAGTTCGCGATAGGCCGCCTCCCACTGGTGGCGCGGCGTTACCACGACCTCGACCGGCCGGCCGAGTGCCTTGGCGAAAGCCTGCGCCACATCGTTCGACGAATAGCGATCGGGACCTTCGATATAAAGGACCCCGCCCTCAGCGGGCGGCGACAGCATCCGGTCCGCCGCCGCCCTCCCCAGATCGCGCGGTGCGGCCATGGGAAGCGCGAGATCGGCAGGGTACATCGTCCGCAGCTTTCCGGTGTCGCGAACCGGACCCAGCTGCTCGTCCCAATTGCTGAAATAGTAGGGCGCGCGGTTGATTGCCGCAGGAATGCTTTGGCTGCGAACGCCCTCTTCGAGCTCCCACAAGACATTGAGGTCGCCGATACGGTCGCCCGGCTGCGCTCCGGCGGTCGATTCAACGACGATTTTCTCGAGCCCGGAATCGGAGAGCGCGGCGAGGATATTGGCGGCCGTGCTCCGCTCCACCTTGTCGGTATCGGTCTCGATGCCGGCGGGCGGGTTGAGCACGAAGGCGCGGCGGCCGCGCTGAAAGGCCGCGCGCAACGATCGCACGTCGTTTACGTCCGCTTCGATGATCTCGGCTTTCGTGTCGCGCCAGCTATCGGCGTGGGCAGGATCGTGCGTGATGATTCCGACCGGTTGGCCCCGCGCGAGGAGCGTCTCCGCCACCGCGGATCCGACGTGGCCCGTGGCGCCCATGACAATATGCATCGATCTTCTCCAATCGACGATGCCAACGGATCATCATGCCCATGGTTTCCGGGCCTTGGCGGCACGTCGAACTTTGCCCGACCGGTAACGGGCTGGCCTGTGCATCTAGCCGGACAGTTTGAAACCTGCCCTGTCGCGCATTTCGCGCCCAGCCCGTCCGGGCGATGACCGGCGAAGCCACGTGGATGGAAGGCTGGGTCACCGGCGGATTGGCCTCCGATGCAACCAGCGCCGATTGGTGCGGGTTGAGGGCAGGGCAGGTGGATCGGCAGGATGTCGTCGGCGATCGAAGATCGCATGTCCGCACAGGGAACCCCTGCGAAATGGCGCAGCCGTGATCGGCCGGTCCATCATCGAAGGAGCGAGACGATGACACTCGGGAACGAGCTATACGAAATCGAAGAGGGCTTCTGGCTCGAGGGGAAGGAGCATTTCCTCGATCATGTCGATGAGAAATGCCTGCTTGCCTTTCCGCAGATGGGGGAGATGCACGGCGTGCATTCGCGCGCCGAAGTCGCGGCAACCGCGACCAGCGCCAACCGCTGGCAGGGCCTCACGATGAAGGATCGTCAGCTTCTGGAGGCCGGTGAGGATTTTGCGGTCATTAGCTACCGGGCCGAGGTGACGCGCGCGGATGGCGAACCCTATGCCGCTTTGGTGAGTTCGGCCTACCGGCGTCGCCCGGACGGTTGGAAGCTCGCCTTTCACCAGCATTCGCCGGTCTGAAGGCGGCTATTTGGCTTCCTTGATCGGAATGACGTCGCCTCCTTGCTCGACCGCGACGTCTGCCGCCTCGATCATCCGGTCGTGCTCGGCGAAGACGCGCTCGATTTCTTCGCGCTTGTCGAATAGCAGCTTCGCGACCCCCGCGGTCATGCCGCCTTCTTCGCCCACGCGGCCGAGAACGCCGGCGAGATCGGCGAGCGTCGCCTTCTCGGGCGTCGAGTGCAATCCTCCCTTGTCGTCGCGATAGGCGGTGCATTCGATGGCCATGGGGTCCTCCGGGAAATGCCGATCCGCCGATACTACGCGCGAGCTGGCCGAACGCTCCGCCATGGGCGATGGTTGGACGGCGCGCTAACTTGATGCTAGGATGTGCGGAGAAAATGGAGTCGCACCCATGGGAGCCAGGGCCGAACACGACCTTTGGGGACAGGCGCTCGCCATCGAAAATCAGCATGGCGATCGCGGACCGGATGTCCTTGCCGAGAGAGTCAGGAAGCTGCGCGAAGCCGGAGACCCGGCCGAAGCCGATTTCTGGCTGGAGGTGGCAGCGTGCCTGAACGACCTCCATGCCATCCGCCTCGATGGGCGTGCGATTAAAAAACCTTCCGCCCCGTCGGTCACGCGCCGGTCGTCGAACTTTTCCGGAATCCCCGCGATCCGGGACTAGGCTTGCTGGGGCCTTATTTCGAAACCCGAGACATCGTCATCCGCGGACCACAGGCGCGCGAGGTCCTCGGCACAAGCTTCGTCGTAACCGCCGACAATCGCGCTGAAGCTTTGTTTGTCGCCGTCGAGTTCCTGGTCGATCGTTATGAACTTGAGCTCCATGCTCGCGAGCAGGTCCCTGAAGGCGGACAGCGTCATCGCGGTGCCGCGTCGATAGCTGGCGCGGACATGGGCGATGCGACGCTGCGGGGCGTAGCGTTCGGTGATCGAGACCGCCGCGAGCACCACGAGCGTCGCGCCCGCGCCAAAAACCGCGAGCTCGTAGAAGCCGATTCCGAACAGCATGCCGAGGGTCGAAGTCGTCCAGAGCGAGGCTGCCGTGGTCAGCCCGCGAACATTGAATCCTTCGCGAAAGATGACGCCACCGCACAGGAAGCCGATGCCGGTCAATATTCCGTGCGCCATGCGCACCGGATCGATGCGGATCACCTCTATCGGGGCGTCGTTGAGCCATGCCATCTGATGCACCGCCGAGAGCATCAGCAGGCAGCAAGACAGGGCGACGAGAATATGCGTGCGCAGCCCGGCCGGGCTGGCCCGATATTCTCGTTCGGCACCGATAACGGCGCCGGCGAGCGACGCGCCGAGAACGGGCACGATGAGTTCGGACGTGAAGAATTCCATATTCTGTTACCGCGCGGCACAGCGGTTGGTTCCCCGGCTAGGACAAGAGGCGCCTGTCGGGATCGGGCCGGAATGGAGCCGATTTGCGGGTCGGGCGTTTTCCCGCCATGTACCGGAGCGACGAGTTTTTCACGATTGCCGAGCAGGAGCTTCGGTTCGTGTGCGACCTGATCCAGAGGATCGATTCCGGCGCACTCGTGCCCGTAGGCCTCGATCGCGAGCGCTCTGTCGCGTTTCTCGCCGAGGTCGCTGGAGGGCGGAAGCGCCTCCTGACGCGGCTCCATCCTTATGCAGCGGATAGTGACAAGGCCTGGACGGGCTCACCCATATAAGCGCGACCCGAGAGTTCCGTCGGTAAATCCGGATATGACGGTGCGTCTTCGGTGATCGGATGCGGGCGGCGCGGGCGGCAGTGTCGCCTCCTTCATCGCGATGTGTAGCGCCTATCTGAATTGGCGTTGCGCGCAGCTTCGGTCTCAATGCGGCGGCTGAAGCGCTTCGCGGTCGGCGCGCGTTCGCAACCCAATCTTCCGGCAACCGTTTTGCTGCCGATGGCCAAACCTCCGGCAGTTCCACCTCCCCGCAAGGGCATGCCGAGTCCGCGGCTGCGGAAGGCCGAGTTCCTGTCGCGCTATCTCGAGCAATTCATCGACGATGGGTTCGACGAGGTGCGCGGGCAGCTCGATCGGGTGGCCGAGGTCGCGTGGCAGGCCTATCGCGACGAGCGCAAGAGCCCGCATACGGTGAAGGCAGGCAAAGGCTTCGCCGATCCCGATTACGACCTCTCGGTCGATTGGCTTCGCGCGCGCGACGCGGCGAATGCCGCAAGGGACGAACATGACCGCGCAGACGGCATTTGCCGGATCCTGATCGTGAACGGCTCCCCGCGCTCGGAGCATAGTTGCCCCGGCGAGATGTCGAAAAGCTGGCGGATCGCCGAAATCGCCCGGCGTGTGCTCGATGCCGACGACACCGCGGTCGAGATGCTCGATCTCAGCCGGCTCGCATCGGAATATGGTCGCAATATTCATCCGTGCAAGGCCTGCTATTCGACGTCGGCGGCGCTCTGCCATTTCCCGTGCAGCTGCTATCCCAACCACTCGCTCGGGCAGACGCAGGACTGGATGAACGACATCTATCCGATGTGGCTGCGCGCGCACGGCGTGTTTCTGATCTCGCCGGTGAACTGGTTCATGGCCTCCTCGCCGCTCAAGCTGATGATGGACCGGATGGTCTGCATGGACGGCGCGAACTACGACCCCTCCTCGACGCACGGAAAGGACGCAGCCGAAGCCAAAGCGCTTGAGCTTGCCGGCTGGGACTATCACCGCGAACTCGAAGGCCGGCTCTTCGCGGTCGTGGTGCATGGCGATGTCGAGGGCGCCGAGAATGTGCGCCGCTCACTCTCCGACTGGATGACGTCGATCCACATGGCACCTGCAGGTCCGCGCGCCGAACTCGATCGCTACATCGGATATTTCGAGCCCTATGCCACGAGCCACACGGCATTCGACAAGGATCGCGCCGTGCAGGGAGAGGTACGCAATGCCGCCCGTACCCTGCTCGAGGCGGTTCGTGCGAAACGATCAGGCAAGCAGCTCATCGCCGGCGCGGGGCTTGAGGCGCCACGCGATAAATAGAAACTCCCGGGCCCGGCTATCGAGCAAGCTCCTGATCGTCTTCCTTGACGTCGCGACAGCATATTTTTGCCCGTCGCTATTGGAGCGGCGGACGATAGCCGGGCTAAGGAAGAACGATCGCGAAAAATCCTCATAACATAGATTTGGTCGATCGAATTGTTCGAAACAAACCGAGTTGCGAGGGCGTTTTTCCTGCGCCCGCCGTTTGGCGATCATGGAAAGAGGAATATGTCATGGCGAACAACCAGGACAAGAAGGGCGGCAGCCAGCAGGAGGGCGGCCGCGGCCAGCAGGGTGGCGGCAAGCAGGACAGCGACAAGAACAAGGGCAGCCAGAGCCGCTGACCCAGTTCGAGTAAACCGGGCCGTGCTCCGTCGCGGCCCGGTTCTGCTTGAGCCGATGCGCAACTTTCGCGGGAGGGAATGATTTCATCAGGGCGGGGCAAGGAAAGGGATCGACATGAAAACCCAGGATACCGACGCGACGCACATCCTCGCCGCCGACCATCGCGCGGTCGAGGCCTTGTTCGAGGAGTTCGAGAAGGCAAGCGGCAGCGACCGCAAGGCGAAGATCGCCGATCGCATCTGCACCGAGCTCAAGATTCATGCGCAAATCGAGGAAGAAGTCTTCTACCCGGCGCTCAAGGGCAAGATCGACGAGGATTTGCTCAAGGAAGCCTATGTCGAGCATGATGGCGCCAAGCTGCTGATCAACGAGATCGTCGCTTCGGGCCCCGACGACGAATTTTTCGAAGCAAAGGTCACGGTGCTGTCCGAAGAGATCAAGCATCATGTGAAGGAAGAAGAAAAGCAGCACGGCAACATGTTCCAGCAGGCGCGCGCCGCCGATGTCGACCTCGAGGCGCTCGGCGAAAGGATGCTGGCACGTAAGGACGAGCTGAAGCGCCAGGCCGAAACCGCCGGGCTGCCCCCCGCCGAATTCGCGACGATGTAAGCGGATCGGCCGAAAGATTTTCCGATGCGATTCATTCGGGACAATAGTCTCACGATCGTGCTGCTGCTTCTCTTCGCGGGGAGCATCGTCGGACAATTGCTGACCGGTTGGCGCGTCGCGGTTCTCGATGCGGCGCGCCACGGCTCGGAAGCGCTCCCGCTCGTGGCCTATATCTCGAGCCCCGAGTTTCTCTCGTCGGTCTTCGAAAATTGGGAGAGCGAATTTCTCCAGATGTCGGCCTATGTCGTGTTGACCGCAATTCTCGTGCAGCGCGGGTCGGCGGAATCGAGGGACCCCGACGCGCCGCCGCGCGATGCGGATCTCGGCGCGCAAGCGACGAACGGCGATGCGCCGGCCGTCCTTCGTCAGGGGCGCCTCGCGCGGGCTCTTTATGCGCGTTCGCTCGGCATCGCTCTGGCCTTGCTTTTCCTGCTTTCCTTCCTTGTGCACTGGACGCAGAGCGCGAAGGCTGCAGCGCAGGAAGCCGTCGAACATGGCGAGTCAGCACCCGGCCTGTTCGCCTATCTCGGCGATCCGCAGCTGTGGTTCGAATCCTTCCAGAACTGGCAGAGCGAATTCCTGTCGACGGCCGTGCTTGTCGTCTTGTCGATTTTCCTTCGCCAGCGCGAATCGCCGGAATCGAAGCCGGTCGCGGCGCCCCACTCCCGGACCGGCGATTGAGAGCGCCCGATGGAACGCAAGCCGCAAGATATGATGCTGTGGGATGCCGCAGTGAACCCGCCGGTCGAGCGCATCGCGCGCGTTCTCGCGGCGCAGGCGGTCAGTCGCAACGCGGAAGGCGATCTCGCGTCGGCGAGCGCCGCGGTCGATGCGATCTGGCCGGATTACAGCGGCGCGGCGCTCGCCGTTCTGCGGACGTTGCGCGAGCCGAGCGGGCGGATGCTCGCGGTCGGCGACGCGGCGATATGGGAGCGGATGATCGCGGCTGCGATCGAGGACGAAACCATAGTCGAATAGGAGGTCATAATGGAAAAGGAGCGGAAGGTGCATCGCGTACCCACCCAAAAGACGCGCAATCCGAACATTTCGACCGAGAACCAGCCCGAAGGTGCGGCACGGCGTCCGAGCGACACGCTCGATCGCGAGCCCAAGCGCGATCCGCTGAGCGGCGGCGCCGTGTCCGCGGATTATAATCCCGAAAGCGGAACGCGGGTAGGCGAAGAGGATGACACGCGCGCCGGCCGCGACGACGCGGGCCATCGCCGCTGAAGCTCGCGCCCGCCACCGGCGCCTCAAAACATAGGTTATCGGAAGGTAAAAAAACCGTCGGCGCGGCACGGGTGAGGGCAACTGCTGCGGCGCAGCAATCGTTTGGTTTTACGGCGACACCGCGCTTCGTAGCCGCCCCGATGGTCGATGGAGCGCGTGACGAGTTGCGTGAACCGAACGAGAGGCCAGACGATGAAATATGAAGCGGACAGCGTCTTTTGCCCGGCATATTGCGAGGATGACGCGACACGGGTCATGCGCCACCCTGTCGCGCGCGAATTTTCCAGTCATATTGCATTGATCGGCTGTTTCCGTCCCCGCCAATGCGGTATCGCGACTTTCACCGCCGACACCTATGATCAGCTGACCCGCACGCATCCGGAGATCGCCGTCGACGTCTATGCGATGCGCGCTTCGCCCGCGCAGCCCGGCGACGCTGCGGTCCGCCAGACGATCGACGAAGCCAATCCCGCCTCCTATCGGGCGGCCGGCGAAGCCATCAACGCCAGCGGCGCGGACGCGGTCTGGCTTCAGCACGAGTTCGGTATCTACGGCGGCGCGGCGGGTGAGATGGTTTTTGAACTCGTCGACCGGCTCGCCGCGCCGCTGATCGTAACGCTGCACACGGTGCTCGCCGAGCCGGACGATGCGCAGCGGCGCGTGATGGAACGGCTTGTCGCCCGCGCGTCGCGGCTCGTCGTGATGAGCGATTTCGGGCGCCGAACGCTCGTCGACGTCTATGGTGCATCGCCCGAAGCGGTGGTCCATATCGAGCATGGTACGCCCGACCGGCCCTATCTGGAAAGGTCGCCGCTGCGCGGAAATCTCGGGATCCGCAACCGGCCGGTGCTTTCGACTTTCGGGCTGATCGGGCCGGGGAAAGGCCTCGAAACGGCCATTCGCGCGTTGCCGGCGATCGCCGCGCAATATCCCGACATCCTCTACCGCATCGTCGGCGCGACGCATCCCAATCTGGTCGCGGCCGAAGGCGAAGCCTATCGCGAAAGCCTCGAGGCGCTCGCCGAAAGCCTCGGCGTCGCGGGCAATATCGCGTGGGAAAACCGCTTTCTCGACACCGGGGCACTGCTCGACCAGATCGAGCTTTGCGACATCTATCTCGCGCCCTATCCCAATCTTGCCCAGGTCACCTCGGGAACGCTCGCCTATGCCGTCGCGCTCGGCCGCGCGGTGGTTTCGACGCCGTTCGTGCATGCGCGTGAGCTGCTGGCGAACGATGTCGGGATCCTCCTGCCGCAGGTCGACAGCGACGCGATCGCCGAAGCGGTGTTGCTGCTGCTCGCGGTCCCCGAAGAGCGCAGCGCGCTTCAGGCCCGCGCCTATGCGCGCGGACGCCGCACTGCCTGGCCGGTGATCGCCGAACAGTTCGTGACGCTGATCGGCGAGGCGATCGCCAAGCCTGCGATCGCCGACACGCGTGCGATGCCGTCGCTGGAAGCCGTCGCAGCGATGAGCGACGATGTCGGTATATTGCAGCACGGATGCGGGATCGTTCCCGACCGCAATCACGGTTATTGCATCGACGACAATGCTCGCGCGCTGATGCTGATCACCTGCCTTGGCGAGCGAAGCGGCGACCGTGACCGGCTCGCGCTGCGCTATGCGAGCTTTCTCCAGCATGGCTGGAACACCGACGCCCGCCGTTTCCGCAACTTCATGAGCTACGACCGGCGCTGGCTCGAGGACCAGGGCTCCGAAGACAGCAACGGCCGCGCGCTCTGGGCGCTCGGTCATTGCGCGGGACGCTCGCCTGAGAAAGGCTTGGCCGACTGGGCGCTCGCCTGGTTCGACAGAGCAGCCGAAATGGCGGCTGAGTTGAAGAGTCCTCGCGCCGTCGCCTTCGCGATGCTCGGGGCCGACGGGCTGCTCGACAGGCACCCCGGACACATGGGCGCGCAGGCAATTATGGAGCGCGGCAGCGCCTTGCTGTACGCGCTCTGGAAACTGTCGCGGCGCCCTGGCTGGGACTGGTTCGAAGCGGGCCTGTCATACGACAATGCGCGCCTTGCCGAGGCGCTGATCCGCGCCGGCCGGCGCGCCGGGTCGGTGCCGTTCGAAGAAGCGGGCATCGCCGCGCTCGACTGGCTTTGCGGCCGGCAGACCTCGGCGAAGGGATTTTTTCGCCCCGCCGGATCGGAGGGCTTTGGCCGTGAGGAAGAAGCGCTGCCATTCGATCAGCAGCCACTCGAGGCATGGGCGACGATCGCGGCGTGCGGGCAGGCTTTCGGGTCGACCGGCTCGGCGCGCTGGCGCGAGAGTGCGAACGCCGCCTGGCGCTGGTTTTTCGGCGCGAACGATCGCGGGGCGATGCTCGGAAGCGTACGGAGCGGCCGTTGTTTCGACGGCCTTACGCCGCGCGGAGTCAATGCGAATGTCGGAGCGGAATCGACCCTCGCCTTTCATCTCGCCTGGCAAGAGATGCAGGCACATTTCTGGAATGGGGCTCGCGCAAAGACCAGCGAAAGCCGCCCCGACGCCGTTCGCGAACTGGCCTAGCGCCCGGCGCCGGCGGCGCAGGCGCGGTGCGGGACGCTGCTTTAACCCTTGGCATCCACCGCGAGAATAATCACCGCGAAGCAGAGCGCGCCATCCTCGTCCACCGCTTCGACCCGCAGGCCATGGTCGTTTGACAGCATATCGGGATCGTCGTTCAGCAGACTGCCTCCGAAGCGCACCGCCTCGCGCCGCGCGGCGCCGGCATCGGGAAGCTCCATTCCGTCGTCGTCGAGATCGCGCTTTCCGTCCCGGGTGTGGAAAAAATAACGCGGCATGGCGGTCTCCTGTCCTGCTAGTTTCCGTGATTTCCGCGGTGCAGATAGGTGGGCGAAAAACCCGAGATGCGGCAAAGCGCGGGCAAGTCGGCGACATGGACACGGCGCCCGCGGCGCGCGATGAGCCCCATCCCGTCGAGCGCGCGAAGCGTCCGGTTCACGTGCACCGGCGTCAGCCCCAGCATGTCGGCGAGCTGTTCCTGCGTCATCGGCAGCGCGAGTTGGTCGCCGAGTTCGGGCTGGGTGATCTGCATGCGATGGACGAGTTCGCACAGGAAATGGGCGAGCCGTTCGAGCGCATGACGCCGGCCGAGGTTGAGCTGCCATTCGCGGCCGATCGACGCCTCGATCAATATGTCGACGAGTACCGCCCGCGCGATGGCGGGGCGTGCGATGACGAGCCCTTCCAGAGCGGGCAGCGGCACCATCGCCAGTTCGACTTCGGTCATCGCCTGGATGCTGTGATCCGCGGTGCGCATATAGATCGACTGGAAATCGAGCGGATCGCCCGGAATCTTGAGCATCACGATCTGTCGCCCGCCGTCGGCCGCGATCTTCTGACGGAAAACGAAGCCCGAGAGGAGGATCGGGCAGACATGCGTCGGATCGCCCTCGCGCAGAATATATTCGTTGGGCTCGATCCGCCGGAGCTGAAACGGCACCGATGCAAGCAGGCGTTGATCCTCGGCCGACAGCAAGCTGTGGCTCAATAGCTTGCGAAGGAAGATTCCGAGCCGCGGATCCGGCGCGGGGGCGCCGACCGGCGCTTCGGCGATCGGCGTGTTTCCGGTCATGGTTTCGCGATCCTCGCCATCACGCCGCGGCAAAGCCCGCCTTGTTGACGACGGAGGTCACATGCGCATTGCCTTCCTCGCCGAGCGCGTCGCGAAGCGCGGGGAACAGCTCTTCCTCTTCCTCCCGAATATGTGCTTCGAGTTCGGAGCGGAATTCGCGCAGCTTTGCGATCCATGTCGGATCGGCGGGGTCGAGTTCGGATAGGTCGAACAGATATTGCTTCACATAGCCATGGTCGTGGACAAGCTTGTCGGCTTCCTCGACCTGACCGTGATCGCGCATCGCCGGATAGATGACATTTTCCTCTTCGAACGCATGTTTCGACAGCGCGTGCTTGAGCTGGACGAGCAAAATCTTGCGCTTCTTCACATCCCTGGCACCGGTCTTTTCGATGAGATCGAAGATCCCGAGCGCCATGCGATGCTCGGCCTTGAGCCCCGCATCCCATTCGCCCTGCGCAGCACTGACGCCCTGAACGATCGCCTTGCGTCCAAAATTGGCGGCGAGCCCGACGATGAAGCCGGCGGCGGCGGCGCCGATGAGCCCCGCCGGGTGGGTGAGCAATTGGCTCTGCGGGCGGCTTGTCATGATGATCTCCTTTTCGCTCAGGGATGTTCGAGGCGCGTTTCGACACGGATCAGCGAAACGGCGGTTCGGCGCGGCTGCGTGAGCATGAAGTGCGCCGCGACCGCGATATCCTCGGCCCGCAGCATCTGATCGGCATGGATCAGCTCGCGCTGTTTCTCGGGCGGGAACTCGGGATATTGGAAATCGGCGCCGGTGAAGCCAGGCTCGATCAACCCGACCTTGATGTCCTGCTCGGCGAGTTCCTTGCGGAACGCCTGCGCAAAACCCTGTATCCCCGATTTCGCGGCGATATAGATCGAGCTGCCCGGCGAGCGCGAGACCGCGGACATCGACCCGATGAAGATGATGTCGCTTCCCGCGTCCATCCGCCGCGCCGCTTCCTGCGCGCAGATCAGATAGGCGGTCAGATCGGTGTCAATCTGGTATCGCGCCTCGCTTTCGCCTGCGTCGGCGAGCGCGTCGGCGGGGATGGCGGCATTGATCACCGCAATGTCGATTCCGCCAAGATAGTCTTCCGCGGCCTCGAAGAAGCGGTCGACATCTTCGGCGATCGAGAGGTCGACGTCGATTCCGCCGCCTTCACCGACCTCGGCGATGCGTTCGAGCGCGTCGTCGAGGTGCTCGGGCGTGCGCCCGCAGACATAGACTTTAACGCCATAGCTCGCGAGCAGCACAGCGATCGCTCGGCCGATGCCGGTGGTGCCGCCGGTGACGACCGCGCGGCGGCCCTTGAGGTCAGGTATTTGGGTATGGGCGTCGCTCTCGTCGAGCATGGCACATCCTTTCGCTGCCGGTCAGTAGGAGGGCGGGTCGCTTGCCGGGAAGGACTCGTCGAGCGCCTGGTCGATCGGTTCCCACGCCCGGCGCGGCTCGTCGCGCATCGCATCCGGACCCGCGGAGCGGGTCTGGTCGAAATTTTCCAAATCGGTCTCGCGGTCGCAGAAGGCGGCCGAATGATCGTCGCCCTTTTCAGCGGGCGATGGCGTTCGCATCGCGCGGCCCGCAATCCAGACGAGCGAAAGACCGCCCAGCATCTTGGTGAAGGCCCAGAGTCTCGAAGGCTCCCGGGGTGATCCTATCGAACCGGCCATCCGTTGTTCCTTTCTAACAAGGTCAACGGGAGGCGGCGGCGATAGTTGCCCGGCACGGCGATCTGGCCGGAGTTTCTTTCGCGCTCCTTATCACAGGTTTATTTGTCCGTGCGCGCCCGCCCGCTGATCGTCCCGCGATCATCGAGCTTTGGTGACAAAGCCCCCATCGCCTAGTCCCAGCCGAGGATGAGGCGCCCGTTCGCAGGAACGATAAAATCGATGCGATCGACCGATCGCCTATGCGGGCGGAGCGCATCGCCATCGATCGCGGCGACGCGCGTTTCGGGCAATTTGCGCCGCTTGCGCCGCACGAAGCTCAGGCGCGCCTGACATGTATCGCCGCCGTCGAGCGTGATCGCGATCCGTTTGTCGTCGAGCCGCTCGCTCGCGCGCACGAAATGGTCGCAGAACAGCAGGAAGGGCGCGCCTTCGACCGGGTGGAAGGCGCGCGTCGCGAAGATGAAGGCGGCGCCCGCGCCGTAGATTTCCTGTCCGACCTGGCCCGCAGGCTGGCCGTCGGCGTAAAGGTCTTCCAGCGGGAAGGAGAGCGCCCGGTCGACATGACCATTCTTCTCGCGCTGCTTTTCGGCGATCGCTCCCTTGGGTAGCGCGTCGGGATAATAGTACCAGGCGCGGTCGAGCGCGTATCGGCAATATTCCGCAATCAGCATCCGCGCCGCGGGCTCGAGGTCGGGGCCGCTGTCGGCGAAATAATGTTCGAACGCGGCAAAACTGTCGAAACATTCGTAGAGCGCCATATAGGGCGCGTCCTGCAGCGCGGTGACGCCGAGGAAATTGCGATAATGTTGCGCATGTCCGATGCGGCTTTCCCAGATTTCGCAGTGATGGAAGAAGCTCGCGAGATAGACATAGCTTTGTTCGAGATAGACCTCGCGGTTGGTCACGCGCCACAATCGCATGCACGCCGCGGCGCCCCAGGCGGTGAGATTGGCCTGATAGTTGATCCCGAAGCCGAGCCCGATCGCGGCGTCGATCGCCGCGCAGGCCTCGTCGAGAAAACGTTTCTCGTCGGTGAGCTCGAACGCCTGCAGCATCACCCAGGCATAGATGCCGCCGACGTCGGTTTGCCCGCGCCCGTCGGCGCCCGCGGTTTCCTCGATCACCGAAAAATCGCCGACCTTGTACTGGATCGGCCATTTATAGGCGAAATGGTGCGCCGAGCGGATGCCGTAGCCGAGCGAGTCCAGGAACAGTTTTTTCGCCTTGGTGTCGCCATGCAGCGCGAGTTTTCCGAGATTGAGCAGCGGGTGGTAGAGATACCAGCTGTCGACCGCGTCGGCGTCCTTGTCATCGCCGACATTGGGCAGGTAGCGGCGCAGCGTCTCGAGCTTTGCGTCGTAGAAGCGCGAAAGGCCCGCCTTGAACTCGGCCTCGAGCGGATGCGGCGTGCCTGCCCAGCGGCCCCATTCGTGGATCGCCTGGACCATCGACACCTGCACCATCGCATCGGGATATTCGGCCGCGGTGTAAGGATGGACATAGCTATGTCCATAGTGCCGGATCGTCGCCTCGGGCGCCTCGCCGAGATCGCGGAGCGTGCGTTCGGCGCGCGCCGGCCAGTCATGATAGTCGGTCTCGGGCCGCCCGATGCGCTGATAGACGGCGCCTAGCATCTGCAGGAACTGGCGCGCGGAATCGCGCTCGTCGTTCGGCGCGCCGGGGCGCGTGACGAGGATCGCGTCGGACAGGATGATCTCGCGGCCCGCCGGCAGCGGCGCGACCTCGTGTTCGTCGCCGGGCTCGGGCACGGGGAGGCGGAAGCCGAGCTCGGGCCAGGCCCCGCCGACGGTCTCCTCGGGCGTCGTGCCGGTCGCGTCGAAATAATCGGCGAGCGCGGTGAAATTCTGGAAATAGAGGAAATTGCCCGCAGCGGGCTGTTCCATGCGAAAATAGAGCAGCCCGGCGTTGAGGCCGCATTGCGCGGCCTCGATATGCCCTCGCGCGCCGAGCGGATCGCCCGCCGCGCCGATCGCGTAGCAGTCGCGCGGCACGAAGGGCAGCCGCGTGGCCGCGGCCGGCCGGAAGCGCGTTATGATCCGCACGAGATCGAGCGCGTCGCTTGCCGCATGGATTGACACGATATGCTCGCCGAGTAGGCTCCGCACGCGCACACGCGCGGTTTCCCTTTCATCGGCGGCCATCAGGCGAACCTTTCCGTCCTCCGACCAGATCGCGGCCCGCAGCGCCGCGCCGCCCCGGTTGCCGCGGCGGACGATAAGCCACAGCGCGTCGCCGAGGACGCGAAGCTCGGCGTCCAGCGCGCCGATCCGGAACCGGCTGAGCGGCTTGGCCGATGCGTCGCGAAGCGCGGCGCGGAACGCCAGCAGCTCGGGTGTAACCGAGGCTTCGAGGTCGCCGGTCCGGGCCGCGGTCAACGCGCGGCCTCCGTCGATCCCGCGAAGACCGATTTGGGAACATGCGTGATGCGGCAGGCGAGATCGGCCTCGCCCGAGGCAACGATATAATGATCGCCCGCATCGGCGATGCCGGTGGTGAAGACGACGTCGCGGATATAGAGCTTGTCCTCGATCGGGCGGGTGAGCTCGGCATTGGCCTCGATCAGCGGGCGGTGATCGCTGCGGACGACCTTCGCCGGATCGTCGCGGTCGAGCAGCGACCAATAGGTGCGATAGATGCCGACGATCTCCTTGGGCTCGACGCCGTGCCACAGCGTCAGCCAGCCCTCGTCGGTCAGGATCGGTGGCGTGCCGCCCCCGATCCGCGCGGTCGCGACGGTGTCGGCGTGGGGACGGATGCCGGGCGCGATATGCGGCTTCCAGTGGAGCGCGTCGGGCGAGGTCGCGAGGTTGATCGAGGGACCGGCACGCCATTCGGAACCCGGCGGATAGGCGAAATAAAGATCGCCGAGCGGCCGCGTCTGCGCCCAATATCGACCGTCGATCCGGCCCTCGAAGATCAGCATGTCCTTGTTCTGATGATCGAGCACGATCGCCTCGAAATTCCAGTCGAGGCCATTGCCGGAGCTGTAGAGCGTCGTCGAATGGCGCTCGGGGCTGACCGAGCAGGTCGTCATCAACCAGCGGTCATCGACCTGCGAGATGCGCGCATCCTCGACGCCATAGCATTGGAAACTGCCCTGCGGCGCGACGGCGCGGTCATAATGGGCCGCGACGATCTCCAGCCCGTCGGGGGTGAGCTCGACCGGAAGCAGCCACGACAGCGAGGTCAGCGCCATCACCCGCCATGCCCCGCCGCGGACGAGGAATTTGCGCGGGTCGGCGGTGTCGCACAGCTCGAGTGGCCAGGCGTCGAGCCGGTAGCGGCCATCGGCCCAGCGGATCGCGCGGACATGGCCGTCCGCGATCGGGGTGCGGAGCGCCTCGGCGATGCGGACCATGATCAGGAGATTGCCGTTCGGCAGCCGCGTCAGCCCGGGATTGAAGGCGCCGAGGACATAGGTTTCGGCATCCAATTGCCCCGCGAGCGGCGAGCGCGCGAGATCGACGTCGTCGGGCGTGAAGACGAGCCGGTCGACGGCGAAATCCATCAGGTGGGCTTCGCGTCGAGATCGACCGCCGCTTCGCGCGGCCAGTGACGGAGCGCACGGCAGCGCTCGACGAAGCCCGCCGCATCGCCGGGTTTCGCGAGCGCGATGCACGCCTCGTCGAGACTGTCGGCAAGGCCGGCCGCGGCAAAGAGCCCTTGCGCTTCGGGCGAATGGCCGATGAACTTGCAATGCGCAAAGGCGTCGGTTGCGAAATCCTTCGCCGCGGCGTCGCCCGCGAGCAGGGCCGCGCCTTCCTCGGATACAAGGATCGCGACGGCGTCGAACAGCACCGACGGCCCGCCATCGATCTTGTGGCGCGCCGCGACGGTCGTTCCGTCAGACAGCGTCACGCCGCCGATCTTCGGCGCCACGACCTCGAACAGCGCGCCTTCGCTATCGACCGCCTTGGTCAGCGCCTTGAACAGCCGAGAATCGGCGCCGTCGCTGAGCAGGATGCCGAGCTTGCGCCCGGCAAAAGTCTCGGGTCCGTTGCGGATGATGCTGAGCGGCGCCGAGGCGGGCAGGTCGGCGAACGGCTCGCGCGCGGCGGTGGCGGGATCGGGGAGGGCGATGCCCAGCCCACCCGCGACCTGTGCCGCAAGGCCTTCGTCGATATGGATCAGATGCGAGACGGTGCGCGAGCGAATGTCGGGCCGCTCGACCTTCGACAGCTCGAAGACGAGCGCGTCGGCGATATGCTTCCGCTCGATCGGTTCCTGGCTTATGAAGAACTGCCGCGCTTGGCTATAATGGTCGGCAAAGCTTTCGGGCCGGATACGCAGCTTCGGCGCCTCGATCTCCTCGGCAAAGCTCGAAACGCCGCGCGCCGCATCCTGTCGCGGGCCGCCGCTCGCCGGACCCCAGCTGTTCGGCTCGTAATTCGCGCGGCCGAGGGGATTGCGCATCGCCATGTGGCCGTCCTGCTGGAAATGCGCCATGGGGCATTTCGGCGCGTTAATCGGGATATGGGTGAAATTGGGCCCGCCGAGCCGTTTGATCTGCGTGTCGAGGTACGAGAAATTGCGCCCCTGCAGCAGCGGGTCGTTCGAGAAATCGATTCCCGGCGGCACGTTCTGGGTGCAGAAGGCGACCTGCTCGGTCTCGGCGAAGAAATTGTCGACGACGCGGTCGAGGACGAGGCGCCCGACGATACGCACTGGCACCTGCTCCTCGGGAATGATCTTAGTCGCGTCGAGCACGTCGAACTCGAAGCGTTCGGCGAATTTCTCGTCGAAAAGCTGGACACCCAAATCCCATTCGGGGAAATCGCCGCCGTTGATCGCGTCCCATAGATCGCGGCGGTGGAAATCGGGATCGGCGCCGTTGATCTTGACCGCTTCGTTCCAGACCACCGACTGCAGCCCTTGCCTGGGCTTCCAGTGGAATTTGACGAAGGTCGCGCGTCCCTTCGCGTCGAGCAGGCGGAAGGTATGGACGCCGAACCCTTCCATCGTACGGAACGATCGCGGGATCGCGCGGTCCGACATGATCCACATGATCATGTGGAAGCTTTCGGGCATCAGACTGACGAAATCCCAGAAATTGTCGTGCGCCGACTGCGCCTGCGGAAAGGCGCGGTCGGGTTCGGGCTTCACTGAATGGACGAGGTCGGGGAACTTGATCGCGTCCTGGATGAAGAAGACCGGGATATTGTTGCCGACGAGATCCCAGTTTCCTTCCTTGGTGTAGAGCTTGACCGCAAAGCCGCGCACATCGCGCGCGAGGTCGAACGAACCCTTCGACCCCGCGACGGTCGAAAAGCGCACGAAGGCTGGAGTGCGTTCGCCGACACGCTGGAAGATGTCGGCGCGGCTGACGTCGGCGAGGCTGTCGGTGAGCTCGAAATAACCGTGCGCGCCATAGCCGCGTGCGTGCACGACACGCTCGGGAATGCGCTCATGGTCGAAGTGGAAGATTTTCTCGCGGAAATGGAAATCCTCGAGCAGCGTCGGGCCGCGCGCGCCGGCCTTGAGGCTGTTCTGATCGTCGGCGACCGGCGCGCCCTGCTGCGTCGTCAGCGCCGGCCGGTCCTCCTCCGCGACTTGCGTGGTTTCGCCGCCCGGGCCTTGGGGTTCGGCATAGGCTGGCGCAATCTCGGCGTCGGACGGAAATTTCGAAGTCTTGCGCGGCGACTCCCCTCCCAAATCGGTACCGGCGATGTCTGCGGCGGTCTGTCCGCGAGGCGGCTTCGATTTGGAATTGTTACGCGACGTCGCCATGATGCACCTCGGTTTCCAGCAGGGAGAGTGACGGCAGAATCCGCCGCCCGGCAAAGCAACGGGCGGGGGCAGCCGAAGTTGCCCGAAAAGCGCCCAGGTTAACCTCGGTTACGAAGAAAGCCCGCGCCGCCGAAATGCTGGTCTCCAGATTCGAACCTGGATCAAGTTTCGCGAATATTTCACCCGCTTCGATCGGACGCCGGGGAGCCGGGGGCGATTTCATACGTTGCGCACCCATGCCCGATATGACCCGTTTCGATCCTTCAAGCGCCTTTTCCGATTTCATAGACGATCCCGAATTTCCTTGCGTCGGCGCCAAATCGGCGCTGGCGGGCGACGGTATCCGCATCGTGCCCGCGCGCGACCTCTCGAGCGCTTGGAACGATCTTGAAATCCATCATGCGCTGTTGGACTGGGTGCGCGACTATCGCGCCGATCCCGACGGATTTCGCAGCCTCGCGGTGATTTTCGAACAGCCTCGCGACCTCGACGAGGAGGGGTTTGAGCGCGCGCTCTGGGAGCGGCTCCAGTCGCTGGCCGACAAGGACGCCTGGAAAGGCATTGATTCCGACCCACGTGTCTCCGCCGATCCCGCCAATCCCCATTTCTCGCTGAGTTTCGGCGGTGAGGCATTCTTCGTCGTCGGTTTGCACCCGCGCGCTTCGCGGCCGGCCCGCCGGTTCGCGTGGCCCGCGCTCGTCTTCAACCTTCACGACCAGTTCGAACGGCTGCGCGCCGAGGGGCGCTATGAACGAATGCGCGAGCGTATTCTCGCGCGCGACGAGGAACTCGCGGGGAGCGTCAATCCGATGCTGGCGCGTCACGGCGAAGCGAGCGAAGCTGCCCAGTATAGCGGCCGCGAAGTGGAGGATGACTGGACGCCGCCATTTCACGATCCGCGAGCGGCCCCATGAGAGTGGTCATTCCCCCTCGCAGCGGCACCGCCTTTCGCTTGCGCAAGGGTGGCGTGCTGCGCGTCATCGATGCCGAAGGCGGACAGGTAAGCGACCTCGTCGCCTTCATGGCCGACGATATCCGTGAGCTTATCTCGAACGGACGGACCTTCGACTATGAGGAGACGATCCGGCTTACCGAGGGCCATCGCATCTGGTCGAACCGTTCGAACCCGATGCTCGAAATCTTGGAAGACCGTAATGGCACGCATGATTTTCTTCTCACGCCGTGCAGCGAGGCGACGTTCCGGCACTTCTATCCGGGCAAGCCCGTCCACCGCGGCTGCTTCGGCAATCTCGCGGAAGCGCTCGCGCCCTTCGGCGTCGACGCCGATGCGATTCCGGTTGCCTTCAACATTTTCATGAATGTGCCTGTCGGGCAGGAGGGTAGTATCCGGGTGTTACCGCCCATCAGCCGAGCCGGCGATTATATCCGGTTGCGGGCGCTCGCGGACCTCGTCATCGGCCTCACGGCGTGTTCGGCGTACGACAGTTGCGGCGGCAGCTTCAAGCCGATTCACTATCTGGTCGAGGAGCCATAGGCGGGTTCAGCGCCGGAGCGGCGCGTGCGCTGCCAGATCGTTGCGGACCGTCGTCGCCGCGACGCCGCCTTCGCCCATCGCATGACTGATCTGGTCGAGCCCGAGCACGACGTCGCCCGCCGCGTAGAGACCCGTTATATTGGTGCGCTGATGCGCATCGACGATCAGGCATCCCTCGTCGGTCAGCGCGGCGCCGACGCCTCCGGCGAGTTCGGATCGCACGTCCGAGCCGAGCGCGGGATAGAGCGTGTCGAAGCGTAGGGACCCGCCGCCGAAATCGAGTTCGATCCCGTCGCCGTCCGGACGCACATCGTAGCAGTCGCGGCCGATCGCAATTCCCGCTGCGGCGAGTTCCTCCCTTTGTTCGTCCGGGAGGTCGGGATGGCCGGCGGGTGCGATCAGCGTCACGTCGCGCGAGTAGCTGCGCAGGAATATCGCCTCGCGGCAGCCGCGCTCGCCCGAGCCGAGCACGGCGATCCTCTTGTCGGTCGCCTCATAGGCGTCGCAGATCGGGCAGTAGCGGAGCACCCCGGACTGAAGCGCCGCGCCGTGTAGCGCCATGTCCATCATCGGCGGCGGGCGGTTTCGCACGCCCGTCGCGAGCAGGATGCTTCGCGCGGCAAGTGTCCGATTTCCGACGTCGACGACAAAGCCGTCCGGCGTTCGCTGCAATGCTTCGGCGACGGCTTCGACAGTGGACGCACCATATTGCTGCGCCTGGCGGCGCATGCGTGCGAGCAGCTCGCCGCCGCCGATGCCGTCCGGAAAGCCGGCATGATTGCGCGTTTTCGTGATCAGCGCCGCCCGGCTTTCGCCGGCATCGACGACACAGACCTTGAGATGAAATCGCGCGAGATAGATGGCCGCGGTGAGCCCCGCGGGCCCGCCGCCGACGATGACGCAGTCATGCGTGCCGGCGGCGATCACCGTTCCCCGTCCGGGCCGAGAACCGGATCGCCGGGCATCGGCAGCGACGCGATGCGTCGGCGTGCTTCTTCGGAAGGGGCATCGCGGCAGATGTCCCATTGCTGACCCTTCGGATAGGCGCCGACGACGAGAAAATCCTCGCTGGCGTCCATCCGGCAATGGCCGGTACCCGCCGGCAGCAGCAGTGCGTCGCCCGCAGAGACAGTAGTCGCAAGCCTGTCCGGCCCGCCGAGCATGAGCTTCGCCGATCCGCACGCGATCCCCAGCGCTTCGTGCGCGGACGAATGATAATGATGATAGTCGTAGATCGTGTCGCGCCAGTCGGGAGGCCAGCCATGGTCGGCAAAGAGGCGTTCGAAGCGCTCTGCGGGATCGGGGCCTTCCGGCAGCGCGCTGCGATAGATGACGACCGGATGGGCGGGATTATTCGGCACCCAGCCATTCCCGCCCAGAAAATGCACTTCACGTTCCATCCTGTTTCTCCCGGCGAGCGAGTAGGAGCTTGACCGGCACTGGCCGCGCAAGCGGCTGCCATCGCTTGATCGCGATAGCATCGTGTCTTCGCCTCTTGGCCGGGCCCGACCTGATGAAGCGATAATGCCCGCCGTCGCCGCGCTCGTAGCGCGCCGGAAAACCGCGCGGCAGGCCTCGGCGTTCGGTTGCGGGCAGCCTCCAGTCGGCGATCGATCGGGTCATGGGCGTTTCATTTCAGTTCGATCCAGACGGGCGCATGATCGCTCGTCTTGTCCCATCCGCGCGGCCGGCGATCGACTTCGGCGGCAGCGAGGCGCCTAGTCGCCGCCTTGTTGAGCAGCAAATGATCGATCCGCAGACCCGCGTCGCGCTCGAAAGCGCCGCGCCAATATTTCCAGAAGGTGTAGATCGTGGCGTCGGGATGGAGATGACGGATCGCATCGGTCCAGCCCTGATCGAGAAGCTTGCGGTACGCCGCCTTGACTTCGGGAGCGAAGAGCGCGTCGTCGCGCCAGCGCTCGGGTGCATAGACGTCCTTGTCGGTCGGCATGACGTTGAAATCGCCGGCGATCACGACCGGCGCGTCGAGATCGACGAGCGTCGCGAGATGGGCGTAAAGCCGCTCGAACCAGGCGAGCTTGAAATCGAAACGCGGACCCGGGCGGGGATTGCCATTGGGAAGATAAAGCCCTGCAATCAGCAGGCCGCCGATCGCCGCTTCGATGTAACGGCTCTGGTCGTCGTTCGGATCGCCGGGCAGCCCGCGACGCGTTTCGTGGATCGTCCCTGCGCGGCTGAGCAGCGCGACACCGTTCCACCGGCTTTGGCCGTGCCAGATCGCCTCATAACCTGCCGCCGCGAGTGCGGTCTCGGGGAACTTCTCCTGCGGCGCCTTGAGTTCCTGAAGCGCGACGATGTCGGGCTTCGCGAGCTCGAGCCAGCGTAAGAGGACGGGTAGACGCCCATTGATCCCGTTCACATTATAGGTGGCGATCTTCATCGTGCCGTCTCTCGGCAGGGGCGGGCACAACGGCGTGCAGGATGAAGAAGCGGATCGCGCATAAAATCCGAACCCGCGCGCCGGCACTTCGTTGCGAGATCGCTGCGCTCAGGAAATCACCCAATAATCGCCCGCGCCGGTGCCTGCGCGGCCGATGCGGCAGACAGGTTTGCCATCGATGCAAAGTTCGGCCCATCGGCCTTCGGCTTCGCCTTGCGCGATCCCCAAGGCTCTAGCGGGGCTGTCCGCATCGAATTCGACACGCTTTTCGACGCCGAGACCATCGTCCTGATAACGGAGCGTATATGTTGCCACTTGTCGCCCTTTCGAACATCAATTTGTTCGAGCCAACGTAGGACGCGTATCCGGAGTTGCGCGGGCGGACCGCGCCGCGGCGCGAAATCCACACTCGCTTATCACAGGTTAGGGTCTTTGAAGCCGGCGTTGAGTGCGCGCGTCGGGAAACGGAACTCCATGCCGCGCTCGTCGTTGCGAAGAGAGCGGGCCGGGCGTGCTTCCAAGGGAATGATGCCATGAAGAATGCCTCTCTGTTCACTCTCGCTTTGCTCCTCGCCGGTTGCGGCGAAGGCGCGGATACGACGGCGCCCCCGGAGAATAGCGCTACGACCGACACGATGGCGGCGCCGGTCGATGCGGCCCCTGCCGCGGCAACTCCGGCGGCCCCGACCGATGCAGCGACTTATGTGACGAAGGCTGGCGCCGGCGATATGTGGGAAATCGAATCCTCGAAAGCGCTGCTGGCGAAGTCGGGCAAGGCCGACGTCAAGACATTCGCGCAGATGATGGTCGACCAGCACGGCCAGTCGACAGCGAAGATCAAGGCGGCGGCATCGTCGGCAAATATCGAGGTGCCGGCGCCCAAGCTCGATGCCGACCAGCAAAAGATGCTCGACGAGATCAGGAATGCCGATGCGGCCGCGATCGATGCGATCTATCTCGCGCATCAGCGAGCGGCGCATGATTCCGCGCTCGCGCTCCACCGGGCTTACGCGACGAACGGCGACACCGAAGCACTCAAAAAGGCAGCGGGCGAAATCGCCCCCGTCGTCGAAAAACATATCGCCGAGCTCGACAAGCTCGCGCCAGCGCGCTGAGGAGACAGGCAATGTCGATCGACGATGTACCGCGCGGCCCGTTGGGCGAAGCCTATCCGGAAAAGGCCGGCGACAAGGGCAAGACGCCCGGCTCGCTTCCTCCCGAAAAAGTCGAGGATCGAGACAATGTCGGGACGGCGACGCCCGACGATTATCCGCGCGAAGATCGCGACGCGGGCGATCCCGCGGCCGCGAACCGCGGCAAACGCGCCGGCGGCGGTAGCGGGCCAGTCTCGGGTAGCGGTGCCGGGGCAGGCGGCAAGGGTAATCCCGAGGATTTCGATAGCGATCCGCAGGGCGGTGGGGGTTCTGCTCCAATCCGAACCGACAATGGTCCGAAGCACGGCGCCGATGCGCCGGTCGGTGGTAGCCGCTAGCTCGCGCACGCCGGGGAGGCGAGGGCCTTTCCGGCGCGCGTGGCGGACATCAGTAGATCGAGCGCTGCGGCCACGGCGTGATCGAGCACCTGCTCGCGCCCGATATCGCCGAAATGGCATTCCTGGCGCATCACGCTGCCGCCGCGAACGGCGCAGGCAAGGTGGACGAGCCCGACCTCTTCCGCGTCCTGCTGCGGGCCGCAAAAACCCGTGATTGCGATCGTCAGATCGGCGTGGCTATACATCAGCGCACCTTTTGCCATCGCTTCGGCAGCCTCGGCGTTGACGGCGTCATCGCGTTCCGCGGCCTCGACCGACACGTCCAGAAGTTCGCATTTCGCCGCTTTCGAATAGACGACAAATCCGCGTTCGAGATGTGGTCCGAGCTTCACGTCGCCGGCGAGCAGCGCGGCCAATTGGCCGCCGGTGCAACTCTCCGCCGTCGCGAGGCTGAGGCCGGTGGCTTCGAGCGCTGCGGCGAGACCGCGCTTTCGTCGGGTAAAGTCGATCCGGTGCGCCATGATCCGACCGCTATTCGTTGCCCGATCCCGGCTCGGCCTGCTTGCGATGCATCTCGGCCGTCGCCGCCTCGCTCAGCACGCCCGAGGCGAGAACCTGCGCCTTGTTCCTGAAGCCGTGGACGACCGAATGTTCGCCTTTCAACATCGCATCCCAGCCCGTCCTGGCGACATCGGCCGGATCGTCCTTTTCGGATTGCCCCACTTTTGTGTCGAGCATGCCGGCGCGTTCGAAGAAGCGCGTCTCGGTCGCGCCGGGCTTGAGGCAGGTGATGGTGACGCCGCTGTCCTTGAGCTCGTTGCCCACCGCGGCGGCGAAGCTGTCGACGAAGGCCTTGGTACCGTTGTAGACGGCCTGGAACGAGCCCGCGAGATGCCCCGCGATCGAGCCCGTAATCAGGACCTTGCCGTTTCCGCGCGCGACCATCTGCTTGAGCACCGGCTGGAGCAGGAGCAGGGTGCCGGTGATATTGGTATCAATCACATGGCGCCACTCGGCCGAATCCTGTTCGAGAAACCCGCGCCCGAGGCCGTGACCGGCGTTGGCGACAAGCACGTCGACCGGGCGGCCGCGCGCGGCGGCGAGCAGGCGTTCGATGCCGGCCGGAGTTGCAAGGTCGGCTTCCACTGCTTCGACGTCAACGCCCTTGGCGACAAGACCCGCGGCGGCGTCGACTAGCGGCTCGTCGGCAGCAACGATCAGGTCATATCCGTCCTGCGCGGCCAGTATCGCGATCTCGCGGCCGATGCCGCTCGATGCGCCGGTGACGATGGCGAGTTTGCGTTCAGACATGTTCCATCTCCTGCATCGCCTGCACCGCGCCTTTTTCCAGGCCGGGCTTGAGGACGATCTTGGTGTAAAGGTCCTGCTCGTCGTGCCAGTGCCGATACATTTCGGCGGCATCCTCGAGCGGCGCGTGGTGCGAAATCAGCGAGACGGTGTCGAACTTGCCGTCGCGGATCATATCGAGCAGCTCACCCGTATAGCGCTGCACATGCGTCTGCCCGCTCTTCACGGTCAGGCCCTTCTCCATCAGCTGGCCGAGCGGGAACTTGTCGGCAAAGCCGCCATAAACGCCGGGGATCGAAAGCCGTCCGCCCTTGCGGCACGCGAGGATTGCCTGCCGCAGCGCGTGCGGACGTTCGGTGGTGAGATAGAATTTGGCTTTCACCTGATCGAGCACATTGTCGACCGTAAAGCCGTGGCTTTCCATGCCGACGCAGTCGATGCACGCATCGGGACCGATCCCGCCGGTCATTTCGTCGAGCGCCTCGCGAATGTCCACCTTCGTATAGTCGAGCACCTCGGCCCCATATTTGCGCGCGAGTGCGAGGCGGGTCGGGAAATGGTCGATCGCGATCACCCATCCGGCGCCGAGCAGCAGCGCCGACTGGATCGTGAAAAGCCCGACCGGGCCGCAGCCCCAGATCGCGACCGTATCGCCGGGTTCGATGTCGGCATTGATCGCCGCCTGCCAGCCGGTGGGAAGAATGTCGGAGAGAAATAGGACGTCATCGTCGGCGAGGTCGTCGGGGATCACGACCGGGCCGACATCCGAATAGGGCACGCGCACATATTCGGCCTGTCCGCCGGCATAACCACCGGTCAGATGCGCATAGCCGAAGGCCGCCCCCATCGCATGGCCCATCAGCAGTTCGGACGCATCGCGCGTCTCGCTGGGGTTGCTGTTGTCGCATGCGCTATATTGCTGCCGTTCGCAGAAGAAGCATTGGCCGCAGCTGATCGTGAAGGGGACGACGACGCGCTGTCCCTTCTTCAGCGTCGATCCGGCGCCGGTTTCGACGACCTCGCCCATGAACTCGTGACCGACGATGTCGCCCGCGCGCATGCCGGGAATATAGCCATCGTAAAGATGTAGGTCCGAACCGCAGATAGCAGTCGAGGTGACACGAAGGATCGCATCGCGCGGGTTGACGATTTCGGGATCGGGGACGGTTTCGACGCTGATCTTGTGGCGTCCCTGCCAGGTTACGGCGCGCATGGCCTTCTCCTTAGATATGGGGTTCGGTGGGGGTTTCGGACGCGCGGGCCGATGGCGACGCGTTGCTCGTCACCTCGCCCGTTTCCATCAGCTGTTTGAAGCGGTGGAGGTCGCGCCGTGCCTGCACTTCGGGCTCGCGCTGCAGCAGCTTCGCGCCGAGACGGCCGACCTTGCCGCCCGGCGGATCATAAGCGAGGATGAGGCTGACATAAGTGCCGCGCCCGGCGGGTGCATCTTCGAAGCGCACTTTTCCGCTATTGGCGATCTCGCTGTCGTCTTCGCTTTGCCAGCTGATCGATTCATTCTCCACGCGCTCGGTAATGCGGTTGACCAACACGACCTTGCGATCCGCCGGCGCCTTGATCGTCCAGCGCGAGACCTGGTCGTCCAGCGATTGAACCTCGACGACATTTTCCATGAATTCGGGAAAGCGCTCGACCTGCCACGCCGCGAAAAGTTCGTCGCGCGGCCGGTTGATGAGCAGCGATTTGCCGAAGGTGGCGCGTGAGCCGTTCTTGCCGAGCGTCCAGCGCGGCGCGTCGATCCGCTCTTCGCCATTGCGATCCGCCTGCCTGCGCCGCCGGGCCAGCGCGAAGCCGATCCCGGCGGCGGTCAGCGCTAGTCCGGCGCCAGCGATGTAGGCCGGCGTCAGATCCTTTTTGCGTTCGAAGAACATCGTCTCGTCTCCCGAATTGGTTGCGGCGCGCCGCGGCGCGCCCTCGAGCAACGTCAGGGAGACGCACGGTCGAAGGTCACTGTTCCGAAAATTCCGACCGCTTGATCCAGGTTAGGATGATTTACGCGGGCGACGCGGCAAAAGGCGAGTTACCCGGCTTCGGTCTGCCCCCGCTCGAGGCCGCGGGTGTCCGGGCGCAGCGCGTCGTAGCGGGGAAGCAGTGCGTTCATCACCATCCACGCGGGTGCTTGGGCCGCATAGAGATGAAATGCGGGCGCAACGGCATCGGGATCGTCGAGCGTGCCGGCGGCCACGTCGATCTCGCCTGGTTGATGGTCGACATGGATGGTGAGCGGCGAGCCGCAATCCTTGCAATATGTGCGCGAGCCGAAGGGCGTCGAAAGAAAGCGGCCTACGGACGCTTCGCCTTTGACGATCCGGTAGCTTTCCTTGTGAACGGTTGTGAAGACCATTCCGCCCGAACCCGACACATGCTGGCACAGGCAGCAATGACACCATCCGGTGTCATAGGGCTTTTCATCGAGGCGGTACCGCACCGCGCCGCAGGCGCAGCCGCCTTCGAGCGGAAGGAACGCGTCGTCATCGCGCACCGCGTTCGTGTCGATGGATTGTTGGGAGGCCATGGATTCCAGACGCCGGGGGGACGGCGTTCGTTCCTTGTCAGCTGAAGCAAGATCCTCCTTCCTGCGTCAGGGCTTTTTTCTTCGGGGGCGCCGCTCGTGCCGACGGCATGGCTTCGCAAAATCTCCGACCGTGCTTCGAAGGGCGGCGATGTCGGAATTTTCCGGCTCGCGCCTGCAATGCTCCAGCCTTTTCGAGGTTCTGGTTCCAGTATCCTATTCGCCGAACGGCCAGGTTTCGGGTACGCCGCGGTGATCTTCGGGGCCGAGCGGGATGACAGCGCGCGTTTCATCAAACCAGACGAAGGCATCGAACTGTTCGGGCAAGATGGCCTGGCTATAGTGGCTCTGGAGTTCGGTGTCGGGACGATAGATCACGCCGATGAAGCGTTCGAGCCGCGGTTCGGCGAGCCGCCGGCGCAGTGCTTCGTGGCGGCCCAGGGCGAGATCGAGAAGGAAGCGCGGCGTACCGCTGTCGTGGAACTGGCGCTCGTAACTGTCGGACCGCGACGGGTTGACGCGCTTCACCTCCATGTCGCCGTCCAGTCGGTCGCCGCCGCGACCGTTCCTTTGTGCGTGCCGAACCCGATCAGGGCCGCGTCGCGGCCGAAGGCTTCGCGGCAAAGCTGCCCGACATTGAGCTCGCCGCGGCTTATGCCCATGTCGGTGCTTCGCGCATCGCCGATGTGGCTGTTGTGCGCCCAGACGATCGCCTTGGCGTTCGGGCCCTTCGCGTCGAGCAAATTTTGCAATGTGTCGAACATATGCGTGTCGCGCAGGTTCCAGCTCTCGGCGCCGCCATAATACATGATCCGGTAATAGCGTTCGGCCGAAGCGATCAGGCGGGCATTCTGCGCCGCGTCGAGGAAGGCATCGTCATCGCCCCCCGCGTAGTCGAGCTGTTTGCGCAAGAGTTCGCCGAGCTGGTCGACGACCGCCTGCTCGCACTCGGCATAGCCCTTGCTGAGTGCTGCGCGGCCGTAGGTGGCGGGGTTGCTCTGCCACGGCGTCAGGCAACCATAGCGCTCGCGCGCGATCGACGCTGCTTCGGGATCGACCCGATCGAGATAGTCGAGGACAGCGCCGATCGAGCCTGACATATTATAGATGTCGAGGCCGTAGAAACCGGCGCGCTTTTCCATCTCTGCAATGTCTTGATTGTGATCGCGCATCCAGTCGATCAGCGCGGCGACGTCGGTGTTGCGCCACATCCAGGTCGGAAATCGCTGAAAGGGCTTGGCGGCATCGGCGCGATGCGGCCGGTGGCGAACGTAGCGATCGATCGCGGCAGCGTCGGGCCAGTCGGCCTCAACCGCAACGATGGTAAAGCCGTGCTTCTCGATGAAGTGCCGCGTGATCGCGGCGCGCCCCCGGTAGAATTCGCTCGTGCCGTGGCTCGCCTCGCCGAGCAGGACGACCCGGGCCCCGGCAAAGCGATCGAACATGGCGCCAAAGGCGGGATCGGCGAAATCGGGAAGCGCTTCGGCCGCGGCGGCGATCATCTCGGTGAGCGAATGTTGCGCGCCGCCGGGGACGTGATTGCTTGCAGTGCGGCGCCCGTCTTCGCGCCAGCCCTGTTCGCCGATCAGCGGCACGAAACGGACCGCGCCGAGATTTTCGGTTTCATATTCCTTTTCGCCCAGCCGCGTAATCTTGAGCAGTTTCTGTTCGGCGAGGTCGCCGACCGGAATGACGAGGCGGCCGCCGATCGCGAGTCGCTGCTTGAGCGGCTCGGGCAAGACAGGCGCGCCCGCGGCGACGAGAATCGCATCGAACGGCGCGTCTGCCGCCGAGCCCGCCGTACCGTCGCCAATCCGGATATCGATATTGTCATAGCCCAGCGCGGCGACACGTCCGCGCGCGAGTACCCCGAGCATCGCGTGCCGCTCTATCGCGACAACATCGCCTGCAAGCCTGCCGAGCACGGCGGCGGCATATCCCGAACCCGCACCGATCTCGAGAACGCGATCGCCGGGCTCGATCTCCGCCGCCTCTGCCATCGCCGCGACGATATAGGGCTGCGAGATCGTCTGCTCTTCCTCGATCGGGAGCGCGCTATCCTCATACGCGAACTCTTCGAGGCCCTCGCGCACGAAGCGCTCGCGCGGGATTTCCCGCATCGCTGCGAGAACGCGGCGATCACGGACTCCGCGAGCGGCGATCTGGACTTCGACCATATGGTCGCGACGCGCTCGGAAATCATCCTCATCCAGCATGGCGGCCACACTTTCGCGGCGGTCTAGCCTCGTGCCCGGCGTCGGCGCGTTTCCCAGCCTTTCTTCGCGGCGGCGGAACGTTTCTCGCTACTCTGGCTCGAACTGCTCTTGCGGCCGCCCTTGCGCGAGGACTCGTGCGTATCCTTCTTGCCGCGGCCCGAACCCGACTTGTTGCCGCCGCCCGATTCCTTGTTCACCGTCGCCCAGGCGCGGCTTTCGGCTTCCTTCTTGCCGACGCCGCGCTTCTCGTAACCTTCCTCGATATGCTCGGCCTTGCGCTTTTGCTTGTCGGTGTAACTCGACTTGTCGCCTCGGGGCATGATCCGTCTCCTCGATCCCCCTCGAATATGCGGCGGTCAGAAGGGGTAGGTTACGCCGTAATAGCCATAGACGCCGCGGCCATAGTCGCGGTCGAACGCGGGTTCCTCGTCGGCGCGATAGCGCGGCGCCTTTTCGAGAAGGCTCTTGTCGAGATTGACGACATAGCCGCCCTGGCTGGTCTCATAGGTAAGCACCTCCCACGGGAGCGGGTAATAGTCGCTGCCGAGGCCGAAGAGCCCGCCGAACTGGAGGACGGCATATTCGACACGGCCCGAGCGCTTGTCGACCATGAAATTGTAGATCGATCCGAGCTTCTCGCCGTTCTGGTTATAGACGGCGGTGCCTTCGACCTTGTTCGAGGCGATAAGGCGATTGGTCTCGTCGGTGGCGATATCGGTTGTCATGGAACATCTCCTTTGGTGGGGGATATCCTTGGCAACGCGCGGAGGGCGGCATCTATCCGACCGCTTTGCCTCGGTTCGTCGCAAATGCCCGATTGTCAGGCTCAGATCGGCGTCGTGGTCGCCTTCATGTCGGCGGGGATCAGTTCCTTCAGCCTGTCGATCGTGCTCGCGGCATCCTTGTGGTGAAGGAAGATACCGCCGGCGGCTTCCCAGAGATGAGCGTGCCTGAGCTGGTCGTCGACGAGAATGTCGCCTTGCTGTGCATGGTTGCGCTTGTCGACTGCCATCACGGTCAGGATCTGCGTTCCCGGGAAATGCTCTGCCGCCCAGCGAATCTTCTGCGCGGCGGCCCAGTTGCCGCGCGGCAGGCCGGTCAGGATGACCGGAACGAGGTGGCGCACGGCGGCGAACAGCTCCATCGCATCGGGCATGAGCGGTAGCGTGCCGTAAAAGTCGGGATGGCGCGCAATCTCGCGCCAGAAGGCGGCGATGCCGTGGCGCTTTTCGTAAGCGCGCGGCGCCATACCGAGAAGGTCGGTCGCGCCGCGGTCGAAATCGGCCAAAACGCCGTCGCAGTCGAGATAGAGTTGCATTCAGGGCTGCCAGTGCGCAGGTTCGAGCATGACCGCCACGGGCGGGTCGATCGGCTGCCAGCCGCGTTCGGCAATGACGTCGTTGCTCTCCTTGGCCTTGCGGCCTTCGGCGAGCGACCAGGTGAGGTGGAAATGGCTGCCGTCGCCGCGTTCGCTTCTGCCGCCGATCGCGACGACGAGCGCCTGGACGCCCGCACCGTCATCGGCCTCGCCGATCACCGCGCCGGCATGCTCGGCCGGAAGTTCGGTCCGGGCGTCGGTGCCGTAGCGAAGCGTCACATGATCGGCCACGACGTTCGGGTAGCGCGGCGGGAAGCGCATCAGGAGGGTCTCGCGCTCAGCCTCGGGAAGCCGCCAGCCGGCAATGCTGCGTCCCACGGCTCAGCTCCGCTCGCGCGCTGGATGCGCGCGCTCGCGGCGAATGCTGACGAGGATGCGAACAATGGCGCCCCAGAGCAGACCGACCGCAATGAGCAGCGGGGCCATGGCTTCGAGAAAGGGTAACAGCGACATTGGCGGTTCCTTGGATGACGTCGTTGATTAAATCCGGGAGACGGGAGAAGGATGCCCGCCGAACGGCAGCGTTGCGCCAAAGCCATTGGAATGGGGTAGCGCTGGCGGCACCGCCGCCGCTCGGCACCGGCATCAGTCGAGCTTCGGGCTCACCACTCCCGAGGTGTAGCGCAGATTATTCTGCACATGCTTGACGCCGGATACGGCATCGGCGCAATCTTCGGCGCGCCGCTTTGCGCGGCGATCCTCGACCGTGCCCGAAAGCGTGACCTCGCCCGCCTCGACCGCGACTTCGATCTCCGACGCGTCGATCCAGACATCCTCGGTGAGCCGATCGTTCACATCCTCGCGGATACGTTCGTCCGAGCGCGCATAATTTTTCGGCCCGCGGCCGCGATGGTCCTGCTCGCGGCGGCGCCGCGCATCGCAATCGCCGAACCACGACATCACCTCGTCGCCGGCACGGTCGAAAAAGCCGCGATCCTCGTCATCGCGGACATAGCGCGAGGTGTAGGACCGGCGTCCCCCGCCATAGGGGGAATAGCCGCCTGCGGGAGGATAGCCGAGTTCGGCGGGCCACCATCCACCTTGCTCGCGCGCGCCACGTGCCTCGCCGACTGCGCGCTCATAGCGTACGTCGCGCTCGCGCGGTCGCCAGTTCTCGCGCGGGTCATAGTTACCACGTTCCCCCTCGCTCCCGGCCCATCTCTTGCGCCGGGCGCCCTCGCGGTAACGCCGCGGGGCTTCACGCTGGCGCGAATCCTCCTCGATCGCAGTGTATGCGCGGGACGCGTCCTCGGCGCGCCCGCGGTCCCAGCCGCCCGAGCCGCTGCCATCGCCTGGATCGCTATTGTCGCTATAGTCCCAAAGCGGGGTGCGATCGCCATATCTGTCCATTTTCGGTCTCCTCGATGAGGGCCGGTGGACAGGCTGCCGGGGAAGGTCGACAGCCCCCCGGCCTGTAAAGGGGACGTTCGGGACGCACCGGAAGTTCCGGCGGCGTGTGAACGCTTCGCCGCAGCGGGCGTTCGGGACAGCATGCAACTCGCGGCGCCCGAACCCTATGTCCTCTGGCTGACCGGCGCCGGTGTGTTGATCGCGCTCGTCGCTTGGCTGCCGCTTGCGCTCCGCCGCCTGCCGCTTTCGCTTCCGATCATCTGCATCGCGCTCGGCGCGATCATCTTCTCGCTTCCCGGTGTGTCACTACGCCCCGACCCGCTCGAGCATCCCGATATTACCGAACGCGTGAGCGAGCTCGTCGTCATCATCGCGCTCATGGGGGCCGGTCTGAAACTCGACCGCGCCTTCGAATGGCGCCGCTGGATCGTGACCTGGCGGCTCCTTGCGATCGCAATGCCGCTGACGATCATCGCCATTACGGCGATCGGGGGCTGGTGGATCGGCCTGCCGTGGATCGCCGCTTTGCTCCTCGGCGCCTGCCTCGCACCGACCGATCCGGTGCTCGCCGCCGACGTCCAGGTCGGCCCGCCGAAGAGCGGCGAGGAGGATGAAGTACGCTTTGGCCTGACGTCGGAGGCGGGGCTCAACGATGGCCTTGCATTCCCCTTCGTCAATCTCGCGATTGCTCTCGCGCTCGCCGCTGCAACGGGCGAACCTTGGCTCGGCGACTGGCTGCTCCACGACATCGTGTGGGAAATCGGCGTCGGCACCGCCGGCGGCTGGCTGGTCGGGTGGCTTTTCGGTTGGCTGACCTATCGCACCGACGCCGAGACGCGCTTGTCGCACACGGGGGACGGGCTCATCGCGGTCGCCGCGACCTTGCTGTCCTACGGGCTTACCGAAGTTGCCAATGCCTATGGGTTTCTGGCGGTCTTCGTCACCGCGCTGACGCTCCGGCGAACGCATCGCGAGCACCAATTCAACATCGAGATGCACGACTTCACCGAGCAGGTCGAACGCATCGGCATGATGCTCGTGCTCCTCCTGTTCGGCGGCGCGCTCGCGGGCGGACTGCTCGCGCCGCTCGGCTGGATCGATGTTGTCGCAGCAGCCGCGATCATCTTTGCCGTCCGGCCAGTGGCGGGACTGATCAGCCTTGCGGGGTGGAAGGCGCCGCTCGAGGAGAAGATGACGCTCGCCTTCTTTGGTATCCGCGGCGTCGGTTCCTTCTATTATCTCGCTTATGCGCTCAATCACGCGCCGATCGATGGCGGCGACTATCTCTGGGCCTTCGTCGGCCTCGTCGCGCTGATGTCGATCCTGCTCCACGGATTGACGGTTACGCCGGTCATGCGGCTGCTCGACAAGAGTCAGGGGCGCGATCCTGACGCGCCCGTCGATCCCACACCGAAAGCTGGCGAAAATCAGAAGGCCATCGAACGTGACTGCCGGCATCGTTGAAGGCAGAGGGATCAGTCGATGGAGAAGGCCGCTTTCGCGCTGACCAAATGCGGCCGGCCCGCAACCGGCCAAACAACGGATGATTCTTGAATAGCTGCTCGCATACGAGTCCGTGAATGTCGGCTAAGCGCCTCGACGACGTTCAGATTGACCCGATTTATGGGCGAACCGGATGCAATTGATGGCCTTACTCACCCCTATCTTCGGTGCTCGCGGCGTGCGGTGAGCCAGCCGCCAGCGGGCGCTCATCTACCAAAGCGGATCTGTATTGTGGTTCGATTAATCGGCGCTAAGCGATCATAATGTGGGGGAAAGTGTGGGGGTAAGAATTTTTAACTAAGCTCTAAGCTATGATAATTATTAAGTAATATATTGAGTTCGATACAAGCCCTGCCACCAAGGGGTCGTCCCCAAGCATCCGTGAATATCCAGAGACTGGCGCGAGCATATTGTGCTTTTGACCGATCATGCTTGTCGGATCGCCGAGCGCTGAATGGGGCTCCGCTGCGTCGGTACCAACCTGCTGTTCTTTGTGGTAATCGCCCGCGCGATCCCATGTCCGATATGACGGCTTGTGGAGGTGCTGAGAGATATGGGTTAGACCGATACGGCTCACGGCGTTCGATCGGCTTTTCTGGATTGGGCAAGCGAGACGACCGACTTTCCGGACCGGGTTGTCGAGGCTGCGCTCGCGCATGCTGGGCAGCTCGAAATTTCGTGCTGAAGATGAGCTGGACCCGATAAGCTCACCGCATGTGCTGCCGGGCAAATGTGAAGGGGGGAAACTCGGCGCCGTCGGATTCTTGTTCGGGGACACATCAATTTTTCGGACGGAGGTTTATCATGTCGGCATGGTCGGCCTAGAACGTCCGGGCCCAACATATACTGCGGGGATATAGTTCGAGATGCATAAGGGACAGCGAGACACTTTTGCTGCGCGGGGTGGGTCTTGATCGGTATGCAATCGAGCCGTCAGCTTGAATCGCTTTCCCGCAGCGCGACAATTTCCGCACAGGAAACAGGCGTCTTCGCCGAAAGGATTGCGGCGGGATGACGACCCGCAAAAAAGGTTTCCCCCGCGCGTGCGCGGCGCTGCTCGTTCTTCTCGCCGCCGTGCCGATGTTGATCGTTACAGTGCCCGGCGCATCGGATTATCCCAATCATCTCGCGCGTCACCATATCTTCGCGACGATCGGGCAGGGAACGGCACTCGACCGATATTTTATCGTCGACTGGCGCTGGGTCGGCAACCTTGGCGTCGACCTTCCGGTCCTGGCGCTTTCGTCCTGGCTTGGGGTGGAGTCCGCCACGCGCATCGTGAGCGCGCTGATCGCTCCGCTGACCGTCGCCGGCATCCTCTCGCTGTCCCGTTTCGCGCACGGCCGTGTGACGGGGGGCGCGATGCTCGCGCTGCCATTCGCTTTCGCGCAGCCCTTTTTGTTCGGTTTCCTCAACTATTGCCTGTCGGTGGCGCTGGCGCTGCTCGTCGCGGCGGCGTGGCATGCCAACCGGCGGGCGAGCCTCTATACGTCGCTTGCCTTCGGTCTCGGCGCCGTCGCGGTATGGACCGCCCATATCATGGGGTGGGCGATCCTGCTCCTCCTTGTCGCCGGCGCAGAGTTGGCGATGGTGCGAAGCTGGCGCGATCTGGTGCATCGCGCCTTGCGCGCTGCACCGTTGATTTTGCCGCTCGTTCCGCTCCTGGTCTGGCGCGCCGAAGGCGACGGCCGCTTGTTCTGGTATGCGCCTCACCTCCTGCAGGCGAAGGCCATGAATTTCGTCACGGCGCTCAAAGGCCTGTCGATGCCATTCGACCTCGCGATAACGGCGAGCATCTGCCTCGGCGCGGTCCTTGCGTTCCTGTGGGCGAGCGGGCGCCGGCTGGAGCCTCGTCTCGCCGCGGGCGGCGGATTGCTGCTGTTCGCGACGCTCTTGTTGCCGACGACGGTTTTGGGAAGCTGGGGTGCGGACCTGCGCCTGGCCCCGGTGGCGATGATGGTGATGGTTATGGCGATCCGCCCCGCTGAAAGGCCCGAACGCGAACGGCTGATGATCATGCTGGGCGCGAGCCTGTTCGTACTGCGCGCCGGATGGACATCCGCGCACTGGTGGCAGGCCGACCGCGCGCTGCAAAAGAGGCTGGTCTTGCTCGACGAGGTGCCACGAGGGAGCCGGCTTGGATTCCTGTCGGCGGAAGCAGCGTGCGACAACTGGACATTGACCCCGAACCGCAAGCTCGGCGCCTATGCGATCACGCGGCGCGACGCTTTCAGCAATACGCTGTTCCAGATCCCCGGGTCGGACGTGATGACGATCCGGCAATCGTCGGATCGCGCCCGCTGGTTCGACGGCTCGCAGGACATTCCGGCCCGCTGCCCCGAAGGCGCGCCGGACCGAAATGTCCTCGGCGAGCGAATGAGAAGCATGGCACAGGCGGATTTCAACGCATTGTGGATCGCGGGGCTCGATGCCAAGAGCGTTCCCCGCTTGCCGGGCTATGCGATAGCCTACAGCCGCGGGATCGATACGCTGTTGATCAAACAGGCATCCGTACTCCCCTGAGTCTCGGCTCGATTCCGCGCCCTCAGTCGGCGATCAGCTGGACGGCCGCCGGTCCGTAGAGGGCGCCCAGGAAAATGCAGGCCGTCACGGCGCCGACGAAGAGGCTCCGTCCGTCCTTTATCGCGAAAGCCACCGGGTCGCCCTCGACCTCGCCGCGCCGCGCCATCATCCAGATGCGGTTGAGCCAGTAGATCAGCGGCAGGCAGAGCAGCCACAGCATTTCGGGCAGCGCATAATGTTCGGCGGTTTCCGGATCGTGCGCAAACAGGGCGAGCACGAGGATCGCAACCATTCCGGCCGAGATCCCGGACATCATCACCACGTCAAGGTCGCCGCCGACATAGCCGCGCCCGCTCAGCAGGCGTTCCGGTTCGATCGCGTCGCGCATCTCGACATAGCGTTTCAGATAGGCGAGGCTCAGGAACAGGAAAACCGAGAAGAGCAGCAGCCAGAAGCTGAGTGCCACGCCGATCGCGATCGCGCCGATCCAGATACGGATCGTGTAGAGCGAGGCGAGGACGATGGCGTCGCCGACCATCACCGCTTTCAGCCGGAACGAATAGGCGGTCGTGATCGCCATATAGGCCAGAAGCCAGAAGGTCAGTTCCGGGCCGCCCAACAGCCATCCCCCGGCAAGACCCACGGCCGCGAGAAGCAGGGACAGGCCGAGAGCGGCGGGGATCGGGAGATCGCCATAGGCAAGCGGCCGTTTCCATTTGGTCCGATGCGCGCGATCGGAGTCGATATCGAGCAGGTCGTTCAGCAAATAGATCGACGAGGCGATCAGCGACATGAGCAAAGCGGCGGCCACCGCCGTGAGCAATACGGCGGGTTTCGTGAATTCGCCCGACGTCAGCGCGGGAACGATCACCAGCGCGTTTTTGGCCCATTGATGGGGCCGCATGGCCTTGATAATGGCCCGGGCAGGGCTGGGACGCAGGTCGCCGAGACGTTCGACCGCCGATCGCGGCGGGACGTGGCCGACGGACCAGCCGCGCCGCGCTTCGCGCCACAGGCAGCTGTCGGCGCGGCTGTCGCCCACATAGTCGAAAGGCGTATCGGAACCGATACGTGCACGGATGGCGGCGAGCTTGGCGGCGCCTTTCAGATTGGAGCGGCCGCGCGTTGCGATGACTGGATCCGAAAGCGCCAGATGATCGGCGATGCGGCGGATGTGCCGCCAATGGCTTGCGCTCGCGAGGATCACGGGACGGCCTTCGGCCCTGGCCTGCTCGATGAGATGGAGCACCTCTTGCCGATAAGGCAGTCGCGCGGCGTCGATGCGGTCGCGCCGCGCCGCCATCGTCTTGGCGACGGCGCGGCCCGCGATCAGCCATGCCAGCACCGCGATCAGCGCGGCTATGCCCGATCGCCCGATCCGCACGAAGCTTTCGAGCGAGATATCCGCGCGCGTCAGCGTCCCGTCGACATCGACGAACAGCGGGACGGCCTCGTTGGCGCGGCCGGGCGCGCGGTCAGGTTGTTCATGCAGCATCGCGTAACACCCTTTGCGCCGCGAACCGCTCGATCCAGGCGGCGACCGGGACGGCTGCCATGACGATCAGCAGCGGAATCGCCGGATCGCGGTAACGGGTGATGATATAGGCGGCGGCGTGGATCAGCCAGAAGCCGGCGATCATGGCGGCAAAAATCCATTTGCCGTCGCTTGCGATCTGCCGCGAACGAAAGGCGAGCAGCCCGATCAGCAGGATCAGCCCATATTGCGCAACCTCGAAGAGCCGGATCGAGGCGATGGCCTTCGACGCCGCGAAGTCGTTCGCGTCGGGAAGATTGGGTTGCCAGAAATAGGCGAGTTTGAACGCGGCCAGCTCCGCCGCCCTGCCGGGATTTGCTTGGATCCAGTCGAGCGCTTCGGCTTGCAGGCGGTCGGCATTGCCGACCTCGCCAAGGCGCAGGCGCGTGGCGTCCCAATCCTTCGCCAGCGGCGTGTCGGCGATGCTCACGAACTTGCCTGTCGCGGCGGGGTTGTTGCCGAGATACAGGTTGAACGCGGCGTTGGTGGTGAGGACCGGGCGGCCGACCATCTGGTTGGTCGCGTAGAGCCACGGCGCCAGCATCAGCGTGGCGCCGACGATGAAGCACAGCCCCGCGGAAAAGGCCGGCGCAAAGCTGCCCCGCGCGCGCCAGAGCATCAGCAGCGCGGCGGCGACGCCGAAGCAGAGCAACAGTGCCGAACCGCCCGTGACCAGCGCCGCGCCCCATAACAGGCCGGCGACCAGCGCGGTGCCCGCCGGGCGTTCGCCGCGCGCGATCCCGATCGCGCACAGGGCAATGCCAAGCAGCAAGGGAGTCGAGAGATTTTCCTTTGCCAGCATCGTCGCGTTCCAGAGGCCGGGGAACCACAGGGCATAGACGGCGGCGGCGATCAGGCCCGCGCCGCGATGTCCGGACAGCGCGATCGTGAGCCTGTAGATCAACCCGATGCTGGCCGCGCATAAAAGCAGATTGACCGCTATCGCCGCGCCAACCGAACTGCCCAACGCCTTGAAAAAGGGAGCCAGCAGCAAGGGGTAGCCGGCGCTGTAGAAAGCCTTTTGGCCGTACATATCCGCGAGCTCGCCACGTTCGGCGAGGCCTTGGGCCATCGTGAAATAGGCGAGCGGATCGCTATCGAGCGGATGCTGCAGGACCCACGCGCCCGCCACTCTCAGAACCACGGCGACGAGGACGATCACGGCGAGCAGGGCCGAGCAGGCTCGCGGTGACAGCTCCAGTGTCGCGGGCTGAAAACTTGGGGCCGGTGGAGTCACGGGATTACGCCGAGCGCGCGACCAGCACGCAGCCGATGGCGATCAGCAGGGTTCCAGCAACGCGGGCGACGCTGATGCTTTCGTTCAGCCAGAAGGCGCCCGCGAGCATCGTCAGGATGAAGCCGATCCCGACGAAGGGATAGGCGAGCGACAGCGGGGCGCGGCCGAGGACGAAAAGCCAGAGCAGCGCTCCGATGCCATAGAGACCGAGGCCCAGGATGATCATCGGCGATTGGGCGAGGCCGCCTATTTCTCCGCCGATTCCCGTCGATCGGCCGCCGGCCGCGGCGGTGGTGCCGATCTTGAGGGCCAGCTGCGCAAGTGCGGAGAGGCTTACGCTTGCGAGGATCAGAAGGAGCAGGCGCACTGTCATGGACAATCTTTCGGTCTGTCAGCGGTTTGCCACTAGTCGCGGCGATTCAAGATAAGGTTAATGTTGAGGCAAATGTCGAGCCAATTCCTTTGGAACAGGCCGCATCGCAGCCTTTCCGGTCTGGGCTTGAGCGTTGTCGCGGATGTCGGCGCGCGGCGGCTGAACGACGCTTGCCGGATCGATCGTGACCCACTGCGGCTTACGATTGAGCCGCGCATTGAACAGCTTGTTGAAGCTCACGGGATCGTGCGAAGCTTCGTTCAGCGCCCGTCCGTAGCGCTTTTCAATGGCGCTCGGATCATAACCCATCAGTTCCAGCAGAGTGGGGAAAATCATATAGTGGCTCGACCGGTTACGGTTATGCGCGACATCCCGGTCCCAATCCGCGTTTGAACCCCGGTTACCGTCGAGCACCACCAGAGGAACGACGCCTTCTTCGTGGGCGGGGTCGACGCTGCAATGGGTGGAAAGTCCGGGATTTCCCCGCTCATGCAGATTCTGGCCATGGTCGGACGTGTAGATCATCGTCGCATGCGAGAGATCGGCCTCATCGCGAAGCGTTTCGAAGAACGCCCCCACATTCCACAGCAACGTATTGCGATAAGAATTGCGGTAGCGGACCCAATCCTCCGCTCCGCCGGCGAAGCCCGCGCGGCTGCCGGTATCGGAAATATTCCGGTATCGCCCGCGCGGCAGAACCGGATGATAGCGCAGATAGGCCTCCGGAAACTTGTCATGCACGGGGAAATGAGCACCGACCTTGTTCACGAAAATGAATTTCGGGCGGCGATCAGCAAGTTCACGGATGAGTTCCCTCGCCGCCGCCTGGTCGCGCTGTTCCACGGGCACGTCGTCGAATTGCACGAAGTGGTCGATCAGCGCACGCTCTTCATCGGTCATCATGTTTTGCAGCGCGCCGCCGGTTCGCTGGCTGTCGATATACACGGTGCGCAGTCCAGCCTTGCGGGCATAGGCCCAGATCGACGGCTGCGTGCCGTTGATCCGCTGATAGTCGTTGCGCGTGCCGCCATAGCGAAGAGTGACATTGCTGCCGACGCTGCAATTGGTGACCGACGCGGCGAGACCGTAGTTATAGATGCGGGCGAAAGGCCAGATGCCCGAGAGGGGGGTGGGCACGCCAGCCGGCGAATTGATGTCCAGATATTGGCCAGCGACGCTTTCGTCGACAATGAGGACGATATTCCGGCTGAGCGGCCGGCGGGCTTGCCGAAGGCGAACGGACTGGCGCTTGCCAATGTTGCCCGTTGCCTTCTCATATCCGGCTAGCGTCAGATAAGCGATCGGCGTGAAGCTCGGCGGCTGTCCGCGCGCACCATCGCCGCCGCGAAGGAAAAGCAGTCCCGTCAGTGCGAACATGGCCAGCCAAGGCGTCCCGGCGACCAGCCATCGCGGCAGCGGAAGGTGTCGCCGCGGGGCCATTCCGATGGCCGCTAGCAGGAGCAGGGCGGGGGGTGCCGCCTCTACAAACGCGGTCTGATTCTGCGCCAGGGCATCGTCGATGAACGCCGCCGAGTTCATCATGTTGATGAAGGCGTCGTAGGTCATGAATTCGGTCGTAACGCGCTCGAACACGATCATGTAATAGGCCGCCCCGGCCAGCAGGACCGCGGTCGTCCAGCGCAAAATTGCCGGCGGAGAGTAGGCGGCCCCAAGGAGTCCGCCCCACAATATGATGAGGAGAACCAGATAGCCTGTGTGGGGAACAGCGCCTACGAGATCGGCGGAGCGATTGAAGACGGCAGGCAGCGCCGAAAGAAAACAAAGTGCCAGCAATACCTCTTTAAAGTAAGGCCGCACATCGGAATATCGTATCATATCGCCCCCGGAACCTGTCCTATAGCTATTCCTTCCCCCCTAAGAGGATGTTAAATCGAAGTTGTTGTCGGCTCGTCTGGCCAATCGACTGCCCCCGAACCGGGTTTGACCGAAAGGGCCTGTTGGAGATGCACGTAGCGGATCTTGCCGTCAGGGTCCGGCGCAGCGGCCTGTGTCGTTTCCATGTCAGCCGGTAAGCAGTCGATCACATCGTTGGGACTTGTCGCGAATATCCGCTTGCCAAGGGGAGAAGCGCATCGGTGGCAAACTGCTCGGCGATTTCGGCGAGCGCCGAAATAGCAAGGGTTGCGGGATCGCGCGTTGACGGGATGAGGCCCACCGGCGATCGCAGCGACCCGATGGCTTCGGCCGCCACGTCGGCGGCTTCGAGCATGATCTTTCGATCGGCGTGCGTCCGGCGGCTGCCAAGCGCGCCGACGTAGAAGCGCGACTGTTCCAAGGCCCAGGGTATCAACTCTTCTTCCCAGTCCCGGTCGTGGAAAAGGAAAAGAAATGCGGTCCAGGGGTCGGAGGCGATGCCGGGGCGCCAGCTTCGATAGGGAAGAAGCTCCGCGTCGACCCCGGCCGCGCGAAGCGCCGCGATGTCGCGCGCGTAGGGCGAGAAGGCGGCGGTGGTGGCACCCGACGCCGCGGCCAGCGCTGCCGCAGCCGTCAACTCTTCGCCCTGGCCGAACGCCAGGATGCGAAGCTGCGGCACATAGGTGACGACGAAGTTGTCGCCCCGCCAGCCGGTCGGCGCAAGCGCGTCGGTGAGGCTGAGTCCCGTCGGCGCAAGCGCAAGCGCGGCTGGTTTCCGCCTGTCGAGGAGCGCGATCGCGGCTTCGATCGCCGCGCGATCGGGCCGCGGGGTAAACAAGAGGTCGATACCCCCGCCGCACGGCAGCCGGATGTCGAGATAGGGCGAGCCGAGGCCGAACCGCACGAGGCGCGGGACACCCGCTGCGAGAGCGTCGAGGGCTTCGGCGACGACGGCAGCCTCGATGCAGCCGCTCGAGAGCGAGCCGGCATAATCGCCGTTCGCCGCGATGGCCATCTGCGCGCCGAGGGCGCGCGGGGACGTCCCCTCGATGCCGGTAAGCGTCACGAGGACGCAGGCGTCGCCGGACTCGCTCCCACGGCGCAGAAAGTGCAATATGTCGAGCGAAGACGTTGCCAAGCCGGTCATTACGATCGACCTGCCGAATTGCCTGGCCGCCGCGCGACGGGAGATAATGCCGTGATCGAAGCCAATCGCATCGCCGCCATTCTGCTTGCGGCCGGCCGTTCCGATCGCTTCGGAAGCGATAAGCTGCTTGCACTGGTGCGCGACGAACCGGTCGCGGTCGTTGCGGCGAAAAGCCTGCTCGCGATTGAGCCCGGCCGCCTGCTCGCCGTCTGCCGCGCGGGAAGCGACATCGCCGCGCTTCTGTCGGACCTCGGGTTCGAAATCGTCACCAACCCCGACCCCGCGCGCGGACTGTCTTCGTCGCTCGCCCTCGCGATCGAGCGGGCCGGGGAGTCGAACGTCGATGCGGCGCTGGTGGCGCTCGGCGACATGCCGTTCGTCGGACCGCAGCATATCAAATCGCTGCTGGCAGCGTTCGACCCCGCAAAGGCGCCAATCGTCGCGTCGGGACGTGACGGCATTGCCATGCCGCCGGCGCTTTTCGCACGTTCGCATTTCGCGGCGCTGCGCAACATCGAAGGCGATCGCGGGGGCCGCGCGTTGCTCGCCGGCGCCCTTCTCGTGGCCGGGGATCCGCTCGAACTCGCCGACATCGACCGTCCCGAAGACCTGCGCTGAGCGAAGCCGCTCGTCACGCGAGGTCCGGCAGCTTGTCGATCAGCTTGTCGAGCGTGACCGGGTAGTTCCGCACCCGAACGCCCGTCGCATGATAGACGGCGTTGGCGACCGCGGCCGCGACGCCGCAGATGCCGAGTTCACCGACGCCCTTGGCTTTCATCGGCGACGTCGTGGGATCGACTTCGTCGAGGAAGATCACCTCCTGGTGCGGAATGTCGGCATGGACGGGGACTTCGTAGCCGGCGAGGTCATGATTGACGAAGAAGCCGAACCTCTTGTCGACGGCCAGCTCCTCCATCAGCGCCGCACCGGCGCCCATTGTCATCGCGCCGATGACCTGGCTGCGCGCGGCCTTGGGGTTGAGGATGCGTCCGGCGGCGCAGACCGCGAGCATACGGCGCACCCGTATCTCGCCCGTCGCCGCGTCGACGCCGACTTCGCAGAAATGCGCGCCGAAGGTCGATTGCTGATATTTTTGGGCGAGGTCGCCATATTCCATCATATCCTCGGCGACGAAATCGCCGTCGGCCGCGGCCTTCGCGAGCGCGACGCTCTTGCCGCCGGCGCGGACTTTACCGTTATCGAAGACCGCGGTCGCGGGGTCGAGGCCGAGCTTTTCGGCGATGGTCGTGCGCAACTTGGCACATGCCGCATAGACGCCGGCGGTCGAACTGTTCGCTCCCCACTGGCCGCCCGAGCCCGCCGATACCGGAAAGACCGAGTCGCCGAGCCGCACGTCGACCCGGTCGAGCGGCACGCCGAGCATCTCGGCGGCGGTCTGCGCGATGATCGTGTAGCTGCCCGTGCCGATGTCGGTCATGTCGGTTTCGACCGTCACCATGCCGTGTCGGTCGAGCCTCACGCGCGCCGCCGATTTTTCGTTGAGATTGTTGCGGAAGGCGGCAGCGACGCCCATGCCGACCAGCCAGCGTCCGTCGCGCGTGACGCCGGGTTTCGCCTTGCGGCCCTTCCAGCCGAATTTCTCGGCGCCGAGCTCGAGGCACTCATTGAGCCGGCGCTGCGAAAAGCGCCGCTCGGGCTTTTCGGGGTCGACCTGCGTGTCGTTGAGCACGCGGAAAGCGACCGGATCGAGGCCGAGCTTTTCCGCCATTTCATCGATCGCGATTTCGAGCGCCATCATCCCCGGTGCTTCGCCGGGCGCGCGCATCGCATTGCCTTCGGGAAGGTCGAGCGTCGCGAGGCGCATCGCGGTCATCCGGTTGGGCGCGGCGTAAAGCAGCCGGGTTTGCGCGACCGCGGTTTCGGGGCTGCCGCCCTTCAGGTCGCCCGACCAGCTTTCGTGCCCGATCGCGGTGAGCTTGCCGTCGGTCGTCGCGCCGAGGCGGATGCGCTGGATCGTCGCGGGGCGGTGCGTCGTGTTGTTGGTCATGAGCGGCCGCTGCAGCGCCACCTTCACCGGACGACCCGCGGCTTTGGCGCCGAGCGCGGCGAGCAGCGCGTCGGAGCGGATGAACAATTTTCCGCCGAAGCCGCCACCGATGTAGGGCGAGACCAGCCGGACATTCTCCTTGGGAATGCCCAGCGTCTTCGCCATGTCGCCGACCGACCAGGCGACCATCTGGTTCGACGTCCACAGCGTGAGCTTGTCGCCGTCCCAGCTCGCGATCGACGCGTGCGGTTCCATCATCGCATGGCTGTGATCGGGCGTCGTATAGCGCGCGTCGAGCTTGACCGGCGCGCTCGCGAAGGCCGTATCGAAATCGCCGAAGCGCGTGTCGGCCTCGGTGCCGAAGGCGGCGGCGGGTTTGACCGCGCCGTCCATCGATTTCGCGAGGTCGAAATTCCCCTTCGCGCGATCATATCGGACGCGAACGAGCGCGGCGGCCGCGCGCGCCTGCTCGAAGCTTTCCGCGACCACCAGCGCGACGGCTTGGTGATAATGTTCGATGTCGGGGCCGCCGAGCAGGCGGGCGGTGTTGAAGTCGCCCTTGCCAAGCTTCCCCGCATTTGCCGCCGTCACGACGGCGAGGACGCCGGGAGCGGCTTTCGCGGCGTCGAGATCCATCGAGGCTATGCGGCCCTTGGCGATCGCCGAGCCGACGACATAGCCATAGGCCTGGTTCGGCACGACATCGTGCCGCTCATAAGCATAGGGTGCGGTGCCGCTTGTCTTGAGCGGGCCGTCGATGCGGTTCGTGGGCTTGCCGACGATCTTCAGCCGGTCGATCGGATTGTCGGTTGCGGGCGTGTCGAACTTCATGGGCTCAACCCTTCGCTTGCGTCAGCACCGCGGCGAGCGTTCGCTCGACCAGCGGCAGCTTATAGGCATTTTCGTGGCTCGTTTTCGCGCCGGCGAGGAGCGCCGAAGCGGCGGCCTTGGCGCCGCGTGGCAACTCGGCGTCGGCGGCCGGGACGCGCCACGGTTTGTACCCGACCCCGCCGAGCGCGACGCGCCCGCTGCCGTCGCGCTGGATCACCGCGCCGACCGAGATCAGCGCGAAGGCATAAGAGGCGCGGTCCCGGACCTTGTGATAGATGTGGGTACCCCCGAGCGGTTTCGGCAGCGTCACCGCGGTGATGAGCTCGCCCGGCGCGAGCACCGTTTCGAGATGCGGAGTGTTGCCCGGCGCGCGATAGAAATCGGCGAGGGCGATGCTGCGGGCCTTGCCCGCCGCGTCGACCGTCTCGACCGCGGCGTCGAGCGCCTGCATCGCGACCGCCATGTCGCTGGGGTGGGTGGCGATGCACGCCTCGCTTGCGCCGATCACGGCATGCAGGCGGCTGAACCCGCCGATCGCGGCGCAGCCGCTGCCGGGCTTGCGCTTGTTGCACGGCTGGTTGGTGTCGTAGAAATAGGGGCAGCGTGTGCGCTGGAGCAGGTTGCCGGCGGTGGTCGCCTTGTTGCGGAGCTGCCCCGAAGCCCCGGCGACGAGCGCGCGCGACAAGAGGCCATAGTCGCGCCGGACGCGGGGGTCGGCTGCGAGATCGGTGTTGCGCACCATCGCGCCGATGCGCAGCCCGCCCGCGCTGGTCGCCTCGATCTTGTCGAAGCCGAGGCGGCTCACGTCGACCAGATGCGCCGGCGTTTCGATCTCGAGCTTCATCAGGTCGAGAAGGTTGGTGCCGCCCGCGATGAAGCGTGCGCCCGGAGTGCGCGCGAAGGCGGCGGTTGCCGCGGCGGGCGTCGCGGCGCGTTCGTAGGTGAAGCTTTTCATGCCTTCACTTCCGCGACATCGGCGATCGCATCGATGATGTTCGAATAGGCGCCGCAGCGGCAGATGTTGCCGCTCATCCGCTCGCGAAGTTCGCTTGCCGTAACCTTGGGCGCTTCGCTCAAATCCGCCGTGACATGGCTGGGGATGCCTGCTTCGATTTCGCCCAGGACCGCGACCGCCGAACAAATCTGGCCGGGGGTGCAATAGCCGCATTGATAGCCGTCGTGGACGACGAAGGCTTGCTGCATCGGATGGAGATTGCCGGGAAGCCCAAGCCCCTCGATCGTCGTGATCTTGTCCCCGTCGTGCTGCACGGCGAGGGACAGGCAGCTGTTGATCCGGCGGCCGTCGGCGATGACGGTGCAGGCACCGCATTGACCATGATCGCAACCCTTTTTGGTCCCCGTCAGCCGCAGATGTTCGCGAAGCGCATCGAGCAGCGTCGTGCGCGTGTCGAGTTCGAGCTCATGTGCTGCGCCGTTGACCTCGAAGCTGACACGTGCGGTCGGCGGTCGCTCCTTCGTTCTTGCGGGTTGAGCTTCGGCCGCCGGCGCACCCGCCGCGGTGGTGGCGGCGACCGATACGGCGCCACCGGCGAGCAGCCCGCGACGCGAGATGGGGAAATTCTCGGATGTCGACATTGCAGTTCCCATCATCTTATTTCCGCGCGACGGCTCCGCCGCGCTTGTTCTTACAAATGAATGCAAAGCGGGACGATGCGTTGCCACGCCCCAGACGATTTCGGGTCGCCAAAAGGATAGCATAAGCTGCGAGGTTTCTTCAATCGGCGAGCCATGGCCTTCCGGTTGCTCCATCGCGCGTTGCCCGAAGAAGCGTTGCAGCTTGTCGAAAGGGATTACGTCCACACGGTCGTAGAGATCGACGCGACCGGCGCCAGGGAGGATTAGCAGTTCCTTCGGCTCGTTGGCTGCTTCGTAAGCGGTTTCGCTGAAATAGCGCGAGTGTGCTTCTCGCCATTGATGATTGGCCGCGTGTCCCGCATTCTAGGGGCATGAACAGGACATCTCGCCAAAGCCCAAAGGGGCTGCGCCAATTTATGGATCCCGACCAGCAGGACGAATGGCTGGAGGGGCGGGGGAAATCGACCGACGCCGAAGAACGGCAGGATTCGATCGAGCAGCGGATGAAATATGCGCCGCGTTTCCAGAAGCTGCTTCGCCGGCCGCAGGCGCCCGAACTCTTCGCGATTCTGGAGCTATACGGCCGGATCTGCCTTCCCATGCCGCGCACGACCGAGCGATATTATTGGTCGGTTTCCTGCCTGCCATCCACATCCGACAAGCCCTTGGTCCGCGTCAACGCAAGCTGGATGGAGCTGTTCACCCTCTATGCCGACGGCGACGATCTTCGCGCCCGGTTCATTGTCCACCTTTCGGATTGCACGACCGACGGGTCGCTCGCGCCGGAAAGGGTCGACCGGAGCTTTCTCGAGCGGAGCGTGCGCGCGCCCGAGAATCTGAGCTATTCCTTTTCAAGCGGTGCGGACATTTTCATCGTCAAGATACGCGGCTCGGCCTCGATCCGCGAATTCCTCGCGGTCCCGCGCGCGCTACGCGCTGTCCGGCGATTCAACCTGACCCATATGAACCGCGGCAGGAACGCCTATCAGGCCAGCCATTCCTATAGCGTGGCCGATTTTATGCTGGGCGAGGGCGTTCCCTGACATGCGATGATCCGCGCGGGCGGCGGCGGCGGCCGCCCGCGCGCGGCATCAGTGGCGTCCGAGCTCGTCGCGGCCGACGACCATATAATGGACCTCGTCGGGACCGTCGGCGAAGCGCAGGTGGCGGACGTCGGCATAAAGGTCGGCGAGCGGGGTCCAGTGCGAGATGCCCGTCGCGCCGTGGATCTGGATCGCCTGGTCGATGATCTGGCAGACGCGTTCGGGAACCATCGCCTTGGCCATGCTGACCCACACGCGCGCCTCGCGGTTGCCAAGCAGGTCCATCGCCTTTGCCGCCTTCAATACGATCAGCCGCATCGCCTCGATCTCGACGCGCGCGCGGGCGATCACTTCCAGATTCTTGCCGAGCTGCGATAGCGGGCGGCCGAAGGCGGTGCGCGAATTGCCGCGCTTGACCATCAGGTCGAGCGCGACCTCGGCCTTGCCGATCGTGCGCATGCAGTGATGGATGCGGCCCGGGCCGAGGCGCATCTGCGAAATCTCGAACCCGCGGCCCTCGCCGAGCAGGATATTCTCGCGCGGCACGCGGACATTGTCGAAGCGCATGTGCATGTGACCCTGCGGCGCGTGGTCGGCACCGAACACGCGCATCGGGCCGAGCACCTGCACGCCCGGCGTGTCCATCGGCACCAGAATCTGCGAATGCTGGCCCTTGCGTGAGGCTTCGGGGTTGGTCTTGAGCATGCAGATCAGGATTTTGCAGCGCGGATCGCCCGCGCCGCTGATGAAATATTTCTCGCCGTTGATGACCCACTCATCGCCTTCGAGGTGCGCGCTCGTCTCCAAGTTGCTCGCATCGGACGAGGCGACGCCGGGTTCGGTCATTACATAGGCCGAACGGATTTCGCCGTTGAGCAGCGGCTTGAGCCAGCGGTCCTTCTGCTCGGGCGTGCCGACCATTTCGAGCACTTCCATATTGCCCGTGTCGGGTGCCGAGCAGTTCAGCGATTCGGACGCGAGCGGCGACTTGCCGAGTTCGGCGGCGATATAGGCATAGTCGAGGTTGCTGAGCGGGGTGCCGGTGTCGCCGTGCGGCAGGAAGAAATTCCACAGGCCCGCCGCCTTCGCCTTGTTCTTTGCGCCTTCGAGCAATTCGAGTTGCCCGGGCGCCCAACTCCAGCGGTCGGCGCGGCCTTCGCCCAGCCGGAAAAATTCCTCGGTGATCGGATCGACATTGTCGGCGATGTGGCGCTTCACCGCATCGAAGAGCGGCTGCGCTTCCTTCGACATGCGCAGGTCGTTGAGTTCGGCCTGAAGTTCGATTTCGGTCATTTGGGTCTCCAGCAGATTTTCGCCGGAGAAGGTAACGGCACTATGTCATCAAGGAAAATGATAGGGTCGAATAATCCATATTCATTTGACGAATGTCATTCGGCTTTTGCGAATTCATCGACGATGATCGCGCGCAGCCAGCCAAGTCCGGGATCGGCCTGCGCCGCCTGATGCCAATAGAGGTAGCTGCCGCCGGGTTCGACCGGCAGCGGCAGGTCGAGAAGCTGCATCGGCCACATCGCGTCGAGCACCGCGGCGTGCGATTTGGGGAGCGCGAAGAGCATGTCGGACGCGGCGACGATCTGCCAGGCGGTGATCGCGTGCTGGCAGCGCACCGCGACGCGCCGCGCGAGGCCCATGCGGTCGAGCGCCATATCCTCGATCCCCGGGCCATAGGGCCGCGCCGTCGCGACGATATGGTCGAGCGTCAGATAGGTATCGAGGTCGATCGCGCCCGCGACGCGCGGATGCCCCTGGCGCGCGACGACGACAAGCGGTTCTGCGCCGAGATAATGGCGGCATAGCCGGTCATCGGCGGGCAGCGCGACGTCGAGCGCGAGGTCGAGGTCGCCGTTCGCGAGCATCGTCACGAGTTCGCGGCGCCGGAAGGTCACGCTGGCGAGCGCGACATGCGGCGCCTCGGCGCGCACGCGCGCGACCAGCGACGAAAAGCGTGGCATTTCGCCCGACAGCCGCACCCCGATGCGGAACTCGCGAGTGGTTTGTGCAGGCTCGAACGCGGTGGCGGCGTCGAGCGCGGCGTCGAGCCCACGCAGCGCCTCGCGCACCGGCCCCGCGATGGCGCGCGCGGCGGAGGTCGGAACGAGGCGATTGCCCTGCCGCACGAAGAGCGGATCGTCGAACTGGGTGCGCAGCCGTGCGAGGGCGTGACTGATCGCCGGCTGCGACAGGTTGAGGTGCCGCGCCGCGGCCGACACCCCGCCCTTGGCGAAGATCGCGTCGAAAATGCGCAGCAGGTTGAGATCGAACCGGGCGAGATGCCGCAAGGCCTGCTCCTAGGCGGAGCCAGCGCGGGATCGATAGCCGATCCCGGTGCGATCGCGTCGATCAGTCAATCGTGCTCGCCAGTTCGCGGTTGAGCCACAGCGCGACGAGTGTACCGAGCGCGCCCGACAGCAGATAGGCGCCCGCCGCGATCAGCCCGAACTGGCTCGACAGCCAGAGCGCGACCATCGGCGCGAAACCGGCGCCGAACAGCCAGGCGAGGTCGGATGTGAAGGCCGATCCGGTATAGCGGTGGCGCGGATGGAAGTTCGACGAGAGCGCACCCGACGACTGGCCGAACGACAGGCCGAGAAGCGCGAAGCCGAGAATCATGAACGTCGCTTCGCCGAATTGGCCCGCGTCGAGCAGTTGCGGCGCGAAGCCGCTGAACGCCGCGATGCCCGCGGCCGTGACCGCGAGCAGGTTACGGCGGCCGACACGGTCGGCGAGGATACCCGACGCGATGATCGCGATGACGCCGACGACCGCAGCGATCGCTTCGATCACCAGAAAGCGCACCGGGCTTTCGTCGGTGAACAGGAACACCCACGACAGCGGATAGACGGTGACCATGTGGAACATCGCGAAGCTGGCGAGCGGCGCGAAGGTGCCGATGACGATCGTCTTCCATTCCGAGCGCACCGTTTCGAGCAGGGGTGCGGGCTGGAGCGCGCGGTTCTCGAACAGTTCGGCATATTCGGGGGTCACGACGATGCGCAGCCGCGCGAACAGCGCGACGACGTTGATCGCGAAGGCGACGAAGAAGGGATAGCGCCAGCCCCACGCGAGGAAATCCTCGGCCGGAAGCGCCGAGATCAGGAACATGAAGAGCAGGCTGGCGACGATGAGGCCGAGCGGCGCGCCGAGCTGCGGGATCATCGCATACCAGCCGCGGCGGTTTTCGGGAGCGTTGATCGCGAGCAGCGAGGCGAGGCCGTCCCACGATCCGCCGAGCGCGACGCCCTGGCCCATGCGGAACAGCGCGAGGAACAGCGCGGCGCCGATGCCGACCGATTCGTAGCTCGGCAGGAAGGCGATCGCCGCGGTCGAACCGCCGAGCAGGAAGAGCGCGATGGTGAGCTTGGCGCCGCGGCCGTAGGCGCGGTCGATTGCGGTGAAGATGATCGTCCCGACCGGGCGCGCGACGAAGGCGAGCGCGAAGATCGCGAAGGACCAGAGCGTGCCCGTCAGCGGGTCGAGATGCGGGAAGACGAGTTTCGGGAACACCAGCACCGACGCGATGGCATAGACGAAGAAGTCGAAGAACTCCGACGTCCGCCCGATGATGACGCCGATCGCGATCTCGGCGGGATCGATGCGGTGGCTGCCGTCCTCGGCGCCGTGGAGGGCGCGGGCATCGCGTTCGGCCTCGGTGGTGGGGACGGTGTCGGCAGCCATGGTAACAATCCTTGAGCTGGCGCCCTCCGCAGGACAGGATGCGGCGGCACGAGTCGGTCATAGGGCAGAATCGCCCCGAATGAAAATGCCCCTGCGCGATGATGGACGATCGCGGGATTGGACAAAATGTCCTATGTGCAGTGCAACAAAGGAGGCCTAGGCGCGCATCATGCCAAGCAATCTCCCCCGTTTTTCCGCCCGATTGCGGCTGTTGCCGCTGCTCGCCGCGCTGCCCCTTTTGTCGGGGTGCGGGCTGATCGTGCTCGATCCCGCCGGCGACGTCGCGCGCCAGCAGGGCGATCTGATCGTCCTGTCGACGGTGCTGATGCTGCTGATCATCGTGCCGGTGATGGCGCTGACGATCTTCTTCGCGTGGAAATATCGCGCGTCGAACAAGGAGGCGACCTACAAGCCCGACTGGGATCACTCGACCCAGCTCGAACTCGTCATCTGGTCGGCGCCGCTGCTGATCATCATCTGCCTTGGCGCGGTGACGTGGGTCGCGACGCATTTGCTCGACCCCTATCGCCCGCTCGCGCGCACCGCGCCGGGCCAGCCGGTCGCGGCGGAGGTCAAGCCGCTCGACGTGCAGGTCGTCGCGCTCGACTGGAAATGGCTGTTTATCTACCCCGAACAGGGCGTCGCGACGGTTAACGAGCTGGCGCTGCCGGTGAACCGGCCGGTGCGGTTCCGTATCTCTTCTTCGTCGGTGATGAACAGCTTTTACGTGCCAGCGCTCGCGGGGCAGATTTACGCGATGCCGGGCATGGAAACCAAGCTGCACGGCGTGTTCGACAAGACCGGCGAGTTTGAGGGTTTTTCGGCCAATTATTCGGGCTGGGGCTTTTCGAACATGCGCTTTGCGGTGAAGAGCCTGCCCGCGGGCGAGTTCGACAAATGGGTCGCGGCGACGAAAGCCTCGGCCGAAGGCGACCTCAGCCGCGCCGAATATCTGAAGCTCGAAAAGCCGACGCACAAGGAGCCGATCCGCCGTTTCGCCGCGAGCGATCCGCAATTGTTCGACGCGGTCGTCAACATGTGCGTCGAGCCCGGCAAGATGTGCATGCACGACATGATGTCGCTCGATGCCGCGGGCGGCGCGGGCATCGCGGGCATCGGCAATGTCCGGCAGGTCACCTATGACAAGTTCGCCGCGCGCGGCACCGTCGAGGCTGCACGCTGGAGCATGCGCTATGTCGCCGCCTATTGCAGCTCGCCGGTGATGTCGAACGACCGGCCCGACGCGAAGCCCGTGGCGCCGGAAATGCTGAAGGGCGAGGGGCTTCCGGTCCCGGCCAGGCCCGAACGCACCGCGCTCAACGCGCCCGCCGCCCGCCCGATGTCCTGAACGAGCCGAGACCCTTATGATCCCGCATCCCGCACCCGAAACCGGTCCGATCCTCGGCAAGCTGTCGCTCGAGGCGCTGCCGCTCCACGAGCCGATCCTCGTCATCACCTTCATCGGCGTCGTCCTTGGCGGCATCGCGGTGCTCGGCCTGATCACCAAATTCCGCCTGTGGGGCTATTTGTGGACCGAATGGTTCACCACCGTCGACCACAAGCGCATCGGGATCATGTACATGATCCTCGGGCTGATCATGTTCCTGCGCGGCTTTGCCGACGCGATCATGATGCGTTTGCAGCAGGCGATGGCGTTCGGCGGGTCCGAAGGTTATCTGACCCCGCACCATTATGACCAGGTGTTCACCGCGCACGGCGTGATCATGATCTTCTTCGTCGCGATGCCGTTCATCACCGGGATCATGAACTATATCGTCCCGCTCCAGATCGGCGCGCGCGACGTCAGCTTTCCCTTCCTCAACAATTTCAGCTTCTGGATGACGACCGCGGGCGCGGTGCTGACGATGATCTCCTTGTTCGTCGGCGAATATGCACAGACCGGCTGGCTCGCCTATCCGCCGCTGTCGGGGATCGCCTACAGCCCCAATGTCGGCGTCGACTATTATATCTGGGGCTTACAGATAGCCGGCGTCGGCACCACCCTGTCGGGCATCAACCTGATCGTCACCATCCTGAAGCTGCGCGCGCCGGGCATGGGATTGATGAAGATGCCGGTGTTCACCTGGACCTCGCTCTGCGCGAACATCCTGATCGTCGCCAGCTTCCCGATCCTGACCGCGACGCTCGTGCTCTTGAGCCTCGACCGCTATGTCGGCACCAATTTCTTCACCAACGACCTCGGCGGATCGCCGATGATGTATGTGAACCTGATCTGGATCTGGGGGCACCCCGAGGTTTATATCCTCGTGCTGCCGCTGTTCGGGGTCTTTTCAGAAGTCACCTCGACCTTCTCGGGCAAAAGGCTCTTCGGCTATACGTCGATGGTCTATGCGACGATCTGTATCACGATCCTGTCGTATCTCGTCTGGCTGCACCATTTCTTCACCATGGGGTCGGGGGCCAGCGTCAACAGCTTCTTCGGCATTACGACGATGGTGATCTCGATCCCGACCGGGGCCAAGCTCTTCAACTGGCTGTTCACCATGTATCGCGGCCGCATCCGCTTCGAACTGCCGATGATGTGGACGGTCGCCTTCATGCTGACCTTCGTCATCGGCGGCATGACCGGGGTGCTGCTCGCGGTGCCCCCCGCCGACTTCGTGCTCCACAACTCGCTCTTCCTGATCGCGCACTTCCATAATGTGATCATCGGGGGCGTCTTGTTCGGCCTGTTCGCGGCGATCAACTATTGGTGGCCCAAGGCGTTCGGCTACAAGCTCGACGTCTTCTGGGGCAAGATCAGCTTCTGGTGCTGGGTCGTCGGCTTCTGGGTCGCCTTCACGCCGCTCTATATCCTTGGCCTGATGGGCGTGACGCGGCGGATGCGCGTGTTCGACGATCCGAGCCTGCAAATCTGGTTCGTGATCGCGGGCGTCGGCGCGCTGATCGTCGCGGCGGGCATCGGTGCGATGCTGGTCCAGTTCGGTGTCAGCATCTGGCGCCGCAAGGAGCTGCGCGACACCACGAACGGCGATCCGTGGGACGGCCGCACGCTCGAATGGGCGACCAGCTCGCCGCCGCCCGACTATAATTTCGCCTTCACGCCGGTGATCCACGACCTTGACGCATGGTACGACATGAAGACGCGCGGGGCCCGGCGGCCGGTCGATGGCTATCGCGACATCCATATGCCGAGCAACACCGGGACGGGGATGATCCTGTCGGGCTTCTGCCTCGTCATGGGTTTCGCGCTGGTCTGGCACATCTGGTGGCTGGTCGCGCTGAGCTTTGCGGCGACGATCGTCGGCGCGATCTATCACACCTTCAACTACAAGCGCGATTTCGACATTCCGGCGGCGACGGTCACCGCGGTCGAGGACGCGCGGACCCGCCAGCTGGCGGCCGGAGCCTGATGCGATGAGTGCCAAGACCATCACCGCCGACGCGCCCGTCCAGTTCTACGACCTCGACGAGCATGCGCATCCCGAGGGGCACAGCACGATGCTGGGCTTCTGGATCTATCTGATGAGCGACTGCCTCATCTTTGCGATCCTCTTCGCCTGCTACGCCGTGCTCGGCGGCAGCTATGCCGCGGGGCCGGCGCCGAAGGATCTGTTCGACCTCAAGCTCATTGCGCTCAACACCGCGATGCTGCTCTTCTCGTCGATCACCTATGGTTTTGCGGTGCTGCAGATGCAGCAGGGCAAGGTGAAGGGGGTCCAGCTCTGGCTCGCGGTCACCGGACTGTTCGGCCTCGCCTTCCTTGGAATCGAGCTTTACGAATTCCACCATCTGATCGAGATCGGCGCGGGGCCACAGCGCAGCGCCTTCCTGTCGAGTTTCTTCACGCTTGTCGGCACTCACGGGCTGCATGTCACCTTCGGCATTATCTGGCTCGTGACACTGATGTTCCAGCTCTCGAAGCACGGGCTGATCGCCGCGAACAAGCGCCGCGTGATGTGCCTGTCGATGTTCTGGCACTTCCTCGACGTCGTGTGGATCGGCGTCTTCACCTTTGTCTATCTGATGGGAGTGCTGCGATGAGCGCCGATCCTCACGCTACGCACCACGAGATCGAGATGCCGCACGCGTCGATGCGCGACTATGTCATCGGGTTCGTGCTGTCGGTGATCCTGACCGCGATCCCCTTCTGGCTGGTGATGACGATGCCGCTCAGCGCAGGCGCGACGGGCGCGGTCATCATGGGCTTCGCGGTGGTGCAGATCGTCGTCCACATGATCTTCTTTCTCCACATGACGCCCAAGGCCGAGGGCGGCTGGTCGCTGACCTCGCTCGTCTTCACGATCATCGTCGTGGTGATCATGCTCGCGGGGTCGCTGTGGGTGATGCACCATCTCAACACCAATATGATGCCGATGCCGCACGAGCCGACCAGTCAGACGACGAGTCAGGTGCCTTGACACGCACCCGCCGCGCGGCCTTTGCCGCGGCGGCGCTGATCGCGGCGATCGGTCTCGCGGCGCTCGGCGTCTGGCAGATCGAACGGCGCGCGTGGAAGCACGAGCTGATCGCGGCAGTCGAGACGCGCATTCATGCGCCGCCCGTCGCGGCACCGGGGCCGGATCGATGGGATGCGGTCAATGCGAAGGACGACGCCTATCGGCGGGTCACCGCGTCGGGGACATTCCGGCACGATCGCGAGACGCTGGTGCAGGCGGTGACCGAGCGCGGCGCGGGCTATTGGGTGGTCACCCCGCTCGAAACGCCGGGCTTCGCTTTGCTCGTCAATCGCGGCTTTGTGTCCAAGGACCGGCAGGATGCGACAGCGCGCGCGGCGGGCAATGTCGCGGGTCCGGTGACGGTGACAGGCCTGCTGCGCGTAACCGAACCCGGCGGCGCCTTTCTCCGGTCGAACGATCCGGCGGCCGGTCGCTGGTTTTCGCGCGATGTCGCGGCGATCGCGCGGGCGAGGGGACTGGGCCGGACCGCACCCTATTTCGTCGATGCCGACGCTTCGCCGAACCCCGGCGGCTATCCGGTCGGCGGGCTGACGGTGGTGCGTTTTCGCGACCATCACATGGTCTATGCGCTGACCTGGTTCGCGCTTTGTGCGCTCAGCCTCTTTTTTGCGTGGCGGCTGTGGCGTATTCGCGAATGATGACCGACCCGACGATCCTGCCGGCGGCGCCCGCCCGGGTTCCCGCGGGCCGCCGTAACATGACGCTGCTGATCCAGCTGCGCTGGCTCGCGGTCGGTGGGCAGCTCGCGACGATCGGGGTCGTCAGCGGGCCGATGGCGATTTCGCTGCCGCGCGCGCCCTTGCTCGCGGCGATCCTCGTGCTGATCGCGATCAACTTCGCGAGCGCCGCCTTGCTCCGCCGCGGTCGCGGCGTAACCAATGCCGAGCTCACCGCGGCGCTGCTGTTCGACGTCGCGGCGCTCGGCTGGCAGCTCCACCATAGCGGCGGCCTCGCCAATCCCTTCGCCTCGCTCTTCCTGCTCCAGATCGTGATCGGCGCGATCCTGCTCACCCCGCGCTCGTCGTGGGCGATCGTCGCGGCGGCATTGGCAGCGCTCGCGGCGCTGCGCGTCGATCCGACGCCGCTCGTCCTGCCGCCCGCCTATGCGGACGATCCGATGGGGCTTTATCTGCAGGGCAGCTTCGTCTGCTTCCTGCTGATCGCGGTGCTGCTCGTCGCCTTCGTGACGCGGATCAGCCGCAACTTGCGCGACAGCGATGCCGCGCTCGCGGCGAGCCGTCAGCGCGCGGCGGAGGAGGATCATATCGTGCGTATGGGCCTGCTCGCATCGGGTGCGGCGCACGAGCTGGGCACGCCGCTGTCGACGCTATCGGTGCTGATCGGCGACTGGCAGGCGGCGCCGCGGCTGAAAGACGACCGCGAGCTTCAGGAAGATCTCGCCGACATGGATGCGGCGGTGCAACGCTGCAAGGCGATCGTGAGCGGCATCCTGATGTCGGCGGGCGAGGCGCGCGGCGAGGCGCCGCGGCTCACCACGATCCGCGCGGCGTTCAACGAAATCGTCGCGCACACGCGCGCGGTGCGCCGTCCCGGCACGGTCGAATTCAACGACCGCTTCGGCGCCGACGTCGCGATCGTCTCCGATCCGGCGCTGCGGCAGGTGATCGGCAACGTCCTCGACAATGCGGCCGAGGTGTCACCCGACTGGACCGGCTTCACGACCTCGCGCGACGGTGACATGCTGGTGATCGAGATCGCCGACCGCGGGCCCGGCTTCAGTGCCGAGATGCTCGAGAATTTCGGCCAGCCCTATCGTTCGACCAAGGGACGCCCCGGCGGCGGGCTCGGCCTGTTCCTGCTCGTCAATGTGCTGCGCAAGCTCGGCGGCGGCGCCAGCGTTTCCAATCGCGATGCCGGCGGCGCGCTGGTGCGGATGTTCCTGCCGATTTCGGCGCTCGCCCCGCCCGGTGGAGGCAAGGCATGACCCACACCCCAAGCGACCCGCGCCAATTGCTGATCGTCGAGGATGACGACGCCTTCGCCCGCACGCTGAAACGCTCGTTCGAGCGGCGCGGCTATGTGGTCGAGGCCGCGCGCAGCCCCGAGGAGATGGACGCGCTGCTCGCGACCTTCCGGCCGGGCTATGCGGTGGTCGATCTGAAGCTCGGCGGCGCGTCGGGGCTCGCGTGCGTTCAGACGCTGCGCGCGCTCGATCCGGCGATGCGGATCGTCGTGCTCACCGGCTTTGCGAGCATCGCGACCGCGGTCGAGGCGATCAAATTGGGCGCGTCCTATTATCTCGCCAAACCGTCGAACACCGACGATATCGAGGCGGCGTTCGAACGGTCGGAGGGCAATGCCGAAACGCCGGTGGGCGACCGCCAATCGTCGATCAAGACGGTCGAGTGGGAGCATATCCACCAGGTGTTGGTCGAGACCGATTTCAACATTTCGGAGACGGCGCGCCGGCTGGGGATGCACCGGCGGACCTTGGCGCGAAAGCTGGAGAAACGGCAGATACGTTAGGGCGAAGGGCGCCAACCATGATCCGTTCGCCCTGAGCCTGTCGAAGGGCCGTTCTTTCTTTTGACGCCGCAAGAAGGACGGTGCTTCGACAAGCTCAGCACAAACGGATTTTGCTGTTGTTGCGGGCTATTTCTTCTCCACCAACTCACGCAACAAGAAGCCGTGGAGCATTGCGGCGCGCACCGCATCCTCGGCATGGTCGGCGCCGACCGAATGGCCGCCCTCGATATATTCGTGATAATAGACGCGGTTGCCATTCTCCATCAGCTTCGCGGCGAATTTGCGCGCGTGGCCGGGGTGGACGCGGTCGTCCTTGGTCGAAAGATAGAGGAAGATCGGCGGATAGGTCACGCCCTTGCGGATGTTATGATAGGGCGAATATTTCGACAGGAACGCCCAGTCTTCGGGCACGTCGGGATCGCCATATTCGGCGACCCACGAGGCACCCGCGAGCATCTTGTCATAGCGCCACATATCCTTGATCGGCGAGCCCGAGATCACCGCGCCGTAAAGGTCGGGGCGCTGCGTCATCGCCGCGCCGACGAGCACGCCGCCGTTCGAGCGGCCCGAGATCGCGATCTTGCCCTTGGCGCTGACGCCGGTCTTGACGAGATCCTCGGCGACCGCGTGCAGGTCGTCGAAGCTGTTCTGGCGCTTTTCGCGCAGCGCCGCCTGATGCCAGGCCGGACCATATTCGCCGCCGCCGCGGATGTTGGCGAGGACATAGGCGTTGCCGCCCTCGACCCAGAATAGCCCGAGCGGGCCGGCGCGATAGGGCTGGCCGGTGAGATAGCCCGGCGTCTGCGCGGCGCGGAAGCCGCCATAGGCGTGGATCAGCGCGGGGACGGGTGCTTCGCTGTCCGATTTCTTGCGGACGAGGAAATAGGGGATTTTGGTGCCGTCCTTCGACGTCGCGAACCGTTTTTCGACCAGCATGTCCTTCGCGTCGAAGGTGGCGGGCAGGCTCTGCACCGCTTTCGGCGCGCCGGTTTCGGCGGCGGCGTAGAGCGTCGGCGGCATCAGCATCGTCTCGGCGGTGGCGAGGACGATGTCGCGCTTGCCGACCGTTCCGGCGATGCTCACCGTGGCGTTGTCGGCGAGCGGAACCGCCTTCTGGCTCCATTTGCCGGTCGCGGGGTCGCGGCGCAGCGCGAAGAGCTTGCCCTCGACATCGTCGAGCGCCTTGACCCACAGGATATTGTCGGTCGCGACGACATCTTCGATCGCCTGCGCCTTCGTCGGGGTCATCGCGGTGACGATCGGCACCTTGCGGTCGGCCGACATGTCCTCGATCGAGAGCGAGACGAGCGAGCCCGCCGGGATGTCCGCCCAGTCCTGGTTGAGGAAGATGATAAGCTGTCCGTCGACGATGTCGCGGATGCTCGCGGTATCGGGGATGATCGTCGAAATATAGCGCGAGGCGTCGATGTTCGGCAGCAGATAGTCGGCGGTGTAGAAGGTCTTGCCGCGGCTGATCATCGGCCAGCGCGTGTCGCCGTCGACGAGCGCGAAGACATTCATCCCGACATCCTCATGCTCGCCCTCGGCCAGCGTTTCGGCGGCCGAAAGCGGCGTGCCGCGTTTCCAGCGCTTGACGATGCGCGGATAACCCGACGCGGTCATGCTGCCCTCGCCATAGTCGGTCGCGACGAGCAATGTGTCGGCGTCTTCCCACGTCACGCTGCTCTTCGCTTGCGGCAGGGTGAAGCCGCTGGTGACGAAGCTTTTTGTCGTGCGGTCCCATTCGCGGACGATGTCGGCGTCGGTGCCGCCGGGGCTCAGCGACACGAGGCAGCGTTTATAGTCGGGCGCGAGGCAGTCGGCGCCGTGCCAGACCCAGCTCTGTTTCTCGGCCTTGCCGAGCGCATCGACGTCGATCAGCGTCGTCCATACGGGCTTGCCGGCGAGATAGGCGTCGAGCGGGCTTTGCCGCCACAGCCCGCGCGGATTGGCCGCATCGCGCCAGAAATTGGTGATCGTGTCGCCCATAACCTCGCCCGGCATCGCGATCTGGCGGTCGTCGTCGAGGATCGCGCGCGCGCGCTTGCGGTCGGCCTCGAAACCGGGGCGGCCGGTGATCAGCTTGTCAGTCGCCGCATTTTCCTTTTTGACCCAATCGAGCGCCTTCGCGCCCTCGATATCCTCAAGCCAGAGCCAGGGGTCTTTGTCCTGCGCGGCCGCCGCCACGGCGGCGAAGGAACAGCTGAGGGCAAGCGCGGCGAGGCTGGCGCGGATCATTCGATAATCTCCCCTGGGGTGTGGTGGCGCTGTGCTAGCAGCATTACACACCCCGAGGGAAGACGGCGAAGGACTATTGATCGATGATGATCGTGCCCGGATGATGCTTGTCGAGATGCTTCTTGATGATCCGGAGGTTGCGGGTGTTCGAGCGAAAGAAGAAGTCGAACGCGTCGCCGACGAGCGGGACCGCGCCGAGCGCGGTATCGACGCCGAGATTGCCGATCATGCGCCAGATCTTCCATTTCGGCATGCCGAGGTTGCGCGCTTCCCAGATCAGGTAGGCACCCATCGTCGCGGCGATCACGTCGCCGACGACGGGGACGAGGCCGACGATCGCGTCGAGCCCGACGGGGCGGTTGATGCCCGGAATGACGAAGCTGCGCTCGAGCAGGATTTCAAGCGTTTCGACCCGCTTGCGCAGCGCGGCGGGATCGTTGCGGTTCTGGATCAGCGCGTCGAAAATCGCGTCGGGATGCGGGGGCGAAGGGGCCATCGGGGTCCTTTCCGGCAGCGCCCGGGGTTTGAGCGCCACTGTATTAGTTAGGTAAGTCGATCAGATGATTCAATGGGTGCTGCGCGCGGCCGTTGGCGCGCAGGCCCGTCAGGCGCTGCGACGCGACCGACCAGCGCAGCGGTGTCGCGAGCGGAATGAAGGGGGCGTAGCGCACGAGTACCGCCTCGGCATCGCCGATCTGCTGGCGGCGCTGGCCGATGTCGATGTTGGCGGTCGCCAGAGCGATCAGATCCTGCGCTTCGCGATTGCACAGCGTGTCGGGCCGGCATGACAGACGGCGGAGCGCCCATATGGGATCGTCGTTCGGCGCGACCTCGTCGATCAGGCGCAGGTCGGCTTTCGACGCCATCGCGACGCGCCGGCTCGGCACGCCGATCGCGTTGAAGTCGGCGGCGACATAGGCGTATAATATGCGCCCGCCCGGGGTGTCCGGAACCGCGATGCGCAACGGCTCGATCTCGCGCCCCGCGGCGCGCCACGCATCGACCACGCGCTTCGCCTGCGCGAGCCGCGAGGCTTCGTCGAACTCGGCCCAGACGGGAACCAGCGGCACCGGGCCGCCGTCGCGCGTGTAGAGCGCGGGGCGTAGCGTGACCTGCGCCTGCCATTCGGTCAGGCCAAAGGCCTCGATCAGCCGCTCGCGTCGGACTGCGCGGACGAGCGCGTCGCGGTTGACGTCGGTCGCGAGAAACCCCTCGGCGCGGACGAACGACAGGCCGAACAGCCCGGGCACCGGATCGACGACGAGGCGCGAGCGCCCGATGTTCGACGCGACGAAATAGGGCAGGGTCGAAAAGCGGCCGCCGATCACCCCGTCGGCATAGCCATTCTTGAACCGTGCGAGCGCGCCCTCGGGCGAGGTGCCGACGAGTTCGATCGCGGCGGCGGGGTCGTTCGCCGCCGCCTCGGCCGCTTCGGGATCCTCGGCGAGCGGGTCGGGAACGGGCGAGAGCAGTACCGCATTGCCGATCTTGCGCGCGCGCATCGGGCCCCAGCCCATGCCCTTGTTGACGATCGCCATCGACGGCTGGGCAAGCAGTTCGAGGATCGCGGGTTGCGGCACCGTAAGACGGATTTCGATGACGGTATCGGTCATCGCCTTGATCGTCTCGACCTCCGGAAAATCATCCTTGAGGATGTGGCGGCTGGCGGGCGCGAGATAGTCGCGCAGGATTTCGGCGACATCCTCGGCCGTCACCTTGCGCCCGTTGGTCCATTTTGCTTCGCGGAGGCGAAAAATATAGCTGCGCCCGTCGGTGGTGACGGTCCAGCGGTCGGCGAGGCCGGTGTCGATCTGACCCTCGTCGTCATAGCTGACGAGGCCTTGTGATGTCGCGTCGAGCAGCGCGGCGTTGGCCGCCGACAACTCGCCGGAAAGCGGCGTCGCGGCGAGATTGAGCGTGCCGATGGCGGCAACCTTGACCGGACCGCGCTCACCAAACAGGCCGCAACTGGCGAGCGACAGGGCGATCAGGACGGCGCCGCCAACAAGACGGCCGCGGCGCGGCCCTGGCTTTCTGCTGGCCCGGTGATCGTCCTGAGGGTGCGGCATGGGAGGCATCATAAGGATAAGCGGCAAAACCGGAAGTGGTCATCCGGACTGTTTTGCCGGTGGAAGGGGAAGGCGGTCGATATGGCGGGGCGGGTTTCGGGCAAATTTCGACCCGTCGGACGTCATTTCGTCGTTGCGGGGGGCGTTATTTCGGCATCGCCATATTCGGACGCGAGCGGCGCGCCCTTGGCATAGTCGATCAGCAACCGGAAATAGCCCGGCGTGAAGCGGGTCGACACGCGCGATCCGTCGGGCGCGGTCTCGAATTCGGTCATGCCATGTTCGGCCTTGGGAAAGACGGCGAGGGTGATCGGCTGGCCTGCCGTGATCAGCCCCTTGATCCGCCTCGCGGTTTCGCCCGCCGGCGCGTCGATATCCTGTCCGCCGAGCGCCCAGAGCTGCGGCACGTCGACCGCGCGGAGCGTTGGCATCGGGTCGTAGTGGACGGGCGTGCCGAAACGGTAGATCTGCCCCTTGGTCCTGATCTCGTCGGCGGTCATGCCGAGGATGAGGTGGGTGTAATTGCCGTAAACATCCTTGTACCACGGTTCATCGCGATAGCGCGCGCGCACCGCGTCGAGTTCCTCGATCCCGTCGGTCATGCCGCTTGCGAAGATGCGGGTCGTCGCGGCGCCGATCTCCTGCGCCTTGGCGATCACGTCGGAGCCATAGCCTTTGAGCCCCATCTGGAACGCGATGGCTTCGCGATCCTCGTCGGCGACCGACACCGCGAGGCCGAAGCTGACGATCAGAAAGTCAACCTGCGTCCGCGTCGCCGCGAGCGGTGCGATCCAGCCGCCCTGGCTCGGCCCCTGAAAGCCGAAGCGCGTGCCGCGCGCGCCCGCCATCCGCCGCGTTTCGGCGAGCGCGGCGACGGCGTCGTCGGCGAGCAGCGAAAAGACCTGCGTATATTTGTCGCCCGACGCGCCGGTGCCGCGCTTGTCATAGACGAAGGCGCCGATGCCCGCGGCGGGAAGCATGCGCTGCAGCGAATTGGTGTCGCGCGCGGACGCGAATTCCGCGCCGTGTAGCAGCACGACGATCGGGACGGGCTCGTCGCCGGGCGGCATCACCAGCCGGCCGACAAGACGGGTGCCGTGGCTGGTGAAGCTGGTCTCGCGTGTTTCGAGCGCGATCCGCTGCCCCTTGCGCTCGCCGAACTCCATGGTCTTTGCCGCGCAGTCGAAACGGACCGTCAGGCCATCGGCGCGCCCCGTCCAGCCCGCGGTGCCCGCCCAATGATCGCCATCGCGTTTCAACTCGCCGCTCGCCCCGTCGAGGCCGCGCCAGCGCAGCGCGCCTTCGCTCGCCGCGGCGACATCGATGACGCCGCCGTCGGCCAGGCGATATGCACCCAGCGCGCAGTCGCTTTCGGCCGCGGCGGCCGGGGTTGCGACGAGCAAAGCGGCGATCAGGGCTGCCAGATGCCGGGAAATGGCGTCGCCGCCGCGAAACATGGATTTGGCTGTCAGCATGGGGCCTCGTGCGTGAAAGATGCGGAGGATAGGCAAAGCTGCGCTTTCCGAGTTCAACATGGTGCGGACGGCGGGACTTGAACCCGCATGACACTAGGCCGGCAGATTTTAAGTCTGCTGCGTCTACCGATTTCGCCACGTCCGCGCGGGGCTTGGTCAAGCCGATGGGCCGGTGGAGGTCAAGCGATGTTTGGCGCTTCACGCGATGCGGCGGCTCGGCTAAACGCATGGCATGACAGTGGTTCTCCAGATTTCCGGCCTCGGAAAAACCTATAAAAGCGGTCACAAAGCGCTGAGCGATGTCGACCTTTCGATCAACAAGGGCGAGATTTTCGCGCTGCTCGGGCCGAACGGCGCGGGCAAGACGACGATGATCAGCATCGTCTGCGGCATCGTCACGCCCAGCGCGGGAACGGTGACCGTCGGCGGGCACGATCATGCCCGCGACTATCGCGCCGCGCGGGCGATGATCGGACTGGTGCCGCAGGAGCTCCATACCGATGCGTTCGAAAGCGTGATGGCGACGGTCAGCTTCTCGCGCGGCCTGTTCGGCAAGCCGCGCGACCCGGCGTTCATCGAGCAGCTGCTCAAGGACCTGTCGCTGTGGGACAAGCGCGATTCCAAGATCATGGAATTGTCGGGCGGCATGAAGCGCCGCGTGATGATCGCCAAGGCGCTTTCCCACGAACCCGAAATCCTGTTCCTCGACGAACCCACCGCGGGCGTTGACGTCGAGCTGCGCCGCGACATGTGGAATATGGTGCGCGGTCTGCGCGAGCGCGGGGTCACGATCATCCTCACCACCCACTATATCGAGGAGGCCGAGGAAATGGCCGACCGCGTCGGGGTGATCACCGGCGGGCGGTTGATTCTGGTCGAACAGAAGGACGAACTGATCAAGAAGCTCGGGCGCAAGACGCTGACGCTCAATCTCGTCGACCCGTTGACCGCCATCCCCGACGAGCTGGCGCAGTGGAAGCTCGAGCTGGCGGGTGAGGGCAATGAGCTGGTCTATGAATTCGACAGCCGCGCCGAGGCCACTGGAGTGCCGTCGCTGCTGCGGCGGATGACCGACATCGGCGTGCAGTTCAAGGATCTGCACACGAGGCAAAGCTCGCTCGAGGATATTTTCGTCGGGCTGGTCCACGAATCGAACGGTGCGAAGGGAGAAGCCGCATGATCGCGAACTGGCGCGGCGTGCGCGCGATCTACGCTTTCGAAATGGCGCGCTTCGGCCGCACCTTCTGGACTAGCCTGATGCTGCCGGTGATCACCACCGCGCTCTATTTCGTCGTCTTCGGATCGGCGATCGGCAGCCGGATGACCGAGGTTAGCGACGTCCCCTATGGCGCCTTCATCGTCCCCGGGCTGATGATGCTGACGATGTTCACCGAAAGCATCAGCAATTCCTCGTTCGGCATCTATATGCCCAAATGGACGGGGACGATTTACGAAATGCTGTCGGCGCCGCTGTCGCCGCTGGAAACGGTGATCGCCTATGTCGGCGCGGCGGCGACCAAGTCGGTGGTCATCGGGTCGATCATCTTCGCGACCGCGCATCTGTTCGTCGATGTGCAGGTGGCGCATCCGCTGTTGATGGCGGCGTTCATGATCCTGATGGCGGTGACCTTTTGCCTGTTCGGCTTCATCATCGGCATCTGGGCGCAAAGCTTCGAACAGCTTCAGGTCATCCCGATGCTGGTCGTCTATCCGCTGACCTTTCTGGGCGGCGCCTTCTACTCGCTCGACATGCTGCCCGCCGCATGGCGGATGGTGACCCTGTTCAACCCCGTCGTCTATCTGATCAGCGGGTTCCGCTGGACCTTCTTCGGCAAGGGCGACGTCGGGATCGAGGTGAGCATGGGCGCGGTCACGCTTTTCCTGGCGCTGTGCCTCGGCGTGATTTTCTGGATGTTCCGCACCGGATACCGGCTCAAGAACTGAGGAAGGCTGGATTCGCGCCGCAATGCGGCGCGTCGTGTCCTAGCCGTTCAAACGCTCGCGCATTTCCTTGCCGGGTTTGAAATAGGGCACGTTTTTCGCCTTCACATCGACCGCGGCCCCGGTGCGGGGATTGCGGCCGGTGCGCGATTCGCGCGCGCGGGTGGAGAAGGCGCCGAAGCCGCGTAGCTCGACGCGGCCACCCGCCGCGAGCTGATCGACGATGGAATCGAAGAAAGCGTCGACGATGCGCTCGACTTCTTCAATCCGCAAATCGCTGTTTTCGCTCGCGATCTTCTGAACCAGTTCTGACCGGATCATGTGCTTCCCCTAATATATACAGCCACGCGTTTCCCGCCGAAACGGGTTTCCGGTCGTTGCCGGATTTTGTGCGTGAGACCCCTCCCAACGCGCGGCGAAGGTATCACGAATCGCGGTCCGGTCAAAAATATATCACGACAAGAAAAAGGCCCGCAGAGGGACACTCTGCGGGCCTTTTCTGTAGCCTGTCGGCGGAAGGAGGATCAGTCCTTCTTGCCGGCCTTCAGCGCCTCGCCGAGGATGTCGCCGAGCGACGCACCCGAGTCCGACGAACCGTACTGCGCGACGGCTTCCTTCTCTTCGGCGATCTGCATCGCCTTGACCGAGAAGTTCGGCTTTTTCGAACGGTCGAAACCGATGACCATCGCGTCGAACTTCTGGCCGACCTGATAGCGTTCGGCGCGCTGTTCGTCGCGGTCGCGGCCAAGGTCGGCGCGCTTGATGAAGCCGGTGGCGCCATCTTCGCCGGCCTGCACTTCGAGGCCGTTGTCGCGGACTTCGAGGACCGAGACGGTGACGACGTCGTTCTTCTTCAGCGAACCGGCAGCGGCAACGCCGCCGCCGACGGCCGGAGCACCCTTTTCAAGCTGCTTGATGCCGAGGCTGATGCGTTCCTTCTCGACGTCGACGTCGAGAACGACGACCTGCACGGCCTCGCCCTTGCGGTGGAGGTGCAGCGCTTCTTCGCCCGAGATGCCCCACGCGATGTCCGACATGTGGACCATGCCGTCGACGTCGCCTGGCAGGCCGACGAACAGACCGAATTCGGTCGCGTTCTTGACTTCGCCTTCGACGACCGAGCCGACCGGGTGGGCTTCCGCAAAGGCGCCCCACGGGTTCGACTGGGCCTGCTTGAGGCCAAGCGAGATGCGGCGCTTGTCGCTGTCGACTTCGAGGACGATGACGTCGACTTCCTGGCTCGTCGAAACGATCTTGCCGGGGTGGACGTTCTTCTTGACCCACGACATTTCGCTGACGTGGACCAGGCCTTCGATGCCGGCTTCGAGTTCGACGAACGCGCCGTAATCGGTGATGTTCGTGACCGTGCCGGTGAGCTTCGCTCCGACCGGGTACTTGGCGGCGACGCCTTCCCACGGATCGCTTTCGAGCTGCTTCATGCCGAGGCTGATGCGCTGCGTGTCGCGGTTGATGCGGATGATCTGGACGCGGACGGTGTCACCGATGTTGATGACTTCGCTCGGGTGGTTGACGCGCTTGTAGCTCATGTCGGTGACATGGAGCAGGCCATCGATGCCGCCGAGGTCGACGAACGCACCATAGTCGGTGATGTTCTTGACCGCGCCTTCGATGATCTGGCCTTCTTCGAGGTTCTGGATCAGGCCCGAACGCTGTTCGGCGCGCGTTTCCTCGAGGATGGCGCGGCGCGACACGACGATGTTGCCGCGGCGGCGATCCATCTTGAGGATCTGGAAGGGCTGCGGCAGGTCCATGAGCGGGCCGACGTCGCGCACGGGGCGGATATCGACCTGCGAACCCGGAAGGAACGCCACGGCGCCGCCGAGGTCGACGGTGAAGCCGCCCTTGACGCGGCCGAAGATGACGCCTTCGACGCGGGCTTCCTTGTTGAATTCTTCTTCGAGGCGGTCCCAGGCGGCTTCGCGGCGAGCACGGTCGCGCGACAGCATGGTTTCGCCATTGGCGTTTTCGACGCGGTCGACATAAACTTCGACTTCGTCGCCGACGTTGAGGTCGGCCTTCTGGCCCGGCATCGCGAATTCGCGAAGCGGTACGCGGCCTTCGCTCTTCAGGCCGATGTCGATCACTGCCAGGTCGTTTTCGATCGCAGTCACGGTGCCCTTGACGACGCGGCCTTCAAAGCCGCCATCAGCACCACCCAGCGATTCGTCGAGCATCGCGGCGAAATCGTCGCGCGACGGAAAAGCCGTAGAGGCCATAGAGTGTTTTCCTTACTTCATTGTTCCGGCCAAGCGGTTGGTTCCGCTGGTCTTAGTGGCCGATCCGTCCCGTCCGCCGAATGCGAGGCGGGACATCCTTCGAACCTTTCGCAGGACAAGGCAGGGCAAAGCAAAAGGGGCGCGATGGGTGAACCCCGTCGCGCCCGACGCTCGGATATGGAGCGGCGGTTTGTCCATGCCTCGACCGGCAAATAGCCCGTCGGACGGCGCGCATATAGTCCGCAGCCCTTGCAAAAGCAAGGCGGAAAGCCGGTTCTAGCCCCGCGCCCTGCGGCGCTCCTCGACGAAGGTGATCGCCGCCGCAATCGCGGCATCGCGGTCCATGTCGCTATTGTCGAGCAACATCGCGTCCTCGGCGCGGAGCAGCGGCGCGTCGGCGCGGCCGGTGTCGCGCGCGTCGCGCGCGTGAACGTCGGCGAGCACCGCGTCGAAGCTGACCTCGACGCCGCGCGCGACCATCTCGGCATGGCGGCGGCGCGCGCGTTCCTCGGGCGAGGCGGTGACGAACAATTTGGCGTCGGCGTGGGGGGCGATCACCGTGCCGATGTCGCGTCCATCGAGCACCGCGCCGCCGGGCTGGTTGGCGAAATCGACCTGGCGCTGGAGCAGCGCGGCGCGCACCGCGGGATGGACCGACGCGCGGCTCGCGAGGCTGCCCGTGCTTTCGAATCGCAGCGCCGGATCGTCCAGTAGGCGGTCCGGAAAATCGCAAGCGGCGAGCGCGTCGGCGGCATTGTCAGGGTCGCCGTGGTTGAGCTGGGTCTGATAACCGACCGCGCGATAGAGGAGCCCGGTATCGAGCACGGGCAGATCAAAATGCGCGGCGAGCGCCCGGGCGATCGTGCCCTTGCCCGAAGCGGTGGGACCGTCGACCGCGATGATCATCAGTTGATCTGGAACGCGTCGACGCGCGCGCTGGTCAGGCGGCCGGTGGGACCGAACAGCAATTTGATCCAGCCGCCATTGTCGAAGCTTCCGCCGCACGAGGCGACGCCCTTGCCTTCGCCCGCCTTGCCGGGTTCGAGGCAGTCGATCGCGATTTCGGGAAGGAAGGCGCGGACCTTCGCCAGCACGTCGGCGCGCTGGCGCGCCGTTCCGATGTTCAGCGCGGCGATATGGCGGTTGCCGAGCATCGCCACATCGACCGCCTTGATCGCCAGAACGTCATTGCCGACGACGACATGCCTCACGCCTGTTTCGTCTTCCCACTCGCAGTCGATGCCTTCCTCCTCGCCGCACACGTCGCCGTTGATGAGCCGCCCGATCGCCTGCGGCGTCGTCGGCAAATTGAGCGGATAGCGCGAGAAGCTCGCGTCGGCGCGGGCGAACGGGTCGGCGATGCGCTCGCCGGCATTCGCGGTTCCCCCCGAAAAGGCCAAGAGCAGGGCGGCGATGGCGGCGGTCTGGATCTTCATCGTGCGCAAATCCCTTAATATCCTGAAATCGAGCCGCAATCCTGCCACGAACCCGCGGCGGTGGTCGATGACGGCGATCACAGGTCCTGCTGCAATTGCCCCAGCAGCGTTTCGAAATTGGGGAAGCTGGTCGCCACGGGCGCGATGTCGTCGACCGCCACCGGGGCGCGGCTGACGAGACCCGCGACCGCGAAGCTCATGCAGATGCGGTGGTCGAGATGGCCGGCGATCGTCGCGCCGCCGGGCAGCGGGTCGCCGCCGGTGCCGTCGATGACGAGGCCGTCCTCGCTTTCTTGGGCGCGCGCGCCGATGGCTTTCAGGCCGGCGGCCATCACGGCGAGGCGGTCGCTTTCCTTGACGCGCAGCTCGTCGAGCCCGGTCGTCACCGTGCGGCCCTCGGCGAGCGCGGCGGCGACGAACAGGATCGGGAATTCGTCGATCATGCTCGGCGCGACGGCGGGATCGACCGCGATGCCCTTGAGGTTGCTGTGACGGACGCGAAGGTCGGCCACGGGCTCGCCGCCGACTTCGCGCGCATCGAGGAGGGCGATGTCGCCGCCCATCTGCTGCAGCACCTCGACGAGGCCGGCGCGCGTCGGGTTGAGGCCGACATTGGCGATGGTGACGTCCGATCCGGGCACGACCAGCGCCGCGACGATGAAGAAGGCCGCCGACGAGGGGTCGCCGGGGACGATGATCGTCTGCGGCCTCAATTCGGCTTCGCCGCGAATGCGGATATGGCGCGCGCCTTCGCCGTTGGTTTCAACGGTCAGCTCGGCGCCGAAGCCGCGGAGCATGCGCTCGCTATGGTCGCGGGTCGGGACGGGCTCGATCACCTCGGTGATGCCCGGCGTGTTGAGCCCCGCGAGCAGCACCGCGCTCTTCACCTGCGCCGACGCCATCGGCAGGCGGTAGGAAAGGGGGATGGCGGGGGCGAGGCCGCGGACCATCAGGGGGAGCCGGCCGCCCGGCGAGGCATTGATGTCCGCGCCCATCTGCGACAGCGGATCGATGACGCGGCCCATCGGGCGCCCCGAAAGGCTCGCGTCGCCGACGAAGGTGGCGGTGATCGGGTGGCTCGCGACGAGGCCCATCAGCAGGCGCGTCGAGGTGCCGCTGTTGCCCATGTCGAGCGCCTCGCGCGGCTGGAGCAGCCCGCCGACCCCGACGCCGTGGATGCGCCATTCGCCATCGTCCCGCCGCTCGATCGTCGCGCCCATCGCGCGCATCGCCGCTGCCGTCGCGAGCACGTCATGCCCTTCGAGCAGGCCCGTGACGCGGCTTTCGCCGACCGCAAGCGCCGACAGCATCAGCGAGCGATGCGAGATGCTCTTGTCCCCCGGGATCGCGATCCCGCCTTTGAGCGGAACGGAAGCGGAAAAGCTGCGTGGGCTAGCGGTTTGATCGGTCATGGCGTGCGGCTTTTGACAGCGGCCTTGCAATCTGGCAAGGCGCACGCCGATCTGACGGATAGCTATTCAAGTGCCGTCGTTTTTCCGATATTTCTATACTGTTTTCAAAACATTATGAGGCGTTTATGATCAAGGCTGAATGGGGCACGAAGCGCAGCTGCCCGAAATGCGCCACCCGATTCTATGATTTGACCAAGGATGATCCGATCAGCTGCATCAATTGCGGCTATAGCTGGATCCCGGAATCGGTGCTGAAATCGAAGCAGCCGATGCCGTTCGAGGAAGTCGAGAAGCCCGGCAAGGTCGCGAAGGAAGAAAGCACCGACGAGGATCTGGATCTGGACGTCGATGTCGACGAGGACAGCGATTCGCCGGACAATGACGTCGATCTGGGCGGCGACGACGATCTCGGCGTGGCCACGGGCGACGACGAGGACGACGAAAGCTGATAATAACCGCGAGGGGTCAAAAAAGCATCGAAAGATGATTTGGCCCCTTGCATCGCGTGGCGGCGCTGCTAAAGGCGGCGTCCCGGTCGCAGCAGCCAGATTGTTGGCGAAGGCGACACGCGAAATGGCACGGGGCCTTAGCTCAGCTGGGAGAGCGCCTGCATGGCATGCAGGAGGTCAGCGGTTCGATCCCGCTAGGCTCCACCATTACAAAAAGGCCCGCGAAAGCGGGCCTTTTTTGTTGCGCTGACGACGATGGCGCTATTCGGCGGCTTCTTCCTTGTCGAACAGCGGCGCGAGTTCGATCGGGTCGGCGAGGGTGATGCGGTCGAGGATCGAGGCGGTGTCGTCGCGGACGCGGAGCATCAAGCTGCGCAGGCGGCATTCGGATTCGGGCAGGCAATTCTTGCAATGTTCGTGCGCGTTGCGCGCCGCGCAGGGAACGAGCGCGAGCGAACCGCGCGTCAGGCGGACGAGGTCGCCATAGCTGATATCGATCGGGGGGAGGGCGAGCTGATAGCCGCCGTCGCGCCCGCGCTGCGAAATGAGCAGGCCCTCGCGCGCCATTTCGGACAGGATCACGGTCAGGAATTTGGGCGGGATATTCTGCGCATCCGCAATGTCCGCGAGCTGCACCTGCCCCTTGCCCCAATGGTCGGCAAGATGCTGGAACGCACGGATCGTGTAGCGGGTCTTCTGCGAGAGCATGGCGGCGTTACTGTGATATATTCGACCTTAATTCAACCTGTCTGGATGACAAATGTTGCACGGTTGATGAAAATCACAGCGGGTGGCATGAACCGTCCTTATAAAAGGTCGCATGGTGGCCCGGAACCGGGCGCGACAAGGGTGGATTCGATGATGCGTAAAATATTCGCGACTCCCGCAGTGCTGGCGGCCTGCCTGCTCGCGGTGGCGCCCGCGCAGGCGCAGTTCGGCAGCCTGCTTCGCAAGGTGACGACCCCGGCGCCCAAGCCGAGCGAAGAGGACAATGGCGGCTGTCCCAAGGGCAAGAAGGGCAGCAGCATCGGCCGCAACATATTGGGCAATGTCATCAACGACGCGGTCGGCGACGTGGCGAGTAAGGCCGGCGTCTATTCCTATGTGCCGATCGCGGAAGTGAGCGGGACGCTGACCGACGTGATCGCCTGCCGCCTCGACCCCGCCGAACAGGTGCAGGCGGCGGCAGCGACAGAGGAGGTCACGCGCGGCGAAGAGGTCGGCGCGACCGCCAACTGGACGAGCGAAACACGCCAGAATGTCAGCGGGTCGTCGACCGTCGCTTCGATCAACGAAGAAGGCGGCGGGCGGCGCTGTATGAATGTCACCGACTTCATCATCGTCGAGGGCGAGGAAACGCGCGTGACGAAGCGGATGTGCAAGGAGCCGGGGCAGGCGCGCTATGTGGTGGCGGCATGAGGCGGCTGGCCCGCCTTTCGATTGCCACCGCCGCGCTCCTCGCGCTTGGCGCCAAGCCGGCCATGGATCCGATCAATCCGACCTGCCCGCTCAATCCGGGCTGGTCGACTAACCCGCAGATGCAATTCACCTATTTCGAAAAGGACGGGTGGAAGATCATCAAGGGCGAGGGCCGCATCGACAAGGATGTCGTGCCGCGGCTGAAGGTCGCGCTCGCCAAGCATCCGGGTCTCGATGAAATCTGGCTCAGTTCTCCCGGCGGCGATGCGCGGGCTGGCAACGAGGCGGGCCGCTTGATCCGCGACACGCTAGACGTGATCACGCGCATCCCTTCGGGCTGGGCCTGTTACAGCGCGTGCAACTTCATGTTCATGGGCGGGCGATCGCGCACCATCGATCCAGGCGGACAATTCATCGTCCATATGTTTACGCGAACCGGCGATCGCAGCACGATCGATTATAGCGTCGCCATGGGAACCGACGCGACCACCGAACTGATCGGCGAGATCGAGCAAGATGCGGCGCAGCTCGCCAGCGAAGACAATGATTTCATGATCCGCATGTTCCTGTCGCGCGAACTGCTCACCGACATCATGTATAAGCAGAAAGCGGTGAAAGGCAGCGGCCCGGACAAGTCGACGCGCCGCTGCCTTACGATGGATGAGGCCGTCAAATATGGGGTCGTAAACGCCCAGTTTGAGTAGCCTTAATTGTTTTCAGCGGCTTCCGGCGGTGGATTGCCGCTTCCCATATCGAAACTTAGGCCTCCAACCCTGCTTTCCACATACCCCTCAAGCGACGATCCATCGGTTAGATAGCATCCCGAGAAAATCGTAATCTGCCGGTCATTGATCCAGCCAAATTGACCGCGAGTGTCGGGGCCGATGGTGCCGATTTTCTTGTGCCTGCCCAAGTTTCCATTCTCATCCTTTGATTTTCCTAGGATGTCATATGATCGATATTCGTCCCCCTGGATGATCTGGACGAACCCCGAAAAGATGATGGTTTCCTTTTCTATGCCTTGCATGATTTGCTCTCCTCTTATTGATTAACCTATTTTCGAGAGACGGCTATCAGGGGCAAAATCCCCGTGGATCGCACTTTCACTGTAGAACATATATGGAACATATGGAGTGATTTGTCAATCATTTTATCCAAATAGGTTCATAATATAGGGTCTTGAAGCTAAGGCATTGAGGTATAAACTGACAGAAAACGAGGAGAGGCTGCCATGAACGAGATGACGCACGATCACGCCAAATTCCGCTCGATGATCGACGGAACGCAGGAAGATTGGGACATCATCGCGCGCGAGCAGAAGGAGTTCGCGCCGAACAATGGCAAGCGCATCCTCGACCATCTGAAGCTGCTCGGCGGCGATTATGGCGGCTTTCCGGTCGACCGGCTCGAACATTGCCTGCAGACCGCGACGCGGGCGCACAGGGATGGCCGCGACGAGGAATATGTCGTGATGGCGCTACTCCACGACATCGGCGACACGCTCGGCGCGTTCAACCATCCCGATGTCGCGGCGGCGATCCTGAAGCCTTTCCTGTCAGAGGAAAATCTCTGGATCGTGCAGCATCATGGCGTGTTCCAGGGCCATTATTTCTTCCACTATCTCGGGCTCGACCGCGACATGCGCGACCAGTTCAAGGATAGCCCGCATTATGCGGCGTGCGCCGAATTCTGCGAGAAATATGACGCGCCGGCGTTCGATCCCGATTATGATAGCGAGCCGCTGGAATTCTTCGAGCCGATGGTGATGCGGCTCTGCTCCTATCCGCGCACGAGCATCTACAAGAAGGTAATGGTCGAGGAAGCGGCGGAGTAGGATAGCCCGTCGCCCCCGCGAAGGCGGGGGCCGCTGGCGACCTTACGCTATGCCGATAGCGGCCCCCGGCTCCGCGGGGGCGACGCTGTTTACTTCCCCTTGAATTCGGTCTTGCGCTTCTGCTGGAAGGCCATGATCCCTTCCATCGCGTCGGCGGTGCCGCCGGCGATGAACTGGCCCTTGGCTTCGGCGTCGAGCGTGGTCGAGAAATCTTGCGACAGTCCCTCGCGCAAGACCTTGCGCATCGTGCCGAGCGCGATTGTCGGCCCGTTGGCGAGCCGCGCCGCGAGCGCCTGTGCTTCGGTCATCAGCTCGGCATCGTCGACGCATTTATAGATCATGCCCCAGTCGGCGGCCTGTTCGCCGCCGATCTTTTCGCCGAGCATCATCATCTGCAGCGCGCGCGGCACGCCGACGAGGCGTGGCAGCAGCCACGACGAGCCGCCGTCGGGGACGAGGCCGATGTTGACGAAGGCCTGGAGGAAATAGGCGCTCTTGCCCGCGATGGTGAAATCGCCGGACAATGCAAAACTGCATCCGACGCCCGCCGCGGGGCCGTTGACCGCGACGACGACCGGGATGTCGAGGTTGGCGAGCGCGAGCAGCATCGGGTTGTAATGCCCGCGCAGCGCGTTGCGGCTCCGCGCCCCGCCGCTCACCGCACCGCCGCCCGACCGGTCGCCCGCGAGATCGGCGCCCGAGCAGAAGCCGCGCCCTTCGCCGGTGATCAGCAGCGCGCGCGCGCCGAGGCCGGGCAGATGGTCGAGCGCCTCGCGGATGTCGTCGGCCATCGCGGGCGGCATCGAATTGAGCCGGTCGGGGCGGTTGAGCGTGATCGTCGCGACATGGTCGGTGATGTCGAGCTTGATCGTGTCGAAAGTCGGAAGGGTCATGGGGAAGAATCCTCTCGCGGGTGCTTTACCTTTACGTTCACGTAAAGATGTGACGCATTTGCGAGAGGAGTGCAAGGGGGGAAGGGGAGCGGTGGGTTTTGATAGGGAGCGGAACCATCAATCCTCGTCACCCCGGACTTGATCCGGGGTCCCGCTTGCAGTCGAAGCCCGTGAGTGCATCAAAAGCGGGATCCCGGATCAAGTCCGGGATGACGAAGGAAATTTGGAGAACGGCCGCTCTCCAACCCAAGACCGCCGCTACTCCCCGCCCAACCGCACGAACCGCATATCGCCCTCGGCGCGGTGCAGCGTCAGCCCGCGCTCGGTCTTTTCGGCGCACGCGCCGTCGAAATCGACCACGCCGATGTCGTTGGGGACGATGATCACGCGGAGCTTGCCACCGTCGGCTTCGGTGAGATCATAGCGCGGCGCGGTGATGCCATAGATCGGCTCGCGCAGTTCGACCCAGCGCGGCACGCGCGCGTCGTCCTCGGGCATCGTCCAGCCATAATATTGGGTGTAATCCTCGGCCGGATCGCCGCTGTCGAAGCCGATGGTGAAATCGACGCCCGGAACGCCTTCACCGTTCGGCCAGGTGACGAGCAGCGTGGGGACGGTGCCCTCGACCTCGATCAGCGGGCCCTTTTCCATCGCTGGCGGCACCGGCTTGGGATCGGTGGTGAGGCAGATGCGCTCGCCGCGCATTTCCCAGCGGCCCTCGGCGCGCTCGTCGAGCGCACCCGCGGCGAGCATATATTGAAAGCGGCCGTCGTCCCGATCAGCAGCCCGCCGCCCACGTCGGGCCCTTCGGCGAGGCTATATTCGCCGACGAAGGGTGAATCCTGCGCCGCCGCGGGCGCGGCGAGCAAGACGGCGACGAGGAGCATGGTTCGCATAGGTCGATCATGCGTCCGCCGCCGCCCCGGCGCCAGCCCCTTTCCACTTGCCCTGCCACCTGCTAGGCGCCCGCGCCATGTCCAAGCACCCCGACCGCCGCACCTTCGCCATCATCTCGCACCCCGACGCGGGCAAGACGACGCTGACCGAGAAATTGCTCGTCGCGGGCGGCGCGATCCATATCGCGGGCGAGGTCAAGGCGCGCGGCGCCGCGCGGCGTGCGCGTTCGGACTGGATGAAGATCGAGCAACAGCGCGGGATTTCGGTGACCTCGTCGGTGATGACCTTCGAGCATGCGGGACTGATCTTCAACCTGCTCGACACCCCGGGACACGAGGATTTCAGCGAGGATACCTATCGCACGCTCACCGCCGTCGACAGCGCGGTGATGGTGATCGATGCCGCCAAAGGCATCGAGCCGCAGACGCTCAAGCTGTTCGAAGTGTGCCGCTTGCGTTCGGTGCCGATCATCACCTTCATCAACAAGGTCGACCGCGAAGGGCAGACGCCGTTCGAGCTGCTCGACGAGGTCGCCGACCGGCTCGCGCTCGACGTCTGCCCGATGAACTGGCCCGCGGGCATGGGCGGGCAGTTCGAGGGCATCTACGACCTCGTCGACCCCGCGCTGATGGTGCCCGGCGGCGACGCGTCGCGCATGTATGAGGGCGACCGGATCGCGGTCGAGGGGCTCGAAGACCCGCGGCTTGCCGCGAAGCTCAGCGCGCCGGCGCTCGCGCTGCTCAAGGAAGAGACCGAGCTGGCGTCGGCCTGCTATGCGCCCTTCGATGCCGCCGCCTACCGCAATGGCGATCTGACGCCGGTCTTCTTCGGTTCGGCGCTCAAGGAATTCGGCGTCGTCGACCTGCTCGCGGGGCTCGCGAGCCACGCGCCGGGGCCGCAGCCGCAGCCCGCCGAACCCGCGCCGGTCCGGCCCGATGACGATGCCGTCACCGGCTTCGTCTTCAAGGTGCAGGCAAACATGAACCCCGCGCACCGCGACCGCATCGCCTTCATGCGCCTTTGCTCGGGCAAGTTCGAGCGCGGCATGCGGCTGATGCAGGGCGGGACGGGCAAGGCGATCGCGATCAGCCGCCCGATGCTGTTCCTCGCACAGGATCGCGAGATGGCCGAAGAGGCTTTCCCGGGCGACATCATCGGCATTCCGAACCACGGCACGCTGCGCGTCGGCGACACGCTCTCCGAACGCAGCGACATCATGATCACCGGGCTGCCGAACTTCGCGCCCGAAATCCTGCGCCGCGTCGCGCTCGTCGACCCGACCAAGACCAAGCAGCTGAGGAAAGCGCTCGACGACATGGCCGAGGAGGGGATCATCCAAGTCTTCTACCCCGAAATCGGTGCGAACATGATCGTCGGCGTCGTCGGCCAGCTCCAGCTCGACGTGCTGATCAGCCGATTGGAGGCCGAATATAAGGTCGAGGCGAAGCTCGAGCAGTCGCCGTGGGACACTGCGCGCTGGATCGCGAGCGACGATGCCGCGGCCTTGAAGGCGTTCCAGGCCGACAACCGCGGTGCCGCGGCGACCGACCGCGACGGCGCGCCGGTGTTCATGGCGAAGGATGCGTGGGAGGTCGGCTATGTAACCCAGCGCAACCCGTCGATCCGCTTTACGGCGACCAAGGAGCGCGTGTTCGCCGACGCGGGGTGATCAGATCAGGCTCAGCAGATCGCTCGGCTCCGCCGCTTCCTCCTGATCCTCCTCGCCGTCGAACTTGCTCAGCGTCACGCCGAGCAGGCGGATGCCCTGTTCGGTGGGGAGCAGGGGCGCAAGGATCGCCTCGCCCGCGGCGAGCAGCGAATTGCCGTCGAGGATCGGGTGGGTAACCGATTTCGCGCGGGTGATCGTGCGGAAATCGGCGTAACGCAGCTTCAGTGTCACCGTCCGTCCGCGCGCGCCCTTTTTCGCCGCGCGGTCCCAGACGACGGTGCAGACATGCGCGAGCGCCTCGCGGATTTCGGTGTCGGTGACGAGGTCGTTGAAGAAGGTGCGCTCGCCGCCCAAGGACTTCAGCGGCCGGTTCGACTTGACGCGGCGATGGTCGATCCCGCGCGCCAGATTATAGAGCCATTCGGCGCTGTTGCCGAAATTCTCGGCCAACCACATCGGGTCTTTGGCGGCGAGGTCGGCGCCCGAAAATATGCCGAGCCCCTCCATCTTCGCCGCGGTCACCGGGCCGATGCCGTGGAAGCGTCGGATCGACAGCGTCTGGACGAAGGCGGCGCCCTTGCCCGGAGGGATCACGGTCAGGCCGTCGGGCTTGTTCTGGTCCGACGCGAGCTTGGCGATGAACTTGTTGTAGGAAACGCCGGCCGACGCGGTGAGGCCGGTTTCGGCGCGGATACGCTGGCGGATCAGCCTCGCCGCCGCCGTCGCGCTGCCCAGCCCGGCCTTGTCGGCGCTGACGTCGAGATAGGCCTCGTCGAGCGACAGCGGCTCGACCTCGTCGGCATAGTCGCGGAAAATCGCGCGAATCTGGTGCGAGATGTCGCGATAGACCTCGAAGCGCGGCGGCACGAAGATGATGCCGGGGCATTGGCGCTTCGCGGTGATGCTCGGCATCGCCGAGCGGACGCCGAACTTGCGCGCTTCATAAGAGGCGGCGGCGACGACGCCGCGCCGCGACGAGCCGCCGACCGCCACGGGTTTTCCGCGCAGGGCCGGATCGTCGCGCTGCTCGACCGAGGCATAGAAGGCATCCATGTCGACATGGATGATCTTGCGGCCCGCCGGCGTCGTGTCAGGATCGGCAAACACTCACATACCCCTTGGTCGACCCGGCACGAAGATGGGCGGTGCGCAGGAGGACGGCGTGGGGAGAACAAACCACGAATCCGCGCCACAATCAACCGGGGGCGTGCGTTCGGGACAGCCTTTCGAACGCGGGCACTCTCGCTTGTATCAGGCGGCGAAGGCCGGCGCTCCCGGCGCGTGCGTTTGAAGCGGCGCGGGCGCGGGCTCGATCGTCCAGAAGCTGTCGGCCATCGCGTGATGGGCCAGATGGAAGGCGAGGATCGATTCGGCGCCGCAATTATAGTTGACGCCGCGCGGCGTCATGCCGTCGCGGCAGCGTCCGCTCCGGATGTCGCCAATCGGAACGCCGCGGTCGTTGTCGCCGAGGAACCAGCGCCAAGCCGCCTCGGCGTGCGCGCGCCAGACCGGTTGACCGCTGACAGCAAAGGCGGTGGCGCAGGCCGCGATTGTCGCCCAAGCCTCGATTGGTTGCTGGTCGAAGGGGAACAGCTCGTCCGCACGTCCAAAACCTTCCGAACCCATCGGCCGGAAATGCCCTGCCGTCGCGGTCTGCTTGGCGCACAGCCAGTCGAGCGCCGAGAGGCCTGCCTCCTCGTAGGGCAGCGGCGGGAGGCGGCGGCCGGCGCGGATCAACGCTTCGGCGAGGCGGGCATTGTCATAGGCGAGCCCGGTTTCGAACCAGTCCCAGTCCGGCCGTCGCGCGCTTTTCCGGAGCGCGGAAAGAAATGCGCCGCCGCGATCGACGATCGCGCGCGCCGGTGCGTTGCCGGGATCGCTTTCGAGCAGATGGTCGGCGCCGAGCAGCGCGAAGGCGATCGCGCGCGGGCTCTGGAAATCCCCGACCATCGGCGCGGCGCGTTCGAACCATTCGGCGGCCCAGCGGCGAAAATCGGTGCTGGACGCCTTCGCCGCGCTATGCCCGAGCGCCCAAAGCGTGCGCCCGTTGCTGTCCTCCGAGCCGGCCTCTTCGAGCCAGCGGCGGTCATAGCCCATGAAATTGCGAAAGCAGCCGCGTTCGGGGTTCCACGCATGTTGGATGAAGCTCGCGAAGGTCAACATGCGCTGCCCGGCCTCGCCGCCGGCCGGGCGCAAACCATGCACGAACATCAGCGCGCGTGCATTGTCGTCGATGCAATAGCCGTGATTGCGATCGGGCACGATGTTCACGCCATGCTGGAGAATGCCGACGTCGTCGCACATCGCCCACAGCCCGGCGAGCGCCGGCGAACTGCGTGTTATGGGCGCGGCCGAGGCCGGGGTCGTCACCTTGGAAATGAGCGCGGCGAACCGGTCCGCGATGACGCTCCACGCGGTCTGCCGACCGCGCGCATAGGCCCGTTGTTGCAGCGCCCGCCGTTCTTCGGGAATGGCGAGCAGGGGCAGCGCCGCCTCCGCGATCGCGTCGCTGTCGCAGCCGGGCAAGATGATGCCGACGTTGCCGCGCAAAAGCTCGCGGGCATGGACGAACGGCGTCGAAACGACCGCGCGGCCAAGCGCCACCGCATAGGCGAGCGTGCCCGATGTGATCTGTTGAAGATTGGGGTAGGGGGCGAGGTAGATGTCGCAAAGCTCGATCTGGTCGAGCAGGTCGCGGCTGCCGAGGAAGCGGTTGTCCCATGCGATGTTTCCGGCGACGCCGAGCTCCTCGGCGAGCGCCTTCAGGCTTTCGCGATAGGCTTCGCCCTCCGCTGCGAGCAGGTTGGGATGCGTCGCGCCGACGATGCGATAGAGGATGTCGGGATATTGCGCCGCGATCGCGGGCAGCGCGCGGATCGCGGTTTCCAGACCCTTGCCCGGGCCGATCAGCCCGAACGTCGACAATATGGGGCGATCGCCGATGCCCAGCGTCTCGCGCAGCGGTGAGCGCGCCGCGAACGGGCGCTCGGGCGTCCCATGCTCGATGACTTCGATCTGGGCGGGATCGGCGCCGTAGACGTCGATCAGCGCGGCGCGGCCGAATTCGCTCATCACGACGAGCTTCGATGCGCGTGCGACCAGACGCGCCATGACGACTTGTTGGTCGGCGCTCGGTTTCGCCAGCACGGTGTGAAGCGTGACGATCAGCGGCGCCGCGACCCGGTCGACCAGTTCGAGGACCATCTTGCCCGCCGGACCGCCGAAAATGCCGAACTCATGCTGCAACCAGACCGCTTCCGCGCCGCTTGTGTTGATGGCCTCGGCCGCCGCGCGGTAGCTGGCGGCGTCGCGCTCGTCGATCGCCAGCCGCACCTCGGGGTCGTCGGCGTCGCCGGGGCGACCGCGCATCGCATAGATATTGATGTCGAGAGCGGGCGCCGCGACGCGAAGATGGTCGAAGCTGTCGGCGGTGAAGGTCGCGATACCGCATTGGCGGGGGCGAAAGCATCCGATCAGCGCCAGTCGCGGCCTTTCGCACCAGCTGAGGGGTTCGACCTGAGGGACAGGGATATCTTCGTCGGAAAGCGGGAAGAAAAGCCGGTCTTCGCCATCATATTTCATCGCCGATCCTCACGTCCATGACGCAATGTGCCCGCTCGCGCGTGGATATCGCGCAAGCCGCTTCGTCTCCGGTCGTCGTCTATCCACTGCCAACGCGGCTTGGCGGTGCGAGTTGCACGACGCGAGCGGCTGAAGGCGCAAAATCCGGCAAGGGATTAACCTGCGTTGCGAAAGTCGCGTTTTGCGCCTGCTTACGCCGCTGAAGCCGCTCCACCCTGCTCCGATAGCGGCAGGGAAATCGAGCAATGCACCCCGCCGCCCAGAAACTCGATATGGGTCTCGGCTCCCAGTCGATGCGGCAGCGCGTCCGTGATCAAGTCCATTCCGAACCCCCGATAGGCGGGGCGTACGGGAATGGCGGGAACGCCGTGCTCGGTCCATTTGAAGTCGAGCAGGGTATCTTCACGACCATCGGCATCGGCGTTCATGCTCCAGACGATCTCCAGACGCCCGCCCGGAGCGCGAAGCGCCCCATATTTGAGGGCGTTCGTGGTCAATTCGTGAAAGGCCAATGCCAGCAATTCGGTCTGTACCGGCGTGAGGCCGACGTCGGGGCCCCCGATCGAGAGCAGCGGGCCGTCCTGCACGCCCGCGCCGAGCAATTCGTCGCGGATCAGATTTTCAAGGTCGACGGGACCCTCCTGATGCTGCGCCAGCATCACCTGGGTGCGTGCGAGCGAGTCGAGCCGCCCCCTGAAATGTTCGGCAATATCCTCGATCGGGCGTTCGTCCCGGATGGTTCGGGAAAAAACCGACCGCACGACCATCGCCATGTTGCGTACGCGATGTTGAAGGTCGCTCACGAGCACCCGCAGACGCGCCTCGCTTTGACGCAATATCTGCTCGGCCTCCTTGCGCGCCATGATATCGATGCTCATGCCGACCCACTTGCCGATGCCGTCGTCCCCGGCCCGGAGCGGCACGATATACAAGCGGCTCCATCGATAGCCGCCTCCCTCCGTCTGCAGCCGCGCCTCGATGTCGAGCTTTCTTCCGCGCGCCACCGCAGTGCGCCACCGCCGCCGGACACCGCGGCGCTCGTCGGGGTGGAGGGCGGCGATCCACCCATGATCGAGAAGCTCGGCAAGCGATTGGCCCGTGTGGCGGCGCCACGCGGGACAGTCCGATACGACGATGCCGCGCGCGTCGGTCTCCCAAACCGCTTGCGCGAGCCCATCGACCAGCGCCTTCGCGCAGACCTCCGCCTTGCAAGGCATGCCTTGATCGGGAACATCTTTGGTTATGATCGCATCACGCATCATCGAAGATCAATATTTGCCAATACGGCTTTGGTGAGGCGCCCTCCGGACTTCGGCTAGCCACCCCTCCTGACGCTGCGGTCATCTGCCGCCTCATGGGCATGGAGATAGAGATCGCTGAAGTCCGCAAGATCGCAGAGACGATCGAGATCGCCGATACGAATGCGCCGCCCGTTGCGCACGATCGCTCCCGCGCGTTCCAGCTCTTTCAGCGTGCGATTGATATGCACCGGGGTGAGCCCGAGCAGATCGGCGAGTTGCTCCTGCGTTATCGGCAGGTCGCTCTCGACGAGGCTCGTGGCGCTGATCGCCAGGCGGTGATGAATTTCGCAGATCAGATGGGCGAGCCGCGCAAGCGCATTGCGCCGCCCGATGTTGAGCAGCCATTCGCGGCCGATCGACGCTTCGATCACGATGTCGACGACCACCGCGCGGGCAAGCGACGGGCGCGCCATGACCAGCCGCTCGAGTTCGCGGTTGGGAACGATCGCCAGTTCGACCGAAGTCAGCGTCTGAACCGTATGGTCGGCGCGGCCGAGATAGAGCGACTGGAAATCGAGCGGGTCGCCCGGAAGCTTGAGCGCGACGATCTGCCGCCCGCCATCGCCGGTCATTTTGTGCCGATAGGCAAAACCTGAAAGCAGGATCGGGCAAATGTCGCAGCGTTCGCCTTCGCGAATGATGATGCTGCCCGGGTCAAGACGGCGCCGCGTGAAGGGGAGGGCGGCGATCGCATCCTGGTCGTCGGTCGAGAGCAGGCTGTGGTACAAAAGCTTTCGTAGCAGAAGGTCGACGCCGCGGGGGGCAAGTTCAGGGGGCATGGCGATTTCTGCCGCTGTGCGGATCGCGGCTGGCAGGGCCGCTTTCGCGCCGCATCAAACTGGGTTCGGGCGGCTTGCGGCCGTCCATGGCCTTGCCTCCTGATCGATTGCTCCGCATCATCTGTCCTTTGCGTGTTGCAGATAGGACGCACGCGCTGCGCAAGGGTTGCTGCAAGTGGCGATGCGGCGCGGGCTTTTTACCGCCGCGCTTATCACAGATCATGTTCGGGAAGGCGAGATTCGGCCCGCCACATCCTCTTTGGCTCTCCCCGACGATGAGCCGGAACCTCCCGAAGTGCCGCGCGCTTGTCGGATATGCAGGTCTGCCGTTTCGACACCTCTTCGATCATCGACCGTGCGGGCTATGACGACGATGCGCAGCTTTTGTGCCTGCGTTTCCTCGATACCGGCTGCTATTTCTATTTCGGCGTCCCGCGCGACTTGTTCGACGCGATGTGCGTCGCGGATTCGGCAGGGCGGTTTTTCAACGAACATATCAAGGGGCATTTCCGCTTCGAGCGCGACCTGGACCAGCGGCGCTTCGGTCCCTAGACGCCGCGCATGAGGCCGGGCACCAGCGGCGGCAACTCATGCGCGAGAAAGCCGATCGGGCCCATCGTTTCGGACAGGCGGCGTCCCGCTTCGCCATGCAGCCAGATGCCCCAGGCGGCCGCCTGAAGCGGGGGGAGGCCCTGCGCCCCGAACGAGGCGATCAGCCCCGCGAGAATATCGCCCGAACCGCTGACCGCGAGCCCGAGCCCGCCGCCCGCATAGCTGAGATGCACGTCGCCCGCCATCAGGTGGCTGGTCGCGCCCTTGACCATCACCGTGCAGCCGAAGCGTTCCGCAGCAACGGCGAGGGCGCCCGAAGGGTCGCGTGCTATCGCGCCGCGGTCGAGGCCGAGCAGCCCCGCCAGTTCGCCTTCGTGCGGCGTGAGCACGATATGGTCGCCGCGCGCACGGATCGCCTCGGCATGATCGGCGATGGTGCGAAGCGCGAAGGCGTCGAGCAGCAGGAACATCTCAGGAGGCAGCGCGGGCAGCATCGCTGTGAGCAGCTTCCCGACGCCTTGCTCGTCGATCATCGCCGGACCGAAGACGATCGCGTCGTGGCCCGCCATTTCGGCGAGAAGCAGCTCGGCGCTTTCGGGCGAAATCTCGCCGTCCGGGGTTTCGGGAAGCGCGACGACCGCGCAGGCCGGAAAGGCGATGCCGATCGGGATCGCGGCGGACTCGATCGTCGCGATCGTCACCTTGCCCGCGCCGGCGCGGAACGCGGCCTCGGCGGTCAGCAGCATGCCGCCGGGAACGCGGCGGCACCCGCCGATCACCAGCACGCGGCCGCGGCCGTTCTTGTCGACATTGTCGTGATGATCGGGAAGCGGGTTCGCCTTGAGCCAGCCGCTGTCGAGCGGAACCGCGTCAACCACGCGCGGCGACCATTGCATCGGGTTCGCGCGTCACCGGAACCTCGTCCTTCATCGGCGCAGTGACATTATAGCGCGAGAGCACGAGATTGCCGTCGCGGCCGATGGCGGGATCGAAGCGATATTCGGTGATCGCGCAATTGGCGACGTCGCCTTTGCGGTCGATCGCCAATATCTCGGCTTCGCCCAGATTCTCGATGATCGTGCGCAGGCACAGCACGACGACCTGATGCGCGACGATCATCACGCGCCGCCCGCCATAGTGAAGCGACACGGTGTCGAGCAGCGAACGCAGACGCAGGATCACGTCGCACCAGCTCTCTCCGCCGGGCGGGCGGTGATAGAATTTTCCGAGCAGCTTGCGGAACTCGGCCTGCTCGGGATGCGCCGCCTCGATGCCGAAGCGGGTCAGCCCGTCGAGGATGCCGAACTCCTTTTCGCGCAGCCGCTCGTCGACGCAGATGCGCTCGTCGGCGTCGCAGCCGCCGGCGGCGCGAAAGATTTCGGCGGTCTGCACCGCGCGGACATAGGGCGATGCGAGCATAATCTCGGGCCGGCCATGCTCTTGTCCTTCGGCGAACCATTCGCCGAGCGCGCGGGCCTGCTCCCGCCCGAGCGGCGAGAGCGGGACGTCGACATCGCGGTGGTCGAGCAAGATACGCGGCGCGCGCGCGGCGTCGGCCGCGTCGCGCGCGACGTTGCCGGCGCTTTGTCCGTGACGGACGATCCAGAGTGTCGAGGGCCAGCGCGGGGTCATGATCGGCTAACGCAACGGGCGCACGGCGGGTTGCTTCGACAGCGCGATCGCCGGGATCGCCCATGTGAAAATATATATGGCGAAATAATCAGGCGCTTGAGCGCGGGTGCAGCCCTTCTTCGCCGATTCATGACTTAGGTTAGGGCTTATCGGCAGGGAGCCTGTATGATGGACGCCGATAGCTGCGGCCCCACCCAGATCGGCTTTTCGTGGTTTCGGCAATATCCGCAGTTTCCCGTCGTTGCGGCCAGTCGATCGATGCCATGCCGAGAGCCAGCTAGCACCTGCTCCCGATGGCGAGGAGAGGTGCCATGCGTCCTTTTCACATGATATTGCAGGATGCGCCCGGCGCGGAGCTGCGGCGCGTTGATTTCAACGCCGAAGGGCCCGATCACGCCTTCCAGATCGCGCGCAATGAGGGGGACGGCGTCCATGTCGAACTCTGGCAGGAGACCACGCTGCTCGCGCGCATGACCAAATCGGGCGCAAACATCTGGAAGCTTCTGCCGACCGCGGACCTGCTGGTCGGAGCCGACCGGCGCGCGTTGCCGCAGGACGCACGTATCGGCGTGTGAGGCCGGCGCCTTCGGTTCTGCCTCATAACATCTTCATCGGATCTATGTCGGTGGTGTCGCTGATTCGCGTCGAAACGCGGCTCGACCATTGCTGACCGCGGCGGCAAATCCGTACCCCGAAACCTGATCTATGTTGGTGCCGCCGCTATTTCGGCCTCGCGGCGGCGCAACCGCCGGAACTTTGGCAAAGACGCCTCGTTGCTGGACGAGCGGGCGGGGCCAATGGGAGACGTTCGTTGAAAAGATTCACACTGCTGGCGGCCACCGCCATGCTTTCCGCTTGCGGCACCGGCGACACTGACACGACGCCCGCCGCGGACACCACGACCGAGACCACCATGGAAACCCCCGCGCCAGCCGCCATGCCCGGCGCGCCGACCGACGCGGCCGGTTATATCGCCAAGGCGGGCGCCGGCGACATGTGGGAGATCGAATCCTCGAAGGCCTTGCGCGCCAAATCGCAGCGCGACGATGTGAAGGCCTTCGCGCAGATGATGATCGACAATCATGGCGAGTCGACGGCGAAGGTGAAGGCGGCGGCGGGCGCCGCCTCGCTCACCGTGCCGCAGCCCGCGCTCGATCCCGATCAGCAGAGGATGCTCGACGAGATCAAGGCGGCCGACGCCGCGAGCATCGATGCCGTCTACCTTCGCCACCAGCAGACCGCCCATGATGCCGCACTCGCACTGCACCGCGGCTATGCCACGGGCGGCGACACGCCGAGCCTGAAGGTGGCGGCGGGCGAGATCGTGCCGGTCGTCGAAAAACATATCGCCGAGCTTCGCAAGCTGACGCAGGCGGCGCCGGCCGACGCCGGATAAGGCGACGTTGCGCGGCGGTGTGCCAGGCGAAGTAGGAGGCTTCGGTTTCCGTGACGGCAATGAGTCGGGACGGTTTGGGCTTGCTTATCCGGTCGGGGCAAAACATTCTGGGTCGGGGGGCGCCAGAGAGGATTTTGCTCGCCCATGCTCGATTGCCGACCCGACCAGACGCCGCTTCGCATCCTGGGCGAGAAGCTGACAGCGGATCCGTCGCGCGTCGTGCTGCGGCCCTTTCACCTGGCGTGGCAGTCGAGCGTGTCGGAGCCGTCGCGCGCGGCGCAACTGATCGACGATATATTGCGGCTCGATGAGGAGCAGGCCGAGCTCGAACTCGGGCTGATCTGGAAGGATTTTTCGGAGCGGCACTGGCAGATCGGCCGTATCTTCGACGAACGGTTCGCCGAGATCGCCGAAGACCTGAAGCTCGATGCGGGCGCGATTTCGCCGGTCAAGCGCCGGCTGATCGGCGCCTATTTCTGCCACGAATATAGCTATGCCGCCGCTGCGCTGATGAACCCCAGCATCGTCCTGCATCCCGACCAGAGCGGGCTCGGTCGGGACGAGCTGCGCTTCGTCATGTCGATGCGCGCGGTGGGTGAGGGGCATATCAGCTCGATCGCGTTTCGCGAAGGCATCGTCGGCCCCGGTGGCGACTTCCGGCTGTGGCCGCAGTCAGGACCGGCGATGGCGGCGGTTGCCGACGACCGGCATCATCTCGAATCCGAACATGCGGTGGCCGTCCACCGGCAGCCCGACAGCCCGATCTCGAACAGCGTGCTGTTTCCGGTGACCGAGGAACAGCGCAACGGGCTCGAGGATTTGCGGCTCGTGCGGTTCGCGCATGAGGACGGGAGCACCGAATATCTCGGCACCTATACCGCCTATTCGGGCCATTCCATCCGCTCCGAACTGCTCCGCACCAATGATTTCGCAAGCTTCTGCCTCGAACCGCTTTCGGGCCGCGCCGCGCGCAACAAAGGCATGGCGCTGTTTCCGCGGAAGGTCGGCGGCCGCTATCTGATGATCGGGCGGCAGGACGGCAAGAATATCACCTTGCTCGCCTCCGACAGCCTGACCGAATGGGACGATGAGGGACAGCCGCTGTTGAGCCCGGCCTTTCCGTGGGAATTCGTCCAGATGGGCAATTGCGGCAGCCCGATCGAGTGCGACGAGGGGTGGATATTGCTGACCCACGGCGTCGGCGCGATGCGCAAATACAGCCTCGGCGCGGCACTGCTCGACAAGGAAGATCCTTCGAAAATCCTCGGGCGCACGGCCTGTCCGATTCTCTCGGCCGCCGAAAGCGATCGCGAAGGCTATGTGCCCAATGTAGTCTATACCTGCGGCGCGCTCGCGGTCGGAAGCGAGCTCTTCATTCCCTATGGCATATCGGACAGCGCGATCGGCTTCGCGACGACGACCGTCCCCGATCTGCTCCGGTCGATGGTTTAGGATCGCCGCGCACGGCTCCCGCGACCACCCCTCGCGGAGGGAGAAACAGTTATGAGTTTTCCGGTCGACCGTCCGCGGGCGAGGCCGATCTTGCCTGCCGTATCACCCATATCCCCAAGTCGCATTTCGGTCTTTGAGGCAATTTTGCGGCGCTTATCGAAGGTTTAGAGAATGGCGCCGCCCGAGGGCGGCGCCGCTCCTCAATCCAGTTTCGGGCTGACGACACCCGACGTATAGCGCAGATTATTCTGGACATGCTGCACGCCCGAGATCGCGTCGACGCAGTCTTCGGCGCGGCGCTTGGCGCGGCGATCCTCGACCGTTCCCGACAGCGTGACCTCGCCCTGCGCTACGACGACCCCGATTTCGGAGGCGTCGAGCCAAACGTCTTCGGTGAGCCGGTCGTTCACATCCTCGCGGATGCGCTCGTCCGACCGGACATAATTTTTGGGGCCGCGCCCACGATGATCCTGCTCGCGCCGCCGCCGCGCATCGCGGTCGCCGAACCACGACATGATTTCGTCGCCGGCGCGTTCGACAAAGCCGCGATCCCCGTCGCCATAGTCGGGCCGTTGCGACCCACGACCCTCGCCATAGGGCGAATAACCGCGCGCCGCCGGATAGCCGAACTCGCTCGGCCACCGCGACCCCGGGCGCCCGCCGCGCGCTTCACCGACCGCCTTGTAATAGCGCGAACGGCTATCGTCGCTTTCATAGGCGGGCCAGGCGCTCTCGTGGCCGTCATAGGAGCGGCGTTGCTCGCCGGCGTGCCGGTCGTCCCAATCGTCGCGTCGATATGCCTGCTCGCGGCTGCGCCCCCGACCCGCCGCGCCGCTCCGGTCGTCAGGAATGCCGTTGTCGCGATAATCCCAGAGGGGCGTGCAGTCGTCGAACCTGTCCATCTTCCATCTCCATTGTCGTTCGGGCAGGCTGCCGCAAAGGTCGACAACCCCCCGGCAATAGAGTGACGTCTCGAAGCGTGGGAAGTTCCGGCGAGGGTGCGGCCAAAGGGCGCGCGAGCGCGCTGTGCAGGTCGAACCGACAATGGTGCGCTTGACGGCGGCGGATCAAACTGGCAATCGCCGCCGACCTTGGAGATGCGGGTATAGCATAGTGGTAATGCTCTAGCCTTCCAAGCTAGCTAGGCGGGTTCGATTCCCGCTACCCGCTCCAAGTCTTTCCTCTACAATCACCCCGCAGGTTCGATGCCGAGCAGCTCGACCGTGAACAGCAGGGTCGCGCCGCCCGGGATCGGGCCTTTGCCGACCGGGCCATAGGCGAGTTTCCACGGGATGGCGAATTCGACCTTGTCGCCGACGCCCATCAGCTGGACGCCTTCCTGCCAGCCATCGATCACGCGGTTCAGCGGGAAGGTGGCGGGTTCGCCGCGCGCGACCGAGCTGTCGAACTCGCGGCCGTCGGCGAAGGTGCCGACATAATGGACGGTGACATTGTCGGTGGGGCCGGGATGGACACCGCTGCCGTCGCCGGCGATGCGGCGCCAGCGCAGCCCGCTCGGCGTCACGCGCCAGCCGTCGGCGCCGTGGCGCTCGGCAAGCGCCGTCATTTGTCGGTTGAGATAGGCGGTGCCTTGCGTGGCGGCCCCTTCGGCCGGCTGGGCGTGCGCCGCGGCGGAAAGGCACAGGCTGGCTGCTGCGACTGCGAACAGCCGGTCTAGCGATAGCATGGACATGAAAACTCCCTCGAACGATGCCAAGGATAAACCCATCGCGGACAGGATAGACAAGGGCCTATCTGCCTGAAGGCAGGAACTTTCGTGCGCCGCCGTCGTTGTGCCTTCGTATCGATTATCAAGAATTTGACGCGCTGTTCCCGGCCGCTTTTCCCTTGAAAGCTGTGCTTTCGAAGCCGATGACGCGCGCAGAAACAAGGAGACGTAAGATGTTCAAATGGGCTTTGATCTTCGCCGTGATCGCACTGATCGCCGCGGTGCTCGGCTTCGGCGGCGTCGCGGGTGCGGCGGCGGGTGTCGCCAAGATCCTGTTCTTCGTCGGCCTCGCGCTCGTCGTGCTGTTCCTGATCCTCGGGTCGGCGGCGGCGCGCAAGATAAGCTAAAAAATTCGCGCGGCGGGAACCATCCGCAATCCGCCGCGTTTCACTTACCTGCTTGATCGAAAGAGAGAGTAGAATTTGACTTCTGTCTTCGGACGAAGTCTAGGGAGCCCCGCCGCAGAAATGCGACGGGGCTTACTCTTTTCTAGGCCGGAAATGCCGCGAGAACGCGGCGCTCGAGCACCGCGAGCGGGATGCGCCCGGCGCCGAGCACGACGTCGTGGAACCTCTTGATGTCATAGCCGGGGCGCTTCGACACTGCATCGCGCGCGTTGCTGATCGCGATCTGTCCAACCTTGTACGAACAGGCTTGCCCCGGATAGACGATATACCGATCGATCTCGGTGCGCGATGCGCTCGGCGAATTCGACGAATTTTCGACCATATATTCGATCGCCTGCTCGCGGCTCCATCCCATCGAATGAAGGCCGGTGTCGACGACGAGGCGCGACGCACGAAAGGCATAGGAGGCGAGATAGCCGATCTTGCCGAGCGGATCGTCGTCATACATGCCAAGCTCGTCGGCGACCTGTTCGGCATAGAGGCCCCAGCCTTCGCCATAGGCGGTGACCGACGCCGCCTGGCGATAGAGCGGCAGTTCGCTGTCCTCGAATTTCAGCGCCCCTTCGAACAAATGCCCCGGCGCGCCTTCATGATAGGCGAGGGTGGGGAGGGTGTAGCGCGGCCATTCGGCGGTATCGCGCAGGTTGATGAAGAAAATGCCGGGGCGCGAGCCGTCGGGGGTTCCCGCCTGCGCCGATCCGCCAGGCGCGCCGATCTCGATCTCGGGCGGGACGCGGCGGATTTCATAAGGCGCCTTGGGCATGTGGGTGAAGACCTGCGGCAGACGATGGCGAACCTTGACGAGCAAGCCGTTGAGATAGGCGAGCATTTCGGCGCGGCCGACATCGTCGTTGGCGAACAGCTGCCCGTCGGCCTTGCCAAGCGCGTTCAGCCGGTCGCGAATGCTGCCCTTCGTGTAGCCCTGCGCCTTCAGCAGCCCATCGATCCGCGCGGTCAGGTCGGCGACCTGCTCGCGGCCGATGCGGTGAATTTCGGCGGCGCCGAGGCTGGTCGTCGTATGCTGCGCGAGCGTCGCGGCATAATAGGCCGCGCCATCGGGCAGGCGCGCGACGCCGGCGTCGGTGCCGGCACGGGGGAGCAGCGCGGTCAGCGCGTCGATCTGGCGGGTGAGCGCGGCGCGGATCGGCCCCGCGAAGACCGCTGCGGCGCGCTCGCCATAGCCCGACAGGCCGATCGCGGTGCTGCGCTTGGCGATCGAGGCGACGAGCGTCTTGCCCGCGACGTCGCCGTCGCGGAGGCGGGCGAGTTGCTGGAGTGCCTGATCGAGGATGAAGCGCGGCGCGACGACGCCCATCGCGGCGTTCGTCTCGACGATCGCGGTGTCGGCGTCGAACAGCGCCGGGATCGCCTGCAGCCGCACCATATAGGCGTCGGCGTCGGCCTTGGTCGCGACGGGGTGCTGGCTGTCGAGGAAGGTGCTGACCCCGGTGTAGAAGCCGCCGAGCTGGGTTACGCCATAGGGGCCGGGGCGATGTCCGAAACCGCCGGTGTGATAGGTGAAGCGCGCAAGCCGCTGGCGCGCCACGAGGTCGAATTCGGCGCTGTCGTGCGCGATCCGCGCCGCGTCGCCGAGCGTGTCGGGCTTGATCGCGCGAACCGCGGCGAGATCGCGGTCGATCTGGTGCGCGCGCTCTGCGCGTGCGGCGGCCGACCAGTCGGGGAATTGCGCCCGGAGTGCGGCGCGCGCGCCGGTGTCGATGCCGAGTGAAGTGGCGCGCGTCGGCTCGTCGCGCAGCCCCTGTTCGAACTGGGCCGAGAGCAGCGCGTCGAGGCGCGCGTCGGCGCTCGCTTCGGCCGCCGCGGGGCGGGCGATGCCAGCGACGGCAAGGCCGCCCATCGCGGCAAGGATGGTGCGTCGATCGGGCGCGGTGTCGGTCATGCGATTCTCCCTCCTGTCAGTTGGTCGGAGCGTAGAGATGCGATGTTGCCGCCGCAACATGCTGACGCGGTTGTGAAACTTTCCGCTGTTGTGAGCGGGCCGCGGCCGGTCGACCCGTCCGACTTCTGCGACGAATGGCCTCTGGAAGGGGATCAATGACGGGCGCCCGTTCGTTACTCGGGGGTAGGGACATGTCCAGCGACGGAGAATGAAATGAATATATTGAAGAAAACGGCGATATCTTTTGCGGCCCTGTCGGTCGTCGCAGCGCCGGTAGCGGCGTCGGCCGCATCGAGCGCCCCGCGCGCGGCTTCGGCTGTCGACGGTGCGAGCGAGCTCGAGGGCAATTCGAGCTGGATCATCGGCTTGGTCGGCTTGCTGGTCGGCGTCGGGGCGATCATCCTCGTCGCCGATAATGACGAGGATTCGCCCGTCAGTCCCTGACAAACTGTGAATTGAGCGATAGATAGGGGCCGGCCGCGCTTGGCGCGGCCGGCCCCTTCTGCTTGCACCTCCATGAACGGCGCGGTCTTTCTGCGACATTTTGCGACAATTTTTCGATCATCCGGCACCGGGCTGGGACAAATCGCGCCTAAAACGCCTTCATCGGGACGCGGCTCTCCCCGCAAAGGTCCCTCGAAGGAGTTCATTACATGAACAGGAAAATCACGCTTTTGACGCTGGGTGCGGCCTTGATCGCCGTGCCCGTCCTTGCCGCCCCCGGCGGCGGCGACCGGAACGCAACGCAGACCCGCGCCGAGGTGCAGACCAGGGCCGCGGAAATGTTCGCCAAGCTCGATGCCAACAAGGACGGCAAGCTCGACACCGCCGACCGCGCAGCCAAGCGTGCCGAGCGGCAGGCGAAGATGTTCGCCAAACTCGACGCCGACGGCAATGGCAGCATCAGCAAGGCCGAATGGGACCAGCATGGTGCCGACCGTGCGGCGAAGCGCGCCGAACGCGGCGAAAAGCGCGCCGTCACGGGTGAAGCCGGCCACGGCAAGCGTCACGCCATGCGCGGCCATCATGGTAAGCGCGGCGGCTATCATGGCATGATGATGGGTAAGGCCGACACCGACGGTGACAAGGCGATCAGCCAGGCCGAATTCCAGACCGCGGCGCTCGCCCGCTTCGATGCGGCCGACGCGAACAAGGACGGTCAGGTAACGCCTGAGGAACGCAAGGCGCAGCGCGGCGCATGGCGCGCCAAGCGCGGTGCGGCGCCGGCGGCCCCCACCGGCGAATAGGTGATTTGGCAGGGGCCTTTTTGGTAACGACAGGCCATCCCCCCTCCCGGCATTGCCTTTGCCGCCGGTCCCTGCCAGCTATCGCCCACCGGTCCTCGCGGACCGGTGGGCGAACTAGCATTTGACGGAAAAGAGATGACCGATAGCGATACGCCGCGCATCCTGCTGATCGACGACGAACCGTCGATCCGCGAGCCGCTCGCCGAATATCTGGCCGCGCAGGGCTTTACCGTCGTTGACGCGGCCAGCGCCGCCGAGGCGCGCTCGGTGCTACGCGCGCAGACCGTCGATCTCGTGGTGAGCGACATCATGATGCCCGGCGAGGACGGATTGTCGCTGACCCGCCATCTGCGCGAGACGAGCAGCATTCCCGTCATCCTGTTGACCGCACGCGCCGAGGACACCGAACGCATCATCGGGCTCGAGATCGGCGCCGACGATTATGTCGTCAAACCCTTCAACCCGCGCGAACTGGTCGCGCGCATCCGCACCGTGCTGCGCCGCACGCAAGCGGGCGGGCGGGCGCTCGACAGCAACGGCACCAGCTATGCCTTCGGGCCCTGGGTGCTGCGCGAGGTCGAACGCGTGCTCGTCGACGAAGCGGGTGAGGAAGTCGCGCTGTCGTCGGGCGAATATCACCTGCTGCACGCGCTGGTCCGGCATCCGCGGCAGGTCATGAGCCGCGACCGGCTGCTCGACCTCGTCCGGGGGCGCGAGGCCGACATCTTCGACCGCGCGATCGACAATTTGGTCAGCCGGCTGCGCAAGAAGATCGAAATCGACGCCGCGCATCCGCAGATCGTCAAGACCGTGTGGGGCGGCGGCTATACGCTCGCCTGCGAAGTCAAGCGCATGGGTCCCGCCACATGAAATTCCGCCTGTGGCCGAGAAGTCTTGTCGGCCAGCTCGTCTTTGCCGTCGCGGTGATGCTGTTCGTCGCGCAGGCGATCAACTTCGCGCTGCTCGTACGCGGACAGAAACAGCAATTTCTGGCGCATGGCGGCGGGATGGCGGTCGCGCGGATCATCGACGCTGTCGAGCGCGACCGGCGCGGCGATTTTCGGGCGGGCCGCGACGATGAGCGGCGCAGGCGCGGCGATCGCGGTGCCAAGCAGGTGATTTCCGACACGCCGATCCCGATGCCCGCCGGCGCGAAGCGGCTGCCCGACCTCGCCGACTATGTCTCGAGCCTGCTGCACGAGGCCGATGTCCGGGTCGAGGGGGTCGACGCCTGGGCCTTGCCCGTCCGGCCGCGCCCACAGCGCGCCAATTTCGGCGGCCGGCCCGGTTTTCCGAGTAGAATCGTCGTCGTGTCGGCAAAGATCGATGGCCGCTATGTCGCGGCCCGCAGCCGGATCCAGATCGGCGGCGACCGGTTGCAGGGCTTTCTCCTGTGGCAGACGCTGTCGCTTTACCTTCTCCTCCTCGTCCCGATCATGCTGATCGCGTGGCGCGCCGCGCGGCCCTTGCGCGACCTGACGCGCGCGGCGCGCGCCAATCCGGCGCTGCGCGACGCCCCCCCGCTTAAAGAGGAGGGGCCGTCGGACATGCGCGACCTCATCGCCGCCTTCAACGCCTATCGCGCGCGGATCGCGACGATGCTGTCCGACAAGGACCGGATGCTCGGCGCCGTCGGACACGACCTGCGCACCCCGCTCGCCAGCCTGCGCGTGCGTGTCGAGCAGATCGAGGACGAGGCGCTGAAGGGCAAGATGATCGCGAGCATCGAGGAAATGACCGCGATGCTGAGCGACATATTGGCGCTGGCGCGCTCGGGTGCGGGGACCGAGGCGCAGGAGCGCATTCCGCTTCGCGAAATGATCGGCGAACTGGCGGCGGACTATCAGGAGCGTGGTCAGGACGTCGCGATCGCCGACGTCGCCGATGTCGCCGTGCTGGCGCGGCCGATGCTGCTCAAGCGCGCCTTGCGCAATCTGGCCGACAATGCCGTGGCTTATGGCGTGCGGGCGCGCCTGTCGGTGCGCGTCGAAGGGGAGACGGCGCGGATCGCGGTATCCGATGACGGCCCCGGCCTGACCGACGAGCAGATCCGGACGCTGATCGAGCCCTTTGCCCGCGGCGAACAGTCGCGCAATCGCGCCACCGGCGGCGCGGGGCTGGGCCTGTCGATCGCGCGCGACATCGCGGAGGGCGAGGGCGGCTCGCTGACCCTGTCCAACCGCCCCGGCGGCGGGCTCGACGCGGTGATCGCGCTGCCCGTTCAGGCGTAGATCGCGATCGCCTGGCTGCCGCTGAGCACCGGTTCGCCGGCGCGATTCCATAGCATCATGTCCTGCACCGACAGGCCGTGGCGGGCATAACCGGTCTTGGCGGAGATCAGCCACCAGCCGTCGTCGGTTTTCGGCGCGCCGGTGAGCATGTTGACCGTCCAGTTCATCGAGCTGATCGGGCCGAACTGGCTGAACAGCGCCATCGCGGCGGGCGGCAGCGCATCGCCCATCGCGAGCAGCGCGACCGCGGGATGGCACGCGGGTTCCTCGACGAAGCGCACCCAGGTCAGATATTCGCCAACCTCGCTTTTCCAGGCAAAGCGCGGGCCGGTCGTGGGGCGCATGTCGAAATGGCGCGTGAAGGCCGGGCGCGCATGATGTTCGGGCACCGGCGCCAGCGTTTCGGGATCGGGCGCACCCGGCATCGCCAGCCGGTTGTGGTCGAGATGGCTTTGGCGATCGCCCGAAAAGGCGAAGACCGCCGCGGTGCCGAACCCCTGATCGCTCGACACGCCGGCGTCGATGAACAGCGAGGATTTCGACTGGCGCAGCACGCGCGTCTCGACGGTGCAGTCGCCGCCGACGGGGCCGACGAAGCTGATCTGCGCATAGCGCAGCGGCGTCCGGGTCGGATGCAGCGCCATCGTGCCGGCGAGCGCGACCGCCGAGCTGATCCCGCCATAGGCGGTGCGCCCCTGCATCCATCCTTCGTCGATATGCGCCTTCGCCACCCCGTCTTCGGTGCGCAGCGTTGCGAGCAGCGCGTCGAGCGCGCTGGGAGAGGTCGTCATCAGTCTTTTAGTCCTCTAGTCGAAAGGTCAGCCCGGCGTTCGCGGTCAGCCGCGCGATCAGCGAATCGCCAAGCAGCGCACCCGGCGTCCACACGCCGCCCGCACCCTTGTTTTCGAGCAGCGCCATGCCCGTTTCCGCGAGCATCTTCGATGTCGAGCCATAGCCGGGGTCGCGGTCGCCCTGAACGCTCGCGCGTACGGTCGTGCCGTCCGGATATTCGCCGATGAAGAGAATGTCATAGAAGCCCTTCTCGCGCTCTTCCTTGCTCGGGCCCTCGCCGGGCTGGAGCGTCGACTCGCCGAACGGATTCGCCTTCGCCATCGCTTCGGCCATCGCCTTTCCGGCGTCGCCGATCGTCGTCATCACCATCTCGTCGTAAACCAGATCCGCGCCCCATTTGTGGCCGAGCAGGAAATTGGTGCGGTGGACATTCTTGGTGTTGATCGGCGCCATCACGAAGGGCGCGGTCCAGGTGCCGGTTGCCGCGTCATATTCGGGGATCAGCCCGGTCGGCTGCGAGGGGCCCTCGAAGCCGGGCGTCAGCGCGAAGGAGGATTTGAGCAACAGCGCGAGCGACGGCTTTTTGGCGATCGCTTTCAACGTTTCGGTCAGGCTCGCGATCGTTCCGCCCGAGGCGCCGCCCGCCATCTTGCGGACGCGGCCTTTCACCCGAGGCGCGGGCTTGCCGTGGCGCTTCACGGCTTCGGCCTGCAGGAAGGATACGCCGAGGTCGAAGGGGATCGAGTCGAACCCGCAGCTGAAGGTGATGCGCGCGCCCGACGCCTTGGCCGCGGCTTCATGTTGGTCGATCATCTCGCGCATCCAGCCGGGTTCGCCGCAAAGATCGGCATAGGCGGTGCCCGCGCGGACGCAGGCGGCGACGAGTTCGCTGCCGTAAAGCTGGTAGGGACCGACGGTCGTGAGCACGACCTTCGTGCTCTGCGCCAACTTGTCGAGGCTCGCGGGATCGCTCGCGTCGGCGACGATCAGCGGCGTTTCGGGGCTCGCGCCGATAAGGCCGCGAACCTCGGCCAGCTTGTCGAGGCTGCGGCCCGCCATCGCCCATTTGGGCGCGTCCTTGCGGCCTTTGTACTGGTGCGCGAGATATTCGGCGACGAGGCGGCCGGTAAAGCCGGTCGCGCCGTAAACGACGATGTCGAAATCGCGGGACGCCATGGCAAACCCTCCCTTTACGTAAACGTTAAGTGGAGGCTAGCGCAGACGGCCCGCGATGCCAAGCGCGAAGGTCTAGCGGCGCCAGAAGGGGCGGCGCTTCTCGACCACCACCGGCGCCCCGGCCGCCTCGGCGCGGCCCTCGGCGCGCGCGGCGCGCAGTTCGGCGTCGGTCGCGTGCTGCTCCGCGCGCCGCGTCGCCAGCTCGTCGCGGCGGCGCTGGCGCAGCGCATCATAGCTCCAGCGCGTGTTGCCATAGCCGAAGAGGCAGAGCAGGCCGCCCGCGATCGCGAGATTCTTCATTGCTGCCGTCGCCTGCATCGGGTCGGTGAACTCGCGGTGGAAGAAGAGGATCGTCAGTAGCACGAACGCCGTGAGCAGGATCGACCACAGCCGCGTCGCGATGCCGAGCGCGAGGCATACGCCCGCCACAAGTTCGAAAAGGCCGGTCGGAATCGCGAGCCCGCCGGGCAGGCCTGCGGCGGATATCATCGCATTGGTATCGTTGACATGGATCAGCTTGTTGATCCCCGACACGATGAAAATCACCGCGATGAACAGGCGGCCGAAAAAGACGGCGATCATGGACATAAGACATCCTCCACTGCACGCCCCTCCGCTTGTGCAAAGAGGACGCACACAGGAGCATTGGGTTCCGGCTATCGCGGCGTGAAGACGATCTCGGCGACCTCGCAGTCGCTGCAATCAAACGCGCGCAGCGTTGCGGTGCCGGGCCCGGCGGGGAGCTCGACGTCGGCGAGCTTGACGATCTGCCACGCGGTACCGGCGGGAACGGCGACGCCGCGTTCGTCGATGCCGATGCGCCCGCCCTTGCCCGAGCGCACGCGTGCGCTGACGGTCCAGCGGCCCGCGCGGGCGATGTCAGCGCTGTAGCGCATATATTCGCCGGTGACGAAATCGGTGACAGAGGCCGTCCCATCGGGTTCACGCGCGATGTCGACGCCGTCGTTGCGATATGTCGTGCCATTGTTCCACGGCGTCCGCTCGCCGCCGGTCGCGACGTGATAATTGGCGTCGACCGTGTCGTGATAGGCGGTGCCTGGCGGGCCGAGGTCGTAATCGGCGGCGGCGATGGTGAGGGGGCTTGTGCCGAGCGTGCGCGCCTTGAAAGCGCGATAGGCCGGGTCGTGCGGCTGGCGAAACATCGCGTCGATGACGTCGGGCTTGGGGATGTTCTTGTCGAAGCGGGTGTTTTCGGCGAGCTGCATCATCGCCGCGAAGGCCTCGTCGGTGCCCGGCTTCGGGCCCTTGGCCGTCATCCATTGGACGATCTTCATCCAGCCCTCGCCGGGCGTGATCTCGAGCGGCTGGTTGAAGCCGATCTTTTTGAGCGGCCAGAAATTCCAGCCGATGCCGGCGCCTTCCACCAGCCCGATCGCGCCCTGATACCAGCCATTACTGTTCTCGCCCGACTCGCCGAGCCAGATCGGGCGGTTATAGCTGGTACGCAGCGCCTTGATTTCCGCGATGCTCGCCGCGTCGTTGCGGTTCCAATATTTGTGGAAGCTCAGCACCATATTGGCGTCCCACGCGGGCGGCAGGCCCTTGTAATTATTGCCCCAGCAATTGCCCTCGATGATCACGATATGCTTTGGGTCGACGTCGCGGATCGCCTTGGTGATGCGCTGTTGCAGCGCCCACACCGCCTCACTCTCGGTCTCGTCGCAGCCATTTCCCTTGCCGGGGGTCGCAAAGCTCCAGTTTGGCTCGTTGATCAGGTCGTAAGCGCCGATCCACGGTTCGTCCTTGTAGCGCGCCGCGAGCTTGGCCCACAGCGCGACGGTCTTGCGCTGATTCTCCGCGCTCTGCCACAGCGACGGTTTCGCCGGATCGCGGTCGGAAATCGCGAGATCATTGCCTTGGCCGCCCGGCGCGGCATGGAGGTCTAGGATCAGCCAGATGCGGTTCGCCTTGCTCCATTCGAGCAGGCGGTCGATCCGCCGGAAACCTTCCTCGTGCCACGTATCCTGACCGGCTTTGGGTTCCTTGTCGGCGGGCAGGGTGAGCTGGTCGAAATGGATCGGCAGGCGCACCGAGTTGAAACCCCACTTCGCCATCTGGTCGATGTCGGCTTTGGTCGTGTGATTGTCGAGCCACGCGCGATAGAAAGTCGCCGTTCGCTCCTCGCCGACGAGTTCGACGAGCTTGGCGCGAATCCTGTGCTGCTGTCCTATCTCGCCGAGCTTCAGCATATAGCCTTCCTGCAGCATCCAGCCGCCGAGTCCCATGCCGCGCAGGATCACCGGATTGCCCGATCCGTCGACGATCTCGGTCCCCGCGACCTTCAGAAAGCCCTCGGCGTGCGCGGCCGTGGACGAAAGCAGCGCGGCGAGAGCGAGCGTGCCCGTTCGGAGTTTCATGACCTCATCCCCATTTTATTTATGGGAACGTTATCAATTTTCGCCGCGAGAACAAGCGCGATAGCGAAATAGCTGTATCAAAGCTTGGGCAGCGTCACGCCCTTCTGCCCCATATATTTGCCCGCGCGGTCGGCATAGCTCGTCTCGCACGGCTCGTTGCCCTGCAGGAACAGGAACTGGCACGCGCCCTCGTTCGCGTAGATTTTGGCGGGCAGGGGGGTGGTGTTCGAAAATTCTAGCGTCACATGCCCTTCCCAGCCGGGTTCGAGCGGGGTGACGTTCACGATGATGCCGCAGCGCGCGTAGGTCGACTTGCCCAGACAGATGACGAGTATGTCGCGCGGGATGCGGAAATATTCGACCGTGCGGGCGAGCGCAAAACTGTTCGGCGGGATGATGCAGACGTCGGTTTCGCGGTCGACGAAATTCTTGGGGTCGAATTCCTTGGGGTCGACCGTGGTCGAATCGATGTTGGTGAAAATCTTGAATTCGGGCGCGACGCGCGCGTCATAGCCGTAGGAGGAGAGGCCGTAGCTGATGCAGCCGTCGCGGCGCTGCGCCTCGACGAACGGTTCGATCATGCCCTGCGTTCGGGCGGCTTCGCGAATCCAGCGATCGGAAAGAATGGCCATGCGTGTCTCTTGTAGGGGCTGCGCGCGTTGCGCAAGCGGTCAGTCGATGAGGCCGAGGTCCTTCGGCCCGAAAGCCGCGGGCAGCAGTTCGCTAAGCCTGTAGCTCTTCACCGCCTTGCCGTCGCCCGAGGCGCAATGGACGAGAATGTCGGTCTTCGACCGTTCGGCCGCCTCGTTGAGAATCTGGCGGCAGCGGCCGCACGGATTGACCGGATCGCTGCCACTCAGCGCATCGCCGTCGGGGCGTCCGCCGACGATCGCGACTTCGGCAAGCTCGCCGATCCAGCCTTCGTTAGCGATCTTTGCGACCGCCGCGGTTTCGGCACAGAGGGTGAGGCCGTAGCTGGCATTCTCGACATTGGCGCCCGTCACCACATCGCCATTCTTGAGCAGCAGCGCCGCACCGACGTGAAAACCCGAATAGGGGGCGTAGGCGCGGCTCGCGGCGTCGCGCGCGGCATCGATCAGCGCGTCGCGAGTGTCGGGGCGGGTCTCGGTCATCGCATCTCTCCTCGCGGGCGCAGCACGTTCCAGCCGACAGTGCCCTTGGCGCCCGACAGCCGGACATAGTCGTTCGCCTGCCACATCGCCCAGGGATGCGCGCCATAATCTGGTTCGAAGAAATCGCGGCGCAGCCAGGTCGTGCGCGCGATCCCCTGCGTCACCCTGTAATCGCTTTCGAACGCCGGGCCGGGCGCGATCAGGCTCTGCTTGCCCATATGCGCCTCGATCTGGGCGAGAAATGTCGCGAGTTCGGACAGCAGCAGCGCGCGTGTCGGCCGGTCGGGGCAGCGGTCGTCGTAATCGAGCCACACCACGGCGGGCAGCATATCGGCGCGGCGCGGCACATGGCGGATGAAATTTGCGGCCTGGTCGGTCGCGAGCTGGCAGAGGCTGTAGCGGTGGATCGCGCCCGCCTGCACCCCCGCCTCGCGCGCTTCGGCCATGTTGCGGGCGAATTTCGCGTCGATCCCGCCCAACCCGTCGGTCGCCATGATATAGGCGAACTCGGCGCCCGCGGCCTTGATCGAGCCCCAATGGACGTCGCCGTTGCCGGCGTCGATCGTCACGCCCTGCGTCGGATAGATGGCGCGATCGGGCGTCCAGCGCGCCGCCCACCAGAGCGCGAGGCCCGCGGCGAGGAGCAGCAGCACGATGGCGGCACCGATCCGGCGCAGCAGACGCGCGATCCTCGCGCGCCACGCCGCCGCGGCCTGCGCCGCCTTTCCGCCCCTGATTACCCCCGCCTTCATCGTCAGCCCTTGATGTGCAACACGCAGATCAGTGTGAATAATCGCCGTGCGGTGTCGAAATCGACCGCGATCTTGCCGTCGAGCCGGTCCATCAGCATCTCGGCCGCTTCATTGTGCAGCGCGCGGCGCGCCATGTCGACGGTCTCGATCTGCTGCGCGGTCGAGGTCTTGATCGCCTGATAATAGCTGTCGCAGATCGCGAAATAGTCGCGGATCGGGCGGCGAAAGCGCCCGAGGCCGAGGATGATCGCTTCCAATGGCGAGCCATCTTCGCGCGCGATTTCAAAGATCAACCGGCCATCTTCGACACGCAGCATCAAGCGGTAGGGGCCGGCATAGCCGTCGGGGTGGCCGCGCTGCGGTACGAACTTGTTATCCTCGATCAGGTCGAAGATCGCGACGCGGCGTTCCTGCTCGACGTCGGGATTGCGCCAGACGATCGACCCTTCGTCGAGCTCGACCGAAATGATCCGCTGTCGGGAGGGGTCTGCGTGGCTCATGCTGTCCGTGCTTCTACTTGGGCTGCGGCGAAGGGCAAGGGGGTGGACTTATTCACAGCAACCCACAGTTATGATAACCTGTGCGGCATCGCCTGTTGCGCCGCCTGAAGCGGCATCGCATGAAGGTCGCCATGCCTGAACTAGCCCTGATTCCGACCCCGGCCAACCCCGGGGATGAACGCCAATTACCCCGCAATATCGAGGCCGAGGCCGCATTTCTCGGCGCGATCCTGATCGACAACCGAGTCGTCGAGGATCTGCCGGTGGCGCTGACCCCCGACCACTTCTTCGAGCCGCTCCACGGCCGCATCTTTCAGCAGACGATGGCGCTGATCGAGCGCAACAGCATCGCGACGCCGGTGACGCTGAAGCCCTATTTCGAGGCCGACGAGGCGATGAAGGCGGTCGGCGGCGTCGGCTATCTTGCGCAATTGACCGGCAGCGGCGCGGGGCTGATCGGCGCGCGCGACTTCGCGCGGCAGATTTTCGACCTCGCATTGCTCCGCGAACTCGCCGGCGTCGGGCGCACGCTCGTCGACAATGCGCTCGACACCAGCGAGCGCGTCGACCCGCAGGCGCAGATCGAGGAGGCCGAAACCGCGCTTTACCGCGTCGCGGGCGGCGAGGCCGAGATGGGGTCGGTCAAGAATTTCAGCCAGGCGAGCCTCGTGGCACTTCAGGCGGCCGAGCGCGCGCTCAATTCGGGCGGCCATCTGTCGGGGATCACGACCGGGATCGCGAGCATGAACGCCAAGATCGGCGGCATGCACAATAGCGACTTGATGATCCTCGCAGGTCGTCCGGGCATGGGCAAGACCTCGCTCGCGACCAACATCGCCTATAATGCGGCCGAGCGCTTCCGCCGCGACGAGGATGACGGCATCCCGCCCGAAAAGAATATGGGCGCGAAGGTCGCCTTCTTCAGCCTCGAAATGTCGGCCGACCAGCTCGCGACGCGCGTGCTCGCCGAACAGTCGGGGGTGTCGGGCGAAGCGCTGCGCATGGGCAAGATCAGCAAGGAGCAGTTTCAGCAGCTCTCGCGCGCCGCGCAGGCGCTCCAGACGCTGCCTTTGTTCATCGACGATACGCCGGGGCTGACGATCGCGGGCCTGCGCACCCGCGCGCGGCGGCTGCAGCGGCGCCACGGCATCGGCTTCATCGTCGTCGACTATCTCCAACTATTGCAGGGCTCGTCGAAAAGCGGTGACAACCGCGTGCAGGAAATTTCGGAAATTTCGCGTGGATTAAAGACCTTGGCGAAGGAACTTAACGTCCCCGTGATGGCGCTGTCGCAGCTCAGCCGTCAGGTCGAAAGCCGTGAGGACAAGCGCCCGCAGCTCTCCGACCTTCGCGAATCGGGCTCGATCGAACAGGACGCCGACATGGTGCTCTTCGTGTTCCGCGAGGATTATTATGTCGCGGCGCGCGAGCCCAAGCGCCCGGTCGAGGGCGACGATGTGAAAATCCACGCGCAGCACGAGGAATGGGCCGCCGAAATGGAGCGCGTCTTCGGCCTTGCCGAAGTCATCGTCGCCAAATCGCGTCACGGCTCGACCGGCAAGGTTCGCCTGCACTTCGAGGCGAAGACGACCAAGTTCAGCGACCTCGCCGACGACAGCATGGCGTATGAGGATTATGAGTAATCAGCTGTGCCCCTGCGAAGGCAGGGGCACAGCCTCTGAATGTCAGAACGCCGGGTCGTTCGCCGGGTCGTCGTCCAACGGCGTCACTTCGCTGTGGATGCCGCATTCGGTCTTGTCCCAGCCGCGCCAGCGGCCCGAGCGCGGGTCTTCGCCCGGCTTGACCTTCGACGTGCAGGGCGAGCAGCCGATCGACGGATAGCCCTCGGCTTCGAGGGGGTGGCGTGGCAGCTCATGCGTCGCGAAATAATCGTCGAGCATCTCGCGCGTCCAGTTGGCGAGCGGATTGAATTTCAGCCGGCCGGTGGTGCCGTCGAGCTCGAAGCGCGCGAGGCCCTGCCGCGTCGCCGACTGGAAACCCTTGCGCCCGGTGATCGAGGTGTCGAAATCGGTCAGCGTCTTTTCGAGCGGCTTGACCTTGCGGATCTCGCAGCAGCCGTCGGGGTCGTAGGACCAGCGCAGTTCGGTCGCATCTTTCGCCGCCAGTTCCTCGGCGTCGGGGGTCAGGTTGACGATGTTGAGCTTCAGCTTCGCCGCGAGGGTGTCGCGATACGCCAAGGTTTCGGGGAAATGCTTGCCGGTGTCGAGGAACAGCACGGGCATGTCGGGCGCGGCTTGGGCCACGAGGTGCAGCAGCACCGCGCTCTCGGCGCCGAAGCTCGATACGATCGCACTTTCGCCGAGCAGCCCGGCGCCGATCACGCTCGCGACGACTTCGGCGGCGTCCTGACCGCGGAACAGGTTGTTGAGGCGGATGACGTCTGCCTGCGTGAAGCGCGGCGCCACGTCGATCCGGTCGCGGGTGCGGGGTTCGGCCTTCACGTCAGCCATGCCTCAGCTTCCAGATCGGCACCGCCTCGTCGGTCGCATCCTGATAGACATGCGAATAGCGGTTTAGCGCCGCCTCGACGTCGGCGGGGTTGAGCGAATGCTGCGACGAGAAACTGTCGAAGCCGCAGCGCCGCATGAAGAAGAGGAGGTCGATGAGCACATCGCCCTCGGCGCGCAATTCCCCCTCATATCCAGCCTCGCGCAGGATGCGCGCGCTCGAAAAGCCGCGCCCGTCGCGAAAGCGCGGGAAGGAGATTTCGATGAGCTGCAGCCGGCCCAGAAAGGGAATCAGCCGCCGCGCATCCTCGCCCGCCTCGAGCCGCACCGCGGTCGCGTCGGTCTGTTCGAGGAAAGCGTCAAGCGTGACCGCCGGCTCTTCGTGCGGCTGGTCGTCGCGGTAACGGAAATTAGCCATAGATGGCCTCCTTGAAAGGGTCGAGGCCGACGCGGCGATAGGTGTCGAGGAAACGTTCGCCGGGCTCGCGCAGTTCGCGATAGCGTTCGACGGTGCGCTCGACCGCATCGACGATCCCGGCTTCGTCGAAGCCGGGGCCGGTGATCTTGGCCTGCGACGTGTCTTCGGCACCCGAACCGCCGAGCAGCAGCTGATAATTTTCGGTGCCTTTGCGGTCGACGCCGAGGATGCCGATCTGGCCGGCGTGATGATGACCGCAAGCGTTGATGCAGCCCGAGATTTTGATCTTGAGCTCGCCGATGTCGAGCTGGCGTTCCATGTTGGCGAAACGCTCCGAAATCTTCTGCGCCAGCGGGATCGAGCGCGCGTTGGCGAGGGTGCAATAATCGAGCCCGGGGCAGGCGATGATGTCGGTGACGAGGTCGAGATTGACGTTCGCAAGGCCCGCGGCGTCGAGCGCCTGCCAAACCGCATAGAGATCGGCCTTGCGGACGTGCGGCAGCACGAGGTTCTGCGCGTGCGTCGCGCGAATCTCGTCGAAGCTGTAGCGTTCGGCGAGGTCGGCGACGAGGTCCATCTGCTCGGCCGAAATGTCGCCGGGGATGCCGCCGATGGGTTTCAGGCTGATATTGGCGATCGCATAGCCGGGCGCCTTGTGTTCGACGACCTGGCGGTCGACCCACAAGGCGAAGTCGGGGTCGCTGCGGTCGATTTCGTCCGAGAGACCGGTCTCGAACGGCGGCGGCGTGAAATATTCCGCGATGCGGTCATATTCCGCCTGCGGGAAATCGGTGCCGAGCGCGAGAAAGGTCTGAAACTCCTCCTCGACCTGGCGGCGGAATTCCTCTTCGCCGAGTTCGTGGACGAGGATCTTCATCCGCTGCTTGTGGATATTGTCGCGCCGCGCGTGGAGGTTCCACACGCGCAGGATCGCCTGCAAATAGGAGAAGATTTGCTGCGCCGGCAGGAAGTCGCGGATCTTGTACGCGATGAACGGTGTGCGCCCCATGCCGCCGCCGGCATAGACTTCAAAGCCTTCCTCGCCCGCCGCGTTGCGGACGATACGGAGCGCGCAGTCATGCCAGCGCAGCGCGGCGCGATCCTCGGCAGCCGAAATCACCGCGATCTTGAACTTGCGCGGCAAATAGCTGAATTCGGGGTGGAAGGTCGTCGCCTGGCGGATCAGCTCGGCCCAAGGGCGCGCGTCGCAGATCTCGTCGGCGGCGGCGCCGGCATATTGGTCGGCCGAAATGTTGCGGATGCTTTCGCCGCTGGTCTGGATCGCGTGCATTTCGACCGTCGCCAGCTCGGCGAGGATGTCGGGCGCTTCTTCCAGCTTGATCCAGTTATACTGGATATTCTGACGCGTGGTGAAATGGCCGTAACCGCGGTCATATTTGCGCGCGATGTCGGCGAGCTTGCGCATCTGTAGCGAATTGAACGTGCCATAGGGGATGGCGACGCGCAGCATATAGGCGTGAAGTTGGAGATAGAGGCCGTTCTTCAGCCGCAGCGGCTTGAACTGGTCGTCGTTGATGTCGCCCGCGATGCGGCGGCGCACCTGGTCGCGGAATTCCTCGACGCGCGCATCGACCATGCCCTGGTCGTACTTGTCATATTGGTACATGTCAGATCACCCAGTCGCCGGCCGTCGGATCGGCGGGTTTCAATGTGAGGTCGGGGCGCACGGTGGGGCCGAGCGCGCGGATGCGGTCCTTGATATGCGCGGGACGCGGACCGTCGGGGGTCGCCTCGGCATCGACGATATAGCCGCCGTTGACCCGCCGCGCGCCGTCCTCGGCGGCCAGCACCGCCTCGCCATGTTCGCCGACGTCGACGGCATCCTCGACATGGAGCGACCACTCGCGCCCGGCCCACCAGATGACAGCTCCCGATTTCAGGTCGTTGCCGGTCAAGATTCGCATGCAATATCCTTCAGATTATTGGCGACGCCGGGCGCGCCGAGGCAGTCGAGCGCGTCGGCGCGCGCCGCGACCTTGCCGACGATGATCAGCGCCGGGCTCGCGACCTTTTCGCGCGCGACGAGGTCGCCGAGATCGGTGAGCAGCGTGCGGAGGACGCGGGCATCCTTGGTCGTGCCGCGCTCGACGACCGCGACGGGCAGGCCCGGCGACACCCCATCCGCGATCAGCTTGTCGGTGATCGCGTGCGCGGTCGCGAGGCCCATATAGATGACGAGCGTGCGGCCATGGCCCGCGAGCCCCGACCAGTCCTGATCGGTCAGATCCTTGCACTGGCCGGCGACGAAGCTGACCGCGCTCGCATCCTCGCGGTGGGTGAGGGGAAGGCCGGCCTGCGCGGCACAGCCCGCGGCGGCGGTGATGCCGGGAACGACCTCGCAGGCGATGCCGGCTTCGCGCGCCGCATCGAGTTCCTCGCCGCCACGCCCGAAGATAAAGGGGTCGCCGCCTTTCAGCCGCACGACTTGCTTGCCGGCGAGCGTCTCGCGCACCAGCAGTTCGTTGATCAGTTCCTGCTTCATCGTGTGGCGGCTGCGCTGCTTCGCAACGCTGATCCGCTCGATATGCGCAGGGATCAGCGCGAGCACGCCTTCGCCGACGAGCCCGTCATGCACGACGAGGTCGGCGCTTTCGAGCAGCCGCGCGGCGCGCAGCGTCAAGAGGTCGGGATCGCCGGGACCGGCGCCGACGAGCCAGAGCTTGCCCGACGGAGAGGGAGACTTTTCCATGCTTGCGAACATGGTTCGCGCGCCCGGAAAGCGCAAAGCAGGCTTTATTGACGGTGGTGAAGGTAAAATTGCCGCTCCACCACCCTCGTCACCCCGGACTTGATCCGGGGTCCATGACTTCGTCGCCGGAATGGATGCCGGATCAAGTCCGGCATGACGAAAATGGGGTTACAGATATTTCTTCGTCACCAACTGCGATCCCTCGGGATCGCGCAAGCCCACGCCGATCGAGGCGCGCATCGCATCGCTTTCCGAGCTGGCGACCGGATAGGCGCAATAGTCGGCGGCATAAAAGGCGCTTGGCCGGTGATTGCCCGACAGGCCGATGCCGCCGAAGGGCGCCGCCGACGAGGCGCCGTTGGTCGGGCGATTCCAGTTGATCACCCCGGCGCGGGCGTTGGCCCAGAACTGGTCGTAAAGTTGCGGCGTGCCGCCGATCAGCGACGCCGACAGGCCGAATGCGGTGTTGTTCGCCTCGGCGATCGCGGCCTCGAAGCTGTCGACGCGGACGACCTGGAGCAGCGGACCGAACAGTTCGATATCGGGGCGCTCGGGCATCGCGGTCACGTCGATAATCCCGGGGGTCAGGAACGGGCGGCCCGCGACCGGGCGCGTCATGTGGCGGATCACCTGCCCGCCGTTCGACATCAGGACCAGAAAGCTTTCGGTGAGGCCGTCGGCCGCCTCATTGTCGATCACGGGTCCCATATAGGGGGCGGGGTCGGCGTGCGGGTGATCGACGATCAGCCGGTTCGCGAGGCTACACACTTCGTCGATCAGCGCGTCGGCGAGACCGTCCTTCACGATCAGCCGCCGCGCGTTGCTGCACCGCTGCCCGGCGCTCAGGAAAGCCGACTGGACGACAAGGATCGCCGCGGTGCGGATGTCGGCGGTGTCCCACACGACGATCGGGTTGTTGCCGCCCATTTCGAGCGCGAGCATCTTGCCCGGCTGGCCCGCGAACTGGCGGTTGAGGGCGAGCCCGGTGCGCGCCGAGCCGGTGAAGAGCAGCCCGTCGATGCTCTCATGGCCCGCGAGCGCCCTGCCTGTATCGGGGCCGCCGATGACGAGGCGTAGCACTTCCTGCGGCACACCCGCGCTGTGAAAGAGCTCGACGAGCTTCGCGCCGACCGCCGGGGTCTTTTCGGATGGTTTGAAGACCACCGAATTGCCCGCGATCAGCGCGGGGACGATATGGCCGTTCGGCAGGTGTGCCGGGAAATTATAGGGGCCGAGCACCGCGACCGCGCCGTGCGGTTTGTGGCGCACTGCATTGCGCAGACCCATTGCGCCCTCGATACGGCGGTTCGGCGTGCGTTCGGCATAGGCTTTGACCGAAATATCGACCTTGTTCGCAACCGATTCGACCTCGGTGCGCGCTTCCCACAGCGGTTTTCCGGTTTCGCGCGCGATCAGGTCGGCGAGCGCCTCGCCCTCGGCCTTTACCCGGTCGACGAAGCGGCGCAGCGTTTCGGTGCGAAAGGTGACGGGTTTGGATGCCCATTCGGGCCAGGCGCGGCGCGCGATTTCGACTTCGGCATCAACGTTGCTGACCGGCCCGCGCCAGAGCTCTTCGCCGGTTGCGGGTTCGAAGGAAATCAAGGACTCGCTCATGGTCGCCCGCGTCTTATCGGCGAAAGCGGGCTGCGGCAACCTGTGCGGCACCGGCGCCGCGCATTGCTTGCGCCGCACGGCGTGGTAGACGGGGCCGAGTCCCGGACACGGGATGCACGAGACAATGCCGAGGCGAACAAGGGGAAGAGCCATATTGGCCCAGCAGGATGCAAAACAGGATGGGCGCCGCGACTGGTCGGACCAATATTGGTGGTCGCCCGACGGCGTCCGGCTGCACGCGCGCGTCTATGCCGGACCCGAAGGCAGCGAGGATCTGCCGCCGGTTCTGTGCATGCCCGGCTTGGCCCGCAACGCCCGCGACTTCGAGGCGCTGGCGCCGCATGTAGCGCAATATCGCAAGGTGATCGTCATCGAATTCCGCGGGCGCGGCGACAGCGCCTATGCCAAGGACCCGATGACCTATGTCCCGCTGACCTATGTGCAGGATGTCGTCGCGCTGCTCGACGAGATGAAGATCGATCGTTTCGCGACGATCGGCACTTCGCTTGGCGGGCTCGTCGCGATGCTGATGGCGGCGACGCTGCCCGGCCGGATCGTCGGCGCGGTGCTCAACGATGTCGGCCCCGAACTCGAAACCGCGGGGCTCGAGCGGATCCGCGACTATATCGGCGCGGGCGGCAGCCAGCCGACTTGGATTCACGCGGCGCGCGCCTTTGCCGAACTCAACGGTGCGGTCTATCCCACCTATGATATCCGCGACTGGCTGCGGCTGACCAAGCGCACGCACAAGCTGACCCCCGAGGGGCGCATCGTCACCGATTACGACAAACAGATCGCGGCGCCGCTGCGGGTTCCGAACGGCGGCGATGCGGGTGTCGACCTGTGGCCGGCCTATCGCGCGCTCGCGGGCATTCCGCTCCTGATCCTGCGCGGCGAACTGTCGGACATATTGGCGCGGCCGGCGGGCGCGAAGATGGCGGACGAACTGCCGGGGGCGCGGCTGGTCGAGGTTCCGGGGGTCGGCCATGCGCCGACGATGGACGAGCCCGAGGCGCGTGCGGCGATCGACGCCTGGGCCACGGAGCTTCCGCAAGCGTGAGCGCCGACGAGCCCGAGACGCCCTGGCCGATCCGTATCCTGCACCTTCATTCGAGCTTTTCGCTCGGCGGCAAGGAGGCGCGCGCGGTCCGGCTGATGAACCTGATGGGTGACCGCGCACATCATACGATCCTGTCGGCGATGCCCGACGCGCTCGGCGCGCGCGACGCGATCGATCCGGGGATTGTCGCCCATTTTCCAAAGGATGCGCCGCCGCTGCACGGGAAACCGTCGCTCGCGCGCTACCGCGATCTCGCGGACTATATGACCCGGTTCGAGCTGGTGCTGAGCTATAATTGGGGTGCGATGGACGGGGTGATGGCGCGCCGGGTCCATGTATCGCGCCTGTGGCACAGCATGCCCGAACTGATCCATCACGAGGACGGGTTCAACGAGGATGAAAGCGTCCGGCGCAACTGGAAACGCAATCTGTTCCGCCGCGTGGCGCTGCGCACCGCCCAATCGGTCGTCGTTCCGTCGACCTTGCTGCAACGGATCGCGGCCGAAGAGTGGAAGGCGGGGGCGCGCACCCATCTGATCCGCAACGGCATCGACGTCGCGGCCTACGCCGATGGACCATCGCTGCCGATCCCGGGCTTCGAGCGGCGCGACGGCGAGGTCGTGATCGGTACTGTCGCGGGGCTGCGCAAGGTCAAGGACCTGCCGCGCCTCGTGCGCGCTGTGGCGACGCTGCCGGCGAACGTGCGTCTGGTGATCGTCGGCGAGGGGCCTGAGCGCGCGGCGATCGCGGCCGAGGCGGCGGCGTGCGGCATGGCGGACCGGCTGATCATGCCCGGTTTCATGGCCGAGCCCGCGCGCTGGATCGGCCATTTCGATCTGCTCGCGCTCTCGTCGCTCAGCGAACAGGCGCCGATCGCAGTGATCGAGGCGATGGCGGCGGGGCTGCCCGTGATCAGTCCGGCGGTCGGCGATGTCGCGGCGATGGTCGCGGACGCGAACCGATCCTTCATCGCTTCCGATGAGGCCGGCTTTCGTCGCGCCCTGGCGCAAATGAGCGGGAATGCGGCGCTGCGGGCCGAGGTCGGCGCCGCCAACCGGCGGATCGCCGCGGAACGGTTCGACGAATCAACGATGGTCGGCGCTTATGAAAAGCTCTATGCTCGCGCGCTTGAAGGCTATGGGTCGTTCAGCGGTGGCTGGGTCGGCTTCGATTGACAACGGGGTCCAATTTCCGCTTACGCAAGCGGCAACGGGGGCTGGTTCGCGGGCGCGGATCGGCGGAGAAAGAGAAGGTTTAGAGTGTTCAAAGGTTTGAAGCCCATCCTTTACGGCGGGCGTGAAGTCTGGCCGCTGGTCGAAGGCGGCAAGGGTGTGTCGGCGACCAATCATATGTCTAGCGGCGCATGGGCCGCGGCGGGCGGCATCGGCACTGTTTCGGCGGTCAACGCCGACAGCTATGACGCCGAAGGCAAGATCATTCCGCAAATCTACCGCGCGCTGACGCGCAAGGAACGCCACGAGGAACTGATCCAATACGGTATCGAGGGTGCGGTCGCGCAGGTCGAGCGCGCCTATGACGTGTCGGGCGGCAAGGGCGCGATCAACATCAACGTGCTCTGGGAAATGGGCGGCGCGCAGCAGATCCTCGAAGGCGTGCTGGAACGGACCAAAGGCCTTGTCGCGGGCGTGACCTGCGGCGCGGGCATGCCGTACAAGCTCAGCGAAATCGCCGCGCGCCACAATGTCCTCTACCTGCCGATCATCAGCTCGGCGCGCGCCTTTCGCGCGCTGTGGAAGCGCGCTTACAGCAAGGTCCCGCATCTGCTGGGCGCCGTTGTCTATGAGGATCCTTGGCTGGCCGGCGGCCATAATGGCCTGTCGAACGCCGAAGATCCGCTGGTCCCGCAGGACCCCTATCCGCGCGTCGCCGCGGTGCGCGAAACGATGCGCGCCGAGGGGATCGCGGACGATGTGCCGATCGTGATGGCGGGCGGCGTCTGGTATCTGCGCGACTGGGAAAACTGGATCGACAATCCCGAACTCGGCCAGATTGTCTTCCAGTACGGCACGCGGCCGCTGCTGACCGAGGAAAGCCCGATCCCGCAGCAGTGGAAGGATCGTCTGCGCACGCTCGACGACGGCGACGTGCTGCTGCATCGTTTCTCGCCGACCGGTTTTTATTCGAGCGCGGTGCGCAACCCGTTCCTCCGCGACCTCGAAGCGCGCTCGGAACGCCAGATTCCCTATTCGAAGCAGGAAGCGGGCGACCATATCGTCCAGCTCGACGTGGGGGTGAAGGGCAAGAATTTCTGGGTCACCCCGCACGATCGCGCCCGCGCGCGCGACTGGTTCGCCGAAGGCTATACCGAGGCACTGAAGACCCCCGACAATACGGTCGTCTTCGTGACCGATCCCGACAAGGCGATGATCCGCAAGGATCAGGCCGACTGCATGGGCTGCCTGTCGCATTGCGGCTTTTCGTCGTGGAAGGACCATGACGATTATTCGACCGGCTACCTCGCCGACCCGCGCAGCTTCTGCATTCAGAAGACGCTGCAGGACATCGCGCACGGCGGCGACGTCGAGCAGAATCTGATGTTCGCGGGCCACGCCGCGTTCAACTTCAAGACCGATCCCTTTTATTCGAACAATTTCACCCCGACGGTGAAGCAGCTTGTCGACCGGATTTTGACGGGGGACTGACGAGGGTTTCCCATTAGCGAGAAGAGACGGGACGCGGTGGCATGAAGCGCATCTGGCGAATGGCGGCGGTCGCCGCGGCGCTGGCGCTCGGCGCGGGCGCCGCGCAGGCGGAAACGCCCGCCGAACGGGCGTGGCGCAATTATGAGCTGCTCCACAGCGGCGCCAAAAAGCCCAGCGACCTGAGCGACGTCGAGCGGCGCGAACTGGCGGCGCTTTTGGAAATGATGCGTGAAGATCAGAGCGCCGACCGGCGCACGCCGCGGCAGCGCTGCATCGATGAAGAGGTCGAGCGCGAAGGCGGAAATCCGAGCGATCTGGCGATGCGGGTGATCGACCTCAAATGTAGCCAGCGCTGACGAGGGGTCAGGCCCACCCCTCGAGAACCTGATCCGGCGGGCGATGCCCGTCGCACCAGGCGCGGATATTGGCGATGACCTTTTCGCCCGACGCTTCGCGCCCCTCGATCGTCGCCGAGCCGAGGTGCGGGAGCAGCACCACATTGTCGAGCGCGAGCAGCGCGGGGTCGACCGCGGGCTCGTGCGTATAGACGTCGAGCCCGGCGCCCGCGATGCGGCCGGTCTGCAGCGCCGCGATCAGCGCCTTTTCGTCGACGATCTCGCCGCGCGCGGTGTTGATGAGGTAGGCGGTCGGCTTCATCGCGCCGATGCGCGCCGCGCTCACCATCTCGTGCGTTTCGCTCGTGTGCGGGCAGTGGATCGTGACGACGTCGCTGATACGAAGCAGCGTGTCGACGCTCGCATGATAGCTCGCGCCGAGTTCCTCCTCGATCGCTTCGGGCAGCCGCTTGCGATTGTGATAATGGATCGATAGGCCGAAGGCGCGGGCGCGCCGCGCAACCGAAAGCCCGATGCGCCCCATGCCGATGATCCCGAGCAATTTGCCGCCGACGCGGTGGCCGAGCATCGTGCTCGGCGCCCAGCCTTGCCACTGTCCCGACCGCATCAATTTCTCGCCTTCGGCGAGGCGGCGCGGGACGCTGAGGATCAGCGCCATCGTCATGTCGGCGGTGTCTTCGGTAAAGACGCCCGGCGTGTTCGACACCATGATGCCCTTGGCGCGCGCGGCGGCGAGGTCGATATGATCGACGCCCGCACCGAAATTGGCGATCAGCTTCAGCCGTTCGCCCGCCGCGGCGACGACCTCGGCGTCGATCTCGTCGGTCACGGTCGGCACGAACACGTCGCAATCGGCGACCGCGGCCTTCAATTCGTCGCGGGTGAACGCGTGATCATGCGCCGACAGCCGGGCATCGAACAATTCGGCCATCCGCGCCTCGACATGCGGCATCAACTGGCGGGTGACGATGACGCGCGGGCGCTTGGGACGAGAGGAATCGGGCATGGCCGCCGATAGAGCGCGGCGCGGCGCGGCGGTCAAGAGCCTGTCCCGACGGGATCGAGAGCGGGGGAAGTGAAAAGGCTGGGGATGAACGCAGCCTTTTGCGCGGTGAGCGGTTGAAATGCGGATATGAGTTTGACAAGGCAAAGCCATGACCAGCCGCCATATATTCGCCGCCGCCGTGCTGATGGCCAGTGTGGGACCGGCCGCCGCGCAATCGCAACCCGATGTCGAACTGCCTTATTGGGCGTCGATCAGCGTCGACCAGGCGCGGATGCGCAAGGGGCCGTCGCCCCACGTGCCCGTGATGTGGGAGTATCGGCGAAAGGATTTGCCGGTAAAGGTCGTCGCCCGCCACGAAAACTGGCGCAAGGTCGAGGATCCCGACGGCACGCAAGGCTGGATGGCGGCGCGTCTCCTCAGCCGCACGCGTACCGCGATCGTCACCGGCGAGATCCGTCCGATGCGCGAGGATGCCGGCGTCTCGGCCGCGGTCGCCTACCGCGCGCAGCCCGGCGTCGTCGGCCGGATCAGCGATTGCAAGAACGGCTGGTGCCTGTTCGACGTCCAGGGCCGCAAGGGCTGGATCCAGACCGATCATATCTGGGGCGATTGAGCAACCCGGGACCGACGACCGGATTCGATCGGAAGCGGACATCGCATTACTCGTCACCCCGGGCTTGACCCGGGGCCTGCCTTATCCTTTTCGACGTCGGGCAGGACGAAGGCGGGTCCCGGGTCAAGCCCGGGATGACGAACAGAGAGCGTCCCCTCCTCACCCCAAAGCCGCCATCCAACGTCGTAAAAAAAAGGGCCGGACGATCGCTCGTCCGGCCCTTTTCCGTCTTTAGCGGTCAGCGCCACCGGAAATGGTTGCGATAGACCCGCACGACCTTGCCGTTCCGCGCATTGACGAGCAGCAAGTCGTTATAGTGGCGGACGTAGGTCAGGTTACGACCCGCCCGCGGCACGCCCCAGCGGCTGTCCCACGCGGGGCGATAGGCCGGTCCGTAATAGCTCGAACGCAGCGTCGAGCCGACGCGGAACTGCTGATAACGAAAGGGCGCGCGATAATTCTGGTAGCGCGTGTCGCGACGCCAGTCGCGTCGGCTGTCGCGAAGGTCGCGCTGCGCATCGCGCAATTCGCGGCGTTCCTCGCGGACGTCGCCGCGGTCACCATGACGTATGGCGTCGCGATACTCGCGGCGCTCTTCGCGAACGTCGCGGCGGTCTTCGCGGATATCGCGGGTCTGCGCGTGCGCTGCGGCCGGAACCATCATCGCGGCGATCAGACCGGCGGTGAGAAATTTCATCTTCTTCATTGTGCCATTCCTTTTCAATCCGTCAGGGGGAGGGGATATCTGCCCGATGACAGGAAAAGGATTAGGCGAGTCGGTTTGAACCGATCCGGAATGCGGCGTTTATTTTCAGGTCATTAGTGTCGCAATTTGTCGCGAGAGGGCGACGAAACGGCGCCGTCGTGCGACGGCGCCGTGCAACCTTCGCCGATTATGATTTCAGACCAGTTCGACGGCCACCGCGGTCGCTTCGCCGCCGCCGATGCACAGGCTCGCGATGCCGCGGGTCTTGCCGTGGCGCTGAAGCGCCGCGATCAGCGTCGTGATGATGCGGGTGCCGCTGGCGCCGATCGGGTGGCCGAGCGCGGTCGCGCCGCCGTGGACGTTGATCTTGTCGTGCGGGATGCCGAGGTCGTGCATCGCGAACATCGCCACACAAGCGAACGCTTCATTGACTTCGAACAGGTCGACGTCGCCGATCGACCAGCCGGCTTTCGCCAGCACCTTGTTGATCGCGCCGACCGGGGCGACGGTGAAATCCTTGGGCTCCTGCGCGTGCGCGGCGTGCGCGACGAGCCGCGCGACGGGCTTCGCGCCCTTGGCGTCGGCAACCGACTGGCGCGTCAGCACGACCGCGGCGGCGCCGTCCGAAATCGACGAGCTGGTCGCCGCGGTGATCGTGCCGTCCTTGGCAAAGGCGGGCTTCAGCGTCGGGATCTTGTCGGGCATCCCCTTGCCCGGCGCTTCGTCGGTGTCGACGACCACATCGCCCTTGCGGCCGGAGATGGTGACCGGCGCGATTTCACTGGCGAAGGCGCCGTCGGCGATCGCGGCCTTGGCGCGGCTCAGCGATTCGATCGAATAATCGTCCTGCGCCTGACGGCTCAGCTGATAGGCGTCGGCGGTATCCTGCGCGAAGGTGCCCATCGCGCGGCCGGCGTCATAGGCATCCTCCAGCCCGTCGAGGAACATATGGTCATAGGCGGTGTCGTGGCCGATGCGCGCGCCGCCGCGGTGCTTCTTGAGCAGATAGGGCGCGTTGGTCATCGATTCCATGCCGCCCGCGACGACAAGGTCGATGCTGCCCGCGGCGAGCGCCTCGGCGCCCATGATCACGGTCTGCATGCCCGAACCGCACACCTTGTTCACGGTCGTCGCCTGCACCGACTTGGGCAGGCCGGCCTTGATCGCGGCCTGGCGCGCCGGCGCCTGGCCGAGCCCGGCGGGCAGCACGCAGCCCATATAGATGCGCTCGATGTCGTCGCCCGAAACGCCCGCGCGCTCGACAGCCGCCTTCACCGCGGTCGCGCCGAGGTCGGTTGCGCTCGCGTCCGACAAGCTGCCCTGCATGCTGCCCATCGGGGTGCGCGCATAGGAGAGGAAGACGACGGGATCGGTGGCGGTCATATCGAGAGACTCCGGTGGGGAAAGAAGGTTCGGCGAATGGACTAGCCGAAATGCTGCACGTGCGAAAGAGGGCGGAGCATGGGCGGTTTCGGGCGGGAGCTGCCGTCTCTTATATCGTCACCCCGGACTTGATCCGGGGTCCCGCTTGAGATCGAAACCTGCTCTGTCCATCAAAAGCGGGATCCCGGGTCAAGCCCGGGATGACGAAAGGGGGATGACGGCTCCCCACCCCAAAGCCGCTATCCTTCAACCCGACTGGCTGGCAGAAAATCGCTTTCCTACAATATCGCGGCGGATTAGCGTGGTTCCTGGATGACGAACTCGAACCACTCCGCCGCTTGCAATCTACGCCGCCGCTCGCCAGTCATCGGGGCGCATTTCCGGCGACGGGTATTATTTTACCCGAGGGGAATGACAAGTTTGACAAGTTAGGCTTGCAAGTTTCATCTTGCAACTCGATCTCCGGCATGATCTGACGGACGAAAATGGAGGGGAAGGCTATGGCGACGGGAATCGACGGCGAAACGGCGCGGATGCACGAGGTGCTCGCGGCGCAGAAGGCGAGCTTCACCGCCGCCATGCCCGAAAGCCTCGCGGTGCGGACCGACCGCATCGACCGCGCGATCGCGCTGCTTGTCGACCATGCCGAGGATTTCGCCAAGGCGGTGAGCGAGGATTTCGGCCATCGCAGCCGAGACCAGACGCTGATGACCGACATCATGCCCTCGGTCAGCGCGCTCAAGCATGCCAAGAAGCATATGGCCGCCTGGTCGAAGGGCGAGAAGCGCAAGCCCACCTTTCCGCTCGGCCTGCTCGGCGCCAAGGCCGAGGTCGTCTATCAGCCGAAGGGCGTCGTCGGCGTCGTCGCGCCGTGGAACTTCCCCGTCGGCATGGTCTTCGTTCCGATGGCGGGCATTCTCGCCGCGGGCAACCGCGCGATGATCAAGCCCAGCGAGTTTACGGAAAATGTCTCGGCCTTGATGGCGCGGCTGGTGCCCGACTATTTCGACGAAAGCGAGATGGCGGTGTTCACCGGCGACGCCGAAGTCGGGATCGCCTTCTCGAAGCTCGCCTTCGACCATATGATCTTTACCGGCGCGACGAGCGTCGGCCGCCATATCATGCGCGCCGCAGCCGATAATCTCGTCCCCGTGACGCTCGAACTCGGCGGCAAGTCGCCGACCTTCATCGGGCGCAGCGCGAACAAGGATCTCGTCGGTCAGCGGGTCGCGCTCGGCAAGATGATGAACGCGGGACAGATCTGTCTCGCGCCCGACTATCTGCTCGTCGCCGAGGATCAGGAAGACGCGGTGATCGACAGCGTGACGAAGGGCGCTGCCGCGCTCTATCCGACCCTGCTGGCGAACGACGATTATACGTCGGTCGTCAACGGCCGGAACTACGACCGGCTGCAATCCTACCTTGCCGATGCGCGCGACAAGGGCGCCGAGGTGATCGAGGTCAACCCGGGGAACGAGGATTTCGCGAGCGCCAACGGGCACAAGATGCCGCTCCACATCGTTCGCAATCCGACCGACGATATGAAGGTGATGCGGGAGGAAATCTTCGGACCCGTGCTGCCGGTCAAGACGTACAAGAATATCGACGAAGCGATCGACTATGTGAACGCCAACGACCGTCCGCTCGGCCTCTATTATTTCGGGCAGGACAAGAGCGAGGAGGACCGCGTGCTGACGCGGACGATCTCGGGCGGGGTCACGGTCAACGATGTGCTCTTTCACAATGCGATGGAGGATCTGCCCTTCGGCGGGGTCGGGCCGTCGGGCATGGGCAATTATCACGGGGTCGACGGTTTCCGCACCTTCAGCCACGCGCGCGCCGTCTATCGCCAGCCGAAGCTCGACGTCGCGGGGCTCGCGGGTTTCAAGCCGCCCTATGGCAAGACGACCGCGAAGACGCTGGCGAAAGAGCTCAAGAAATAGCTTGGCAAAATATGGCGCTTCGCCTTAGGGGAGGCGCCGCGCTTTGGTGCATGCCCCTGTGGTGAAATTGGTAGACGCGCCGCACTCAAAATGCGGTTCCGCAAGGAGTGCTGGTTCGAGTCCGGCCAGGGGCACCAACGCCGATCGTTCGCGGCTTTCGCCGGCTCTCATACCGGCAATGGTTCGAGCATGCCGAGCCACGCCACCAACGCCAGTATCGCGGTGGCGGCCAATATCTCGATCGCGAGGCTGCGCCGCATGGCGCGGAGAGCCGCGGCGGGATCGCCTTCGACGCGGGCGGAGGACAGCGCCGGCGTCAGCCGCCAGCGGTTTGCGGCGGCAAGGGCCAGCATCAGGGCGAAGAACAGCAGCTTGACGCCGAGAAGCTGCCCATAGGACGACGCGACGGCGCGGCCGATATTGTTCGCGCCGACAATGATCTGCGCATTGACCAGCCCGGTCGCCGCGATGACCAGCACGCAGACCGTGCCGGTGCTTGCGAAGCGGTCGAGGCTGCGCGCCGTCAAGGCAAGCCGCTCTTCAGCGATGCCGTCGCCGGGCCGCAGCAGGATCAGAATAGCGGCGATGGCGCCGAACCATATGGCGGCGGCGATCATGTGGGCCGCATCGGCGAGGCGGTGGATTGCTCCGGTCAGTCCTTCGCTCGCGCCGGCGTGCCCGGCCCAGACCAGCGTCGCGAGCGCCGCCGATCCGGCAATCACGATCGTCGCGGCGGCGGCGGCCGGTCGCCGGCCGAGTTGCGACGCGGCCGCGAGCGCGGTCCCGAGCGCCGCGAGGCGGACGATCCACGCCGCGCCGACGTCGGTTTCCCCGATCAGCATCACCAGCATCGCGGGATCGACCGCGAAGACGGTGACCCCCTGCATGCTCGCGGTAAGCGCCACCATACCGATGAGCGATGCGATCAATCCGAGCGACGCGAGCCAGAACTGGGGCGCGAACAAGACCTCCACGACCTGAGGATCCCGCCGCTCCTCCCGGCGGAGGGCATGGAAGGGAAAGGCCGCCAGTCCGACGAGAAGCATCAGGTCGGCGTAAAGGGCGAAGCGAACGCCGATCAGGACGGAGTCGGTCACGGACCTATTTGACGGTGAAGCCGAATTCGCTGCCCATGCGGTGGGTGTCGGCGCCCGCGGCCGACCATTTTACCTTGTACGTACCGGGGACGAGCGCGCGCTTGAGTTTCAGCGTCATCGAAGCGCCGTCCTTGCCCATTGCGGGGGTGAAGGCGATCGGCATCGGCGGATGGTCCTTCATCCCCGGCATGCCGGTCATCACCAGTTCGGCCTTCACGGTGGAGGCGATCAGCCTTTCGTTGAATTTCAGGCTGACGGCGGTCACCTTCGACACGGTGGCGTTCGCCGCCGGGGTGGATCCGACCAGCTTGGCGTGCGCGAGGGCCGGGGCGGGCAGCGAGGCCAGCGCGAGCAGGGCCGCGGCGGCAGGCAAAAGCGTATATTTCATATTGAACTCCCGATATATGCTGTCCCGGCTATTACGCACGGGGCGGAGACAACCCTTGGAAAAATCATCTCCCGATCGGCGGCCGTTGAGGGGCGGCGTGCCAGCGCGCGTATAGGTTTTTGAAAGGACGAGCAGGACAGGCATGGACGACGAACTTCGGATCCTGAACGCGGCGGCGACGCCGGCCGCGCTCGACGGCCTCGACGCGCGCGTTCTCGGAGCGCTCGCGGCGCGGCGGCGGGAAGCGGTCGCCATGCGCCGCACGATCGCGCTCGCCGCGCTGGTGTCGCTGGGCGGCGGAATTATCGCCGGCAGCGCCTTTGCGCCGGCGGCCGTGGCGGCAAGCCCGCTAACACCGCTCGTCCCCGCGAGCCCGCTCGCGCCGTCGACGCTGCTGGATTCGCGCTGATGACGCCGCTGCGCCGCATCCTGATCGTTGGCTTTATCGCCTTTCTGGCCGCGCTGGCGGGCGTGTTCATCGGCCGCATGCTCGTCGATACACCGCGGGCCAGCGAAACCGAACTCCACGCGCTGCTGCACCGTGAGGCGAAGCTGTCGGCCGAACAGGAGCGCAAGCTCGATGCGATCGAGGCGCGATTCGCCGCGCGGCGCGAGGCGCTCGAGCTTGAAATGCGCGCGGCGAACATCCGGCTGGCGCAGGCGATCGAGGCCGAGCATGGCTATGGCCCGCGCGTCACCGCAGCGATCGACGAAACCCACAAGGTGATGGGGCAGCTGCAGAAGGAGACGCTCCAGCATCTGTTCGCCATGCGCGCCGTGCTCGATGACGATCAGGCCGCCATGTTCGACAGGACCGTGGTCAAGGCCCTGACCGCCGATGCGAGGTGAGCGTCGAGCTAGCGCAATGTAGCGACCGCGAGCTCGCCGCGCTCGCGCACACCCGCCGGGATGATATCTATCGCGAGCTGCTGGCGCGCTACAAGGCGCCGGTCTTCCGCCTCATCCGTCACCATGTCGGCGATGCCGACGAGGCGATGGACCTGTCGCAGGAAACCTTCGTTTCGGCTTTCGCCGCGATCGAGCGTTACGACGGCGACCGGCCGTTCCGGATATGGATCTCGCGCATCGCGCTCAACAAATGCCGCGACTGGGCGCGGCGGCGTGCGGTGCGATCTTTTTTCACGCGTGCGCTGCCGCTCGAGAAAGCGCATGACGTGGCGGTGGACGGACCCGCGCCCGACGTCCACGCCGCCGACCGCGAAGAGCTTGCGCGGGTGCGAAAGGCGATATCCGGATTGCCGCACAATTTGCGCGAGGTTCTGATCCTGCGCGGCGTCGAGGAACTCAGCCAGTCGGAAGCCGCCGAATTGTTGCAGGTCAGCGAAAAGACCGTCGAAACGCGCCTGTACCGGGCCCGGACCAAGCTGCGGGCGATGCTCGGCGAAAATTGATGTGAGGGGTGCGCGTCCACTTCGCGTATGACCTTGGAGAGAAACAGGATTACCGGGATTCTTATGCAGATCGACAGGCGCGGGTTCGTGAACGGGGCATTGGGCGGAGGTGCGCTCGCCGCGCTGGCGGCATGGTATCCGGCCTGGGCGCAGCCGGTATCGCCCGGGATCGCCTCGACGCTGCCGACGGTTGCGGGGAACGACATCCGGCTGCGCATCGCACGGCAGACGATGCGCATCGACGGCAAGGTCAGCCGGGCGATCGGGATCAACGGCACCATCCCGGGGCCGCTGGTGCGGCTGCGCGAAGGGCAGACGGCCCGCCTCACCGTCGTCAACGATCTCGACGAGGACAGCTCGATCCACTGGCACGGGTTGATCCTGCCGTTCCAGATGGACGGCGTGCCGGGGGTCAGCTTTCCCGGCATCAAGCCCAGATCGACCTTCGTCTATGAATTTCCCGTCGTCCAGTCGGGCACCTATTGGTATCACAGCCACTCGGGCCTGCAGGAACAGCTCGGCCATTACGGCCCGATCGTGATCGATCCCGCGGGCGCCGACCCGATCGGATATGACCGCGAGCATGTGATCGTCCTGTCGGACCACAGCCGGCTGTCGCCCGAGGCGATCTTTCGCAAGCTCAAGGTCAATCCGGGGCATTTCAACATGCAGCGCCAGACGCTGTCGGGCCTGCTCGCGGGCAAGGACCAGCCGCTCAAGGAGCGCATCGAATGGGGCGCGATGCGGATGGACCCGACCGACGTCGCCGACGTCAGCGGTTCGACCTATCAATTCCTCGTCAATGGCTATGGTCCGCGCGACAATTGGACCGCGCTGTTCGCGCCGGGTGAACACGTCCGGCTGCGCATCGTCAACGCGTCGGCGATGTCGATCTTCAACGTCCGTATCCCCGGGCTCCGCATGACCGTGGTGCAGGCCGACGGCCTCAATGTCGTTCCGACCGAGATCGACGAGTTCCAGATCGGGGTCGCCGAAACCTATGACGTTATCGTCACCCCCGCCGGCGACCGCGCCTATACGATCGTGGCCGAGGTCAACGACCGGTCGGGCATGGCGCGCGCGACGCTGGCGCCGCGCGCCGGCATGGCGGCCGAGGTGCCGCCGCTGCGTGAGCGCCCGCTCGCGACGATGAAGGACATGGGGATGGGAGCGATGGCGCACGGCGCGTCCGCCGGCGATGCGTCCTGCGCGCCCGAACATGCGGCGATGGGCCATTGCACGCCCGCACCGGCCGATGCAGCGGCCGGTGATCATGGCGCGCACGGCGCGGCGGGCGGAACCGCAATGCAGCACAGCATGCGCGACTTCAGCGTCGCGCCGCAGGTCAAACGCGACCCGAGCGTCCAGTCGATCTCCCCCATGCCCGTCGACCGGATGGGCGAGCCGGGGCAGGGGCTCGAGGATGTCGGGCACAAGGTGCTCACCTATCACGACCTCGTCGCGCTCGATCCCAATCCCGACACCCGCGCGCCCGGCCGTTCGCTCGACATCCATCTCACGGGCAATATGGAACGCTTCATGTGGTCGTTCGACGGGGTGAAGATGTCCGACCATCACGAGCCCATCCCCTTCATCGAGGGCGAACGGGTGCGCGTGAACCTGATCAACGATTCGATGATGAGCCACCCGATCCACCTCCACGGCCATTTCTTCGAACTGGTGACGGGGAAGGGCGATCGGGCACCGCGCAAGCACACCGTGATCGTCCAGCCGGGCGGGATCGCGACCTTCGACTTCACTGCCGACGCGCTCGGCGACTGGGCCTTTCACTGTCACCTTCTCTATCACATGCACGCGGGGATGATGCGCGTCGTCAGCGTCCGTCCGCGGGGAGACGGCGAATGACCCGGATCGCGCTCCTCCTCTCGGGCATCGCGCCGTTCCTTTTCGCGGTGCCGGCTGCCGCGCAGTCGATGGATCATTCGATGCACGGCTCGCAGCCCGCGGCGAAACCCGCACCCGAAGCGCCGGCCTGCACGCCCGAGCATGCCGCCATGGGGCATTGCACGCTCGAAAGCGCGCCGGCCGAAAAAACATCAGACCCGGACATGAAAGCGATGGATCATGGCGCGCCGGCGTCCGATCCCGCCTGTCCGCCCGAACATGCGGCGATGGGGCATTGCACGCCAAAGTCGGCCGGGAAGACCGGGCAGACGGATGCTACCGGCACCGACCTGCCCGCGGGCGACGCGCCCGCGCCGCCGCCCCCCGGCGACTGGTATGCCGACCGCTATTTCCCCGCGGGCGAGATGGAGCATGCGCGCCATGCGATGATGGCCGAAAATGGCGCGCAGACGATCGGCTTCGTCAGCCTCAACCTCGCCGAATATCAGGCGCGCAAGGGGCGCGACGGTTTCCGCTGGGAAGGCGAGGCATGGTACGGCGGCGACATCAATCGGCTGACGATCAAGAGCGAGGGCGAGACGGTGTTCGGCGAAGGCGTCGAGAGCGCCGAGATGCAACTCCTCTACAGCCGCGCGATCGGCCCCTATTTCAACGCGCAGGCGGGTGTCCGGCAGGATCTGGGCCCCGGGCCCGACCGCACCTATGCGGCGATCGGTTTTGAGGGGCTCGCGCCTTACTGGTTCGAGGTCGAGGGCGCATTGTTCCTGTCGGACAAGGGCGACCTGCTTGCCCGGATCGGGGGCTATTATGATCAGCGCATCACGCAGCGGCTGATCCTGCAGCCAATGGCCGAATTGAATTTCGCGGCGCAGGACGTCCCCGAAAGCGGGATCGGCTCGGGCCTGTCCGATGTCGAACTCGGCCTCCGGCTGCGCTACGAGATCGTGCGCGAATTCGCGCCCTATGTTGGCGTCGAATGGGCGCGGAAAGTCGGCGACACCGCGCGTTTCGCGCGCGCCGACGGCGACGATGCCGACAGCGTCAGCTTCGTCGCCGGGGTGAAATTCTGGTTCTAGGGCGGGTCCTGCGAACGCCTTTCCCGCGCCGCTATGGCGTGCGGAAGGTCAGCGTCGAGATATGGTGGGTCTTCGCGACGCTCTTGCCGCCGAGCGTGCGGGCGCCCTCGACCTCGTGCGAGGTCGACAGCAGATAACGGCCGGTGCCCGTCACCGGGACGTCGATGCGGCCCTGGTCGTCGGCGGCAAAGCTTTTTTGCCAGCGGTCGGCGTTGATCACCGTGACCTTCGCACCGGGCAGCGGCTTGCCGAGCCAATGGACGGCGAAGCTGTTTGCTCCGGCAGCGGTCGGAACGATCTCGAGGTCGAGCGCCGACCGGGTTTCGGCGCGGCCGGCGCGGGCGTAATAGATCACACCTTCCCATTTGCCGCCTTCGGCCTCCCACGGCGCGAACACATTGTCGTCGGTCAGGCGGACGTCGCCGGTGCCGGTTACCGCTGCTTCGATATGGTTCGCGCGGCGGACCAGCGCCGCGTCGGCTCCGATCAGGCGCGGCGCGGTCAGCTTCGAAAATTCGGGATCGCCGGCTTCGGGAACCGGATCGGCGGGTTCGCCCAGATAGATGCGCGCCGGGCCGGCGGCGTCGCGTTCGACCCAGACCTCGTGAGCCGTTGCGGGTGACGCAAGGAAGCCGAAGGCGATCAGCGCGGCGAAAGTCTTTTTCATGGGGGGTCTCCCTGTTTCCGGACAATCCGGACGGTGTGCTGACCGCTGTGTGGCCGCAGGCGTGCCCTATTGCAAACGATTATTACTAGCTTGCTATTGCGACCTATTCGCTCTAGCTGCCGCCGCTAATTGAGATTGAGTCGCAAAAAGGGAAATGCCATGACCTTCCGAATGATCGCGCTCTGCGGAGCTGCCACGCTGGCTTTTGCCGCCAATCCGGCCTGGGCGGGCGAGGGAGCGGCGGATGCCGCCGCCTCCGCCGAAGCCGATGCGGGCTCCGGCGAGGACGCGATCGTCGTCACCGGCTATGCGGGAACCAAGACCGACACCGCGCTGACGGAGCTGCCGCAGCCGGTCAAGGTCATCACCGCCGAGCAGTATCAGGCCCAAGGCGCGATCAGCATCAGCGATACGGTGAAATATGCCGCCGGCGTCCTCGCCAACCCCTATGGCCGCGACACCCGCGTCGACGGCTTCAACGTCCGCGGACTCGATGCGCTGCAGTTCCGCGACGGCATGCGCGACATCTTCTCCTATTATGCCTCGATCACCTCGGACCCGTATAATTTCTCGCGCGTCGAGATCGTGCGCGGCCCCGCCTCGGTGCTATTCGGGCAGGGCTCGATTGGCGGCATCGTCAACCTCGTCAGCAAGACGCCCGATTTCGACACGCGCGGCGAACTCAACCTCGTCTATGGCAGCTTTGACCGCAAGGAAGTGCTCGGCGACGTCAACCTCGCGCTCGCCGACAATCTCGCCGTTCGCTTCGCCGGCCGCGCGCGCGACGCCGACACCTATGTCGACCATGTCCCTGACGACCGCGTCATGTTCGCGCCCTCGATCCGCTGGCAACCGACCCCCGACACCGACATCGTGCTGACCGGCCTCTATCAGGAGGACGATACTGGCTCGACCTCGCAATTCCTGCCGATCGTCGGCACCTTCCGCCCCAACACCGCCTATCCGCAGGGCAAGCTCGACCGCTACACCTTCGTCGGCAAACCCGGAGAGGACCGCTATGCCGGTCGCTCGCTCCAGGGCGGCGGATCGATTACCCACAGTTTCTCGGACAATATCCGCGTCAGCCTGAAGGCGCGCTATATCGACAGTGACCTCGAATATAACACCCGCTACACCGACAGCTATACCAACCCGACCGACCCGTTCCTGCCCTATGCTGCCCAAGGCACCTATGGCCGCACCATCGGCCTGTATGTCGGCGCCAACGACGCGCGGATGAACGTCTTTTCGACCGACAACAACGTCCAGTTCAACTTCAACACCGGCGCGAATATCGAACATAAGCTGCTGGTCGGCCTCGACTATAGCTGGAACAAGGTGGCCAAGCGCAGCGCCAGCGGGTTCGAACTGATCGACCTCTACGACATCGATTACGACGCGATGGGCACATACGATCCCACCGGCCCGTTCTTCGTCGAAAGCCAGAAGCAGCTTGGCATCTATGTGCAGGACCAGATCCGCTTCTACGACCGGGTCTCCGTCGTGCTGGGCGCCCGCCGCGACCGCGTCACCGGCTCTTCGGGGCAGAAGGACAATGCCACCACCTTCCGCGCCGGGATCATCGGAGAGATCGGCGCGGGCTTCTCGCCCTTCTTCAGCTATACCGAAAGCTTCCTGCCGGTCGCGGGTTCGATTCAGGACATCAACGGCGATCCCATCTCGCCCTACCGGCCGCAGACCGGCACGCAATATGAAGCCGGCGTGAAGTGGCAGCCGAACATCAACACGCTGGTCACCGCCACCGTCTTCAAGATCAGGGAGCGAAATCGCGTCCTCTATGGCGCCGGCAACTCGACCAGCCAGTCGGGCGTTCTCAACACCAAGGGTTTCGAGATCGAGGCCAGTCACACGCTGCCGGGCGATTTCGAACTGCTCGCCAACTATGGTTATGCGAAGCTAAAGTCGGAAACCAACACCAGCCTCGACTATATGCCCCGCCACACCGCATCGCTCTGGTCGACGAAGACCTTCGGCCTTCCGGACGAAGCGCAGCTGCGCCTCGGTGGGGGCGTCGTCTATAGCGGCAAGAGCATCTCGACCAGCAACGTCTGGTCGATCGTCACGCCGTCGCGCACGACGGTCGACGCGCTGGCCGAGATCAACTGGAACAACTGGCGCTTCGCGGTCAACGCCACGAACCTGCTCAACAACAAATATTTCGCCTCCTGCCTCGCGCGCGGCGACTGTTTCGTCGGCGCCCCGCGCAATGTGATGGGAACGGTCGGCTATCGCTTCTGATTGCAGGCAATCGCTGTTCCGGCCGCGGGGGAAGGGGTTCATCATGCGGAAATTCATGGCTTGTCTCGTGCTTTCGGCGGCGTTCGTGCCCGCGCTAGCCGTTGCCGAAACGGCGGGCGAGACGGACGCTTCGAAGGGCAATGAAAACACGATCGTTGTGACCGGCGAGCGATTTGCCGGCGAGGTGAATTCGGGCAAGGCCGACATCCCGCTCGCCGAACTGCCGCAGGCGATCTCGGTCATCAGCGCCGAGCAGCTCCGCGAACGCGGCGTGACCCGCCTCGCCGATGCGCTTTTCTCGGTCGCCGGCGCGGCGCGCAGCAGCACCTACGGCTTTTACGACGCCTACTCGCTCCGCGGCTTCGACGCGGCTTATGGCAGCGTCTATCTCGACGGATTGCTGAACGAGTCCGGCGGGGGCGGCAGCAACAACGAACTCGTAGGGCTGCAATCGATCGAGGTGGTCAAAGGCCCGGCGTCGTCGCTGTTCGGCGGCGGCCCGCTCGGCGGCATCGTCAATTTGGTAAGCAAGCGGCCCGACGACACCCAGGATTTTCTGGACGTCCAGTTCTCGACCGGATCCTACAATCTGGTCGAGGGGGCGATCGACGCCAATATGCGGCTCGATCGGGACGGCGCGGTCACGGCGCGTTTCGTTGCGCTTTATCGCGATTCCGACAGCTTCGTGAACAATGCCGGTTACAACCGCCTCTATCTCCAGCCGTCGCTAAGCTGGCGGCCGGGCCCCGACACGCGGCTTACGCTGATCGGCACGCTGAAGCGCGATCGCGACAATCCCTGGGCGCCGCTCAACGCCTATGGCACCGTCTTCCCGCTCGAAGGCGGCTACCGCCTCCCGCTCGATTTCGCGGTCGGCGAGGACGGCGACGAGAAGGCGGTGCAGAACGAGAACCGCAAGACGATCAGCGCGATCTTCGAGCATGGCTTCACCGACCGGTTGAAGCTGAACGCGACCGCGCGCTACATGCACCGCACGACCTTTTGGGATCGCTGGATGTTCGCCGGCGATTTTCTCGACGAAGAACTCGACGGCGACGGCAATCCGATCGCGGGCACCGGGACGACGATCGGGCGCTTCTATTATGGTCCGTACGACGAGACCTTCAAATCCTTCCTCGCCGACAGCCGGCTGAGCTGGAAGGTCGACACCGGGCCGCTCCGGCACAATCTGCTCGGCGGCATCGACTATCGCCGGACCGATTCGCGCTATGAGGGCGACGGCGATTTCGACCAGACGCATTTCGCGCTCAACGTCTATGATCCCGACTATTCGGCGCCGCTCGTCCCGACGCCGGCACCTTATTCGGGGCATGACACGGGCCGCCAGCTGGGCTTTTACGTCCAGGACCATATCGAAATCGGCGACCGTCTGACGCTCACGCTCAACGGGCGGTGGGACAGGGCGAAGTTCAACGGCGAACCGCAAACCGCCTTCTCGCCGCGCGTTGGCGCGACCTGGGAGGCGGTGCCCGGCGTTTCGCTCTACGCCAATTACGCCAAATCCTTCACGCCGCAATTCGGCTCGCAGATCGTGCTGGAGGTCGGCGACGACGGCAATCCGTCGGTGATCGGGCAGGCGCCGCCCGAGCGCGGCCGCAATATCGAGGCGGGTGCGAAGTTCGACCTCGCCGAAGCGCGCCTCGCCGGGACGGTCGCGCTCTATCAGCTGACGCGAACCAATGTGTTGATGACCGACCCGCAGTTCCCGCTTTTCTCGATCGTCTCGGGCAAGCAACGCGCCAAAGGTGCCGAGCTTGAACTACACTGGCGCCCCGGTGCCGGCTTCGGCGTCGATCTCGCCTACACCTATATCCGCGGCCGCTACATCGAGGATGAGTTTTCGCCGCCCGGAACGCCGCTGCCCAATATCCCGAAACATAATGCGACGCTGTTCGGTCATTATACGGTGCCGTCGGGGCCGCTCGCCGGGCTCGGCGCGAACCTCGGGCTGCTCTACAACAGCAATCGCTACACATATGACAGCTTCGCCTATCCCTGGCAGGACCCGATGATGGTCCTCAAGAACTATGTCCTCGTCAACGGTGGGCTCTCCTATGCCTTCGAAGGATGGGAAGCGCGGATCAACGTCAACAACATCTTCGACAAGCGTTACTATCCCGACGCCTGCTGCATCACGCGCGTGACGCCCGGCGAGCCGCGCAATTGGCGCCTGACGATCAGCCGGCGCTTCTGACGATGGAGCGGGCTATTGCGAGTCAGTCGCAATGTTGCGATAGGGGCGCCATGAGCAAGGTGAACCGGATTTGGCGCGGCGCAAGGTGGCGCGACATCGCGGCGCGTACGCTGGCCGCGGTGCCGCTCAACTATGCGGTCACGAGCGCGCTGACCATGCTGATCGCGCGGCTGTTGCCGGGCGGCGGGGCGCAGGCCTCTATCGCTGCGACGATGCTCTCTTTCGCGATCTTCGCGGGCCTGGCCATGACCGCCTTCGCGGTCCGCTCGGTCGCGCGGCTGTGGATCGGCCTGGTCGCCGCCGGGCTGGTCGCGGGCGGCGCCGACTGGCTGCTGATCTCCACGGGAGGCCGGCTGTGAAGGGCGGCTTCCGGCAATCGATGGCGTGGCTGCACACTTGGACTGGGCTGCTGCTCGGCTGGTTGCTGTTCGCCATCTTCGTGACCGGGACCTCGGCCTATTTTCAGGAAGAGATCACGCGCTGGATGACGCCCGAGGTGCACAGCGTCCCCGCCGATCCGGCGAGCGGCTTTGTCGCGGCGACCGAATGGCTCCAGCGTGAGGCGCCCGGCGGCAGCGAATGGTCGATCTATTCGACGGGGAAGCGCGCCGCCGGCCTGCAACTCTATTGGGCGAACGGACCCGACGCCCCCGCCGACGCGCCGACCAGCGCGCGCCTCGACGGCACCGGAAGCGAGGTTTTCGCGCGCGAGACGCTGGGCGGCTGGTTCCTCTACCGCTTTCACTACGATCTTCATTATATCAACTGGTATTGGGCGCGCTGGCTGGTCGGCATCGCCGCGATGGCGATGCTCGTTGCGATCCTCAGCGGCATCGTCACGCACAAGAAGATTCTGGCGGATTTCTTCCTGCTCCGGTTCGGCAAGGGCCAGCGGAGCTGGCTCGATGCGCATAATGCGTCGAGCGTGCTGTTTCTGCCCTTCATCCTGATGATCACCTATACTGGCCTTGTCAGCCTCGCGACGCACTATATGCCGTGGGGAATCGCCGCCAATTACACCGATGAGGGTAAATTCTTCGAGGAGACCGCGCCCTGGCCCGTGCCCGCGGAAAAGGCTGGACCGGCGCCGCTTGCTCCCATCGGGCCGATGGTCGAGCAGGCCGAGCGGCGCTGGGGAACCGCAGTGGGCAGCGTACGCATCCTCAACCCGGGCGATCGTTCGGCGCAGGTCATCGTGTCGAGCGCGCCCGATGCGGGCATGTCGATCGCCCTGCGTTCGCTGACCTTCGACGGGGTGACGGGCCGGCCGGTCCGCGCGCAAGACCCGTCGGGCGCCGCGACGGTGACCGAAGACACGATGATCGGCATCCACGCCGGCCGCTTCGCCTCGCCGCTGCTGCGCGTGCTCTATTTCCTGTCGGGACTGGCGGGCTGCGTGATGGTCGCCTCGGGTCTGGTCCTGTGGACGGTGAAGCGCCGCGCGAAGCTTCCCGATCCCGAACGGCCGCATTTCGGTTTCCGGCTCGTCGAAAAGCTGAACATCGCGGCGATCGCAGGCCTGTCGTTCGGCATCGCGGTCTACTTCCTCGCCAACCGTCTGCTGCCGCTCGGCATCGCCGGTCGCAGCGACCAAGAGATCGACAGCATGTTCATCGCCTGGGGGGCGGTGGCGATATGGGCGATGGCGCGGCCCGTCCGGCGCGCCTGGCTCGAAGCCTTGTCGGCGACGGCGCTCGCTTTTGCATTGGTGCCCGTCGTCAACGCTCTGACCACCGACCGGTCGCTCTTTGCCAGCCTTGCCGCCGGCGACAGCGTTTTTGCCGCGTTCGACGGCGCGATGCTCCTCATCGCCGCCGGCTTTGGCTGGGCAGCGCTCAAGGTCGCGCGCCGGCCAAGCGGACAGGGGCGGCGTAAGACCGCGGCGCGCGGATCGTCCGCGCGCGGCGTGCCGGGTACGGAGGCGGTATGATCCATCTCCTGCTCTTCCTGCTCGCCTTCGCGGGTTTCATGATGCTTTGCGCCGCGCGCGACCGGCACCAGCGCGACCTTCTCGGCCGCAAGCTTCCCGCGAAAACCGCTGTCGGCTTGCGCCGCACCGGCCTGTTCCTCCTGCTGCTCGCTTATCCGGTCGCCGGCGTCGCGCTCGGATGGGGTTATGGCGCGGTGGAATGGCTCGGCCACCTCAGCGGCGGCGCGCTGCTCACCGTCCTGCTTCTCACGCGCCTATCGGCGCGCGGCGCCCCCGGCCGCTGATCCCGCTGTCGGCGGCATCGCCGACCGAACTGGACGCGTTTCCTGCCGGACTCTAAGGGAGCCTGACCCACGCTGTTCGGGAGAGGCTGGCAGGTTCGATGACAAGCAAGCGCGCCATCACCATATCGGCGGAATTCGCCAGCTTCGTCGGGCACGGGCCCGTCGATCCGGCGTGGTTGCCGCCCGAGCCGATCGTCATCGGCTTCGGCGATATCGGCGAACCGGCGGTCAGCATATTGGCGAGCGAGGATATCGATAGCGAAGCGGGCGACCATATCCTGCTGTTCGCGATCGGCCGATCCGCGTGCCTTCGCATGTTCGGTCTGCTGCCAAGCGTGAAGGGGAGCTGGTATCTTGCCGCCGATCTGCGCGAGCTTGGCCGCGCGCTCGTCGCGGTCGAGGGGGAAAGCGAAGTGGCGGGCATGCTCCGCGTCGCGCGCAGCCTCGAACTGCTCTGCCGGCTGTTCGGCGCGCTGGAAGAGCATCGGATGGTCGAGTATCATGGCAATACGACGCTCAGCGAACTTGACGCCAAGCGCGTCGCGGCCGCGCACCAACTGGTCAGCGAAGGCTGGCAGCAGCCGTTGACCGTGGCCGAGGTCGCGCGGCGGTCAGGGCTCGGCAAGGCCAAGCTGACGCAGGGCTTTCGCGAAATGTATAAATGCACCGTCGCCGAGGCGGTGAGCGAACGGCGGCTGTCGCACGCGCGCACCTTGCTGTCGCTGAGCGATCTTCCGATTTCCAGCATCGGCTATCGCTGCGGCTATCAAAGCAACGCCAGCTTCACGCGCGCCTTCGCGCGTCGATTCGGTATGACGCCGACCGATATGCGGCGGCGCGAGAAGGCGCCAGATGGATCGGCTTGCGGGGAAATGCCGGCCTGATAGATTCCGGCATATTCGCGTCGGGCTTGCTGCAATCTGTGAATGGCGGGCCCGCAAACAGCCTATGGGTCTGGCTGGATGGGCCCTGACCCCAGGCTGAGCCTACGTAATGCATGCTGAAGAAATGCGGCGCGGCTCAATGTCAGCTTCTTGCCCTTCGCGCCTAGGAGCGGACAGTCTCGAAGTCGGCTGATTGAGTCGGGCGGGCCCATGTCTAGCTGACAGCACGGATGTTCCCAGGAACGAAAGACCGGAGCCGCGGGCTGGTAGCGTCGGTGAGGTGTTCGCGGCCGAAACTCGGTCTGACATTCGTTGGCGGTCCGATCGCGCATCTGGGCTATTTTCACGAGGAACGGATCGACCCAGCTCCACCCTGTGAAATAGATCAGCACCGCAGCACCGATGACGCCGAGCAAGTCGGCCTACACTTTGCGCGGCCGATGCGGATCGCCGCGAGGGCGATCGCGAGCCCCTACGTCGGTGAACATGTGCGCGGCATCGGAGAGGAGGGCGAGGCTGTTGCATAGTCACGCCTCCACCAGTTCGGCAATCAGGAGGGTGCCGGCCGGCGCCAATGCGATCGTCAGGCTGAGGGCGTTGGTCCCCGCGGTGTGATCCTGTCCGCTGCCGCCATGCCTGTGATCGTGGCCCTGATCGTTGTCGTGACCGGCACCCATCGTTCGTCCTTTCGTGTCAGGCTACGGCCGGAGCCATCCCGCCTTCGCTTTGCCGCGCTGGCGGCTTGTCCGCGGCTTCCTCGCGCCGATGCACCAGCGCATAGAGCGCCGGCAGGACGAGCAGGGTGAGGATGGTCGACGAGACGATCCCTCCGATAACGACCGACGCGAGCGGGCGTTGCACCTCCGACCCAGTGCCGACGTTGAGCGCCATCGGCACGAAACCGAGCGATGCAACTAGCGCAGTCATCATAACCGGTCTGAGCCGCGTCAGGGCTCCTTCGCCGATCGCCGCCATCAGCGGCTGGCCGCGTTCGCGCAGGTCGCGGATGAAGGAAAGCATCACCACGCCGTTGAGCACGGCGACCCCCGATAGCGCGATGAAGCCGACACCGGCCGAGATCGACATCGGGATGCCCCTCAGCGCCAGCGCGGCGACCCCGCCGGTCAGCGCCAGTGGCACGCCCGAGAAGACGATCGCCGCGTCCTTAACGCTGCCGAAGAGGGTGAAGAGCAGCCCGAAGATCAGGAACAGCACCAGCGGCACCACGATCTGAAGCCGCGTCGCCGCCGACTGGAGCTGCTCGAACGTCCCGCCATATTCGACATAATAGCCGTCGGGCAGTTCGACATCGGCATCGACCTTTGCCCGCAGCTGATCGATGAAGGAGCCGAGGTCGCGGTTTCTCACGTTGGCGGTGATGACCGCGCGGCGCTTGCCATTCTCGCGGCTGATCTGGTTCGGCCCTGCCGCGAGCGATATGTCGGCCACCTCGGCGAGCGGCACCGAGCCGCCTCCCGGAAGCGCGACGGGCAGATTGCCGAGCGCGGTCAGGTCGGTGCGAAGTGCCTCGGGCAGCCGGACGACCACCGCGAAACGCCGGTCGCCGTCGAACAGTTCGCCCGCCTGCCGCCTGCCGGTCGCGGTCGCGACTGCATCCTGCACGTCGGACATGCTGACACCGTACCGTGCCAGCATCTCGCGCCGGGGCGTGACCGATAGCATGGGCAGGCCGGTGACCTGTTCCATCTTCACATCCTCGGCGCCGGGGATCGACCCCACGACGTCTTCGATCGCGCCGCCCGATTTGATGAGCTGATCGAGATCGTCGCCGAACAATTTGATCGCGACATCGGCACGCACACCGGCGATCAGTTCGTTCATCCGCATCTTCACCGGCTGGGTGAACTCGTAATTATTGCCGGGAAGCTCGTTCGCAGCCTTGCTGAACTGTTCGACCAGCTCGTTCGTCGGCTTCCTCGGATCGGGCCAGTCCTTGCGGTCCTTGAGCATGATATAGGTGTCGGCGACCGAAGGCGGCATCGGATCGTTAGCGATCTCCGCCGTTCCCAATTTCGAGAAGACGCGCTCTACTTCGGGGAAGCGTTGCAGCCGTTTCTCGATCTGCAATTGCATGTCGACCGCCTGGGTCAGGCTGGTCCCCGGAATGCGCATCGCGTGCATCGTGATGTCGCCTTCGTCGAGATCGGGGATGAACTCGCTGCCGAGCCTTGTCGCCCCGACGCCGGCGATGGCGACGAGCAGCACGGCGATCGCAACCGCCGCCTTCGGCCACGCCAGAGCGCGGTCGAGCAGCGGGCGATAGCCGCTGCCGAGCCGCCGCATCAGCCAATTCTCCTTTTCATCGACCTTGCCCGTCACGAACAGCGCGACCGCTGCGGGAACGAGCGTGAGCGAGAGAATGAGCGCGGCGGTGAGCGCGAGCACCACCGTGATCGCCATCGGATGGAAGGTCTTTCCTTCGATCCCCTCGAGCGCGAAGATCGGCAGATAGACGGCGGTGATGATGATGATGCCAAAGATGCTCGGCTTGATCACCTCGGCGCTGGCTGACGCGACGAGGCCGAAGCGCTCGTCGCGATCAAGCAGGCGGCCGAGACGATGCTGTTGTTCGCCAAGCCTGCGCAGGCAATTCTCGACGATGATCACCGCGCCGTCGACGATCAGGCCGAAATCGAGGGCGCCGAGGCTCATCAGGTTTGCCGAGGTGCGCGTCTGGAGCATGCCCGTCAGCGTCATCAACATCGCAACAGGAATGACGGCCGCCGTGATCAGCGCCGCGCGGAAATTGCCGAGCAACAGGAACAGGATCGCGACGACGAGCAACGCGCCCTCGGCAAGGTTCTTCTCGACCGTCACGATCGTCCGATCGACGAGCACGGTGCGATCGTAGAGCGGATGCGCCGATATGCCGGCGGGCAGCGATGCCGTCGCCTGCTTGAGCTTCTCGGCGGCCGCCTGCGCGACGATACGCGGATTCTCGCCCGTGCGCATGAAGATGGTGCCGAGCACGATCTCCTTGCCGCTTTCGGTCGCGGCTCCCGTGCGCAATTCGGACCCGATGACGACGTCGGCGACGTCGCCGATGCGGATCGGTACGCCCCCGCGGGTCGCGATGACGATCTGTGACAGATCCTCCTCGTTCGCGGCTTGGCCCGGAACACGGATCAGTATCTGCTCGCCGCCGCGCTCGACATAGCCGGCACCCCGACTGGCGTTGTTCTTCTCCAGGGCCTCGACGATATCGTTCAGCGACAGCCCTAACGAGGCGAGATAAGTTGGGTTCGGGGTCACATGATATTGGCGCTCATAGCCGCCGATCGTGTTGACCTCGGCCACGCCGGGGATGGTGCGCATTTGCGGCCGGACGACCCAGTCGGACAGGGTACGGAGGTCCTCCGCGGTCCATTCGGTGCCGTCATGCTTTTTCGCGCCCGGCTTGGGCTCGATCGCGAACATGAAGATTTCGCCTAGGCCGGTCGAGATCGGCCCCATCTGCGGCTCCAGTCCGGGCGGCAGCTGCGATTTCACCGATTGAATGCGTTCGGCGACCTGCTGGCGCGCGAAATAGATGTCGGTGCCGTCCTCGAACACCACCGTCACCTGGCTGAGGCCGTAACGCGAGATCGAGCGCGAGTAGGACAAGCCGGGCATGCCGGCGACGGCGGTTTCGATCGGATAGGTGACGCGCTGTTCGGATTCGAGCGGCGAATAGCCCTCGGCCTGCGTACTGATCTGGACCTGCACATTGGTGATGTCGGGAACGGCATCGATCGGCAGGCGAAGCGCACTCCACACCCCAACGGCGCACAGAAGCGCGACCGCCGCGAGCACGAACCAGCGCTGTCGAATGGAAAAGCCTATGATACGGGCCAGCATGATTCAGCTCCTCCCGATCAATGGTCGTGGCTCGCGCCCGACTTTTCGATGTCGGAGCGAATGAGGAAGCTGCCCTTGGTGACATAGGGCGTGCCGGGTTTGAGTCCCGAGAGGACTTCGGTCCATTCGCTCGAAGAGCGGCCGAGCTCGAGCATCCGGACCTCATAATCCTCACCGTAATTGGCGAAGACGACCTTGAAGTTGCGGAAGGGCTGGATTGCCTCGGTGCGCACCGCGAGCGGAACGGTAATGGCGTTGACCGTCAACCGCCCGCGCAGCGCCATGCCGGGGCGCAGCGCGCCGCTACGGTTCGGCACCGACGCCCGGACGAGCGCCGTTCCGGCTTCCTTGTTTCCCTCGGGCAGATAGTCGCCGAGCACCGCCTGTGCGACGGCCTTGCCGTCCTGCGTCTGGACGTCGACCTTCATGCCGGGGCGAACGACGCCCAGATCCTTGGGGAAGATGTTGAAGACGACCGTCGTCGCGCTGGGGTTGGTCAGCACATAGAGCGCGCGGTCGCCGGTGACGTCGCCGGGGTTGGCGTTGCGCTCGGCGACGACCCCGCTGACGCTCGCATAGACCGGATAGACCTGCAGACTCTCGCTCGACTCGATGCGTGCGAGAAGCTGGCCGCGCGTAACATAATCGCCGACCTTCTTGGTCACGCTGACGACGCGACCGGGGAACTGGCCGCGGATTTCGGAGCGCGCCGACGGGTCGAGCTCGACGGTGCCGAACAGCTCGCGCGTCTCGCCGATGCTCGCCGGACCCGCGACTGCGGTTTCGATGCCGCCCGCGCGTGCCGCCTCGCCGTTGATGCGGGTGCGGCCTTCGGGGCTCGCATATTTCCAGACATGCCGTCTGGTGCCTTCGGCGGCGACCACTTCGACGTCGAAGCTGTGCGGCTCTTCGATCACGCTCTGGCTCGCGAGAAACTTGCCCTGTGGAACGAATACGATGCGGTTCACCTCGCCGCCGAGGCGCGTGAGGGTGATCGCGAGCTTCACCGATTTCGGATCGACCGGCTTGCCGTCGCGCGTCGGATAGACGCGGAAACGCGGCTCCTCGCCATTTTCGAAGATAGCCACTTCGACGGCAAAATCTCCGTCCTTGAGAAGGCGGCCGCCATTGGGCCCCTCTGCGGCTTCTTCGTCAGCATGATCGTCGCCGTCTCCTTCCTCATGTGCTTCTTCGGCGCCGCCGAGGCATGCGACGAGGGGAATGGACATAATCAGCGCAGCCACGGCCGCACGAACGGGAAAATTCTTCTTCATTTGAGTGTCTCCGCAGAGGGTGCCGCATCGAAGCGGCCAGTCAGGCGGTCGATTTCGGATTGAGCGTCGCGATAGCGCGTCATCGCCTCGGCCCATTGGCCCTGAATGGTGATGATGACGTCGGCGGCATCCTGTACGTCGCTGAAACGAAAGCCACCACGATTATAGCCTTCACGGACCTGCGACAGCGCCTTCACCGCTTTTGGATACACGTCCTGCATGATGCCTTCTGCGCGGGCGCGCGCCGCCTCGGCATCGGCACGCAGCGATGCAAGGCGACGCAGTCGTTCGAGCCGATTGGCCTCGGACTGATATTCGATCTGCCGCCGCTCGGCCTTTGCGCGCTCGATACTGCCGAGATTGCGGTCGAAGCGTCCAAGCGGGATCGAGACGCCCGCGACCACCGCAACATCGTTGGTCTCCCGGAGGAAGCGCGCGCCACCGGAAACCGTATAGTCCTGAACGCCCCGCGTTTGCTCGACGACAACCTGCGCCTTCGCGCGTTCGACCGCGGCGTCATAGACCGCCGCATCCGCCTCCGCGAGCGCGGGTTCGTCAACCGGCGGCTTTTCAATTCCTTCCTCGATGACCAGGTCGGCCACTCTGCCGCCCCAGAAGGACGCGAGAAGCGTTCTCGATGACTCGCGTTTCGTCTTGGCTTCCTTGACCGCGAGTTCGGCCTCGATAATCCGAGCATCGGCGCGTGTCTCGACGAAGAGCGGGTCTTTGTAACCGCGAACCCGGCGCACCGCCTCCTTCTGCATCTCGCGTTCGAGTTTCAGCCGATCCTCGGCGATCCACACCAGCTGCTCGGCGATCTGGACGTCGATGAAGGCGCGCTGCACCCGCTCGGCCAAGTCGAGACGGGTGACCCGCGCTTGCGCCTCGGCAAGTTCGATCCCGCGCCCGGCATGGGCGATCCGGGCATCTCGCTTGCCGCCGCGTTCGATAGGCTGCGAATAGGTGACGGTCACCTCGGACTGGCCGAAGGGGCCGTAGAAGCCTGTGCCGGCGAAATTCTCTGCCTCCACCGACAGGGTGGGATTGGGACGCACGCGCGCCTGCGTCTGTTCGGCGCGAGCAGCGTCGATGCCGGCGTCGCTTGCCTGCAGGTCGGGCGAGGACGCTGTTGCACGATCGACGGCCTGTTTGAGCGTCAATGGTTCAGCCCCGGCGGGCTGTGCCATCGACAGCGCGGCCCCGGCCAACAGGGCGGCGCGCATTCGGAATGTCATGGAAAAAGTCTCCTGAACCAGTCACGTAGCGAGCGGACGCAAAAGCGCCCACGCGGCAAGCGTCGGTGGTTCAGGCGAGTGGCGGGTCGAGAAGCGGCGGTGGAGTGCGCGAGGTCAGCCGCGATGCGAGTGCCGCGAAAAGGGGATCGCGCACCGCGACGGCTCCTTGGGCACCCCCTGTCTGCCGCAAGTCGGGGGCGACGGGGCAATGATGGTGGCCGCCATGGGCAACTTTCGATCCCTGCTCGCCGCTGTCCTCATGACTGTGATCACCAACCAGATGAACCGCATTCTCATCGCCTGCAGCATGGGCTGATGCGGGCTCAGCAATATGCATGCTGCAAATCAGCACGCTCACGACCATCAGGAATCGCAGTATCGCCCCGCTCATGATCTTTCCTCTATCAGCGCGCTGCCGGTTTGTCGCGCTGCGAAATCAGCGCTTTCAGATCGGGCGCGATCGGCATCTGCCAATGCGCGACGACGTGCGGAGCAGGTAAAGGCTGGGCGGCGACATGGATGCGCTCGAGCGCGGTCTAGGCCGCTTGCACCTCGCCGCCCCGCTCGCACGGCGCGGTAACGCCGTAATTCAGCACTGGTCAGCTCATCGGCATAGTTTGGATCGATGGCGGCCATGAACCCCCTGAACTTCTGATTCGTCCCTTTATGCACCCTGTAGCAACTACAGGGTCAAGCATGACTTTCGTCGAGTTCGACAGCTTGCGGATGTACCGAGCGAAATTGCGGCCAAGCCTCGCGCAGAACTTTGATCGCCAAACGGAAGAACAGCGCCGCAATGATGCTGCCGACGATGATATCGGGCTAGCCCGGCTGGAGACCCAGGCGCCCGCGGCTGCTATCAGAACGCCGGCGTTGGCGATCACGTCGTTGTGTGAGCATTCGAAGTATCAAGGATCGTCGCGCTAGGGCGACGCTTTCCCCGGCCATGAAGGCGGCGGTGCTGGCTCCGGTTCCTGAAGAGCGCGGAAATCGTCGATCCAGGCATAGTTGAACGCGGCGCTCCCGTCGGGATTGGGACGTACCGTGCGCGCGGCGACGACGCTGTTGAGCAGCCACGGCGTGGTCTTCGGGCCGAAATTGCGTCCCATCGAACTGCCTTGCTTGAATCCATAGGTCGCCACGGCCAGGCGGCCCGTATCGCGGAAGATTTTCATCTGGTGGCGTAGATAGTGCTTGCGGCTTTCGAACCATGGGCTGCTTGCGAGAAACGCATCCCATTGCGCCTTGGGGAAGGGCGATTCGAGCGCGGTGCGAATGACCTGCCAATTTCGTGTGTCGGCGGAAAGGTCGTAGGCGGCGGCGTAGGAAGCCGGAACGGCCGCCTTCATATGCTGTTCCCACCAACGCACGATCGAGAATTCGAGCGCCAGAAACTTCTGGTCGGGCCGCATTCGGGGGATGATGTAATCGACGAATTTCCGCGTCCCTTCCATCTCGGGCAGGTGCGCGTGGATATCGACCCCGGCAATTTCGGGGGTGCTTCGTACGAACTCCATCCACCGCTCAGCCGACGGGGTGCGATTCTCGGCAAGATCGAGGCGATTGAGCGCACCCATGTAAAGCGCGGTCTGGCAGTTCGCGCCGCATCGGGTTTTGCGGAACGCGATCGCGCGCTTCGCCATCGCCTCATAATAGGCATTGAGGTCGAGATCGCGATCGGCGCGCCGGCTCTCGATATAGGGTTCGTTCCCGATGACGAGGATATCGATCTTGCCCATCACTTGCGGCAGGACGGCGTCGAGCCAAGCCGTCTCGCGCGCCATTTCCGCGCTTCCGGGTGCGGGAAAGTCGCGCCGGTTGCGCGGAAACTTCAGCGACAGGATCGTCTTATAGCCGCGGCGGCTCGTCTCGAGGATCGTCTTGACCGCGCCATGGTCCGCCGCGGCGGTTGATTCGAGCTCGGGCATGGTCAGGAACAGCCGAACCCAGTGGGCGTCCGCCTTGTCCAGATCGCGATAGTCGATATCCTCATAATGCTCGTTGAAATTCGCGCCGAGCGCCTGCTGGGCCGATGCAGGCGCCGCCATGCCGAGCGCCATGCAAATGGCCAGACAGTTCCGCATTCCTCTCTCCTTCATCGTCGCTATCCCTCTAAAAGTAGATCGTTAAGGCGCGCTTTCCAGCTAATTGGCCTGACAAATTCAGGCCTCAGTTGGCGAATTTTGGTGCTGATGGCTCGCCTGACCCTCTGGGAGGTTAACAGGCGGCCCGTCAAAATTCGGTCGGGCCAGTTTGAATGTATTGTCATACCAATCATTGTCTGATAATTCAGATATGTCATCTAGAAAATTATGTTTGGGAGGGAAAAATGGCTTCGGGCAATATCAATCTCTTGATCGGGGCTTCGGCGTTCGCGCTCATGGCCGTGCCGGGAGTGGCGGGTGCGCAAGAGACGCAGGAGGCTGAGGGCGCGGCGGAAGCGATCGTCGTGACGGGTTTTCGTCAGAGTCTCGAGAGCGCCCAGGCGGTTAAGCAGGAATCGGATCAGATCGTCGACTCGGTCTTGGCCGAGGATATCGGCAAGCTTCCCGATCAGACCGTCGCCGAGACGGCGGCGCGGATCACGGGTGTATCGGTCGAACGCTCCAACGGCGAGGCATCGGCGGTTCGCGTGCGCGGGCTACCCGATCTCACCACCACATATAACGGCCGGGAGGTGTTCACCGCGCAGGGCCGTTACGTTCAGCTACAGGATTTTCCGTCGGGCACGATCGGCCGGATCGACGTCTACAAGACGAGCGCGGCCAATCTTCCCGAAGCCGGGATCGCGGGCGAGATCGACCTCAAGGCGCAAAAGCCGTTCAACTTCAGAGGGATGCGTATCGCCGGTGGTGTCGCCGGCGTTCACTGGCGACAGTCGCAACAGCTGGGGTTCGACGCCAATCTGTTGCTGAGCAACCGCTGGGAAACCGGCATCGGCGAAATCGGTCTCCTCGTAGGCGGTTCCTATGCCCAGAACAAAGCCGGAGATTCGCTGCGCCAGACATCGCTCGCGATCCAGGAGCGCGGCGCGACGAGCACCTTCGCGCGCGGGCGCTACCCGGCCGATATTAATTTCGACACGGTGGCTTCCGATCGTGTCCGTTCTTCGGTCAGCACCGTCCTGCAATGGCGGCCGAACCCGGATCTCGAATTCTACGGCGACTTCCTGTATCAGGGTTTCCACAGCGAAGGCGGCGCGCGGGCGGTGCGCGTTCAGGCGGGGTCGGGCGCGACGATCTCCGACGTTACCTATTGCCCCGGCAGCACGTTGCTGATTTGTCAGATGACGGCAACGGGCGGCAATCCGGTCACCAGCTATGCGTCGGCGCAGGGATCGGACACCGATACCTATCACGGCGGCGGCGGCTTCATCTGGAAGACGGGCGGCGCACGGATTACCGGCGACGTCGGATATACCGATTCGACCTTCACGACCGCGAACTTCCAGCTCAATTCGCGCCTGAACGCGGTTCCGACCCGAACGTTCAACTTTGCGGAGCCCGGCGGCGGCGGGTCGGCGCAGATCCTTGGCGTCAATCTGGCCGATCCGGCGAACTGGCGCATTCTGAATTATAATGAAGGCGGGTCGCAGGCCGCTGGCCGGGGTTGGCAGGGCCGACTCGATGCCGATATTCCGATCGAGGTGTCGATCTTCGACAGGCTTCAAGTGGGCGTGCGTTATACCGACCGCGATGCCCGCTCCGAATCCTATAATGTGCCGCAAAGCAGGGGGACGTTTCCCACCGCCGACGGGGGACTCGCCGATTTGCAGTTCACGGCGCTGCCGATCGACTTCTACAATGTGTCGCCCGCGTTCAAGGGCGACCCCACCGATCACCCGCGCACCTGGATCGCGCCGGTACGGGACAGCATCTACGACTATCGTGATTTCTTTCGCACGCTGGCGGGCGAGCCGGCCGGCACGCCGGAGCGGGTGCCGCAATATTGGGCGAACGAGCGGACCTATGCCGCTTATGCGCAGACGCATTACGAATTCGAAATCGGCACGGTGCGAGTTGACGGCCAGATCGGCGTTCGGGCGGTCCGCACGGAAAACGACATCAGGACCGCCGAAAACCCGACCACGGGCAAGAGCAGCTACGAAGATTATCTGCCCAATGTCAGCGCGCGCGTCCGTTTGACGCCCAATCTGCAGGCGCGCTTCGCTTTCACGAAGACATCGTCGCGCCCCGGCTTCAGTCAGTTCAATCCCGTCGTAACGGTCGCCGGCGGCTGTGCGGCGGCACCCACTTGCGCCAGCAGCGGGAACCCCGACCTGCAGCCGATCAAATCGACCAACTATGATGCGTCGCTGGAATATTATTTCTCGCGGTCGGGATCGGCGACGGTGCAAATCTTCCGCCGCGATGTGAAGGGGTTCATCAACAACACGACGACGATCATCACCGACCCCGACATCGCGCCCGGAGAAATCGCGCTCACGCGGCCGGAGAACGGGCAGAAGGGCTATATACAGGGCGTCGAGGTCGGTTTCCGGAGCTTCCTGAAGATCGCTTCGCTGCCGGAATGGATGCAGAATTTCGGCGTTCTGGCCAACTACACCTATCTCGATCACAAGACCGAGCTCGCGCAAAGCTCGGCCGCGACCCTGCCGGGTCTTCAGCCGATCGCCAACACTTCGTCGCATCTGGCCAATGCCCAGATCTTCTACGAAACGAAGAAGCTCTCGCTCCGGGCGTCGTACAACTACCGCTCGAAATTCTATGAATATGGCATCACCAACGACCCGGAAGTGGCGCGGCTCGGCGGCACACAGCTGACCTTGCCGACCACCGAAAAAGGGCGCGGGATCCTCGATCTTTCGGCCTCGATCAACCCGACCGACTTCATGAGCATCAATTTCAGCGCATCGAACGTGCTGGGCACGCCGGTACGGACGTCGCGCGTCTTCAACGCCCGCGGCGAGAGCTACGACTTCCAGGTCGGCTATCGCGAGACGGTCTATCGTCTGGGTGTACGCTTCCGCATCTGATCCGGCCGACGCCAAACGAAACCATGAATGGCGCCGCACGAAACCTCGTGCGGCGCCATTATTTTCGATCGGAGAAGAGCTTAGTCGAAAAGGTTCAGCGGGATGGCTTCGCCCATCGCGAATTCGCCCTCACCATTGGGGTGGAGAAAATCGCCGCGATGGAGCGCCGGAGCCAGCCGCCGCGGATTGGCGGGGTCGGCGACCACCCTCTCCATGTCGACCACCGCATCGAATGTCCCCGACGACCGGATCCACGCGTTGATCCGCGTCCGCATCGCCTCGCCAGCTTCGCTGTGATAGCCCGCACCTTCAAACGGCAGGATCGTCATGGCGATGACCTTGATCCCGCGCTGATGCGCGCGCGACACGAGATCGCGATATCCCGCCATCAGTTCGGCGTCGGTGATAGTCGGCGCGGCGGTCCCGTCGGGCCGCGCGCGCCCCGATCCGCCGATGTCGTTGATCCCTTCGAGCAGCACGACATGGGTGACGCCCGGCAGGGCCAGAACGTCGCGGTCGAACCGCTCGACCGCGCTCGGGCCGGTCCCCCGGCTGATCACCCGGTTGCCCGAGATCGCCTGCGTCACCACGACATGCGGCTTGCCGGCCTTGGCCAGTCGGCGGCCGAGGACGTCGCTCCAGCGGCAGATCGGGGTCGCGTCGATCGCGCAGCCCGGATTGTCGGTGATCGAATCGCCAAAGGCGACGACCACCGGACGCGCCGCATCGCCCAGCACGTCCACGCTGGCGAGCAGCGGCCGGTTGTCCGTCCGGCGCGCCGCGACGAAGGGCGCGCGGCTATGGTCGCCCTGCGCGGAGATCTGCGTCTTCGCACCGCCCGCGGCATGGACCGTGTTGAACCGCACGGATCCCGGCAGATAAAGTGACACGTCGACGACGTCGAAAGACTTGACGGTCAGCCGGACGGGGTCGCTGACGATGCTCGCATTCGCCGAGACCTCGGTCGCGGATTTCCCTCCGAAGGTGACCGGAACGGTCTGGCCGTCGCGCAGCCGGACACTCGCCGCTCCGATCCGGAAGGCGGCGCCATATTCGTTCGAAAGGCGGATCCGAATGGCCTTGCCGTCTGCCCCGACGCGTACTGCGAAGCTGATCGTTGCATTGTCGACTGCGACCTCCTGCCGCGGATTGGCCGATTGCCACATGCTCGCGGTCCAGGCCGGAGTCCATGCCCCATCCGGCGCGCCCGCCCCGACGAGGAGCAGCGCCATCGCCGGCGCGGTCAGAGCTTTCAAAAACCGTGTCATTCAATCTCCCTTCGCTTGCGATGCCGGCGGTCCGTATCGCTCATGTCCGTGGCTTATGGCGCGGTCAATGCAGTCGAGGACCCGACCGATCAGCCGTCGCATCGCCCCGCGCGCGCCATCGGAATCGGCGGCGCGGATCGCGTCATACACCGCATGATAGTCGGCAATTTTCATCGCTTTGCCATGGAAACCGGCGCCGAACCGGATGGAGGTTTGCAGCGCGGAGCCGACAACGTCACGAAACTGCGCATAAAAGGGGTTTTGCGTCGCGTAGAGGATGGAAACATGGAAGGCGATGCCCGCCGCGACGGGATCGTCCCATCCAGCTTTCGCAGCCTCGATCCTCGCCAGCCCCTCCGCAATCGCCGCCAAATCCCCGGCGGACGCGCAGCGGGCTGCCAGCGCCGCACCCTCGGGCTCGATCGCGGCGCGCAACTGGTTGAACTGGCGCAAAAGGTCGATTTCGAGCTTGCGTTCGACCAGCCAGCGCAGCACGTCGGGATCGAAGAGATGCCAGCAGGACGTTGGAAGAACTTGGGTTCCCTGGCGCGGCCGCGACGTGAGCAGGCCTTTGGCGCACAGCATTTTGACGGCCTCACGCGTCACCGTCAGGCTGATCCCGTATCGCCGGACGAGTTCCGCTTCGATCGGGAAAGGGGCATCGTCGAACTGGCCGGTGACGATGGCCTTGCCCAGGAATTCCAGCAGGCCGTAGGTCAGATTGCGGCCTAGTTCCGGCCTTTCCTGCACATCCATCGCCGATTGCCCCGGGAGTCGCCATCCTTTGGATTCAGGCTGCGCAGGCGGGGGCATCGGCGCCAACCTCATGGTACGACACCCGCCTTGTCGGGAAAGGCCGCGACGATTGCGTCATATTGCCCGCGGTCGAGCTCGATCATCGAGCCGTGCCGGGTGCCGGCGGGCATCTCGAAGCGGTTCCAGCGCGGCACGCCGCTATTGCCCTGGACCTGAACCCAGGGACCTTCCAGCCGGGGCGCTTTGGACAGGCCGTAGCTTACTCCGGCATATTGCTCGTAATAGAGCAGCCAATCGCGATTGTTCGGTGCGCGGACGATCGTCGGAGCCTCGCGAAAATTCGGGCTGATCGGCGCGCCCGGCATCGGATAGGGGCCGAGAAGCGTGGCGGCGCAGCTTATCCGCACGGTCTTTCCCGTCGGCCAGTTGTACGACGGATAACGCTCGTCCTTGACCAGCGCGCAATAGCCCCGTCCGTCGTCGCCCGGCACGATGACCGTGTCGATCGTCGCGATATCCCAATCGAACAGCAGCTTGGGCGGACCGTCGAACGTCTTGAGATCGCTCGACAGGACATAGAGGGTGCGCTGGCTGGCCCAATAGCGTTCCGGATCGGCGGGGGTGTGGGGGACATTGGGCGTATGCCAGGTCAGCAGATATTTCGCCGAGGCCTTGTCATAGAATAGTTTTGGCGCGCCGAGCCGCTGGAGCGGATTGGAGAGGCCCCGCACCTGCGAAAGGTCGGGCTTATAGGTGCCGTGCGGGCGCCAGTGGATCAGGTCGGACGAAACCCAGAAGCGGACGAACGGATCGCTGTCGCTCTTGTTGCCGACCAGGATGTAGCGCCCGTCGGACATACGGGTGATCGAGGCATGGCCATGATATTCCTCCGAGACCGGGCTGCCGCCGTTGAGGCGGCGCCAGTTCAGCCCGTCGAGACTGACCGAATAATAGAGGACGCCATAATGTTCCTTGGTCATGTGCGCGAAGAGATAGGCCTTGGCCGGATCGACATAGGGTGTCTCGGGCGCGCCGGGCGGCACTTCGGGAGGCAAAGCCCCCGGGGCCTGCGCCAGAGCGGGCAAAGGGGCGGTTGAAAGCGCAAGCCAGATCAAGAGTGCGCGCAGGCGGAGAGAGCCTCGCAAGATCGGTACTGGCGTGTGGAAATTCATGTGTGTCTCCCCGGTTTCGATGCGCAGCGAAAAGGGTATTGCATCGGCTCACTTAAGATTGGTAAGATAAATTCTATTATAGATACCTGACAGAAACAAGGAGGATTGCATGGCCACTCGACGGACCAAGGGGCTAGCGATGGGTTCGGTACTGGCCATGGCGGTCGCGGCGGCGGCGTGCCCCCCGATGGCGCGCGCCGAACGCGCGGCTCCCGCGGCTGCGCCCGAAGTGAAGCTGTTCACGCGCTATTCGGACACCAGCCGAATCGGGCAGCCCTATGCCAAGGATCCGTCGGTCATCCGGTTCGAGGGCCGCTATCTTATGTATTATTCGATCCCGCCCGCGAAGGATAACCGCCAGGGTGGCGACGGTTTCCCGACCGGATGGGCGATCGGGATCGCCGAAAGCTCCGATCTCAAGAGCTGGCGCAAGGTTGGCGAGGTGCTGCCGGTCCAGCAGGTGGAAAAGAACGGCATCGCCGCGCCCGGCGCGATCGTGATCCGGGGCAAGGTCCATCTGTTCTACCAGACCTATGGCAACGGCCGCCGCGACGCGATCAACCACGCCTGGTCGACCGACGGGGTCAACTTCGAACGCGATCCGGGCAATCCCGTGTTCCGTCCCGACCCGGCCGAGGCGCCATGGAGCGCGGGCCGCGCGATCGACGCGGAGCCGTTCGTCCATGGCGACAAGCTGCTGCTCTATTACGCGACGCGCGATCCGGAGATGAAAGTGCAAAAGATCGGCGTCGCCTCGGCGCCGCTCGATTCCGCCTATGGCAAGAGCGATTGGACCAATTTGAGCAAGGACGGCCCCGCATTGGAGCCCGAACTCGCCTGGGAGCGCAATTGCGTGGAAGGGGCGAGCATCATCCGCCGCAATGGCAAGCTCTACATGTTCTATGCCGGCGGTTACAACAACGAGCCGCAGCAGATCGGCGTCGCGGTGAGTAGCGACGGGGTGAATTGGAGGCGCGTTTCCGACAAGCCGCTGCTCACCGACGGTCCGCCGGGAAGCTGGAACGATTCGGAATCGGGACACCCCGCCGTGTTCCGGGACGGCGCGCGCACCCTGCTGTTCTTCCAGGGCAATCCCGATCGCGGCAAGACCTGGACGCTCGCGGCCACCGAACTCGGCTGGGGCAGGAACGGCCCATATCTCAAATCCGTCAAATAACATCGCCGTCCGGCGCATAAGAAGACCCAGGAGAGAAGTTTGGCACTCGTTCGCATAATGGCTGCACTCAGCGTTGCAGCCGCCATTCCCGGCCTGACTCCGGTCCAGGCGCTGGCACAGCAGCGCACCGTCGCCGCCTCTGCGGCCTTTCCGCTTGTCGAAGCCGGCGTCGCGCCGACGATCTTCGTTAGCGCGGGCGATGCGCCGGTCGTCGAAATCGCCGCGCGCGCCTTTGCAGGCGATGTCGAGCGCGTCTCCGGCGTGCGTCCCGACGTGTCGCAGGCGGCGCCCGAAGGGCGGCTCGCGATCCTCGCCGGGACAATCGGCGGGTCGCCGCTGATCGACCGGCTGATTGCCGAAGGGCGGCTGACCGTGGATGCTGTCAAAGGGCAGAGCGAGGCTTATACGATCGCGGTCGTCGACAAGCCGTCGCCGGGCGTTGCGCGCGCGCTGGTCGTCGCCGGCGCCGACCGGCGCGGCACCGCCTATGGCATCTTCCGCCTGTCGGAACAGATCGGCGTATCGCCATGGATATGGTGGGCGGAGGTCGCGCCCGACCGCCGCGCGACGCTGATGCTCGATGCCGGAACGATCGTCCAGGGGTCGCCCTCGGTCCGCTATCGCGGAATCTTCCTGAACGACGAGGATTGGTCGCTGCGGCCCTGGGCAACCGCGAACGACCCGAGCGGCGATATCGGTCCCGCGACGCACGCGCGTATCTTCGAGCTGTTGCTGCGCCTGCGTGCCAACTTCCTCTGGCCCGCGATGCACAAGGTCACCTCGGCGTTCAATCAGGTGCAGGGCAATGCCGAAATGGCGGACCGCTATGCGATCGTGATGGGCGCGAGCCATGCCGAGCCGATGCTGCGGAACAATGTCGCCGAGTGGAATTTCGAACAGCGCGGCGAGTTCAACTATGCGAAGAACCGGCTCAATATCGTGCAATATTGGCGCGATCGGGTGCGCGCCAATCATCAGTATGAGAATGTCTACACCGTAGGCATGCGAGGCATCCATGACAGCCCGGCGGAAATGAACCGCGGCAGCGACGGCGTGCGGCTGCTCGAGCAGGTGGTCACCGATCAGCGCGAGCTGCTCAAGGAAGTCGGCAAGGATCCGGCCGCCGTTCCGCAGGTCTTCGTGCCCTACAAGGAGGTGCTCGATATCTATCGCAAGGGCATGACGGTGCCTGACGATGTGACGCTGGGCTGGGTCGACGACAATTATGGTTATATCCGCCAACTCTCGACCAAAGCCGAGCAGAAGCGGTCGGGCGGTGCGGGTGTCTATTATCACATCTCCTATTGGGGCGTGCCGAACGACTATCTGTGGCTCGACAGCACGCCGCCCGCGCTGATCGGCGAGGAAATGGGCAAGGCGTTCGCGACCAACGCGCGTCGGCTGTGGGTGCTCAATGTCGGGGACCTCAAGCCGGGTGAAAAAGGTCTGAACTACTTCATGGACCTCGCCTATGATTTCGAAGGCACGTCGAAACTGGGGCAGCGCGGGTGGCTGAGAGGGTGGGCCGAGACGACGTTCGGCCCCGAACAGGCCGACGCCATCGCGGCCTTGCTGGGAGACTATTACCGGCTCAATTTCGCGCGCAAGCCCGAGCATATGGGCTGGAACACCGCCGAAACCGCACCGCGCCCGACCGAGTTCTCGCCCGTCGCCTATGGCGACGAAGCGGGCATCCGTGCGGCCGAGTTCCGGGCGCTCGACCAGCGCGCCGAGGCGATCAGCGCGAAACTGCCCGCCGAAAAGCGGGAGGGCTTCTATCATCTGATACTTTACCCGGTGCGCGGGAGCGCGCTGATGAACGCCAAGATGCTGAGCGCCGACCGCAGTTTCCTCTATGCGCATCAGGGCCGCGCGAGCGCCAATCTCTATGCCGATGCCGCCGCCGAGGCCTATCGCGGGATCAAGAAGGCGACCGCCGTCTATAACGCGACGGGCGACGGAAAATGGGCGCAGTTCATGCATGATGAGCCCCGCTACCAGTCGGTGTTCAACATGCCGCCGGTCGGCCGGGTTACACCGCTGACCCAGCCCGGACTCGGCGTTGCCGTCGAAGGCGCGATTGACGCATGGACGCAGCAGCCGGCGCGAACATTCGAAGCTGCCGACACCGCGCTGCGGGTCGAACGCTGGCGCAACCAGAGTGTGTCGAACGAGCGGCTGCCGCTGTTCGAGCGCGCGACCGACCGCCGCTATTTCATCGACGCGTTCAATACCGGTAGCGGTGCGCTCGACATCCGTGCTGCGGGATCCGCGCCGTGGATCGAGATCGAGCGCGAGGCGAAGCCGGGCGGCGATCAGCGGCTGTGGGTCTCGATCGACTGGAGCAAGCTGAAGGCGGGTGCGAGTGCCGCCGGCACGGTCACGGTCTCCGCTGCAGGCGCGAGCCGCAGCATCGCGGTCGAGGCGCGCAATGTCGCTGCGCCAAAAGGGATGCTGGTCGAAGACAATCGCATCATCGCCTTCAACGCCGGCCGCTATGCCGTCGCCCAGCCGGGCTGGCAGCGCATGCCCGATCTGGGCCGTTCGGGCCATGCGATCGCGACCAGCCTCGAATTGCCGAGCGCGGCTGATCCGGCAAGGACACCCTATGTCGAATACCGCTTCCGCACGACCAGCCGCGGCGCTGCGAAACTGCGTGCAACGCTGCTCCCCAGCTTCGCGCTCAGCGCGGAAAACAAGCTGCGTTACGGCGTCTCGATCGATGGCGGCCCGATCACGGTCGTCGATGCCGACAAGCGCGACTGGGGCGATGGGGTCGAACGCAATGCGATGACCTCGGTCACCGACTGGACGATTGCCAGCGCGGGCGAGCACCGCCTCCGCGTCTATGCCCTCGATCCCGGGGTGGTGTTGGACTCGTTCGTGATCGATTTCGGCGGACTCGCCCGGTCCTATCAGGCGCCCCCGGAAACGATCGCGAACTGAGGGATCGGCGTCCCGCGCCGGCTCGGCGCGGGACTAAACCGCCTTGCGCGCGGAGACGCGGCGAAGCTGCTCGGCAAAATCCGCCTCGGCCTTTTCCATCAGCTCGAGCTTGGTGGCGTCGAGCAGGTCGTCGGTTACCCGGCGCAAATGCGCCCGCATCGCATCGCGCGCGCGCTGCGGGTCATGCTGCGCGAGCGCGTCGACGATCAGTTCATGCTCGTTGGCTCGCGGGGTGACGCCTTTGCGCCGGGCCCGGGCGAACATATGGACGCAGAGCGGCGATTGTTCTCGCACCGCCCACAGCATCTCGATCACCGATATGATCAGGCTGTTGCCGGTGGCCGCCGCGATCGCGATGTGAAAGCGCTTGTCGGCGTCGAACGCCGCATCGGTGTCGCGCTCCTGCTTCATCTCCCCGAGGAGCGCGCGAAGCTCGGCAAGCTGCGGCTCGTCGATCGCGGCCGCGGCGAGCGCCGCCGCCTCGCTCTCGAACAAGATGCGCGCTTCGATCAGTTCGAAGGCGCCGACATCCAGTTCCGGAGCGATCAGCGCCGTCTCGGGTGGGGTGGTGCTGACATAGATGCCAGACCCTTTTTTCGCACCAACCAGACCACGGATTTCGAGTGCGATCATCGCTTCGCGGATCGTCGGCCGGCTCACCTCGAACTGTTCGGCGAGGTCGCGTTCGGCGGGCAGCCGGGCCCCGGGTTCATAGGCGCCGCTGGCGATTTCGGCAGCGATTGAATCGGCGATGCGCTGATAAAGCTTTTGATTGGGTGCCATGTTGTGATGCCTGATGAATGTCGCATCTGATTGACGGATAGATGGCTTGGCGTCAATCACCCTCGAAAATTGGCCGGACCAATGATTGCGTTTGCTCCGATGAATGGTAAGGCCGGAAGATTGCCGCAACTCCGGTCGCGCGGTCGCCGCGCCGACTCATGAAGCGCGCGTTACAGCCCGTGGCGGCCGGCGAAGCGCTCGAACAGCGCCGGCCAGGGATGCTCCTCTCCCTTCTCGCGGAGCGGCAGGCCGTGGCCGCCGGTCTCGAAGATATGCAGCTCGGACGGGATTCGCGCGGCCTGGAGCGCGGCGAACATCGTCAGGCTGTTGGCGGGGCTCACGACCTTGTCGTTCGCGGCGTGGGCGACGAAGGTCGGCGGCATGTCGGGGGGCAGATGGCGTTCGGCGGAAAAGCGCGCGACGCGTTCGGGGCGGGCATCCGTCCCCAGCAACTCGCGCTTCGAATGCGCGTGCGCGGCGGGCTCCGCCATGGTGATGACCGGGAAGAACAGCCCCGCCACCGCCGGACGCGCCGAGTGCGCATCGGCGGCGTCGACCGGATCATAGGTGCGCAGCGCCGACCGGCTGGCCAGCCGTGCGGTGAGGTGGCCGCCGGCTGAGAAGCCGATCGCCGCGATCCGGGCGGGGTCGATGCCCCAGGTCCCGGCGCTGGCGCGGATCAATCGCATCGCGCGCTGCGCATCCTGCAGCGGTGCATCGGGACCCGCAGCCCAGCCGTCATGGGGCAAGCGATAGAGAAGCTCGAACACCATATATCCGCGCGCGGCGAAAGCGCGGGCGATCCCCGATCCCTCGCGCCCCACCGCGACGCGGGCATAGCCGCCTCCGGGCACATAGAGGATCGCCCCGCCGTTGGGCGTGGCGGCGCGCACGACGTTCAGCATCGGCGTCGCGACATGCGGCCAGGCGATATCGTCGGCGGGGCCGCCGGGCGATCGCTTGACCACCTCGTCGCGTACGCGCAGCCCCGCGCCGCCGGGCGGCGGGCCCGGCCAGATCGGAAGCCGCTCGACCGGCGGCGCCGCAGCAGCGGCCGCCATGGCGGACACGGGCAGGGCGGCCGCCGCGACGGCCGACCCCTTGAGCAGGCTCCTGCGCGTGATCGCCATATCGCTCACCAATTCCACATCGTCCCGTCTTCAAGACGGGCAACGGGAAGATAGGCGGGCTTGTAGGGGTATCGCGCGGCCAGTTCCTCGTCGATGTCGACGCCGTGGCCCGGCGTCTCGCCGCAATAGAGGAAGCCGTCCGCAAAATGATAATCGTGCGGGAAGACCGCGTCGGTCTCCGCGCTGTGCCGCATATATTCCTGAATACCGAAATTGGGGACCCAGGTGTCGAAATGCAGCGCGGTGCCCATCGTCACCGGTGACAGGTCGGTCGCGCCGTGGCAACCGGTGCGGATCTGATAGAGGCTCGCGAGGTCGGCGATCCGCCGCAGATGGGTGACCCCGCCCGCGCCGACGATGGTCGTGCGGATATAGTCGATCAGCTGGTTCTCGATCAGCTCCTTGGCGTCCCAGATCGAGTTGAAGATTTCGCCCACCGCCAGCGGGGTCACCGTGTGCTGGCGGACCAGCTTGAACGCCTCCTGATTCTCCGCCGGGGTGACGTCCTCCAGCCAGAACAGCTGGTAGGGCTCGAGCATCTTGCCGAGATTGGCGGCTTCCTGCGGCGTATAGCGGTGATGGCCGTCGTGCAGCAGATGATGGTCAAAGCCATAGGTGGCGCGCAGCGTCTCGAACAGCTTGGGGACATGGTTGAGCGCTTTCCGCGTGTCCCAGCCGGTTATGCTGGGCAGCGCCGCGTCGGCGGGTTCGTAATAGAGCTTGCCGCGCCCGACACCATAAGCGTCCTTGATCCCCGGAATCCCGGTCTGGGCGCGGATCGCCTTGTAGCCGAGGTCGATATATTGGCCGACCGCGTCGACGGTTTCCGCGATGTCCGCGCCATTGGCATGACCATAAACCATCACGCCATCGCGGCTGCGCCCGCCGAGCAACTGATAGAGCGGCATCCCCGCCACCTTGGCCTTGATATCCCACAGCGCCACGTCGACCGCGGCAATCGCGCGCATCGTCACCGGGCCGCGCCGCCAATAGGCGCCGCGATAGAGATATTGCCAGATATCCTCGATCCGGCGCGGATCCATGCCGATCAGGCACGGCGCGACATGATCCTGGAGATAGGACACGACCGACAGCTCGCGCCCGTTCAGCGTCGCATCGCCGATGCCGTGGACGCCTTGGTCGGTTTCGATTTTGAGCGTGACGAAGTTTCGCCCGGGGCAGGTGACGATGACGCGGGCGGCAGTTATTTTCATGACAGAGTTCCAAATGGTCGGGACGCGATCATTAGCATCACCCTTGCCAATATCAACAATATTGGTAAGGCCACTATGAAAAGAGGAATTTGGTGCGATCGCAACCGTCCTTGTAGGCGGCTCCACTCTTCCGGAGGCCAAGGCGCCGGCCATGTCCTATCTGGAAAAGGTACGCATCGCCGATCAGGCAAACAAATATCCTGGAGAGCTTTCGGGCGGACCGCAGCAGCGGGCGGCGATAGCGCGCGCGCTGGCGATGGAGCCCCGGATTCTCCTTTTCGACGAGCCGACATCGGCGATCGATCCCGAGATGATCAAGGAAGTGCTCGATGTGATGATGGCCCTTGCCGGCGAAGGGCGGACGATGGTGTGCGTGACGCACGAGATGGGATTTGCCCGCGAGGCGGCCGATTGCATTCTTTTCATGGACCAGGGGCAGATCATCGAAGCCGCAAGACCGGCCGATATTTTCGCCGCGCCGAAAAGCGAACGAGCACGGACTTTTATCGAACAGATCCTTGCTCACTGAGCGGTCTCACGCAGGTCGCACAAGTTGCGCCGACCCGCTTATCCTGTCATTTCATGAGCAAGCCGGGGGAGCGCGCAGTCGGCTCCTTGCGCCAAACGGCTCGGGCCAGCAAAAAAATTTCAAAATTGATGAGGGATAGGGGCTCGGCGTGCGTATCTAATATGTGTCCTGCACTCAGAATTTCTCGTATAACTAATTGATATATTTCAATAAATTCATGTTGACCTGTATATACATTTAATGCTCTCTGAGGGGAATCAGCTAACCATCAGGGGGTTTTCGCTATGATGACCAGGACAGTTTTGCTCGCCAGCGCCGCGGCGGTCGCCACCTTTGCAACTCCGGCGTTCGCCCAGAGCGATGTCGCGGCACAGTCGCCCGCCGCCGAAGATGCGCCGAACGGATCGGACATCGTCGTGACGGGCTCGCGCATTCGCCGCCAGGATCTGGCAGGCGTCGGCCCCGCAACGGTGGTCTCGGCGGAGCAGATCGAAAATACCGGTGTCGTCAACATCGAGACCGTGCTCCAGCGTCTGCCGGCGAATGCCGGCTTCGCGGGCAACCAGACCTCGGCCTATTGGGCGAACAACGGTTACGGCACCGCGCAGGTCAACCTTCGCGGCCTTGGTATCAAGCGTACGCTGGTGCTTCTCAATGGCCGCCGCCTTGTCGCGGGCGGCACCGGTGCCAACTCATCGCCCGACCTCAACATGATCCCGGTCGCCGCGCTCGCGCGCACTGACGTTCTGAAGGATGGCGCATCGGCGATTTATGGCGCCGATGCGATGGCGGGCGTGGTCAACCTCGTGACGCGCACCGACTATGAGGGCCTCGGTCTCAGCGTGCGTCAGGGAATCACCGAAAAGGGGGACGGGTCGGACTTCACCGCCGATCTTCTCTGGGGCATCCGCAACGACCGCGGCGGTTTCATGGCGGCGGTCACCTATCAGAAGACCAAGGCTGTCAATATGGCGTCGCGCGCGCCCTGCTCGCTGGCCGAAACGACGCCGGGCCAGCTGTCGTGCGTCAACAGCGCGTCGACGATCGGCGGCCGCGCGGTGCTTCCGAACGGGCAGCAGATCAACTTCAACCAGGTTCTCGGCGGCGACGGCGACTTCTTCGAACCCTACAGTGCCGCAAAACACAACTTCAATTCGAACCCGTTCCTCAACGCGGTGAGCCCGGTGGAGCGGGTGAGCACCGCCTTTTTCGCGGATTATGACCTCACCGACAATATCGAGGCGTTCGGCGAATTCCTCTACACCTACCGCAAGTCGAACCAGATCGCGACGCCGGGTACGCTGCGCAATCTCTCGATCGCGGCGAGCAACCCGACCAACCCGACGGGGCAGAATATTGTCCTCATCCAGCGCCGCCTCGCCGAACCCGGTCCGCGGCAATTCTTCCAGGAAACCGACACCTGGCAGGGGACCTTCGGGCTCCGCGGCAAGCTGTCCAACGACTGGGCGTGGGAAGTGGCGGGCGCGTTCGGCCGCAACACCGCGGTCGATGGTTCGACCAACATCGCCAATCTGGAGCGCGTCGCGAATACGCTCGACACGACGAAATGCAGCCTCGCGGCGGGCGCGTCGATCCCGTGCGCCGATTATCTGGGCTTCGGCGACCTGACGCCCGAGGTGCTCGACTATATCCTCTTCACTTCGCGCGACCGCGGCGGCAACGAGCTGGCGACGGTCACGGCCGACCTCAACGGCAGCCTGTTCAACCTTCCCGCAGGGCCGGTCTCCTTTGCCGCTGGCGTCGTCTATCGCAAGGAAAAGGGTTGGCGCGATCCCGATCCGCTGACCGTGCTTGGTATCGCAAACACTAATCAGCAGGATCCGATCTCCGGAACCAGCACAGCGAAGGAAGCCTATCTCGAACTGTCGGTGCCGATCCTTGCAGACAAGCCCTTTTTTGAAGCACTGACGCTCGATGGCGCGGTGCGCTATTCGAATTACGACCTGTTCGGCAGCGACTGGAACTACAAGGCGAGCCTCGACTGGATGATCAGCGACAGCTTCCGTCTGCGCGGCACCTATGGCACAGGCTTTCGTATTCCCAACGTCCCCGAATTGTTCGGTGGCGTATCCGAAGGCAATCTCACCACGACCGATCCTTGCTCGCGCTATGCGACGAGCGGCAATGCGACGCTGATCGCCAATTGCCAGGCGTCGGGCGTACCCGCCAACTATGTCCAACTCGGCACGACGATCCTCACTACCGTTGGCGGAAATGAAAATCTGAAACCCGAAAGCTCGACGACCTGGACCGTCGGGACGGTGATCTCGCCGAAGGGGCTGATGCCCGGCCTGTCGCTCACCGCCGACTGGTTCGACATCAAGATCAAGGATGCGATCCGCGCCATCCCAGGTTCGACCAAATTGGCCGTCTGCTATGCGAGCGCCAATCTCTCGCATCCCTTTTGTGACGATTTCACGCGCAGCCCGCTCACCGGCGAAGTGACCTTCCTCGGCGCGCAACCGATCAATACGGGGCGCGAGGAAATGAACGGGCTCGACCTCGGGCTAGTCTATGCAGGCGGCATTGGCAGCGTAAACATCTCGCTCGACGTCAACGTCACTTACCTCAACAAATATGTCGTCCTGCCTTTCCCCGGCGGCGCACCGATCGACTTCGATGGCTTCATCGGCGGTGGCAACGGCGGCTATCCGAAGTGGCGCGGCTATGGCGTGCTGACGGCCGAGAAGGACGGAATCAGCGCGACCTGGTCCGCCCAGTGGATCGGCAAGGCGACCGACTTCAACGCGGCGCCCGGCGACATCGGTTACAGCACGCCGAACGTCTTCTATCACAACGCACAGTTGGCCTTCGAGATCGATGAGAAAACGCGTTTCCAGGTCGGCGTCGACAACGTCTTCGATCGCAAGGCGCCCTATATCCAGTCCTTCACCGATGCGAACACCGACACGATGACCTATGACCTCCTCGGCCGGCGCTTTTATGTCGGTTTTCGCACCGCCTTCTGAGGGTTTTGGACATGGCAATCCGTTGGCCGCTGGTCGTGCGCCGGACGCATAAATGGCTGGCACTGGTCGTCGGGGTCCAGGCCTTGTTGTGGACGCTGACCGGCTTTTACATGGTGGCGGTGCATATCGACATCATCCACGGCGACGATCTGGTGCGGTCCCCGGCCGCCCGGCCCTTCGACCTCGGCCGCCTTGCGGCGCCGTCAGAGGTCGTCGCGGCCGCGCCGGGGGTGTCGGAAATCCGGCTTCAGCACTTCCTCGATCGCCCGGTCTGGCGCGGGGAGACGCCCGCAGGACCAAGGCTGTTCGATGCCCGCTCGGGTGCGCTGCTGCCTGTACTCACCGAGTCCCAGGTGCGGGACCAAGCGCGGCGCATCTATACCGGCGACGGCCGGATCGTTTCGGCGCGGCTGCTCACCAACGCGCCGCAGGAGATGCAGGCGCGCAAGCCGCCCTATTGGCAGGTCGAGTTCGAAGGCTGGAACCGGCCGACGCTCTATCTGTCGCCGCAGACGGGGGAGCTGATTTCGCGGCGGCATGCCCTGTGGCGGGTCTTCGACTTCGCGTGGATGCTGCACATCATGGATTATGACGAGCGCACCGACGTCAACAACCCGCTGCTACGCGTTGCGACCTGGAGTGCTTTCGCCATGGCGCTGAGCGGTGCGTGGCTACTGATCTGGTCTTTCAAGCGACGCAAGGGAAAGAAGGCATGAAACGCATCCGGCTGACGCCGCTCTTCTTCCGGCGCATCCACAAATGGGTCGGCCTTATTCTCGGGCTGCAGTTCCTGCTCTGGGCCTTAAGCGGTTCGGTGATGGCGCTGCTCGATAAGGACAAGGTTGGCGGGCACGGCGGCGGCATGTCTCATGCGCACCCGTTGCCGCCGGGTGAATATTTCGACGTTGCGGCGCTGCCGCGCGGTGAGCCGGTGACGGGGGTCGTGCTGCGCGATCTCGGCGCGCGGCCCGTCTATGAGGTGCGGAGTGCGAAGGGCACGCGCCTCGTCGATGCGACGACGGGCGAGGATATTCGTGTCGATGGGGCTGTGGCCCGCGACGTCGCGGCGATGATGAACGATGCTCCGATCCGCAAGGTCAGCATGCTCGCCAAGGCGAATCTCGAGGCGCGCGATTTTGAAGGCGGCATGTGGCGTGTCGATTTTGCCGACGCCGAAAACAGCAGCGCCTATGTTTCGCTCGATACCGCGCGCTTCCTCGTTATGCGCGGCGATACCTGGCGCACCTGGGATTTTTTCTGGATGCTCCACAATATGGATTATGTGAACCGCAAGAGCTTCAACCACCCGCTGATCATCTTCGTCGCCTTCGGCGCGCTATGGCTCTCGGGGACAGGTTTCTATCTACTCTTCAAGAGCTTCAGTCGGGCCGATTTCCGCTGGCTGCGACGTCGCCGTAAGCCCGTTGTCTCGCGAAGCGCCGTCTGAAGCGTCAATCGTCGACCGAGAAAGCGGCTGACAGCTCGAAGCGCGTGCCGGGATGGGAAAGCCAGGCATGCGACACCAGCCGCCCGCGGCTCCAGGTGCGGCGCGTCATGCGCAGCACCGGTTCCCCCTCATCGAGGCCGAGCATGCCGCGCGTGCGCGCGTCGGGCATCGTCGCGCAGACACGGTGCTCGACCCGTTCGAGCGGCGCCGTGCGTGTCAAATATTCGTTGGGCGTCAACTGCGTGAAATCGAGTGTGCCATAGTCCGGCGCGACGGACGCAAGCACGAACCGCTCCTCGAGCTGGATCGGGAACTCGGCCTCGTGGTGGACGATGATCGAATGGAAGATTTTCGTGCCCACCGGCACCTCCAGCAGCGCAGCGGTTTCGGCGCTGGCCTTCTCCTCGAAATTCTGAATGACTCTCGCCCGGTAGTCGTGACCGCGTCCGCGAATTTCCTCGGCGATGTTTCGAATCTCGATCATATGTCCGATCGGTTTCGGCTCGGCGATAAACGAGCCGCTGCCTGCGCGGCGGACGATGATACCTGCGGATTGCAGCTCGCGCAGTGCCCGGTTCGCCGTCATGCGCGAGACATCGAACTGGCCAACCAGATCGGCTTCCGATGGCACCCTGTCGCCCGGTTTCAGACGGCCATCGCGGATGGCATCATGGATGCTTTGCTTGATCGCTGCGTAACGCGGTGGGGTATCCGGGGAAGCGCCGTCGGCAGACCGCCGGGCGCGATTCGAGTTCGATCGAGGCACAAGATCCATTACCCGTCTATACAGGTGAAACCATTCAGATTCCAAGCGTTCCGATGTGTTTTGCCGCGAAGATCAGAAAACGCAATCGCGAACTCTTCCTACCTTCCTGACCGAAGGGGCTTGGTATCAAGTCGGATTTCGCAGCACTCACGGTGACAAAAAAAATTGACAAGAAGACTTCTCCGTAACTCCTGCAAATACTGGCTGATGGCGTAACGTCCGCTAACTTTAACCTCCTTCCCAAAAGCTGTCCGTCCGCAAACGGCCGCGACCGGCTGATCGGCAATAAATAGCCTGCGGATCGCTCGCAGAGCGTTTTTGGCTACTTTCCGATGATAACGTCTGTCGATTTGATGATCACTGTTACGGCATCGCCATCTGAAAGGTCCAGGTCGGTAACCGCCTCGTTGGTAATGCCCGAGGTTATGACATGGCCGCCGCCGATATCGATCTTGACGGTTGCGTTGACTGCGCCCTGCGTCACCGAAACGACGGTTCCGCGCATCCGATTGCGTGCACTGAGTTCCATGGCAACCTCCATTAGCCGATTATAGCACCTCGCCGGCCGGCGCTCCACGCGGAGCAATGAAGAGTGCGCCCGACGGCTGCAGGGCAGCAGCCACACGATGCCCGTCGCCGATTGCAGTAAGCGGCTAGTATCGGGCCCGGAGCGTGACGTACAGCGACCGGCCCGGCTCGGGGAAGCCGTCGGTCAGGCTATAGCCCTCGTCGAACAGATTGCGGGCGCCGACGCCGAACTCGATTTCGTCGGTGACCGCATAGCTGATCCGCAGTGACGCATTGGTGTATGAACCTGTGCGATAGTAGCGCGCGGGCTGGCCCGCAGGCGTTGCCGTGAACAATGTCCATCGGCTCGATGCAAGTTCGAGGCTCGGCTGGATGTGCAGACCTTCAAACGGCGCCCAGTCCGCATGGATCAGTCCTTTGTGCGTCGGCACGCCCGTTGGGCGGAACCCGGGGTTGGCGGCGTAGGTCAGGTCGCGCTTGATGATCGTGTAGTTCGCGCCGAGGTCGAGGTCCGGCGCGAGCGTCACCGTAAGCGATGCTTCGGCGCCGTAATAGTCGCCGCTTCCGACATTCTGGCTCTGGGTGAGGTTCCTGAGGGCGCAGCCCGGCGTCGGCGTTGCAGGCGGCGTTGTCGACGCCGTGCAGGGATAGGCGGGCGTCGGCACACCGAAGATGGCATCTTCGATCCAGCTATGGAAGAGCGCGCCATCGAGCCGGATCGCGCCGGTCGCGAAGCTGCCGCCGATCTCGGCATTGGTCGCGCGCTCGGGTGCGAGCGCGGGGTTGGGGATCGCGGTGTTGAAGCGCTGGCTGAAGCGTTCGAAAATCGTCGGGAAACGCGCCCGCGACGACAGGCTGGCGTGTAGCGTAAGCGCGTCGCTTGCCGTCCAGTCGAAGCGCCCCTGCACGTTCCAGGTGTCGGCATCGCGGCGCGGATATTGATAGAGGATGGCCGGCGCGGTGGTTCCGAGCGGCGATCTGAACTCTTCGGCGCGCTTGAGGTCGCGCCAGTCGAAGCTCCCGCCCAGCGTGAAGCGCAGCGTGGGCGACAGGGCGAGCTCATTCTCGAGCGCGATCGAGAAAGTGTTTTCGGTCTGTGTCTGCGGCGGCTCGGTCGAAGGAACGCCGGCTGCCGAGAAGCTCGTTTGCGCCTCGACATGCTTGTCGTGACGATAGTGGAAAGCGAGGCGGAGCGTGTGGGCATCGCTCATCCGGAAATCGAGCTGCGCCGACCCGCCCCACGCCTTGTCGAAATAGGGGCTGTCGAAAGCGAAGGGGCGGCTTTGCGTCGTCTGCGTGCGGTCGTTGAACGAGCGCAGCATCGAGTCGAACTGGTTGTAATAGGCGCGCGTCTTCAGCGTCGCGCGGTCGCCAAGCGCGGTGGTCGAGAGGAAATAGACGCTGTCGATGTCCCACTTCGGCCAGTTCCAGAAACGCCGCGCCGATACCGTATCGCTGACATGCAGCGGCGCATTCTTCGCGCCGGCCTGCTTGGTGTAGCTGATCGCATATTCGTCGGTGTCATTGGGCGCGTAGCCGAGCTTGAGGTTTACCCGCCAGTCGCGCGTGCGGGAAAAATCGCGTTCGCCGCCATCCTCGAGGGCGGGAACTATAGCCGTGAAACTGTCCGGGAGGTCCCAATGGTCGGTGAAACTGCGGGCATAGCTTGCCTGCGCATACCATCTGTCCTGCCGCGTGCCGATCAGGGCCGAGGTCGAATAGCCTGCGTAGCCCGCGTCGCGGTCGAAATTGACCGTGCCGCGGACGTCGATGTCGAGCGCCTTCGTCGGGCGGCGGGTGACGAGGTTGATCGCGCCGCCCATTGCGCCGGGGCCGTCGAGCACCGACGCATAGCCCTTCGCGACCTGCACCTCGGCGATGTCGGTGGTGAGGAAGCGGCCATAGTCGAGCCGGTTGTCGGCGGGCAGATAGACGCGGATACCGTCGATCGAGAGCGGCACCTGGAAACGGTCGAAACCGCGGACGAAGACGATGCGCTCGTTGCGTGTGCCGCCGCTGTTGCCGGCGACCACGCCCGGCATCAAATTGACGGCATCGTCGAGCGCGGTGCGGTTGAACTTGTAGATCGCGTCGGCCGACAATGTTTCGCCATCGATCCCGATCCCCTCGCTGCGCGGGGCGGTCACGACGATCTGGCCCAGCGCGAAACGATCGTCGTCGGCCTGCGGCGCCGCGTCCTGCGCCTGGACCGCAGGCGCGGCGAAAGAGCCTGCAGCGAGCAGGAGAGCGATGACGGTGCGCATGGGTTTCCCTCTTTTTTGTCTGAGCGATTCGCTATATCTCGCCGTATATAGTTGTTTCGATCAAAGGAAAGCCGGAGTTGCTCAGAATCTTGCTAGGGGTTGCGGCTTTGCCGCTGTTTGTTACCGCAGATGTGTCGACGGCGCAGACCGATACGCCTGAGTGCGAAACGCCCGGAGAGCTTCCGGCACCGTTGGCGGGCTGGTCTGATCCCGGGGCGCTCAAGGCGGCCGGGAACTTCGGCGCGGCGCGCCGTGCGGAGCTGACGCCCGGTGGTTCGGCGGTGTTGACTTTGCTGCCGACGCCGCAGGTTCGTTATCCCGTTCGCCCGGAGAAGCCGGGCGGCACGGTGAGCTACGGCGGCGTCCTGCGCTTCTCGGTCGCCGAGGAGGGTCTGTGGCGCGTCGCGCTGAGCACCGGCGCTTGGGTCGATGTCGTCAAGGACGGAAAGGCGTCGACCTCGGTTGCGCATGGGCGCGGCCCTCCATGCACGGGCATTCGCAAGATGGTCGACTATCGTCTCGCACCCGGCACCTACGCCTTGCAGGTCGCGGCGAACGGCTCGGAAACAATGACGTTGATGGTCGCTCGCCTGCCGTGAGGCTGCTGCAAATCGCGGCCACCCTGTTGCTGCTGGCGGCGACCGGGCCATCCTGGACATGGCGTTTGCCCGAGGGCGTTCCACCGCCTGCCGTTCCGTCGGACAACCCGATGAGCGCGGCCAAGGTCGAACTCGGGCGGCGGCTTTTTTATGATGCCGATCTCTCGGCGGACGGGACGCTGGCATGCGCCGGCTGCCATGAGCAGAAGCGCGCCTTCGCCGATGGCAATGCGACGCGGCCCGGGGTCCATGGCGGTGCCGGTCGGCGGAACGTTCCCGGTCTTGCCAATATAGGCTGGTTCGGTCGGCTGACCTTCGCCGACCCCGCCGCAACCTCGCTCGAGGCTCAGGCGCTCATTCCTCTGATGGGAGAGCATCCCGTCGAAATGGGAATGAAGGGCAGGGAGGCCGAGTTCGAACGGCGTCTCGGAGCCGAGGCCTGCTACCGGAGGATGTTCGCCAAGGCTTTTCCCGAACGCGGCGGACGGATCGACGTTGCGAGCGTGACGGCCGCACTCGGCGCCTTTCAGCGCACGATCATATCCTATCGCAGCCCGTACGACCGGTTTCGCCGAGGCGAGACGAAGGCCTTGTCCGCGCTTGGCCGCGAAGGCGCGCGCGTCTTTCGGACAAGGGGATGCGTTTCCTGCCACAGTGGTCCGAACCTGACCGACCTCGATTATCACCGACTTGAAGCCGCGACGGGTGCCGACGTCGGACTTGGCGAGCACACACGTCTGCCCGAGGATGAAGGGCGGTTCCGGACGCCATCGCTCCGCAACGTGGAATTGACCGGGCCCTGGTGGCACGATGGTAGCGCGCGAACGCTGGAGGATGCGATTGGCCGCCATCCGGTCACCCTGTCGCAAACCGACATGAAGGCGCTTATTGCCTTCCTTGGCGCGCAGACCGATCCGCATTTCATAGCGGATCCGACGCTCGCAAGGCCTGATCGGGCTTGCGGCAAACGCCTATGAAAGCGCGCCGGCCTCGCTTGGGCGCGGGGCCGGCAACAATAGCCTCTCAATATCTCTTGCCATGATGGGCGACGCCGCTTCGTCTGCCGCGGCTTGCATCGCGCGGTAGGCCGATAATATCGTTTCGCCGGTGCGGGTCACCGTCGCGCCGCGGGCCTGGCCGCCGCCCGGAACGGTATCGACGAGCCTCTCGGTCCAGCAGCGATTCATCGCATCGACGAGCAGCCAGGTTCGCCGATAGCTCATCCCGAGCGCGCGGCCCGCGGCCGAAATCGAGCCATGGTCTCTGATGGCGTCCAGCAGGTCGGCCTTTCCTGGCCCCATCGCGATCTCGTCGCCGCATAATATCTGGATCTTTATTTTAAGCGGGCGGTCGGACAACATGCGATCACGATAGCCGATCGCGAGGCCTGGTAAATGGGCATTCGATACCGCGGTCGCAGCGGGGCTAGAAAGAACGGCGGCTTTCGCCAAATTATCTGCCTAAAGCTGGCCGTCCGCTATCGGTCCAACAGAGACGAAGCAGTTCATTTCTCTATTCTCGGTTCAGGATTGGAGCGCCTGGCGCAACCGCATATCGGGCAAGCGTGCTGATCCTGCCGTCCGGCCTTTCCACCTGATCCATGACCCTGACGTCGGTTCGCCATTCCTTGGGCGTTATCTCGAACAACTGATAGCCGCGGCGGTCGGTGTAGAGGTCGAAGTGCGGATTGTTTCGCATCATCTGCTCAAGCCCGGCTTCGCCTTTCCCGTTGCCGTTCGAGCTGATCGAGGCCGCCTGGAATTCGACCGCGACTTTCGGGCCGTCGGGTCGATCGTCGTCTTCGGGCACCGAGCCGACGAGATGCTTGTGATGATCGCCCGTTGCGATCACGACATTGGTCAGCCCATGCCGACGGATGGACTCGATCAGGCGCTCGCGGGCCGGACGATAGCCATCCCAAAGGTCGGTCGCGAAGCGCGCTTCGGCGGCGTCGTCGGCGCGGAAATCGACCGGCATGACGATAATCTGCTGCGCGATCAGGTTCCAGATGGCCTCGTTTCCGAGCCCTTCGTCGAGCCAGGCTTCCTGTGTGCGTCCGAGGACTTCGGGCGACTGGAGAAGCTCGGGCGGGCAAGGCCGGATCTTTCCGTCGTTGCAAACCTGGTCGGAGCGGTTGGTGCGCGTATCGAGCACATGCGTGCGCAGCAATCGGCCATAATCGAGCCGGCGATACGCAGTGAGCCCGCCGTGAGCAGGGAACAGGGCCTTGCGAACGGGCATATTCTCGTACCACGCCTGCAGCGCCGCGTAGCGCCGCAAGGCGAATATCTCCGGGCTGGTGCCATCCTGATCGAAGTCGCCCGCCCAATTATTGTCGACCTCGTGATCGTCGAACGAGCAGGCGAAGGCGCAAGCCGCGTGCGCCGCCTGCAAAGCCGGGTCGCTCTTATATTGGGCGTAGCGGCGCCGATAATCCTCGATGCTGTAGATTTCGCCGCCGATATGCTGGCGGATGATCGGCACGCCGCTGGCCTGCGGCCCCAGCGGCGTCGTTCCGCCTTCGTAGATATAGTCGCCATAGTGGAAAATGAGATCGAGATCGGGTTCGTTCGCGAGATGGGCCCAGGCGTCATAATGGCCCACCTCGTAATGCTGGCATCCTGCCACGCCGATCCGGACGCGGTCGACGATCGCATCGCTTGCCGGGGCGGTGCGCGCGGTGCCGATCGGACTGACATCCGAGCCGGCGACCGCGAAGCGATACCAATAAGGACGATGCGGCTGGAGCCCCGCGACCTCGACGTGGACCGAGTGTCCGAGTTCGGGCATCGCGAGCGTTTCGCCGCTCTGCACGATGCGGGTGCAGGCCGCATCTTCGGCGACCTCCCAGCGCACCGGTACGCGTGCCGCGGGCATGCCGGCATGTTCGTCGAACGGCCTCGGCGCAAGGCGCGTCCAGATCACGAAGCCATCGGGCCACGGATCGCCCGACGCGACCCCGAGGGTGAAGGGATTGGCGCCGAGCGGCCGGGCGAACAGCGGCGCGCGGGAGAAGCCCGCCAGCACGGCAAGGCTCCCTGCAGCCTTGATAAGATTGCGGCGATCGAGGGTCTTTGCGAAGGCCATGTTTGCGGTGCCTTTCGTGGTGGAAGGAAAGGAGCGGCGCCGCAGCATGACAGCGGCGTCGCCGGGGAAGCTTAGTTGCGCAATCCGGATCGCTCCAAATATGCGATCGCGCCTTCGGGATCGTTGGTGAAGAGCGCATCGACGCCGAGCTCGGCATATCGGTGCCACTCCTCTTCGCGGTCGGCGACGCCCGAGAAGACCAGAATGCCGGCGTCTTGCAACCGTGCTGTTTCGGCCCGATCGACTTCGTCGAGGCCGAGCACGATGCACGTCGACTTATGCCGGCGAAGCGTCGCGAGATAGTCGCGCGTCTGCCGCGGCACGCCGAGCAGGCAGGTGCGGATGCGCGGATTGATCTCGTGCAAGGCGTCGATCGTGCGGAAATCGAAGGATTGCAGGATAAGCCGGTCCTCGAGCCCGTTCTCGCGTACCGCCGTTTCGACGAGCCGCGCGAATTCGACCGGGTCGATATCGGCATCCTTGGGTATCTTCGTCTCGGCAAAAAAGAGCGCTTCGCTGCCTTTGAAGGCATGCAGCACCTCGCCGAGCTCGGGCACGCGGGCGCCCGGCACGGCGACATGGCGGCGGCCGGCATATTGCGGCCGTACGCCCGCACCGCAATCGAGCTTTTGTATCGCCGCGAGGTCGAGCTTGCGTACCGGTTGGGCCGGCGCGGGTGACCCGTCGTCTTGATTGCAAAAGTCGGGATTGATCAACGCGTCATGGTAGACGGCGATCCGGTCATCGGCCGTCATCTCCATGTCGAATTCCAGATATTCGGTGCCGATTTCGGCTGCGTGGCGGAAGGCCGGCATGGTGTTTTCCGGGCGAAGCAGAGCCCCGCCGCGGTGAGCGATCACGGCAATGGGCCGTCGCATCGAAGTGCTTTCAGCAGTTGGCGGGTCCTTCGCGAAAGAGAATGAGGATGGAAGCAACATGGCCGCTACGAAGAGTAGGGCGCCGCGCCGCAAATGGAGAGATTTGATCATCGCCTCGCTCCTCAGAATGTGAAGTTGACGCTGCTGAAGAAGTAGCGGCCATAGACGTCGTAAACGCCGCCGCCGCCCTGATAATAGGTGCGCGGGCGATAGGATGGCCGGACATCGAACAGATTGTTGATGCCGACGCGCAGCGTCGCATTTTCGTTGAGGTTCCAGCCGACGTTCAAGTCATTGTAGACCTTCGCGGGCAGCTTGTTCCGCTCATAGGCTTCGTCCGAGACATTGGTGTAGTTGACCGCGCTGCCCCAGAGCCGCGTGTTGAGCCCGATCTCCCAGTCGCCGATGCTATAGCTTGCGAACATGTTGGCGCGCACACGCGGATTTTGATAGCCGCCGTCGTAGATGATCCGGCTTGTTTCGACGCCGGGCAGGGTCGTCGTCTCGAACTTGATGAGATAGCTGGCGCGCACCGCGACCGCGAGGCGGCCCGGGCCAACATCGGTCCGATAATTCGCGCCGACATCGATGCCCTCCGCCTCGGATTCGGACACGTTCATGTAGCTTGTGTCGACGCCCTCGGCATAGCCGCGGGAATCGCGCGTGATGCGATCGCAGAACTGATTGTCGATCGAGGGCAGGTCCATACACAGGTTGAGGACGTCCTGCCGGCCGATCGCGGCGATCATGTTGCCGATCTTGATGTTCCAGTAATCGACCGTCAGGTCGAACCCTGAAAGGAAACCCGGCTGCCAGACGAGCCCCGCGGTGAGGCTGTTCGAGGTTTCCGGTGTCACGTCCATGCTGCCGCCGGTAATCACATAGCCAGTACCGATTTCGCTGGGCAGATAGGGGGTCGGAATGCCGAGTTGTTGCATCAGCGCGGCGCAATTCGCCTTGCGCGTCGGATTCGCCTGATAGCTTGTCTCGAGACAGGCATCGCGCACGCCGATTTCCTGGACGGCGCGCGCCGAATAACGCTCTCCGAAGTTGGGCACGCGAACGCTTCGCGAGCGGACCGCGCGGAGCGTCAGTTCGGAGAAGGGCATCCATGTTGCGCCGGCTTTCCAGGTCGTGGTCGATTCAAAGTCGCTATAGTCCGAATAACGGACGGCGCCCTCGACCGTCAGCTTGTGGATGAAGGGAAGGTCGCGCAGAACGGGGATCACCAGTTCGCCGTAAACTTCCGACACATGGTTCGAGGCGCGAAGTTCCGGCTCATACGGCGCCCAGGCTCCAAGGTGCGACAGCTCTCTTTCGGGCGGCGCGGCGCCATTGTCGTCGACATTGTGGATGGCTTCCCGGCGATGTTCGACGCCGAGCACGGCCTGCACCTCGCCGGCGGGCAGCGCAAGGGGGCTGCCGGTGATGCTCGCGCCGAAGATCTTTTGTGTCTGTTCGCGGTGCTTGCGGCGCGTCGCCATCATCCACCCGCGCTGCTCGGCGGTCAGCGGTGCCTCGCTGAAGATATTGAACGGAACGCAGCCGTTGGCCCGCGCGGTCGCATCGCGGCAGACCGGTGCGCCGGAAACGGGGTCCGAAATCACGTCGCGCGCGGCGATCAGCCGCGACGCGATCGGCACGTTGTCGGCGTGGATGTCGTTGGTGCTGCGGCCATATTGGCCGAAAACCTCCCATTTGAACCGGTCCGCCAGTTCACCGTTGAAACCGGTGCTGACGGTCAGGCTCTGACGATCGCTATAGTCGGTCATCTGACCGAAATTTTCATAGCTCCGGCGGACGGCGGTCGATGTCAGATCGTTGGCGAGCATGATCTGACGGAAGGAATCGGGCAGATAGGGATTGTCGAGCCGCGCGGTCGCGCCGCCAGCGCCGTTGAGCCAGGTCAGGCGATCGTCATCGCGATAGGGGCGGCGATAGGCATCGTAGCGCGACCGGCCATAATCGACGCGGAACTCATAGTTCACCCCGTCGGTCAGCGCATAGTCGAACCGTCCGATGAAGGCGTAATTTTCGATCGGCGCGATCAGGAAGTCGCTCCAATATTGGCTCTGCGGAAACCCGCCGTCGCCGCCGTCGCGCGAAGTGCCGCAGCCCGAGATGCAGCCGTTGGCATATTGGCCGACATAGGCCGAGCCATCGGGCGCCAGCAAATAGGTGTCGCCGCCCACATAGATGTTCGCGTTGGGCTGCAGATACATGTTCGTCATATTGTAGCGGATGACGCGGTCCGGAATGCCGTCGTCGGGGCCCGTATTTTCCGGATTCGCCTGGTAGCTGATATTCGTGTTTCTGGAGTAACGCTGGTGGAAATAGATCGGGTTGTTCTTCATCCAGGTCCCGCCGATCATGATCGACCCGCGGTCGTCTGAAAATCGGGTTCCGGCGACGAACGACAGCTGCGATTTGCTTCCGCCGCCGTCCTGGGTGAACCCCGTCGTTGCCGACATCTCCAGCCCGTCGATGTTTTTCCGGGTGATGATATTGGCGGCGCCCGTCACGGCGTCGGCGCCATAGATGGCGGCGGCGCCGCCCGTGACGATCTCGATGCGTTCCACCATGCCCGACGGGATCATGTTGATATCGACCGCCGACGAAGAGGCGGCGCCCGAGACGCGGCGGCGGCCGTCGATCAGCGTCAACGACCGGCTGACTCCCATATTGCGGAGCTCGATGGTCGCCATGCCGCCGTCATATTGTCCCTCGGGTGCGCTGTTGTAGGGCCCGTTACCGGGGCCGACCGCGACGTCGCGCAGGACGGTTTCATAAACGGTGGTGTTGCCGGCCTTCCGGCCCGCTTCCATGCTGACGATGCCGATGGGCATCGCCGATTCCAGTTCGGGGCGGGCGATGCGCGACCCGGTTACCGTGATGGTTTCGTCCGCATCCGCGACATCGGCCGCACTCGCTGCAAGAATGGCGACCTTCCCGTCGAAGGACCGGACTGTCAGGCCGGTGTCGGCCAGAAGCCGCGCCAGCCCGTCGCGTATTTCAAAGCTGCCGCGGACCGCGTTGGTCGTACGGCCGTCGCCATCGCGGCCGGCCAGCGTGACCTGAATACCGGCCTGACGCGCGAACTCGCGAATTCCATTTGATGCGGATTGGGTCGGGACGTCAAAGCTGCGGACCTGTGCCTGAGCGGCCGCGGGAAGGATCATCGCGGTCGCGACCGCCGTCGCCGAGGCGGCCGAACGAATGTAATAAGAACGCATTTCAGAAAACCCCTTGTTCGATGCTCTCGAACCTATCGACGGGGGAAATTCATATTTGGATCAGAATGGATTTATATTAATATTGGGAGGAAATTTTACTTCATTTTTATTACGATATTTGATCCAGACCGTTCGATATGGGCGCCTGATATTGCCGCAACGGCTTCCGCGAAATGCTCGGGATCGTTGGCGCGATAGAGTCCGATGATCTCGATGTCCCCGATCGCCGGGTCGGCCAAGATGATCTTGGTCGAGTTGACCCGGTTGAAGCGCGCCACGGCGGAGCGGACCGGTACATTGTCGAGCGAAATCTGCGCGAGTTCGGGAGGTGGCAAGCGGTGCGACGCTGATCGTGGTGCCTCGGTCGTCGTTGTCATCGGGCCCGGGTCAAGCGTCACCGTGCCGCCCGCGTGGAGGAGGACGGCCTGATCACGCTCATCGCGCGGCCATACGAGCACGCTCCCTTCGCTGACCCGCACGCCGCCGCCGGTGAGGCCGATCCGGCGCACCGAATAGACGGTCCCCGTCGCCTGCGCATAGACGTCGCCTGAACGCACGACAAAGGGACGGCTCTTGTCCTTCGCCACCTCGAAGGTCGCTTCGCCGCTCAGCAAGGTAATCTTCCGGATACCCTCGGACAGCGACACCTGGATCTGCGCGTCGCGGCCGAGCGTCGCCACCGACCCGTCCTTGAGGGTGACGACCTTGACGCTCGCGATCGTTTCGGTGGGGGTGACGAGCCCCGGCACCGGCACGCCGACCGCGACGAGCAATGCCAGCGACATCGCAACAGCGGCGCCGCCGGCCACCGCGCGCCCGCTCCAGCGCGAGGCGAGCCTGTGCAATGCACCGGGCGCGATCCCGTCATTGTCATTGTCGGAGGCGCGCAAGCTGGCGGTCGCGACGGAGGCAGCGGGCGCCCGATGCGTCGCGATCACGGCATCCTCGGCGGCACGCAACCAGGCGCGGGCGCGGATATAGGCGCCGCGATGCCGCGTATCGGCCGAAAGCCAGGCCTCGAGATCCGCCCGGCTTTGGGGTGTCATCTCGCCATGCGCCGTCTCGACCGCCCACACCGCCGCCTGCTCGTCGATCGCGCTAATAGGGTCGGCGCTTGCCAATCGCTTCGTCCTTCGTTTCGACGGTCGCCGGCGCATCGCCGCTCGATCGCGCATCCTGTTCGGCCATCGCCCCCGTGATTTTCTGCAGCCCGCGAACGAGATGGTTCTTCACGTCATTCTCGCTCACCCCGAGGCGCTCGGCGGTCTCCTTTCGCGATAATCCCTCGATACGCCGCAATTCGATCACCTTCCTGCAGGTGTCGGACAGCATCGCAAGCAGTCCGGTCACTCGCTCAAATTCCTGCCGCGTTTCCAGATTGCGATCGGGCAAGGGTTCACCATCGATGACGTTCGACCATTCGATTTGGGTCATCGAAGTGAAATTAATTATCCCCGCACGTCGCATGTGGTCCGTGACGACTGCGCTTGCGGTTCGATGGAAATAGCCCCCCGGATTATCGATATGGTCGACGGAGGCGAGGTTGGCGATGCGGCAATAGGCGTCCTGGATCACGTCTTCGACGTCGATGACATGGCTCCAGCGGCGTGCCAGCCATTTGCGGATAGCACCCTCGTGCGGGATAATTTCCCGGGCAATCCAGCCTATGATATCGCCATTCTCGCGCATTTCGAAGCGGCCATGCTCCTTGGTGGCCGCGCGCCGAATCGGGCACGGTCGACCGCGCCTCCAGAGATTGCCGCAATGACAGATTGATGACGACCGGCCGTTAACCTGCATCCGCCAACGAGAGTCTAGCCACTATTGTTCGAAATAGCGCGAGGCCCGCCTCACACGATTTTTCCCCATGACCATACGTTCCGTAACCGGCCATTTCCCATGGGCGGGGGCCTCGGGTTCAGGTCGCTTGGAGCATAGATCGGAAAAAGTTTTTCGTGACTCGTTGGAAAAAATGCTCGCCGATCGTCTTACTGTCCCAGCGAGTTTTTTTGGAGCATCGGGGCCCGACACGTTGAGGCAGAGCCGCCGCGAGATCGTTACCTGGGTGGGGAGCAATATCGTTCCGCACGAAGTCGACCCGTCGCGCGCTTGCGGCGTGGCGGTCGCGGAAGATGAAATCAGCGACATCGTGCAGGACGCCTACGTCAAAATCGCGAAGCTCGATTCGGTCGCGCATATCCGGAGTGGGCGAAGCTATTTCTTCACCACCGCGCGGACGATGCTGCTCGACCGCATCCGCCGTGAACGGATCGTGCGGATCGACAGCATGACCGAGATGGAAGTGCTGTGGCTGGCCGCCGACGACCCCGGCCCCGAACGCCGGGTGAGCGCGCGGATGGAACTGGATCGCGTTCGATGCTGCTCGACATGCCGCTCGGCGATGTGCTGCTCGGGCTCATCGGCGCCAGCTTTCTGGCGGCTGCGCAACAGGCGATCAAGGCCTGGGCGACCGAATTCGCCAGGGATCTCGACCCGGCGGCACCCGCATGGGCGGTCCCCGTAGGCCGCGCCGGGCTTACGGCGCGCGCCGTCGTGTTCGCTGTGATCGGCGTCTCGCTTGTGCGGGCGGGCTGGTTCGGCGCCGCCGGCGAAGTCAAGGGGCTCGGCGATGCCCTCTCGGCGCTCACCGAAAACCCGGCCCTTTATCTGCTCGTTGCCGCCGGCCTGTTCTTGTTTGGGGTCCACAGCTTCGTCGAAGCGCGCTGGCGGTGGCTTCGCGACGAGGACGTGATCGTGCGGATCATGTCGGCCAGGCGCTGACCGTTCGCGGCGGCTCATTTGGCAGAATTGCGAGCGCCTTTTTGGCTGAGCGGGCTTGATAGGCTACATGCCCTGCGATGTTGGAAATTCCTGTCCTGTACAGCTTTCGTCGCTGTCCTTACGCGATGCGCGCGCGGATGGCCTTGCTGGTGAGCGGGATGGCTTATGCACATCGCGAAGTGGTGCTGCGAGACAAACCGGCCGCGATGCTCGCGGCGTCCCCGAAGGGCACGGTGCCGGTGCTCGTGCTCGCCGACGGGGTCGTGATCGATGAGAGCCTCGATATCATGCGCTGGGCCTTGATGCATAACGACCCCGAGCAGTGGCTGCCCGGCGCCGACGCATCCTTGCTGGCGACGTTCGACACTGCGTTCAAACATCATCTCGACCGCTATAAATATGCGGTGCGATATGACACCGATCCGCTGGTTCATCGGGCTGAGGGACTGGCGATACTTGCCGAGCTCGATCGCCGGCTGGCGGAACAGGACTATATTGACGGCGCGGGCCGGGGATTTGACGACATAGCCCTGTTCCCGTTTGTTCGGCAGTTCGCCGGGGTCGATGCCGAATGGTTCGATGCGAACGCGCCGCAGCCTGTACGCAAATGGCTGGCTACCTTGATAGCGTCGGACCTGTTTGAGCTGGCCATGGTCAGGTTCACGCCATGGACCGATGCGCAGGATGGCGAACGGCGCTCTAGGCCTGCTGCGGCCTGATCTCGAACCCCGCGATATCTTCGTCGGCGGTCCAGACGCTCGCAAGAGCTTCCGCGCGGGTTTCGTTATAGCCCCCGACGATGGCGTTGAAGCTGCGTTTGTCGCCATCGAGGACTTGGTCGATCGTAATATATTTCAGGCCCTTGCTTGCGAGCAGCGCGCCGAATGCGCTGAGGCTTATGGCCGCGTCGCGCCGGTAGGTGGCGCGCACATGGGCAATTCGACGTTGCGGCGCATAGCGTTCGGTAAGCGACACCGCGGCAAGAACGGTCAGTGTGGCGCCGGCACCGAAGATCGCGAGTTCGTAGAAGCCGATCCCGAACAGCATGCCGAGTGTCGATGTCGTCCAGAGCGAGGCGGCGGTCGTCAGCCCGCGAACATTGAACCCCTCCCGGAAAATGACGCCGCCGCACAGGAAGCCGATACCGGTCAGGATGCCGTGAGCCATGCGAACGGGATCGATACGGATCACTTCGACCGGCGCGTCGTTGAGCCATGCCATCTGGTGAACCGCCGACAGCATCAACAGGCAGCACGACAGCGCGACAAGAATATGGGTGCGAAATCCGGCCGGGCTTGCGCGATATTCGCGTTCGGCGCCTATGACAGCACCGGCCAGCGTCGCCCCGAGGATCGGCCAGAGGAGGTCGGGAGAAAGAAAGCCCATGCATTGTTACCGCGTGACGCTCAGGATAGTTCCGCGCATGGACATTCGACGATATGGAAAAGGTAAAGCTCCGCAGCATAAAGCGGCGGGGCTTTCCTGAAGGCCGATCCGAGATCGGGACGTGCGATTTAAGAGCGTGCCGGCAGGGCCTGTGGCCAATCCGCAAAAAGTCGTCGACGATGGACGAAATTCCTGGTGGCTGCTCAAGCCTTGGCGCTACGCGCTCATACCGCATGATCAGATTGCAGATAATATGGGACTGGACTTCCTTCTGAAATCTTACGCTTGCAGTTGAGCGTCCGCGACCGTGAGGCAAGGCGCGGCTAATTTTTTGAGGGATAGTTGGTGGCAGACGCGAACTAATCACGCTCGCAATAGCTGGAAAGACACTTTGTAGCGGAAGAAACTGACGCTCGGCACCATCGCCAGTGCTCGGCGGATTCGGTGATCGTCATCCAGCGCGATGACCGCACCTTCGACGGTTTGCCCATCTTCCGCTAGTTCATCCTGCACATAGCCCATGTAGCGGAGGATTTGACCCACGACGGCATCGCTTGCGCGGCCCTTCTTCAGTTCCACGACGAGCAGGCGCTTGCGATCTTTGCTTATCGCCAGAATGTCCAGCGCGCCCGTATCTGTCGGATATTGCTGACCGACAATCTCACCCTCATCGGTGAAAATGTCGAAGTCGCGGCCCAGCTCGGTTTGAGTCCAGTTGGCGACGAGGAAATCCTCCAGATGTTTTTCCATGCCGAAAGCCACAGGGTCCTCGACAAGCCCCTCGCTCGTCATGACCGGCGCTATGGCGGGTGCAGGCAATCCGCCAATCAAAGCCTCAATCTCCTGCGCGTGTCCGGAGATGTTCGAGACAGTCCCGATCGAACCGGTAGAGTTCTTCAGCGAACCGCTCATCGCCGACCGGTCGATGTAGATGTCGTGCCAGCGGACATTGCGGCGATGAGGCAGGATTTGGCCTTCCGCGTACCAATATTCCCCTTCAATCTCGCCCACACGATAGCGGCCGGCCCCATCGGGGGAGAGGATGACATCGCCCGGTCGCAACCCCTTCGATACGGTCCAGATAGCTCCGCACGCCAAACCAGCGGCTACCTTGCTCTTATCGGGGTGGATTTCGAGATAAATAGGCACATAGGCCGCGTTGAAGGGGCGCCACGTGTCGGGCAGCTTGCCGGACAGGTCTTCATGAATGTCGAAATGCGTTCCTGTGAAGCCGCCTTCAAAGCACGCCTGCGCGTGAACGCTCTTTTTCCCAAGCATGACCCGATAGTAATTTTTCAATGCCGCCCCCTCCGCTAGTGACTGCGACCATAGCCACATCGTTGGCAAGGGTGTCAAAATCTTCGGTCCTGCAGCACCCCTGACTACCGCCATTCCTCACGGGGCGATGAGTGCTTTTCAAGCGATCATGCCCGGTTGCGACAGTGAATGCCCTTAATAGGGTCTGATACCCCAATGGGACCCCGCGCATTGGCGGCGGTCCAATTTTATCTCTAAGTCACTGAAAGAAATGGTGGACGCACTAGGGCTCGAACCTAGGACCCGCTGATTAAGAGTCAGCTGCTCTACCAACTGAGCTATGCGTCCACTGCCGGTTTCCGGCGTTCACGAAGCGGAGGAAAAGCCCTCTGCGTCGTGAAGAGAGCGGCCCGCTATCATGGTGCCGGACCCTTGGCAATGCCCATGCCGAAATTTTTTATCAATGAAGGCGGCGGCTGCCTTTCTTGCTGTCGTTTTCGATCGCGAGGATGATGCCGACGCAGGTCATGATCGTCAGCATCGACGAGCCGCCATAGGAAAAGAGCGGCAACGGAATGCCGACGACGGGCGCGAGCCCCATCACCATCATCAGGTTGATCGCGATATAGAAGAAGATCGTCATCGTCAGGCCCGCGGCGGTCAGCTGGCCGAAGCGCGTCCGCGCCCTCAGCGCCACGCGTGTCGACCAGCGCAGCAGCAGGAAAAAGCCGAACAGGAGCGCCAGCCCGCCGATCAGCCCCCATTCCTCCGCCATGGTGGCGAAGATGAAGTCGGTGTGCCCCTCGGGCAGATAGTCGAGGTGGCTTTGCGATCCGTTGAGGAAACCCTTGCCGCCGATGCCGCCCGACCCGATCGCGATCTTCGACTGGCTGATGTGATAGCCGGCGCCCAAGGGATCGCTTTCGGGGTCGAGGAAGATCAACACGCGTTTCTGCTGATAATCGTGGAGGAAGGAGAAGAGGATGGGCAGCGCGGCGACGCCCGCGGCAGCGGTGCTGCCGAACCACCAGAAGGGGAGGCCCGCGACGAACATCACCACCACTCCGCCGATCGAGATGGCGAGCGCGGTGCCGAGATCGGGTTGCAGCATGACGAGCGCGGCGGGCAGCCCGATCATCACTAGCGCGGGCCAGAGCGCGGTGATGGTGCGCGTGTTTCCGGGCGGCAACTGGGCGTAGAAACGAGCGAGGGCGACGACGATCGCGACCTTCATCAATTCGGATGGCTGTAGGTTGATGATGCCAAGGTTGAGCCATCGCTGGCTACCCCCGCCGACGAAGCCCAACAGCTCGACCGCGATGAGCAGGACGAGCACGCCGATATAGGCGAGATAGGAGAAATCCTCGAAGATGCGGATCGGGAAGCGTCCGATCACCAGCGCGATTCCGAGGCAGGCGAGGAAGCGCACGCCCTGTTGCCACGCCCAGGGCGACCAGTTGCCCCCCGCCGCCGAATAAAGGACGAGCAGACCGAAACCGGTGATCCCGCCGAGGATGGCGATCAGTTTCCACGGGATGCGCTGGATCGCGGGCGGGACGGGGATCATTGTGGCACTCCGGGCTCGGGATCGCTCGACGCGCCCGATTTCCACGCGGCATAGTCGCGGTCCATGCGATCCTTGATCGGCCCGCCCCAGCCGGCCTCAAGCGTTTCGAGCGCCTCCATTCCCTTTTCGCGGTCGAACAGATAGGTCATGAAATCCCGGGCGACGGGCGCCGCGGCGCGGCTGCCGCCCATGCCATGCTCGATGACGATCCCGGTGGCGTAGCGCGGATTGTCGACCGGCGCGAAGCCGACGAACAGCCCATGATCGCGAAATTTCCAGGTTCCGCTTTGACCGTTGCCGGTGCGGAGCCCGCGCACCTGCGCCGTGCCCGTCTTGCCCGCCATGGTGATGCCGTCGAGCGGCAGGCGGCTGCGCACCGCGGTGCCCGCGCCATTGACGACGAGGTCCATGCCCTGCCGCGCGACGGCAAGGGCTTCGGGCGAGAAGGGCAGCGGTTCGTTTCCGAAGTCGCGGTTGATGAGTCGCGGATAGAGGCTGCGTCCCGATGCGATCCGCGCCGCCATCACCGCGAGCTGGAGCGGATTGACGCTGACATAGCCCTGCCCGATGACCGCGTTGAGCGAGTCCGACGCCGACCATTGCTGGTCGTATTTCCGCATCTTCCACGCGCTGTCGGGGATGGTGCCATAACGCTGGTTGCTGCCCGCGAGCCGGAACTCCTCGCCGAGCCCGAGCAGCCGGGCGGTGGGCGCCATGGCATCATAGCCGAGCCGGTGCGCGAGCCAGTAGAAATAGCTGTTGCAGCTTTTCATGATCGCCGACGGCATGTCGAGGCTGCCATGGGTGCCGAGGCAGCGGAAGAAGCGGTTGCCGAGGCGATAACCGCCGATGCAGGTGTGACGCTCGCTCGGGTCGACACCATGTTCGACCGCGGCGATCGCGGCCATCGGTTTCAGCGTTGATCCGGGCGGATAGAGGCCGCGGGTCGCCTTGTTGATCAGCGGCTGGTGATCGTCGGCGCGCAGCCACGCATATTCGCTGGTACTGATGCCGTCGGAAAAGCTGTTCGGGTCGAAGCTCGGCATCGACACAAAGGCGAGGATGTCGCCGTTGTGACAGTCGATGACGACCGCCGCGCCCGATTCGCGCCCCATGCGCCGCGCGACATATTCCTGCAGGCCGGCGTCGATCGTCAGGTGGACGGTCTTGCCCTGCACGTCGGGCTGGGTGGAAAGGTCGCGGACAACCTTGCCGCGCGCCGTCACCTCGACGCGCCGCGCGCCGGGTTTGCCTTTCAGCATCTCCTGGAAATATTTCTCCAGCCCGTCCTTCCCGATCTTGTAGCCGGGCGTGATGTACAGCGGATCCTTGGCCTTCTGATATTCCTCGGCGTTCGGGGCGCCGACATAGCCGATCAGGTGGCCGACCGCGGCGCCGGTCGGATAATTGCGCGCAAAGCCGCGCTGGGGCGCGATGCCGGGCAGTTCGGGCAGGCGGACGAGGATCGAGCTATATTCGGCCTCGGTCATGTCCTCCTTGACCGCGACCGGCTGGAACCCCGATGCCGCCTTCAGGTCGCGATTGATCCGCTCCATCGCGTCGCCGTCGAGCCGGAGCAGCGTCTGGAGCTGCCCGAGCACCATCTCCTTGTTGTGCAGGCGGTCGGGAATGAGGTCGATGCGGAGCGAAACGCGATTGTTCGCAAGCGCGGTGCCATGGCGGTCGACGATCCAGCCGCGGCGCGGAGGCACCAGCGTCAGATTGACGCGATTGCTTTCCGATTCGAGGACATAGCGATCATTGTCGATCACCGAAATATAGGTCATGCGCGCCGCGAGCGCGACGCCGACCGCCGCCTGCGCTCCGCCGACGACGAGGGCGCGGCGGGTGAAGGTTATGCCTCTCCAGGCTTCGGTGATCGGCGGACTCTTCTTCTTCGGCATTGGCGGATTGGAACCAGTTTATCGGCGTTTCAGGCGGAAATTGTCAAACTTGCCGGTCAGGCGCATGAACAGCGGCACGAGCAGCGCCGAGATGATGATTTGCGGCACGACGAGGCCAAGCACCAGGCGGGTGTCCGCCTGCGGATGGGTGATCAGCGCCGCGAGCGACTGGATGATCGCGATCAGCAGCGCTGCGATCGCCCAATCGTGCAGAAAGCCGCGCCAATAGATGCGCTGCGACGAATAGGCGATCGCGATGCTGGCAAGCGTCCACAGCCCGACCGCGGTGCCGATCGGGGCGCCGCTGAACAGATCGTCCCACAGGCCGAGCGGCAAGCCGATCCACACCGGCCACATTTCGGAGCGCAGCAACTGCCAGCACAGGAAAAAGAGCAGGCCGAGCGGCGGCAGCACCGGCGAGTTGGCGATCAGCGGCAGCATCAGCGGCAGCGCCGAGGCGAACATCACGCTCGCTATCGGAACGATGCGCATCCGCCACAGCGATGCCGGTTCGCCGAGGCGCGGCCCCTTCTGTTTCATGGCGCGCTGGCGGGGGCGGGGAGGGGCGCGGGCGCGGGCCGGCCCTGGGCCTCGATATTGTCGGGCGTATAGGGGCGCAGCACCGCCACCGCATCGACTTTTCCGGGATCGGCGAGCGGGCGCGCGAGCGCGCCGTCGTGCTGGCGCCGCACGACGATCGCGACCGGGATGTTCGGCGGATAAAGCCCGCCGGTGCCCGAGGTCACGAGAATGTCGCCCGGCTTGAACGGGTTATTCGCGATGTTGAGCGTGCGGACGTCGAGGTCGCCGTTGCCGCGGCCGCTGGCGAGCGCCGGCAGCCCGTCGCGTGCGCGCCGGACGGGGACGATATTGTCGACGTCGGCAAGCAGAAGCACCTGCGACACCGACGGCCCGCTCGACAGGATGCGGCCGATCAATCCGTCGGCGCCGCGCACCGGTTGGCCCGCGGCGACGCCGAGATTGCGTCCGATGCTGAGCAGCGCGATACGCTTGGCGCTCGTCGAGGTCGAGGTGAGCAGATAGCCGTTGGCGAGCGCGGTCTTGTCGGTTTCCTGCAGTTTGAGCAGGGCCTTCAATTGGCGGTTCTCTTCCTGCAGCGAGCTGGTCGCGACGAGTTGGCGGCGGGTGTCGGCGAGTTCCTTGCGCAGCCGCCGGTTTTGCGTGCCCGCGCCGACATAGGCGCCAACACTGTCGTCGATGCCCGAGAGCGATCCGGTCACCGAACGCGTCACGCGTGCGATCGGTGCGGCGATTTCCTGGCTCGCCACGCGCAGCTGGGCGAAGCCGACGGGGTCAACGACCGAGAGGATCGCCAACAGCAGACCCGCCACCGCCCCCGTCACCGCGATGACATAGGCAGCGAACAGGCCATATTGGGCCTTTCGGGATTGCCCCGGACGTCGATGTGCCGGGCGGACCATGGTTAAACGCTACCGTCCGATCAGGCTTGCTGGAGCACGCCGCGGAAAGCGGGGTCTTCCATCGCGCGGCCGGTGCCGATCGCGACGCAGGTCAGCGGGTCTTCGGCGACGGTGACGGGCAGGCCGGTCGCGTCGCGCAGCAGTTCGTCGAGTTCGGCGATCAGCGCGCCACCACCGGTGAGCACGATGCCTTGGTCGACGATGTCGGCGGCGAGTTCCGGCGCGGTGTTCTCGAGCGCGATGCGCACGCCCTCGACGATCGTGCCGATCGGCTCGGACAAGGCCTCGGCGATCTGCGCCTGGTTGATCGAGATTTCCTTGGGCACGCCGTTGACGAGGTCGCGGCCCTTGATGTGGATCGTCAGGCCGGTGCCGTCGGCGGGGATGCGCGCGATGCCGAAATCCTTCTTGATCCGCTCGGCGGTCGATTCCCCGATCAGCAGATTATGGTGGCGGCGGACGTAGGAGACGATCGCTTCGTCCATCTTGTCGCCGCCGGCGCGGACCGAGGTGGTGTAGGCGAGACCGCGCAAGCTGAGCACCGCGACTTCGGTGGTGCCGCCGCCGATGTCGACGACCATCGATCCGATCGGCTCGGTCACCGGCATGTCGGCGCCGATCGCAGCGGCCATCGGTTCCTCGATAAGCCACACTTCGCTCGCGCCGGCGTTCGACGCGGCGTCGCGGATCGCGCGGCGTTCGACGCTGGTCGAGCCCGAGGGGACGCAGATCACGATTTCGGGGCTGCGGAACGCGTTGGGCTTGCCGCCGTGCACCTTGGTGATGAAGTGTTTGATCATCTGTTCGGCGACGTCGATGTCGGCGATGACGCCGTCGCGCAGCGGGCGGATCGCTTCGATGCTGTCGGGGGTCTTGCCCATCATCAGCTTCGCGTCGTCGCCGACCGCCTTCACCCGCTTGATCCCGTTCAGCGTCTCGACCGCGACGACCGAGGGTTCGTTCAGCACGATGCCCTTGCCGCGCACATAGACCACCGTGTTAGCGGTGCCCAGGTCGATAGCCATGTCTTGCGAGTTGAATTTAAGCCAGCGAGAAAAGAAGGACATCGATACTGCTTCCTGTCATCGAAGCCGCGCCCCTGACGGACACGCCCCCTGTCGTGATTTCACCCGCGCGTCCGGCCGGCGACAGCTACAATCAGGGGGAGATTCCGGCTCGTCCACGGGGGGTGGCTGGACAAAATGATCAGGGCTGTGCGGATGGGTCGCGATTTGCGTTCGACTGCGCTAGGAGAGCGGCCATGTCAATACGTCGCCTGCCGGAAAAGCTCGTAAATCGGATCGCAGCGGGTGAAGTGGTTGAAAGACCCGCCGCGGCGCTCAAGGAACTGGTTGAAAACGCCATCGACGCCGGTTCGACTCGCATATCGGTGCGAATCGCCGAGGGCGGGATTTCGCGCCTCGAAGTCGAGGACGACGGCTGCGGAATGGCCGCCGCCGACATGGCGCTCGCGCTCGAACGCCATGCGACCTCGAAGCTGCCGACCGACGCGATCGAGGATGTCATAACGATGGGCTTTCGCGGCGAGGCGCTGCCCTCGATCGCGAGCGTCGCGCGGCTGACGCTCGAAAGCCGCGTGGCGGGCGGCGACGGCTGGAAACGCGTCGTCGACAATGGCGCGGTGGTCGCCGAAGGGCCCGCCGCGCTCGCCAGGGGCACGCGCGTGCTGGTCGAGGATCTGTTCGCGCGCGTTCCGGCGCGGCGCAAGTTCCTGCGCAGCGGGCGGAGCGAATATGCCGCCTGCCTCGACGCCGTGCGACGGCTCGCGATGGCGCGGCCCGACATCGCTTTCGTGGTCGAGCATGATGGGCGCCGCGTGCTCGACGTGCAAGGCGGGCAGGATCGGCTTGCGCGCGTCGCGGCGCTGACCCAGCGCGAGCTCGCCGCGAACAGCATCGGGGTCGATCTCGATCGCGGCGAGGTGCATCTGGGCGGTGTGATCAGCCTGCCGACCTACAATCGCGGCATCGCCGACCATCAATATCTGTTCGTCAACGGGCGCCCGGTGAAGGACCGGCTGCTCGTCGGCGCGCTGCGCGGCGCCTATGCCGACCTGCTCGCGCGTGATCGCCATCCGGTCGTCGCGCTGTTCCTCGACGTGCCGACGAGTGAGGTCGACGTCAACGTCCATCCGGCGAAGACCGAAGTGCGCTTTCGCGACCCGCAGCTCATTCGCGGGATGATCGTCGGGGGCCTCCGCCGCGCGCTCGACGAGCATGGCTTCCGCAGCGTCCAGCGCCCCGCCGAGGCCGCGCTCGCCGCATGGCAGCAGGAACCGGTCGCGCCGCAGCCGCCGACCTTGTTCGCCCCGTATCTGGCACCCTCGCAAAGCCCGGCTGCGCCCATATTCGGCGCTGCCGATGCCGGGACGACGGCGCTGCTGCACGACCGCATCGTCGATTTCGCGCCGTCGCGCGATGCACTACCGATGGGCCGCGCCGAGCCTGCGGTCGCCCCGGTGCCCGGCGTCGAGGCGCATCCGCTCGGCATCGCGCGCGGCCAGATCGCGAAAACCTATATCGTCGCCGAAGCCGAAGACGGGCTGGTCATCGTCGACCAGCACGCCGCGCACGAACGGCTCGTGCTCGAACAACTCCGCCGCGGGATGAGCGGGCAGGCGGTGCCGTCGCAAGGCCTGCTGCTGCCCGAGGTCGTCGAACTCGACGAACCCGCATGCGACCGGCTCGAAGCCGCCGCGCCGCAACTCGCCGCGCTCGGCGTCGAGCTCGAACGCTTCGGCCCCGCTGCGGTGATGGTGCGCGCGACGCCGGCGATGCTCGGCGCGATCGACTGCCACAAGCTGGTCACCGACATCGCCGACGATCTCGCGGGCTATGACGCCGCGCTGGGGCTCAGCGAACGGCTCGAGCTCGTCGCCGCGACGATGGCGTGCCACGGGTCGGTGCGGGCAGGGCGAACGCTCAGCGTCGCCGAGATGAACGCGTTGCTCCGCACGATGGAGATCACGCCGCATTCGGGCCAGTGCAACCACGGGCGCCCGACGTGGGTGAAGCTCGCGATGGACGACGTCGAAAAACTGTTCGGGAGGAAATAGGATGGGGATCCGGATCATTGCTGCCGCATTGACGTCCATTGCGTTTGCCGCGTCCGTGTCGGCCGCGCCGCCGGCGAAGGAAGGGGGCTGTCCCGCCGCGCCGGTGCTGCCGGACGATCTGGTGGATTGGTCGCGCGATGCATCGGGCAAGACGATCTATGCCTATGGCGACGACCTCGGCGCCGACTGGTTGCCGCTCGGCGCGGCGCGGACCGCATTGCCGCTGCACAGGTTCGAAAGCCTGCGTTACGGCGTCGCCCCCGAGCGCAAGCCCGACGTTCACAAGTTCGGCGGCATGATCCCGATCGAAGTAAAGCGGGCGGGGCGGCTGATCGTCGCGCTCGACGCGGGTGCGTGGATCGACCTGGTGCGCGATGGCGCCGCCGTGAAATCGGTCACGCACGGCCATGGTCCCGCCTGTTCGGGCATCCGCAAGATGGTCGAATTCGATGTGACGCAGGGGCGCTACCAGCTCCAGATCGTCAACGCGCCGGCGGCTTCGATCCACGCGATGGCAGTGGTGCGTTAGGCCATTTTGATCCCGGCTACCCCGTTCTCGACCACCCCCGTCGCGCGCTTCGACAGCGTATTCACCGGCGTCGTCACCTTGTCGACCACCATGAAATGCGTCTGCCACGCCTCGCGGCCGACTTCGCATACGACATAGCCGCGCTGGTCGTTCGCGAATTTGAGTTCGGGGTTCAGCTTCAGCCAGTCGTCGGTGCCGCTGCGCTTGTCGCTGCCGTCGCCGCCGCTCGAAATCGAGGTCGCGACGAACTCGGCGCCGACGACCTTGTCTTGTCGCACGAGGTCCCCGCAGAAATTCTGGTGCTCGTCGCCGGTCAGCACGACGACATTCTTGAGCCCGCCGAACCGCGACAACATGCGTTCGCGCGGCGCCTCATAGCCCGCCCAGCTATCGAGGTTGAGGATCTTCTTGGGCTCGTCGGGCCGCCGCCGCCGGTCGAGCGACATCATCGTCACCTGCTGCGCCAGCGTGTTCCACGTCGCGCCGCCTTCGCCCAGATTGCGGTTCAGCCAATCCTCCTGCGCCTTGCCCAGCACCTCGGCCTTCTTGTCATAGACGCCCGGACAGGCGGGTTTGAAGCCGTCCTCGCACGGCTGGTCATCGCGATATTGCCGCGTGTCGAGCAGTTGCATCGCCATGAGGTCGCCGTAGCGAAGCTCGCGGTTCAGCGCGACCATGCCGCCGCGCGGCAGCATCGAGCGGCGCACCGGCATATGTTCGTACCACGCCTGCATCGCCGCCTGCTTCTTCAGCATGAAAACTTCGGGCGGGGCCGCGTCGGGGTCGTTACCGTCGAGCCCGAGCTTCCAATTGTCGATGTCCGACACCCAGTCGTTGCGGATCTCGTGATCGTCGAAGCTCGACAGGAAGGCGTGGGTGCAGCGCGCCGCCTGCAGGTCGATGTCGCCGAGCTGCTGCGCATAGGCGAGGCGGAAGTCGCCGAGGTCGATCAGGTTGCGGAACGCGTGCTTGCGCACCGGCCGGGTCGGAAGGCCGGCGTCGAACAGGTAATCCTGGCTATATTCATAGATGAAGTCGCCATAATGATAGACGAAGGCAAGGTCCTCGCGCGCGAGGTGGCGGTAGGCACCGAAAAAGCCCGCTTCGAAATGCTGGCAGCCGCAGACGCCGAACTTCAACGCCTCGGTAGGAGCGCCGACCCGGGGGAGCGTGCGCGCGCGGCCGCGCAGGCTGCGTTCGCCGCCCGCGGTGAAGCGGTAATAATAGGGACGGTCGGGCTGGAGTCCCGTGACCTCGACATGGACGCTATGCCCGAGTTCGGGGCGCGCGAGTTCGGTGCCCTTGGCGACCACATCGCGAAATCCGGTGTCGCTCGCGACCTCCCAATCGACGGGAAAGTTTGCCAGCGGCATCCCGCCGTGGCGCTCCATCGGTTCGGGGGCGAGGCGCGTCCAGATGACGAAGCCGTCGCTTGCCGGATCGCCCGCCGCGACGCCGAGGCTGAACGGGAACTCACGGAAGATGCCGCCCTCGGCGCGCAGGATCGCCGGGGCGGCAAGGCCGGCGAGCGTGGCCCCGGCGAGGAAGTGGCGGCGGTCGAACATGGCTGGGCTCCCTGGGGCGAATCGAAGCCCCTGATAGCCCAGCTATATGTTTCATCAATGACCGATAGGAGTGCGCCTCAGAACCACATCCGCGCCATCCACAGCGCCATCGCAATCATCATCAGATTCTCGGTGAGCGAAACGAAGCCCAGCGGCACCTTGCTGCTCCCACCGACGCACGCGCATTTGATGTCACGCTTGTCGATATAGACCGCCTTGAACACCGATACCGCTCCGATGCCGCCGATAAACAGCGCGACCGGGATCGACAGCCAGTCGAGCGCGTGTGCGGTCATCAGCACCCCCGCGAGCCCCTCGGCGAAGGGGTAGATGCTCGCATAGGGCACCCAGCGCTTGGCGAGCAGATCATAGTTCAGGAACATCGTCGCGAATTTGTCGACATCCTGCAATTTCAGCAGCGCCAGCACGATCATGCTGAACGAGATGAACCATTCGGCGGCGCGCAACGTAAAGGCGTTACCCTCGACCGCGAAGCTCGCGGCGAGCGCCATCAGCGCCGTCATCGCGAACAGCGCGATGACGGGGGTGTAGCTTGTGGCGTCGGGATCGGCGACCTTCAGCCCGAAATGACGGCGCAGGTCGTCATATCCCCCGATACGCTCGCCGTCGATGAATGTCTGCGGCGTCGTCTTGACACCATGCTCGGCCTTGAATGCGTCGGTCTCTTCGCGCGTTGTCAGCCAGCGGTCGTCGACCGCGAAGCCGCGGCTTTCGAGCAGATGTTTTGCCTTGAGGCCATAGGGGCAGATGTGCCCGGGCATGACCATGCGATGGAGGGTTGCCTGTTTCGTCATGCGCCCCATATAGCGTCCGTACCATGGTACGGAGTCAAGCAATGCAATTGACGATCGGAAAATTGGCAGCGGCGGGCGACGTTGGGGTCGAGACGGTGCGCTATTACCAGCGCCGCGGGCTGATAGATACGCCCGCGCGCAGCGGCGGCGACGGCTGGGGCGGCGGAATCCGCCGCTATGACGAGGATGACCTGCGGCGTCTGAAATTCATCCGTTCGGCGCAGGCGTCGGGCTTCACCCTCGACGAGATAGCCGAACTGCTGGCGCTCGAGGCGAGCGACGACCGCGTGCGGGTGCGCACGCTGGCGCGCCAGCGGATCGAGGTGCTCGACGAAAAGATCGCGCAGATGACCCAAACACGCGCCGCGCTCGCGCGGCTGGCCGACCAATGCGCGGCGAGCGACAAGGGACCGTGCCCGATATTGGCAGCGTTCGAGGCAAACTGAACCCCTTCCGCTTGTGGGAGGGGCAGCGAGACTTGCGAGCTTGCTCGCTAGTCGCAGCGGGGAGGGGGTGACGTCACAGGCCCTCCCCCGACCCCTCCCGCAAGCGGGAAGGGAGAGATTCAGCTGTGCAGGAAATGCATGACGTCGCCGTCGCTCACGACATAGGCCTTGCCTTCGGCGCGCAGCTTGCCCGCCTCGCGCGCCTTCGCTTCGCCGCCGAGCGTGACATAATCGTCATAGGCGATGGTTTCGGCGCGGATGAAGCCCTTCTGGAAATCGCTGTGGATCTCGCCCGCCGCCTCGGGAGCGGTGGCGCCGGTGTGGACGGTCCAGGCGCGCGCTTCCTGCGGACCGACGGTGAAGAAGGTGATGAGGTGGAGCAGTTCGTAGCCGGCGCGGATGACGCGGGCGAGGCCGGTTTCATGCAGGCCCATCTCTTCGAGGAACTCGAGCCGGTCGGCCATGTCCATCGTGACGAGCTCGCTCTCGATCGCCGCCGAAACGACCACCGCCTGCGCACCCTCGGCCGCCGCCTTGGCGAAGACCTTTTCGGAGAAGGCGTTGCCGTTCGCGGCACTGCCTTCGTCGACGTTGCAGACATAGAGGACGGGTTTCGAGGTCAGGAGCTGCGCGGTGCGCAGCACGCGGGCTTCCTCGTCGTCCTTCGGTTCGACGAGCCGCGCGGGCTTGCCGTCGCGGAGCAGGTCGAGCGCCTGCCGGAGCACCGATGCGGCGATCTTCGCTTCCTTGTCGCCCTGCGCCGCTTTCTTGGCGAAAGCCGGAACGCGCTTTTCGAGGCTTTCGAGGTCGGCGAGTAGCAGCTCGGTTTCGACCGTTTCGGCGTCGGCGACGGGGTCGACCTTGTTCTCGACATGCTGGATGTCGTCATCCTCGAAGCAGCGCAGGACGTGGACGATCGCATCGACCTCGCGGATATTGCCGAGGAACTGGTTGCCGAGTCCTTCGCCCTTCGACGCGCCGCGGACAAGGCCGGCGATGTCGACGAAGGCGAGCTGCGTCGCGATGATCTTCTTGCTGCTCGCGATTCCGGCGAGTTTCTCCAGCCGGTCGTCGGGCACCGCGACATTGCCGATATTCGGCTCGATCGTGCAGAAGGGATAGTTCGCCGCCTGCGCCGCCGCGGTTTCGGTCAGCGCGTTGAACAGGGTGGACTTGCCGACGTTGGGCAGGCCGACGATCCCGCATTTGAAACCCATAAAAACTCCGTGAGGTTCGGCCTGCCGTGAATGAGGGGCCGGTGTTGCTGCGCCCCCTAGCGCCAAGTCGCGCCCGATGCCAGTCTTTGCCGTTGCGCGCCGTTCAGACTTGGCGCTTTATCGCGCGAGCCATGACGAAACCCCGCCTTCTCGCCGCCGGCATGCTTCTGGCCTTTGGCGTGACCGCCGCCGTCGCCGCGCAGAGCCGGTTCGAGGAAGGCGTCTTCGCCGAACTCAACCGCTTCCGCAGCGATCCCGCGGGCTACGCCGACTATCTTGGCGACTATCGCCCGCGTTTCGAGGGCAAGCTGCTGATCGGCGAAGACGACAGCGAGATCGACATCATGACGCGCGAAGGCGTCGCCGCGGTCGACGAGGCGATCCGCGACCTGCGCCGTGAAAAACCACTGCCCGAACTTGAGTGGAGCGATCCGCTCGCCCGCGCCGCCGCGGACCACGTCGCGGTCCAGTCGCGCTCGGGGGCGGTGGGCCATTATACGCGGGGCAGCGGGCCCGGCGAACGGATGCGCGCGCGCGGCGGCGGCCCCTATGTCAGCGAAGTCATCACCTATGGCCATCACACGCCCGAAGGCGTCGTCGACCAGCTGCTGATCGACGACGGCGTGCCCGATCGCGGCCATCGCCACAGCCTGCTTCGCCCGGCGCACCGCTATGCCGGGATCGCCTGCGGCCGCCATCCGGTGCATCGGACGATGTGCGTGACGCTGATGTCGCAAACGCGCGACGGCTCTCCGCCGCCCCCGCCGAAGCGGGCGGCGACGAAGGCCGAGTAAGCGGGGCCAGCCGCGCGCGACCGGCCCCAAGCGTTGTCAGTTGCCGACCGGCTGGCTGTCGGTCCGCCGCACCACGATCGTCGACGATCGCGGCTGCTCGCCCGCGACCGGCCAGTCGCCAGTCGGGTGCTGGATGTTGACGAAGAAGGTCGTGAGGTCGGGCGTATAAGCCAGGCCCGTGATCTCGCAGCCGAGCGGCCCGACGAGGAAGCGTTTCGACTGCTTGTTCTGCTGATCGACATAGAACATCGCGTTATGGCCGAAGGCCTGGTCGATCGTCGTGCCGTCGAGGCCCGAATTGCCCGGAACGCTGTGATCGGTCTGCACCCACATGCGGCCCTCGGGGTCGATGCGCAGCCCGTCGGGGCTGGAGAAGGTGTCGCCTTCGATATCGCCGACGAGGTTGCTGCCGCCCGCCGCCAGCGCAGGATCGCCCGCGCTCAGGAAGATTTCCCAGCTGAACTTGGTTGCCAGCGGCGAATTGCCTTCCTCGCTGAACTTCAGGATATGGCCGTGCAGGTTGCGGATCCGCGGGTTGGCGGGGTCGGCGACGCGGCGGCCGCTGTTGTTGGTCAGCGTGCAGAACACCGCGCTGTTGTCGGGCGCGACGGTCAGCCATTCGGGGCGGTCCATCACCGTGCCGCCGGCGACGCGCGCCGCGCGCTGGCAATTGATCAGCACGTCGGCCTGATTGTTGAAATCGACCGTCGTCGGCGTCAGCGGCGTTTCGCTCTGGCTGACATTGCCCGGGTCCGAGGCGCCGGCGGTCAGGCCGTTCTCGCCGACGGCCAGCGCGCGCCATTCGCCCGTGCCGTCGCCGTTGAAGCGCGCCACATAGAGCGTGCCATAGTCGAGCAGGTCGGTGTTCGCCGCACGGTTCGTATCGCTATAGGCGCGGTCGGGGACGAATTTATAGATGCAGCCCGGGGTCGTGTCGTCGCCCATATAGAAAGCGACGCGGCGATCGGCATTCGCCATGAAGGCCACATTCTCGTGGTTGAAGCGGCCCATCGCGGTGCGTTTCGTCGGCTGGGCGAGTTCGCGTAGCGGGTCGATCTCGACCACCCAGCCATAGTTGGTTTCGGGCTGCGCCGGGTCGAGATAATTGTCCATCGTCTCTTCGCAGGTGAGGTAGGTGTTCCACGGCGTCCGCCCGCTCGAACAATTGTTGAGCATGCCCGTTATGCTGCCCGAGAGCAGCCCTGCGGCGGGACCGCCGGCGCGGTAGCTGCTGTTGCCCGTATAGCGGCGGTTATAGGTCGATCCCGCCTGCACGGTCCATTTGCCGTCGCTGCCCTTGGCGACCTCGACGACGCCGATGCCGACCGCCGACAGCGCGATGGCCTTCTGGTCGGCGCTCGCCGCCGCGGGGTCGTAGTCGTCCGCCATCAGGATGTTGAAGTCGGGATATTCATAGTTCATCGCGAGCAGGCCGCGGGTGTTGGCGTCGACGTCGGGGAGCGCGAAATATTCCATGCCGTCATGGCCGCCGCCCGCCCATTTCTCGGCGACCGCGGGGCTCGCGGGGAAACTGCCCGAATAGGCGGTGCCAGTTTCGACCGAATCGCCCGCTTTCAGTAGCACGTCGACGGTATAGCCCTCGGGCACCGTTACCCGGTCGTCCTGGTTCGCGGCGACCGCGGCAAAGGTGGCGGCGAAGCTCGGCGGCGGGGTCGGGGTGGGGGTCGGCGTCGGGGTCGGCGTCGGCGGGACGGTCACGATCGGTTCGCCATCGTCGTCACACGCCGCCAGCGCCATCGCGGGGATCACGGACAGGCCGAACAGGCCGTTCCGCAGCAGCGTGCGGCGCGTCGGATTTTCGGCGACGATCGCCTCGAGGCTGTCGGGGCCGGGAAGGCCGCCGGTTTCGCCACGATAAGGCGCACGGGCTTTGTCGGTAAGATGTGACATGCAGTTCCCCTGTTTTTCGGTTGAGCCCCGGGACTCGATTGTCCCGGTTTGGAGGTGGCGCACCGATTGCAGAGGATGATGTCAGCCGCGTTGCTCGAACGCGTCGGAATGCAATGACTTATATGACGGACATGTGACGGCGGTCGGGGCCGGCCGTGGGCGTGTAGGGTTGATCACCCCTGCAAGCGCAGCGCCAAGTCACTCTGGAAACGCACATCGTCGCCGTCGGCGAGCCATTTCGCTTCGGCGGCGATCGCGCCGAGCAGGTCGATGAGCGGCTCCATCTCGCTCTTGTGATAATTGCCGAGGACGTGGCCGGTCACGCGGTCCTTGTGTCCCGGATGCCCGATGCCGATGCGCACGCGACGGAAATCCTCGCCGATGTGGCTGATCATGCTGCGGATGCCGTTATGGCCCGCCGCGCCGCCGCCTTGCTTCACCTTGACCTTCATCGGCGCGAGATCGAGCTCGTCATAAAAGGCGGTGACGTCCTGCGGCGTCAATTTGTAGAAATCGAGCGCGGCGCGCACGCTGCGGCCGCTTTCGTTCATGAAGGTGCCGGGTTTGAGCAGCAGGATGCGCTGCGATCCGATGCGGCCTTCCTGGATCCAGCCCTGGAATTTCTTGGCGGGCGGAGGGAAGTCGTGGACTTCGGCGATGACGTCGGCGGCCATGAAGCCGACATTGTGACGGTGCATCGCATATTTGGGCCCGGGATTGCCGAGGCCGACCCAGAGCTGCATGATACTGCCTTTCCCGGGGTCTGTCGTTGGCGGCCCCCTTCCGCGTGGAAAGGGGCCGTCCGAACGATATTAGGCTTCGTCGCCTTCGGCGGCCGGAGCTTCGCCTTCGGCGGCAGCGCCTTCGGCAGCTTCGCCTTCGTCCTTCGTCGTGTCGCCGTCGCTCGACTTGAGCGCCGACGGGGCGACGATGGTGGCGATGGTGAAGTCGCGGTCGGTGATCGCGCTTTCGACGCCCTTCGGCAGGGTGACGTTGCTGATGTGGATCGAATCGCCGACGTCGAAGCCGGTGACGTCGATCGCGATCTCGTCGGGGATCTTGTCCGCGTCGCAGACGAGTTCGAGTTCGTGGCGAACGATGTTCAGCACGCCGCCGCGCTTCAGGCCGGGCGAGGCTTCTTCGTTCAGGAACGAGACCGGCACGGCGACCTGGACGGTCGCGCCCTTGGCGATGCGCAGGAAGTCGGCGTGGATCGGGCGATCCTTGACCGGGTGGAAAGCGACGTCCTTGGGCAGCGTGCGGATTTGCTTGCCGCCGACGTCGATCATCACGACCGAGTTCATGAAGTGACCCGTCATCAGCTGCTTCATCAGCAGCTTTTCTTCGACGTGGATCATCAGGGGTTCTTCCTTGCCGCCATAGACGACGGCGGGGACACGGCCTTCACGACGCAGTTCACGCGAGGCTCCCTTGCCTCCGCGTTCGCGCGTCTCGGCCGTCAGCACCAGCTGATCGCTCATAATATTTCTCCGAGAAACAGTTACACAGTTCCGCCACGCCTCCAGGGATGACCATGACGGAAGCCGCGGCGCTTAGCGGGGAAGCGGCGGAATTGCAAGCGCTACGGCGCTCATTGCACGCGCGTCACCGTCAGCCCGTCGGCCGCGACCAAAGCCGGCACGCCGTCGGAGCCAACCAGATGCCCGGCACCCACCGCCACGAGCACGGTCCCCGGCTGCGCCATCCGCCGCTCGATCCATGCGCTCCAGCGCCGGTTGCGGTCGGTGATAATCGCTTTGCGCGCCGCGGGCACGCTGTCGATATCCTCGTTGATCACTTTTTCGAGCGCCGCGACGTCGCCGCGGCCCCACGCCGCGGTCAGCGCGCCGACCTCCTTTACCGCACCCTCCGCTTCCTCGGCGGCGCGCGTCAGCAGGATGCGCTGGGTCTGCGGGTCGAGCGTTTCGAACAGGGTCAGCTGTTCGCGCGCGGTCTCGAAGCCTCCGATCGGCTTGCCCGCGGCCTTGAATTTTTCGGTGAGACCCGTTTCGACGCCGTCGGCCGGCGACAGGCCGGCATTTTGCGCGACGCGCTGGCCCATCAGGACCATCACCGCCCAATCGTCGAGTCCGTCCTCGCCGAAGCTGCGGCCGCTCGCTTCGAGCGCGCGAAAACCTGTCAGGGCCTTGCCCGAGAGGCGCGCTTCGATTGCAAGTGGTGTGTCGCGCGGCGCGAGTTTCCGGAACATCTCGCCCGCGGCCGCGAGTTCGGCGGGCGGCAGCTCCAGCATCAGCGCGTCGGAGGCCTCGATCGCGCTCGCCACCCGGCCCTCGTCCCAATCTGTGCCGCGCGGCAGCGCGTGCATCGTGCCGAGAATATAGATTTTCGTGTCGGCATCCTCGACCAGCCACATCGCCGGCCGCGCTTCAGGCCCCGCCTCGGCGGTCCCGCAGGCGGTCAGCAGCAATGGCGAAAGGGCCGCCGCGATGCGGCGACCCCTTCGTCCGGATCGAGACGCCGGTCGCCTCAATATTCGACTCGTTTCACCATGAGGCCGCGTTCCTTGAGATAATCCTGCACGCTATGCTCGCCCGCGAGATGCCCGGCGCCGACCGCGACGAACACGGTCCCCGGCTGGTCCATCCGTGCCTCGAGCTGGCCCGCCCAGCGCGCGTTGCGATCCCAGAGCAAGGTCTTCGCGAGTTCGGGCGTCGCCGCCAGGCTCTCGTTCATCGCGGTGGCGAGGCCGTCCGGGTCGCCCTTTGCCCACAGCAGCACCATCTTGTCGAGCTGCGGCCCCAGCTTGTCGAGGTCGTCCACCACCGCGTTGAGGAAGGCGACCTGTTGCGTTTCGGGCAGCGTGTCGAAGAAGCCGAGCTGTTCAGGGAGCGTTTCGAGCCCCGCCACCGGCTTCCCCGCCGCCTTTGCAAAACCGGTCAGCAGCTTTTCGGCGCCCTGTTCGGGATCATAGCCAAGCTTGGTCAGCGGCAGCACCGACAAGGTGATCGCGGGGAACCAGGGTTCGAACATGTCGAACTGCGCGGCGGGCAAGCCGACGCTCGCCATCGCGGCCTGATAGGCCTTGAGCTCTTCGGGATCGAGCCGCGACGACAGCGTCTTGCCGCTCTGGTCGATCGCCAACGGCATCATCACCTTGGCCACTTCGGCCTGATCCTCGGGCATCACTATTTCGAGCATCAGCTGATCGGATTTGTCGAAGGCGGTCTTCACCGCTTCGTCGAACCAGCCGAGCCCGGGCTTCAGCACATGGACGGTGCCGAACAGATAGATCGTCGTATCCTCGTCCTTCACCACCCACAGCGCGGGGTCGGCGTCGGTTGTGGCGGCTGGCGAGGTCTGCGTCTCCGGTTCGGCCGCGACGCTTTTCCCGGGGACCAGTGCGCACTGCGCCAGCGGAATGACCGCGCAACTGGTGGCGAGCGTCTTGAACCATTTTGTCATGGGAGAAGCCTTTCTTTGTTTATGTTTATCTTTGTTTATGTTTAGCGGTTGGTTGGAAAGTGAAAAGGGAGCTCAACGGAACTTGAGCCAGAAATAGACCGCGGCGTTGGCGATAACGGCGAACAGGACAAGCAGCATGGCATCGACCGGGGGCAGGATGCTCGCGCGCGCCAACGCCCACCACGCGGGAGCGGGAATGATAAAGGCGTAGAAACCCGCGAGCCCGGCCCACAAATAGGCTCGCTCTTCGTGGTCGTCGATGACGCGTTGATAGAAAAAGGCGGTGACTGCGAGACCGCCGATCCACAACAGCGCAAGGATGATGGCAATCGTCGGCGACAGCGCACTGTTGCTGAAAAAGGGGTCGCCGCCAACTTCGACCCGGCCGCTGTGCAGCAGCGTTGCGGCGAGGGCGCCGATCAATCCGGCTCCGATCAGGCTGGCCCAATAGAGCCGCTTGCGCCGCGACCAGTCGCGCCAGAAGGCGCCGACGCGGCGCAAGTAAAGTCCCATCGCGACGGCGCCGGCGAGCACCACCAGCCCCGCCCCGAGCGGCGTGGGCATGATCGGATGGCCTGCCCCGGCGGTCCCGTCGAGATAGCCCGCGACGAACGCGGCCAGAAAAATGGTCGCAAGGCTTATCGCGATCGGCCAGCCGATGCCGGGACGCTTGCCAGACGCTTCGCCAGTCTCACGCATCGTCGCGGTGTCCTTCGAAACCATCATCGAAAATCTCCTCGATCGGCATGGCGAACAGCCGTGCCAGTTTGAACGCGAGCGGCAGCGAGGGGTCGTATTTTCCCGTTTCGATCGCATTCACCGCCTGCCGCGAGACATCGAGCCGGTCGGCAAGCTCCGCCTGGCTCCAGTTTCGCATCGCGCGCAGTACTTTGAGCTGGTTGTTCATCGACCAATCCGTCACGCGTCCCTGACCGAATGTCAGGTGTTATTGACTAAATGACATGAGTCACTGACCGTGTCAACAAGACCTGACATTTTGCGATGCGCGGTGGCGGGGAGGGCGCGAACGCGCGTAGCAACGGCTTGACCCTTTGCCGTCGCTGGGCCAATGCGGCGGCGATTTTTTGCACCTGCGAAGGGATTGCGGCCGTGGCCGACGGGGCGGACAAGACACCACTCAGCTTTCAGGACATGATCCTGACGCTGCATAATTACTGGAGCGCGCGCGGCTGCGCGATTTTGCAGCCCTACGACATGCGCGTGGGGGCCGGCACGTTTCACCCCGCGACAACGCTGCGCAGCCTTGGTCCCGAGCCGTGGAACGTCGCCTATGTCCAACCGAGCCGCCGTCCGACCGATGGCCGCTATGGCGAGAACCCGAACCGCCTCCAGCATTATTACCAATATCAGGTCATATTGAAGCCGTCGCCCGCCGACCTGCAGGAACAATATCTGGGCAGCCTCGCCGCGATCGGCATCGATCCGCTGCTCCACGACATCCGCTTCGTCGAGGACGATTGGGAATCGCCCACGTTAGGCGCGTGGGGGCTGGGCTGGGAAGTCTGGTGCGACGGAATGGAAGTCACCCAGTTCACTTACTTCCAGCAGATGGGCGGCTTCGACTGCAAGCCCGTCGCGGGCGAGCTGACCTACGGGCTCGAACGCCTCGCCATGTATATCCAGAATGTCGACAATGTTTACGACCTGCGCTTCTCCGACGCGGTCGGCGATGTCGCGGCGGTGAGCTATGGCGACGTGTTCCTTGAAAACGAACGCCAATTCTCGAAATGGAATTTCGAGGTTGCCGACACCGACAGTTTGTTCGCGGGCTTCAAGGCCGCCGAAGAAGAGTGCAAGCGCGCGATCGCGGCGAACGTCCCGCTCGCCGCCTATGATCAGGCGATCGAGGCGAGCCATCTCTTTAACCTGCTCCAGGCGCGCGGCGTAATCAGCGTGCAGGAACGCGCCAATTATATGGCGCGCGTCCGCGACCTCGCGAAGGGCAGCTGCAAAGCGTGGATCGACAGCCAGTCCGAGCGCTGGACCCAAAACCATCCGGGGTGGACGCTGTGACCGACTTTCTTCTCGAACTGCGCAGCGAGGAAATCCCGGCGCGGATGCAGGCCGGCGCGCGCGCTGAACTGGAAAAGCTGTTCCGACAGGAATTGATCCGGCGAGCTTTTGAAGTCCCCAAGGACGGTTTGACTATCTGGTCGACGCCTCGACGTCTCACGCTGATTGCCCGAGGTCTTCCTGACCAGACCGATTCCGCCACTGTTGAAGTCAAAGGGCCTAAAGCCGACGCCCCCGCACAAGCGTTGGAAGGCTTTTTGCGTAAGCATAACACGACGCGCGATCAGTTAACTGAGCGGAATGGCATTCTGTTTCTGGATAAGGTCGAGCCCGGCTTGGCGATGACCGAGGTTCTCGCCGAGGCGATCCCCGCGATCGTCCGCGGCTTTGCCTGGCCCAAGTCGATGCGCTGGGGCAAGGAGAGCGCGAGCAGCGAAAGCCTGCGCTGGGTGCGCCCGCTGTCGGGCATCGTCGCGATCTTCGGCGAAGAGCTTGTTGCGTGTGAAGTTAGCGGGATTTTGGCGGGTTTCGCGACGCGCGGCCACCGCTTCCACTGCCCGGGCGAGATCACCATCGGCTCTGCATCGGACTATGCCGAGAAGCTGCGCGCCTGTCATGTCATCGTCGACCATGAGGAACGTCAGGCGATCATCCGCGACGGCGCTGCGAAGGCCGCGGCCGACGCCGGGCTGACGCTCGTCGAGGATGAGGGGCTGGTGATCGAGAACGCCGGCCTCACCGAATGGCCAGTGCCCTTGCTCGGCCGCTTCGACGAAGCGTTTCTGGAGGTGCCGCCCGAGGTCATCCAGCTGACGGCGCGCGTGAACCAGAAATATTTCGTCGTGAACGGCGCCGACGGCAAGCTCGCGAACGGTTTCGTCTGCACCGCGAACATCGACGCGAAGGATGGCGGCGCGGAGATCGTCGCGGGCAACCGCAAGGTCCTCGCCGCGCGCCTGTCCGACGCGCGCTTCTTCTGGGAACAGGACCAGAGGAAGACGCTCGCCGAGCACGCTGAGAAGCTCGCGAACATCACCTTCCATGAAAAGCTCGGCACCGTAGCCGACAAGGTCGAGCGCGTCGCGAAGCTCGCCGAATGGCTGGCGAGCGAAGGCATCGTCCCGAACTGCGACCCCGCGCTCGCGCGGCAGGCGGCGGAGCTGGCAAAGGCCGACCTCGTCACCGAAATGGTCGGCGAATTCCCCGAATTGCAGGGCCTGATGGGCGGCTATTACGCCCGCGCCGAAGCCCTGCCGCAATCCGTTGCCGACGCGATCCGCGACCATTACAAACCGGTCGGGCAGGGCGATGACGTTCCGACCGCGCCGGTGACGGTGGCCGTGGCGTTAGCGGATAAGCTGGATACTCTCTTCGAGTTTTATGCGATCAATGAAAAGCCGACGGGTTCGAAGGATCCGTTCGCTCTTCGCCGAGCGGCGCTTGGCGTGCTGCAAATCCTCACGACTAACAGCTTGAGACTGCCTCTGCTCGATCCCATGACTGTTGTGAGTCGGCGTCTTGTGACCGGTAACCCCAAACAGATTCTGGTGTTCGAAGATGGCTTCAGAACCGCGCTACAAGATCGAAATGCTGAGGGGTTTTCCGCGCTCAGCAGCTTGCTGCTGCAAGGTCAGGGCTTTGCGCTTCTCGACTTCTTCGCTGACCGCCTGAAAGTCCAGCAACGCGAGGCCGGCGTTCGCCATGACCTCATCGACGCCGTGTTCGCGCTCGGCGGTGAGGATGATCTTGTTCGTCTGCTCGCACGCGTGAAGGCGCTGCAGGCCTTCATGGCGACCGAGGACGGTACCAACCTGCTCGCGGGTTACAAGCGTGCGGCGAATATCCTGAAGCAGGCGGGCGAGGTGAGCGGCGCCGCCGCCGCGACGCCGCCGACCGACGCCGACGCAGCTTTGCTCGCCGCGCTCGATGCCGCCGAACCCGCCGCCTCCGCTGCGGTCGCCGAGGAGCGCTTTACCGACGCGATGGCCGCGCTCGCGTCGCTTCGCGCTCCGATCGATGCTTTCTTCGACGGCGTCATGGTCAACGACCCCGACGAGGCGGTCCGCGCTTACCGTCTCGGCCTGCTGTCGCGCTTCACCGGCGCGGTGCATGGGGTTGCCGATTTCTCGAAGATCGAGGGATAGGCGCGGCAGCGCGCGGGAAGGGGTGCCATGAACGAAACGCATCTCGTCTGGATCTTCGCAGTCGGTTTTCCGCTGTTCTTTGTCGCGATGTGGCTGCTCGTCACGCGCGTCCTCTCGTTCGTGGGGTGGTCGAAATATCTGCCCGCCTTTGCGTGGAATCACCCGATCCCCGCCGATGCGCGGCGTTTTTCGTGGACGACGATGGTTATCGGCAGGTTCCCCGGCGGGGTCAGCTACAAGAATGCGATGAACGTCTGGCTCGACCAGCGGGGCATCTATCTTCGTCCGCCCGTCTTCTTTCGCCTCTTCCACCCGCCGCTGCATATCGGCTGGGAGCAGATCGCGTCGATCGAGCCGCGCAAGGCGCTGTGGATCAAGGCCTGCTCGCTCGCCTTTCGCCGCGACGTACCGATCCTGACTTTCGGCGGCGGCGCGGGGCAGGCGATTTTCGATCATTGGCAGGCCCGTCATGGAGGCAGGCCAGCCTGACACCGCTAAAGCAAAACTGAGTCGACCCGGTCGCGGTTCGACCCTATTTCCCCGCCCACCTCCTCCCCGGGGCAGCAGGAGCATATGATGACGAAGATGGTGCATTTGTTCGGCGGCGCGGCCACGACGGCCGAGCGCTCGAAGGAATTGCTGGGCGGCAAGGGGTCGAATCTCGCCGAGATGGCCTCGATCGGCCTGCCGGTGCCCCCGGGCTTTACGATCACCACCGACGTCTGCACCGCTTATTATACCAACGGCGAACAGTTTCCGGCCGGGCTGGTCGAGGATGTCGCCGCGGGTATCGCCCACATCGAAGGCATCACCGGCAAACGCTTCGGCGACGCCGCCGACCCGCTGCTCGTCTCGGTGCGCTCGGGCGCGCGCGTTTCGATGCCGGGAATGATGGACACCGTCCTCAATCTCGGGCTCAACGACGCGACCGTCGTCGGCCTGTCCGAAGCCTCGGGCGACCCGCGCTTCGCGTGGGACAGCTACCGCCGCTTCGTCCAGATGTATGCCGACGTCGTTATGGGCCTCGACCATGCCGAGTTCGAAGAGGCGCTCGAAATCGCGAAGGAAGACAAGGGCTTCTACCTCGACACCGAGATGTCGGCCGAAGACTGGCGGGCGCTGGTCAAGGAGTATCAGGCGATCGTCGAGCGCGAGACTGGCGCGCCCTTCCCGCAGGAACCGAACGACCAGCTGTGGGGTGCGGTCGGTGCGGTCTTCGCGAGCTGGGAAAGCGACCGCGCGAAAGTCTATCGCCGCCTGAACTCGATCCCCGGCGAGTGGGGCACCGCGGTCAATGTGCAGGCGATGGTGTTCGGCAATATGGGCGACACCTCGGCAACGGGCGTTGCCTTCACGCGCGACCCCGCGACCGGCGAGCGCGCCTGGTACGGCGAGTGGCTGATCAACGCGCAAGGCGAAGATGTGGTCGCGGGCATCCGCACGCCGCAATATCTGACCAAGATCGCACGCGAGACCGCGGGCGCCAAGCCGGCGTCGATGGAAGAGGCGATGCCCGAGACCTTCGGCGAACTCGGCCGCGTCTTCGACACGCTCGAAACGCATTATCGCGACATGCAGGATATCGAGTTCACCGTCGAACGCGGGACTTTGTGGATGCTGCAGACGCGTTCGGGCAAGCGCACCGCCAAGGCGGCGCTGCGCATCGCGGTCGAAATGGCCGCCGAGGGGCTGATTTCGGAAGAAGAAGCCGTCGGCCGCGTCGATCCGGGCGCGCTCGACCAGCTGCTCCACCCGACGCTTGACCCGAATGCGCCGCGCGACGTGCTGACCAAGGGGCTCCCCGCGAGCCCCGGCGCGGCATCGGGCATGATCATGTTCGACGCCGACAGCGCGGAAAAGGCGGCAGGCATGGGCGAGGCGGTGATCCTCGTCCGCGTCGAGACCTCGCCCGAGGACATCCACGGCATGCACGCGGCGAAGGGCATTTTGACCGCGCGCGGCGGTATGACCAGCCACGCCGCGGTCGTCGCACGCGGCATGGGGCGCCCCTGCGTTTCGGGCGCGGGTGGATTGTCGATCGACGGCGCCGCGCGCGTGCTGCGCGTCGGCGGGCGTGAGCTGCGCGAGGGCGATATCCTGACGCTCGACGGCTCGACCGGCGAGGTGATGGCGGGCGAGGTTCCGACCCTGCTCCCCGAACTGGTCGGCGATTTCGGTACGCTGATGGGTTGGGCCGACAAGGTGCGCCGCATGAAGGTGCGCACCAACGCCGAAACGCCGCAGGACGCACAGGTCGCGCGCGATTTCGGTGCCGAGGGCATCGGGCTCTGCCGCACCGAGCATATGTTTTTCGACGCCGCGCGCATCACCGCGGTACGCGAGATGATCCTCGCCGACAGCGAGGACGGCCGGCGTGCCGCGCTCGCCAAGCTGCTTCCCGAGCAGCGCGGCGACTTTGCCGCGATCTTCGGCGTGATGGCGGGGCTGCCGGTGACGATCCGCTTGCTCGATCCGCCGCTCCACGAATTCCTGCCGACGCGCGAGGAGGATTTCGCAGACGTCGCTGCCGCTGCGGGGGTGGGGATCGAGGCGCTCAAGGCGCGCGCCAATGAGCTGCACGAATTCAACCCGATGCTCGGCCATCGCGGGTGCCGCCTCGGCGTCACCTATCCCGAAATCTACGAGATGCAGGCGCGCGCGATCTTCGAGGCGGCGTGCGACGTCGCCGCCGAAACCGGCGCTGCGCCGATCCCCGAGGTGATGATCCCGCTCGTCGCGACGCGCCGCGAATTCGACCTGATGAAGGCGGTCGTCGATGCCCAAGCCAAGGCGGTGTTCGCCGAAAAGGGCCGCGAGATCGCCTATCTTGTCGGTACGATGATCGAACTGCCGCGCGCCGCGCTGATGGCGGGCGAGATCGCCGGGTCGGCGGAATTCTTCAGCTTCGGCACCAACGATTTGACGCAGACGACGATCGGTATCAGCCGCGACGACGCCGGCCGCTTCCTGACCCAATATGTCGACAAGGGCATCTTCGTCACCGACCCCTTCGTCAGCCTCGACGTCGAGGGCGTCGGTCAGCTGATCGAACTGGCGGCGGAGCGCGGGCGCGGTACGCGCGCGGGCATCAAGCTCGGCATCTGCGGCGAGCATGGCGGCGACGCCCCGAGCATCCACTTCTGCGAAAAGACCGGCCTCGATTATGTCAGCGCCTCGCCCTACCGCGTGCCGATCGCGCGGTTGGCGGCGGCGCAGGCGGCGCTGAAGGCGAAATAGCGCGCCCTTGCATGACGGGATGATTGTGGCCGGGGGACGCTTCTCCCGGCCACGGCAGCAACGCGAAAATGGTCCGCGGGCGCTTGCGGTTTCGAATCATCGCCGCGCGTAGGGCGCGGCTTGTGTCCGCCGACGGCAAATCATGCGCATAGGCAAGATAGGCGGTATCGCGCCGACCCGGCTGCGATTGCGGAGCTCCGCGGAAATCGTTCCCTGAACGCTCTCCGCAACCAATAATCCGGCCAAGCGGTCATAAAGCTGAAATAGGGGGTTGCGCCCCCGGGCACTGGCCCTTAAAGGCGCCTCTCCACGCACCCGTAGCTCAGCTGGATAGAGCATCAGACTACGAATCTGAGGGTCGGGCGTTCGAATCGCTCCGGGTGCGCCATTCCCTCCTTCCGGCCAGTGGCTGGACAGGTATCGGGAATTTTCCTCCGAAGATCGACGAATTCTTAAAGCTGCTTCTCGCGGCGGATTCTGCGCTGCTCGCGCTTGTAAACCGACATGGGTCAAGGGGCCTGGGGGCGCCTGATCATCAGTGTTGCAGCAACTTAACATGGGTGAATGTCCGCGCGGCGCGTAACGCGCATCTGGTCTCTCGAATCCAAGGGGGACGCATGGGGCTGGCTGAAATCGTAAACGCGCTGCTGACCCCGCGGGAGCGGCTGGTCTGGGAAGCCAGCTTGGCGCGCAACGCGCGCGATTATATGAAGGGCGCCGACCTCGCCCGCGAAGGCGAAAAGCCCATGGCGCTGCGGATCGTTTTGGCGGGCTGGGCACAAAAATATAAGCAGATGCCCGACGGCCGGCGGCAAATCCTGGGAGTGGTCCTGCCGGGCGAGCTCTGCGACCTCGATCTCTTCACCGTCGCGCGCACCGATCATTCGATCGCCGCGGTGCGCCGCCTGTCGGTTGCCGAGATCGGAAGGGCGGACGCGCAGCGGCTTTTCGAGCAATGTCCGAATCTGGCGTCGGCGCTGTGCTGGGCCGCGATCCTCGGCGCGGCGGTGCAGCGCGAATGGACGATCAATATCGGGCAGCGAAGCGCGCTCGAGCGCGTGGCCCAGCTTCTTTGCGAAATCTATGTGCGACAGCACGACATCCCCTCCGTCGGCGGCGGCTCATGCGACTTTCTGCTGACTCAGGGACAGATGGCGGAAGCGATGGGCCTGACGCAGGTGCATGTGAACCGTATCGTCCAGCAACTGCGTCTTCGCTGCGCGGTGGAGATACGCAATATGCGGCTGGAAATTCCGGATTTCCAGCAGTTGGCAGCTTTGGCATCGTTCAACGCAACCTATCTTCATCTGGGCGAAGCAGCCACATTGGTCGAACGGGTAAGGATGCTGTTCCTGTCGGACTTCGACAGGCCCGACCGGCGGAACGGCGACGGTGCGATTTTGCCGACTATCTGACGGTGACAAAACTCGTCGCGTCGACCAAATCGGCGGGGGGCTGAAATGCAAGAAGGGCCCTGCCTTGCGGCAGAGCCCTTCAGTCCTCTTGTATATGGCTACGCAAGAGGATGCTCATTAACCGCCCGGGTCGCAGGTCGGCGTATGCGAAGCGATTATTAGCCGAGATGCGGCCGTTCGCCTGCAACATAGATTATAGCCGGCGCGAAAAGGCAGCGGCGAGGCAAGGGAGAGGCGTTCAAATGGAGGCCTTCCAGCTTCCTTTGCCGGATGGCGCCGCATGCCATTTCGCAGGGTGGCACGAAATTGCCGAAAATGGGAGTGGCGGAGCGGGAGGGATTCGAACCCTCGATACGCTTTTGACGTATACTCACTTTCCAGGCGAGCGCCTTCGACCACTCGGCCACCGCTCCGCATGCACCCCGGTCGTTTCGTGCGAAGCACGAAGCGTGAATCGGGTGCTCAACCAATTCGCACTGGAAGGGGCGCCCTAATCGCTTGGCAGGGCTTTCGCAAGCCGATTGGGCGTGGCAGACATCGGCCATGAAACATCTGTTGCTGGCGGCAACCGCAGCCGCGTCGTTCACCCTTCCCGTCACCGCTTCGGAGCCGGCTCCGACCCCCTCACCCGGCGAAATCGCCGCGGCGGCGCCGGCGAGCGACTGGATCGCCATCGCGCCATCCGACCTGTTGGTGATGGACCTTGCGCCCGATGCAAAGGGCAAGCCGCGGCGCGTCGTCATCCAGTTGACGCCCGCGCCGTTCAGTCAGGGCTGGATCGGCAATATCCGCAAGCTTGCGGCCGCGCACTGGTGGGATGGGACGAGCATCAACCGCGTGCAGGACAATTATGTCGTGCAATGGGGCGATGCGACCGAGAAAAAGCCGCTGCCAGAGGGATTGGCGGCGGTGCCCGAGAGTGAGTATGTCGTCAGCCGCACGGGCGCCGCTGGATGGGACGCCGCGAGAGCGATGAAACGTTCGGCGCCGATCATCTCAGACCCCTATGCGTCCAGTCAGGCGCTTTGGGGTTGGCCGGTCGGGCGTGGCAAGGATGGCGAATTATGGCCCGTCCATTGCTATGGCGCCGTTGGCGTGGGCCGCAATATGTCTCCTGATACGGGGTCGGGGGCAGAACTTTATACTGTTATCGGCCACGCACCGCGCCACCTCGATCGCAACATCGCTGTCGTCGGCCGCGTCATCGGCGGGATCGAGCATCTGTCGAGCCTGCCGCGCGGGACCGAAGCGCTCGGCTTCTATAAAACCGAGGGCGAGCGCACGCCCATCGCGTCGATCCGCATCGCGAGCGAATTGCCCGCTGCCGACCAACCCAAATTCGAATATCTGTCGACCGAAGGCGACAGCTTCGCGCGCTATGCCGATGCGCGCGCCAACCGGCGCGATCCCTTCTTCATTCGCCCCGCGGGCGGCGCCGACATCTGCAATATCCCGGTCCCCGTGCGTCCGGTCGCCGCGAAATAGGACCGGTGGAGGATTTTACGGTCACAACGCCGCTTTGGCGTTGGCAATCGGCGACCGCGCCCGCCGCCTGGTTCTTCGTGACGATCGCCGGCGATGAAGCCGACGGGATTCGCATGGCCGCGTTGACCGGGCAGTGGCTGGACGGGCGAAAAGGTTTCGGTTCGGCGCGCGTCGAAGCGAGAATCGGCGACACCCGATGGAGAACGTCGGTGTTCCCGCACAAGGAAAGCGGCGGCTGGCTGCTGCCGGTCAAGGCGATGGTGCGCAAGGCGGAGGGCCTTGCCGAGGGCGACGAGGTGACCGTGACGGTCAGTCTTTAGGCGGCGTTTCGGCCTTTGCGTCGCGGGCCTGCGCCTTGCGCTTGCGCAGATTGGCCCGCAACGCTTCGGCTAGGCGGCTTTCGCGCTCCAAGTCGGCGGGGGAGGGTGTTTTGGTCACGAACGCGGCCATGCCCGCGAAATCGCCGCATCGTCAAGCCTCACGTCTTGACACGCGAGGGACGCCCCGCCATAGGCCGCGCCTGCCCAGCGAACATGCGTTGGCGGGCGGTCCGGTTGCTGCTGTAGCTCAGTGGTAGAGCGCGTCATTGGTAATGACGAGGTCGACAGTTCAATCCTGTCCAGCAGCACCATTTTCCCACATTCGAGACGAGCAGCGCGTCAGATTCTGGCGGCGAGCAGCCAGTCGTGGAACAGCTTGACCGCCGGCTGGCGGAGCGCGCGCGGGCGGCACACGAACCAGTAGCTGTACGGGCTGTCGACATCGAAGTCGAACAGGCGGACGAGGCGCGGGTCGTGCGCGTCGTCGAAGTGGTGGCCGTGCATGAATGCAACGCCGATGCCCTGTGCGGCCGCCTCCAGCATCAGCGGACCCGAATCGAAATAGTCGGTCCCGGCGGGCTCGAGATAAGGCATGCCGATCGCCTTCTTCCACTCGAGGAAGGTCTCGGGCATTTCCCTGTGGAGCAGCACGGTCATCCGCTGCATTTGTTCGGGCACGGTTATCGGGCGGTCGCCGTCGGCCAGCGTCCGCGAGGCGATCGGGAACACCTTGTCCTGATCGAGACGCGCGGCGTAAAGCATCGGATCGATCGAACGGGCGAGCGCGATCGCCGCGTCGATGCCTTCGCCGAGGCGCGCTTCGCCGTGCGACATGGTGTCGATATCGATATGCAGTTCGGGATGCTGGCGCCTCAGCTCGGGCAGGCGCGGGAACAGCCGCTGCTGGGCGAACAGCGGCAGGACGTTGAGATGGAGGCGGAGTGAAGCGTCGGGGCTGCCGGCCTGGCCGATCACCGCGCGCAGTTCATCGACAAGCGGCGATAACTGCTCGTGCAGCGCCCGCCCGGTCTCGGTGAGGCTGAGCCCGTGGTGATGGCGGTTGAACAGCGGGCGCCCCACCGCATGCTCGAGCGTTTGGATGCGGCGCGACAGCGCGGGCATCGACAGGCCGAGTTCGATCGCCGCCGCCTTGACCGTGCCGTGGCGGGCGACCTCGAGAAAGGCTTCCATGCTGCTGAGGGGAGGGAGGCGTGGCATAGCGGTCGCCGATGATGACATGAGCCCGGCCGACATGCCAGAATTTTGTGCAGTGCGTCATAGATTGACCGAGAAGCGGGGTCGCAAATCGGGAACGACAACCTATGTTTCGCATTCTGACCTTTTTGAGGGAGACGCGCATTGGCCGACGCAGCGGTGAAAGAAAAACAGGTGAAACTGCAGGTGGCGAATTCGCGCGCCGAGGAAAGCGGCGGCGGCATCGCCCGCATTCCGCGCTCGGCGATGGCCGAACTCGGCGTGACCGAGGGCGATATCATCCAGATCAGCGGCAAGCGGCAAACCGCGTCGCGCATCGTCGCGCCCTATGCCGAGGATGAGGGGCTGGAGGTCATCCGGCTCGACGGCTTGCAGCGCGCCAATGCCGGTGCGGGCGCGGGCGATATGGTGATCCTGAGCCGCGTCGAAACGCGCCCCGCGACCCGCGTGGTGTTCGCGCCAGCGCAGGAAAATCTTCGGCTTCAGGGCTCGGCGAACGCGCTGAAGCGCAGCTTCTTTGGTCGCCCGGTCGTTGCGGGCGACACGGTCGCGACCGCGGGGCAACAACGACTGCCGTCGGGCGACATGCCGCCGCAGCTCCGCCAGATGCTCAACGCGCCGGCCTATGCGCTCGCCGAAGTGCGCCTGCTCGTCGTCTCCGCGATCCCCAAGGGTGTCGTCTTCATCGACGAGAATACCGAAATCGAACTGCTTCCCGAATATCAGGAGCCGCACGACGCGCGCCGCACCGACGTCACCTATGACGATCTCGGCGGGCTGGGCGAGACGATCGACCAGCTGCGTGAGATGGTCGAGCTGCCGCTGCGCTATCCCGAACTGTTTCGCCGCCTGGGCGTCGACCCGCCGCGCGGGGTGCTGCTCCACGGCCCGCCGGGAACGGGCAAGACGCGGCTCGCGCGCGCGGTCGCCAATGAAAGCGAAGCGCAATTCTTCCTGATCAACGGGCCCGAGATCATGGGCAGCACCTATGGCGAGTCCGAAAAGCGGCTGCGCGATATTTTCGAGCAGGCGGCCAAGGCGGCGCCGTCGATCCTGTTCATCGACGAGATCGATTCGATCGCGCCGAAGCGCGGGCAGGTGCAGGGCGAGGCGGAAAAGCGGCTCGTGGCGCAGCTTCTGACGCTGATGGACGGGCTCGAACCGCGGACGAACCTGGTGGTCATCGCCGCGACCAATCGCCCCGACGCGATCGACGAGGCGCTGCGTCGTCCCGGTCGTTTCGACCGTGAGATCGTGATCGGCGTCCCCGACGAAAAGGGGCGCCGCGAGATATTGGGGATCCACACCCGCGGCATGCCGCTCGCCGACAATGTCGATCTGGACGAGCTGTCGCGCACGACCTTCGGCTTCGTCGGTGCCGATATGGCGGCGCTGACGCGCGAAGCGGCGATCGAAGCCGTTCGCCGGATCATGCCCAAACTCAATCTCGAGGAAGGGACGATTCCGCCCGAGGTGCTCGAGGAATTGCGCGTGACGCGCGAAGACTTCAACAATGCGCTGAAACGCGTCCAGCCGTCGGCGATGCGCGAGGTGATGGTGCAGGCGCCCAAGACGCGCTGGAGCGACATCGGCGGCCTCGACGCTGCGCGCGACAAGCTGATCGAGGGGATCGAGCTGCCGCTGAAGAATCCAGCGGCGTTCCGGCGCCTTGGCATCCGTCCGGCCAAGGGCTTCCTGCTCTATGGTCCGCCGGGGACCGGCAAGACCCTGCTCGCAAAGGCGGCAGCGCGCGAATCGGACGCCAACTTCATTTCGATCAAATCGTCGGATCTCTTGTCGAAATGGTATGGCGAGAGCGAACAGCAGATCGCGCGCCTGTTCCAGCGCGCGCGCGCCGTCGCGCCGACGATCGTCTTCATCGACGAACTCGACAGCCTCGTCCCCGCGCGCGGCAGCGGAACCTCGGGTGAGCCGCAGGTGACCGAGCGCGTCGTCAACACGATCCTCGCCGAGATGGACGGGATCGAGGAGATGCAGTCGGTGGTCGTGATCGGCGCGACGAACCGCCCGAACCTGATCGACCCGGCGCTGCTGCGCCCGGGGCGGCTTGACGAGCTCATCTATGTCTCGGTGCCGAACGCCGAGGGACGCCAGCGCATCCTCGAAATCCAGACGGCGAAGATGCCGCTTGCGAGCGACGTCGACCTTGGCGTTCTTGCCCAAAAGAGCGATCGCTTCACTGGCGCCGACCTCGAGGATCTGACGCGGCGCGCGGGGCTCGCCGCGCTCAAGCGTTCGATGGGCAGCGAGACGGTGACGATGGAGGACTTCGAGACCGCGCTCAAGGACACGCGCGCGTCGGTGACCGAGGCGATGGAGCGCGATTATGAAAAGATCCAGGGCGAGATCAAGCAGGCCGCGATGAGCGTCGACCCGATCGGCTTCTTCGCGCCCGGCATGCTCAAGCCGGTTCGCGAGCGCAAGCATGAGGAGCCGAAGGACTAGCTTCGCCGGAATTCAGCCTTGGGGCTGGCCCGGCTTGAGCGCCGACCAGCCCCACAGGAGCAGCCAGCCACAGAAGCCCGCCATCAGGCCATAAGCCACCATCGGATGCCAATTATAGAGCAGCACGCCGATTGCCGGCGACACGATATAGGCCGATCCGTTGATCGAAGCGGTCATGCCGGCGACGCTGCCCTGGTCGCGGCGCGGCACCGATAGCGAAGCGCCCGCCGTAAAACCCGGGCGGAACAGCCCGAAGCCGAGCGAGGCGAGGGCAAAGCCGATGATAATACCGTGAAAATCATGCGACAGGCCGGTCAGCACGGTGCCGAGCCCTCCGAGCGCCGCGCCGCAGAGCACTGCGGTTCGCGGCGACATTTTGAGCAGGGGGATCAAGCCCCATTGCGAAAGCAATGTCGCGAACGCACCGGCCATCAGCACGATCCCCGTCATCGCGGCGCCTTCGTCGGGGCGCAGGCGAAGATTCAGGCGGTCGAGGATCAGGAAGCCGATCACCCCGAGCATCATCGCTTGCGCCTGTCCGCCGTGGAAGCCGGCGAACAGCCACGGACGCACGCGCTTGTCGGTCCAGCGCAGCGCTGGCGGTGCGACCTCGGGCTGATCGAGGATCTGCTCTTCGGCCTCTTCGGTGGCGGTCTGCGGCGAGGCGCCGGTGGTGGGATAGGACATGATCGCGCCGCGCGCCGCGAACCGCGGGACGTCGTCGGGCAAGCGCCAGCGCAGCGCAATGAGCACGCCGATGCCGATCAGCGCAAAGACGAGCAGCGGTCCGGCAAGACCGACGACCGGCAAGATGAAGAAGGGCGCGATGGCGGGGCCGATGACGGTACCGAGCCCGAACGAGGAGGATACGAGCGACAGCGCCTGCGTGCGCTGTTCGGGGTCGGTGCGCGCGGCGACATAGGCCTGCACCGCGGGCGGCGCGGCCGAACCGAGCCCGCCGTAAAGGCTGCGGAACAGCGCAAAGAGGATGAAGGTCGTTCCCGCCGCCAGCCAGCCTTCGAGGCCCGACCACAGCACGAAGCCGCACAGTGCCATCGACGAAAGGAAACCGATGACGCCGAGCGCCATCAGCGCTTTGCGCCCGCGCTTGTCCGACTGGCGCGCCCAATGCGGTGCGGTGAGCACCCAGAGCAGCGCCGACCAACTGAAAGCGAGGCTGACCCATACGTCGGGGATGTGCAATTTGGCGCCGATGGCGGGCAGGATCGACTGCATCGCGGTATTGCCCGCCGCCGCGACCAGCATCACCGCAAAGAGCACCGCCATGCGATCGGAGGGGATGGAATGCGATGCCGTCGCCATGTCCGCTCCCCCCTTGTTCGTTGATGGTTTCGCCTTTGATAACGCGGCTTCTCCCTACACGCGAGCGCTCCGCTGTCCAGAGTCAAGACAGACTCTTTCCTTGCGCGACCGTCATGATTTTGCCACGCCTTTGCCAACCGCAACAACGCGAAAGCCAACATGACCAATCCGCGGGCGCAGGCCCAACAAACGAAAGCCCCGCTGGGCCGCCGGCTGCGCGAGGGCCTCAAACGCTTTTTTGGACCATGGGGCATGTTCGTCCGTGGCTTCATCAAGCATCCGGTCATGGTGGGATCGATCGTGCCGTCGTCGCCGACGCTGATCCGCCACATGCTGAAGCCCGTCGACTGGAAGAACACGAAGCTGTTCGTCGAATATGGCCCCGGCGTCGGGACCTTCTGCCGCCCCGTGCTCGAACGGATGGCGGGCGGAGCGACGCTGATTGCGATCGACACCAATGAGGATTTCATCGACTATCTTCGCAAGGACATCCGCGACAGCCGCTTCATCGCGGTCCACGGGTCGGCGGCCGACGTCGAGGAGATCATCCGCGCGCACGGCTTCGAACATGCGGACTATGTCCTGTCGGGTCTGCCATTCTCGACGCTGCCCGCCGGCGTCGGCCCGGCGATCGCCGCCGCGACGCATCGGGTGCTGCGTCCGGGCGGCGCCTTCCTCGTCTATCAGTTCCGCGCCCGCGCGCGCGATTTCCTCGCGGTGCATTTCAACCGCATCGACAATGCGTTTGAATGGGTCAATGTCCCGCCTTGCTTCCTCTTCTGGGGCTGGAAGGACTAAACTTCCGGGTCGGGATCGCCGAGCCCGAAGTTGAGTTTCCGCGACACGGTATAATCGACCACGCCGACGACGAACCAGGCGAGCGTCCAGCGCAGCCGCGTCAGCCAGTTGCCGCGCGCCTTGTGCGATTGCGGCGTGATGATCTCGCAGTCGGGCCGCAACTGGCCAAGGAAATTGCGCATCTTTTCGGCGAAACCCGCATCGGCGATCCGCACCATCACCTCGACGTTAACGAACAGGCTGCGCACGTCGAAATTGGCCGACCCGATATAGACGACATCGTCGATGACGATCAGCTTCATGTGCAGCCGGCATGGCCGATATTCCCAGACGTCGGCGGTCTTGCGCAGCAGGTAGCCATAAAGCAGCCGCGACGCGCCCATCGTCGCCGGATTGTCCGACTTGCCGGCCATCACGAAACGCGCGCGGCCACGCCGCGCGACGCGGCCTAGCCGGCGCAGCATGCCCTGACCCGGCGAGAAATAGGCCATCGCCATGTCGAGTTGCCGTGCGTTCTCTAGATCGGCCCGCACCGCGCGCGCCCACGGCGAGAGCCGCTGCGTCGGACCACCGACGAGCCATGAGACCGGACCCCCGTCGACCGGCCATTCGCGGATCAGCCGCCGCAGGGTCAGCACCTTGCCGTCGTCGTTGACCGTATAGTCGTGGATTTCCTCGAACCACCGCGCGGCCCGGACGATGTTCGGCCCCTTCACGATCATCCCGATGTCGAACCAGCAGTCGCTGCGCGGCGGGCTCAGATAGTCGTCGGCGATGTTAAATCCGCCGGTGACCGCGATATGGTCGTCGATCAGGATCAGTTTCTGATGGTTGCGGATCAGATAGGTCGACCGCCAGCGGCGCGAGAAGAAGGTGACGCTGCCGCCCACTTCGCGCAGCGGGGCGAACAGACCGTCCGGCGTATCGCCCGATCCGAAACTGTCGATCACCGCGCGGACCCGGACGCCGCGCTTCGCCGCGCGCAGCAACGCATCGAGGATACGCCGGCCCGCGCCATCACCCTCGAAAATATACATGATCAGATCGATGCTGTGCGCCGCGCCGTTGATCAGGTCGAGCAGCCGCGTCAGCCGGTCGCCGCCGTCGAAGAGCAGTTCGAGCCGGTGGCCCGCTACATCCGCCGTCAAGCTCTGGTGCAGGTCGGCGGGGGGGCAGGCATCGGTCATCAACCGCTCATAGGCTGGTGGCCGCAAGGGCCGCAAGAGCGCCGCTTTGGTTGACATCGGCGGGCCTCCCTGCTAGCGCGCAGCGCTTGCCGCCATGCCCCAAAGGCTGGTCTCTCCGATATCTAAGGAAACAACATGGCCCGCGTTACCGTCGAGGATTGCGTCGACAAGATTTCCAACCGCTTCGACCTGGTTCTGCTCTCCGCGCACCGCGCGCGTGAAATCTCGGGCGGTTCGGAGCTGACCGTCGACCGCGACCGCGACAAGAACCCCGTCGTCGCGCTGCGCGAGATCGCCGAACAGACCGTTCGCCCCAAGGATCTGCAGGAAACGCTCGTCGGTTCGATGCAGAAGGTTGTCGTCGACGATGACGATACGCCCGATGAAATCAGCTCGATCAGCCGCTCGGCAGAAGCCCTGCGCCTGACCGCCGCGGCTCCGCCGCGCAGCCCCGCAGGCGGCGGCAGCGACTTCGAATAAGCACGGCTTGCACGAATCACCAGGAGGGTCGCGGGAAACCGCGGCCCTTTTGTTATGGAAGCTTGGTGAGCTCGGCGATGCGGATCGCTTTCGACGCAAGCATCGGGTCGAGGATTTGCCGGATACGATGCGCGCGCTGCGAACCGACGGTGATGTTGAACAGGCTGTTGGCGATCACATCGGCGATCTGGACGCCGTCGCTGCGGCGGCTGTCGGCGAGCGACGCGCGGCCCCATTGGCCGAGCCCCGCCTGTATCTCTTCGCGGACGTGTGCGAGTATCTTGGGGTCATAACGTCCGTCGTCTATCACGACGTCGGTGCACACGCCGCCCGTTTCGGGCAGCCAGCGCCCGATCGCAAGATTGAGCAGTCCGGCATAGAGCGCGAGATCGCTCGGCAGGGTGCCGCCGGGATTCTGGGCGAGCTTGTTACGCTCGGCAACCGCGACCCATGCTCGGCCGCCGGCGCGGTCGAAGAGTTCCAGCAGATAGGCGCGCTCGACGAGGCTGATGCGGCTGCCCTTGAGCTCGCCGCGTAGCCCCGTGACGGCGCGGAACCTGTCATGGATTTCGGTCGCGACATGAGGCGTCAGCATCACCGCGGAGAAGGTCATCGCGCCCGCGTTGAGCCCGCCCGATTCGTCGCAATAGATCGTCATCCCGAGGGGTTACCGCACGCGTCCGAAAAAGGCGACCGTGCGGGTCTGGCCGGGCGCGATCGGGTCGGGCCACTTCCAGCGAACATGGGTGACGTCAGCTTCGGTCGCTGCGCGCGGCGTCGCCCCTTCCACCGGCACCGATAATTCGGAAAGAGGTGCAAATTGCTTGCCGCCGTCGACCGAGACGCCGAATCCCGCCTTGTCGTCCGTGCCGTCGAACATCAAGGCTTGCGGGATCGGGTTGGCGATCACGACGTCCGACGCGGGCTCCGCGCCGTTATTGGTGAAAGCGAGCGAGATGCGCACCCGGTCGCCCGGAACGACGACGTTAGGCGTGAGATACGTCTTGGTTGCGGGCTCGCCGTCCTTGCCGGCGGTCAATTTTTCGAGTTCGACCTTGCTTGTCAGTGCGCCCGTGTTCTGCGCCAGCGCGGGCCGGGCGCCGATCGCCAGAAGCGCCATCGCGGCCAGAATGCCCCACCTCTTGCCCGTCATCGCTTCCTCCCTTGGTCCTTGCCGCATCTTTGGCTTATCAGGCGGGGCAGGGATAGCGTTTCTTCATCAGGGCATCGAAGGCCGAATAGATGCTGACCTTCCTGCGCACGGCGGCCGGATAGCTGCGCAGGTGCGAGAGCCATTGATCGGGGGTGAGGCTGCCCGATTCGGGCGGACAACTCGTCGTCTTGCGGCCGGCGCGGCGTTCGGCGTCGATCCGCGCCTTGTAGCGTTTGCCCGCCGCGACGACTTCGCTCTTGAGCTGGTGGCCTTGCGGCGTCGCGAGCGCGAGCGGACCGAGCCGTTCAATCGAAGCCGCGCGGGCCAGAAACGCCGCCACGCTCATGTCACCCGGCGCCATGGCGCAGAGGAGGGGAGCGGCGAGCAGGAGAGGCAGGATGCGCGCATGGTTCGCGTTGATCATGCGCCGCAAGCCGCCCTCCGCCAATGAATGATCGCCTGAAACGATGGGGCTAGGCCGAAACCTAGGCCCCCTGCGGATTGGCGTCGCCGAACGGGCGCGGCTTGCGCTTGATCTGCGGCAGGCCGCCGGCATGTCCCGAAACCGGGGTGCCGCGCTTGTCGGCATCGTCCTCGCGGCCGATATCCTCGCCCTTGATCGCGCGCTTCGATTCCTCGCCCGACAGCGTCTCATATTCGAGCAGCGCGGCGGCGAGCAGATGCAGCTCGTCGAGATGGTCGGTGAGCACCTTGCGCGCGACATTCTCGCCTTCCTCGACGAGGCGGCGGACTTCGGCGTCGATCAGCTTGGCGGTCTCTTCGGACATGTTCTGCGCACGCGACACGCTGTGGCCAAGGAAGACCTCGTCCTGATTGTCGCGGTAGCGCAGCCAGCCCAATTTTTCGGACATGCCATATTCCATGACCATCGAGCGTGCCATGTCGGTCGCCTGCTGGATGTCGTTCGACGCGCCGGTGTTGAGCTCGTCCTTGCCGTAGATCAGCTGTTCGGCGATGCGGCCGCCGAAGCAGAGCGCGAGGCGCGCCTTCATCTGCTTCATATTGGTCGAATAGCGGTCGCGTTCGGGCAGGTTCCACGTCACGCCCAACGCGCGGCCGCGCGGGATGATCGTGACCTTGTGGAGTGGATCATTGCCCTCGACGTGCAGCGAGACGAGCGCGTGGCCGGCCTCGTGATAGGCGGTCGCTTTCTTTTCGTCCTCGGTCATCACCATCGAGCGGCGTTCGGCGCCCATCAGCACCTTGTCCTTGGCTTCCTCGAACTCGTTCGAGGCGATCAGGCGCTTGCCCTTGCGCGCCGCGAGCAGCGCCGCTTCGTTGCAAAGATTAGCCAGATCGGCGCCCGAGAAGCCCGGCGTGCCGCGCGCGATGCGGCGCAGGTCGACATCGGGTGCCAGCGGCTTCTTGCGGGTATGGACTTCGAGGATCTTCTGGCGGCCCTCGATGTCGGGGCGCGGCACGACGACCTGGCGGTCGAAGCGGCCCGGACGGAGGAGGGCGGGGTCGAGCACGTCGGGGCGGTTGGTCGCCGCGACGATGATGATGCCTTCGTTCGCTTCGAAACCGTCCATCTCGACGAGGAGCTGGTTGAGCGTCTGCTCGCGCTCGTCGTTGCCATTGCCGAGGCCGGCGCCGCGGTGGCGGCCGACCGCATCGATTTCGTCGATGAAGACGATACACGGCGCGTTGCGCTTCGCCTGTTCGAACATGTCGCGGACACGGCTTGCGCCGACACCGACGAACATTTCGACGAAGTCCGAGCCCGAAATGGTGAAGAAGGGCACGCCCGCTTCACCCGCGATCGCGCGGGCGAGCAGGGTCTTGCCGGTGCCGGGCGAGCCGACGAGCAGCGCGCCCTTCGGAATCTGGCCGCCGAGCTTCGAGAATTTTGTCGGATCCTTCAGGAATTCAACGATTTCTTCGAGTTCCTCGCGCGCCTCGTCGATGCCCGCGACGTCGTCGAAGGTCACGCGGCCCTGCTTTTCGGTGAGCATCTTGGCGCGCGACTTGCCGAAGCCCATCGCGCCCGAGCCGTTGTTCTTCTGCACCTGGCGAAAGACGAAGAAGGCGATGCCGAGGATCAGGAGGAAGGGCAGCGACTGGACGAGCATATACATCCAGAAATTCGGCACTTCGGCCGCTTTCCCGTCATATTTGACGCCATTGTCGTTGAGCATTTTCAGAAGTTCGGGATCGCGCACGACGTTGGCGGTAAAGCGGTCGCCGTTCGACAGCGTGCCCGTGACCTTGTCTTCGGAGAGGACGACGTCCTTGACGCTGCCTTCCTCGACCTTCTGGCGGAATTCCGAATAGGCGAGCGGGCTGCCCGCGGGCTGCGCGGCGCCGCCGAACATCGAGGCGACAAGGAGCATGGCGAGCAGGATGCCGCTCCAGATCATCACGCTCTTCATCCAGGGGTTGCCCTGCGGTTCCTTGTCGTCCTGCATTCGGATTCGTCCTCAACGGCGCGGTGCTGCGCTCCTATCTGCACAAGATAGGATAATCGGGTTAAATGACAATGAGGCAATCAGGGCTTTTTAGGGACTTTCCGCCGCGGCGCCGCGGAAATGCGCCAGATCGTCCCTTCGAGACCGCGCACGGCGTCGATCAGCAACGCGCCGACCATCGCGCGGCGGCCCTCGTGCATCGCGGCGATCACCCCGTCGAGCGAGGCGCCACGCAGGACCAATTGCGGCGTGTTGGCGCGCAGGCGCTGCGCGACGATGCGGCGGAACATCTCGGGCGGATAGCCCTCGTCGCGGATCACCGCGATGTCCGATGCGTCGGGCCAAGACGCGATCAGCCGCTCGACCGCCCAGTCGAGCGCCTCGTCGGCCTCGGCGAGCCAAACCGCCGACCTTGCCGAGGCGACGGGGTCGAGCGCGGTCTGCGATCGCAGCGCATGGCGCAGCCGGGCGCGGTCGAAGCGGTCGTCGCTGTTCGACGGATCGTCGACGAAGGGCAGGTCGTTGTCGAGCGCGACCTGCACGAGATCGCTCCGCCGCCAGTCGAGCAGCGGGCGCAGGACCCGGCCGTTTTTAGCGCGAATCGCGGCGAGGCCGCCGACGCCGCTCGACCGGTTGAGGCGCATCACGATCGTTTCGAGCTGATCGTCAGCGTGATGCGCGGTGACGATATGGTCGAGCGCGTTCGCGTCGCGCCATTGTTCGAGCAGGCGGTAACGTTCGGTCCGCGCCGCCGCCTGCTGCGATCCCGTGATCGGCGCCTGCGGGCGCAGCGTCGAATGCGGGATGTGCTCGCGCGCGCAGAAACCCGCGACCATCCGCGCTTCGTCGTCCGACCCCTTGCGCAGGCCGTGATCGACCGTCGCCGCCCAGACCTGTCCGGGCAGCAGGCTGGTCATCAACCAGAGGAGCGCCATGCTGTCGGGGCCGCCCGACACCGCGACGCCGTAATGGAGCCGGTGCCAGTCAGGGCCGAGCAGCGCCGCGATGCCGCCGGCGAGCCGGCCGGCGACGTCGCGATCAGCAGCCTGCTTTTGCTTTTGCGGCGGCAGCATCGGTGCGGACATCCTGTGGCGCCTTGTCGCCATAGACTTCGTCGAGCTCGCGGAACGCCTTGCAGGCGTCGGCCTTGCGCCCGAGCTTGTCGAGCGCGATGCCCATATAGACGAGGCTGTGCGGCGCGCGCGGGCCGCTCGGGCGGTCCTTGTAATTATTGTAGAAGGCGACCGCGGCCAGGCTCGGCTTCCCTTCGTCGAGATAGGCGCGGCCGAGCAGATTCTGCGCAAAGCTCGCATAGCTGCTCTTCGGCCATTTTTCGGCGACCGTCTTCAGCTGCGTCTGGGCTTCGGGATAGAGCTTCGCGTCCCACAGGCGATAGCCATAATCATAGGCGTCCTTGGTCTCGTTGCCGGTCGACGGCACTTCGACCTTTTTGACGAGCGCGAGCCGTGCCGCGTCGGGGGCGCCGGGCTTTGCCGCGAGCTTGCCGGCGGGCTTTTTCGTCGGCGTCGCGTTGGCAGTTGCGGGTGCCTTTACCACGGGGGCGAGGCTCGCGGGGGTCGCAGTCGGGTCGCCCGCCGCCGGATCGACCGCTGCGGGATCGGCAAAGCGTTTGTCCATTTCGGCCTTGTAGGCGGTGAACGCCTTCTCAAGCTCGCGCAGCTGGAACGCATTTTGTTCGGTCTGTCCGGTGAGCGTCTGCAGCTGGGCTTCGAGCGCGTCGACGCGCGCGGTCAGGTCGATCACCGGGGCGTTGGTGCGCGAGCGTTCGCCCGGCGTATTGTCGGGCGCGATCTCGCCTTCGAAAAAGGTCGGGCTGCCGCCCGGGAAGACCGAGCGCTGGACTGCCCGCATTTCCTTTTCGAGCCGCTCGACGCGTTTGCCGATATTGTTGTCCTGCGCCGCCGCCGGCATGGCGGCCGCAAGCGCGATCGTTGCGGTTCCGAGAAAAGTGATCTGACGCATCATCATCTGCCGTTAGGTTCCCACTGATTAACCAATGGGACGTCCATAACGCGGCAATCGGCGCCAGCGCAAACCCATTTCAGCGCGACGCGGTTCGAACCGGCCCGATTGACCAGCCTTTCCGGCCGAGCCGCGCGTCGGGTCAGCCCTTGGGGCGCGGCCCCGCGGGCGTTGCGGCACCGCTGCCCGCGGTATGCGTGACAAGATCAGCGGGTTTCAGCGAAACGCCCTTCACCAGCGTGTCGGCGGGCCCGATCGACCCGACGTCGCGGCCGCCGACGGTGACTTTCAGTGCCTGGGGGATGCTCGTGCGTAGCGTGAATTGTTCGATATAGGCGGGTGGCACCTGATAGACCTCGCCCGCTTCAAGCGTGCGCCAGTTCTCGGTCTTGCCCGTCGCATCGTCGAAGCCGATCCAGACTTCCGACAGCCCGGTCAGCACGACCGGCGCGTTGGCCGCTACGGCGGCAGCACCGGCCTTGGTTGCCGGCGTCGCGGCGGCGTCGCTCTGCGGCGCTTCTGATTCGTCGGCGGCGCGGTTCTGGGCCGCGATCAGCGCCTCGTCGGGCTCGACCGAAAGGAAGCGCCAGACGCCATAGGCCGAAGCGAGAAGCAGCGTAACGATGACCAGCGTCCAGGTCAGCCGTGCGGTTGGCAAACGCGCGGGATCGGTCGGCTCATAGGCTTCGTAGAGCGGCCGCGAACCATATTCGTCGTCTTCGAGTTCCTGACGCACCGCGGCGCCGATCTCGGCCTCGGGCAAGTCGACGGCGCGGGCGTAGGCGCGCGCGAAGCCGGTGACATAGGTTCGGCCCGGAAGTTCCGAAAAATCGGACTTTTCAATCGCGGCGAGATGGCGCTGAGTGATGCGCGTCCGCGTCGCCACGTCGGCGAGCGACAATCCCGCCGCCTCCCGCGCCAGCCGAAGCCGATCGCCGGTGCGCGTGATCGCCAACTCGCCCTGTTCGGGGGCGACGTCCTCATCCGTCATTGCTGTCTCCGTGCCGGCCGTTGACCCAGGTTCGACCGTGTCACCCGTTCATCGCATTGACGGCGCGAGAAAGTCAAATGGAGTTCGGTAAATGGCCGGCTGAAAAGAAAGGGATTTGGGTTTTTTGTGCGGGGCTTGGGTCGGCTGCGCGGCGGCGCGAGAGTTTGCGAATTCTAGCGAACGGACGCGAAGTATCGCGGTCTCAATCATCACTTGTCGGAAAACTGCTCGTTGCCGATAAATGCGAAGCCAAACCCGTCGCGCACCGATAAATAGCCGATTATTCCTATCAAGTCGGAATAATGATCGAGGAAAGTGGCAGGACTCTCGTCGTCGCCAAGCGGATAAAAGAGGATTTCGTCGCCGTACACTCGCAATACAGACCCCGGGGTAACACCGCCATGTGCTTCGAGTGCTTTCGCATAGGCGTCCAGGCTTTCGAAGTTAGCGCGCTCCGGCAAAGCTTCCAGCAGCCCCTTTTCCTGAAGGCGGGCCTTTAAGCTCGCCAGCATCTCCGGGCGGGCCAACTCCGCCGTATAGTCGCTGTAGGCTTTATACATCTCCCGATCTTCGAACGTGACTATCTCGTAACCGGCAGCATTCTTGATGCACTCGAAGTGGTCGGCGGTCGCGTTGGCGGTCGGTCGGATAACGATTTCAATGCTTTGGAGATAATCTTCATAGCGGACAGATACGCCTCCGATGTCTAATCCGCACTGGGCGAGCCGCTGTTCAATTACCTGTTCGTGCGATGGCGGCGGTTCGGCGGGCATATCGATCATCATAGCGTTCCCCGCGATATGGTTTTCGTTCGGGTTGGTTTAACCTCCTGCCCCGGCATCTACAATCGGGCGTTTCGAGGAGAAAGTGACGGGTTTCGGTCGTGATGCGCTGGACAGCGAAGCCGCTGTTTCCAACGTTCGTCATTCCCGCGAAGGCCGGAACCCCCGCGAGCCAGCGTTGCTACTGGGTTCCCGCTTTCGCGGGAATGACGAAGTGAAGGAATGGCGACTACCGGGTCGATTCCAGTCTTTCGTCATCCCGGACCTGATCCGGGATCCATTTCCTCACCGCTGGCTTTAATGGACCCCAGATCAAGTCCGGGGTGACGATGCAAGAGACCGGAGCAACAGGCCAACAGTATCCCTCACACCCTAAAGCACATATTTGCTGAGGTCGGTGTCGCCCACCACATCGGCGAGCTGGCTGTCGACATAGGCGGCGTCGATGTCGAGCATGGTGCCGCCCGCGTCCTCGGCGGTGAAGCTGATTTCCTCGACCAGCCGTTCCATGATCGTCTGGAGACGGCGCGCGCCGATATTCTCGACCTTTTCATTCACTTGCGCCGCGAGCTTCGCGACGCGTGCGATGGCGTCGTCCGTGAAGTTCAGCGTCACGCCCTCGGTGCCGAGCAGCGCCGCATATTGTTCGGGAAGACCGGCCTTCGTCTCACTGAGAATGCGGACAAAATCTTCTTCGGAGAGCGCACCGAGCTCGACGCGGATGGGAAGGCGGCCCTGGAGTTCGGGAAGCAGGTCGCTGGGCTTGGCGACGTGGAAGGCGCCGGATGCAATGAAGAGGATATGGTCGGTCTTCATCGGACCATATTTGGTCGCGACGGTCGTGCCCTCAATCAGCGGCAGAAGGTCGCGTTGCACGCCCTCACGGCTCACCGAGCCACCGCGTACGTCGCTGACTGCGATCTTGTCGATCTCGTCGAGGAATACGATGCCATTGGCTTCGGCATCGGCGAGCGCGACGCGCGCGACATCGTCCTGGTCGAGGCGCTTGTCCTGTTCCTCCTCGATCAGCCGCGTCGCGGCGTCGATGACCTTCAATTTGCGGCGCTTCTTGGGTGGGCCGCCCATCGCCTTGCCGAGCATGTCCGACAGGTTGATCATGCTCATCTGCCCCGGCTGGCCGGGCAATTCGAACGACATGGGGGCGTCGGCGACCTCGATCTCGATTTCGCTGTCGTCGAGATGGCCTTCGCGGATGCGCTGGCGGAAGCTCTGGCGCGTCGCTTCGCTGGCGCCCTTGCCCGTGAGCGCGTCGAGCAGCCGTTCCATCGCGGCCTCTTCGGCGGCGGCGCGCACCGCTTCGCGGCGACGGTCCTTTTCGAGCCGCACCGCTTCCTCGACGAGGTCGCGCGCGATCTGCTCGACATCGCGACCGACATAGCCGACTTCGGTGAACTTGGTCGCCTCGACCTTGATGAAGGGCGCATCGGCGAGCTTGGCGAGGCGGCGCGAAATCTCGGTCTTGCCGCAGCCGGTGGGGCCGATCATCAGGATATTCTTGGGGCTGACTTCGTCGCGCAGGTCAGGCGAAAGCTGCTGGCGGCGCCAGCGGTTGCGCAGCGCCACCGCGACCGCGCGTTTCGCGGCGGTCTGGCCGATGATATGCGTGTCGAGCGCGGCGACGATCGCCTTCGGGGTCAGGTCTTTGTTCATATGTCGGAGAGGTCCAGCAGAAAGAATTTCATGTGACGGCTAGATGGGAAGGGGGCGGACCAAGTCAAGCCGGGCAGCGGAAACCGGCGAACAGCTGCTGGTGCGACGCGACGATGCGCGCGATGCGCTCGGGCTGGGGCTCGGCTTCCCATATATTGCGTTCGTAGCTGCCGCCGATGACGATCCCGTCGGCGCGCGGGAACATATAGCCCGCTTCGCCGGTGAAGGCGTAGCGGACCTCGGGCTGGGGGATGAGGATAGCAAGCTGGCCGCGGATCGGGATCAGTTCCATGTCGCCGAACAGATCGCGCGCGCCGAGCCCGGTGCAGTTGAAGACGAGGGTTTCGGGGAGCGACGCGATCTCGGCGGGCGACGCGAAGCCGCGCACCGCGATGCGTCCGCCCGCACCCTCGATATCGCGCATCATCTGGCGGAGATAGCGGCCGGTCTCGACGTAGAGCGTGTCATATTGCCAGAGCCGCTCGACCGGGAAGGGGTGCTCTTCGGGGCGAAGCGCGCGTGCGGCGGGCGGGAAGGTCGAAAGCTTGGGCTCCTCGGGCGTGCCTTCGGAATAGGTGGTCAGCCAGCGCACGCCATAATCGTCGCCGACCATGATCTGGAACCGCAGCCAGCTGTAATCGAGCGCCGCGGTGAATTGCCGCCGCCATTCGGGGGTCACGGCGTCGGCCTTGAACAGGCCGAAAGGGTGGAATTGGCCGCCGGCGATGTTCGAGGTGGTGTCGGGGGGCAGCGCCTTGGCGTAGACGGTGACGCGAAAGCCCGCCTCCTGCAGCAGCCGCGCGGTCGACAGGCCGACGATGCCCGCGCCGATCACCGCGACGGGGCCGGCGTGGCCGGGAACACCCATTTCGACCGCGAGCTTCGCGGTGCCCCAACTCATCGTGATGCCCGAGCCGCCATGGCCGTAATTGTGGACGAGCCGCTTGGCGCCGAGCGTATCGGCGCGAACGACGAAGCCGCCGGGGCGATAGGGGCGGAGGCCGGCAAGGGTGCGGATGACGCGGTCGGGCGACGCCTTGACGGGCATCAGGCACGATGCGGGCGTGCGCGCTGTGGTCGTCCCGCAGCCCGGAAGGGCGAGCGCGGCGGAGGCGGCGACGAAATGGCGGCGGGGGAGGGTTTGAATCACCCCGCGACCATAGTGGCTTAGCCCTTGATGTCGATGGTCTCGGACGTGAACTGGTCGTTGGTGTAGACGCAGATGTCGGCGGCGACCTCCATCGCCTTCTTCGTCAGCACCTCGGGGTCCTTTTCATAGTCGGCGAGCGCGCGCGCGGCCGAGAGCGCGTAATTGCCGCCCGAGCCGATCGCCGCTATCCCGCCCTTGGGTTCGAGCACGTCGCCGTTGCCGGTGATGACGAGCGTGACCTCCTTGTCGGCGACGATCATCATCGCTTCGAGGTTGCGGAGATATTTGTCGGTGCGCCAGTCCTTGGCGAGTTCGACCGCGGCGCGCAGCAACTGGCCGTTGTGGCGCTCGAGCTTGGCCTCGAGGCGTTCGAAGAGGGTGAAGGCGTCCGCGGTCGCGCCCGCGAAGCCGCCGATGACGCTGCCGTCGTGGAGGCGGCGGACCTTGCGGGCGTTGGGCTTCATCACCGTCTGGCCCATCGAGACCTGGCCGTCGCCGATGATGACGACCTTGTCATCGCTGCGGGCGGAGAGGATGGTGGTTCCGTGCCAGGGCGCGGCACTTTGCGCATGGGGATTGGTCATGCGGCGGGATATGGGCGATGGGCGGCGGGGCCGCAAGGGGAGGGCGCTTCAGTCCTGCGCTGCGAGATGTTCGACGATTGCCTTCACCTCCTGCGCGCGGTCCTTCGGAACGATCAGGATGTCGTCGCCGTGGGTCACGACGATCAGATCGGATATGCCAACGACGGCGACGCGCCTCCCTTCGCAGGCGCGAAGGTAATTGCCCGTCGCATCGACCGCGATGACCTTGCCGATACGGACGTTGCCGGTTTCGTCCTTGGCGCCGAGATCATGCAGCGCCGCCCAGCCGCCGACGTCCGACCAGCCCGGATCGACGGGCGCGACGACGACGCGCTCGGCGCCTTCCATCACCGCATAGTCGATCGAATCCGATGGGCTCGACAAAAAGGCACCGGCGTCGGGATGAACTTGCGCGCCATCAATATGCGCGCCGTCCATCGCGGCAGCACAGGCGGCAGCCATCGCCGGCTGTTGCCGTTCCAACTCGGCGAGAAATCGATCGGCGCGCATCAGAAAGATACCGGCGTTCCAGTAATGCCCGCCCTCGGCGAGCATCGCCTCGGCCCTGTCGCGCGGCGGCTTTTCGACAAAGCGCAGCACCGCATGGACACCGGGAGAGCCCGCCACCGGATCGCCCGCCGCGATATAGCCATAGCCCGTTTCGGGATGCGAAGGCGCTATGCCGAAGGTAGCTAGCGCGCCTGCATCCCCCGCTGGCCGTGCCGCCTCGATCGCGTCGAGAAACGCCGCAACATTGGTCATCACATGGTCCGCGGGCATGACGAGGATCATCGCGGCGGGATCGTCGGCAACCGCAGCCAGCGCGGCGAGGGCGATCGCCGGCGCTGTGTTGCGCGCCGCTGGCTCGACGATGATCCGCGCGTCGCCGATGCCGGCCGCGGCCAGATCGGCCTCGACATGCGCGATATGCCCCAGGCCGCAAACGACGAGCGGCGCAGCGAAGCGGCCGCGGTCCTTCGTGCGCTCGACCGTTTGCAGGAACATGCTGCCGCCGCCGGTAAGCGGCTGGAACTGTTTGGGCGCCGTGCTCGTCGAAACGGGCCAGAGGCGCGTGCCGGAGCCGCCGGAAAGAATGACGGGGACGATGATATTCATGGTGGACCTTTTGCGGGGCGGATCAGGCAGGCCAGCTCAGCAGCGCGCGGGCGCCGGGCGCCAGGACGATACCGTCGGCGCGGCGGCAAGCAATGCATTCGCCGAGTTTCACCGGCTCGCCGCCAATCGTGCAGCCCTTTGACAAGGGCGTGAAAATATAGTCGGCGCTACCCTGCGGCAACCAGCCTTCGGCCTCTGGACCCGTGAGGTGCAGGAGGTGAAAATGCGGGCCGTCGACGAGTGGGCGGTTTTCGCTCGGGTCGACCCTGCGATCGCGGGCATCGGGGCGCGGCGCGGTCTCGGATACGGCGAGACCGGCATCGAGATGCAGTTCGCGCGGCCGGCCATAGTCATAGAGGCGATAGGTGCAGTCGACATTCTGTTGCACCTCGACGACGGTCAGCCCCGCGCCGATCGCGTGGATCGTTCCCGCCTGATTATAGACGAAATCGTGGGTATGCGCAGGGCGCCAGTCGACCATATCGACGATAGATCCGTCGAGCGCCGCGCCGCGAAGCGTCTCGCGCGTCGTGGTGATGTTCAGTCCCACCCCAAGCTCGGCGCCCGGTTCGGCGTCGAGGACGAGCCAACATTCCTCCTTGCCGCGCGGATAGCCTGCGGCCGCTGCGGCTCCGTCATCCGGATGGACCTGAATCGACAGGCGCTCGGACGTGAAGAGGAATTTGACCATGATCGGCGCATCGTCGCCGGCGGGGTGCGCGAACCAGATTTCGCCCACGCGGCGATCACCGAAATCGCCAAAATCGCGAGGAATGTCGACACGCCCCCATGGCTTGTCGACGATGATCGTTTCGAGGCGGGTAAACATGGCGCCACCATGTTGGGCCGGCCGTCGGGCGTCAAGGGTGATCGGTCAGGCTGCGCGATTGAAACGGTTGCCGTTTCCGCCGTTCGGCTGGTCGAGCCACAGCCCACGCGTATCATAGACGATCTTGTCGCCGCGTTCCTCGATCGGAATCGACTTGAACAAGTCGTGATCGACGAGGACGATAAGGAGGTCGCAGCCGGCGAGCGCGCTGTCGAGGTCGATCAGCTCGGCGCCGGTGCCCGCGAATTCCATCGGCAGGCCGCGCGCATAGGGTTCGACGATCTCGATCTGCTTGCCAAAGCGGCGCGCAAGCGCGGCGGCGACCTCGACCGCGGGGCTTTCGCGGAAATCGTCGATGTTGGGCTTGAAGGCGAGGCCGAGGCACGCGACGCGCGCCTTCGGATGCTGCGACACGAGCATTTCGGCGGCGCCGATGACATGCGCGGTCTTGGCAAGATTGACCTCGCGCGCGGTGCGGATCAGGCGGCTGTGTTCGGGCGCACCATGGACGAGGAACCAGGGGTCGACCGCGATGCAATGGCCGCCGACGCCGGGGCCCGGCTGGAGGATGTTGACGCGCGGGTGGCGATTGGCGAGGCGGATCACCTCCCATACATCGACGCCCATATGCTCGGCCATCATCGACAGTTCGTTGGCGAAGGCGATGTTGACGTCGCGGTAGCTGTTTTCGACCAGCTTGACCATTTCGGCGGCGCGCGCCGAGGTGGTGACGCAGGCGCCCCGCACGAACTGGCGGTAGAAGGTCATCGCGCGGCGCGCGCAGCGCGGGGTGATGCCGCCGATGCAGCGGTCGTTGTCGACAAGCTCGACGAGGATGCGCCCCGGAAGCACGCGCTCGGGGCAATAGGCGACGAAGATGTCGGCGGCGCCGGAGCAGGCGCCGGGAACCTTGAGATCGGGGCGCAGATCGGCGAGCAAAGCCGCGACCTTTTCGGTCGTGCCGACAGGCGAAGTCGATTCGAGGATGACGAGATTGCCCGGTTGAAGCTTGGGCGCGATCGCGCGCGCGGCCGACAGGACGTGGCCGATGTCGGGGCGGTGCTCCTCGTCGTGCGGGGTCGGCACCGCGATGACGAAGACGTCGGCGGGCGCGACCTCGGTCGAGGCGATGAGCGTGCCGCGCGACACGACGCCCTGCACGAGCCCGTCGAGATCGACCTCCTCGATATGCACCTTGCCGTTGTTGACCGTGTCGACGACATGCTGGCTGACGTCGACGCCGGTGACCTTGTTGCCCGAGCGTGCGATCAGCGCCGCGGTGGGCAGGCCGATATAGCCGAGGCCGAGGACGGTGACCGTCTGTTCGCTATCAATGGGCACGCGCAACAATCTCCGATATTCGTTCCGCCGCGCGGCCGTCGCCGAAGGGATTATGGGCGCGGGCCATGGCGTTATAGGCGCTTTCATCGTCCAAAAGGCTGAAAATTTCCGAAACGATGCGATTTTTGTCGGTGCCGACGAGCCGCGCGGTGCCCGCCTCGATCCCCTCGGGACGCTCGGTGGTCTCGCGCATCACGAGCACGGGCTTGCCGAGCGAGGGCGCCTCTTCCTGTACCCCGCCGCTGTCGGTGAGCACGAGGGTGCTCATCCCCAGCAAGCGGACGAAATGCGGATAGTCGAGCGGGTCTATCAGCGCGACATTGGAAAGATTGCCGAGGATCGGTTCCATCGCGCTACGGACATGCGGGTTGGGATGGACCGGGAATATCACCGCGACGTCGTCGCGCGCCGCTATCCCGGCGATCGCATCGGCGATGGCTTTCATTCCGTCGCCGAAATTCTCGCGGCGGTGCGAGGTGACGGCGATGATCCGTTTGCCGGAAAAGCGCGCGGCCAGCTGATCGAGACCGGAAGCGAGCGCGGGCTCCTCGTCGATCCGCGCCTTGGTCGCGAGCAGCGCGTCGATCACCGTGTTGCCGGTGACGTGGATGCGCTCAGCAGGCACATTTTCGGCGCGCAAGGCGGCGGCGGCGGTTTCGGTCGGCGCGAAATGGAGATCGGCGACCGCGCCAGCGACCTTGCGGTTCACCTCTTCGGGCCAGGGATGATAGATGTTGCCGCTGCGCAGCCCTGCCTCGACATGGCCGACGGGAATCTTGCGAAAATAGGCGGCGAGCGTCGCCGCCATCGTCGTCAGCGTGTCACCGTGGACGAGGATGCGGTCGGGCTTCTCGCGGTCGAACGTCTCGCCAAGACCTGTAACGAGCCGGGCAAGCAGGGCGTCGAGCGACTGGTTCGGCGTCATCACATCGAGGTCGAAATCGGCGTTGATGCGCGCGATCGCGAGCACCTGGTCGAGCATTTCGCGGTGCTGGGCGGTCACGCAGACGCGCACTTCCACTGCGGTTTGCCGTTGCAATGCGTGGACGACGGGGAACATCTTGATTGCTTCGGGTCTGGTGCCGAAAACGGCGAATATCTTCGTTCGTGTGACCATTTGATCAAGATTTCCTGTCGTGTCGGCGGCCGCCAGCATGTCGGACGAATGCGCGCCGGTTACCCCGCGCTAACCAATATTATCTTCGAATCTCTTAAGGGCCGTGCGCCGGGGATTTTTTGGTCGGCGCGACCATATAGTGCAACCTTGGTTCGGGAATGCGAGTATGTTGTCATCGGTATCGGTGATCGCTAGAGGGAACGCGGACGCGGCTCCTGCGGCGCCGGTTGGTCCTTTCCTCAGAATATTCGTTTGATCGGTCGATTTTCCATGTTCTGGAAGCGTAAAAGCAAGGCAGGTCCGCTAGGTGAGCAGGGGCACCATGCGATACCCGAAGGGCGACGCGTATACGCGATTGGCGACATCCATGGTCGCAATGATCTGTTCGGACAGATAATCGACTTGATCCGCGCCGATCATGAAGCCCGCGGCCCTGCCGAGCTGACAATCATATTGCTGGGTGATCTGGTGGACCGGGGCCCTGACTCGGCGTCGGTCGTGGAACGTGCGCTGGAGTTGAAACGGGAGTTTCCCGACACGCGCCTTTTGATCGGCAATCATGAGGAATGTTTTCTTGCCGCGCTGACGGGCGATGTTCGCCGCTTGCGATATTTCATGCGGATCGGTGGAGATACGACAATCCGAAGCTATTGGGGCGACGATGAAGGGTTCGAGATGGCAAGCTTTGACGAGGTAGCGGAACGCCTCCCCAAGCTGGTCCCCTCGCACCATGTCGATTTTCTTGGAAACGGCGAGGACCTTATAGAAATAGGGGACTTCGCCTTCGTTCATGCCGGCGTGCGTCCGGGCGTCCCGCTTGAAAAGCAGGATCGGGCCGATTTGCGTTGGATACGTGATGATTTTCTGGACCACATGGGTGACCATGGCAAAATGATCGTCCATGGACATACGATAACAGCCTATCCCGATGAGCAGGCGAATCGCCTGGGAATCGATACGGGCGCGTTCAAAAGTGGGACGCTGGCCGCGCTTGGCCTGGAAGCCGATGCGCGGTGGTTTCTTTTCGCTCGCGACGCAGATGCCCGGTCTGGATAAGTGCGGTGCGGACATCGAGACGTGAAGGGGTGGCGTGGAATATCGTTTCGACTGTTGCTTTTTCATTTCCACTGTACGGCAATAGACTAAGGGGTGTCCCAGTTTCGCGAGGGCAATGAAGTCCAGGGATAAGATGAAAAATTGTGAAAATTGCTATCGTTAAAAAACTATCCGAATCCCGGCAGAATGTCGCTGTCTGGATCCCTGTCGCTTTCCTTGTATTCGTCTTCCTTCTCGGGGGCGGATCGCGCAGCGACGTTGCTTCGCTGCCCCTGTTGCGGGCCGTTTCGGTGGTCGTTGCCGCATGGGCGCTTTTGAAGCTCGATCCTGCGGACTGGCGGCGGATTCGCGTGCCGATAACGCTGTTGACCTTGCTTGCGGCATGGATGGCGATTCAATTGATCCCGCTGCCATCGTCGACGTGGCAGGCACTTCCTGGCCGTGAAGTCACGGCGCAAATCGACGCGTTATTGGGGCAGTCCGACCTGTGGCGGCCATTGAGCCTGACCCCCGGCCAGACGTGGAATGCCTTGCTGGGAATGACCGTCCTATTCGCCGGTCTGCTCGTTGCCGCGCGTCTTGGAGCGGATGATTATCCGCGCATCATGTTCGCGATTGTCATACTGGGATGCGCAAGCGCCCTGCTTGGTTTTTTGCAGGTTCTCGGCGGTAGCGGCAGTCCGGCCTATCTCTATCGGATAACCAATGATGGCGCGATGGTGGGCCTTTTCGCCAATCGCAATCATCATGCGATCTTCCTGGCCTGCGTCACGCTGGTCGCGGCGATGCTCCTGCGAGACGAACTGATGCGCAAGCGCAAGCGCAACGCCGTCCGCGCCGGGTTGCTGACGGCCGTCGTTTCCCTCACGATTTGTACGGTATTGATCGGTTCCCGCGCAGGACTCGTTGCGACCGTCGTTACCTTTGTCGTCAGCTACGCGATCATTTTGTCGGCCTGGCTCGCCAAGGGTGGTTATGCGCGAGCGGAAGAACCTCGGCGTCGATTCCTGTCGTGGCGGCGACTTGTTTTGGCCTTGCCGCCGGTTCTGTTGGCCCTGAGCGTGGCGGTGGTTCTCGCCTTGTCGAACCGGGTCACGTCGGTCACGCGCTTGGCCGGCGAGGCCGTGGCCGATGATATGCGCATCCTGGCCTGGCCGACCATAGAGACCATGATCGGAAAATTCTGGTTGCTGGGTAGCGGTTTCGGGTCCTTTCCGGACGCGTATCGGATATTCGAACCCGATGCGTTGCTGCAGCCAAGCTATTTCAACCACGCGCATAATGATTGGGCCGAGCTGATCATCACCGGGGGGTTGCCCTTTGTGCTGTTGACCCTCGCCGGCCTGTTTTGGCTTGTGCGACGCATCGTGGCTCAAGGTGCGCGGAACCTGGTCAAGGGGTATCGCGGCGACCTTCGCCTTCCGGTGGCGGTCATTCTGGCCGTGTTGATGATGGCGAGCTTCGTCGATTATCCTCTGCGCGTGCCTTCGCTTCAGGTTTTTGCGATCCTGATGACGGTTCTGTTGTGTTGCCCTTCGGCAGCAAGCAGGACGGTGCCCGAATAGGCTTGCGAGCAGGCGGTTCGCGCTTCTATAGCCCGCCTTCCCGAAGAATGCAGGATCGACCGGCTTTTCCATGATCAGATTTCGATACAGTTTGATGCTCGTTGCGGCGACGCTTGGGGCGTGCGCCAAGGACGGCCCGCCGGTCGCCAGCACGCCGGGTAGCCCGGTTCAGCTTCTCTCCGAATTGCCCGAGCCGGAAGCGCCGGACGTGGTTCGTTCGACGCGTCTCGCCTATATCGGGCCCTTTACGGAACTGCGGGTTGAGGTGTTCGGCGTGCAGGATATGCAGCGCGACATTTTGACTGACGGGAAAGGGAATTTCTCCTTTCCGCTCGTCGGGACCATCGCCGCGGCCGGCAAGACGCCAGATATCGTGGCGGGAGAAATTCGCGACAAGCTGGCCGGAAGATACGTCCGCGACCCGCAAGTGACGGTGAACTTCAAGGCGTCGAACAATCCGCTGGCGTTGCAATCGATGTCGGTAACGGTCGATGGCGAGGTGAAACGTTCCGGCTCCTACCCCGTCGTGGGGCGCTTGACGCTGATGCGCGCGGTCGCGCAGGCGGGCGGTATTACCGAGTTTGCCAAGCTGGAAGATGTCGTGGTCTTCCGTGACGTTGGCTCCAAGCAATATGTGGCAATTTATAATCTGGAAGCGATTCAGCGCGGCAATTATCCCGATCCGGAAATTTTCCCGAACGATGTCGTCATCGTCGGGGATTCGCCGCAGCGACGGATGTTCAAGGACGTGCTCCAGACGGCGCCGGCCTTGCTTTCGCCGATCATCTTGCTTTTCAGAGAATTTTAAGCGGGAACTGGCTCTATATGAACGAACTGATCAACGGTCGCCAGGCTAACCCGCCGGTCGATCCGATGTCCTCTCAATATGACACGACGTCGGAACGGGGTTATTCTTCGGGCATTTCGCCTGTCGAGCATGTGCTGCTTGCTGCCGCCAATCATCGAAATTGGGTGATCGGCATCATAACCGGCGCCTTGCTGCTGGGGCTGCTTGCGACATTTCTCGCCACGCCCCAATTTTCCTCGACTGCGCGCATCGAAATTCTGACGGATTCTCCGATTGCCACCAATGTCGAAGGGCAGCGCGACCGCGTGCTCATCAACGAAGTGGCATTTTACAACACGCAATATTCGCTGTTGGAGTCGGAGTCGCTCGCGGAGCGGGTGGTGCGTGCCGGCAATCTGACGGCGGACAAGGATTTTGCCGCGGCATTTGGTCTGGAAGATCCCGAAGCGGGGATGACGAGCGCGGAGCGGCGGGACCTCACGCGAGGGGCGGCCCAGATTCTTCTCAACAGTCTCAGCGTGACACCGGTTCGCAATTCCAGTCTCGTGGATGTCAGCTTTTCCACCCCTTCGCCCCAGCTTTCGGCGAAACTGACAAATCTTTGGGTGACACAGTTCGTTCAGTCCACGATCGACCGCAGATTTGCGGCGACGTCGGATGCGCGCCAGTATCTTGAAGGTCGTCTTGCGCGGCTTCGGGAAAATCTGGAAGCCTCGGAGCGGGCGTTGATCAACTATGCAACGAACAAGGGCATTGTCACCATTTCAACGGAGACGGACACGTCCGGGCGCACCAGCAACCGGACGCTCGTCGCATCCGACCTTGCCGAGGTCAGCTCGGCGCTGGCCAGAGCGCGCGAGATGCGCATCACCGCCGAGGCGGAGTTGGGGAACTCGGTTACCGGTAGCGCCCAGATCAATGCGCCGACCATCAGCGGCCTGAGGCAGCGACGAGCGGAAATCGGGGCGGAATTGGCGCGCCTCAGAACCCAGTTTGGCGAAGATTATCCAGCCATCGTCTCGCTCCGCGCGCAGTTGGCGAACCTCGATCGCAGTCTCAGCGCAGAAACGACGCGATCCTCTCAGAGCAATCGCGAGGCATATAATGCGGCCGTTCGGCGTGAGCGCGAGCTGCAGGGCGAACTCGATGCGCTGACGAATAAATATAATACCCAGCAGCGTGAATCGATCCAGATGGCCATTCTTCAGCGCGAGGTGGATTCCAACCGCCAGCTCTATGAAGGATTGCTGCAGCGCTCCAAGGAAATCGGTGTGGCCGGCGTCGGCCCGAACAACATCTCGATCGTGGACAGCGCGAAGCCGGCAAAAGCTCCCTCCAGCCCGAGCCTTCCGTTCAACGTCGCGTTGGCCCTTTTGCTTGGCGTCGGATTGGCGTCCGCTGTCGTGTTCCTTCTCGAGAAGATGGACAGTTCGATCCGTGATCCGCAGGAGGTCGTCAGCCGCTTCGAACTGCCGCTGCTCGGCGCGATTCCGGAGCTTGTCGATCGAGATGTGGCCGACGCGATCCTCGACAAGAAATCGCCGATTTACGAGGCGTATTTCTCGTTGATGACGAATCTGTCGTTTCTGACTGACCATGGTGCGCCACGATCGATCATGTTGACTTCGTCGCGACCCAAGGAGGGGAAGAGCAACTCCTCGCTCAGTCTCGCCACCGTCCTTGCGGCTACCGGGAAATCGGTCATTCTGGTCGATGCGGACGTGCGAAATCCGTCTCTCAACCGCTATCTCGACATTCCCAACAAGCGGGGGCTGAGCCACTATCTTTCGGGTGACGACGATCTGGACGGCATGATCGCGCCTTTGGACGCCTTCGGTTTCTCGATCGTGACGGCGGGCAAGACGCCGCCGAATGCGGCCGAGCTTTTGGGCGGCGACCGTATGGGTAAGCTGATCGAGACCTTGCTGACTCGCTACGATCATGTCCTGGTCGATTCGCCGCCGCTGCTCGGCCTCGCCGATGCGCCGTTGATCGCTCGCCGGGTCGAGGGTGTCGTTTTCACCATTGAAGCGAACTCGACGCGAAATCGCGAGATCGGGACCGCTTTGACGCGTTTGCGGATGTCGGGAGCACGTCTGTTCGGCGCGATCGTGACCAAGGTGGGCGCCCGTAACCAAGTTTATGGTTATGGCTACGGCTATGGTTATGGTTATGTCTATGGATCTGACAAGGATGCGGCCTGATGGGCGCGACAGGCCGGGCGCAATAGAGCCGTGAGCATTTTTCGGATATCCTATTGGGTGATTGCGCTGGCGCTGGCGCTGTTTGTCGGATTGACGAGCTTTTCGATCACCAATCGGTCGAGCTCGCCAGGGGCCGCCTATGCGCTCGGCCTGCCTTCGGCTGCGGCCGCCGGCACGAATGTGGCTGCCGCCAGCTTCGCGAGGCGCCAGAGCGAGAACCCGAAGGTCCGTCCCAACCGGACGGAACGCAGGCTTGCGCTCAGGGCATTTCAGGTCGAGCCTCTGTATCCGGTGGCCCTCAGCCTGTTGATCGCCGCGCAGCCCGAAACGGAAGGCCGGCGGCGCCAATCGTTGCTGGACCTTGCCAGCAAGCTGTCGCGACGCAATTCCTATGTCAGTATAGAACAGTTGAAGTCCGCCGCGCTTAGCGACGACAATCCGGGTTTTTTCCTGTGGTTGTCGCGGCTCGTGCTGACCGACAATGATCTGCGCCCCACCTATATTCGGGCAATGGCCGACGGCACCGCCCGCCCCGGGGCGGCAAAAGCGCTGGCTCCGGTTCTCGGCCCGAAACCCGCATGGGCGGAAGACTATTGGGAAGCCGTCGTTCAGCGACGCTCCAGCCTGGTGAATGCCGCCGAGCTGCGGATTACCTTGGCGAACGCGCCTTGGAATCAGACCAAGGTCACCCGCACCGACAGGACCCTGTCAGTAGGCCTCGCCACGATTGGAGAATTTGAAACCGCGCGCCGGCTAAGCGCCGAGCTAACGGGTCGATCGCGAGCTGCGAAGACCGGCAATCTCGTCCAGAACAGCGATTTTTCCCGCACTCCACTTTTGCCTCCGTTCGACTGGCAGCTCGCGACCACGGGTAGCCTGGGAGGCTCGATCGATCCCGGCGCAAAAATTCTGTCTGTTTCCGCCATTGGCGGCGCACGCGGTAGCGCCGCTCGACAGTTGGTCCGCCTGCTTCCGGGAAGCTATCGGCTCGATTGGTCGCTGGTCAGCGACATGCCGTTGCCGGCGGAGGCATTGTCCGCGCGCATCGAGTGCGCCGAAGTGGGGGTGAAATCGATTCCCATCGAAGCAATTCCGATGGTTGCAGGCAAACAGACACGCACCGTGGAAATCCCTGATGGCGCATGTAGCTGGTACTGGCTGTCGCTGTTCGTGACGCTCGCCGACGACGCGCAAGGCATCGACGCCTATTTTCGTGCGGTATCGCTGGCTCCTGCAAAAGGGGACGGCGATATTGTCGAAGATGCCAGGACGCCGTCCTGACCGTTAGAAGGGATAAGGCCCGTGGAACCGGCTCTCCGGAGCCAAGGCGTTCATCCCTTACGGTTCGCTAGCCTCCCTTCGCTGCGGACAGGATTTTTGGGTTTTGCGATACAGCGATAGGCCGGCCAGGCCGTGCGTAAAGATCGCATTTTCGGGAATTGAGGAATCGCGAGATGGACCAATATCATGCATGCTAGCGTCAAAAGCATAGGTAAGAGACTGATCCCATTGCGGGTCAGGGTATGGGTCGCAAACTATCTCGCGCGGCGTCTCACGCTAAAGCCGATCGCTCCGCGACAATGCCCCATTTGCGACTTCCAAGGCTGGTTCGACCGTTTTGGCCGGCCACCGCGCCTCGACGCGCTATGTCCCCGTTGCGGCAGTCTGGAACGGCATCGGCTCCTCTTCCTGGCGATGACGCGGGGGGCGGTTACCGAGGGCATCGACGAGGCGACGGACCCGGTGTTGCATTTCGCGGCGGAGCCGCAACTCGAACGGATTTTCCGCGCGCGGTTCGGCAACTACAAAACCGCCGATCTTTTCGAAAAGGCCGATCTGAAAATAAATATGGAGGATATGGATCTTCCGGACGGAAAGTTCCGGTTGATCATTGCCAACCATGTTCTGGAACATGTGGATGATTTCAAAGCCTCCTCCGAAATCGCACGCATCTTGTCCGACGACGGCATATTGGTCGCAATGGTTCCGATCGTCGAAGGATGGGAAACGAGCTACGAGAATCCCGAAATTACCGACGAGACCGGGCGGTGGCTGCATTTTGGTCAGGGGGATCATGTCCGATATTACGGTCGCGACTTCAGCAGCCGCATCGAGCGGGGCGGACTGAAGCTCAAGCATGAAATCACCGCGGAAGGAAAAGACGTCGTGACCTATGGCCTCGTCAGAGGTGAAAAGGTCTTTGTTTTCGGGAAAAAATAGTGCGGCACCGGAATCCGACAACAGATGATACATGCTTCGGGCTGGCCATACCGGCCGGTCGTCGACACCTGCGTGGTCTACGGGCTTGAACGGCATGTCCGGCAGCGGGGGCGAACCGTCGGCCTTGGCGGCCCGGCGGATGAGGTTGCTCTATTTTCACCATGCCCATGATCCAGGTGGAGCGGTGCGCAGTTTGGCGGCGCTTGTCGCCGGGCTCGACAAGCGGCAAATCGAACCGATTGTCGCGATACCGGATCGCCCCGGGGCCGACGAGGTGCGCGCTTTACTGGAAAAGGCGGGCGCGACCGTCATTGCGGAACGGCATATTCGTCCATTTCACGGTTCCACCGTCGTCCCGGTCAGCACGCTTCGTGAAAAAATCTATAGCCTGGCAGGGCTTCTTCCGCTGGCGCTGCTTGCGCGGAAGCTGGTCAAGAAACTGAACCCCGATATCGTGCACCTTAATTCGACGAGCGTGGTGGGAGCGGCGATCGGAACCCGGATGTCGGGCGCTCGCAAGCCGGTGATCGCCCATGTGCGCGAGCCATTATTGCGGAACAGGTGGGGGCGCTGGCTCGCAAGCCTCAATCGTAAGTTCGTCGATCATTTCATTTCGATCGACGCGGAAGGACTCCGGTCGCTGGGTCAACCCTCGCCCGCCGGCAGCGTGATCTTCAATTTCGTCGATACGGACGTGTTTCGGCCCGACCCGGCGCGAAGGGCAACCGAGCGCTCGGCACGCGGTTGGGGAGACGATGATGTCGTGTTTTTGTCATTATCGCGGATAACGGCCGCAAACGGGGCCCTTGAGTTGGTGCGGAGCATCGGCGATCGTGACGACCGGATCGACAAGCGCGCCAGATTTGCGATCGCGGGCTTTGAAGGCGGCGGCGGCGCCTATCAGCAACAGGTGCAGGAAGCCGTCGACCGGTCGAGCCGGTGCGATGCCATCGGTTTTACACAGGATGCCCGCGGTCTGATCGATGCCGCCGACGTGATCGTGGTGCCCTTCACGACCCCGCACAGCGCTCGAAGCGTTTTTGAAGGAGCCGCGATGGGAAAGCCGGCGCTGGTCACGAAATTGCCGAATCTGCAGGAGTTGATCGTGGAGGGAGAGACGGGTCTTGCTTATGATCCGCTCGATCCGGACGAGCTGATCGATGCCGTCAACCGGCTATGCCGCCCGGACGAGCGTCGATTCTTCTCGGATGCGGCTTTTCGTTTCGCGGGCCAGCAGTTCGCGGCCCGGACCAATGTCGCGCGAACGGTCGCGGTCTATCGCCGACTGCTGGCGACTGCGGGCGGAGACGGCGCGCCCGGAAAGATGGCCGTACACCCATGAGCCGCCTGGTCGTCGCCAAAAATACCGCATGGATACTGCTCGATAACGTCGTTTCCCTGGCGTTGAGCTTTGTCGTGACCATGCTGGTCGCGCGTTACTTGGGGCCCGAACAGTTCGGCTTATTCTCATACGCGTTCGCCACCGCTTCCATTTTCGCGATTGTCGGCCACCTTGGCCTGGATGGACTGGTGGTGCGGGAGTTCAAGCTGCGACCTGAGGAGAATGAAACGATTCTCGGTACGGTTTTCACTCTCAAATTGGTCGCCTATGCCGTCGCTGCCGCGGCGTTGATGCTTTACGCATTTCTCGCGCATGCCGGGGACCCGACCGCGATCACGCTTTTCGGCTTTGCGGCGCTTATGATCCTTTTTTCGAGTACGGGCGCATTGAACGCATGGTTTCAGGCGCGGTCGGAAAATCTGTATCCGTCGATGTCCTCGATCGTCAGCAAGGTTGTGATGGCGGTGCTGAAATTGGGCGCGATCGCCATGGCGGGAGGCGTGGTGTTGTTCGCAGCGGCGAACGCGGTGGGCGCCGCAATCGCGTTCGCATCGACCTATGCCTTCTTCCGATGGAGGGGCGGGCTGTCGATCCTCAAATGGAAAAGTTCGGGTCGAGAGGCCCGTCGCTTGATGGGTGAGGGGGCGCTTCTTTTTCTCGCTGCCGCATTTACCACCATCTACCTCAAGATCGGGCAGGTCATGCTCCAATGGATGTCGACGCCCGACGCTCTTGGCAACTATGCGGTCGCCGCGCTGTTGTCCGAGACGATATATATTCTGCCCATTGCGATCACGACCGCCGTTTTCCCCTATCTAATTCATTCCTATAATCGCTCGACGGCGGAGTTCGACCAGCACCTTCAGCTCTTGTTCGACCTGCTCGTGATCCTCGGGTTTTTGGGAATATTGGGCGTCGTTTTCGTTGCCGATCCGATCATCGACATCGTTTTTGGCCAAGAATATGACAGGGTCTACAGATTGTTGTCGATCCTTTCGCTCGCCATTCCGTTCATGTTCCTGCGGGCGGCACTTAATCGCTGGATCGTGATAACGCGGCTCAGCGGGATCAATGTGGTCATTCAAGCAATCGGTGCGGTACTGAACATCGGACTCGGCTTTCTCCTCATCCCTCGCTTCGGCGCGGAAGGGGCCGCGGTGGCGACGGTCGTTTCATATGGTTTCGCCACATATGGGGCGCTCATGTTTTCGTCACAGACGCGGCCGCTGTTCGTCGCGATGTCCAAATCTCTCCTGCAGCCGTGGGCGGCGTTATACCGGCTTTGGCGCTTTGGCCGAAGCTATAGCGAGAGGCGGAATTCGGTGTAGCTTTGGCGCCCGTCGACGTTCGGGCCAAAAGGTCGCAAGTGGGCTAAGGCTCAAAAAATGAAGATTCAGAATCAAAAGGGAAATTGATGACTAGCGGACCTTCTCTCCTAAAAAGGGCAACGACGAAGCTGGCCGAGATCAACCAATCGGCGGCCGACGCGCGTGCGGCGGTTGAACTGGCCAAGATGGGCGTGCCCTATCTTCCCTGGCCGGCGTCGGCGATCGCACCTTCGGCCCTGTTGTCGATCTTGAACGACATCGAAATCAACGGTCGGCGTAATATTGTCGAGTTTGGCTGCGGCATTTCGACCGTTTATATGGCAATGGTCGCCAAGCGCACCGGGGCAAGGATTGTCAGCTTCGACGACAATCCTGCATGGGCTGCGATCGTGCGAGAATGGATCGATCGCATCGACGCCGCTGCGCATTGCGAGATTGTGATCGCGCCACTTGGGCCCAACGATCACGCTGTCGACGGCAACCATTGGTACGATCAGGCTGTGGTCGCCGATCGCATTGCCGAGGTGACGGTCGACCTTGTCCTGGTCGACGGCCCCGTTGCCTATACGCAGGAGAAGCGGCTGGCGCGATATCCGGCCCTTCCCAACATATCGGCCCGACTTGGCGATAGCTGTGCGATTTTCCTGGATGATATCCGGCGGCCGGGCGAGCAGGAAATCGCCGAGCGGTGGGCCGCGCAATTCGATCTGACGTTTGAACATCACCCGGGTCGGGGCGGTTACGCCAAGGCCGTCCGCGGGGATGCCTTTTACGCGGCATTCTGATCGCGTTCGAGTATCCGAAGCATGAAGCGCAAATCATATGTTTATGTGGAACGCGACGACGGTCATCGCCAATCTTATCAGGCGATTGTCTCGAAATGGCTTGACGTCGATCCGCTGTATGGACGCGTCAACATGCGTTTGCTTGGAAAGATGGTTCGGGCGCCGCGGTTGATATTTTCGACGATTGACGACAATTATTTCACTTTCATTCTGATTTCGTTGGTTCGGGCAATTTGTGGACGCCGAACGGTAGGAATATTTCTCCGTCCCGCTCAATGCTTTACCGGCACGCGATTTTATCATCGCTGGAAACGCCGTGCCTTTGCAATGCTTCGCCGGGTCCGCTCGATTGCCGTGCTGACCATCGTGCCCTTCGCTGTGCGACCCGAATTCGCATCGGTCGCACGTGATTGGATCCACGATCCCCAGATGTGGGACGTGGGCGAGAGAAACAGGATCATCCCCGTTACGCCGCTGGGTCAATCGCTGGAAAAGGCTGCGTCGGGCCGTCGGATATTATGCTTTGTAGGTGGTGTATCAGCCATCAAGGGCATCGAATTCCTTAGAGATATAGCGTGTGCCGATACCGGTATTGCCGATCGGTACCTCGTTGCCGTCATGGGGAAGCCCGATGCGGAGAGCGTGGGTTTTATGGAAGAACTCGCGGCATGTGGGGCAATGGTCGTGGACCGCCATTTATCCGACCCGGAATTGGAGAGTCTTTACGGCGTTGCCGACATGATTTGGGCCTGTTATCGGCCCGATTATGATCAGGCATCGGGCGTTTTCGGGCGTGCCTTCCAAACCGGAAAGCCGTCCTTGGTCCGATCGGGGTCGGTCATCGAGCAATATGCGGATTATGTGGGCGCGAAGGTGCTGGCGATTGATTATGGCGATGCCGCCCGCGCGGTGGAAGCGATGGATTCACAGGTGGTCGCGGCTGGCGCGGCGAGCAGTGTCGATATCCGGTCCATCGCGGCCATGCGTCAGCAGTTCGTCGAGACGATCGCGAAGTGGCAATGACGGTCCTGAACTTATTCTGCTATCGGGTCGACGCGACTGGGCTGTGCTGGTGAGGCCATGAAGAAATTATCCGAAATATTGGCCTTCCTGACCGCGGCCTTTGTCCCGTTTCCGACACTTGGCTATCCGGTCGCTGCTGACCTTACCATTTCGCCGGCCTTGGTATGCGGATCGCTTTTTCTTCTGGTCAATATCTCCAGAGTGTTCGCCAGGCGGGATTATCTGGTCGCCGCGATCGCAATGGCGGCCTGTTTCATCGTTTCGAACATCGGCCGGAACCCGGTGGACAGCTATCTTCTGTCCTTGGTTGCGCTATTCGCCGTGATTGCGCCGCTCATGCTGGGAAATATCGAGCGCAGCGTCAGCCGCGCAATGATCCGGGGGTTTCTGGTCGGCCTGGTCGTCACGCTGGCGATCTCGTTTGTGGAGCTTGTCAGCGCGCTCCTCAATATCGACGACATCCTGATCCTGCTCGATACGATTTTTCCCGATGGACGCCGCGGAAATCCCGCGCCTTACCTACGGCCAAAGGCGGGCTTCTTCGAGCCGTCCCACCTTGCAGTCTATCTCGCTTTCGCGTTCGTGATCGTGGATATCGCGTTCCAGAAATCCAAGCTTTCCAATGTTTTCAAGGCTCTGATAGGCGTCTCGATCCTGTACGTTGGTTCGCTGTCCGGATTCCTGATCATAACATTCTATATCGCGGCCCAATGGTCGGCCGTGATTTTCGAAAAAAAGCGCAACGCTTTCATTTCTTTCATGACGTTGATCTTGGCGTTCGTCGTGGTGCTTATTTACTGGGACGATATCGTATCGAGTACATATTTCGAGCGCATCGGCATTGTTAGCGAGGCTTTTTCCCGAGGGGATCTGGTGGGCAGCGAAGGGAGCCGGATCAACGCGTTCCGGCCCGTTTTGGACTATTGGTCCGAAAATGGTTGGACCGACTTTTTCCTGGGTACCGGATACGGAAATTATTCCGACTGGCTTATTTATAGATACGGCGGCTTGGGCGTGTTTTCTAGTGCTGGTCGTGGAGATATTGACAATATATTCGCTGCGGTAATGCTTTCGACAGGAATTTTGGGAATAGTTTCATATCTGACATTTCTTTTCATAAGATTTTACTCGATCAGCAAAGGCCGGTTGATCGCAATCGGTCTTTTTGTCGTCGCCGTGCATTTTTCATATGGTCATATGATCTCCTACCTTGTCTGGTACCTGTTTCTGGTTCTGGTCAACGCGCTGTCGTTACGTCGCAGCGCCGAACTGCTAGCCGGAAATGATGGATTGGCGACATCGCCCGCCGCGGAGCCGCGGCGCCGCGCAAGTGCCGGCGTCGGCGGATAACCGGATGCACATCCACTTTTATCATGTTGACGGGCTGGGCCGGGATGCCGACGATGGCGGCGCGATTTTCGATCGCAAGACCATCGCAGCGCTTCGGCAATTGGGCGCCGTGGTCGACGAACTACCCGTTCTTCGCCGCCGGGCTTTGCGTCTGCCAACATGGGCCGGTCGGATCGAAGCGTCGCGACTTCGCATTGCCCAGGGTGAATCCGGCGGGCGCACGATTTTGTCGCATGAAGCGACATTCGACCTTGCGGGCGTGGTAAATGTCGATGCTCTTATCGTGCATAATTATTTTCCGCGTTTTCGCTTCCCCGGTCGTAAGGGGCTGGAATTATATTATCGTCTTGGCGCGCTCGACCATTATCGCCGAGCCTTTGATCGAACGCCCTCGATCTTTTTCCTCTCCTATCGCGAACGCGACGCCGCAGAAGAAGATTTTCCGTCCATCCGCGGGCGCACGACGGTCATCCCGCCTCCTCCCGCGCCGGTCATTCCTTCCGCTCGGAGCATGGAGATCGTGCATGTTTCGGGGTCGGAAGGCTGGTTGCCCAAACGGCTTTCCCGTCTGACGGACCATGAAATCGCACGCTTCGGCAAGGCGGGCTTCGTCATCGGCGATTTTGGCACCCATCCCGCGTCGGCATTCGGGCTGATCAACGATCGCTTTACCGTCGGCTTCAAGCTGAAGCTGATGCAAATGATCGCGTGCCGTGATATTATCGCGAGCTGCGCCGACATCGCCGACGAGATGGAAAGGATCGCGCCTGGTTATCCCTTCTGGCGGCAGGCCGCCTCGGTAGACGAGGCGCTCGAATATTTCCGCGATATACGTGATCGTCTCACCGTGGAAGAGATCGACGCGGCTTTCGACGAAGCCGCGCCGCGTTGGCGGGTACCTTCTTGGAATGACCATGGCGAGGCCATTTTGCATGCGCTGTCCGCAACATGACGCGGATCAATGGCGCCATTCAAGTCTTATCGCACGCATATGAACACAGTGGTTTCAATCGAGGTAATAAACTGAAAATTCGATGAAAATTTCAATTCTAACCGCTGTTTGGAATCGAGGGGCCACATTAGGTCAGGCACTCGACAGCCTTGAGAAACAAACGCATTCCGATTGGGAGCATATCGTGCAGGACGCCGGGTCCACGGACGGAACCCTCGCGCTGCTGGCGGCAAGGCCGGATGCCCGGCGCCATGTCGAAAGTCGCCGTGACGGTGGCATCTATGAGGCGCTCAATCGCGCTTTTTCGCGCAGTTCGGGCGATATTGTCGGGGTGCTGCATTCGGATGATTTTCTGGCCGGGCCGGATATTCTGGCGCGGGTATCCGACGCCTTCGCTAAAACCGATGCGGACGCGATCTATGGCGATCTCGACTATGTCGCGGCGGGGGACACGTCGCGGGTCGTTCGGCATTGGAAGTCCGGAACTTTCGATTCCGATCGGCTTCGCCGGGGATGGATGCCACCGCATCCCGCTCTGTTTTTGCGCCGGAGAGTGATCGAGCGATTGGGTGGATACGACACGTCCTTTCGCATCGCGGCGGATTATGATGCAATTCTTCGCTATTTCAGCGATGAAGAGGTGCGCGTTTCCTATCTGCCTGGCGTCATGGTAAAAATGCGCCTAGGGGGCGAGAGCAATCGCTCTCTGGAGCGAATCCTCCGCAAGAGCCGGGAAGACTACAGGGCGCTGCGTCGCAACGACATCGGCGGCATGAGCGCATTATTCCTCAAGAATATACAGAAAATTCCGCAGTTTTTTCGGAAATCGTGAAGGTATGGTGATGACAAAAAAGGCTTTGATCACGGGCATTACGGGCCAGGATGGCTCCTATCTCGCGGAGTTTCTGCTGGAAAAGGGCTATGAGGTGCACGGCATCAAGCGCCGGGCCTCGATGTTCAATACGCAGCGGATCGACCATATCTATGAAGATCCGCACACCGATAACGCGCGCATCATCCTTCATTACGGGGACCTTACAGATACATCGAACCTGACGCGCGTGCTGTCGGAGGTGCAGCCCGACGAGGTTTATAACCTTGGTGCACAGAGTCACGTCGCAGTCAGCTTCGAAGCCCCCGAATATACCGCCGACGTGGACGCGATGGGCACGCTCCGCTTGCTCGAGGCGATACGATTTCTGGGTCTCGACAAGCGAACCCGTTTCTATCAGGCTTCGACCTCGGAGCTATACGGCCTTGTGCAGGAAACCCCCCAGCGCGAAACGACGCCCTTTTATCCGCGCTCGCCCTATGCCGTCGCCAAGCTCTACGCTTACTGGATCACCGTCAATTATCGTGAGGCCTATGGTCTTTATGCCTGCAACGGCATTTTGTTCAATCACGAGTCCCCGCGCCGCGGCGAGACCTTCGTGACGCGCAAGATCACCCGCGGACTTTCCAATATCGCTCAAGGGCTCGAGAATTGCCTCTATATGGGGAACATCGACGCGCTGCGTGACTGGGGCCATGCGAAGGATTATGTGCGTATGCAGTGGATGATGCTGCAACAGGACCATCCCGAAGATTTCGTGATCGCCACGGGCGTTCAATATTCCGTCCGTGAATTCATCCTATGGTCCGCGGCCGAGCTCGGTATCACCCTTCGCTTTGAAGGCGAGGGAGTGGAGGAGAAGGCGATCGTCGAGGCGGTGTCCGGCGAATCCGCGCCCGCGGTCAAGGAAGGCGATGTGATCGTCCGGATCGACCCCCGCTATTTTCGCCCCGCAGAAGTGGAAACTCTGCTGGGCGACCCGACCAAAGCCAAGGAGAGGCTGGGCTGGGTTCCGGAAATTACGGTTCAGCAAATGTGTGCTGAAATGGTCGCGGAAGATTTGCGAGCGGCCAAGCGCCATCGTTTGCTGCGCGAAAACGGGCTCGATCTTCCGGTGTCGATCGAAACATAAGGGTTAAACCGATGAAATATTATATTGCCGGGCATCGGGGAATGGTGGGAAGCGCCATCCTCCGCCGCTTGCAGCGAGCCGGCGCGGAGGTGGTCGTGCGGTCGCGCGCCGAGCTCGATCTCACCGATCAGGATGCGGTGCGGCGGTTCATGTCGAGCGAGCGCCCGGACGCGGTTGTTCTGGCGGCCGCGAAGGTCGGGGGAATTCACGCGAACAACAGCTATCCTGCCGATTTTATCTATGAAAACTTGATGATGGAATGCAACGTCATCCATCAGGCGTTTCGGGCGGGCGTTGGGAAGCTTCTCTTCCTTGGTTCCTCGTGCATCTATCCGCGCGCAGTTTCGCAGCCCATGCGCGAAGATGCGCTGCTGACCGGCGTTCTGGAACCCACCAACGAACCCTACGCCGTTGCGAAGATTGCCGGCATCAAGCTGTGCGAAAGCTATAATCGTCAATATGGCACGGATTATCGGAGTGTCATGCCGACCAATCTCTATGGACCGGGTGACAATTTCCATCCGGACAATTCCCATGTCATGCCCGCGCTGATCCGGCGATTCCACGAAGCAGTCGAAGAAGGTCGCGACGAAGTCGTCATCTGGGGCACCGGGACCCCGCGCCGCGAATTTCTGCATGTCGACGATATGGCAGAGGCTTCGCTGTTCGTGCTCGGGTTGGACAAGGCGGTTTACGACGCCGAAACCCATCCGATGCTCAGCCACATCAATGTCGGGACCGGCACCGACGTCAGCATCGCGGACCTGGCACGGCTCATTGCCGAGCAGACGGGCTTTACGGGGCGCGTCACGTTCGACACGACGAAGCCGGATGGAACCTTACGCAAGTTGATGGATGTTTCCAGACTCGCCCGGATGGGATGGCAAGCCGCCATCGCTCTCGATCAAGGGGTTCAGGGAACATATGACTGGTTTCGAAAAAACAAGGCCGAGTTGCGTGAGGCTTGACCGCCGGGCAGTTCGGTTTTTCCGGCGATCAACGGGAAAGCGGGCCAGACCGCTGCGCTCCCGGGTTGCCTGCCCGGTTTCTCTCGCGATAATGAATGTCAAACTCCCTTGCGGTCGTGAGCATGCGGATTCCGTCCGCTTTTGTGGCCCTGAAGCAGCGAAACGAAATTGTTAACTTCACCGAACGCTTCCGAACTTCAAGGAAACAGGCCTCACGGCGCGCCGGAGCCTCGGATGCGGGGTGGCCTGACCCTGCAGCTGTTTTTTTCTTCGCTGCGCGTCCAGTTTCTGATCTGCCTGTTCGCGGGTGTCATACTCCCGGTTCTGATTTACTTTCTGAATGATCTGTCGGCGTTGTCCGATAACATTCCCGCCTGGAACTCCGCGCTCGCGGCAACGTTCGCGATCATGGCTGGAGTGGTCGGCGTGCGCAAACTGGCCGATTTCCCTGGCACAATCGGCGCCAGCTATGTTTTTCCGGCATTTGCGGCGAGCTATGGCGTTGCAATGTTCGCTATCCTGCTCATTCGAGCACCTTATAGCGGCGTGCTGCTGTCGATCAGCTTCGCGCTCGCCTTGACCGCGCGCTTCGCAATCACCGCGATGGAGAAGCGAGGAGGGCGGGGCGTCTATTTTCTGGTGCCCGGGGGAAATATCGACCGCATCCGCCGCGATATGGAAGCGGCTTCGATCATGCTCGACAAGCCCGTGTTGCCGCATATGCCCGACGCCATCATCGTCGCCGATCTGCATCATGACCACACTGCCGAATGGGAGCGGACCTTTGCGGTCGCGGCGCTCAACGGGATCGGCGTTCATCATTATAAACAGGTTTGGGAAGCCCAAACCGGCAAGGTCCGGATCGAGCATTTGTCGGAAAACAGCTTCGGATCGCTGATCCCGAGCAATTCCTACGCGAAGGTCAAGCGGCTGTTCGATATCGCCTTGACGTCGGTTGCGCTTCCTATCCTCGTTCTGCCGCTGATGGTGGTCGCTTTCCTTATCCGGATGGATTCGCCTGGATCCGTGTTTTTTCGTCAGGAAAGAATAGGCTATAGAGGGCACTCATTTCGTGTTCTGAAGTTTCGCACGATGCAAGACAAGAGCGCCGAGCCCGACGAGCAGATCGATTCGGTGCACGAAGCGATCACGCGCGACGATGATGATCGCATCACCCGGCTTGGACGTTTTCTGCGTAAGACGCGGATCGACGAACTGCCGCAAATTCTGAACATCCTGCGCGGGGAAATGAGCTGGATCGGGCCCCGGCCTGAAGCCCGCCCGCTCTCCGAATGGTATGAGAGGGAAATTCCCTTTTATTCCTATCGCCATATCGTGCGGCCCGGAATCACGGGATGGGCGCAAGTGAATCAGGGGCACGTCGCCGCAATCAGCGAAGTTCACGACAAGCTTCGCTTCGATTTCTACTATATCAAGAATTTCTCGTTGTGGCTGGATCTCGTCGTGCTGTTCAAGACCGTCGCGGTTGTCGTCCGGGGTTCGGGCGCGAAGTAAGGTTCATCGGTCTCTATCCCGCCAGGCATCCCGGGGTGAGGGAGCCGGGGAACTTAAGGCGCATCGATCCTCTTCAAAAATTGCACGGTCTCCTGCCACCATTGCTCGTCAGAATTCCACTTGGCCTTTGTCCCGGCCGCCTCATTCCATCCGCCCCAGATGATCACGCCGTCGGCCAGGCGGTAAGCTGTTTCCAGTTGGCGCTTCCAGTAGGGCCCGGGAATAGGGCGCGGCGGCCGGAGATTTCCTTCGTTGTGATAATGAGGCCATAGGAAGACGTATACGGGCTTCGACGAGAGGCGCCGCGCTTCGCAAATTTGTGCCGTCGCATTCGTGACCCACCGGGCTTCATCGGGATAATAGGTATAGATCGACGGGAACAGGGCATCGACGTCTTTTGCCAACGGCGCCGCACGGTCGTTCTGTTTCTGCCATTCCCTGTATTTTTCCGAATCCACCGGCGTCACGGTGCGCCAATAGTCGACCAGGGGAACATAGCCATAGAAGCCGACCTCGCGCTTCGTGCCGGTCGCGCGAAAGGCATCCAGAATCGCTTCCAGCTTGATCAGGCCATGCTTGGCCTGTGCATCGCCTTTGGCCAGGTCATAATCCTCGAAATCGAGGACGATCGGCGCGCCATCGTCGGGCAGCCCTTCGACATAGCGGTTCACCATCGCCTGATCCGGGGGACCAAAGCGCGCGACGCCGGGCGCCCAGATTTGCCGATCGATAATGTGAATCGGCTGCATGCCATAGGCGCCGAAATCGGGCTGTCCGTCGAAGAAGAGCCCATTGAAGACCTTGAACGGCCGCGCCGCCGGCTTTTCGCATTCCAGTGCGTAAACCTCCGCACCCGATGCGAGGAGAAAGAAGGTCGCGATCGATGCGGCGATGGAGGCAAAGCGGTTCATGCTGTTCAGGTTTCCAAATTTTTCCGGTTCATCCGATGCTGCTCGCTGTTCCAATTGAACAGATCAGCCTGACTTGACGTCCTAGACCTGTCTCCAGTTCGTGCCGTTGTAGACGAACTCATAAATTCCACCATTGACGGCGGCGATGTTGGAGCCGGATTGGGTGATGAACCGGCCTGCCGACGAAAAATTATGCTCGATCGTCGTGTTCGCATCTTCGACGATAATCGTGAGCCGTTGGCCCTTTTCTCCGCCGCTGGCTGAACGAAAAGCGGTCGGAGCAGTGTTGGCTGTACGGACGGCAGACACTCGGGTGCAGTTGAAGTTTTGCGCGTTGACCGTCCACAGCGCCGGCACTTGCAGATTGAAACCGTAGGAACGCGAATAATCCACATTTCCGAATTGGTGTGCCAAGACCCCGTAAGCCGGGTTCTTGGATTGCATGACCGGTACGGGATAAGTCAGACTCTGATCGGTGCGGCGCAGGTCGGTAAACATGCCCGTGCTTTCGACGTAGGAGGGGGCGGAGTTGTGCAGAATGCGGGAACTGGCCGACATCGCGGCGCCCGGTTTCGGCGCATAATAGCTGCGGCGATCGATCAAGCTCCATCCGTCGCCCCCATATTCGCTGCCGTCGATGAGGGTTTCATATGTGTGGTTCGCGCGCGGAATCACGCCGACCATTTCAAGTATCAATGTGCCGGTGAAACGCAGCCGGATGCCCTTGACGTCGAAATCCTCTATATTGCCGCCGATGACGTGAATCCGGAACTGAAGATTCTGCCCATCCTGTGACTGGACGGCGCCAAAGTCGCCCCAGATATCGCCTTCGTCGAGCCCGTTGCAGTTGATCATCACCGCATTGCCGGCCATGCGATAGCCTGCCTTGCCGGGCCCGGCCTTGTGCGCGTAGCAATTGATCAGCGTCTTGGCGACGTCGCCGCCGAGCTCGAAGCAATGTCCGCCGTTCGAATAGGCGTGGACATTGTCCCACAACACGCTGAAGTTCCCCGCGCCCTTGAAGCAGCTGTCGGCATTGCTTTCCAGCCAGAGATTGCGGAATTCCGAGGCATAGAGTTGAAAACCGCCGGATACGCCGCTGAAGTCGAAACAGCTGTCGCAGTCACCCATGATTTTGAAATTGTGCATGGCGACCCGGTAAAGCGAAGAATTGGATTCGGGACCGATAGCGGTCTTTCCGGCCATGCCGGCGCAAAGTAGTATGCTCTGCTCCATGCCCTGTCCGGTGTAGAACGTCCCGTAGGGGCCATTGGCCGGAATAATGAGGGTATCGGTGATTTTATAGGTCCGGTTCAAAAGACGAAAACAGCCGACCGCGTCGATCATGTCCTGAATGGCAGCGGTGTCGTCGGTCGTTCCGTCGCCGACAGCGCCAAAATCTTCCACGGTGATATAGTCGCTCAAAATCATTCCTTCCCCATTGCAGATCGAACATGTGTTTTTAGTAGAGAATTTATTGCGCGGATGGCCATGTGCCATAGGAACGCAGCGAACGGTCGTTCGCTTTTCTTTCCAGCGTATATACCGGCGGCGGCAGACGGTCGAGTGTAGCCAGCACTTCGATCGTGCGCGGCTCGATCGACACGATGGAATAATAGGAGGGGGTTCCCCCCGTGGGGGCTTCGCCGCGTACCGATAGCGCGGCGCCCAAATGATCGGTTGCCAGCAGGTAGCGATCAATTGTTCCGGTCGGCCGATATACGACACGCCCATCGCCCAGGTTCGAATCCAGGCACCAAAAGCTTCCGGTTATGCGGGAGTCCGGGGCCTTTTCGCGTTTGGTCAGCGTGACGAGACCATAGGCCGGGACATTCTCCGGCGAGCCGGCCGGACGCGCGAGCGGGTTCGCGCAGGCGGTTATGGGGCGGACCGCCTTACCCGGCGAGGTCGGCGAGAATTTGAGGTCGGCAATGGCCGCCTGCACCCATGCTGCGGTATCAGCGGCGCCGCGCTTGGAGGAAACCGCGCGCAAATGGACGTACCAGCCGCCGACGGAAAAGAGCGCCACGCCAATGCTCTGCCGCTTTCCGGCCGGTCGGCGATCATAAACCGCAAGTAATCCGGTGTCGTCGCCGATGGCGGGAAGGTCGAAAGGTGTCGGCGGGACCGCAAGCTTGGCGCCATCATAGTTGCGGCGCGATTCGATCGATCGCTGCGCCTGGGAAAACCACAAGGGGACATCCCCGGACATATTGCGAAAAATGTCGACGGACAGCGTCTCGCCGCCATTCGTTGATCCGAACGATATGGCGGCCTGGGGATCGGAGGCCGTAAGGGGCAACGCAAGTTGCCGAGGAAGGCCCCCGACCATTTCGGGAATAGCAATTCTACTGCTCTTGTGCGTCCATGTTCCATCGACGGCGCTTGAGGCCCGCTCCTTGGCGTCCGACGCCCCGACCGACATGACACCCAGCATTGTAATCAACAGGGTAGGAACCGAATTGATCACATTCATAAGCTTGGGTCCTGTTCTCAAAATCGCAAGGTGCGGCCGAGGCGACGATCGGCCACTACCTATTGCTTCGTGCCGAATCAAACGCTCCATCGCCAGCGTCGGCCATATGGTGACCGAAACGCAAGCCGGACGGCCACTTGATGCAGCGTGCCGCGTATTGGGAGGGAAATTCGGCCTTATGTTAGTTAGGCGCGGCGAAACGTAACAGATACTGATGCCGTCGCTGCCCGCGACAGAGCTGCAGAATCCGCCACTTGCATTCATGACGTCAACGCTCGACATAGGCGCCATGGATTTCGCGTTCGAGAATAGTTTCCACGATAGCATGGAAGGCTTTTACGCGCCTGCGGAGGCCGCCAAGCCCTCGGCGCCGAAGCTGCTTCTTTTCAACCATGCGCTCTCCGAGCGGCTGGGGATCGATGTCGCGGGTGCGACGGACGATCAGCTCGCGCGCGTCTTTTCGGGTGAAGAAACACCCGGAGGCGCAAACCCGCTCGCGCTCGCTTATGCCGGGCATCAGTTCGGGCATTTTTCGCCGCAGCTCGGCGACGGGCGCGCGCTGCTGCTCGGCGAGATCGTCGCGCCCGACGGCGCGCGCTTCGATGTCCAGCTCAAGGGATCGGGGCCGACCGCCTTTTCGCGCAACGGTGATGGCAAGGCCGCGATCGGTCCGGTGCTGCGCGAGTTCCTCGTGTCCGAGGCGATGGCGGCGATGGGCGTGCCGACGACGCGGGCGCTCGCGGCGGTCGCGACCGGCGACCGCGTCCAGCGCGAACGCGCGCATCCGGGGGCGGTGCTCACGCGGGTCGCGAGCAGCCATATTCGCGTCGGCACTTTCCAGTTCTTCGCCGCGCATTTCGGCGCCGAGCATGTCACCCAATTGTCGGATTACAGCATCAGGCGCCATTTTCCGGAACTCGCGGGTGCCGACAATCCGCACCTCGCGCTGCTCGACCGCGTCACCGGCCTGCAATGCGAGCTCATCGCCCATTGGCTGGGGGTCGGTTTCATCCACGGCGTGATGAACACAGACAATGTCGCGATCAGCGGCGAGACGATCGATTACGGCCCCTGCGCCTTCATGGACCGCTTTGCCGTGAGCACCGTCTTCAGCTCGATCGACGCAGGCGGCCGCTATGCCTATGGCCGCCAGCCGCAGATCATGCACTGGAACATGGCGCGCTTTGCCGAGGCTTTGCTGCCGGCGATCCACCGCGTGTCGCCGGAAGATGTCGAGGCGGCGAAGGCGATCGTTGACGCGATCCCCGGCCGGTTCCGCACCAGCTGGCATGCGAAGGTCAGGCAGAAGCTGGGGTTGAGCGGCGAGGGCGCCGACGATAGCGAGTTGATCGATACGCTGTTCGACGAACTCGAAACGCACGGCGTCGATTTCACCTCCTTCTTTCGCGCGCTTGCGATGCTGCTGCGCGGCGACGGCACAATGCTCGAAAGCCTGCTTCCCAGCGCCGATGCGATGGCGCCGTGGATCGCGCTATGGTGGGACAGAATCGCGCTCGACAGCACGGGACCGATCGAGCTGGCCGCGGCGATGGATGCGGTTAATCCGCTCTACATCCCGCGCAACCATCTGGTCGAGGAGACGCTGGAGGCGGCCGAGGCTGGCGATCTCGCGCCGTGGCTACAATTGCTTGGTGTCGTGCGCCATCCGTATGAAGTCCGCCCGGGGCTCGAACGCTTCACGCTTCCCGCGCCGGCCGATGCGGGGCCGTACAAGACCTTCTGCGGCACCTGACGCGGTCGCGGTTGAGCCGGTGCATCGCAGTTGCTAGGGACGGCGCCGCACCACTCAGAGGATAAGTCATTGGCCCCAGCATCCGTTTCGCCCGTCAAGATCGCCGTCGTCGGCACGGGCTATGTCGGCATTTCCAACGCGATCCTGCTGGCGCAGCATAATGTGGTGGTTGCGCTCGACATCGATGCGCGCAAGGTCGAGCAGCTCAATGCGAAGCAATCGCCGATCGCCGACCCCGAGATCGAGGATTATCTGGCGAACCGGCCGCTGAACCTCGTCGCGACCACCGATCGCGACGCGGCCTATGCCGGCGCGGATTTCGTCATCGTCGCGACGCCGACCGATTATGATCCCGATACCAATTATTTCAACACCGGCACGGTCGAGAAGGTGATCGCCGACGCGCTCGTGATGGCGCCCGACGCGCTGATCATCGTCAAATCGACCGTCCCGGTCGGCTTCACCGACCGGATGCGCGGTGAACTCGGCAGTGATGCGATCGTCTTTTCGCCCGAGTTCCTGCGCGAAGGGCGCGCACTTTACGACAATCTCTATCCTTCGCGGATCATCGTCGGCAATACGCACCCGCGCGCGGCCGATTTCGCCCGGCTGCTGCTCGAAGGATCGCTGAAACCCGATGCGGCGATCCTGCAGACGGGCAATACCGAGGCGGAGGCGATCAAGCTGTTCGCCAACACCTATCTCGCGATGCGCGTCGCTTTCTTCAACGAACTCGACACCTATGCCGCCGCGCACGGGGTCGACCCTCGCCAGGTGATCGAGGGTGTGTGCCTCGATCCCCGGATCGGCAGCTTCTACAACAATCCCTCCTTCGGCTATGGCGGCTATTGCCTGCCCAAGGACACCAAGCAGATGCTCGCCAATTACAAGGATGTGCCGCAGAATCTGATCCAGGCGATCGTGTCGTCGAACACGACGCGCAAGGATTTCGTCGCGGCCGAGGTGATCAAGCGCGGGCCGCGCGTCGTCGGTATCCATCGCCTCGCGATGAAGGCGGGATCGGACAATTTTCGCGCCAGCAGCATTTTGGGCGTGATGAAGCGCGTCAAGGCGAAGGGGATCGAGGTGATCGTCTATGAACCGCTGATCGAGGAGGATCAGCTTTTCAACTCGCGCGTGATCCGCGACCTCGCCGCCTTCAAGGCCGAGGCCGACGTCATTATCGCGAACCGCGTGACGGACGATCTCGCCGATGTCGCGGACAAGGTTTACAGCCGCGATCTGTTCGGCGCCGATTCCTGATTATTTTCCCCGGACGCAACTCGCCGCATCGCCGGGAACTGTCCCGATCTCGGCGAGTTAGCTTCGAATTAGGGGAGAAACGGGTTGCACAGCCATATCTCGCGAGCCACAAGCATGCATCGGTGGCCAGCAGATGAAACAATCTGAAATTTTTCGTCGATCATGTTGGCGCCCGCGCTCGCGGATGCGCCCGCTGCTGATCGGAGCGACCTCATTCATCGGCTTGGCTTGGGCGGGCGCCGCGCAGGCGCAGGATGTTGCGCCGCCGAAGGTGGTGCCGACGCTCGGCACCGATTCGGCCGAGATCGCAGCCCCGTCGCCACCGCCGCCCGAAGCGCAATTGCCCGTCGTCGAGCCGATCATCGAGGATGAGGAGTTCGAACGGTCGATCCCGCCGATCCGCGCCGAGGACGACGCCGAACTCGATCGGCCGCTCGAATCGATCGCCGAATTCGAGAAGCGGCAGACGGCCGAAGCGGCCAAGCGCGACGCGGCGGGCACCGGCGATAGCGAAGACGCAGCGGATGCAACCGCGCAGGCCCAGCCGCCGCAAGTGGATGGGGTGCCCGTGCCCGCGCTGGCCGACGGCGATGCGGTCGAGACGATCGGCGATGCGCCGATCAGCGACCGCGAGCTCGCGGCGCCGCTGCCGCCGCTCGAAAATTTCGACGTCGAACCCGTCCAGTTCGCCGAGCCCGAAGACGACAGCGACAATGTCGAGATCGCCTATACGGTGCAGGTCAACGGACTGAGCGATGCCGACGACAGCACCGATGTCGACCTGGCCGATCTGTTCGGCGATCTGTCGGCGCTCTACGACGGCGATGGCAAGGCTGACAATGCGGCGATGATCCGCGCGCGCCTCTCGGCCGACGGCGAGCTGATGCAGCGCATCCTCGCCTCCGAAGGCTATTATGACGCCATCGTCGATACGCGGATCGACCGCGGCCCGCGCGAGGAAGGTCAGGAGCGTCGGCGCCGGTCGACGACCGCGGTCATCGATGTGAAGCCCGGCAAACGCTACACTTTGGCGGACATCATCATCGACGCCGAGCCGACGATCCCGCCCAATCTGATCGCCGATAATTTCCCGCTGAGCGCCGGCGAGCCGATCGTCGCGCAGCGTATACAGGGCGCCGAGGCGGCGATCGCGCTCAAACTGCCCCAGGAAGGCTATCCCTTCGCCAAGGTCGGGCAGCGCGATATCCTGCTCGACGGCGCGACCGGCGACGGCGTCTACACGCTGCCCGTCGACATCGGCAAACGCTCGCGCTTCGGCGGGATCGAAACCACCGGCGATCTCGCCTTCGATGCCGAGCATGTCGAGGTGCTCGCGCGCTTCAAGCGCGGCGACCTCTATGACAGCCGGATGGTCGACGATCTCCGGCAGGCGCTCGTCGCGACGGGCCTATTCGCGACCGTCGCCGCCGAGCCGCAGCCGACCGGTGAGAGTGCCGGCGACGATACCGAATATGTGACGATGCTGGTGACCCAGCAGGAAGGGCCGCCGCGCACGCTCGCCGCCAGCGCCGGCTATGGCACGGGTCAGGGTATCCGGGTGGAGGGCAGCTGGACGCACCGCAACCTGCTGCCGCCCGAAGGCGCGCTGACCTTCCGCGGCGTGCTCGGAACGCAGGAGCAGGGGATCGGCGCGACGCTGCGCCGCTCGAACGCCGGACGGCGCGACCGCACCTTCGAACTCGTCACCGAGGTCACGCGCAACACCTATGACGCGTTCAACGCGATCACCGGGCGTGTCGGCGCGCGCGTCAGCTATGACTCGACGCCGATCTGGCAGAAGAAATTCACCTATGCCTATGGGGTCGAACTCATCGCGACGCGCGAGGATGATTATAATTTCGCGACGGGGGACCGGAGCTACGACTTCTACACGATCCTCGGTCTGACCGGACAGGTCGGGATGGACCGGACCGACAGCCTGCTCGATCCGACCAAGGGCTTTCGCATCACGAGCCTGATCCAGCCCGAGGGCTCGCTCGCCGGGAGCTTCTCGCCCTATGCGCGGCTGCGCACCGACATCAGCGGCTATTACCCCGTGACCGACAGCATCGTGCTCGCGGGAAGGGTGCGCGTCGGATCGATCGTCGGCGCGGCGCGCGAACGCCTCGCTCCCTCGCGGCGTTTCTATGCCGGCGGCGGCGGATCGGTGCGCGGTTTCGGCTTTCAGGAGCTTGGCCCCAAGGACCCCAACAACGATCCGATCGGCGGCCGCAGCGTGAACGAGGCGGCGTTTGAGGCGCGCTATCGCTTCGGCAATTTCGGCGTCGTCGGTTTCGTCGATGCGGGGCAGGTCTATCGCTCGTCGGCGCCGACCTTCCAGAATCTGCGCTTCGGCGCCGGGATCGGCGCGCGCTATTACACCAATTTCGGTCCGATGCGCTTCGATATCGCGACGCCGATCGGGCGCAAGCCGGGCGAAGCACGCGTCAGCGTCTATGTCTCGATCGGGCAGGCCTTCTGATGGCCGAGGAGGCGCCTCTCGTCGCCGAAAACGCCGCCCCGGCAAACCCGCGGTCGTGGCCAGTCACGGTCCTGCGCTGGATCGGGCTCGCGCTGCTCGGCCTCGTCCTGCTCTTCGCACTGTTCCTGATCGGGCTCAACAGCGACGCCGGGCGGCGCTTTGTCGTCACCCAGATCGAAAAATATGAATTCGAAAACGGGATGAAGATCGGCATCGGCCGGCTCGACGGCTCGCTTTATGGCCGGATGATCGTTCGCGACTTCACCCTGTCCGATCCGCAGGGCGTCTTCCTGCGTTCGCCCGAGCTTCGTGTCGACTGGCGGCCGATCCGCTATTTCGCCAATCACATCGATGTCCGCTCGGCGACGGCGCAGGCGCTGGTGATGGAGAAGGTTCCGGCGTTCAAGGCGGTGCCCGATACCGGTGAGCCGCTGCTGCCCGATCTCGACATCGACGTCGGGCTGCTCCGCGTGGACCGCTTCGTCTTCGAGCCGGCGGTGGCCGGCGAGCGGCAGGTGGCGACGCTCAGTGGCAAGGTCGCGATCGCCGATCGCCGGGCGCAGGTCAGCGCCAATGCCGAAACGATCAGCGGCGGCGGCGGACAGGGCGATGCGCTGAAGCTCGTCCTCGATGCGGTGCCCGAACAGAACCGGCTCACGGTTGCGCTCGACCTCACCGCGCCCCAAGGTGGCGTGATCGCGGCCATGGGCGGTTTCGAGGAAACGCTGACCGCGAAGCTCGCCGGGCGCGGCGACTGGAAGGTGTGGAACGGCAATCTGACCGCCAGTCTCGGCGCGGCACCGCTCGCGCGCGTCGCACTGACGGCGCGCGACGGCACCTTTGCCGCCAACGGAACGGCGCAGGCCTCGCGGCTGCTCACCGGGCCGGCGGCCGAATTGCTCGGCACCGAGACCGCGATCGACCTCACGGCACGTTTGCAGGAGCGCAAGGTCGCGATCGACGGCCGGCTTTCGTCGGACGCGGCGCGGCTCGGGATCAGCGGCGGGCTCGACCTTGGTGCCAACCGCTTCGAGGGATTGCAGCTCGCCGCCAATATATTGAAGCCGGGCGCGATCGCGCCCGCGGTGCGCGCCAGCGGCCTCCGCGCGACGGCGACGCTCGACGGCGAATTCGCGCTGCCGACGGTCGATTATCAGGCGAATGCGAACAGTCTCGCGGTCAACGACATCATCGTTGAGCGGCTGAGCCTCGCGGGTAAGGCGCGCGTCGATGCCGACCAGATCGTCATTCCCGTCGCAGGCCGTGCCGCGCGCATTCGCGGGCTCGACACCGTCGCGGGCGGCACGCTGGTGCAGGTGCGGCTCGACGGCGATCTCGCTTATGCCGACGGCCGCATCCTCAGCGACAATCTGCGCCTGCGCTCGCCGCGCATCGACGCCAAGGCGATCGTCATCGCCGACCTCAACAAGGGCTTCTACACCGGAGCGATCGACGGGCGGATCAACGATTACCGGATCGAAAGCGTCGGCATTTTCGACATCGACACCGATGCCGACCTGAAAACCGCGCCGCGCGGCGGGTTCGAGATCGTCGGCAATGTCCGCGCGCGCTCGACCCGGCTGTTCAATTCGGGCGTCCGCGATTTCCTTGGTGGCAATGCGACAGCATCGAGCGCCGTGCGCTATGGCACAGACGGCGTCATCCGTTTCTCCAGCCTCCGCCTGTCGGCGCCGCGCCTGCGCATCACCGGGGGGCAGGGGAGCTATGCGCCGAACGGCCAGATCCGGCTGACCGCGCGCGCGAATTCGATCGACTATGGTCCGATCGGCGTCCAGCTGGCGGGGACGATCAGCGATCCGCGCGCGGTGGTGACCGCCGAGCGGCCGGGCCTCGGCATCGGGCTCGCCAACCTTGTGGCAAAGATCAACGGCGCGCCGAACGGCTATCGCCTCGCGGCGACCGGCGAGACCGACTATGGGCCGCTGTCGGCCGACGTCGTGCTGCTGATGGCGGCGGGCCCGCTGACGATCGACGTCGAACGCGGCGATTTGGCGGGCATCGGGTTCAACGGGCGGCTCGTGCAGAGCGAGGCCGGGCCGTTCACCGGGCAGCTCAACGCGTCGGGTCAGGGGCTGGGCGGCCTCGTCCGGCTGAGCGCCGCGGGCGAGTATCAGGCGGCTGCGATCAATGTCCGCGCGAACGATGTCGTGCTTCCCGGGGCCGCCAATCTCGCGGTGGGTTCGGCGATCGTCGATGCCGATGTGACCCTCTATGACCAGCCGCATATCGTCGCCGACATCCAGATCGCCGATACTCAGATCCGCGACTATGACATCGCCGTCGGGCGGGTGAAGATCGATTATCGCGATGGCAGAGGCAAGGCGCAGGCGCTGGTCGAGGGGACGAGCGGCGTGCCCTTCCGTATCGCCGCGAACGCCGACCTGACGCCCGAACTCTGGCGCGCGTCGGTGCAGGGCCGCGCGACGGGCATCAATTTCCGCACCACCTCGCCCGCGCGGATCATTCCCGGCGCCGACGGATATGAATTGCTGCCGACGACGGTCAATCTCGGCCGCGGCAGCAACGCGCGCATCGCGGGCCGCTTCGGCGACGGCATCATGGTTCAAAGCCGGCTCGAGCGCGTCAATATGGCGATCCTCAACGCCGTCTATCCCGACATGGGGCTGGGCGGCCGCGCGACGGGCAGCCTCGATTTCGAGCAGGCGAATTCCGAAAGCTTCCCGCGCGCCGACGCGCGGCTGACGATCACCGGCTTCACGCGCACCACCGCCGCGTCGGTGAGCCAGCCGGTCGACGTCAATTTCGCCGGCAAGCTGCTCGCCGACGGCGGCGAGGCACGCGCGGTGATGCGCAAGCGCGGCAGCGTGATCGGCCGGGTGCAGGCGTCGCTGCGGCCGCTCGGGGCGAGCGCGGGCGGCTGGACCGAACGGCTGATGGCGGCGCCGCTCGGCGGCGGCATCCGCTACAACGGCCCCGCCGACACGCTCTACTCCTTCTTCGGACCCGCCGATCAGCATGTATCGGGCCCGATCGCGGTCGCCGCCGATTTCAGCTGCAGCGTCGCCGACCCCTGCCTCAATGGCGTCGTGCGCGGCAAGGACATGACCTATGAGAACCAGAGTTACGGCACCAAGCTGACGAATATCGTCGTCAACGGCCGTTTCACGGGCAACCGGCTGGAGATCGAGCAGCTGACCGCGAAAGCCGGCGACGGCACGGTGGCGGCAAAGGGCTTCGTCAGCCTCGCGTCGGCCGATGGCTATCCGATGAACATCACGGCGACGCTCGACAACGCCCGCCTTGCGCGCAGCGAGAATATCGCGGCGCGGGCGACCGGCAATCTGACGCTCGAAAAGACCGCGGGACAGACCGCGCTGCTGTCGGGGAGCCTGCGCCTTCCCGAAACGCGCTATCGCATCGTGCGCGAAGGCGCGGCGCAAGTGCCCGTGCTGACCGGCGTCCGACGCAAACCGCCTGCCGGGCGCCAGCGGATCAGCGGCGACGGGCTTGCCGCGGTTGGCGGCAGCCTGTTCGACCTCATCCGCCTCGACATCGCGCTGAAGGCGCCCGACGAAATCTATGTTTCGGGTATGGGACTCGAATCCGAATGGAATGCCGACATCGTGCTGCGGGGAACGACACAGGCGCCGCAGGTGACTGGCGAGATCGAGCTGGTACGCGGAACGCTCGGCTTTGCGGGGCGCTCGTTCGAACTTCAGGAGGGGAGGGTGACCTTCCCGACCGGCGACGCGTTCGACCCCGCGATCCGCCTGATCGCCAGCGATACGATCGAAACGGTGACGGTAACCGTCAGCGTGACCGGGCGCGCGAGCAATCCGCAGGTCGCCTTTTCGAGCGTTCCCGGCCTGCCGCAGGACGAGATCGTCTCGCGCATCCTGTTCGGCGATTCGATCACCACGCTGTCGCCGCTGCAGGCGGTGCAACTCGCTTCCTCGCTCAACACGCTGAGCAGCGGCGGCGGGGGGTTGAGCCCGCTCGGCGCGCTCCAGTCGGCCACGGGGATCGACCGGCTGCGCGTGCTCGGACCCGACGATACGGTCGGGCGTGGCGCGGCGCTCGCGGCGGGCCAGTATATCACCAAGGACATCTATATCGAAGTGATCACCGACGCGCGCGGCTATACCGCGACCCAGCTCGAGATCAGCCTGACGCGCGCGCTGTCGCTGCTCAGCCAGGCGGGCGGTTCGGGGCAGTCGAACCTCTCCGTGCGCTATCGCAAGGACTATTGATGCGCGCCGCGCTGATGCTCGTGCCGGTGCTCCTCCTTGCCGCGTGCAAGGACGAGCCCGATTTCGACACGCGCTACGACAAGGCTGCGAAGGAAATCGAAGTGCGTGCGAAGGCGATGGACGCCGACATCGCCGAATCCGAGAAAGCGGCCGTGGCTTCGGGCTTGTCAGCGCCCGCGAAGCCCGCTAACCCGCCTCCGTCATCTGGGGAGTAGCCAGCCGTCCTTCGGGACGGGCCGCCGCGTCAACATACTTGGCCGAGAGGTCATGGTGCGGTGGAAGCGGGAGACCGCTTGGGCGAGACCAATGGCATCGACCTTCGCCCGGGCCGGGCGGCGGGTTCGATGTCCGTTGGAATCGCAAGCCGCCCGGCCCCGGAGTAACCCATGGAAGCCCTGTTCACCTCGACCGCGGTCGTCGCGCTCGCCGAAATCGGCGACAAGACGCAGCTCCTCGCGATGCTGCTCGCAACGCGGTTCAACCGGCCGCTGCCGATCATATTCGGCATATTGGTCGCGACGCTCGCCAATCACGCGCTCGCGGCGCTGCTCGGTGCGTCGGCGGCCGCCTTTCTCGATAGCCCGGTCTTTCGCTATGCGATCGGCGCCTCGTTCATCGCGATGGCCGCATGGACGCTGATCCCCGACAAATTCGAAGACGACGAAGCGCCGAAACCGCGCTTCGGGGCGTTCCTGACGACGCTCGTCGCCTTTTTCCTCGTCGAGATGGGCGACAAGACGCAGGTGGCGACGATCGCGCTGGGCGCGCAATATCATGACGTCGTCGCGGTCACCGCGGGCACGACGCTCGGGATGATGATCGCCAATGTGCCGGCGATCTTTCTCGGGCATGAGCTGCTGAAGCGCGTCGACCTCGCGAAGGTGCGCGTCGTCGCGGCGGGCCTGTTTCTCGTGATCGGCCTGTGGGTGCTGGCGCAGGCCGCGGGCTGGTTCGGCTAGTCCGAATTGCGGCCCGCGAGCGTGCGTTCGAAATGCCAGCTCGACGCGCACATCGCGTCGAGACCGCGCTCGGCCTTCCAGCCCAATTCGCGCGCCGCGCGGTCGGGGCTGGCGAAACAGCTCGCGACATCGCCGTCGCGGCGCGGCGCGATCCGATAGGGGATGCGGACGCCGTTCACGCGTTCAAACGCCTCGACCATGTCGAGCACCGAATAGCCCTGACCGGTCCCGAGGTTCCAGATCGACAGCGGTTCTTTGCTCTTTGCAATGGCGCCCAGCGCCGCGACATGGCCCTCGGCGAGGTCGACGACGTGGATATAGTCGCGGACCCCGGTGCCGTCGGGCGTGTCGTAATCGTTGCCGAACACCGACAGTTCGGCGAGCCGCCCGGCGGCGACGCGGCTGACGAAGGGCATCAGATTGTTCGGAATACCGTTGGGATTCTCGCCGATCAGCCCGCTGTCGTGCGCGCCGACGGGGTTGAAATAGCGCAGGATCGCGATGCGCCATTCGGGATCGGCGGCGGCGACGTCGGCGAGCATCTCCTCGATCATCAGCTTGGTGCGGCCATAGGGATTGGTCGCCGAAGTCGGGTGGCTCTCGTCGAGCGGCAGATATTGCGGCTGGCCATAGACGGTCGCGCTCGACGAAAAGACGAGCGTCTTGGTCCCGCAATCGGCCATCGCTTCGAGCAGCGACAGGGTACCGCGGACGTTATTGTCGTAATATTTCATCGGCTCGGCGACCGATTCGCCCACGGCTTTCAGCCCCGCGAAATGGATCACGGCCTCAATCTTATGGTCCTGCAACACCCTGCGCAGCGCGTCGCCATCGCGGATGTCGCCGGTGACGAGCGGAACGGCATGGCCCGTGATCGCCTCGAGCCGGTCCATGACCGCCGGATCGCTGTTCGACATATTATCGAAGCAGATGACGCGGTGCCCGGCCGACACCAGCGGCGCCGCGACATGGCTTCCGATATAACCGGCGCCGCCCGTCAGCAGAATATTCATGCCTTGCCCGTCTCCATGGATGTGTCCTTACCGGTCGAGGGCCTATTCCATCGGCGCTGTCCTGCCAAATCATTGTCTCCCGCCTCGGCGTAACTTTCGCACCTTCTCCCGCGAACTCGTGACGATGCCATCCTCCGCATCATTCATTTCTCAAAGGGAGATAATCATGACCAATGCACTGAAACTGTCGCTCGCCGCTTCGGCCGTCCTCGCAATGGCGGCGGGCACCGCGATCGGCGGCACCGCCATCGCCGCCGAGGGCGCCAAGGAAAAATGCTATGGCGTCGCGCTCAAGGGCAAGAATGATTGCGCTGCCGGGCCGGGCACGAGCTGCGCCGGGACCTCGACCGTCGATTATCAGGGTAATGCCTGGAAGCATGTGCCCGCGGGCAACTGCGTCAAGATGGGCGGCACGCTGGCCGCGCACAAGGGCAACGCCAAGCCGGTCGCCAAGAAGGGCTGACCCGCGTGACCGCTTCCCTGTCTTCGCCGCTGCCCGCACGCGCCGGTATCGGGCTCAAGCCGCAGCACTATGCCGATGTGCTGGCGGCGGCGGGGCAGGGGACGGCGCCCGCCTGGGCCGAAGTCCACCCCCAGAATTATTTCGGCGCGGGCGGGCCGCCGCATCGCTGGCTGACCGCGGTGGCTGAGCATTTGCCGCTGAGCTTTCATTCGGTCGGACTGTCGCTGGGATCGGCGTTTGGCGCGGACGAGGCCGAAATCGACGCGCTCGCGGCGCTTTGCCGCCGCTATGGTCCGGCGATGGTTTCCGACCATCTGAGCTGGAGCAACGGGCCTCGCGACAAATTTCCCGATCTGCTGCCGATCCCCTATAATCACGCGGCGCTCGATCATTTCACGGCCGAAGTCGGGCGGGTGCAGGACCGGCTTCTTCGGTCGATCCTGATCGAAAACCCCTCGCGCTATCTCGCCTATGCGGGCGACGATTGGGGCGAGGTCGATTTCCTGCACGAGCTTTGCCGGCGCAGCGGCTGCGGCCTGCTGCTCGATATCAACAATGTGGAGGTCTCGGCCTTCAATCTCGGGCTCGATCCGGTGGCCTGGCTCGATGCCTTCGACTCGCGCCATGTCGGCGAAATTCATGTCGCGGGCCATGCGGTCAAGGATGATGATGTCGGCGGGACGATCGCGATCGACGACCATGGATCGCCGGTGCGCGCGAGCTGCTGGGAGCTGCTGGCGCGATTCCTCGACCGTTCCGGACCAAGGCCAGTGCTGATCGAATGGGATACCGACGTTCCCGATTATGCGACCTTGATCGCCGAGGCGGCGAAGGCCGACGCGCTGTTGCGGGCGCCGGTTCATGCTTGAACGGCAACAGGCGGCGATCGCCGCGACCTTGCTGCGCGGCCCCGTCCATCTGCCGACCGATCTGTTTGCCGGGAACGACGCCGCGGTGCTGCGTGGTTTACGCGTCCATGCGAATACCGTTTCGCACGCGCGTCTCGTCGCGCTCGAAGAGACATTCCCGCGCACGCGAGATTATCTGGGCGAAGAAGCGTTCAATCGGCTGTCGCGCCAGTTTGTCGAGGAGGGCGGGGTCGAGCGCCGGTCGTTGAACGACATCGGCGCGGGGTTTGCGGACTGGCTCGGCGATCCGCGCGCCGCCGACCTTGCGCGCGTCGGATGGGCGTGGCTCGAAAGCTACCACGCCGCCGATGCGCCGGCGCTGGCGCTTGCCGATCTGATCGGTCTGGACGAAACCGGTCTGCTCGGCCTGCCGGTCCGTCGGCACCCGGCGGTGCGCATCGTCGCCCTGACCAGCGACGCCGCACCGCTCGTCGATCCCGCATTCGCGACCGACACACGGGTGTTGCTCGTCACGCGCCCCGATGCCGATGTCCGTGTGTTCGCGATCGAGCCTGCCGCCGCGGCCGCCCTCGGCTTGGCGGAAGAAATCGCGCCTATGGGTAACCTGATCGCGCATCTCGCCGAACAGCATCCGGACGGCGGCGCCGCCATTGCGGCGCTGATCGAGGCCGGGGCTTTCGAAAGGGTTTAAGCGATGAATGCGATTGCGCGATTTTATGACAAGGGCGTAGCCGTCGCGGGGTCGCGGCTTGTCGAAGGCGCCGCACTGTTCCTGCTGCGGATCGCGCTCGCGGGCGTTTTCTGGCGATCGGGGCAGACGAAGGTGGTCGAGGGCAGCTTCCTCAAGATCGACCCGTCGCAATATGATCTGTTTCGCAGCGAATTTTCGGGGTTGCCGCTTGACCCCGTCATTGCGGTGCCCCTGACGACCTTCGCCGAGCATCTTTTTCCGGCGCTGCTGCTTCTCGGTCTCGCGACGCGCTTCTCGGCGGTCGCGCTGCTCGTGATGACGCTCGTCATCCAGATATTCGTCTTCCCCGACGCCTGGTGGCCCGTCCACTCGCTGTGGGCGGCGATGGCGGCGATCCTGATCGTTCGCGGCGGAGGGCTGTTCTCGCTCGACGCGCTGATTGCTAGGATGCGCTTGAAATGAGCATCGACGAACCTTCGCTGGCGCGCTTGATGGCCGCATCGCAGCGGGGGGATCGCAGCGCCTATCGCGCGTTGCTCGTCGATTGCCGCAAATGGCTCGAACGCTATTTCGCGCGGCGGATCGCGCCGCACCATATCGACGATCTGGTGCAGGAAACGCTCGTGTCGATGCACCGCAAGCTTGCGACATGGGACAGCGGGCGGGCGTTTTTGCCTTGGCTCGCCGCTATCGCGCGCTATCGCTGGATCGATATGTTGCGCCGCCAGCGCGACGAGGCCGAACTCGGTGACAATGACGCCGCGGTCGGGGCGGAGGACGAAGCGGTCCATGCGCGGCTCAGCATCGACCATCTGCTCACGCTGTTGCCGCCGAAGCAGGCGCAGGCGATCACGCTGGTCAAGATCGAAGGCGCATCAATCGCCGAGGCGTCGCAAATTTGCGGACAGAGCGAATCGCTCGTCAAGGTGAATATCCATCGCGGGCTCAAGAAGCTCGCCGAACTGATTGAAAGCGAATGAGATGAAGGACGCATCGATCGACGATCTGATCGACGAGTTGGCGGGGGACCTGACGCCCGTTCGCCCGCGCCGCGTCGCGCGCGGATCCGCATGGGTCGCCGTCGGATGGGTGGCGGGCGCCGCGGCGTTGCTGCTGCTGTTCGGGTTGCGCGAGGATCTGGCGGTGCGGGGAATGCCGCCGCTCTCGATGCTCGCTTTCTGGCTGACCGCGGCGACGGGCCTTGCCGCGACGTGGAGCGCGCTACGCATGGGGCTACCCGGCGTCGGGCGCGACTATAGCGGCTGGCGCTGGGCGGTCGGTGCGTCGCTGTCGCTGCCGCTCGCGGCGCTCGCCGCTTGCATCGCTGATGGCCACGCCGCGATGGAAGCCGTGCGCGACGGCTTCGGTCTGCGCTGCCTCATGCAAGGTGTGGCATCGGGCTTCGGCGTCGGCGCGGCGCTGTTCTTCTGGCTCAAGGCGGGCGCGCCGACGTCGCCGGCGCGCGCGGGCTGGGTCATCGGCATCGCCGCGGGAGCCGCGGGCGCGACGATCGTCGCGCTCCATTGCGCGAGCGATGACGTCGTACACATCGCACTCTGGCATGGCGCCGCGGTCCTGCTTTCGGCCGTCGCGGGTCGGTTGATCCTGCCGCGTTTCCTGCGCTGGTAGGCGCTTCACGCCTTGCCTAATTCCGGTGAGAATCGGTGTCCCGCAGGTTCATCCATTCCTCCCGGTACCAAGTGACGAAAGCCGGTATTCCCACGCTGATCGGTGTTGTCGGAGCGAAGCCCAGGTCGCGGGCGATGTCTTCGATGTCGGCGGCGGTCTGATAGACGTCGCCGTCCTGCATCGGCAGCAGGTTGATCTCTGCCTTTCGGCCGCACGCCTGCTCGATCGCGTGGATCAACTCGGTGAGCTGTTCGGGATCGTTGTTCCCGATGTTGTACAGCCGGTGGGGCGTCGTAAAGCCTCCCGGCTTCTCGCGGTTGTCGTCCTCGGGTGGGCGGTCAAGCGCCAGGACCACACCGTTGACGATGTCGTCGATGAAGGTGAAATCGCGGAGCATGTCGCCGTGATTATAGACGTCGATCGGCCGGCCCTGCAGCACCGCTTCGGTGAATTTCCAGACTGCCATGTCCGGCCGCCCCCACGGACCATAGACGGTGAAAAAGCGGAGGCCGGTTTGGGGTATCCTGAAGAGGTGCGCATAGGTTTCGCTGAGCAATTCGTCGGCCCGCTTCGTCGCCGCATAGAGCGAGATTGGCGTATCGGCACGGTCGGCGACGCGAAAGGGCGTTTCGGTGCGCATGCCGTAAACCGACGACGACGAAGCATAAACCAGATGCGCGATGGACCGGTGGCGCGCCAGTTCGAGAATATTGACATGCCCCGCGACGTTCGAATGGACATAGGCGGCCGGGTTTTCGAGCGAATAGCGGACCCCGGGCTGGGCACCGAGATGGACGATCCGGTCGATCCGGTGGCTGGAAAGCGCGTCGGTCAGCGCATGGGCGTCGCCAAAATCGACATCGATAAAGTTGAACAACTCACCATAGCGGGTCTGGAGGTGAGCGACGCGCGCGCGCTTGAGCTCAAGCGAATAATAGGGCGTGAAATTGTCGATGCCGACGACCGCGTCCCCGCGACCGAGCAAAGCCGATGCGACGTGCATTCCGATGAACCCGGCCGCGCCGGTGATAAGCGTCGTCAAATCTCTTCCCCTTGTCGTCCGCCAACCTTCGTAACGCGTAGCAAGCTGGTCGGTCGATTCACAGGCAAACGCGTCCTATTCCGGTCTCCTCTGTCGATCCACCCTACGTTCGGCAACCGGCTCCGAGTTCTCAGCGAAACGTTGGAGACTCGTAACCTTCCGCGATCCTCCAAGTCCTTTTTTCGTATCATAGCAGATCGGGATCGCTGCATTTGCGGTCGGACGTTGAGCGAGGATGATCGGGATCATATCCGCGAGCATGCCGAGGATCATCTGGGCGAAGAAGAAGTCACCGTCATCAACGAGATCCGTTAAGCCTCTATCGAACGTCAAAGGTGCGATGACTGGCGCCTAATGCGTCAACGGACCAAATGCCCATTCGAGGTCTGCTTTCCATAATTTCCGCCTGAAAGCTGACATGCTTCAAACGGCCACTACAGAATCGCCGGGAAGGGAATGCGATTTAGAAGTTCAGCCGCACCCCTGCGGTGCCCCTGATGTCATAGCCGCGTCCGACGTCCCGCAGCGACGATCCGGCCGAAACCTGGGTGTAGAGCGTCAGCCGCTCGCCGAACCCGAGGCTGCCCCCCAGCGCCGCCTCGCCGCGCAGACGGTCGTTTGCATTGTGGATGGAAGTTCCCGACACGATCGCGCGCCCACTATCGAGCCATTCATAGCCGAGGCGAAGCAGGCCGTAGAGGTGCGTCCGGCGGCTCGATCCGTTGCTGGTCCACGCCCGGTCGTGCGCGACAGCGATGCCCCAGTGCGTCGTCAGGCTGTCGCCATCACCCGAAGACACGGCGGCGTCGGCGGGATCGTCAAATGCATCGAAATCGACCCTTTGATAGGTCATCCGGATATGCGGCGTGATCGTCAGGCCGCTGCCGACCGGCGCGCGCTTGCCTGTCTCGATGCTGACGGCGCGTCCGCGGCCGTCATTGCCGTCGGCGAGCTTGCCGAGCGTGGCGGACCGGAGCCGCGCGTCAAACCAGCTCATCTGCGCCTGCGCATCGGCATAGAAGCCGCCGGTGGTGACGAAGGTCAGCGTCGCGCCGACCCCATAGCCTTTCGCGTCGATCCGGCCGTCGCCGAAGATCGAGCGGACCGCAGCATCGGCCTCGCCATAATGGGCGGTAAGGCCTGCGACCAGCGTCGATGCCTCGCTGTCGTCCAGCGCATGGTCGATACCCATCTGCATGCGCCAGCTATCGATATTGGCGTCGGCACCTGTCGAGGACAGGCGCGCCTCGGGGCGCAGGCGGCTCGATTCCATCCGGCCCCACAGTCCACCGCCGCTGGGCGATGCCCATTGGCGGTTTCCGACCCGTTCCTGCCATGTCGGAAGGCCGTTCAGCGCCTGCAGCGTTTGCGTATAATGTTCGTAGAGCGGTACACCCGGCTGATAGAGCGGTCCGCCCTGCGCGGCGGAACGCAGATACCAGTCGCCATCGTCGGGGGCGGCGATGCCGCCTTTGACGAGGCGGTAGCCATAGGCGCCCGCGATGATCACCTGATCGCCGGCGAAGGCATAGTCGCCGCGCATCGCGAAACGGCCTTCGGACGCGCCGGTCACGTCGACGATCTTCAGCCCTTCGGCCGTCGATATGCCAAGGCCGGAGCGATCGGTGATCGTGACGAGCGTCGAACCCGAAGTGCCGCCGGTCACGACCAGCCGGTCGGCCAGCGGACCGTTGTCGCCCGTCGCGGTGGCGATTTCCAGCACTCCGCCGTTCGCGGAATAGGAACCAACGGTTAGCGTCCCGATCGCATCGCCCCCTGGCGTGACGGTGCCGGCATTGGCCACGTTGCCAACCCGTCCGCTGCCCGAGAGACGTGCGCCGGCCGCGACCATGATCGCACTCCCGAGTGCGCCGTCGACCGCCAGCGTGCCCGCCGCGACGGTCGCGACGGCCATGTAGCCGCTGTTGTCGCCGGTCAGCCTCAGCGTACCGGCGCCTTGCTTGGTCAACGCGCCGTTCCCCGACAATCGGCCGCCAAGAGTGAAGACCGTATCGGCCGCGGCGGCGATCGTGCCCCCGCCCGCAATTATGATTTCGCGCCCGCTGGTCAGGCTGGCGCTGGTGGCGAGCGTGCCGCCATCGAGCATCACACTGCCTGCTGCGTCGCCGAGGTTGGCGTCGGCGGCGATCTGCACGGTGCCGCCCTCGATCGCCGTACCACCGGCATAGCTGTTGACGCCCGAAAGGATCAGTGTGCCGGCATCGGTCTTGACGAGGCGGCCGTCGCCAGTCAGCGCGGCGGCGATCGTCGCGCTAAAGCCTGCGCCCGCGGTGCTGCCGTCGCCGACGCGGATCGCCGTCTCGGCTTCGGACAGGCTGAGCGCGTCGCCATCGATCCTGTAGCCGTCGGCGGCGAACTGCATCCCCGCCGCCGTGACATCGCCGAGGCTCGCGTCGATGGTCACCGTGCCCCCGGTTCCGCCGAATATGGCGAGGCCGCCATCGGCATAGGATGCGTTGGCGAGGCCGTCGGCATCGGTCCAGTTGCGATTGCCGCCGCCGGCTTGCCAGACGCCCGACCCGCCCTGAATCGCGCCGTCATCCTTCGGCCCGGCGCTGCCGTCCCAGAAGGTCAGTGTTGGCCCGGTGTAGTAGACCAGGTTCACCTGACCCGCCGTCGCTGGCTGCACGGTGATGGTGCCATCGCTCGCGGGCATCGTCCCGAGCGCGAGGCCGTTGTCGGCCAGCGTCCCGCCATAATCGAAGATGCGATAGACGCCCGCGCCGAAAGCTCCCCCCGCAGAAATTGACACGTCGAGCGTGCCGTCGAGCGTCAGGTCGCCGCCGACGGAAATCAGGTCGTTGAGCGGACCCCCGGGGGTGTTGGCCTCACCAAATTCATAGGCGAGGATCGAACCGCCTGAGAGCGTCAGGTTGCCGTTTATGGTGAGGGTGGCGGGACTGGTGCCGGGCGCCAGAATGCCACCATCATCGACCACGACGTCGCCGCCGACGATGCCGCGGCCGCCCAGCGTCGCGCCGTTCGCCACGCGGGTCAGTCCCATCGCCGCCGACTGGTCGCCGTTCACCAGCAAGGTGCCCGCGCGGACGTCGGTAGCGCCCGAATAGCTGCTGGCGCCGGTCAGCGTCAGCGTGCCGCCGCCGATCTTGACGAGCCTGCCGCCATTGCCCCCATCCGCGATCGTACCGCCGATCGTCTCATTCTTGCCGAGCCCCCCCAGCGTCAGCGCCTTGCTTCCGAGCGAGACGGCGACATTCCCCGACAGCGATCCGATCGCGATGCCGTCGGCGGCAAGGCCCGATATGTCGAGCGAACCGCCCGTTTCACCGATGATGGTCGCGCCGTCGGCGGTGCTGTTGCCGAGGAAAGAGGCGAATCCCTTGTCGAGGAGCGTGATGACGGCGCTGCCCGCCGTCGCATCGCCATAGAATCCGATCGTACCGTCCGCTTCGGCGCTGATGCGGGCGTTTGCGGCAGACGAGGCGTTGTTGAAGGAGGTGCCGCCGCCGATATTGCGGATATGCGCGGTACCCGCCGATGTCTTGTTGTTGAAATTGATCGAACTTTGCGTGTTGGTGATCGTCGCCGCGCCCGCGGACGCATTGTCGTTGAAACGCAGGAAGGTGCCTGGTCCCTTGCTGATGTCGAGGTTTCCGGCGCTGGCATCGTTCGATAGCTGCAACGCACCGCCCGCGGTGATGCGCACCGGTCCGCTTCCGAGCGCGCCGCTTGTCATGGCATAGATCGTGCCCGCCGAAATCGTGGTTCCGCCGTTATAATCGTTGGGGCCGGTCAGCAGCAATGCGCCGCCCCCGGTCTTGGTCAGCGCACCGGCGCCGGAGATCGTGCCGCCGATCGTCAGATTCCGATCGGTGAGGAAGGTTCCGCCGCCCGCGTCGAGCAGGATGGCGCGCGCGGTCGTGATCGCCGACCTGTTGCGCAGCGTGCCACCGTCGAAAGTGAGCCCGCCGCTCGCGTCGCCCAGATTGGTGTCGGACGCGATCGACAATGTCCCACCGCTGATTGTCGTTCCACCCGAATAGCTGTTGTTTCCTGCCAGGACGAGCGTCCCGCCCTGCGTCTTGTCGAGCCCGCCGAACCCCGTGATCCGTGTCGCGATCGTCGCCGTCTCGCCGGCAAGAACGCGAATTTCGGCCATATTGTCGGGACGATCCGATCCGTCGATCTGGAGTTCGCCCAATCCCTCGAGGCGGTAGCCGTCGTCGACGAACTGCAGGCCCTGAAAGCTTTGCACGCCCTCGACCGCGATGCGGTTACCCGGCGTTCCCTTGAACACCGCATGATGGCCCGCCCATGCTTCGGGCACGACGCCGCCCTCGTTCCGCCAGACCGTGTTTGCGGCGTTCCAGACGCCGTCGCCACCGATCCAATATTGCAGCCGGTCGTCGCCCGGGTCCGCGATCAAAAGGTCGACATGGCCGCCGCCTGCCTCGATCGCGTAGCGGGCGGGTGTTCCGAGCGCCGGCGTGGTTCCGATGTCGAGGCCTCTGTTATCCAGACTGCCGCCATAGGTGATCAGCCGGTAATAGCCGAAGCCGATGGCGCCGTCCGCGGCGTCGGCGCTTTGCGACAGGTTGATCGTGCCGTCGAGCGTCAGATTCCCGGTGACCGTGATCGTGTCACCAGCGCTGGGCGCGCCCAGTTCGAAATCGAGGAACGACCCGGCGGTCAGCGTCAGATTGCCATCGACGGTCAGCTTGCCGATCGAATTGCCGGGCGCGAGGCGGCCGCCGTCGGCGACGGTGGTCGTGCCGACCGTCCCAGAACCGCCGAGCGTGCCGCCCGAGGCGACAAGCATTGTGCCGCCGATACGGCCGGTTCCGCCTGCGTCGCCGACCAGCAGTTTGCCCCCCGAAACCATGGTCGTTCCGGAGAAGGCCGAACTGTCGCCGGTCAGCAAGGTCGTCCCGGCGTAATGCTCGACGCGGTGCGTGCCCGTGCCCGTGCCTATGCTCATGCTGTCGAGAACGGTCGAGAAGACCAGATCGGTATTGCTGTGGTTGAAAACCAGCGTGCCGTCGCCGTCGTAAAAAGTCAGCGTCGGGACGGCGAATTCGCCGGCGGCGGCGGGACCCTCGCCTGCGGCCGCGCCGATATTGAGCGTACCGTGGCTGCCTGCCCAGAATGCGATGAGTGATTGCATGCCCGATACTCTCGCGCCATCCGCGATGGTCAGCACCCCGGTCCCGTCATTGCCGATGACGACCGTGTTTTCAGTCGTGATAGTCGACCTTGGGCCGGAGGCCGTAACCGAACCTTCGGAGCCGGCCCTCACGCCGAGGGCTAGGCTGCCCGAGGCGATTGCGGTCCCGCCGTCGGTAACGTTCAAAAAGCCTTCGCCGAACTCGCCGATCCGAATGTCCTGAGCGTTAGTCCATGTCGACCCGGTTCCGGAAATGGTCGCGACGCCCCGGCTTCCGCTTAGTGCCCCTACCGTGCCAGCGGCGTTGGAGACGGTAGCGCCATTGTCTATGGTCAACGCGCCGGCGCCGTCGTGGCCGACATAGATGTGGCTGTCGTTGATCCAGCGCGCGTCCGTTCCCGTGACGATGACAGCGCCGCTCTGTCCGGCCCCTTCGCCGATATACCCCTGATCGCTGGAAAGGCTTCCCCCGGCCGCAATCCGCAGCGTTCCACCGTTGACGTGAGTGACACCGCCGATTGTGCTTGCCCCGGTTAGGGTTAGCATTCCCAAGCCGAGTTTGGTCAGGTCGCCGTTGCCCGTGAGACCGGTACCGATGCCGATATCGAAGCCGTTGCTATCGATGAAGGCGCCCCCGTCCTCGATAACGGCCTCGCCCGGATCGAAGGTGTAGAAAAACTCGGCCTCGTCGCGCATCGCGCGCAGGATGCCGCCGTCGAAGACAAGCGAAGCATCGCCGATCCCGGCGCCGACGAATCCGGTTTTGAGGACGCCGCGGGCCGCTGCGGTGCCGCGCAGATACAGGGTTCCTTTTCCCCCAAATGACGTGATGGCAACGCCGTCGGCCTCGACCATTCCGCCATCGTCGATGGTCAGGGTCGCCGTGCCGCGATTGCCGACGAAGAGGTAGGAGTCGAGACTCCACCGCGAACCGGCGCCCGTCACATTCACGATTCCGATCGTACCGGTGTCTTCTCCGATATAGGCGTAGCCATCGCCGGCGACAGTGCGCACCACCCCGCCGCTGTCGATAGTCAGCGTGCCGTTTCCATTGCCGCCGACGCGGAGCCGGCTATTGGTCCATGATCCGCCCGTCGATACCCGCACAGCGCCTTGCGATCCGCGAAAGACGCCGAGCGTTCCCACGTTGCTTGTGACGCTACCGCCATTTTCAATGACGAGCTCGCCGCTTCCGCTATTGCCGACAACGATGTCACCGCCGGCGTTCCACACCGGGGACGGGTTGGGCGAGAGGGTGGGGCCGACATCGCCCGACACCGTCACGGACTGCGCCCGTGCCGGCTGGGCCGAAAGCGCGAGCAATGTCGCGCCTGCAAGCGCGGTCGAGCAGCGCAATGCGAGGGAAGGCCGCGTGCGATGGTCGCCGGGCGCTGAAATATTGGACATGGAGCCTCCGCACGATAATGGCGGACGATCAATAGGAGCATGGCAGCGGGTGAATCCACCGACCAATTCTGTTGAATTCTAACCAAATATTTCGTTCGGCGCCTTGCCTCGGCACCCGAGTCCTGCAAAGGATCGCGCCGTGGAGGTGGGCAGCAAGGGACCGGGTGTGACGATACGGGAATGATGGATCTCGACACGGTTCTGATCGTCTGCTTCGCGATCGCAGGGCTTCAGGCGCTTGCCTGGATCTTTGTCTGGCGCGCGTGGCGCCATCTCTATGAACTGCGCTTTCTCGCCGCCGGCTTTGCGGCCATCGCGCTCGGTCTGCTGCTGATGATCCTGCGCGGCGGCGAACCCGAGGCCTGGGCCGTTGTGCTCGCCAATATCGTCATCAAGCTCGGCCTCGTCATGCTCGCCGACGGCCTCGCCCGCTTCCTCGGCCAGCCGCGCCGCGCCGCGATCGGCATTCCGCTTCTGGTCCTCTATATATTGTCGTGGACCGCCGCGGTCGGGCTCGATCCCGCGAACGTCGCCATCCGTATCCACCTGTCGACGCTGTTCACGGCGGTGATGATGTCGGTGATGATCCTCTGCCTCTTGCGCGACCGCACGCAGCCGGCGTCGCTGCGCTGGATCATGATCGGTTTCCTCGCCGAATATATGATCGCGAGCTTCGTACAGAGTGCGATCGAGCCTTTGGGCGGCGGCGTCTCCTCTCCGGTGCTGGCCGACCGTCACGCCTGGTATCTGCTTCAGGGCAGCCTGTTCCAGATCGTGTTTTTTGCATGTCTCCTGTTCATGGTCAGCGCGCGGCTATCGGCCGATTTGCAGGAAAAGAACGAGGCGCTGTCGCGCGAGATCACCGAGCGTCGGCGCCTTGAAGCCCGGCTGGGCGCCAGCATCGAAACCGAACGCGCGCTGCGCGACGAGCAGAGTGATTTCATGCGCATCGTCAGCCATGAATTCCGCACCCCGCTCGCGATCATCCGCAGTTCCGCCGAGATGATCGGACTTGCGGGCGATCCGGTCTCGCCCGCGACGCGCGAACGTGTCGTGGGCATAGGTGAAGCGCTCGATCGGCTGTTCGGGCTGATCGATCGCTTCATGGCCGATGATCGCGCCAATGGTTTTCGGCCCGAGCTGCTGACGCTCGCTCCGCTGCTCGAAACCGTGCGGCTGCACTTTGCGATGACCGGTCAGGAGGAGCGCCTGAACTTTTCCGTTGGCGATGGAGGTGTCCGCTTTTTCGCCGATCCGGAGATGCTGGCGACCGCGATCATCAACCTTGTCGACAACGCCCTCAAATATTCGGACCGGCTGATCGGGGTTGATGCGCGGGAGAGCAGGGACGGCCTGGTCATCGCGGTAAGCGATCACGGCATCGGTATTCCCGAGGCAGAGCGCAGTAGGATCGGACGCCGCTTCTTCCGCGCTTCCAATGCCGTGACGCGGGCAGGCACCGGACTCGGGCTCTATTCGTCGCAAAGGCTGCTCGCCTATCACGGCGGAACTTTGCAATTGCTCTCCAATGAAGGCGGAGGGACGGTCGCGGTGATACGCCTGCCTCGCTCCCTGGCTACAGGCCAGCCGCAGCCCGAAGGCGCGATGGCATGATGTCGATACTGGTCGTCGAGGACGAACCCCGGCTACGCACCGACCTGGTCGACTTCCTTAGGCTGAGCGGCTTTGCGGCGACGGGTGTGGCGACCGCACGGGATCTGCGCGCGGCGCTCGCGGGTGGCGAGACGCCGGCGATTGTCGTCCTCGATGTCGGTCTGCCCGACGGCAACGGCTTCGATCTGGCTGCCGAAATCCGGCACAGCCATGATTGCGGCATCGTCATGTTGACCGCGCTTGGCGACAGTGACGATCGCATCCGCGGTTTCGAGAGCGGCGCCGACATCTATCTGGTGAAAGGCAGCACGCTGCGCGAAATCGAAGCAGCGATCCGAAGCCTGTTGCGGCGAACGGGTGGAGTTCCAGTCGTCGCAGATGGCGCCGAGCCATGGGTGCTGAGCGGAGCTGGCTGGCTGCTGACTGCGCCCAACGGGAAGGCAGTCAAGCTCACCGCTACCGAGTTTGCCTTTCTGAGTCTGCTTTGCGGGCGCGGCGGCGAAATTTGTACGCGCGAGGAACTCATGGCGATCACTGCCCGTCCGCGGTCGCAATTCGACGATCGTCATCTCGACGCGGTCGTGAGCCGTCTTCGCCGCAAGATCGAGCGGGACGCCAATCTCCCGGTTCCCCTCCGCGTCGTTTACGGGGTGGGCTATATCTTCACCGCGGCCGCCGTGGTGGAATAATCATTCCGCTGCGGTGGAGCCGAACGGGAAATTGCGTTGGCCGGCGGAAATCCGGAAAGGCCGCTCTATCAGCCGGGCGTTCCGGTGTATGAAGCCTTTGTCGGGTTGCTCCAGTCCTTGAACAGCGTGTCGGCAACCGGTCATGGGCCGCGTCGTCCGTCGCCGGTGCGGGGCTGTGGGGCCGGTTCGATTCCAAACGCCAGCGTCCGGACGCGCTCGTTTCGACCAGCGGGGCCGACCGCAAGCTCGACCAGTGGCAGGCGCAGATCGGGCTCGACGCGGTCGTGACGCTCCTGCAATGCAACCAATTTCGTCGGCTCTAAATCCTATTTCGCCACGTCTCGCGTCGGAACGTATTGCCGTTGCATCCTCCACGCGAGATTCTGGCGAATGTCGGCTATGGTCGATCGACGCCCAAAAGCGGTCTGACCGCAACCGGCCACTCCTTCTGTTGGACTATTCTGACAAC